>Ga0315912_10000010_pt1 | contig 853572 bp, 819 predicted proteins | sample VfabasoilMG_FD_204469 | JGI IMG/M metagenome (GOLD analysis project Ga0315912, IMG submission 204469) | Garden soil microbial communities collected in Santa Monica, California, United States - V. faba soil | ecosystem: Environmental > Terrestrial > Soil > Garden | place: USA: California... | reverse complement strand
TTCGCCGTGCACAGTTAGAGGCCTTCTTTGCCAAACTTGAGCCTTGCCTGATCGGGATCGAGGCCTGTGCAACAGCACACCACTGGGCTCGCACGTTCGAGAAGATGGGGCACTAGGTGCGGCTCATGCCGCCGGCCTACGTGAAGCCCTATGTGAAGACGCAGAAGAACGATGAAGCAGATGCCGAAGCAATCTGCGAAGCATGCGGCTTGCGGAGGTCAAGACCGTTGAGCAGCAAAGCGTGCTGGTCTTGCATCGCACCCGGGCCCTGTTGATCAAGCATCGCACGAGGATGGCCAATACCATCCGAGCGCATCTTGCAGAGTCTGGCATTGCCGAGGGCATCGGCAGGATGGGCCTCCATCGATTGATCGATATCATCGTCGCTGGCGAGGATGATCGGATCACAGAAGTGGTGCGCCGAGCGATGATGTCTCTGGTCGAGCAGTATCGCCTGCTTCAAGACCAGATCCTCGATCTCGACCGGCAAGTGATGGCCTGGCACAGGTCAAGCGATGCGAGCAAACGTCTGGCCACGATCCCCGGCATAGGACCTCTTGCTGCGAGCGCGCGTATTGCCTCCGTCGGCAATGCTTCCAACTTCAAGAACGGGAGGAGCTTCGCAGCCTTCATCGGCCTGGTGCCGAAACAATCATCCAGCGGCGGTAAGGAGCGGCTCGGGAAGATATCGAAGCGCGGAGACAACTACCTGAGGTGGCTTCTCGTCGTCGGCAGCCTTGCGGTGATCCGATACGCGCAGCGTCACGGCACGCGGCGCCCCTGGCTACTCAAGCTTCTGCAGCGGCGCACGACTAAGATCGCCGCAGTGGCTATGGCCAACAGATGGCGCGGATCGCCTGGGTTCTGATGACACGAGGCGGCGCGTATCGCGAACCGCTGCCACAAGCAGCATAAGAATGAGCGGGCCCATCCGGGCGCGCATCACGAGGTTGGAGAGGGCTAAAGGCAAGTCATGCAGGATGAGCTGCTGCCGGTTTCACGAACACCTGGTTTAGGTGGCGTAGTGGAGCTGGAGGGTGTGGCATGGGAAGGCGGAGTTTCAGTCGCGAGTTCAAGGTTGAGGCGGTCAGTCTGGTTCGTGATCGGGGCGTTTCTGTCGCCCAGGCGTCGCAAATTCCACCACTCGCCCGCATCAGAGAAAGCGCAGCAGCTCTGCAACGGTTGCATCGGGGGCTTCCTCGGGCACGAAATGGCCGCATTCGAGTGCCGTGCCGGCGACCTCCGCATCCGATTTATCGCGCCACGTCTGCAAGACGTCGAACTCTCTGGCGATCGTTCCGCGCGCTCCCCAGAGCGCGAGCAGCGGCACGGCGAGGCGACGCCCGGCGCGGTCGTCGGCCGCGTCGTGATCCAAGTCGATGGTCGCTGCCGCGCGGTAGTCCTCGCAGGCGGCGTGAATTGCCTCAGGCTTCTTGAAGGCGGCGAGATAGGCAGCGATTGCTTCCTCTTCAAGAGCCCCTTCGGTCTTACACCAGCTCGCGAGCGTCCGGCGGAGATAGTATTCGGGGTCGGCGCCGATGAGCCGTTCGGGCAAGTCGAAGGGCTGGATCAGGAAGAACCAGTGGTAGTAGGCCTCGGCGAAGGCGCGGCTCGTCCGGGCGTACATCGTTGCCGTCGGCGCGATGTCGAGCACGGCCATGCGCTCGACGGCGCCGGAGTGATCGAGGGCCAGGCGGTGGGCGACGCGCCCGCCGCGGTCATGACCCACGAGCCGGAAACGGTCGTAGCCGAGGCGGCGCATCACCTCGATCTGGTCGGCGGCCATGGCGCGCTTCGAATAGTTGGCGTGGCCGGGGCCGCCCGCCGGCTTGCTCGAGGCGCCGCAGCCGCGCAGGTCCGTGGCGACGACCGTGAACTGGGAGGCGAGCTCCGGCGCGACCTTGCGCCAGCAGAGGTGCGTCTCGGGGAAGCCGTGAAGAAGGAGCAGCGGCGGGCCTGAGCCCCCAATCCGGGCCGCGATCTCGATGCCGTTGCCCGTGTCGATAGTCTGTGCTGTAAAGCCTTCGAACATGCGGTGGCCCTCCCGCGCCGAGCATAGCAATTCTCAGAGAGCTGGAACGAACTCACATGAAACTCGTGCGCTTTGGTGCCAAGGGCTCGGAGAAGCCCGGCCTGGTCGATGCAGAGGGCAAGATCCGCGACCTCTCGGCGCATGTCGCCGACATCACGGGGGAGACACTGGCTCCCGCAAGCCTCGCCAGGCTTCGCGCGATCGATCCCAAGTCTTTGCCGCTCGCGCCAGAGGGCGTGCGCGTCGGCGCGCCGGTCGCGCGCTCGTGGAGCTTCATCGCGGTTGGCTTGAACTATGCGGATCATGCCAAGGAGACGGGCCAGGAGATCCCGGCCGAGCCGATCCTCTTCAACAAGCTCGGCAACTCGGTCTCGGGTCCCTACGACGACGTCATCACTCCCAAGGGTGCCGACCGCATGGACTGGGAGTGCGAGATCGCATTCGTCATCGGCACACGCGCCCGCTACGTCGAGGAGAAGGACGCGCTGGCCCACATTGCGGGCTACTGCATCTGCAACGACGTGTCGGAGCGGCGCTTCCAGATGAAGCGCAACGGGCAGTGGATGAAGGGCAAGGCTTGCGAGACGTTCGGGCCGCTGGGCCCGTGGCTGGTCACGACCGATGAGCTCACGGACCCCCAGAACCTCAAGATGGAGCTGCGCGTCAACGGCGAGGTGCGCCAAAAGGGCTCGACCTCGACCATGATCTTCTCGATCCCGTTCCTCGTCTCCTACATCACGCAGTTCTGCGTGCTGGAGCCCGGCGACGTGGTGACGACCGGGACGCCGCCCGGCGTCGGCTCGGCAATGAAGCCGCCGCAGTACTTGAAGGCCGGGGACGTCATGGAGCTCGAGATCGAGGGCTTGGGTGCTCAGCGTCAGACGGTCGTGCCGTTCGCGGGGTGATCGGGCGCGCCTGACGTTCGCCTAGCTCAGGCGATCTCCGTGATCTCGGCGACCTCGGATGGCAGGGGGGCGGTGGCATCGGCGAGAGGCCAGCGCGCTTCGGCGACGCGCGTGCCGCCGCTGCCCGAAACGTTCACGTCCGCGAAGCCGGCCTCGATGAGCTTGCCCGCGATCAGGTCGTTGTCGGCAAAGCTCTGCAGCATGCCGAGCGAGATCATTGCCCGGTAGCGTTTGCCCTGGCGCACGGTGAAGGTCGGCATCTTGCGGCTCCTCCTCGGGATTGCGGGCGCACGGTTGGAGCAGGCATTGTAGCCCGCGACGCCGGCGGCGGTCGAGCCGCCGCCAGCGCTCGGGCCCGGCAGGCACTACGAGGACTTCTTGACCTCGATCTTCTTCGTCTGCTTCTGCACCTCGGCCGGCTTGGGAAGGCTGACGGTCAGCACGCCATCCTTGAAGGTCGCGCCGACCTTCTGCGGATCGATGTCGAAGGGGAGCGTCATCGTGCGCTGGAAGAAGCCATAGGAACGCTCCGTGCGATGATAGATGCGGCCCTTCTCATCCTTCTTCTCGTCGGCCTCTGACTTCTTCTCGGCCTTGATCGTCAGCTGGTCGCCGGCCACCGTGATGTCGATGTCCTTTTCCTCGACGCCGGGCAGGTCGGCCTTGACGGTAAGCTCGGCCGGTGTCTCGCTGACGTCGACACGCAGGGCAAGAAATCCGTCGCCACCACCGGCAAGCCGGGGGAAGCCGCCGGCAAAGTCGTTGAAAAGCTCGTCCATCTGGGACCGGAGCGCGCGGAAGGGATCGATCTCACCCTTGCGCTCGCCCCAAAGGGCGGGAAGCCATGTATCTCTCATGACATGATCTCCATTAGGTTGTGTGGTTCGCGAGCAAGCTAGATTTCGCCACCCAGGCCTGCATTGACGCCCATCAAAGGGGGTCCTGAGGCGCCGTCTCCACGTCTTGAGATTTCGGTTTGCAGCCGCCCGCAATCAAGGCCCCGGGGAGTGGGGCTGTTTGTCCAGGGGCCGTCCGCTCAGCGCACGCTGAATTTGAAGGGTACCGAAACCACCATCGGTGCGCTTGCAATCTCACCCGGCATGGGCGGGAACGGCGCCGCCTTATCAATCGAGGCGACGGCTGCGTCATCAAGCATCTTCGAGCCGGAGCTCGCCGTCACCTCGCGCGAGACGACCTGGCCGGAGGAGTCGACGGTGAAGCGAACCACCACGGTGCCGGCTTCGCGCGAGCGGGGGTTCACCTTCTTCTTCTCGAGATGCTGGTAGAGCTTGCCGCGGTAGGCAGAAGCCGCCGTCGTATCGCCGCCGGTCTTCTTGGCGCCCGATGCCTTCTGCTCCTCGACGGCAACTTCCGTCTGCTCGAGAGTGGCGATCTGCTGCGGGTGCGGCTCCTCGACCTTCTCAGGTTCGGGCTCCGTGACGATCTTCTCCTGCTCGGGACCGGACTCCGAGCCGATGACGTGCTGCACGTCCTCCTCGACCGGCTTTACCTCCTCGAGAGGCGGCCGCGCCTCGCTGATCTCGGTCGGGGCCTCGACCGCCGGCGTCGTCACCTCCGCGTCGCCAAGCTGCGCGAAGCCCTCGATGGCAATGCCCTGCTCGACGATGAACATGTCGTCGCCGGAGCCGGCGTCGAGCGCGGCGCCGCCGGGAGTGACGAAGAACAGCGCCACGAACGCAGCGTGGAGCGCCAGCGAGAGAAGACCTGTGATTGCGCGAAGGATCATGTGGGGCGGTCAGCTGCTCGATTGCCTCAGGGCGCGGTCTTCGGTTTCGGTTGCGACAGGAGGGAGACGCGGCCGTATCCGCTCTCGCCGACGCGACCCAGGACTTCCATGACGTCGCCGTAGGCGTTCTTGCCGTCGGAGCGGACGTAGACGACGGCGTCGCCTTCCGTCGCACGCAACTCCTTAAGCTTCGGTATCAGCTCCTCGCGAGTGACGAAATCGTTGCGGATCTGCAATTTGCCGTCCGCCGTCAGCGTGACGATCATGGGCTTCTTCACCTGGCCGACGCGTGCGGCCGAGGTCTTGGGCAGCTCTACGGGCACGCCTGCCACCATAAGAGGCGCCGCCACCATGAAGATGATGAGCAGCACCAGCATCACGTCGACCATCGGCGTAATGTTGATCTCGGCCATGGGCCGGTAGCCGCCCTCGTCGTCGGCGTCGATCCCGCTTGTGGTCGTGGCCATTCCCATCAGAAGGACTTTCCTGCGCGCAGCGGCTCAACCGTGGCCTTGGGATGGGTCTCGCCCTGATGCTTCGAAAACTTCCTCGCGATCTCGGAAATGGCGGTGCCGGCGCGGGCGGCTGCGCGGCCCAGCTTCACGGCAAAGTGGTTGTAGGCCATGACGGCCGGTATCGCGGCCGCGAGGCCGAGCGCGGTCGCAAACAAGGCTTCGGCGATTCCCGGCGCGACGGTTGCGAGGCTTGTGTCCTGCTGCTGGCCGATCGCGGTGAAGCTGTTCATGATGCCCCAGACTGTTCCGAACAGGCCGACGAACGGGGCCGCCGAGCCGACGGTGGCGAGGAAGGGCAGGCCGGTTTCAATTCTCTGCAGCTCGGATTTGAGCGCGACGCGCATGGCACGCTCGAGGCGGGCACGCAGGTCAGCGCGGCTCTCACCGCGCTCGGCGCCTTCCTCGGCTTCCTGATGCGCAGCCCTGAGGAGCGCGCCGGCAACGCCTCCGGTCGGCTCGGACGAGGCTGCACCGCGCGCCGCGGCCTCGAGCTTTCTCACATCGCGGTTCAGAAGCGAGATGCGAATGAGCTTCTCGAACATGATGGCCCAGCAGGCCACCGATGACAGCACGAGGGCGAGCATGACCACCTTCACCACGATGTCGGCGTTGAGGATCAGCTCGTAGATTGAGAAAGTGTGTGGCGCCACGGGGCGGTCCTTCTTACTTGGTCAGTTGGACGGAAGTGAGCGATTTGACTGTGATGGCGGCAAGGCAGTCATTGACCGGGCCTGCCTCTGACTTGCACTCGACGGCCTCGTTGATGAGGAAGCTGCCGATCTTGTCGCAGGCCACCCCGTCGAGATCGAACAGCTTGACGGCGCGCTTCGAGGGCTTGAGCGGGGCGAGGTCGATCGCGAAACGGCGCCCGATGACGCCGTCGGGCTGGAAAAGGACGAGGTCGAGCTTCAGTATCTGATACTGGGTTGCGCTCTCGTTGTTGACGACGAGGTAGGCGCGGCAGCCGCTGCCCTGTGGCTCGAGCTTGTTGAGCTCGACGGTGATGCCGGCCGGGTCGGCGACCGCAGCAGTGCAAAAGAGAGGAAGGCCTAGCAAGGCGATTGCCACCCCGCGGCAATTCGCTTTGAGGAATACCGGCAACAGACTCCACGGGCCTGAACCAAACACGCGCACGCCACACCTCAACGGACCCAAGAGCGCCTCCTCGCCGATATGCCACTCATTGTTTGGTGGACATTCTTGATATGTCTAGCAGACCCCGAGCAAAGTCAGGAGCTTTCAGCAGCAGAGCGTCCGTCGATGGTCTCTAGTCGTTAACTTTGCTTTCCGAGTCGAGACCAATAGCGGGGTCGATACGATGGAATGCCTTGCTCTCGGCGGTCTGCCCCAATCGGCTGCTGAATATGGCGCGTCCGTCCTACTAATCAACCGGTTAGGTGATCACAGGGCATCGCATTCGGTTGAATTTACCGTGCTCAGGCGCCGCTCTGAGCGGAGTGGGAATTTTTCCCTATCTATCTTGGGAAAAATTCCCGATACGCACGCCGCCGCAAACAGCTGCGGGATTTTTTCCCGCCTTCGCGTCAGCCAATTTCCCAGTTCTGGCGAGACACTATCCGAGTCGTGAATTTTGCCGTCAGACGTCCGGTTAGACACATATCGACATGCGACGAATCACGCTTAATGAGCGCGCACAGAGGATTTCAAGGATGAGGTCGCGCGTCACGTAATGCGTCAGGACGAGCCTCGCAGGGGGAGACTGACACATGAGGACGAAGCGTCTGGCGCTTGCTTCAATGTGCGCAATCGCGCTGGTATCGACCGCGGCTCGTGCGCAGCAGACCAACGAGACAACGGCGCAGCCGACGCCGCCTGCAGGCCAGACTGCACCTCTGCCCGCACAGCCAGCGCCTCCCGCCGCCGGCGCACAAGGTCAGCTGCCCGAGGTCGAGGTCATTCAGAAGAAGGCGCCGGTGGCTGCCAAGAAGGCGCCCGCTCCGCAGCCGGTGGCCAAGCAGGCGCCGCAGCCCGAAGCCGCGCCGCAACCCGAGGCGGTCACGGGGACCGGCGGCATCGACAGCGGGACGGTGCAGATGTCGCCGCTCAAGGGCAGCGAGATTCCGATTGAGAAGGTTCCGAGCGCAGTCGGGCGCGCGACGGCGGCCGATTTCGCGCGCACGGGAGACGTGCAGGCGACAGACGTCCTGCAGAGCACGGTGCCCGGCGTCATCCTCAGCGATGCGCAAGGCAACGTGTTCCAGAGAACGCTTCAGTACCGCGGCTTCGATGCGTCGCCGCTCAATGGCGCGGCCCAGGGCATCGCCGTCTATCAGAACGGCGTGCGCATCAACGAGGCGTTCGGCGATATCGTCAACTGGGACTTCCTGCCTTCCAATGCCATCGAAGGCATTACCATCGTCGGCGCCAATCCCGTCTTTGGCCTCAATGCGATTGGCGGCGCGGCGACGATCGTCATGAGGGACGGGTTCTCATTCCAGGGCACCGAGGTTGATACGCGCTTCGGCTCGTACGGCCGCGTCGAGGGATCGCTGACCACAGGCGGGCGGAGTGGGGCGTGGGGTGCATTCCTGGCGATCGAGGGAATCCGCGATGACGGCTTCCGCGATTTCTCCGAATCCGAGATCAGACGCATGTATGCGGATGTCGGTGTGAAAACGAGCGAGGCAGAATTTCACTTGAACTTCACCGGAGCCAAGAACGAGGTCGGCGTGACGGCGGCGGCGCCGGTGCAGCTCCTCGATCTCGGCTGGGAGCGCACGTTTACGTCGCCGCAGACGACCGACAACGATCTGGCGATGGTCTCGCTCAACGGTGCGGTGAAGGTGACCGATACGACGAAGGTCTCTGGTCTCGCCTACTATCGCAAGTTCAAGCAGAAGCACGTCGACGGCAATATCGTCGAAGCGGAAGACTGCGGCGGCGCGAACGCGGGTGAGCTCTGCCTCGAGGAGGAAGAGGCCGAGGACCAGAACGGCAATCCGATTCTGCTTGCGGATCTCGGCGTCGACCCCGAGGGCCTTGGCTCGATCGATCGCACGAGCCAGAATGCCAAGAGCTTCGGCGGCGCGCTGCAGGCGGTCGACAAGTCGCTCCTGTTCGGTCTTCCCAACCAATTCCTGATCGGCACCAGCTACGATCACGGCCGCGTCAAATACGGCGCCGGCAGCGAGCTCGGCTTCTTTGGACCGAAATTCGTCGTCAACAGCTTCGGCACTCCGATCTTCCTCACGGAGCCGGATGATTTCTTTCCGCGCGCGCTCACGACAACGAACGACTACGTGGGAGTCTATTTCTCAGACACGCTGGACGTGACAAGCCGGCTCGCCCTCACAGTCGGCGGCCGCTACAACTATGCTCGGCTCGATCTCCAAAACAACAATCCGGAAGAAGGCGAGGAGGACAAGCTTACCGGGACGCATACCTTCGAGCGGTTCAATCCGATGGCGGGTGCGACCTATCAGTTGATGCCCGGGCTGACACTTTTTGGCAGCTACGCGGAAGCCAATCGCGCGCCGACGGCTGCCGAGCTTGCCTGCGCCGACCCGGAGGCGCCGTGTCTGATCGAAAGCTTCCTTACGGCTGACCCGCCGCTGCAACAGGTCGTCAACAGGACCTACGAGTTGGGTCTCAGGGGCGAACTCGCCTCGTGGAGCAACGATCGGCGGCTTGAATGGACGCTGGGCGGCTTCCACGCATTGAACGCGGACGACATCATTCCCGTGTCGGCTCCCACGCAAGGCCGAGGCTTCTTCCAGAATGCCGGCGACACGCTGCGCAGAGGCGTCGAGGCCGGCATGCAGTACACCGACACGCGCTGGACGGCCTATGCAAACTACGCCTTCATCGATGCGACGTTCGAGGATTCGCTCGAGCTTTCATCGCCCGACAATCCTGCAGCCGTGCCGTGCTCCAACGGAGTCGCCGACGCATTGTGCGTCAATGTGAGCCCCGGCGACAGAATTCCCGGCATCCCGCAGCACAGATTCAAGGTCGGCGTCGACTACTGGATCACGCCCAAGTGGAAGTTCGGCGGCGACTTGGTTGCGGCGAGCAACCAGGTGTTCTTCGGCGACGAGGGCAACGATGCGAAGACACTCGACGGCTACGCCACGGTTGACCTGCACACGAGCTACGACGTGACGGACCGAATCCAGGTCTATGGCCTGGTCGACAACGTATTCGACAGCCGCCACGGCCTGTTCGGGAACTTCTTCAATCGCGAGCTTGCGAACAACGCTGGAGAGGCAGGCGGCCTGCCCGACGACTTCTTCACCGACGCGCGGACGATCACGCCCGCGGCGCCCATCACGGCTTACAGCGGTGTCAAAGTCAGGTTCTGACACTCGATTGACCGCCATGGCCACGGACTCGGCCAAGGTTATCGTGTGTGCACTGAAAGTCCGTCATAGCCGGGAAATATTCCCTATTGGTTTGTCTGATATTTCCCGGTGTTCTCTTGCCACATCAACCCGACATTAATGGGCAATCTGCGCATGGCATGTTGACGGTTTTGCGCACCCTCCCTTAGCAATTTTGCACCGGGTCGTGGATCGGATCCAGAAAAGCTGTGCCTTTGTAGCGCAGCACGCCGATCGCAGAGTACCGGGTGTAGTTGGGTACGGGGTGGGGCGATGTGGTGTGTGCGTAGTGCGCTGTCTGTCAGCGCAGTCTTGATGCTCTCGTCTGTAGCAAGCGCGCAGACGACAGAAGCTCCCAAACCAGCCGAGGCGGCTCCTGCTGCAGGCGGTGGCGAGCAGCTTCCCGCAGTCGAGGTCGTCCAGGAGACGCCGGCCGCGCGCGCCAAGAAGAAGGCACCTGCCGTTTCGCCACTCAGCAGCGTGTCGTCAACGGCGGCGACGGGTGGGGCGGGCGGCACCGCTGGGTCCACGGCTGCCGCTACTGGCCTGCCGGCGCCGATCACCGTGCCGAGCGCGGTGACGAACGTCACTGATACCGATATCGATCGTGAAGGCACCATGCAGGTGCAGCAGGCGCTTCAGCAGAATGTGCCGGGCATCATCATCTCCGACGCTGCCGGCAACCCGCTGCGCGCGGAAGTCTCCTACCGCGGCTTCGACGCGTCGCCGGTCAACGGCCGGTCGCAGGGCGTCGCCGTCTATCAGAACGGCGTGCGCATCAACGAAGCCTTCGGCGACACGGTTCAGTGGGACGTGATCCCGAGCAACGCCATCGCCTCCCTGTCAGTTGTGAGCAACAACCCCTCGTTCGGCTTGAACGCGTTGGGTGGGGCCATCAGCATCCTCATGAAGGACGGTTTCAGCTACCAGGGCGGCGAGGTCGACATCATGGCAGGCTCGTTCGGGCGGGCCCAGGTTGGCGTGCAGGCCGGCGGATCGAGCGGCAATGCCAGCGCCTATGTCGCCGCCGAGGCCATGAAAGACGATAGCTTCCGCGACTTCTCGGAGAGCGAGGTCAAGCGGTTCTATGGCGATATCGGACTGAAGGGCAGCCTGGCGGAGTTCCATTTCAGCCTGACGGCCGCCAAAAACGAGTTCGGCGCCTCGGCTGCAGCTCCCATCGAGCTTCTCGAGCGCGATTGGAGCAACACGTTCACCACGCCTCAGACCACCGATCTCGAAGTCTTCATGCCGACCATCTCCGGCACGGTGAAGGCGACCAACTCGCTGACCCTCTCCGGCGTCGGCTACTACCGCGACTACAAGAACAGCGTGGTGGACGGCAACGTGACAGAGCTCGAGGAGTGCATCGATGACAATGGCACGCCCGGTGATCTGACGGACGACGTAGAGCGGTTCTGCCCGGAAGACAGTGACCATTTCATCCGCAATGCCGCCACCGGCGAGCTGCTTGAGGAGGAAGACTTCGAAGAGCCGCTGGGCACGATCGATCGCCTGAACACCAAGAGCGAGAGCTGGGGTGCTGCTGTAGAAGGACAAGAGAAGTCGCCGGTGTTCGGGCGCCCGAACCTGTTCATCGCGGGCGCATCCTACGACCACGGCCGCTCGAACTACACGACATCGAGCGAGCTCGGGCAAATCCTCCCCAAATATGTGGTTGAGGGGTCCGGCATCGCTATCACAGACGATGATGGCGACCCTCTCACCGATGATGATATCGAGGTCGGCCCGCGCGACTTGGACACCGAAAATACCTACTGGGGCCTCTACTTCTCGAACGCCTTCGACGTGACGGATCGCCTGACGGTGACGGTCGGCGGCCGATACAATAACGCCACCATCAAGATGGAGGACAACACGGGCCTTTTCCCCGGCCTCAATGCGACCAACACGTATGAGCGCTTCAATCCGATGGCGGGCGCCAACTTCAAGCTGATGCCGGGCGTCTCGGTCTATGGCGGCTACTCGGAATCGAACCGAGCACCGACGCCGGCCGAACTCGGCTGCGCCGAACCTGAAGCGCCTTGCCTTGTCGAAGGCTTCCTGACCGACGACCCGCCGCTGGATCAGGTCGTCGGGCGCACGGCCGAGATCGGCCTGCGCGGACAGGGCTACAACTACGGTGGTCAATTCACGTGGGGTGCTGGCTTGTTCCGCACGCTTGCTTCCGACGACATCCTGCCGATCACTGACACTGGTGGACGGGTCTTCTTCATCAATGCGGGCGATACCCTGCGACAGGGCATCGAGCTGTCGGCGACGTATGAGACCCGGAAATGGAACGCGTATGCAACTTACGCTTTCGTCGATGCCACACTCGACACATGTGATGATCCGAGCGGAAAGTGCGCCTTCCTCGAGGCCGGAGATCGCCTGCCGGGCATTCCGCGCCATCGCTTTAAGGCCGGCGTCGAATACTGGCTGACATCCAAATGGAAGCTCGGCGCCGATCTCGTGGCGGCCAGCAACCAGCCGTTCTTCCGCAACGAGGTTTTCGGCGAAGCCGAGGCGGATGGGGAGACGCTTCCTTCCTTGCTTGCGGGCTATACGCGCGTGGATTTGCACACGTCCTACGACATCACGGACAACATTCAGGTCTACGGGCTGGTGAAGAACCTGTTCAACCAACGGTATGGTCTCTACGGCACGTATTTCGAGGCCGACGACATTGGCCAGGAGGTCGATGTGAAAATTGGAGGAAATGGCTTCAGCGATTCGCGCACCATTTCGCCAGCGATGCCGTTCGCGGCGTATGGCGGCGTGAAGGTGAGGTTCTAGGGTTGGTCGCGGATCTGTATCGGCTAGAGCTCGTTCGCCAGTCCGATCGCGCGAGGCACCACCCGTCTTGATGCCAAAAATGACGCGGCGCTCGCAAGAGCGGCGCGTCCTCTTTTTCATGCAGCGCAATGCGCAGGGATAAGGAAGCCTGACCTCAGGCGCGGCTTACGTGTGCGGTGCCGAGACCGATGTCGTAGGTGCAGACGAAACTCGCGCGGTCGGTCGCGCTCAGCACGAGATAGGGGTTGCGGTAGCGTGCGTTCCAGAGCTCGTGGTCGACCTCCCAGACGTAGACGCTGAGGTTGTTGTCGCCGATGACGAGCTTGATAGCGGAGGCATTGCCCCAATTGACGGCCGGGGAGCGCGCATCGCGGGCCGGCTCCTTCTGGCAGGCGGCGACGGCGCGATCGCGGTAGGCGGCGACGAGCGCGTCCTCGGTCGCGGCGCGGTAGGCGGTATCCTGGGCCCAAAGTTTGAGGCCTGCGAGCAACGCAAGCGCAAGGACCAGCAACCTCATACGATGCCCCTCCTCTCAAGGTGGCCTGGCCAACGGCGGATCGCCTCGCCGCGGCATTTTGCCTGGAGTTCGCAGTCGCGAAGTGTGCCGCAGCATGGTGAACAAAGCGTTAGGCCGCCCACCGAAGGCTCGAGGCGCTTGTCAGACCACGGGCGTTGCGGCACAAGCGGCAGGAAATAGGAGAAACGCCGAAGACGGGGAAGGACACGTCCGATGAGCAAGAAGAAGATCCTGATCACCTGGCCTCTGCCGGAGGCAGTCATGGCGCGCGCGCGCGCGTCTTACGACGTCATCGCGCACGGCGACAACCCGAAGATCACCATCGACGAGATGCTCGAGACGGCCAAGAGCGTCGATGCAATCCTGCTCACGCTCAACGAGAAGTGCCGCAAGGACGTGATCGACCTCATCCCCGAGAACATCAAGTGCATCTCGACGTTCTCGATCGGCTTCGACCATATCGACCTCGACGCCTGCAAGGCGCGGGGCATCCGCGTCGGCAACGCGCCGCATGGCGTGACTGTTGCCACGGCCGAGATTGCCATGTTGCTCCTGCTCGGCTCGGCGAGGCGCGCCTCCGAGGGAGAGCGCATGGTGCGCGCTCGCGCATGGCCGGGCTGGCAGCCCCTGCAGCTCGTCGGCCAGCGGCTCGACGGCAAGAAGCTCGGCATCTACGGCTTCGGCAAGATCGGCCAGGCGCTGGCACAGCGCGCCCGCGGCTTCGACATGGAGATCCACTACTACGACATCTACCGGGCCAAGCCCGAGGTCGAGGCGAAGTACAACGCCACGTATCACGAAAGCCTCGACAGCCTTCTGAAGATTTCGCAGTTCTTCTCGATCAATGCGCCGTCGACGCCGGAGACGCGCTACTTCTTCAACAAGGATGTGATCGAGAAGCTGCCGCAAGGGGCGATCGTCGTGAATACGGCGCGTGGCGATCTGGTCAAGGACGAGGACATGATCGCGGCGCTGAAGTCGGGGCGGCTCGGCTATGCCGGCCTCGATGTCTTCGCGGGAGAGCCGGCCATCAACGACGGCTATTACGATCTCCCGAACACGTTCCTGTTCCCGCATCTGGGCTCGGCTGCGATCGAGGCGAGGAACCAGATGGGCTTCGAGGCGCTCGACAACATCGACGCGTTCTTCGCAGGCAAGGATATGCCGTTCAAGCTCGCTTAAGGCCTTTGCTGCTAGAACACCCTTCGAGCTTCTGATTTCCCGGTGCGGACCGGAGCCCGGCGCGACCTCGTGTGTGGCGCCGGGCTTTCTCTTTGGCGGCTTCTCAGAGCCTCGCTGGCAGACGCCTGCTTCTTGGCAGGGCGCCAATCTCGCGCCAGATGGCCTCCTCGAGAGATCCTTCCTCGACGTGGCCAATCTCACCCGGCAGGAGCGGGGTCGGGCCAGGATCTGATGGCTCGCCTCCTCTGGCCTTGGTGTATTCGTCTCCACCGGGCGTGACGGAGATGCCGGTTCGGCGTGACAGGCCAGTGCTCGTCATGTGACGCTCCTTTGCGCCTTGCGACCGGGACGGGACTTTCCGAGGGAGGTCGGTGTGGGCTTGCTCGCCGGGGGCATGGGCTTGTAGCCGAGCTTGTGGAGGGTCTCGGAGAAGCCCGCCTCGTGGGCGCCACCCTCGCCGAGGGCAGCGATGAGCAGGAAATAGGCGCTGCGGAACGATCGAAGGGCGGCGTCGACGAGCTCCTCGCTCTTGGTATCCTGATAGAGCAAGGAAATGTAGTTGCAGTAAGCGAGCCAGAGATGGACGCATAGGCCGTCACTGCGCATACCCCAGTGTGTACGGAGCTGCTCGGCGTTGAAGTCGACCTGCCGACGGCGTGCCTCGGCAATGATGTCGAGGATCTCGGGGGCGGCATGGCGCGCCTCCGACAACGACGACAGGATGACCCAGTTGTTGGGGCGCTCAGAGATGACGACGCGCCTCAGCGCCGCGAGGTATCTCTCGAACGCGTCCTGGCGCGTCATGCGCTTGATGTCGATCGACAGAAAGGCGTCGGCATCGAGCTTGAGCGAGCGCTTGATAAGCGCGGCGAGCAGTCCTTCCTTGTTGCCGAAGTGCCAGTAGAGCGTCGGCGCGGAAACGTCCGCCAGCTTGCAGACCGCGGAGACGCTCAAGGCGCCATAGCCTTCGCGGCCGAGCAGATCGGTCGCGCAATCCAGAATGCGCTCGCGAATGCCGGCGCTCTCGGGGCGCGGCACGGATGCCGTGCGGGGGCTCGCGCGTGCGGATTTCCGTTTGTCGCGTGCCATGGTTCGTAGGCTCGGAACCTTCACATATTTAGCGATCGCTATACAAATATAGTGATCGCTATATGGAGTCAAGGCCAGGCTGTCGTAAGCTGACCCAAGGAGGCGAGTTGGACGCTGATCATGGTCGCCTAGACTGCGACGGCCGCGCTGCTTCTGTCGGGTGCGGCGGGCGGCTCGTGCGTCGGCAGCTCGCAGAGGCCGCCGCCAAGGTGGAGATGATGCCAGAGCTGTGTCGCGAGCACGCCGACCAAGCCGATGCTGCCGAAGTAGCGCCACTTGCTCACCGTGCCGTCGCGGACGCTCTCGTAGGCGCTGCGAACCTCGGCAACGTCGAAATAGCCCGTGCTGCGCAGGGCGGCGGGACTCATGAGCTGGCTGACGTATGGGCGCGGCGACCTGAACAAGCTCGTGGCAAATGGCGCCCTGAACATGTGCTTCGGGCGCGCGGCGATCTCGGGCGGCAGATAGCGTGCTGCCATCTGGCGCAAGAGATACTTGTCCTGCTTAAGTCCGCGCAGCTTCCATCTCGGATGAATGCGCGCCAGGAGAGCGATGACATCTTCGTCGAGGAACGGGTAGCGGGTCTCGACGCTGTTGGCCATGGCCACGCGGTCGCCCTTCTGATTGAGGAGCAGGCCGGCGAGATGGATCTTGTAGTTGGCATAGACGATGCGATTGAGAGGGTGCCAGCGGCGGATGCGGCTTACATCGAAGTCGTAATCCTGGTAGGCGACGTATGATCCGAGCGTTTGGCGCAGATCGGCGCTGTAGTAGCGCTGGGCGCCGGCGGACACGAGGCCGTGGAAGCACGCGTAGGCGTCGAGGGTGCCCAGCATGTCGTCGAAACGGCCTTCCTTGGCGATCGGTGTGGAGAGGAGCTCGCGCGCGCCGCGGATGGTCGCGTCGCCGAGCCGCACGCCTCCGACATTGAGCCGTGTCCTCAGCGCGTCGAATTTGAACCACGGGTAGCCGGCGAGGCCTTCGTCTGCGCCTTCGCCCGTGAGTGCCACCTTGTAGCCCTGGGCGTTGACCTCGCGCGACAGTCGCCAGAGCGCGGCGCATGAGGTGTCGATAACGGGCGCACCGGCCGAAGCGATGAGGCTCGGATAGGCATCCGAGATCAAATCGGCGTCGCACGTGACAATGGTCGGCTCGGCGCCGATGTGGCGCGCCGTCTGCATGGCGTTCGACGTTTCGTCAAGCTTCGGACCCGGTATGCGGATCGTGAAGCTCGGCGGCGCTGCGCCTCTAATACGCGTTGCCGCAGCCATCACGCTCGCCGAGTCTACGCCTCCGCTCAGGTAGCCGACCACCGGCACATCGGCGCGCAGTCGGATCTCGACCGCACGCCGGAAAGTGGCGTCGAACTCGTCGAGGAGGTGCTCCGAGTCTCCGGGCCCCTGCTCGTCGCCCTGGTCGGGGAAGTCGAGGTCCCAGTAACGCCTCTCGACGATCTCGCCGGGCCTTCCCGCGCGCCCAAGCTCAATCTTGAGATAGTGGCCGGGGAGAACCGATTGCACATTGGCGAACATCGTGCGTCGCGCGCCCATGCCAAGAAAGTTCAAGGCATGATCGAGACCCTTCGGGTCGCAAATGGCCGGAACGCCGCCAGAAGCAAGCAGCGCAGCAATCTCGGAACCGAAATAGAGTATATCCTTCTGCCGCGACCAATGCAGGGGACAGATGCCGACGCGGTCGCGGGCAAGGAAGAGCGTGCGCGTCTTGAGATCGACGAGCGCGAACGCGAATTGGCCCTTCAGGTGCTCGAAGACCCCTTCGCCGTATTCCTCGTAGAGGTGGACGATGGTCTCGGTATCGGTGTGGGTGCGAAAGACATGACCCTTGGCCTCGAGCGCGGCCTTCTTCTCGGGATAGTCGAAGAGCTCGCCGTTGTAGATGACGGCTGCGGTCCGGCTCTCGTTGTAGATTGGCTGGCGACCATCGGTGAGCCCGACAATCTGCAGCCGACGGTGGCCAATGCCGATGCCGGGGGCAGAGAACCAGCCATCCTCGTCAGGGCCGCGGTGCGTCAGAGCGGCGGTCATGCGCTGGACGGCGGTGTGATCAGGATCGCGTGCACCGCAAAGGTCGACTATTCCTGCAAATCCACACACTTTTGAGGTGCTCCGTTTGTCGCAAGGCCCAGCCTTAGCGGTCCGGCGAGCCCGGCTCGTTCCCTAGTGTGGGAACGTGAGGGCGGCGATCATGTTCATCGGCGCTGCAAAGCGCCGTTGCGCCGATCACCGGAGGCTGCCGGTGCCGGGACGCTCTGATCCGGTCTGATACGGGGGATCAGGTCTGATAAGGGGGCGCGTTCTCTCAACAGCCGCGCCAGATGTGCTTGGCGGCGCTCGCGTTCATATAGCGGAAGCCGCGGTTGGGGAAGCCGCCGTTCCTGTTGACCCATCCGGCGACGTCGCGCGAGTGCCGGGGCGTGAAGCGCTTGACGAAGCGCATCGGGCCGCCGGCGGTCGGCTGCTCGAGCACGAAGCCCTTGTGAAAGCCGAAGCGCGCCTTCGACGTGACGCACACATTGGAGCGCGCCTCGTCGGCGAGAATGGCGCAGGCCGACAGGCACGGACCGTTGATGACGACGCGGCGACCGCTCCGCTTGATCTCGCGCGCGGCGGCCTTGAACGCGCCAACCTCGCCGCCCGAGTTGAACGACACCACGCAGGGGTCGCTATCGCACTTCAGGACGTCGGTTACGACGTCCGCGTGTGCGGCATGGGGGGCCGCAAGGACTCCAAGAGCCAGAACGAGTGCATGGGCGAACTTCATGGCGCCACTCCTAAGGTTACATGGGCGCGCGCCGCCAACGCGCGCTGAAAATGCGCCGCATCCGTTGCTTATCACCTTTATGAAGCACTGCCGCAATATTGTGGCGCTGCCATCCACAGGGCCGCTGAACGCCGTGATCCATCGCTGCGGCGTCGTCAGGCGCGCGGAACAGCGTCGGCGTGCTTGCCGGAAAAGAGCCAGTAGGCGGCGGCGATGAGGAAGATCGAGACCGGCTTCACCAGCATCTCCCAGGTGAGCGCATTGTCGAATTCGGGCAGGTCGGTGGCGAAGTCGACCACGAGGTAGACCAGGATCACGCCGACGAGCGTGTTCTTCAGCTCGTCGACGCCGCCGACGCGCATCCAGGCCGGGAGCAGATTGCGCTCCTCGGGATCGAGATCGAAGACGAAGCCGAAGGCGATGGCGTAGGCGAAGATGACGAGGACGAGGCCGAACAGGAAGGCGTCGGTGCCACCCATGATCCAGGGGATGATCTGCTTCATGTCCTCGCCGACGAGGAGGGCGGATGCTGCCTCGATCATGCGCCAGCAGCCGAGCCAGAGCATGAGGAGGGCGCCGAGCGCCGTGCCGAGGGAGGCGATCAGCATGATGAAGCGCAGCGAGATGGCGAACTTGAGCATGGCGGTTTGACCCTGTCGCGGGCGGGAGGCATGCGCCCGTCGGGTGACAGCCTATCAGCAGGCGGAGCCCAGGGACTCGGATTCCGAAATCTGGGTTACGCCGGTCACGCTCTTGGACTGGGCATTAGGCAAACGAGGCTGTGGGATGCTGGAACGCATTCGAGACGGGCGCACGGACCCTCTCCTCGGGACGCCGCATATTTGAGCAATATGCCGGTGCGGCGCGCCGACTGGCATATCGCGTGCTGCGTGGCGCCACACTATTATGCGTCGGGGCAGGCAATCGCGAGGGGACCGGCATGCCGGCGGAGAGAGCCAACGCAATCACACTCGGAGGGGCGCGCGGCGGCGTGCCGTCGATCGGCCTGGTGCTCGGCGGCGGCGGGGCGCGGGGGCTCGCGCATATCCCGATGCTCGAGGTGTTCGACGAGCTGGGGCTCAAACCCAAGATCATCGCCGGGACCTCGATCGGGGCCATCTTCGGTGCGGCCTATGCCTCGGGGCTCCCGGCAGCGGACATCCGCGGGCATACGGTCGACATGCTGACGCGGCGTTTCGGGCTCGTGCGCGAGCTGCTCTTTGCGCGCGCGCAGGGAGTGGCTGGGCTCTGGAACATGTTTGCGCGAAGCGCGCTGCTCAAGCCGGGCGCGCTGCTCGACATCGTGCTGCCGCGCGAGGTGGCGCGCGATTTCGCCGATCTCGAGATTCCGCTCAGGATCATCGCCAGCGACTACTATGCCCTCGAGCCCGCGGTTCTCAGCTCCGGGCCCTTGCGGCGCGCGGTGGCGGCGAGCATGGCGCTGCCAGCCATCTTCGAGCCGGTCAATATCGACGGGCGGACGATGATCGACGGCGGGCTCACCAACCCGCTGCCTTTCGACGTCATCGAGGGAGAGGCGGATATCCTGGTCGCCATCGATGTGACGGGCGTGACGGTGCCGTCGGAGAAGCGCTCGCATCCGACCGCGCTCGAGGCGCTCTTCGCCTCGTCGTTCCTGTTCGAGCGCTCGATCGTGCGCGAGAAACTCAAGAATCGGCAGCCGGACATCTACATCGATGCCGGGACGGGCCGTTTCCAGGCGCTCGATTTCCTGAAAGTGCGCGACATCCTCGCTGCCGCGGCGCCGGCGAAGGAGAAGCTCAAGGGCCAGCTCATGCGGATGCTCGGGGCGGAAGTTCTGCCGGTGCTCCCCGAGCAGGCCGAGCCGCTGGCGCTGATCGAAGCCGAGGTCAAGCCGCGGCGGCAATTGCTGAAGCGGCTCAGGAGCCCGCGGCGCAAGGTGCGCTCATGATCTCCATTGGGAGCGGGAGTTACACGTCGCGCCTTTCGGCGAAGAAGGCCTTCAGCAGCTCTGCGGCCTCTTCCTCACCCATTCCGGGATAGACCTCGGGCCTGTGATGGCAGGTCGCGTGCGAGAATACCCGTGCGCCGTGCTCGACGCCGCCGCCTTTGGGATCGGGGGCGCCGTAGTAGAGGCGTCGAATGCGCGCGAACGAGATCGCAGCCGCGCACATGGGGCAGGGCTCGAGCGTGACATAGAGGTCGAATGTCGGGAGCCGCTCGGAGCCCACCCTGCGGCAGGCGTCGCGGATGGCCAGCATCTCGGCGTGGGCAGATGGATCGGCGAGCTCGCGCGTGCGGTTGCCGGCCTGAGTGACGATGCGGCCGTCGGGGGCGACGATCACCGCGCCGACAGGGACCTCGCCGCGCCGCGCCGCGGCTTCCGCTTCGAAGAGCGCCACATCCATATGGCCGAGCGATGCTCGCGGTGTCATAAGGGCTTCCCTATTTGCATTCCCTCTCCCCGCTTGCGGGGAGAGGGGGAGAGAAGGATCACATGCGCAAATCGTTCCCCGGTCAACGTGCGGCGCGCGAAGAGCGTGAAGACCGCCACGGGAAAGGTCGTGGCCGTGGCGGGTCGCAGCCACATAGAGAGAACGATGAGCGGCGCCCCAAAAAGGGTGGTCCGCGGCCGCACGGCAAAGGCAGACGCGCTCCGGCCAGTCCGCCCGCTATCTCCGAGCCCATGCGCATCGCCAAGGCCATGGCGCGGGTGGGGCTCTGCTCGCGGCGCGAAGCAGAGCGCTGGATCGCGGACGGGCGCGTATCCGTCAACGGGCAGGTGCTCAAGACGCCTGCGGTCGAGGTCGGGCCGAAGGACCGCGTGCTGGTCGACGGAAAGCCGCTCCCCGTCTCCGAGCCGACGCAGCTCTGGCGCTACTCGAAGCCCAAGGGTCTCGTGACCACGCACAGCGATCCGCAGGGACGGCCGACCGTGTTCGAGAACCTGCCGCCGGGCCTGCCGCGCGTGGTGTCGATCGGGCGGCTCGACTTCAATACCGAAGGGCTTCTGCTGCTCACCAACGACGGGGCGCTGGCGCGCCATCTCGAGCTCCCTGCGACGGGCTGGCTCAGGCGCTACCGCGTGCGTGCGAAGGGCCGTGTCACGCAGGCGGAGCTCGACCGGCTGAAGGAGGGGATCGAGATCGCGGGTGTGAAATACGGGCCGATCGAAGCCACGGTCGATACCGTGCAGGGCGCTAACGCCTGGCTCACGGTTGCCATCCGCGAAGGCAAGAACCGCGAGGTGAGGAAGGTGTTGGCGACCTTCGGCCTCGAGGTGAACCGGCTGATCCGCATCTCGTTCGGGCCGTTCCAGCTTCTCGAACTCGAGCCGGGGCAAGCCGAGCACGTCAAGCGGCGCGTGCTTGCCGAACAGCTCGGGCCCAATCTGGCGCGGGAGTTCGGTCTTGTCGATGAGCCGTCTCAGAAGCCCTCCAACAAGTCCGCCAGAGGACCCAAGAGCGGCAAGCCGGGCGAGCCATCGCGAAGGCCGCGCGAGACATGAGGGTCGTCGGCGGGAAGTTTCGTGGGCGGGCGCTTGCGTCGCCGGACCACGAGGGGCTGAGGCCCACGGCGGACCGTGTGCGCGAAGCTGTGTTCAACATCCTGCTTCACGGCATTGCGGATTTCGAGATCGAAGGGGCGCGCGTGATCGACCTGTTCGCGGGCACCGGCGCGCTCGGGATCGAGGCTCTGTCGCGGGGTGCCGCCTATTGCCTGTTCGTCGAGGAGGCCGTCGAGGCGCGCGCGCTCATCCGCACGAACGTCGAGGCGATGGGGCTCACGGGCGTGACACGCATCTTCCGGCGCGATGCGACGGACCTCGGTGCGGCCGGCAACATCGAGCCGTTCGCGCTCGCCTTCCTCGATCCGCCCTACAGCAAAGGGCTCGGCGAAGAGGCGCTCGCTTCCCTGCAAGAGGGGGGCTGGCTCGCGCCGGGCGCGGTGGTCGTGCTCGAGGAGCGGGAAAGTGCCAGCGTCGAGCTGCCGTCAGGCTTCGCAGAGATCGATCGGCGCAGCTACGGCGAGGCGCAGGTCATTTTCGGGCGTTACTCACCTTAAATGTTCCGCCGATTCACGCGAAATCTCGATAGGAGATTTCGCGATCGGGGCACTAGGGCGTCTTTCGATCCGATGGAATCGGATCGGACGCCCTAGGTTCTTTGCTGATCGCATTTTCTGCGACGAACCGGCGTCCACTTCGTCGGAAAATGCTCTACGACGCGCGCGCCTGATAGCGCGACCAGTCGACGCCGGCGATCCTGGCGTTGGCGCGGCTCTCCTGCTCGGCCTTGCGCCGGTCGCTCGATGACTGCTCCTCGATGGCGACGATCTCCTCGGGCGCAAACCCCTGCGTGCGAACGGCCTTGCCGAGCAGGGAAGCCGACGGGTGTATGGAGATGACGCTGTGCTCGACGTCGCCCTCGACGAAGGCGCCCTCCATGAGGTGCACGACGCTCGCCCGGATCTGGCCGACGACCTGCCCCTCAACGAAAAGCTCGCGCGCCGTCACGTTGCCCAGCACATAACCGTCGCGGCCGATCTCGAGGCGGGAGCAGACGAGGTCGCCTTCGAGCCAGCAGTCGATGCGCATCGTGCCGGCGGCATTGAGCTTGCCGCGAACCACGCTGTGCGAGTCGAGAACCAACATGGAGCCACCCGATAGACCTGAATGTTGTGCCCCTGGGGCGCGACTCGGACTCCACTCCGTTGGCGTGTTTGGAGAAAGGCCGAAAGGCGCCTCATCCAAGGAAATATTTTGCATACGCGGGAGGAATAAACGGTGGGGTGGAGCTAGCCGGCGGCGATTCTCCGGGCCGCGCTTTGCTCAGCGCGCGGGGCTGGTCACGTTCTTCGAGCTCTCGACCAGTCCGCCGTTGCCGAACGAGGGGTGGGGCGACCCGTCGCCGTCATGCGTCCAATGGTACTTGTCGTCGTGGTCCCACCAACCTGTGATCGAGTCAGGCGAGTGATGTTGGTGGTCGTCGTCAGGCGGAGGACTCGCGGACCGGCCGGCTGCAAAGAATCCAAAAATGCTGCCTTCGTCGCCAAGGGACGGGGATCCTTGGTTGGGGCTTTCCGGCGGCGGGGGGGAGGCTGATGCGCCCTCGGCGCTTGGTGACGACGAAGGCTCTTGCGTTCGGCCAAGTGGTGCACCAATCGGCCGGGATGCCGCTACCTGCTGAGTGGCAAGGCTCGCCGGCAGGAGGATGCTCGGGGCGCGGGCCTTGATGATGGCTGTCAACGTCTCTCCGTTCGGTGCACCGGGACGATTGTCGGCTGTCGGCGCCTCCCCTCGAGCCAGTGATTGCTCCCTCTCAGCCGGTGCCCCCAGTGCAAGCTCGGTCACTGTCGCTTCCGACGTGAACAACGCTCTCAAGCTCGCCGATCCCTTTGCGGCCACGAGCTCCTTGATCGCGAATGCAAGATCGGGGCGCTTGGCGCCGCAGAGGGCCGCCGCCCGGCCGAGACCGGTGCTGAGCGCCACGACGTGGGCGGGTTTGGCGCTCTCGGCCAAGGCTATGAGCGCAGAGACCGTCGCCGTGTCGGTCGCTGCCAGGCGCTGGACATAGGCCGACAAGGCGGGGCCACCGGTCGGGAAGCGTTCGAGCAACGCAGACGGCTCGGCAAGAAATGCGTCTATCTCGGTTTGGCTGAGGCTGTGCGCGGAATTGAGGCAGCCGGTGGCGGCGTTCGACACATGCCCGCCGTCGCTCATCAGGAGAAGCGCAGCAAAGGCCGCCGCGCATATGTGGCGAGGAACATTCGCTTTCGGCAAAATGCACATGAGGAAACCTCCAATGTGCCGATAAGCGTCAATCGCAATTTCTTATAGCACATTTCACCGGGCGGGGAGGGCAGGTATTCGCGCGCGATCGCGTGCACCTGCTGACCTGCGTTCAGCGCCTCATGCGAATGCTCTAGCGTCGCCCGAAGAGGCGCTCGATGTCGGAGAGCTTGAGCTCGACGTAGGTCGGTCGACCGTGATTGCACTGGCCGGAGAAGGGCGTCGCCTCCATCTCGCGGAGAAGCGCGTTCATCTCCTCGGGCGACAAGCGCCGTCCCGCGCGGACGCTGCCGTGGCACGCCATGCGCGAGCAGACGGCCTCGAGGCGGTCTCGGAGCGCACGGCGCTCGCCGTCGCCCAAGATCTCGGCCGCGAGATCCTTCACTAGGCCCTCGATGTCGGTGTCTCCGAGGAGCGCCGGGACCTCGCGAACCGCAACGGCCGCGGGACCAAACGCCTCGAGCACGAGGCCAAGCTCGGCGAGGTCGGCGGCCTTCTCCGCGAGTGCTGCCGCCTCGTCGTCTCCGACCTCGACGATTGAGGGAATGAGCAGGCCTTGACGGGCGACGCCGCCGTTCGAGAGCATCTTCTTCATGCGCTCGTAGACGAGGCGCTCGTGGGCGGCATGCTGATCGACGATGACGACGGAATTGCGGGTCTGGGCGACGATATAGGTCTCGTGAAGCTGGGCACGCGCGGCACCGAGCGGGCGATCCATGAGCGCTGCGGGCACATGCTCCTCGCTTGCACGTGCATCGGCGGAGGGCGCGTCGATCGTTTTGAACGGCGCCTGCATTGCTTCGGCGAGACCTTGCGAGATGTGGTGCTGCTGGCGAGGCCAGGACATTTCGCGCGTCGCTGCCGGTGGGGCTGCGCCTGATTGGGCCGCAAGCGCCTCAAGGGTCAGCCCGCCGCCGCGGGCGCTGGCGCGGTGCCCCGCCTCGCCGAGCGCGTGCTGAAGCGCGCCGATCAGAAGCGAGCGTACGCGGCCTGCGTCGCGGAAACGGACCTCGGCCTTGGTCGGGTGGACGTTGACGTCGAGATCGGCGGGTGCAAGCTCGACGAAAAGCGCGAGGAGGGGATAGCGGCCCTTGGGCAGGAGGTCGCCGTAGGCTGCGCGCACGGCGCCGACGAGAAGCTTGTCGCGCACCGGGCGACCGTTGACGAACAGATATTGCTGACCCGCGTCCGGCCGATGCAGGGTCGGTAGGCCGGCGAAGCCTGAGGCCGTGATGCCGTCGCGCTCGCCCGAGATCGGCAAGGCGTCGTCGAGAAACTCGCGGCCCATGATACGGCCGAGGCGATGGAGAAGCCCCTCGGCCGTCCGCTCGACACGCGGCAGGCGAAGGGCGGTGCGCTCGCCGGTTGCGAGCGAGAAGCCGATCGCGGGGTGGGCCATGGCGAGGCGCTTCACCGTCTCGGAGACGGCCTGGTTCTCGGCGCGCTCCGACTTCATGAATTTCAGGCGTGCCGGCGTGGCCGAGAAGAGATCGCGCACCTCGACGCGCGTGCCGGGATTGGCGCCGGCCGGCTTCAAGCTCGCCTTCGCTCCGCGGTCGACGACGATCTCGAAGGCTTCGGTGGTGCCGCGCGGACGGGACTGGATGGCAAGATGGGCAATGGCGCCGATCGAAGGCAGCGCCTCGCCGCGGAAGCCCAGCGTGCGAATGTCGTCGAGACCGTCGTCGCTGAGCTTCGAGGTGGCGTGGCGCTCGACGGAGAGCACGAGGTCGGAGGCGTCCATGCCGTGGCCGTCGTCGGTGACGCGGATGAGCGAGAGGCCGCCGCCTGCGGTCACGACCTCGATCTCGTGCGCGCCGGCATCGATCGCGTTCTCGACCAGCTCCTTGACGACGCTCGCGGGGCGCTCGATCACCTCGCCCGCGGCAATGCGGTTGACCGTCTCGGGCTTCAGCTGGCGGATCGGCATTTGTCCGGCTTCTCCAGGTGAGACACAAGGGCTGCTACCGGCCACTTTATGGTTTGATTCGCTGCATCTTATCTTCGTCATGCCCGCGTTATGGCGGAGCCATGCTCCGCCATAACGCGGGCATGACGTCAGTTGTGGAGCGAATGGATCAATTCATAGGCTGCGCAGTACAACCTCACAATAGCCGGGAGCGCAGCGGAGGAATACCGCGCACCCGGCCGGGGCTGCCAACGTGTGGACAAGACGGCGCCGGGCTTACTGCAGACCCCACGCCTCGATCGTGCCTTGTCCCTTGAGGGTCAGCTTCGAGCGATATTTGAGCTCGATGCGATCGATGTGGCGGCCGCTCCACCAGCCCTTGAGATCGAACTGCGGCGTGGTCTGGCCCTCCTTGAGCTGGGCCGACACGGGGAGGTTCTCGGCTTCGCCGTTGGCGTAGACCACGCGCACGCCGTAGATGCGGAGATCCTCGCGCCTGGCCGTGAAGCGAAGCGCCTTGATGCGCCCGAAGCGGTCGCCGACGGGTATCGCGTCGCTGTCCTTGGAGAACATCGAGGCGCGCTGGGAGCCGAGCAGCGCCCAGCCGCGGTTGTGGTCGCGGTAGCCGCCGCGGTCGGCGAACCAGTCGCGCGCGAAGTCGCCGTAGACCTCGACGATGGCCGGCCTGCCGCCACCGGGCCGCGACCGATAGATGAGCTCGATGTCGCGGATGAAGCGATCGCCCTTGAGATCGATGCCGCGCGTCTGGCTGTTGGCGGGGATCGCGGTCTCGATGATCTTGCGATCGCGCTCGCCGTTGGCGTAAGTCACCGTGATCTCGCGCAGGAAGATGTCGTTGTCGAGCACGCGGAGTGCGATGCGCTCGAAGCGGCCGACCTCGGGGCCGACGGGGATCACGTCGCGGTCGCCGCGGAAGTCGACGGTCTGGGCGCCGAACAGAACCCAGCCGCGCGGAATCTGCGGCCCGATTCCGGCCCATGGCGGGGGCGGGCGCCGGTCGGGCTCCTCCAGCCCCAAGAGCTCCACCGTCAGGCGGCCGGGGCGAAAGCCCGGGCGTTTCCAGAGCGTCACGGTCTCGATGCGCCGCTGCTCGCCGCTCAAATCCAGGGGACGGCTCTCTTGTCCGGGCGCCAGGCGCTCGACGACATTGTAGGTCTGGCGCTCTCGGTTGCCGTACTCGATCTCGACGCCGCCCGTGAGCATCGGGCCGTCGACGGGGCGGAACTTGATCGCGGTGAAGCGGCCTTCGCGGCGGCCGACGCGGAAGACGACGCGGTCGTTGCGGATGTCGATCGATTGGGTATCGATGACGCTCGCCTGGCCACCGCGCTGCGGTTCCGGCCGCGGAAGGCCGATCAGCTGCACATTCATTATGCCGGGGCGCAGGCTCGGCCGCTTCCAGAGCGTCACCTGCTCGACGCCCTTGAGATCGGCGTCGATGCCGATCGGGCGGCTCTCGGCGCCGGGCGGGACGCGGTCGATGAATTCCATGTTCTGGCGCCTTCCGTCCTCGAAGACGATTTCGACGGCGCTAAGAAGCATACCGAGATCGGAACGGAAGCGGATCTGATCGAGGCGGCCCTGTCCGCGCGGGATGCGGAAGACGACACGCTCCTCGCGGTTGTTGACGCGCTGGTTATCGAGCACTTGCGGGTCGCGGGCTTCGGCCGCCGAGGCGGCGACCATTGCCGAGGCAACGGCAAACATGGCTAGAGCTAGTCGACGCACCACGGCGTCCTCCCTTGTTTTCTTCGGCTTTTTTCCTCGGCGTGGGCCGTATTTGCGGGCGGCCGATGATCCGCGTTCACAGTTAGAGAGCGACCAAGCCAAAAAAAAGACGGGGCCGAAGCGGACCTGCCTCCGGATTGACGTCCATGCCGTCAGTGCTGGCCCCAGATCTCGACCACGGCGGGCTTGCCCTCGATGACGCTCTTCAGCCCTTTCATGAGGTCGAAGCGCGAGCGGTACCGCGCCTCGATCACCTTGATCGGCGCCCGGCCGCCCTTGAACTCGAGGGGTCCGTAGGGTGTGCCGGGGTCGACGCGCTCGCGCATCGCAAAGACCTCGTCGGGACCGGAGGTGAACTTGACGCGGATCTCCTTCAGGGTGATCGCGCGGTCCTTGGCCACGATGCGCAGGCGCGTGAAACCGCCCTCGTTCTCGCCGACGCCGATGGTGTCGTGGTCGAAACCGGTGAAGCCTGCGGTCTGCGCGCCGAGCAGCACCCAGCCTTCGTTATACTGGCGTCCCTCGCCGCCCGAGCCGAGCCAGCCCTTCGCGTATTGCCCCGTTACCTCGACGCGCGCCTGGCCCTTCAGGCTGGGCGAGGAGCGGTAGACCATCTGGATCTCGCGGATGAAGTTCTCGTTCTTGAGCTCGAGCCATTGCGTCTTCTTGTTGGCCTTGACCTCGGCGTCGATGGCCAAGTCCTCGGAGCTGCCGTCGATGTAGACGACCTTGAGCGAGACGATGTGAATGTCGTTGCCGAGCACGCGCAGGCGGATGCGGTCGAACTTGCCCGCCTCGCCGCCGACCTTGATGATATCGCGATCGAGCGCGAAGCCGACGTTCTGGTAGCCGAACATCACGTCGCCGCCGTCCTTGACGGTGCCGGGCGCGGACGGGTCGGGCTTGGCGGCGGTGTCGGTTGCGGCAATGTCACCGGTCGCTGCCTTGGGGCGCGCCATTCTCGCGCCGTTGCCCGTCTGAATGCCAAGCACATCGAGTACGACCTGGCCCTTGCCGGGCTGGTTGGTGATGCTTACGCGATCGATGAAGCGGTCGCGTCCGTTGTCGCCAATCGTGTGGCTGCGCTCGCCGCCCGCGAGGGTGAAGGCGCGGTCCTCGTCGTGGATGGTGCCGTCGGCATAGATGAGCTGGACGCGGGTGATTCGTGTCGTGCCGCTCTTCGAGCGCAGGCGGATGGCGCGGTAGGCGCCCTTTGCCTTGCTGACGTCGATCGCGACGCCGCTCGCACCGAGATCCATGTTCTCGGTGCCGATGACGGTCAGCTTCTCCTCGGCCCGGGTGCCGCTCTCTGCGCCGGCGAGAGCCAGGATCAATGCTGCCACGGCGAGCTTACGTAACATGGGAAGAAACTCTCCAGTTGATCTTGCAAGCCCCGGCGTCGGAGAGTTTTCTTACTGCAGCAAGGGTGGCAAGAAAAGGTCAGCCGGGAGCGCAAGACCTCAATGACAACCAGCAAGACCGGCGAAAGCAACGTCGAGACGGCAATCGCTGCGGTGCGCGAGCTCATGCCAGGGCGTGTCGAGACGGGGCTAGCGCAGCGGCGCCAGCATGCCAATACGGTGAGCTTCATTGCGAGCGAGCCTCCGGACGCGGTCGCGTGGCCGCAGACGACGGAGGAGGTGGTGCAGATCGTGCGCATCGCAGCGCGCTATCTCTGTCCGGTGATCGCGTTCGGAGCCGGAACGTCGCTCGAGGGGCACGTCAATGCGCCTAACGGCGGGCTCTCGCTCGACATGAGCCGCATGAACCGCATCCTCGCCGTCAACGCGCCCGATCTCGATTGCGTGGTGGAAGCCGGCGTGACGCGGCGCCAGCTCAACGAGCACTTGAGAGATTGCGGTCTCTTCTTTGCGGTCGATCCGGGGGCCGAGGAGGCGACGCTCGGCGGCATGGCCGCGACGCGCGCCTCAGGCACCAACACGGTGCGCTACGGGACGATGCGCGACAACGTCGTCAATCTCACCGCCGTCATGGCCGACGGCTCGGTGGTCAGGACGGGCGGGCGGGCGCGCAAGTCCGCCGCGGGCTTCGATCTCGCGCGGCTCCTGATCGGATCCGAGGGCACGCTCGGGATCATCACGCAGCTCACGCTTCGCCTTCATCCCGTTCCGGCGTCGATCGTCGCCGCGGTGTGTCCCTTCGCGTCGATCGAGGGCGCGTGCAACTCGGCCATCGCGGCGATCGAAGCAGGGCTCGGGCTCGCGCGCATCGAGCTACTCGATGCGGCTCAGATCGGCGCCGTCAACATTCACTCGAAGCTCGCGCTCGATGAGGCGCCGACTTTGTTCGTCGAGTTCCATGGCACGCCGGCTGCGACACGCGAAGCGGTCGAGGCGTTCGGCGATCTGGCGCGCGCGCACGGGGCGCTCCGCTTCGATTGGGCCGAAGGGCACGAGGAACGCCGGCGGCTGTGGAAGGCGCGCCACGACGCCTACTGGGCCGTGCGCACGGCCTGGCCCGGCAAGACGATGCTCGCGACCGACGTGTGCGTGCCGATCTCACGACTCGCCGAGTGTGTTCGTGAGACGGCGGACGATCTCTGCCGCTCGCAGCTCATTGCACCGATCGTGGGGCATGTGGGCGACGGGAATTTTCATGTGATCCCAGTCTTCGATGCCGAGGATCGAGAAGAGGCGGCGCGTGTCGAAGGCTTTGTCGGTCGTCTCGTGCGGCGGGCGCTCGAGATGGACGGTACATCGACGGGCGAGCACGGTATCGGGCAGGGAAAGATCAAGTACCTGGAAGAAGAACTCGGCCCCGGTGTCGAGGTGATGCGCCGGATCAAGCGTGCGCTCGACCCGCAAGGAATTCTCAATCCGGGCAAGGTGTTTATCGTTTCCGGCTAAGTAGAACTTCAGGGTCAACTTCTCGATGCCGCCGGGAACTTTATCTCTCTAATCAATGTTCAGCTCGGACTGACGGCCGTTCGGCGGTCCGTCGCAGGCCAATGCGGTCCTTTATTTCCAAGAACTTGCCTTCGTCCTCAGCCGGATGTGCAAATGCGAGAAAGGACTCTATGCGAACGGCCGTCAACTTCCGTTTGTAACAAAATGGTACGCGAAATCTTTACGAATGCAAAAAATATCTTCGAAGAGGTCTTGCCATCAACTCGGAGTTAGGCTGGAATACGACCTCTGAACGTGGCGCCGTCCCACCTATCCCCCTAGGGGCGTCACGCTTCTTCAAGCCCGCAGCCCACCCCCGGCTGCGGGCTTTTTTCGTTGGCGCACAGCCGTATCGGTTGCACCTCAGTTGCGCGGCGAGATGGGACGCTAGCTGACGATCTGGGCCCTTACACTCCGTCAGGAGGAGGGAGAGACGGGACGCCATCCAGCGGCCTGGGCCTCCGCCTCGCTGCAGAACCAGCGCTCGCCGCGCGCGCTCACGACACGGACGCTGTCATAGGCGGGAGACCACGGGAGGACATAGATGCGCGAGCCGGACGCGACGCGGCCTTTGATCGGGCAACCTTCGGGCGCAGAGCGGCGCGCCTCCTCCCAGCGTTTGGCGCGATAGTCTGCGGGACGATCCGACTCACCCGACCAGATACCGGCGCCAGCGCGCCGGGCATCGCTCTCGTCCGTTGCATAGCGCGAGAAGAGACCTTCCTCGGCGAACACGTGGCCCTCGCGCACGAGGGCTTCTGCAATGTCGGAGCCGCGCACGGTGCAGCGTCCGGTCTTAATGCCCTCGTCGCGCGTTCCGGTGAGATCGCACGAGACGCGCTTGCCGCGGATCGTGCGCGCGAGCGCGTCCTTGGCCGCCTCGCCGCAGCGCCAGCGTTTCTCGCCGCGCAGGCATTGCTGATCGCGCTCGGGAGCCTCGATGCCGTCGAGCGCAACGGTCGCCTCGGCAAAGCGGAGGCTGTCGCCGGTCATGGCGACGGCGCGGCCTTCGATCGTGGACGATGGATCGCGGTCGATCGTTCCAGTCCGCAGCGCGGTGCGGGCCGGTGCCGTGTCGTCCGATGGCTCCATCATCATCCACGCGCCGCCGGCGATCAGAGCAACGAGCAGGACAAGCGCGAAGCCTCCAGCGTGGCGCGTGTCGAGACGGTTGAGCAGAGGGAGGCGCCGAAACGCATCCCCGGCGCGCGAGAAAAATTCAGGGAGCAGCGGTCGGTCGCGCCAGCGCGGGTTCATCATCAGGCGTGGCAGGAGGAGCAGGACGGCGCCCGCGAGCGCGATCGCTGCCGCCGTCATGTCCTGGGAGTCGAGGCCGTTGGTCAAGGCGCCGAAGAACGCGGAGATGCCGGCGGCTGCGGTCATCAGGGCGAGGGGAAGCTGGATGGTCGGCTGGCGGAGAAACGCGAGGACGGGCTCGAGCAGGTGCGCGAGGCTCGTTCCCGCCCACGACAGGGCTGGCCCGAGGACGGCGGCGGCGCCTCGCAGCATCGCTGCGAGTGCGGTGCCGAGACCTGCAAGCATTACGGCCGATCCGGTGCCTGCTTTCCTCAGAGCGATCATCGCCCAGGCGCCCGTGCGCGAAGCGGCGACCTTCACTCCGGCTGCGATCTTGATGACGAGGCGCTTCAAGACCGGGCCGAGCCAGGCCAGGAACGACGCGGTTCCCTGCGCGGCGGCGCTGGCGCTCGCCCGGCCGGCCTGCTTCACGCCGAAAACGGCTGCGGACTTGGCGTCCGCGAGCTTCTGGCGGCGCTCGCGGCGACGGACGAGAATCTCAGTGCGCACGTACTCGCGCCATTCGAATCCCTGGTTTCGTTTGCGCCAAAAGAACAAGGCCGGGCCTCCGCTGCTGATCTCGGCTCTGGTATTGTTACGGGTTACCGGCGGGATGTGCCGCAATACGATGCTCTCAGGAGCGCACATCCGACGCGTGCCTTTGACCCTGGCCAGCAAAGATGGCGGTCCTTGGGCTCAAATCATGACAATCCAAAGCGCAAGCGGCGCCAATATCCTGCGACGGAGCGCAAGTAGACTTGGCCAGCGGGCAGAGATAAATTGCGCCGCGCCGGGGTCGCGCGCACACTATCAGGTTGGGAGACAAGCACATGAGCAATGCTCTGATGGGCATTTCCGGGCGCACCGCGGCGGCGCTCGCGGCCATCACCTTTTTCATTCCCGTGCAGGTTCTTGCCGACTTCGATCCGCCGGCGCGGCCGAAGATCGACTGCACCAAGCCCGGCAACCAGAACAAGCCGGCGTGCAAGAACAAGCACGGCGAGCTCTCCGACGACGAGATCTACAACGCGGCCTATTGGATGGCACGAAAGGGCCAATACCGCGAGGCGCTGGCCCTGCTCGCGCGGGCCAAGAATCACGACGATCCGCGGGTGCTCAATGCCACCGGGTTCGCCACGCGCAAGCTCGGGGACGTCGACGGTGCGCTCCCCTATTACGCGCGTGCGCTAGAGATCAATCCGGACTATGCAGTTGCGCGCGAATATCTTGGCGAAGCGCTCCTGGCGAAGGGCGACGTGGCGAGCGCGCGAGCGCAACTTGGTGAAATCGAGCGGCGCTGCGGGAAGGCGTGCGCACCTTACGCCGAGCTCACGAAGCAGATCGCGTCTTATGAGGCGCGGCGCGTGACGGGCGGGTGAGCGTAGCTCGTCTGATGAAATTGCGAGGGGCGCTTAGCGACAGCGCAGATCGAAAGAAGAAGGGTGAAACAATGACTGTCTCTGCGCTCAAATCGGTGAAGGGTCTTTGTGCGCTCGCGGGCGCCCTGGCGATGTCGATGTTGGCGGCAGGCTTTGCCGCCGAGCCGGCTCAGTTCTCGAAGGACGTCGGTCCGGCGAGTGCGGCCTGCGACAGTCATGCCAAGGGCGGCGCTGCCTGGGGCGCGTGCGTGGGCAAGGCTGCGGCGGCGATGCCCGACAAGGAGCTCTTCTATGCGGGCTACTGGCTCGCCAAGGGAGGGCAGTACGCGCAAGCGCTCGGCTACCTCAATCTCGCGCGCGTCAAGGACGAGCGCGTGCTCACCTACATCGGCTTTGCGACGAGGAAGCTCGGCGACGTCGATGCGGCGCTGCCACTCTACGCGAAAGCGCTTGCGCTCAATCCCAACTATTCGGTGGCGCGTGCCTATCTCGGCGAGGCGCTCCTGACCAAGGGCGAGCCCGAGAAAGCCAAGGCCGAGCTTGCCGAGATCCGTGACCGATGCGGGACGACGTGCGCCGAGTACGCCGACCTCTCGGGTCATATCGCGCGCTATGAGGCGGGCGCGGCGAAGAAGGGCTAGAATTTTCTGGCAATACCTCTGCTTGCGCCCGCTCGAAAGCAGGGTGTCACCCCCATGCACCTGGGCTTCAGTGGTGTCGCCGAGATGCTGGAATAATGCTTATGCCGCGGCGTTGTCACTGCATCTCATGGGAGCTACCCACGCGACCGTCGGGTCGGCACGGCCTGCAGCTTTTGTAAGTCGTTCTGCACGGCCCAGGACACCCTGGCACTGGCCCCTCCAGCCGGGGTGTCCGCCCAATGCGCTCGGGCGCAATTCTCTGTTCGCGCTTGAAATCTGCCGCTGGCGGCGCATGCGAAAAGCTCCGGATGTCAGGGAAAGGCATCCGGAGCTCTCTGGCAGAAGCCCGCGCGACGGAGAACCTGTGGCGAGCTGGCTTGAGACTAGTCCGGAGTGCGCTAAGGCCGCGTTAACAACGTCCGTGGGCGAATCCAAATTCCTCGCCGTCGTGCTGCGGGAGGAGAAATCAGTTCGTGGCGGCGCGCTGGACGGGGTTGGCCCAGATGCGCACGACGCCATCGTTGCCGGCGGACGCGACGCGCTCGCCATCCGGCGAATAGGCTGCCGCATTCACCACTGAGCCGGCGTGGCCGACGATAGTGCGTAGCGTGCGCCCACGATTGACATCCCAGAAGCGCAACTGGCCGTCGGAGCCTGCCGAGACGAGCGTCTCCCCCGACGGCGAGAAGGCGAGCGCGCCGACGCGGCCGCGATGTCCGTAAAGTCGGCGCATGAGGCGGTTGGAGCCGGTCGCCCAGATGCGGATCGAGCCGTCGAGGCCTGAGGACGCCAGCCACTTGCCGTTGGGCGAGAACGCAAGCGTGGTGACGAAATCCTTGTGCCCGCGATAGGTGCGCACGCGATCGAACGTGTCGAGATTCCAGAGCTTCACCATCTTGTCGGCGCCGGCCGAAGCCAAGAGGGGTGCATGCCGGGCGGAAGTGAACGCCACGGCCTGCGCGGCGCTGTCGTGGGCGTCGAGCACCTGGACGGGAGCCGACGTGTTCGTGGTGTCCCAGAGCGCGACCTTCCAATCATGACTCGCGGCGGCAAATCGGTCGGGGCGGCCGGCGAAGACGAGCGACCACACCTCGGCCTCGTTGCGCTTGAAGGTGGCGAGCTTTTCCGCGCGCTCGATGTCCCAGAGCACGATCTGGCCGCTGGCGTGGCCGGTCAGCACGCGCGTGCCGGTCATGGCGAGCGCGGTCGCGGGGCCGTCGTCGAGCTCGATCGTGCGCACGAGGCTGCCGGTCGCCGCGTTCCACAGCTTGAGGCGCGCATCCTGGCCGGCGGTGGCGATCGAGCTGCCGTCCTCGGTGAATATCAGGGCGGTGACGGGGCCGACGTGGCCCTTGAGCTCGGCGAGGGGTTTGATCTCGGGAATCGCCGCGGTCGTCACGGGGCGGGTCGAGGCAGAGGTGACGCCGGTGCCGCGGCTCTCATAGCGGGGAAACTTGTCCTGCAGCGCCACGGCCGCGCTCGCGACGCCGACGCCGATCAGGAGCTTGAACAGGAGCGGCTGCCAGCGCGAGGACGTGCCGGTGCGGATCGGTCGCGGACGTGGCGGCTGGCGGCGGTCCTTCTCTTTTTCCTTGGCAGCTTCCTTGGCAGCCTTTTTCGGCTCGGGCTTCGCTTTCGCGACTTCCACTTTGGGCTTCGCTGCATCAGCCTTGGGGCGCAGGACGCGCGGAATTCTGATCGGTGCGGGCGGCGGATCCTCGAGCTTCACGGTTCCCGAAGCGGGCGCTGCTGCCGCGACGGGTTGCGGCGCAGGGGCGGCGGGTGCAGGCGGCTTGGCGTCGGGCGTCTTGGCAGCCGGCTTCTTCTTCAGCGCGTCGAGGAAATCGAGCATGCCGCCCTTGGGGCCCGGCGCGTCAGGCGGCGGCGGCACGATCGTGGCCGGATCGACTTTCTTCTCGGCCGGCACCGGGACGAGCGCCTTGGCGTCATTGCGTCCTTTTCGGAGGGGAAGCGTGCGCGAAAGCCAGCCGGCCTGCTTCTCGGGCTCGGGTGCCAGGAGCGCGCCGCGCCAGGCGGCAACAGATTGGGGACGCGCCTCGACATTGAGAGCAAGTGCGTGATCGATGGCGGCGAGGAACGACGGGCGGTAGGCAGCGAGCGCGGTCTCGCGCGCGGAAACGTATTCGTCCTTCACCATGCGCGAGGGACTGTCGGCGGGGCGCTTGCCGGTGACCGCATGATAGAGAGTGGCGCCCAAAGCGTAGATGTCGGTCCAGGGGCCCTGCTGGCGGCTCGTCTCGGCATACTGCTCGTAAGGGCTGTAGCCGGGCTTCACCAGCGCGGAGACGGTTTTCGAATGGGAGGCGATCTCGCGGCGCGCGGAGCCGAAGTCGATCAGGACCGGCTCGCCGTCCTTCCTGATGATGATGTTGTCGGGCGCGATGTCGCGATGGAGGAAGTCGGCCTTGTGGATCAGCTCGAGCGCGTCAAGGAGTGGCGCAATGATGCCGTCGAGCTCCTTCTGGCGCGGGGCGCGGCCCAGCCCCTTGAGCCAGGACTTGAAGCTCAAGCCCTCCTCGAAGTGGAGCACCATGTAGCCCGTGTTGTTCGCCCTGAAGTAGCGGTAAACGCGGACGATGTTGGGGTGGTTGAACTTGGCGAGCGTCTGGGCTTCCTCGATGAAGCGGTCGAGGCCCCAGCGGTAGTCGCCGGCGCAATCCTGGGAGCGGGGGCCGGCCTCGATGCCGCCAGCACGCGCGGCAAAATCCGAAGGAAAGTATTCCTTGATCGTGACGCGGCGGTCGAGCGCGATCTCGTCGGCAAGATAGGTGATGCCGAATCCGCCGGCGCCAAGCATGCGCTCAATGCGGAAGTCGCCGACAAGCTCCGTACCGCTTTGTAGAGCGATCAGATTGGCCATCTCGTCTCTGCGTCTACGATCCGAAGTACCGGAGCAGAGTCGCGGCGCCGCATCAACGCGCCAGATTCAGAGCCCCGCTTACTACACCACCTCCGGCGCCACTTATGAAGCAGGAATGTGGCGAGGAGGCGAGTAATGGGAATAGACTGAGCAAAACTCTCGGGGCCCCGGGTTTCGGCCATGTTGCTGCCGCAGAGGGCGGGGAACATTTGGATCGATTCGTGTGGCGGGAAATCAATATGACACCGGCATGGCCGGCGATGATATGCGTGCTGGCCGCAGTTGTGGCGCTCGCGGGGCAGCCGTCGATCGTCAATGCAACGGAGGACGCAGCCGGCAAGACTGGGCCCGCTCTGCGTGCAGAAGCGCTTGCGGATCTCGTCAGGACCGGGGACGTCGAGGACGAGACCTCGCGTGCGCCGGCACTGAGTCTCACCGCGGTGCACGACTGGATGGTCGCGAGCTACGAGCGCGCGCCCGCCTTGCTGTTTGGGCTGGCCGCCCTGCTGGCGGTTCCGCCGCTGGTCATGGCGGGGGTGGTGCTCAACCGGCGCGGGGCGGCGGCCGCTGCATCGGCGGGAGACCTTACCCAGATCGCTACGCAGATGGTCGCCAAGACGCGCTCGAAGCCGGAGCGGCGCCAGGTCGTCACGGAAGGCCCGCGGTGGCCGACTGAGGCATGGATCGAAGTCGAGGGCGGGCCCCAAGCCGCGCGACACGGCGTCGGCCGCAGGGTGGTGCGCATCGGGCGCGAGGGCGACAACGACATCTGCCTCAGCGAGATGACCGTGCATCGCTATCACGCGGCCGTGCATCGCACGGAGGACGCGGATTTCGTGATCACCGACCTCTCGAGCGAGGGCGGCAACGGAGTGAAGGTCAACGGGAAGGCGGTCGCCGAGGCGCGCCTCGAGGATGGCGATCTCATCGAGCTGGGGCTCGCGCGGCTCAAGTTTGTTGCGACGCCGGCCTGATGGGCCGGCAAAGAACACGGCGAGAGCCCCGCTTGCGCGGACCGCGGCGGGACAGCGGAGGACAATATGGAAGAGGAGCGTCAGATGGCGATCAGCAACGGGCCGCAAGGCCAGCGCCCGGGCAGGTTTCTCGGATCATTGAAGGACGCGCTCGTCGCGGCGAGCCGCGATGACACGGGGCAGGTGCAGCAGCGCGTCGCGCAGGCGGCCGAGCAGGCGGCTCAAGTCGTGAAACCCGACGCGGATGCGACGCAGATCATCCGAAAGGATAGCGCCGCAAGCCCGAGCGCGGCAGAGGCTGCCCGCGAGGCGCGCGCGCCGACGACGGTGCCGGAGGACCGGCATGTCGAAGCCGATGCGCCGCCAACAACCCGCGTCGTTCGCGGCGGGGGTGCCGCGCCCAAGGAGGCCGCCGCGACCGACGGCTCGGCGCGCACGACGCTCGTGCGAGGCAAGATGCAGGTGAAGCGCGGGGCGTTCGATCAGGATCCGGTCGTGGGCTGGCTGGTCGTCGTCGGCGGCCCGGGCATCGGCCAGTACCGCCCGATCTTCGAGGGCAACAATACGCTCGGGCGCTCGACCAAGAACCGCATCGCGATCGATTTCGGCGACGACGCCATCTCGTCGGAGGAGCAGGCCTACATCCGCTACGATTCGTCGGATCGGTCGTTCCTCTTTGTGCCCAATCTCTCTAAGACCAACGTCGTCTCGCTCAACGAGAAGCGCCCGACGGGCGCAGTCGAGCTCGCGCAGATGGATGTCATCTCAATGGGTCGGACGCAGCTCGTCTTCGTGCCGTTCTGCGGGGCGGATTTCGATTGGTCCGCCTTGAGTGAACCCAACAAGGACTGATGTTGGCTTTCGAGCATGCAAGCCGCGCCACTAAAGGGGCGCGAAGCTACCAGGAAGATACCGCTCTGTTCTGGCCGGGAGAGGACCCGTTCTCTCCCGATGGGACACGTGCGAACGGGGCTGAGATTATGGCCGTGCTCGCCGATGGCATGGGCGGGCACGCGGGCGGCGCGCTCGCGAGCCGCATGGCGTGCGAGAGCTTCATCAAGGCCTATGCGGGACAGAATGGCGCGACGCGCGAGCGGCTCAAGTCGGCGCTCGAGGCGGCGAACCAGGCGATTGCGGCGACCGTCGAGGCCAACCCCGCGCTCACCGGCATGGGCTCGACGCTCGTCGGTGTCACCTTCGGACCCGAGGGCGTCGAGTGGGTGAGCGTCGGCGACAGCCCGCTCATGCTGTTCCGACGCGGCGAGATCGCGCTTCTGAACGAGGACCACTCTCTGGCGCCGGAGCTCGACAGGCTTGCGGCTCAGGGGCGCATCTCGGAGGACGAAGCGCGGCGCGATCCGAGGCGCCATATGCTGCGCTCGGCGGTGACCGGTGACGAGCTCGACCTCGTCGATCTCTCGCGGCGGCCGCTTGCGGTGGAGCCCGGCGACTACATCATCCTTGCGAGCGACGGATTGCAGACGCTCGAAGCGGGCGAGATCGAGCGCGTGGTCGCGGCCTATGCCAGCGATGGAGCCTCGGCAGTGGCGAACGCGCTCATTCGCGCGGTCGAGGCGATGAAGGATCCGCATCAGGACAACGCCACCGTCGTCGCGGTGCGCCCGCTTCCAGCGTAGTAACGGCCAGCTCGAACTGTTCGATCCCGTCCTTCATCCTGAGCTTGTCGAAGGATGAAGAGGCGTGTCCGCTGCCGCCCCATGGTTCGCCCCTCGACAAGCTCGGGGTGAAGCTCGATCCATGAGGCTCTCGGCGGTTGGTGCTAGGTGAGAGACGCGTAGAGGCGCTGGGCGGCGGCGATCATCTTGTCGATGCTGGCCTCGGCCGCGAGATACGACTGTGTGGCCGCGCCGTAGTCCTTGTGCTCGATCTCGCGCATCATCTTGGCGATGCCGGCATGCGCGGTCTCGTCGGCGGCCTTCAACTCCGAGAAAGCCGGGTTATTGACGATCGCCGGGTCGGAGACGTTCGCCGCCCATGCCGCCAAGCGGCGGCCGCTACAGGACTGGGTCTCGTGCGAGGGCTGGGCCAAGCCGACGAGGGTGGCGGCGCAGCGGCGCTTCCAGGCCGACGCCTCGCCGTGCAGTGCGATCATCTCGGCGACAGGCTGGCCGGAGCTGCGCACGTCGCTCAGGGCTTCGAGCGCGGCCCCTTCTGCATTGACGAGGCGTCCGAGCGAGCTCGTGATCTCCTGGCGCAGCTTCCTTGCCTTCTCGCTGATGGTGCTGACGCTCGCGGAGATCTCGCCGCTCGAGGCCTCCTGGCGCATGATGTGATCGGCGAGCTGATGCATGCGATCGGCAATCGAGGAGATGTCGTTGCCGAGGCTCTCGGCCTGCGTCTCGGCGAGACGAGCCTTCTCCTCGCCGCGTGCGACGGCGGCGACGCTATCGGACGTGACCTTGCGGATCGCGTCCATGCCGGACGAGAGCGTCGTCAGTCGGGCGCGGATGTCGTCGGTCGCCTTGGCGCTGTCTCCCGAGAGCTTCTTGACCTCATCGGCGACGACGGCGAAACCCCGCCCTGCGGGGCCGGCGCGCGCAGCCTCGATGGTGGCATTCAAGGCCAGCAGGTTCGTCTGGCGGGAAATCGTCTCGATGGTGCCTGCCATCTCGGCGATCTGGCGCACGGCCGCGTCGAGCTCGCTGCAGCGCTGGGCGATCGATCCGACCTGAGTGGCGATCTGGCGCATGGCCTCGCCCGTCTGGCGCATCTCGGAAATGTTTCCCTGGACGCCGTCGCGCACGCGCGCGGCGTCGGCGGCGCTCGACTGGCTCGTCTCGGAGATCTGGCTGATCGATTCGGCGAGCTCGGAGACCGCGCCGCCGATCGCGGTCGAGTTGTCGGCGATCTGCTGGACGTCGTAGGTGATCCAGCCGATGTTGGCGCCGGTTCCCGAAACCTCCGAGGAGAACTGGGCGAGGCGCGCGGCCGCGCTCATCTCCCTCTTGGCGTGCGCGCGAACGAGGTCGAGTACGGCGCGGCGCACCTCGGGGCCGAGGTCGGCGGGCAGCTTCTCGCCGCCGCGCACCAAGACCTCGATGGCCGAGGCGATCTCGTGATCGGAGGGCGCCGGCTTCGCCTCATCTGAGTGGCTGGTTTGCGAGAGTGTGCCCCGACGAGCTGTGAACATCCTGCGATCTCACCTACTGATTACAAGTGGCGTAGTGCTCGGCTTCTCGCCGATCAAAACGCGTGCTGTTGCCCAACGATTGACCAGACGTCATTCTTGTAAGGACCCGCGGGTTAACTGCTCGTGAATTGCGCCGGTGCAGAATGAGACTGGGAGCGCGGCGCAATTTCGAATTCGGCTTGCGGGGGAAACAGTGGCGTCGAGTGGTAAAGATTCCGTTGACGGATTGTTCGTCAGCCGGCTCAGGCGGCCCACGCTCACGCATGCCTTCGAGAGGGCGCTCGAGGATGCGCGCTTCGAGTGGCCGGCGGCGATCGCCGATGGGCAAGCGGAGGGCGCTCAGCCCGAGGACCCCGCGCAGAAATTTCATTCCGCACTCGATGCGGTAACCGGTCTTGCCCGATCGAGAAGGTATGTGGCGCCGCGCTCGCTCGCTGCCGCCTACAAGGCGGAGGCGGAGCAGGCCGATCGGCCGAAGGCTGCCCGCGCCGCGCGCCCCGAGAGGGCGCAGCCGCCCAAGCGGCCGCAACCCATCAAGCTCAGGCCAGGTCTTGGTGCGCGCGACCTCATGCGCCTGCGGCGGCAGTATGCGTTGGACAACCATCCCGATCGGATGCCGCCCGAGATGCGCGAGCAAGCCGCCAAGCTGATGGCCGAGGCCAACGCCGCGATCGACAAAGCGCTCAAGCAGGCGGGTGGGTCGTAAGGACTCGAGGTGGGTGGCCGGCGAGGCAATAGCCTCATGGTTCGACAGGCTCATGGTTCGACAAGCTCACCATGAGGCTCGACGGCGACGGTTGCCTTCGTCCTGTGCTTGCCGAAGGATGAAGAAGCAACCCTGCTGTGCCGCAGGCGGAGTGTCACTTGTTGAAGCCGCCAATGATCCCCTCTCCGCCGACACCGATGTACTCGCCGTCGATGATGTCCTCCCAGCGGAAGGCGGCATAGAAGTCGGCGCAGTTGCCCATGGCCTCCTCGGGGTAGGCGCGCAGGTGCTCGACCTGCCCCTGGTTGAACCAGACGGTGATGAAGTAGTCGCCGTCGCGACGGGCGAAGAGGTGCAACATGCTTTGGATGAAGTCGCCGCGGCGGATGCGGATGCGCTCGAGGAAGTGCGGGCAGTACTGCCAGGCCTGGCGGGTGCCGTTGACCTGGATGTAGTCGGGGGGACCGATGACGGATTGCAGCTCCGTCTGATTCATGCCGGGGGCCACGGCGCGGATGCCGTAGATGCGCTTGGCCTTGCCGCGCCGGACCACCACGCCATCGCCCCGTGCGTCCGAGGCTCCGTCCGAGACCGCATCGCTGCCCATATCGGCAGCGCTCGCGCTCGCAACGGCGAGCGTCGCCGAGATCAACAGCGAGACCGCAAGACGCGAAGCCTCGAATGCAAACGCGCGGATCGTGTCGTGTCGCATGTCCCACCCTTGCGCGATGAACCCGACGGGGAAGTCTGCGGTAGAAAAACTGCGTGCTGGCTTTGCAACCCCATGCGCGGAGGAGGTACGAAAGGTCGCGTTGCGAAGCGCATTAGAGGCGGGAGGACTTGCGCCAGGCTTGAGATGGACTCTCGCGCGTGTGATCTCTTTCCGCCACACCTCAAGCGCTATTCATTTCAGCGCCCGAGAAATCCTCAGGAAATCGTTGCGTCCAGCGGCCGGCTCACTGCAAACAATTAATAGTGGTTTACGAGTGATTCGAGGGGGACCGATGGGCGGGGGAACATCAGATGATCGTCGTCGTCGACGAGCGTGCGACCGTCACGCAAGGATATACGGCATGGTTTAATCGCGAGGGAATCTCAGCCTGCGGCCTCGCTCCTGGCGAGTTCGACGGCTGGGTGCAGACGGTCTCGGACCCCGACGTGCTGGCGGTGGAAGCGTTCCTGCTCGGTGCCTGCGGCAACCGGGGGGCGCTGTCCAAAATCATCAGACGGAGATCGAGCTCCGCGGCCATCATTGCGATGAACGAGAATCGCTCGCTCGAGGAGACGCTGGACCTGTTCGCGGCCGGCGTCGACGACGTTGTTCGCAAGCCGATCCACGTGCGCGAGATCATTGCGCGGATCAAGGCCATCCGCCGCCGTGCCAGCGGCGCGCCCGACTACTCCGACGTCGGTGAGATGCGCGTCTACTTCGACGGACGGGACCCGGAGATCAACGGGGAGGTGTTGCAACTGCCGCGCCGTGAGCGGCGCATCCTCGAGTACCTAGTCTCGAACCGCGGTTGCCGCATCAACAAGACGCGGATCTTCAACTCGGTCTATGGCCTCTTCAGCGAGGACATCGACGAGAACGTGGTCGAGAGCCACATCAGCAAGCTGCGCAAGCGGTTGAGGCACCGGCTCGGCTACGATCCGATCGATTCCAAGCGCTACCTCGGCTATCGGCTCGTGCTCGACAATACGGCGGAAAAGCGTTCGGAAAGCGGCGTGCGTTCCAGCTTCGCGCAAGATGCAGATGCTCTAATCCAACGATCAGAGCATTTTGCAAAGGAACCCGCTGGATGAGTATTTTCGGCATGATGCGGACGGCGACGTCCGGCATGAATGCCCAGTCGAACAGGCTGGGGACCGTAGGCGACAATATCGCGAATTCCTCTACCGCCGGCTACAAGCGCGCCTCCACCGAGTTCTCGTCGCTCATTCTCGAGTCGGGCAGCGGCGAGTACAACTCGGGCAGCGTGGAGACCGAAGTCCGCTACGGCATCAGCCAGCAGGGCGGGTTCGACTTCACGACCTCGTCCACCGACCTTGCCATCAAGGGCAACGGTTTCATGGTGGTCGCTGAAGATACGACGCCGGGAGCCGCCGCATATCTCACGCGGGCAGGATCGTTCGTCAAGGACGGCGACGGCTATCTCGTCAATGCGGCGGGCTTCTACCTCATGGGCGTGCCCTGGACGAACCCGAACGTGACGCCGACCATCCCGGCCAACGGAACGGGCGGCCTGTCTGCGGTGCAGATCCAGACGCTGGCGTTGCAGGCCGACCCCTCAACGGCTGGTACGTTCAACGCCAACCTGCCGCAGACTGCGACCGGCGTCGCCGCGGGCAGCTTGCCTTCTGACAACGTCGTGGGCTCGACGTACTCGGCCAAGAGCTCGCTCATCGTTTACGACAATGTCGGCGCCAAGGTGACGCTCGACATCTACTTCACCAAGACCACGACCGCCAATGAGTGGGAGGTTGCGGTCTACAATCAGGCCGACGCCGATCCGACGACCGTGTTCCCCTACACCACGGCCGCGCTCGCGACGCAGACGCTGACCTTCGATCCCACCACCGGCAGCCTTGACACGGTGCTCCCCAGCCCGACCTCGATCACGATCCCAGTGCCGAACGGCTCGGCGGCGCTCGTCCTCGACATGAGCAAGACGACGGAGCTCGCCACGACATTCCAGGTGCTCGAGCCGAAGGTCGACGGAAATGCTCCGAGTGCCGTCGATCGCGTCGAGATCGACGACACGGGAACGCTCTATGCCGTCTACAAGAACGGGCAGCGGGAAAAGAAATACCTGATCCCGCTGGCGTCGGTGGCCAGCCCCGACAATCTCGTGCCGAGGGCCGGCAACGTGTTCGATCTGGGCGCGGACTCGGGCCAGCTGCTCGTGGGCGCGGCGGGCACGTCCGGCTTCGGCAACCTCGTTCCGAGCGCTCTCGAGAAGTCAACCGTCGACATCGCCTCCGAGCTCACCGACATGATCGAGGCGCAGCACAGCTTCACGGCCAACTCAAAGGTCTTCCAGACGGCTGCGGATCTGATGGAGGTTCTCGTCAATCTGCGTCGGTAGTCGGTTGGTGCGTTGACGCCGTTCGGGGAAAGAAAGCCGCACTATGGGCCTCACTACAGGTCTCAGCATCGCGCGGTCGGCGCTCTTCACGTCGGCGGACCAGACGTCTATCGTCGGACGCAACGTCGCCAACGCGGGCACGGCGCTCTATACGCGCAAGTCGGCCAACGTCATCAGCGTGCCGGGCGCGGGCGCGCGCGTGCTGTCGGTCTCGCGGACGGCTGATACCTCGCTGCTTCGCAACCTGTTCGGGGCCAACTCGGACGCGAATGCCCAGAAGGCGCTGCTTGATACCCTCACGCAGCTCGACCAGACCGTCAACGATCCGGAGCTCGACGCCTCGCCGGCGGCGCTGATCAGCAAGCTCGCCGATGCCGTGCAGCAGTACGCCTCGCAGCCGCACAGCGAGCTCGCCGGACAGGCCACCATCACGGCCGCGCGCAATCTCGTGACATCGCTCAACGGCGCAAGCGACATCGTCCAGGAGGTCCGGCGCGATGCGGATGCAGGCATCGCGGACGGAGTTAGCCGCATCGGCTCGCTGCTGACGCGGTTCGAGGCGGTCAACAACGAGATCGTGACCGGGACCCGGTCGGGAACCGACGTGTCGGACTATATGGACACGCGCGACAATATTCTTAGCGACCTGTCGACCGAGATCGGCATCCGCGTGGTCGAGCGCAGCGACAACGACATCGCGATCTATACGGACAGCGGGATTACGCTGTTCGACAAGTCGGCACGGACGGTGTCCTTCAATCGCTCGCTCACGCTCGCGGCCGGGGCGGTCGGCAATGCCGTCTTCATCGACGGAGTCCCGGTCACCGGCTCGACCGCGACCATGCCGATCATATCGGGGCGCATCAAAGGCCTCGTGGAAGCCCGCGACCAGGGCTCGCTCGTCTATCAGCGCCAGCTCGACGAGGTCGCGCGCGGCTTGATCGAGATCTTCGCGGAGAGCGATCAGAGTGCGGTGCCGGCGCTGCCGGACGTGCCGGGCCTCTTCACCTACCCCGGCGCTCCGGCGATGCCGCCCACTGGCACGGTCCTGAACGGGCTCGCGAGCCTGATCTCGGTCAATGCCAACGCCGACCCTGCCCAGGGGGGAATGCTGACACGGCTGCGCGACGGCGGCATCTCCGATCCGCTGGCGCCTGAATACATCTACAACACAACGGGCGAATCCGGATTCTCCGGCCGGCTCAGCCAGCTCACCGAGAAGCTCAGTCAATCGCGGGCATTCGACGGGTCTACCGATCTCGATGCCAGCGCGACGATCTACGACTTCTCGTCGTCGTCGGTCGCCTGGCTGCAGGAAAAGCGCAAGATCGCCGACAACGAATTCCAGTATCGCGAGACGCTCTATCAGCGGTCCAGCGAAGCCTACTCGAAGTCGACGGGCGTGAACCTCGACGAGGAAATGACGATCCTCCTCGAGCTGGAGCGGTCCTATCAGACCTCCTCGAAACTCATTACGGTGATCGATTCCATGTTCGAGAACCTGATCGCGGCGGTGGGCTAGAACCATGAAGACCACGCAAATCTCCACGTTGGCCATCTCGGAAGCCACCCGGCAGTCGCGGATGAAGCTGCAGCTTAAGCTGTCGGAAAGTCAGAAGGAGGCGACCACCGGACGCCTCGCAGACGTCGGCCAGGGGCTCGGCTACCTGACGGGGCGGTCGGTCTCGCTGCGCCAGGATCTCGACCGGCTCAATACGTTCAAGGATACGAACGCGATCGCTTCGACGCGGATGAAGCAGACGCAGACCGCCCTCGAAGGCATCGCAGATCTCGCCCAGGAGTTCATCAGCACGCTGGTTGCGGCCCGCGCGTCGGCAACCAGCGCGGAGGTCGCCGTCACTGATGCGCGCACCAAGCTGGTCGCGCTCACCGCTTCCATGAACAATGCCGCCAACGGCGCGTTTCTGTTCTCGGGCATCAACACGGACGTCAAGCCGTTGACCGACTACTTTGAGACGCCGACGCCTGCCAACCGGACGGTGGTGGCGACTGAGTTTACGACCGCGTTCGGCGTGGCACAGGGAGCGCCCGGCACGGAGCTCATCACCGGCACGGACATGAAGACGTTTCTCGACGGACCATTCAGCACGCTCTTCGACAGCACGAACTGGACAGCGAACTGGTCCGCCGCCTCGGACCAGAACATCACCTCGCGCATCTCCAACAACGAGCTGATCGAGACGTCGACGAACGCGAACACGAGCGGTATCCGTCTCTTGGCCAGCGCCTATACAATGGTTGCCGACCTTGGCGCCCAGACGCTGAGCCAGGACGCGTTTCAGGCCCTGCTCGACAAGGCGATCGCGGTGACGGGCGAGGCGATCGGTGATCTGACGCAGCTGCGCGCGGGGCTCGGCACGGGGGAAGAGCGCATCTCGACCTCCAACGATCGCATGTCGATGCAGATCACGATCATGACCGAGCATGTCAACCTCCTCGAGGGCGTCGATCCCTTCGAGGCGTCTTCGCGGGTCAATGCCCTGCTGACGCAAGTCGAAACTGCGTACGCGCTCACGGCACGGCTGCAGAGGCTCAGTCTGATCAATTATCTCTAGTGTCAGCGTGATTTGCGGCGCCGGCTGTCCGGCGGGGAAACGGGACCGGCAAGATGTACAAGTTCTACTATGGCGAGGTTCTCGACGAGGCGCCGCAGGGGCAGCGGGAGCGCGAGCGCACAGCGCTCGAGCGGTCGATCGAGATGCTCGCCAAGGCGGAGCAGAAGGGGCCCAACTCGATCGAGGCGATCGAGGCCCTTCATTTCGTGCGGCGACTGTGGGGGATCTTCGTCGAGGATCTCGCCAAGCCCGAAAACGGGCTGCCGCAGAAGCTCAGGGCGGATCTCGTTTCCGTGGGGCTGTGGGTGATGCGTGAGACAGAGGAAATCCGCCACGGGCGGTCGAAGGACTTCAAGGCGATCATCGACGTGAGCAAGACAATTTCAGAGGGACTGCGATGAGCAAGGGCATTCACCTTTCGCTGGGCGCCGGCGAGAGAGTTTTCATCAACGGCGCCGTGATGAAAGCCGATCGGCGGGTGTCGATCGAGCTCCTGAACGACACGGCGTACCTGCTCGAGAGCCAGGTGCTCCAGCCCAAGGACACGACGACGCCGCTGCGCCAGCTCTATTTCGTCGTGCAGACGATGCTCATGGATCCGCGGCACGTCGAGGCGGCGCGGCAGATGTTCGAGATCTCTCACACCTCGCTCATGCTTGCGTTCGCCAACAAGCAGATCCTGGCTGCACTCATCGCCATCCGCGGGCTGGTCGAAAACGGCAGCGTGGTCGAGGCGCTCACCACGCTGCGCGGGCTGTTCGCGCTCGAGGATCAGATCCTCGGCAAGGTTCAGGATGAGCCGGTCAGACTTCTGGAGGCCGTGTGATGGCAGTCGACGGGGTCTCATCTGCGACCAACACGAATACCAACACGAACACAAACGCGGCGGCAAACGAGGCCGCGAAGGCGGCAACCGTCGATTACGACGCGTTCCTCAAGCTTCTGGTCGCCCAGCTCGAGAATCAGGACCCGACCAATCCGACCGACTCGGCCGAGTTCATGGCGCAGCTCGCGTCATTCTCGAATGTCGAGCAGTCGATCAAGGCGAACGCGAAGCTCGACAGCCTGATCACCTCGCTGGCGCTGACGCAGGCCGACGGGCTCATCGGCAAGACGGTGACCTCCTCCGACGGGACGATCTCGGGCGTGGTGGAGGAAGTGCGGATCGTGAGCGGCGGCGCTGTGGCCGTGCTCGAGAGCGGCGATGAGGTCAAGCTCGAAGCCGGAATAACGGTGGGGGCCAATGAACCCAGCTGACGCACTCGACATCGGCCAGGCGGCGATCTGGACCGTCATCATCGCCTCGGCGCCCGCGGTTGCGGGGGCGATGGCGATCGGCATCATCATCGCGCTCTTGCAGGCCCTGACGCAGGTCCAGGAGGTGACGCTCACCTTTGTGCCCAAGATCATCGCGATCCTGCTCATCATGTCGTTTACGGCGCCGTTCGTGGGCTCGGTCATTTTCACATTTGCCGAGCAGACTTACGCGCGCATCCCGAACGGTTTCTAGTCCGCTTCCAACGAGCAGGCTTTCCCCCGCATAAAGGCGGGGGCGGGCCTGCTTGAAGTGGTTCCCGGCCGGTACACAACCTTCGCGCAAGCTTCGTTCGCCAAGCTCGCAGGCCTCGCCGCAGTTTCGAGGGCATGATGGCCACGATTGCCGCCGTTCAGGGGAAGCAGGACCGCGACGGCGCGCGCGACGTCAGCTTCGCCGTCGGCATCATCTTTATCCTGACGGTCCTGTTCCTGCCGCTGCCCGCGGTCATGATCGACGTGGGCCTCGCGTTCTCGATCGCGTTCGCCGTGCTGATCCTGATGGTGGCTCTTTGGATCCACCGGCCGCTCGAGTTCTCGGCCTTTCCGACCGTGCTCCTGATCGCCACGTTGCTCAGGCTCGCGCTCAACATCGCGACGACGCGCTTGATCCTATCGAACGGCGCGCAGGGCTACGACGCGGCCGGGCATGTGATCGCCGGGTTCGCGAATTTCGTCATGGGCGGCGACTTCGTCATCGGCACGGTGGTGTTTGTCATCTTGATCACCGTCAACTTCCTCGTCATCACCAAGGGTGCGACGCGCATCGCCGAGGTCGGCGCGCGCTTCACCCTCGATGCCATTCCCGGCAAGCAGATGGCGATCGACGCCGATCTTTCGGCGGGAACCATCGACGAGAAGGAGGCGATGCGGCGCAGGCGCGAGCTAGAGGAGGAAAGCGCCTTCTTCGGCTCGATGGACGGTGCGTCGAAGTTCGTACGCGGCGACGCGATTGCCGGCATCATTATCACGGCCGTCAACGTGTTCGGCGGCATCATCATCGGCGTCACGCGCCACGACATGGACGTGGGCACCGCCGCCGACGTGTTCGTAAGGCTATCCGTCGGTGACGGCCTGGTGACGCAAATTCCGGCGCTCATCATCTCACTTGCTGCAGGCCTCCTCGTGTCGAAGGGCGGGACACGGGGCTCGGCCGAAATGGCAGTATTTGCCCAGCTCGGCCATTATCCCCGTGCGCTCACTGTCGCCGGCATGGTCATGCTGGCGCTCGCGATCGCGCCTGGCCTGCCGTTCCTGCCGTTCGCGGCGCTGGCGGGGTTCATGCTGTTCATCGCCTATACGATCCCGCGCAAGCTCGCCCAGGCGCAGGCGGTGGAAGCGGCAAAGGTGCGCGACGCCGAGGCCAAGACTCAGGAGGAGGCGCGCCAGTCGGTCAAGGAGCAGCTCAAGACGGCGGAGGTGGAGATCGCTCTCGGCAAGCAGCTCGCGACGGCGCTGCTCGGTTCGCAGGGGGAGCTCGCGCACCGCGTGGGGCGCATGCGACGCTCCTTTGCCAAGCAGTACGGTTTCGTCGTGCCGGAGATCAAGATCACCGACGAACTCACGATCGCGAGCAAGACCTACCAGATCAAGATCCACGGCACGGTGGTCGCCAGTGAGGAGCTCAGGATCGGCGACGTGCTCGTCATCACCGGCGACGGGCCGGCGCCGGACGTGCCGGGCGACGAGGCGCGCGAGCCCGCATTCGGCATGAAGGCGATGTGGGTCTCGGAAACGTTTGCCAATGCGGTGAAGCGCGAGGGCTTCAATCCCGTCGATCCGATGTCGGTGATGCTCACGCATCTGCGCGAGGTCATTCGCGGCAACCTCTCGCAGCTCCTCTCGTACAAAGACATGCGCGGTCTGCTCGATCGGCTCGAGCCCGAGTATCGGCGCCTCGTCGACGAGATCATTCCCTCGCATATCTCGTACTCGGGCCTGCAGGCCGTGCTGAAGCTCCTGCTCGCGGAGCGGATCTCGGTCAGAAACCTGCATCTGATCCTGGAATCGATTGCCGAGATCGCGCCGCACGTGCGCCGCGCCGAGCAGATCGCCGAGCATGTGCGCATGCGTATGGCGCAGCAGATCTGCGGCGATCTCGCGGATGGGGGCACGCTCAAGGTGCTGCGCCTCGGCAACCGCTGGGATCTCGCGTTCCATCAGAGCCTCAAGCGCGATGCCAAGGGCGACGTGGTCGAGTTCGACATCGACCCGCGGCTCATCGAGCAGTTCGGGGCCGAGGCCTCGAAGGTCATCCGGGGGCACCTGGATCAGGGGCACCAGTTCGTGCTCGTCTCGGCTCCCGACGCGCGGCCCTATGTCAGGATGGTCACCGAACGGTTGTTCCCGACGCTGCCGGTGCTGTCGCATCTCGAGATTGCGCGCGGCGTGCAGATCAAATCTCTCGGCACGATCTCGTGATCCCGATCACCGCAGGAACGGTTTTTCTCACGTTCCTCGTGTTCTGCAGAATCGGCGGCTGCCTGATGCTGATGCCGGGCTTCGCGAGCCCGCGCATTCCGGTTCATGTGCGCATATTCATCGCGGTCGCGGTGACGCTGGCACTGGCGCCGCTGCTCGTGCCGTCGCTCACGGGCGAGCTAAAGGACCTTCCTCCCGCCGTCATGGCGCAGCTCCTGATCTCGGAGACGCTCATCGGCGCCGTCATAGGCCTCATGGGGCGGATCTTCATGTTCGCGCTGCAGTTCATGGGGACGGCTACCGCGTCCTTCATCGGTTTTTCCGGCATGGCCGATCCCCCCGTCGAGGAAGCTGAGCCGGCACCGGCGGTCGCGACCATGCTGACGCTCACGGCGACCGTCCTCGTCTTTCTCACGGGGCTGCATGTCGAGATCTTCAAGGCGCTCTCCGCATCCTACTCGGTGCTCAAGGTCACGGATCTGTTCGACGTGCGGTTCGCGCTGTCCAAGCTCACGGATACCGCCTCCGACGCCTTCTTCCTGGTGGCGCAGCTCGCGGCTCCGTTCCTCGTCTACTCGCTGATCGTCAACTTCCTGTTCGGTGTCTTGAACAAGCTCGCGCCGCAGATCCCGGTCTATTTCATCTCGTTTCCATTCGTGCTGGCCGGCGGGTTCATCCTTCTCTACTTCACGTTCGGTGAGATCCTGCGCCTGTTCGTCAACGGATTTCAGACCTTTCTTGCCAACGGGTGAGCCGAAATGAAGGATCGGGCGCGGACGGCTGAGCGGATCATCGGCGTGCAGAAACAGCTGCACCGCATCGAGGAGCTTAAGTATGCCCAGATTCAGCAGAAGCTCGCGCGCGGGGAGGCGGATCAGCGCGAGTTGACGGAGGCACTGTCCGAGGACGGGGCGCTGCATGGCCTGTTCGTCGACGTCACGGTGCGCCGGCTGATTGCCCTCAGACAGGAGGCGGCACGGCTCGGAGCGGCGCTCGAGAGCCAAGCAAAGGCGGTGCTCGAGCAGGGCGGCCAGCTCAAGAATGCCGAGCGCCTCAGGGACAGCATCGGGGTCGAGATCCGTCGCGTGGACGAGCGCAAGGAGCTCGAGCGCGTGCTCGAGGTGACGCTGGCGATGGAGGGCGACGCAAGCCTCAAGCAAGACCGCTGAGTCATCCTCTGCCAAGCGCAGGCTCAAGGATTGGTCAATTTGCCCGTCGTTCCGTCGATAAGCTCAGCCCTCAAGCCCGAGGCAACACAGGCAACCGTGGCCGCGAAATCGTTCGCGCCGAAGATGAACCGTGACGTGCCGAAGGAGTTCGAGGCTTTCGTCCTGCAGAGCTTCATCCAGGAGATGCTGCCGAAGACTGCCGATAACGTCTACGGGGGCGGCATTGCCGGCGACATCTGGCGCTCGATGCTCTCGGAGCAGCTCGCGTTCGAAGTTGCGGAGCGCGGCGGCATCGGGATTGCGGATCAAGTGCGCGGGGCAGAGGCGCTGAAGAACTTGCCTCAGCCCGGCATGCCGGCCGCGCCGGCGGCAACGGTTGTCTCGCCGTCAGAGGCCGATGTGCAAAATGGACCGACTTCGGAGCCCTCCGTGAGCGTTCTCGGCTCTGGCTGGCGCACCGTCGTCGAGCGGAGCTAACCTGTGCTGCAGCGAAACCCCTATCAAGCGCCTTCGCTGCCCGCTCCGGGCGCGGCGGCGGCTGCCGTGTCCGATCGAGAACGGCCGGCGCTCGGTGGCGCGATCGAGATCGTGATCCAGCGGCTCGAGGAGGTCGTCGATCAGGAGACGGCAGCCTTGAAGAGCCGCAAGGCGGTGGACCTCAAGGACTTCAACGATCGCAAGAGCCATGCGCTGCTCGATCTCACTCGCGCGCTGCGTCAGATGCAAGCCAATGGAGCGGTCCACTCGCAGCTTGAGCGCCGTCTCGGAAGCTTACGAGCAAAGCTCGAGGTGAACCGGCAGGTTCTCAAGATGCATCTCGAGGCCGTGCGCGAGGTTTCGACGACGCTCGCCGACGCGATCCGCGAGCAGGATTCGGATGGGACGTATGGCCCCGGTGTCCGCATGGCCTACAAAACGTCATGATGAAGCTTCTCTTCGTTGGTCTGTGGGCCTGCGCCGTATCACTCGGGGCGACCTATGCCGTGATCGAGTGGAAGCTGCGCCAGATGGGCGCGCACGTCAGCGAGGAGAGCGAGGGCAAGCTCGCTGAGGTGAAGACCAAGGCCATCAACGTGCCGATCATCGCCGACGGCGCGGTGCAAGGCTACATCATCGCGCAGTTCGTGTTCACGATCGATTCCAAGCTTCTCAGCGAGATGCCGATCAAGCCCGAGGTCTATCTGCTCGACGAGGCGTTCAAGACGATCTACGCGGGCGAGAAGGTGAACTTCCGCCAGATGAAGCGCCAGGACCTGCCGGGGCTCGCCAAGCAGCTCGGCGAGAACGTCAACAAGCGGCTTGGCGCCGCGCTGGTCCACGACGTGCTCATAGATCAATTGAGCTATGTGCCGAAGGAAGAAGTCCGCGGCGGCACGAAGAAATCCTGATTAGCTGCATTCCCACTGCGCCTCGCGTCATTCCGATGAACGTCGAAGCGATCTTGCGCTATCCCGATCGATGAAGCCCCTCACCCGCCGCTCGGCCTTCCGGCCTCGCGTCGACCTCTCCCCCTGGGAGAGGTAAAGAGGAGACGCCGTGTTTCTTGCTGCTTCACCTCTGCCCGTCATGGCGAAGCCATGCTTCGCATGGATGGGGAGAGGTCGAGCGGCGGCGCAAGCCGCGGTTCGGTTGAGGGGCAAGATCATTTCAATTCAAATCTGAGCTCTATGATCGCGCGCCGTCTTCCTTTGGAGGCGGGGCAAGTGCGCGCGCAACCTCCTGGAAAGCATCCGTGCTGGCGCTGTCGCCGAGGCTCTGCTTCATGACGTCGTAGATCTTGGGAACGAGATCGATGGCAGTATCGAGCTCGGGGTCGGCGCCGCGATGGTAGCCGCCCATGAGGCGCAGGTCGCGCGTGTCCTCGAACTGGGCGATCATGGCGCGCAGCTTCATGACGAGCCCGCGCTGCTCGGGCGTCCAGACGGTGTTGGCCAGTCGCGAGACGGAAGTCAGGACGTTGACGGCGGGGTAGCGCCCCTGATCGGCGATGGCACGCTCGAGCACGATGTGTCCGTCGAGGGTGCCGCGGATGCTGTCGGCGATCGGATCGTTGTGGTCGTCGCCGTCGACGAGGACCGAGAACACCCCGGTGATGGAGCCCATGCCCTCCTCGCCGGGCCCGGCCCGCTCGAGGAGCTTCGGCAGCTCGCTGAAGACGGAGGGCGTGTAGCCGCGCGCCACGGGCGCCTCGCCGGCCGCGAGCGCCACCTCGCGCGTCGCGTGCGCGAAGCGCGTCACCGAATCGACGATGAGAAGCACGTTCTCGCCCGCGTCGCGGAACGACTCGGCGATCGAGAGCGCGGTCTTGGGCGCCAGGCGGCGCATCATAGGGCTTTCGTCGCCGGTCGATACGACGGTGACTGCGCGCGACCGGTTCTGGAGGAGCGCGTCCTCGAGGAACTCGCGCACCTCGCGGCCGCGCTCGCCGACGAGCGCCAGGACGACGGTGTCGAAGCCGCGCGAGCGGGTCAGCATGGAGAGGAGCGTCGACTTGCCGACGCCGGAGCCGGCAAAGATGCCGATGCGCTGGCCGGCGCAGAGCGGCGTGAAGAGGTCGAGGACGCGGACGCCGGTCTTGAGAGGGTTGCGCACCCTGTGCCGGCGCATCGCGGCTGGCGGCTCGCGATCGCAGGAGAATTCGCGCTCGCCTTCGGTCAACGGTCCGCCGCCGTCGATCGGCGCGCCAAGCGCGTTGATCGCCCGGCCCTTCCAGGAGGCGTGCGGCCGAAGGCTGACGAACCCGTGACGCCAGACGGTTTCGCCGAGGCCGGTCTGGATGGTGGCCTCGAAGGGCTTGACGGTGGCGCCACTCTCGTCGACGCGGACCACCTCGCCGAGCTGGGAGCCGGTGCCGGAAGCAAAGCTCACGCACTGGCCGAGCTTCAAGTGACGCGACAGGCCGGAAACGCGAAAGTAAGCCGGCGTCACCTGCGTCACCACTCCACCGACGTTGATGAGCGAGAGGGTCGCTGCAGCGCGGTGCACGGCGCCGGCCAGGGCTTCGAGGTCATGGGGCGGGCGCGAGGCGGCGGGGGGTGAGCTCTCGGATCGGGCTCGGCTCTCAGTCATCGCGGCCTAACCTGAAGTTTGCCCATGCGGGAGTGCTAGCGGCTCAGTTGCGAAAAGGGGCGATGGGCCTGCCTTAGCCCGGCTCGCCGAGGGTCCTGATCGCCTCGTTGAGCGTGGTCTCGGTCTGACGAATCGATCCCGCAACCGAATCGAAGGCGCGCTGCACCATGATCAACTTCGAGATCTCCATGACCGGATTGACGTTCGAGCGCTCGATGAAGCCTTGACTGACGCCGACCTTGTTGAAGTCGAGCGCCGGCGTCGCCGGCTGGTCCGGGATCACGCCGGAATTCTCGAAGCGGCTCAGGTTTGCCGTCTCGGGGATCGTGAACAGGCCGAGCGCGCCGATCTGGCGGTTGGCCTGCGAGATGGTGCCGTCGGGCGCAATCTGCGGGGCGCCGCCGGCGGGGTTCAGCTGGACGGGCGAGCCGCCGACATCGAGCACGGGATAGCCGTTGAGCGTCTGCAGCTCGCCGTTCGGGGTCATCTTCATGCGGCCGTCGCGGGTGTAGATGTTGCCGGCCGGGGTCTGGATGGAGAGCCAGGCGTCGCCCTTCACGCCGACGTCGAAGGGATTGTCGGTTTTGACGAACTCGCCGGTCCGGCGTGAGAGATATGTGATGCCCGGCGAGACGAAGGCCGTCGGGTGGGCGGTGGAGCTCGAGATCAGCTGCTCGAACTTGATCTCCTCGGCGCGGAAGCCCGCCGTCGAGGAGTTGGCCACATTGTTCGAAATCGCCTCGATGCGGCGCATGAGGGCCATTTGGGCAGAAAGCGATACATAGAGGCTCGATTGCATCTAATTGGTCCCAAGCTCGAGGCAGGCGGGATCGGTGAGTGCCGTCTGTACAACCTGGGGCAACGCGTGCAAGGCGAGAGCTCCGAGCGTGCTCATGGTTTCGCGCGCCACCTGCGGCCGGCGAAGGGCATCGGCGAGCGGCCGCGTTAAGTCGGCGCTAACAATTCTGTAGCTTGCTCTAGTGGTGACCACGGCGCGGACCTTGACGAAGCATCGCCGAAATTGTGCGCACTGCTCCTTACCTCAAGCTGACTTATGTGCATTCAGCGCGTGGGGGATTGATCAGGCTCGCACAAGGACGCCGCCGTTAGAAGTATTATGACGGACGCAACCCGCGGGGCGCACTCGTGACGATTCTGCTCGGACTCGTAATCACGCTCGTCTGCATGCTCGGCGGGTTCATGGCCATGGGCGGCCACGTCGAGGTCCTCATCCAGCCGTGGGAGTTCGTGATCATTCTCGGCACGTCGCTCGGCACGTTCATCGTCGCGAACCCGATCAAGGTGATCAAGGACACGATCAAGGGCTTCGGCGAGGCCTTCAAGAACAAGGCGCCGACGAGCCGTGAATACCTGGACGTTCTGGGCCTCCTCTACACGCTGATGCGCGAGCTGCGCAGCAAACCGCGCAACGAGGTCGAGAAGCACATCGACAAGCCGGAAGAGTCCCCGATCTTCCAGAAGTTCGCGACCGTGCTCGAGAACGACAACCTCACGATCTTCATCTGCGACTATTGCCGCCTGATCATCATCGGCAACGCCCGCACGCACGAGGTCGAGGCGCTGATGGACGAGGAAATCCAGACGCTGCGCCACGACCGGCTCAAGGCCTACCACGCCGTGACGGCGGTCGCCGACGGCCTGCCGGCGATCGGCATCATCGCCGCCGTGCTCGGCGTCGTCAAAGCGATGGGTGCACTTGCCGAGCCGCCCGAGGTGCTGGGGGGCCTGATCGGCGCGGCGCTCGTCGGCACGTTTGCCGGCATCTTCTTTTCGTATGCGGTCTTTGGCCCGATCGCGACCAAGATCAAGACGAGCCGCGAAAAGCAGATGCGTCTTTACATCATGGCGAAGCAGACGCTGCTCGCCTTCATGAACGGGGCCATGCCGCAGGTTGCTGTGGAATACGGACGTAAGACGATCTCGGCCTACGAGCGGCCGACGATCGATGACGTGGAGCAGGAGACGGTGGGCGGCGGGTCCGGCGGCGAGGCCAAGAAGGCGGCGTGATGTTGAAGCGCGCATCGACCGGCGAGCGACGCGCATCGGCCCGGTGCCCGGCCTGTGATGTGGAACATTTTGACGTAAGGTGAGTTGCGATGAGCCAAGATCCAGGAACTGAAATCCGCCCCGCTGCCGCGGAGCTCGAGACCGTGGGTGAGGCGCCGCCGCAGCCCGCGGAGGTTCAGCTGCCGACGAAGGCCGCCGAGAGCGGCCAGCGGCCGCGGCATCTCGAGACCGTGATGCAGATCCCGGTCTCGGTGAAGATCGTTCTGGGATCCGCGACCATGCCGGTCGCGAATGTGCTCAAGCTCGGGCGCGGCGCGGTCGTGCCGCTCGACCGCAAGGTCGGCGAGCCGGTGGACGTCGTTGTCAACGGGCGCATCGTGGCGCGCGGCGAGGTCGTGGTGCTCGACGAGGACAGCTCCCGGTTCGGCGTCTCGCTCACCGAAGTGATCGGCATCTCGGGTCCTCACCGCGCTGCCTGACGGCATCCCGGCCGGAGGGCGCGTTTTCGGTTACCGCAACTAGCGCCGTCGCGGCCGCCGCGAAGGCCAGGGACTCTCTTTCATGGCCGAGATCGACGACAAAGAGAGTAAAACCGAGGAGGCAACGGAGAAGAAGATCCGTGACTCGGTCGAGAAGGGCCGGGTCCCGTACTCGAAGGAAGCGGCGGCGCTGGCGTCCGTCGTCGCCATCCTTGCCGCGATCATGTTCCTCCTCTCCGACAACGTCGTCCGCCTCAAGTCGTCTCTCGGGATCTTCATCGACAATCCGGGCGGCTTCCGGCTCGACAACAGCGAGGATGCCGTCGCGGTCCTGCAGGCGGCGCTTTCCGATGCCATGCTCGTGCTCTTTCCGGTGGTGGTGGTGATCGCCATTGGCGGCCTTGCCGCCTCGCTGTTCCAGAACCAGCCGCAGATGGTGCTCGAGCGGATCAAGCCGGAGCTGTCGCGCATCTCGCTCATCAAGGGATGGACGCGTATCTTCGGCCTGCACGGGCAGGTCGAGTTTCTGAAAGCGCTGTTCAAGCTTGCGATCGTGAGTGCCGCCGGGTACACGGCGCTCGCCTCCTCGCACAGGGACTTCATCAATGCCCTGTTCATGGAGCCCTCCGCGGTTCCGGGGCTCATTCAGTCGCTGCTCGTGCGTTTTCTGTCGGCGGTTGCGGTGGCAACCGCCCTTCTGGTCGCGGCCGATCTCGTCTGGTCGCGCGTCTCGTGGCGGCGCGACCTGCGCATGAGCCGCCAGGAGGTCAAGGACGAGCTCAAGCAGACGGAAGGTGATCCGCTCGTCAAGATGCGCCTGAGGTCGTTGCAGCGCGACCGCTCGCGCAAGCGCATGATGGCGGCTGTGCCGAGGGCGACGCTCGTGATCGCCAACCCGACACACTATTCGATCGCACTGCGTTATGTTCGGGAAGAAGGTGGCGCGCCACTCGTTCTAGCTAAAGGCAAGGATCTCATTGCACTGAAGATTCGGTTCATAGCCGAGGAGAACGGGATCCCCATTTACGAGGATCGGGCACTGGCGCGGTCGCTCTACGACAAGGTCGAGGTCGATCGGATGATTCCGCAGGAATTCTACAAGGCCGTTGCCGGAATCATTCTCTTCCTCGGCGCGCGCGGCAAAGCTGCCCGACCAGTCATGTAAAGGAATCTGGATATGCTCAAGCAGGGGAGAGACTATACGCGCGAGCGCGAGAGGGCGCTCGCGGAAGGTATGCGCGATGTGGCGTCCGAGCTGCGTCTCATCGATCCCACCGACTTCATCGCTTTTCTCAGGACCGAGCAATTCGGAAACATCAAGAGCCTCGTCAACTCGTCGACGGAAATGTTCTTCAGGCCGGGCACGATCAGCTTCGGCCTCTCGGGAGAGGTCGAGCTGCAATGGGGCTCGCCTCCGTGCGTCTCGCTCGACATGGAATTCCACAACATGAATGTCAGCGCCTATTTCCGCCTCATCCTGCAGGATGTGCAAGCCGGCATCGACATGAGCTATGTCTCGTTCGAGGGCGGGGCCGCCGACCCGGACGAGAACACTCGGCGCCTGATCGAGGCGATCGCCGAAGCCCGCCTCGTGCCGGCGGCCGCGGTCGGCCTCGAGAGCATCGCACGCGCCTAGGTACCTTCAGCCGTCAGTTGAGCCTGAGCTCGGTCCCGACGAGGCGCAGCTCGCGGGGCTTGATCAGCTTGGTATGCGCAACGAGGACCCGGAACAGCTTGCCATCCAAATTTCGCGTCCAGAAATCGAGAAAGCTCGCGAGCTTGGGAAAGCGCGGGTGGACATCGTAGTCCTGCCAGATGTAGCTCTGGATCAGCGCCGGGTGATCGGGAAGGCGGTAGATGATCTCGGCCGTCGTCAGGCTGTAGCCTGAGATCATTTGTGTGAAGTCTCGGTCGGTCGTTCTCAAGGCTCGCTCCTCAGTCCTGTCGAGCGCAAGCACATACAAGACAAAGATAAGCGAGATTCGTGATAAGAAAAGAGGGATTCTTTCGAGATATCAATTCTCTAGCAGCCAGTATTGCGGTCTGCTAACAGTGACGTCGCTCGGCTTCTTAGTTGAGCCAGCCATGCGCCCTCACGGTAAGCTCAGATAAGCCCCGCTCCTGATCTCCGGCCGATGCTCGAAACCGCGCTCACCAGCTTCACGACCTTCTTCGCCACGGTCGGCCCGATCGAGGCGGCGGTGTTCTTCGCCACGTTGACGCCGAGCCTGGGCGCGTCCGAGCGGCGCTGGATCGCCATCAAGGCGACGCTGATCGCGACCGGCATCCTGGCCTCGGCCACGCTTGCGGGAGGGCCGCTGCTCAAGGAGCTCGGAGTGACGATCCCGGCGCTCCAGACCGCGGGCGGGATCATCCTGCTCCTGATCGCGCTCGAGATGGTGTTCGCGCGACCGATGAGCGCCTTCAAGCTCACGCCTCCGGAGGGCGCCGAAGCGCAGACCAAGGACGACCTCGCCGTGTTCCCGCTGGCGACGCCGCTGCTTGCGGGCCCCGGTGCGATGAGCGCCGGCATCCTGCTTGCGGCGAACGCGGACGGCAAGGCGGCCTATCTCACGATCACCGTCGCAGCGCTCGGCGTCGTGATGGTGGCGACGTTGGCGCTCTTGCTGCTCGCGCACGAGGTCTCGCACATGCTGGGCGTGACTGCGCAACGCGTCCTCATGCGCGTGTTCGGAATCCTCCTGGCCGCGATCGCCGTCCAGGCCCTCTTCAACGGGCTCGAGGCGAGCGGTCTCTTCCCGTCGAATGCCTGAGCAACGCTGCGGCGGCTCCTAGTTTTGTCGCATTTTCTGCGACGAACCGGAGCCCACTTCGTCGGAAAATGCTCCAGCCGCGGCGCTCCGGCGTAGGCCCGGGGCGCGCCTGCGCCGCGCAAGCCTCAGGGCGTCGATCACAAGGTTCGGACAAGGGAAGCCTTCTACAACGATCAGGATATCCGAACGGGGCGGACCATGGATCCTGTCAACATTTTCGCTGTCGCGTCCCAGCACAACCGCTGGCTCTCGATCCGGCAATCGGCGGTGGCCCAGAACATCGCGAACGCCAACACGCCCGGCTACAAGGCCGTCGACGTCGAGCCGTTCGAAGCTGCGCTCGATGCCACGCGCCTCACGATGGCGCGGACGCGTGCCGAGCACTTGACGCCCACGGGATCGTCCGCCGCCGACGGGGAGACGGTCGAGGATGCGTCGTGGGAGATCGTGCATTCGGGCAACAGCGTCAACTACGAGCAGCAGCTCATGAAGTCGGGCGAGATCGGCGGGGCGTATGCGCGCAACACCGGCGTGATCAAGGCGTTTCATCGCATGCTGATGATGAGCACGCGGGGGTAATCGATGGCTGATCCGATCCAGACCGCGATCAAGGTTGCCGGCTCGGGCATCGAGGCCCAGTCGCGGCGCATGCTGGTCGTGTCCGAGAACCTGGCGAACGCCAACTCGACGGGCACGACGCCGGGTGCCGAGCCCTATTCGCGCAAGACGATCAGCTTCGTCTCCGAGCTCAACCAGGAGGCAAACGCGAAGTTCGTCAAGGTGGATCGCGTCGATCTCGACCGGGCTCCGTTCCGAATCGAGCACGATCCGAACCACCCGGCGGCGGATGCCGACGGCTACGTCAAGCTGCCCAACGTCGACATGCTGGTCGAGCTCGCGGACATGCGCGAAGCCAACCGCTCGTATGAGGCCAACATCCAGGTCGTGAAGCAGGCCCGCTCGCTCATATCGATGACCATCGATCTCTTGAGGAGCCAGTAATGCTGAACGGGATCGCCGCACCGGCATTGACGCCAAGCGTCGGCACGCCCGGCGTCACGGGGCCTATGCAGGCGCCGATCACCGGCGCCACGCCCAAGACGGAGACGCTGCCGGCCGATTTCGGCGCCGTGCTCGGGCAGATGACAATGGATGCCATCGGCGTGCTCAAATCCGGCGAGGCAATGTCGATCGCGGGCGTGCGCGGGCAGGCGTCGACGCAACAGGTCGTGGAAGCGGTGATGGCCGCCGAGCAGACGCTGCAGACCAGCGTCGCCATACGCGACAAGGTGGTTTCGGCCTATCTCGAGATCAGCCGCATGTCGATTTGATGAGTGAGGTGAGGGAAGCGCGATGAGAGCACTTGCGATCGCTGCCACGGGCATGAACGCCCAGCAGACCAACATGGAAGTGATCGCGAATAACATCGCGAACATCAACACGACCGGCTTCAAGCGAGCGCGCGCGGAGTTCACCGACCTTCTCTACCAGGCCGAGCGCCTGTCGGGGGCGCCGACGCGGGGCGGGCAGGAGAGTGTGCCGGAAGGCGCCTACGTCGGGCTCGGCACGCGCACGGCGGCGATCCGCAATCTGCACATCCAGGGCGCGCTGACGCAGACCAACAACAAGCTCGATCTCGGGCTCAACGGGCGCGGCTGGTTCCAGATCGCAGGCGCCAACGGCGAGCTTTTCTATACGCGCGCCGGCGCCTTCAACAAGAACTCGCAGGGCCAGATCGTGACGCTCGACGGCTATCAGGTGCAGCCCGCGATCACGATCCCGCAGGATGCCAAGGACATCATCATCAACGAGAGCGGCGAGGTGTTCGTCACCACGGACGCCAACGCCACGCCAACCAATCTCGGCCAGCTCACGCTCGCGATGTTCGTCAACGATACGGGCCTCGAGCCGCTCGGCAACAATCTCTACAAGGAGACCGAGTCGTCGGGGACCGCGACCGTGGGTGTGCCGGGAGACCCCGGCTTCGGTGCCGTGCATCAGGGCTACCTCGAGCACTCGAACGTCGATCCGGTGAAAGAGATCACGGAGCTCATCTCCGCGCAGCGCGCCTATGAAATGAATTCGAAGGTCATCGAGGCCGTCGATCAGATGTTCGGCACGGTCTCGAACGGGATCCGGTAGCCTCCTAGGAGCGTGAGCCTTGTCGATGCGATTGCGATCATGGGCGGCGGGCCTCACCGCAGGCTTCGCATTGGCGTTCGCGGCAGATCTCGCCGGCGCGGCGGAGCAGGCGCAGATCCCCGTGCCCCGCGCCGTCATCTATCCCGGGGAATTGATCGGCGAGAGCCAGCTCACCGACCGGGACTATCCCACCGACGCGGTCATGGGTGCTTCCGTGTTCGCGAACCGGACCGGCCTCGTCGGCAAGGTCGCCAAGCAGACGCTTCTGCCTAATGCCCCGATCGGGATCGGCGCCGTCCGAGAGCCGTTCGTGGTCAAGCTCGGCCAGCCGACCGTCGTCGTATTCCAGGCGGGCACGCTCACAATCTTGGGGACAGCGGTGTCGCTGCAGTCGGGGGCGATCGGTGAGACCATAAGCCTGCGCAACGGCGAAAGCGGAACGACGATCCGCGGGATCATCCAGGGGGACGGAACGGTCCGGGTGGGCCTGCCATGACGCTGCGCCTCCTGATGGCACTCTTCGCGTGCCTGATCGCGTCGGGCGCCCAAGCCGCGACGCGCATCAAGGACATCACGTCCGTGCAGGGCGTGCGCGCCAACCAGCTCGTCGGCTACGGCCTCGTCGTCGGCCTCAACGGCACCGGCGACAGCCTCCGGAACTCGCCGTTCACCGAGCAGTCGCTGCAGTCGATGCTCGACACCATGGGGATCAATATCCGGGCGGCCAACTCGCGCACGCGCAACATCGCGGCTGTCCTGGTGACGGCGGATCTGCCGGCGTTCTCGGGCCGGGGCTCGCGCATCGACGTAACGGTGTCGTCGCTCGGCGACGCGACGTCGCTCGCCGGCGGCACGCTCGTGCTGACGCCGCTTTCGGGCGCGGATGCGGCGATCTACGCGGTCGCGCAGGGGCAGGTCTCGATCAGCGGCTTCTCGGCGCAGGGCAAGGCCGAGTCGCTCAGCCAGAACACGCCGACGGCGGGGCGGATCGCGAACGGCGCGCTGGTCGAGCGGGAGGTGATCGGCAAGCTCGACGACGAGGAGATGCTGATCCTCGAGCTGCGCAACCCAGACTTCTCGACGGCGGCGAAAATCGCGGACACGATCAACGCGTACACGCGCAAGAAATACGGCAAGCGGGCGGCCCGCGAGCAGGATCTCAGAAGCGTCACGCTGAGGCGTCCGGATGACGTCAAGGCGGCACGATTCCTGGCCGAGGTGGGCGAGCTCTTCACGGAGCCCGACGGTCCGGCGCGCGTGATCATCGACGAAAGAACGGGGACGATCGTCATTGGACGCGATGTCCAGATCTCGACCGTTGCGGTCTCGCATGGAAGCCTCACGGTGCGCGTGACCGAGAGCGCCCAGGTCTCGCAGCCGGAGCCCTTCTCCGAAGGCGAGACGGTGGTGACGCCCGAGACCTTCGTAACGGTCAATCAGGAAGGCGCGAACCTCGCGATCATGGGGGGCACGAACCTCGAGACGCTGGTTCGCGGCCTCAACATGATGGGGCTCAGGCCGACCGGGATCATCGCCATACTGCAGGCCATCAAGACATCGGGCGCGCTGCAAGCTGAACTGGTCGTGCAATGACGGGGCGGGGCCGAGAGCGATCGCGGGCGGGGAGGCTCAACTCGAGGCGGCTCTGGGCGACGTCGGCGGTCGTGGCGGCGGGTGCCTTCTCCTATGCCAACGGCCTCATGCCGAGCCTTGCCGCGCAATCGCGCCCGGATGTCGTCGCTGCCACGACGATGGGCGGCAATCTGGCACAGCGCCTCGCGGGTCCCTATCCCTATTCGGCACCGCCCGCCGGGCAAGCTGCTGCTTCTGTCACCAGCTCGCCCTGGACGACCGCCACCGTATCACTTGTGCCAGCGCCGAAACTCTCGCTCGCGCCGGTTCCCAAGGGTCCCTGGAGCACGATCGTGACCGGGGCGATCGGCGAGGAAGGTGCCCAGGCGCGTGCGCCGGCGGGCTTCAAGCCTGTCGAGGAGAGCGGGGCGCAGACTGCGCAGGCGCCCCCGGCCGAGCCTGCCGCAGCACCGGCTGCGGCGGGCGAAGCAACTCCGCACGCTGCAGGCGCGCCTCATCCGCCGCATCACAAGCCGCTCGAGTCGCTGCCGCCCGATGCGACGGCCGTGCAGCAGTATTGCTTCAACACGGCTGATCCCGCCGCGGATGCGCGTGTCGCGTGGCAGGCAAAGAAGATCAGCGACATGGAAGCCGTGCTCGAGACGCGCATCGCGCTGCTCGAGGCAAAAACCGAAGAGTTCAAGACCTGGCTCGCGCGGCGCGACGAGTTCTCGAAGAAGGCGCAGGAGAAGCTCGTCTCCTTCTACACGCGCATGCGCCCGGACGCAGCCGCGCTCCAGCTTGCCGCCGTCGACGAGGAGATGGCGGCTGCGGTGCTGATGAAGATCGATGCCAAGGCGGCAAGTCCGATCTTGAGCGAGATGGATCCGGCACGTGCGGCGAAGATCGCCGGGATCATCTCGGGGGCGGGGAAGATTCCGCGGCCCAAGCCTCAGAAGCCACAGGCCAATGGAGCGGAGCCCGCAAGGCCGCGGGCCGAGGGCGGTCCGACGACACCGGCCGGAGTTCCGGCTGACAGCGGCGCGTCGGCGCCGCAAGGACGGAAGTCATGACCAGATCGCGGGCGGTCTTGCTGATGCTACTCGCTGCGGCCGCAAGCGGCTGCGCTACGGACCCGCGCGACATCAACCGCGAGCCTGCGCTGACCGCTGTCGGGTCGGGCCTCCTCGCAGACAGGGTTCCGGTCCCGGCCGAGACGACGCCGCCGCCGGTCTACAAGCCGGGAAATTCGATCTGGCAGGACGGCAGCGCCGAGCTTTTCCGCGATCCCAGGGCGCGCAAGATCGGCGACGTCGTGACGGTCAAGATCTCGATCGACGACAAGGCCGAGCTCGACAACAACTCGAAACGGTCGCGTGACCAGAAATCCTCTTTCAAGCCCGAACTGACGTACGACATCGATGTCGGCAAGCTAAAGACCGCGGGTGCGGGCTCAATTGATGCTAAGGTCGATTCGAAGACCGAGACCGACAGCAAGGGCGGGATCACGCGGTCGGAGAATATCGATCTCTTGATTGCGGCGGTCGTCACAGGCGTCCTGCCGAACGGCAATCTGATCATCAGCGGCAGTCAGGAAGTGCGTGTCAACTTCGAGGTGCGCGAGCTCAGCGTGGCTGGGATCGTACGTCCGCGCGACATCTCGACCAACAACACGGTCGCCTATTCGAAGATCGCGGAGGCGCGCATCTCGTACGGCGGGCGCGGGCGGATCACGGAAGTCCAGCAGCCGGCTTGGGGCACCCAGGTGTGGGACCTCATCACGCCGTTCTGATCGGGGCGCGCGACGATGGCGAAGGCTGCACAATCTGGCGAGGGGAAGAAGTCGTCCGGGGGGCTCGTCGGCATCGTCATCGTGACGCTGCTCGCTGCCGGAGCCGGCGGCGGGCTCGGATTCTATCTTAGCGGCAACCTCAAGGAGAAGGAGCCGCCGAAGAAGGCGGCGGCCTCGAAGAAGGAAGAGGAGAAGCCCAAGGTTGCGGTCGGCACCAGGCTCGTCGAGATGACACCCATCATCGTCAATCTCGCCGAGCCCAAGACAGCCTGGATTCGCGTCGAGGCCTCGCTCGTCATCGATCGCGATCTCGAGGAGGTGCAGGCGCTCATGGGCAAGATCTCGGAGGATATCACGGCCTATCTCAGGAGCACGACGCTGTCCCAATTCGAGGGCGGCAGCGGGTTCCAGAACCTGCGCGAGGATCTCAACGAGCGCGCGCGCCTGCGCGGCGGCAAGGAGATCAAAGAGCTCGTCGTTCACGGACTGGTCGTCGAATGAATCGATTGGCAGTCCTTGTCCTTTCGATACTCGCCCTGATCGTCATCGGACCGTCGATGGCGCACGCGCAAGGGATCAATCTCGACACCCTGTTGCCGGCGGGCGAGACGACCGTCAGCGGGCGCATGGTTCAGATCATCCTGGTGGTCACGGTGCTGTCGGTCGCGCCGGGCCTCCTGATGATGGTGACCTGCTTCACGCGCTTCGTCATCGTGCTCTCGCTGCTCAGGGCCGGCATGGGTCTGCAGACGACGCCCGCCAATCTCATCCTGATCAGCCTCGCCCTGTTCATGACCTTCTACGTCATGGCGCCGACCTTCGACAAAGCCTGGCAGAACGGCTTGAAGCCATTCATCGAGAACAAGATTTCGGAGGAAGAGGCCTACACCCAGATCACGCAGCCATTGCGTGAATTCATGCGCGCCAACGTGCGCCCAAAGGATCTCGAGCTGTTCGAGGATCTCGCGGCCGAGAGGTTTCCGACCAAGCCCGCCGAGGGGCCGGAGGGCGAAATCGAGCTCAGGATCCTTATCCCGGCGTTCATGATCTCGGAACTCAGGCGCGGGTTCGAGATGGGCTTTCTCGTCGTGCTGCCGTTTCTCGTGATCGACATGATCGTTGCAACTCTCACCATGTCGATGGGCATGATGATGCTGCCGCCGACCGTCATGTCGCTACCTTTCAAGATTCTTTTCTTCGTCCTGATCGACGGGTGGAATCTCTTGATCGGTGGCCTGGTCAGATCATTCCCTTAATTGGGTTTTCATTTCGATCATCGATCCTAAGATCCGTTAGGCCCAGCAGTGTATGGGCAGTTGCGGTAGCCTCCCATTAACTACGAATCAACCATTAGAGTGTAGATGATTCGTTGATGGCAGGTTGGGTCCGGGACTGACCCATAGGCAAGATGCCGCTCTGCCATGCCGGCCACTTACGGTATGGCCCCGGTTGCGTCACGAGTAAGAAAAGGTATGCGCAAATGAGTAGCATCAATACGAACCTCGCGGCGATGACTGCGCTGCAGGCTCTCAACAAAACTAACTCCGATATGGTGAGGACCCAGAACCGCGTCGCGACGGGTCTCAGAGTTTCCACCGCCGCCGATAACGCTGCCTACTGGTCGATCGCAACGACGATGCGATCCGACAGGGCTTCGCTGTCGACGGTTGCAGACGCTCTCGGTCTTGGCGCGGCGACGATTGATACGGCCACAGCCGGCCTCACGAACGCCATCGAGGTTGCGGACAAGATCAAATCCAAGCTGGTCGCGGCTCGTGCGCCCGGCATCGATCGCACCAAGATTCAGAACGAAATCTCGCAGCTGCAGGCCTCGCTCCAGAGCACGGTCGATTCGGCAAATTTCTCCGGCGAAAACTGGCTTTCCGTCGATTCCACCGCAAGCACGACCAAGAGCCTCGTGGCATCGTTCTCGCGCGACAGCACGGGCGCGATTCAGATCGGCACCATCGACGTCGACGTCGGTGCGACGGGGACGATGCTCGTCGATTCCTCGGGTGGCGGGGCGGGCATCCTCGACACGTCGCGTACGGTGACGAGCGGTGGCACCTACACCATTCTCAACCTCGACATTGGCGCGATTACGGATTCGGCCGCCGACCTCACGGACCTCGAGGACTATATCGACGGCGTCGATACGTCGATTGCGTCGATGACGAACGCGGCCACGGGCCTCGGCTCGGCCAAGTCGCGGATCGACCTGCAGAAGGATTTCGTGTCGAAGCTCATGGACGCCATCGACGTCGGCATCGGTCAGCTCGTCGACGCGGACATGAACGAGGAGTCGACCCGCCTCCAGGCGCTCCAGGTGCGCTCGCAGCTCGGCGTCCAGGCGCTCTCAATCGCCAATCAGTCGGCGCAGCAGATCCTCCAGCTCTTCCAGTAAGAGCCCGCAAAGCGAATCACGCTCGAAAATTAAGGCCGCGCCCCTCCCGGGCGCGGCTTTTTTGTTTGCGCTGTCTGCGGCTCCAGACGTTAATTTCCATTAACGGTTGCGATTTGGCCCTGCGCGCCGGATGTGACGGGCGCAGCACAAATAGCGGTTTTCTGCGCACTTTCTCCCCTCCATTGCGATTTGCGCGCGGGGAGGTGCATACATCAGGCGCCCCGACAGCAATGCTTCGGGGTCTGATCAATGTCTCGCTATTTTGGCGCGCCGTTTAACGGTTCAGTAATGGCGGGACAGTATTTTACCCGAAGGTAACCCCAGTTCGGTGCTGCGTCATACCCGTAAGGACCAGGAGCGTCCGTAGAGGAACTGATCATGGCGAGCATCAATACCAACATTGCAGCGATGACCGCGCTGCAGGCCCTCAACCAGACCAATAAGCAGACGTTGATTACGCAGAACCGGGTCTCGACGGGCCTTCGCGTCGGTACCGCGGCAGATAACGCCGCTTACTGGTCGATCGCGACGACGATGCGGTCGGACCGCATGGCTCTCTCGACAGTCCAGGACGCCTTGGGCCTCGGCGTGGCGACGGTCGACATTGCCGTCGGCGGTCTCGACAGCTCGATCAAGATTGCAAGCGAGATCAAGGCGAAGCTGGTCGCTGCCAGAGCGCCGGGCCTCGATCGCGGCAAGATTCAAAGCGAAATCTCACAGCTGCAGAGCTCTCTGCAGAACGCGGTCGATTCGGCCAGCTTCTCGGGTGAGAACTGGCTCAAGGTCGACTCCACCGGGCCGACGACGAAGACGCTAGTCGCCTCGTTCTCGCGCGACAATACCGGTGCGATCCAGATAGGCACCATCGCCGTCGACATCGGACCCACGGGTTCGATGCTGGTCGACAGCTCGGGCGGCGGGTTGGGCGTTCTCGACCAGTCGCGCACGGTGACGAGCGGTGGCACATACACGGTGCTCAACCTCGACATCAGCGCACTGACGGACGCGCCGGCGGACCTGCAGGACATCGAGGACTACATCTCGGGTGTCGACGCGGCGATCTCGCAGATGACGGACGCCGCCACCGGCCTCGGCGCGGCCAAGTCGCGCCTCACACTGCAGAAGGACTTCGTGTCCGCGCTCATGGACGCGATCGACACGGGCATTGGTCAGCTCGTCGACGCGGACATGAACGAGGAGTCGACCCGTCTCCAGGCGCTCCAGGTGCGCACGCAGCTTGGCGTCCAGGCGCTCAGCATCGCCAACCAGTCGGCGCAGCAGATCCTCCAGCTCTTCCAGGGCTAGGTCACGCGTCAGACTAGGCCTTAACGGCAGAGGCCGCGCCCATGGGCGCGGCCTCGCTGTTTTTTTGTCGGCGGCCCCGTGTAGCCGGGGCAATCCGAAAGGCTCGTCGAGGTTGATGATGCCGCGCTCCTTCCCAGGGAGCGCGGCTTTTGCCTTGTGAGCGGCGCGCATCATCGGAATGGTGCAAGCGTCTGCGATCTTTGGGCCACACTGTCCCTGCCCCTCCCCTCTCCGCGGCAATCTTCGCGCAAGGTTGCCCGCTGAGAATCTGTTACGAATCGGTTAAGGGGCTAAGAATGAGCAGCATCAATACCAACCTCGCAGCGATGACCGCGCTGCAGACCCTGAACCACACCAACAACGAGATGTTGGAGGTCCAGAACAGGGTCTCAACAGGTCTCCGGGTCGCAACGGCTGCCGACAACGCGGCCTACTGGTCAATCGCGACCACGATGAAATCGGACAATCTCGCGGTCTCGACCGTGCAGGATGCGCTCGGTCTCGGCGCCGCAACGGCAGACGTCGCGGTCACGGCGATGAACAGCAACATCGAGACGGTCAGCGAAATCAAGCGAAAGCTGGTTGCGGCACGCGCGCCCGGCCTCGATCGCGTCAAGATCCAGAGCGAAATCACAGCGCTGCAGACGCAACTTCGAAACGCTTCCGATTCGGCGGTGTTTTCCGGCCAGAACTGGCTTTCCACCGACGCCACAGGTCCGGCACAGCGGACCATCGTGGCGTCGTTCTCGCGCGACAGCGCCGGCGCGATCACGATCGGGACCATCACCGTGGACGTCGTCGGCCCCTCGGGCATGCTGCTTTTCGATACATCCGGCGGCGGTGGCGGCATCCTCGATCAATCGCGCACCGTGACCAGCGGCGGCACGTACACGGTTGCAACCCTCGATATCAGCGCATTGACGGACCTGCCAGCCGATCTCACGGATCTCGAGGATCTCATCAAGGGCGTCGACGACGCCTTCTCGCAGATGACGCGGGCCGCTACGTTCCTCGGTGCCTCGCAGGCCCGAATCGATCTGCAAAAGGATTTCGTGTCCAAGCTCATGGATTCGATTGATACCGGCATCGGGCAGCTCATCGATGCGGACATGAACGCTGAGTCGACGCGACTGCAGGCACTCCAGGTTCGCCAGCAGCTCGGCGTGCAGGCGCTCGGCATCGCGAACCAGAGCGCCTCGCAGATCCTGCAGCTCTTCCAGCAGGGCTAAACACAGCACACTCGATTTCTCGGGGCCACGCAGCTTCGGCGCGTGGTCTTTTTCTGTTTGGATAACCCCGCGCAAGCTTCCGCCCGCAGAATCGCGAACGGCGTTATTGGCACTAATCCGCCGGAGGGGCTTGGCTATCTATGTTCGGGCTTGAGCAGCTGGAAAGGCTATGGAGCAATTTGCTCGCGCTCGGCCCGCGCCGCCTCATTGCGCTCGCGGTGGTCGGTCTCGGCGTTTTCGGCGCGGTGGGCTTCGGAAGCTACTTTTGGAGCCGGTCGGACTTCGAGACGCTCTACGGGGGCCTCAACGGCAACGATGTGTCGCGGATCGGTGCGGCGCTCAGAGAGGCGGGCATCCAGTTCGACGTCAACTCCGAAGGCAACAAGGTGATGGTGCGCCGGGAGGAGACGGCGCAGGCGCGCATGCTGCTCGCCGAGAAGGGCCTGCCGTCGAGCTCGAACGCCGGCTATGAGCTGTTCGACAAGCTCGGGCCCATCGGCCTCACGTCGTTCATGCAGGAGATCACGCGCGTGCGGGCTCTCGAGGGGGAGCTGGCGCGGACGATCCAAGCCATGAAGGGCGTCAAGGCGGCGCGGGTGCATATCGTACTGCCGGAGACGGGGTCGTTCCGGCGCGGGCGGCAGCCGGCGTCCGCCTCCGTCGTCATCAAGACCGAGATGGCAGCGGATGCGGCCGCGGCCCAGGCGATCCGCCATCTCGTCTCCGCTGCGGTGCCGGGCCTCTCGCCTGACGACATCAGCGTCCTCAACACGGACGGCACGGTGCTCGCGTCGGCGGGCGACGGAGCGGGCGCGGGGTCGACGCGGATGGTCGAGCTCGAAAAGACGATCAGCAAGGACCTCTCCGACAACGTGAGGAAGACGCTCACGCCCTATCTCGGCATCGACAACTTCGAGGTCAGCATCGCCGCGCGCCTCAACATGGACAAGCGGCAGACGAACGAGACCAACTTCGATCCCGATTCCAAGGTCGAGCGGTCGCTGCGCGTCGTCAAGGAGACGGGCACTCAGCAGAACTCCACCAGCCGGACGCCGGTCGGGGTCGAGCAGAATATTCCCAACCAAGAGGGCAGCGGCGACGGAGGCGATCAATCGAAGCGCGCCAATGAGCGGCGTGAGGATCTCACGAACTACGAGCTCAACTCCAAGACGGTCTCGACGGTGAGCGAGGGCTATAGGGTCGAGGCGTTGACGATCGCAGTCGTCATCAATCGCAAACGGTTGCTGGCGACGCTCGGCGAGTCGGCCGCGCCGGAGGCCGTGCAGGCGCAGATCAAGGAGGTCGAGCGTCTCGTCGGGACGGCTGCCGGGATTGACGTGAAGCGCGGGGACCAGATCAGCGTCGTGGCGGTCGAGTTCGCCGAGGATACGCACGTTGCCGACGGCATCGACTCCGGCGCGCTGATGGCGCAGCTCATCCAGCTGGCGTTCGGCCTGATCAAGGCGGGAACGGTGCTCGGCGTGGCGTTCATCGTCATCTGGTTCGGTCTGAGGCCGCTGACGCGCATGCTCATCGAGCAGAAGACGGCCGAGGAAGCCGCGGCTCTGGCTGCGGCGGGCGTCGACGGCGCCCTCGCCTCGGGTACAGTCGCCGACGCCACGGCGGCGATCCTCTCCGGCGGCAAGCCCACCAGTCTCGAGCCGCCGAACCTCATCGAGGATCTTACCAACGAGGTTCGCAACGTCTCGCAGAAGCGTCTCGAGCAGATGGTCGAGCTCGATGAAGAGCAGGCCGCGGCGATCCTCAAGCAGTGGATGCGGGAGCGGGCGGCATGAGCGCACTTCCTGTCGCGCACTATCTCAAGGACTTGAGCGAAGAGACGGGACGCGTGCGCGGGCGGCCGTCGGTGGAGCTCGCGGCCGAGGCGGCGAAAAGCGCCGATGCGGTGGTGCGCATGGCGGAAGCCTATGGGCGCGGCCTCGCGGAAGGGAAGGCAGCGGCCAGGGCCGAGTTCGACGCAAAGCTTGTCGAGCAGGAGATGGCTGCAGCAGAGAGGCTCGTTGCGGAACGGGAAAGATGGGTCGACGAGGAAGGGGGCCGGCTCGCGGGCCTGATCGCCTCCGCGCTCGCGGAACTCGAGGCGCGGATTGGTGATCAGGTGGCAAGGGTCCTGAAGCCCATGTTCGCCGACGAAGTGCAGAAGCGCGCAGTGGCGGAGCTCGCGAGCGCGCTCGAGGCGCTGATGGCGAACGGCGATTTCACGAAGCTCACGGTCACGGGTCCTGAAGATCTCCTCAAGATGCTGAGCTCCCGGCTTACGGTGAAGATCGGAAATGTCGTCTTCACGCCTGCGCCGGGCTGCGATCTTCACATCATTGCTGACCAGACGGTTCTCGAGACGAGAATCGGAGCCTGGGCAAGCGCAATCCAAGGAGGCACGCCATGAGCGCCGACGGCGACGCTCCAGTCACGCACGAGGTCGTCATCGTTCGCCGCCGATCGGGCGGCGAGGAGGAGGGGCATCATGGAGGCGCGTGGAAGATCGCGTTCGCCGACTTGATGACGGCGATGATGACGTTCTTCCTCGTCATGTGGCTGCTCAATATCTCCGACAAGGAGAAGATCACCAAGATCGCGACCTACTTCAATCCCACGAAGCTCTCCGAGAAGACGCCGAGCAAGAAGGGCGTCGACGAGCCGCAAGAGCAGGAGCAGTCGAAAAGCGCCGACTCCAAGGACTACATGCCTCCCGTCGAGGAGCCTAAGGATCACAAGGCGAAGATGGAGGAAGAGAAGGGCGACGGCAAACTAAAGAAGGGTGACCAGAAGAAGGCGGAAGAAGAGCTGTTCAACGATCCCTATGGTGTGCTCGCCAAGATGGCGCTCAAGGCGATGGAGCGCGGGGAGCTTGCCAACGGGGGCACGAAAGAAGGCGAAGAGCTTCTGCCGGGCGGAGAGGCCTATCGCAATCCTTTCGAGCCTTATGCCGCGGACAACAAGCCGCTCGCCGAGCAACCCGCCATGTCAGCCGGCGGCGCGGAGGCGAGGGTCTCGGCAAAGACGATCGAGGGCGAGGCCAAGGATGCTGCTGCGCCAGGTGCCGAGACGCCGGCTGGTTCTGCGAGCGCGACCGATCCCGCCAAGGCCGGGGCAGACAAGGTGGCCGTCGAGGGTCTGGCAAAGGACATCATGAAATCGCTCGAGGGGCTGACGTCGCGGGACACGCCCAACATCGAGGTGCAAAGAACTGACGAAGGCCTCCTGGTCAGTCTCATGGACGATTTCCGCTTCGGCATGTTCGGGCTCTCGTCGGCGACGCCGGTGCCCGAGGTCGTCGTCGTCATGGAGAGGCTCGCCAAGGTGCTCGCTGGCCGTTCCGGTCAAATCGTGCTCCGCGGGCACACCGACGGCAGGCCGTTCAAATCGGGACGCAACGACAACTGGCGGCTGTCGATGGATCGCGCCCGCGTCGCCTACTACATGCTGACGCGCGGCGGCCTCGACGAAAAGCGCGTCGAGCGCATCGAAGGGTATGCCGACCACAACCTCAAGGACGCGAGCGATCCCAACGCGGCCCAGAATAGGCGCATCGAAATCCTGCTCAAGGTGCCGAAAACGTGACGACGGCATCGCGGATCATCCTCTTGCTTGGGCTCGCGCTCCTCTGGGCGCCAGGTCGCTCACTCGCGAACGAGAGCGCCGGCCACGAAGAGGCCGCGCCGGCGCACGGCGAAAGCGCGCACACGGGAAGCGAAGGAGCGAAAGGCGAGGAGCAGGAAAACAGCGCTGAGACGGGGGAGGAGCAGACCCCCGCTATCCCCAATTTGACGCCCGAGGAGGCGGCAAAGCAGCCGTTCGGGCTCGTGCGCACGCTGCAGTCGGTCCAGGACCAGATCGCGCAGGGGAGCGCCAGCGCGCACGAACTCCAGAAGCGGTTCCTGTCCGAGCTCAATGTCGAGATGCGCAAAATGCCGTCCGAGGTCTGGGATGACCCGCGCAATGCACGCGCCGCCGTCGTCTTCGTCCTGATCGGCGGCGATCCGCGGCTCGCCAACGATCTCTTGAGCCGCACGCCGCTGCCGCCGGTCGACGAGCGCCTCCTCAAAGGAGCGCTCGCCTTCGGGGAGGGACGCACGCAGGACGCGATCCAGTTCCTCGAGGACATCGACGTGCGGTCGCTCGAGCCGGGGCTCGCGGGCCTGGTGGCTCTGATCCAGGGAACGCTCGTGGGCAAGAAAGAAGCAAAGAAGGCGATCGCGCTTTTTGACGATGCGCGCCTGCTTTCGCCCGGAACGCTGGTCGAGGAGTCGGCCCTGCGCCAGGAGGTCCTGCTCGTCGCCCGCGAAGGCGATTTCGAGAAGTTCGACAAGCTCGCCTCGCAGTATTCGCGCCGGTTCGGCAAATCGATCTACGCGCGCAACTTCCGCCGCCAGTTCTTTGCCGGCGTCGCGCGCCAGGACTTCAAAGGCACCTCGGAGTGGATTTCGCGCACGGAGGCAGAGCTCATGAAGCTGCCGCTGGGCGAGCGCGGGGGCGCCTATCTCTCGATTGCCGAAGAGGCGACACTGGCCGGCAATGTCGCCATTGCCAGTTTCGCGGCCGGCAAGGGGGCGGAGTTCGCGCGGGAGGGCAGCGCGGAAAAGGAGCGGGCGCGTCTCTACGAGGGTGCGGCGCGCCTCGTCACGGACGACTATGAGGGCGGTCTCAAGACCCTCAACGGGGTCGCGAAGCACAAGCTCCGTCATGCCGACAAGGAAATTCATGAAGCTGCGCTTTCGCTCGCCGGACAGCTTCGCAAGTGGCCGGAGGCTCCGGAGGAGAGCTCCGAGGCGATCCCGCCCGGCGTGGCGCGGGCACAAGATCTCATATCCAAGGTCGACACACTTCTCGGCGGAGATGCGCAATGAGCATGGCAGAAACTTTGGTTCCGACCAGGACCGCGCCGCCGCAGTCATCGGCTCGCGATACGCGTGTCAAGGACGACGGTTCGGCGGGGTCGGCGGCGACCGGCAGCGAGGATGACTCATTCCGCGACGTGATGTCGGATCTCGCCGATCGTGCCGAGATGAAGCGCGATGGTGCGTCAGGTAAGTCAGCCGGCGCCGAGCGTACAGGAGGCCCAGACCGGCCGGGCTCCAAGGAGGCGGCAGGGGGATCGGGCGACAGTCTCGGCGAGACGTCGGCTGTCGGCGCCGTGCCTCTGGCCGGCGGCGAAGCTTCCGCGCTTCCGCCGGGCTCGCTCCTGGCGCAGTTCGCCCTGGTGCTCGGGCCGGTGGCGGACGAAGCGCCGCCGTTTGTCGAGGGCGAGATGCCGGCGGACATATTGCTGACGACGCCTCCGTCGGGCGGCGAGACGGGCGGTGCCCTCAAGACAGGCTGGCAGCTCATGAGCTCACTGGCCAACGCGAGCGAGGTGGGTCCGCCTGCGGCCTTGCCCAACCAGGCGGCTGCGCCGGATGCACTGGCGGCGCTCAGCGAGGGCGTCGAGGAGACGAAGTTCGCCAACCTCACGTTGCCTCAATCCGCGCGCGGCGACAGCACCGCAAGCGAAGCCCCGTTCCCGGCGATGAAAGTCACAGTCACGGGCGAGGAAACGCATTTCGCGCCGGTGCAATCGGCGGAGCGCGCGCTCAGCCGGCTGCTCAACGGTTCCGGGCCGGTCAATGGGAAGGGCGCAGAGGCCGCGAGCACGGATGGTGCTGGCGCGACCGAAGGCGAGGACGGGGCACCCGAAAGCACTGCAGCGACCGCGCTCGCCACCGCAGAGACGCCGAAACCCGCTGCCGGGCTCGGCTCGGCGCTCGACCCGCGCGGCGGGCGCGAAGGCTCTCGAGGCGAGCGACAGCTCCCTGAAGGAAATACGACTCAGCCGTCCGTGGATCAGCCGGGTGCGCGCGCCGGGGTCCTGATGGCCGCCGAGCTCCATGCCGCGGCTGCGAGCGGCCGTGCCGCGCCGTCTGCGGATGCGCCGCCGAGCCTACAGATCGCGCGCCGCATCGCGGCCGAGCTCGCCGACCCTGCGAGCCGCCCGGCAACGGTCTCATCGAGCTCCGACGGCGCCGTCAAGGTGCTCCACCTCCAGCTCGAGCCGGCCAACCTCGGCGCCGTCACAGTGCGCATCGCGCTCAAGGACAATGTCATCAATCTCCAGGTGGAAGCCTCCCGCCACGAGACGGCGTTCGCCATCGAGAAGGATCGCGAGCTCCTATCGAACGCGCTCAAGTCAGCGGGCTATCTGGTCGACGGGATCAGCTCGCAGCCCGCAGCCGATCCGGCGCGGCCGGGCCTGCAGGTCCAGGCGGCCTCCAACGATGGGCAGATGTCGTCGTCGCTGCAGTCGCAGTCCGATTCGCAGTCGGGGCTGGCCCAGTCGGGCCGCGGAAATCAAGGCGGGCAGGGGCGGCAATTCTCCGAGAGCGGCTTCGCGCCAGCCTCCCAAGTTAACGAGGGCCGTAGTGAGGGCACACGTAATGCGAACGGTGCGCTATATGTTTGAGATCGCGTCGCACCGAACAGGTAAGTCCGTCCATGAGTATCATCCCGTTCCCCGTCAATCCGAGAGCGACTAGAGCCATGGCGAAGGTAGGACTGCTCGGGCCGTATCGGCTCAATTTCGACGAGATCACGGCGGCGATCCCCAGGGTGGCGCCGGGTGTCTATGCGCTGGGCCACAAGGGCCCGGACGGAAAATTCTATATCGATGTCGTGGGCAGGGCCGACCGCGACATCCGCCAAAAGCTGCACGACCTGATCGGGTCAGGCACGCTCTTCAAATACAGCTGCACACCCACTACGGAAGCTGCCTTCCATAAAGAGTGCGAGCTGTTTCACGAGTTCAAACCGCCGGGCAACCGCTTGCACCCGGACAGGATTCCCGGAACTAATTGGGAATGCCCGCAGTGCCGGTTTTTCCGCCTTCAAGGGCGATTAGCGCCATGATGTCGTTGAGGGCAGCCTGGTAGCCGTGATGCCAGTAGGCGCGCTCGGGCGTATGCGCGTCGAGATGGCGCTGGTCGACATCGGTGTAAGGCGCTTCCTCGTCGAGCCACTCGCGAATGCTATCGCGCCGCTGGCGCAGAAGCGTGACGTTGTCTTTGTTGAACATGTTGACGACCCTGACCCAACTCTTTTTTGCGACCATCCCGCGAATACACATGCGGGCAGCCTCAGCTTTTCTACTCGATGGCGATTGAGGGCGATTTAGGGGCGCAGTCAGAGTTTTCGTCAAATTTTAGCGGTGCGAAGGCGCGAGCTGCCTTGAAGCGCCGACAGCGCGAAGCGCAAATGTGGGCAGTGGTTTGCTTGCGATTGTCCCAAATTGGATCAGCGAACCTCGGGTAGGAAGTCGGCGAGCGAGCGGATACCGCGGCGTGCGGCGGGTTTTCTGGCGGGCTCGGGCGCAGAGAGCTCGGCGATCTCGCGCGCGATGCGGGTGATCCAGACGTCGAGCAGTAACTCGGGGTCGGCGCCTTTATTCACATCGGCGACGACAGAATCGGCAATGGCGCGGGCGAGGGCAGCGGCGCGCTCCTCGCCCAAGGGGCGAGAGAGGGTGCCGAGCGCTGAAATTCGGGACAGCAGATGGGTTGGCAGCCTGTTCATGGCACTGCTCCTTAAAAACAATTAGTCAAGAGCAACTCCCGTGCCAGGCTTCACACGGGGAGCCTTGGGCAGGCGGTTAAGGTTTCGACGCGGCGCGCGCGTGCCGGCTGCGAGTTCCCGGCGGGGTCAGCTCTGCGCAAGCGGCGCCAGTTTAAAACTCTGTCACCATCCTCCGGGTACGCCGCATGACCGCAGTCCTCAATGCCATACGAGCCTTCGAAGGCTTCACGCCACAGGCGCAATGGGACTACGCACAGTTTTCGAACGGCTACGGGACGCGGGCGAAATACGCGGGCGAGGTGATCGACAAGGCCGAGGCGGACAGGCGCTTCGAAGCCGCGGTCGCGAATGCCAGGTCAGTCGTCGAAAAGCATGCTCCGCGCGCCGACGAGGGGACGAAGGCGGCCCTCACGTCGCTCACCTACAATGCCGGGGAAACGTGGGTGAAGAGCGGCCTCGGCGAAGCTGTGCGGCGCGGCGATCTCGATGCGGTACGCTCGATCTTCGTGCAATACAACAAGGCCGGGGGCGATGTGCTGCCGGGCCTCGTGAGCCGCAGGGCGGCCGAGGCGCTTTGGATCGGGAACCCGGAGCTGGTCGGCGCCAATGCGGCGGAGGTGATCGCTGCGGCTTCGGTCAGCGTCGCGGCTGCGCCCCAGGGCCCGACCTCCACTCCGATTACTGCCGCCATGCAGTTCGCGGCGCGCGGTCTCGCATCGGGTCCAGCCGATGGGCGGCCCGCGCTGGGCGCCGCCGCCGTCGAGGCGGCGCAAACGCAAGCCGACGGCGCGGCAGGGGAGCCGGCGCCCGTCATCACGTCAAGGAGCTTTTCCGATCTCGCGCGCCTGGTTCAGCTCGACAACGGCCACGAGCTGCTCGCTACACGCAATGGTCAGCGCGAAGATCGCGAGGGCGCGCGCAAGGCGTGAGCCGGTGCGCCCGGCGGCGTTTTGCAACACCGCGCGCGGGCCATGCTCAATCGCTGACGGCAGCGCGTCATAGAGAGAGATATTGATACCCCGCCGGCTTCGAGTGCCGGCGGGCCAACATGTTCTAGCGCGTGCGGGCGGCCGGCATCGCTGAAGGCGTGGGCCATTCGCGCTTGGCAGTCGCAAGGCTAGGTGCCGGATCGAGCTTGGGTGTGGGCCTCGCCATCGGCAGCTCGGGTGCCGCGCTATTGGCGCTGCGCACGAAGAGACCGCGATGCTCGGGATGAGGGACGAGATTGGTACTGAGGCCGATCAAGCTTTCTGAGGCACCGAGCACGACGTAGCCGTCGGGGGCGAGCTGGCGTGTCATGCGGGTCAGGATTTCGGACTTGCGCGCCGCGTCGAAGTAGATCAGCACGTTGCGGCAGTAGATGATGTCGAAGCGGCCGAGGGAGCCGTATTCCGACAGGAGATTGAGCGGGCGGAAGGTGACCTTCGAGCGCATGGCCTCGCTGATCTGCCAGGAGTCTCCAATCTGGTTGAAGTGGCGGAGCAGGTAGGTCGTTGGCAGGCCTCTCTGGACCTCGAACTGCGAGTAGATGCCCTTCCTCGCCTTCTCGAGAACGCCCTCGGAGAGGTCGGTGCCCACGATCTCGATCTTCCAGCCGGCGACCTTGGCGGCCACGTCCTCGATGATCATGGCGAGGGAGTAGGCTTCCTGGCCGGTCGAGGCGGCGGCCGACCAGATGCGCAGGCGCTTCTCATTGGCGCGCGCCGCGAGCAGGTTCGGCAGGATGACGGAGCGGAACTGATCGAACGGGGTCTTGTCACGGAAGAAGTAGGTCTCGTTGATCGTCATCGCCTCGATGACGTCCTTGGCCAGCTTCGGCGACTGGCCCCTTTGGAGGAGCATGACGAGCTCGTCCAGGCCCGAGAGCTTCTCGCGACGCACGATGGGCATCACGCGACTTTCGACGAGGTAGCGCTTGCTTTGCTCCATAATGAGGCCGGAGTTGCGGCGCAGGAATTCGCAGAGGGCGTCAAAGGATTGGGACATTTTTACGCATCACGCATACTGAGGTTTACTAATTGCTATCCGGCGGACCGAGTAGCGTTTTGACATCCCGTGGGCCTGCTTGACGGAGCGTGAGTGAATTTCACGCAGCGAGAAGCACGCGCCCTAAACCATCCCGATCTGCTCGAGCTTGGTGCGGATGATGTCCTGATCGAACGGCTTCATGATGTACTCGGTGGCGCCAGCCTCGAGCGCACAGAGAATCTTCTCCTTGGTGTTCTCCGTCGTGCAGAAAACCACCTGAGGCTCGTCACCGCGCGGCATCTTTCTGAGCTTGGTCAGGAAGTCGAGGCCGCTCATGACCGGCATGTTCCAGTCGAGCAGGATCAGCTCGGGGAGCGACTTCTCGCAGGCCTCAAGAGCCTGGGCGCCGTCCTTGGCCTCGGTTACCTCGAACTCCATGCCTTCGAGGATCTGCTTGGCGATCTTGCGGATGAACGCGCTGTCGTCCACCACCAGAGCTTGCTTCATGTTACTCACCTTTTACTACTTCTAGGTACGCATGCGGTTCGTTCAGTTCGTCAGTTGGCCGTGTAAGCGAAGTCGAAGATGGCCGAGATGTTGAGCGCCGGGACCAGCATGTTGCCGACCTTGTAGAGGTCGGTCATGAGGCGGCGGCGGGCCGGATCAAAGTGGTTCGGCACGGGGACGCGCATCGAGGCATCGAGCGAGATCACGTCGCCCACCTCATCGACCATGAGCGCGAAGTTCTCGCCCTTGTGCTCGATGACGATCGCGAGCGAATTCTGCAGGTTCTCGGCCGGGAGACCGAGGCGACGGCGCAGGCTCACGGCGGTCACGATCTTGCCGCGCAGGTTGACGAGACCGACGATGTCGACGGGCCCCATCGGGATCGGCGTCACCGAGGTGATGCGGAAGATCGTCTGCGCGTGGAGCACCGAGAGGCCGAAGGCCTCGCCGCCGGCGAAGACGGTGAAGTAGCTCTCGTCGCCGGCGCTCGGTACGTCGGCGAAGACCTGCGCAGAGGCAGCTGTTTCTGCGACGTTCATGCTGCAAGCTCCATATCAAGGCCCGAGGCCTCAGCGCTCGCATCGAGCGTGTAGGTCAAGGTTTCGAGCAATGTCTGGCGGTCGTGCTTGCTGACGAGCGCCGCCATGCCGGCGTCCGTCGCCTTGCGCGTCGCACGGCTCGTCGGGTTCTTGGACAGGCCGATCACCGGCGTGCGCAGCGTATCGCGCTTCTGCTGGAGCGTACGCAGGAGGCTCGAAGCGGCGGCAGCCGGAATATCTGTGTCGACCAGCATCGCGTCGTAGCTTGCCGCCTGAGCGAAGAGCTCGTTCATGTCGGAGGTGACCGGCGTCGGGCTGACGTGATAGCCGGCTGCGGCCAGAGGCGGCGTCAGCATGTCACGGAGCAGCTCGTCGGCGGTGACGAGGAGCACGCGCTGGGGCGTCGTGCCGCTCTTGGACGGAGGCTCTGCCATGCGGACGAAGTGCGATACGTCGATGAGCTCGACTGCCTCGCCGCGGATCTCGGCCGAGCCGACGATGTCGGAACTCGTGCTCGCGAGCTGGATCTCGAGCCGGTCCTCGATGATATCGACGATCTCGTCGGCAAGGAGGCCGATGGAACGCTTCTCCGTGGCGATGACGAGCACGGGGTAGGACGGCTGCGAGAGGTCGGTCTGCGAGGAGATGGGCACGATCGGCATCAGGCGGCCCTGGAGGAGCACCATGAGGCGGCCATCCGAGCTCTCGATGCGCTTGGTCTCGACCATCTCGATACGCGAGACGAGGGAGAGCGGCAGAACCTTGGGCGCACCCTGGCCGGCGCGGAACATGACAAGACGGCGGCGTTCCTGCACGTTCTGATCCCTCACCTGCTCGCGCTTCTTGTCGCTGTTCGACTTCTCGATTCCGAGGTTGGCGGCGATGCCGGCCGGATCGAGGATGAGAACGACCGAGCCGTCACCGAGGATGGTGTGACCGCTGAAGACCTTGAGATGCGAGAGCGAAGCGCTGAGCGGCTTGACGACGATTTCCTGGATGTCGGCGACGCCGTCGACGATGACGCAGAAGGAGTCGGTGCCGACGCGCATGACGACGGCGAGCTTCTCGCTTTCGGTGTTCTCCTCAGCAGCCGTGAGACCGCAGACGTTGCGCAGCTCGACGGCGGGGATCACTTCCTCGCGCAGCTTCAAGACAAGCGCGTTCTGGACGTTCTGGATCAGGTCCTTGTAGTTCTTGCCGAGGCTGACCGCCTCGACGACCGAGGTTTGCGGCAACGCGAAGCGCTGGCCAGCGACCTCGATGATGAGGGCGGGCGCAATGGCGAGCGTCAGCGGGATCTTGAGCGAGAAGCGGCTGCCCTTGCCGGGCGTGGACGAGAGCGAGACCGAGCCGCCGATGCCTTCGATGTTGGATCTGACGACGTCCATGCCGACGCCGCGGCCGGAGACGTTCGAGACGACGGCGGCAGTCGAGAAGCCAGGCTCGAAGATGTGGCGGTAGATCTCGTCAGGGCTCATGGCCTTGACGTCGGCCTCGGTGGCGAGACCCTGGGTGATGATCTTCTGCTTGATGCGCTCGACGTCGAGGCCCTTGCCGTCGTCGGCGATGTCGATCGTGATCTGGCCGGCCTCATGCGCGGCGGAGACGCGGATCTCGCCCATCTCGGGCTTGCCGTTGGCAAGGCGCTCCTCGGGCCGCTCGATGCCGTGGTCGGCGCAATTGCGGATCAAGTGGGTCAGCGGGTCGCGAATGACCTCGATGAGCTGGCGATCGAGCTCGGTGTCGGCGCCCTCGGTGACGAGGTCGATGTTCTTGCCGAGGCTGGTCGAAAGCTCGCGTACGAGGCGCGGCAGGTTGGCGTAGAGGCGGCCGACGGGCTGCATGCGGGCGCGCATGACCGCGTCCTGCAAGTCGCTGGTCAGCGTCGAGAGGTGCTGGAGCGGCGTCTTGAGGGCGTCGTCCTCTCTGTGGCGGGCGAGCTCGAGGAGCTGATTGCGCGTGAGGACCAGCTCGGAGACGAGCTGCATCATGCGCTCGATGGTATCGACCGAGACGCGGATCGTCTCCTGATTGGGATTGCCGGACTTCTTCTCGGACTTGTCGGCAGAAGATTTCTCGGCGGCGGGAGCGGACTGCTCCTTGGCTTTCTTGGCGGGTGCCTGCTCGGCTTCCGGAACCTCGGCTTGCGGAGCCTCGGCGGGCTCGTCGGAGGAAGCCGCCTGCGGGACGGGCGCGGCCTTGGGCGCAGTAGCTGCGGCCGCCTCGCCGGGGCCGTTCGCGAAGTAGGCCTCGAGAGCGCTGATGATCTGACTGTCGTCGCCGGCCGGCTCGCCGCCCGTGCGCGCGATGTCCTCAATGATGGTCTTGATGCGATCGATGGCGGCGAGGATGAGCGTGACAGAGAGCTCGGTGGGGGGTGAGCCGTCGCGCAGCATGCCCATCACGGATTCGGCGGCATGGCCGACCTTCTCGAGGCGCTCCAGCCCCAAGAAGCTCGACGTTCCCTTGATCGTGTGAACGAGGCGGAAGATGCTCGAGATCAGCGATTGATCGGACGGGTTGCGCTCGAACTGGACGAGCTGCGTCTCCGCACCTTCGATGTGCTCAGTCGTTTCTGTCAGGAAGTCTCTAAGCAGCTCATCCATGGCGGAGTCCCCGGCCCTTTTTGTTTTCTAGGCGACGCAAGGGATCAGCCGGTCGGCCATCCCTTGAGGCGATTCGGCCGCGGACGTGCGGCCGTTGTTGACGAGATCGGCAGCGCGATTGAGGGCGCTGCGAATGGCGCTCGAGGCGTTTTCGCAGAAATCCGAGACCTTCGAAGGGTCGATTTCGCCGGCCGGACTGCGGTGGGCCCTGATCACCTCGATGCTGGCGAGGGCCATGGCATTTATGCCGTCGATGATGGATTCGAAATCGCGGCGAAACGTATCGTCGAGCCCGTCATAGATTTGGAGTGCGCGTGCGCTGCCGGGCAATTGCGACTTGGCGAAATACTCGCGATAGGTGACGGGGTTCCACTCCAGGAGCTCGTCGAGCATCTCGGGAAGGAGTGTGGGGAGATTCTCGATGAGCAAGAGAATCTCGTTGAAATGGTTCAGGTAGTCATTGGCGATACCTGATGCCGGATTCACCAGGGCAGCGGCCCGCTCTTCGAGCGAACCAGTCACCATGCTCGTTGCGCTGTTGTCCATCGTCCCCTGCACACCGTTGGAGGTTCCGCCATTGTTTCAGAATGACGATACTCCGCTCAGGTGGCTAAGAAACGGTTACAGAAAATCGATTGTTTCAAATGCTCTGCGCATATTTTTGCAGATGCGGATTCAACTTCTATACAAGCTCATAATTTTTATGACTCGAAATGCATGACAAATGCGATTTCCAATCGTTTTGAATTCAATAACGGTTAGTGCGGATTAATTTTTAACAAGCCGGAAACCAAATCAGCGAGTCTGCGAGCTGACAATGAGGTCGCTCATAAACTCCTTCTGGCGATCCACGGGAGAATCGATGACCAAGGCGAAATGGCCCTTGGACTGGGCGAGGCGGCACCAGAAAACGCGCTCGCCTTCGCACTCGACGGCGATGAGGCTTTGCGGGTCGGCCTCCAGGCGAATGATCTGGCCTTCGCGGAGCTCGGTGATCTCGTCGAGCGTGATGCTCGGACCATCGAGAACGCCTTCGAGTGTGACGCTCGCCGATACAAGGCCGTCCTGCATTTTCCGCGCCCAATCGGGGTCGACGCTGGTCGATTCGAAGGAGCGGCCGCGCTCGAGCTTCTTTCGGATCGGATACAACGCGGATTGGGGAATGATCATGAACATGCGTCCGCCGTTGTCGAGAACCTGAAACAGTATCTGCACCACGACGACGGGAATCTCGCTCGGCCCGAGAATTTGGAAATCGAGCTTGGATTCGACTTTCTCGAGGTCGAAGGTCACCGGAGAAATGGGATGCAGCAGCTCCTCGAAGGCAGGCGTGACGATGCCGAAGACGCTGCGGGCGACGCGAAGCTCGAGCGGGGTGAAGGGTCGGTCGGTTTCGAAGGGCTGGGTGGAGCCGTCGCCGCCGTAGGCGGCATCGATCAGTGAAAAGATGAACCGGCGGTCAAGGCCGACCAGCACCTGGGCATCCCAGGAGCGCGCATAGTAGATCCCGGCGATGCTGTCCTCGTAGGATTCGAGCACGTCCCAGGAGTTCCCGGCCTCGAGCTGGTTGACGAAGAACGAGCAGGGAATGGTGCAATATTCCCGGAAACGCTCGGCGCAGGTGGCGACAAGGCGCTCGAGGATGTTGGTCAGGACGGGAAGGCGGTCGAGAGCCAGCTTCGGCGCCTCGAGCAGCTTCTCCGTGCCCGGGCGGGTGGCGATGCTCTCCATGCTCTCAGTCATGCCTTCAGTCATGGTGCGGTCTCCCCGACGGCTTCTCGCCTGCAGGCGCGGGTTGCATATGCGCCGTTAATCGCCGCGACGGCAGCGAGTTTGAGCTGCAACAAGCCGAGGTGGGCGCCTGAGGCACTTACGGTCAGCCGATCCACGCTATTCCTCCTCGTCCTTCTCGTTGAGGTCGATGATGCCCTTCTCGATGAGCTCGAGGGCGAGATCGGCGATGGCGCGCCGGGCCTTGGTGATCTCCTTGGTCAACGGCTTCTTGCCGGTGGAGACCTCCTGCTCGATCATCCTGCGCGCACGCGCGGGGACCGCCTCCAGTATAAGGTCGCGCAGATGCGCATCCGCGCCGTGCAAGGCTGTGATCGTGCGCTCCGGCGGCACCTGATCGAAGAGCGCGAGCATGGCCCCGGTGTTGAGCTTGGCGATGTCCTCGAACGTGAACAGGAGGCTGCGGACGATCTCGGCCTCTTTCGGGCGGTGCGCCTCGAGGTCCTGGAGGACCTCGTCCATGTGCTTCCGGTCCATCTTGTTGATGATGTCGGCCAGGCGGGCGTGGATGGTTGGTCCGGAATTGCGCGCGCTCTTGTAGAGGATGTCCTCCTTGAGGTTCATCTCCAAGAGCTTGAGGGGCGCCTCGAGGATCGGCTTTATCGACAGCATGCGCCGCATGACCTCGTTGCGCATTGTCGACGGCAACAGGCGCAGCGTGCCCGCGGCATAGGCGGGGCTCGCGCGTGAAAGCACGAGCGCCGCAATCTGCGGATGCTCCTTGGTCAGATACTGGGCCAGGCTGCTCTCCGGGACCTCGCTCAGGCGGAGCCAGATCGACTGCAGCGACTTGCTGCGCACCTGGGACATGATCTCGGAGATCTGCTCGGGAGGGACGACGCCGTTCAGGAGCTGCTCGACCTCGTCGGCGGTCGCCAGGAGGTCGCCGCCGCTCTTCAGGTTGGTGGCGAACTCCTCGATCAGCTCATCGAGTAGGGGCTTGGGAACGGTGCCGAGGTCGGAGGCCGTCTGAGCGATGAGCTTGATGTCGTCCTCGTCGAAGTGCTTGAGCAAGCGCGAGGCAAGACGCTTGTCCATCGACAGGAGAAGACAGGCGACCTTCTTGGCACCTGAGAGCTTGGGAGGGGGCGGCGGCGCTTTCCCCGCGGGTGGGGCGCCTTTGGAGTCCGGTTGCGGCTGGGTCATCGCTCGCTACTCACCAGGTTCAAGGTTCTGAACGTTCGGAGCGAGGTGGCGATGCAAGAGGCCGCAGCCGCGCGCCCGACAGCCGGCCTCGCGGAGCCCAACGCCTTGCGGCTCGCAAGTTGATTAGCAGTTTTCAGTGATTTGCCTTGAGCGAGGCTGGTCAATTCTCGAATCAGGTGATGCAACGCGGCGCAAGGATCGCGTGTGTGTCTCGGAGAATAGCGTGGGCGTGGCCGGCGATTTCGCTCAGTGACGCAAGCCTCGCGCAAGGTTGCCGATCCGACCGGAGCTCGTTTTGCGAAGTGCGCCGCCTCAAGGTGAGGGCGGCGCCAGCGTAATCTCTATGTTGCGGCGGTGGACGGCCTCATAGGGCGCGAAGTAGTTGATCCAACCGGCTTGAAGCGGGCCGGCGACGATGTCGCGCAAAGGGGCCTCGCGGAGGGCCGGATCCTTGGCGCATCTCCGGAGCGCGCGGATGTACTGCTGCGTCGCACGCACGAGCGACTTGCCGTAGCCGCCGGCGGCGATGATGTCGGGGTCGCCGTGGTTGGGAAGAATGCGCTCCGGGCCGAGCGCCCAAAGGCGGTCGAGCTCGGCGAGGTGGGTCGAGAAACCTCCGGGCTCGGCGACGTAGGTGATCGTGTCCTCCATGGTGTCGCCGGCGAGAAGGAGACGGCGCTCGGGCAGCCAGATCACGGTGGCATCATCGCTGTGAATGTTGGCCTCGATGAGGTTCAGGCGGACGTCGCCGATCTCGAGGCGAAGCGCGCCAGTGAAAGTGCGAGTCGGCATGACAAGCGGGTCGATTGCGGGCATGCCGTCGTGCGTGCCGGCTTCGATCGCTTGCTTGTGCCTGGCGAGATGAGCAGCCGTGCGCTCGTTGGCCATGATCTCGCAATCGGCGAAAGCGGCGTTGCCGGCGACATGATCGAGATGCCAGTGGCTCAACAGCACGGTGAAGCGCTCCGCGCCGTGCTCGGCGAGCGTGCGGCGGATGAAGCGTGCGTGGGGAATCGAGACGTGCGTGTCGTAGACGAGGGCGTGGCCGCCATCGAGGATGGCAAAGCTAGCTATGCCGAGAGAGAGCGCGCCGTCGTCGACCCAGTTCGGTGCTTCGGCGAAGCGATAGTCGTCGACGCGACCGTCGTAGAAAGCAAAGATGCCTTCGGCGGGCTGCAGGACGCGCATGTGCCTGGTCACGAAGTGGTCTTCCTCATCTGTTGAGGCCTTGGTTCAAATGTTCGGCGAGGCGGAGCGCAAGCTCCACGATGGTGAAGGTCGGATTGGAGACGCCGGGGCTCGAGAATACGCTCGAGCCGCCGAGGTAGAGGTTCGCGATGCCGTGCACACGGCAGTCGCGATCGACGACGCCAGTTTTGGGATCGTCGCTCATGCGCGTCGTGCACATGTGATGCGATGAACCGCCCTGCTCGTCGTTGATTGGCACGTCGAGGCTCGTGTCGGTGATCCAGGGATCGAGGTGCATGCGCCCGACGTCGTGGCGCGCAAGTGCCCGGCCCATCTCCTCGGCTGCGATGCGCAGCGTCCTGCGGTCGATGTCGGCCAGGCGCCAGTCGAGCGCGAGCCGGCGCAATCCGAAGCGGTCGCTCGTCTCCGAGAGCGTCACGCGGCTGTCTCGGTTCGGGGACTGGCCGACGACGGCGAGTACGTTGGTGTCGAAGCATGGGGCGCTGGGGTCGCCGAGGGCCTTTGCGAGACGATCTGCAAACTGCATCCCACACATTGCGTCGGCGCCCTCGAGCGGCACGAGCTCGATCTCGAAGCTCAGGCAGCGGTGCTGCGTGATCAACTTTTCGCCCGCGACGGCGAACGTGAGATCGGCGAGCGGGGTGGCGAGAATGGCGCGGCCGACGCCGATCTCGACGTGCTCGCAGAAATAGCGGCCGACCTGGTCGTTTCGATTGCCGATGCCGGCCGGGATCTGACGGTTCGCATTGAGCAGCACGCGCGGATTCTCGAGGCCGCCGCAGCAGAGCACGAACTCGCGCGCAGCGACGCGAGAGAGATCATCGCGGCCCAAGGCGCGGAACACCATGCCGGTCACGGCGGCGAGGTCCTCGCTCAAGGCAATGTCGACGAGATTGGCGTTGAGGCAGAGCGTGATCATCTCGGAGCGCGCGAGCTGATCTCTGTACTTCGCTCCGAACTGGACAGGACTGACGCGATAGGCGGCGGGCTCGATCAGGTCCTCCTTGCCGCGAAAGAGGTCAAGGGGAGCCCGCTCGGGCGGCAGCTCGAGGATCTCGGCGGTGCGGAGCGCAAATGGCTCGAGGTCTCCCTTCCTGATCGGCCAGGCGTTGAGAGGGCTTTCGGATCGGGGCTCAAGGTCGCGCGCGTCGAGCGGGCGCGCATATCCGCCCCAATGGTTCGACGAGCCGCCGAGAAAGCGCAGCCGGCAGGCATCGAGCGGATAGTAGGGCAGGCCGACGATCTGGCCCTGATACAGGTCCTGGGATTCGGCCGTGACGTCGAGGGCGCCTCCCTCCATCAGCGCCACGCGGCGGCCTCTGGCGGCAAGCGTCAAGGCGAGCGTGATGCCCGCGGGCCCGGCACCGCAAATGCAGACGTCGAAGATCGTGTCCTTGAAGGCGCCATCGGAGCGCTCGCCGGCGTCAAGCAGCATGAGGCGCGGCCTGATCGAGATCGGCCGCGCGCACGACCATGGCGGGGGAGCTCCTCCAGCGGCGCACGCGGACGAGCCTCTTGTTCAATTCTCCACGAGCCGCCATCGCCGCCTGACCGTTCCTACGTGAGGAGCCCAGCACGCTAAGGCTGGTGCGGGCGCGGGGTCAACCGGCAGTGGCTGGCGCGGCTCAATGTTCTGAGATTGCACGGCTATCCGATCGGGGGCCGGGGAGTGACAAGAATCCATTGCCTGTGCCGGGCGGGACAGCGGCGGGCGCTCGGGAATGCGAAGGTTGGCTCACATCAGACAACGGCGGCCAAGTCGCTGCTCCTTCGATACAGAAACAAACGGAGAATGCCATGACCACGAAACTTTTCGCCGCGCTTGCCGCCTCGCTCATCGCCGGCTCGCTCGCCCTCACCACGGCCGCCGAGGCCGGCGGCTGCGGCGGTGGCGGCGGCTACTATCGCAGCTCGGGTGTCAGCCAGAGCCTGATCGCGCGCAAGCAGGCGATCGCTGCCGCTCAGCGCCGTCAGGCGATTGCCGCTCAGAAAGCTCAGGCAGCCAAGGCTGCGAAGATCGCTGCGGCCAAGGCCGAGAAAGCCGAGGTCGAGAAGGTCGCCGCCACCGAGGCGCCGAAGACCGAGACCTCAACGACGACTGCCGAGGCGACGGAGACGAAGCCGGAGACAACGGTTGCCACGGCCGAGACGGGTTGCAAGAAGTTCGTCCCCGCCATCGGCTCGACGGTTTCGGTCGAGTGCCCGCAGTAAGCGGTTAGACGATAACCCCCGCGGCGCGGGCTCTGCCGGGACTTGCATGTCTCCCCCTGGCAGGGCTCGCGCCGTAGCTTTCTCTGTGCATTTCAGAAGCCAAGCTCGCGACGCGCCTGAGAACCCTGGCGCGGGCTCGGAATGAAGTAGTCGGCTGAATGAGTGGCTGGGGGACTAGGATTCGAACCTAGACAGGCAGAGTCAGAGTCTGCAGTCCTACCATTAGACGATCCCCCAATGCCGGGATCGGACGGGGCGAGGCGCCCGCCAAGAGCCCGCGATATAACAGGTAGGCCTCGTCATCGCAAGGCGCGGCGCGGACCTCCCTTTTTCCGCAACCGCGGGTCCGATCGGCTTCACGGCAGGAGCTCAGGGCGGTACTCGAAGTGCATGGTATCGTAGTGGTACCAGCGGCCGCCCCAGATGAATCCGTGCTTCTCGAAGATGCTCACGATCTCGATCGGGATCCTATTCTTGTACGCGTAGCTGCCGTCCGCCGCCGGCCGCGACCAGCGCCAATAGTCCGCGCGCCGCGTCGCGATGTCGATGGCGATGCCGTAGCCGTGGGCGGAGGGACGGTCCGTGCCGTCGATCACGCGGCAATTGTAAGTGCCCGCGGCGGGGACGAAATAGATATCGAGCGTGCCCGGGAGCTTCTCAAGCTCGGCCGAGACGGCGGCAAGCTTCTGATCGACGCCGTTGACCTTTGTCACCAAGAGGCGCTGGGGCGCCTTCTTGGGCAGCCAGACGATCTCGGTGAGATGCTGGACGACCTCACCTTTGCGGCAGTCGCCGTACATCTTGACGAAGAAATCGAGATTGCGGCCTCGGCCCGGGTCGGAGTTCCTTGCCGGCGCGCTCGCGTCGGCGCCCGCCGGATACGGCTGGGCGAGCATGTCCTCGATATCGGAATCGTCGAGCCAGGCCTCGAACGCCTTTGCGCCTTTGCCGTCGTCGATTTGCATGCGCGTGCCGTCGCGCCAGAGGAGCGTGTTGTCTTCCATGCGCTCGAGGTGATCGGGATAAGCGGCGATGAGGTGCTGCAGATTCCCGGAGCTGTCCGCGCCATGCGCGAACGGGCCCGCCGCAAGGAGCGCGAGTGCGGCGGCAAGGCCTACGGCAATTATCGGACGCATGGCGACTAGTCTTTCTGCGGATCAGTTGGTCCCGGAAGTGTGCATGCGTTTTCAACCACGTGCGTGCTTTTTCTTTACGGCGAGGAAGCAGCTGCTAAAGTGATCATAAGAATGCAACCAGTAAACGCCTGAGGAGAGGGCTCATCGCGGCGCATGCCGCGCTCCGAGCCCGGACCAGGCCCTGGGGAAGCGACGTGGCCGGACTGCCAGACGAAGGGTGCGCAAACCCTCCACGCCAAGAGCACGGCCCCCGTACCGCGGCGGCGCCGAACGCTCCGCATCCTGAAAGCCAGATTTCCCATAGCGGGTCGCAAGTTGCGCCTCAGCTCAATGGCCATCGCATCGGGCGGCCCGGCCATGAGCCTGCCGCTTTGCGCGAGGCGGATGCCCGCGACCAGCAGGAGGTCTACGGAGCGCTCGATCTCGGGACCAACAACTGCCGCCTCTTGCTGGCGCGCCCGTCGCGCCGGGGCTTCCGTGTGATCGATGCCTTCTCGCGCATCATCCGCCTCGGTGAAGGCGTCTCGCAGACGGGGCGCCTTTCGGATGCCGCGATGGGGCGCACCATCGATGCGCTCAAGGTGTGTGCCGGCAAGCTCGCGCGCAATTCCGTTGCGCGAGCGCGCTGCGTCGCCACGGAGGCGTGCCGCGTCGCGCAGAACGGGCCGGAGTTTCTGAGCCGCGTCGAGAGCGAGACCGGAATTGCGATCGAGCTTCTGGACCGCGAGGCGGAGGCGCATCTCGCCGTGTCGGGATGTGCGTCGCTCATCGATCACCGCGCCGACTACGTGCTCGTGTTCGACATCGGCGGGGGCTCGTCGGAGCTCATCTGGCTCGACCTCAAGCGTGCGCGCGCGCGCGGCGGCGGCCCGGAGCGGTTCGACGTCAAGACCGACATCGCGGCGTGGACGTCGCTGCCGGTCGGCGTCGTGACGCTGGCCGAGCGCTTCGGAGGACATCACGTGACGCCGGAGAGCTTCGAGTCGATGGTGGCCTATGTCACGGAGCTCATCGATCCTTTCGAGGCCGCCAACAACTTCCGTCCGCGTACCGCTGCCGCCAACATCCATCTCCTCGGCACGTCAGGGACGGTGACGACGGTCGCGGGCATTCAGCTCGGCCTGCGCCGCTACGATCGCGCACGCGTCGACGGCTGCTGGCTCGATGTCGCGGCGGCGCGGGACGTGACCTCCGGTCTCCTGGCGCGCAGCTACGAGGAGCGCGTCGCGGAGCCGTGCATCGGGCGCGAGCGCGCGGATCTCGTGCTTGCCGGCTGCGCGATTCTCGAAGCGCTGCTCCGGATGTGGCCGGCGCAGCGGTTGCGCGTCGCCGATCGCGGATTGCGCGAGGGCATCCTGACGACGCTGATGAGCGAGGATGGCGTCTTTCGCGCCGGTCGTCGTCGGCGCCGCCGACAGAATTCGGGGCGCTGAAGCCTCATGCGCATGAAGGGCAAGTCCGGGCGCGGGGCGTCGAAGGCCGGTGGCGGCAAGGGTCCTGGCGGGGGGCAGCGCGACTTCGGCGTGCGCCTCAAGACTGCGCGCAGCCGGAGCGCCTCCTCGCAGCGCTGGCTCGAGCGCCAGCTCAACGATCCCTATGTCGCCGCCTCGAAGCGGGAGGGGCTGCGCTCGCGCGCGGCCTACAAGCTTTCAGAGATCGACGACAAGTATCGCATCCTGAAGCCGGGCATGAGGGTCGTCGACCTCGGCGCGGCGCCGGGAGGGTGGAGCCAGATCGCGGCCGAGCGCGTGAAGTCGATCGAAGGGCGGGGGCAAGTGGTCGCGATCGACATCCTCGGCATGGAGCCGCTCGCCGGCGTCGAGTTCACGGCACTCGACTTCACGGACGAGCAGGCGGAGCCGCGGCTCAAGGCGATGCTCCGGGACGGGGCCGCCGACGTCGTGCTGTCCGACATGGCGGCGTCCACCGTCGGCCACACGGCGACCGACCACTTGCGGATCATGGGGCTCGCGGAAGCCGCCGCCCACTTCGCGTGCGATGTACTGGCGCCGGGCGGGGCGTTCCTGTGCAAGGTGTTTCAGGGCGGAACGGAGCGCGAGCTTCTCGATCTGCTCAAGCGGTCGTTCGCAAGTGTGCGGCACGTGAAGCCGCCGGCGAGCCGCGCGGGAAGCGCCGAGCTCTATGTTCTGGCGACGGGCTTCAAGAAACGCTGAATGGTGAAGCGGGCTTCCGGAAAAGGAAACGGCGGCCGCTTGCTCGACCGCCGTGCCAAGGCTCGCCAGTGCGCGAGCCCGTCTTCATCATCCAGTTAGATGATGTCGATCTCTGCCGGGAGGTAGCTCGTGACCTCGAGGCCGACTTCCTGCTCGCGCACGGCGGGCTTCGTCCAAATCTTCATCTTGTTTCCTCCTTAGATGGTGTTCGGAATGCATTTCGAACGGTGCTTTCTTATACGGAACGACGCATAAGGTCTAATTGAATTTTCCTTGTTGGCCCATTAGGTAGCCTTATCCTTTGGCAACTGGGTCCGGCCGGTAATTGGCCGCCAGGCAGGCGGTCGGGCCGGGCCGGGCCCGCCCTTCCCCTTCCCCGACTCGGATGCTATAGGCGTGGCGACATCGCTGCCGCCGCAGGTCCGCTTGCGGCGGCGTCTTGTCATATCCACTAAGGAGACCGTCCATGGCGAAGAGCCCAATCGATCGCGATTTGGGGCTGGCTTTGACGTTTGATGATGTGCTCGTGGTCCCGGCAGCTTCCGAGGTCATGCCGAGCCAGGTCGATGTGTCGACGCGCGTAACACGCTCAATCTCCTTGAAGATCCCGGTCATTTCGTCGGCGATGGACACGGTTACGGAAAGCCGCCTCGCGATCGCCATGGCGCAAGAGGGCGGGATCGGGGTGTTGCACCGCAACCTCCAGCCCGACGAGCAGGCGCGCCATGTGGCCACCGTCAAGAAATACGAATCAGGGATCGTCCTCAATCCCATCACCATTCATCCGACGGCCACGCTCGACGAAGCGCTGAAGCTCATGGCCGATCACTCGATCTCGGGCATTCCCGTCGTCGAGACGGCGAAGAAGGGCGACGGCAAAGGGCGGCTCGTCGGCATCCTCACCAACCGCGACGTGCGGTTCGCGACCAATCCCCAGCAGCCCGTGGCCGAGCTCATGACGAAAGAGCGGCTGATCACTGTCAGACGCGACGTAAGCCGCGAGGATGCAAAGCGTCTCCTGCACCAGAACCGCATCGAAAAGCTGATGGTGGTCGACGACGGCTATCACTGCATCGGGCTCATCACCGTCAAGGACATCGAGAAGGCGCAGAAGCACCCCCACGCGTGCAAGGACGCCGAGGGGCGCCTCCGGGTTGCGGCGGCGACGACGGTCGGCACCGACGGGCAAGAGCGCACCGAGCGGCTCATCGCGGCGGGCTGCGATATGATCGTGGTCGATACGGCACACGGCCATTCGCGCGCCGTGCTCGATGCCGTGGCGCGCATCAAGAAGCTCTCGAACGCGGTGCAGGTGATCGCCGGCAATGTCGCAACGGCGGAAGCGACGAAGGCGCTGATCGATGCGGGAGCGGACTCGGTCAAGGTCGGCATCGGGCCGGGCTCGATCTGCACGACGCGCATCGTGGCCGGCGTCGGCGTGCCGCAGCTGACCGCGGTCATGGATTGCGCGGAAGAAGCGCACAAGCACGGCGTGCCGGTGATCGCCGACGGCGGCATCCGGTTCTCGGGCGACATCGTGAAAGCGCTGGCGGCAGGCGCCGATTGCGTGATGATCGGGTCGCTGCTCGCGGGCACCGACGAAGCTCCGGGCGAGACCTATCTCTACCAGGGCCGCACCTACAAATCCTACCGCGGCATGGGCTCGATCGGCGCCATGGCGCGCGGCTCGGCCGACCGCTACTTCCAGCAGGACGTCAAGGAGACCTTGAAGCTCGTTCCCGAGGGGATCGAGGGCCAGGTTCCCTACAAGGGCCCCGTCGACGGCGTGCTGAACCAGCTCGTCGGGGGCCTCAGGGCCGGCATGGGGTACACGGGCTCGCGCACGCTCGCCGACCTTAGGGAGCGGGCCAAGTTCATCCGCATCTCGCCCGCCAGCATGCGCGAGAGCCATGCCCACGGCGTGCTCATCACGCGGGAAAGTCCCAACTATCCGGGCAACGTTTAGAGCGCGTTCCGTTCCTACGGAATCGGAAGCGCGCTCTAGGTTCTTGTCTTTTCGCATTTTCTGCGACGAACCGGAGCCCACTTCGTCGGAAAATGCTCTAGTTTACCGCCGAAGAGCGCGCGTCCGGGAAAGCACGGGTTATGCAGCCAACCGCCATTCTCTATCCGGTCCTGGTCCAGGTCGCGCTGACATTCTTCCTGCAGCTCTGGATGCTGCGCGAGCGTCTCGGCGCGCTGATGCGTCGCGAAACGAAAATTCCTGACATCGCGCTCGGTCAGCGTGCGTGGCCGGAGCGCGCCACAAAGATTGCCAACGCCTTCCACAATCAGCTCGAGCTGCCGTTCCTCTTCTACTTTCTGGCAGCGTTCGCGCTGATCACGAGCCGTGTCGATGCGATCCTCGTGTTGATGGCCTGGGTTTTTGTCGGCCTCAGGCTGTGGCACGCCCTCATTCATGCGACGCACAACAACGTGCCTCAGCGTTTCTATGTGTTTCTCGCCGGTGGCGTGATGCTGATCGTGATGTGGGCCTATTTCGCGGCCCGACTCATCCTCGCCGGCTCCTGATGCGCACCGGCGCACGCATGAAAGCCGCAGCTGAAGTGCTGGCGGACATTCTCGAAAGGCACAGGCCGGCTTCGGCCGCGCTCGCCGACTGGGGCAAGGCGCACCGCTTTGCGGGCTCGGGGGACCGGGCCGCGATCGGCACGCTCGTCTACGACGCGCTTCGGAGGCGATCGTCGCTTTCGGCGCAAATGGGAAGCGAGACGCCGCGGGCGCTCGTGATTGCCGCCGCGCCGCGCGCTTTCGATCTCTCCGAGGCGGACGTGGCGGCGGCGGCCGACGGGTCGGAGCATGCGCTCGAGCCGTTGAGCGCCGAGGAGCGGTCGCTGCTCGAGCGCGGACTCCCAGCGGATGTTGCGCCTCACATCGCTGCCGACGTGCCGGAATGGCTCATGCCGTCGTTCACGCGGGCCTTCGGCGACCGCGCGGTGGCGGAAGGCGCGGGCCTCAGCACGCGCGCGGCGATCGATCTGCGCGCCAACACGCTCAAGGCGGCCCGGGAGAAGGTTGTCACGGCGCTGTCACATTTCGGCGCCGTAGCCACGCCTCTTTCTCCCGTCGGCGTGCGCGTGCCGGCTCCGACCGGTGCTGGGAAGAGCCCGCACGTCGAGTCCGAGGCCGGCCACGGCAAGGGCTGGTTCGAGGTCCAGGACGAAGGGAGCCAGATCGCGGCGCTGATGGCAGGTGCCGGGCCGCGCAAGCAGGTGCTCGATCTGTGCGCAGGCGCGGGCGGCAAGACGCTGGCGCTCGCCGCGCTCATGGAGAACACCGGGCAGGTCTATGCCTACGACTCGGACAAGGGGCAGCTCCGGCCCATCTTCGAACGGCTGAAGCGCGCAGGCGTGCGCAATGTGCAGGTGCTGGAAGGGGGCGGCGAGGCAGGGCTCAGGTCGCTCGGCGCGCGCTTTGACGCCGTGCTCGTCGACGCGCCCTGCACCGGCTCGGGGACGTGGCGGCGGCGGCCCGATTCGAAGTGGCGCCTCAGGCCCGAGGCGATCGTCCAGCGCCAGAGCGAGCAGCGCGCGGTGCTCGAGCTCGCGGCGAGCCTGGTCAAGCCCGGCGGACGGCTCACCTATGTCACGTGCTCGGTGCTGCCGGAGGAGAACGGCGACCAGGTCCTCTGGTTCCTCGGCGCACACGAGGGCTTCCGCCTCGTGCCCTTTGCCGAGGCTTGGCGCGAGCGCTTCGAGGGCGAGCCTCCGCGGTCTGCGGATGGGGGCAGCGATTCGCTCCTCCTCACTCCGGCATCGCACGGAACGGACGGTTTCTTTGTCGCCGTCTTTGAGGCCCCGCGCTGACCCTCTTGCGCTCGGGCAACGGACCCGTACAAGAAGTGGGAACCCAAAACTTGTCACTTGCATTGCCGTAATCGTGAACTAAGTATCGCGCGCTGCACGAGGCCACGGGTGGTCCGGCGTGCGTCCGGCCGACGGCCGGTGGCGGGGCGAAGCAAATTTCAATCGCTTCCCACCATCGGGAAGGAAAGCGGCCCCGGACAGATCCTGTCTCTGGAGGACAGTCGTCCATCATGGCCACAGTGCCAAAGGCTAAGAAGCCTAAGCGGTCGTCGCCGCGCTCCTGTCTCGGTCCGGTTGCGGATCTCGAGCAGCATCTTCCCGCCGAATGGTGGCGCAAGCTCTTCAACGCGCTCTACGTCAAGACCGACGGCGACGTCGTCGAGAACAACGAGAACACGCGGCGCGAGGTTGATTTCATCGTCGCAGGGGCGGCGATCCAGCCGCACAGCCAGATTCTCGACCTCTGCTGCGGGCAGGGGCGCCATTGCCTCGAGCTCGCCAGGCGTGGATTCAAGAACGTCACCGGCGTCGACCGCTCGCGCTATCTCATCCGCCTCGCCAAGAAGCGGGCGCAGAACGAGGGGCTGCAGGTCGTCTTCAAGGAGGGCGATGCGAGGAACCCGAGGCTCGCCGAAAGCACCTTCGATTGCGTTGCCATCATGGGCAACTCGTTCGGCTATTTCTCGAACAAGCAGGACGACGAGAAGGTGCTGACGACGGTGGGCAAGCTGCTCCGCCCATCGGGCCAGCTCGTGCTCGACATCACCGACGGCGCCTATATGGCCGATCATTTCGACCGGCGGTCGTGGGAGTGGATCGACGAGCATCATTTCGTGTGCCGCGAACGGTCACTGTCGGCCGACCGCGAGCGGCTCATCTCGCGCGAGGTGATCGTTCACGACGAGATCGGCGTCATCGCCGACCAGTTCTATGCCGAGCGGCTCTATACGCGCGACGGGATCGCGAAGCTCTTGGAGAAGTGCGGCTTCCGCAATGTCCGCCATCACGGCAACGCAGAGGCGCTCTCGGACCGCGATCAGGATCTCGGCATGATGGCGCGGCGCCTCCTGCTGTCGGCGGATGCCCCGCAGCTCCCCGTGCGCAAGCCGCGCGGCAAGCTGCAGCAGATCGACGTCACGGTGGTGATGGGCGATCCGCGGCTCCCCGACCAGATCAAGCTTGGCGGCACGTTCAATCCCGAGGACATGGAGACCATCAAGCGGCTCAAGGACGCGCTCTCGGAGCTGCCAGCCTACAAGTTCCGCTATCTCGACAACCATGCGACGCTGGACCGGGATCTTTCCGATCTCAGGACCGATCTCGTGTTCAATCTGTGCGACGAGGGCCTGAACAACGATCCCTTCAAGGAGCTGCACGTCCCGGCGATGCTCGACGCGCTGGGCATCCCCTATACCGGCGGGGCGCCGGCTGCGCTTGCCGCCTGCTACGACAAGGGGCTCGTGCGCGCGGTTGCCATGACGCTCGACGTGCCGGTGCCGCTCGAGACTTACGTGCGCACGGGCGACCAAGGTGCGACGCTGCCGTCGGTGTTTCCGGCGCTACTCAAGCCCAACTACGGCGACAGCTCGCAGGGCATCACGAAAGATGCCGTGGTCAAGAACGAGAAGGCGCTGCTCGACTATCTCGACAAGCTCAGGATCGAGTTTCCGAAGCGCCCGGTTCTCGTCCAGGAGTATCTGACGGGGGCCGAATACTCCGTCGCGCTCGTCGGCAATCCCGATCAGGGCCTGCGCGCGCTGCCGCTGCTCGAGGTCGATTTCTCGAAGCTCGATCCCAAGCTGCCGAAGATCCTCGGCTACGAATCGAAGTGGGAGCCCACCAGCCCTTACTGGACGCAGATCCGCTACCAGGAGGCAACGCTACCTGATCAGGCGCAGCAGCAGATGATCGAGCATTCGATGCGGCTCTTCGAGCGGCTCGGATGCCGGGACTATGCGCGCTTCGACTTCCGCGCCGATGCCAAGGGGGAGATCAAGCTGCTCGAGGTGAATCCCAATCCCGGCTGGTGCTGGGACGGAAAGGTCAACCTCATGGCCGGCTTCCAGGGCATGCGGTACTCCGAGCTGCTCGGGCAGATCCTGCAGGCCGCCGTCGAGCGGCTCAACATCGTCGGCAAGCCGCAAGCGCAGCCGCAGACCGAGGCGGCGCAGTAGTAGTTCTCCCGCAAATCAAGAGCTATCAAGCGGCCTTGGGCTGGCTCGGCTTGGCGGCCGCGGGACCCTTGGGCTCCCAGGCGGCGACCTCGGCCAACGTCGCCTCGACGGACCACTTGCCGGCGTGTCCGCCCGCGTGGGCGTGCTCCTTCAGGATCGCCTCGAACTCGGAGCGCGGGATCAGGCGAAAGCCCATGGCGTCGATCGTGGGCGTGAAGTCCTTGCCGTCGTTCAGGACGTAGCCCCATTTGGCGAGATGATAGTTGAAGAGGGCGAAGCCCATCTTCGAGGTGTTGGGCTCGTGGCTGAACTGGGATTCGGTGAAGAACACACGTCCGGCGGAGAGGCCGTAGCCGCCGCCGACGAGCTCGCCCGCGGCGTTCCACACCTCGAAGGAATGGGCGTGGCCGCGGTCGAAGAGATCCGCGTAGAGCCGCATGATTTGCGGTGTGATCCAGGTCAGAGAATGGCGATTGTAGCTGCGCCGGCCTGCGCAGGCCCGGATCACATCCTCGAAGGCCTCGTCGAAGGTGATGCGATAGGCAGATTTCCTCATGTCGCGGCGCAGGCGCTTCGAGATGTGATGCTCGTCGAAGAAGAGCACCATGCGCTCGCGGCGGGTCCACCACTTGAGCGGCCCGACGTGGCACCAGGGGAAGAAGCTGAGGCGCGCGGCGGCAAGCACCGTCTCGGCGGACGGATCGCGGCAGACGCCGCCGAAGGTATCGGGGCGGGGCGCAGTGCGGGCCGGGTCAGGAACACGCGTTCCGCCCCGCAAGAGGTCGCGCGCGATATGCCAGAGGAGATAGGGGACATCAGCGGCGCGGCGCGGCATCATCGCGTACGCCGTTCCCCACAGCCAGCGCTGCAAGGTCTGACTCGCGCTTTCCCTGAACAGCGCGTCGCGGCGCGACTGGAGAGCGTCTGGGATCGAGCTATCGTGCGCTGGCATTGGGGCTCCGCCGGCGTTGCGTCATGGGCCGAGCCACGGATGCAAGGGCTTCCCGTGGCTCTGTCGAGAAGGGTCCAAAATGCTTGCCATTCCCTTACGGAGGGGCGTTTGGCCGGTCGCGAGGAGGTGGCGGGCCGTGCTTGAGGTTAATCAATCGTCAGCGGATGGCGCGTCCAGCTAGTCCTTCAGAACCAGGTATTGGAACGCAATCATCGCGGCGAACGAGAGCGTCACCGCAACGCCGACGGCGCTCGAGGAGGCGTTGCGGTTCGCGTCAGGGATCAGCTCGGCAAAGACCATCCAGATCATGGCGCCCGCGGCCACGCCGAGGCCCAAGGGCAAGAACGGCTCGAACGTCCGCACGAGCAGATAAGCCGGCACGGCCATGATGGGCTGCGGCAGGCTCGAGAAGATGCTCCAGAGCGCCGCCTGCCAGACCGGCGTCCCGCGCGGCACGAGCACGAGGCTGATCGCCAGGCCTTCGGGGATGTTGTGGACGGCGATCGCGGCGGTGATGAAGGCAGCAAGCTCGCCCGTGCCGCCGAAGGACACGCCGACACCCACGCCCTCGGCAAACGAGTGGGCGGTCATCACGGCGATGATCAGGAAGGCCTTGCGTGCATCGCCGCCGGCGAGGCTCGCGATCTCGAGGCGATCGCGGGCGCGGATGAGGTGCTTGCCGGCGAGGATTCCGGCGAGCCCGAGCAGCATGCCGGCGATGGTCCGCGTCGGGCTCAGCGCCACGCCCTCCGCGATCAGGCTGTGGGTGGCGGCGAACATCAGTCCGCCCGCGACGGCGTTGGCCATCGACACCCAGAATAGGCTCAAGGAGCGGAGATAGAGGAACGGCAACGCGCCCAAACCGGTCGCGAGCGCGGTCAGCAGTGCTGCGGCGAGCACCGTCCACACATTGACTTCCAGCACCACCGGCCCTCCCGCCGAGCGCTCATTTTTTTTCAGTATAGCGCATGGCGTGCCGTGGTGTCGGCAAGATTAGACGGCAACCAGCATCTCGAAGCCGCCGTAGATCAGGCGCTTGCCGTCGAAGGGCATGTTCTTCGGATCCATCATCTCCGCGAGCCGCGGGTCCTTGATCACCTTAGCGTTGACACGGTCGCGGTGGGCGCGCGACTTGAAGACGATCCAGGAGAAGATCACGGTCTCGCCGGGCTTGAGCTTCACGCTCTGCGGGAACGAGGTGAGCTTTCCGACCTTCACGTCCTCGGCCACGCATTCCTTGACCTCGAGTGCGCCATGGTCGCGCCAGACCTTGCCGGCCTTCTTCGCCATGGCGCGGTAGGCGGCGAGCTTCTTCTTCGGCACGGGGATGACGAATCCGTCGACATACTGCATTGCGCTCTCCTTGGTTTCCATTCTTGATCATGGTGTTTCGGCGGGTGCCGGTCCAGAGGCGCAAGCTGCCGCTTTTTTTGGGCATAGGGCTGGAAAGGCAAAAAACGCTGCCGAAGCGCGGCTTGACGCTCCCGGACGCGGATGATCTATGGGGCCGCTCAGGGCCCGAACCGGCGGAGCGCATGTGACCGACACCGTCCTCATCATCGATTTCGGCAGCCAGGTGACGCAGCTCATCGCGCGGCGCGTGCGCGAAGCCGGCGTCTATTCCGAGATCGTGCCGTTCAACCGGGCGGACGAGGCGCTCAAGCGGCTCAAGCCGAAGGCGGTCATTCTTTCCGGCGGACCTGCGTCGGTGACGACGGACGGCTCGCCGCGCGCGCCGCAGGCCATCTTCGACGCGGGGTTGCCCATCCTCTCCATCTGCTACGGGCAGCAGACGACCGCGGTGCAGCTCGGCGGCGTGGTCGAGGGCGGGCATCCGGCGGAGTTCGGGCGCGCCGACGTTCTGGTCAAAGAGAAGAGCGCGCTGTTCGACGGCATCTGGGAGGTCGGCCGCCGCTATCCCGTGTGGATGAGCCACGGCGACCGGGTGACGCGCATGCCGGACGGAATCACCGTCAAGGCTGTGAGCGAGAATGCGCCGTTCGCGATCGCCACCGACGAGGCGCGGCGGATCTACACCACCATGTTCCACCCCGAGGTCGTGCACACGCCGGACGGCGCGAAGCTGATCTCGAACTTCGTGCACAAAATTGCGGGGCTGCCCGGCGACTGGACGATGGCGCACTTTCGCACCGCCGAGGTGGCGAAGATCCGCGCGCAGGTGGGGAAGGGGCGCGTGATCTCGGGCCTTTCCGGCGGCGTCGACAGCGCGGTCGCGTCCGTGCTGATCCACGAGGCGATCGGCGACCAGCTCACCTGCATCTTCGTCGATCATGGGCTTCTGCGCCAGGACGAGGCCAGCGAGGTCGTGTCGCTGTTCCGCGGGCACTACAACATCCCGCTCGTGCATGTGGATGCGCGCGAGCGCTTCCTCAAGGCGCTTTCAGGCGTCGAGGACCCGGAAGCCAAGCGCAAGACCATCGGGGCGCTGTTCATCGATGTGTTCGAGGAGGAGGCGCGCAAGGTCGGTGGAGCGCAGTTTCTTGCCCAGGGCACGCTCTATCCGGATGTGATCGAGAGCGTGTCGTTCACTGGGGGCCCGTCGGTTACGATCAAGTCGCACCACAATGTCGGCGGACTGCCCGAGCGCATGAACTTGAAGCTCGTCGAGCCGCTGCGCGAGCTTTTCAAGGACGAGGTGCGTGCGCTCGGGCGCGAGCTCGGCTTGCCGGCCCATTTCATCGGCCGGCATCCGTTCCCGGGGCCGGGACTCGCCATCCGCTGCCCGGGCGCGATCACCGAGGAGAAGCTCGCGATCCTGCGTCGCGCGGACGCGATCTATCTCGACGAGATCCGCAATGCCGGGCTCTACGACAAGATCTGGCAGGCGTTCGCGGTGCTGCTGCCGGTGCGCACGGTCGGCGTGATGGGGGACGCGCGCACATATGATTTTGTGTGCGCCTTGCGCGCTGTCACTTCGACCGACGGCATGACGGCCGACTACTACGATTTCTCCCACGAGTTCCTCGGGCGCACGGCGACGCGGCTCATCAACGAGGTGCGCGGCATCAACCGCGTCGTCTACGACATCACGTCGAAACCGCCGGGGACCATTGAGTGGGAGTGACGCGCCTTCGGCGCCTCGATGACTTGCGTGCTCCTCCCGGCAATCGTCTCGAGCCGCTCAAGGGAGACCGAGCCGCCAGTGGAGCATTCGTATCAATGATCAGTTCCGTATCTGCTTCCGGTGGTCGGATGCCGGTGTCGAGGATGTCGAGATCGTAGACTATCACTGACGGAGGTGAGCATGAGCAAGAAGCTGAGGCCTGTTTCTCCGGGCGAGATGTTGACGGAGGAGTTCCTGAAGCCGATCGGGATCAGCAACCACCGGCTGGCAAAGGAGATCGGCGTTCCGGCGCAGCGGATCGGCGAGATTTGTGCGGGGCGGCGTGCCATCACCGCGGATACCGATCTCAGGCTGTGCCGGTTCTTTGGGCTTTCGGATGGCTGGTGGCTGCGGTTGCAGGCCGACTATGACACGGAGGTGGCGAAGGTCGCGCTTGCGAAGACGCTCGCGAGGATCAAGCCATGGACGTCAGACGCATCGCGGGCGCATTGAGGGCGGCTGACCGGCGACGCTGCTCATCAACGAAGTGCGCGTAGCGTGCTCCTTGCGCGACCGACAAATGAAAAGCTCAAATCCTCAGTTGCCGCACGGATTCTCGCGCGTGCCGTCCGGCAAGCTTGCGAGCGCCGTGACCTGTCTGGAAATGTGCGAAGGGCCTACTGGTGGCGTTGCCGCCGAGGCCACAGGTCTGTCATTGGCGCGCTGGGAAGGAGACGATCCTGACCGCTATCGCACGCTCTTCCGGGCGGTGGGAGAGGATTGGCTGTGGTTCTCGCGCCTCGTACTTTCGGACCAGGACTTGCGTGACCTTCTTCGTGATCCCGCTATCGAGACCTATGTGCTGTCGGACGAAGGAGGCGAAGTGGGTTTGGTCGAGCTCGACTTCCGGCAGCCGGACGAGTGCGAGCTGGTCTTCCTCGGCGTCATCAAGCGCGCAATCGGGCGCGGCGCGGGACGCTTCCTCATGAATCGGGCGCTCGCCATCGCCTGGGGGCATCCGATCAAGCGGTTCTGGCTGCATACCTGCCACCTGGATCATCCCGGCGCGTTGGCGTTCTACCAGCGCTTCGGTCTCCGTCCCTATGCCTATTGGGTGGAAGTCTTCGACGATCCGCGGATCATCGGCGGGCTGCCGCGCTCTGTTGCCCCGCATGTCCCCATTCTCGGCTAGGAAGAAGGACCTTGAAGCTTCACCAGTCTTCAGCGGTGGGACTGCGACTTGCGTAGATCCCGGCCTTTCATGCGGAAGCATGGCGTCCAAGCGGAGCTTGGCTTCGCCAAGACGCCATGACGCCGGGATGACGGAGGTGAGGATGCACGCGCGGTAAGCGTCGGCACAAAAGAAAAGACGGGACAGGCGTGTGGGGCCTGTCCCGTCCAATGACGTCTCGATCCTGATACGCAGCTACTCCGAGACGTTTCGTGCGACACCCTCGCTGCCTACGCGGGGACATTGGCAGCGTGTGTCGCTGTTGGTGAGACAACGATCGGGCCCCCGATTTATTCTCGGGGCATCTCTCGAGGCTGTGGATAACCGCACGCGGCTGCCGGTTTCTTCGGTTGCCGCACTAAGAATCGTTATCTTTCATAATGTTGGGAATTCCCCGGGGCCGAAAGAGAAAGAGCCCCTCGGCGGGGGAGAGGGCCGAGGGGCTCGAAAACGCCGGGTCGTGGGGGTCGGGGGGAGGAAGGACCCGGCGGGGGAGTGCGTGGAGAGCGAGGCGGGAGCGTGGACCCGTCGTGCTCTCGATGGTTTTGAGTATGCCGGGGCCAAGCGCCCGGCGCTGTTCCGTAGGTGACAGGCTCGAATATCCCGCCCATGGCGGGGCATCCCGTGCCGCGTGCTTGCCCCATGGGTAACGTTACCGGAGTTCCGGCCGGCGGCCGGCTCGAGACGGGGGATAGGGTAGCCACAACGACGAGGGCCTACCCATGATCAGATTGGCGATAGTCTCCTGCGTTTGGTTCCTGGCATCACACGGTCCGCTGGCTGCCGAGATGTGCCTGCTCGCTCCAAGCGAGGGCGCGACCGCGGAGGGCAAGCTGGTGGTCAGCGAGGGAGCCTTCTACCTCGAAATCGAGGAGCCCATCTGCCTCCTCGGGGAGGAGGAGTCCGACGGCGCCGGCCCGACACAGCGAATTCATCTCAGTCCCGGCGGCGAGAAGATCCAGGAGGCTCTTGAGATGCACAAGGGCAAGGCGATCAGCGTCAGCGGCAGCATGTTCGCCATGCAGACGCAGGATCACAACGCGCCGATCGGCATGATGACCAAGGTCGTCACGGTCAAATAGCGCCGTCTGGCTTCTGGCGAAGTGCGCCAACAAGAAGGCCCCCGGAAAACGCCCGGGGGCCTGACAAGTGGTGCCGGATACGTCTCCGGCTGCCGATTATCATCAGTAGCTTCGATAGCTCAGGCACTCGAAGTACTTCATCTTCCAGAACAGCTTGCCGGACTTGAACCACTTGTACTTGTAGTAGCCGCAGCTGTCGTAGCTCGTGACGAAGAGCTGGTTGCGGTAGAGGCGGTGCTTGCCCATGCCGTGCGCTTCGGCAGCGCCGACGGTGCCCATCGCGGCAACGAGGGCCGCGACGGCGCCGAGCGCAGCCTTCTTAGTCAAGGTGCTCATGATCATCTCCATTTGAGCGGTTGCTTGCCCCCGGCGTGTCCGAGGGACGGAAACTGATTTGATCTGTGATCGATCGATCGTTTCCGGGAGCCGCAGCTAACGCCACCCGCTCATCCGCAGCTGTTCCGCTCGGCACTCGGAGATGTGACGGCGCGCAGCAGGCTAATCCAGGTCGGCGACCTCGGCGGGGCCGCCGCCCTTCATGCGCTGGGTGAGGGTGGCTTCGATGAACTGGTCGATATTGCCATCGAGCACGTCGGAAGGGCTGCTGCTCTGGGAGCCGGTTCGCAAGTCCTTGACGAGCTGATAAGGCTGCAAAACGTAGGAGCGGATCTGATGGCCCCAGCCGATGTCGGTCTTGGCGGCCTGCTCGGCGGTGGCCTTCTCCTCGCGCATCTTCAGCTCGCGCTCGTAGAGACGCGCCTTCAAGCGCTTGAAGGCGATGTCCTTGTTCTGATGCTGGGAGCGCTGCTCCTGGGCAAAGATGACGATGCCGCTCGGCTTGTGCACAAGGCGCACGGCGGACTCGGTGCGGTTGACGTGCTGGCCGCCAGCGCCGCTCGATCTCGCGAAGGAGATGTCGACGTCGGCGGGATTGATCTCGATGTCGATCGTGTCGTCGATCACCGGATAGACGGTGACGGAGGCGAAGCTCGTGTGGCGGCGCGCGTTCGAGTCGTAGGGCGAGATGCGCACGAGACGGTGCACGCCCGCTTCCGTCTTGAGCCAGCCGTAGGCGTTCTCGCCCTCGATCTCGAGGGTGGCGGACTTGATTCCCGCTTCCTCGCCCGGGCTCTCGTCGACCAGCTTCACCTTGAAGCCGCGCCGCTCGGCCCAACGCATGTACATGCGCGCGAGCATCGAGGCCCAATCCTGGCTCTCGGTGCCGCCGGCGCCGGCGTGGACCTCGACGTAGGTGTTCATGCCGTCGGCCTCGCCCGACAGGAGCGCCTCGACGCTCTTTCGCTGCACCTCCTCGTCGAGGCGGGCAAGCGCTGCTTCGGCTTCGGCGGTGACGTCGGCGTCACCTTCGGACTCGCCGAGCTCGATCAGCGTCACGTTGTCGTCGAGCTCGCGCTCGAGGCGGTGGAAGTCAGTCAGCGCGCGCTCGAGCTGTTGGCGCTGGCGCATCAGCTTCTGAGCGTTTGACGGATTGCTCCAGAAGTTCGGATCCTCGGCGCGCTTGTTCAAGTCCGCCAGGCGGGCGGCAGCACTATCCGGGTCAAAGAGACCTCCTTAAGAGGAGGAGGTCCTCTTGAATGGAATCGACGAGTTTTTGCGCTTCAGCGCGCATCGGTGCCTCCCAAATGGAGCAAACAATGTCGGGGAACTACGGTCACATATAGGGGGACGCGGCGTTTCTGTAAACGCGGCGCGCAACGTGACGCACAGCGGGCTATCGGCCGAAGGCCCTCGTCACCAGACGCCGCCGCGGCCCGAACCGAAGCCCGGAGGGCCAGACGGGCGCGGCGCCCAGCCGTCGTCGTTCTGCTGCGCGGCCTGGCCGTCGACATAGCCCTCGGCGGAAGCGGGATCAGAGAAGCCGATCACGGAATAGGCATCGTCCGGCTCCTCGTCCGGCTTGAATGCCTCCATGATTGCGGCCGTGTCGCCGGGAGCCGCGCGCAGGCCGGTGTGGGCGTTGACGCGCACGAGCTTGATCCCGGGCGGGATGCGGAATGGGATCGCCGGCGTGTCGGCCAGGGCGAGCTTCATGAACTCGCCGAAGATGGGCGCTGCGACGTGGCCGCCGGTGTTGCCCTTGCCGAGCGGCTTCGGCGTGTCGTAGCCGACGAAGACGCCGACGACGAGATCGGGTGTATAGCCGATGAACCAGGTATCCTTTTCCTCGTTGGTGGTACCGGTCTTTCCCGCGAGCGGACGGTTCAGCGCCTTCAAGGATGTCGCGGTGCCGCGCTGGATCACGCCCTCCATGATCGATGTCATCTGATAGGCGGTGTGCGGGTCGATGATCTGCTTCCTGTCGTCGGCGATCTCCGGCTCCCCCTGGCCCGCGCCCCAACCGTCGGCCGCGCAACCGGGGCACTGGCGCGCGTCGTGGCGCCAGACCGATTTGCCCCAGCGATCCTGGATGCGATCGATCAGGGTCGGGCGCACGGCCTTGCCGCCGTTGGCGATCATGCAATAGGCGGTTGCCATGCGGAGCAGCGTCGTCTCGCCGGCGCCGAGCGACATCGACAGCACCGGCATCAGGTCATCGTAGATGCCGAAGCGCCTGGCGTACTCGGTGATGAGCGGCATGCCCATGTCCTGGGCCAGGCGGACCGTCATCTGGTTGCGGGACTTCTCGATCCCGACGCGCAGGGTCGACGGACCGGCGGATTTTTCCTTCTCGTAGTTCTCGGGCTTCCAGATGTCCTGGCCGGGGCCCTGCTCGATCTCGATCGGCGCGTCGAGCACGATCGAGGTGGGCTTGTAGCCGTTGTCGATGGCGGCGGCATAGACGATCGGCTTGAACGAGGAGCCGGGCTGGCGCTTGGCCTGGATGGCACGGTCGAACTGGCTCATGGCGAACGAGAAGCCGCCGACCACGGCGAGGACGCGGCCAGTGTGCGGATCGAGGGCGATGAGACCGCCGCCGATCTCGGGGATCTGCATGAGCGACCAGACGCCCGCAAGGTTGCTGTCGTCCTTGGGCGCGATATAGATCACGTCTCCCGGGGCGAGGATGTCGGTCACGGCCTGGGGCGCAGTCCGCTTGCCGGGAACCTTGGCCCACTTCACCTCGTCAAAGGCGATCTCGACGGCCTGGCGCTCGCTCGTCAGCGTGCCATCCTGCTGTTTCGGGGGCTTCAAGCCGACGACCGCCTTGGATTTCTCGGCGGAGAGCACGACACCCAAGCGCCAGGGCGAGATGTCGCCAGGGCTGTCGATGGCGCCAAGGGGCTTGCCCCAGTCGCCCGCGATATCAATCTTGGAGACGGGGCCGCGCCAGCCTTCCTTGCGATCGAATGCCACGAGGCCGTTGATCAGGGCCTTGCGGCCGATCTGCTGCAGGCGCGGGTCCAAGGTGGTGCGCACCGAGAGGCCGCCAGCATAGAGCTTCGCCTCACCGTACTCGGAGAGGAGCGAGCGGCGCACCTCTTCGGCAAAGTACTCGGCGGCGAAGATGTGAGCGCCGCCGGCCCTGAAGTTGACCGTGAGCGGCTTCTGCTTGGCAGCGCGCGCCTCATCATCGGTGATGTAGCCGTTCTCCGCCATCTGGCCGATGATCCAGTTGCGGCGCTCGGTTGCCTTCTCCTTCTGGCGGAAGGGGTGGTAGTTGTTCGGCGCTTTGGGGAGTGCGGCGAGGTAGGCGACCTCCTCGATGCTGAGGTCCTTCAGCTCCTTGTTGAAGTAGGCCAGCCCGGCCGCGGCGACGCCATAGGCGCCAATGCCGAGATAGATCTCGTTCAAGTAGAGCTCGAGGATCTTGTCCTTGGTGTAGGCGCGCTCGATACGGATCGCGAGGATGGCCTCCTTGATCTTGCGCTCGATCGTGCGGTCGCTGGTCAGAAGGAAGTTTTTTGCCACCTGCTGGGTGATGGTCGAGGCACCTTCCGCGCGGCGGTCGCCGCCTGCCATCTTGGTCTCGGCGAGCTTGAACACGGCGCGGCCGATGCCCATCAGATCAAGACCGCCGTGCTCGTAGAAGCGCTTGTCCTCGGCAGAGAGGAAGGCTGCGATGACGGTCTTGGGGATGGTGTTGATGGGGACGAAGATGCGCCGCTCGCGCGCATACTCCGCAATCAGCGAGCCGTCGTGCGCATGAATGCGCGTCATCACGGGCGGCTCGTACTTGGAGAGGCTCTCGTAGTCGGGGAGGTCACGCGACACGCGCCATAGAAGATAGCCGGCGCCCGCCGATCCGACGACGAACAGCACCACGAATGCGCCAAAGCTGAAGCCGAGGAAGCTCAAGAGAAGACTCTTGCGCCGCCGTCCACTTCGTCTCGATCCTGGCTCAACCGGAGGTGGGATGATGGGGGCTCGCATCGCCTCTTCCACTCGAGGGGCTATTCAATCCGGCTTTTTGCGCTGCAGCAACCTCTATATCAATGCGGCAGAATACCATGATTGATATCATGCATTGTGGCATGACGTCGTCGCTGAAACCATTGGCGTTCCCACATTTTCCGCTTTGCACAGGCTGCCTTCCTCGATGCGGGAACGCTGGATGCTAGTCGCCAGGCCTTCTTGAACAATTAACCACGCCAGGCGACCAATGCCGGCATGGGCGCTGGAAACGCGGCGGGATCAGGGCGTGCTCACTGTCCGTTTGGCAAAATAGGCATCGATCGCACCGGCAATCGATGCTGCCGCCAGCTTCTGCCACTGGGGCGTATTCAATAGCTTTTCATCTTCGAGATGACTGAGGTAGCCGAGCTCGACAAGCACGGAGGGCGCGTGGGTCTGCTTCAGCACCTTGAAGGCGGCCGAGCGCTGGGGGTCGCGAGAGAGCGTCAGCGAGCTCTTGAGCTTGCGAACCAGGACGTTGGAGAAGTCCGCAGAGAAGTTGGCCGTCTCGCGCTTCATGAGATCAAACAGAATGTTGCGGACCTGGTCCGATCCCTCGCTATCGGTCGCAATCAGGCCCGCCACGAGGTCAGAGGCGTTCTCCTTCTCGGCCATGAGGCGTGCCTGCTCGTCTGAGGCGCGCTCGGAGAGCGTGTAGACGGTTGCGCCGCGGATCGACTGCGTGTAGCCGGATTCGGCCAGCGAATCCGCATGCAGCGAGATGAAGAGCTCGGCACCGCTCTTCTGCGAGGCCGCGAGGCGCTGATCGAGAGAAATGAAGATGTCGGTGGTGCGCGTCATACGCACGTCATAGCGGCCGCTGGCAGAGAGGGCTTTGCGTACCTCCTTGGCGACCGCGAGCACGACGTTCTTCTCCAGAAGGTGCGAGGCGCCGATCGCGCCGCCGTCGATGCCGCCGTGGCCGGGGTCGATCATGACGACCGTCTTGCCGCGGTTTTTGGGCTTGGCCAGGATCTCTTCCTTTATGTTCGGCTTCGGATGGGCTTTCTCCTGGCGCGCGGCACCCGTTCCCTTGCCAAAGACGTCAGGCGCGGTGGGAAGGAGATCGAAAGTGAAGACGATGCCTTTGCCGCGCGTGGCGGCGGCCATGGCAGCACGCTCGATCCGTACCGGGCCGTTCGTGTCGATCACAATGCGCGCTTTGCCCTCCGCAAACAGGCCGTAGCGAAATGTCTTGACCAGCCCGCGTTCCTCGCGGCCCGAAGTTGACGGTAGCTCGAAGGCGACATCGGGCAGGTCGACGACGACGCGGTAGGGATTTGCCAGGGTGAAAATCTCGGCGGTCACACCCTTCGACAGTTCGAGGCGGAAGCTCGTGCGCTGCTCATCTCCATCGAGGGAGGCGGCGGTTGCGATTGTCATGGGCCCCTTGGACGAGGGCTTGGCAGCCTGCCCAGACGCGGCCGGCTTCTCGGGTGCCTCGGCCTTCGCGGAAGTCTTGGGGATGACCGTCGTCGGCCATTCGGCGCCCGCCCCCTGGGCCTGCGGCGCTCCCGCAACAGGCGCATGGGCAACCGCAATGACAAAGGCGAGGCCACTTGGCACCCATCGCCAGAATGCGCTCACTGTCATGTTTCCAGCCGCTTGTCCCGAGACTCCCCAAGCACCCCGAAAAGCCTTTCTAGTCCTGAATGTTAGCGCAAAGATGGCTCTGCAATCGCGGCGCCCGCGCCGGGTCGGGAGATGGTTGGACCGTCGCCCTTATATCACTCTTGCTAGCGGGGCGCCGAACCCTTACAAATCTCAGTCGCATCCCGTTGAGTGAGTCCTCTTGAAGCGATCGCTTTTGGCTGGCGGACACTCGATCGGTTCCGGTCGTATTCCCCAGCCCTGGATCGCTGTTTTTGCAGGAGGACGGTGCACGCGGAACGACGGCATAGTGGCGGCCGCCTGTTGATCGGAAGCATCGGCGTCTCGGTCATTTTTGAGACCTGAGCGTGTTGCACCGGAAACGTTGCCTCCTTTTTGTCGCGAGCCATGTGCATTCTCGATCGCGGTGCGTCGCGCGCGTCCGGTGCCAGGGAAAGGGGCACTCAGCGCTGCGAGGGTTTCGTGCCGCGATGATGCCGGCCGTTTGCGCGCCGGACGGCGGGGCGATTCCCGGCCCTATTTGATACGCACGATGATACGCACGCCGGCCCCGGCGAGCCGGCTCTGCAGCTACCTAAGCCAGAGCGCGATCGCCAGACTGGACTTACGAGGATCATGCACAACGAACGCACGTCCTGCCTTTCTGCCGCCGGGTTGGCCCAGACCCGCGGCTGTTGGCGTCCGACTACTCGGATGCCGGGCTGTGCGCGCGCCCGAGTCTCAAGCCACACACTAGAAATTACACACCCAACAAAGGCGCGCGCCACGACGTGGCCGCTTGTCGCCCTCGGCCCAACAGCCGGGACAGGCGGGCCGCGGAGCCCGCGCGCAAAGGATAAAAAGACATGGCAAACAACAAGATGCTTATCGATGCCACCCACCCCGAGGAGACTCGGGTGGTGGTCTTGCGCAGTGGGCGCGTAGAGGAGTTCGACTACGAGAGCGCTGCTCGGAAACTCTTGCGCGGCAATATCTACCTCGCGAAAGTCACGCGCGTTGAACCGTCACTGCAGGCGGCTTTCGTCGACTACGGCGGCAACCGTCACGGGTTCCTGGCGTTCAACGAAATCCATCCCGACTATTACCAAATCCCCATGGCCGACCGCCAAGCGCTCCTCGACGAGGAAGCGGCCGCGGAAGCGGAGGAGGAAGCGGCCGCCGACGCGCGGGCAGAGCGTTTGGCGCGGCGCCGGCGCCCAGATGGCGATGGACATTCCTACGCACGCGAGGAAGACGAGCCGTCAGAGATCGTCGAGAGCGACTCTGAGGTCGAGAGTGCCGGCGGCGAGGGCGAAGAGACCGATGCAGGGGATGACGAGCCGTCCACGGCCGCGCTCGAAGCCACAGGCAGCGACGACGTCATCGCCGAGGAAGTTGCCGGGCCCGAGACGGCCGGGGGTTTCGAGGCGTCGGACGAGGCCGAAGCAGAGGCCGAGGCCGACGTCGAGGAGGGCCCAGACGCCGGGGAGGCACCCGCTGATGGCGGCGATGCCGCCGAAGCCTCGGCAGAGGCCAACGGAGGCGCTCCTGCCGCGAGCGGCGAGGTGCAGGAGGTCGCCAGCGGAGCGCCGGAAGCCGTCGAGCAGGCCGGAAGTGAGGATGCACTCGAGGAATTGCCGTCGCGTCAGCGTCGGCGCCCGAGAAGCTACAAGATCCAGGAAGTGATCAAGCGGCGCCAGGTGATCCTGGTGCAGGTCGTCAAGGAGGAGCGCGGCAACAAGGGCGCGGCGCTCACGACCTATCTTTCGCTGGCCGGCCGCTACACCGTGCTCATGCCGAACACGGCGCGTGGCGGCGGCATCAGCCGCAAGATCACGAACCCGCAGGACAGGAAGCGGCTCAAGGCGATTGCGGCCGAGCTCGAGGTGCCGGAGGGAATGGGGCTTATCATCCGCACGGCGGGTGCGGCGCGCACGAAGCAGGAGATCAAGCGCGACTTCGAGTACCTCTTGAGACTCTGGGAGAGCGTGCGCGATCTCACGCTCCAGTCGACGGCGCCGAGCCTCGTCTATGAGGAAGGCAACCTCATCAAGCGCTCGATCCGCGATCTCTACAACAAGGACGTGGAAGAGATCGTCGTGGCCGGAGACGAGGCGCACCGCGACGCCAAGGACTTCATGCGCATGCTCATGCCGAGCCATGCCAAGAACGTGGTGATGCACCAGGAGCCGGAGCCGCTTTTCACGAAGTTCGGCATCGAGCGGCAGCTCAACGCGATGTTCAGCCCGTACGTGACGCTGAAATCGGGTGGCTACCTCGTCATCAATCAGACGGAGGCACTCGTCGCCATCGACGTCAACTCGGGCAAGGCGACGCGAGAGTTCTCGATCGAGGAGACGGCGCTCAACACGAACCTCGAGGCGTCGGACGAGATTGCGCGGCAACTCAAGCTGCGCGACCTCGCGGGGTTGATCGTCATCGACTTCATCGACATGGAGGAGAAGCGCAACAACCGGTCGGTGGAACGGCGCCTCAAGGATGCCTTGCGCTTCGATCGGGCCCGGATCCAGCTCGGGCGCATAAGCCACTTCGGACTGATGGAGATGAGCCGCCAGAGGCTGAGATCCGGCGTGCTCGAAGGATCGACCTCGCAATGCCCGCATTGCCAGGGTACGGGCATCATCCGCTCGACGGAGAGCGTGGCGCTTGCTGTCTTGCGCGGGCTCGAGGACGCGCTCATGGCGGGAGCGCGCACGTCGCTCGTCGCAACGACGACATCCTCCGTGGCGATCTACATCCTCAACAACAAGCGCCACTTCATCAACGAGATGGAGACCCGGCACGGCATCTTCGTCTCCGTGCAGGCCTCCGACAAGCTGCAAGGCGCCAATTTCACGATCGAGAAGGGCCATGCTCCGGCGCAGGCCGTGCGGCGTCCCGCTCGCGCAGCGGTCAACATGGACTGGGGCTTCGAGGGCGAAGGCGCGGAGCCGGTCGAGGGAGAAGTCGAGAGCACCGAGAGCGAGGTTGTTTTCGCCGGCGGCGACGAGGCACGGCCCAGGGACGAAGGGCGTGGGGGCGGCGAGGACGGCGGGCGCCGTCGGCGGCGCCGTCGCGGGCGCGGCAGTGATCGTGATCGGCCGCGCAACGGCGACCGCGGCATCGACCAGCGGAGCACATTCGAGGCTGCCGGTGCCAATGGCGAGCCTTCCGAGTATCCCGATGCCGCCGGCGGCATGGACGTGCAGGCTCCGGATCGCGGTTCGGACGACGAAGGCGGCGAACGCGAGGCTTTCGCCGGTAGCTCGGAGGGGCGACAGGAGGAGCAAGGTGGCCGGCGTCGCCGCAGGGGACGGCGTGGCGGACGGCGCGGACGCGATCGAGACCGTGGCGGCCGTCCTCCCCACGAGGCACGCCAGGACGGGGATGCTTCACAGGACGATTTCGCCGAGGGTCCCGAGGCGGAACCGATCACCCCGGAGCGCGCTGCGGAGCATGATCAGCTTCCGGTTGCGAGAGCTGAGCGAAAGCCCAACGTGCCGGCGGCACCGGAGAGGCCTGTCAGTGCCCCTCCAGGCAGCGAGCCGCAGCCCGTCGTCAGCGGGGAGACTGCGGCAGAGCCGCCGCGCGCACGGGGACGGGCGCGCAACGCGGCGACGACGGGGGAGCCGAAGATCGAGCGCGTCGTCGTCAAGCCGGATCAACTCGAAGGCAGCGTCGCCACAGAAACAGGCGTGCTCACTTCGGAGCCGACGCGTCGCGGCTGGTGGCAGCGGCGGCTTGGCAGCGAATAGGCGATTTAGAGCGTTCACGATGGAAAAGGCCGGGTGATTGCCCGGCCTTTCTTTTTGTGCGGGCGTGGCGCGCTTTGGGTCTCGACGGCCAGCGCGGTGCGACGGATGGCGCGGGGCCGGTGCCACACTTTGAACACAAGGGGTTGGTGTTTCGCCTTCCGACGCCAGATTAACCGGGGAGAGGGGATCGCTTGGGCAATATCCGCGTCGATCCCGCCGGTTAGGGCGTCATAGTGCAATAGACGGGTCAGCAACTACCGAGATCTTTTAGAAACTAAGCGTCAATCCCGGGCCGAGTCGCTTGCGGGATGACGAAGAAACATCTGGCGCTTCATCGTCACGACGGCTCAGCCGCGTGCGAGCGCACAGGAAGATCTCTCTCAGGGAAAATAAGGAGTATTCAATGCGTAAGCAGCTTGCTTCGGCTTGTTTTGGCGTTTGCCTTGCAGCAATGCTCGCAACCTCGGCGGAGGCGCGCCTCGACCATGGCCTGGTGCCCTCGCTCTACGATCAGGATTCCGTGACGCGCGCCAAACCGAAGCGCGCGCAGAACTTCAATTCGAAGGCCACCAAGCGCAGCGCCCGCAAATCGAGCGGCAAGCGCCAGGCCCGGTCCTACAAGACCAAGAGCTACAGCAGCGGGAACAATAGCGATAAAGCATATGGCACGCTGCAGTCGCGCGCCGTGACGGCGGTGCGCAGCGAGGCTGGCGGCGGTGGCGGCGGCGGTGGCTCGCGCGGTTGCCTACAGCCCGCGGCGCGCGCGCTCCTCGATCGCATCGAATCGCAGTTCGGTCCGGTGCAAATCGTCTCGACGTGCCGTGCCGGCGCCACCATCCGCAATACGGGCAAGCCGTCCAAGCACCGATACGGGCTCGCCATCGACTTCAATGCGGGTGGCCGCAAGGGCGCGATCGTGCAGTGGCTGATCGGCAACCACCACTCGGGCGGCACGATGACGTATGCCGGCATGAGCCATATCCATGTCGATATCGGCCAGCGCTTCGTTTCGCTCGGGTTCGGCGGCGGCGGGCGCAAGCGTATCGCCAGCAACTAGGCTCCTTCGACAGGACTATATTGGCCAAGACTATTGGTTTGAGCCGTACCTGCCGCGTCTCAGAGAGGCGCGGCGGGTGCCGCTGCCTCCGATGGTAGCCTCACGCGCGCCGTGGCGGCGCGGTGACGATAGTCTTTGGGTGAAAGGTCGAACTTTTCCCTGAAGCGCCGGGCGAAGTGCGAGAGGTCCCAAAACCCCCAGCCGAACGCGATGTCTCCGATCGTCCTGTGCGCCTGGGCTGGATCGGCAAGCGCGTCGCGGCAGCGCTCGAGGCGGCGCTGGATGATGTAGCGCTCGGTGGACGTGCCTTCGCGCGAGAACAAGGCGTTGGCGTGCCTGACGCTGATGCCGACTGCAGCGGCGGCATCTGCCGGCCGGAGCCTCGGATTGCAGAGACGGGCCTCTATCGCCGACTTCAACTGCATGAGTGTGAGCGTTCGCGGAGACGCAAGCTCGGAGACCTTTGTCTCGTTCACGGCTGACAAGGCGAGAGCGAGCAAGTCGAGCGTCTGCTCGGCGATCTTCGATGCCACCGGTTCTTCGAACGAGCTCGCGCTCGCGGGCAACATACTGATGAAACGGGCTGCGAGCCGGGCAAGCGGGTCCTGCGTGTCGATCGACCGTGCCGTCAATGTAGTGGCGGAGCCGAGACGTGAAATTAGGAGGTGGCGCGGGATAGCAACGTACAGCGCTTTCTCATGGGTCTTGTGACTGGCGACCCACGTCTGCGCGCTGTCGAAAAGCGTAAATGAGCCCGCATTCAGAACCGCTTGGCGTCCATCTTGGGCAATGACGGAATGTCCGGAAAGCTGGAACTTCAGCACCAGGCTGTCGTAGATGCAGCGCGAGATGTCCGTCCGCGTGCGGGCGATTTCGCAGGGGTCGCACTCAAACTCCTGCACGTTGATGTCGGCGACGGTATGAAGGCGCGCTTCTCCAGCGAACTCAGGACCGACGCTCGAATTGAAGCCGTGGCGTGGGAAGTTGGGTGTGATCTCCTCGCGCCAGTAGGCCTCTCGGTCCTGCGGACGGACGACGTTGGTCGATAATTCAACTGCCATGGCTCATCCCGATATAGATATCCGCCGCGCGAGTAGAACATTAGCGATTCAGGCATAGGCCTGGAAGGCACCGCCCTTCTTTTTGAACATCGTACTTTTCTCCTGTGCATCGATTTTGCCCAAAGTGATACGCGCAAAACGCGTTCAATTGACCGGCGATGCCGATCGTTCGCCGCCGCTTTTTGGGCCCGCGAATGCCAAATCAATCGGCACCGAAGAGAGAGTTTCGGCCAAGGGCAAGTGGGGAGGTTGCGCGGCGCGGGGGCTTGAGGGTCTGCGGCGCGGGATCCGCGCCGCACCGCAATCCGTAATTTCAGCCGATGACGGCGGCAACGCGCTCGTGGTCGATCTCGGATTGATCGAGCGAGGACAAAAGCCTGACGGCAATGGTGCGATCGGTGCGGCGCACCACCTTGGCATTGTAGAACGCGCCGGCTTTCTTGTGATGCAGAATGAACGTATCAGGGATCTCCGAGGCGTTCTTCGCCGCGCCGGTGTCTACCATCAGACGTGCGCCGTCCTGCGACGCGTCGACGATCACGCACGCCACGATGTTCTTTCCGTTCGAGAAGATGATCTTCCCGAATTCGTGAACGCGGTGACGCGGGCTGCGTCTCTGGTTGCTCATCGAACTGTCCTCGTCAGATGGACGGTCTGCAGCGCGACCGGTGTGAAAATACGCACCATCGATGGCGCCATCGCGCTGGTGAGCGCCAGAGTAGGGCCGACCGATTAATGGATTGTTCAGGGCCCGCGCTGCTTCGATGCAGACATCTCGCTGCTGTGTTGCGGTCGGAGCTTGACATAGCTGCCTGCGGCCCATATTTAACCCAATGGTTATTTAACTTCATAGGCAAATTAAAAGTGGCGTTCGACCCCCTCAGCACGACGTTCGCCGCTCTCGCCGATCCCACGCGGCGCGCGATTCTGGCTCGTCTCGCGGCTGGCGAGATGTCGGTTTCGGAGCTCGCCAAACCGTTCGCTATGAGCCTTCCCGCGGTCTCGAAGCACCTCAAGGTGCTCGAGCGCGCGAAGCTGATCGCGCGCGGACGCGAGGCGCAGTGGCGTCCCTGCCGGATCGAGCCCGAGGGATTGAAGAGCGTCGATGAATGGCTCGAGAGCTATCGCCGGTTCTGGGAGGAACGGTTCGATAGTCTCGAGGATTACCTGCGCGAGCTCAAGGCGCAGGGGAAGGGCGAGAAGCCAGGTAGGCGTGGTCAAAAAAGGATGCAGAAGAAGGAGAGCAAGCGTGGGCGTAAGAAGTAGTACGGGCGCCAAGGCGGCGCAGCAGGAATTCGTCATTACCCGCACGTTGGATGCGCCGCGCGCGCTGGTGTGGAAGGCCTGGACGGAAGCCGACCGGCTCGCGCAATGGTGGGGGCCCAAAGGCTGTACGATCCGCGTCGCGAAGCTCGACCTCAAGCCCGGCGGCGTCTTCCACTATGCAATGACCTTCAAGCCTGGCCACGATATGTGGGGCCGGTTCACGTATCGCGAGATCGTGGCACCTGAGCGGCTGGTCTTCATCAATTCCTTCTCGGATCCGGAAGGAGGGCTCACGCGTGCGCCCTTCAGTCAGCTCGACAATAAATGGCCGCTCGAGGTTCATAACATTCTCACCCTCAGCGAGGAGGGCGGGAAGACGACGCTTACGCTTCGCGGCAGCCCAATCAACGCGACCGACGAGGAGCGCGAGACCTACGTCAGCATGTTCGACTCGATGCGCGGGGGCTTCGGCGGGACATTCGAAAAGCTCGAAGCCTATCTCAAGACTGCCTAGGACGGAGACCAGCATGCTCAGAGTGATCGGCATCATCGGCGCGCTTCTGCTTTTCGCGGTCGCCGTGGTCCTCGTACTTGCGGCGATGAAGCCCGACACGTTTCGCGTTGCGCGCTCGACCGCCATCAAGGCGCCGCCGGAGAAGATCTTCCCGCTGATCAACGACCTGCATCAGTTCAACACCTGGAACCCCTTCGAGAAGAAGGATCCTGGCAAGGGCACCTACAGCGGGCCGGCAGCTGGCAAGGGCGCATCCTATGCCTGGAAGAGCGATCAGCTCGGCGTGGGCAGCATGACGATCGGCGACACGGCGGAGCCGTCGCGCGTCGCCATGAAGCTCGACTTCGTGAAGCCATTCGAAGCCCACAACGACGTCGAGTTCACGCTCGTGCCTGAGGGGGAGGCAACTGAGGTGACCTGGGCCATGACGGGCCCGGTGCCTTTCTTCGCCAAGATCATCCATGTCTTCCTCGACATGGACAAGATGGTCGGCCGCGACTTCGAGGACGGCCTCGCGAGCCTCAGGGATCTCGCCGAAAAGTAGGCGGCGAACACAGAAGTGCAAACACGATCGAGGACGCCGACATGCCGCTCAACAAGATCACGCCGTTTCTCTGGTTCGACACGGAAGCCGAGGAGGCGCGCGATTTCTATTGCTCGGTTTTCAAGAACTCGAAGAAAGGCGCGACCACGCGCTACGGCGACGGGGGCCCGGGCCCGAAGGGAAGCGTGATGACCGCCACCTTCGAGATCGACGGGCTCGAGATCACGGCGCTCAACGGCGGGCCGCTGTTCAAGTTCTCGGAAGCCGTCTCGCTCCATATCGGCTGCTCCTCGCAGGAGGAGATCGACTACTTCTGGGAGAGACTCTCCGAAGGCGGTTCGAAAAGCCAGTGCGGCTGGCTCAAGGACAAGTACGGGTTCTCGTGGCAGGTGGGCCTCTCCACCTGGGCCGAGCTGCTGGGCGAGGGCGATCAGGCGAAGGCCAGCAGGGTCATGGCCGCGGTGATGGGCATGACCAAGATCGACATCGCCAAGATCAAGCGGGCGGCGGCGGGGTGATCCAAACGGGACTGATCCGGCCGGCGGCGGCTATTCGCAGATGCCGTGACGGCGGCGGGGGATCAGATCGAGATGGAAGTGATTGCGGTGCGGGTCGTTGGCCTCGGGACCCAGCACTGTGCCGAAACCCTTGCAGGCGCCATCGTGGACGGCGCGCAGGAACAGGTTCTCCGCGGTGGGCTTAGGCGGGTCGGCCGGGATGGCTGACTTCTCGGCGGCAGATTTCGCTTCGGCGGCGCCGGCCGGCGTTGCCTTCTTGTTTTTGTCCGGCACGACCGTGAGCGAGGCCTTGGTCACGGGCACGGATGGCTTGTCGCCATGGGAGGCGGCGACGTCGCCCTTCTGCGCAGACTCGTTGCCTTTGGCATGCGCGGCTTTCGCATCCGCTGCCGCCTTGGCCTTGGCTTCCGCCTCGGCCTTCGCCTTGGCCTTGGCGAGAGCGACCTTGTCGCGCTCGGTCAGGCCCCAACCTTTGAGGACCTTGATCGTGCGGCCATCGGCGAGCTTGAAGCCGCCGATGTCGATGGCATTGCCGAGCGCGTGCTGGCTGAGCTTCGCGTTGGGGAGGCCGTAGACGTTGCGGCAGGAGTATCCGGAGGCGTTGACGATCTCCGTGACCGATGACTTGAGCCCGGCGACCGCTTTCGGCTGGAGCGTGGACTTGATCCACTTGTCGAGGGCCACGACCATGGGGCAATTGATGTCGACCGGCGGGTCGAAGACGACCTTCTTGTCGGAGCCGAGGCTCTTCAAGCGTACGGGCGCCGGGAGACCGCACGTGCCCTTCTTCATGGGCTCGATGTGCTCGACCTCGGCGGCGACGCTCGCGAGGAGATGCGTGCACTGCTCGGCAGCCTTCGCGATCTCCTCCTTCGGCCATTCGTCCTTCGGCGGCTCGGCAGGCTCTGCAGTGGCGGCGGGCGGCTCTGCGGCGGGTGCTTGGGCTGCGGGATTTTCAGTGGTTGGTGCGCCTGCTGCGATTTCTGCCGGTGGCGACTTCTGCTCAGGGAGCGCAAAGATGAAAGGGGTAACGGCAATCGCCAGCGCGCTCGCCATCAGGAGATGCGACAAGCCTGCGGACAACAGGGAGACTGGTTCTTCTCTTCGTGTCATGGCCGTCCCATCGCCATTGCCGAAAAGATTGGGTCGCTCGCGCGGCAGCCGGGACCGAGAGAGTGCACCGGAAGCATCTAAGAAACCCTTAGAAAGGATGAAAAAGACTTAGACAAGACAGATATATGCTCAAAGGGACGAAAGCGGAAAGCGCTATGTCGCACGTATTGGTCCTTTCGAGGATTGGGGCCTGCGACGCGAGATGGTGCCATCTCCCGGCCCACGCCTGCCTCATGGTTCGACAAGCTCAGAATGAGGGGGGTGTCCGGACAGCCTCATGGTGTGTTTGTCGAACCATGAGGCCTGTGGTTGATCGCCGGCGGCGTCTGAGACGCCCAATTGCTGCAATACGTGGTGTGCTAGAGCAGAGCGAATTTCGGCAAGCGGTCTCAACGCGCTGCGCAACGCTGGGAGGGACGCGCCCCTTGCCCGGAGAAGGAACTTCGCGATGACGGATGAGTGGAAAGAGAAGCTGACGCCGGAGCAGTATCGCGTGCTGCGCGAGAAGGGGACGGAAGCCCCGTTCACGGGCGAGTACCTTCACGCCGATGCCCGCGGCATGTTCAAGTGTGCCGCGTGCGGAAATCAGCTCTTCTCGACGGATACCAAGTTCGATTCAGGCACGGGCTGGCCGTCGTTCGAGCAGGCACTGCCAGGTGCGGTCGCGTATCACGCCGACACCTCGCACTGCATGGTGCGCACCGAGGTCACCTGCGCGCGGTGCGGCTCGCACCTGGGCCATGTGTTCGACGACGGACCGGGAGAATCCGGCAAGCGCTATTGCATCAACTCGGTGTGCCTCAAGCTCGAAGAGAAGTGAGGGCGCGATCACGCGTTGTCGCACTGTCCACAGGCCGTCGCGCGATCGCCCCGAACCACTAGCCGCCGAGGCCGGCGAGCGCAGCTTGCACAGAGGCCGAGCTTCGCGTCGCAGGGGTCGTTGCGGACGAGATACTCTGTGCGCCGCCGGCAACGGGACTGGCCGAGGCGGCACCAGCACTCGCAGGCGGAGCGCTGGCAGGTTGTGCATCGCGCACGGCTTGTACGGTGTGCGAAGCACACGACGTGCATCCGGAGATCATCTGTTCGTTTCCCCAAAAAGCTGAAGACTGAGCGCGCTCCGTTGTGGGTGGTTTTGGTTAGCGAATTGCTGCCCAAACGGGGTGGAGAGGATCGAAAGAAAGATATTCCGAGGAAGTGAAACTACGAGGTTTGTAGGGCCGTATCTTTCTTGGGTTATTCTTGGCCAGAGACGATCGCGCTGGCCCGTGCGGCTGGCTCTCAATCTCAGTTTGACCGCAAGGATCGGGGTGCGCGCGTGCGGCGGGCGGACTAAGTTCGCGCTATGACCGAAGCCCGAGCAAGCCTGCCAATGGCGCGAGTACTCGAGAAGCCGCAAAGCGTGAAGGCGAGAACGAGGCCGAACAGTGACGAGGCGCGCTGGGCGGCGGTCGTTGCGCGCGACAAGAGTGCGGACGGGCGCTTCGTCTTCTCGGTCACGAGCACAGGCGTGTACTGCCGCCCGTCATGTCCGGCGCGGCACGCAAAGCGTGAGAATGTCCGCTTCCACAAGACGTGCACGGATGCCGAGGCGGCAGGTTTCCGTCCGTGCAAGCGCTGTAAGCCGAATGAGCGCTCGCTCGAAGCCGAGCATGCGGTGAAGGTGGCCGAGGCGTGCCGGCGAATAGAAGTGGCGGAGGAGGAGACCAAGCTTGAGGAGCTGGCTGCCGTTGCCGGACTCAGCCCCCACCACTTCCATCGAGTCTTCACGCGGATCGTGGGGGTGACGCCCAAGGCCTATGCGATCGCCCATCGCCAGAAGCGCGTTCGCGACCAACTCAAGAGGAGCAGATCGGTGACGCAAGCCATTCACGACTCAGGGTTCGGCTCGAGCGGCCGTTTCTATGCAAACTCCTCCGATGTTCTCGGCATGACACCCACGGCGTTTCGTGCCGGGGGCAAGGACGTCGAAATGAAATTCGCCATCGGCCAATGCTCGCTCGGCGCGATCCTGGTGGCAGCCAGCGGGAAGGGCGTCGCCGCGATCTTTTTCGGTGATGATCCGGAACGGCTCGCGGGCGAGCTGCGGGAAGGGTTTCCGCGGGCGCGACTGATTGGGGGCGACCGCAACTTCGAAAAGCTCGTGGCCAAAGTCGTGGCCTTCGTCGATGCGCCGCGCGCCGTGTTCGACCTGCCGCTCGACGTGCAGGGCACGGCCTTTCAGCATCGCGTCTGGAAAGCGCTCCGCGCCATCCCCGCCGGCAAGACGGCAACCTATTCCGAAATCGCGCGGCGGATCGGCGAGCCCAAGGCTGCGCGCGCCGTGGCGGGGGCCTGCGCGGCGAACAGAATTGCGGTTGCCATTCCCTGCCATCGTGTGGTGAGAAGCGACGGCAGCCTCTCGGGCTACCGCTGGGGTGTCAAGCGCAAGCGAGCTCTACTCGACCGAGAGGCCGGGAGCGGGAAAAAGAAATCGTGACGATTGCAGTCGCCGCCTTCTACAAGTTCGTCGCCATCGAGGACTGCGAAGAGCTGCGCGCGGCCCTCAAGCTCCGTTGCGGCGAGGGAGGCATCAAAGGCACGGCGCTCATTGCGCGAGAAGGACTCAATGCAACGCTCGCGGGGTCGCCCGAGGCGATCGCGCGGCTCCTCGACTGGCTGCGCGGTGATCCTCGCTTTGCCGATCTCACCGTAAAGTCGGCCGAAGCGGACGTGTTTCCATTCCAGCGCCTCAAGGTGAAGATCAAGTCCGAGATCATCCGCCTCGGGGAGCCTGAGGCGAACCCAGCCGAGCGCACCGGAACGCGCATCTCCCCTGCCGACTGGAACGCGCTCATCCGCGAGCCCGGCGTCATTCTGGTCGACACGCGCAATTCCTACGAGGTGAGCTTCGGCACATTCGACGGCGCGATCGATCCCGGGACAAGGTCGTTCGGGGACTTTCCCAAATTCGTCGAGGCCTATCTCGATCCCGAGCTGCACCCGAGGGTCGCCATGTTCTGCACCGGCGGCATCCGCTGCGAGAAGGCGTCGGCCTATCTCCTGGCGAGGGGCTTCGCAGAGGTCTACCAGCTCGACGGTGGAATTCTAAATTATCTCAAGCGTGTGCCGGGGGCGGAAAGCCTCTGGCGCGGCGCGTGCTTCGTCTTTGACGAGCGGGAGAGCGTGGGTCATGAGCCGAAAGGCGATTGACCCGAAGCTGTGGTTTGGCGGCGCGTTTGCCACATTGCAGGCATCGTGGCGCCGTAAGGAGGGGTTCGTGAGCCTACGCGCGCGGGCGCGCCGCCAGACGGCCCTTGCGTTGACGGGACGTCCGACCCCATCTACCGTCCGGCGCTGATGCATCCCTAGTCTCGATCGTCGCAGGATTGTGAGCTATTTCAACACCATGAGATATATGGTCCCGGGCGCTGTGCGGAACGCGCTGATGGCTCTCGCGGCCGTTGCGAGCGTTGCTGCGGGTTCTGCTCCGGCGGCCGCGCAAGGGCTGCCGCTGATCCGCGACACGGAGATCGAATCCCTTCTCAGCGACTATTCGCAGGCCATCTTCAAGGCCGCCGGCTTTGGCGGCGGTCGGGTCGCGGTGCGGATCGTCAACAATGAAGCGTTCAACGCCTTCGTCGTCGACGGCCGCAGCGTCTACATGCACACCGGCGCACTCATGCAGGCCGAGACACCGAATGAGGTTATCGGCGTTCTGGCGCACGAGGCAGGCCACATTGCCGGCGGGCACATGGCGGCACTCAGGGCAAGAATTGCCAAGGATCAGACGCGGGCCCTCTTGATCCAGCTCCTCGGCATCGGCGCGATGATCGGCGGCGCGGTCGCGGGCGGCGATTCCGGGAAGGAGATCGGGAGTGCAGGACAGGGCGTGATGATGGGCGGCAACGAGCTCATCATGCGCAGCCTCCTCGGCGAGCGCCGCTCGCAGGAGTCGGCAGCCGACCAGGCGGGGCTACAATATCTCAGCGCGACGCAGCAGTCCGGGCGCGGCATGCTAGCGACGTTTGAGCGCTTTGCCGGACAGGAGCTGTTCTCGGACGCGCAGAAGGATGCGTTCGCACGCTCGCATCCGGTTGCCACCGATCGCCTGGCCAGGCTGCGGCAGCTCGCGGAGTCGAGCCCCTATTTCAACGTCAAGGACCCGCCGGCTCTGCAGCACCGCCATGACATGATACGCGCCAAGCTCCAGGGCTACATCGAGCCGCCGAGCGCCGTGTTCAACCGCTATCCGATGTCGAATATGAGCCTGCCGGCGCGCTATGCTCGTGCAGCAGCGCGATTTCGAATGGGCGGCCAGGGTGCGCTCGAGCAGGCGCTTGCCGAGGCGGACGGCTTGATACGAGAGCAGCCCAACAATCCCTATTTCTGGGAGCTCAAGGGCGACTTCCTGCAGAAGGCCGGACGCCCTGCCGAGTCCGCGGTGGCACTGCGCAAGGCGCTGCAGCTCCTCAAAGGCGACGCGCCGCTCATCGCGACGCAGCTGGCGCAAGTCCTGGTGCAGACCAAGACGCCCGGCGCCACCGATGAGGCAATCGCGCTCCTGCGCAAGGCCACGCAGCGTGAGCCCGACAACGCGACCGCTTACAACACGCTCGGGCAAGCCTACTATGACAAAGGCCTGATGGCGCAGTCCGAGTTGGCACGGGCGCAGGGGCTATTCTATTTTGGTGCGCTCAAGCAGGCTCAGGAGTTTGCCAAGCGCGCGCAGGCGGGCCTCCAACCCGGCACACCAGAGTGGGTGAGGGCCGACGATATCGTCAACTACAAGCCGCCGACCTGATCCATACAACGCAAGCCGCGAAGGACCGCACGCGGTCCGGCTTCCATGAACGGAGTAGATATGTCCCAAGAAGAACAAGACAAGCCGGCCGCGGCTTCTCAAGCGCGGATCGGTGGCACGCGACTTGGTACCATCGTGCTGGCTCCGTTCCTGCTTCTCATCGGCGTCGGGTTCCTGGTCTGGGGGCGTGGCGGAGATAGTGCTGCGACGGGGGCGTCGAACGGCATCAGTCAGCTGGTGGGCGCCAACACGAGCCAGTTCTCGCCCGAGCAGAAGCGCGCCATCCAGGACATCGTGAAGGACTATTTCATTACGAACCCCGAAGTGTTTATCGAGATACAGTCGGCGCTCGAGACCAAGATGGCCAAGGAGGAGGCCGAGAAGACCAAGGCGATGGTCGCGGAGCACGCCAAGGAGATCTACCGCCATCCCAACGCGCCGGTCGCCGGCAATCCCGACGGCGACATCACGGTCGTCGAGTTCTTCGATTACAACTGCGGCTACTGCAAAAGGGGCTTCGGCGACGTCGCCAAGCTGATCGAGTCCGACAAGAACGTGCGGGTCGTTTTCAAGGAATTTCCGATCCTGAGAGATGAATCCGAGCAGGCCTCGAAAGTCGCGCTCGCAGCACGCATGCAGGGCAAATACTGGGACGTGCATCGGGAGCTGATCGCGGCCAAGGGCCTCGTCAATGAGGCGGTGGCGCTCAAGGCCGCCGAGAAGCTCGGTCTCGATATGGTTAAGCTCAAGGCCGACATGGCCTCGCCCGAGGTCAAGGGAGAGCTCGACCGCGTGAAGGAGCTCGCCAAGAAGCTCGGCATCAACGGCACGCCGCACTTCCTGGTCGGCGACCAGGCGATCGGCGGGGCGCCGGAGAACCTCTACGACCTCCTCAGCAAGGACGTCGCGGACTTGAGAAAATCGGGTTGCTCTTACTGCTGAAGGGCGCTCAGCAGGTTCCGGGGCGTGGGGCCAAGCACCCTTTCGCGGGTGCGGGAAAGCTGCTAGAGGGAGACGTTCGTGGCGCCCCCGGGCCTCGGTGCTCGCCGCGTTCCCTGTTCATCCTTGCCGAGATCGAGCTCCCAGACCAGGACCCATGTCCAAGCCTGTCTTTGTCCTCAATGGACCCAATCTCAACATGCTCGGCGTTCGCGAGCCGGAGATCTATGGTCGGGAGACTTTGGACGACGTTCGCAAGAAATCGGAGGCGCGCGCGAAAGCACTCGGTCTTGCGGTCGATTTCCGCCAGTCGAATGTCGAGGGCGAGCTCATCGGCTGGGTCCAGGAGGCTCGCGGAAAGGCCTCAGGCATCGTGCTCAATGCCGGCTCGCTCACGCACACGTCGATCGGGCTCCTCGATGCTCTTTCGGCCGCTGAAGTCCCCGTCATCGAAGTGCATCTTTCGAATATCTTCCGCCGCGAGGCCTTCCGGCAGCATTCCTACGTCTCGCTCGCGGCCAAGGGCGTGATCTGTGGGCTAGGTTCCAAAGGGTACGAACTGGCGCTCGAGGCTATGGCAGACTTGATCGCCTAGGCACATCATGGCGCAGCGCAAGAGACGACCGGCCAAGAAGCCGATTAAGAAGGGGCGAGTACGAATGACGGCGAAAGATGCAGCCGAAAAACCAGCCGCCGAGCAGCAGATCATCCGCGACCTCGCCGATATCTTGAACGAGACCGGGCTATCCGAGATCGAGATCGAGAAGAGCGGGCTCAAGATCCGCGTCGCGCGAACAGTTACCGTCGCCGCCGCTGCGGTTCACGCTGTAGCTGCTCCGGCCGGCGCACCGGTAGCTGCCGCGTCGCCTTTGGCGTCGGCAGGCGATCCGGCCAAGCATCCGGGCGCCGTCAAATCGCCGATGGTCGGGACCGCCTACCGGTCGCCGGAGCCAACCGCACCGGCCTTCGTCGACATTGGCAGCAAGGTGCAGCAGGGCGATACGCTCCTGATCATAGAGGCCATGAAGACCATGAACCAGATTCCGGCGCCACGCGCCGGCACGGTAACGGCCGTCCTGTTCGAGAACGGCCAGCCCGTTGAGTTCGGCGAGCCGCTTGTGATCATCGAATAGGGGAGAATGGGCAACTGGCAGCAGGCAACAGGCAACAGTAGGTTCATGACTGCTGCCTCCTGCCCGCTGCCTGCTGCCTCAAAAAGCGCATGTTCGACAAGGTTCTGATCGCAAACCGGGGTGAGATCGCGCTACGTATCCAGCGCGCGTGCAAGGAGCTCGGGATCGCGACCGTCGCGGTTCACTCGACGGCAGACGCGGACGCCATGCACGTCAGGCTCGCCGACGAGAGCGTCTGTATCGGAGCGCCGCCGGCTTCCGACAGCTACCTCAACATTCCGCGTCTTCTGGCCGCCTGCGAGATCACCGGCGCCGACGCCGTGCACCCGGGCTATGGGTTTCTGTCGGAGAACGCGCGCTTCGCCGAAATCCTGGAAGAGCACTCGATCACGTTCATCGGCCCCACCTCCGAGCACATCCGGATCATGGGAGACAAGATCGAGGCCAAGGTCACGGCGAAGAAGCTCGGCATCCCGGTCGTGCCGGGCTCGGACGGCGCGGTCGCGAACGAGGCGCAGGCGATGAAGATCGCCAAGGAGATGGGCTTCCCGGTCCTCATCAAGGCGACGGCCGGCGGTGGCGGGCGGGGCATGAAGGTCGCGCATACGGCAGCCGATCTCGGGCTCGCGCTCTCTACCGCGCGCGCGGAGGCGATGGCCGCCTTCGGCAACGATTCCTGCTACATCGAGAAATACCTCACCAAGCCGCGCCATATCGAGATCCAGGTGCTCGGCGACGGGCAGGGCAACGCCGTTCATCTCGGTGAGCGCGACTGCTCGCTGCAGCGCCGCCACCAGAAGATCCTCGAGGAGAGCCCATCGCCGGCGCTGAACGCCGCAGCGCGCGAGAAGATCGGCGAGACGGTCGCTGCGGCCATGCGCAAAATCAAGTATCGCGGGGCGGGCACCGTCGAGTTCCTGTACGAGGACGGCGAGTTCTATTTCATCGAGATGAATACCCGCCTGCAGGTCGAGCACCCGGTCACGGAAGCGATCACGGGCATCGATCTCGTGCTCGAGCAGATCCGCGTTGCGTCGGGCGCCCAGCTCGCCTTCAAGCAGGACGAGATCACGTTCTCGGGCCATGCCATCGAGTGCCGGATCAATGCCGAGAACCCGCGCACCTTCCGCCCCTCGCCCGGGCAGATCACCTATTGGCATCCGCCGGGGGGCCTTGGCGTGCGCGTCGACAGCGGCGTCTATCAGGGCTACCGGATTCCGCCTTACTACGACAGCCTGATCGGCAAGCTCATCGTCCACGGCAAGAACCGCAACGAGTGCCTGATGCGCCTGAAGCGCGCTCTTTCCGAGTTCGTGATCGACGGCATCGAGACGACGATCCCGCTCTTCAACGAGCTCATCAGGCAGCCCGATATCGCCAACGGCCTTTACGATATTCATTGGCTCGAAAAATTCCTCGGAAAGTCATAAACTAGGCGACCGGGGCCGATTGGCCAGCAATGGGAGCCCACCACTTCGTGACGTCGCGCGACGACATCATGATCGAGATCACGCCGCAGGTCCTCCTCAAGGCCTACAGTTGCGGCATCTTTCCCATGGCCGAAAGCGCGGACGACCCGGCGCTCTACTGGATCGAGCCGCAGCATAGGGGCATCCTGCCGCTCGAACACATGCACGTGCCGCGCCGCCTCGCGCGTACGGTTCGGATCGGCGCCATGCAGGTCACCTTCGATACCAACTACGAGGGCGTCATAGAGGGCTGCGCCGCGGGCCGGCCCGGGCGGCGCTCGACATGGATCAACGCGCGCATCCGCAGCCTCTACCGCGATCTATTTAACATGGGACACTGCCACACGGTCGAGGTGTGGTCGGAGGAGCGGCTCGTCGGCGGGCTCTACGGCGTGGCGCTGGGCGGCGCGTTCTTCGGCGAGAGCATGTTCTCCTATGAGCGGGATGCGTCCAAGATCGCGCTCGTGCATCTCGCGGCCCGCCTCGTGCACGGCGGTTTCACGCTTCTCGACACGCAGTTCGTCACCGATCACCTGAGGCAGTTCGGCACGGTCGAGGTGGACCGGGACGAATTCCACCGCCTGCTCGAAGCCGCGCTCAAGCTCAAGGCGGACTTCTCGCGCCTGGAACGGGATGCGGAGCCGGCGAAGGTGCTCGACATCCTCGACAGGGCGCGCGCGCAGACGCGCTAGCAGCATTTCCAGGGACAAGGAATGGATCGCGACGGCAAGGCCCACGGAGGCGACGTGATCGCGCCGGCAAGGCCGGAGACGGGGGGCCAGCACATCGCGCTCATCGAAACACAGGGGTTCGAGGACTACGCGCTGCTCGACAGCGGCGTGGGCCGCAAGCTCGAGCGGTTCGGGGCCGTCACCGTCGACCGGCCCGAGCCGCAGGCGTTGTGGCGACGGAGGCTCTCCGATCGCGAGTGGAGCCATGCGCATGCCGTCTTCTCGGCCTCGGGCGAGGACGACGAGCGCGGCAAGTGGCGCGTCGACAAGACGGTGCCCGAGAGCTGGCCGGTGCGCGTGCGCGGCGTGACCATGCTGTGCCGGCTACAGGGCTTGTGGCACCTGGGGCTCTTTCCGGAGCAGCTGCCGCATTGGGAGTGGATGCTCGCGCAACTCGGCGCCGTGAAAGGCGAGGCGCCGCGGGTGCTCAATCTCTTCGGCTATACGGGGGCGGCATCGCTGCTCGCGGCTCAGGCGGGTGCCGAGGTCACGCATGTGGATGCTTCGAAGAAGGCCATCCAGTGGGCGAAGGAGAACCAGGCGGCCTCCGGCCTCGAGGAGGCTCCGGTGCGCTGGATTCTCGATGACGCGACCAAATTCGCCGCACGCGAGGTGCGGCGCGGGCGGACGTATCACATCATTCTCATCGATCCGCCGAAGTTCGGCCGCGGGCCAGCAGGCGAGGTGTGGGATCTTTTCGCGGGATTGCCCGGATTGCTCGGCAATTGCGCGCAGCTGCTCGCGCCGTCGCACGCTGCGATGGTGCTGACCGTCTATGCCATCCGCGCGTCCGCGCTTGCCTTCGACCAGCTCTGCCGGGACGTGCTCGCGGAGCGTGGCGGGGCTTTCTCGTCCGGCGAACTCGCCATCCGCGCAAAGGGCGGCAACGCGGTGCCGACCTCGCTCTTCACGCGGTGGACTTCGGGATGAGGCGCGAAGCCAAGATCATCACCAGCCTCACCAACGAGCGCGTCAAGGCGATCCGCGCGCTCGACATGAGGAAGGAGCGCCGCGAGACCGGCCTCTTTGTTGCCGAGGGTGCGTCGATCCTGGTCACGGCGCGCGAGCATGGCTTCGTGCCGGAGACGCTTGTGTATCAGGGCGGCGGTGCGGCAGCCGGCGTCGTGCGCGATCTCGTGCAGTGGGCGCTGGCGCAAGACGTCGAAGTGCTCGAGGTGTCGGAGGCGGTGCTGGCCAAGCTCGCTTCGAAGGACAATCCGCAGAGCATGCTCGGCGTGTTCCGCCAGCGGTGGGGCGAATTGCCGGCTCCGGCCAAGTTGGGGAAGGATGCGGTGTGGCTCGCGCTGGAAGAGGTGCGCGATCCGGGCAACCTCGGGACGATCGTGCGCACGGTGGATGCAGTCGGCGCGGCGGGCGTGATCCTGATCGACAACTCCTGCGATCCCTACTCCCGCGAAGCCATCCGCGCGACGATGGGCTCGATCTTCGCCGCGCCGCTGGTGCGGGTGAGCCGGGAGCATTTTCTCGCCTGGCGCGCCGGGTGGCCCGGCGAGGTCGTGGGCACACACCTCGAGGCGAAGGAGGATTTCCGCAAGGCGGCCTATAAGTCCCCGGTGCTATTGGTCATGGGAAGCGAGGGGCCGGGACTTTCGGAGAGCCTGGCGCGCAGCTGCACCAAGCTCATCAAGATCCCGATGGCGGGTCGCCTCGACAGCTTGAACCTCGCGGTCGCGACCGCGCTCACGCTCTATCAGCTCCGCGGCGCGCATCTAAGAATCTAGTCCCCTCTCCCCGTTGAGACGGGGAGTGGGGGGATCTCGTCAAATGCAGCGCCCGCCGTCGACCTCGATCGCTATGCCGGTGATGAACTCGGAGGCGGGGTCGGCGAGGAAGACGGCTGCGTTCGCAATATCGGACGGCTTCGAGAAGCGCCCCAGTGGGATGCCGGCGATGAAGCGGGCGCGGTTCTCGGGGGTATCGGGCATTCCCATGAACTCGGTGATCATGCCCGTTTCGCCGATCACTGGATTGATGGCATTGACGCGGATCCGCTTTGCCGCAAGCTCTGCCGCCATCGATTTCGTGAGCGTGAGCACAGCGCCCTTCGAGCCGTTGTACCAGGTGAGGCCGGGGCGAGGGCGCAGGCCTGCGGTCGAAGCGGTGTTGATGATCGAGCCGCCGCCGCGCCTCTCCATCTCGGGGACTGCAGCGAGCGTCGTGAGATAGATCGACTTGACGTTCACGGCATAGATGCGGTCGAACTCGGCTTCCGTCACCGTCATGAGCGACTGGTTCTTGTGCGTCACGCCGGCGTTGTTGACGAGGATGTCGAGGCCGCCGAACGCCTTCACCGCCGCGGTGATGAGGCCCTCGACATCGGCCTTCCTCGAGACGTCGCAGGTGAAGGGCACCGCCGCCGTGCCGATTGTGCTCGCGACGGCAGCCGCGCCCTTCGTATCGAGATCGGCGACGACAACGCGGGCGCCCTCGCGCGCAAATGCTTCTGCGATGCCGCGGCCGAAGCCGGACGCGGCGCCGGTGACGATCGCGACCTTGCCTTCGAGGCGCATCCGCTAGCGCTTTCCAATTGCCGGCGGCTGGGCGGCGCGGGCGGCCTCGGCACGGAACGGGCTCGCCGGATAGGTGCCGAGCACGCGCAGCTCAGCGGCGAAAAACGAAAGCTCCTCGAGCGCGAGCTGCACGGGGCGATCCGCGGGGTGGCCCTCGATATCGGCGAAGAACATGGTGGCGTTGAACGAGCCTTCGAGCTGGTAACTCTCGAGCTTGGTCATGTTGACGCTGTTGGTCGCGAAGCCGCCGAGCGCCTTGTAGAGGGCGGCCGGGACGTTGCGCACGCGGAAAATGAACGTCGTCATCACGGGGCCGTTGCCGGGCTCGGCGTCGTCGGGCTCCTTGGCTAGGACGATGAAGCGCGTCGTGTTGTGCGCCTCGTCCTCGACGTCGGCTTTCAGGATTTCGAGTCCGTAGATCTCGGCCGCGAGACGGGAGGCGATGGCGGCAAGCGTGGGATCGGCGGAATCGCGGACCATGCGCGCGGAGCCCGCGGTATCGGCCTCCGGTACGGGTGTCAGTCCGAGCTCGCGCAGAGACTTGCGGCATTGGCCGAGCGCGTGCGTGTGGCTCATGACGCTCTTGATTGTTTTCAGCGTCGCGCCCTTCTTGGCCATCAGCTGATGGCGCACGCGCAGGAAGTGCTCGCCCACGATGTAGAGATCGGCTGCGGGAAGCAGGTGATGGATGTCGGCGACGCGGCCCGCGACCGAGTTCTCGATCGGGATCATGGCGAACTCGACGTCGCCCGACTTCACAGCGACAAGCGCATCCTCGAAGGTCGGATAGGCGATCGCGTCGAGGCCCGGGAAGGCCTCGGTGCAGGCAAGGTGCGAGTTGGCGCCGGGCTCGCCCTGGTAGGCGATGCGGCCCTTGGAGGCGTGCGGGCTGGCGGATTGGGCGCGCGAGGAATTTGGCATAGGACCGGGTCTTCGGGACGGCTTTTCTGGGGGCGGCATTTCAGCCGGAGCTAGCCGCGCGGTGGTTGTGCGCCATCGAGGAGGCGTCGTGCGCGCTCGAGATCGGCCGGAGTATCGACACCGAGCGGAACGGTGTCAACGACGGTGACGTCGATGCGCATGCCGTTCTCGAGCGCGCGCAGCTGCTCGAGACGCTCCCTGATCTCGAGCGGGGAGGGCTGCATCGAGACGAAGCGCTCGAGTGCGGCGCGCCGGTAAGCATAGATGCCGATGTGATGGTAAAGGGGCCCCGGCCCGTAGGGGGCGGTGGCGCGCGTGAAATAGAGGGCCCGCAAGCGGTGCTTCTCGGCGAGCGGGGTGGCGACGATCTTGACCACGTTGGGATTGGTCCGCTCCTCCCCCTCCGTGATCTCGGCGGCAAGCGTCGCGATGTCGGGGCCCTTGGCTGCCAGCGGCTCCATGCAGGCCCTGACGAGATGCGGATCGAGCGTCGGCAGGTCGCCCTGAAGGTTGACGACGATCTCGGCCTCGGCGTCGGGGTCGACGTGATTCAAGGCCTCGAAGATGCGGTCGGAGCCCGAGATGTGATCGGCGCGCGTCATGACCGCCTCGCCGCCGGCGCCGCGAACGGCGGCCATGATGGCTTCGGTGTCGGTCGCCACCACCACCCGGCCGATCTCGGCTGCGCGCGCACGCCGCCAGACGTGAATGATCATGGGCTCGCCGGCGATGTCGACCATCGGCTTTCCCGGCAATCGCGTCGCCTGCATCCGTGCCGGAATGACGATCAGTGCATTCGACATTTTCTGCTGCTCTTATTTTGGGCCGGGTGAGGCGATGTTAGCAGTGGAAGGCTTGAGACGAAGCGTTTAGACCAGTCCCGAGCCGGGTTGCAAGGCGGGGCCAGATTCCTATAGATGTTCGCGAGTTGGGAGCGTCCGCAGCGGCGTCCGTCAGGTCGTGAAGAGGGGCCCAATTGCGGGGCTGTGCGGCGCAGGGTGGAGCGATGATAGATTCCTTCGAAGTGAGCAAAGTTGCGGGGGCGGTGCTTGCCGCGCTTCTGGTCATTTTCGTCCCCAAGACGATCATCGACATATGGCAGCAAGGCCATCACGCAAAAGAGGCCGGCTTCACCCTGCCTGCGGCGAGCGGGGATGCCGCGGGAGCTGCGGCTTCCAGCCAGGGTGCGGCGGCGGGCGGCGAGGCGGCTGCCACATTCGATGCGGCAAAGGTCGCCGCCATGATCGCGACCGCGAAGCCGGAGAACGGCCAGGCGTCCTTCAAGAAATGCCTCACGTGCCATAGCGCGGACAAGGCGGCGGCCAGCAAGGCGGGGCCGAACTTGTGGAATGTCGTCGGCCGCAAGAAGGGCTCGCGAGAGGACTTTGGAGGCTACTCCGAGGCCATGAAGACGAAAGGCGGGGAGTGGACATTTGCCGACCTCGCGGGGTTCGCCCACAATCCCAAAGGCTGGCTCCCGGGCACCAAGATGGTCTTCCAGGGTGTTTCCGACCCGCAAGACGTCGCCGACCTTCTGGCCTACATCCGGACGCTGGCCGACAGCCCGGCGCCACTGCCCAATTGATCGGCATCCAGTCATCTAACGGCTGGCGGTGGATAGCGGAGCCGGGCCAGGCGCCCAGCCCGTGCCATGTTGCCGATCTTTAATCCGGAAGGGTCGGCAACCCATGTTAGGTACTGGCCCCGTGCGGCTTTCTGCTGCGTATAGTCTGGGGCAGTCCTAACAACGGAACCTTCCGCGATGGCGGCATTGCTACGCACCCTCAACCGCCCGGCGGCGGCGTTCCTGCTGACTGCGGCGCTTCTCTCCCCCTTTTCGGCCAGCGCAGATCCCGAAGAGCAAGCACGCCATCATGCGCTGTCGCTCATCAAGCCGCCGCAGTACGCGGCAGATTTCAAGAACTTCGACTGGGTCAATCCCGATGCGCCCAAGGGCGGCACGGTGCGGATGGCCGTCTCAGGCTCGACGTTCGATTCCCTGAACCCGTTCTCGGTTCAGGGCATGCCGGCCGCCGCCGTGAGCATGATCTACGACACGCTTATGGCGCAGAGCCCGGATGAGGAGTCGACCGAGTACGGTCTTGTTGCGGAATGGGTCTCCTATCCCCCGGACTATTCCTCCGCAACATTCGGGCTCAGGCCCGAGGCGCGCTTTCATGACGGCAAGCCGATCACGCCCGAGGACGTCATCTTCAGCCTCGAGGCCTTGAAGAAGGCACACCCGCACTACGCCCGCTACTACAAGAACGTCGTCAAGGCGGAGAAGACCGGCGAGCACGAGGTGACGTTCACGTTCGACATGGCCGGCAACCGCGAGCTGCCGCACATCCTCGGACAGCTGTACGTGCTTCCGAAGCATTTCTGGGAGGCAAAGGGCGCCAACGGCGAGCCGCGCGATCTTGCGAAGTCGTCGCTCGAGACGCCGCTCGGATCGGGGGCTTACAAGATCAAGGAGTTCTCGGCTGCAAACAGCATCGTCTACGAGCGGGTGAAGGACTATTGGGCCAAGGACCTGCCGGTCTCGGCGGGGCAGTGGAACTTCGACGAGTTCCGCTTCCAGTATTTCCGTGATCGCGTCGCGGCCTTCGAGGAGTTCAAGAGCGGCAAGTTCGACTTCTGGCGCGAGAACACCGCGAGCCTGTGGGCGACACAGTATGACTTCGACTCGGTCAAGAAGGGGTTGGTCAAGAAGGAATCGATTCCGAACGCGGGCGTGGCCCGCATGCAGGCGTTTGCCTTCAATCTCAGGCGCAAACAGTTCCAGGACCCGCGCGTGCGCCAAGCGTTCAATCTCGCCTTCAACTTCGAGGAGCTGAACAAGAACCTTCTCTTCGGACAGTACACGCGCGTGGGAAGCTTCTTCGACAACTCCGAGCTCAAGGCCTCGGGTCTGCCGCAGGGGCGGGAGCTCGAGATCCTGAAGGAATACGAGAAGAACCTGCCGCCCGAGCTCTTCACGACGGAGTGGAAGAACCCGGTCAACGAGACGTCCGCCGACGCGCGCAAGAACCTGGGCGAGGCCATGCGCCTCATGAAGGAGGCCGGGTGGGAGGTGCGCGAGGAGGCGGTCGAGGACCCCAGCTGCGGACTGGCCTGCAAGGCGTGGAAGGCCGTCGGCCTTGGCTCCGACAAGACGGAGCTCGTGCTGCGCAATGCGGCGGGTGAGCCGCTTACGGCGGAATTCCTGCTGCCCTCGGAAAGCCTCGAGAGACACGTCGCCCTCTACATTTCCAACCTGCAGAAGATCGGCGTCAAGGCCACGCTCAGGATCGTCGATCCGGCGCAATATGAGCGACGTGAGACGAGCTTCGACTACGACATCATCGTCGACGGCTTCCCACAATCTATGTCGCCCGGAAACGAGCAGCGCGATTTCTGGGGATCGGCGGCGGCCGACCACGAAGGAAGCCGCAACACGATCGGCATCAAGAATCCGGTGATCGACTCGCTGATCGACAAGCTCATCGCCGCGAAGGACCGTGACGAGCTCGTCGCCATGACGCGAGCGCTCGATCGGGTGCTGCTGTGGAACTATTACGTGGTGCCGCAGTGGTACAATCCAAGCGAGTGGGTTGCGTATTGGGATATCTTCAGTCGGCCGGCAAAGCTTCCGTCTCTCACGTCTGCGTTTGCGCAGGTGTGGTGGATCGATCCGGCCAAGCAGCAGGCGCTCGCGGTGGCACGCGGGAAATGAGGGCCATGCGCACGGCTGCGGGTTCAGCGACGCTGAAATTTGCCCTTGCGGCCATCGCGCTGGCGGCGTCGCCGGCGGCAGCCGCACCACGCCATGGCCTATCGGTTTTCGGAGATCTCAAGTACCCGGCGGATTTCAAGCACTTCGACTACGTCAATCCGGACGCGCCCAAGGGCGGGCGCGTGTCGCAGATCGGTCCCGCGGGCATCACGACCTTCGACAGCTTCAACGGCTTCATCCTGAAGGGCGACGCGGCGCAGGGCCTGGAACTCGTCTTTGACACTCTCATGGTACGCGCGAACGACGAGCCCGATGCGGTCTATGGGTTGGTCGCCGAGTGGGCCGACGTCGCCGACGACCGCATGTCCGTCACCTTCAAGCTCAGGCCAGAGGCCAAGTTCGCAGACGGATTGCCGGTGACGGCTGGCGATGTCGTGTTCTCGTTCGACACGCTGAAGCAGAAGGGGCATCCGCGCATCGCGGTGACGATACGCGACGTCGAAAAGGCCGAGGCGATCGACGCCGCCACCGTGCGCTACACCTTCAAGGGCCAACTCGTGCGCGACCTGCCGTTGATGGTCGCGGCGCTGCCGGTGCTGTCCAAGGCGTATTATACGGCGCAGGAATTCGACCAGACGACGCTCGAGGCGCCGCTCGGATCGGGGCCCTACAAGATCGGCGGCTACAAGGCGGGCACCTATGTCTCGTATCTGCGCCGCGACGACTACTGGGCGAAGGATCTGCCGGTCAATCGCGGCCAATATAACTTCGACGAGGTGCGCTACGAATACTACCGCGACCGCGGGCTCGAGCTCGAGAACCTGCTCGCTGGAAACTTCGACTTCCGCGAGGAGTTCACCTCCAAGGACTGGGCGACGGGCTACGACAAGGCGCCTGTCAAAAGCGGCAAGGTCATCCTGCAGACGATCCCCGACGAGCGTCCGTCGGGCGCGCAGGGCTTCTTCATCAACATGCGCCGCGAGAAGTTCAAGGATGTCCGCGTGCGCAAGGCGCTCGATCTCGCCTTCGACTTCGAATGGAGCAACCGCAATCTCTTTTTCGGGCTCTACAAGCGCACGAACAGCTTCTTCGAGAACTCCGATATGAAGGCTGTCGGACCTCCGTCGCCCGAGGAACTGGCGCTGCTCGAGCCTTACCGCGACCAGCTCCCCCCGGAGGTGTTCGACGAGCCCTACTCGTCGCCGGTGACGGAGGGGTCGGGCAACAACCGCGACCAGCTGCGCAAGGCGGCTGCGCTGCTCGCCGAGGCCGGCTGGACGCAGACGCCCGAGGGCCTCAAGAATGCGGCGGGAGAGAAGCTCTCGATCGAGATCCTACTCTTCGAGGAAGGCTTCGAGCGCATCATCGGTCCTTACATGAAGAATCTGCGCCTCATCGGCGTCGATGCCACCATGCGGCGTGTCGATCCCTCCCAGTACGAGCGGCGCGTCAAGGATTTCGATTTCGACATGACGACCGAGCGCTATGCCTTGCGTCTCACGCCGGGCGTCGAGGTCAAGGCATTCTGGGGCTCGGAGGCAGCCAAGACGGTTGGCAGCTTCAACCTGGCCGGCATCGCCGATCCTGTGCTTGATCATTTGATCGAGCGCGTGATCACGGCCAAATCGCGCGCCGAGCTCGTCACCGCAACACGGGCCTGCGACCGGGTGCTGAGAGCCGGCCACTACTGGGTGCCCCAGTGGTACAAGGGCGCCCACAATCTCGCATTTTGGAACAAATTCGGCTGGCCGGATATCAAGCCCAAATACGAGCGCGGCGCGCTCGAGACGTGGTGGTACGACGCGCAAAAGGATGCGACACTGAAAACGAACTAACGGAGATACGCTTCCGCCGATGGCTGCCTACCTTCTGAAACGCATGCTGCTCATCCTGCCGACGATGCTCGGCATCATGCTGATCAGCTTCGTCATAGTTCAGTTCGCGCCGGGCGGGCCCGTCGAGCAGGTGATCGCCAAGCTCTCGGGATCAGACACGTCGATCTCGGATCGCATGGGAGCGGGAAGCGATACGCTGGGCACCGGGAGCCAGTCGCAGCTCGGCCAGGGTGCGGGAGACGCGGTCACCTCGAAATATCGTGGTGCGCAGGGACTGGAGCCCGAGTTCATCAAGAGCCTCGAGAAGCAGTTCGGCTTCGACAAGCCGGCGCACGAGCGCTTCTTCCTGATGATGAAGAACTACCTCACGTTCGACTTCGGCAAGAGCTACTTCCGCGACGTTTCGGTGCTTGAGCTGATCAAGGAGAAGCTCCCGGTCTCGATCTCGCTCGGGATCTGGATGACGCTCATCACGTATCTCATCTCGATTCCGCTCGGCATCCGGAAGGCGGTGCGCGACGGCGAGCCATTCGACACCTGGACATCGAGCGTGCTCGTCGTCGGCTATGCCGTTCCGGGCTTTCTGGTCGCCGTGCTCCTGCTCATCCTTTTTGCGGGATCGTCGTTCTTCCAGTGGTTCCCGTCACGGGGGCTCACCTCAGACAATTGGAGCGAACTGTCGCTCTTCGGCAAGGTCGTCGACTACTTCTGGCACCTCACGCTGCCGATGATCGCGATGGCGCTCGGCGCCTTCACGACGATGGTGTTCCTCACCAAGAACAGCTTCCTCGACGAGATCAGGAAGCAATACGTGATGACGGCGCGCGCCAAAGGCCTCTCGGAGCGCGAGGTGCTCTACGGGCATGTGTTCCGCAATGCCATGCTGCTCATCATCGCGGGGTTCCCGAGCGCGTTCATTGCCGCATTCTTTTCGAGCTCGCTCCTGATCGAGACCATCTTCTCGCTCGATGGCCTGGGGCTGCTCGGCTTCGAATCCGTCATCAAGCGCGACTATCCGGTCGTGTTTGCCACGCTCTACATCTTCTCCCTCGTCGGACTGTTCGTGAACATCGTCTCCGACTTCATCTACACGCTCGTCGATCCCAGGATCGATTTCGAGAGCCGGGAGGTCTAGACGGTGGTGGCGCGCCTCGAAGACATGACGGTTGCGCGGCGCAGCGGCGCGCGCTCCGGGCTTGCAGGCCTCAAGTCGCGTTTCGCCTGGTCGCCGATCAACAAGAGGCGCTGGGACAACTTCAAGAAGAACCGACGCGGGTACTGGAGCTTCTGGGTCCTCATCGTTCTCTTTGTCGTCACGCTCTTTGCCGAGCTGATCGCCAACGACCGGCCGATCATGGTGAGCTATAAGGGCGAGCTGCTGTTTCCGGTGCTGAGGGACTATCCCGAATCCAAGTTCGGCGGCTTTCTCGCGGTCACGGACTACAAGGATCCGGTGGTCATCGACGAGATCATGGCCAACGGCTGGATGCTATGGCCGCCGATCCGCTTCAGCTACGACACCATCAACAAGGACTACCCGCGCCGCAAAGGCCCGGGCGGGCTCTGCCTCGGCTACCCTGCGCCGCCCCCCTGGGCGACCAATGCGCCGCTGTGCGAGGCGCCTCCCGATCAGCTCCAGCGCTTCAATGCGCTCGGCAACACGAACTGGCTCGGGCTTGACGACCAGGGCCGGGACGTCGCCGCGCGCGTCATCTACGGATTTCGCATCTCGCTCCTCTTTGGTCTCATTCTGACGATCTCCTCGTCGGTCGTCGGCATTGCGGCGGGAGCCATGCAGGGCTACTTCGGAGGGCGGATAGACCTTTACTTCCAGAGGTTCCTCGAGATCTGGTCGGCCATTCCTTATCTCTACGTGCTGCTCATCATCTCGTCGGTTCTGATCCCGGGCTTCTGGACGCTGCTGGGCGTTCTGTTTCTCTTCAGCTGGACGGCGCTCGTGGGCCTCGTGCGCGCCGAGTTTCTGAGAGCGCGCAATTTCGAGTACGTCACGGCGGCGCGGGCGCTCGGTCTCTCCAACATCACCATCATGCGCAAGCACCTTCTGCCCAACGCCATGGTGGCGACGCTGACGTTCCTGCCCTTCCAGCTCTCGGGGTCGATCTCGGCGCTGACCGCGCTCGACTTCCTCGGCCTCGGGATGCCGCCGGGATCGCCGTCGCTCGGCGAGCTGCTGCTCCAGGGCAAGCGCCACCTCGAGGCGCCGTGGCTCGGCATCACAGGGTTCTTCGCGATCGCAATCATCCTGTCGCTCCTGATCTTCATCGGCGAGGCGGTTCGCGACGCATTCGATCCGCGCAAGACGTACAAGTGAGGGGCGAATGGTGACAGCGAAGGAAACCCTCATCAGCGTCAAGAACCTGTCGGTCGATTTCCGTGCCGGACAGAACGTGAGCCATGCTGTCACGTCGACGTCATTCCGGATCGGGCACGGGGAGACGGTGGCACTCGTCGGCGAGTCGGGCTCGGGCAAGACCGTGTCGGCGCTATCGATCATGCGGCTGCTGTCTTATCCGGCCGCGTCGCATCCTACGGGCGAGATCTTTTTTGAGGGCAAGGATCTCCTCAAGCTCCCCTCCCGGGAGATGCAGAAGATCCGCGGCGACCGCATCTCGATCATCTTCCAGGAGCCGATGACGTCCCTCAACCCGCTGCACACCATCGATCAGCAGGTGGGCGAGATCCTGAAGCTGCACCGTGGCATGGATGATGCGGCCGCTCGAGCACGCGTGCTCGAGCTCTTGGCGAAAGTCGGCATTGCCGACCCCGAAAAGCGACTCGGCGCCTATCCGCATCAGCTCTCGGGCGGTCAGCGCCAGCGCGTCATGATCGCCATGGCGCTCGCGAACGAGCCCGATCTCCTGATCGCGGACGAGCCGACGACGGCCCTCGACGTCACGATCCAGGCGCAGATCCTCGAGCTTCTGCGCAACCTGCAGCGCGAGATGCACATGGCCATGCTGCTCATCACGCACGACCTCGGGATCGTGCGGCGCATGGCGGAGCGTGTCTACGTGATGCAGAGCGGAGAGATCGTCGAGGAGGGGCAGACGGAGGACATCTTCAAGGCGCCTCAGCATCCCTATACGCGTCACCTTCTCGCGGCCGAGCCCAAGGGCAAGCCGCCGCACTACGACACGAGCGCACCGGTCATGGTCGAGACCGACAATCTCAAGGTCTGGTTTCCGATCAAGCGCGGGTTCCTGAGGAAGACCGTCGATCACGTGAAGGCCGTGGACGGTCTCTCGCTCAAGCTGCGCAAGGGGCAGACGCTCGGAGTCGTCGGCGAATCGGGCTCGGGCAAGACCACCCTCGGCCTTGCGGTCCTGAGGCTCGTCTCCTCCGAGGGGCCGATCGCCTATGTGGGCCGGCGCATCGACGGGCTGGCATCCAAGGAGATGCGCCCGCTGCGCAAGGAGATGCAGATCGTTTTTCAGGACCCCTACGGGTCGCTGTCGCCACGCCTGTCGGTCTCGGAGATCATCGAGGAGGGGCTACTGATCCAGAAGCCCGATCTCGACTACGAGGGGCGCCGGGAGCGGGTCAAGGCGGCGCTCAAGGAGGTGGGGCTCGATCCGTCATCGCTCGACCGCTATCCGCACGAGTTCTCGGGCGGGCAGCGCCAGCGCATCGCCATTGCGCGCGCCATGGTGCTCGAGCCCAAGTTCGTCATGCTCGACGAGCCGACGAGCGCGCTCGACATGAGCGTGCAGGCGCAGATCGTCGATTTGCTGCGCGAGCTGCAGAGGAAGCGCGACCTCGCCTATCTCTTCATCAGCCACGACCTCAAGGTCGTGCGTGCGCTCTGCAACTACGTAATCGTCATGCGCAACGGCCGAGCGGTCGAGGAAGGGCCGGCGGAAGAGGTGTTCTCCGCGCCCAAGGAGGACTATACGCGCGCGCTGATCGCGGCGGCCCTTGACCTCAGGGTTGCGCACAGAGGGACGCTTGCCACCTGAACGCGCGGCTGTTGTGACTAAACGCCTGGAAAGGACTTCAAAACGGCGCGTCTTTGTTTCATCGTGCGGACCTAGAGTGCGTTCCGTTCCTACGGAATCGGACGTGCGCTCTAGGTTCTTGTTTTGTCGCATTTTCTGCGACGAACCGGAGCCCACCCCGGATGTCCATGCGGAGCATGGCTCCGCCATGACTCCGGGGCAGGCTTTCGTCGGAAAATGCTTTAGGCAATCACTCCAACCGTTCCTCGGAAACTATGCAGCCAGACCATGCAGCGCGCACCCGGGTCGAGGCCACCGTCGAGGCGCTACGCTACTGGGTGCCCACCATCGCCGACGTTGCGCGAGTCGGCGAGAGCGAGGCGCCGGGATATTGGCGGCTCACGATGGACCCCGAGGTCGAGGGCGCCTGCAGGCTCGAGATGACGCTGCACGAGAACCAGCATTTCGATGTCGTTCTCGGCGGCGAGCTCTATGAGGATCGCGCGCTCGCGTCGCTCGAGCTTCTGCTGCCGCTGCTGCAGGCGGTAACGGAGGGGCGCGTGGTGCAAAGGCGCTGGATCAGCTGTGCGACGGGCGCCGAGCGCGCAATCGAGACGATCGTGACGCTCGCTGACGGATCGGTCTGGCGCGACGGGCATACCAACGAGGCCGTCGCCACGGCGATCCCGCGCGAAGCGACCGAGCGCCACGACCACCATTTCCTGCCGTATCGGCGCTAGCTTACGCCTCTTGCCGCACGCACGGGCCGTCGTGGCCGTCCTCATCCCCGGATCAAGTCCGGGGCAGGCCCTTCGACAGTCTCAGGATGAAGGAACGGAAGCTATGCCGAGAGGGCCGGGAGGCGCTTGATAGCCGTGATCCTGGAGCCATCCTTGGCAATGCGCTGGGCCGCCTCGGGCAGGGTCTCGATCGTGACCGCCATGTGATGCGCGTTGGCGTGTACCAGCATCAGGCCGTCCGCCATGATCCCCACGTGTCCTTGCCAGAAGACGAGGTCGCCGCGCTCGAGGTTGTCGAGCGCGTCGGTGATGGGTACGTTGGTGCCGAGCTCGGTGGCCTGCATGTCGCTGTCGCGCGGGCAGGTGATCCCCGCGGCCTCTAGAGAAACCTGGACGAGGCCCGAGCAGTCGAGCCCGATGCGCGTGCGCCCGCCCCAGAGATAAGGCGTGCCGGCAAGTCGCTCGGCAATGTCGACGAAGTCGCGGACGAAGTGGGTGCGCTCGGCGAGGTGGCGCGTGACGACGAAGCCGCCGCTTGCGAGACGGGAGATCTTGTCGCCCCTCTCCTTCACGCGCACCAGGGCATTGATCGATAGATGCATGAGCGGGGGCGATTTGATGTCGGGTGCCAGATGGACGAACGTGCCGAGCGACCGCACCTTGTGCGTCGGTTCGATGATGTCGGCCGAGAGCGCGTCGGCGGGGACATAGCCGACATAGCGGTCGCGATCGAGCTGCACCCAGGCCCAGCCGCAGGCCTCGTCGTAGACGGTCAACGTCTCGCCGAAGAGCGCCTCCGTATCAAGCGGCGCGGCAGGCTCCGGCATGCGGCGCAGGGGCACGGCGGCGCGAACGACCTGGTGCTTCGTGCCGGGCGTGAACTTGGTGGCCGAAACCTTGCCTTCGAGGCCCTCGGCTGCGAGATCCGGCCTGAAGGCATGGCGGCGCGGGTCGAGGACGGGCTTAGCGACCGGCACGGGCGGGGGCGCGTCCTCGGCGGGAGGCTTCTTGTCGGCCTCGGTCTTGGCTTTCGGATCGGGCTTCGTCACCGTCCGCTCTCCCGCTTCAAGATCGAGAACACGGCGCGTGCCGTTTGCGGCTCGCCGCCTTTGGGTCCCAGCGGGCGGCCGGCTTGGCGCCAGGCATAGAGATCGAAATGAGCAAAGCGCTTGGCGTTCTTGACGAAGCGCTTCAGGAACAGTGCTGCGGTGATGGCGCCAGCGAAGGGCGCGTCCCAGACGTTATTGAAATCGGCGACCTCGCTGTCGAGGTGGCGCTCGTAGCCCGGCCACAGCGGTAGCCGCCACACGGGATCGCCGAGCGCGGTCCCTGTTTTCGTGAGGTCGGCGGCAAACGCCTCGTCGTCGGTGAAGAGCGCCGGGATGTCGGGACCGAGCGCCACGCGCGCTGCGCCAGTCAAGGTTGCGAACACGAGCAGGGTGTGGGGGGACTCGGTGTCAGCCAGCGAGAGCGCGTCAGCCAGCACGAGGCGGCCTTCGGCGTCGGTGTTGCCGATCTCGACCGTCTTGCCGGCTCGGCTCGTCAGCACGTCGCCGGGTCGGAAGGCGTCGCCCGCGATCGCGTTCTCGGCGGCGGGGATGAGCACGCGCAGGCGCACATCAAGGCCCTGGCCCATAATCATATGGGCAAGCGTCAGCGCGACCGCGGCCCCGCCCATGTCCTTCTTCATCAGCAGCATGGCGGACGCCGGCTTGATGTCTAGCCCGCCGGTGTCGAAGGAGATGCCCTTGCCGACGAGCGTCACGGTGGGCGCGTCGGCGCGCCCGCCGGGCTTTTGCCATTTGATGTCGATCAGGCGCGGGGCCTTGGGGCTCGCGCGGCCGACGGCATGGATCATGTTGAAGCCGCCGGTGAGGAGATCGTCGCCGACGATTGCCGTGACGGCGGCGCCGTGCTTCTCGGCCAGCTCACGCGCAGCCGCCTCGATCTCGGCGGGGCCCATGTCGGCGGCGGGCGTGTTGATCAGATTGCGTCCGAGCCAGACAGCCTCGACCGCGTTGAGGATCGCTTCCTCGCTGACGCCGCGGGGAAGCTTGAGGCGCGGGGGCGGATCGCCGTCGGCGCTCTTGTAGCGACGGAAACGGTAGGCTCCGAGCCCCCATGCGAGCGCGGCGAGCTCAGGCGCCGCGCAGTCATCAGGCAGATGATAGACGCCGGGAGGCAGGCTTGCAGCGAGCTGGCCCAGGAGCAGCTCTGAGTGCCCCGAGGGATCGCCGGAGGTGCCGTTGCCAAGACCCAGGGCAACGCCGGATATGCGGCCCGAGGGGCCAGGCACGATCACCTGTTTTTTGGGGGCGCTCGTGAACCTCAGCTGCTCGAGCCAGCGGCGCTCCGGCTCGCCGATCCCAGGCTGTAGAGCGACAGGGCGGCTGTCGGAGACGAGCCAAATCGGTACGCTCGCGTCCGATGAGCCGGCGGCCAGGAAAACATCAGATGGGCGAAGGGCGCTCCCGCTCGGGGTATTGGCTGTCATTGGTGGAATTCTGGTGTCCTTGAGGAGATTTGGCCGCTTGGACGGCGCGTCACGGTTCGTGCAATATCATACGCGAGAAGGTCAATTGCAGTCGCGTGGGGATTTTCGGGCATGGCAGGCGCTGGTTATGGGCTTCTGATCGGCAACAAGGCCTGGTCGAGCTGGAGTCTGAGACCCTGGCTCGTGATGCGGCGATTCGGTGTTCCTTTCGAGGAGATCAACATTCGGCTGCGGCAGCCCGACTCAAGAGCGCAAATTCTCGCCCATTCTCCTGCCGGCATGGTGCCCGCGCTCGTAGCCGGCGACCTCGTCGTCTGGGACAGCCTGGCGATCATCGAGTTCATTCAGGACCGGCATCCCGATCTGGCAATCTGGCCCAAGGATCCGGCCGCGCGCGCAATTGCCCGTTCCATCTCGGCGGAAATGCACTCGGGCTTTCATCCCTTGCGCGAGACCTGCTCCATGAACCTCTTTGCGCGCACGCCGCTCACCGAGGTCCCCGACAAGGTGGACGCGAATATCCGTCGCATCGTCTCGCTGTGGCGTGACTGCAAGGGGAAATTCGGCGGCAAGGGACCATTCCTTTTCTCCGATTTCTCCGCCGCGGACGCGATGTACGCGCCTGTCGCCTCGCGCTTCAGAACGTACGCTCCAGATCTTGCGCGATTCGGCGATGACGGCACGGCGCAGGCCTACGTCGAGTCGATCTTCGACACGCCCGAGATGGCGGAATGGGCCGAAGGGGCAAAGCAAGAATCCACGGCCTGAGCCATCCGGTCTTCTGCTCAAGCTGGCTCTGCAACTGTTATTATCTATTATCTGCGGGTTAAGCTTTTCTTGATGGCTGTCCCAGACACTGACACGAACCGGCAGATTCGCCGGAGCTCAGTGCCTAGGGAGAAGATGGATGGCCTTCGGCGATCCCGGCCAGCCGATCCGCAAGGACGAAAGGCGTGCGCATGCTTCTACGGCTGCGGCCGCGGTCGTCATTGTCGTTGCGGCCTGCCTGATGCTCGCTGGTTGCGCGCAAGGCGTTGGCGAGGATGGGGCCGACGCCGGCATGCTGGGTTTCAGCGGCGTGGCCAATCTCGCGGAAGGGGTGCCGCAAGACCCGCAGAAGGCCGTCGGATACCGGGGAAAGGAATACTCCAAGGATCCGCGCGATCTCGAGAAGGCGCTCTCCTACGCGCAGGCCCTCAAGACCACGGGACAGAAGCAGCAGGCGCTGGCGGTGCTCCAGCAGGCGTCCATGCTTCACGGCAGCGACCGGCGCCTCGCATCCGACTACGGGCGCCTCGCGCTCGAGCTCGACCAGGTCAGCGCGGCAAAGCGGCTGCTCGAGGCTGCAGACGATCCGGCAAACCCCGATTGGCGCGTGATCATGGCGCGGGGAACGGTGCTCGCCAAGGAGACGAAATACGGGGAAGCCATTCCCTTCTACGAGCGCGCGCTCGCCCTTGCCCCCGACCATCCGTCGGTGATGAACAATCTGGCGCTCGCCTACACGATGAACGGGGACGCTCCGAAAGCCGAGGCGCTGCTGCGGAGCGCGGCGCAAGCCAACGGCGCCAACGCCAAGGTGCGCCAGAACCTGGCGCTCGTGCTTGGGCTGCAGGGCAAATACGACGAAGCCGTCAAGGTTGGGTCGGAAGGCCTGCCGCAAGATGCCGCGCAGGCCAACACGGACTTGTTGCGCAAGATCGTGAAGCTCGAGCCCAAGGTGGATCCGAGCAGCACGTGGTCGACAGAATCGGTGGCCGAGGCGACGCCGGAGGCTGCGGTCGCAGCCGTGTGGAACGCGGACGTCCTGGAAGGCGATGGCGAGGACGCTCCTGGAGAGCCTGCTTCTAGCGAGGCTCCGAAGCCGGCTGCCGAGGCCAATCCGGCCGATGCTTCAACGCCGACCGTTGCTCCGACGCCGGCGGTCGCCGCCGGGGCAGGGCTGCTTGGTCAATGGCCGCACATCTCGGGCGGGGAGCAGAGCGGCGAGAAGGATCCTGCGCCACTTCTTTCCCACTAATTTGACGGGCTAGAGAAATGAGCCATCGCGGCGCAAGGCAGCGCGCCGCGATGGCTCTTGCTTGTCAGTGCGTCTTGTACTCGGCCGCGCCCTTGGACAGGGCGAACTCCTCCTCCGGCGAGAGGATGAGCTTGTGGCGACCGATCAGCGCGAAGTAGATGATGCCGACCGCGAACCAAGCCAGCACCCAGTAGATGCCCTGCTGATAGGTGCTGTCGCCGAGCTGATAGAAGAGCGTCACCGAGGCGATGATGATCGTTAGCAAGGCGCCCGGAATGCCGAGCGGACTGCGATACGGACGCTCGATGTGCGGGTGGGACGAACGTAGAATTATGAACGATACCGCCTGAAGGATGTAGGAGCACATGGCACCGAACACCGCCATGTTGAGGAGCGTCGTGCCGATCGCTGCCTCACCGACGAGCTGGTAGACGAGGAACATGATGCCGAGGCCGAGTAAGGAGCCGGCGATCATGGCCAGGTACGGCGTTTTGAGCTTTTCGCCGGTGACCGACAGCGCGGTCGGGAAGTAGCCGGCGCGGCTCAGCGAGTACACCTGCCGTCCCATCGCGAAGAGGATCGTGTGGAAGCTCGCGATCAGGCCCGTCAGCGCGACGATGCCGAGCAGGATCACGGCGCCACTGCCGTAGATGGCGCGGAAACCGTCGAGCAGCGGCTCGGCCGAGGTCGAGAGCTTGAACGAGCCGACGCCGATCACCGACGGATTGAGCAGGACAATCATAAAGGCAGAGACGATGAGCGTCAGCATGCCGAGGATGATGCCCTTCGGCATGTCGCGCTTGGGATCGACCGACTCCTCGGCCGCCAGCGGAAGCTGCTCAATGGCGAGGAACAGCCAGACCGCAAACGGGAGCGTTTTCAGCACGCCTTCCCAGCCGAACGGGAAGAATGGGCCGTTGCCTTCGGGCAGCTCGGTCCCGTCGGGAGCGATATTCAGCGCCCAGCGATTGAAGTCAAAGTTGGGAAGGGCGCTGACCCAGAAGACGACGAGGATCAGGAGCGACAGGAGCGTGATGATCAGCGTGACCCTGAACGACAGCTCGACGCCGAAGACGTTGAGGATCAGGAAGACGATGTAGGTACCGAGCCATAGCAATGGCGGATAGACGTGCCCGACGCCGGCCGTATCGAGAATGCCGTTGAGATACGAGCTTATGAAGAAGCAGACGACCGCTGGCGTCACCACGTATTCTACGTTCTCGCAGAGGCCCGTGATGAAGCCGCCCCAGGGACCCATCGACGAGCGCGCGAAGGAATACGCAGCGCCGGTGTGCGGCAGCGCGGGGCTCATTTCGGCGATGCAGAAGACGAGACCCAGATACATGAGCGCGATGATCGCGCCGGCGACGAGCATGCCACCCCAGCCGCCGGTTGCGAAACCGAAGTTCCAGCCCGAGAAGTGTCCGGAGATGACGGCGCCTACGCCGAGCGCCCAAAGTGACCAGATGCCTGCATATCGTGTCAGTCCGCGAGCCTTGAAGTAGTCGTCGCCGACGCGTTCGTAACTCACGCCAGTCGGTTGCTGTTCTTGCATGACTTCCTCCCCGTTTTGTTTTGCCTCTTAAGGCGTTATTACAGTATTCCAAGCGACGGGGGCGGTCATGTCCTCCTTTGGGCCAATAACGCCTGGATGGCGCAGATAATTGTGGTTAAGATCAGTAGGCCGCATATCTGGCAGGCACCCGGCATGGCTGCTGGCTCTCCGCGGCTCAGGAAGAGTGAAACGACGGCTTGAATTCCCTAGATAATCTGTCTGGGAGATGATCAAGAATGCGCTCTTCGACGGTAGGCCAACTCGGCGGCTGGCAGGCTCGATGCTGAGACCGAGGCTGCGGAAGCGGCTGTGGGTGGCGACATGTCAATAGGCATTGAGCGCGAAGAACAGGCGCGGCATCAATCCGGCCGCGGCTATTTCTTCTTCTGCTTCTTTTTCTTTTTCGCGTCTTTCTCAATGAGGGCCGCGGGCGCGGCCTCGACTATGCCCGCGTAGTCGCTCTCGTCCTTGAGTTGGACGCCTGTGAGCTTGCGGCTGAAGGCCTCGCGCAGGAGCCAAGCGACCTTGAAGGCAGCCTCGTCATGGCTCAGGCCGCCCGAGCGGATGTTGGAAATGCAGTTGCGCTCGGCATCCTTGCGGCCAACGCGCGGAGCCCATGTCAGATAGGCGCCGAGACTGTCGGGGGAAGAAAGCCCGGGACGCTCGCCGATCAGCATGAGAACGGCCTTGGCGCCGAGCGCCTCTCCGACGTCATCGCCGAGGGCGACGCGCGCCTGAGAGGCGAGAACGACGGGGCCAAGCTGCCAATGGAGCTTCTTGGCATGGGGAAGGAGGGCGGTGATCATGGCGACGGCATTGGCCATCACGCCCGTCGACGACAGTCCGTCGCCGACGACGATGACGAGGTCGGGTGCGCCGGGCTTGCCCTGCGCGAGCCATTTGCGCGAATCGGTGTCGAGCTTGCGGCCGAGGTCGGGTCGGCGGAGATAAGTGTCACGGTCGGCCGCTGCGCTTGCGACACGGACGGTCTCGAGGCCGAGCTCCGACAGCGCGCTCTCGATCGGCTCCCAATCGATGGGCGTGCGCACGGCGTCGCGCGCCTGCGCGTGGGCCATCGAGAACTTCAAGACCTCGCGCGTCGGCAGCGCTGAGCCCGATCGCCCGAGGCCGATGCGGGCATCGGTGAACCGGCGCAGAATGCTCCAGTGCTCCTGGCTGCTCATGCCGCAAGCCCTCGCGCATGCTGGAGGAGCGGATGCGAGGGCGTCTCGGGTATGAGTTTCCCGGACTCGTCGGTGACGCCGACGCGGCGCAGCCAATCCTCGAACTCGGGCGCGCGCTTCAGGCCCAACGCCTCGCGCACGTAGAGCGCGTCGTGGAAGGAGGTCGACTGATAGTTGAGCATGATGTCGTCGGCGCCGGGAATACCCATGATGAAAGTCACGCCGGCGGCACCGAGCAGCATCAAGAGCACGTCCATGTCGTCCTGATCGGCCTCGGCGTGGTTGGTGTAGCAGACGTCGCAGCCCATCGGCAGGCCCAGCATCTTGCCGCAGAAGTGGTCCTCGAGACCGGCGCGGATGATCTCCTTGCCGTTGTAGAGATACTCGGGACCGATGAAGCCGACCACGGTGTTGACGAGGAGCGGCTTGAACTTGCGGGCGACCGCATAGGCCCTGGCCTCGATGGTCTGCTGATCGACGCCGTGATGGGCGTCTGCCGAGAGCGCCGAGCCCTGCCCGGTCTCGAAATACATGACGTTGTCGCCAACGGTGCCGCGCTTCAAGGCGAGGGCCGCTTCGCGCCCTTCCTTCAAGGCTGCAAGCGTCACGCCGAACGATGCATTCACCGCCTCCGTACCGCCGATGGACTGGAAGACAAGGTCGATGGGCGCGCCGCGGTTGATCGCCTCGATCGAGGTCGTGACGTGGGTCAGCACGCAGCTCTGGGTCGGAATCTCGAAACGGGCGATGATCTCGTCCATCATGCGGACGAGATCGATGATCGCGCCGACGTTGTCGCTCGCGGGGTTGATGCCGATCACGGCGTCGCCGCAGCCGTACATCAGGCCGTCGACGATGGAAGCGGCAATGCCGCGCTTGTCATCGGTCGGATGGTTCGGCTGCAGGCGGGCGGACAGGCGGCCCGGCAGGCCGATGGTGTCGCGGAAGCGCGTGACGACGGAGGCCTTCTTGGCGGCGAGGATGAGGTCCTGGTTGCGCATGATCTTCGAGGCGGCGGCCACCATCTCGGGCGTGAGGCCGGGCGTGAGCTTTTTCAGGGTCGAGGTGTCGGCGGCGTCGGACAACAGCCAGTCACGGAACTGGCCGACCGTCATGTGGGAGACGGGCGCGAAGGCTGCGGCATCGTGCTCGTCGATGATGAGACGGGTGACGTCGTCGGCCTCGTAGGGAATGACGGCCTCCTTGAGGAACTGCATCAGCGGCACGTCGGCCAGCGCCATCTTGGCGGCGACGTTCTCCTCGGCGTTCAAGGCGGCGACGCCGGCCAGGACATCGCCGGATCGCGGCGGCGTCGCCTTGGCCATCAGCTCCTTCAGATCCGCGAATCGATACGTGATCTGGTGCCAAACCGCCTGGTACATCGCTGCCTCTCCCTGGATGACAGGGTGATCATAGGCGACGTGGCGGGGGCCTGCCAGCCGGACTATTGGGCAAGGAGCGGCGGAAAGAGCAGGCCCCGGCTTTACCATAGGAAAGCCGGGGCCCGACGCCTGACCGACGCGCTACACGCTACGCAGACCATCCACGCCACGCTACGAAGCTCATTTCCTGGACCCGGTCGCTTCTGCGCCTCAGACGAGGTTCCAAAAGCGGATGGCCGCGGGGCCCAGGATGACCACGAAGAGGACCGGCAGGAAGAACAGGATCATCGGCACGGTAAGCTTGGGCGGCAGCGAGGCCGCCTTCTTCTCGGCGTCCGACATGCGAATGTCGCGGTTCTCCTTGGCCATGACGCGCAGCGCCTGGCTTACGGGCGTGCCATAGCGCTCGGCCTGGACGAGCGCGGTCGCGACTGCCTTGACGCCGAGCAGCCCGGTGCGCTTGCCGAGGTTGTCAAAGGCCTGGCGCCGGTCCTGCAAGTAGGACAGCTCGGCCGTGGTGAGCGATAGCTCCTCACCGAGCTCGATCGACTGAACCGTGATCTCCTTGGCGACACGACCGAACGAGGCCTCGACGGACATGCCCGATTGGACGCAGATGAGCAGCATGTCGAGGGCGTCGGGGAAGGCCTGCTTGATCGACTGCTGGCGCTTCTGGGCGAGGTTCTCGATGAACAGGTTGGGCAGGTAGAAGCCGCAGAAGGCGGCGACGAGCGCGATCAGGACCTTCATCATCGGCGCGTAGGCGACGTCGGCAATGAAGAAGAGATAGATCAGGGCAATCACGAAGACCACGGGGGGCGCCGCGACCCGGAAGAACATGAAGGCGACGAGAGGCGCCTGGCCTCTCAATCCCGCCATCTTGAGCTTGTTGCGCAGCTCCTCGTTGTCGAACTGGGAGCGCAGATCGAGCCTGTCGACGATCTGCTGCATGTAGCCCTTGGGCGTCTGGCGCAGCTTGGTCGTGCTGTGGCGATCCTTGGCGGTCATCTCGGCCAGGCGCTGCGAGCGCATCTTGTCGCGCTCGATGGCCATGGTCTTCATGCGCTGGGCCGTGCGATCGGTCTCGAGGAGCGGCATGACGATGACGAGCATGGTCGCGAACACGGCGATCGCCGAAAACAGCGTCGCCAGGAACTGCGGGCTCATGATGGTATCGACGATGTCCATAGGATCGCCTCGGGCCGCCCTAGAATTTGAAGTTGATCATCTTGCGCATGACGAGGACACCGCAGGTCATCCAGAAGGCGCCGGCGAGAATGAAGAGATTGCCAGTCTTGGTCACGAACAGCGGCATGATGTAGTCGGGCGAGGAGCCGTAGACCATGAACATGACGCCGGGCGGCATCGAGCCCAGCACCATGGCCGAGGTCTTTGCCTCAGCGGACAGCGCCTTCACCTTCATGGACATCTTCAAGCGGTCGCGCAGCACGCCGGACAGGTTGCCGAGCGCCTCCGATAGATTGCCGCCGGATTGCTGCTGGATGGCGATGACGATGGCCAGGAATTTGACCTCGGGCAGCGGCATCCTGAGAACGAGGCGGTCCATAGCCTCGCCCAAGGGAACGCCGACGCGCTGCTGCTCGACGATCTCGGCGAACTCGCTCGCAATCGGCTCAGGGCTCTCGCGGGTAATGACCTGCAAGCACTCGTGAAGGGGAAGGCCTGATTTCACACCGCGGACGACGACGTCGATCGCGTTGGCGAGGTTCTCTACAAACTTCTTCTGGCGCCGCTGGACCAGCTTGGCGAGCACGAAGCGCGGCAGGCCCAAGCCGCCAAAGATCATGGCGGCGGCGGTCACCATCGGTCCCGCGACGGATTGGGGGAGCAGGAGCGCAGCGAGCACGGCGCAGACAACGGCTGAGATGGCGCTCGCAATCCAGAAATTCTTGGGATCCTGCTCGAGGCCGGCGCGCATGAGCTGGACGCGCAGCGTCGCCTTCTCCTTGGCTTTCTGGCGCGTCTCGATGTCCTTCAGACTGTCCGCGACCTGCTTCTTGCGGCTTGCTGCGACCTCTGCCGCGGAGCGGGTCGCAACCTTCTTGGCGCGGCTCTCGGTGACGCTCGCAAGGCGCTTCTCCTTCTGCGTCTCGCCGGAAAAATAGGGATAGGTGAGGGTGAAGACGATGGCCGAGAGCGCGGTCGCCACGGCGAGCGCGGTCAGAAGCGGCATCAGGCTCGCGTCAAGCATTGGTCTCTCCGAGCGGGGTGCCGTTCTCGTCGCGAATCTCGGAGGCTGCGAGGGCGGCGGCGAGCCGGCCCTCCTCCTTGTAGTAGACGGCCCGGTCCCAGAAGGCCGGGCGGGCTATGCCTGTCGAGCGGTGGCGGCCGATGAGCTTGCCGTAGGCATCCTCGCCCGTGATCTCGTAGACGATGAGGTTCTGGAGGATGATGGTCTCCTCCTCGATGCCGATGACCTCGGCTACGTGCGTCACCTTGCGCGAGCCATCGCGGAGGCGGGACGCCTGGATGACGACGTCGATGGAGCCGACGATCATCTCGCGGATGGTGCGGATGGGGAGCGTGAAGCCGCCCATCATGATCATCGATTCAAGGCGGCTCAGGGCCTCGCGCGGGCTGTTGGCATGCAGCGTGCCCATGGAGCCGTCGTGGCCGGTATTCATGGCTTGCAGGAGGTCGAACGCCTCCGGTCCGCGCACCTCGCCGACGATGATGCGCTCGGGGCGCATACGCAGGCAGTTCTTCACGAGATCGCGCATGGTGATCTCGCCCTCGCCTTCGAGATTGGGCGGGCGCGTCTCGAGGCGGACGACGTGAGGCTGCTGCAGCTGGAGCTCGGCTGAATCCTCGCATGTGATGATGCGCTCGTCCATGTCGATGGAGCCGGTCATGCAGTTGAGCAGCGTCGTCTTGCCGGAGCCGGTGCCGCCCGAGATCAGGATGTTGCATCGCACACGGCCGATGATCTCGAGAATGGTCTTGGTCTGCTGCGTGATCGAGCCGAACTTGGCCAGCTGTGTAAGGGTGAGGCGGTCCTTCTTGAACTTGCGGATGGTGAGAACCGGGCCGTCGATGGCGAGCGGCGGGGCGATGACGTTGACGCGAGAGCCGTCGGGGAGGCGGGCGTCGCAGATCGGGCTGCTCTCGTCGACGCGCCGTCCCACCTGGCTCACGATGCGCTGGCAGATGTTCATGAGCTGCTGGTTATCGGCGAAGCGGACCGAGGTCTTCTGCGTCTTGCCGCCGACCTCGATAAAGGTGGTCGCGGCGCCGTTGACCATGATGTCAGCGATGTCGTCGCGCGCGAGCAGCGGCTCCAAGGGGCCATAGCCCAGGACGTCGTTGCAGATGTCCTCGAGCAGCTCCTCCTGCTCGGCGATCGACATGACGACGTTCTTGACCTGGATGATCTCGGAGACGATGTCGCGGATCTCCTCGCGCGCGGCAGCCGAGTCGAGCTTGGCGAGCTGGGTCAGATCGATGGTGTCGATGAGCGCATTAAAGACCGTCGTCTTGACGTCGTAGTATTCCTCGGAGTGGCGATGCTGGACCTCAAGGGACTCGGGTTGCGGCACGGGAGCCGCGGCCACAGGCGTACCCGCTGCCGGCTGCTCGGCGGGCTTTGGCTTCGGTGCGCTTTGGATCGCGGGCTGGGGCTGGGCCAGCCGGCGCTCGGCTCCGGACTCGCTCGATCTTCTGCCGAACATGTGTCGCTACTCCCAACGCGGAAGCTTGAGCTTCTCGAAGAGAGGGGCGAGAGCCGATCTCTTCTCGGTCTTCAGTTCCTTGCGGTGGGCGAGCGCCATGGCCATGCTGCGGAACGCCTCCGCGGCCTTCGCATTGGCGTTGAGCTCCTCGAGCATCTGGCCGTTGTTGGCGGCCTGACCGAAAGCCTCGCAGTCGAACTCGATGACGGCGAGGGCCTTCAAGCCCAGGGCCTGCTCGAACTCGTGCGGCGTTATCTCGGGGCGCTTCGGCATATTGGCCGTGTTGATGACGAGATGGGGAGCCGAGTCGTTCTTGCGCGCGCTCTTGGCCAGATCGAGGATGTTCTTGGCGTTGCGCAGATTGGCGAGATCGGGCGCCGCCGTGATGACGATCTCGTCGGCTTGCAGCAGCAGACGCTTGGTCCAGGCAGTCCAGGTATGGGGAAGATCGACGGCGACGTAGGGCATGTTCTGGCGGACGATGTCGATCACCGTCTCGCAGGCGTCGGGGGCGAGATCATAGTCTCGGTCGAGCAGGACGGGAGCAGCAAAGATCGAAAGATGCTGGGAGCAGGTCGTGAGCAGACGGTCGAGGAGGACCTCGTCGAGACGCTCGGGGCTCTGGAGTGCGTCGGCGATGCCCTGGACAGGGTCCTGGTTGAAATCGAGGCCTGCGGTCCCGAACGCGAGGTCGAGATCGGCAATCACCACGTTGGCCTTCAAAACCTCCGAGAGCTTCCAGGAGACGTTGTGGCAGATCGTCGACGAGCCGACGCCGCCCTTGGCGCCGATGAAGGCGAACACCTGACCCACGGGATCCGTGCTCGGGTTGTTGTAGAGATTGGACAGGCTCTCCATGAGCTCGACGACGGAGACGGGCGCGACCAGATACTCGGAGACGCCGCGCTTCAGGAGCTCACGATAGAGAACGACATCGTTCAACGAGCCGATGATGACGACCTTCGTGCCCTGGTCGCAGTGCTGGGCAAGCTCGTCGAGATCGGCCAGGAGCTCTTGGCGTGAAAGAGACGATTCGAGGATGATCAGGTTGGGTGTCGGGCTTTCCTGAAAGTGGGCCACGGCGGCCGCCGTGCCGCCCATCTGGATGGTGACGTGCGCCTTCGTCAGGCGGCGGTCCTCCGAGGCTTGCTGGACGACGTCGGCCATGGTGTGGGATTCGCAGAACGCCTGGATCGAGATGCGCGGAATGGGCCGCGCGCGCTCGTTCAGCGCGCGAGCGGGAGCATCCTCGGCGGCATCGTGGCCGAGCTGGTCGCCCGCTCCCGATTGTCCGGCGTGCTCGGAGGAATAGGCTGTCTTAGTCATGATCGGCAAAGACCTCAGTTTGTCGTCTTGACCTTCACCCTCTCGTCGTCGGACTTCTGCGAGACGGTCGACTCGCCTCGAGCGTATTTGTCCCAGACCGTGTCGCGGCGCTCAGCCGCGCGATCGCTCTCGGTGCGCGGACCGATGAGGTCGGCGGGATTGGCGACCTGCGCCGCGAAATTGTGCTGCGTGGCGCAGCCGAGATTGGGATAGGGCAAATTCTGGGGCTCATAGGCGAGGTTCGTCGGCCAGAAGCCGCACTCGGGACCGGTGGCGACAAAGCGCAGATAGGAGACGCGGATGGGAGGCTCGCGGCCTTCCTCGGCCTGGTAGGCCTGGACCGCAATCGAGGTCTCGGCGAAGCCGTAGTCAGACAGGATGCGGCGGATCTGGCGCACGGCATGCATGGCCGCGACCTCATTGTCGGCGCCCCCCGGAGCCGAGATGACGAGGCGGCTGTTGCCGGCGTCGCTGGCGCGGGACTGATCGGCGAAGGCCAAGACCTCCGCGCGCTGCTGCGGGGTGAGCCCCTGCGCGTGGCGGCCGACCTTGAGATTCATCGTCTGCGGCTCCTGGGAGACGCGAATGGGGTGACGCTGGGCCGTGTCGACAAGCGTAAAGGGGGCAACGGGGGGCTCATCATAGAAGAGCCTGCAGGCGCCCAAAGGGAGCGTGAGGAGCGCGGCGGCCAGCGCGCCGCGCAGATGTGCGCTCAGCGCGGGAGCGGGTGCTGCCAGCAGTCTCTTTGCGGACTTCATGGTGCTTCTCCAGCGCGCCGTCATTCGACGATGAATCCGTAGTCGCCCTTCAGGTCGCCTACGGGCATGACGGGTTCGGTGCCGTAAATCTTGTTCAGGTAGCCGAGGAAGTTCGCCTTGCGATCGGAGGCCTCGCCCAGACCGTCGAGCGGGCGCGCGAGGTCCTGGCGTGAGACGGGCTTCACGAGATAGGGCGTGACGATGACGACGAGCTCCGACTCCTGCTTGATGAAGTCGCGGCTCCTGAAGAGCGTGCCGAGGATGGGCAGGTCCTTGAGGCCGGGAAAGCCATCGATATTCTGGCGGACACCGTCGGTGATGAGACCGGCGAGGGCAAGCGAACCGCCCGACGGCAGTTCGACCGTCGAGTTGGCCTGGCGCTTCTTCAAGGCCGGGATCGAGATGAAGTTCAGCGTCACGGCGCCGAGGTCGGTGAGCTCGCTCACCTCGCTTTCGATCTTCAGGCTGATGCGGCCCTCAGAGAGCACGGTCGGCGTGAAACTGATGCCGACGCCGAACTCCTTGTAGGTGACCGTGGTCTGGCCCTGGCTGTCGACGAGCGGGATCGGGAACTCGCCGCCGGCGAGGAACTTCGCGGATTCGCCCGAGATGGCAGTGAGATTGGGCTCGGCGAGCGTCTTGATCAGGCCGTCACGCTCGAGCGCGCGCACGGCCTTGGTGATCGTGGTGTCGCTCGAGTTCCAGGCCGCGTCGAAGCCCGAGTTGCCGAAGGGCATGCTCGCCGCGTTGGTCGGTCCTTTGTTGAAGAGGCCGAGGCTGCCTGCGGCCGGGCCGATCGTGGCGATGCCGGGCAACGGCAGGGTGCCCAAGCCGGCGGCGGCGGTGAGTGGCAGGGCGTTCTCAGTTAGAATTGCGGTCGAGAAGTTGCCCGAGTTGATGGCCGCGCCGAGGTTGACGCCGAACTGCTTCAAGAGCGATCGCTGAACCTCGGCGACGACGACGCGCAGCATCACCTGCTCCTCGCCTTCGACGGAGAGCATGTTGATGACCTTGAGCTTGTCGCGCTTGTCGTCCTCGGGCGCCGGCGAGACGATGAAGCGGGAGGCGATGTCGAAGGCGCGGCTCGAATCGATGGGGTTGCGCACCGAGCCCGTCAGAATGACGGTCTCGTTCAGGATCTCGGTCTTGATATTCGAACCGGGGAGCAGACGCTGGAAGAGTGCGTCGAGCACGGCAGTGTCCTGCTCGACCGAGATCTCGAGCGTCAGGACCTGCTCGCCGTTGGCATCGAAGAAGAAGGCGTTGGATTGGCCGAGCTTCTTGCCGATGAGGTGCACGCGGTTCGACGTCTGGACGACGGCGTCGACGATCTCGGGCGCCGAGACCATGACGTCGCGCAGGTCGCGCGGCATCTCGATCAGGAGCGCCTTGTTCTTGCCGAGGCGGATGGTGCGCGTTTGCGGCAGGGCCTCATTGACACTAATGCGCAGCACCGAGCGGTGGGTGCTCGCGCCCTCCGGCGGCGGAGGCGGCGGCAGCGGGCCGGGATGCGGAAGACCTTCCGCGAACGCAGGGATGATCCCCGAGATCAGCAGAGCGCAGGCGAGCAAGCCGCCAGCTTCCAGCACAGCCCAGAACCGTGACTTCTTTGCAGAAGTTCGCATCGTGCAGCCTTCCGACGAACTAGAGACTTTGAGCAGAACTCAGTTCATGCCAAACGCACGCGACGAAACGCCGTAACGCGTTACGCCGATGGAACGAGCCTCCATCGGCCTTTCGAGCGCGTCGCCAGCACTGGGGCCGGCGCCATTCGCATCGAGATCGGATATCGAGCGCAGCGAAAGGGTCAGCTCTCCCTTGGTGCTGCCGAGGGCGAGGATCTCGGACTGGCGCGGCGTGAGCTCGAGAGTCGCGGTCGAGGCGCTGCTATCGGCAACACGCTTGCCTTCCTTGGTCTCGATCTCCTGCCCGATGGCAAGGACGCGGACGTTGCTGAGCAGCGTGTCGCTAACGTAGTCCTCGGCGCCGTTGCGGCCCTTCACACGCTGGATGAGGATGACGTCGACGCGGTCGTTGGGCATGATGAGGCCGCCGGCAGACGTCTCGAGCTTGATCTTGGTCGAGACTGCGCGCATGCCAGCGGGCAGGATCGCCGCCAACACGCCGCCCTGTCCGGCCTTGATCAGCTTCTGGGCCGTGATCGGCTCGCCAGCCATGATCGGTGCGCGCGCTATGGCACCCGACATCTGGGTCAGGGCGTTGGGCGCCGAGGCCCTCGTGATGTAGCCCGTGGTGGCCGTTTCCTCCGGCCAGGGCTGCCAGCGAAGCTGGGTCTCGGCGGCCGACTGGCCCAGACCGATGTCGGCGGCAGCGACGAGGACTTCGCTCGATTTGACGTGCACCTCGACGGTCTTCTCAATCTGGGGCTTGTCGACGAGCCCCTGCACCATGATGAAGGCGAGAAGACCGGCCGTTCCGGCGATCGCAATGCCGGTGAGCTGTGCTCTTTTCATTGGCGCAATTGGTCCCTCGTGGCGGCACGCTCACCATTCCGATGTCTGAGATTCAATCTGCGCGACAAACGTCAACGAGAGGTTAATCGCTGCCGCGAAACGGAGCGATCCAGCGAGGCCCGGGCGAAGCGGAGCGGCGCTGCAACAGGTGCAACAGGCGCGCCCAGTGCGTCAGCCGGTGAAGGTCGCGAACCACACCGTCTGCGGGTAGATCCAGAGCGCGCCAGCCGCGATGGCGAGGCCATAGGGGATGCCGCTGCCGCTCCTGTGCAGGTTCAAAGCCCATTCAGGCCCGGGGAGCGCCGCCACCGGGAATTTCCGGTAGGCGAGAATGGCGAGCGCGAGGGCCCCGCCGAAAACGGCCACGACAGCAATGAAGGCGACGAGTATCTCGCCGTAGCCGATCCAGAGCGCGGCGACCGTCATGAGCTTGGCGTCGCCACCGCCGAGCCAACCGCATGCAAAGAAGACGATGCCGACGCAGAGCACGAGTGCGGCCGCGCCTACGTGGGCTGCGACAGTCTCAAGCGGGAGACCGGCCTGATAGGCTGCAACCGCGAAGGCTACGGCCAAGGCAGCCGAGATGCGATTGGGAATGGTCATCGTCAGGAGATCCAGCGCGCCGGCGAAGGCCATGGCGGCCGGAAAGACGAGCATGAGCGCAGTCTCGAGCACGGATCCCACCTATCCGAGAAGTTCTGACGAAAGGCGCGACAGAACGATCAAGTGTCGCGCAGGCCCCTTAAACTTTTCTTAAGCAGCGTGCGGCGGTGCGCGGCATGATTCGCGGCATGGCCTCGCGCCATGCGCCTGCTACTCGAACTTGGCAGCTACGTTGGAGAAGATGCCATTTAGCGAGCCGGGGAAGGACGCGAGGGCCACCACCAGGCTCAGCCCTACGATGGCAACGATGAGGCCGTACTCGATCGATGTCGCGCCGCGCTCGTCAGCGTGGAATTTCCGGATGTCGCGCCACACTGGCCCCTCTCCCCAATCTGTCATAGCTCAGCGACCAGAAACGGCAACGCCACCCGAGGTATGCGGCCCGGGTGGCGTCGTGCGCGAGGCTGGCTCGCGCACTTCGAGCGGATCGCTCGCCAGCCGGGGCCGGCATGGACCTGCCTTGGCCTGACGAAGCTTACTTCTTGAGCTCGGTATCGACCTTCGTGAAGAGGCCGTTGAGGCCTTCCTTCAGCGTGCCGAGGCCGGTGATGATGCCGACGCCGACAATGGCGGCAATGAGGCCGTATTCAATGGCGGTGGCGCCGGATTCGTCGGCAATGAACCGCTTGATGGTCTTTGTCATGCTCTTCCTCCTGAGGCGCGAGAGCGCAAGGCGAGCTTGCGCCCTCTCACAGGGGTCAGCCGCGCGGCAGGTGCCGGCTCTGACCTTCACTGGCCTCTTGCTGCTTACTTCTTGAGCTCGGTATCGACCTTCGTGAAGAGGCCATTGAGGCCGGTCTTCAGCGTGCCGAGGCCGGTGATGATGCCGACGCCGACGATGGCGGCGATGAGGCCGTACTCGATGGCGGTGGCGCCCGACTCATCCTTCAAAAAGCGCGTAACGATGTTGGACATGGATCTACACTCCCAAAGTCGACTTCAACCAGTTCACGGTGGGTTCCTGCCCAACCTCTGAACTCAGCGCAGACTACTCATGGTGAGTTAATCGCATGTAAAATTAGACAGCGTTCCTCTTAATCAGTCTGTATATCCCCGTTAACTTATGGACTATTTGAGTATTCGTTCTTGTATTATCTATCTAACTATCCAAATACATTTGGTTATTAATTTATTATACTTCGTAGTCTCATGTATAACTATCGCAGGCGTTGATTAATATATTATTTTCTCTTTCCGTGTCTGGTCATCATCTCCGCGAGAATGGGAGCTGTGCAGGCGCAATCCGACGCAAAGACCTGCGTCGGAGCGAATCATTCTGGTCTTACCATTGCGTGGACGGACGATTCGCGCCTGCCAGGATGGGAAGGAATTCACCCTCGGCAACGCCCCTGTTCCGATCGGGGACATCGAGTCGGGCCCGCCGGGCAGGTGCCGGCGCATTGCCCGCGTGCAATCTGCCGGGCAAAGGTCGAGCTATTCGTACTTGCCGTGGCAGTGCTTGTACTTGTTCAGCCCCAAGAAATATGTATCTTTTTCAAGATGTTACGATCAAATTTCTGGTCTGTCTAGCTTTTGTCTATGTCAACTAACTGGAATTTCTACATATTTTTTCTAGACAAAGTATCGCTCATCCGTAGACTGATTATATGGCTCTCACGAAGCAGGCGAAGACGCTTTCCAAGCAACAGACGGAAGCTGTGCTCGCCTATTTATGTACGACCCGCCACCCCACGCGTAATCGCGTGATCTTCCTGCTCTCCATCAAGGCAGGTCTGAGGGCGAAGGAGATAGCAGGACTGACGTGGTCCATGGTCACGACATCTGACGGGACGATCTCGCCTGACATCGCCATCCACGATCAAGCGTCTAAAGGCAAATCGGGCAGACACGTTCCCATGAGCAAGGAGCTACGCCTCGCACTGCATACATGGAAGGGCGAGTGCCCACAGGCAAACGCAGAGCAGCGCCTCATTCAGACAGAGCGTAGCAAGGCGACCTCATCGCAGGTGCTCATAAATATGTTTCGAGGTTGGTACAGTGCGCTGGGCTTCGAAGGCTGTTCTAGCCACTCAGGAAGGCGAACCTTCATCACCAACGCTGCCAGGCGGATATCGACTGTTGGCGGTTCCCTGCGTGACGTCCAGGCATTAGCGGGACATTCGTCACTTGCGACAACGCAGCGATATATCGAGATCAATTTGGATGCGAAAAGACGTGTCGTCGACCTGCCGTGAGCGACCGCGACATATAAATACATATGGGCCGTTGGGCCGCTATATTTTTTGAACGATCAGGGCGCGCGTATAAACCAGCCACATATCGTTTGAATTTCGACTAATCAACTTGGGTACTACAAGCCCTTGTTGAATAACTATTGCCTATTTGAATCCAAAGGAGATTTCAGAAAATGATGACGACTACTAATGCTAGAGACCTAATGATTGCGACACGAGGCTTCGTCCAAGAGTTCAATTGGACCAATCCAGTGGCGGTCACGCTTACGATGAAGTCAGCGATCTTCAAGGACGGAATCCTGATCCATGGATCCGCAGCTGACTACTCCAGTAACCTCGACCACTTCCTCAACAAGCTGAACAAACAGCTCTTCGGCGGCCTAGCTAGAAAGGGTTGGTTGCTCAGTGTCTTTGCTGTCTTGGAACGAGGAGCGCTAGGACGCGATCACTATCACCTGACTCTCGACAAACCCACACACCTCACCGCTGAGCAGTTCGCCAGACTGATTAAAGCCATCTGGCGGAAGACAACGTGGGGCCAGGACAGAGTTGATGTGTCGCCTGATGGAAACGAAAGATGGATCAATTACATGACTAAGTTGAGATCCAAGCGTGACTATGCTGACTCAATCGATTGGTTGAACACCTACAGTGCGACCACTCCGCTCAGCGCGATCAAGATCCCATTCAGGTTGAGGATGCGCCACCATCCTAACGACGAGCTGTCACACCTTGCGCGATACTATGGAGCGAAAGCCGAGGCAGCGTGACCAACGCGCGTCACGTTCCAAATGGAACTGTTGGCATCCAATCCAATTACCACAGAAAATATATCAAAATACTCACGTGGTGATGGAGCGACGTGCGCTTCGCAAATATTTCTCCATATGGAAACAGAACCGATTCGAATCAAAGGAATTTTAATGTCAGAGGAACGGAAGATTTTGTTGAGTTTGCCCCAGGCTGTTGTGGCTCAACTAGACGAGGCAGCGAAGGTCTTCAGTATGTGCAGGCTGGATGTCATCAGGCGATCGTTGATGAGAGACCTCCAGTTCGTCATAGGGCACGAAATACCTAACGCACATCGCATCAAGTTGCAGACGGTCGATGCTTACAGAGAGTGGCTCACGGGCCGCTAGTTTATCCACCCGAGCACTTCTATCCCTTCAGATTTTTGGCGTTTGGCGGAGGCGAACGCTCGGCCGCTTGTGTATGCACTCAGAAAGGAGTTAACTAGGAGGATACTTAAGCACGAATTGCGTTGGGGGAGTACATGAGTGCGACCTGGTGGGAGCAATGGCTTGGAGTATTTCGCAGCTGGCCATGGCATGACGCGAGATCCCTATTCGAATTAATCCTCTACTTCCTTGCCGTATTGGGCATACTTGGCTGCCTTCTTCGTCTCGGTACCATCCGCACTATTATCCGCGATTTCCGTGAAGCTCGAGGTCCGATTTGGGATCTTAGAAACACTGTCAACCAGCTCAATGAGCTCGAGCCCGTCATGCGAACACTGGCAGAGCAAGTCGCGTTAGTAGACGAGAGAGTGGAAGCATGGGGCAAGCAAGTAGCTGAACTCCAGGTGGAGGCGGTAAGTTCTCGAACGGCAGCTAGCGACGAGTCACCCCGAATTAGTGACGGGGTAGATGGACTTAATGAAAATCGCGCTGCCGCAGCTGAACAAGAAGACCAGAATTGGCTCACTTTGCGAGACTTCTGGAGAAGAAACACGATGCGTCTTGAATATGTTATCGACCAGATTTCTGACGGAAGGAGCCGGCTAGCTTTTGATAGGCTCCCACGCACGAACTACGAGCGGATCATCAATAAGCTCCAGGGGCAGAAGTTGATCTCGATCGCTGGAGCAAATGCATCCAGGTCGCTCAATGAGCTTTTCTATCGATACCGGCCACGCAACCGCGCAGTCCCAGATGAAGTAGTCGAGTCACTCAGAATACTGGACGGCCAGCTCGATACAGAACTTGTGCCTGTCGCTAAGATACTCGCGGCAGATGATGACGAAGCACCGCGGAGACAACTTGCGGTAAAAAGATCGCCCACCATGTCCGTGGGATCGACCCCAATACCCACGAACGGGCAGGGCAGCAGCGAAAATTTACCTGGGCAACCCAATCCCTGATACTTGTGTGCTCCCTGGTAAATCAGATAGGTGCAGCCCATTGGATTCTGGGGCAGCCTATGGTCAAGAGAAATTTCGCAGAGCATGCGCGTGTCACTGCGATATGCGTCAACCTAGCGCTTGATGGTGTCGAGGAGGATATCCGCGAAGAGCTAGATAGCGCGCATGGGCCGACTGCTGAGACGTTGCGACGCCTTCTTGCGAAGCTCAGGCAGCGTAGAATTTCTGATAGTCGTGCGCAGAACACTCCTGCGCAGTTGACCTAAAACTTTGATACCATGACAGGCGATAGGGCACCTTCACCTAGAGATGACGAGAGTCGTTTCCTCGTTGCGTGGCAGCGCTCGCGGTTTTCCGTGAACGGCAGACATCACTGCGACTAGTGAACAGGTAAGTTGCCCTTCACTTCCGGGCAGGTGCTGTGATGAACGCCGATGATGAGAGCAAAAAACGTTCACACTTAGGACCAATACAGCTCGATACCGAAGCCGACGTAGAGATAAAAATTATCTGTCCCATCCTGACTGGTGCGAATTTTCTCGACGTACCTCTCACGTCGATACGGGCCAAGCAATATTTGCAATCGACGGTTCTCGATAAGGCTGCAGGCAAAACGTCAGGCTACTTCCCGGATTTCTCGGTGTGGGAGAAGGCACTGCCGGTGCTCATCGTCGAAGCCAAGGCTCCCGATGTCGACGCCGAGATTGGATATCGCGAAGCCTCCCTCTATGCGCGCCACCTTAACCAGGCATACAAGACCGGTCTCAATCCTTGCCATTTCATCATCGCCTGCAATGGCCGCCGCCTCCTCGCGGGATATTGGGACAGCAATCCGCAGCTTGACGTCGACGTTGCTGACCTGAAGCCGGGCACTGCTGCGACTGCCAGGCTGCGCGATCTGTGCCAGCACAACATTCTCGCCGCTCACGCGGCTAAGAGCCGTACGGCCTTGCGCCCGACCTCGGTGACTAGGCCCTACAGCCTTGCGGGCGGCAGGGCCATCCTGAACTCAAAGCGACCCTTCAACACCTTCGCTGCCGAGCTATCTCCTATCCTGCGCAAATACTTCACGTCGACGTCCCAGAATAACGATCCTGAAATCTACAAACGCGGCTACGTCGGCTCAGACGAAATCACCGCATACGACCGCATTCTTGAATCCCTGCTCAAGGACAGGATCACCGCGCGCCGTGGTGCCATCATCGAGGAAATAAGGCCAACCCGCTCCAGAGAGCCAAAGCTCAAGGCAGCCATCGATGACTTCCAGGCATCGCGGCCCGCGGAAGGTCAGCTCCAACTAATCACAGGCGGCGTCGGCACCGGCAAGTCACTATTCGCCCGCCGCTACAAGGAACTTCTCCAGCCCCAAGAGCAAGCCGCTGTCTCCCATTGGGCGTTCATCGATTTCAATACCGCTCCCAACGATCTGGGGGCCGCCGAGCACTGGCTGTGTCGAAGCTTTATCGACAGCTTCCAAATCGAGAACCCTGACTTCGATCCCTATGCGCCCGAGAATCTCCCGCGTGTGTTTTCGCAGGACCTGCAACGTCGCCGCGGCGTCTATGCCGAATTGCACAAGGCTTCCGAGCAGGATGAGCAGAAGGCGCGCGGCGAAGATCTCCGTAGATGGCAGGATGACGCGCAGAAATTCGCGTTCGGCATCTGCCGCTATTATCTTGGTGACCGGCAGGAAAGTGTCGTAGTCGTTCTCGATAACGTCGACCGGCTGGATCTTAAAAGCCAGCTCGCGGCATTCCAGCTGGGACTCTGGTTTATGAACCAGAGCCGTGCCTTCATCATCCTGCAGATGCGAGATGACACCTACGAGCGCTACAAGGGTCAGCCTCCGCTCGACACATTCCGCTCTGGCGTGACATTCCACATTACGCCGCCGCGCTTTCTCGATGTCGTCAAGCGTCGCCTTGAGCTCAGCTTCGACTACCTGGCGCGCAACACCAGCAACAAGCTCGAGTACTCACTCGCGAATGGGATGAAGATCAGCTACCCGAACTCGATGCTCGGCGAATTCCTAAAAAGCATCTATCTGGAGCTATTTGAACGAAAGCATAACATCTCGCGCATCCTGCAGGGCATCGCGGGACGCGACGTGCGCCGCGCACTCGAAATGTTCGTCAGCATTCTCACGTCGGGCCATCTGCAAGAGGAAGCCATTACCTCGACTGCGAGGGGTGCTGGTGGAATCACTATCCCCGAGCACACCATTCTAAAAATTTTGATGCGCACGGAGTACCGGTTCTTCAGCGACACCAGCGGCTTCGTCAGCAATCTCTTTTATTTCAATGAAAGCTGGCAGCAGCCCAACAACTTCCTAATTCCTGACATCCTATTCTTCCTGTGCGAGAACCGGCGCACGCAGGGTGTCATTGGTCTCGAAGGCTATTTTTCCGTCGAGTATATCGCCGATTTTCTGCAACTCCGGGGCTATGTCAGGGAGGATGTTGTGGCCGCCTGCTCCTGGCTTGTGAGCCGCCAACTGGTTGAGGCCGACCATATGAGTTCTTTGCAGGTGGACCTGCATGACGCCGTCAAAGTAACCGCCTCTGGTTTCATTCATCTGCGCATCTTGTCGGAGCGCATCGAGTATGTTTATGGCGTTCTCGGCGTAACACCCGTCACTAACGACGAGATCGCCCGCAAGATTGCTGACTACATCCTGCGCGAGAACCAGCCTCCCGGCCTCAAGGCCCATCAGAAAGCCCAGTGCGTTCGGGTTTTCCTGCAGTACCTGCGCTACCAACATGCCCAGCTCTCCGCCACCTATCCCGAATTCGGCGGTGATCACACGGGGAGCACCTACGTGATCAAGCGTATTGAAAGTGCGCTCAACCACTTCCAAAATCCTAGCGCTGGACGCCAGCAACAGCCCGATTTGTTAGACGGCTAGTCATTGTGGTCTTAGCGTCGTTATGAAATCTACATTAGCTAATCACGATGAGCGATCCCACTGATCGCCAATGGTAATCTCACAGCGGTGCGCGATCCCACCGTGCGGTCTCATTAGGAAACCCCGATAATCGTGGGAATTATAACGTAGCGAAGACGCTTTTCACCGGTGAAATTCGCGCAGAGCAGACGTCGGCAGTTAGGCGATAAGCGGCCATCGAGCGGTGGGGCTAGTTGAGTCCGCTACTGACCCTGAGCGGTCGGATGCAAGGCGAGCGGGTATCGTCCGCTTATGCACAAAACACTTCAGGAAGACTTCCGGCGCGGCCCTGGCTCGGACAGCGCTTCGAGTATCCGGCAGTCCCTGATGCGTGGGCCACGACAGGACTCGATGACGGCGACGAGTTCGCGACGCATGGCGCGCAGTCGCTTCACCTTGGCATCGATGCGCTCCACCTGATGGCGAGCGAGGGCATCGACCGCCTTGCAGGGAGCGTCCGGTACATCGGCCAGACTTAGCAGCTCGCGGATCTCATCAACGTCGAAGCCGAGATCGCGAGCGTGGCGGATGAAGGTAACGCGGGCAACCGCGTGCGCGTCGTAGCGCCGTTGCCCGCCGTCGGTGCGTGGTGCCGATGGGAGCAATCCAATCTGCTCATAGAAGCGGATCGTCGGGACCTTCACACCGGTCGCCTCTGCAAGCCTGCCTATCCCGAAATCATCCATGCGGACATTCCTCTTGAACCTCTAGTGGCTAGAGATCCTACATTAACACTGGAGACGTGGAAACCGAGGCGCACGGGATGACTGACTGCGACAAGACTGGCTGCGGGTGTTCGGCAGGCGTGACCTTCGATGGGCTCTCATCCGACTACAAGCGCCGCCTTTGGGCGGTGATTGCCATCAACGCTTCGATGTTCGCGGTCGAGATGGGGGCCGGTGTACTGGCGGGCTCGCAGGCCCTGCAAGCAGACGCCCTGGACTTCCTCGGCGACACGCTCACTTACGGCTTGAGCCTCGCGGTGATCGGCCTGTCGCTGCGGGTGCGCGCATCGGCAGCGCTCGTCAAGGGCGTCACGCTGGCGCTAATGGGTCTTTGGGTGCTTGGCTCAACCATGTGGCACACCTTCGTCCTCGGCGTCCCCCGGGCCGAGGTCATGGGCCTGATCGGCTTCCTCGCGCTCGCTGCCAACCTGACAAGCGTTTTGATCCTGCTCAAATACAAAGACGGCGATGCCAACGTACGCTCCGTCTGGCTCTGCTCGCGCAATGACGCGATCGGCAATTTCGCTGTGATGCTGGCAGCCTTCGGTGTCTGGGGCACCGAAACCGGTTGGCCTGACGTGCTTGTGGCTGCGGTTCTTGCCGCACTGTTCCTGCAATCGGCGACAAAGATTCTACGACAGGCGATCGACGAGTGGCGCCTGACGTCGGGTGGCCGGGCGGAGATGATTTCGTCCCCGGCCGAATATGAAAGGGAGAAACGAACGATGACCGCACGCAAATGGCTGATCGTGAGTGCGTTGCTAGCGCTGGCGGCAACGGACTCGATGGTGTTGGCGCAAGGCCAACAGCAGACACCCCAACAACAGATGCCGATGATGGGACCGGGCATGATGGGTCATCAAATGATGGGCCCCGGCATGCAGGGCATGATGGGCCAGGGCGGGATGGGAATGATGGGACCGGGCATGATGGGCGGCCAGGGCATGGGTATGGGCGGCTGCCCGATGATGCGCTCGGGTATGATGGGCCAAGGCATGGGCCAGGGCGGGATGGGAATGATGGGACCGGGCATGATGGGCGGCCAAGGCATGGGCGGCATGATGGGGATGATGGGCCCAGGGGGCATGATGCAGCCCTTTGCCGACGCGAACCTCGCCTATACGAAGGCGATGCTGAAGATCACCGATGCCCAAGAGGCCGCCTGGACCGCGTACGTGACTGCCTTGAAGGCGCACAGCCAGGCGATGCTCGACCTGCAGCAGAAGATGTGGACGCAGACGGGCCAAACTATGCCATCCACCGTCGACCGCATGGATTGGCACGCGCAACTCATGGAAGCGCACCTCAATGCACTGAAGGCGCTGAAGCCAGCCACGGAAGCTCTCTACAAGGTACTGACGCCCGAGCAGCAGCAGACTGCCAATCTGCTCTTGCCCGGCATGTGCTGCACGATGTGACCGCACGTGAGCTACTACTTCAGTAAGGTACTACCGCTCGACTTCGACGCGGCGGTGGCGGAAGTGATGCGGAAGCTCAAGGCTGAGGGGTTCGGCATCATCACCGACATCGACGTGGGTGAGACGCTCAAGAACAAGATCGGTGTCGAGTTCCGCCCCTACCGCATCCTTGGCGCGTGCAATCCCGCACTTGCGCACGAGGCGCTGAAGCTTGAGGACAAGGTCGGCACCATGCTGCCCTGCAACGTCATCGTCCAAGAACTCGCGCCGCGACGGGTGGAAGTCGCGGCGATCGATCCCGTGGCGTCTATGGCAGCGATCGACAATCCGGCCCTGATCGAGAAAGCACGGATCGTCCGCGATAGACTTGAGAAAGTGATTCGGTCACTTTGACCACGCTCTGCAAGGATGACGAAGTTGTATCGGGCCGGCACGCCGCCGAGGCTGTGGCGCCTGCGCCACCCAACCGACTTGGGCCATCAGGGAGCCTCATTTGGCTTGAAATTCCTCCGAAGTGCCTGCATGTAAGCTTTGGTCAACGCTCACGGTTCTCAATGCGACCCAGACGACTGGTTGCACTGCTGCTTATCCTTTTCTTCGTGCCGGCTTCGATGCTGGCGGCGATGCCGCTCAGTTTTTGCCTGGGTTCGGATGGGCATCAGGCAATTGAGTACGTCGTTCAAAATGATCATGGTCGCGCCGAGGTCGGATTAGACCCTCTCATCACGAGCGGTGCTGAAATGCTTGCCGACGTCGTTGGTGCGGTTGAGCATCCCGAATGCGTGGATGTCGCCTTACTGAGCGACGCGCGGACAGACAAACGAGTCAGCGAAATCGATGAAGCAAGATTGGCCAACGTTGTGCCGCCTTGCCTTTTACCCCGTAAATTCGATGCTCAGGCTTTCGCTCATACAGAGCCAAACCCATTTGCTCTAGCTTCGACCGAGCGCGGCGTTAGTCCACAGCTCGTGACGCTTCGCACCACCGTCCTCCGCATATAGACCCCCGAATCTCGCAAGCTGCGGCCACGTATTGGCTTCGTGCCGATGCGTGCCGTGATCATTTGGGATTCGGGGGAATGGGATGCCAGGATTTACTGGCCAAAGGCGCGGAGCGGCCATGGTCGCGTTGGCCCTACTTGTTACAGGGTGTAGCGGTGCTCATCAGGAGCTCGTTCCCGCAGGCGCGGTGTCCGCCGAGGGGCTCGCCTCTGATCGTGATTTGCCGCGGCGTCCTTGGGTCCCGGAGGCGCGCGGCGTTCCTGGTCGCCCGGGAGTACCGGATAGCTCCGACACGCTGACTTTGCGTGCCGCGGTCATTCAGGCTGTCGATTACAGCGCGGCCGTCAAGGCGGCGTCGGTGGAGATCGACGCAAAGCACAGCGAGGCAGCACAGGCCTCCTACAGACCCAACCCGGAACTCTCGCTTGAAGTCGAAAACTTTGGTGGCAGCAAGACCAAGTCCGCCTTCGAGGAAGCTGAAGAGACCCTGCAGTTGTCGCAAACGATCGAGCTTGGCGACAAGCGTCTCAAGAGGCTGGCGGCCGGCCAGTTCGAAGCGTCGCTGGCAAGCTGGGACTACGAGGCCACACGCGTGCTCGCTGCGAGCCAGGCGGCCGAGGCTTTTGTCGACATTCTCGCGGCGCAAGAACGGCTCGCAGTCCTCCAGGACTTCGTCACGATTGCGGATAAGACCCGTTCCAACGTCGACGCGAGGGTCAAGGGGGGACGGGTCAGTCCGATCGAGCTCGATAGGGCCGATGTTGCAGTCGCCCGCGCTCGGGCGCTCGTTGATGCCGAGCGGGCTAAGCTCAATGCCGCACGCGCCAAGCTATCCGCGCTATGGGGTGCCGAGCGGCCGACGTTCGAACGCGCAGCGGGCCGGCTAGGGCGCGAGCGCGCAGCACCGTCGGTCGAACATGTTAGGCAGTATCTCGACAACAATCCCGCGCTCGCACGCTGGGCGGACGAGGTCGGCCAACGCTACGCAGTGCTAGACGTAGAGCGCTCGAAGGCAATCCCCGACATTACGGTGGGTGCGGGCGTGCGTCAGTTTAGCGACGACGATTCGACTGCAATGGTGGCGTCAGTCTCGATGCCGCTCCAGATCTTCGACCGAAACAACGGGAACATAGCCGCCGCCGAGCGGCGCGTGGCCAAGGCCGAGTTCGAAGCAACAGCTGCACGCAATCAGCTCGTTGGCTCCTTGGTCGAGGCGCTCGGCGCGCTCGCGGTAGCCAATGCTCAGGTGAGCTCCTTTGAAGCCAAGGTTTTGCCCGCGGCGCAGTCGGCATTCGACAAGACCCGCGTGGGCTACGAGGAGGGCAAGTTCGATCTCTTGAACGTCCTCGATACACAGCGCGTGCTTTTCGAGGCGCGCCTCGATCTCGTCAACGCGCGTGCCGACTACGAAAAGGCGCGCGTGCAGGTGGAAGCTCTCATCGGACGGAGCCTCAATGATCTTTGATGCACAGGTGCACGGAAACTGGCCGACGGAGCCGCATTCATGACGTGGATGTGGAAGTCCGCCGTATTGGCTGCGGCGCTTGCGCTGGCCGCAGTCGTTGGGCTGCGCGAGTTCGGCACTTCCATCGCACCGGAAAACAGCGAAGCACATGAGAATGGCGCCGCCGATGCCCACGGCGAGGACAAATCAGGCGACGATCACGCGCACGACAAGGTGGCAAAGGCCGAAGGCTCGGCAGCGGAAGCCGGTCACGCCCATGGCGCCGCGAAAGGCCACGGCGAAGGCGAGGAGGGCCTAGTCAAGCTGACGCCCACTCAGCTTCAGACTTCCGGGATCGAGATGGCTCCGGTGGCGTCGGGCACGCTCGTCAAGGAGATCGCGGTTCCCGGCCGCGTGAGCCTGAATCTGGACAATCAAGCCAAGGTTGTTCCGAAGGTCGCGGGCACTGTGGCGACGATATCAAAGCGCCTCGGAGAAACTGTCGCCAAGGATGAGGCGCTTGCCACAATTGAGAGCCGTGAGATTGCAGACGCCAAGGCGGAATATCTCGAAGCATGGCGCGCGGAGGAACTCGCAAAAGGAATCTACGAGCGCGAAGAGCGCCTCTGGACGCAGAAGGTGACGGCGGAGCAGGAATTCCTCAACGCCAAGAACACATTTGAGACGGCCAAAATCAAGCTCGATTTGGCGCACCAGAAGCTCCACACGTTCGGGCTGGCAGAAGAAGCAATCGAGCGCCTGGCGAAGACGCGAGACGACGCGTCTTTCCGAACCTACGAAGTCCGCTCCCCGATTTCGGGGCAGGTTACGGCGCGCGATCTTGTGCTTGGTCAGGTCGTAAGCACGGACAAGGAAATCTTCACCATTGCTGACCTGTCTACCGTCTGGGTCGATCTCGCGATCCAACCGGCAGACGTGGCATTCGCCGCAGTTGGACAGGAGGTGCGGATCGAGGGCGGCTCACGGAAAGCGAACGGCAAGATTGTCGTCTTGAGCCCAGTCATCGATCCTGACACGCGCTCCGCCAAGGCGGTCGCCGAGATCGACAATTCGAACAAGGAGTGGAAGCTCGGCGACTTCGTCAGCGCGCAGCTCATCTCAGCCCGCAACGAAGCCAATCTCGTTGTGCCGCGCGACGCCATCCAGACGATTAAGGGAGAGAAGGTGGTGTTCGTCAGCGAGGACGGCGGCTTCAAAGCGCGACCGGTGACGACGGGCCGCGAGGATTCGAACAGCGTCGAGATCGTCTCGGGCATCGAGTTCGGCGAGACGATCGCCACCAGGAACACCTTCGCGCTCAAGGCCGAGCTCGGCAAGGCCGAAGCCGAGCACGCGCATTGAGAGAGAGCGGAGCACACCGGTGATAGAGCGTATCCTCAGCTTTTCGATCACGCATCGGTTCTTGATCGTGCTTCTCGTAGCCGCTCTTTCGGCCATTGGCCTGCGTTCCTTGAATGAGTTGCCGATCGATGCCGTGCCCGACATCACCAACAATCAGGTGCAGCTCAACACCGAAGCACCGGCTCTTTCACCCTTCGAGATCGAGAAGAACGTCACATTTCCCGTCGAGACCGCACTCGCCGGCATTCCTGGCCTTTCGTACACCCGATCGCTGTCCCGCAACGGCTTCTCGCAAGTCACCGCGGTGTTCGAGGACGACGTGGACATCTACTTCGCGCGCTCGCAAGTCGCGCAGCGTGTGGCACAGGCCAAGGAGAATTTGCCCGAGGGCGTAGAGCCGCAGATGGGCTCGGTCTCGACGGGGCTTGGCGAGATCTACATGTGGACCATCGAGTATCAGCATCCTCGCGGCAAAGACGCGAAAATCGAGGAGGGAAAGCCTGGATGGCAGAGCGACGGCAGTTATCTCACGCCTGAGGGGCTGCGGCTCTCGAAAGATTTCGAGCTGGCGACGTACCTCCGCACCGTCCAGGACTGGATCGTTCGACCCCAAATCAAGGGCATCCCAAATGTCGCCGAGGTCGATGCCATCGGCGGCTATGAGCTGCACTACGTGGTTGAGCCCGACCCGCAGAAGCTGCTCTCGTTCGGGCTTTCCTTCAGTGACGTCATTCAGGCGCTCGAAAGCAACAACACGAGCATCGGTGCCGGCTACATCGAGCGAAAGGGTGAGGCCTACGTCGTGCGGGCCGACGGACGGCTGGAGAACGTGCAGGACATCGGCACCGTTATTCTCGGCAACCACAACGGTGTGCCGATCTTTGTCAAGGATGTGGCCGACGTCATCATCGGACGCGAACTCCGCACCGGTTCGGCCAGCAGCAACGGGAGCGAGGTGGTCGTCGGAACGGCGATGATGCTCAAGGGAGGCAACAGCCGAACCGTCGCCAGCGCCGTCGACGAGAAGATGCAGGCCGTCAGCAAGACCCTGCCGCCCGATATCATGGTCAGGACCGTGCTCAACCGCACGAAGCTGGTCGATGCGACGATTGCAACCGTTGCCAAGAACCTCGCGGAGGGCGCGGCGCTCGTCATCGTCATTCTGTTTCTGTTGCTTGGAAATTTCCGCGCTGCGCTTATCACCGCGCTCGTCATCCCTATCACCATGCTCCTGACGGCAACGGGCATGCTATGGACGGGCGTTTCGGCCAATCTCATGAGTCTCGGCGCCTTGCACTTCGGCCTAATAGTGGATGGCGCCGTTATCGTCACCGAGAATTGCCTGAGAAGGCTCGCTGAGCGCCAACACCACGAGCGGCGCACGCTGACGCAGCACGAGCGCCTGCACGAAGTGATGGTTGCCAGCAAGGAAATGATCCAACCGTCGGTTTTCGGCCAGGTCATCATCATAACCGTCCATGTCCCCCTTCTCACGTTCGCCGGCGTTGAGGGGAAAATGTTCGAGCCGATGGGCATGACGGTCATCATCGCCCTTGTCGCAGCATTCGTCCTCTCGCTGACCTTCGTCCCGGCAATGATCGGCATCTTTGTCACCGGCAAGGTCGACGAAAAGGACAATTGGATTATCCGCAGCGCCAAAAGCGTCTACCGACCGGTGCTCGGCGCAGCCCTCAGGGACGCACGGTTCGTCATCTGGTCGTCGGCACTATTTTTTGTCTTCACGCTCTTCCTGTTCACGCGGCTTGGGCAGGAGTTCATCCCGACGCTCGATGAGAAAGACGTGGCGATGCACGCCATGCGGATTCCGAGCACGGGGCTCACCGAGTCGACAGATATGCAGCTCAAGGTGGAGCGAGCTATCGCTGCGTTGCCTGAGATCGCGTTCGTATTTTCCAAGACCGGCACCGCCGAGATGGCCGCCGATCCCATGCCGCCGCATGTCTCGGACACATTTATCATCCTGAAACCGGAATCGGAGTGGCCTGACCCGTCGCTCACCAAAGCCGAGGTCGTGCAAAAAATTGCCGATGCGGTCGGTACCCTTCCCGGCAACAACTACGAGTATACGCAGCCGATTCAGATGCGCTTCAACGAGCTCATCGCCGGCGTGCGCGGGGACGTGGCCATCAAGGTATACGGCGACGATTTCGAGCAGTTGACGGAAACTGCCAACAAGATCGCTGGCGTCCTCCGCACGGTCCAGGGCGGCGCCGATATCAAGGTCGAACAAACCACCGGCCTGCCGATGCTCGATGTCAAGCTCGACAAGGGCGCGATAGCCCGCAACGGCCTAAATGTTGCCGACGTCCTGGACGTCATCTCGATTGCAATCGGCGGGCGTGAAGCCGGCGTTGTGTTCCAGGGCGACCGGCGATTCCATATCCTCGTGCGGCTTCACGACCAGCTGCGCGAGAATATTGCCACGCTTGAGAACCTCCCCGTTCCGCTCCCCGGCGACAGCGACGAGGGCGCCAGCAGTCGCCCGGCATTCATTCCCCTCAAGGCCATCGCGCGGTTCGAGACCAGCGAAGGCCCAAATCAAATCAGTCGCGAGAACGGCAAGCGACGCGTGGTCGTGCAGGCAAATGTGCGCGGCCGCGACATCGGATCGTTCGTGGCCGAGGCCCAGGAGAAAATTGCGGCCCAAGTAAAGGTGCCCGCTGGGAGCTGGCTTGATTGGGGTGGTCAGTTCGAAAACCTCCTCGCAGCACGCAATCGATTGCTGATCGTCGTACCAGCCTGCTTCTTCGTCATCTTCCTCATGCTCTTCACGGCGTTCGGCAACGCGCGCGAAGCGTTGCTCGTGTTCTCTGGCGTCCCGCTGGCCATCTCGGGCGGCATTCTGACGCTCTACTTCTCGGGAATGCCATTCTCCGTTTCCGCGGCTGTCGGCTTCATCGCGCTGTCGGGGATCGCCGTTCTCAATGGTCTCGTGATGGTCACGTACATCAATGAATTGCGACTCAGGGGCCTCCGCGTGGAACAGGCGATCATTCAAGGTGCGATGACGCGGCTCAGGCCTGTGCTCATGACGGCGCTCGTCGGTTCGCTGGGTTTTCTCCCGATGGCGGTTGCGGGCGGAACTGGCGCCGAGGTGCAGAAGCCGATCGCCTTCGTCGTCATCGGCGGCTTGATCACCGCAACACTGCTGACGCTGGTGGTACTGCCAGCGCTCTACAAGCGATTTTCATTGAGTGAGGAGCTCACGACCGAGGAAGTAACGCGCACCAGGGAGCTGCAAGCATGACGTCACTACGTTCCATTCTAGTCGCGTCGATTGTTCTGAGCGCAATGGCCTCCGCAACCCCGATACTTGCCGAAGACGGTCACGAGCACGCAGCTGACCACGACCACGGCAAGGAAAAAAGCCATTTCCAGGTCGCACCGCCGCCGACCGTCAAGGACGCCTGGGCGTTGTTGACGACCAAGATTGCGGAAGCTGAAAAACACCTTTCCGAGCGCAAGCTGGAACCCGTTCACGAGATCGGCGAGCAGCTCGAAGCGGCCGTGCACACGCTTCGGGAAAAATCGGACATGGTGGCCGCCGACAAGAAGTCGAACCTGTCATCGGCGCTGAAGCAGTTGGACAAAGCCGTGGACGCGCTCCACCACGCAGCAGAGGAGGGAGATGCTGCTCACACGAAGACGGAGCTGAAGAAGGTCGCGGCATTGATGCCGCTGATTGAGGCGCTCTATCCCGCTGGAGCGCTGAAATGAGCCAGACTTCGACTAACCCTCGTCGTGCCGCGATCGTGGCGCTTGCCCTATTGCAGGCCGTCTGCGCGTGCCGCGCGGCATGGGCAACAGGCCACTCGTCAAACTTCACGGTGTTCCTCCTCGAGACCGCGCGATCAAGCTGCTACGCACTCGGCGACGACGCGGCTCGCCTGAGAGAACTCGCCGAACGCAACAATTGGACCGCGCCGTCGGTGGAGATGCTCCGCAAATTCGCGCACCCCTCCTACACGCTCATAAACGGCTGGACGTTCGAAGCGCACCGTCGCGCGTTCGCCGTGCAGCAAACCGAGAATGCCAGCGATCGTTCCAGATCATGCTCCATCACGACCAAACTGGTTTCCGAGCAGGAGTACGAGGAATTCAAAGCCGCATGGGACCGCAGCTTCACCGTCGATCGGCATGACGACCGGACGACGCCAGCGCGCTTGTTCCACTTCGATGCCCTGACGCGACCTCCGTCAGCATCGCTCGCAAGCACGCTTTCGTTCGACCGCAAAGCCCGCACCTTCACAGTTCTGATCACCGCTCTGCCGCCGAACTCGCCGGTCCGCGATTCCTCGCGCTCTGGCAAAACCCCGAGCTCGTAAGCCCCAACGTTAGTAATGCGTAGGAAGGATGAGAAAATGAGAAAGCTAATCCCCGCGATCTTTGCCGCAGCCCTGATGAGCCTGACGTTCTCAATGGCGGCCGAGGCGCACGTCGTGTCGTGGCGGGTTGGTGACACGAGAATGAAGGGCTTCGGTCACTGCGCCAAAGGCCCGTGCATGAAGCGGGTCGATTGGAGCGTGAGCAAGCCGCATGGCCATGCAGGGGGCGGCGTGAAATCCGCCCGCGTTGAGCCCATAAGGCGCTACGCACACGTGCACAACGCCAAATGTGTTCGGTAGCGCTGGCACAAGCTGAAACCCAAGCCTTTGTCGCAGATTGCGTCCTTCAGGATATGACACGAAAAGCGACCACGGGTTTATGCAGCCGAAGAAATCAACCAAATTGGCCGTTCAGTTGCTCATTGCGACTACCGTCTCGGCGGGCACGTTTGTGACTGTGGCTGAGATTTCAAGAAAGGTTGGCATTCCCTATCAGAACCTAGCCAGAATTGCGCACCGACTTTCGCAAGCGGGCCTCGTAAACGCTGTTCGTGGCCGCCACGGTGGCGTATGTCTCGCGCGTCCTGCAGCCGAAATCAGATTGGGTGAAGTAATCGCGTTGTTCGAACGCAATGATTGCAAAGGCGATACCCTGATAAGCCAAACAAAGAAAATCCAACGACGGGATGAAATTTCGCTAGTCCTTGCTGTTGCTCAAGACGCCTACATTTCCGAGCTCAATCGGCACACCCTTGCGGACATTGCGCGCAACAAGAGCTGGAAGCGGCTTCGAATCTGAGGGCGGTTCGCAAAGTCTCCCTTATCTGATTGGCCCCGGGCGACTCAACTGGCGAGCGCATACCCATCGGCGCCGTCACGAGCGACTGCGACACAAGCACCCGCACCTCCCGGACATGTACCACACGCATCGCCATTGAGTCAGTTCCTGGCCCATAGCGGACGTCTGAGACGACTGACGGCATGTCTGCTTTTGAGGTACTAGCGGACGTCATAGTGGGCGAATGGCAGAATTTCCGCGTCATAAGAAAAGGGCGACCAATTGGCCGCCCTCTTCCATCTTGAAGTGTCTCTATGTCGCCCACATTTGCGTTCCATATGGAACCGCTAGCGCCTGTTGGTGTCAGGCCGCCATCTCAAAGGTGTCTAGCTCAAGGCGATTTGCAACCGCCCTCAAGTCAGGAAAATAGACGCACAGAATTTCGTGAATACGCTTTTTCGGGACCTTATATCCGAGCTCTTCTAGCTTGTGGACATACCGAGGTAAGAGACGCTTGACGGTTGCGTGCGCTTTGCTCGGATCGATGTCGAAACAGATAGGTGGGCACCTCGATTTCAGGGCGAGATCCAGCTTGCGTACGTCATTGGCCGTCATCAGGTAACGTATGTGGTCGTGCTGCTCGATGACTCCCCTCAGTCCGCCCTGCGTACTCTTTGACAGGAATTCGCACTCGTCTATAAACAAGATCTTCTGCTGACCAGTTAGCGAGTAACAACTCGCGAAAATCTGGAATTGATTACGAATCAGGTCAATGTTGCCCTGAAGAGAACCGTTGATCTCGAACTTTTGGAGGTCGAGTACGTGGATCAGGATCCTGGCGGCTGATGTTTTGCCTGTGCCAGGGCTGCCGTACAAAAGTACATTGCTAAGGCTTCCGCGGGCGACCATCGCCTCCAACTGCCGAATTATCTCCGGAGATTGAATGAGATCTTGAAGCGACGTTGGTCTCAAATGTTCAGATAGTTGTGGGGCTAATTTCGCCATGACTCATACTCCTACGCGGCTTGCTTCTGTTCTTCGTTATCGCCGAAACACTTCTCCAAGACGGCCTTCGCTGCCGGCGTAGGCGTAACCTCAAAATCCTGGAACAACTTACGTAAGCTGGCAACGAAGTCTTTGCGTTGCGCCATTTTTACGCTGTTGAGGTCAATCAGAAGCGGCAGACGTTCTGAGGGTTTGTGGGACGAAGTCGACCGCAGGAACTTACTGATTTCGGGCCACGTCTCTTGGAGCAGGTTAGCCTTAGCTACCCGCTCAAATTCGTGATCTTTCAGCTTGGCTAGTTCCCACAACGTGGTCCAGCAACCTGTTAAGGTGTCCAGGTAAGGCTCAAAACGCACTGCCTTCTCGTGAATTTTCTTGTACTTCTTATGCGTGGCTCCATCTTTTTCCAAACCTATTTCGTTGTAAAACCGTTTTCTTTCGGTTCCACCTAGATCGTCCTCTGCTTGGGCGATATTAGCCGCCATTGCGAAGACGTTATCTGCTGATTTGCGCCTAAACGACTTGTGCTTGGTAATGAACGGGTCGGCGTTATTTGTGGTGGCTGCTATTGTTGTTTTCGTTGCCATTAGAACCTCCTTGTCATTTTCACAAAGCTCCGCCTCACCTGCCGCTTGACATGTGGTGTGGGCTTTTAGAAACGCTTCGCCGCACGCTTCTTTTGAAGCGCGATGGGCTGGCGTTGTGCTTAATGAATTAGGTACAGACGCCCGGTCTGGCGGGTATCTCTATTTTGACTTGCTTGGTGGTGTAGTTTCCATGAGTTTACCTTTCATGGTTTTGACTCTCTATTACGGCGTTTGAGGCGGCCGACAGGGTTGGAATAATTGAAACAACGGTCCAGAGCAAGATTTGGTTCTAGCGGACGAAGGGCGCTTGCGGGGGTGTTGTTCAAATAGGCAAGCAACTGCTGGGGAAACGGCCGTAACGCTGAGGGGTCATCTTTGCAATCATCGCGCGATGGGCTCGACATCATCCCATTCCTGTGCTCAGTATACGGAGTATACGGAATTAGGAGGATTGCAATGAAGGCGCTCAAATCATTGACATTCGCCCCACTTAGCTCAGCTCAGCGGAACCCCGTCATGATGCGCAGGGCAAAGCTCATGGCGCACCTGGAGGAACAGGTGGCTCTGCTGCGTGATCCACTGCACCTCAGGACTGAGCACAGATGGGTGATCCAGGATAATGGTGTGAAGGAACGCGTGGAGCAGCGCAGAAAGGTGCGTGCGTGGTGGCGCGTGGATGACGTGGGAAACGTCTACCTCACCGCACGCTATGGCGCGCGCGCGATAGAATTTGAGAAGGGGAAGTCGGCGATTGTGCTTGCGGACAAGACAAAGCTGCAGTCAGCGCTAGAGACGCTGATCGCAGCGACGAAGGTTGGTGAGCTCGACGATCAGCTCGCCGTTCACGCGAAGGAGCGAGGGTTTACGAAGCCTAAGAAGGTCGCTTAGCGGAGGCGTTGCCCCAACAGACGGGAGCCACAGAAGGGGCAGAACTTTATGGTATGTTCGACGAGTAGCATTTCATCCCCCTCGTCTGCCTCTCGCAGGCCTACGGCGATAGTCACTTCACTCTCGTCTACAAGGAAGAGTGGCGTTGGTTCTGCCAAAGCGTCTTCAAAAGACCTGCAACAATAGCTTGTCGTCGGCTCCACATGATTTGTGGGAGGATCGTTCATCTCACCAATAGCATCTCGAGACAGGGCGCCACCGCAGAAAGGGCAGTAGGCAAAGGACTTGTTGACGAAGCCAGTCGCGTCTTCGGACACCGGCAGCTGCGGTAGGGGATCAATACGAATTAGCGGTTTGAAGTACTCGTTGACCACGGTGGTTGCCATGGTCTGACAACACCATGGTGTGTTTCTTACGGATGACATGGCCGAGAGCGACCTAGTTCCCCAATGTGGCGGCTAGTTTACGCGAGGTTGCGTGTTTGCCGTAGTACTTTTGTATCATTTCAACTGAGGTGCCCATATTGCGAGCTAACTCGAAGACCCCAACTCCCCGGCGCAGAGACGTGACAGCATAATAGTGTCGAAGACTGTAGATGGTGTATTTATCGCCGTGGCTATTCCGAAGAATGCCAGCCTCCACAAGAACCGCGTCGAACTGGTCAATTAGAGTGTTGACCTTGCGGCCGTTCGGCATGAGGAAAAAATAATCGTCGGGAGAGCTGTTGCTTCTCGTCTGTAGCCCGCGCTCGATGTGTTTGGCCGCAGTAGTTCTCGCAATCACTTCCCGCTCGCCGGTCTTGCCCTTGACGAGTAGGCGGTAGTTTTTTCGTCCGAGGTCATCCTCGAACAGTGCGACGTCGCGTATTTTGAGGTTGTTGGCCTCGCCCACGCGAATTCCGGTGTTCGCCAGAATGAGTACGTAGTCGCGAAGAAGCTCTCGGCTAGCCCGCCAGTCGAGGTTGGGACAGTTGACAACGCGCGCCCAAAGCGTGTCGAGAAGGGATTGGTACTCCTGAGATTCAAAGGCGGGACGCACGCGCTTTAGTTTCGCGGTGAATGCGTACGTTGGTAGCTGGGCCTTTCCGCGGTATCCGCGTTCATGGGCCCATTTCACAATGGATTTAGCCAGGGTTAGTTCCCACTGTATCGTCTTGTCAGTGGGGTTGAGCTTTGCATTCCGGGGAAGAGGTCCAGGCAGCGTTGAGTAATAGGACCTCCGCCATTCGACATAGCCCCGAAGTTCGACGTCTCCTATTCGATCTATGGGCTTCTTGCCGGCATACGACACCCAAAATCTGGATACGCGGACGATCTGCCGGAGCATTGCCGCTGACGTATTGCCGCGTTCGTTGTCCGTAGTTCTAAAGGCCACATACTCATCGATTACTGCGCGAAAGGATCGCGTCTTAACGGGAAGGCCTTCCGCGTGCCGTTCTTGAATCCGGTGATGAAACTTCCAAGCTTCAGTCTTAGCGCGTTCTAGGTCGGCGGTTCCCAGGCTTCGCCAGACATATTTTCCGTCGGGCAGGCGTGAGCGAGCGGTGAAATTTGAGGTCCGCCTAAAAACGACAAGCTTGCGGCCGTCGAAATACCGCGGTTCGTCCAACGGTCAGCTCTTTAATTTGTACCCACGATGCGCGCTGGTCTGTCTAGGTTTTGTCTAGGCCGTCTCGATTTGCTGGCACTGTCTAGGTGTTGTCTAGATTGTGTGTGTGGTTGCTGCGTTTAATAACCATTTGATATTATTTAATTATTCGTACTTCCCGTGGCAGTGCTTGTACTTCTTGCCTGAGCCGCATGGGCAGATCGCGTTGCGCGCGACCTTGCCCCAGGTTGCGGGGTCGGCGGGATCAAGTGCCGTGGCCTTGCGTGTCTGCAGCGGCGCGCGCTTCTCCGGCTGCGTTGGTGCGCCGCGGCCCCTTGCGGCAATCGCCGCGTCGACGAGCGCCAGCTCCTCGGCGAACTCGTCGAGGCCTGTCGTCGCGTCGACGTGATGGGCGTGCATCTCGGGAAGCTCGACAGGCTGCAACGCCGGCTGCTGCTCAGGAGGCGCAAGCTCGACATGCATGAGCTGGCCCGTTGTCGCCTCGCGCAATCTCGCGAGCATCGACTCGAAGAGCACGAAGGCCTCGCTCTTGTACTCGTTCAAGGGATCGCGCTGGCCGTAGGCACGGAAGCCGATCACCTGACGCAAGTGCTCGAGCGTGACCAGGTGCTCGCGCCAGAGATGATCGAGCGTCTGCAGAAGCACCATCTTCTCGATCTGGCGATACGTGTCGGCGCCGATCTCGGCGGCCTTGGTGGCGGCTCTCTCGTCGATTGCCGTCATCAGGCGCTCGCGGATCTCCTGATCGGCGATGCCTTCCTCGCTACCCCAACTGTCAATCGGAAGGTCGAGGTCGAAGACGCCTTTCACTGCCTCCATGAGCCCCTTGGTGTCCCACTGCTCGGCGTAGGCCTTCTCGGGGATGTAGCGGGTGACCAGCTCTTCCACGACCTGGTGGCGCAGGTCGGCGATGGTCTCGGAGACGTCATCCTCGGCCATGATGTCCTTGCGCTGGTCGAAGATGACCTTGCGCTGGTCGTTCATCACGTCGTCGTACTTCAGGATCTGCTTTCTGATGTCGAAGTTCCTCGCCTCGACCTTCTTCTGCGCCATCTCGAGGCTCTTGTTCATCCAGGGATGCGTGATGGCCTCGCCGTCCTGGAGCCCGAGCGTCTTCAGTACGCTGTCCATGCGCTCGGAGCCGAAGATCCGCATCAGGTCGTCGTCGAGCGCGAGATAGAACTTCGAGCGGCCCGGGTCGCCCTGGCGGCCGGAGCGGCCGCGGAGCTGGTTGTCGATGCGCCGGCTCTCGTGGCGTTCGGTGCCGATGACATAGAGGCCGCCGGCGTCGAGCGCCTTCTTCTTCTTCTCGTTGACGTCGGCCTGGATCTCGGAGCGCTTGTTGGCGATCGCCTTCTCGTCAGGCGCATTGCCGGCGGCCGTCTCTTCGGCGATCCAGTCGCGGACGCGGTAGTCGACGTTGCCGCCGAGCTGAATGTCGGTGCCGCGGCCGGCCATGTTGGTCGCGATCGTCACCGCTCCCGGGACACCCGCCTGGGCGATGATGTGGGCTTCCTGCTCGTGGTAGCGGGCATTCAAGACCTGATGCGGGACAGCATCGGTGTTGGTCCTCTTGGCGGCGATCGACGACAGGTAGCCGCCGATGTCGGCAAGATAGGCCTTGAGCTCTGCCTCGGGATGGGCCTTGCCGTCCTTCTTCGTGTCCTTGAGCTTGTCGGATTGCGCCTGCAGCGAGCGGCCGAGCTCGGCGATGTAGCCCTTGTCCTTGAGCAGCGCGGAAAGCTGCTCGGACTTCTCGATCGAGGTCGTGCCGACGAGTGTCGGCTGCCCGCGGCGATGGCAATCGGCGATGGTGGTGACGATTGCTGCAAGCTTCTCCTTCTGCGTGCGGTAGATCTCGTCGTCCTCGTCGATGCGGGCGACGGTGACGTTGGTCGGAATCTCGAGGACATCGAGGCCGTAGATGTCCATGAACTCGCTGGCTTCTGTCAGCGCCGTGCCGGTCATGCCGGCGAGCTTCTTGTAGAGACGGAAGTAGTTCTGGAAGGTGATCGACGCGAGCGTCTGATTCTCGGGCTGGATCTGGGCATGCTCCTTGGCCTCGAGAGCCTGATGCAGGCCTTCCGAGTAGCGGCGGCCCGGCATCATGCGGCCCGTGAACTCGTCGATGATGATCACCTCGCCAGCCTTGACGATGTAGTCCTTGTCGCGCTGGAACAGCTTGTGAGCCTTCACGGCCTGGTTGACGTGGTGGACGATCGACACGTTGTCGATGTCGTAGAGTGAGCCCTTCATCAAGCCCTTCTCGGTCAGCAGGGTCTCGATGCGCTCGTTGCCGAGCTCGGTGAGAGAGGCCTGGCGCTGCTTCTCGTCGAGCTCGATCAAGCCTTCGGTCTTGAGCCGCTCCTTGGCTTCTTCCTTTTCGCTGTCCTTGAGTATGGCCTTCTCGATCTTGTCGTGCTCCGCCACGAGGTCCTTCATGATCATGTCGACGGCGTTGTAGAGCTCGGCGCGGTCCTCGGTGGGGCCGGATATGATGAGCGGCGTCCTTGCCTCGTCGATCAGGATGCTGTCCACCTCGTCGACGATCGCAAACGAATGCCCGCGCTGCGCCATGTCGTCGGTGCGCATCTTCATGTTGTCGCGCAGGTAGTCGAAGCCGAGCTCGTTGTTGGTGCCGTAGGTGACGTCACAGGCATAGGCGGCCTTGCGCTGCTCGTCGTCGAGGCCGTGGACGATCACGCCGACGCTCAAGCCGAGGAAGCGATAGACCTGGCCCATCCACTCCGCGTCGCGGTTGGCGAGGTAGTCGTTCACAGTGACGACATGAACACCCTTCTCGGCAAGCGCATTGAGGTAGACGGGAAGGGTGGCGACAAGCGTCTTGCCTTCGCCCGTCTTCATCTCGGAGATGTTGCCCTCGTGGAGCACCATGCCGCCGATGAGCTGGACATCGAAATGACGCTGGCCGAGCGTGCGCTTGGCCGCCTCGCGGACGGTGGCGAAGGCGGGGACGAGCAGATCGTCGAGCTTGGCGCCTTCTTTGAGCTGACGGCGGAACGAGGCGGTGCGTGCTTTCAGCTGTTCATCGGTGAGCTTGGCGAGCTCCGGCTCGAGCGCATTGATGGCTTCGACCTTGGGGCGAAAGCCCTTGACCCGTCGCTCGTTCGACGAGCCGAAGATCTTGGTTGCCAGCGAGCCGATGGAGAGCATTCGGTTAGTTCCTCAAGATCAAGGGCTTGGCGGTCGCGCGGCGCCTTTTGTCCTGGGCGTCGCGCGATTGGCCCGGCTTCCCTTTTGCGCCGGATCGTTACGGACGGATGGCGAAAAACAGGTTCGCAATGCTGCCCAGACAGGCCTGGCCCGCGCCGCTCGGAGCGAGACATAATTATCGGGGCCTACGGTTGTCAACGCGTCGTCCCCGCGCGCGCCTCAAGCTTGCGCGGAGCCCGGCTTTCGGAGGCAATTGATTTATCTCCAATTCTTAACTTGGCACGCGGCGAAGCCCTGGTCTATGCATGCGCCGCGTTTCGGTGCTCGCGAGCCCTGCCGCGACCGGCCGGGAGCGTGGGTGTGCGCCGTTTGTCTCAACCCGGCAGGAGTAGCCCCCGTGACCCTCGCTCGAGCAGTTCAATTCCTCTCTGCGGCTGCGCTCGGTGCGGCCATCTCTCTCAGCCCCGGCGCTGCCAGCGCCGAGGACAAGGTTCTCGCCAAGGTCAACGGCCAGGAGATCACGGAGGCCGATATCGCGCTTGCAGAGGGTGATATCGGCGGCGAGCTGACCAATCTGCCGGCGGCGACCAAGAGGCGCGTCCTCGTCGAGTATATCGTCGAGACCAAGCTCTTTGCCGCGGCGGCGGAGGCCGACAAGCTCGCCGAAGGGCCGGAATTCGAGAAGCGCCTCGCCTATTTCCGCCAGCGTGCCTTGCGCGATCAGTTCTTCGAGAAGAGCGTCAAGGGCTCGATCAGCGACGCGGTGGCCCGCGGCATCTACGACGACAAGGTCAAGATGATTCCGAAGGAAGAGGAGGTTCAGGCCCGGCACATCCTGGTTGCGTCCGAGGACAAGGCCAAGGAACTCGCGGAGAGCATCGGCAAGGGTGCCGACTTTGCCCAGCTGGCCAAGGAAAACTCCACGGACCCCGGCTCCAAGGACACCGGCGGCATGCTCGGCTACTTCTCCAAGGGCCAGATGGTGCCCGAGTTCGAGAAAGCGGCCTTCGAGCTCAAGGCCGGCGAGCTGTCGAAGCCGGTGAAGAGCCAGTTCGGCTGGCATGTCATCAGGATCGAGGACCGGCGCGAGAAGAAGCCGCCGACCTTCGAGGAGATCAAGGACCGTCTCGTCGGGTCGATGGCCCAGAATAAGGCGCAGGAGATCGCCACCAATCTGCGCGGCAAGGCGACGATCGAGTACGTCGATCCCGAGATCCGCAAGCAGGCGGAAGAGGATGCCGCCAAGGCGGCCGTGCAGAAGCTGCAGATGGACGAGCAGATGAAGAAGATGCAGCAGGAGCAGGGCAAGCAATAGCTCCCCTGCCGCGGGGCCGTTCATATCGGAGGGGCCGCCTGGCGGCAGCGGCCGCCAATACCACTTGATTTGCGGCGTGCGCATCTGCATTCACTGCCCGTGCAATGCTCAGCGGGCAGGTCCGAACCATGGCCAATACCACCACCGTCTCACCGTTCGCGCCCCAGTCGCCGACGAGGCTGCCCGCCATCGATGGCGTGCGCTTTGCGACCGCCGAGGCGGGCATTCGCTACAAGGGGCGCACGGACGTCATGGTTGCCGTCATGGAGGCGGGCACGACCGCGGCCGGCGTGCTGACACGATCAAAGACCGCCTCTGCGCCCGTGCTCTGGTGCCGCAAGAACCTCAAGAAGGGCCGCGCCCGCATCCTCGTCGTCAACTCCGGCAACGCCAATGCCTTCACGGGCAAGCGCGGGCGCGAGGCCGTGGATTTGACGGTGAAATTCGCGGCCTCCGCAGCGGACTGTGCACCGCACGAGGTGTTCGTCTCGTCGACGGGGGTCATCGGCGAGCCGCTCGACGCGGGCGCCTTCGCCTATCTTCTGGGCGGGCTGGCAGGCAGCGCCGAGGCGGACCGGTTCGAAGCCGCCGCGCGGGCCATCATGACCACCGACACCTACCCCAAGCTCGCAACGCGCACGGCGCTCATCGGCGATGCCGAGGTGACGATCAACGGCTTCTGCAAAGGCGCCGGCATGATCGCGCCCGATATGGCGACCATGCTCTGCTACGTGTTCACGGATGCGGCAATCGGCGCCGAGGCCTTGCAGGCCATGCTCTCCGAGCATGTCGCGACCACGTTCAATTGCATGACGGTCGATGGCGATACCTCGACCAGCGATACCTGCCTCCTGTTCGCGACAGGAAAGGCGGCTGAGCGCGGCCAGAAGCCGGTCAGCAAAAAGGGCAGCAAGAAGCTCGCGGCGTTCGAGGCCGCCCTGCATGAGGTGCTGCGCGACCTCGCGATCCAGGTCGCGAAGGATGGCGAGGGCCTGTCGAAGTTCGTCACCTTCGAGGTCCAGGGCGCCAAGAGCTGGGAGGCGGCGCGCGCGATTGGCCTTTCGTGCGCCAACTCGCCGATCCTCAAGACGGCGATTGCCGGAGAGGACCCGAACTGGGGCCGTGTCGTGATGGCGGTCGGCAAGTCGGGCGAGGCCGCGGACCGCGACAAACTCTCGATCTGGTTCGGCGAGCACTGCGTGGCGCGAAACGGCGAGCGCGCCGAGGAGTACAACGAGAGCGTGGTGGCGTCCTATATGAAGAATGCCGAGATCACGATCCGGGTCGATGTCGGCGTCGGCAAGAGCCGAGCGACCGTGTGGACCTGTGATCTCACGCACGACTACGTCTCGATAAACGCCGACTACCGGAGCTGACAGAGCATGGAGCCTCAATTCTGGAATGATCGCTGGCAGAGCGGTGAGATCGGATTCCACAAGACCGAGGCGCACGACCTGCTCGCCAAGCACTGGCCCCGGCTCGGACTTGCGCCGGGGTCGGAGGTGTTCGTGCCGCTGTGCGGCAAGAGCCTCGACATGGTCTGGCTTGCCGAGCAGGGGTATCGGGTCGTCGGCGCCGAGCTGTCGGAAGTGGCGGTCGATGCCTTCTTCGCCGAGCGCGGGCTCGAGCCCGAGGTCGAGATGCTCGGTGGCTTCAAGGTGAAAAGCGCGGGGCCCTTCACGATCTGGCAGGGCGACATCTTCGATCTGCCGCCGCGGGCGGTGAAGGGTGTGGCGGCGGTCTACGACCGCGCGTCGCTGGTCGCCTTCCCGCCCGAGATGCAGCCGCGCTATGCGGCGAAGCTCACCGAGATTGTGCCCGCGGCGGCGCCGATCGTCATCATCGGGCTTGCCTACCCTCAGGAGCAGATGCAAGGGCCGCCGTTCTCCGTGCCGCTGGCGCGGATCGGCGATCTCCTCTCGCGAACGTATCAGATCACGCTGCTCGAAAGCCGCGACGGGCTCGAGCAGAGCCAGAACATCAAGGCGCGCGGCGTCGCGGCGCTCGAGGAATCCCTCTATGTGCTGAAGCGGAAGTGATATCATTCGTCATCCTCGGCGCGCGAGCGCTCCTCTTGCGCGAGCAAGCCGGGGATGCAGAACAAGACTTGTCGAAGACACAAGAATCGAGCCTCAGGCACTCCTCGCGCTGGATCCCCGAACTCCCTCGGCTCAAGAGCCTCGCTCGTTCGAGAATGACGGATCAGTGGCCAATTTCAGACCAGCAAGGCGGCGTCGGAAATCGCGGAGTAGACGAGATCGAGCTCGGCTGCGGTGACGCAGTAGGGCGGCATGACATAGATCGTGTTGCCGAGCGGGCGGAGTAGCAGTCCGCGCTCGAGGAAGAACGCCTGGAGCTTGGGGCCGACGCCGGCGAGATAGCCGCCGTCGCCGACGTCGAGATCGAGGGCGGTGATCGTGCCCGCCTGGCGCACGCCGGTGAAGCGGGTATCATCAGCGAACCGGGCGATGCGCTCGGCCTGGAGCGCGGTCAGCGCCGCGACGCGCTCGCGCACGGGCTCAGATTCCCATACGCCGATATTGGCAACAGCGGCTGCGCAGCAGATCGGGTTCGCGGTGAAGCTCGACGAATGGAAGAACGTCTTGGCGCGGTCTTCCGAGAGGTGCGCTTCGAAGATTTTCGGAACGCAGAGCGTTGCGGCGAGAGGGAGCGAGCCGCCTGTCAGGCCCTTGGCCGTGCAGAGAATGTCGGGCGTGATGGCGGCCTGCTCACAAGCGAACAAGGTTCCCGTGCGGCCCCAGCCCGTCATCACCTCGTCGGCGATGAAGAGCGCGCTGTGGACGTCGCAGACGCGCTTCATCTCGGCGAGGACGGAGGCTGGATAGGTCAGCATGCCGCCTGCGCCGAGGATCAGCGGCTCGACGATGAGCGCTGCGACCGGCTCGCCCTGGCAGGCGAAGTCGAGGGCGCCGATGGTCGCCTCCTCGCGTCCGGGATGCGGGAAGGGGATGCGGGTGACGTCGAACAGGAGCGGCTCATAGGTGGCATTGAAGACGCCGCGGGCGCCTGCCGACATGGTGCCGATGGTGTCGCCGTGGTAGCCATGCTCGACGGCAACGACGCGGTGGCGCGGCTCGCCGCGGTTGCGCCAGTAGCCGAGCGCCATCTTGAGGGCCACCTCGACCGAGGTCGAGCCGGAGTCCGAGAAGAAAACGTTGGAGAGACCCTGCGGCGCGAGCGCGATCAGCTTTTCGGCCAGGCGCTCGGCGGGCTCGTGTGTGAAGCCGGCGAAGATCACCTGATCGAGCTTGTCGGCCTGCTCCTTGATTGCGGCGACGATCGCGGGATGGCGGTGGCCATGCGTCACCACCCACCAGGAGGAGATGCAATCGAGAATGCGCCGCCCGTCCGGTGTCTCGAGCCACGCGCCATTGCCATGCGCGATGGGTGTCGCATCGGGCGGAAGCGCGTGCTGCGTATAGGGATGCCAAATGGGCGAGCGGGTGGTCATGACTTGAAGTCCCTGACCGAGAAGCCCGCGGCAAACGCGGCGGCGAGGGCCGCACGGTCGAGGCGCGCGATGTGCGGCAGTCGACCGAGGCTGCGCACGCGGCCGATCTCCGCAATCGTGCGCTCGGTGTCCGGGTTCTCATCGCCCAAGAAGGCCACGCCGTGAATGGGTATTGCGCGCCGGGTCAACGCCTCGATCGACAGGAGAGTGTGATTGATCGTGCCAAGTGCGGTGCGTGCGCACAGGACCACGGGAATATTCCAGTCTGCAAAGATGTCAATCTGCAGCACGGATCGTGTGATGGGCACCATGAGCCCGCCGGCTCCTTCGACAATGAGAGGGCGCGTGACCACGGGCGGCTCGAGACGCGCGACGTCGATCTCGATGCCGTCGAGCTCCGCGGCGCGATGAGGCGAGGCGGGTGTCTTGAGGACGTAGGCTTCCGGCAAAATGCGATCGGGCGGCAAGCCGGACAGCGTGCGCACGATCTCCTTGTCGCCGCCGCCTTCGAGGCCGGCCTGAATCGGCTTCCAGTAGGCGGCCTCGAGGGCGCCGGCGAGGGCGGCCGCGAATACCGTCTTGCCGACGTCGGTGTCGGTGCCTGTGATGACGAAGCGCGCGCTCATGCGGGAACGCTCGCAAGCTCATGCGCGAGGGCGTCGAGCATGCGGGCGATCGCGGTCTCGTCGACGTTGAGGGTGAGCGAGATCCTCAAGCGTGCCGTGCCCTCGGGGACGGTCGGCGGGCGCACGGCGCGAACGTCGAAGCCCTGGGCCTGCATCGCCGCGGCGAGAGCGACGGCGCGCACATCGGAGCCGACGATCACGGGCTGGATTTGCGATCCCGACGGCGAGAGTCTGCAGCGGACTCCGAGTTCTCGGCCTGCATAGGAGACGAGCTTCGCCAGCCGCTCGCGCCGCTCGGGCTGGCGCTTGGTCAATTCGAGCGACGCGCGAACGGCGGCGGCCATCAGCGGCGAGGGGGCCGTGGCATAGATGAAGGGCCGGCTGCGGTTGACCATGAAGTCGCGCATCGCCTTGGGCAAGAGAGCGAGCGCCCCCATGACGCCGAGCGCCTTGCCGCAGGTGTGGAGCGAGATCACGTTTGGACGACCCTCGAATTCGGCGCCGAGGCCGCGCCCGTCAGGGCCCAGGACGCCGGTCGCATGTGCCTCGTCGATGACGAGCATGGCGTCGTGGCGTGCAGCCACGTCCATCAGATCGGCGAGCGGCGCCCGGTCGCCATCCATCGAGTAGAGGCTTTCGACTGCGATCCAGGGTCGGCCCGTGCCGCTGCTTGTGCGCCAGCGTGCGATCACGTCGTCGAAGCTCTGCGCGTCGTTGTGGCGGGCCGCGACGTGCTCCGCCTTGCTCGCGCGCATGCCGTCGTGGACGGAGGCGTGGATCAGCTCGTCATGGACAATCAGATCGCCGCGCGCGGGCAGCGTGGAAAAGAGCGCGTAGTTTGCCAGGAAGCCGCTGGGGAAGTAGAGGCTGGACTCGGCGCCGAAGAAGCTTGCGGCCTCCGCCTCGAGCGCTTCGTGCTCGGCGTCGTTGCCGCGCAAGAGGCGTGAGCCGCCCGCGCCGACGCTGACGCCCCTTGCCACAGCCGCGCTAATCGCTTCGGCCAATTCCGGTGAGGTCGCAAGACCCAGATAGTCGTTCGAGGAGAAGTCGACGCCGGAGCGGGGCGCAAGCGCTCTCAGGCGTCCGCGCCGCTCGAGTGCTTTCAGCGCACGTTCGTGGCTGTCCGACATGACTTTCCTTTCGATCGTCATCCTCGAACGAGCGAGGCTTCTGTGCCGAGCGAGTTCGGGGATCCAGCGTGAAATGCGCCAAAGGCTCCATACTCTTGCGTCTTCGACGAGTCTTACGCTGGATCCCCGGCTTGCTCGCGCAAAAGGGGCGCTCGCGCGCCGAGGATGACGAACAGACAGACGTCAGCGTTGGTTATCAAGATCGATGAAACCGGAAATCTCCTCGTAGAGATCCCGCCACGCTGGATTGACTTTCTCAATCATCGCAATCTTGTCAGCCCGGCGAAGTTTCTTGAGCTTCTTCTCGCGTTTTATCGCGGCTTCCATCGTATCGCAGTGCTCTGCATAGACGAGCAAGTGGACCCCATACCGCTTGGTAAATCCGTCGAGAAGGCCCTGTTTGTGAATGGAAACCCTGCGAGCCAGATCGCTTGTCACACCAATATAGAGGGTGCCGTTCCGGCGGCTGGCAAGAACGTAGACAGCGGGCAATTTTGGGCGCATCGCCTTCTAGAACGGACCGCCCGCTATCTCCCGTCGCGAAAGCCTAGTCCATTTCCATCGGCTCGAGGCCCAGGCGGGCGAAGAGGGCCCTGTCCTTGTCCTCGCCCGGGTTATCGGCAGTCAGCAGCGTCTCGCCGACGAAGATCGAGTTGGCGCCGGCCGCGAAACAGAGCGCCTGCATCTCGTCGCTCATCTCGGTGCGACCGGCGGAGAGGCGGACGACGGAAGCGGGCATCATGATGCGCGCGGCGGCAATCGTGCGCACGAAATCGATGGGGTCGATCTTCCTTGCGTTCTCGAGCGGCGTGCCGGGGATGGCGATCAGCATGTTGATCGGCACGCTCTCGGGGTGATCCTCGAGGTTTGCGAGCGTGACCAGCATGTCGATGCGGTCCTCGGGCTTCTCGCCCATGCCGACGATGCCGCCCGAGCAGACCTTGATGCCGGCGTCGCGAACGCGGGCCAGCGTATCGAGGCGATCGGCAAAAGTGCGGGTCTTGATGACTTCCGAGTAGTAGCGCTCGGAGGTATCGATGTTGTGGTTGTAGTAGTCGAGGCCGGCATCGCGGAGCTGGGCTACCTGCTCGTCGGACAACATGCCGAGCGTCATGCAGGTCTCCATGCCGAGGGCCTTCACGCCTTCGACCATGGCGACGACGGCGTCCATGTCGCGGTCTTTGGGCTGCCGCCAGGCGGCGCCCATGCAGTAGCGCGTGGCGCCCGCCTCCTTGGCCTTTCTGGCCTCGGCGATGACACGCTCGACCTCCATGAGCTTCGAGGCAGATAGGCCCGAGGCATGATGGGCAGACTGGCTGCAGTAGCCGCAGTCCTCGGCGCAGCCGCCGGTCTTGATCGAAAGCAGGCGCGAGAGCTGCACCTTGTTGGCGTCGAAGTGGCGCCGGTGGACGGTCTGGGCGCGGAACAGAAGGTCGTTGAAGGGAAGGTCGTGGATCGCCTGGGCCTCGGCGCGCGTCCAGTCATGGCGGAGGACCAGATCGGTGGCGTCGGTGCTTGCGCTGGCGAGGTGGACGTTCATGCGGGGCCTTCAGCTCGAAAAGCCGCCCAAAGCGCTGGGCTCAACCGTTGTTTGCACCGCGAATGCGGGGGCGGCAAGGCTCATTTTGCCCGGGTGACAGACCATGCGGCTCGCGAGTCTCGGAGAACGTTAACTTCCGGCCGATGGGTCAGGGCCAAGGAGATTGGGCACGCCAATCACATTGCCAGCGTCAACCCCACGGAGGCGGGGATCCGGCCGGTTTTAACGCCGAGTTCACCTAAGGGCTTGGATGGATGCCCGCCTGCGCGGGCATGTCGGAACAGGGGCCGTGCGCAACCGCAAGAATGCATAAAATTCTAGGTTCGCCTTTCAGCTGCCGCACAGGCGAGAGGCGTATAATTCCCACCGTAGGGACCAGGAGAACATTGCCAAGCAGCGGGACCTCGCAGGCTTGGATGCGGCAATGACCAGATTGCGGGCGCGGATGGCCCACAACAGGTGTCTTGGTCGCGATAGGGAGACGCGTCCTTCATGCCCCATACATTCGATCCTCGCTACCAGCTCTGTCCGAGCGTCAAGAAGGACGTGCGCGTATGGCGGGCGTCGGAATCCGAGTGCCGTCGCAAGAACCGCTGCACCAAAGCAGACTGCCCATTGGAAAAGGCATTTGGCCAATCCTTGTGGACGTGTTTGCGCAAGAAGCTGTTCTCGAACAAGCCGAGGTGGCGCGAGAGCGGTCCTCCGACATTCGAGCGAAAGACCGCAAGCAAGCCGCAGCGGATGAAGGATGGATTCATCTGGTGTGAGGGCATGTTAGCGCCGCGCCCCTGTACGATCGGGGATATGTCGTCGTTGGAAGCGGAGGTCACGCTGTGGAATGACGATGTCAAACCGTCGCTCTTGAGAAGGCCATTGAAGCTTTTTTCGTGCGCCAATCAGAGAGAGGTCGATTGCACCTTGGCCGGGCGACAGGGGCCAAGACTGGGCCTGCGCTTCTTAAGCGGGCTTCATGCTCCAACGAGGAAGTACTCACAGAAGATCGCGGCATGAACCGGCAGAGGCGGGACCGGGAGGACTGCGGGCGCTCGTAACAGGTCCTAGACGCCGATCTTGCCGCCGCCCTTCCTCGTGATTGCGATGACGCTGGGGCGGGGCGGAACGCCCTCCTTGAAATCCGGCCAGCGGGTCGACGGCTTGGCGAAGGTCGCGGGCTCGGCGCCTGGTGCATCGTCGTCGGCCTCGCCCGGATGCTGCACGGCGACGAAGAAGGTCTCGAGGTCGGGCGTGAAATAGGGCCCGCACATCTCGGCGCCGCGCGGGACCTGGAAGAAACAACGGGAGGTGGCGCGCCCGGCGCCCTCGGTCTCGATCGCCCAGATGCCGTCGGCGCGGCCGGTCTTCGAGGGCGAGTTGCCGTCGGTCGCGACCCAGAGACGGCCCATGGCATCGACCGCGCAGTTGTCGGGCATGCCAAACCAGCCGTTCCTGCTGGTCGCGGGACTGAACGTGGCGCCAACGTCGGCGATCGCGGGGTCACCGCACTTAAGGAGGATTTCCCACGTGAATCCGAGAGCCGCGTGGTCGCCGCCGTCGGGCGTGATCTCGATGATGTGGCCGAAGGCGTTGTTGGCGCGCGGGTTCGCGGGGTTCACCTGCTCGGGCTTTCTCTTCGTGTTGTTGGTCAGCATGACGTAGACCTTGTCGGTCTTGGCGTTGACCTCGACGTCCTCGGGCCGGTCCATCTTGGTCGCGCCCATGAGGTCGGCGGCGAGGCGTGTGTGGATCAGGATTTGGGCCTGACTCGTGAATCCGAACTTCTCGTTGAGCCAGCCTTCGCCGTCGCCCAGGACAAGCGGAAGCCATTGACCGGTGCCGTCAGGGTTGAAGCGGGCAACGAAAAGCGTGCCGGCATCGAGCAGATCCTTGTTGGCCGCGCGGTTCTCGGGATCGACCTTGCCGTCGGTCACGAAGCGGTAGACGTAGTCGAAGCGCTCGTCGTCGCCCTGGTAGACGACGAAGCGGCCGTCCTTGTTGATGATGTTGGCGGCGCCTTCATGCTTGAAGCGTCCCATTGCGGTGCGCTTCACGGGCGTCGAGGCCGGATCAAGTGGATCGATCTCGACCACCCAGCCGAAGCGATTGGGCTCGTTCGGCTCCTTCTCGACGTCGAAGCGGTCGTGGAACTTGCCCCAGGCATAGTATTCGCCCGGTGCGCCGTAGCGGCGGAGCGCGCGTGCCTCGTCCGTCAGCGGCTCGGCCGCCGCCTTGCCCCAGAAATAGCCGTTGAAGTTCTCCTCGCAGGTGAGCCACGTGCCCCAGGGCGTCACGCCGCCGGCGCAGTTGTTCACCATGCCGCGGACCTTGGTGCCCGTGGGGTCTGCCGAGGTCTTCATGAGATCGTGGCCGGAGGCGGGTCCCGAGATCAGCATCTCCGTCTCGGCGGTGATGCGGCGCGCATACTTCGAGTCGGGGACGACGGCCCACTTGCCGTCCGTGCGGCGCACCTCGAGCACGGAGCCCCCGTGGGCCATCATCTCGACCTCGGTCATCTCCCTGGTGACGCCTTCGAAGCCGGTGTCCTTGCCGCTCCTGGGGCCGACGCCGCGGAACATCAGCTCGCCGTTGGTGTACTCGTGGTTGACGACGAGGAGGCCGTGGTCGGAGCTGCCGTCAAGCGGTATGAAGCCGAGAAAGTCGTTGTTGTAGCCGAACTGTTTCGACTGCCCCTCGGCCGTGAGCTTCTCGGGATCGAAGTCGGGGGCTCCCGAGAGGACCTTGTCGCCCCAGCGGATCAGGACGTCGGCGTCGTAGCCTTCTGCCACGTGATGCGTCTCATTGTCGGGCGAGACGGAGAGCTCGGCAAAGTTGAAGGTCGCAGGCGCCGTCTCGTCTGCGTGCGCGGGGCTTGCCGCGGCGATCGCGAACGGCGAGACGGCGGCGCTCACGACTGACACCGCAAGCAGACCGTGAACGAGATCGCGGCGCGAAAGGCGCTCGGAGATGATGTCGCCAAGGGTGGGATTGGTGCTCTCGTTGGAGCCCGCATCCTCTGCGTCCTCGAAGGCTCCCGACAACGTCAGCTTCTTCTCGCCCATTTTCGCTCGCCGCGAACCGCGGTCCCTGTCGCCTCTCATGCGCTCTCTATCTACGGCAGGGGTACTTCGCTTCCATGACGGAAGGGCCAGGGATGGTGTCGCCGATTGTCGCTCAAGCCCCGTTCCGGCGGCTGCGGTCCTCGAGACGCCGCTCGGCGATGGTGCACTGCAAATCGAGCATGCCCGTTGGTCAAAGCAAGTGTTTATCAACACTTGTGCGCTTCTGGGTGCGGCAAGTTCAGGCCAGATCAATTGCGACAGGTCAAAGCTAAGCCTATGTTAAGCGTGTACCCGGTTCATAAGGATGAGCGGCCGCGTCGAAGGCCGCCAAGTGCGAGGAAGCTTCCATGGTTGCGCAGTCAAGGATCGATTTGGCCGCATTCGGCCCGTTCGCGCAGATGTTCGAGGCCTACTTTGGCGGGATGCAATCCCTATCGCAGGGCTTCGGCGTTCAGGCCGGGGATGTTCAAGCCATGGGCTCGCAGGTGAGCGGTCCGGCCAAGGCTTTGGCCCGGTGCCAGCTCGAGGCGATGGGCCTCGTGAACCGCCGTGCCCAGGCCTACATGGATATTCCGTCCCGCATGGCGCGCTGCAAGACGCCGCAGGACCTGATCGCCGAGCAGATGGCGTTCTGGAGAACGGCGGCCGAGCAGTATACGGAGAGTTCACAGAAGATCGCCGAGGCTTGGGGGCAGATGCTGCTCCTGCCGGCTGGTTTCGGCTCGGCGGGTGCAGACGGACGCCGCGAGCGGGACTACATCGCCTTCCCGTCGGCGAAGGACGCAAACGGCGAAGGCGGGGCGGCCGGCGCGCGTGAGCGGCAGCGGCGGCGCGTGGCCTGAGGTCCCGGTCCTTGCCGGGCACGGCAGGAGCTTTTCCCATTAGGATGTGACGACCGCGCGGGCGACGCGGGGGTCAGTTGAGCGCGTTGAGCGCCTCGCCGAAGCCCTTGAGCGAGATCGGGATGCCGATGCCCGATTCCTCCGTCTGGAAGATGATGAAGATGGCCGTCTTGCCGGTCTTGAGCTGCTCGACGAGCTTGTCCTCGACGGTCACCTGAGCATAGCACGCAAAAGTGTGGCAGCGGAGGAATGGCGCGTGTCCGATGTCGACGGCGTCGATCTTCAAGCCGACGCCGGGCGGCAGCAGCACGCCGAGCGGCGCAAAGACGCGCAGCACACGCGTGCCGTTCGAGAATCTCTGGAAGTAGATTGTTAGACCGACGTTGTTGCGGTCCTCGGCGGTGACACTTTGTACCAGCGCGCAGACCTCGTTCTTGGCGCCGGGCGGCGGGGGCTTGCAGACGATCTGCCAGTCGCCAAACTGGCCCTTGATCGTGCCGTCGGCTCCTTGCGGAGGGAGAGGTGCCTCGCTCTCGGATTTAGCTGCCGCACGCTCGCCGGCGGCATTGGCGCGCGAGATGCCCGCGCCAGAGGGGCCGAGAAGCGTTGCCGCCGCGGCGAGCGACGCTATTGCAATGCAAAAGCGCGCAACTCGGGACATCGCGAGGGCACGAGTGGGTCGATGCATGGGCGTGGCGCCAGGGTGTCAGAGGTTTCGGGCGTGAGGAAGTCGCGACGCGTCGCCAATTTCTGACGAAGCACGTCTCAGCGCGGCTGGATGGGTCGTCTCGGGGAGGAAAGAGGCTAAAATGGGACCTCGCGGCCAATCGCTCCGGGTTTTCAGAGCGAGGCGATCGGGATTGCGTTGCACGCCGCTCACGGACTGAACGCGACAGGACGAAGTGAAGATTCAACGCGAAGATTTGCCGCACAAACTTGACTTGTGACGGGAATGACGGTTGTGCTGTGTGTTGTCTGGGGGAGTCTGCCCGGCCGCGGCACCACAGTTGGCGCAGCGGATGGCAAGGTCAAGCTCACGCAAGCTTGCACTTCCCCTGGACACCGCCGGCACGAGCCGGCCAAGTCGCAAGATGACGTTTGGGGAGCAACCGGCACACGTGCCGGAGAAGGAACCGGGGAGCGGAAGGATGTTCAATCGATTGCTTAGCTGGGCGCCTCGCGCCGCACTTGCAGGGCTCGCCGCCTGGCAGTGCGCGCTTGCACCGGCGCTTGCGGCAAATGGCATGGGCCAGCCGGCCCCGGGACAAATGGGGCTGCAGCAGGCAGCGACGCCAATCGCGCGCGAGATCCACGAGTTCTATGATCTCGTGAACTTCATCATCATCGCCATCGCCGTCTTCGTGCTCTTGCTGATGGTCTATGTGATGTTCCGCTTCAACGAGAAGCGCAATCCCAACCCGACCTCGACGACGCACAACACATTCCTCGAGGTTGCGTGGACGGTGATCCCGATCCTGATCCTGGTGGCGATCGCGATCCCCTCGTTCAAGCTGCTCATGAACCAGTACACCTATCCGAAAGCCGACCTCACAATCAAAGCGATCGGCAACGCCTGGTTCTGGGAGCACGAGTATCCCGACTATGGGAACTTTCTCGTCACCTCGAACATGCTCTCGGACGACGATATCGCCGCACGCGTGAAGAAGGGCCTGCCGGCTCCGCCGCGCCTCCTCGGCGTCGACAACGAGATCGTGGTGCCGGTCAACAAGGTCGTGCACGTTCTCGTCACCGCGAATGACGTGATCCACAACTGGACCGTCCAGTCGTTCGGCTCGAAGATCGATGCCGTGCCGGGACGCCTCACCTCGACGTGGTTCCAGGCCGAGCAGGAAGGCATCTTCTACGGCCAGTGCTCCGAGCTCTGCGGCCTCAACCACGCCTTCATGCCGATCGGCGTGCGCGTCGTGAAGCAGGATGTCTTCGACGCGTGGGTCGGCGCGATGAAGGCCAAAGACAAGAAGAAAGCCAAGGAAATCCTCGACAAGGTCGCGCTCGAGCAGGCCGGCGTCAAAGAGATTGCTGAGGCGGCGGGCAAAGCAGCCCATTGATCGCGGACGGGGCGAGCCAACGGCTCGCGCCCTTAGCCGCACGAGGAAACGCAAACATCCAAGGCCAAAAGGTTTCGAACAATGGGCAGCACAACGGCATCTGCGGACCACGACCACGCGCCCACCGGGCTCCGTCGCTGGCTCTTCTCAACCAACCACAAAGACATCGGGACGATGTATCTCATCTTCGCGATGATCGCCGGTGTCATCGGCGGCGCGCTATCGGTCGTGATGCGGCTCGAGCTCGCAGAGCCGGGCATGCAGTACTTCTCGAACCCGCATATGTTCAACGTGTTCGTCACTGGCCACGGCCTGATCATGGTGTTCTTCATGGTCATGCCCTCGACCATGGGCGGGTTCGGCAACTGGTTCGTGCCGCTGCAGATCGGTGCGCCGGACATGGCGTTCCCGCGAATGAACAACATCTCGTTCTGGCTGTTGCCGGTGGCGCTGACGCTGCTCCTCATCTCGATGTTCGTCGAGGGGCCCACAGGCATGAACGGCGTTGGCGCGGGCTGGACGGTCTATGCGCCCCTTTCGACGTCGGGCCATCCAGGGCCGGCGATGGACTTCGCAATCCTCGCGCTGCACGTTGCAGGTGCGTCATCGATCCTCGGCGCGATCAACTTCATCACCACGATCTTCAACATGCGCGCGCCCGGCATGACGCTGCACAAGATGCCGCTGTTCGTGTGGAGCGTGCTGATCACGGCGTTCCTGCTGCTGCTCTCTCTGCCGGTGCTCGCCGGCGCGATCACGATGCTGCTCACCGACCGCAACTTCGGCACGACGTTCTTCTCGCCGGCCGGCGGCGGTGATCCGCTCCTCTACCAGCATCTCTTCTGGTTCTTCGGTCACCCGGAAGTCTACATTCTGATCCTCCCCGGCTTCGGCATCATCAGCCACATCGTGGCGACGTTCTCGAGGAAGCCCGTCTTCGGCTACCTCGGCATGGCCTATGCCATGGTCGCGATCGGCCTCGTCGGCTTCATCGTGTGGGCGCACCACATGTATGCGGCGGGCCTCAGCGTCAACACGCAGGCCTACTTCGTGTTCGCGACGATGGTGATCGCGGTGCCGACGGGGGTGAAGATCTTCTCGTGGATCGCCACCATGTGGGGAGGGTCGCTGCAGTTCCGCGTGCCGATGATCTGGGCGCTCGGCTTCATCTTCCTGTTCACGGTCGGCGGCGTGACGGGCGTCATGCTGGCGAACGCCGGCGTCGACCGGGCGCTGCACGATACCTACTACGTCGTCGCGCACTTCCACTACGTGCTGTCGCTCGGAGCCGTGTTCTCGATCTTCGCCGGGTACTACTACTGGTTCCCGAAGATGACCGGCTACATGTACTCGGAGTTCTGGGGCAAGGTGCACTTCTGGCTGACGTTCATTGGCGCCAACGTGCTTTTCTTCCCGCAGCACTTCCTCGGACTCGCCGGCATGCCGCGCCGCTACGTAGACTATCCGGATGCATTCGAATTCTGGAACTACGTGTCGTCGATCGGCTCGTACATGACGGCGGTCGGCACGCTGACTTTCTTCATCGGCATCATGGTCGCTCTGGCGCGCAAGGTTCCAGCCGGCAACAACCCGTGGGGTGCGGGTGCGACGACGCTCGAGTGGACGCTGCCGTCGCCGCCGCCGTTCCATTCGTTCGAGACGCTGCCGCGCATCACGGGCACGGCGCATCACTAGAGAGGGCCTCGCGAAGGGCTTGAGACGACACATGGCGGGCGACGCACTCTAGCGCCGCCCGCCGAGACTGAAAAAAACAAGATGCGGCGCCCCCGTCACACGAGGAGGCAGCCGCGCTCGGGAGAAGGACGCAAGATGTCTGGGGTTGGCGCGCAAGGGGAGGTCGAGACCGTTCAAGCGGCGTTCGAGCCGTCGGTCGGCGATTTCCTGGAACTCATGAAGCCGCGGGTGATGTCGCTCGTGGTGTTCACGGCACTGACGGGCATGGTGGTCGCGCCGGGCGGGCTCCATCCCGTGCTCGCGATCATCGCGCTCATTGCCATCACCGTCGGCGCGGGTGCTTCGGGCGCCCTCAACATGTGGTACGACGCCGACATCGATGCGCGCATGGCGCGCACGGCGGCGCGGCCGATCCCGCGGGGGCGCGTGACCGCGGACGAGGCGCTCACCTTCGGCGTCGTGCTGTCCGTGGGAGCGGTGCTGACGCTTGGCGTGCTCATCAACTGGGCCGCGGGAGCGCTGCTTGCGCTCACCATTGTCTACTACGTCTTCTTCTATACGATGTGGCTCAAGCGGCGGACGCCGCAGAATATCGTGATCGGCGGCGCCGCGGGGGCCTTTCCGCCGATGATCGGCTGGGCGGCGGTGACGGGGTCGGTCAGCCTCGAGAGCGTGCTTCTCTTCCTCATCATCTTCATCTGGACGCCGCCCCACTTCTGGGCGCTGGCGCTCTACCGCTGCCGCGACTACGAGCGCGCCGGCGTGCCGATGCTGCCCGTCGTCTCGGGTGCGCGCGAGACGCGCCGGCAGATCCTCGTCTATTCGCTGCTCTTGGCGCCGCTCGCCGTGACGCCTGCCGTGATCGGACTGGGCGGGGCGGTCTATGCGGTCGTCTCCACCGTGCTCGGCATCATCTTCGTGGCGCTCGCCTTCCGCGTGTGGCGCACCACCGAGGGGCGCGAGGCGGACCAGGCTGCCCGCAGGTTGTTCGGTTTCTCGATACTCTATCTCTTCCTCCTGTTCGCAGTCCTTCTCGCGGAGCATGCCGCGATGAGGGTCTGGGGTTAGCGGGCGGTGCGACAGGGGGATAGGGACATGGCGGAGTTGGTGATGGCAGGCGAGAGTGAGAACGAGGCAACGCGCGCAAGGCGCCAGCGCTTGCGCTCGATCGCCATTGCGCTCGCGCTCGGCTTCCTCGTGCTGCTGTTCTATGCGGCGACCATCGTGCGCATGGGCGGCAATGTCTTGAACCGACCGCTCTGAAGGGACGGCATGAAGGTGGCTGACAAGCAAGAGCATCGGGCGGGCGGGACGCGGAGCCGCCGCGATCGCTCTGTCGTGCTCGCGTGCCTCGCCGCGGTCGGTGCGATGGGCGCGCTTTCCTACGCCGCTGTGCCGCTCTACCGCATGTTCTGCCAGGTGACCGGCTATGGGGGCACTACGCAGAAGGCGGAAAGGGCGCCCGATACCGTTCTCGACCGCATGGTGACGGTGCGCTTCGATGCCAACGTGACGCCGGGCATGCCCTGGGAGTTCGAGCCCGAGCAGCGGACCATGCGCGTCAAGGTCGGCGAGAACGTGCTCGCCTTCTACAAGGCGTCGAACAAATCCGACAAAGCGCTCGCGGGAGAGGCGAGCTTCAACGTTTCGCCCGAGATCGCGGGCAGCTACTTCGCCAAGATCGAGTGCTTCTGCTTCAAGGAGCAGACGCTTGAGGCGGGCGAGACCGTCGAGATGCCGGTGTCGTTCTTCGTCGATCCCAAGATCGCCGAGGACCGCGACGCCGACGGTGTGCACGAGATTACACTCTCCTATACCTTCTATCCGCTAAAGGCGCGGGCCGGCTCGGCCGCGGCCGTCAAGACGGCGCGCGCGGCGGGACAGGGGAGCTAAGAGAGCAGGAACGCAGATTCCCGGCGGCGAGGGCCGGGGTTGAGTGAGAAAGGCTGAGACTTGAGCTGGCCCGCAACTCGCAAGAGTGAGGGGCAGGGGAGAGACCAAGGCCAAGGGACAAACGAACGGGGAACACGGAGACGAAAATGGCTCAAGCGCACGCCAAGCACCACGATTATCATCTCGTCGATCCCAGTCCATGGCCGATCGTGGCCTCGCTCGGGGCGCTCACCACGGCCGTCGGCCTCATCATCTGGATGCGCTCGATGGGCGAAGGCGCGACAGGCCTCTTCGGGGTCAAGGGCCCGTGGGTGTTCTCGGTCGGAGTCGTCTGGCTCATGGCGACCGCCTTCATGTGGTGGCGCGACGTGATCATCGAGGCGCACAAGGGCGATCACACGCCGGTCGTGCAGCTCCACCTGCGCTACGGCATGCTGCTCTTCATCGCCTCCGAGGTCATGTTCTTCCTGGCTTGGTTCTGGGCCTACTTCGATGCCTCGCTGTTTCCGGGCGATCTGCGCCATATCGCCAACGTGAGCGAGCCGTTGGGCATGGTTCAGCGCAATGCCTTGCTCGGCGGGCAGTGGCCGCCGGTGCCGGTCGACGGCACGGAGGCGACGCTGCCGTCCACCGGCGCGCCAATTCCAGGCTACTTCAAGGGCACGTTCGATCCCTGGGGGATCCCGCTCGTCAACACGCTGATCCTGCTCTCGTCGGGCTGCACAGTCACCTGGGCACACCATGCGCTGCTCAAGGGCGACCGGCGCGGCCTCGTACTCGGGCTCGTGCTTACCGTCATCCTCGGCATGATCTTCACGGCGCTGCAGGCCTACGAATATCAGCACGCGGCCTTCAGCTATGCCGGGCACATCTACGGCTCGACGTTCTTCATGGCGACTGGCTTCCATGGCGCGCACGTCATCATCGGCACGATCTTCCTTCTCGTGTGCCTGCTGCGGGCGATCGGCGGGGCCTTCACGCCGAAGCAGCACTTCGGCTTCGAGGCGGCGGCTTGGTACTGGCACTTCGTCGACGTGGTGTGGCTGTTCCTATTCGCCTGCATCTACGTCTGGGGCGCGGGAGCGCACGCAGGCGCGGCCCACTAGGGGTCGCACCGGCCTGGGCGTCAGGCCCGGCTCCAGGCTGGCATTGCCGAATTAACTGGGAAGGGGTCCGGCCGAGTGCCGGGCCCCTTCCTCGCTTCCGCCGCCGAACTCGGGTAGAACCTCGACATGACAACAGAGCCAGCTTCGGCATCGACCTTCGCGGCTGCGGTCAGGGCACGCTGCCCGCGCTGCGGCAAGGGGCGACTGTTCAAGAACGTGCTCGAGCTCAGGCCTGCGTGCGAGCGCTGCGGGCTCGACTACAAGTTCATCGATACCGGTGACGGGCCGGCGATCTTCGTCATCTTCATCCTGGGCTTTCTTGCGCTCGGCGGGGCGATGATCCTGCATCTCGGCTACGGCGTGCCGCTGTGGATCACGTATGCGATCATGGGCGTCGCCACGCTGCTCGTCGCGCTTGGCCTGTTGCGGCTGCTCAAGGCGACGCTGATTGCGCTCCAGTACAGGCACAAGGCCGAAGAAGGCCGGCTCGCCCGGGATTGAGCACAAGCGAACGATGCTGAGTATGCTTTCCGAGAAGCGGTTGCTATGGCCGGGTGCGATGACGCTCGTCGGGCTCGCGATTCTTGTCGGACTCGGCGCATGGCAGCTCGAGCGCAAAAGCTGGAAGGAAGGGCTGATTGCGGCCATCGAGGCGCGAACCAAGGCCGAGGCGGTGAGCCTCGCCGACGCCATCGGCCGGCTCGGTGCCGGTGAGGACGTCGAGTATATGCGGGTCACGGCGCGCGGCAGATTCCTTCACGACAAGGAGCGGTATTTCTACGCGCCCGATGCCGAGCTCGGGCCGGGCTTTCATGTCTACACGCCGCTCGAGGTCGCGGGCAGCGGATCGGTGCTCTTCGTCAATCGCGGGTTCGTGCCCGAGGCGGTGAAGGACGGTGCGGCGCGCAAAGCGGGCCAGCTCGACGGCGAGACCGACGTCACGGGCCTCGTGCGCATGCCGGGCCCAAAAGGCTTCTTCACGCCCGAGAACGAGCCCCAACACAATCTCTGGTACTGGCGCGACATCGACGGGCTCATGCGGTCGGCCTTCGGGGAGGGCAAGCGAACTGCTGTGCCGTTGGTTCTCGAAGCGGAGGCGCCGGCGCCCGGCGGGTGGCCCAGAGGCGGGGCGACGATTGTCGAGCTGCCGAATCGACATCTGGAATACGCGATCACGTGGTTCGGTCTCGCGTTCGCCCTCGTGGCCGTTTTCGCCGCCTATGCCGCCCCGCGTCTCAGCCGTGCAAAACCCTGATCGGCGTCATTTATTTGCGGTGTAGGAACTACAACCTCGGCGCGCCTTGTTCGAGGCACCCTCGCGCCCTAGTGTTCCCATGAAACGCCACGATCACGGCTGCAAAGGAACCCAGGGCTCACCGTGAAATACATCTCGACCAGAGGCGAGGCGCCGAAGCTCGGCTTCGAAGACGTGCTGCTCGCCGGACTCGCGCGTGACGGTGGTCTCTACGTGCCGGAGACCTGGCCGGGCCTCACGCGAGAGACGGTTGCGACGTTTGCTGGCCGGCCGTTCGCGGAGGTGGCGGTCGAGGTCATCTACCCGTTCACGGGCGGGGCGATCCTGAAGGGCGAGCTGCTCGCCATGGCGAGCGAGGCCTACGAGCGGTTCGGCCATCCGGCGGTGACGCCGCTCGTTCAGATCGATCGCAACACGTGGGTCCTCGAGCTCTTTCACGGGCCGACGCTCGCATTCAAGGACGTCGCGATGCAGCTGCTCGCGCGCCTCATGGATCACGTGCTCGCCAAGCGGGGCGCACGGGTGACGATCGTGGGCGCGACCTCGGGCGACACGGGCGGGGCGGCGATCGAGGCCTTCCGCGGCTCGAAGCGCGCCGACGTGATCATCCTGTTCCCCGAGGGGCGCGTCTCGGACGTGCAGCGGCGCATGATGACGACGCCGGCTGAGGCCAACGTCCACGCGGTCGCCATTAAGGGAACCTTCGACGACTGCCAGGCGCTGGTGAAGGGCATGTTCAACGACCATGCCTTCAGCGATCGCATGGCGCTCTCGGGCGTAAACTCCATCAACTGGGCGCGGATCGTGGCGCAGGTGACGTACTATTTCGTCGCTGCCGCGGCGCTGGGCGCTCCCCACCGGGCCATCACTTTCGCGGTGCCCACGGGAAATTTCGGCGACATCTTCGCCGGCTGGGTGGCGAAACGCATGGGGCTTGCCGTCGAGCGCCTCGTCATTGCGTCCAATGCCAATGACATCCTGCCCCGCGCCTATGCGGAGGGCGTCTATGAGATGCGTGGCGTCGTCGCGACCTCCTCGCCGTCCATGGATATCCAGATCTCGTCCAACTTCGAGCGCTACCTGTTCGAGGCTGCGGGCCGGGATGCGGCGCAGGTTCGCGCTGCCATGGGGGCGCTTGCCCAAGGCGGGCGCTTTGACCTAAACGCCATCATGCCCGCGTTTCACGAGGAGTTCGCGGCAGCCGCAGCGAGCGAGGGGGAGGCAAGGGCTGCGATCCGCAAGGTGCGCGAGGAGAGCGGCTATGTCATGGACCCGCACACGGCCTGCGCGTGGGTCGCGGCCGAGAAATGCACCGACCAGGCCGGGACGCCGCGCGTGATCCTGTCGACCGCGCACCCGGCCAAGTTTCCCGACGCGATGGAGCAGATCATCGGCGAGCGGCCGTCGCTACCCGCGCGCTTGGGGGCGCTCCTCACCGACACGGAGCGCTATCCCGTGCTCGCCAACGATCTCGCCGCCGTCGAAGCCCATGTCGCCGGTGTTGCCCGCGCGGTGAGCGAGGGGGCGGCATGAGCACGGAGATCACGCGGCTCGGCAACGGTCTCAGGGTCGTGACCCATAGCATGGGTCATCTCGAGACGACGTCGCTCGGCCTTTGGGTCGGGGTCGGCGCCCGCCACGAAGCGGAAAGCGAGAACGGCATCTCGCATTTCCTCGAGCACATGTCCTTCAAGGGCACGGCCTCGCGCAGCGCGCAGGCGATTGCCGAGGAGATCGAGGCGGTTGGTGGCGAGCTCAATGCGGCGACGGGGCTCGAGAGCACGGCCTACTATGCGCGCGTGCTGAAGGGGGACGAGGGCGTGGCCCTCGAGCTGCTCGCCGACATTCTTCTCAACTCTCGCTTTGCACCCGCCGAGCTCGAGCGCGAGCGAGACGTCATCTTGCAGGAGATCGCGGCGACCCGCGACAGCCCCGACGACCTAGCCTACGAGCTTGCCCACGAGGCGGCCTATCCGGAGCAGGCCGTGGGCCGGACCATCCTCGGCACCGCGGACAACGTGCGGGCGTTCACGGCCCGGGATCTCAACCGTTTTCTCGAGACGCGCTATCGGGCCGGCGGCATGGTCCTGGCGGCGGCCGGGGCTGTCAACCATGACCAGTTCGTCCGCCACGCTGAGGCCCAATTCGGGGGGCTCACTCCCGGCGACATCGGGAGCGAAGAGGCCGCGCGCTATCGGGGAGGCATGCGCTGGCACCCGAAGCGCTTTGAGCAAAGCCACCTTCTGCTCGCGTTCGAAGGGCCGTCCGCTCGCGAGGATGCGTTCTTCACTGCCCAGGTCTTCTCAGGTCTTTTCGGCGGCGGAATGTCGTCGCGCCTGTTCCAGGAGGCCAGGGAAAAGCGGGGGCTGTGCTACGCGATCTACTCGTCGGCGTGGGGTCTCACGGATACAGGCATGCTTGCGGTTCACGCCGCGACCGGGACGGAGATGATGGCGGAGCTGATCGATGTCGTCGGCACCGAGCTCGCGAGCGTGGCCGAGAAAGGTCCCACCTTGGCGGAGCTTCAACGCGCCAAGGCCCAGCTCAAGGCCGGCCTCATGATGGCTCTCGAATCCTCCTCGACGCGCGCCGAGCAGATGGCGCGGCAGCTCCTCAACTTCGGCCGGCTTATCGACGCCAGCGAGCTGATCGAGAAGGTCGACGCAGTCACGGTTGGGGACGCGCGCGAGTTCGCGTCGCGGCTCAGCGCCGTCCGGCCGTCGATCGCGGTCGTGGGTGCGGGCAAGAAGTCGCGCGAGCTCGGCGTGCTCGCCGAGCGGACGGCGGCGAGATCCAGTGCTGGGGCGGGCACATGGCGTTCCTGAGGGCCGGCATATATCCCGAAGCCGTGGCGGCCATTCATGGCCGGCGCGTCTGGCTCAGGCCGCCGCAGATGAGCGACTACGGCCCCTGGGCGGAGCTCAGGGCCATCAGCCGGGCGCATCTGACCCCGTGGGAGCCGGCCTGGCCGCGTGACGACCTCACGAAGAGCGCCTACCGCAGACGCCTGCGCCACTACCAGCGCGAGGCGCGCGAAGATCTCAGCTACTCCTATCTGATTTTCGAGGCTGCAGACGATCGCCTGCTCGGCGGGCTCACGCTCTCCAATATCAGGCGCGGCGTGACGCAGGCGGCAGCGATCGGATACTGGCTCGGGGCGCCGTACGCGGGGCGCGGCTTCATGACGGAGGCGGTGCTCGCCGTCCTCCCGCATGCCTTCGACGTGCTCAGGCTGCACCGCATCGAGGCCGCGGCCCAGCCCGACAACATAGCCTCCGTGCGCCTGCTCGAGCGTTGCGGATTTGCCCGCGAGGGCCTTGCGCGGCGCTATCTCAAGATCAACGGGGCGTGGCAGGACCATTTGCTGTTCGCCCTGCTTGCCGATGACCGAGCGGCGAGGGGGCTCAGCAAGACATGACCGCCTTGCGCCGCTGCTCCCATTTCCGAAGGTGTGATCGCGGGGTCCTCGGCTCGATCGTTGCCGGCTTGCTGCTTGCCGTCGGCATGCTCGTCTCGCTTCCCGGCGAAGCCTTGGCGCTCAAGTCTATCGTCGTTGGCCCGGATCAGGGCCGCATTGAGATCACGACGCTCGGCGAGCTCTACGAAGGTCGCGGCGACAGTCTGCAGGTCGAGACGGCGGGCGGCGAGGATGGCGCGGCTGGGCGCATGTCGGTCAGCGCTGCCACGCAAGGCACCAATCCCAACTGGATCGTGTTCGCTCTCACCAACCCGACCGACAAGCCGGTCGAGCGCTGGCTCTCGGCGGATCGATACAACGTCGTCGGCTCAGGCGTGGTGTGGCCCGATCTCGATGCGCGGCGCATCGAGGCCGTGACGCCGTCGATCGGCTTCGTGCCGGAGCGCATCAAATCCGATCGCGCCGACGTGTTCCGCATCACGCTCGAGCCGGGACAGACGATCACCTACGTTGCCGAGCTTTCCTCAGACCGGTTCGCGCGCATCTACCTCTGGAAGCCGCTCGACTACGAGCTCAAGAGCTCGGACCGCCAGCTCTTCAACGGCGTCATGCTTGGGCTCACGGGCCTGATGGCGATTTTCCTCACCGCGATCTTCGCGGCAAATCACAAGCTGGTGTTTCCGGCGTCCGCGCTCGTCGCCTGGTGCGTGCTCGCCTATCTCTGCGTCGACTTCGGCTTCTTCCACAAGCTGTTCCAGATGAAGCCCGAGGCGAACGCGGTCTATCGGGCAGCGGCCGAAGCGGCGCTTGCGGCGAGCCTCGTCGTCTTCCTGCATGTGTTCCTGAGGCTTGCGCTCTGGCACGGCCTCATTCGCATGCTGATCTCGGTATGGCTGCTGGCGCAGTTCTCGCTGATCGCCGTCGCCATCGTCGACCCGAGGCTGGCGGCGACGTTTGCGCGTCTCTCTTTCGTGTTCATCGGCGGCACGGGCGCGGGGCTCATCCTCTATCTCGCGTTTCGCGGGCAAGACCGCGCCCTGTCGCTGATCCCGACCTGGATCCTGTTCCTCGTCTGGATCTTCGGCGCCGGCGTCACGTTAACAGGCCGGCTGTCCGGCGACATCGTCGTCTCGGGTCTGGTCGCGGGGCTGGTGCTGGTTCTTCTGCTGATCGGGTTCACGGTTACGCAGTATGCCTTCCGCTCGCTCGAGCCGATGTACTCGGGCGCACCATCCGAGCTGCAGCTCAAATCAGTCGCGGTCGATGCCGCGGGCGCTGCGGTGTGGGAGTGGAACGCGCGGCGCGACAGCGTGAAGTGCAGCCCACTGGTCGAGGGATGGCTCGGACTGCATGCGGGAGAGCTATCTGCGCGCGTCGACGAATTCCTGCGCCATCTCCATCAGGCGGATCGCGAGCGGTTCAGGCTGGCGCTCTCGTCGGTGCAGGAGCGCGGCGACGGCAAGATCCACTGCGACTTCCGCATGCGGCAAGCGGACAACAGCTATCGCTGGTTCGAGCTCGAGGCCGCGGGCGTGCCGGGGAGCGATCCGCGCGCCTTCAAGTGCGTCGGTCTCATGCGCGACGTGACGGACGCCAAGCGCGCACATGAGCGCCTGCTCCACGATGCTGTGCACGACAGTCTCACGGGGCTGCCCAATCGGGAGCTGATCCTCGACCGTCTCGAAGTGGCGATGGGCCGGGCAAAGTCGGAAACGCACATCCGTCCGGCTGTGGTCTCCATCAACATCGACAAGTTCAAGAGCATGAACTCGTCGTTCGGCCTCGTGCTCGGCGACAGCCTGCTGCTCACGATCGCGCGGCGCCTGCAGCGTCACCTCGGTCCGAACGACACGCTGGCGCGGATCAGCGGCGATCAGTTCGCGATCCTGATACCCGGCGAGCAGCCGCCGCAGGAGCTCGCGGCGCATGCCGAGCGCATCCGCCGCTCGCTGCGCTCGCCGATCAAGATTGCCGCCCAGGAGATCGTGCTTACCGGCTCGCTCGGCGTCGCCGTCTACGACGGAACCGAGACCAAATGCGAGGAGCTGCTCAAGAAGGCCGAGGTCGCCATGTACCGCGCCAAGCGCGGGGGCGCGGACAGGATCGAGGTTTTCGGGCGACAGATGAAGGTCGACTGGGACGAGCGAGTGGCGCTCGAGAGCGATCTGCGCAAGGCGCTTGAGAAGAACCAGCTGCGGGTTCTCTACCGGCCCGTCGTCTACTTGCCGACTGAGGAGCTCGCGGGCTTCGAGGCCGTGATCCGCTGGGATCATCCGCAGCTCGGCGCCATCGATCCGTTGGCATTCGTCTCGATCGCAGAGGATTCGGATCTCATCGTCAAGCTCGGCTCGCATGTGCTGATGCGCGCGGCGCGTGATGCGGCCCGCTGGCAGAAGGAGCATCCGCGAGTGGATGCGCCGCTGTTCGTGTCCGTCAATGTCGCGAGCCGCCAGCTGTTCCGCCAGGATCTCATTCAGGAGATCAGGCACATTCTGGGGCGCAACGTGGTGCCGAAGGGCTCGCTCAAGCTCGAGGTCACCGAGCAGCTCGCCATGGAAAATCCGGAGCAGGCGATCGAGATCCTCGAATGGCTCAGGGGCGCGGGCGCCGAGATCTCGCTCGACGACTTCGGCACGGGGTATTCGTCCTTCGCCTATCTCGAGCGCTTGCCGTTCGACACCATCAAGATCGATCAGGCGATCATGCAATCGGGCAGCGCGAACGGGGAGTCGGCGCTGGTGCGCTCCATCGTTGCGCTTGCCCATGAGCTCGGCAAGAAGGTGGTCGCCAAGGGGGTCGAGAGCGGCGAGGAAATCGCGTTCCTGCGCTCGATCGGGTGCGAGTACGCGCAAGGAGGATATTGCGGGGAGCCGATCCCGGATGGAGAGGTGGTCCAGGTCCTCAAGATGCTGCGCCGGTCCGAGAGCAAGCTCAAGCCGCGCGGAATGTTCCGGACCAAGCCCAAGAAGAAGCGGGAGGCGAGGAGGGAAGCGAACGGGGCGCAAGCCGAAGCACCGGTTGTGGCGCAGGCCAACGGCGGTCTGCCACCGCCACGGCCCGCAAACGGCCCGCAGGCCGGCGAAGGTAGGGAGTCGCGTGCCGTGAGATCGCTTCCGAACAGCGCCGTGCGCGTGCGGCCGCGCGCCCAGCCGCAGCCGCAACCGCAACAACAGATCAGGTCTCAGGGTGTTGGAGGGACGGCGCCTGCCCTCAGCATGCTTCCACCGCCGCCCGCCGTGGTGGCTCCCGTTCCGCCCTTGCCGCCCAATCCGCTTATCGGCACCGGGAAAGTGCCGCCGGCGCCTGCGGCGATGGCGCCACCACCCCCTCACCTGAGGCCCGTGGAGCAAGTGCCTGCTCCGGCACCCATGCCGCCGCCATTGCCGGTTGCGCCGCCCCTTGCGGCAGTGCCGCCAATGCCTGCTGCGCCGCCGACACCGTCGACGACCATGCCAGTCGCCGCCACGAGGCCACCGTGGCCGCAGCAGGCGGGGACCGTTGTTCCGCCGCGGCCTCAGACACAGCCGCCGTTCGCCATGCCGATGCCGCCGGCAAGCGTCCAAGCGCCGACTCCGGCGCAGCCGCCGCCGCCCGATTTCTCCGGCCTGCCGCCATCGATTGCGGAAAGCCTGGCGCGCCTTGCGGGGAGCATCAAGCCGCCGAAGTAATCGCCGGAGGACTCCGGCGCCCCGTTCTACGCGCGTCGATCAAAGAGAGATTGGTGGAGAGGCTGTGAGCCTCGGCGCGCCGAGGGTCTAGAGCGCGTTCCGTTCCTACGGAATCGGAAGCGCGCTTTAGGTTCGTTGTTTTATCGCATTTTCCGCGACGAACCGGAGCCCACCCCGGATCGTCCATGCGTAGCATGGCTCCGCCATGACGTCCGGGGCAGGCTTTCGTCGGAAAATGCTCTAGGCGTGGCCGGCGTCGCTCACGAGGTGGGATGGATCGATGCCGATCTTGGCGAGAGCGCGGGTGTACTTCGAATCGAGATCGGGGTCGAAGACGAGCTCCATGTCGGCTGGGCAATGCAGCCAGCCGTTGGCCTGGATCTCGCTCTCGAGCTGGCCTGCCGACCAACCCGCGTAGCCGAGCGCGAGCATGGAACGATCGGGTCCTTCGCCGGAAGCAATTGCTTTCAGGATGTCGATCGAAGCCGTAAGGCTCACGTCGCGATCGATCTGGAGCGTCGAGTCGCTCGCAAAATAGTCCGACGTGTGGAGCACGAAGCCGCGCCCGGTCTCGACGGGACCGCCGACGTGCACCTGGCGCTCCAGGATCTCGTTCGAAATGCCGTCGTCGGCTCCGCGCGGGACGATGCCGAGACGCTCGAGCAGATCCGGGAAGGAGATGTGGCTCGCGCGGTGATTGATGATGAGACCCATGGCGCCGTCGTCTGAGTGGGCACACAGGTAGATGACCGAGCGAGAGAAGCGCCGATCGGACATGAGCGGCATGGCAACGAGAAGCTGTCCCTTGAGGTAGCCTTCGTTGCGCCTTCTGCGCTTGGATCGTGGGACTGTCATGAGATCAGACTAGCGCCGTGCCGGCGGACCTGTGAAGCGGTGAAATTTCCGGGCGACCGCTAAATCGCCGCACGAATGATCGCAATTGTGGCCGGCGGTGGGCAAGTGTCGAGCCCGCGCCTATATGGCTTTCTGTTATATCCGAACCGCCATGATGAGCGAGGATTCCCTATGTCGTTGAGGCCGTGGCAGGCGACTTCGCGCGGCGGACTTGCCCGCCATTCGATATTCATGTCGGCTCTCATCCTTGCTTGTGCAAGCCAGGGGGCAATCGCGCTTGCGCTCGAATCGCCCTGGCTCGACGGCTACAAGAGCAGGACCCGCCTTTCGGCGGGCGTCACGGAGGCGGGCGACAGATCGCGGCTTCACGCGTTCGTCGAGATCGAGCTGCCAGCGGGGTGGAAGACCTACTGGCGCAGTCCCGGGGACGCGGGCGGATTGCCGCCCACGTTCGACTGGTCGAAGTCGTCAAATCTCGCTTCCGCCACGGTGCTCTTTCCCGCGCCGAAGCTCATGACTGACAAAGCGGGAAACACGTTCGGCTACAAGGACAGCGTGGTGTTTCCGGTCGAGATCAGACCTGAGAATGCGGACGAGGCGATCAGTCTCGCGCTCACGCTCCAGTTCGGCATCTGCAAGGACATCTGCGTTCCGGCGGAGGCAGAGCTCAGTCTCGAGATACCTCCCAAGGTCGGGGTCAGCGCACCTGCGGCGGGCCTCGAAGCTTTGGAGCATGTGCCGCGCGGCGATGGTGAGCGCCGTTCAGGCGATCCGGCCCTGAAGCGCGCGGTTGCCAGGCTCGACGGCGCCAAGCCGCAGCTCACGCTGGAAGCGAGCTTCGCGGGCGACACGGAGGGTGCGGTGATATTCCTCGAAGCACCGGAAGGCCTCTATCTGCCGCTGCCGACCCTTGCAAAGGACAACGGCGGCGGCGCGCTCACGTTCGAGGCAGACTTGAGCCGCGACGTCGATCTCGCCGCGCTGCGCGGCAAGACGATCACGGCGACTCTCGTCAGTCCGTCGGGGGCCTCGGTGTCGAGCTTCAAGATCGAGTAGCCGCGCGATCTCGCGTGGAACAGCGGCGTCAATTGGGGCATTGTCCCGGCACAAGAAGAGCCAGGGAGGCGAGCCTCATGACGATCAAGGTCGGCGACAGACTGCCGGATGCCAAGTTCACGGTCATGGGAGCCGACGGTCCCAGGCAGGTGACGACCGACGAGGTGTTCTCCGGCAAGAAGGTGGTGCTCTTCGGCGTGCCGGGCGCGTTCACGCCAACGTGCAGCGAGCAGCACCTGCCGGGCTTCGTCGGCAATGCCGACGACATCCTGGCGAAGGGCGTCGCAACAATTGCCTGCACGGCGGTCAACGATGTGTTCGTGCTCAGCGCCTGGTCGAAGTCGCGCGCGGCGGAGAAGATCCTGATGCTCGCCGACGGGAACGCCGACTTCGCCAGGGCGCTCGGGCTCGAGATCGATCTCGCCGGCTTTGGCCTCGGCACGCGGTCCAAGCGCTATGCAATGATCGTCGACGACGGCGTCGTCAAATATCTCGCGATCGAGGACTCGCCCCCGCAGCACGAGAAGGCCACGGCTGCGAAGCTGCTCCAGGCGCTTTGATGCGCCGGGCCTTGCATCGCGCCGCCGTGCCGTCATCCTCGGCGTGCGAGCGCTCCTCTTGTGCGAGCAAGCCGGGGATTCAGCGCAAGACTCGTCGAAGTCTCAAAATGTAAAATGCCTTCGGCACGCCTTATGCTGGATCCCCGAACGGCTTCGGCTCAAGTGCCTCGCCCGTTCGAGGATGACGAGCGGTGAGGCTCAACATTCAATCAGAGTCGGAGCCCCTGCGCTGGAATGGCTTCATGCCCTCGCGCGCGAGCTCGTCGGCGCGCTCGTTCTCCGGGTGGCCCGCGTGGCCCTTCACCCAATGCCACTTCACCTCGTGGCGCTCGAGCGCCTGCTCGAGGCGCTGCCATAGCTCCGCGTTCTTGACCGGCTTCCTATCGGCGGTACGCCAGCCGTTGCGCTTCCAATTGTGAATCCAGGCCGTGATGCCATTCTTGACGTACTCGCTGTCGGTGTGGAGATCTACATGGCTCGGCTTCTTCAAGGCTTCGAGCGCCGAGATCGCAGCCATCAGCTCCATGCGGTTGTTGGTCGTGCGCTCCTCGCCGCCCTTGAGCTCCTTCTCATGGGCGCCAGAGCGCAGGATCGCGCCCCAGCCTCCGGGCCCGGGATTGCCCGAGCACGCGCCGTCGGTGAAGATCTCGACGGACGGTGGCTTCGCGGTCATGGACGCGCCTCGAGGCCGTAAGCCGCGATCGACGTCACGCCCTGGTGGAAGCGCAGGCGGCGGAGATAGGCGATCGGGTCGTGGGGCTTGACGAGTGCGTCCTTCGAGGTGTGCAGCCAGTCGTAGGAGCGCGTCAGCAGAAAGCGCAAGGCGGCGCCGCGGGCAAGCGTCGGCATCGCCTCGCGCTCCGCTGCCTCGAGCTTGCGCACGTCCTCATAGCTGCGAAGAAGCGCGCGGCCCTTGGTGACGTTGAACGAATAGTCGGGCTCGAAGCACCAGGCGTTGAGAGAGACGGCGATGTCGTAGGCGAAGGTATCGTTGCAGGCGAAGTAGAAGTCGATCAGGCCCGACAGCTTGCCGCCGAGGAAGAAGACGTTGTCGGGGAAGAGATCGGCGTGAATGACGCCTTCGGGCAAGCCCTTGGGCCATAGGGTCTCGAGCGCGGCCAGCTCGCCCTCGATGATGCGGCCGAGGCCAGGCGCGATCTCCTCTGCGCGATCGGCGAAGCGTTCGTACAGCGGGCGCCAGCCGGAAAGGCCCAGGGCGTTGGCGCGTGAAAGTGCGAAACCTTCACCCGCGAGATGCAGCTCAGCGAGCGCCCTGCCGACGGCAGAGCAGTGCTCGGCGCGCGGCCGGCGTATCCAGAAGCCTTCGAGGAAGGTCTGGATCGCGGCGGCGCGGCCGGCGATCTCGGTGAGGTTCTTGCCCTTCAAGTCGCGGACCGGCAGGGGGCACGAGACGCCGCGGCGAGACAAATGCTCGAGGAGGCCCAGAAAAAAGGGCAGGTCCTCGCGTGCAACGCGGCGCTCATAGAGCGTCAGGATGAATGTGCCTGTGCTCGTATGCACGAGGTAGTTGGTGTTCTCGACGCCCTCGGCGATGCCCTTGTAGGACAGAAGATCGCCGAGACCGTAGCTCGCGATGAGCGCCGTCAGCTCCTCGTCGGTGACTTCCGTGTAGACGGCCATCGGTTTCTCTTTTTCGGAATTCTGTCTGCGCTGGCGATGGATGGAGGGCGTTCGAGACGCAGGTCAGGCGTCGGCGGGCTCGCGCAACTCGCGGGGAACGTTGAAGGCGATGCGCTCGTCGGCCGTGGTCACGGTCTCGAGGGTGATGTCGAAACGCGCCTTGAGCGCATCGATGACCTCGTCGACGAGGGTCTCGGGCGCGGATGCACCCGCCGTCAAGCCAACAGTGCTCACCTCACCAAGATCGTCCCAAGGAATCTCGGCCGCCCGCTGGATGAGGACCGCCTTAGGGCAGCCGGCACGCTGGGCAACCTCGACGAGGCGGAGCGAGTTCGACGAGTTCGGCGCACCGACGACGATCACGAGGCCGGCGCGGGGTGCGATCGCCTTGACGGCGGCCTGCCGGTTCGTCGTCGCGTAGCAGATGTCCTGCTTCTGGGGTCCGACGATTCCGGGGAAGCGCATCGCGAGAACCGCTACGATCTCGGCCGTGTCGTCGACGGATAGCGTGGTCTGGGTCGTGTAGGCGAGCTGCCGAGGGTCGCGGGGCACAAAGGTGCGCGCCTGATCCACCGTTTCGATTAGGCTCACGGCGCCGTTGGGGAGCTGGCCCATGGTGCCCTCGACCTCGGGGTGGCCGGCATGGCCGATCAGGACGACCTCGTGGCCGGCGGCGTGGTGCCTGGCCGCTTCCATGTGAACCTTGAAGACCAGGGGGCAGGTGGCGTCGATAGCGAACAGGCGCCGGGCCTTGGCGGCCAGGGGCACCGATTTGGGCACGCCATGTGCCGAAAAGATCACAGGCTGGTCTGTCTCAGGTATCTCGTTGAGTTCTTCCACAAAAATGGCGCCTTTGGCTCTCAACGTCTCGACCACGAATCGGTTGTGAACGATCTCATGGCGGACGTAGACCGGGGCGCCGAACTTGGCCAAGGCTAGCTCGACAATCTTGATTGCCCGGTCGACGCCGGCGCAGAAGCCGCGCGGCGCGGCGAGCACCACCTTCAGAGGCGGTCGCTGCAGGGGGCGGGCGGCGGCGGGCGGCAGGGACATCAATGAGCGATCCTAGTCTAGACCGTGGGGGTTGGCGCGGCAGAGAGGCGAGAAAGAGCGTTTTGCCGTGTCCCGTGGGAGGTGGTAGATCTTGCAGTCAGTAACCAAGAAGAGTCTCCTCGCGCGGCTTGGGGGTAAAGGGTCTCGCGGATCGGCTAAGCTCGCGCACCGAAAGCGGCTTGATTATGCGGATTGGGGGGCGGCGGTGCAATCCGTCATGAAGGTCCGGCGTGCGCTTGTCTGTCTCGGCCTCGGCACGGCCCTGGCAACGAGCCTCTCGGGGTGCGGCCTCTCATCGGTGACCTCGGGCCTCGGCTCCAGCATTTTCGGCGGCGGCTCCCCATCGGGCTCGCAGCCGGAAAGTGTCACGGAAGAGCAGCTGCTTGCCGCGGCGAAGTCCGGCGGCGACGTAACACCCGCAGGGCTCGGCTCGAGCGACGTGTCTCCGGGATGCCCGCGCTTCGTGGTCTGGCCGCGCGACAACAATCTCACCATCTACGAGCCCGGGCGCGTCGGCGATGGGCTCGCCATCGTCCATCGCGGCGAGCTCACCAAGACGGCCCGCGAGTGCACTGTCGAAGGCAATCGCGTCACCGTGCGCTACGGTTTCTCCGGGCGCGTGCTGCTCGGGCCGCGCGGCAAGAACGGGCCGATCACGCTTCCCATCAACGTCTTCGTGACGGACGCCAAGCGCGAGAAGGTGGCGACCGACCATCTCAAGGTCGATGCGACGCTCGCGGTCGAGAACCCGATCGGCTACTTCTCCGCGGTGCGGGCGGTGACATTCAACGTGCCGGAGGGCTCGCGCCCAGGCGAGTATGAGGTGTTCGTCGGCTTCGAGCGCAATACGCCCAACGCCGGTTGATTCTTTCGCGAATTCTTGAACTCCGGGACGGGTGGTCGCTCGTGCGGCGTCACTGCGCGCTGGCGCGGGGCAGCGGGGAGGCCGCGGGCGGGCGGCGGGCGCCATAGATGCGGGCAATGGTCGAAGCCGGAACATTCAGGAAATAGAGGGCGAGGCACCACTGGTTTCGAAGTACGCGCCTCACGTAGCCGTCGCGCCGATAGCGCACGGCGCTCGTCACGGCGCGCGAGCGCAGCATGACCAGGCGGCGACGTCCGAGCCGGCGCACGATATCGACATCCTCCATCACCGGGAGCGGCGCATAGCCACCGATCTCGTCATAGAGGCGGCGCGGAATGAGCAGGCCCTGGTCGCCGTAGGGAAGGCTCAGGAGCGAGTTGCGCAAGTGCACCAGCGTCTCGAGTGTGCGCGGCGCGAAGCCGAGATCGTCGAGCGTGAAGCGGAAGGCGGCGGCACGCGGCTCCATGCGCCCGGATTCGACGCGCTCGATCAAATGCTCCGCATCGCGCTCCCAGCCGGCATCGAGCACGGTGTCGGCGTGTAGGAACAGGAGCCACGGGAAGCGCGCGCGCGCTGCACCGGCTCTGAGCTGATGGCCGCGGCCCGGCTCGCTTTTTGCGATCTCGGCGCCGGCATGGTCGGCGATCTCGAGCGTGCGGTCGCGGGAGCCGCCATCCGCCACAATCACCTCGCGCACGAGCCCCTCAACGGCTGCCGGCACGAGCGCGGCGAGGGTGCGGCCGAGGTCCTCCTCGGCGTCGAGCGTAGGGATGACGACGGAAATCATGAGCCTCTCTGGCATGAGAGCGGCGGGTGCAACAAGGCGAGATCGATTTCGCCCGGGAATTGCACGCGCTTGTGTTGCGAGTGGCGAAAATGTTCTTGTTATGTTCTTATGGTTTGTCTAGTCTCCGGGCAATGAGCACGCGCAACAGAAAAGCCTCGGCGGAGGCGGAGGAACGGCCGCTGGTTGCGGCTGAGAGGCGGCGCGGGCGGGGCTCGCGCTCGAACCGCACCGGGCGTTTCGAGGCCGAGGAGCGGGGCGAGTTCGACGATGGCTGGGAAAGCCTTGGCGATCTCGAAGCGCTCAAGACGGAGGTGCGCGAGGAGCCGGCGCGGACCATCATCACGACGAACGACAGCCCCGACATCTCCTTCGACCAGTCGATCAATCCGTACCGGGGCTGCGAGCACGGCTGCATCTATTGCTATGCGCGTCCCACGCACTGCTATCTCGGCCATTCGGCGGGACTAGACTTCGAGACCAAGCTCTATGCCAAGCCCAACGCCGCAGCGCTGCTCGAACGCGAGCTCGCCAATCCGCGCTACGTGCCGCGCCTGATCGCGCTCGGCACCAATACCGATCCCTACCAGCCGATCGAGCGCGAGCGGCGCATCACGCGCCAGATCCTCGAGGTGCTCGAGCGGGTGAGCCATCCGGTCGGCATCGTCACCAAGTCGGCGCTCATCGTGCGCGATATCGACATCCTGGCGCGCATGGCTCATCGCGGGCTGGCCAAAGTTGCGCTCTCGGTGACGACCCTCGACCGGCGGATCGCGCGCGCCATGGAGCCGCGCGCCGCCACGCCCGCCCGGCGTCTCGAGGCGGTGAGGCTGCTCGCTGAGGCCGGCGTGCCGACGGCGGTCATGGTGGCGCCTGTCATTCCGGCGCTGAACGATGCCGAGATCGAGCGCATTCTCAAGGCGGCGAAGGAGGCCGGTGCCAGCGAAGCGGGCTATGTGCTGCTGCGGCTTCCGCTCGAGATCAAGGAGCTGTTCCGCGAGTGGCTCGCGACCGAGTTTCCTGACCGCGCAAGCCACGTCATCCATCTCCTGCAGTCGATGCACGGCGGGCGCGACTATGTCGCCGAGTTCGGGCTCAGGCAGAAAGGCAGCGGGCCTTACGCGGAGCAGATCGCCATGCGCTTCAGGCTCGCGCTGAAGCGGTTCAGGCTTAATGAGAGGCGCCAAGAGCTGCGCACTGATCTCTTCGTGCGCCCCGTCCTCAAGGGCCAGCAGATGAGCTTGTTCTAATCAGAGTGGCTCCTCGGCGCAGGTCGGTCTGGGTCCCGGCTCTCGACCTTCGGTCTCGGCCGGGATGACAGTCGCCGTCGGGAATCCACAGTGGTCGGTGTGCATCGCAGGTGTGGCTAATCGCACGCAATGCCTTGAGAAGGCCTTCCGGATCGGCACAGTTGCCCCATGCGGATGGCCGATTCGAGAATTCTGCCGACGTTCGAGCTGGAGGCGGCCGAGCTTGCGCTCGGCGGCGGCCCCGTGGCGGGCATCGACGAAGCAGGGCGCGGCCCGTGGGCGGGGCCGGTCGTGGCTGCGGCCGTCATTCTCGACCCGGATCGGATTCCGTCCGGCATCGACGATTCCAAAGAGCTCGACGCTGACGCACGCGAGGTCCTCTATGGCCGCATCGCGACGACGGCGATCGCGATCGGGGTCGGCATCGGCGACGTCGAGCGCATCGATCGCGATAACATTCTCGCCGCCACGATGTGGGCGATGGCGGAAGCGGTAGCTCAGCTCACCAAGAAGCCCAAGCTCGCGATCATCGATGGCAACCGGGCGCCGCGCCTGCGCTGCAAGTCGCGCACGATCGTCAAGGGCGACGCCAAGTGTCTCTCGATTGCGGCGGCCTCGATCGTGGCCAAGGTGACGCGCGACCGCATGATGATCGCGCTTGCGCGCGAGGTGCCGGGCTATGGCTTCGAGCGTCACAAGGGCTACGGCACGCCCGAGCATCAGGACGCCGTGCGCCGCCTCGGTGTCAGCCCGCATCACCGGCGCTCATGGAGCCCCGTGCAGCTTGCGCTTGGGCTCGTGGAGCCCTGACAGGCACGCGTCCGCCCTACGTTCGACTCGATCTCAATTCATGCTCGCGGCCGCATCAGAGCTTAAGCGCGTGCTAGCGAGATCCTCGGCATTTACGGAAAATTAACCAGGTGCGGTTTAGACTTCATTAACTGCCGAATTCCTGTTTTGTATGCGTACGGTTGTGTCATGTGCCTCTGGCATTTGTGGGAAGTAACCGAGAGTTGCGTAGAATGGTTGTGCGTCGTCGTGCCGTCCCGGCTCATGCCGGAAGCCGGAGCCCTGTCAGGGACCGCATCCTGGTTGGTGATTGTCTCGACGAGCTCCGCCGCCTTCCTGACGGAAGCGTAGACCTCGTTTTCGCCGATCCCCCTTACAACTTGCAGCTTGCCTCCGAGCTTCTGCGCCCGAACAACACGCGCGTCGACGGCGTCGATGACGAATGGGACAAGTTCTCATCGTTCGCCGAGTACGATCGCTTCTGCCGCGCGTGGCTTTCCGAATGTCGTCGCGTGCTCAAGCCCGATGGCGCGATGTGGGTCATCGGCTCCTATCACAACATCTTCCGGCTCGGGGCGGCGCTGCAGGATCTCGGCTTCTGGATCCTGAACGATGTCGTCTGGCGCAAGGTCAATCCGATGCCCAACTTCCGCGGGCGCCGGCTGACCAACGCGCACGAGACGCTGATCTGGGCGGCGCGCGATCAGAAGTCGCGCTACACGTTCAACTACGAGAGCCTGAAAGCGTCCAACGACGACCTGCAGATGCGCTCGGACTGGCTGTTTCCGATTTGCGCAGGGCCGGAGCGCTTGAAGGACGACGGGGGGCGCAAGGCGCATCCGACGCAGAAGCCGGAGGCTCTACTTACGCGCATTCTGCTCGCCTCGACGAGACCGGGCGACGTTGTGCTCGACCCCTTCTTCGGCACCGGGACAACGGGCGCGGTGGCGAAGCGGCTCGGGCGGCGCTGGATCGGGATCGAGCGCGAGGCCGACTACGCAAGAGCAGCCGAGGAGCGCATTGGCAAGGTCAAGGTGCACTCGGCGAGCGCGAATGAGACCTTGAAATCAAAGCGCACCGAGCCGCGGGTGCCGTTCGGCACCATCGTCGAGCTCGGCATCCTGGCGGCTGGCTCGCCGCTCTACGACGAGCGGCGACGGTTCAAGGCTGAGGTCAAGGCCGACGGCACGCTGGCCGTGCCGGGCGGGCAGGGCTCGATCCACCGGCTCGGCGCCTTCGTGCAGGGCAAGGCGGCGTGCAACGGCTGGACGTACTGGCATTTCGAGCAGGCGGGCAAGCTCAAGCCGATCGACGTGCTGCGCGAGCGGGCCAAAGTCGAGCTCGGACTCGCGGCGAACGGCGCGCGCCAGATCCTCGACGCGGCGGAGTGAGCGCGATGGCATCGGCGGGCCGTTTTCAAGCTCGCTGACGCGCAGGCAAAGCCTCGTGGTGAGCTTGTCGAACCATGAGGCTGCGATGAAGTTTCCCCTCATCCCCGGATCAAGTCCGGGGCAGGCTCTTCGACAAGCTCAGGATGAGGCGCGCTCTCGTTAGACGAGACTACCTTTCGAATCTTGCGCGTTTACCCGGATGCCTACGGGCGCGTCGGGGCGGGGAAGGCGTATCTGGCCCACGCCCACTGGAATGCCTCGACGTAGGGCATGACGCTGCGCTCGCGCCACAGGCCGATGAAGAGGATGTGGAGTGCGCTCGCGGTCAAGGCCATGAAGATTCCGGCGAACAGCACGTCGCTCAGGAAATGACCGCCCTGGCTCATCCGGATCAGGCCGGCGGCGAGGCCCGACAGCAGGCCGCCCGCGAGCAGTGCGATGCGGAGCTGCGGCAGGAGTAGCGCGGCGGCGAAGAACGGCGCGAAGGCGGAGGACGCCTCGCCGCTCACGAACGAGCAATTGCGCACGCACTCCCTGGCGGGCAGGAGCGCCGGCGTGAACTGCTTGGTGCCGCCGAACTCGACGACGTGGCGCGGGCGGGCGCGGCCCCAATTGTCCTTCAGGATCACGTTGGCGACGAGACCGGGGCCGATCGCCAGCATGGCCGCGAGGAAGCACCAGCGCGCCTGGGCGAGTCCCACGAGCCCGCCCTGCTGCCAGATCGTGCGGCCGGTGCCGAGCGCCACCAGCACAGAGACGACGACGGTCATGACCATGAAGGCCTTGCGCAGCGTGGCGACCATGGCGTCGCTCTCGCACCACGGGGCGGAGGTTGGCGCGCCGGGGCAAACCTGCAAGGCGCGCGAGAGCGCGAGATCGATCTCGGGCCAGGAGACGAGGACGGCGCCGAGGATGGTCGCGAGCGCGGCGGTCGCGATCAGGAAGCGGCGCCGGAAGCGGGTTTCGGAAGGGAGGTAGGGATCGACCATCCGCATCGCGTCACCTCGCTCGATATTCGGATAGGGCAAACAGGTGGATCGTTCTCGTCGTGAAGCGCCCGGCGTCGATCTCGCGCGCGCCGAGGGGGCGCGCTGCACCGAAGGCCTCGAGGATTGCGGCTGGCGAGGCCTGGCGCGTCACGAGGAGCGCGGGACCAGCGTCTGACGGGGTGAATGAGCGCGTGAGCTCGAAATGATCGCGGGGCCGCTCGGCGCGGCGCCACGCGCGAACGCTGGGTGCCAGCTCGGGTGCGTAGTAGAGAAGCGCCGCCACGGTCTCGCGCTCATCGGCGATGATGGTTGCGAAAGGCCGGCCGCCGGCTTTGCCATCGGCGACGGCTTTTCGGACGGCGCCGGCGAGCTCGCGATTGCCGAGCGTGCGCGCGAAAGGATCTCCGGCGCCGGGAACCTTGAAGCTGCCGGCCTGCGAGGCGGCGATCGGGATGGCGATGGCGACCACAAGGTGGAGCGCGAGCGAGCCCTTGAGCCAACTCCAGGCTCGATCGCGGATCATGGTCCCGGTGACGAGCACGGTCGCCGCGACGTAGGCGGGCGCCGCCCAGTTGGCGAAGGCGTGCGATAGGAAGGCCTGGCACGTGACGACAAGGATGAGCGGCACTGAGAAGGCCAGGAGGAGTCGGTCCTCGATGGTGAACGCAGCGAGGGACGTGCGGGCGCGCCAGGCGATGACGAGGAGCGCGCCGAAGAGGATCGGCCCGAAGACGCCGAACTGGGCGAGGAAGAACTCGGCGGCCTTGCCGGGATGGAAGAGGCTGCCGGCCCAGCCGGTGTTGTCGGCCGTGTGCGCGAACGTGGCGAAGGCGTTGGCGGCGTTCCAGGCGATGTTCGGCGCGATGAGCGCGAGGCCGAGCGCAACGGCGATCCACGGATGCGGGCGCCGGAGCAGGGCCGCTTTCTCGGGAGCGATCAGGAAGAAGATGGCGGCCGAGGGAATGAAGTAGGCCATCGCATACTTGGCGTTGAGGCCCAGGCCGAGTGCCAAGCCGAGCACGAGCGCGGGCAGGAGCCGCGGCGCACGCATAAGCTCGATCAAGGCGAGTAGCGCCAGCGCCCATGAAAAGAGAAGAGAGACATCGGTCGAGATGATCCCGGACGAAAGCGAGATGCCGGGGAGCGTCGCGAACGCGAGCGCGGACCAGAAGCCGGCCTCTGGCGAATAGAGGCGGCGGCCGATGAGAAATATGATGACGCTGGTTGCCGCGTGGATGAGCGGAGAGGGAAGGCGAACGCAAAATTCGCTTTCACCGCAAACCTCTCTCGCGCCGGCGAGGATCCAGGCGACGAGCGGCGGCTTCGAGTAGTAGCCTGCTGCAAGCTCGTTGCTCCAGGCCCAGTATTGCGCCTCGTCGACGAAGAGATCGGTGGCGTTGAATGCGAGCGCGATGACGCGCAAGAGGGTGAGCAGGCTCAAGAGGGCGGCGAGAAGCAGGAGCGGGTGTGATGGTCCCGACGACTCGGCCTGTGATGAGTTTCGTGCCGGGGCCGGGGAGGGCGCGGCGGCGGATGTGCCGTAACGCAAGCCAGCCGGCTCTCCGACGAGCGGATTCATTCTTCTTATACCCACCGCGCAAGCGCGGCTGGCAACAGCCAGCCCCCCAAACGAAATGGCTAGCAATCGCGCTTAACGGTCCGGTGACGAATGGAAGACAGTCGCGTGACGGCTGGGTAACCAAACGATGACATTGTGAATGGCAAGCTAACTGGGTGACCTTTTGCTGATGACCTATAAAATTGTCCGACCCGCTCTAAATCTGTCTTGACCGGGCTCGAATAGGTTGGCGCTTGATTGTGCGTTGATCGTGCGGGGACACACTCATGAGCAAACTCAAATGCGCTCTCGCGGTTGGGGCGGTTGCCGTTGTCATTGCGCAGCCGTCCGTCGCGTCGGCGGGAGACAGCGCGTTCGCAGGTCTCGTCGGGGCGTGGAACGGAAGCGGCAGCGTCCGGCTCGAGGGCGGCAAGACCGAACGCATCAAGTGCAAAGGCTACTACACTGCCAAGGGGGCCGGCGGCCTCGGCATGGCCATCAACTGCGGCAGCGCTGCCTTCAAGATCAACATGCGCGCGATGCTCACGGACGCCGGCGGTCAGATCGCCGGCACCTGGGAGGAGCGCGAGTTCAACCAGACCGGGGCGCTAGCCGGCAAGGCGACGGCATCAGGGTTCTCGCTCAGGTTCCGCGGCGCCATCTCGGGCACCATTTCGGTGACCATGAGCGGTGGCTCGCAGACGGTGTCGATCTCGACGGGCGGGCCCGGCTTTACCGGCGTCAGCCTGCAGTTCGCAAAGAGCGGCTGAGCTTCTCGGCAGCAAGGCATTGCTGAGCTTGACCGGGTCTCACTCGGCGGCTTCGGCGGGCCAATTGCGCACAGGATACTCGCCTTCGTCCGGCAGTCCGGTGCGAATGCTGGTGACGCTGTCGAGCTGCGAGACGAAGATCTTGCCGTCGCCGATGTTGCCAAGGCGCGCACCGCGAACAATCGCGTCGATCGCCTCCTGACGCATTTCCGGAGGCACCGCGATCTCGATCTTCACTTTCGGGAGGATGTCGGGAATGTCGGGGCCGCCGATCCGGCTCGGCACGAACCGTCCGTTCTTGCCGTGGCCGACGCATTCACCGATGGTCAGGCCGACGAGATCGGCCGACAGGAGCTCTTTTCGCACATGCTCCAGGCGGAAGGGTTGGATCAATGCGGTGATCATCAGCATGGCAGTTCACTCCCGAACCAGCCCGGATTGTGCGCCGCAAAGATTGTGCCAGGCCGCAAGGCCCTATCTCCCGGGGATTTGAGGGGTGCGTTGCCAACGGTGCGGTGAATCCGCATCAGGATTGCCAATGAATTAGGCAAATAAAGCCGGCCCAGACGATGGGCCCGCCATGGGGTGCCGCTTGACCACCGTTCGGCGGGCGGCTTCTCTAGGCCAGTTAGCCGAAAACGACGAATGCTTGGGGCCGCGGGCGTGCATCAAATCGCACGAAAAGTCGCACGAACGCTCACTTTCGGGCGCATGGCGGGTTTGGTCCTGCTCGCGGCCTTCGTCGTGCTGCGGTTCTGGGATCCTGCGCCGCTCGAGATGCTGCGCGGCAAGATCTTCGATCTCTACCAGATCGCGCACCCGCGGACCGCCCAGGACCATCCGGTGACGATCGTCGATATCGACGACAAGTCGCTCAGAGCACTCGGGCAGTGGCCGTGGTCGCGCGCGGTCGTCGCGCGCCTCGTCGATCGTCTCGCCGACGGAGGCGCTGCCGCGATCGGCTTCGACACCATCTTTGCCGAGCCCGACCGGCTCTCGCCGCATCGGATTGCCGAGACGCTCAAGATCGACGACGCCAGCACACTGACGGTTCTCGATCGGCTTCCCGACAGCGACCGGGAACTCGCCCAAGCGATCGGACGCACGCGCGTCGTTCTCGGCCAGGCGGGGGAGCGCGAATTGCGGGACGCCACGGCCGAGCCCAAGGGGCTTCCGGAAACGTCGATCGCGACCATCGGCGGCGATCCGGGGCGCGAGCTCATCCACTACCCGCGCCTCATCAGAAATCTGCCGGAGCTCGAGGCGGCAGCCGCGGGGCGCGGCCTGTTCACTGTGCAGCCCGAGCGGGACGGCGTCATTCGCCGCGTGCCGACGATCCTTTCGGTTCAAGGGCGGATCGTGCCCGCGCTCTCGGTCGAGCTTCTGCGCGTCGCGTCGGGTGGAACGTCGCTCGTCGTCAAGGTCGACGAGGCGGGCGTGAAAAGCGTCGTCGTCTCGGGCGTCGAGATCACGACTGATCGCGACGGGCAGCTCTGGCTGCACTTCGGCCTGCACGATCCGAACCGCTATGTTTCCGCGGTCGACGTCCTCGAAGGCAAAGTGGCGCCGGAGCGCATCTCGGGAAGGCCAGTCCTGATCGGCACATCCGCGGCGGGGCTTTTCGATCTGAGATCGACGCCCGTCGAGCGCGTCATGCCCGGCGTCGAGATCCACGCGCAGACGATCGAAAGCATTCTGGGAGATGCGCTGCTCGTGCGGCCGAACTACGCGCTCGGGGCCGAGATCTGCCTTGCAGTCGCCATCGGCCTTGGAATGGTGGTCGCGGTGCCGATGCTCGGCGCCTTGCCGGCGCTGGTTTCAGGCGCGCTTGCCGCCGTGCTGCTCTACGCGCTCTCCTGGTATCTCTTCGTCGAGGAGCGCGTGCTGCTCGATGTCACCTATCCTCTGGTCTCGAGCGCGGCGGTGTTCCTGCTGCTGACATTCCTCAACTACTTCCGCGAGGAGAAGCGGCGCGCGCAGATCCGCAGCGCCTTCAGCCAGTACCTTTCGCCCGAGCTTGTCGAGCAGCTGACGCGCGAACCAGACCGCCTCGTGCTCGGCGGAGAGACGCGCGTGATGTCGGTTCTCTTCAGCGACGTGCGCGGGTTCACCGCGATCGCCGAGGGCTTCAAGAGCAATCCTTCGGGACTCACGGCCCTGATGAACCGGCTTCTCACGCCACTTTCGAACGCGATCATCGAGCGGCGCGGCACCATCGACAAATATATCGGCGACGCGATCATGGCGTTCTGGAACGCGCCGCTCGACGATCCGGATCATGCGCTCCACGCCTGCGAGGCGGCGCTAGAGATCCTGCATCGCCTCGATCTCCTCAACGCCGAGCGCCGGGAGGAGGCCAAGCGCGCGGGCACGGAGCCATCCGACATGCAGATCGGCATCGGCATCAGCACGGGGGAAAGCGTCGTCGGCAACATGGGCTCGGATATCCGCTTCGACTATTCGGTGCTCGGCGACAGCGTCAATCTCGCCTCGCGGCTCGAGGGTCTCACGGCGACCTACGGATTGCGCATTCTGCTTTGCTCGGAGACGGCGAAACGCTGCGGAGACAATTTCGCCGTGCTCGAAATCGATTACGTGCGCGTCAAGGGCAAGCGGGATGCGGCCAGGGTATTTACGCTTCTCGGCGGCGCGGATCTCAGGCGGAATAACCAGTTCAGGGCTTTTCGTGGCGCATTTACCGAAATGCGCGAGTGCTACGCGCGAGGCGACTGGAGCAGGGCGCGGCTGGCGCTCGAGAGAAGTCGGCGCAATAACGAGAGCGCTGAACTTGAGAAGCTCCTAGACCTTTATGCCTCACGGATCTCGGCCTTCGAGGCTGGTCCTCCCAAATCCGATTGGGACGGCGTATTCGTGGCGGGACAGTCAGCGCATTAGGCCTCCGCAAAACGGCGCGCGAATGCCCAATGGAAATGCAATTGCCTAATTCTGGCGCAGAAATGCTGCGTGGACATTTTTCAGTCAGGCCCATATTTCTAAAAGCGAACTAAGCGTTTTCACGGAGCGGGCGGTCGATGCTGTGGCGCAGTCGGGGCAAGCGAGACGAGGAAGCAAGCGGTCTTGGGTCATCAACGGTTGCGCTGACAGAAAATCCTCCGGCGCCATCTTCGGCTCCCCCACTCTTTTCATTGAATGACGCGCGGCCGGCAGAGGCTTTGCAGTCGCGACGAGCTACCGAACCGGCCGTTCTTCGCGCCGCCCCGATCGTGTCGCCCATCGGGCGGTGGCTGAAGGAGCTCCACGCCAAATATCAGGGCGAGGCCCAGGGCAAGCTCGCCAGCTATATCCCCGAGCTCACGCGTGCCAACCCGGATCATTTCGGCGTCGCGCTGACCACTGCGGACGGCCAGATGTACGAGGTCGGCAACAGCGATGTGCTGTTCACGATCCAGTCGATCTCGAAGCCGCTGGTCTATGGGCTTGCGCTTGAGGACCATGGGCCGAACGAGGTGCTGCGCCGCGTCGGCGTCGAGCCCACCGGCGAAGCGTTCAACTCGATCGTCATGGACGAGGTCAACAATCGTCCCTTCAACCCGATGGTCAATGCAGGCGCGATCGCTACCACATCGCTGATCAAGGGCGCCTCGACCGAGGAGCGCTTCCGGCGCATCCTCGGGATGTTCAGCCGCTATGCGGGGCGAGAGCTTACGGTCGACGAGTCCGTGTTCCAATCCGAGCGGGCGACAGGACACAGGAACCGGGCGATTGCGTACCTTCAATTGAACTCGGGCATGATCGAGGAGCCGGTCAACGAGCATCTCGACCTCTATTTCCGCCAGTGCTCGATTCTTGTCGGTGCGCGCGACCTTGCGATGATGGCCGCCACGCTCGCCAACAACGGCGTCAATCCCCTGACAGGCGAAATCGCGATTGCGTCCGAGCACGTCAAGACGGTGCTCAGCATCATGGCAAGCTGCGGCATGTACGACTATTCGGGCGAGTGGGTGTACCGGGTCGGCCTGCCGGCCAAGAGCGGCGTGGGCGGGGGTATCATCGCGGTGCTTCCCGGACAGTTCGGCTTCGGCGTGTTCTCGCCGCTCCTGGACGAGCACGGCAACAGCCACCGCGGGATCGAGGTCTGCAAGGAGCTGTCGCAGCGGTTCTACCTCCATGTCTACGACACGCACTTCGTGTCAGATAACATCGTCCGGCGCAGCTATCGTGGCGGCGCGGTGGTCTCGAAGCGCTTGCGCGGGGGGCGGGAGAGAAAGGTCCTCGACGCGGCCGGCTCGCGCATTCTCGTCTACGAGCTGCAGGGCGGGCTCTATTTTGCGACCGCGGAGCAGCTCTTGCGCCGGATCGCCGCCGACGCCGACGGCGCCTCATTCATCATTCTCGACGGTCGACGCATCGGGCGCGCCGATCACAGCGCGCTCCTGCTCATCCGCGACATGAGCCGCTCGCTGGCGGAAGCCGGCAAGCTTCTCCTGCTCGCAGGTCTCACCGAACAGATCAAGGCCGACTGGCTCGCGCTTCAGGAAGGCACCGACGCGGGCGGCGCGTGCTTCACGAACGTCGATGTGGCCCTCGAGCACTGCGAGAACCAGCTCATCGCCGAGGCGGATCCGCAGGCCCTCAATACGGAGGCCGAGTTGCCGCTTTCGGAGGTCGACATCCTGCGCAAGCTCTCGCCGGTCCAGATCGCGCGGCTTCTGCCCCATCTTGAGCGGGCGACGTACGCGCCGGGCGAGCGCATCATCAAGGAGGGTGATCCCGCCGATCGCCTCTACCTGCTGGTATCGGGCAGCGCGACGGTTAACGTCAGCCTCGATAACGGCCACCGAAACACGCGGATGGCGGGCTACAGGCCCGGGGTCGCCTTCGGCGAATTCGCCCTGTTCGACGGCGGCAGCCGCGTCGCAGATGTTGTCGCCGAAACTAACGCTACTTGCTATGTCTTGAAGTTCGACCGCTTTTCCCAGTTGGAAGGGCTTGAGCCCGAACTCTATAATCGCATTCTCTTTGCGCTGGGACGGCTGCTTTCAGACCGATTACGCCGGGTAACGGCCGAAGTCAGGGCTCTCTCTTGAGCAGGCAGCGAGAGCGTGCGAAATAAGAAGGCCCCAAGGGCCGGAGTTGCCCGGGAGGGAGAGGATGTCCACGATGGGTCGGGTTGCGCTCGCCGCCGTATTCGCCGCCGCGTTTTGTGCCCAACCGGGTCTGGCAGCTACGCCGGAGGTCGGCGATACGGTTACCGTCAACCACGAGGTCACTGCTGAAGCCGGCGCTATCAAGCGTGCGCTTGAAAAAGGCGCCAAGGTCTTCCAGGACGAGATCCTGGTCACGGGCGACACCGCAAGTGCCGAAATCGAATTGCTCGATAAGACGAAGCTAGCGGTTGGTGCTTCGGCGAGGATCGTCCTCGACAAGTTCGTCTATGATGCGAGCGCGGCTCCCGGCTCCATCTCGATAAATCTCGCCAAAGGCGCATTCCGTTTCATCACGGGCTCGAGCCCCAAGGCGGCCTACGAGATCAAGACGCCCACGGCGTCAATGGGCGTGCGCGGCACGATCTTCGACGTCTACGTGGCAGACAACGGCGAGTCTGCCGTCCTGCTTCACGAGGGTGGAGTAGACGTGTGCCCGACGCCGGCCACCTGCAAACGTCACGACAAGGTGGGCCATTTCGTCCATGTCGGATTGAACCAGGTCGTTTCGGAACCGCAGCGATGGGACAGCACCCTCATGAAGGGCGTCACGGTTGCGAAAGCGTTCCCCTTCGTTGGCAAGAGGCTCGCTATCGATCCGTTTATGCGCTCCAGCTATACCTCCCTCATGCGTGGTCCCGGCCGCGTCGGGGGCGTGTGCCGCGTCGGCGGCGTGCTCAAGAAACCGGTCCTGCCATTCAAGAAGATCCTTCACGACTGACAGGCGTGCCCATCGAGCTCATTCAAGAATGCGGTGGCCATGAAGTGCCTGCTCGTCGCCGACCTTCATTATGCGCTGAAGCAGTATGATTGGCTGATCCGAGCGGCGCCCGAGTTCGACATCGTCATCATCGCCGGTGACCATCTCGACAATTCATCGCACGTCGCGGGCCCGGCGCAAATCGTGGTCGTCCTCAAATACCTGCAGCGCCTGCGCACGCTCACAACGCTGCTCACGTGCTCGGGCAATCACGACCTCGATCGGCGCGACGCCGAGGGCGAGAAGACGGCGGGCTGGTTTTCCGAGATCAGGAGCATGGGGATCTCGGCCGACGGCGATTCCTTCTCGGTGGACGGTACTCTCTTCACAATCTGCCCGTGGTGGGACGGGCCGCTCACCATGGCGCGAGTCGGGGAGCAGCTGGCGCGCGACGCGGAGAAGGAAAAGACCAGATGGGCCTGGGTGTACCATGCGCCTCCGGCCGGCTCTCCCACGAGCTGGGACGGTAGGCGATCGTACGGCGACAAGGAGCTTGCGCAATGGATCGCGGCCTACAAGCCCGATCTCGTCTTCTCCGGGCACGTGCACACATCGCCCTTCTGCCAGGGGGGCTCATGGATCGACAAGATCGGGCCGACCTGGGTGTTCAATGCCGGCTATCAGATCGGCCCCGTCCCGGCCTACGTGGTCATAGAAACGGGGCGGGACGCCATCATGTGGTTTTCGACCGGGCGGCGCGAGGAAGCGAGCGCGGGCGAATCTCCGGCGCACTCGGTGCGGGCGCTCGCGGAAGTGCCCGCCTGGTTCACAGCCTCGGATCAGATTCTTGGTCAGACCCTGGACTGAACACACGCCTCTGCTGATGCAGCAGGGTCTCCAGCACCTCGTCGACCATGCCGAAATGATCGCGGCTTTCGGCGAACTGGCGCTTGATGTCGGCGAGATAGCCGGTGGCGCATTGCAGGCGGTGCGCGAGGAGGGCTCCGATCTGGCGGAGCATCTGAGGGGATGATTGCAGGAACGTCTCCGCGTTCTCGGCGACGTAAACACGGCTGGATCGGGTCGTCTTGACGGAAGCCGTGTGCGGCAAGTTGAGCAGGACCGACATCTCGCCGAACACGGATCCCGGCTCCGAGACGGTCGCGACCTCGATGTCGCCGCGGAGGACCTGCATCTCGCCTTCGATCAGAACATAGAGCTTGCCCGACTTCTCGCCCTCGGTCAGCAGCACCGTGCCAGGGTCCAGGCGGACTTCCGGAAGCCCGGCGCAGCAATCGATGAGAAAGCTCATTTTGCCATCGCAATCAGCAGTTTGATGAATAGTGTCTCAATCCAGTGTAGTCTTAAAACAGCGATCATGCATGCCTAAATGTTGATCGGGATCAGGGCCAATTCCGCGCGCCGGCGCGAGGATAATGGGTCGCAGGAGGAAAGCATGAATCTCACAAGAGAGGAGGCCAATCGCCTCCGGATCCTTAGTGAAGGCGGCGGGTCGCTGGTCGTGGCCGAGCGTGATGAGGCATGGGACCGTCTGGTCGCCGGCAGCTTTGTGACCGCCGCCGCCACGGGCAATGATTCGGTGCGCTACGATCTCACCGATGCCGGCCGCGCCGCCCTGCGCAGAGTGTGATGCTCACGGCGCGCTGGGGGCGGCAAGGCTCGCGGCTCGGCTCGCCTTTGCCTCGGTGAGGTAGCGCGCCGCGAAGGCCATGGTGGCGATGCCGGCGGCGCTGACGAAGAGCTCGAGCGTTGCCGTCGTGCCTACCTCGGCGAGCACGATCCAGCCGAGGAACGACAGGATCGTGCCGAGCGCGAACATCTCGAGCGCGTTGCGGCCGCACAGCGAGAGCACGCGACCAAATCCGCGTCCGAGCCAGGGCGCCTGAGGGGGAATGAGCGAGCCCGCCATGTAGGCCAGCGCCAGCACGTGCAGGAACCGCCACGCGGAGAGATCGGGCTTGCTCACGACGCCAAGGAGGCCGGGGGGCAACAGCGGGTCATCGGGTAGCCAGCTGATGGGCACCCAGGGCGCGGCGTAAATGAAGGAGAACGTCACGTAGAGCGCGGCAATCGCCATGGCCGCGCCGCGACCGGTGATATCGTGTCGGTTGCCGAGGACCGCCGCGGCGGCGCCGGTCGTGAACAAGAGCTGCCAGGCGAATGGGTTGAAGTACCAGCCCTCGCCGGGCGTGTTGGTCGGCAGGTTGATCTTGAAATGGCTGGCCAGGGCCCAGACGGCGAGCGAGACCATGAGCGTCGGCACCACGCCGCGGCGGAACAGGATCAGCATGACGGGAAACCAAAGCATCAGCGTCACGTAGAGCGGCAGGATGTTCATCTGGTTGGGCTGATAGGTCAGTGCCAGCGCCCGCAAAGTCCACGTCACCGGATCGTCAGCGAGATTCTGGAGCCAGATATTGTGCACATAGTAGGGTCTTGCGAACACGGCGGCTGCTGAGAACAGTATCGCGGCCGAGACCAAGAAGATCGCGATGTGCCAGAGGTAGATGCGGCCGGCGCGCTTGATCGCGCGATGGAAGGAGGGGCGGAGAGGCCCGCTTTCCGAGCCCAAGCGATAGGCGAGCGCGGCCGAGTAGCCCGAGAGGAGCACGAAGACCTCGCTCGCGTCGGAAAACCCGAAATTCTTCAGCGTCGCGTAGGCCCAGGTGTTGTCGGGGATGTGGTCAATGAAAATGAAGATCAGCGCCATGCCGCGAAAGAAATCGACGCGTAGGTCTCGCGGGCGCGCAGAAGGGGCGTGCGGATCGAGCATGGGCGGAGTTCGGGCAAGCGAGGGTGGCGGGCAGTCGCGCGAAGCTCAATTCTTATGCGGGTCGCCCGGCTATGCCTAGATGGCTCGAGCCTGTGTCCCGCGGATAGATTTGCGGTGTGCCCGGTGTGCGTCGATGCGCCTGCCGGGGCCGCCCGACCGACAAGGCTCATATCTGGGGACGCGGGCGTTTCTCAATGCTCCTTGAGCGCGTGGGCGATGACCTTGCGCATCACGGAAGGAAGCGCTGCAGCATGGAGATCGCGGCGTGCGACCCAGCGGCAGCGCTCGGGACTCGCCCAAAAGGTGAGGCTCGCGTCAGCGGGCACGATAGCGCGGAACACCATCAGCTCGAGGCGGAAGTGGGTGAAGGTGTGGACGACGACGCCCGGTACCGCCCACCAGTCGCCGCGCACGGGAGCTGCGCCGAGCGCCAGGTCGGCGGAGAGCCAGTCGTCGGCCCAGTCCGTCGAGGGTACCTCGAGCATGCCGCCCAGGAGTCCGGCCTCGGGGCGCTTCCTCAGCAGCACGTGCCCGTCCTCGCGCAGCGCCAGGAAGGCGATGCCGTAGCGCGTCGGACGCGCCATCTTGTCGACGCGCACGGGCAGCTCGGCCTCGATGCCGCGGGCGTGCGCGTGGCAATCCTGCTGCAGTGGGCACATGAGACATGAGGGGCGCTTCGGCGAGCAGACGGTGGCGCCGAGGTCCATCATGGCTTGGGCGAAGTCGCCAGCCCTCTTCGAGGGCGTGAGGGTTGCGGCGAGGCGCTTCAATTCCTTCTTTGCGGCCGGCAACGGACGGGTGATGGCAAACAGCCTCGAGACGACGCGCTCCACATTGCCGTCGACGGGCGTCGCCGGCTCGCCGTAAGCGATGGCCGCGATCGCCGCCGCCGTGTAGGGGCCGATGCCGGGCAGGCCACGCAGCTCGGCTTCGGTGCGCGGGAACTTGCCGTCGGGTCGCGCGGCGACGGCCTGCGCGCATTTCACCAGATTTCTTGCGCGCGTGTAATAGCCGAGCCCGGCCCACATCGAGAGCACGTCGTCAAGGTCGGCGGCGGCGAGGTCTGCTACCGCCGGCCAGCGGGCGAGGAAGCGCTCATAGTAGGGGATCACGGCCTTGACGGTCGTCTGCTGGAGCATGATCTCCGACAGCCAGACCTTGTACGGGTCGGCACGGCGGCCCTTACGCGTGCGCCAAGGGAGAACGCGTTGCTCGCGGTCGTACCAGTCGAGCAGCGCCGCGACCGTGTCGGGGCCGGCCGGCCGGAGCGGTAGTTGCCGTCGCGCCGCAGCTCTCACCTGAGTCCCCTTCGCCATTTCCGCGAATCACTCTTGAAGATGTTAGGCAACGGCGCACCGCGTGAATATGACGGCAAGGCTCGCACATGGGAAAGCTCACAGGAAAGCTGTTGCAGGGGCTGGGCGGGAAGCCGGCGCGGCGTCCCCATGAGGCGCTCGTGCGAAACGCTCGCCCTCTTCATGCAGCTCCGCGGGCGCCGGGTCATGTCTACGCCAAGGCGGTCGGCAGCTTTGTTCCCAAGCTCACGCAAAAGGCCTTCGAGAAGTACGGGTTCTCGGCCGCGACCCTGCTCACCGACTGGGCGCAGATCGCCGGCGCCGACGTGGCAGGCTACACAGTCCCCGAGCGCCTCAAGTGGCCGCGCGGGACTGGCGCTTATGACGAGGTCGAAGAGGGCTCCGAAGGCCGCCCGGGGGCCACGCTGGTGCTGCGCGTCGATCCGGCGCGGGCGCTCGACGTCGAGTACAAGGGTCGCCAGATCATCGAGCGGATCAACGCCTATTTCGGCTACCGGGCGGTAGCAGCCTTGCGGCTCATCCAGGCGCCGGTGGAGGCTGCCGTGCCCCGGCAAGGCGCTCGGCCCGATGGCGTGCGCGTGCCTGCGGCTGAGACCGCCTCCCCAGCCGAAAGCGACCCCTTGGCCCGCGCGCTGGCGCGCCTGGGGGCCGGCGTCATGGGCCAGGTAACCTAGGCCGCTGCAGGCGAACGCGCCGCGGGGCGGCCGTGCCGGGCAGGAACAGCGCCATTCAAATGGCGTTCAGCCGCGATTTGCCTTAATCAGGCGCGCGCCCCATGTTACCGGGCAGAAGACACCCTTCGGGCCGTTCCTTCGGCCAATGCCCTAGCTTACAGGAGTTTCCCTGATGCATGCCTTCGACCGCCCGCTCGGCATGAGCGCTACACGGCGGACCGTTCTTGCCGGCGGCAGCCTGGCTCTCGCCGGCGCCGCGCTCGCCCTCTCGTCGACTGCTGGAATTTCGGCTGGCGATCATGGCCCGGCCGAGGTTTCCGTGGAAGAGCTGATGAAGCAGGTCGGCGATCTTCCCGATCTCACGCTCGGGGCGGCGGATGCCAAGGTCACGATCGTCGAATATGCCTCGATGACCTGCGGCCACTGCATGAACTTCCACGCCAAGGTGTTTCCGGACCTCAAGGCCAAGTACATCGACACCGGCAAGATCCGCTTCGTATTCCGCGAGTTTCCGCTCGATCCGCGCGCGTTTGCAGCCTCGATGCTGGCGCGCTGCGCCGGGAGCAGCGACAAGACGTTCGCGCTCATCGACGCCCTGTTCCACACGCAGGCGGACTGGGCCTTCGTCAAGGAGAACCCGACGCCGAAGCTGTTCGAGGTCGCCAAGCAGGCGGGCTTCACCCAGGAAACGTTCGACAAGTGCCTTACGGACCAGAAGCTGCTCGATCAGCTGACCGCGATCCGCACGCGCGCCGACGACCTATTCGGCATCAATGCGACGCCGACCTTCTTCATCAACGGCAAGCGGCTTCAGGCCTCGCCGACGATCGAGGAATTCGACAAGGTCCTGGGGCCGCTCTTGGCACAGGGCTGAGGCGGCTTAAAGGGGGTGATGGCGTGAAAAGGGCAAGCAGCCTCATCCTCCTGGCCGCCATCTGCGCGGGGCTCGCAGCCTGCGCCGGGGATACCCCGAGCGTGCCCGGGCTTTCGGCAGGCGTCTCGTCCGACCAGGCATCGGCTGGGGCTTTTCCTGACGGTACGACTGGCGCCCAGGCGCAGGGTAGCGCGTTCAATCCCCTCGAGACCCCGGACGGCGTCGCGCCCGGCGGGCGGGAGGTGATCGAGAACCCGACCATTGCCGACATCATGCTCACGGGCCCGTTGACCGAGATGTCGCTCGGGCGGGCCGACGCGCCGGTGACCATCGTCCAATATGCCTCACTCACATGCCCGCACTGCCGCGCCTTCCATCTCGGGACGTTCCCGGAGCTCAAGCGCACCTATATCGACACGGGCAAGATGCGCTACGTGCTGCGCGAGTTTCCCATCGGCAAGACCTCGGGCAATGCTACTATCGCGCTGCGTTGTGCAAAGCCCGAGAAATACTTCGACCTCTACGGCAAATACATGAGCCAGCAGGCGTCCTGGGTCTCGCAGGAGGTGCGCCTCGACCCCATATTCGCGGTCGCCAAGCAGGTGGGGATGACGCGGACCGAGTTTGATGCCTGCTTGCAGAATCAGGGCATGATCGATGGCCTCAAGTGGGTCAAGGAGCGCGGGCGCAAGCTTGGCATCATCGGCACGCCGAATTTCTTCGTTCAGGGCAAGCTCGTGAAGAGCACGCTCACGATGAAGGACATTCGCGAGATGGTCGAGCCGCTGCTCAAAGCTCCCGCCACGGCGGCAGCAGGGACGACGGCCGCACAGTAGTCATTTCGCCGGGCTCGATGCTCTCCAGGAGGGCCGGTCCGGGCCTTGCCGGGGTGAGCTGTGTGGGCCCAGTGAGACGACAACCATGACTGACAGGCCAGCCTGCGCATGAAAATCAGCCGCCTAAGGCTTCTGGGCTTCAAATCGTTTGTCGAGCCGACCGAGCTTCTGGTCGAGCCGGGGCTCACCGGAGTCGTCGGCCCGAACGGCTGCGGCAAATCCAACCTGCTCGAAGCCCTGCGCTGGGTCATGGGCGAGACCTCGCACAAGAGCATGCGCGCGGCCGCCATGGACGACGTGATCTTCTCGGGCACGAACGGCCGTCCGCCGCGCAACCTCGCGGAAGTCACGATCTTCATCGACAACTCGCGGCGACAGGCACCGGCCGAGTTCAACGACAGCGACGAGATCGAGATCACGCGGCGCATCGAGCGCGAGGCGGGCTCGGCCTACCGCATCAACGGACGCGAAGCGCGCGCGCGCGACATCAAGATCCTGTTCGAGGACGCGGCCACGGGCGCGCGCTCTCCGGCGCTGGTGCGACAGGGGCAGATCGCCGAGATCGTCAATGCCAAGCCGGAGCAGCGCCGCCGCGTGCTCGAGGACGCGGCCGGCATCGCGGGATTGCACAGCCGCCGCCACGACGCGGAGCTGAGGCTCAAGGGAGCCGAAAACAACCTCGCACGCATGAGCGACATCATCGGCCAGCTCAACTCGCAGGTCGAGAGCTTGAAGCGCCAGGCGCGTCAGGCGCGACGCTACAAGGACATCTCCGAGGACATCCGCAAGGCCGAGGCGTTGCTCTTCCATCTCTCGTGGGCCGAGGCGCAGGGCCTCGTAGAAGCGGAGGAAGGAAACCTCGCCGGCGCGCTCGCGGCGCTTGCCTCGGCAACCGAGACGGAAGCGAAGGCGCTGCGCGAGGAGGCCATGCGGTCCGAGGCGCTGCAGCCCTTGCGCGACGAGGAGGCCGTGCGCGGCGCCGCGCTGAGCCGGCTCAGGATCGAGGGCGAGAGTCTCGACCGGGAGGCGGAGCGGGTGGCCGAGCGCGAGCGCGAGCTCAAGGGCCTTGCCGAGAGCCTCGAGAAGGATCTCGTGCGCGAAGGGAGCCTCGTCTCGGAGGCCGGCGAGGTGCTCACTTCGCTCGAGCAGGAATCCTCCAGTCTGACGCAGGCCGAAGTACAGTCGGTTGCGGCCGAGAAGGAGCTGCGTGGCGGTCTCGCAAAGGCCGAGAGCCATTTGGCAATGGCGGAAGCCAACCTTTCGGAGATCACGCACAGGGCGGCCGAAGTCAGGGCGCGGCGCCAGAGTCTCGAGGCAGCCGAGATCGAGCGCTCGGGAACCGTCACCAAGATCGAGCAGGAGCTCGCGGCGCTGAAGAAGGCAGCCGAGGAGACTGCCGGCCGTGCGCCCGACGCCGCCAAGCTCGTCGCCATCACGGAGGCCGGACAGCGCCTCGCACGCGAGATCGCGGAAACCGAGGCCAAGACGCTCACGGCCGAGGAGCGGGCCTTGGATCTGGCGGCAATCGCCAAGGTGCGCCACGAGGAGGCGGCCACGGCGCGCTTGAGCTACAGCGCGCTCACGACCGAGCGCGAGACGCTGACCAAGCTCGTCATGATGGCGCGCGAGGAGGGTCTGCCCCCGATCGTCGACGCACTCGCCGTCGCGCCGGGCTACGAGGTGGCCCTCGTCGCGGCACTCGGCGACGATCTCGAAGCGCCGGTGGCGGCCGATGCGCCGGTGCGCTGGCGCCTCATCGACGTTTCCTCGGAGGATGCCGCGCTGCCGGCCGACGCCGAGCCTCTGAGCCTCCATGTCGAGGCGCCTCCCGAGCTCAGCCGCCGTCTGAAGCAGATCGGTGTCGTAGCGCCGGAACTTGGTGCGCGGCTGCAACCGCACCTGAGGCCCGGCCAGCGCCTCGTCAGCCTCGACGGCGATCTCTGGCGCTGGGACGGGTTCGTTGCCGCGGCCGGCGGCATGACGCCCGCCGCGCAGCGTCTTGCGGAAAGAAATCGCCTGGCCGAGATCTCGGCAAAAGAGGAGCAGGCGCGGCAAGCTACGGCACACCTCGCCAAGGCCGATTTTGACGCCGCGACTGCCGCCGCCGAAGCCGACGCAGAGCAGCGGCGCCTGCGTGCGCTTGGGCGCGAAACGCAGGCCAAGTTCGCGGAAACGCGCGACGCGCTGACCAAGATAGAACGCGCCGCCCGCGAGACCGAGAGCAAGCTCGCCGCGATCGCCGAAGCACGGGTGCGCGCGGAAGCGAGCCTTGCCGAGTCGAGCGCCAGGCTCGCCGAGACAAAGAGCGGGCTGGCGCAGATCAAGGCGGGCGAGGATGTGGAGGCGCTTGTTGCGCCGGCGCAGAATGCCGCCGCGGAAGCGCGCGCGGGCGCCTCGGACCTTGCAACCAGGATCGCTACTCTCGAGCGCGAGCGTCAACTGCGCGGCCAGCGCAGCGAGGCGATCGGCGGCGAGCGGGCTCGCTGGTCCACCCGGAGCGAGGGCGCAAAGCAGCAGATCGCGGCTTTGAACGAGCGGCTTGCAAAAGCCAGGCAGGATCTCGAGATGCTGGCCGCCATTCCGCCGGTCATCGAGAAGAAGCGCACCAAGCTCATGTCGGCGCTGGCCGATGCCGAGCGCGAGCGCAAAGAGGCGGCCGACAAGCTCGCTCAAGCCGATACGGCCTTGCGTGCTGCCGTCCAGGCGCTCAGGACGGCGCAGGGCGAGGTCTCCTCCGCGCGCGAATCGAAGGCGCGGACGGAAGCCCGCCTCGAGGGCGCACGCAACCGGCGGCAGGAAGAGGCGCGGCGCATCCGGGAAACGGTGGGCGTGGCGCCGGAGCAATGCCTGGCGCTTGCCGGAATCGCGCCCGGCAAGGACGTGCCGGCGCTCGCCGAGGCCGACCGCGATCTGCAGCGGCTCAAGAGCGACCGCGAGCGGCTCGGCGGGGTTAACCTGCAGGCCGACGACGAGCTCAACGTCATCCTCGAGCAAGTCACCTCCATGGAAACCGAGCGCAACGACGTGGAGCAGGCGATCGCGAAGCTGCGCGGCGCCATCGGCCAGCTCAACCGCGAGGGCAAGAAGCGGCTCGAGGACGCCTTCCAGACGGTCAACGGGCATTTTCAGCGGCTGTTCACCACGCTGTTCGGCGGGGGAGAAGCGCGCCTCGAGATGATCGAGGGCGAGGACCCGCTCGAGGGCGGCCTCGAGATCATCGCCAAGCCGCCGGGCAAGAAGCCGGCGACGCTCTCGCTGCTCTCGGGCGGCGAGCAGACGCTCACCGCGCTGTCGCTCATCTTTGCCGTGTTTCTCACCAATCCGTCGCCGATCTGCGTCCTGGACGAGGTCGATGCCCCCCTCGACGACGCCAACGTCGACCGTTTCTGCACGCTCATGGAGAAGATGGCGGAGGAGACCGCCACTCGCTTCCTCGTCATCACCCACCACCCGATGACCATGACGCGGATGAACCGGCTGTTCGGGGTCACGATGGGGGAAAAGGGCGTCTCGCAGCTCGTGTCCGTGGACCTCGAGACGGCGCGCAGCTTCCGCGAGGCAGGGTGAATTCGGCAGCAGGCAGGGACTGATCGCTGCTGCCCCCTGCCTGTTGCTTGCTGCCTCACCTGCGCGGTTTCGCCGTACCCCTTAGAGCCTCCGGAAAATGTGGCCGTTGCTTGACACCCTGCACGGGCTCTCACTATGGTGCGCGCCAAATTGAGGCCGACACACCGAGGTTTGCCATGCCGGATGAACGGAAGGGCGAAGGTGTTGGTCGTGGCGAGATTTCTCCCGCCGACAAAGCGAATTTTGAGCGGCGTGCCGAGGAACTCGGCAAGCAGCTCGGCGAGGCACGGTCGCACCAGGCAGCGAACGAGCCGGCGAAGGACAGTGCGGTCAGAGCGCGCGGTATGGCTTATGGACTCCGGATGGCGTCCGAGCTCGTCGGCGCGGTTCTGGTCGGCGGTCTCATCGGATACTTCCTGGACCGGTGGCTAGGTACTGGGCCGTGGCTGTTCCTGGTTTTCTTCCTGTTGGGCTTCGCGGCCGGCGTGCTCAACGTCATCCGGGGCTTCGAAAGGCTCCAGGCCGAGATTAAAGAGGCGACGCGCGGCGATATTGGCCATGCGGTGCCGGACGACGACGACTGAGGTACTAGGGGACGAACGTGGCTCAGCCAGCAGAAGGCGCCTCGGGCTCTCAAATGCCCGATCCAATCCATCAGTTCGAGATCAAGCGGCTCGTTCCGCTCGAGCTCTTTGGGTATGATGCCTCGTTCACCAACTCGTCGCTGTTCATGGTGATCGCGGTGGCGCTCATCGTCGGCTTCCTCCTCTATGCCATGCGCGGGCGCGCACTCGTGCCGACGCGACTGCAATCGCTGGCCGAGACCTCCTACGAGTTCGTCGCCAACATGACGCGCGAAGGCATGGGAGAGGCGGGCATGAAGTACTTCCCGCTCATCTTCACGCTGTTCATGTTCATCTTCACGGTCAACATGCTCGGCATGATCCCCGGCGGTTTCACGGTGACGAGCCACATCGCGGTCACCGCGGCTCTCGCCGCGCTGGTATTCATCACGGTGCTCATCGTCGGCTTCGCCAAGAACGGGCTGCACTTCCTCAAGCTGTTCGTGCCGTCGGGAGTGCCGATCTACATTCTGCCGCTGGTCACCGCGATCGAGATCATCTCGTTCCTGTCGCGTCCGGTGAGCCATTCGGTGCGCCTCTTCGCCAATATGCTGGCCGGGCACATCACGCTCAAGGTGTTCGCCGGCTTCATCATCATGCTGCTCGGAGCAGGCAGCTACGCAGCGATCGCGCCGCTGCCGCTGCTTGGCGCCGTCGCGCTCACCGCACTCGAGTTCCTGGTCGCATTCCTGCAGGCCTACGTCTTCACGATGCTGACCATCATGTACCTCAACGACGCGCTGCATCCTGGCCACTAGGGTGGAGCACTTCTGACTTCGCGATTACCCAAAACCCACGAGAGGAGACGTCTCACATGGATCCCGCTTCCGCAAAGCTCATCGGCGCCGGCCTTGCCGCCATCGGCACGGGCGCCGCTGCAATCGGCGTCGGCAACCTGTTCGGCCAGTTCCTGCAGGGCGCGCTGCGCAATCCGTCGGCTGCCGACGGCCAGTTCGGCCGCTTGATCTTCGGCTTCGCCGTGACGGAAGCGCTCGGCATCTTCGCGCTCCTGATCGCGTTCCTCCTGCTCTTCACCTGATCCGTGGTAGAACGGATGCCTCAGGGGTCGAGCTCCCTGCTCAGCCCCCGGGCAGCCGTTGATATCCCGCATTCGCAACGGAAGAGACCATGGCTGAACCCGTGACCGAGGGGACCGAGGTCCCGCACGACGCCGGACACTCGAAGGTGTTCCCGCCTCTCAATCCGGAGAACTTTGCGCCACAGCTCATCTGGCTCGCGCTGACGTTCGTCGTGCTCTATGTCGCGCTTAAGCGCGTGGTGCTGCCGCGCATCGGCGAGGTGATCGAGGAGCGCCGCGACCGCATCAAGCGCGATCTCGACGCGGCGGAGCGGCTCAAGGGCGACACGGAAAAGGCGCTCGCGACCTACGAGAAGGCGCTGGGCGACGCGAGGAGCAATGCCTCGGGCATCGCGCGCCAGACGCGGGAATCTCTCAACGCCGAGGTCGACAAGGAGCGGTCCGGCGTCGAGAAGGACCTTGCCGCGAAGATGAGCGCTGCGGAGGCGCGCATCGCCGGCACCAAGGCCAAGGCGCTCGCCAGCGTCACCGAGATCGCAGGCGAGACGGTATCTTCGATCGTGAGCAAGCTCGTCGGGCAGGAGGTATCGCGCGACGAGATCGATCGCGCGGTCGCCTCGGTGCCCGGCCAGGCAAGCGGCAAGTGAGGTAAGCCATGTTCGATCCCCAGCACGCCGAATTCTGGGTGTTGATCGCCTTCCTCCTGTTCATGGGCATCCTGCTTTACTACAAGGTGCCGTCGCTGCTCGGCGCTTCGCTCGATAAGCGCGCGGAGACGATCCGCAACGAGCTCGACGAAGCGCGCCGGCTGCGCGAGGAGGCGCAGGCGCTGCTCGCCGACTATCAGAGGAAGAGCCGGGAAGCCGAGGAAGAGGCCAAGGTCATCGTCGAGCAGGCCAAGCGCGAAGCGGAGGCGCTGGCGGCCGAAACGCGCAAGGCGCTCGCCGAGCAGGTCGAGCGGCGCACGAAAGTGGCCGAGGAGAAGATCGCGCGTGCGGAAGCTCAGGCCGTGAGCGAGGTGCGCGCCACTGCCGTCGACGTTGCGGTTGCGGCCGCCGAGAGGATCCTCAAGGAGAGGGTGACGGGCCAGACGGCAGACGCACTCGCCGAGCAGAGCATCCGCTCGCTCAAGGGCCAGCTCAACTAAGCAACCAACGGGGCCTACCATGGCGCAGGCCCTGCGTCGGACCTCACAGCGGATGCGGCGGGCTCCCGTGTTCGCGCGCCGCCTCGTGCTCATGGTCAGGGTTCCGGCCGTTGGGCGGACAAAGACGCGGCTCGCGCGCGAGGTCGGGGCCGTCAGCGCAGCGGCATTCTATCGGCATACGGTCGCGGCCGTCCTCGGCAGGCTGGGAGCGGCGTCCGACTGGCAGACGATCCTTTGCGTGGCGCCGGATGCGGCCACGGGGAGCCGGGCGTGGCCGCAGCGCTTTGCGTGCCGTCCGCAGGGTCCTGGCGATCTCGGCCGGCGCATGCAGCGCGTCATGGATCGCCTGCCCCCGGGGCCGGTGATCATCGTCGGCAGCGACGTCCCCGCAATTCGCGCAGAGCACGTTCGCGAGGCATTTCGTGCGCTCGGCAGCCACGACGTGGTTTTCGGGCCGTCGCCGGATGGCGGCTATTGGCTCGTCGGTCTCAAGCGGATGGCGCGCGTGCCCCGCGTGTTTGCCGGCGTGCGCTGGTCGAGCGCACATGCCCTTGCCGATACGCTGCGCAATCTCTCCGGACTGAGCGTTGCTCACGTGGCGAGCCTTGCCGATGTGGACGAAGCGGCCGATCTCAAGCGGCATGGAGGCGCGCACGGCCGGCGCATCCTGCCGCTCAGCGCTCGGTGAGGCGGGGCATGATCTCGACGAGGTTGCAGGGCCGGTGGCGGTTGTCGAGCTGCCACTTCAGGATCCCGTGCCAGGCGTCCTTGCAGGCCCCAGGCGAGCCCGGCAGGCAAAAGATATATGTGCCGCGCGCGACGCCGGCGCAGGCCCGCGACTGGATGGTCGATGTGCCGACGGATTGAAACGAGATCTGGTGAAAGACCGCGGAGAAGCCGTCGATCTCCTTCTCGAAGAGGGGCTTTACGGCTTCCGGCGTGACGTCGCGCCCGGTGAATCCCGTGCCGCCCGTCGTGATGACGACATCGACGGCGGGATCGGCAATCCAGCGCTCGACCTTCTCGCGGATGGCGGCGATGTCGTCCCTGACAAGGGCGCGGGCGGCGACCTTGTGGCCGGCCTCCTCGATCAATTGCTCGAGCGTATTGCCGGACTTGTCGTCGGCAGCGGTGCGCGTGTCCGACATCGTCAGGATGGCGATGCGGACGGCAATGAATGGGTAGCTCTCGTCGATCCGGGGCATGGGTCTCTCAGGCCTCTTGCTTCAGTGCCGTGCGGATGGCGAGGAGATCGCGCCAGGCCAGGCGTTTGGCCGCCGGCGTACGGAGCAGGTAAGCCGGGTGCAGGGTGGCGATCGTTTTGATCTTGCGGCCACTTGCCTCCGTCTCGCGCCACTTGCCGCGGATGCGCATGATGCCGTCGGCGACATTCAGGATGTGCTTGGCGGCGGCTCCTCCCAAGAGCACGATGACATGCGGCGCGACCAACTCGATCTGGCGCTCGAGGAAGGGGCGGCAGACCTGGGCCTCCTGCGGGGTGGGCGTGCGGTTTCCTGGCGGGCGCCAGTAGACGATATTGGTGATGTGGACGTCGGCCTCGCCGAGGCCGATGGCCGCGAGCATCTTGTCGAGGAGCTGGCCGGCGCGGCCGACGAAGGGTTTGCCCTCAATGTCCTCGTCGCGCCCCGGGGCCTCGCCGATGATCATGACGCGCGCTTGGGGCGCGCCGCGGTAGAAACAAAGGTTCTTGGCGGTTGCTTTCAGCCCGCAGCCGTCGAAGGATCGGAGCGACAGCTCGAGCTCGGCGAGGCTCGCAGCGTTGCGGGCGGCGGAGCGCGCTGCCAGCTCGGCGGCGTCGGGGGGAGCGGTCGGGAACTGGCGCAACTCGGGCGCGTTGGCGGCGGGCGGGGGCCTCGGCGCGGCGGACGGCACGGCATGCCGCATTTCTGAAGCTACGGGCGGCGGCGCAGCGTCGCTCGGGGCGGTCGCCGAAGGACCGCTTGGCAGAGTGAAGCCCTGCCCTGGGGGCCTGTTGGGGCGGGCAAGCCAATCGACGGGGTTGCTCGCCGCGGCGGCGTCGACGCCCATCGCCCGGTACCAATCGAGCAGGATAGCGAGCGTTCGGGTGTCCGTGCCGGGGTGCATCAAGCCAGTCTAGCGAAGTGCTGGGGCAATTCCACTCGCCGCTTGACGCATTACGGTAACAAAGCCAAATCGATGTCCCTGCAGGTCAGGACAGGAAAAGAAGAGATGACGCGAGACGAATCCGGACTTCCAGAGCGGGAGGCGATGGAGTTCGACGTCGTGGTGGTGGGCGCGGGGCCGGCTGGCCTTTCCGCGGCGATCCGCTTGAAGCAGCTCGCGGCGGAGGAGGGCACCGAGCTCTCGGTCGTCGTTCTCGAGAAGGGCTCCGAGGTCGGGGCGCACATTCTCTCGGGTGCCGTCATCGATCCCAAAGGCCTCAACCGGCTGATGCCGGACTGGAAGGAGAAGGGCGCCCCCGTGGAGACGCCTGTCACGGAGGACCGCTTTCTCGTGCTGGGTCCGGCGGGCGACTTCCGGCTGCCGAACCTCATGATGCCGCCCCTCATGAGCAACCACGGCAACTACATCGTGAGCCTCGGCAACCTGACGCGCTGGCTCGGCGAGCAGGCGGCCGAGCTCGGGGTCGAGATCTATCCCGGGTTCGCGGCCACGGAGGTCCTCTATGACGAGGAGGGTGCCGTCGTCGGCGTCGCGACCGGGGACATGGGGATCGCCCGCGACGGAACGCGCAAGGAGAGCTTCACGCGCGGCATGGAGCTGCGCGGCAAGTATACGCTGATCGCCGAGGGTGCGCGGGGCTCGCTCTCGAAGCAGCTCATCCGCAACCTCAAGCTCGATCAGGGGCGGGACCCGCAGAAATACGGCATCGGCTTGAAGGAGCTTTGGGAGGTCAAGCCCGAGCAGCACCGCCCGGGCCTTGTCCAGCACACGTTCGGCTGGCCGCTCGGAAATCACCCCGGCGGGGGATCGTTTCTCTATCACTACGGCAAGAACCTGGTCGCCGTCGGCGTTGTCATCCACCTCAACTACGACAACCCGTACCTGTCGCCCTACGACGAGTTCCAGCGCTTCAAGACGCACCCCTCCATCCGGCCGGTCTTCGAAGGGGGGCGGCGGATCGCCTATGGAGCGCGCGCGCTGACCGAAGGTGGCTGGCAATCGATCCCGAGGCTCGTCTTTCCGGGCGGGGCACTGCTCGGCTGCGCGGCCGGCTTCATGAACGTGCCGCGCATCAAAGGCAGCCACAACGCCATGATCTCAGGGATCGAGGCGGCGGAAGCCGCATACTCTGCGATCACGGCCGGTCGATCGCATGACACGCTCGAGGCCTACGAGATCGCGGTTCATTCGGGGGACATCGCGCGGGACCTGAAGCGCGTGCGCAATGCCAAGCCGCTCCTGTCGAAGTTCGGCACCTTCTGGGGCGTTACGCTCGGGGGCATGGACATGTGGCTGCGCACGCTTCTTTTCGGCTGGTCGCCGTTCGGCACGCTCTCGCATGGCAAGCCGGACTATGCCAGCCTCAGGAGGGCGCGTCAGTCCCGGCCGATCGCCTACCCGAAGCCGGACGGGGTCCTGACCTTCGACAAGCTCACGAACGTCTCTTTCTCGGGGACCAACCACGAGGAGGATCAGCCGGTCCACCTCAAGCTCGCCGACCCGACAATACCTGTGGAGATCAATCTGCCGGAATATGCCGAGCCCGCGCAGCGTTATTGCCCGGCCGGGGTTTACGAAATCGTGCTAGGCGACAAGGGAGAGGCCCGCTTCCAGATCAACGCGCAAAACTGCGTCCACTGCAAGACTTGCGATATTAAGGATCCAAGCCAGAATATCACCTGGGTGTGCCCGGAGGGCGGCGGCGGGCCGAACTATACCGGCATGTAGGGCAGACGGACGGACCTCAACCGGCGCCAAAGCACGCCTCACGGGAAGGCCCAAATTGTGCTGCAATGCCAAGGCTCAATCGAGCGGGACGACGATGCGGACAAGCAACACTTGGTTGCGCGATCCGGGTATTTTGTGAAGTGCGTGGGCAAGCGCCCTCATTGAGTCGCCAAGGGGCCGGCTAGTTTGCTAGTCTCTCTGGAATCGGACAGATTTTTCCTCGCGAAGGATCAACAGGATGCGAGAACGCCGTGGCTGGTACGCCGTAGTATCCCCCCTGGTGGTCACGGGTTTTTTGGCGATCCAAGATGCACGGCTCTCATCGGTCGCCGCCGAGACGACAGACGCTCTCGACAATCCGCATTCGCTCGTCGGAAGCTATCTTGCCGGCCGCTTTGCCAAGGCTCAGCACGACATGCCGAGTGCTGCGGAATTCTACCGCACCGCGCTCACGCACGATCCTTCGAACGAGCTCTTGCTCGAGCAGGCGTTTCAGATGGAGGCCAGCGCAGCGAACTGGCCTCAGGCCATCAAGCTCGCCGAGCAGCTGGTCGCGGTCCAGAGCCAGCACAGGGTCGCAAATCTCGCTCTGGCGTTGAGTGAGTTCAAAGCCGGACAGCTCAAGAAGGCGGAAGCACATTTCCGCGCGGCCGGGACTGGCCCTATCGGCGAGCTCACGAGCGCACTTGCCCTGGCGTGGGTCGCGCAAGCGCAAGGCGATACATCGAAGGCGCTCGCAAGCCTCGATCTGCCGAAGCAGGCGGAGTGGGCGCAGTTCTATCTGCGCTACCATCGTGCGCTGATTGCGGACGTCGCGGGGCGACCGCAGGAGGCGAGGGCCGCCTACGATCGCGCCTTGCGTCAGGACAATACGCGCACGCTGCGCACGTCGCTCGCCTTTGCGCGCCATGCGGCGCACGCCGGCGACAGGAAGTTCGCGAATACGATCCTCAAGGAACAGCTCGACAAGTCGCAGGGGGATGGTCACCCGCTGATCCGGAGCCTCAACGAGACCGTGCAGTCCGGAAAGAAGGTCGCACTCATGGTGTCGACGCCGGAAGAAGGCATGTCGGAAGTGTTCTACGGCCTCGGCGAGGCGCTCATCGGCGAGGGCGCGGTGGGCATCGGCATCCTCTATCTCCAGATGGCGCTCCACATCGAGCCGGAGCAGCAGTTCGCGCTGGCCGCGCTTGCCAATGCCTACGAGGCCAACAAGCAGTACGACGACGCGATTGCCGTCTACAGCCGCATCCCGAGCTCGTCGCCGCTCGAATCCGCGGTCGAGATCCGCAAGGCCTTCAATCTCAATTCGCTCGATCGCATCGACGAGGCGACGCAGACGCTCACCAACCTTCTCGACAAGTCCCAGATCGCGAGCGAAGCGAGCCAAGAGGCGAAGAAGGACGAGGCCGCGCCCACGCCAACGCCCACGGAGACTGTGAAGGACGACAGCATCCCAACGCCCGATGTCCTGAGGCTCGGCTCGCGCGGCGAGCGCGTCACCAAGCTGCAGGAGGCGCTCAAGGCGCAAGGCTATGAGATCGAGAAGGTCGATGGGTCGTACGGCGACGGGACGCGTCGCGCCGTGATGGCCTATCAAGCCAAGTCGGGCATGAAACCGGACGGCCTCGCGGGGCCCAAGACCTATGCGGGGCTTGTCGAGGGCAAGGCTCCCGCCCCCGAGGCTGCAGCAGCGAAGAGCGCGCCGAGCGAGGCCAAGATTCCGCTCAGCGTGCACGACAAGCTCGAGGTGCTGGATGCGCTCGGCAACATCATGCGCGCGCGCAAGCTCTATTCGCAGGCTGTGACCTATTACGACCGGGCGCTGTCGCTTGTGGAGAAGCCGGAGCGGCGCCACTGGGTGTACTATTACGCTCGCGGCACGAGCTACGAGCGGCTCAAGAACTGGCCTGCGGCGGAAGCCGATCTCGAGAAGGCGCTCGCGCTCTATCCCGAGCAGCCGCTGGTGCTCAATTATCTCGGCTACTCGTGGATCGACCAGGGCCGAAATATGAAGCAGGGCATGACTCTGATCGAGAAGGCGGTCGCGCTGAAGCCGGACGATGGCTACATCGTCGACAGTCTCGGGTGGGCGCACTTCAAGCAGGGCAACTTCAAGGAAGCCGTGCGGTATCTCGAGCGAGCGGTCGAGCTCAAGCCCGACGATCCAGTGCTCAACGACCATCTCGGCGACGCGCTCTGGAGGGTCGGCCGCGAGCGCGAGGCGAAGTTCCAATGGGACCAGGCGCTGTCGCTCAAACCTGAGCCCGAGGACGTGGACAAGATCAAGAAGAAGCTCGACCATGGGCTTTCCGCAGAGGCGCCCAAGGCAGCCGCGGAGGCCACCAAGCAGGCCTCTCAAGTCGAGCCGCAGACAAAATAGCAGGCTGGCAAGTCGCGAGACCGCATCCATGTCAGGCATCTCGCCGGCTTTCGCGTGCGCCGGCGGGACATGACCCCGATGCCGGTCTTCACGGAACGCGCGCCCGCCAAGATCAACCTCACGCTCGAAGTCCTGGGGCGGAGGCTCGATGGTTACCATGAGCTCCTGAGCCTCGTCGCCTTCGCCGGGCTTGGCGACGTTGTGTCACTCGATACGGATCAAGCGATCGGCCTCGCTGCATCGGGGCCGTTTGCGGCGGAGATCTCAGGGCCGAACATCGTTGCGACGGCGCTCAGGCTTCTCGGGGAGCAGGCACCGCAGCTCAAACTCGGGGCCGTGCATCTCGAAAAGCGGCTGCCGGTGGCGGCGGGTATCGGCGGCGGATCGGCGGATGCGGCCGCACTGCTGCGGGCAGTGGCAAAGGCCAATTCCGAGCATCGGGAGCGCTTCGACTGGACGGCGCTCGCCGTACGTCTCGGCGCCGACGTTGCCGTCTGCCTCAGGAGCCGCGCAGCGTGGATGTCGGGTGCCGGCGAGGTGGTCGAGCCGCTCGCAGTGCCGCTCCCGGCGCTCAACGTCGTGCTCGTCAATCCGCGAGCGCGCGTGCCGGCCGATAAGACGGCGCAGGTGTTCCGGGCATTCGCCGCGTCGGCCATTTCCGAGGGGATGCGACCCGCGACCCTCGGAAAGCGCCAGGTGGGCAGTCGCGTCGAGCTGATGGCGCTGCTGGCCGCGGGCAGCAATCATCTCGAGGCGCCGGCGATTGCCGTCGTGCCCGAGCTGGTGGACGTCTTGAAGGCCTTGTCCGCGCTGCCCGGGATCGAGGTCGTGCGGCTCTCGGGAGCGGGGCCGACGTGCTACGGGATCTTTCCGAGCGCGCACACGGCCGAGGCCGCGGCAGCGGCGCTCAAGTCCGTGCATTCGGCGTGGTGGATCGAGGCGACGGTCCTGGCCGACATTGGCCTTGCCGACAACAGTCTACGCGGCGGCGGTCTGTGAGAGCCGCGCACCACTGTCGAGCAGCGGCCTCAATTCGCTCAGCGGCTTTGGTGGACTGAACAGGAATCCCTGGATTTCCGTGCACCCCAGAGCCTTCGCGATCTCGCGCTGCTCGATGGTTTCAACGCCCTCGGCGGTCGTCGCCATGCCAAGCGTCCTCGCGAGAGAGACGATGGTCGCCAAGACGGCCTGCCCGTCAGCAGAGCTTGAGGAGTCTCTGACGAAGGCGCGGTCGATCTTGAGCTTGTCGAAGGGGCCCGTGCGAAGGAAGCTCAAGGACGAATAGCCGGTGCCGAAGTCGTCCATCGCGATTTCGACGCCGAGTGCCCGAATCTCCTTCAGCAACGCGATCGAGCGCTGGATGTTGCTCATCACGGCCGTCTCGGTGACCTCGATCTGAAGGCGGTGCGCAGGCAGCCCGGCGTCGGCCAGCGCAGATTTCACACCCTCGACAAGCCCGGAGCCTTCGAGCTCGAGAGCAGACACGTTGACCGCCACTTTCACTCCGGGCGGCCAGGTCGCAGCGTCGGCGCACGCCCGGTGCAGGACAAGCCTGCCGAGGGCGACGATCATGCCGGTCTCCTCGGCCATGGGAATGAAGTCCGATGGCGGCACGAGACCGCGTGTCGGATGGCGCCAACGCACAAGGGCTTCCATGCAAGTGACCGCGCCGGTCTCGAGCGAGACGAGAGGCTGATAGTGGAGCTCGAACTCGTCTCCCGCAATGGCGCGGGAGAGAGCCGATTCGAGGGCAGCGCGCGCCCTCACCGCCTCATCCATCGCCTGCTTGAAGAAGCGATACTTGCCTCGCCCCCCCTCCTTTGCGGCGTACATCGCCAGCTCCGAGCAGCGAAGCAGCTCCTCCGGCGTCAGGGCATCATCCGGCGCCATGGCGATGCCTATGCTCACGCCGACGGAGATCTCCTTGCCGGCGAGAACGATCGGGGCTTGCATCTCCGCGAGGGTGCGCTCGCAGATCCTCGAGGCCTCGGCGGGTGGGCAGGAGCCAGCCAAGAGGATGGCAAACTCGTCGCCGCCCAGCCTCGCGACCGTATCGCTGGGGCGGATACACCCATAGAGGCGTTTTGCGACTTCCTTCAAGAGACCGTCGCCAGCCGAATGACCGAGCGTATCGTTGATCACCTTGAAGTTGTCGAGATCGAGGAAGAGGAGCGATGCTGAGTCTCCGCTCGCAACGTTCGCCAATGCCCTCTGCATGTGCTCGGTAAGCAGCATTCGGTTGGGCAGGTTGGTCAGCACGTCGTGACGCGAGAGATGGGAGACACGAGATTCGATCCGTTTGCGATCGGTGATGTCGATAATCGCAATGAGTGCCGAAGGGGCATCCTCATACGTGAGAGCGGAGGCACGCAGCTCCACCTCGATGATCGCGCCGTTGCGGCAGACGTGCCTGAACGATCTGCCGGCGAATACGTCCATCTCCGCCTGGGGCCAGCCGTCGAGCGCTGTCGCATCCACGGCGCAATGGATGTCCCTGAATGACATGCGGGCGAATTGCTGGCGCGTGAAGCCATAGTGCCTGATCGCAGCGTTGTTGACCGCCGCAATTCTCCAGCTGTCCTTGCTGCACACAAACATCGGCATCGGGTTGCTGTCGAAGAGCAGCCGGAATGAAGCTTCCCGCTGCTTCATCTCCGTGATGTCGACCCTAAGGCTCACGATACCGCCATCGCTGGTCGGTCTTTCCTCAATCAGGATGCAGCGGCCGTCGGCAAGCGTCTGCTCGTGGCGGGGGCCGGGGTTCTTGAGGCGCGCCATGCGCTCAGCCAGCCATTCCTCCTCGCGGCCGAGCGCTTCCGGGTACTCGCCGCGGGCAAGGCCGGCGCGAACAGCATCCTCGAGCTTGCCGCCAACCGTTAGAAAATCGGCGGTTGCGGTGTAGATCTCAGCGTACTGGCGGTTCCACGCCACGTACCTGCCCTCGGCATCCAGGATGACGATGCCCTCAGGCAGCAGGTCGATGGCTTCGACAAGCCTGGTCTGGGCGCTTCGCGCGAGCGCGAGGGCCTCCTCCACCTTCGAGGAACCGCAGAGCCGGTCCCTCAACTTGGACCAAAGGGTGCGTGGATCGCGCAGGTCGGGCAAAACGCTCCCGACGCGCTCTGGCAGGCGAAGCAGCTTGCCCCGCCAGACTGATGCCTCTGTGCCGATAGAGTGGAAGTCAGTCATGAACAGCGTGAACTAACGCATTTGGAATATGAACTGGACGCTGATCACTATACCCAGAGCGAGGTTGAGAAGGGGTTACGCTTCTGCTCGAAACCTGCCCAAGATCAATGAGGGCCTGTCGGGCGTCAAGTTGCGTGCGGCACATGGGCCCGGCGGCGGCGCCGATACAACTGATTCCTGCGATTACCGATAGAACTCGGCGTGGTCGGGCCACGCGCGCTATGCTTCAGTTGCAGACGCATGCCTTGCGGCAGTCTCTGGGCGCGAGGTTCTGGACAACGGCGCCCGATGCGATCGCCCGTCAAACGGCGCGCGCAGACGGCCGAGAGCGCATCGCCTAATGACCGCGGCTGACGCAGAAGGCTATGACGTCCTGCATCGCTGACTTCTCTCGGCAATCGCGGAAGATCGCGAGCGCGTCGCGGGCGATGGCGCCATAGGAGCGTGCGCGCTCGAGGGTGGCCTCGAGCGCCTTGTGGCGGCGCATGAGTGCAATCGCGTGCTCGAGATCGCTATCCTGGATGTCGCCGTCGCCGATCGTGCGCTTCCAGAAGCCGCGCTCCTCGGCGTTGCCGCGCCTGAAGGAAAGGATCACGGGGAGCGTGATCTTGCCCTCGCGGAAGTCGTCGCCGATCGACTTGCCGAGCTGGGCGCTGTCGCCGGAATAGTCGAGCGCGTCGTCGACGAGCTGGAAGGCAAGTCCAAGGTTCTTGCCGTAGGAGCGCAGCGCCGCCTGCTCGTCGGCGGGGCGCACGGCGAGCGCCGCGCCGACCTCTGCGGCGGCCGAGAACAGCGCCGCGGTCTTGGCATTGATGATGGCTAGGTAGTCGTCCTCGGTGGTCGCCGTATTCTTGGCCGCGGCGAGCTGCATCACCTCGCCTTCGGCGATGGTCGCGGCGGCATTGGAGAGGATCTTGAGGACCGGGAGGGAGCCCACCTCGACAAGCATGCGGAACGCCTGGCCGAGGAGAAAATCGCCGACGAGAACGCTCGCCTGGTTGCCCCAGAGCAAGCGCGCGGTCTTGCGTCCGCGGCGCGTGTTGCTCTCGTCGACGACGTCGTCGTGAAGCAGCGTTGCCGTGTGCATGAACTCGATGGCGGAAGCGGTGCGGACATGCCCCTGGCCCTGATAGTCGCAGAGCTTCGAGGCCGCGAGAGCCAGCATGGGGCGCAGTCGCTTGCCGCCCGAATCGATCAGGTGATGGGCCAGCTCAGGGATCAACTCGACATTCGAGACCGCCTTGTCGAGGATGATGCGGTTGATGGCACCCATGTCCTCGTTGACGAGCTCGAGCAGCGGCGAGAGGCTCTCGGATGCCTCGCGCCCGGCGTCCAATGGGATGACTACTCCCACAGCGTTTTCCTCGGATATTTCAACGTGTTTGATGTTATAGCTTCGGTTCGGCCAGTCGTTCCTGGGCACATTGCCGCATTTATAGGCACAAACGAGCAAAGTGGCATGCGCGAACTGATCCAGACCAACGATACAGTGCTTCTCTCCTATGTCGAAGCCCTGCTCCGGGACGCGGGAATACATGCGACCGTCGCCGATCGCAACATGAGCGTGATCGAGGGGTCGCTCGGCATTCTGCCGCGCAGGGTTCTGGTCGGGAGCGACGATTGGCGGCAGGCGCGGCGCATACTGGTAGATGCGGGTCTCGCGGGATCGCTGCGCGAAGAGGACGCAGAATGAACGAAGGCGCCACCCTCGAAATCCGAGAGGATGAGACGACCGACGATGCATTCCTCGGTGGCTCGCTCAAGATCCTGCAACCCAAGAGCGGGTACAGGGCCGGCGTCGATGCGGTGCTGCTCGCGGCTGCGGTGTCGGGTCTGACGAGGCGCATGATCCGCGTGCTTGATGTCGGCGCGGGCGTGGGGACGGCGGGCCTTTGCCTCGCGCGACGTTGCCCTGAGACCTCGGTCGCGCTCATCGAGCGAGAGCCGGCGCTTTCGACGCTGGCTGAGGAGAACGTGCGCCGCAACGATCTCTCCGCACAGGTTACCGTCGCTCAAGCCGATATCGACGAGGCATCGGATGACGAGCTCTGCGCGCTTGGCGTCGCGGCAGGCTCATTCGATCATGTCATCGCCAACCCGCCCTATCATGTCGAAGGAGATGGAACGGCGGCGGCGGACCGGCTCAAAGCGAAGGCCCATGCGATGCCGGCGGCCGGGCTCGAGCAGTGGAGCCGCTTCCTTGCGCGCATGGCGAAGGCGGGCGGCAAGGCGACCATCATCCACAAGGCGGAGGCGATGCCGGCTCTGCTCGAGGCATTTGGCAGGCGCTTCGGAGGGCTCAGAGTGTTGCCCATCCACGCGCAGGCGGCCGCGCCTGCGATCAGAGTCATCGTTCAGGGCACGAAGGGCAGCAAGGCGCCGCTCATGCTGCTTCCCGCGTTCGTGCTGCACGAGGAGCGCGGTTCGTTCAGCCCTGGCGCACAGGCCATATTACGGCATGGTGGCGCGCTCGAAATCTTCTCATAGGGCTGCCAATTATTGCGCCTTGGGTCTTGGCGCTGCGTATGCGAACATGTGCACGTTGCCGCAGGTCGAGCGATGCAACCAAAAAAGGTATTCGCGCGTTACGCACGCCGTGGATCTCTTTGCAGAGGCCGGCCATGCTCATTCGCTTCGGTTACGAGTTGCGGGTTGCGGTGACGCAACCCACGCCATTCGTTTGCCTGCTCGATGTGCATCCCGAGCGGCGCGGGGATATCCGCAGCGAGTATCCGTTCTCGATCAGACCGCATAGCGTTCCAGTCGCCCGGTATGTCGACGGCTTCGGCAACATCTGCCGCAGGTTCGTGGCGCCGGTTGGCGAAACGACGATGCGAGGCGACGGGATCATCTTCGATCCGGGGGCGCCCGATGCCGTCGCGCCGTCGGCGTCAGAGATCCCGGTCGCCGAGCTGCCTCATGATGTGCTCGTGTATTTGCTCGGCAGCCGGTACTGCGAGACAGACAAGCTATCGGAGCGCGCGTGGGCGATGTTTGGGAGCACGCCTTCCGGGTGGGGGCGGGTCAAGGCGATCTGCGACTTCGTTCACGGGCAAATCGCCTTCAACTATCAGGATGCCCGTGCGACAAGGACCGCCGCAGAGGCCATCGAGGAGAGGAAGGGCGTGTGCCGCGACTACGCGCATCTCGCGATTGCGCTCTGCCGCTGCCTCAACATCCCGGCGCGCTACGTCAATGGCTATCTCGGTGACATCGGCGTGCCCAAGGACCCGGCACCGATGGATTTCAGCGCGTGGTTCGAGGCCTATCTTGGCGGGAGCTGGTACACGTTCGACGCGCGCCACAACAAGCCCAGGATCGGCCGGATCGTGATCGCGCGCGGGCGGGATGCGACAGACGTGCCGCTCGTCAACTCGTTCGGGCTGCACATGCTCACTTCCTTCAGGGTATGGACGGACGAGATGCCGGACAGCATACTCAAGGCCGGACAAGCCGCCTGACCGGCAGACGCGTGCGTCGAAGCGCGGCGCGTTAGAGCGGACATCCGCAGTGCCGATTGGGCGCGCGCATCGGCGCGGCGCTCGCCTCCAGCAGCAAGGCTCTCCAGCATGTGGCTCATCGATCGTGGCCCCGTCGTTCCGGTTTTGCGCCTCTCCGGCACCATCGGCATGGTGACGCCATTGAGGCCCGGCCTGTCGATTGCCGCGCTCGCGCACCCGATCGAGAAGGCGTTCTCGATGTCGAAAGCGCCCTCGGTTGCCGTCGTCATCAACTCGCCCGGCGGCAGCCCCGTGCAGTCGAGCCTCATCTTTCGGCGCATCCGCCAGCTTGCGGAAGAGAAGGAAAAGAAGGTCTACGTTTTCTGCGAGGATGTCGCTGCATCGGGCGGCTACTATCTCGCGGTCGCGGGCGACGAGATCTATGCCGATACGTCGTCGATCATCGGATCCATCGGTGTCATCTCGGCGACTTTCGGCTTCGTGGGCGCGATCCAGAAGCTGGGGGTCGAGCGGCGCGTCTATACGGCGGGCACGAACAAGGGCTCGCTCGACTCGTTCCTGCCCGAGAATGCCGACGACGTGGAGCGCCTCAAGGCGATCCAGCGCGACGTGCACGACGTGTTCATCGGCGTCGTCAAGGAGCGGCGTCTCGGGCGTCTCAAGGGGCCTGACACGGAGCTCTTCTCAGGCGCGTTCTGGTCGGCGGCGAAGTCCCTCGAGCTCGGCCTCATCGATGGCATCTCGGACGTGCGCACGAAGATGCGCGAGATCCACGGCGACAAGGTCAAGCTACGCGTGGTGCCGCTCGAGCGTGGCTGGCTGCCTCTGCGATTGAGGCGCCTGCCGTCGCTCGGCGGATGGGAGGGCGGTGCGGGGGCCGGGGGTCTTGCATTTGCCGACGATCTGGTGTCGGCTATCGAGGCTCGCGCCATCTGGTCGCGCTTCGGGCTTTAGGAAAGGCAGGCCCAGCCATGCCGCAACTCGTAGCCGTATTCGTCGTCGGCGCCGGACTCTATGCCGGCCTCAAGTGGCTCACCAAGGTCCTCGAGAGCCAAGCGCGTGTCGCGGCCCGCCAGGCTGAAGAGCTCAAGCGCCGTGCCGCCGAGCAGGGACGCGTGCCAAAAGACCTCGGCACGCTCGAGTACGATCCGGAGAGCGGCGTCTACAAGCCGCGGACGCGGCGCGGAGCCTGATCGCGTTCCGACGCATAGTCTGCTCAACCCGGGAAATCAGCACGATGCTCTCCCGTGCGCGTCGGGCCCGCGTGACAAGGGGGTGCGAATGCGTATAGTGCGCCCGCGGAAGCAATAAATGGCACCTCATGGCTAAGACAATCGAGCGGCCCGTGCGGGCCGTGAGCCCTCAACCGGGCGCGGCCACGGGCCTCCGACCCAAAGTATCCTTTCAGGATCTCATTCTCACGCTGCAGCAGTTCTGGGGCGCGCAGGGGTGCGTGATCCTGCAGCCCTACGACATGGAGGTCGGCGCCGGCACGTTTCATCCGGCGACGACGCTGCGCGCACTCGGACCGCGCCCCTGGAACGCGTGCTACGTGCAGCCCTCGCGGCGCCCTAAGGACGGGCGCTACGGCGAGAACCCGAACCGGCTGCAGCACTACTACCAGTTCCAGGTAATTATGAAGCCGTCGCCTGCGAACATCCTCGACCTCTATCTCGCTAGCCTCGACGCGATCGGCATCGACACGAAGAACAACGACATCCGCTTTGTCGAGGACGATTGGGAGAGCCCGACGCTCGGCGCGTGGGGGCTCGGGTGGGAAGTCTGGTGCAACGGCATGGAGGTGACGCAGTTCACCTACTTCCAGCAGGTCGGCGGCTTCGACTGCAATCCGGTCGCGGGCGAGATCACTTACGGCCTCGAGCGCCTCGCCATGTACGTGCAGGGCGTCGATCGCGTGTTCGATTTGAACTTCAACGGGCGCACCGACGCGCGCCGCCTGACCTATGGGGACGTGTTCCTGCAGGCCGAGCAGGAATACTCGCGGTTCAACTTCGAGCACGCCGATACTGCGATCCTGCTGCAGCACTTCAAGGATGCCGAAAAAGAATGCAAAGCACTGCTCGATAAGGGCGCAGGAGGCGATAAGCATCTGCTTGCTCTGCCTGCATACGATCAGTGCATAAAAGCCTCACACATCTTCAATCTTCTCGATGCACGCGGCGTGATCTCTGTAACCGAGCGGCAAGGCTATATCCTGCGTGTGCGGGATCTTGCAAAAGCCTGCTGCGCAGCGTGGCTTGAAACGGTTGGAGGTCGAGTATGAACGAGACGCATATCGGACTGCTGGTGCTGGGCGTTCCTGCCCTGCTCATCGGCGGCCTCATCCTGAAGCGCTGGAAGCCGGTGCTCTGGATGTACATTGCCGCGCTCGGTGTCGGCCTCTGGTACCTGACCGGCACAGGCGCGGTGCAGGACGTCGGCAAGCAGGCGATGGGCTATATCCCGACCTCTGCCTCGGCGATTGCGCCGGCGGCAGCTCCAAAGCCCGAGGCCGTGGCGCCGTCCGCCGCGCCTGAGGCGGCGCCAGCAGCGTCTGCGGCTGCTCCCGAGGCGGCTCCTTCGGCTGCGCCAGAGGCCGCCCCAGCTGAGCCTGCGCCGGAAGCCCCGGCAGCGGAACCGGCGCCTGCGGCAGAGCCTGCGCCTGCTCCGGAGCCCGCACCCGCTCCCTAACAGGTGGCATGTTTCGCGTTTTCGGTCTTTCGCCTTGCAGGCCCGCGAGTCTATTACTGCTGGCCTGAAACAGGACCGGTGACGCGATGTCAGAGCTGCTGCTCGAGCTATTCTCCGAAGAGATCCCCGCGCGCATGCAGGCGCGGGGCGCGGACGATCTGCGCCGCCTCGTCACCGAGGGCCTCAAGGCGGCGGGGCTCGAGGTTGGTGAGGCGCGCGCGTTTGCGACGCCGCGGCGGCTCGCGCTCGTCGTCGAGAAGGTTCCCGCGAAGTCGCCGGCCGTCTCCGAGGAGCGCAAGGGTCCGCGGGTCGGCGCGCCCGAGCAGGCCGTGGCCGGCTTCCTCAAGGCGGCGGGATTGAAATCGCTCGACGACGCCGAGATCGTCCGCGACGAGAAGAAGGGCGACTATTACGTCGCGCGCATCGAGAAGCCCGGGCGGAGCGCGGCGGAGATCGTGGCCGAGGTCGTCAGCGGCGTGATGGCGAAGTTCCCGTGGCCGAAGTCGATGCGCTGGGGGTCGTCATCGTTCCAGTGGGTGCGGCCGCTGCATTCGATCCTGTGCCTGCTCGACGGCAAGACGGTCGCCTTCGAGGTCGCGGGGCTCAAGGCCGGGGCCGCGACGCGCGGGCATCGCTTCCACGGCGACGAGCCCTTCTCGGTCAAGGGCTCTGCCGACTATCAGAAGCAGCTCGCAAAGCACAAGGTGGCGCTCGATGCAGCGGAGCGCGCGGCCTCGATCTCGGAGCAGGCGCACGCGCTCGCCAAAGACGCGAAGCTGGCCCTCGTCGAGGACGAGGCGCTGGTCGCCGAGAACGCCGGGCTCACGGAATGGCCGGTCGTGTTCATGGGCGAGTTCGACCCCGAGTTCTTGTCAGTTCCTGCCGAGTGCCTGATGACGGCGATGAAGGCGCACCAGAAGTGCTTCTCGCTGCGCGATGCGCGGACGAAGAAGCTCGCCAACAAGTTTCTTGCGGTCTCGAACCTCACGCCGAAGGACAAGGGCGCGGCGATCGTCTCCGGAAATGAGAAGGTGATCCGCGCGCGGTTGAGCGACGCCAAGTTCTTCTGGGAGCAGGACTTGCGCCGCCCGCTCGACGAGATGGCGAATGCGCTCGACGGCATCACGTTCCATGAGAAGCTCGGGACGCAGAAGCAGCGCGTGGAGCGGATCGAGGAGCTCGCGTTCCAGATCGCGGGTGCGGTCGATGCCGATCCGCAGGACGCGCGGCGCGCGGCGCAGCTTTCGAAGGCCGATCTCGTCTCGGGCATGGTGGGCGAGTTCCCGGAGCTGCAGGGCTTGATGGGGCGCTATTACGCCGAGCACGCGGGCGCGAAGCCTGAGATCGCGCGCGCCATCGAGCTGCACTGGAAGCCCAAGGGCCCGACCGATTCAGTGCCGAAGGAGGAGGAGGGCGATGCTGTCGCCATCGCCGTAGCGCTGGCCGACAAGCTCGATACGCTAATTGGGTTTTGGCGAATACAAGAGAAGCCGACTGGATCAGGGGATCCGTATCAGTTACGGCGAGCGGCCCTAGGCATCATACGAGTTGTTCTCGAGAACGACCTTCGCGTCAGTTTGCTTAGGAAGTTTCGTGGTGCACATGATGGCTATCAAAAGCAAGGAAGGCCGCATGAATGGGCAATCCACAGGAGCGAAGGCACTGGTGATGCTCACAGTGATGCGATCGGCGCCATCAACTCCGATCTGCTCTCGTTCTTCGCTGATCGGCTGAAGGTGCACCTGCGCGAGAAGGGTGCGCGGCACGACCTCATCGACGCCGTCTTCTCGCTTGGCGGGCAGGACGACCTGGCGCTTATCGTCAAGCGCGTCGAGGCGTTGGGCGAGTTCCTTACGACCGACGACGGGGCCAACCTGCTCGCGGGCGTGAAGCGCGCCACCAACATCCTCGGCATCGAGGAAAAGAAAGACAAGCGCAGCTACGCCGGCACCTACGATCTCAAGCTTCTCCGCGAGAAGGAGGAGCTGGCGCTCGCCGCGGCCATTGAGAGCGTGAAAGAGGACACGGTGGCGGCGATCAACGTCGAGAACTTCAAGGGCGCCATGAACGCGCTCTCGGAGCTGCGCGCGCCCGTCGATGCCTTCTTCGAGAAGGTGACGGTCAACGCGGACGACGCAGTGCTGCGCGAGAACCGGCTCAAGCTCCTGTCCGAAATCCGCGCCGCGACGCTCACGGTGGCCGACTTCTCCAAGATCGCCGGTTAGAGCCGTTCGTTCCGTCACGCCCGGTGTCATGGCGGAGCCATGCTTCGCATGGACGCGGAGCCATGCTCCGCATGGACGGAGGGCATCAATCCAAGCGGGAAATGTCGTGCGACGGTCAGGCTTGGACGGATCGCCGCCTTCGCGGCGATGACGTCACGGAATATCTAAAGCCACAATCGGCTTGCGGCCCATGGCAGCCGTGCGCTCTCGCGTAGGCACTCAGAGACTACTGCACGGTCAGGACCTGCTGCACCGGTCCGCGGCCCGAGGTGACGGGCTTGTCCGCTTCGTCGAACTCCGTGTCGTTGTCGTCCTCGGAGTGCATCATCACGATCAGCTTGGCGCCTGCCTTCATCTTCCTCTCGAGCGGGATCGAGACGTTCTCGTTCGCGCCGGCTTGAATGGCCTTGTTGCCAATGATCGTGCCGGCCGTCGTGCCGTCGTCCGTGACATGGACGACGAGATAGCCGGCCTTGCCGGCGGTGACGGAGCCCACGGTCACGGAGTTGGGCGTCGCCTTGAGCCCGTCAGCGTCGATTTTGTCCTCGGCCCAAGCCGGGGCGGCAAACGCAACGAGCGACATTGCAGAGGCCAAAATGAGCTTGTTCATATTTGTTTCCTCCTACGCCGGGGTGTGATCTCGGCCCTGAGCGCTATGCGCAAGGCCGGTTCCCTTGATGCTCGAAATGCGTGACTGGAGGAATTGTTCCGCTGACCTTGGGAGGTATTGGTGGCCGTTCCCTCGTCTCCGGATCAAGTCCGGGGCAGGCTCTTCGACAGACTCATGATGAGGGAGCGGGCTGAAGGGGAGTGCGGATCTTGCGATCCAGAAACGCAGCGCCGAGCCTCATGGCTCGCCCCTCGACAAGCTCGGCGTGATCACCATGAGGCCGGAGCGTCGCCGCGGCGACGCAACGGAAAGAGCCGAAGGAAATCGTGTCTATGGAGGGTCTCGAAGGGAGCTGGCCCGACGACCCGGACAGCCCTCATATCCGTTCGATCTCCCCGCGAGATCGGACCGACCAGCTCCCAATCGATCGTTTCTGATACACCTCATCCAGCGTTCAGGCCTTCAACATTTTCGTGGTGATTGTTTCTTCAGCAGCGCGCTTGACAATCAGCCAACGTGAGACGCGTGCGGCGCGATTGTGTGCGTACGCACTTCTCTTTGTGCATGAAGATGCGCGACTAGAACAATGGAGTCTCGATATCTTCTCCCTGCGCATCCTCGTAGGATGAAGTCGCGGCGAGCCAGGCCTCCTCGGCGTCGGCGAGGCGCTTGGCAATCTGGCCGCGCTCGATTGCGAGGCGCTGGGCCTTGGACGCATCCGCGTAAAGGTCGGGCGACGCGAGCGCAGCGTCGAGACGTGCGATCTCCGCCGACAACTGCTCGACGCTTTTTTCCGCTGCCTGCATAGCCTTCTTCAAGGGAGCGAGCTCGGCGCGGCGCTCGGCTGCGGCGCGGCGCGTGTCGGCGCGGCTCGTGCGCCCCTGCGCCTCTAGCCCTTCGCTGCGGCGCGCCAGGCGTGCGCGGGGCGCCCGCTCGGCCAACAGCTCCTCGCGGTAGCTGTCCATGTCGCCGTCGTAGGATTTGACCGTCCCGTCGCGGACGATCCATAGCCGGTCGGCGGTCGCCTCGACCAGATGGCGGTCATGGCTGATCAGGATGACGGCGCCCTCGTACTCGGTCAGAGCGTGCACGAGCGCCTCGCGGCTGTCGACGTCGAGGTGGTTGGTCGGCTCGTCGAGGATCAGAATGTGGGGCGCGTGAAATGCGGTGAGCGCGAGCAAGAGGCGCGCCTTCTCGCCGCCGGAGAGATTGCGGCACTTGGTATCGGCCTTCTCGATGCCGAAGCCGAAGGTGCCGAGGCGCGTGCGCCGCTGGGCTTCGGTTGCGTCGGGCATCAGCTTCAGCATGTAGTCGTAGGGCGTGGACAGAGGATTGAGCTCGTCGAGCTGGTGCTGGGCGAAGTAGCCGACGCTCACGCGCCCCATGCCGAAGACGTGGCCGGACAGGGGTGTGAGCTTGGCCGCGAGCAGCTTGGCGAACGTCGACTTGCCGTTGCCGTTGGCGCCGAGAAGCGCAATGCGGTCGTCCTGATCGACGCGTAGATTGATGCCGGTGAGAATTGGGTGCGCCGGGTCATAGCCGACCGCCGCCTCCTCAAGCCGCAACAGCGGGCTCGCGAGCTTCTTCTCCGGGCTCGGGAGTGCGAACGGCGCGACGCGATCCTCGACCTGGTCGGCGATCGGCTGCATCCTGGCCAGCGCCTTGACGCGGCTCTGCGCCTGCTTGGCCTTGGTGGCCTTGGCCTTGAAGCGGTCGATGAACGCCTGGATGCGGCGGCGCTCCTCGTCCTGCTTCTTCTTGAGCTTGAGCTCGAGGCGTTGCTTGGCGCGCCGCGCCTCCTCGAAATCGTCGTAGCCGCCTGAGTAGAGCGTGAGCTTGCCGCGCTCGAGATGGAGGATGGCACCGACCGCGCGATTCAAGAGATCGCGGTCGTGGCTGACGATGATGACGGTGTGCGGGTAGCTCTTGAGATAGCTCTCGAGCCAGAGCGTGCCCTCGAGATCGAGATAGTTCGTCGGCTCGTCGAGAAGCAGCACATCGGGCTCGAGGAAAAGGACGGCCGCGAGCGCGACGCGCATGCGCCAGCCGCCCGAGAACTCGCTGCATGCACGCTTCTGGGCCGCATCGTCGAAGCCGAGACCGGCGAGAATGCTCGCGGCGCGCGCCGGCGCCGCGTGGGCGCCGATGTCGCTCAAGCGCAGGTGAATGTCGCCGATGCGATGAGGGTCGTCGGCGGTCTCGGCCTCGGCGAGGAGCCCGCTGCGCTCGGCATCGGTCGACAGCACCCAGTCGATCAGGCTCTCGTCGCCGCCGGGGGCCTCCTGGGCGATGCGGCCGATGCGGGCGTTGCGGGGCACGCTGATCGAGCCGTCATCAGGGTGCAGCTCGCCGCCGATCAGCTTCAGAAGCGTCGTCTTGCCGGCGCCGTTGCGGCCGACGAGCCCGACCTTGTGGCCAGCGGGGATCGCAACGGTGGCGCCGTCGACGATCGGCTTGCCTTCGATGCGGTAGACGAGATCATTGATATGCAACATGGGGGAGGCGAATAGCGTGCCGGCTGCTGCTTGTCACGCGCGGGCGCTTTCTGGCGTCAGAACTCGATGCCGAGCCACTTCAAGACCCTGATCATGACGAAATAGCTTGCGGCCGTAAGCACAATGCCGATGAGGAGGCTCGGCAGGAACGGTACGCCTTTGCGCAACAAGAATGGGAGGGCAAAAAGCAGTGCGAGCGACGGCAGGAGCAGCCAGAATATGCCGTTAGCGAGGGCCGAGACCTTTTCTGGATCCTTGGTGTCTGCCCAAAGCCAGACCATGGCCAGGAGCGAGGTCAGGGGAAGGGACGCCAGGATCGCGCCGGCGAGGGTGTTGCGTTTTGCCGCCTCGGAGGCGGCGACGACGAGAATACTGGTGGCGACAACCTTCAGCGCATATTCGAGCACGCTCGGCTCCTCAGCCAGCCACGACGGGGCGCAGCGTCTCGAAGAGGAGGCGCTCCTGCGTCGCCGAATCCTGGATGGCGAGATGGGCGGTGAACCAGTCCTGCACCATCTGGCAGACGCGGTCGTGCGAGGCTTTGGCGAGCGCCTTCGAGTCGGCAAAGAGCTGCATGTCGGCCTGGGTCCAGCCGAGGCGGCCGAGCTCGGTGGCGAGAATGTCATAGTCAGGCTTGCTCGGCGCAGTGTGCGTGGTCGGAGACTTGCGCCCCTCGGAGATGGCCGCGACGATGGCGACGACCTGTGCCTCAATGCGCGCGCTCTTGCCGGCATCCTGCAAGAGCGTGATGATGGACGGGCTTGTCTCGCCACGCGAGATGAAATCGTAGCACCGGTCCGGGCCCTCGGCGGCGAGGCTCTTCAGATTCTCGAGGAACGCGGTCGCGAGCTCCTTGTGCGCCGACGCGCTCGCGGCCAGAGCCTTATCCGCATTCTGACGCCTCAGGCCGACGAGCGCCTCGATGAGATGGCGCGTGATCTCGGTCTCTCCCTTGCCCTCGGCGTTGAGCTGGGCGGCCTCCTTGAGGCGGACCTCGTACCACTCCGGGAACTCGCGCTTGACCGCGCTCCAGACGGAGCGCCTCTGAAACTGGGCGTCGAGCTCGGCGGCGGCATCCGCGCTGGCGATCGCCGCAGTCTCGAATGTGGTGCGCGCCGTCTGCAGGGAATTGGCCGCAGATTTTTCCCCGGTGCCGGAGGGGTTCAACAGCGCGGCGCCATTGCCGAATACGAACCATGCCCCGGCGCCGGCAACCACTAGAAGGGATGCTGCGGCCGCGAGAGGACGGCGGCTGCGTCTCGGGGCTGTGGAAGCACTCGAGGAGACCGGAGCCGGGTGCGACCAGCGCTGGGAATCATCCGTGGACGAAGTGGCAGCATTGCCGAAGCGCGTCTCCTGGCGAAAAGTGCCGGATCCCGCCCCCGCCGGGTGGTCGCCGCGCGGCTCGACGGAAGCGCCCCAGGAAGCCTGCGGTGCTGATGTGGCCGCAGCTGGGGCCGGGGTCGACATCGGCGCGTCGTACTGGCGTGTCACACTCTGAGGCAGCCGGAAATCCTGCGGCGCGATCGAGAATACCGTCGACGCAGGGCGCCAATCGGGAAAGCCCAGCCTCCAGACCAGATCAGCGGCGCGCAAATGGCCCAGCTCAACGAGCTTTCGCATCTCCGTGTCGGACAGCGGCCCATGCTGCTTTCCGTCGCGGGCGATAAACCATTGAACGTCTGATTCTATCACGCTCATGATTACTCATACCACGAACAGCAAATCAGCATGCAAGGGTGCCCAGGCCATCCATGCAGGGGGTTTCTTGGGGTTTCCACCCGTATCGGCACTCACGGGGCCGGGCGCGAGCCGGCCGAAGTTGCCGACAACCGGCTGGCGAGCGGCAGCGGCACGTTGGCACATGAGGACAGAATCCGGGCATTTTGAAGGGCAAATCCGTGGCTTTTCAACGCCTCAGCGCAATCCCGACTGTACCCATCCCTTGCTCCGGTAGGGGCAGCAGCCTATAAGGCGCGCCACAAACCCAGAATCATAAAACGTCACAGATCATGAGGGGACCATGATGGCTATCGAGCGTACGCTGTCGATCATCAAGCCGGATGCGACAAAGCGCAATCTCACGGGCGAGATCAACGCAGTAATCGAAAAATCCGGCCTCAAGATCGTGGCCCAGAAGCGCGTCCGCTGGACACGCCCACAGGCAGAGAAATTCTATGCCGAACACAAGGACAAGCCGTTCTTCAAGGGGCTTGTCGATTTCATGATATCGGGCCCGATCGTCGTGCAGGTCCTCGAGGGGGAAAGCGCGATCGGGAGCTATCGCGAGACCATGGGCGCCACGGATCCGGAGGCGGCGAAGAGAGGGACAATCCGCAAGCGCTTTGCGCTTTCCAAGAGCCACAACTCGGTTCATGGCTCCGACAGCCCGGCATCGGCCGCGCGCGAGATCAAGCTCAACTTCAAGCCCGACGAGATTGTCGGCTGATCGCAATCCGTGCCTGTGCAAGTTTCGAGACGGGCCCGCTCGCGGGTCCGTTTCTTTTTGCGCTGAGGCAGGCCGGCCTTCCCGCGTACCGGCCGTCAGGCCTATGATCCCTTCACTCGATTGTGACGTAGAGGCGAGTGCTTGCTCGCGCTAGGACGCTCGGCTTTACTGAGATAACGTTGGGGATAGGGACTGGGATCGGGAGTTCATGCGAATAGGAAGTCTAGTCGGAACGCGTGCACTCCTCGTTGCGTGTTTCATGCTCCTCACTCTTGCCGCTTCGCTAAAAGGCCTGGCGCAGCAGGCCGGCGAGGTTGATACCGCGCTCATCGTCTCCGTCGACGTGTCGAACTCCGTCGACGAGGCCCGCTACAAGCTGCAGATGGAGGGCATCGCCCAGGCGCTCGAGGATAAGGATGTGCTGGACGCCATCCTCAACGGCCCGCAGGGCGGGATACTGTTCTCCATGGTCACCTGGGCAGACAAGCCTCAGATCGCAATTCCGTGGCAGCGGATCTCGAGCCGCGAGGAGGCAGCGGAGGTTGCAGCAAGAGTGCGCAGGCTTCCACGCCAGACCGGTGAATTCACGTGCGTCACCGGCATGCTGCGCAACATCTCCGACAAAGTCGTGCCGCAGATTCCGGCCAAGGCGTCGCGGATCATTGTCGACGTGTCGGGGGACGGCAAAGAGAACTGCAATCCGCAGGAGCCGATCGAGGCCGTGCGCGACGAGCTCGCCGGCGGCGGAGTCACGATCAACGGGCTGCCGATTCTGGAAGGCGAAGACGGGCCGACACTCGAGGGCTGGTACAAGGAGCACATCATGGCCGGGCCGGGCGCGTTCGTGCTTCCGGCCGACGGCTTCAAGGACTTCGGGCGCGCGATCCGGCAGAAGTTCGTGATCGAGATCAGTGGCAGCTACACAACGCAGCATGCGAACTCGGGCTCTGCTCCGTTCATGGCCTCGCGGTAAGCGGCCGGCAACCGCCTCATGGTTCGACAGGCTCACCATGAGGCCGCGAGCGCGTGCGCCGCCAGGTCTCAGGTGTCGTTGAGGCCGGCGGGCTGGCACTTCCAACGCATCACGCGCCAGGCGGGGTGCTCCTCCATCCACTGCGCGAAATAGGGCGGCGCGCTCATGGCGCAGGTGGTCGCGGTCCAGTCGCCCTCGAGCGGCAGGCGGAAATCCTTGCACTGGCCCGGGTCGGTAACGAGGCAGGCCGATAGAATGATCGTCATCATGGGGTAGTGGCTCCCTAGTCTTTTCTTTGCGCTTGCCCGTGCCCGGACATTCGCGATGGGGGTTACCGTCGCGCGCGGTGGGCGAGCACTGCAAAGATTAGATACGGAGCAAAGCTGCCGCCGGATTTCGGGGCAACCGGGTGCTGGTACTTTAGGCTCAGGCCGTCAGCAGGATCTCGCCCTTGCCGATGGCGGCCATATCGCCCGCGAGACGGCGCACCATGGGCGGGAGCGGACGCGGAGCGAGCGTTCCCAAAGTGTCCGCCATGTAGCGGCTCAGAATACGCAGGATCAGAAGATCGTGCATGCCGCAGTCGGCGAAGGTCGGCAGCAGGCCCTCCACGGCCGGTCCGATCAGCGTGCCGCGGCGCAGGAGGGGGCCGGGGCCAGTGCCGAAGCCCTTCTCGGTCCAGAGTGTCCCGCCGACCATGCGCGAGCCCGCCGCGGGGCCGAACTTTCCGCGCGCGATGACCGTGCCGCGGCGCATGCGCTCGCCAGCGCGCGTTCCGACATCGCCTTCGACGACAACGGCGCCGCCGAGCATGCCGAAGCGTTCTCCGGCGCGTGCGCCGCCGAGATAGTCGCCTGCCGAGCCCTTGACGGTGACGAGCCCGCCCTTGGCGCCGGCTGCCATATAGGCTCCGGCGTTGCCGCGGATCTCGAGCTTGCCGCGCGTGATGTCGGAGCCTGCATAGGCTCCGGCGTCGCCTTCGACGACGATCGTGCCCAGGTCGAGGCCCGCGCCGACGAAGTCGAGGCGCTCGGAGCCACCCTCGATCGTCAGCGTCTCGCTCGCGGAGCCCGATGCGGAGAACAGGTCGCCGACCTTGGCCGGGCCGAATTCCGTATTGAGAGCGAGCCGATCGACGTCGGCGGCCGATAGGCCCGCGAGCTTGCTCGGGATCAGCCCTGTGAGGTCGAGGCGCATGGCGGGGGCCTGGCGCAGCTTCAGTACGAACCCGCTCATGGCAGAAGGTCCTTCAGGTGATAGTGGTGCTGGCCGAGCTTGCCGCCGTAGTTGCCGGCGGAGACGCGCGTCACGCCCTTCGCGGCGCCGGTCTCGATGATCGTTTTCAGGCCGGCGCGCATGGCGTCGGCGACAGACTTAGACGTCAGGCCGTCAATCACGATCTCGAGGACGGCGATGGTGTCGGGGCCGAGCTCGGTTTTGACCGCGCCCTTCAACGTCGGACAGAACGCGTCGTTGGTGGACGCGATCATGCCCTTGTACTTGGCGCCGACCTTGGAGCCCGAACGGACGATGCCGCCGGGGAAGGGCGTGATGACGTCGTTGACCTTGGCGATCGCGGCGACTGCCGCCTCGGTCGTTTCGAGAAGCCCCGCGCGGTCACGCCCCAAAATGAGCAGGTTGCCGCCGCCGACGGCATCGGTCGTGATGCCGACGGTATCCTCGCAGACGAACTCGCCGTCCATCACAGGCACGCGCCAGAAGCGCCGGTTCCCAAGCTTCTTCGCCGTCTGCCAGCCGTCGCCGAAAGGTCGCACGCCAGCCGAGAGCTTCAAGCGCTGTTTCGAATCGAGGCCGTTGAAGCAGGCCGAGCCCGGGCTCGTCAGCACGCATTGCCCGACGCGGTTTCTAAGCTGCGGGAGCAGCGCATCGGGCGAGAAGCCGAACAGGAGTACGCGTACGCCGGGGCGACCGTCGGGAGTCTCCTCAGGAGAGAGCTCGCGGTCGATGCCGCACTCGGCGCCACAGCCAATGACGGAGGTGCCGAAGCCGGTCATGACGGTGGCGCAGATGCGTGCCCACTTCGCGGTGTCCGCCGTCAGCACGACGCCGGTGCCGCTCATGCCGAAGGCCTCGGCGAATGTATCGTCGATATCGACGCCGTTGACCTTCATGATACGCGGGCCCCCGTGGGCTGGACGACGATGTGCCCGCGCCCGCCTTCGATGATCTCGTCGTCGGAGAGCCGGAAGTTCTCCATGCGCATCGTGTGGTAGCGGTGGAAGTAGTCGCTCAGCTGCTTCTCGATGGACTTGTCGTACTGCGGGCGGGCGACGTGCGTCGCGCCCTGCGTGACCTTCACGACTTTGCCGTTGCGGACGATCAGCTCGCCGTTCTTGAAGACGAAGACGGGGGTCGCGAACATCGCCTCGCGATCCGGATTGTCCTCGTAGACTGTGATATCGGCGGAGGTGCCGGGGGCGAGATTGCCGCGATCGACTAGCCCCAAGCTGCGGGCGGGCCCGGCGCGCGTCATGATGGCGATCTCGTAGAGCGAATATTCGCGTGCGAGCGACTTCAGGATGGTGGCCTTCTGCGCCTCGGGGTGCAGCTTCTCGAGCATGTCGTTTCTGAAGCCGCGGTCCATGAGCAGGCGGATCAGGTGCGGGTAGCAGTGGAACGGGGCGCCGTTCGGATGATCGGTCGTGAGGAAGAGGCGCCAGGGGTCGTCGACGAGCAGGAACAGCTCGAGGCCGATCGCCCACTGCAGCGCGTTGACGTAGCTCTTGTCGCGATACTTCATCGGCACGACGCCGCAGCCGGCATCGCACTCGATGTCCATGACTACCCACTTCTTGGGCGCGGCGCTCTTGGTGTTGCCGTACTGGCGCATGCTGTCGCCGGAGGCGGTGCAGGTCTGACCGAACAGGATCTGCCCGACGTCGACGGAGACGTTCGGGTTCTTGTTCAGAAGCTCGGCGATGCGCGGGGCGCCCGAGGAGAAGTGCATGTCGCCTTCGGTGCCGTAGCTGTGGAACTGGATGTGGGTGAGATGGATCTTCAGGCCCTCGGCGGCCTTGATGGTCGCGAGCGTCGTTTTCTCGCTGCCGGGGACGCCGAGATTGCAGCCGTGAATGTGGAGCGGGTGCGTGACACCAAGCTCCATCAGGCCGCGGGCAAGCGTGGTGATGATCTGGCGCGGGGTGACGCCGTAGTGGATATGGCTCTCGTCGAGGTCGAGCATGCGCTGGTTGAACTTGAAAGCCGAGATGCCGCCGGGGTTCACGACTTTGACGGCGATGGCCTGGGCAGCATGCATCGTCCAGGCGATGTAGTCCTTGATCTGCGCCATGTCCTGCTTGGCCGCGAGCTGGCGCAGGAAGAAGTCGTCGCTGCCGAGCATGACGAACGCGCCTTTGTCGATGATCGGCGTATCGCCCATCTCCATGTGCGCCTGGCGCGCGTTGGCGGGCAGCATGGCCGGCTCGAAGCAGGCGGTGTAGCCCATCTCCGCGTAGCGGTAGCCGGTGGTCATCGTAGAGGGGAGCGCGTAGCCGACGCCGGAGCGCGTAAGCTCGGTGCGCGCATATTCGTGGCCCTGGTGGTCCTCGGGCATCAGCATGCGGGCGATCGTGACCTTGCCGCCGCCGATGTGCGTGTGCGGGTCGATGGCGCCGGCCATCACCACGCGACCTTTGACGTTGTATTCCTCGTCGATGCGCGCGGACGGATCGGCCGCAACGATCTTGCCGTCGCGAACGTAGATGTCGCGGATCTCGCCGTTGATCCCCTGGGCCGGGTCGTAGACTTTTCCGCCGGTGAGCTTGGTCAGCATCTTCTTTGTTTCCGGGGGCTAGAGGGCAGCTTGGATGGATGCGACCACGTCGGCGACGCGAGGGAGCGCGGCGCGATGCAGATTTTGCAGGGGCAGCGAGACGACGTTGTCGCAGCGCACGAGGCGGCCGGCGCTATCGAGACCGGGCGTGCCGACCGGGATGAAGACGGCCGGCGGTTTCGCGAGCTTCAGATCCGGTGTGCCGAGCACCACGGTGGGGATCGCGGTTGCAGGCGGGAGGATGTCGTTCGAGATGGACGCGATCCAGATCAGCAGGTCGCCTTCGCCCGCGGCGAGCATGCGCTGAATTGCGTAGCGGAACTGGTCGTAATCAGGCTTTCCGGCGGCGAAGCTCACGCGCAGCGGGTAGCCGCTCTGCCAACCGCAGACCGCACCCGCGGTGACGGCGCCTTCATTGCCGCCGAGTGACAAGCCGGCGAAGCGCGTGGTCTTGTTCAAGTCCTTCACCAGCTCGGAGACCGCGTGGACCGTGAGGTCGGCATTGGCGAAGGCGAGGCCGGGCGGCGCCCAGACCATGACGCCATAGCTAGCTTTCAGACAACGGTCCGCAAGATCCTTGATGGCGGCGGCGGGAACTCCGGCGACGGTCTCGGCACCGATCGGGCGGCCGTTGACCGCGGCGCGCACGGCGGAGATGACCTCGCCCACGAGGTGGGGCGGGCAACCCAGGGTGATGACCTCGCCGACGCGCGGGCCGGTGGCGGCGGATTGATCGAGCCCTTCGCCCAAGAAGACGACCGTGCGCTTCGGAGCCAGCTGCGGGAACATGCTCTCGGGCGGGGTCACGATGCGCTCGAAGAAGCGGGGATGGATCTTGTTGACGTCGGTGCCGACGATGATGATGAGGTCGGCGCGGTTCCGGACCTCCGTCAACGTCGACATGAACCAGCCGCTGGTCTGGAGCACGCGGAAATTCCGGTACTGGCCTTCGGAAAGCGCGTGATCGACGACGCCGCGCGACCGGTCGGCGATCGACATGACGGCGCGCATGCCTTCGACGTCGGTTGCCAGGCCGCCATAGAGCGGCAAGCGGGCAGCGCGGACGAGCTTGGCTGCGGCTTGAATGGCATCGGCGAGCGCAACGGGCTTGCCGTCGACGAGGGGGTTGGTCGGTCCGACGGGCCGCTCGAAGCCCGCGATGGCACGGGCGCAGGCATTCTTGCTGACCTTGAGGCCCCTCTCTTCGGGCATGACCTCGAGATCGTCGCAGAGGATCCCGCAGAAGGGGCAGGTCACGTTCTCGTACGCGTTGGACTTGCCGCGCTGGCCTTCAGTGGGTGCAGACATGGGGCTCTTTTTTCTTCCTACCGGCGGGCGAACAAAAGCATGGACGCCGGACCAAAACAACAAGGTTAAACGCGAGCCGGCAGAGCGGCGAAAACGCGCATCGATTGCGCCGCTCGGATGGGGTCTTTATGGTCGCCCGGGGACATTCAACGCAGCCTTACAACACATGATTCTTCCTGGAGGAAGCCCAATGGTGAGAGCCTTCGCGTTCTGGTTTTGCCTGGTCGCCCTGCTGCCGTTCTCGGCCTCTGCGCACGGACCCACGCGCCAGAAGACGGTCGAGACGATCGAGATCAACGCACCTGCCGACAAGGTGTGGGCCGTGATCGGCAATTTTCAGGACATGAGCTGGCACCCGGTCATCGCCAAGACGGAGGGGACGGGCGGCAACGATCCTGGCGCGACGCGCACACTGACCACGGGTGACGGAGGCAAAATCCAGGAGAAGCTGTCGAAGTTTGACGCGGCGGGGAAGAGCTTCTCCTACGAGATCACGGATGTGGACGTGAAGGTGCTCCCCATCACCAACTACTCGTCGACGATCTCGGTCAAGGACGCGGGCGGCAAGGCGACGGTCGAGTGGAAGGGCGCCTACTATCGCGGCTTCGTCAACAACGACCCGCCGCCGGAGCTCTCCGACGAAGCCGCCGTCAAGGCGATCGACGGCATCTACAAGTCCGGACTCGAGGCCTTGAAGAAGAAGGTCGAAGGCGGCGGCTGATGGAGCACGTGCGAACCCCCTCTCACTGCGTGCGGGGAGAGGTCGTGTTCGAAGTCGTGCGCGTCGTCGGACTTGCGGCGGTCATCCTGGCCGGGGTGGCGCAGGGTTCTGCGCGAGCTGATGAGGCGCGCGAGGCGTTCGTCACCAATCAGCCGGCGGACTCGCTCTCGATCGTCGACATCGCGAGCATGAAGGCTGTTGCGGAGATCAAAATTGGCGGCAAGCCGGCGGGCGTTGCCATGTCGCCCGATGGGCGGCGCGCGTATCTCACATCTCCCGAGAGCAAAGAGCTCGTCGTCGTCGACGCCGAAAAGCGTCAGATCGAGCGGCGTATGCGGGTTGGGGAGGGACCGCTCGGGATTGCCGTCAATCCGAAGACCGGCGCCGTCTACGTCGCGGACTGGTATGAGCACAAGCTGTTCGTGATCGATCCCGAGGCGGGCACAATCACGGCCCGGGTCGAGGTCGGTCAGTCTCCCTCAGGCGTGGCGGTGACGCGCGACGGGAAGCAGATCCTTACCGCCGACCGGGACAGCAACGAGATTTCGATCGTCGATGGCGCCTCACTCGATCGGATCGCGCAGATTCCGGTCGGCGAGCGTCCGTTCGGCATTACGGTCGATGCCGCGGGCCAGCGCGCCTACACCGTAAACGTCAAGAGCGACGACGTGAGCGTCGTGGACCTTACCACCCGTAAGGTCTTGTCCACGATCCGGGTCGGCCACCGCCCCTATGCCGTGGCACTGGCCGGCGGGCGGGCCTTCGTGACCGACCAGTACGGCGGCACGGTCACGGTGTTCGACACCGAGAGCTTCAAGGTGCTCAAGACTATCCCCGTGGGCGACTATCCGGAGGGCATCGCCGCAGACCCGGGCGGCAAGGCCGTGTTCGTTGCTTGCTGGGAAGCCAATACGCTCGAGCGCATCGATACCGAGACGCTCGAGGTGACGGGGCGGGCCGAGGTCGGCAATGGGCCGCGCGCGTTCGGCCTGTTTCTGCGCTGAGCGCGGCGGGCTTTCTTGATCAATATTAATGCAGCCGGCGCATCCGCTTTCCCTTGTCTGACGTAGAATTCATGATCGGAGCGTTGCCGTGAGCCGGCAATGGACGCTAGAAGAATTCCCGAAAAGACGGCCGCTCGACTGGCGGCGCATAAGGAGGAAACTGCAACTATGCACCGCATGACGCGTATCGCCCTCGCCGCGGCTCTGCTCGGCAGCGCCCCGGCATCCCTCTCGGCAGCCGGCGAGCCCAATGCTGTCAAGGTTCTATTCGAGAGCCGCCATCTCGATCAGATGAACCAGGGATCGGAAGTGACTTACCGCTTCGAACGCAAGGTCTCGGATGAGCGGGTGCTCGGCGCTGCGCAAGCCGACGATATCAAGATCGGCGTCGACAAGGTCAACTCCAAAGGCGAGCGCGACGTCGTCCTCAGAGTGTTCACTGGAGAGCATGCCCGCGATCCCTGGAGCCTGCCGGAACTTACGGTCAATCCGATCTTCCTCTGGTATCTCGATCGTGCCGTCCAGAACTTCGGTACACTTGCCGGCGGCGAACCTCAGTACCTCAAGCACAAGTTCAAGGAGGCCTTGCGCGAGAGCGCCGAGGTCGAGGCCATCAAGTTCACGTCCAATGGCAAGGATGTCGACGCCTACCGCGTCACGGTGCGGCCGTACGCCAATGATCCGAGCTCCATCAAGATGCAGGGCTTCGAAGGAGCAAAATTCACGGTCGTGGTGAGCAACGAGGTGCCGGGCTACTTTGTTGATCTGGTGTCCTCTTATGAAAGCAAAGCGGCGGCTGGCCCGAAACTCGAGGAGCACATTTCGTTCGTCAGCATGGGAGAAAACAAATGAGCGGCAAGCTTAGAGCATTTGCGTTCGCCGCCACGCTGACTGCAGCCATGGGCGCGGTGGCCATTGCTGAGGAATGCGTTACCGACCCATCCGCGATCCATAACGACTATCCGACCAACACGCGCGGCGACTACATCTACGGATGCATGCTGGTCAATGGCCAGACGCGCGACGTGCTCGACAAGTGCGCATGCTCGATCGACGTCATCGCTACCGTGCTTCCGTTCAAGGAGTACGAGGAGGCCGAGACGATCATGTCGGTGCGCCAGAGAGGCGGCGAGAGCGTCGCCTACATGTACACGCCGCCGATGCGCGAGAAGATCAACAACCTGAAGCGGGCGCAGATCGAAGGCGAGCTGCGCTGCTTCTGAGCTGTGCCGTCAGGTTGCTGGCCGGGGCATCCTCATCCTGAGCTTGTCGAAGGATGAGGGCAGGTACATTTTCGCGCCTCATGGTTCGCCCCTCGACTGGCTCGGGGTGAGGCTCACCATGAGAGTTCTCAATTTCAAAGTCAGGCTCGGCTCATGAGCCCTTGGGGCCGGTGCGGCCCGTGAACTTGCGGCCGTCGGTATCCTCCGCCGTAACCTCGAGCGATTCGTCGCCGCCGGGGGCATAGGTGAAGCGGATGTTCGGATTTTCAGACAGCGAGATGCCGCCTTCCATGTGGAAGACCAATGCTTCGCCGCGCATGACGTTGATTGCACGGACAAATTTCGCCGGAATGTAGAAACCGGTCGCCTGATTCATCTGCAGCCCCGAGTATTGGGGATGGCGGATCATCAGCTGGGCTTCACGCGTCTCGGCTCCGGCGGTGGCGTCAAGCGTCTTGATCTGCATCTTGCCGGCTTCGGCAAGGACCGCGTCCGTATCCTTCAATGCCGGTGCCGAGCACCCGCCCGCGGCCTTGACGAACTTCGTCGCCATCAGAAGCTTGCCGTCGGCGGTCTCCACGATCGCGCGGATGTTGGAATACATGTCGACCCGGACGCGCGTCGAGAGCGTGCGCTCACCGTCGCCTGCGGCGGGGCCGAAGGTGAACTCGGCGACGACAGGGGCCGGATTCTTGTCGATGACGAGCGTGAGCTTCTTTGCCGAGACATTTGCAGGAATGCGGACCGTGAGCGGCACGAGGGCCGCGTCCTCGGCACGAAAGGGTGCGTCGAGGCTGACCGCCGTCGCGCTCTCCGTCACCTCGCGGGCGCCGAAGATGTCCTTTTGCAGCGCCGGCCAAATGTCCTGCTCCTCGGCCGCCTGCAGGGACCCTTGCCAGGCAAATGCAAGGCACACTGCCAACAGCAGGCCGCGACGCAGAGACGGGCTAGTGCGCTGATCTTGGGTCATGTGCTTCCTCGTCTGTCGTTTCCAGGGATGTGACGCACTTGGCGGCGCCTACTCCCACTCCAGCTCGGCGAATGCGGCCGATACATTGCGCTTATGATAGTCCTCAAACAGCAGCCACGCATCCTTTTCCGAGAGGCCGGCGGTCTCGGTGGCCTCGCTCAGCGTGCGGTTCTCCTTGATCAGGCGGCGCACGTCGGTGGCGACCGCGTCGAGGTAGCGCTGCAGCGGCTTGGCCGCGTCCGGCCAGGTCATCGACGGCGGCCCGTGGCCCGGCACGACGCGCTCCGCGGGGGCGGCAGTGAGCCGGTCCATCACTGCGAGCCAGCCGCGAATCGAGCCGTCGAGGGTCGGGACGTGCTCGGAGAATAGGAGATCGCCAAGGAACACGGTGCCGGTTGTCTGATCGCGGACAATGAGATCGTTGTCGGTGTGCGCCGTCTTCTCGGCCTCGAGCTCGAGCGTCCTACCCCCGAGATCGAGCGTCATGCGGTCCTCGACGGTGACGCTCGGCAGGATGATCCGGGTGCCTGCAAAGGCGGCTTCACCCATGAGTTCCTTGTTGATGGCGAGATAGCGCTCGGAGCGCGCGGCGAGCCCGCGGGCGAGCTTGGCATGGCCGACAAAGGCCGGTGCATCATCGGCGAAGGCCGCGTTTCCGAACACATGGTCGGGGTGCATGTGGGTGTTGATGACGTAGCGGATCGGGAGATCGGTGACAGCGCGAATCGCGGCCTTGAGCCCGGCGCCGACGCGCGCGCTGCCGCCCGTATCAATCACGGCGACGGTATCGTTGCCGACGATGAAGCCGGCGTTGGAAATGTCGCCGGCGTTCTCAGGCGAGAAGAGCGCATGATGCCCTTTGTGAACGAAGACGCCGGGCGCAATCTCGGTCGCAAACGGGTCTGCGGCATGCGCCGAGGCGGTGCGAATGGCCGGCGCGGCGGCCAGGGCGGCCAAGGCGGTGAGAAGCCTTCGCCGGTTTAGGTCATTTCCGGCACCGGCGCGCATTCGACGACTCATTTTTGCGTCTGTTCCGAGGGTTGCGGGAGCCTTTCCCGGGAGTGGGAAAGGGATACTTTTGTGCAACCAAGTATCGTTTTGGATTCGGAGGGCCGCGCATTTTACTCAGAAACTTACCTGCGTCAATCTGTTCTCGATGCCGCATGTGCGAAGTAAAACTTGGCGTGCAGTGCAGCAAATTCTAGTGCGGCGCAAAAACATCCCAGAAACAGGCGGGAATATTGGGTCAGAGTTCTTGTCCTATTGGTGTTGCAAGAAAATTGGCTTCACGGATTGTCTTGCGGACCTCACGAGAAAGTGTCTACAAGTTACCCACGGTGGCGATGGCTTCAGGATGTTTACCCAGTGCGGTAACCGTTCGTTCGAAAGCCAAGCGGGACAATGAGAAGGGAAGAAATCCCAAGCCCGCAGACTAGGCTGTGACACGCTGTCGTTCGCTACCGCTTGCAAGCGTGGCAAGAACTTTAAGGAGGAAGCGCGATGCGCAAAAGTGCACTCGCATGCGGGCTGCTAGCTACTGCCGCTCTGAGTTCGCCGGTTTGGGCGAACGACGACGTCAAGAAAGCGATTGCAGACCCGAATAACTGGGCAATGCAGCAGGGTAACTACAACGGCTGGCGTTACTCAGCACTCGATCAGGTCAACACCGGCAACGTCAAGGACCTCAAGGTTGCTTGGCAGTTCTCGACTGGCGTTCTTCGTGGTCACGAAGGCTCGCCGCTCGTCGTCGGCAACACGATGTACCTGAACTCTGCGTTCCCGAACAACGTGTTTGCTCTCGACATCTCCGACGCCGCTGGTCCGAAGATTCTGTGGAAGTACTCTCCGAAGCAGGATCCGTCGGTCATTCCGGTCATGTGCTGCGACACGGTGAACCGTGGCGTGCAGATCGCCGGCGACACGCTCATCCTTGGCCAGGCCGACACGACTCTCGTCGCGCTCGATGCCAAGACGGGCAAAGAGAAGTGGAAAGCCGTGAACGGCGACCCCAAGAAGGGTGAGACGCACACGGGCTTCCTGCTGATCGTCAACGATAAGGTGATCATGGGCACCTCCGGCGCCGAGTTCGGCGTCCGTTGCCACGTCACTGCCTACAATCTGAAGGATGGCAAGAAGGTATGGCGCGCCTACTCGATGGGCCCGGATGCCGACATCCTGATGGATCCCGAGAAGACCATCTCGCTCGGCAAGCCGGTCGGGAAGGACTCCTCGCTCAAGACCTGGACCGGCGATCAGTGGAAGATCGGCGGCGGATCGACCTGGGGCTATGCCTCTTACGATCCCGAAGCCAACCTCTTCTACTACGGCTCGGGCAACCCCTCGACCTGGAACCCGGCTCAGCGTGCGGGACCTGATGGCAAGCAGATCGACCAGAAGTGGTCGATGACCTACTTCGGCCGTAACCCGGACACGGGCATGGCTGCTTGGGCCTATCAGATGACCCCGTTCGACGAGTGGGACTATGACGGCGTCAACGAGGCGATGCTCACCACCCAGAAGATCGGTGGCGCGGACCGCAAGGTTCTCACCCACTTCGACCGTAACGGCTTCGGCTACACGATCGATCGCCTCACCGGCGAGCCGCTCGTCGCCCAGCCCTACGATCAGGATCTCAACTGGTCGACCGGCGTAGAACTCGACAAGTCGAAGCCCAACTACGGGCGTCCGACCGTCGTCGCCGCGAAGTCCACGTTCCTCAACGGTGCAGACGTCAACTCCAAGAACATCTGCCCCGCGGCTCTTGGCTTCAAGGATCAGCAGCCGGCTGCCTACTCGCCGCTGACGAACCTGTTCTACGTGCCCATCAACAACGTGTGCATGGACTACGAGCCCTTCAAGGTTTCGTACACGCCTGGCCAGCCGTATGTCGGCGCCACGCTGTCCATGTTCCCGCCTGAGGGCAAGACCAACACTGGCCACTTCACGATTTGGGATGGCGCTGCTGGCAAGATCGTTCACCAGCACGACGAGCCCTTCTCTGTGTGGTCGGGCGTTCTCACGACGGCTGGCGGCATTGCCTGCCACGGCACTCTTGAAGGCTACTTCAAGTGCCGCGATCAGAAGGATGGCGCGGAGCTCTTCAAGCACCGTCTGCCTTCCGGCTCGATCGGCAACGTCATGACCTACGCGGTCGGCGGCAAGCAGTACATCGGCCTCTTCTCGGGCGTCGGTGGCTGGGCTGGCATCGGCCTCGCGGCTGGTCTCGACAAGCCGACGGACGGTCTGGGCGCAGTCGGCAACTACGCCGGTCTGAAGTCCTACACCGATCTCGGTGGCACCTTCACGGTCTACTCGCTGCCCTAATGCGGGTTAGCTGAACGTAGAGCAACAAAGCCGGCGCGGGGGAAATCCCCGCGCCGGTCTCTTGCTGTAGAGGGGGCGTCTTCACCATCTCGTGAGAAATATCGCGCGATTGGGCACTCAAACGTGAGGATCCACGTGCGCTTCGTGGCCGTTGAAGGTAAGCGGCTCCGGTACAACATAACCGTAAGGAACAGGGGAAACGCGTGAATAGGCTTGGTCTTGGATTTGTCGCGGCTGTAGGCGTAACGCTGGCTGCATTGTCATTCGGTGTATCGGCTCGAGCCGCTGACGATGAGAAGAGCCCCGTGCCGGATCCGGCATTCGAGAAGCCGTTCCAGGAAGGCAAGAAGTTCGTGGACGGCAAGTGGGTGCTGCCCGACGGCACGCCGACCTACGACGTCAAGCGCGACCCGGCCAACACCGACCACGTCATTCAGGTTGACTGGAACACCTATTCCGGCTGGCGCCGCTATCACGCGGAATGCCACGTCTGCCACGGCCCGAATGCCGAGGGCTCGAGCTTCGCTCCGGCGCTCAAGGACTCGCTCAAGACCATGACCTACGAGAAATTTCTCCAGGTCGTCGCAAGCGGTCAGGTGCGTGACGTTGCAGGCACGAAGTACATCATGCCGGCGCTCGGCGATAACAAGAACGTCATGTGCTACATCGACGACCTCTACATATATCTGAGGGCGCGATCGACCGACGCGCTCCAGGGCGGCCGTCTCAGCGCCGACCAGCGCGCCGAGAAGCCGAAAGAGGCGATCGAAGCCGAGAAGGCTTGCATCGGCGAATAACAGAATGAGGATCTGATGAGGCGTCTTGTCATCGCACTGCTCTTTGGAGGATTCGGCATCGGAGCCGCGGCCGCGGCCGACGGCAACCTCGCCGATGCCGTGAACCGCAAGGTGCTGCGGGTCTGCTCGACGCCTCACAATCTTCCCTACTCGAACGAGCAGGGCGAGGGCTTCGAGAACAAGATCGCAAATGTCGTCGCCGATGAGCTCAAGCTGCCCAAGGTCGAGTACACGTGGTTTCCGCAAGGCACGGGCTTCGTCCGCAAGACGCTCACCGAGAAGCGATGCGATCTGGTGCTGGGGACCGTGCAGGCAGACGAGTTCACGCTCAACACGAACGCCTACTTCAAGACGACATACGCCCTCATCTACAAGCCCGGAAAGGGCTTCGACGGCGTGACTTCACTTTTTGATCCCAAGCTCAAGGGCAAGAAGGTCGGCATTCAGGCAGGCGCGCCGGCCGCCGACTACGTTGCCAAGGCGGGGCTGATGCCCGATGCCAAATCGTATCTCTTCATCGTCGATACGCGTTATCAGAATCCGATGGAGGATATGATCAAGGACCTTCGGGCCGATGAGATCGACGTCGCTATCTTGTGGGGGCCGTACGCCGGGTTTTACGCCAATCGCGGCGAAGGCGACAAGCTCACTGTCGTGCCGATGCTCGAAGCCCAACCGGGCCTGCCCAAGCTCGAATACCGGATCACCATGGGCGTGCGCGCTGGCGAGACGAACTGGAAGCGACAGATCAACGACGTCATTGCCAAGCGTCAGGGCGACATCGACGCCGTGCTGCTCGAGTATGGTGTGCCACTGATCGACGAAGACAACAAAATGATCACGGTGGCGCGCAAGCCAAGCAACTAGGGTCTCGCTCGTGACGCGTGCGCTCTGCCTGCACTTTCCGCGCGCGGGCGCGTTTCTTGGGGTGCGGTGGGCCAGAGGCGCCGCACTCGCTGCCTCACTCAGCTTGGGTTCTCTCACAGCATTTCCCATAGCGGCTTGCGCGGTTGACGGCGCAGGTGCAGAGGCCTCAGCGGAGGTCGCCGCGCCCAGCGACTACAGAATTGACAACTACCGCGCGCCCGTTCCCAAGACGCTCAAGGGCGCGCGCGTGATCACGGCGGAAGAGGCGGAGCCGCTGTGGCGCGACAAGAGCGCGATCTTCATCGACGTCTATCCGCGCGCGCCGAAGCCCGAGAACCTGCCTGTGTCCACCGTCTGGCGCGACCCGACGCACATGAGCATGGAAGGCGCCTACTGGCTCCCCAACGTCGGCTATGGCGTTCTTTCTCCCGCCTTCGAGGAGTACTTCCGCACGCGGCTCTCAGCGCTTAGCGGGGGCGATCTGTCGAGGCCGGTCGTCTTCTTCTGCCAGAAGGACTGTTGGATGTCCTGGAACGCGGCCAAGCGCGCGCTGGAATGGGGCTACACGAGCGTCATCTGGTTCTCAGAGGGCACGGACGCCTGGCAGGAAGCCGGCTACGATCTCAAGCGGATCGACCCGGTGCCGTGATTGCGGCTCAGCCGCTGTTTGCACTGCACGCTAGATGGCGTTCCGTTCCTACGGAATCGGAAGCGCGCTCTAGGTTCTTAGTTCATCGCATTTTCTGCGACGAACCGGCGTCCACCCCGGATCATCCATGCATAGCATGGCGTCCAAGCGGAGCTTGGCTTCGCGTCTGAGCGGAGCTTGGCTTCGCGTCTGAGCGGAGCTCGGCTTCGCCAAGACCGCCATGACGTCCGGGGCAGGCTTTTGTCGGAAAATGCCCTAGCCGGAATGCCGTCAGGCCTTCATCATGCCGCGGATCGATCGCGTGAGCTCGAAGAGACGCTCCTCGATCAGAATGGGCAGCTCACAGGCCAGAGGTATGCTCTGCTGGCGCTCCTGGAAGATGCGCTGGGCCCACTGGAAGTGCTCCTGAGCGGTGGCGAGGTCGGCTGCCGCCTTCTCGTTCGACGGCGCCTCCTTCTCGAGCTTGGCAATGTCCAGGCCTTGGCGCTCGAGCTCGGCCGAGCGCTCCCGCTGCGACTTCTGATATTTGCCGATGCCGTTGATTACGGATTTGCGCTGATTGTTCACCGTCTCGAAGAGCGCGTTGAATAATTGCGTCAGGCGCTTGTCGCGCGCGTCGGGGGACTGCTTGTCGGCAAACTTCTTGATCGCATCCTCGGCCTTGTCGACGGGAATGCGCCGGCTCGCGAGCGTTCGGACGAGATTGGCGATCTCGGTATCGCGGGTCGCCTCCTTGGCGGCAGCCTCGTCGAGCACGGGTCCATCCCAGATGGCCGTAACCGACAAGTTGTCGACCTTGCCCTGTACACAAGGCCATTCCTTCATCATGTCGGTGCTGGGGATGGGGGCCGGCTCGGCGCCTTCGATCTTGGTCTCGGGCATCTGCGCGTAAGCAGGGGCGGCCAGGAAAAGGGCTCCCAGTACCAGCGCCGGATACTTGAACATCGGCTTGGCGGTCATTGTGGGCACTCGCTGCTTCTTGTCATGCTGTAGAGCCACCGGGGCCGCCGCGCCGTCCGATGAGTCCCTTCGAGGGATTGTAGGCATAGATTGCTGCACCAAGAAAGAACATGGTGTAGGCGGTGACAACGTAAAGATTCGTAAGGTCGAGCGTTCCGTCTTCGAGGCGGGGACCGATCTGGCCGTAAAGCGCAAAGCGGATGAGCTCGACGGCATAGGTGAATGGGTTGAGCCTGCAAATCTCGTAGAGTAGCGGGCTCGATTCGCGCACGCGCCACAATGGGTAGAGCGCGGAAGAGGCGAAGAACATCGGGAATATGACGAAGTTCATCACGCCTGCGAAATTCTCGAGCTGGCGGATGACGGACGATATGAAGAGGGCCAGCGACCCCAGCATGAGGCCGGACAAGACGAGGGCGGGCAGCACCGCTATGAAGTTCATGGAAGGCGCCGCCAGCTGCCAGTGGTAGATGACGCCCGCGACCACCGCGAGCTCCACGACCACCATGGCGAGGATGAGACTCTGGACCGCCGCCTCGGAGAGCATCTCCCAGTTCGAATTCACGATCAGCAGGACGGCGAGCAGAGCCGGAGGCGCGAGCAGGAGAAGGTGGCCGCTATGCGGAAGGTCGGCCTCCCAGAAATAGAAAATGCCGAGGAAGACATAGGACTGAATCACGGCAACCGCGACGCCGCCAATGAGCTTCGACAGGAGCAGGTAGGAACGGGGGAACGGGCTCACGAGCAAGGTCCGCATGGCGCCCGTCTCGCGATCGTAGACCATCGAGAGCGACGACTGCATGGCATTGAAGAGCAGGATCATGCCGAGCAGGCCCGGCACGACGAACACCTCGTAGAGGATGTAGGTCTCGTAGGGCGGGATGATCGAGACGCCGAGCACCTGGCGGAAGCCCGCGGCGAAGATGAAGAGCCACACGAGCGGGCGCACGAGGGCCGAGAAGAAGCGCTCGCGCTGGTGGAGAAAGCGCAAGACCTCGCGCCAGACGATGCCGCGGAAGCAGGCCAAGTAAGCAAATGGGCCGAGCCGCTTGGGGGCCTGGTCGACCATGGGTCTCACGATGTCGACGTTCATGCCGCCTCCGCGGTCGGGGTGCCGGTGAGCTTGCGGAATGCGTCACGCGGGTTAGCGGCACCGGTTGCGGCCAGCAGCTCCGGCACAGTTCCCTTGAGGAGCACGCGCCCTTTGTGCAGGACGACGACGAGATCGCTCGGGGCGATCTCGTCGATGAGATGGGTCGCCCAGAGGACGCCAAGGCCTTCGCGCGCGACAAGCCCGCGCACGATTCCGATCACACTCTCGCGCGAGCCGATGTCGAGGCCGACGGTTGCCTCGTCGAGCAGCAGAAGGCCCGGCCGATGCAGCAGAGAGCGGGCGATCTCGACCCGGCGTGCCTGGCCGCCCGAGAGCGTGCGCACCTTCTCCTTGGCGCGATCCGCGAGGCCGACGATGTTCAGCGCCTCGTTGGTGCGCTTCCTGGCCTCGCCGCGTCCAATGCCGTGGAGCGCGGCGTGATACATGAGGTTCTGAGCGAGCGAGAGATCCTGGTCGAGGGTGCGCGACTGGAAGACGACGCCGAGACGCTGGAGGGCCGCTCCCGGTCGCCGGCGCACGTCGTTGCCCAGAATGCGGATCTCGCCCGAGACGTTGTCGTAAAGACGCGTGATGAGCGAGAACAGCGTCGACTTGCCTGCGCCGTTGAGCCCAAGCAGCACCGTGAATGCACCGCGCGGGACCGAGAGTGACACGTTGTCGAGCACGAGGTTGTCACCGAAGCGATGACTCACTGCGCTGACCACCAGGGCGTCGGCTGTGGTCTGGGGCTGATATTGCGTCGTCTCGATCACTTGACGATGAACTTTCCGGTGAAGCCTTTGGCCTCAAGGTTGCGGCATCCCCATGTGTACTCGCCCGGCTTGATGGCGACGAAGAAAAGCTCCGCTTCGCCTTCTTCCTCCATCTCGATCTCCTTCAGTGCCGAGGCTTTGATCTCGACCTTGTTGACCTCGATCTTACGGATGAAGATGTTGTCAAAGAATGCCGGCGCCAGCAATGCGCACTCGTGCTTGCCCGTTGACTTGATCTTGAGCGAATAACCCTTGCCGGTCACGATATTGTAATCGCCGCCCTTTTTTTCCAAACCACTGTCGCCCAGGCCGAGCTCGAGATCGGCGAGTGCCTCGGGTTTTCCGGCGAGATAGCCCTCCGCGGCCGCAGATGCTGATAGTGTCGAGGCCAAGGCGGCGGCGAGGATGCAGCGCATCATGGTGTCTTCTCCCTAATTGAGCAGATACGGGGACCTCGCCGAAGGTCCGGGGCGGCAATTTAGAACGGTGCCGACACAACCCCCCATGGGTAGCGGCCGACCTTGATCGACTTGATCACCTTCAGGCTCGGGACGTCGATCACGGAAACATCGTTCGAGGTGCCGTTGGTGGTGAAGAGGAGCTTCTCGTCGGGCGTGAAGCCCAGGTTCCAGACGCGCTGGCCGACGAGGAGATACTTCTCTACCTTGAGGGTCGCCGTGTCTACGACGGCAACGCGGTTGGCGGGGCCGAGCGCGACGAAAGCCTTCTTGCCGTCCTTTGTAATGCGCACGCCCACAGGCTGAATGGCGTCCTTGGTGATACCCTGAATTTCAAACGTAACCTTGCCGACGATCTTGCGCGTTGTCGCATCGATTACCGTGACGCTGCCTCCGATCTCGGCACTGACCCAGACTTGCTTGCCGTCCGGCGTGTACTCCGCGACGCGGGGACGGTTATCGACGAGGACGTTGTCGAGATTCTTGTGCGTTGCCGTGTCGATGAAGTGGGCCATGTTCGTCGTTTCGGACGTATTGACGAGGACCTTGCCGTCCGGGCTCATGCCCATCCCCTCCGGCTCCACGCCGACCGGGATGTCGGAGATGATGTTGCCCTTGTGGATGTCGACGACCGTGACCAGGTTGTCGTCCTCGTTGGAGACGAAGAGCGGGTTGCCGCTGGTGTGGAGAATGGGCAGCTCGGGATCGGGGCCTGAGGGGAGATCCTTCACAAATTCAAAGGTCTTGGTGTCGAAGACCTGAAGGGTATTGTCGTCGCTCGCGCAGACGATGACCCACTTGCCCTCATTGGCCAGGATGATGCCGCGCGGCCGGTTGCCGGTCTTGATGGTGTGGATGACCTCGAGCTTCTCGCTGTCGATGACGGAGATCGTGTTCTCCTTCTCGTTGGAGATGAAGATCGTGTAGGCGCGCGCGCTCTCCGTGCCGGCAAGCAACGCGGATGCTGCAACTGCCGGCGCGAGAAGGGCGAGCATTTTCTTTGTCACGTCGGTACTCCTTGTCGTGGCGCGATGCTTCTACGTGGTCCGGTGCTTTGGTCGGATCAGTTTGTTTGTCGGATCACTTCGCGAAGGCCTTGCATTTCGTCTCGGGCTTGTCGACGCCGAGCGTGTCGAGCTCGGTGAATTGATGAAGGAAGCCGGGTTGCGGCGAGATCGTGACGAGGATCTTGGCGGTGACGAGAATGATCGGCTGACGCAGCTGGCCGTTCCAGGGCCGGTAGGTGACCTTCTGGCCTTTGAATGCCGCCAACTCGAACTCGGGTGAGCGCATGTACTCAATGAGGTCCTTCGGCACGTTCGATTTCTTACGCGTTGCCGCTTCGCCGACCGAGCGCACGGCCATCCAGACATTGTAGTCCAGCGGACGCATGTTTCGTCCGGCCAAGCGTTTGAATCTGTTTTGGAATTGTGTCCCGCCCCAGAGCTCGACCGCGGGATGCCAAGTGGTAGGATAAAGGCCGACGGTGCCGATGATGGGCTTGGCGTCCCATGTCCGGTAGGGGAAATACTCACCGAACAGCTCGCCCTCGTCGGCGACCACGACGACGTGATGCTCAGGTACGCCCTGCGTGAAGCTTGGGATCTGCTGCTGGATCTGCTCGAAGCCGCCATCGGAGCGGCGGCTGCCCGGATCGTACTTGAACTCTCGTTCCTCAACGATCTTGTGGCCGAAGCGTTTCGCCGCGCGCCGCAGCGCATCGGCAAACGCCTTGTCCTCCGGTGCCGGACCTACCACCAGGAGCCAATTCCGCCACTGCTTCCAGGCCATGTACTGGCCGAGCGCATCGGCGAGCATGGTGCGCGAGGGCGCCGTGTGCTTCACGTTTATGCGGCACTGCTCCTCGCGCAGAGACTCGTCGGGCGCGCTGGCGTTGAAGACGACGGCGTCCTTGTCCTTGATGGCTTCGGCGATGGCGAGGACCGTTTCGGCCGATGCGTCGACGACCACGAAGCCCATGCCGTCGGCGACGCGCTTCTGAACCTCCGCGACGAGCTCGTCGCGAGAGGCCGATTGGACGATGTCGAGGCTGAATTCCTGGTTCAGAAACTTGCCGGTCGTATTGTTGTCGGAGATGGCGAGCTTGGCGCCGGCAATGCCGTCATCGGGTGGCGGTATGTCGAGCAGCGACAAGGGCGGGAGCTTATCCTCGCGGATCTCTCGCGCGAGCAGGATGAGAATTTTTTGCACTGCAGCAGGGCTGACGCTCTCGGCAGGTGCGGCCGTCGTATCGGCTGGGGCGGCCGGCGCGGAAGGTGGCGTCTCCTGGCCGAGAACAACCGGAGAGGGAACGCCAGCAACCATAAATGCAGCCAAAACGAGGGGGAGACCGGCGCGGCCAATGCTGGACGATAACCGGGCGAGCCGAAGCTCCTGCCCAGTGCCTTCCGCCATTCGATGTCCTCCCAAGACGGTACCCGGCAGTGCCAGAGTCACCGGTATAATGTCACATGTTTCCCGGGAACATCGCATCGCAGGACGGATTGTCAAGCGCAGCCCGCGCGAGGCTCGCAGACTTGTTACAGGGCGTGATCGGTGCCGGAAGTACATTGACCTTGTCAATCCAGGCATGGACAACGCACGTTACAAACTTCACATGCACGCTTAGGTAAGGCGGCATTCGCCAATGGGAAGTGTTCTGATGCGGTTCGGTTGGGTAGCGGCCCTGTTCACCATGTTATGCCTGCCTGCCGGCGCCAGCGCAGGGCAGAAGGTTGCCGTGTTTCCGTTCGACATGCTGCTGCAAAAGAGCGAGGAGGATTTCTTCATGGGCCCTCAGGGGCCGACACCGGAAGAGCAGCGCCGCCTCGAGCTGGTGCGTGACGAGCTGATCAAGCTTCTGTCGGCCGACAGCCGCTATGAGCCCGTCGACCTGTCCGCTCTCAAGGACGAGATCAAGGCCGCGGCGCCGCTCAGCGAATGCAATGGATGCGAGGTCGATCTTGCGGGTAAGGTTGCAGCCGAGCTCGCGATGACGAGCGTGATCGACAAGATATCGGAAACACACCTGAGCCTCAACGTCGCCATCATCGACGTGGCGAAGAGCAAGCTCGTGCGCAACGCAAGCGTCCTCATCCAGGGCAACACGGACGAGGCCTGGCTGCACGGCGTGAAGTGGATCGTGAAGAACAGGCTGCTCGCGGAGGACGCGGCACGATGATCGATCGGCGGGCTCTGCTCTGCGGCTCGGCACTTCTGTTTGCAGGGGCTACGCTCCCTTTTCCGGCGCGCGCTAGTGGCGCGCTCCGCGTTGCGTCGGTCAAATACGGCTCTCTCTCCTGGGTGCTCGAGACAATCCGCGCGGAGGGGCTCGACAAGAAGACCGGGCTCGAGCTCGAGATCATCGACGTCGCGTCGAACCAGGCGGGGCCGGTGGCGCTGCTTTCCGGCGGGGCCGACGTCATCGTCAGCGACTGGACATGGGCCATGCGCCAGAGGTCGCTCGGCGAACGGCTCAAGTTCGCGCCCTACTCCTCGGCACTCGGTGCGCTGGTCGTGCCGCACGACAGCTCGATCGCGACGGTTGCCGATCTCAAGGGCAAGACGCTCGGCGTTGCCGGATCGGCCATCGACAAGAGCTGGCTCTTGTTGCGCGCCTATACGCGCCGCTCGCTCGGGCGGGATATTGCGGATCTGGCGGACGCCTCGTTCGGCGCCGCGCCGCTCGTGACGGAAGAGATCCGCTCGGGTCGGCTCGATGCGGTCTTGAACTTCTGGACCTACGCTGCGCGGCTTACCGGGTCGGGCTTCAAGACGGTGCTCTCCATGAACGACGTCATGAAGTCGCTCGGCATCGATCCCGTGCCGTCACTTGTGGGGTTCATCTGGAAGGAAGACTTCGAGGCCAAGAACGCAGATAGAATCATCGCGCTTCTTGGGGCGGTCGAGGAGGCCAACGGCGTGCTCCTCAAATCCGACGCGGCCTGGGAACGGCTCAGGTCTCTCGTCAAGCCAGCGTCCGATGGCGAATTCAGAGCCCTCATCGCGTCCTATCGTGCGGGTGTGCCCAAGCCCTGGGGCGACGGGGAGATGCGGGCTGCAGAGAAGCTCATGAGCGTTCTCGTTGAAGCCGGCGACGCCGAGCTCATGGGCAACGGGACCCGGTTTGATGCGAAGCTCTTCCACCATGCAGCGGGCTAATCTTGGGGCGCGGTCGGGCGCCGGCGACGCATCGTGGTCGTCTCGTCTCGGATGGTCGATCGTCTCGCTCGGCGGCTTTCTCGCATTCTGGGAGGTCCTGGCGCTCATCATCCAGCACCGGCACCTGCCGACGCCGACGGTCGTGGCGAGCGCGATGGTGCATGAGCTCGTCAACGGCGATCTCGGCTACCACGTCGGGATCACGCTCTTGCGGGTCGCCGCCGCCTTCGTGATCGCGATGTTCATCGGCTCGAGCATCGGCATCCTGCTGGGGCGCTTCAAGAAGGCCGACAACTTCTTCGACACCTGGGTGATCCTGTTCCTCAATCTGCCGGCGCTCGTCATCATCATCCTTTGCTATGTCTGGTTCGGGCGCACGGAAGTGGCCGCCATCACGGCGGTCGCGATCAACAAGATCCCGAACGTCACGGTGACGGTGCGCGAGGGCGCGCGGAGCCTCTCGCGCGATCTCGCCGAGATGGCGCAGATGTATAGGTTCGGCTGGTGGAAGACGCTACGCCACGTGACGCTGCCGCAGCTCACGCCGTTTTTCCTGGCGTCGGCGCGCACGGGCCTGTCGCTCGTCTGGAAGATCGTGCTCGTCGTCGAGCTTCTGGGGCGTTCCAACGGCGTCGGCTTTCAGCTCGGCACATACTTCCAGCTGTTCGACGTGTCGATGATCCTCGCCTACGCACTGGCGTTCATTATCGTGGTGCAAATCATCGAGTTCGGCATCCTGCAGCCCATCGCGGCACGAGTGAACAGATGGCGCCGGTGACCGACCTTACGATCCACGTCAAAAGCAAGATTTATCCCGCCGTGGCCGACCGCCCTGCGCAGCAGGTGCTGCAGGACATCAATCTCGCGATCGAGCCGCGGTCGTTCGTCGTGCTGACCGGGCCATCGGGGGGCGGCAAGACCACGCTCCTCAATATCGTTGCCGGGCTCGATCGTGATTTCGAGGGGGAGGTCAGGTTTTCGCGTCCCGACGTGAAGGTAGGTTATATCTTTCAGACGCCGCGGCTCCTGCCCTGGCGGACGGTTGAGGAGAACATCAGGCTGGCGCTGCCGGAAGGCGACGGGGCGCTCGCGCGAATCCCCGAGATGCTGAGTAGCGTGGGCCTCCAAGCGTTCGCGTCGCAATTTCCCGAGCGCCTCTCGCTCGGCATGCAGCGTCGCGCAGCGCTGGCGCGAGGTTTCATCACCGAGCCCGACATCCTGCTCATGGACGAGCCCTTCGTATCGCTCGACGATCCGACGGCGCAAGGGCTGCGGGAGCTCTTGATGGCTCTATGGCGGCGGCGGCCGACGACCGTGCTGTTCGTTACCCATGACCGCAGCGAGGCGGTGATGCTGGGCACGCGTATCTTGCGTCTCTCGAGTGGCAATGCGACTATCGTCCAGGACGAGACGGTGCGTCTTTCTACCGACGAGAGGACCGACCGGCTCAAGGTTGCCGCCGAACAGAAACGCATCTTCGAAGAAACGTGAGCCAGGCCACAATGACAGCGCGACGCCGGCATGTCTCATTTCTTGCCAGCGTGACGGACGCTCGCGAGGCACGGCTGGTTGCCGAGAGCGGCGCCGATATCATCGACTGCAAGGACCCGGCATCGGGCGCGCTCGGGGCGTTGCCGCACTCGGTCGTGCGCAAGATCAGGGCGGCGGTCCCACCGCAAATTCCAGTCAGCGCGACGATCGGCGATCTCGCGTGCGAGCCTGACGTTGTTGGCGAAGCCGTGACAGCGATGGCGGGCACGGGAGTCGACTACGTCAAAATCGGCCTGTTTCCGGGATCTGTGACGGCGACGACCATCGCGCATCTCGGCAGACTACCGCATCAGGGTTGCCGGCTGGTGGGTGTGCTGCTTGCGGATCGTGACCCGGATCTCGGCCTCATCGAGGATATGCGCCGCGCCGGCTTTGCCGGTGTGATGCTCGACACCGCGGGCAAGGGTGCGGGTACGCTTCTCGATTGCCTCAGCGGGAGTGCGCTCAGAGAGTTCCTGGCTACGGCGCGTGCGGCGGGGCTTTTCGCGGGGCTCGCCGGATCGTTGCGCGTGGATCAGATCGCAGGGCTCCTGGCGCTCGAGCCGGACGTGCTCGGGTTCCGGGGGGCGCTGTGCGTGCGGAGCGAGCGTGAGAGCGGCATCGATGAAATGGCGCTCCAGGCTGTCAGGCGCGCCATTCCGTGTGCGGAGTGCGAGACGGCAGGGAACGTGGCAGGGCTCGAGGAGCTTTCCGCATGACGGCGCGCAAGCCAGAGGAGAGCCGCGGGCCGGCGACTTCGCCCGCCGCTTCGGGGCGCGACCATATTTTCGTGCGTGATTGGGTCATCGACTGCAATATCGGCGTCTATGCCGAGGAGAAGGGCGTGACGCAGAAGGTGCGGCTCACGGTCGAGGCCTTTCTCGCTCCCGCCGTGCGAAGCGCCGCGGACGACATGGCGGAAGTACCCTCCTACACCGACATCATCGACGGCGTGAACGCGATCACGTCCGAGGGACATATCAATCTGCTCGAGACGTTCGCCGAGCGGATCGCCGCGCATTGCCTCAAGGACGCACGCATCACGTCAGTCCGCGTCAGGATCGAGAAGCTCGAGCGGGGGCCGGTGCGCGGCGTCGATGTCACGCGCGCACGCGTGGGCAGCTCGTGAAGCCGATCGTGGTCAAGATCGGCGGCAGCCTCGTCGAGACGGGCCGGCTGCGCGAAATCCTGGCCATCGTCGCGCGCGCGCAGAGGCCGACCGTCATCGTACCGGGTGGCGGGCCGTTCGCAGACGCGGTGCGCAACGCGCAAGCGGAATTCGGCTTCTCGGACGAGGCCGCGCACGATATGGCCATCCTCGCCATGCAACAGACCGCGCTTCTGATGCAGGCGATCGCGCCAAGGCTGCTCTCCACCGACACGCTTGCCGCTATGCGTCGCGCCTGGGCCGAGAGGCGGTGCGCGGTGTGGATGCCGGCGAAGCTTTGCGAGCGGGACAACCGCATCCCCCGCGACTGGTCGATCACCTCGGACGGCCTTGCGGCGCGACTTGCCGAGCGGCTCGGGCGGGTGCCGGTCGTGCTTGTCAAATCGCGGCGGGTCGAGCCTGGCGCGACCGCGGCAGCGCTTGCGCGTGAGGGCGTCGTCGATCCGGTCTTTGCCGAGATCCAGGCGCGCGCCCGGCTCGAATGGGCCGTAGTCGGACCGGGCGAGGAAGTACGGCTCGCAACCATGCTGCAGGTGATGTCACGTCGTGTCGGCCGGCGCGGTGCTAAGAAAGCTTCCGTCGAAGCGTCGACGGCGCGGCGCTAGGGTCTTTCCGGTTTTGATTAATATGCGGAAATGCCCCAGCTCTTTCTTTTGTCGTGCTTCTGTACAGCACGGCTTCGCCGTGACGTGCAGCATGGCGTCCAAGCGGAGCTTGGCTTCGCCAAGACGCCATGACGCCGGGACAGGCCTTTTCCGGGAACACTCCAGCGTGCTAGCCCCTCACCATGGCTGAGAAGCTTCTATTCCTGACGGGCCACCTGGCCGAAGAGCGGCTTGAGACGACCATCGGGGCTCTTGGGCTCGCGGAGGGCTCGTGGCGGATCGCCAACATCGGCATCAAAGTCGCCGCGCTGATGACGGAAGCGATCGTGAAGCACAGGCTCAAGGCGCCGCTCGCGGCTGATCGCGTCATCATTCCGGGGCGCGCGCGCATGGACCTCGAGAGCCTGCGCTCGCACTATGGCGTGCCGTTCGAGCGCGGGCCGGACGAGATCATCGACCTGCCGCAGTATCTCGGCAAGGGCGGCCGCCCGCCCGATCTCTCGCGCCACGACATGAGGATATTCGCAGAGATCGTCGAGGCGCCCGCGCTTTCCGTCGAGGCGCTTGTTTCCCGGGCGAGGAAGCACAAGGCCGCCGGCGCCGATGTGATCGACATCGGTTGCCAACCGGACGTCGCCTTTCCGCATCTCGAGGAGGCGGTCGTGGCGCTCAAGCAGGAGGGTCTCGCGGTCAGCGTCGATTCCGGGAACGTCGAGGAGCTGGCCCGCGGGGCGCGCGCGGGAGCGGATTACGTGCTCTCGCTCGACGAGACGACGCTCGACGCGGTTGCCGGGACCAAGTGCGTCCCCATTCTCATCTCGCGCCCGCACGGCGATCTCGCTTCGCTCATCCGCGCCATCGACAAGGCAAAGGCGAAAGGCATTCCGCATATCGCCGATCCGGTGCTCGATCCCATCCACTTCGGCTTCATGACCTCGCTCGAGCGCTACGCGGAACTGCGCAGGCTCAAGCCTGATGTCGAAATCCTCATGGGGACAGGCAACCTGACCGAGCTTACCGATGCCGACAGCCAGGGCGTCACGGCGACCATCCTTGGCATCTGCTCGGAGCTCCATATCCGCAACCTGCTCATCGTACAAGTGTCGCCGCACACGCGGCGCACGGTCGAGGAGCACGACGCGGCGCGCCGGCTCATGTTTCGCGCACGCGAGGATTCGAGTCTACCCAAAGGCTATGGCGGCGGGCTCTTGTCGCTGCATGAGCTCAAGCCCAATCCGCAGACTCCGGAGGAGATTGCGGCCGCCGCGGCGACGGTTCGCGACGGCAACTTCCGCATCGAGGCGGGCGAGGACGGCATTCATGTCTACAATCGCGACGGGCATCATGTCGGCGCCGATCCGTTCGATCTTTTTCCCAAGCTTGGCGTCGACGCGGACGGCGCGCACGCCTTCTATCTCGGCTACGAGCTAGCGAAAGCCGAGATCGCGCGCGCGCTCGGCAAGCGCTATGCGCAGGACAATCCGCTCGACTGGGGTGTTGCCGCAGACAAGAAGAGCGAGGACCTGACGCGGCACGCGCCGGAAGGCGCGACGCTCAAGGCGGCAAAGGAATCTAAGACCAAGGCCGCCAAGGACGCGGCGGCGCGGGAGACAAGAGATGCCTCGGATCGCCGAGACGATCGTAACGACGATTGACGGCGATGGCGTGCCGCACATCGCGCCGCTCGGCCTGATCGAGGACGGGGCGGGGTGGATCATCGCGCCGTTTCGTCCGTCGCGTACGCTCGACAACTTGAGGGTGGTGCCGTTCGCGGTCGCGAGCCATACGCAGGACGTGCGCGTGTTCGCGGGCTGCGTGACGGGGCGCAAGAGTTGGCCGACGGCCGCATCAGACAAAGTGCGCGGCGTGCGGCTCGCGGATGCCGTCTCGCACTGGGAGCTCGCGGTCGAGCGCGTGACCGAGGACGAGCAGCGTCCGCGCTTCCATTGCCGCGTTGTCCATACCGCCAGTCATGCGCCGTGGGAGGGCTTCAACCGGGCGCAGGGCGCCGTGCTTGAGCTTGCCGTGCTGACGACGCGGCTCAATATGCTGCCACCCGAGAAAGTTGAGGCCGAGCTCAAATATCTCGAGATCGCCGTCTCGAAAACCGCGGGGCCGAGGGAGCTTGAGGCGTGGGGCTGGCTCATGGAGAAGATCGACGCCTGGCGCTGTAAATAGCTAAGCGTGGCGCTCAGGTCCTTGCGTGAACGGGCTTCATTCGCCAAAAGTGGCGGCCGGCGAAGAATGGCCACATTGAGTCGATGGACTTGCGGCGTGCGGGCGCGCCAATCGGCAGACTTAAGGGGTCAGATGAGAAGAGCGAAAATCGCGGGCCTTGCGGGGCGATTGGTGGGCGCCGTGGCGCTGCTCGCGGCCATCAGTGCCGGTTCGGTCGGCCTCAGGGCGGCTGAGACGAGCCTCGATGGCTACTGGATGGATTCGCACGGCGAGGTGATCCTCGAAGTCGGTTCGTGTGCCACCGGCAAATGTGCGCGCGTCGCGTGGCTCAGACTGCCCAACGGCCCCGATGGTAAGCCGCTGCTCGATTACCGGAATTCCGACCCTGCGATGCAGAGGAGGCCAGTGTGCGGCCTCGAGGTCATCAGCGGGTTCATCAAGCAGCCGGATGGGACGTGGGGCGGGGGCACGGTCTACGTCTCGGATCTCGGGCAAAGCTTCAGCGGCTACGCGGAGATCCTGAACCCAAACCAAGTCAATGTGCGTGGCTACATCTTGCTGCCGATCTTCGGCGAATCCGAGGTCTGGTCGCGGGTGACGAAGCCATTTGACCATTGCCTCAAAGGCAAGATAACGCCGACGCAGAGTGCCGCGGCTCCTGCGACCGCGCCGGCCAAACAGGCGAAGCAGTAGTCTCCCTACGACGTCAAATCTCGACCCGCACTTCCGGCGTCACCAACGGCACTCCAGAAGCGCGGGCCGTGCTCCTCATGTCACCTTGTCGCCCATCGGCATGTTGCGGATGCGCTTGCCGGTGGCGGCAAACACCGCATTGGCAAGCGCCGGCGCGAACGGCGGCAGACCCGGCTCGCCGATGCCGCCCGCATGTGTTCCCGGAGGCGCGTCGACGATGTGCACGTCGACCTTCTTCGGGTAGTTGGACATGGTCGCGATGTTGTAGTCGGTGAAGTTGGACTGCTCCACGGCGCCCTTCTTGAAGGTGATGGCGCTGTAGAGGGCGTGCGACATGCCCATCACGGCGGCACCCTCAATCTGCGAGCGGATGCGCTCGGGATTGACGTAGAAGCCGCAGTCGAGAGCGGTCGTGACGTGCGGCACGGTGATGAGGCCGTTGTCGGCCACCTCGGCGTGCACGATGGTTGCGACGCAAGTCTGCCAAGCAACGTGGGCCGCGATGCCGAGGCCCTGGCCCTTGGGCAGCGTCTTGCCCCATCCTGCCTTTTCCGCAGCAATCCGGATGACGTTCTTGAGGCGCGCGGTGTCGATCGGAAACTCCTCGTAGGGGTCGCCGTAGTTCCAGAAATCCTCCGGGAAGCCGAGCGCCTTGGGATCGAGCTTGCGATCGGGGCCGATCAGCTCGAGGAGGAAGTCCTTCGGGTCGCGGCCCACCTGATGCGCCGCCTCGCAGACGGCGGATTGGACAGCAAACAGGCGCGGGATGTTCGAGACCGAGCGATACCAGCCGATGCGTGTGTGGGCCATGGCAGGGCCGTTCTCGCAGCGGAAGTTCGCAACGTCGAACGGGGTGTTGACGAAGCCCATGCCGTACTCGATCGGGAACTGATAGCCGCTGTCGGGCGCGAAGGTCGAGATGATCGACGGGGCGACCGTGCGATGGCGGAAGCCCGTCACCTTGCCCGCCTCGTCGAAGGCCATGTCGATGCGCTCGACGGAAGCCGTGTGGTAGAACGAGTGGCGGATGTCGTCCTCGCGCGTCCACTGGAGCAGCACGGGCGCGCCGCCGAGCTTCTGCGAGACGAGCGCCGCCTCGATCATGAAGTCCCACTTCGACTTGCGGCCGAAGCCTCCGCCGAGCAGCGTCACGTGCACGGTGACGTTCTCGATCGGCATCTTGAGCGCTTTGGCAATATCCTCGCGCGCGCCGTAGGGGCTCTGGATCGGTGCCCAGACCTCGGCCTTGCCGTCCGTGATGCGGGCGATGGCAACCAGCGGCTCCATGGATGCCTGCACAAGGTGCTGCATCTGGTACTCGCCGGTGAAGGTGCTCTTCGCAGCCTTGGCCGCCGCGTCGTAGTCGCCCTGATTGCGGATCACCTTGCCGGGCTTTGATGCCGTCTCAGACATCGCCTTGAAGAAGGCCGCCGAGTCGTACTTGGCGTTGGGGCCGTCGTCCCACACAATCTTGAGAGCGTCGCGGCCCTTCATCGCGGCGTAGGTCGAGCTCGCGACCACGGCGATGCCGCCGAGCTGCCCGAACTTGCGCGGCACCTCGTGCACGCCTTCAATCTCGTGGATGGCTTCGATCCCCGCAACTTTCAGAGTGTCGGTGGCATCGAATGATTTCACCTTGCCGCCGAGGACATCCGGGCGCGCCATGACTGCGAACTTCATGCCCGGCAGGCGGATGTCGGCGCCGTAGATCGCCTTGCCCGTGGTGATGTCGCGCAGGTCGACGATCCTGGCTTCGCCCTTGCGCATGAGCGTGAACTCATCGGGCGTCTTGAAGAGCAGCGTCTCGCGGGCCGGCACGGATAGTGCCATGGCCGCTTCTGCAAGCTCGCCGAAGCCAAGCGTCTGACTGGTCTCTTTCTTGTCCTTGTCGAGAAGGACGACGCTGTGGTTCTTCGCGCGGCAGAGCGAGACGTCGACGCCCCACTTGGCGGCGGCGGCGGTCTCGAGCATCTGGCGCATGGCGGCGCCGCATTCGCGCATCGGCTGGATGAAATGACGCATGGAGCGCGAGCCGTCGGTGTCCTGGTTGCCGTAGAGCGGCTCGTCGCCCGGGGCCTGCACGACCTTCACGCGTGACCAATCCGCCTCCATCTCGTCGGCGACCACCAGTGGCAGGCTGGTGCGGATCCCGGTGCCCATCTCGGAGCGGTGGGTAATGATCGAGACGGCGCCGTCGGGCGCGATGGCGACGTAGACGTGCGGGTCGCTGGCTCGGCCGTAGCCGTGCGGCATGCCAGCGCCGCCCGTCGCATAGGGCTTGAGCGGCTCGCGGGCGCCTGCCTCCGGAATCTTGACGGCGAGCACGAAGCCGGATGCGGCGAGCGCGCCGAGGATTTGGCGGCGGCTCACGTTCTCGATGGTGGCGCGGGTCGGCGACTTCTCAGCCTTGCGCGCTTCCTTCTCCATGTAATGCAACATGATCAGACTCCTCCCGCCGCCAAACGAACCGCCTCGTGGATGCGCTGATAGCAGCCGCAGCGGCACAGGTTGCCGGACATGCTCTCGACGATCTCTTGGTCGGAGGGTGCGTTGTTTTTTGCGAGCAGTGACGCGGCCTGCATGATCTGGCCGGCCTGGCAGAAGCCGCACTGTGGGACGCTCACCTGGCGCCAGGCCTTCTGTACGGCGTGCTCGCCGTCGGGGCTCAGGCCCTCGATGGAGGTGACGGTCTTGCCGGCTGCCTCGGCGACGGTGGTCAGGCACGCGCGAACCGCTACGCCGTCGAGGTGCACCGTGCAGGCGCCGCAGATGCCGGTGCCACAGCCGAATTTCGTGCCGGTGAGCCCGAGCTCGTCCCTGAGATACCAGAGCAGCGGCGTGCTCGGATCACCGCTGAAGTCGCGGTTCTCGCCGTTCACAGTGAGTGTTGGCATATCTACGCTCTCCCGTTTTCGCGGCGGCCGACGAAGCTGCCGTTACATGCTTGGTCTCGATGGCTGTTCTTGTGGCCGTTTGGCTCATTTTGATTTGGTGTTCGGTCAGGGTGCAAGCAAGTTGAACGGCCAGTAGTAGGCCTGGCCTAGGACCAAGAGTGCGACAAGGCTCGCGAGCGCGACCGAGTGGAAGAATACGAAGCGCAGAATCGAGCCTTCGTGGCCGTACCACTTGGTCGCGGTGGAGGCGACGACGATCGATTGGGCGTCGATCATCTTGCCCATTACGCCGCCCGAGCTGTTGGCTGCTGCCATCAGCACGGGATTTATGCCGAGCTGCTCGGCTGTGATGCGCTGCAGTCCGCCGAACAGAACGTTCGAGGAGGTGTCCGAGCCCGTGAGGGCGACGCCGAGCCAGCCGATCAGAGTGCCGAAGAACGGATAAAACCACCCTGTGCCGGCAAGCGCAAGCCCGAGGGTCGCGTCGGTGCCGGAGTAGCGCGTGATGAAGCCGATGGCCATCATGCAAGAGATAGTCAGCAGGGAGTAACGCACGATGTAGATCGTGCGTGCGTACATGCGCGCGAGGCCCAAGGGTCCATAGCCCAGGGAGAGGCCCGAGATGATCGCGGCAATCAGAATCCCGGTGCCGGTCGCGGACAGGATATTGAAGTTGAAAATCGCGCCTTCGGCCTTAGGCGCGGCGACGACGGGAGGCACCTTCTGCACGAGCTCGTTCAGTCCGGCCACAGGGAGCTTCGCGACCCAGATTCCGTCGAGAGAGGCGCGCACCTGGGGCGCTCCCCACAGGAACACGAAGACGCTGAGAACCAGCCAGGGCATCCAGGCGCGGCGGACAGCGTATAGGCTGTCGGGGACAGCGTGTGCCGTGACGACAGGGGGTGTCGCGGTGTCGCGTGCGCGTGCCGGCATGCCCGTCATCGGCACGGCAGGGCGCCAGAACCTCAAGAAGAGCGCGAGGCTCGCCATCGATACGATTGCGGCGACGATATCCACGAGCCAGGGCCCATGAAAATTCGAGACGAGGTACTGGGGAATGGCGAAGGACACGCCGGCTACGAGGATCGCCGGCCAGATCTCGATCGTCTTTCGGAACCCGACGAAGGCCCAGATGAGCCAGAAGGGAACGATCACCGAGAAGAAGGGAAGCTGGCGGCCGATCATGGCGGAGAGCTCATGCAGATCGAGACCCGTCACGCCGGCGAGTGCGATGACGGGGGTGCCAAGTGCGCCGAAAGCGACTGGCGCGGTATTGGCAATGAGTGACAAGCCGGACGCCGTGAGCGGCGTGAATCCGAGCCCGATCAGCATCGCCGCCGTGACAGCGACCGGCGTGCCGAACCCGGCCGCGCCTTCGAAAAATGCGCCGAGTGAGAAGGCGATGAAGAGAAGTTGAAGACGCCGGTCATCGCTGATCGAACCGATCGAGCGCTGCAGAACGTCGAACTCCCCTTTCTCGCTGGCGAGCTGGTAGAGAAAGATGACGTTTAAGATTATCCAGCCGATGGGGAGCAACCCGAACGCGGCGCCATAGGCGGCCGCCATGCCCGCCATCTGCATCGGCATGCCATAAGCCAGGACTGCGACGGCAAGAGCGGCGGCAAGCCCCATCAGGGCCGCAACGTGGGCGCGGAACTCGAGGATGCCGATCGCGCCGAGCAGTACGAATACGGGAATGGCGGCAACCGCCGTGGACAGGATCATGCTGCCGAAGGGGTCGTAGACCTGCGACCACATGCGACGCTGACCCTCCCTCCCTACGCACGACTATCTAGGCTTGTTGGACAGATAATTATACCAATGAGGCCGGGCGGTCAAAACGTGTTACACATCGAACCGTGAAGTACGAGATTCCAACGTCTCCTCTCAGCCTGACACTCTCGATACGGATCGAGCCATGGAAGCCATACGAACGCAAAAGATAGCGGACGCTATTGCAACGCACATCGAGCAACTGATCCTCGAGGGCGCGTTGCGCCCAGGCGAAAAGCTCGCATCCGAACGTGAGTTGGCACACAAGCTCGACGTATCGCGGCCGTCGCTGCGTGACGCCATAGAGAAGCTCGCCGCGCGGGGCTTGCTCACGGCAACGCGCGGCGGGACGTACGTCGCGCAGTTCCTGTCGCCGATGATGAAGCCGCTGGCCAATCTCTATCGCGGCAACGAGAATGCTGCGGCCGACTATTTCGAGTTCCGCCAGTGCGTCGAGGCGCAGGCCGCGCGGGCCGCAGCGCAGCGCGCCACGGATGTCGACAAGGCGGCGATCCGCGCGTGTCTTGCGGAGATGCGCAAGGCACACAAGATTGAAGATCCGACGCAGGAGGCGCAGGCGGACGTCAACCTGCACATTCTCGTCTACGAGGCGGGGCACAACATGGTGCTGCTCCATGTCATGCGGGCCCTGAGCGAACTCTTGCGGAACAACATTTTCTTCAATCGCGAGCATCTCTATCTGCGCGCGGGGGTGCGCGAGAAGCTGCTCGCCCAGCACATCGAAATCGGCGAAGCTGTGCTTGCCGGGAAGCCCGACCGGGCTGAAACTGCGGCTGCGGACCACATCCGCTACGTCTTCGGCACGGTCGAGGAAATCCGGCGCGACAACACGCGGCTCAAATCTTCGCTCCGGCGTGTAGGGCGGAGCGATTTTCTGGCAGGCTGAGGGGCGGCGTCCCAATAGTTCGGTATGAGTACGGCGCGATGACGATCTGCTTTCAACGCTTTGGGACGACAACGGGCCTCCTGGCCGATGAGGACGTGCTGCCTCAGCTGCAGCGCTGGCAGGAAGAGGGGCAGCGCACCGCGCTCGTGACGCTGGTCGGGGTCGAGGGTGGCGCGCCGCGCGGGCCCGGCGCACAGATGGCCGTCGCCGAGGATGGGCGGTATGCGGGCTATCTTTCCGGAGGATGTCTCGAGCAGGCGGTCGCGCTCGAGGCAAAGGTGGTCATCGAGGCCGGGCAGAACCGGCTGGTGCGCTACGGCAAGGGCTCACCCTACTTCGACATCAAGCTACCATGCGGCAGCGGGCTCGACCTCTATTTCGATCAGGCGCTGGGGCCGGCCGAGGTCAGCGCCATGATGGCACATCGTGCGTGCCGGCGCCCGTTTGCGCTCAGCACCGTGCTGGCCACGGGCGAGAGCGTGGTCGAGGAGCTCGTGGCGGAAGCGCCGGCCGCGCAGAGCCGGCGGGATGGCGATGTCTTCAAGCGCATATACGTTCCCAATCTGCGCCTGCTCCTGCTCGGCACGGGTCCGGCGCTCGTCGGCATGGCACCGCTTGCCGCGGCGGCCGGCATCGAGCTTGCGATCCGGTCGCCGGACGATGCGACGCGATCGAGGCTTGCCGGCTCGGGCTTTCGCATCTTTCTCGATGACGGCGAGGTCGGGTATGCGATGGACCGGCTCGACTTTGCATCCGCCGCCATTCTCTTCTTCCACGACCACGAGCAGGAGCCGGATCTCCTGGCCCGCCTCCTCAGGTCGCAATGCTTCTACATCGGTGCGCTCGGCAACCACGCGGTGCACCGTGAGCGGCTTGGCGTGCTTGCCGCACAGGGTTTCGGTGCGGACGATCTCAAACGGATTCGGGCGCCCGTCGGGTCGATCGGCGGCGCAAAGAGCAAGGCGACGCTCGCTATCGGCGCGCTGGCGGAATTGATGGCAGAGGCCAAGGCCCTCAATCTCGTGTCCTGAAGGGCCATCGGATCACGCATCATCTCGCTCTCTATGCTCTCCATCCTTTCCGTCATCCTGCCTATCTTCGCGCTGATCTTCGCCGGCTTTCTCGCGCGCAGGCTCGATGCGATCGGGCCCACTGCCGTCTCCGAGATCAACCGCTTCGTCGTCTATCTCGCGCTCCCGGCGCTGCTCTTCGATGCGATGGCGCACGCGAGCTGGGAGGAGCTCAACCAGCCGGGTTTTGTCGCGGCCTTCGGGCTCGGATGCGGCGTGGTGTTCTATGCGACGGTCGTCGTGCGGCTGCTCGGCAAGAAGCAGCTCGCGGACGCAAGCCTCGACGGCCTCAATGCCTCCTATGCCAATACCTCCTACATCGGGCTGCCGCTCTGCCTGCTCGTGTTCGGCCGGGAGAGCCTGGTGCCCGTCACCATCGCCGCGATCATCACGGTGTGCGTGCTCTTTGCCTCCGCGATCGTTCTGATCGAGATCGACCTCTCGGCCGAGAGACGACCGGGGAGGCTGCTCGGCAAGGTTGGCCGGTCGCTTGTGCGCAATCCGCTCATCATTGCGCCGGTGCTCGGCACGCTCTACGGGGCGACCGGGCTCGGACTGCCGCAGAGCGCGGACACGTTTCTCAAGTTGCTCGGCGGCGCGGCCAGCCCTTGCGCGCTGGTCGTGCTCGGGCTTTTTCTCGCTGAGCGGCGCGGCATCGAGCCGATCGAGAGGTGGACGGCGGGGATGCTCACGGCCGGAAAGCTCATCGTGCATCCGGCGGTGACGTGGGTTCTCGCGACGAGCGTCTTCTCGATGCCGCCGAAGCTCGCCACGATCACGGTGCTGCTGGCAGGCCTGCCGACGGGAACGGGCTCGTTCATGCTCGCCGAGATCTACGGACGCAGGGCGGTGGTCACGTCGTACACCGTGCTGCTGTCGACGATCGGCGCGCTCTTCACCTTGTCGCTTTATCTCTACGCGACCGGTTTCGCTCCGCGCTGAGGGATATCACACCTTGCCGACGAGGTAGCCGACGCGGCCGTTCGAGGCCTCGCGGATGCGCTCGAGATGGGCCAGCACCTCGCGCGGATGCAAGGGGCGGCGCGTCATGCGGATGTGATCCTCGTCGAGCGCCTTGAGACCGGGAACGAGCCCCTCCGCCGACTTGTGCAGCATGGCGATGAGCGCAATGCAGCTGCGGGTCATGTTGCTCGGCACTTTCGGGACGACGCTCGAGATCAACTCCTTGGCGCGATTGGAGAGGCGGCTCGACAGGCGCCCGAAGACGGCGATCAGCTCGATCAGGAAATCCGGCTTGAAGCGCCAGCCGCGCGTCTCCATCCATTCGAAGAACTTGGTCATGATCATGTCCTGGCCGCGGAGCGCAGGCGTCGCGCGGTAGTCCTGCCATTCGGCGACGAGATCGAAGGCGGGATCGATGTCGATGTCACCGGGCGCGAAGGTCTCCTTCGCCTTGACGCCGATGGCGCGATAGAAGGGCCGGTTTCTGGAATCAAAGCGGGTCTTGAAGGCGGGCAGCAGAACCTGGCCATTGCTCGCGTCCTTGAATGCCAGATGGACGAGCTTGGCGCAGAAGAGCTTCCGCTTGCCTCTGAGGCGCATGGAGAAGTCATAAGGGATGTGGCGCGCGAAGCCGGTTTGCGACGCCAGCACGCGCCCGTGAATGGTCTCTGCGGCGCGGGCGGCAAGAGCGGAATCCATATGGCGATAAAGCACTGCGCGCCCGAGGCCGTGCTCGAGAAAGCGCTCGAGCGGCGTGATCACGGAGCCGTCCTCGATCAGGGCCTCGACAACCCAGTGCTTGCCATCCTTGTCGATGTAGACCATCGCCACGTGGCTGAAGAGCGTGTCGACGTCGCCGATGCGCGCGATGGCCGCGCTGTTGTGGGCCGCGCCGCGCACGACGATCACGTCGCCGGATTGGAAGGCGATGTTCTCGCCGTTGTCATACTTGGGGTGGACGAAGGTGTTGTAGTCGGTGCCGGTGAAGGCGCGGCGCGGCGTCTCGCCTTCGCCGAGGCGGGCATGGCGAATGCCCATCTCGCCTAACATGTCGGCCCCATAGCGGGCGATGCGGAATACGTCGCGCAGCGCGTTTTGGACGGGGCGGGTCATCAATCCGCGGCTGCGCCAGTCGGCAATGCGGTCGCGCAGCTGGATGCGGGCGGCAAAGACCTGTTTCATCAAGGCCGGCGACTGCTGGGTAACGGCGGCCGGGTCGAAGCGGGCAAAGTCGACGTCGAAGACGGCGTGGTAGATCTGGCGCAGATGTGACGCGAGCTCGTGGGGATGCTCGACCGGGCGGCTCGCGAGCGCACTGACACGCGCGAGATCGTCCTCGAGAGACGTAGTCGTCGACTTCTGCACGGGCTCTTCCCCCTCGGGCCAGAGATGAGCTGGCTCCCCCGAGCCAGGCCATCGCGCGGGGATGGCTGGCCGGAACCTAGCAAATAGCCGGAGCGGGAAGCAACGCTATGCACCACCCCTCAGTGCGGCCAAGAGCTCCGGGGTGGGGTAGGAGTCGGCCGGGAAGCCGAGCTTCTTCTGCACGACCTTGATCGCCTGGCGGGTCTTCAAGCCGATCTTGCCGTCGATCTCGCCAACGTCGAAGCCGCGCTTGGCAAGGATGCGCTGCAGCTCCTTCGAATCCTCCGGGCCAAGGACAGGGATGTCGGGGCTGCCGCGGCTCATGGCGGGGGCGCCGTCGATGCGGGTCGCGAGGTATGCGGCCGTCACGGCGTAGTTCAGAGACTGGTTCCACTGCAGGTAGACGTCGAAGTTCTGATAGGCGAGGAATGCCGGGCCGAAGCGGCCCATCGGCAGCACCAGGGAGGCCGGGAGCTGGTCCGCCTCGAGCGCGCGCCCGTCGGCGCGCGTGACGCCCCAGGCGGCCCACTTCGAGCGCGGATGCTTGATGGTGAGGTCCGCCTCCTCCCAGGGAAGCTTCGCAGGCACGCGCACCTCCTCGATCCACGGCTCGCCGCGACGCCAGCCGAGGTGGACCATGTAGTTGGCGGTGGTGCCGATGATGTCGGTGGCATTGGAGAAAAGGTTTGGCTGGCCGTCGCCGTCGTAGTCGATCGCGTGCTCGAGGTAGCGGGAGGGCAGGAACTGCGTCTGGCCGATCTCGCCGGCCCAGGAGCCGATCATGGTCTCGGGCGTCATGTCGCCGCGGTCGATGATCTTCAACGCCGCCTTGAGCTCGTCGCGGAACATCGTCGGGCCGCGCCGGCAGTCGTAGGCGAGCGTTGTCAGCGAGCGCATGATCGGCAACTTGCCCATGCCGGCGCCGAAGTCGCTTTCGAGCGCCCAGAAGCCGGTGATGACAGGGGCCGGGACGCCGAACTGCTTGTCGACGCGGTCAAAGGCGGCCTTGTTCTTGGCGATCTGCGCGCGGCCGCTCTGGACCCGGTTCGGGGTGGCGAGCTTGGCGGAGAAGTCGAGGAAGCTCTGAGCGAAGAAGCCCTGCTTGCGGTCGCGGGCGATGACCGTCGGGTCGAGTGTCATGCCGTCGAGGGCCGCGTAAATCGTGCCTTGGCTAATGCCTTCGGCGGCGGCCTCCTTGCGGAAGGAGGCGAGCCAGCTCTCGAAGGTGCCGACGTTCTTGCAGTTCGCGGGTGCGGGCGGCGGCGGAAGGCCCTTGGTCGAAACCTTCGCAGTGCCGGGCGCCGCGGGCGGTGAAACGGCCGCCGGCGTGGCCGCTCCCGGAGCGGGAACCGTGGCCGAGGGGGCGGCAGCAGCGGGCGGTGTCTTTGGTGCCGTCTTGGCTTTCTGGGCGTCGCGCGGAGGCCCCGTCTCTATCGTGCCTGCAATGGCTGTGGATGCCGTGAAGGCCGCAGCGAGGAGCGCCGCCGCGATTGCACCGTTCCAAACAGAAAATCTCATCCTTTCAGCCTTCCAGGTCGCCCCGCCGCCGCCACTGATGCCGACCGTTGTGGCGTCGTCAAGACCGGAGGACGTGATGGCGGCCTTAAGTCCCGGTCCCCGAAGGGGGGCCGGCAGCTGCACTTGGCCAGGTCGAGGCGACCATTAGTGCTTCGGGGCGCTTGGATTTGCAGCTCTGGGCGGATTGTGGCAGCCTTTCTCGGGACTTCAACGAAAACGCGGCTCGTTGCCCGCAAGGGGCAAAAAAGAGACCGCGACCCGGGAGGACAGAGTGTGGGACGGAGCTCTTCGTCCATAAGCTCGTGCGGCATTCGCATCGCCGTGAGCGGGGCCTCAAGTGTTTCCGAGGCCGTGACCGACGTCAAGAAGCGCCTCGGCGCGGGCGACTTCCAGCACATCATCGCGTTTTTCTCGATCGACTTCGATGCGGGCGAGCTGGCGGCGGCGCTGGCAACCGCGTTTCCCGATACGCCTGTCAGCGGCTGCTCGACGGCCGGCGAGATCGGTCCCGGCGGCATGACCGAAGGCGGGCTCGTGCTGATCGCGTTTCCGCGCGAGGGCTTTCGCATTCATCGCGGTCTCATCGAGGACGTCGGAGCCGGGGGCGTCGAGCGCGCGAGCGGCATCGTGCGCGGCCTTAAGGCGCAGCTCTCGCAACGCTCGGACAAGACGCTCGGCGAGCGGGTGTTCGGCGTCATGCTCGTCGACGGCTTGTCGAAGGTCGAAGAGGCGCTGGTGGCCGCGGTGCATTGGGCCTTCGACGACATGCAGCTGATCGGCGGCTCGGCTGGCGACGGCCTCGCCTTCAACCGCACCGTGCTCATCTACGATGGACACGCGTTCGAAAAGGCCGCGATCCTGATCATGGTCGAGAGCGACATTCCGTTCAGGATCTTCAAAACGCAGAATTTCGAGCCGACGCCGATCAAGCTGGTCGTCACGGCGGCCAACACGCAGGACCGCATCGTGCAGGAGCTCAACGCCGAGCCCGCTGCGCGCGAATATGCGTCGGCGATCGGCCTCATGCTCGACGATCTCGGGCCCTTCAGCTTCGCGTCCTATCCGCTGGTGGTGAAGGTCGGCGGCGACTACTATTGCCGCTCGATCCGCAACATGAATGCCGACGGCAGCCTGTCGTTCTTTTGCGCCATCGACGAAGGGCTCGTGTTCACGGTCGCGCGACCGAAGGACATGCTGAGCTCGACTGCCAAGACGCTCGAGGATCTCGATACCGCGCTCGGGGGGCTCGATCTCGTGCTCGGCTTCGATTGCATTCTGCGCCGGCTCGATGCCGAGAACAGGCAGATCCGCCGCCAGATGGAAGAACTCTACCAAAAGTACAATGTCGTCGGCTTTCATACCTACGGCGAGCAGCTCAATGCCATGCATCTCAATCAGACGCTGACGGGCGTCGCGTTCGGCGCGAGCAGGAGCAGCGCGAAATGAAGCTCGAGAACGGCAAGGGGATGGGGCGCTCGACTGATGTGCTCGACGACTTGAAGCGGCGCAACGAGAAGCTCGCCAAGATCAACTCGGTGCTCATGCAGCGCGTCGAGCGCTCGATGGACTACCAGGCCAACGCCTACTCGCTGTTTCAGACCGCCATAGGCCTCGAGGGGCAGGTCAAGGTCAGGACCGAGGAGCTCAAGACGGCGCTCAACCGGCTCGAGCGGGCCAACGACGAGCTGGTTCAAGCACGCGACACCGCCGAGCGCGCCAACCGGTTCAAGACCCGGTTCTTCACAGCGGTCGGTCACGACCTCTTGCAGCCGCTGCACGCGGCCAGGCTCTCGATCTCGGCCATGGCGGGAGGCGGCAACAGCGGCCAGCACGCGCGCCTCATCGGCCAGGTCGATCACGCGCTCTCGACCATCGAGGAGCTGCTCGGCACCATCCTCGATCTCTCCAAGCTCGAGGTCGGCACGATCAAGCCGCTGCTGCATACGGTGGCGCTGGGCGATCTCTTTCATTCGCTCGTGGTCGATCTCGGGCCGATTGCGCGCAACAAAGCGCTGATGCTCACGCTGCGCGAGACCAACGCGCTCGCCACGTCTGATCCCCTGATGCTGAGACGGATCCTGCAGAACCTGCTCGCCAATGCCGTGCAGTACACCGAGCGGGGGCGGATCCTGCTCGCCGCGCGACGCCGCGGCGATCTCGTTCGCATCGATGTGTGGGACACGGGGCCGGGGATTCCCGAAAGCGAGCGGGCCAAGATCTTCGAGGAGTTCCAGCGCGGGTCGGCGGCCGAGCGCTCGCGGGGCGGCGGCTTCGGCATCGGGCTCTCGATCATCGGGCGCATGGCGGATGCGCTGGGACACAAGGTCGAGCTTTGCTCGCGGCCCGGCAAGGGTACCCGCTTCTCGGTCTATGCTCCCTACGCGGGGCGGACGACGCAGCTTTCGCCGCGGTCCGACACGACTGCAGCCGCCGCTCGCCAGGCCTACGGGCTCGCGGCAACGCGGGCGCTCGTCATCGACAACGACGGGGCGGTGCTGGAGGCCATGCGGCTGTTGCTCGACCGATGGGGGTGTGAGGGGCGCTTTGCCGTCAGCCTCTCGGGCGTGGAGGCCCTGCTCGATCGGGAGCCAGAATTCCGTCCCGACGTCATTCTTGCCGACTATCACCTTGATTTCGGCGAGACGGGCCTGAGGGCAGTGGCGCGGCTTCGCGATGCCTGGAAAAGCTCCATACCTGCGATCGTCATCACGGCGGACCAGGCGTCGAGCGTCGCCGACAAAGTGCAAGCGGCCGGCTGCGAGATCCTGCTCAAGCCGGCGAAGCCCGCGGAGCTCAGGGCGCTGATCGTCAATCTTCTGAGCTGAGGCACGAGACTGCGCGCGTCATTGGGGGCGGACAGGGTCCTTGTCGGAATCCCTCGCGTTGGCGAGAATCTGATCGAAGTCGAGACGCGCGACCTCGATCACCGCCTGCGTTCGCGAGACGACATTGAGCTTGCGCATGATCTCGGAGACGTGGGCCTTGACCGTCGTCTCGCCGACGCCAAGCTCGTGGGCGATCTGCTTGTTGAGCATGCCCTGGCGCACCATCTGCAGCACGCGCAGCTGCTGGCGGGTGAGGGAGGCAACGCGTGCGGCGAGGTCCGTGTCGCGCGAGGAGCCTGGCGTCGTGGGGGGCTGGTAGCCCTTCGGGAGCGTGATGAGCCCGGACATCACGTCTTGAATGGCTTCGGCAAGCTCGGGCTTTTTGACCGACTTCGAAATGTAGCCCGCGGCCCCGCACGTCATGGCCTCATGGATGATGCGCGGATCCTCGTGCGCCGAGACGATGACGATCGGCTGCTTCGGCCAGGCGGTGCGCAGCTCGAGCAGGCCGTCGAAGCCGCGGGTGCCGGGCATGGTGAGATCGAGCAGGAGGAGATCGAAGGCCGGCGGCCGGGCGAGTGCTTCCTTTGCCGCGGCGATCGAGGATGCCTCGACGATTTCCGCCCTGGGATAGGCCGATTGAATGGCGAGCTGAAGCGCCTCCCGGAAGAGGGGGTGATCGTCGACGATCAAGAATCTGACCGCCATCAGGTACCGGTCCCGAATTGCCTCAAGCCGCCCCTTGCCGAAAGAAATGCACGTAGGCCGATCAACCGTCCTCCAACCGAGAGCAGATGGCAAGGCTTGAGTTGCGGCACCGTTACCGCTTTCCAATGCAGGGTTGGCCTCTCCTTAGAAAGCTTTCGAGCACTGCCGCAAGGCTCCCGATGCGGCAGGCGGCGGGGGAACGGCGGGGCTCAGCCAAAGAAGCTCCGTGTTCGCTTCTTGTCTTGGAGGTGCGATCATGGCCGACTATGCTGACACTCCATCCCAATCTGGGGTCTCGCGTGGCGCATTCGGGGGTGGCGCGCTTGGGGACCTTTTCGGTGGGCGCGTGCAGGAGCGACGGAGGAGCTCGTGATCGGCTACGTCGTCACAAACCTCGTATGGCATGTGCTGGCGGCGTTTGCCATCGGCCTCGTCGTCGGCTGGATCACGGCGGGCCCGGCCAGGGATTGAGTGGCGCCCGGTGCGCGGCGGGGCGCAGACTCTGCGCTCGGGTCACGTGCTGCCGCGGCCTCTCCAATTCAGCGGCCGTCAAAGTAGTGCCTGTGGCACCGGCCGCCCGTGACCTTGCGGCTAAGTCGGGCTAGGGTGCGAATCTAGAGCGCGTTCCGTTCCTACGGAATCGGAAGCGCGCTCTAGGTTCTTGTTTTTTCGCATTTTCTGCGACGAACCGGAGCCCACTTCGTCGGAAAATGCTCTAGTCTGAGGAGACGGGGTGGATGACGATTTTGCTGGTCCAGATCTTCGCGGTTCTGCTCGCGGCATTCTTGCTCGGCGTTGCCGTGGCCTGGTGGCTGCGGGGAAAATCGCGCGGCAAGCCCCACGCGACACCGACAATAGGGCCAGTGGGCGGTGCTTCGCTTCCGAGCCCTGAAAGCACGACGCGGTTCGAGCGTGCGCTCTCCGGCGGTCCGGCCGCTGCCGCCACGTCGCCGCCTCGGATTCAAGGGCAGCCCATGGTCGAGGTGCAGCCGCGCCCGGCGGTGCCGCCTGCTCAAACCGCGACTCCCAAACCTGCTCCGCCGCCGTCCCAGGGCGCATCGGCACTGCATTCGGCACCGGCCGCAAGCCGGTTCGGGACGCCGACCGCCACGGAACCTGCCGCTCCAAAGCCAACAACGCCTCCGCAATCCAGCGCCGCGCCGTCACCCGTGCCCGCGGCGAAGGTGGTGGTGCCTCCTGCTTCGCCGCCGACAAGCGCACCGCCTGCCACCGCCGCTCCTGTCTCCGTTGCGAGCGCGCCTCTGACCTCGCCCCGAGTTCTTCCGGCAGAGCCAGTGCCGAGCGCTGCTGCGCCTGCCGCGGCACCGACAGTCAATCCGCCGCCGGCGGTGCGGGAAATCGCGGGAATGTCGCTTGCCGTCGCCGCCGCCGTCGCCGCGGCGACTGCTTCCGGAACGCCGATTGCGGGCGACGACCTGACGCGCATCCGCGCCATCGACGCGGACACGGCGAAGCGCCTTCGCACGCAGGGCGTGCTCAAGTTCTCCGATATCGCCAGGTGGACGCCCGGCGACGTCGCCCGCATGAGCCAGGCCCTCGGATTTGCGGGGCGTATCGAGCAGGAGAACTGGATCGAGCAGGCGAGTATCCTGGCCAAGGGCGGCGAGGCAGCGATCAAGCCGCAGGCGGCGGACGCACCAGCCGCGAGCGCGGTGCCGCCACCCCCAGGTGCCGACCGGCTGCACCGCATCATCGGTCTCGACGCCAGGACCGAGCAGCTGCTGATCGGGCAAGGCGTCACGCGCTTTGCCGATATCGCGCGCTGGACGTGGAGCGACGTCGAGAAGGTCGAGGCGGTGCTCGGTCAGCCCGGTCGCGTCGGTCTCGAGAATTGGATCGGGCAGGCGAAGATCCTGGCGCAGGGCGCGGGCGGCAACGTCACGCTGCTCAGACCCGTCGAAGCCAAAGTGGATGCTCCCGCCAAGCCCTCTGCACCTCTTCAGGCTGCGCCTGTGCCATCCGCGGCTTCTCAACCGGCAACCGTGCAGCGCGGAGATTTCGCCGGTCTCAGATCGGTGCGCTCCGAGGCACTGCGCGGCGAGCCGCTACGTGCGGGGCCGGCAGGCGGTCAGTTCGACGACCTCAAGCGCATCCGCGGCGTGGGCGTGCTGATCGAGAAGAAGCTCAATTCGCTCGGCGTGGCGTCCTACGAGCAGATTGCCAACTGGACTCGCGCCGACATCGACCGGATCAATCAGATCCTCGATTTCAAGGGCCGCATCGAGCGCGAGAACTGGGTCGAGCAGGCGCGCATCCTCTGCTCGGGCGGCTATACGGAGTTCTCGCGCCGCGCCGACAGGGGCGAGATCGAGACGAGCCGCAGCCGCGCCTGAGCGGCAACGCGCTGGGTGTTGAATGCATGGGGCTTCGCCGTGGCCCTTTTGTTATCGGGCGAGCAGTGGCGTGATGCGCCGGGCTGCGGTACGCCGGTTGAGCCGCTCGGGACCGTCGGTTGGAACCTTGAGGAACTGCTCGCCATAGCCCTGCGTGATCAGGTTCTCGGCGGGGACCCCGAACTCCTCGGTGAGGATGAAAGCGACCGTCTCTGCACGCCGATCGGAAAGCGTGAGGTTGTCCTCCTCTGACCCGACGGCGTCGGTGTAGCCCTCGATCAGGAACATCTCGTCGGGGTTGCGATCGAGAATGCGGTTCATGACGCGGGCGAGCCGCTCGAGGCGGCCATAGTCGCGCGGATCGACCTCCCAGGAGCCGAAGTCGAAGGTGATGGTGTCGAGATCCAAGCGGCGCATGCGGTCGCGCAGGTAGGGGCTCTGGCGGATCTCCTCGAGCGAGTAGGGATGGTCGATGTCGTCGACCGGGGATGCGGTCAGGGCTTCATAGATATCGTCATCGGAGGCGCGGTCGTACTCGACGATGTAGCGATCGCGCGGGATGCGCACGATGGGAGGGGCGAGATTGACGATGGCATCGAGGAACGACGGAGGCCGTGGCCCGAAGCGGCGGTAGTAGCTCCGATTGTCGAACAGGACGACATCGCGACCATCGGCGCCGCGACGCCAGCGCCGCAATGCGCGGCCGTCGCGATCGACCTCGGTCATGATGCGGATGCCGCCTGGCCCGATGGCGATAGTGATGTTGGTGCCGTCGGGCCGGCGCTCCTCGCGCGTGTCGCGATAGAGGCGGCGGAAGCGCTCGGTCTCGTCGTGGCGGATCGTGGCCTTGCCATCCTCGCGGATGATGCGGCGCTTGTCGGGCTCCTCGATGACGGTGCGCTTGCCGCCGTCCTCCTTCACCTCGCGGCGCTGCTGCTTCAACTCGTCGAATGATTTGCGGTGGCGCTCGACGCGCTGGGTCTCGGTCTCGTTCGGCGGGGGACGCGGCGTGACGGCTTTGATCTCGGGCGGCAGCGGCTTTGCCGCGGGCGCCGGGGGCGTCTCGACGGGCGCGACCTTGGCCGGCGGCGCGCCTGGGCCTTCGCCCGTGTCTTTTGGCCCGGCGGACTTGTCGCGCTCGCCCTTCCACTTGCTGTTGGCGTCAGGCGCTTTGAAGTCCTTCGGGCGTAGCTCAGGAGCTTTCTCGGCGCCACGACCACTATCCGATTTCGGCGGCTCCTCGAGCTTCTTCGGCAGAGGTGCGGGCTCTATCGATTTCGGCTCCTCCTTGGGCCCGGGCGGAGCTTTGGGAGTCTCGATCCTCTTCTGCTCCGGCTCGAGCGGTGGCGGGGCCGCGACCGGCTCGCGCGGCTGAGCCTTGGGCGGGGGAAGCTCCTTCGGCTTCACGACGGGCGGCGCCTGCTCCTTCACGGGTGGGGGCGTCTCCTTCTTCTTGAAGAAGGGCTTCTCCTCGCGCTGCGGCTCGCGCTTCTCTCGCGGCGGGCGCTGCTCGCCGCCGCCGTTCTGGTCGCGATCACGTCCGCGCTCCCGGCGCTCGCTCTTCTGCTCGGGAGGGGGACCCTGCTGTCCACCCTGATCGCCATCCTGCTTGCCGCGCTTTTTCTTTCCTTTTTCGTCCGGAGCCTCGCCCTGCTGCTCGCCTTGCGGCTCAGCTTCGCCCTTCTGCTCGGGAGGCGGACCGGCTTGCCCCGCCTGAGCAAGACGCTGCAATGGCGCTCGCTCTGCCGCGCTCGCCGCGTCGTGCGCGAAGAGGGCGAGCGTCGAGACGGAGGCGAGGAGAAGCGCGGCGGCTCCAAGGCGGGGTAGCGTGGTCATTTTCAATCCTGTCGTGGAGCGGCGGCGAGCAGCCAAAGACGCGCGTGACGGAGGTCAGCGCGCGACTAAACACGGGCGACCGTCATTGCGTTCCACGTCGATTGTGAGGCGAATTCAGGGCCTGATTGGATTGGCGTCGCGGCGTGGTGCCGCGGCTAGATTCGCCAGCCCGAATGCACGGCGGCGATGCCACCCGTCAGATTGCGCCAAGTCACGCGCTCGAATCCGGCGGCGCGGATCGCGGCGGCGAATTTGTCCTGGGGCGGAAACTTGCGGATGCTTTCGACGAGATACTGATAAGGCTCGGCTGCACCTGCCGCGAGCTTGCCGAGGCGCGGGATCACCTCGAAGGAATGGAAGTCGTAGAGGCGATCGAGGAGCGGCACCTGGCATTCGGAGAACTCGAGGCACAGGAAGTGACCGCCGATCTTCAGAACCCGGAACGCTTCCGCCAATGCCTTGTCGAGGTGCGTGACGTTGCGGATGCCAAAGGCGATCGTATAGGCGTCGAACGAGCGGTCGGGGAAGGGGAGCGCTTCGGCATTCGCCTGCGTGATGGTGATGCGCCGGTCGAGGCCGGCCGCAGCGACACGGCCTCGCGCCACGCCGAGCATCTCCTCGTTGATATCGCAGAGAACCGCGGTTGCGTTTTCTCCGGAGGCTTGCGCGAAGCGGATGGCGATGTCGCCGGTGCCGCCAGCGACGTCGAGAAGCTTGAATTCCTGCGCGCTGCGCGGCGCCTTGATGGCGGCGACGAAATCATCCTTCCAGAGGCGATGGAGGCCGCCCGACATGAGGTCGTTCATCAGGTCGTAGCGGCCGGCGACCGTCGAGAAGACGCGGTTGACGAGGCCCTGGCGCTCCGCTTCGGGCACCTCGCGGAAGCCGAAGCTGGTCTTGGCGGACGTATCGCTGGTGGGCTGGTCGCTCATGAGTCGAGCATAGCCAAGGGTGTGGGCTCGCGCCATGGCTCGGAGCTGCGTCATTCTCGGACGATGAGAGCGTGGGCGGCACCATTATCCAGATATTGGGCGACGGCCTCGGCGAGCACGGGTGCCAGGAGGAAGCCGTGACGGTAGGCGCCGTTAACGAAGATGCGCTTGCCGCCATCGCGGAGCACTGCGCGCGGCACGTTGTCGGGAAAGGCGGGGCGGACGCCCGCGGCGGCTTCCAGGATCTCGGCCTCGCCGAAGCCGGGATGGAGGGCATAGGCCGTTGCCAGGAGCTCGAGCGCGGAGCGGACGGTGACGGGCCCCGTGTCCTCGCTCTCGATCATGGTGGCGCCGACGAGAAAGCGCCCATCGCCCCAGGGCACGACGTAGAGCGGGTGGCGGGGATGGAGGAGGCGGACGGGGCGTGAGAGCCTGACGTCGTTCGAGCGGATCAAGAGCCGCTCGCCGCGCACACCGCGCAGGCTCGGCAGCTCCTTGCGTGCCGTCAATCCACGGCAGTCGATGACAATCCTATCGTCTGTCTCGCCCTGCCAAGGAACACCAAGCTGGACTTCCGCTCCGCCGCTGCGCGCCGCCTCGAGGAGGAAGGCCATCGCGGCCGGCGTCGCCATGTGCGCTTCATCAGAAAAAAAGATCGCGGTCGAAAAGCGCCCGGCGAGATCCGGCTCGAGCTCTTCGATCGCGGCTTCATCGAGCGTTTCGTGGCGCCCGGTCATGCGTGCGAAGCGCGTGAGCTCGGCCTGGTCACGGGCCGGTGCGACGACGAGGCTGCCTGCGTTCACGAGCGCGGGATAGGTCTCGCGCCAGAGCGCCAGTCCGCGCCGTCCCATGTCGCGCACGATCTCGGGCGCGGCCTCGGCCTCGGAGTCAGGGCAGAGCATGGCACCGGCATGGGCGCTCGCGCTCGCGACAAACGGCTCGGGGCTGGCCTCGATCAGACGCACATCGTGGCCGCGCCGTGCGAGGGTGAGTGCCTGCCAGAGGCCCAGAATTCCGGCGCCGACAACGGTGATGCGGAGAGCGGCCATCAGACTTCACTCAAGGTCAGTCGCCGAGGGCGGCCCCTTCGCGGCGCGGGTCGGCGCCGCCTTCGAGACGGTCGCCGTGGACGACCACAATATGCAGGCCAGAGTTCATGAGATCGGGGCTCAGCCCGTGCCCATAGCGCTTGAGCTTAAGCCCATGCCAGAGCGAGGCCCAGCCGATCTCTATCTCGGCATCCTTGCCCATGCTGCCGAAGTTGGTCAGTGCGGTCGCTGCCTGCGCGTCCAGGTCCCAGTCGAGCAGCGCCACGAGCGCCTTCACAACGTAGAGGATGATGCGCGAGCCGCCCGGAGAGCCGAGCACTGCGAACACCTCGCCCTTGTCGTCGAAGACGATCGTGGGAGCCATGGTGCTGCGCGGGCGCTTGCCGCCTTCGACGCGGTTGGCTACGGCCATGCCCTTGGCGTCGACGGACTTCATCGAGAAGTCGGTCAGCTGGTTGTTGAGCAGGAAGCCCGCCGCCCACACGCCCGAGCCGAAGGCGCCCTCGATCGTGGTCGTGAATGAAACGGCGTTGCCCTCGTCGTCGATGACGGAAAGGTGGCTCGTGCCGACACTCTCGAGCGTTGTGTCGTCGCCGAAGGCGCGCTTTTCGAGACCCGGCGGCTCGCCGGCCGGCGGCGGGGCCATGACCTGGTCGTGTCCGATCAGCGCACGGCGCCCATCGAGATAGGCGGGATCGAGCAGGCCCGCGACCGGCACCGGGACAAAATCGGGATCGGCGAGATAGCGGTCGCGGTCGGCGTAGGCGAGCTTCTCGGCTTCCGTGATCAGGTGCATCGCCTCGGCGCCCATCGCGGCGTCGGGCCCGCGGCCGAGATCGAAGGGCTCGAGCAGCTTCATCGTCTGCGCGACGGCGACGCCGCCCGACGACGGCGGGCCCATGCTGCACACGCGGCGCGCATCATAGGTCACACACAGCGGTGCTCGCTCCTTCACCGTGTAGGACGCGAGATCGGACAGCGCGAGATCGCCGGGGATGTTGTGTGCTCCCTTCACCGCCGCGACGATCGCCGAGGCGATCGGGCCCTGGTAGAAGGTGTTCGCGCCGCCCGCGGCGATGGCCTTCAAGGTGGCGGCGTACTCGGGGTTCTTGAGCAGATATCCTTTCGGCCGCGCGCTGCCGCTCTCGTCGAAGAAGTAGCGGCGTGCAGCAGGATCGAACACCTCGACGCCAAACCAGCGCAGCAGGAAATTGAGCCGCTGCGAGACGTGGAAGCCTTCCTCGGAGAGCTTGATCGCGGGCTCGAACAGGCGGACCCAGGGCAGCTTGCCGTGCGCGCGATGGACCGTCTCGAGCAGGCGGGGTGCGCCCGGCGTGCCGATGGAGAGGCCGGAGCTGACGGCCGTCTTGAATGGCATCGGCGTGCCGTCTTTCAGGAAGCGCTCCGGTGTCGCCGCTTTCGGCGCCGTCTCGCGGCCGTCGTAGGAGCGGAGCTCCTTCGTCGCTTTGTTCCAGTGGATCAGGAACGCGCCACCGCCCAAGCCCGAGGACTGCGGCTCGACGAGGCCCAGAACGAGCTGGGCCGCGATCGCGGCGTCGACCGCCGACCCGCCCGCGCGCAGCATTTCGCGGCCGGCCTCGGAGGCGAGCGCATTCGCCGTCGAGATCATATGGCGCGAGGTGGTCGCGAGTGTGCGATCGGTGTCGCCGCTCGAGGCTTCGGGCTCTTTTTGTCCGCGAGCCTTCGACTCGAGTTGTTGGCGCGCCTCCGGCACGACTTGCTGGCGAGTCTCCGACTCGACTTGCTGGCGTGCCTCCGGCACGACTTGCTGGCGAGTCTCCGACTCGACCTGAGGCTGCGTGATCGCGTCCGGCGCGGCGCCGACGAGCGCGATCAGGAGAGCAGCCAGGAGAAGGCCGCGGTTTCGCGCGCGGCTTTGCATGCAGGGCGTCTCGGGTTGCGACATGAGGTTGCTGATCATGCACGAAGCGTGCAGCGTGGCAGGGTCATGGGGCAATTATAGGTGCTGGGCGATGATTGCAAATCTTCGCGTTGGAGGAGCGTCGCGGAACCGGGTCCGCGCGCTGGGTCCTATCGTGCTCGGATTAGCACTCGGCTTTGGATTCGTGTGCGGACAATTGGGACATGCGCGCGAAGGAGATGCGACGGCGTTGCCGCTGCTCGCGTCGGGTGAGACCATCGTCGGCGAGACAATCGCCTATCCCACTGGTGCGGCGGCGAAAGTGACGGCCGCGATTCTCACTTTGGCGCCAGGTGCCTCGACGGGCTGGCACACGCATGGGGTGCCGACGTTCGGCTATATCCTCGAAGGGGAGCTTACCGTCGACTACGGCGAGAAGGGCAGCCGTGTCTACCGAGCGGGCGACGCGCTTCTCGAGGCCATCAACATTGCCCACGACGGGCGCAATACGGGAGCGGGGACGATGCGGATTCTCGCGGTGTTCATGGGCGCCGAGGGCTTGCCGACGAGCGTGGCGGCTCCAGTCAAGTAGCGACGGCGAAAGAAGAAATGGCCGGAACGACGGAGGGAGCGCCGTTCCGGCCGGATGTGGTCGTGGCCAAACTCAAACGCAAACGTACGCGGCCGACCAGGGCGAGATCCGAGTGGACCGTGGCGGGGGAGGGGGGAGATGCCAGTGGGTCGGTCGGTACGCTCTCGCAACACGCACGTTATCGCTGAGGAATATGTTCTTATTTTGTTCTCACGTCAAGGGGGGGGGATCGGGCGCGGCGATCCGGGGCCGCGTTGCGCGGCGCGCCCGGGTCGGCTCGATCTGATCCGAGCTGATCCAGGGCGTCACGACGCCGGTCCACTCGATCGATAGGTCTTCGGGCCGGGGATGCTTTGTCGGTTATGCGTCGACCATGCGTGGCCGCTTCCTCGTCACGCGGGCTTCACCGCGCCGGCCTTGATAGTCAGCGAGGCAATCTCTTCCGAGGACAGCCGCCTGACGACGGCCATCTCCCCATCCTTGACCTCGGATTTGGACAAATGCTTCGCCGTCGCGGCGATGGCGTCGGCAGGAGCCGCGAGCGCCACGTTGAAGTACTGGAATGACGGAGCGCTCGGCATGGGGGAGCCGATCCATCGAGCCCCCACCATCGCCGGGGTGTCAAGCGGGGGCGTGACGGTGACCTGGACGACCCAGCCGGCAGGCAATGCTTTATCTGTCATGTGTTGACTCTCGGGTTTGTCTGGGGCCTCGGCAATGTCGCCTACGCGGGGTTCAGCTGGCCCGTCCTGAGATCGGCGGCCTCAAGCTCGCCAGCCGAAAGCGGGCGCACGGCGTAGACGCGATCGCCTTCCTTTGCGCCGACGCGCTTGCGAACCGCCTCGACGGCTTTGTCGGCGTCGCCGACGGCGACATTGAAGAACGCGAAAGCGGGAACTTCAGTCGGGTTCGTGGCGGTCACTTGGATCGCCCAGCCGGGTGCTGCTGCTCTATCTGTTGGCATCGCGCATCACCTGTCCTGGTTTGAGCTTGTATCCGAGTACGGCGTTGCGAGAGAGCCCGGTGACAGCCCGGACGGTCTCTTGAGACTTCGTTCCGATGACAGCCTTCACCAACGTGACGGCGCGGTAGGGATCGCCTGTCGCCGCGATGAAGGTCCGTTCGTGAAAAGAGGGTGGGGTGGCCGTGACGAGCACGATCCAGCCAAAGACTGATGTCTTGTCGGCCATGAATCACTATGGGGCGCGCACGGGGTCGCCGCAACCTTTGTCGAGGCCCCGCAACCTGGCGTTCAGATCTGAGGTCCGCAAACAAACCGTCCTTGTCACGCTGTCCGACGGGGCTCGGGCTGGGCCGCCGCATCTGCCGGCCAGATGAAGAACCCGTCATCGGCAATGGACTTGGTAACGTCCTGATAGAAGACGCCGATTCGCGCCGCGTCCTCCGCGCGATGGACCACGATCTCTTTCACGAACTGCCAGTCCTTGCCGCCTTGGGGCAAGTTCTTCCCCGACTGGTCACGGGTGAGCCCGAAGTCTGAATCCCGCTTGAATTTGTAGAGCTGCATGGCTTCCTCCAGGTTTGTTTTGTCTTTGGGCGAGGTATAGCACGGAGCGGAGCATCTCCATGAGAACAAAACCGGACTGAGAGGCGGCTATCTCGCTCATGAGCTTAGAGTTTGGGCGGAATGGGACCGCTGCCCCCTCTTTCGGCAGTCGTGGCCGAATCGCATCGCGTCGAGCCCCACGGCTGAACGCGTGCATTCATGACCGAAGTGTGACCTCCCTGCTCTCCCTACAATTTTGCGACTGGGTTATACGAGCCGTTCATTGGGTTGGCCTTAGAGAGAGGGGCCACCACCTGAGGGCGAGGGGAACCCATTCCCCTGTTTGGGGTTTGGGACAGCGGGAGCGATGTGGATGAGGGCATTCACGAAAATGCGTTCGGGTGTACTTGCGGCGGTTGCCGCGGCCATCGGTGCCGCAGCGATGCCCGCAGCCGCCAGCGCACAGGGCTTCATCGATTTCCTGTGGGGCGGCGACGCGGAATGGGGCGGCAAGCGCCAGGTCGTGAGCTTCTCGCAGCAGTACAAGCCCGGGCAGATCGTCGTGAGCTTCGGCGACCGCAGGCTCTATCTCATCACCAAGCCGGGCCAGGCGATCAGCTATCCGATCGCGGTGCCGCGCGAGCAGAGCCGCTGGCAGGGCGTGCTGCCAGTGACGGACAAGCGCGAGAACCCCGCCTGGACGCCGACGCCGGAAATGCTCAAGGAAAATCCCCGCCTTCCGAGCTGGGTGCCTGGCGGGCATCCGATGAACCCGCTGGGTGTTCGGGGCCTCTACCTCGGCTCGAGCACCTATCGAATCCATGGTACGGACGCGCCCTGGACGATCGGACAGGCCGTCTCCAAAGGCTGCATCCGCATGTTCAACGAGGACGTGCTGGATCTCTATCCGCGCGTTCCCGTGGGCACGAAGGTGACCGTGACTTGGGATCGCTTCGATACGTCGGGGGCGGTGGCGAGCGCGTCGGAAACGACGAGCCCGGCTCCTGGTGCAGTCTCGAGTGCCGCGCCGAAAGCGGGCGTGGTGACGAAGACAGCCGCGAACACCTCCAATTCGAGCAGCGGAACGACCGGTAGCCTGTTCGATCTTTTCGCCCAGGATCCGGAGCCGCCGCGCCCTGCAAAGGGGCTGACCAAGTTCAACCGCAAGGTCGGCGGCGGGCAGGTCTCGCGCGCGGCGCAGACGACTGCTCAGGCCAACTGATCTGAGGGGCTGAGGGCAGCCTGGGTCTCATCGATCATTCAAGCGGGGCGGCCAGTTGGGTCGCCCCGCTTTGCGTTTTATGTGCCTGCAAGCAGCCCGTCAGCTTCCCCGGATCAGGCAGCTTTTAAGACCCGCCGCGAGCGACTTCATCAGCTCGGTGTAGGCGTCGGGGCCGGGCGCCACGAGCGTGCCCTCGGGGTCGAGCGCGCCCGAGCGGGCGTTGGTGCCCTCGGTCACCGCGTCGACGAGCTTGGGCTGGAACCGGGGTTCGGCGAACACGCATGTTGCTCCGAGCTCGATGATCTTTCTGCGGATTTCGGTGAGGCGCTTGGCGGACGGTTGGACCTCGGGAGACACCGTGATCGAGCCGACGGCATTCAAGCCGTAGCGGCGCTCGAAATACTGATAAGCATCGTGGAAGACGACGAACGGCCGACCCTTCACGGGCGCTAGCTCTTCCGCAATGGCTGATTTGAGGGTGTCAATCTCGCCGACGAGGCGCGCGGAGTTGGCTTTGAACGTGGCGGCGTTCTCGGGCGAGGCTTGCGCGAGAACGAGCGCAATTTCGGCGACCATCCTCTTGGCGTTCTCGGGGTCGAGCCAGACGTGACCGTCGCGGCTTGCGCCAGAATGAGCATCGTGGTCGTCGTCATGGTGCTCGGTGAGGCCCTTCGCGCTGTGGTCGTCATGACGATCGTGGGCGTGCGCCTCGAAAGTGTTGCCCGCGCGGACGTCAAGCAGCTCGATGCCTGGCGCCTCGGCGAGGGTGACCACGCGGACTGATTCCGGCAGCGAGCTGATGATTTTGCGGGTGAACGGCTCCACGGTCTCCGAGACACGGAAGAAGACGTCGGCGCCGTGAAGTGCCCGGACGTCCGATGGCTTCATGGCGTAGGAATGAGGCGAAGCGGCGCCAGAGACGAGAAGTGCCGGCGTGCCGACGCCTTCCATGACCCGGGAAACGAGCGCGTGGATCGGCTTCATTGTGGCGACGACCTTGATCTCGGCAGCAGCCGTTCCGGCCATAGCGCACACAGCGCCGGCCAGGACCGCGCAAGGGATCAATGCCGCTTTTCTCGGCTCGATCATGCTGGCGTCGTTCTCCTGAGGAATTCGGGGATGTGGCGTCAGCTCTCGTGCGGGGCTGGCTGCGCCGTGATATTTCGGATACTATAACATCCGACGTGGTGCAACGGCTGTCACGGTTCTGCTGGAATTATCCGGCTCAGTCCGCTACCGCTTCGGGCCTGGCGGTGTCATAGCGCGGGGTCTGGGGTGCGCCGGGCAGGGGCCCAGATTTCGCGAACTCGGTCTGCGACGAGGAAAACCTTGGTGAGATCACGACAGGGGCTATCGATCCTTTGGCTCGCCGGATGGCTGCTCACGCTCGCGGCCCCGGCTCGGGCGCATCCGCACGTCTGGGTCACGGTCGAGGCGACCGTCATGTACGAAGGCGGCAAGATCACCGGGCTGCGCAACAGGTGGACGTTCGACGACATGTACACGGCGATGGCGATCGAGGGCCTCGATACCAACGGCGACAAGGCTTATTCGAGAGAAGAGCTCGCCGATCTCGCCAAGGTCAATGTCGATGGCTTGAAGGAGTTCGGATACTTCACCTACGCCAAGCTCGGCGAGACGGCGCTCAAGCTGAAGGAGCCCGTCGACTATTGGCTCGAGCACAAGGACGGCGTGCTGTCGCTCAACTTCACGCTGCCGCTCGAGCAGCCCGTGCTGGCGGATGCCGAGGGCTTCAACTTCTCCGTCTACGACGAGACATTCTTCATTGCCTTCGATTTCGCGAAGGATAATCCCATCAAGCTCGGAGCGGGCGCGCCCGCGGGCTGCACGGCGTCGGTCGGAGTGCCGGAGAAGGACCTGCAGCAGCTCCAGGATCTCAACAAGGCGTTCGGTGGGCAGCTCACGGCCGGCAACGCCAACCAGGGCATGGGATCGGGATACGCGCAGACGGCGACGCTCCGCTGCAAGCCTTCGTAGTGGGCGGCGCGGCCAAGTCCATCACCACGCGTTCAGGCTTTAGGTGTTGGCGGGGGCGAGGAGCGGCCGCCGGTTAATGGTGAACGTGCGACTATAACCCGCAAGAATCTGCCCTATCCCTTGATTCTTCACGACTTGTGCCCCCTGGAACAGCCCGGGGGCGCGTTCCGGGTGATGCTCACCCTCGAGAGTTCGGGGACGTTCAAGCGTCCCTCGAGGCACCCAAACGGAGAGCACAATGCAGGGCCAGATCACCAAGTTTCGCGAGGATTTGGGCTTCGGGGTCATCAGAGGCGACGACGGCAGCAAGTTCCGCTTCTCGAGCCGCGAGATCACCAACCCGAACGGAAAGCTTGTGGGTCTCGACGTGGATTTCCTTGTCGAATCACAGAAGCCGCGGGACATCATCCTGCTCAATGGGTCGCCGTGGACCGTTTTCGGTTCGCAGCGGCGCCGATAGAGAGCGGAGATCATTCCCATGTCCGCCACTTCGATGAGCACCACCTCCATGTCGCCCCTCGACCCGAGCGACGTTCCGACCGTCGCCGTGCGCGAGCTGGTGCTGGCCCTCAAGATGCTTTCGGCCGGCGGGCGCCTCGCGTTTCCGCGGCGGACATTGTCGGAGGATGATCTGCGGCGCGTCGAGCAGTCGTTCTGGCAGTTTTCGAAGCGGGGGGCGACGCGCAAGGTCGCCGTGCTGCTCAGGCTGCGGAGCCTGCTCGAGGCCATGCAATCGCGCCGCCTCGCGGAGCTCGTCTCGAGCGACAATCAGGCGACCCTCATTCATGTGCTCGGCGCTGCTGCGACCATGCGCCTCAACGCCAAGTGGGGCTTCAACCCGCTGAAGCTTGCCCGTGCCGTCAATGATGCCCTCGCCGGGGTCCCGGCTGCCGGTGGGTTGGCCGCCGCAGCCTGAGCTCACCATCCGACGCTATCTGCTATGCAAGAGCATCGCTTGTGATCCGGCTGCCGGCTGCCCACGTTTCTGGGCAATGGTCAGCACTCTTGCCCTCGTCAGCTCGTTCATAGCGGTCTTCGTGCCGGCGCTTGGCGTGTTCATCTGGGGGCTGAGGCGACTGACGGACTAACTTCGGGCTTCCCCGGTGTCGGCACAGCTGCTGCCGGCACAGTTGTCGCAGGAGCTGAGGCGGGAGCTTTGCCGGCCGCAGTTTTTGGTTCGCTGCCCAGTCCGGGCGGCGCTTTGGCCCACTCGATGCCGGCTTTGCCCAGGGCGTAACCCGTATCGTAGAGCGGCTTCATGTAAACGGGATTGAAGGGGCCCGGCCGCGGGGCGGTGAAGCTGTCAGGGATCGCAATCAGGTTAAAATCGATCTTGTCTTCCTTGGCTTTCGCGTAGGCGCGGATGAGATCACCGATGCCCTGGCTCTTGGTCAGCGTCTCGAGGGAGCGCTGGGCGAGAGCGAGCGTCGTCTCCTTGGTGGCCTTCCACTCGGGGCCGATCTTGCCGTTGCGGATGATGTAGAGGCGACGGTCGATCTTCTTGCCCACCATGCGATCGAGCGCCTTGAAGCTGAACTCGCTCGGCGAGAAGAAGAGCTGGCGTGTCGCGCCTCCGTCGACGTGCAACTCCTCGTAGGTCTTGCCGCCCGCGCTGACCTTGAAATGCACAGGTGGGAAGACGCCGGGGATCGAGGCCGACGCGAGCAAGACTTTGCGAAATGTCTCGACGGCTTCAGGCGAATTGGATTTGGCGATGCGCCCCATGTCCCAATAGACGGGACGCTGGGCATCGATGTTGGTGGTGCCGATGATGAGGAGCCGGCCCTTGTCACTCTCCTCGGCGACACGGCGGACGAGCTCGGCGTCGACGTATTTGTCGATCAGCTTGGCGAGGGGGCCTGAATTGGCGACGGCGGCGCCGCCGAAAAGTCCTTCGAGGATATTGGCCTCGAAAATGTCGTCGGCCTCGTGCGTGGTGAAGACCGAGGCCAGCTCGTCGTCGTAGTCGGCGCCAAGAAAGACGAGCGGGGCGACGAGGGCGCCGGCGCTGATGCCAGTCACGAGATCGAACTCGGGTCTTGTGCCCGTCTCGCCCCAGCCGGCCAGAAGGCCGGCGCCGAATGCGCCGTCATCGGCGCCGCCCGAGATGGCCAGAATATTGGACTGGAGCGGCTCCTTGCGCGCGATTCGCTCCTTGTACTTGGTGACGATCGCCGGCATCTCGGACGCCATGATCTTGGAGATCTCGGTGGCACCCGCGTCGCCCCAGATGCGTACCTGGCTCAGTCCGGGCATTTCGGCTTCGGAGACGAGCTGCTCGGGCACGACGTCGCGAAGGGGCACACTGGCGCAGCCCGCGATAAACAGGGCTGCCAAGAGACCGCTCGCAATCCTCGAACGCATGACATCTGCCCAGCAATGCGATGCATCAAGCTATCGACCCGCTTCTGTCAGCGGGTAGCTCCCGAATGCCATCGCCTTGGCCCCGCGCCCATTTCTGGCGGCCTGCCCTCATTGCTGATCGAAGAATTGTGCCCCTTTCGCGGCAGCAAACGGCGGTAAGAATTAAGGATTGGGGGGCTGGCCGGGGTTTAAGCAGAAATTCGCCGCCGTAGCGATTGCGGGTGCGCTCGTGGCGTATAGTGAAGGCTTAGCCCCGCCGATCGCCTTTTCGCCCATGACCCCTCACGAAAGAAAGACCGATCTTCCTGCCATCGAGATCTTCTCGGGCCTCTCGGCGGCCGAGAAGGCTGCGGTTGCGGCTCGCCTCGAGACGCTCGCTTTACGGCGGGGCGAGGTCCTGGTCCGCCAGGGAGATGCAGCGGATGCCCTCTATGTCGTGGTGTCGGGCCGCTTTGCCGTCATGCGCGAAGGATGGCGCGGCCCGATCAGCGAGATCGGTCCCGGCCAGCCCATCGGCGAGATAGCTTTCCTGACAGGCGGCAAGCGCACGGCGACCGTCACCGCCATGCGCGACGGTCTCGTCCTGCGCCTCACGCGCGAAGAGTTCGACGAGCTGACGGAAGCTCACCCGATGATCTGGAGCGCGCTCACGGTAACGCTCGCGCATCGCCTTACAGAAGCGGCATCCGTCCTTCCGCCACGCCCCGATGCCCGGGCGCGCACGGTCTGCCTCATTCGCGCCGGCGGAGCGCCAGTGCCGGAAAGCTTCACAAGACTCCTGACGGGGGTGCTCGGCGCCGAAGCCCGGACCCTGGTCGTCAACTCGAGCAACGCGGCGGACGTGTTGTCGGGCATCGCAAGCCTCGATGGAGCGGATGCAACGCGTGCGCTCAACGCGCTCGAGAGTCGTTACAGCCATCTCCTTCTGATTGCCGATCAAGAGGTGACGCCCTGGACAGAAAAGGCAATCCGGCACGCCGATCTCGTGCTCGCGGCCGGGCGGTTCGGTGCCGATCCCGCGCCCAATGCCCTTGAGACGCTCGCAGCGCAATTCGTGGCACCCGACGCACGGCGGCTCGTGCTCCTCCATGACAGGCGCGGGCGCATTCAAGGCACGTCGCGGTGGCTCCGCGACCGAGACATCGCGATGCACCACCATGTCGCGCTCGGCGACAGGGGCGACGTGGAGCGGCTCTTGCGCTTCATCAACGGGACTGCGGTCGGCCTCGTCGCTTGCGGGGGCGGGGCATTCTGCGCCGCGCACATCGGCGTTTACAAGGCGCTCGCCGAGATGGATGTCGGCTTCGACATCATGGGCGGGACCTCGGCGGGGAGCGCGATGGTTGCCGCCTTCGCGCTGGGGACAGACCCCGACGAGATCGAGGAGTCGGTCCACGATATGTTCGTCGCGCACAAGGCCATGCGCCGCTACACGTGGCCGCGCTACTCTCTTCTCGATCACACGAATTTCGATCGGCAGCTCAAGCGCTATTTCGATGGGATCGACATCGAGGACCTGTGGCTGCCGTATTTTGCCGTCTCGACGAACCTTTCCCGCTTTCGTCTCAACCGCCATCGGATCGGCCCGCTGTGGACGGCCATTCGCGCGTCGAGCTCGATCCCGGTGCTGCTGCCGCCGGTCTACACGCATGATGGCGAGATGCTGGTCGACGGGTGCCTTCTCGACAACGTTCCGGTGCGCACGATGCAAGACATCAAGACCGGACCCAATGTCGTGGTGAGCTTCGCCATCCCGGAGCTCGAGCGCTTCGATGTCGCTTACGAGACGCTGCCGTCGCGCGCCGAGCTGGTTCGTCTCGCGCTCAATCCGATGAAGCGGGAGGCTCTTCCCGCCGCACCGGGTCTCATCCCCGTGCTTCTGCGCAGCCTGATGGCGAGCCGGCGCGACTTTCAGCGCGATATGGCTTCTGACGATGTACTGCTCGTGCCGCCGGTGCCCAAGAACATGGGCTTCCTGGATTGGCAGCGGCATCGCGAGCTGTGCGAGGGGGCCTACCGTTGGACTCTCGAGGAGGTCTCGCGCCTCAGGGCGCTGGGGCGTCCGCCCTGGATCAAGGGGGGTGGAGAGGGCCGGCCTCAGTAGGCGTTTTCCGCCCTGAGCAGCGACAGCGGCGTGCAGAGCAGAATGTAGAGATCGAGAAGCACCGACCAGTTCTCGATGTAGTAGATGTCGTGATCGACGCGACGCTGGATCTTCTCGGGCGTGTCCGTCTCGCCGCGCCAGCCGTTGATCTGAGCCCATCCGGTAATCCCGGGCTTCACCTTGTGGCGCGCGAAATAGCCGGCCACGACCTCGCCATAGAGGCGATCGGCGGCCTTGGCGGAGAGCGCGTGGGGCCGCGGGCCGACGAGAGAGAGCTCGCCCTTGATCACGTTGAGGAGCTGCGGCAGCTCATCGAGGCTGGTCTTGCGAAGGAAGCGTCCGACGCGGGTCACGCGATCGTCGGCCTTGGTCACGAGCCGGTCGGCGTTGGCGTCGCAGCGGTCGGTGTACATCGAGCGGAACTTGCAGATCTCGATCAGCTCGCTGTTGAAGCCGTACCGCTTCTGGCGGAACAGGACGGGTCCGCGGGAGTCGAGCTTGATGGCGATGGCTATGGCCGCCATCACGGGCGCGAACATTGCCAGGGCGAGGATCCCGAGCGTCTTGTCGAACAGCCATTTCGCCACGGTTCCCCAATCGGCAATCGGCTTGTCGTAGAGGTCGATCATCGCCACCCGCCCGACGTGAGAGTAGATGCGGGGCGAAAAGTGGATCTGGGTCGCCTGGGCCGGCAGCTTGATGTCGGCCGGGAGCACGGACATCCGCCCGACGACGCTCGTGAGGCGTTTCTCGCCGGCCACGGGCAGGGCCACGATCGCAAGGTCGATGCGCATCTCGCGGCTCACTCCGAGAAGGTCGTCGAGACTGCCGAGACGTGGATAGCCGTGGATGTTGACGTGTCCGCGCATGGTCCTGCGATCGTCGAAGATGCCGATGATGCGCACGTCGCTCGCAACGTCGGCCTCGAGCTGACGAATGAGGCTCTCCGTGATCGGCCCGATGCCGTAAATGACGGCGCGGCGGTAGAGCCTGCCGGAGCGTGTCCAGCGGCGGACGAGCGCGGAGAGCACGATGCGCTCCGTCGTGATGGTCACGAGGCCCACCACAAACCACGAGGCCAGCCATGCGCGGGAGAATTCCGCGCCGGCTTTGAAGAAGAAGATGGCCGAAGCGAGGAATGCGAATGCCGCGGTCCAGCCCAGGAGCACGCGCGGCAGCTGGTGAAGAATCAAGGGGAAGATGCGGGAGGCGTAGAGTCCGAGGAGATCATAAAGAAAGACGGCGGCGAGGCTGGTCGCGATGATTGTGCCTACGTAGAGAACCTCCGCAGCCGTATCCGGCATGCTCACCGAAAGGTAGGCGATCGCGGTGCCAGTGCCGGCGGCGAGGGCAAAGTCCGCGAAGCGAACAAGGCCGCGGATCACGACCGGTGAAATGAGGCTCGCCCTGGCCCCATGGCGCAGATCGGCGAGGCGCGGCGCGTGCAGCGCTCTGCCCCCCGACGCAAGCGCGCGCGGGTTGAAATGCAGTCCTGAGCCCCTGCGGTTCATCGCTTCTGCCATTGGCCCGATATGCAACAATCCCCTGTCAATGGTCAGGAGAAGCATATGCCGTGCCGGATGCAGTCGCGCGGCAGGGCATGCCCCGGGCGCAGCAAAATCATGGCTAATGAAAGATTACGCGGGCAGGGTCTCGGCGTAGAAATCGAGCACCGAGCCGGTCATGGCCGCGATGGTAAATCTCTTGCCGACCGCGTTCTTCAGGGCCTTAGCTCGCGCCTCGGCCGCTTTCCGGGAATCGAGGAATTCGTTAAGGGCGCGGGCAAGGCTTGCGACGTCCCCCGGCGCAATGAGGCCGGTCGGCGTCCCGGCCACGATCTCCGGTATGCCGCCGACGTTGGTGGCGATGAGGGGCATTCCTGCGGCGGCGGCCTCGAGCACGATGTAGGGGAAACTTTCGGCCCGCGATGGGACAACGAGACAGCGGCCCAAGGCGAAGGCGTCGTGTGCCGCCATGGTTCCCGGGAACGTCACGCAATCGGCGAGCCCCAAGGCCGCTGCCAGGGCCTTGAACTCCTCGGCATCGGGTCCGGCGCCGACGATGACGGCGCGGACGGGGCGCCTGTTCCTGACCTGCTCGAGGGCTGCGAGCAGGATGTCCACGCCCTTCAATAGCCGCAACTCGCCGACGAAGAGGAAGTCGGCGGCGTTGGGGGCCGGCTTGTGGGTGACGAAATCCTTTCGATCGAGCCCATTGGCGATGACGCAGGCGGGAACGGATCCCAGGCCGATGAGCTCGGCGTAGGCCCTGCGCGCAAATTCGCTCTCGAATATGAGGCCGTCGGTGCAGTTTCTCAGCAGTCTCTCGATGCCGATGAAGGCGGCTCCGGACAGGGTGTCCGGCCGGTAGTGGAGACTGCCGCCGTGAGGCGTGTAGAGGGCCGCGACCTTCGCGCCCCGAAATTTGAGGGCACATGCGGCCAGGCGCGCATAGGCGCCGCCCTTGGCGCCATGGCCATGCAGGACGTCGACATTCAAGGCACGCGCGAGACTGAAGGCGGATATCGCGGCGGTTACATCGCTCAAACCCGGCTGGCGTCCCATGGGGACGAGAGAAAGGCCAAGCTTCAAAGCCGGTTCAATCGCGCGCAAGCGTCCGACGGTGAGCGCATCGGCCGCGCTCTTGTCGGCGATGATGCCTACGGCATGGCCGCGCGCATGCTGCTCGCGAGCGAGGTCCATCACGTGACGGAAGAGCCCGCCCACGGGTGCGCGCATACAGTGAAGTATGCGATAGCCGCCAGCCGCTACGAGCGCTCGCGGCGCGCGCGGCTTAGAAGAAACGCTCGTAGACATAGACCGTGTCGCCCGGCTGAACCACGTAGTCGCTCGGCGCCTCGATCTGCTCCACGAAGCCGTTGATGCGGCGCGTGACGCGGAACGAACGGTCGCTGGCGCGCTCGGAGTAGCCTCCGGCGATCGCAATCGCGGTCTCGACCGTCATTCCAGAGACGTAGGGATATTGGCCCGCTGCCTTCACCTCGCCCAGAATGAAGAAGGGGCGGTTCTGGAGGATGTCCACGGTCACTTCGGGATCGCGGACGAATTCGCTGGCGAGCCTGCGGCGTATCGTTTGCTCGACGTTCGAGGTGGTGCGGCCGCGCGCGTCCACGTAGCCGATCAGAGGCACGGTGATGCGGCCGTCGTGATCCACGGTGTAGGCGCGCGAAAGGTTCGGCTGGCCGTAGACGAACACGCGGAGGCGGTCGCCGGTGTCGAGAAGGTATGGACCGTCCGCGTCGGCGACGGCATGCGGTCCGCCGCCGAAGCCAGCCGGGACCACCGCTGGCTCTCCCCAGGAGACCGTCTCGGCCGTGTGAACGGGCGAGGGATAGTCAATGACAGCGACTTCGCCGCCGGCCTGCGGGTCGAAAGCGCACCCGGAAAGGGCGATGACCGGCAGCAAAGCCAGGCAAAGGCTGAGACACGGGACGAGGGCGCGCATGATGGTCCGTTGAGGTGCGAAACACCGCTAAGAATCCGATGTTCAAGAACTAGGCTCAGAGTCTTAATAAACTCTGAGGACGCGCCCTTTTTCGAGAAGCTTAACGAGTTGCTAACCGGGGGGCGGTGTAATCCGAATCAGAACCTACTGCACTCCCGTGTCCGGGGTTTCGATCGAGCCATGCGCGTCGACGCTCACGCATCGTCCGACGACATCGACGTCGCCATGCTGCTGGCGATCGTGCGCCGACGGCTGCCGAAGCTTCTGGTGCTGTGCGCGATCGTAGGCGCGGGCACGTTCGCGGTGCTCTCGCTCATGGCGCCGCGCTACGTCTCGGAGGCGCAGCTCGCCATCGCGTCGAAGAGTGCGGCCAATCCCTTCGCCGATCCGTCGCGCGGCGGCGGGGCCTCCGATTCGGTTTCAGTCCGCATGGACAAGGAGGCGGTCAACACGCATGTACGTGCGCTCTCGTCGCCCGACATTGCGGCGCGGGTCGCCGCCGAGATGAAGCTCGCTCAGAGGGTCGAGTTCAACAGCAGGTTGGGCTCCGAGGATCGCCTTTCGGCGCTCCTGCGCCTGATCGGCATCGGTGGGCCGCGCCGCGGGGAGAGCGACCAGGAGCGCGTGCTCAACGCCTACTTCAAGCGGCTCGAGGTCTATTCGCCCAAAGAGAGCCGGTTCATCGGCATCCGTTTCTCCTCGATCGATCCGGAGCTCGCAGCGGCCGTCGCCAACAAAATTGCCGAGACCTACCGCGAGCTTCTGGCCAATCAGAGCGTGTTCGAGACGGACGAGGTGCAGAAGGCGCTCGAGCCAAAGATCGCGGTGCTCTCGGAAGAGGTCGCTCGGGCCGAGGCCGAGGTCGAGGAGTTCCGCGGCAAGGCGAACATCTTCAAGGGCGGGCAGCAGTCGACCGGGCTCAACGAGCAGCAGCTCGCGGAGCTCACGGCCGAGCTTTCCAAGGTCCAGGCGGCGCGCAGCGACGCGGAAGTGCGCATGAACTCTTCGCGCGAGATCCTGAAAGCGGGCGGCGCCGAGGCGCTGCCGGACGTGCAGAAGTCGCCGCTCATCCAGAATCTCCTGCAACAGCGGGCGCGGGTCGAGCGGCAGATCTCGGAGCTTTCGGCGACGCTCCTGCCGGGGCATCCGCGCATGCGCCAGCTCAACGCCGATCTTGCCGGGCTCAAGCGGCAAATCGAGGCGGAAATGGCCAAGGTCGTCGACGGCCTTGCAAAGGAGGCGAAGGTCACTGCGCTTCGGGAGGAATCGCTCACGAAGAGCCTGAACGAGATCAAGAACCGCATCGTCAGCACGGGACCGGACGAGGTCAAGCTGCGCAGCCTCGAGGCCAACGCGAAATCGAAGCGCGCCGAGCTTGATCGTCTGCGCGCTCAATTCGAGGCCAATCGGGTGACAGCGGATAGCCGTGCGGTGCCCGTCGAGGCGCAGATTGTCACGACTGCGCGACCGTCTGCCGTGCCGGTGTTTCCCAAGAAGCTGCCCTACACCCTGCTGATGATGGCAGCGATGCTGCTGTTCGGCCTCGCCTTCAGCGTGACGCGCGGACTGCTCGCGGGCGTTCGACTCGGAAGCAAGGCGCAGCGGGAGTTGGGGGCGGCTGCTCGTGCGACCCCGGATGAGGACTTGTCGCCGGTCGTATTCCTCGATCCGGAGCCGAGTCTACCGCGCGTGCGCACTGTCACATCGCTCAATGACGTCGCTCAACGCGTGGCGGATATCAGGGCTGCGGGCGGACGCGGCGTTCGCACGCTGATCGCGGGCGACGTGTATTCGCTCAAGGCCGGCGACGAAGCGATCGATCTGGCGTTGATCCTTGGAGACAAGGGGCTCGGCGTCATTGTCGTCGACTGGAGTCCGGAGGGCGGCGGCGTCCTGGCAGCGCCTGGCGAAGGGCCAGGGCTCGTCGAGCTCATTGACGGCGCCGCGAAGTTCGAGGATGCGGTGGAGTGCCTGGAACACAGCGATGTGCATTTCATACGCGCGGGGCGACCGCGCACGGAGCAGTCGTGGGAGATCGACCCGGATCGGGTGAACGTCATACTCGACGCGCTCGATGAGGTTTATGATCACATCATCATCGTCGGCAGGCGCGAGGCAGCGCGCCGTCTCTTCGAAGCCATTCAAGGACGGTTCGACTGCGGGATCGTCGTCTCCGACGGCAAGCGGCGCACGGGCGCGGCAGGTGAGAACCCAAATATGTTCCTCGGCTACGAGGTCGACGACATCACTCTCATCCGCTTCGAGCGCCCGGAGCGGCAAACAAAATCGAATGAGCGTAGGGGACGTGGGGCCGTATCCGGCGTCCAGCATGCGCATGTGCGCTGACCAGGGACAATCGGCAGAGCCGGCAGCACGGAATGTACGAGTGAAGTGATATGAGCCGCAGAACATCAAATCTCATCAAAGCTGGCCTCTCGGCGCTCCACTATTCGGGTGCGAGCGCGCTCATGGCGCCGTTCACCAAGGGCGCCGGCGTCGTGTTCATGCTGCACCGGGTCCGTCCCGAGCCTCCGGAGCCGTTCGAGCCCAACCGCATTCTCAAGGTCACGCCACGGTTTCTCGAGAACGTTATCGAGGAGGTGATCGAAGCGGGATTCGATATCGTGTCGCTCGATGACGTCGCGCGGCGGTTGCGCGCGGGCCCGGACGAGCGGCCGTTCGCGTGCTTCACGTTCGACGACGGCTATCGCGACAACCGCGACTACGCCTATCCGGTGTTCAAGAAGTTCGGGGCGCCGTTTGCGATCTACGTGCCGGCCGCATTTGCCGACGGCAAAGGCGACCTGTGGTGGCTCGTGCTCGAGGCGGCGCTGCGCAAGCTGGGGCACGTCAGTCTGGAGATGAACGACGACATCTGCCGGTTCGAACTCGGGACCGCGGCGGAGAAGGATCACGCGTTCCATGTCATCTACTGGTGGCTGCGCTCGCTCCCCGAACGCGAGGCGTGCGCGATCGTCGCCGGGCTCGCGGAAAAGGCGGGTTATGATCCTTCGGGACTTTGTGCGGAGCTCGTCCTGTCGTGGTCCGAGCTGCGCGAGCTTGCCCGGGATCCGCTGGTGACGATCGGGGCACATACGGTCAATCATTTTGCGCTGGCGAAGCTCTCCGCAGAGGAAGCGCGGGCGGAGATCGAAGAGAGCGTGAGGCGCATCGAGGCGGAGCTCGGGGGGCCGTGCCGCCACTTCAGCTATCCTTACGGCGACGAAACAAGTGCGGGACTGCGCGAATTTCAGATGGCGCAGGAGCTTGGTCTCGCGACGGCGGTGACGACGCGCAAAGGGCTCATCCAGCCGCAGCATCAGCAGGCTATGACGGCTTTGCCGCGTGTCTCGCTCAACGGCGATTTCCAGGATATGCGCTATGTCCGGGTGCTGCTGACGGGGGCCCCGTTCGCGTTCTGGAACGGCCTGCGCATGGGAGCGGCGGCGGATGCGGCGACCTGACGAGGGCTAGGGCTGTCCCGTCTCTCCGGTCCCGCCCTCCGGGCGCTGCATCCATTTGATCAGCAGCCCGGCCGGTATGACCCAGAGCAGCCCGGCTATCACGTAGTAAGCTAGCTCGACGGCCTTGCTGGCGCCGACCTGGAGCACGATCGCGGTCATCATGGCGGCGAGCGTGTAAAGGATCAGGAACAGGAGCAGCGCGATCGTTCCGATGAGCTTGCGCGTTCGGGGCGTCACTGGAGTGGCGATCCTTTGCTATCTCTTGCCTGCGGGATCCCGCGCCCGATGGGCGCATTGATCGCATCGCTGCGACCCCCTATCACACAACGGCACCACAGGGAGGAAGAAACGTGGCGACAGGCGCCCGGACCAGCTCACCGCGCGTGCCCGCCGAGGGCGCGAGCGCATTGGCGGGGCCGTGGGATGCGGCCGTCCGCGTATGGCTTTTTCTCGTCGCGGGGCTCGTGTTCCTCATGATCGTGGTCGGGGGGGCGACGCGGCTCACCGACTCCGGACTCTCGATCACGGAGTGGAAGCCGATCCTCGGTGCGATCCCGCCGCTCAACGCCGCCGACTGGCACGAGGCTTTCGCCAAGTACCGCGAGATTCCCGAGTACCATCTCGTCAACAAGGGGATGTCGCTCGAGGAGTTCAAGTTCATCTACTGGTGGGAGTGGAGCCACCGCTTTCTCGGTCGTTTCATCGGCGTGGCATTCGCGCTGCCCTTCATCGCCTTTCTGGCGATGGGCAAGCTGAGGCAGGGATTCGCGCTCAAGCTCGCGGGCGTGCTGGCGCTCGGCGCACTCCAGGGTGCGGTTGGCTGGTTCATGGTGCAGTCGGGACTCGTCGATCGAGTCGATGTCAGCCAGTATCGCCTCGCTCTGCACCTTTCGATCGCGTTCCTCATATTTGCGCTGTTGCTCTGGCTCGCCTTCGATCTCGAGGGCAAGGAGAGTGTGAGCGCTTCGGTGCCAGCCGGTTGGACGCGGCTCGCTGAGGTGATCGCTTCGCTGGTGCTGCTTCAGGTCATGCTGGGAGCCCTCGTCGCCGGACTCAAGGCGGGTCTCGCCTACAACACCTGGCCGCTCATGGACGGCGCCCTCGTGCCGGATGGGCTTGGTGCGCTGAGCCCCTGGTACGTGAATTTCTTCGAGAACGTCACGACGGTGCAATTCAATCACCGCCTCACGGCCTATGCCATCACGTTGCTTGCTCTTTGGCAGGCGTGGGGTTTGAGGCAGACGCACCCCGACACGGCGATCTCACGCTCGGCGGCTTGGCTCGCCGCAGCGGCCGTTTGTCAGGTGATACTCGGAATCTGGACGCTGCTCGCGGCCGTGCCGCTTGCGCTCGGCCTCGCGCACCAGGCGGGTGCGGCGATCGTGCTTGGTTTCGCAGTCAGGCACCTGCACGGCATAGTCAGAGCATCAGGCTAGTTGCGCGGGGAGACGGGTCGCTTGCCCGGATCGTAGCTCTCTGATCGGCAGCTTGCCGCCGTGCTGACGCGGCGCAGCGAGGTTCGCCAGCCATTCATTGTCAGGGTGTGCGGTTGCGACGCGCGCGATGGCAAACGCGCCGGCAATCAGGACCGCAGTGATTAGTAAATGCATCATGGGCTCCATAGTCTTTGGAGCATGGTGCCCAAAATGCCGGCAGCCGTCTGTTCCTGCAGGGACAATCCGGCGCGCAGTCTCATGACTGGCGTTCAGCCGGTGAGGCCCAGCATGAGCTTGATGTTCTCGACGGCCGCGCCCGCGGCGCCCTTGCCGAGATTGTCGAGCCTGGCGACGAGCACGGCCTGGCGCTGGGACCCGTTGGCGTAGACGAAGAGCTCCATCCGGTCGGTTCCGTTCAGCCCCTCGGCGTCGAGGCGCCCTTCGCGCGGGCCCTGCTCTTTCTCTCGGACAACCTTGACCTGCTGAGCGCCCTCGTAGTGGCGCGCGAGCGCGGCCTCGATGTCGATCGCGGTGGGCTTTCCTGGCAATGCGTCGAGAAACAGCGGGATGCTGACCAGCATGCCCTGTCGGAAATTGCCGACGGACGGCACGAACAAGGGCCGGCGCGTGATCTTGCCGTAACGCTCGATCTCGGGGAGGTGCTTGTGCTCGAGGCCGAGCGCGTAGAGATCGAAGGCCGGGGCCTTCTTGGCCACGTAGGCCTCGATCATCGAGCGTCCGCCGCCCGAATAGCCGCTCACTGCGTTGATCGTCAGCGGATAGTCAGCCGGGAAAATGCCCGCATCCACGAGCGGGCGAATGAGCGCGATGGCGCCGGTCGCATAGCAGCCAGGATTGGCAACGCGCTTCGAGCCGGCGATCGCGGCGGCCTGCTCCTTGGCCAGCTCGGGAAAGCCGTAGACCCATCCCTCTGCGGTGCGGTGGGCGGTCGAGGCATCGAGGATGCGCGGGGCTCCGTCGCCGAGCTCATCGGCTATGGAAACGGCCTCCCTCGCCGCGTCGTCGGGCAGGCAGAGCACGACGAGGTCGACGGCCGCCATCATCTCCTTGCGGGCGGCGGGATCCTTCTTCTGCTTTATGGCGATGCTCTTGAAGGTGATGCCGCGGACGCGGGCCAGCCGCTCGCGGATCTCGAGTCCGGTCGTCCCGGACTCGCCGTCGATGAACAAGGTCTTGCTTGCGGATTTCGTATCCGCTCCAGGCCGCGCGGTCGTCGTCATTGTCTCAAACTCTCAAATCGCGCCGGTGACGCGAGTAAGTCGCGTCTCCCGATCCTGTCAATGCCGGCTGCTGCCTTTCAGCCGCCAAGTCCGAGCCGATGCAGCACGCCCTGCCAGAGCGTCTCGGAGCAGCCGATGCCGTAAGCGGCGCAGACGATGTTGTGGCTGTCGCGATAGATCATGTCGAGGGCGACCCACAGGATGATGATGAGGCCGATCCAGGCGATCCACGGATAGCGCGCGAGCAGCTTGGCGATGTATGTCGAGGCGACAGCCATGAGGACGATGGCGATCCCGAGGCCGATGACGAGCACGAGCGTCGATTCGCCCGCGGCGCCCGCGACGGCCAGAACGTTGTCGAGCGACATCGAAACGTCGGCCAGGATGATCGTCCAGAGCGCCGACCAGAAGTTGGCCTCATTCTGCGGGACCGCCTTCGAGGCGAGCTGGCCTTCGATCTCCTCGATCGAATGCCCGTTGCCGTCGACGATCTGGCGATACATCTTCCAGCTCACGAAGAGGAGAAGGAGCCCGCCTGCGAGGGTCAGCCCGATGACCTGCAGCATCTGCTGGGCGATGCCCGAGAAGAGGATCCGGAGCACGACTGCGCCCGCGATGCCCCAGAAGATCACCTTGGCCCGCATGGAGGGGTGGACGCGCGAAGCAGCCATGCCGACAACGATCGCATTGTCGCCGGCGAGCGTCAGGTCGATCATCAGGATGTTGAACAGCGGAATGGCATTCTGATGCCACCATTCGGGACTCGTGAGGTGGCCGATCTCGGTCAACAGAGCTTCGAGCATCAAGATGCCTTTCCGGGATGAGCGGTGGCGCGAGAGGGAGCGCCCGCCTTCTTGGGCAGCGATCTACAACACCATATTTAGTAAAAAAACAACGGCCCGCGAGGGGCGGGCCGTTGCATAGCTTCCGGTAGGGACAAGGCGGCCTAGCGCTTCGAGAACTGGAAGCTGCGGCGGGCCTTCATGCGGCCGTACTTCTTGCGCTCGACGGTGCGGCTATCGCGGGTCAGGAAGCCGCCCTTCTTCAAGACGCCCCTGAGATCGGGCTCGTAGTAGGTCAGCGCCTTCGAGATGCCGTGACGGACGGCGCCGGCCTGGCCGGAGAGCCCGCCGCCCGCGACCGTGACATTGATGTCGAACTGGGAGGCGCGGTTGGCCGCGTTGAGCGGCTGCTGGAGCAGCATCTGCAGCACAGGCCTTGCGAAATACTGCTTGAAGTCTTTGTCGTTGACCGTGATCCGGCCAGCGCCGGGCTTGAGCCACACGCGCGCAACCGCGTCCTTGCGCTTGCCCGTTGCGTAGGCGCGGCCGTGGGCGTCGAGCTTCTGGACATAGGCCAGAGCCTCCGCGGGAGCGGCGGCTTTGAGCTCGCCTAGATCGCCAAGCGTCTTAGTTTCTTGTGCCATTGATGTCATGCCCTCGCGTTCTTGCGATTGAGCTTCGCGATGTCGAGCTTTGCCGGCGTCTGCGCGGCGTGCGGATGCTCGGCGCCCTTGTAAACCTTGAGGTTGCGCATGAGCTTCCTCTGCAGCGGTCCGCGACTCAGCATGCGCTCGACGGCAAGCTCGATGACGCGCTCGGGGAACTTGCCCTCGAGGATGCGCTTCGGCGTCGTGGCCTTCACGCCGCCGGGATGGCCCGTGTGGCGATAGTAGATCTTGTCCTCGCGCTTTTTGCCGGTGAAGACGGCCTTCTCGGCGTTGACGACGATGACGTTGTCGCCGCAGTCGACATGGGGCGTATAGATGGCCTTGTGCTTACCTTTGAGACGAGTGGCGATGAGGGATGCGAGACGTCCGACGACGAGGCCGTCGGCGTCGATCAGAATCCACTTCTTGTCCACCTCGCCCGCCTTGGCGACGTAGGTCTTCATGCGGGCTGCCCTCCTGACTTCGGGTTACCGGAGATAGGTCGATCGCTCATGCCCAGCATTTCTGCCGGCGCGGGTCGAACGGTGCGCTCGCATAGATGATCCGCGGGTCTGTGTCAAATTCCTGGCTGCATTTCTAAAAATATCGCGTAATATCAGCATATTGACGTGCATGGTAACATATTACCTCTGTGGCGGTTATATGTTACCTCCTTGAAGCCGGTTTGCTGAAACTGCAGCGCCGGGGTTCTCGTTGTCTGCCCTGGACGGTGCCAGCTCCCGGAAGATGGTCTTGCCGGTGGCGCATGAGAGGGCTAGAGCCTTGGCCACACGGTCCGCGGTGCCGGCGAATGACGTTCAAAGCGACGGGATCGCCTTCTTAGAACCGTCTCAGTCTTGGTTTCTGCTCATGTCAGGGACGGGCACGCAAGCGCAACATCCGAGGAGGCAACCTTATGCGGACGTTTAGACGGCAGATGCAGACGCACCTTCTGGCGCTGTTCGCCGGGATCGGCGCGAGCTTCGTTGCCTCGGCGCAGGAATTCAAACAGGTCCAGCTCAGCGAGAAGCAGGTGCAGGCCTTCATCGAGGCGCAGAAGGATTTCGCGCCGCTGTCGAGCAAGCTCGTCGAGGGCGGCGAGAAGCCGGACGAGGGGCTCAAGCAGCAGCTCGAGGAGGTCGCCAAGAAGCACGGCTTCGCGAGCTTCGCCGAGTTCGAGGACGTCGGCGCAAACATCACGATCGTGCTCGACGGGCTCGACCGCGCGAGCGGCAGCTACACCGATCCGGTCGAGAAGATGAAGAAGGAGCTCGAGGAGATCAAGGCGGACGACTCGATCCCGGCCGACGACAAGAAGCTCGCAATCGACGATTTGACGCAAGAGATCGCGGCGGCGCAGCCGCTCAAGTACAAGGACAACGTCGAGATCGTCAAAAAGCACATTGCCCAACTCGAGTCGCTGATGCCCGAGGAGGGTGGAGAGAGCGGACCTGCGGACGGAGCGCCGGCAGGCGAAGGTGCGCCCGCAAAAGAGGCTCCTGGCGCTCCCGCGCCGTGATGGGTTGAGCGCGATGCAGGATGCTTCGCAGGTCCCGTCGGCGAGCCGCGAGAGGGTGGACGAGCCGTTGCTGCTCGTGGGCCGCCCAGAGCCAGCGATCGCGCTTCTCACCATGAACCGGCCGGCGGCGCGTAACAGCCTGTCGCGGGCGATGATGGCGTCGCTCTCCAGGGGGCTGTCCGATGCTCTGGGCGATGGGGATGTGAGGGCAATCATCCTGACCGCGAATGGGGCGGTGTTCTCGGCCGGTCACGACCTCAAGGAGCTCGCGGCGCACCGCGCCGACCGCGACGGAGGCCAGGGCTTCTATGAGGAGACGATGCGCGACTGCGCGCGCCTCATGCAGTCGATCGTCGCATGCCCGAAACCCGTCATCGCCGCCGTGCAGGGCACGGCGACGGCCGCCGGCTGCCAGCTCGTCGCAACGTGCGACCTCGCCGTGGCTGCCGAGAGCGCGAAATTTGCGACACCCGGCGTCAACATCGGGCTCTTCTGCTCGACGCCGATGGTGGCGCTGTCGCGTAACGTCTCGCGCAAGCAGGCGATGGAAATGCTGCTGCTCGGCGAGATGCTCCCTGCGGAGACGGCGCGGGAATTCGGCCTCGTCAATCGCGTCGTCGCGGAGGCGCGCGTGCTCGATGAGGCGCTGGCCATGGCGCGTCAGATCGCGTCCAAATCTCCGGCAACGGTCGCGATCGGCAAGGAGGCCTTCTACCGGCAGATCGAGATGGAGCTCAGCGACGCCTACGACTATGCCGCGGGGGTCATGGTCGAGAACATGATGTACCGCGACGCCGAGGAGGGCATCGGTGCCTTCATCGAAAAGCGCGAACCCACGTGGAAGGGCTGTTGAGCGAGTGCAACCGCGCCTCAACTTCGTGACGCTGGGCGTTGCCGACGTCGCGCGAGCGCGCGCCTTCTACGAGAAGCTCGGGTTTCGCGCATCGAGCGCCAGCAATCCAAGTGTCACATTCTTCGACGCCGGCGGCGTCGTGCTGGCTCTCTTCGGGCGCGGCGCGCTTGCCGAGGATTCCAAGGTGGCGGACAGCGCGCCGGGCTTCTCGGGCGTGGCGATCGCTCACAATGTGGCGAGCGAGGCTGAGGTCGACGCTGCGCTCAGAGAGGCCGTGGCTGCCGGGGCGAAGCTCTTGAAGCCCGGGCAGAAAGCCTTCTGGGGTGGGTATTCCGGATACTTCGCCGATCCCGACGGCCACGTGTGGGAGGTTGCTTTCAACCCGTTCTTTCCCCTCGACGCAGCGGGGCGCGTGCAATTGCCAGCACCCAACGCATGAGCCACGACAGCTACAGCGACGACTATATCGCCGGCATCCTCGGGTCCGTGCGCGTGCTCGCCTTCATCGGGGCGTCGGCGAACACGAGCCGGCCGAGCTATTTCGCGATGAAGTACCTGCTCGCAAAGGGCTACACGGTGATCCCCGTCAATCCGGGGCACGCGGGGCAGGAGATTCTCGGCCAGAAGACCTATGCGTCCTTGGCCGACGTGCCGGCCCCTGTCGATGTCGTCGACATCTTCCGCAATTCCGAAGCCGCGCTCGGGATCGTGCGCGAGGCGATTGAGCTCAAGGACAAGCTCGGGATCAAAGTGATCTGGATGCAGCTCGGCGTGCGCAACGACGAGGCCGCGGCGCTTGCGGAAGCCGCGGGTCTCAACGTGGTCATGAACCGCTGCCCCAAGATCGAGTACGGGCGCCTTTCAGGGGAGATCGGGTGGGCCGGCGTCAATACCGGCGTCATTTCCAGCGCGCGGCCGAAGCTCGGGCCTGCCGGCGTCCAGAACCACCGGATCGCGACGAAGCGCTGAAGCGCCCCGCTATTTTGCGGTGATCTCGAAAGGCGCCGACAGGTCGGCGGTCGAGCTGCCGCCGACGAACAGCTTGAACGGCCCCGGCTCGACGACGGCGCGGCCGTGATCGTCGTGGAAGGCGAGGTCGGACGCTGCGAGGCGAAAGCGCACGGTCTTCTTCTCGCCGGCCGCGAGCGACACCTTCTCGAAGCCCTTGAGCTCGCGCATGGGGCGGGAATGCGAGGCGACGAGCTGGCGCGTGTAGAGCTGCACGACCTCGCTGCCGGCGCGCGTGCCGGTATTCTCGAGCGTGACGCTCGCCTCGATGCTGGCGTCGGGCGTCATGCGCGGCGAGCTCACCGCGAGGTTTGAATAGGAAAAGCTCGTGTAGGAGAGCCCATGCCCGAACGGGTAGAGCGGCGTCACATCCTCATCGAGATAGCCGGTCGTATAGCGGTTGCCAGTCGAAGGTCGGCTCGTCGGCAACGGGTTATAGGCAATCGGGATCTGGCCGACGGAGCGCGGGAACGTCATGGGCAGCTTGCCGGACGGTGCGATCTCACCGGTCAGGACCTCGGCGAGAGCGGTGCGGCCTTCAGTGCCAGGATGCCAGGCGATGAGGATCGCCACCGCGTTTTTTTCCGCATAGCCGAGTGTCAGCGGCCGGCCCGTCTCGACAACGAGCGCGACGGGGCGTCCGGTCTCGACGAGCGCCTCGAGCATCTCCTGCTGGGCGCCGGACAGGCCGAGATCGGTGCGCGAGGCGCCTTCGCCCGAGACGTCGCAATCCTCGGATACGGCGAGAATGACGAGATCGGCACGTCGGGCCGCGGCGAGCGCGTCGTCCTTGTCGCCGAACGCGCGGCCGCAGTCGTCGGCAAAGCCCTTCGCATAGCGCAGCTGCTGGCCCGGCTTCATGCGTTTTCTCAGTGCGGCGAGCAGCGTCTCGGTCTCGGGCTTTTGATAGCCAGCGGGGCCATACCAGGAGTGGTCGTTGACGGATAACGCCGCGCTGCCGATGAGCGCGATGGCGCGCGTGTCGGTGCCGATGGGCAAGGCGGCGGCGTCGTTCTTCAAGAGGACGAAGCTTTCGCGCGCGACCTCACGCGCGGTCTTGCGCACGCTCGCCTCGTCGATCTCGGCCAGGGCGGGCTCGCGGCTCTTGTCGAAAAGCCCGAGGTTGAATTTCACGCGCAGGATACGACGCACCGCCTCGTCGACGGCGGAGACCGGCACCCGGCCTGCAGCCACCTCGGCCTCGAGATTTTTGTCGTAGGCCTTGCCTTCCATGTCGAGGTCGATGCCGGCGAGGATCGCCTTGCGCGCGGCCTCGGCAAGGTCGGCGGCAACGCCGTGATTGATGAGCTCGCTGATCGCGGCAAAGTCGGACATGACAATGCCGCGAAAGCCGATGGCGTTCTTCAAGAGATCGTTGATCAGCGGCCGGTTCGCGGTCACAGGGACGCCGTTGACGGTATTGAAGGAAGCCATCACGGTGTCGGTGCCGGCATCGATCGCGGCCTTGAACGGAGGAAGATAGCGGTCGTGCAGCTCGGAGACGGAGATCTGCGCGCCGTTGTAGTCGCGCCCTCCCTCCGGCGCGCCATAACCGACGAAGTGCTTGGCCGCCGTCGCAAGTCCACCCTTGCGGTAGCCTCTCACGCGCGCGGCCGCGAAGGCCGCGCCCAGGAACGCGTCCTCGCCTGCGCCCTCGATCACGCGCCCCCAGCGGGGATCGCGCGAGACGTCGATCATCGGCGCAAACGTCAGGTTCACGCCGATGGCCGACGTCTCGCGGGCAATGGCCTCGGTGGCCGCTTCGGCGAGCTTGGGGCGCCAGGTCGCGGCCCAGGCGATCGGCGGCGGAAAGGTGGTGCGGAATGAATAGACCGCATCGATACCGAACAGGAGGGGGATGCCGAGGCGTGAAGAGCGTGCGGCCTCGCTGAAGGCGTCGATGTGCTTCCTGTTGGCGACATTGAGCATGGCCCCAATGCGGCCCTTCCGGACCTGCTCGAGCTGCTCGTCGGGCGGGAAGGCGAGCGAGGGGAAATTGAGCTGGCCGATCTTCTCGGTGAGAGTCATGCGCGCAAGAAGCGCATCGACGGAGGCCTCGACTGAGGCCTTCTCGAGGGCGGGAAGAGCTTGGGCAGGTGGTGAAGGCGAGAAGACGGCGAACAGCAAGGCAAGAAGCAGAAACGGCATCGACGCGCCACCCCGTGTATATTTAACGACGACATATAGGGTGGCTCGAAGCCGCAGTCCAACGCGACGGCTGCTTAGATTAAAGTGTTTGTGGTGCCGGTCCGTGACGCTGCCCGTTCCCTGGGCTAAGCTTTGACGAGACGCCAAAAAACCGCGCATATGCGGGGGCTCGCACATGCGCGGCGGTACGGGAGAGGTTAATGACGGCCGCTAACGTCAAATCGCGGAAGCTCGACATCGACTGGTCGGCGCAGACGATCCTGCCCATCGAGTTCCGGGGCGAGGAGGTCATGCTCGAGGCGCGCGCCTATCAGGGCTGCGAGGAGGCGACCCAGGGCATGGCGCTCATCCATCGCGGGGTCGGGACTGCGGCGGGAGAGATCGCGACGGTGCGCGTGCATTCGGGTTGCGTCACCGGCGACATCTTCCACTCGCTGCGCTGCGACTGCCGCGCCCAGCTCGAGGCGGCGCTCGAGCGCATCACGAAGACTGCAAACGGCGTGCTCATCTACCTGCCCTATCACGAGGGGCGGGGGATCGGCCTCTTCAAGAAGATCAGAGCCTATGCGCTGCAGGACCGGGGGCTCGACACGGTGGATGCCAACCTCGAGCAGGGGGCGCCGATCGATGCGCGCGACTACGAGTTTGCGGCCCAGATCCTCTCCGACCTCGGGTTCAAGAAGATCCGGCTCATGACCAACAATCCGGCCAAGGTCGATGCGCTCAAGGAGCATGGGATCGACGTCGTCGAGCAGATCTCGCTCATCATCAGTCCGAGCACGCACAACAAGCGCTATCTCGAGACCAAGCGGCGGCGCATGTCGCACAAGTTGTGATTGCTTGCTGACGGACGACGTCTGGCCGTCCCGTCCCTTGCGGTCCGAAAGTGGCCAATTGAGACGTGTTCATTCATTTGCGCGCGAAGGTTGTTGAAAACCATCCGATCTCACCGCATTTTCTCTCGTCCGACCCGACGAATCTGCCATGGTGCAATCACAGATTGCAGTTTGGGGGCGCCGGCATGGGGACATTCATCTTCGGTTTCGCGCTTGGGGTGGTGGCCGGGGCCTGCGCTCTGATCGTTCTCGCCGCCATTCAGCAGGCCTAGAGGGCATTGACGGCGCTACCAGGCGAGGACCGACATTGCGGCTAGCGCGCGCGGCTTGCCGGGCGTGAAGAGCCTGGCGAGCTTCTCGGCAGACAAGCCCTCGTCATCCATCGCCTCGGCACGGTGAATGCCCGAAGCGATGAACAGGGCGTCAAGGCCGGCATTCTCAGCTGCCGCAAGGTCGGTCCGGATTGCGTCGCCGATGGCGAGGACGCGCTCTCGGGCGATCGTCGCATTCCGGATGCGCTCGGCTTCGGCACGGGCTGTGGCGTAGGCCACGGGGTGGGGCTTGCCCGCCCAGAACACGGCGCCGCCCATGCGCTCGTAGAGATCTGCCAAGGCGCCGGCGCAGGGGTAGTGGCGGCCGCCGACGTCGACGACAAGATCGGGATTGGCGCATACGAAGGGTAGCCCGCTGGCATGGGCTGCCTCGAGGAGCGGGCGGTAGTCCTCCGGCGTCTCGTTCACGTCGTCATTGAGGCCGGTGCAGACGAGGGCTTGCGATTGGCCGATCGGCGATGGGCGGGCCTGCGATTTCTCGAAGAAGGCCGCGTCGCGCTCGCGGGGGCCAACATAGTGGACGCGCTCGTAGCCCTTCTCCTCGAGGTGAGCGAGCGCGATCCCTCCCGAGGAAACAATCGTGTCCCAGGCGTCCCGCGGCACCTTGCGCAGGTCGAGCATGGAGGCGACGCGGTGTCCTGGCACGGGCGCGTTCGAGACCAGGACGACCGTGCCGCCCGCCTCGCGAAAGCGGCGCAGAGCGTCGCATGCGGCTTGATAGGCGTTGTGGCCGTCATGGACGACGCCCCAGACGTCGCAGAACAGCACGTCGTAACGGCCGAGCAGATCTCTGGCGTGCTCGAGGATGGCGGGCGGGGAGGGTTCGCTCATGCGGGAAGGGGCGGGCTCTCTTGTCGTCGTCTGGGGCATATATAGTGCGGAAAATCCCAAATCCACGCCCGGATTTGCCTAACGGCCGAGGCGGGTCTCGTCCGGCCTAAAGGATGCAAAACGCTGCCATTTGCCCAATTCTCAAACCGGCCTTGCCTTGGCCCTGCAGAGAAGCGAAAACAGCGTCCCGGATCGGCAAGAGCCATGTGCACCATGAAACAGCTGCCTCGCCTCGCTCTCTTCGCTCTTCTCGTGCTCGCGGTGCCCGCGTCGGCGCGCGCGCCCAGCTTCGCGGAGGTCTGGAATGGCTCCGAGATCGCGTGGCGCGACATGGCAACGGGCGTCAAGGAATCGGTCGCCACCGGAAAGCCGGCGCTGATGGTCTTCCATGCCACCTGGTGCAAGGTTTGCCGGCACTTCCGCGCGATCTTCAAGGACCCCGACATCGTCGCGGCGTCGCGCGACCTGGTCATGATCCTCGTCGACGTCGACAAGGAGCCGGACATCAACGGCGCGTTCGCGCCCGATGGCGGCTACGTGCCGCGCACGGTGTTTCTCAATTCCGAGGGCGACATTCTGCACGACCTCAAAAGCGCCAATCCGCAGTACCGCTATTCCGCCGACGTGGATAAGCCCGACGAGCTGCTCTCGCTCATGCGGCGCGCAAAGGCCGCGACGGCGAAGCCCGCTCACGTGCCGGCGGACGATCGCGCCGATCTCTAGTTCACTCGCTCCTGTGGAAGCGCGGCGCGGCGCATGGCTTGGGACGACCAGATCTTCCGCTATTGCGAGCGCGGCCAGGATGGATCGTTCTGGGCGGAGCCGCTCAATGCGGTGACGAACGGGGCCTTTCTCATCGCCGCCGTGCTTGCCGCCGTCGAGCTCGCGCGTCGGCGCGGGCGCCGCTCCAGCATCGCGGAGACTCTGCTCGTCGCGGTCGTGTTCGTGATCGGGATCGGCAGCTTCCTCTTCCACACCAATGCGACGCGCTGGTCCTCCTACGCGGACACGGTGCCGATCGGCATCTTCATGCTCTCCTATCTTGCTTACGCGCTGCGCCGGTACCTGGCGCTGGGATGGATCTGGATCGCATTGGCGGTCGGCGCTTTCGTCTGGTCGCTCAAACTCGCGGGCAAGGTGCAATGCGGGCCGGGGCTTCTCAGCGTGACGCAGGCGGCGCACGGCCCCTGCCTCAACGGCACGATGGGCTACATGCCGGCCTTCGCGGCGCTCGCCGCAATGTCGCTCGTGCTCGCCGTGCTGCACCATCCCGCATGGCGGTATCTTGCGCTCGCATCCGCCATCCTGCTCGTGTCCATGGGCTTGCGAAGCGTCGATCTCGAGATCTGCGAGCTGACGCGGTTCATGGGCTACCGGGCGGGCACGCATTTCCTGTGGCATGTCCTGAACGCGACGATGCTCTATGTGCTGCTGCTGGCGGCGATCCGCCATGGCGGGCCGCCGCATTCCGAGCGAGGCTAGGACCGGGGCGCGAAGGTGTAGTTAGGGACAGGGCGGGCGGGAGATTGTTTTGGCCCGCCGGGCAGCGCATAAAGATGCCCGCTCTCTTCAGCTCAGCGGACGTGGTGGAACTGGTAGACACACAGGACTTAAAATCCTGAGGGGGCGACCCCGTGAGGGTTCGAGTCCCTCCGTCCGCACCAAGCTTTTTTCCGCTTGGCATGTTGAGGTTCGAGCGGAGGCTTCCCGCCTCATATCCGGAGCCGAAGCGCGTGCCCTTTACCATGCATGCCGACATCCCTTAGATTGCTTCGACAGCTCAATTGCGCAGCCGAGCGTTGGGGGATGTTTCATCATGCGGATTTTCCTTTCTTACGCCAATGAGCAAAAGCATCTCGCGGAGCCCATCGCATTCTCGCTCAGGAGCAGCGGACACAGCGTCTTCTTGGACAAGGACGACCTTCCCGCGGGACGCAGCTACGATGACCAGATCTACGAGGCGATACGCGAATCGGACGTTCTCGTCTTCTTGATCAGCCCTGCGTCCGTGAGCAAGGGGCGCTACACGCTGAGCGAGCTCGAGATCGCCAGGCGCGCCTGGCTTCATCCTGCCAATCGGGTGGTTCCGGTGCTCGTGGAGCAAACCGACCTGTCGCTCGTTCCGAGCTTCCTCAAGGGCGTTACCATCCTAGAGCCGCAAGGCAATCTCGTAGCGGATGTAAGAGCGGCGGTTGAAAGCCTGCATGAAACTCACCGCGCGCCTGCTCCAGCAATACAATCATCCTTGCAGGCGGCCGGACTTGCGGCCTTGATCTTTGTCTTGATCATCATGGCTGCCGTCATGGTTCTTTATGTGATGTTCGGCGAGAATTACGAAGCCGGCTATGTGGAAAGGGTTTTGCTGGTTACGCTCGCGGTCGGCTTGCCGATATGCGTGGTGCTTTGGGTCTGGGGTCCGGTACGCTCTTGGAAAGTAATGCTGCCGATGGTTACTCTGTTCCCGTTGGTTTTCATCGGGACCGGCAGCGACGTCAATCCGATGTTTGCAGCATTTGCGACGCAGCAGATCGATAGCGCTGCTTTGGGCCTGCTATCACCGGCAGACAGTCAAGGGGGCAGCTCGACCAAGGCCCCCGAGTTGAACGATCAGCAGAAGAAGACACTCGAGCAGATCGAGTCCGCCAACAAGCTTGCCAAGCGATATACTGCGACCATGGGCGGGGCGGTCATGGGGTTGGGCCTTGTCGTTTTCCTTCTGGCTGGCGCCGCCATGGCTGCTCCCGCGCTTCGCAGCGTGCCGTGCTGGGTCTCTTCAGTTGTTCTTGGGTCTCTCAGCATGGGTCTTTTCAGCTTCATCGCATTTGAGTTGGCAGGTCCAGATACCAGCAACAATGCGCTCGGGTTGATCATGATGCTGGATGTCACTCTCTGGGTCGCAATATCCGGAGGGCTGATTGGCTACTGGCTGGCGCGCGGGCGAACCAGATATCGGCCGGCATAGTCTCAGGGCGACGCCGCGGCGAGGTGTCCGTCGGGGACGACACCCAAGAGCGGCGCAATGCGCTCGATGACGCGCGCGGCGGTCGGCGCGGCGTTCATGCCGGCGAGTATCTCGCCTGAGGTCTCCTGATTTCCCTTAGGCTCGAACAGCGAGACGAGGACGAGGTATCTCGGCTTCTCCATGGGAAAGGCGGCGAGGAACGAGGCGATGACCGCCTTCTCGCGATAGCCGCCGCGGCCCGGCATCTCGGCAGTGCCTGTCTTGCCGCCGACGCGGTAGCCCGGCACCTCGGCGCGCTTGCCGGTGCCGCGCGCATCGGTGACGTTGCGGCGCAGGAGGTCGTTGATTTTCAGGCTCGTCTCGGGAGAGACGACGCGCGGGCGATCGGGCCGGGCATCGCCGAGGCGGCGCAGGAACGTGGGCTCGACGCGCGTCCCGCCGTTGACGAGCGCGGCAACGGCGGCCGCAAACTGGATCGGGGCGACGGCGAGCCCGTGGCCGTAGGCGACCGTGATCTGCTCGGTGCGCTCGAAGCGCTGGGGTGCGATCGGCGCGGCGACGGGGCCAAGCTCGGTCTTCATAGGCGCGAGCAGTCCGAGCTCCCTGAGAAAGCTTTGCTGACGGGCGGCGCCCGCGTCGAGTGCGAGGAGCGCGGCACCGATGTTCGAGGAGTGAATGAAGACCTCGGCCACGCTCAAGGGCCGGCTCGAGGGGTGGGTGTCGGTGATCGTGAAGCGGCCGGCGGCGAGCGGCTGGGTCACGTCGATCATGGCGTCGAGGTTCGTCTTGCCGCCGTCGAGGGCCATGGCGAGGGTGACGATCTTCCAGACGGAGCCGAGCTCGTAGGCGCCGCCCGAAATCTTGTCGATGCGGTCGCGCTCGAGGCTTTCGCCCGGCCGTGACGGATCGATGCCCGGCAGGGATGCGGCGGCGAGCATCTCGCCGGTTGTGACATCCATGACGAGGCCGGCGGCACCCTTGGCCTCGTAGCGGCGCATGGCGGAGGCGAGCTCGTCCTCGAGGCTGTGCTCGACGCCGATGTCGAGGGAAAGGCGCACGGCGGCATCGGCTGACAGCGTTGCGGCGTGGACGGCCTCGACGCCGACGGCGTCGTCGATGTGACGCTCGATGCCGGCGACGCCGCGGTTGTCGACGTTGACGGTGCCGATCACATGACCCGCGAGTCGCCCCAATGGATAGGCGCGGCGAAGCTCGTCGCGAAAGGCGAGGCCGGGCAACCCGAAATCATGCACCGATTGGGCTATCTTCGGCGACAGGCCGCGGCGAATCCAGGCGAAGCGGCGGGTGCGATCCTCGAGAGTGCGGCGCAGCTCGCTCTCGTCGAGGCCGGGGAGCACGGACGAGAGCTTCTCGACGACCTCATCGCGGTTCTGTACGCGCGAGGGATCGGCGAAAAGCGACGGCATCTCGACGTCGGTCGCGAGCAGGCGGCCGTCGTGATCGACGATGTCGGGGCGGGCGAAGCTCTGGGCCAGCGGCTCGCTCATGCTCGCCACGATGTCGCTGCCGCCGCTCAGGGCGAGGCGGACGAGCTGGCCGCCGACGACGGCGAAGGCGAGACCCATACCCAAGATGACAGCCGTGGTTCGCCGATGCGGCGGGCGGGAGCGCTCACGCGCGGACGCTCGCGGCCTTGAGCCAGGCGCGCCGGGCGTGATGGTGACGGCAGCCGACATGGCGCTCCTACCGGCCCGTCGATCCGGTGGTCACGCCTGCGGTCGCGGCGTCGGACGCGAGCTGCTTCTCAGTGGGTGGCTGCAGACCTATCGATCGCGCCAGGGGCTCAATGCGCTCGGGGCGTGCGAGATGCGCGCGATCCGCCTTGAGGACGGCGATGTCGGAACGAGCCTCATCCGCCAAGCGCTCCTGGGCCTGCACGCGGGCTTCGAGACGGCGCGTGTCGTAATTCAGGCCATAGAGGAGGAAGGCGCTCGAGAGTGTTAGAAAGGCCGCAGAAATCGTGAGCAAGCGCATCGGAACTCTCACATCGACTAGTACCCAGACCGTACGGCGGAGCGGCGCGCTAACCCCTCGGTGGTGCCGGCCAAGGCGGGGCGGCGGTTCTCTCTCCGGCTCTGAGCCGCGCAGAGCGCGCACGCGGGTTTACGTCCACTTCACCTTTAGAAGGTGTTAACGGACGAGAGTTAACAATTCGGAAACTCGGGGGCGTGGCGGGCGAAGAATCCTGCGGCAGGTGCCGCGAGGCGTGCGTCTCCTTGCCGGAGCGCGTCTTGAGGAAGCGCTTCGCGATGCGGTCCTCGAGCGAATGGAACGTGACGACGACGAGGCGGCCGCCAGGCTTCAAGAGCTGCTCGGCCGCGGAAAGCGCGCGCTCGAGCTCGCCGAGCTCGTCGTTGACGTGAATGCGAAGCGCCTGGAAAGTCCGCGTCGCGGGGTGGCGGCCATCCTCCTTGCGCCCGCGAAATACCTTTGAAACCAGGTCGGCCAGCTCGCGCGTGCGGGTGAAGGGTGATTCGTTGCGACGCGCGATGATGGCGCGGGCAATGGCGCGCGAGCGGCGCTCGTCGCCGAGCTCATAGATGATGTCGGCGAGCTCCTCTTCCTCATATGTGTTGAGGACGTCGGCGGCAGAGGGCCCTTCGCGCGACATGCGCATGTCGAGGGGCCCGTCGGACTGGAAAGAGAAGCCGCGTTCGGCTTCGTCGAGCTGCATCGAGGAGACGCCGAGGTCGAGGACGATGCCGTCGACGGATTCTAGCCTGAGCGCGGCGCAAACGGCCTGCATATTGCCGAACGGCTCGTGGACGAGCGTGAGACGGGGGGCGAACTCCTCGACGAGCGCCTGGCCGCCCGCGATGGCGTCGGGATCGCGGTCGAGCGCGATCAGGCGGCAGTTTGCGGCCTCTAGTATGGCGCGGGTGTAGCCACCGGCGCCGAAGGTGGCGTCAATGTAGGTCTCGCCGTCCGCCGGCCGCAGCGTCGCCAGGACCTCCGAGAGCAGCACGGGAATGTGCCTCTCCCGCACACCGCGGTGCTCCGGTTCCCGGCCGGATCCGCGGCGGGGCGTCATTCCCGTGCTCCCTCGTCGCCGCCGTCACCGGAACGGCGGCCGCTCCCCGCGCCGAAAAGCTGTCGATGCTCGTGGGCCTTTGCCCGAGCCTTGGCCCGGCGCTCGTCGAAGGCTTGAGGGGCCCACATCTGAAACTTGTCGCCAAGGCCGACAAAAGTGACCTGGTCTCGAAGGCCGGCGTGGCTGCGAAGCCCTTCAGGAAGGACGATGCGCCCGTCGCCGTCGATGGCGAGAACCTGGACGTCGCCATAGAGCGCGACAGAGAGCTCGTCGCGCTCGTCCGAATAGTCCGGCAGACCTGCGAGAAGCCCATCGATCTTCTGCGCAAGTCTCTCGCCGCCAGCATCAAGTGCCGGAGCGTCGAGCGAGGGGTAGCAGTAAATGCCGCCAGCGCTTCCCTGGGTGTAGCCGTCGCGCTCGAGGACGGCGCGGAAGGGAGCTGGAATTGAGACTCGGCCCTTGGCGTCGATCTTGTTCGTGAATGTCGAGACAAAGCGGTCCATCCCCCGTTCCGAACCTCGTCTTCCGAACGCAACTCTCAACGCCCATCAACACGGCCCGGCACCCGCTTCGGCGCACAGGCTTCGTCCAAAAAACCCGACCGCTCCGGGCGGGGCCGTGGCAGTCGCTCTCACCTCGGCCCTCTCTCAAGGGAGGCGCCACACCACGGTCCCTTGCCCGGTGCGGACGGGCATTCATGGGATGCCATGGTTTGTTATGGGCGTCAATGGATCGTTAAGGAATTAGGCGGGGTGAGACTGGTTCTCCACAGAGCCGGCATAACCCGCCGTGCTGTTGCCGAAGCCGGCACCCGCCCGGCAGCTCGCGGCCTGCAAAGGCGCCGCTTTTTGCTTTGCCGGAGACGTCGGGGCCGATAGAGGTCGAGCCGATGCCGCACTCGAGAGGGGACGCCAATTTGTGGACTGCTGCGGGCAAGGTCGGGTGGCGCTGGCTCTGGCTCGCATTGGCCGTCCTGGCGGCGGTCCCGGCACGCGCAACCCAGGCCTATGCCCAGGGCTATCGGACAGAAGTCGCGGCCCCGCACGGGGAGCCGATCACGCTTTATGCCGAGGAGACGGGCGAAGGGCCGCCGATGCTTCTCATCCACGGCCTCGGCGAATCGACATTCACATGGCGCAAGATCGCTCCCGCGCTTTCCGCGACGCATCGTGTCATCGTGCTCGACCTCAAGGGCTTCGGGCGCTCGGACAAACCGCTCGATCAGGCCTATTCCGCCGATCATCAGGCGGCGCTGGTTGCGGCCTTCATGGAGAAGCGCGGGCTCAAGGATGTCGTGGTCGTCGGGCACTCGTTCGGCGGCACGGTCGCGCTCAGAACCGCCCTCATTCCAAGCGTGCGAGAGGCAGGGCGAATCCGCCGCCTCGTCATCATCAGCGCGCCGGCGCTGCCGGGCTCGGTGGCCTCGCACTTGCGCGTGGTCGATATCCCGGCCGTGCCCGAAGCGCTCGCGGCCGCACTTCCGCCCGAGATGATGGCGCGGCTGCTCTTGCGTGAAGCCAGGGGCGGTGTAAGCAACATCCCGGACGAGGACATCAAGGGCTATGCTGCGCCCTACTACGAGATGGCCGCCAAGCACGCGTTTCTGGTGACGGCGCGCTCGATCGTGGCCGAGACGGGAGAAGAGATTTCCGCCCGCTATCGCACGATCTCGCAGCCAACTTTGGTCATCTGGTGCCGCAAGGATCAGGTTGTGCCACTCAGAGCCGGCAAGCGGCTAAGGCGGACCTTGCCCAATGCGCGGATTGCAGTCCTGGAGAGCTGCCATCATCTGCCGCAGGATGAGAGACCGGCAGCGCTCGTCGAACTCATCCGCGGTTTTGCGGGTAATTAGCGCTATTGGCCGGTCCAAGGCGAGAGCGGCTTGAGCAAGGGAGCACCTTGCACTACGTCTCGCGTGCGCTATGCCAGCATCCGCGCGGTGATCGAAACAAAGAAGGGGAATGAAAACAGATGGCTGACGTGCGTTCCATGTGCGCCATCGGCATGAGCGGACAGCTCGGCCTCAACGGCGAGCTGCCGTGGGAGGGCGATCCGCGCCCAGAGTTCAAGGCCGACGTTGCGCGGTTCTTCGACATGACGCGCGGGCACGTGCTGATCGCGGGGCCGAAGACGATCGGCGCCGTGCCGAGGTTCGCCTACGAGGACCGAACGATCATGGTGATCCGCTCGTCCATGAACCCCGACGACGTGCTGGCGCAGTTCGAGGGGCGCGTCGTGTTCGTCGGCGGCGGCCCGCCGGTGTGGGATGTCTACGCGCCTTTCATCAAGCACTGGGACATCACGCGGTTGCCCTATAGCGGGCCCGCGGACCGCTGGTTCGATCCGAAATGGCTGGCCGCCGGAAGCAATCCCGAGGTGCTGACGCGCTAAGGTCTTTCCGATTCTCATGGTCTCTCGGAAAGACCTAGCTTTGCTTATTCGTGCTTCCTACCGGAAAACCGGTTCCCACTTTTCCGGAAGCACTCTTGTCACGCGTCAGTCGTCGCAGTCGATCTTCTCGTAGAAGCGCCCGCGCCGCCACTTGCGCTTGATCTCGCAATCGCCAAAGTAGTTGGGTTGACCACCGGGATAGCCCGAGCGAAAGCCGCCACGGTCATAGACCTCATAGGGAAGGATGGCGCGCGGCCTGTAGTAAAGCGGGCGGGCCCAACGTGGCGGGTAGAAGCCCGCATAGTACTCGGCGGGTCCTTGGTAATAGGCGCCGTATTCGTCGCCGTAGACGTCGCCATCGACCCAGTCGTCACCCTCGTCAAAGTCGCCGCCCGCCAGAACCGGCGAGGCGAACAGCATGGTCGCAGCAAGTGCTGCAAGAGCGATCCTCATGATACGCAACCTCCACATCACCGAAGGCAGACGCACATGAGGCACCCGATGCTGCGCTCTGTCAAAGCCTTCGGGGGATGATGGTAGACATCAGTCCCTTACGGCCCATTAAACAGAGCGCAGCGGGCTCTTGGCGCTCGGGTCTTTCAGGCGGAAAGACCCTAGGCTTTTGTCCTGTCGTGCTTCTTATCGGAAAACCGGTTCCCATCCCGGATCGTCGTCGTCCGTGCGGAGCACGGCTTCGCCAAGACACCATGACGCCGGGAAAGGCCTTTTCCGGAAGCGCTCTAGTCGCGCGGGCCGCGGCAGCGGATGGTTTCCTTGTAGTCGCCGTCGCGCTCCCAATGGCGCTCGATCTTGCACGGGCCGTCGCGGAACTCCTCGCGGACGTCGCGGCCGAGGTGGGCGTAGTGGGCATAGATCCTCTCGTAGAGCGACCTCGGCGGGGGAGCACCGACAGCGGGGTCAGCGTCCGGAGGGAGGCTCTCGTTGCCGGCAAATGCAGCCGCGGAACCGGCCAGGAGCGCGGCGGCGATCGGGATGATCAGGGGGTTCAGGGATTTTTTCATTGGAATTTCAATCCTCACGCTTGTTTACATGGTGAATTCGATGGGTGGGCTCATGCCGGGCTTAGTGGCCAATCATGACAGAAGTGCGCACGCACTTCGTGGCGCGGCCGGCGATGGGACATTGCCACAAGCACGCAACGCGCTCGTGCCGCCATTGGTCGCATGATGAAGGTGATCTTCCCGCGCGGCAGGCTTCGCGCCGCAAGGCGCTGGATTGCGCGAGGGGTAGTTTGCCAGCCGGCCTGTAAGCCGGGTTCTGTCTGGGCCCCGGATCAAGTCCGGGGCTCGAGACGGCCATTCATCTGGGACGCCGATTGCTCGGCGCCTCAAGCAACCAACCCGGGCGGCGGGTCCGAAAGCGGACTTGCGTCTCCGGTTTCCCGGTCCGCAGGCCACCCCTATTTGGTCTTGCTCCGGGTGGGGTTTGCCGTGCCGCTGCTGTTGCCAGAAGCGCGGTGCGCTCTTACCGCACCGTTTCACCCTTACCGCGTTCGGCCGAGGCCTCCCGAGGCGGTCTATTTTCTGTGGCACTTTCCCTGGGGTCGCCCCCGGCGGCCGTTAGCCGTCACCCTGCTTCCATGGAGCCCGGACTTTCCTCCACCGGTGCGCAAGAATGGGCCATAGACGCCCGCACACCGGCAGCGGCCGTCCGGCCAGCTGGCTTCCCACATAAGGGGGAGCAGGCCGGCAGGGTCAAGAGCCGAACGGCGAAGTCCGTGAATAAAGTGCTCTGGCAAGCCTCAGAAGATGAAGTCGTCGGCTTCGAGGTCCTCGACGTCGACGCCTTCCAGCGTCAGCGTGCCCTCGCCCATGTCGATCACGGCATCGGCGCCGATCTGGTCGGCGGCGGCCAAGAGCTCATCGAAATCAGCGCCGGCGAACTTGTCCGTGCGCGAGAGATCGATCTTGTCCATGCCGGGGCGGAAATCGGTGATGAAATCCAGATCGTCGGACTTGCGGCCGCTGTCGTAGACGAACACGTCGGCATCGAACTGGACGGCACGGCCCTCGTGCGCCAGGAGGCCCCACGGCAAGGCGTCGCCTCTCACAGGCGCGCGCGCCGGGACGCGCCTCAGCGAGGGATGGCGGGGCGGATTGCGCGCGATTTGAGAGTGGGTGCGCAGCGCGTTCGAACGCAACATAGGTCTGGCCTTTCCTGTCAGTCACTTTCGCTCGGCTGGTCCGATCGCGGCCGCCGTTGTCGCCAGATTGGCCCGGAGAACGAAAGCGATCTGTTCCCGGCGTAACAGGCCTGGAAGCGCCCGAAAATGAAGAAGAATTCATGCTGTGGCGGGCGTGATCCTGCTTAGAAATAGGGGCCGCTGGGGAGCGCGGAAGTGTTCAATGGACCGGAGGTGGTATGCAGTTCAGCACCCTCAGAAGCGGAATTGCGCTGCGCCTCGCGGCTGGGCTGGCCCTCGTCGGCGTTCTCATTCTTTCAGCCTCGTTCGCACCCAACGCGCATGCGGAGGCGACCAAGCCCTCCGCCGCTGTTTTCGACGAGGCGTGGCGGCTCGTGCGCGACAACTTCTACGACCGCACCCTCAAAGGGCTCGACTGGGACAAGGTCGGCGAGGCTCACCGGCGCGACTATCTCGCGGCGAGCACCGACAAGGAGCGCTCAGCCGCGATCAACGCGATGCTGAAAGAGCTCGGCGCGTCGCACATGATGCATGCGACCAAGGCGAACCCCGCGTACTACCAGCTTACCGACATCTTTTCGTGGGGCCTCAGGAACGATCTGCCGCGCTACTTTCCGGACGGGAAGATCTCATATCCGGGGATCGGTATCTTCACGCGCGACGTCGACGGCAAGACCTTCGTCTCGGGCGTTCTCGCCGGACTGCCCGGCGACAAGGGCGGGCTCAAGGTCGGAGACGAGCTCATCTCGGTCGACGGCACGCCGTTCGAGCCGGTGGACTCTTTCCGAGATAAGATCGGCGCGAGCGTTCTCGTCTCAGTCCGCCGCGAGTCGCAAGGCCCCGAGGTGTCGCTCTCGGTGATGCCCGAGCAACTGGCGCCCGGCAAGGCATTCGAGGCGTCCATCCGCGACGGCGCGCGCATCATCGAGGCGGGCGGGCGGCGCATCGGCTACATCCGCATCTGGTCCTACGCGAGCCAGCGCTATCAGGGCGCGCTCGAGGCCGAGCTCGCGACGGGCAAGCTCAAGGATGCGGACGCTCTGATCTGGGATCTGCGCGACGGATGGGGCGGGGCGCAGGCCGAGTATCTCGACATCTTCAATCCGCGCGGCCCTGACATGCAGCTGACGGACCGCGACGGCTCGGCGTCGGTCGCGGCCTTCAAGTGGCGCAAGCCCGTGGCATTGCTGATCAACGGCGGCACGCGCAGCGGCAAGGAGGTTCTGACCTACGGCTTCAAGAAGTATGGCTTCGGCGAGGTCGTAGGCGAGCGGACGGCCGGCGCGCTGCTCGCGGGGCGCGGGTTTCTATTGTCGGACGGCAGCTTCCTCATGGTGGCCGTCAACGATGTCAGCGTCGACGGCGAGCGGCTCGAGGGCAAGGGCGTCGAGCCCTCGATCGAGGTGCCATTCGACCTCCGCTATGCCGCCGGGCGGGACCCACAGCTCGACAAGGCGGTCGAGATTCTGGTCGCCGCGCCGCGGGGGTAAATTGCCAGCGCGCAGTGATGTGGCTCGTCATCCTCGAGCACGCGAGCCCAATTGCGAGCGTGCTCGGGGATCCAGCGTAAATCTCGTCAAAGACACGAAAGTCTCAATGGGCCTTCGGCGGTTCTTAGTTGCCCGCCTCCGGCAGGACCGCTTGATCCCCGCCTCGCTCGAGCCAAGCGCTCTCGTTCGGCGAGGATGACGGAGAATCCAGGCGGAGTGGGTCTATTTGCTCTTGCGGCGGCGGTTGGCGAGGGCCGCGGCTTCGCGGGTCAGGCCACGTTGTTTTTTGGCGGACGAGGCAGACTTGCTCGGCTTGTTGATCTTGCGCCGCTTGGCCTTCACCTCGACCTCGCTTTGCGGCTTGGCACTGGCGGTGCGCTGGCCGATAGCGATGAGGCGCGCGACGCGCTCGGCGGCATCCTGCAGATACTGACGCGATTTCTTGATCGCGACCTCGAGCGCCATGGCATTCGGCGTCGCCGATTCTAGGCCGTCGATGCCGTGGGCGAAGACGCCGCCGGCATCATCCGCCAGTCCGCCGCCAATCGCGACCACGGGCACGCCGAACTTGCGGGCGGCGGCCGCGACGCCCGAAGGTGTCTTGCCGAATGCGGTCTGGAAGTCGACGCGGCCCTCGCCTGTGATGGCGAGATCGGCGCCCTGCATGTGATCCTCGAGGCGTGTCGCGGCGACGACGAGCTCGACGCCGCGCTTCAGCGTGGCGTTGGTGAAGGCGATGAGGCCGCCGCCCAAGCCGCCGCCAGCGCCGGCGCCCGGCGTGTCGGCGATGTCGACGCCGAGGTCGCGCCTGATGACCGAGGCGAAGTGAGCAAGCGACTTTTCGAGATGCGCAACCATCTCGGGCGTCGCGCCCTTCTGAGGCCCGTATACGTGCGAGGCGCCCTTCTCTCCGACCAGCGGGTTGGTGACGTCGCAGGCGACGCTCATGCGAACGCGCGCGAGGCCCGGATTGACCCATCGCATGTCGATCGCGGTGACATCTCCCAGCCTGCCGCCGCCGAGCGGCTCGACGATCGGCGCGCCGGAAGCATCGAGGAAGCGCACGCCGAGCGCCTGGGCAAGGCCTGCGCCGGCGTCATTCGTCGCCGAGCCGCCGAGGCCGATGATGATCTCCTCGACGCCGCGGTGAATGGCGTCGACGATGAGCTGGCCGGTGCCGAAGGTGGATGCGGCAAGGGGGTTGCGCTCGGGCTTTGGAACGAGCGGCAGGCCGGAGGCCTCCGCCATCTCGATCACGGCCGTGCGTCCGCCGCCGAGAAGCCCATAGGAAGCGATGATCTTGGCGCCGAGCGGTCCCAGCACGCCGCACTGCACGATCTCGCCGCCGGTGGCGTCGACGAGCGACTGGACGGTCCCTTCGCCGCCGTCGGCCATGGGAACCTTGACGCACTCGGCGTCAGGCCAAACGCGCTTAAGGCCGGCCTCGATCTCGCTCGCCACCTCGAGAGACGTCAGGTTCTCTTTGAAACTGTCCGGGGCGATGACGATTTTCATCGGCCGTTTTCCCTTTTATTTACGCAAGCGCGGGCCCGCGTCCCCCGTCCTTCCTGGCTCGCGCCCGAGCCGGCCCGGCACAATGCTACACGGGGACGCCTTAAAGCCAGAGTGTGAGCCCGCGACACAAGTTCTCGGCATGCTTAATGACGGTTAAAGGGCCGCGCCGCGTCGGGCCGGAGGCGGCCGTCAGGCGAGAGGAAGCGCGGCGACAAGGCGGGCGAGGGTGTCTCTCGTCGAGCGGTCGAGGCGGCCGTCGGGGCGGGCGGGGCGGAAGTGGAGCTGGAAGGCGCGTACAACCGAACGTGTCGCCTCGTCGAAAATGCCATGTGTTTCGACGCCATAGCCGTAGGCGGCGAGGAGCATCTGGGCCTCGGCGATCGCCGGTCCGTCCTCCTCTAGCCCCGGGCCGCCCACCTCGAGCGGTGACGGGGGCACCCAGTGGCCGACGCCGGCTGCGGCGAGGCCGGCCCAGTCGAATTTCTCACCGGGATCAATCTTGCGGGCGGGCGCCACATCCGAGTGGGCGAGGACGCGCGCCGCGGGGATGGCGTGGCGGGCGATGATGTCCTTGGAGAGCGCAATGATGGCGCGCATTTGCGTCTCGGAAAAATCCGGGTACCCGCCCTGGTGGCCGGGGTTCTGAATCTCGATGCCGATGGAGGCCGAGTTGATGTCGGTCTCGCCCGCCCAGAACGAGACCCCTGCGTGCCAGGCGCGATCGCGCTCGGCGACCATTTGTGTGATCCGTCCATCCTCATCGACGACGTAGTGGCAGGACACATTGCAGTCGGTGCGCGACAGGACCTCGATCGCCTTGGCTGCGGTCGGAAGGCCCGTGTAGTGGAGAAGGAGTATCGTCGGCTTCTTGCCGCCGATGCGCGGCTCGATGTTTGGCGAAGGGTGGAGGTTGCCGACGAGCGGACTGTCGGGCTCCTTGAGCGTGTCGATCACGCGCCTTTCTCCATCGCGCGCTCCTTCAGGATCGCCTCGTAAGCGGCATTGATGGTTGCGAGCTTGGCGGTCGCGGCCTTGACGAGCGGCGGCTGTGCGCCGGCGGCGATCAGCTTGTCGGGATGCAGCTCGGTGACAAGCTTGCGGAAGTGCCCCTTGATCTCGGTATCTGATGCGTCAGGAGCGATGCCCAGAATCTCATAGGGGCTCTCGGAATCGCGCACGAACATGGCGCGCATCCTGCGGAACTCGGCACTGCTCAAGCCGAACTTCTCGGCGACGGTGCGCAGGAACTCGTCCTCGGCGGGGTGGAGTATGCCGTCGGAGCAGGCGACATAGATCAGGCATTCGAGCACGCATCGGGTGGTCTCGGGCTCGTCGCGGAGGAGGCGGGCGATGCGCTCGGCGTAGGCCTCGAAGCCCGAGGTGTCCTGCTTGGCGAGATCGTAGAGCCGCCTTACTCGCGCCACGTCCTCGGGCGGCGTCTCGAGGAAGCGCTCGAAGGCATCCCTTTCAATGAGGACGGCGACGCCGTCAGCCTTCGCCATCTTGGCGGCAAGGGCCACGAACGCGCTCGTGAAAGCCGCGCTTTGATGCGGCGGGCTCGCGCGAAACAGCTTGTCGAGGCCGAGGCGGCCGAGCAGCTCCGCCACGGCGGCGCGTGCGCCGGCGTTGGCGCCGAGACCCATGGCGTTCGTAATCTTCTCCCAGACCATGGCTACCCATACCTGCTTTGGCGCAGGCATTGAAGACCGGCGTTGGTTTGTGCTTTCGTCCGAGGTCCCGACCTTGGACGGCGCCGCCGGTATCTCCCGAATCCTTGCGAGTGAAGATGGCGGAAAGCGGCAAGTGGCAGTTCTGGATCGATCGCGGGGGCACGTTTACCGATATTGTCGCCCGCGCGCCCGACGGGGGGCTCATCACGCGCAAGCTGCTTTCGGTGGCGCCCGGCGCCTATGACGACGCGGCACTCGCGGGAATCCGGGAAATAATCGGAGCGCCGGCCGGCGGACCCATCCCGGCGGAGCGGATCGGAAGCGTGAAGATGGGGACCACGGTCGCGACCAATGCTCTTCTCGAGCGCAAGGGCCGACCGACGCTGCTTGTCATCACGCGCGGGTTCGGGGATCAGCTCGAGATCGGGAATCAGGCGCGGCCCGACATATTTGCGCGACGCATCATCAAGCCGGACATGCTCTACGCGCGGGTCGTCGAGGCGCACGAGCGTGTGCGCGCCGACGGGACGGTTGAGGCTTCGCTCGATGACGCCCTGCTCAAGCGCGAGCTTGAGTGCGCGATCGGAGACGGGATCGACAGCGTCGCGATCGTCTTCATGCACGCCTACGCGTACCCGGAGCACGAGCGGCGGGCATCGGCTCTCGCGCGCGAAGCTGGCTTCTCGCAGATCTCGGTCAGCCATGAGGTCTCGCCGCTCATCCGGATCGTGGGGCGCGGGGATACAACTGTCGCGGATGCCTATTTGTCGCCGGTGCTCAAAGGCTATGTCGGCAAGGTGGCTGCGGCGCTCGCTTCTCCCTCTCCCCGTAAGTCACGGGGAGAGGGAAGGGGTGAGGGGCAGCAACGGGCCGCAGCGATAGTTTCTGCCCCTCACCCTAACCCTCTCCCCACAAGTGTGGGGAGAGGGGATGGGGGACCGCAACTACTCTTCATGGCGTCGTCGGGCGGGCTCAAGTCGGCGGGGTTCTTTCACGGGCGCGACGCGATTCTTTCGGGGCCGGCGGGCGGCGTGGTCGGCATGGCGGAAACGGCGCGTGCGGCGGGCTTCGAGCGCGTCATCGGTTTCGATATGGGTGGAACGTCGACGGATGTCGCGCATTTCGCGGGCGAGTACGAGCGGCGCTTTGAGACCGAGGTGGCGGGCGTGCGTCTCAGAACGCCGATGCTTGCCATTCACACGGTCGCGGCGGGCGGTGGATCGATCCTCACGTTCGACGGCAGCCGTCTTCGCGCCGGACCTCAGAGCGCGGGCTCCGATCCAGGTCCCCTCTGCTACCGGCGCGGGGGGCCGCTCACGATCACCGACGCCAACGTGATGACCGGCAAGCTCATCCCGCAATTCTTTCCGGCCGTGTTCGGGCCGGGGCGTGACGAGGCGCTCGACGAGGCGGCAGTGCGAGCGGCATTCGCGGCGCTCGCAGCCGAGATCGGCGACGGGCGCGCGCCGGAAGCTGTCGCGGACGGCTTCATTCGCATCGCAGTCGAGAACATGGCGAACGCCATCAAGAAGATCTCGGTCGAGCGCGGCTACGACGTGACGCGCTATGCGCTCAACTGCTTCGGCTCGGCTGGCGGGCAGCATGCCTGCCTCATCGCCGACACGCTCGGGATCGAGACGGTGCTCATTCATCCGCTGTCAGGGCTGCTCTCGGCGTACGGCATCGGGCTCGCGAAGCTGCGTGCGAGCCGTGAGCAGTCGGTCGAGGTCGCGCTTGACGACGCGGCCATGCGCGAGATCGAGAGCCGTGCGTGGTCGCTCGGCAACGAGGTGACCGAGGAGCTGCTCGATCAGGGTGTCGCGCACGACGACATCGCAATCACGAGCACGCTGCATCTGCGCTACGAGGGCACGGATACGGCGCTTCCGGTTCTGCTTTCGGAGCCTGACCTCATGACGCGGGATTTCGAGGCCGCGCACCGCCTGCGGTTCGGCTTCGTCTCGCCGGAGAAGCGCGTCTTTGCTGCGCACATTGAGATTGAGGCGGCGGGGGGCGGACTTGATCCGGCCGACGTCAATTCCCTCCCTCCTGGTTGGGCACACCCTGGTGGGGCAAAAGGGGGAAGGGAGGCGAGGCGGTTCTACTCACGCGGGACGTGGCATGAGGGGTTTGTGCTTCTGCGCGAGAGGCTTGCGATCGGCGAGCGGGTTACAGGCCCCGCGCTCGTGATCGAGCCGCATCAGACGGTCGTGGTCGAGGACGGCTGGCGGCTAGAGGTCACGGAAAGAAACGATCTTGTCTTGTCGCGTGTCGTGCCGCGGCGGCGGGAAGCGCTCGGCACCAAGCCCGATCCCGTGCTGCTCGAGGTCTTCAACAATCTCTTCATGGCGATTGCCGAGCAGATGGGAGAGGCACTGCGGCTAACAGCGCAGTCGGTCAATATCAAGGAACGGCTCGACTTCTCGTGCGCGGTGTTCGACGGCCAAGGCAACCTCGTCGCCAACGCTCCGCACATGCCGGTGCACCTCGGCAGCATGGATCGCTCCGTCGAGAGCGTCATTCGCGAAAAGGAGGGCGGGATGCGTCCGGGCGACGTGTTCATGCTCAACGCCCCATACAACGGCGGCACGCATCTCCCGGATATCACGGTGGTGACGCCCGTCTTCGACGCGGGCGGGAGCGAGATCGTCTTCTACGTCGCGAGCCGCGGACATCACGCCGATGTCGGTGGCATCGCGCCGGGCTCCATGAGCCCGCTGGCGAAGACGATCGAGGAGGAGGGCGTCTATATCGATTGCTTCACGCTGGTCGAGTGCGGTCGCTTCCGCGAGGCGGAGACGCTGGCTCTCCTCAAGGGAGCCAAATACCCGGCGCGCAACCCGGCGCAGAACATTGCCGACCTCAAGGCCCAGGTCGCGGCCAACGCGCGCGGGCAAGCGGAGCTTGCCAAGATGGTCGCCGAGCACGGGCTCGATGTCGTGCGCGCCTACATGGGGCATGTGCAGGACAACGCAGAGGAAGCGGTGCGCCGTCTCATCTCGCGGCTCGAGGACGGCCACTTTCGGGTCGAGACGGATGATGGTTGGGCGGTCGAGGTCAAGATCACCGTTGACCGCGAGCGGCGAACGGCAAGGGTGGACTTCACCGGCACGTCGGCTGCAGTAAGCACGAATTTCAACGCTCCGGAGCCAGTGACGCGTGCCGCCGTGCTCTACGTATTCCGCGTCATGGTCGACGAGCCCATTCCAATGAACGCCGGATGCCTGCGGCCGATCGAGATCGCGATCCCCGACGGGTCGATCCTGAAGCCGCGCTACCCGGCGGCGGTGGTCGCCGGCAACGTGGAGACGAGCCAGATCGTCACCAACGCGCTGTTCGCGGCTCTCGGCGGCCTCGGCTCGGCGCAGGGGACGATGAACAACCTCACCTTCGGCAACGCGCGCGTTCAGTACTACGAGACGATCTGCTCGGGCTCGCCGGCAGGCCTCGACGGCAAGGGGCAGGGCTTCGACGGCAGCGCGGCGGTGCACGTGCACATGACCAACACGCGGCTCACGGACCCGGAGGTGCTCGAGCTGCGCTACCCGGTCCTGGTCGAAGAATTCTCGATCCGCCGCGGCTCGGGCGGCAAGGGAAGGTGGACAAGCGGCGACGGCACGGAGCGTGTCATCCGGTTCCTCGAGCCCATGGATTGCGCCATTCTTTCAGGCTACCGGCGGGTGCGGCCCTTCGGGCTCCTCGGCGGCGAGGCCGGAGAATGCGGGGAAAATCTCGTTCGCAGGTGCAACGGCAGGGTAGAGCGACTCCAAGGTTGCGATCAGGCCCGCCTCGAAGCCGGCGATGCCATCATCGTCAAGACGCCCACGGGTGGTGGATATGGCGCCGCAGGTCGGACTTGAAAGTTCGGCGTGGGGTGTGAATCATCTACTTTGGCGGCGGATGAGCCGCGAGATGGGCACCGAGACGAGATGATCACAGCCGCCCGCAGACTTGCCCTGTCAGTCTTTGCGCTCGCCCTGGCCCTGAGCGGGTCAGCGCCAGCCGAGGAGGCCACGGAGAATGTCGCGCCGGACGCGGACTTCACGGCGCGCGAGATCACGCAGGCGCTGTTTAAGGCGCGCCCCGGAGAGCAGCTCGACTATTCGGGGCGCGATCTCACCTACCTCGATCTTTCGGGGCTCGACTTCAAGCAGGCGCGCCTCGACAAGACGGATATGTACGGGACCGATCTCACGGGGGCGAACCTCAAGGGCGCCGACATCTCGAATGCCCGTCTCGATCGCGCGGTGCTGATACGCGCCGATCTGTCGGGGGCGAACCTGAGGGGCACGACGATCCTGCGTCCGACGGTCTACTCCGATATGGAGAACAAGCTCTCGGACGCGCCGCGATTTGCGGGCGCAAACCTCACTGGGATTCACGTTCAGGCAGAGCTATCGGGCGCGGATTTTCGCGGGGCCGACCTGACGTACGCCGACTTCAGCCCGCTCGAAGCCCGCCCGGGGCAGGGCACGCTCGTCACGCTGCCGCGCAATGTCTTGAAGTCGTGCGATTTCTCGGGCGCAACGCTTCGGCACGCCAATTTGACGCGAGCGGTCATGACGTTCTCGCGACTCGTCGGCGCGGATCTCCAGGGCGCGATCCTCGCGGAAGCGGACCTGTCGAAGGTGGACTTTTCAGGCGCCAATCTCGCGGGCGCCGACTTCACGGGCGCGGATCTCGACGGCGCCGTGCTGTCGGGCGTAAAGGGCCTCGATAGCGTCAAAGGTCTCGATCAGGCGCTGAACCTCGACAAGGCAGTGCGCTAGCAAGGTAGGGAGGCTTCAGAGGCTGCCCACCGGAGCCGGCTCAGTACGCGACAAGACGCTCCTGAGCCGCGCCTTGTACTCGATGGCGTCGACCGGCTTGTTCAGGAAATCCGTGGCGCCGGCCTCGAGCGCGCGGGCGCGGACCGCGAGATCAGCCGAGTGCGTGACCATGACGATCGGTGTCGCGCGGTGGTGGGGATGGGCGCGCACCTCGTGGATGAAGTCGACGCCATTCAAGTCGGGCATCGAATAGTCGACGACGATCAGATCGGCGGCGTTGCCGGCGAGGTGATCCGCGGCCGAGCGGGCGTTGGTGAAGGCTTTCGCCTCGCCCTTGTAGACGTTGGCTGAGAGGCTTTTCAGCACCGCCAGGTTGGTCGGGCTGTCGTCGACGATCACGATTGCCATGCTCTTTCACCCATGAATTTTCGCCGCGGCGCGAAATGCGCCTAGGCCGCTGATACCTCTTGATCCTCGGCAGGATCGGAGGCGATGCCTGCAAGATGCTTGCGGAAGGCTGCTTCCGTCATGCTGATCACGCCGGGCAGCTGTTTCGCGTCGGCCAGAGCCTGGTCGCACTTGCCCGCGATGCAGTCCTGCTCGATGCCCTTGGCGATCTCGCGCAGGCGGCGCGCGCCGGTGCTTGCGCTCGCGCCGGCGATGGCGTGGGTGACCTTCTTCAGGTCATCGAAGTTCTTCGTGCTCATGGCGGACAAGGCTTGCTCGAGGCGGCCCGAGAGCTCGCGGAGATATTCCTCGACAACTAGGGGCACGACCTCGGGCGCCGTCTCCGCGGCAAGCTTCTCGAGCTCGGAGACGTCGATCAGGTCCGCTAGCGGCGCACCCGCTGGGGTGGCGGATGGTTGCAGGGTGGGCTTGGGTGCGTCTTCGCCGCAGGCCTTGGCGTCGACGATCATGGCCAGATGCTTCTCGATGTCGGCGCGGCGGATCGGCTTGGTCAGGTAATCGTTCATGCCCGCACCGAGGAACCGCTCGCGATCGCCGGCGATGGCGTTCGCGGTCAAGGCGACGATGTGGACCGAGCGGAACGGCTCGGGGAGCGCGCGGATGCGGGCTGTCGCTTCGATGCCGTCCATCTCGGGCATGGAGATGTCCATGAAGATGGCGTCGTAGCGCGTCGCGCTCGCCGCCTCGAGGGCTTGCTTGCCGTTGTTCGCGGTCACGACGTCGTGGCCTTCGCTTTCGAGCATGCGGCTCGCGACGATGCGGTTGGTGGCGTTGTCGTCGACGACAAGGATATTGAGCTTGCGCACGGGGGCGGACGCTTCGCGGATGACGGGCGTCTCCTGCGAGGGTGCATCGAGCAGGCTCGCGAGCGAGAGCTTGAACCAGAAATGGCTGCCTTCGCCCTCGACGCTGTTGACGCCGACGCTGCCGTTCATCGCCTCGACGAGGCGCTTGGAGATGGCGAGGCCGAGGCCGGTGCCGGACGTGCGGCGCGTGTAGGACGAATCGAGCATCGAGAACTCCTGGAACAGGTCCTTTAGCCGGTCCTTCGGAATTCCTATTCCCGTATCGAAGACGCCGACATCGATGTCGGGACGCTCGTCGCTGCCGCCGATGCGCTCGACGCGCACCGTGATGCAGCCGTTCTTGGTGAACTTATTGGCGTTGGAGACCAGGTTCAGGAGCACCTGGCGCACGCGAATGCGGTCGCCGACGAGGTAGCGCGGGACAGAGCCCTTCCACTCGCTTTCGAGGCGGTTGCCGCGCGCATCGGCCTGGGTGGCGACAATGTCGAGCACGGACTTGACGAGGCCGTTCAGGTCGAACGGCTTCCAATCGAGATCGAGCTTGCCGGCTTCCATCTTCGAGAAGTCGAGCACGTCGTTGATGTGAACGAGAAGCGCCTCGCTCGACTGGAGGGCGATGTCGACCAGCTCGCTCTGCTCCTTGTCGAGGCCTGTCCTGCTCACCAGCTCGAGCGCACCGATGACGCCGTTCAAGGGCGTGCGCATCTCGTGGCTCATCGTGGAGAGGAAGTTCGACTTGGTGAGGCTTGCCGCCTTGGCTTTCTCGGTGGTCTCGAGCAGCTCCATCTGCGCGCGCTTCAAGGACTGCTCGCGCAATATCGTCTGCGTGATGTCAGAGCGGACGCTGACGTAGCCCGTGATCCTGCCGCTTGCGTCCTTGATGGCAGCGTTCGTGGCGTTGATCCAATAGACCGAGCCGTCCTTGGCCTTGTTGCAGACCTCGCCCTTCCAAAGGCCGTCGCGGTCGATGGCGGCGAACATGTCGTGCCAGAACTCGCGAGGATGCGTGCCCGAGTCGAGAATGCGGTGCGTCTTGCCGATGATCTCGTGCGGCGCGTAGCCGGTAAGGCGGCAGAACTCGGAGTTGACGTAGGTGATGCGGCCCTCGGCGTCGGTCTCGGAGACGGCGGCGTGCAGGCCGAGCACCTGTCTTTGCACGTCCTTGTGAGCAAGCGTCGAGGCAAGCTCGGCGGCTTCCGCCTCCTTCGTGCGCAAGGCAACTTCGAGCGCATTCTCCCGACGCAGGGTGTTCGCAATGAACGGGCTCACGATCCAGAAGTGGAGGAGCGCCGAGACGGTGGCGGTGAGGAGCAAGGCCTTGACGAGCGAGAGAAACACGGAGCTGAGAGTCAGGTCGCCCCAGGTGAGCGCCGGCAGGGCAAGCGTGAATACAACGCAAGCGATGGCTGCAATGAGTTGATTGCCGTTCATCACTTCGGGGGCGCTGCCGAACGTGCGCGCGGCGCTACTCTCGTTTGGGGTACTCATGAAAACCGGTGCTCTCGCCAAAATCCGGGTGATGCTAGCAAGCATTGCTTACCGCCCCATTTCTTGAGGACGTCCACGGACACTCTTTTGTCGTCCCATTCTTGGGCGGTCGGAAATGATCGGGTAGCCGGTCGGGCCGGGCTGTCAGGCCGCGGGAAGGCTCACGGCGACGCGTGCGCCGCCTTCGGGGGATTGGGCGATCGCGATCGCCCCGCCGTGCGCTTCTACGATCTGGCGCGCAATGGCGAGCCCGAGGCCGCTGCCCCCGGTCTCGCGGCTGCGGGACTGCTCGAGGCGATAGAACGGCTCGAATACGGCCTGGCGCTCGGATTCGGGGATGCCCGGGCCATTGTCGTCGATATACACCTCGATCGTCGCGCCATGGCGAGCGAGGCCGACCGCGGATCTGGTGCCGTAGCGCGCTGCGTTGTCGATCAGGTTGGAGAAGAGCCGGCGCAGCGCCACCGGATCACCCATCACGGAAAGGTCCCTTGATTCCGGAATCTCACGAAGGACGATGGCCTTGCTCGTGCGCTCTGCGATCTCAGCGCGGAGAAGGTCACACAACTCGACACGTTCTCGCCGGTCGGAAACGGAGCCGCCGCGCGCCACGGCGAGCGCGTCATCGATCAGCGCGGCCATGTCGTCGAGGTCGCGCGCGGTGCGCGCACGCCGCTCGTCGTCCTCGATGGTCTCGGCCCGGAGCCGCAGGCGTGTGATGTAGGTTTTGAGGTCATGCGAAATGGCGCCGAGCAGGATCGTCCTGCCTTTGACGAGCGCTGCAATGCGCCCCTGCATCTCGTTGACCGCGGCGATTAGCTTCCTGATCTCGGGTGCGCCGCGCGGGCGCACGGGTGCCACAGCCTCCTCTCCGGTAAAGCCTGTGACCGATTGCGAAAGCTCTCTCAAGGGGCGTGCCTCGCGCCAGATCGCGAGGAGGGCCGCGATGCCGACGAGCGCGCCGAGCGCGCCAATGAAGAACCCCGGCGGGAAGCCGAAGACCTTGGGTGCAATATCGCCTCGGCTCTCAAGCATGGCAAAGTCTCCGCCTTCGAGGCCGATGGCGATGCGGAGCGGCTCGCGGGAGGCGAGCCAGTACTGGCCGATGCGGAGCTGGCGCCAGCGCGGGGTCTGCTCGGGCGTGATGTAGGCCAAGACCTCGCGCTTGCTGCCTTCAGGGAGATACTGCTCGACGACCCATTCCACGGCCGGCAGGCGCTGGGCACTGCCGTCGATTGTTGGCCGCTCGGCGGAATAGGCGACATGAAGGGTGTCGGAGCTGAGCGCCCGCAGCAGGCTTTCGCGGCGCTCTTTGTCGGTGGCTTCGATCAGGTCGACTATTGTCGCGGCGCGCTCGGGCAAGAGCATCAAGGCCTCGCCGGGACCCTGGCGTTGCCTGGACATGTAGCCGATACCGGTCGCGAGTGCCTGCATGACGAGAATGGCGAGGAGCACGATGGCCATCAGGCGGCCGGCGAAGCCGAGGCGTCCGAGCACGTCAGAGCTCCTTGACCGGGACGACGAGGCTGTAGCCGGCATTGCGGACCGTCTTGATCAGCGCGGAGCCGTCGGCCTCGATCTTCTTTCGCAGGCGGCTCACCTGGACATCGATGGTGCGGTCGAGCGCCTCGGCGCGCCGGCCGCGCGTCCAGTCCATCAGCTGCTCGCGAGAAAGGACGCGTGCAGGGCGCGTGACGAAACACTCGAAAAGGTCGAACTCGGCACTCGTCAGATCGACGGTCCCTTGTCCCTCGCGCGTGACGGAACGGGCGTCGAGATCGACCACTAGGCCGGCCAGGCCGAAGCGGCGGTGCTCGGCCGGCGCCGGCTCGGCGCGACGCAGAATGGCGCGGATGCGGGCAACCAGCTCGCGCGGGTTGAAGGGCTTCGGCAGGTAGTCGTCTGCGCCCATCTCGAGGCCGACGATGCGATCGATGTCCTCGCCTTTCGCGGTCAGGATGATGACCGGCACGCGCGAAGATGCGCGAAGGCGGCGGCAAATCGAGAGCCCGTCCTCGCCCGGCATCATGAGGTCGAGGACGACGAGATCGGGATCGCCGTAGTGGGTGCGGAAGCGATCGAGAGCCGCGCCGCCGTCGCCGACATCGACGCGGAACCCCTGCCGCTGCAGATAGCTCTGCACGAGATGGCGGATCTCGGGGTCGTCCTCGATGACGAGAATGCGGGGGCGGTCACTCATGGGACTCGAGGGTACGGTCCAATCGAGCGGGGGCAAGCCTCGCGGCGGGCCCGTTACAAATCGTTACGCCCGGGGGTGTCAGGCGAAACACGAGCGCAAATTCAGCTGCTCAATCTCTGCCTCGTCGCCAACTGGCGCGTCAACAGGGATGAAAAGGAGCCGCACCCATGTCTCTCGTGTTCGTTAAGAAGTCTCATGCCGCCCCGATCACGCTCGCTCTCGCATTTCTTCTCGCCGGTGCCTCGATGGCGGAGGCTGGCTGGTCGCGCAAAGGAAGCGGGGTCGGCCCGCGTGGCGGTGCCTGGAGCTCGACGGGCTCGGGCTCGTGCGCCGGCGGCTCGTGCGCCTCGACGCAGACGTTTACAGGTCCGGCCGGGGGCACCACGACCAGGCACGGGAGCACCACCTGCTCGGGGGGCACCTGCAACCATTCGGCGACAGTGACCGGACCCAATGGTAACGGCTATACGCGCAGTGGTAGCTTCACGCGCTACTGAACCGAGGTTCCTTGTCTGGTCGAGACGAGAGTGAGATGACGAAGCGCTTAAGCTTGTGCCTCTTCGCCGTCCACCTCGGCACGCTTGCGCCGGCCGCCGCTGCGGCCGGCGACTCTCCCGGGGGCGAGCCGCCGCCCTACTATGACGGTCCGCAGTACGATGGTCCTCCCCCCGGAGGGCCGTTCGGCATCCGTGCGGCGGCCCAAGCGTGCCGGCCCGACATCGAGCGCTACTGCGCGGGTGTGCTTCCCGGCGGCGGGCGCATCATCTCGTGCCTCGCCGGAAACCGCGACCGGCTGACACCACCGTGCGAGGACGTTCTGCGGCGCGCGGAGTCATTCTTCCGGCGCTGATCGACACAACCTGGATATTGGACACATGCCCGAGCTGCCTCAGTTCCTCGGTCAAGGACGCACGCCTGGAGGCTTCCTGGCCATCGCTCTTTTGTTCATTGCTCTCGAGCTCATCTACCTCAAGCTCGTGCGCTACGAGATTGCGCACGACATCAGGGAGACGGCGGCATCAGTCGGTGTCGCGTTCGGTGATGTCGCGTCGCGCGTGCTCACGGGCTGGATCGCGGCCGTGCCGCTTCTTTTCCTCTACCAGCATCGCCTGCTCGATATTCCGCTCGACAAAGCTTGGGGCTGGGTAGCGCTCTTTCTCGGAGTCGAGGGCTGCTACTACGGGTTCCACCGTGCCGCGCATCGCATTCGCTGGCTCTGGGCGACGCATGCGGTGCACCACTCGGCGACGCAGTTCAATCTCTCCGCGGCGATCAGGCTCGGGTGGACGGGCACGCTCACCGGTGCGTTCATCTTCTTCCTGCCGCTCGCCTGGCTCGGCTTTCATCCGCTCGCGATCGGCGCCGTGCTCGGGCTCGGTCTGCTCTATCAGTTCTTTTTGCATACGGCGCTCGACGTGCACCTCGGGCCGCTCGAATGGATCTTGAACACGCCGCGCCACCATCGGGTGCATCATGCCTCCAATGTCGCCTGCCTCGACAAGAACTATGGCAACGTGCTGATCATCTTCGACCGGCTGTTCGGGACGTTCGCGGAAGCGCCTGCCGACGAGGCGCTGCGCTTCGGGCTCAAGGGGCGCCGGGTTTCGAACAATCCCTTTGGAATTGCCTTCAACGAGTGGGGCCATCTCTGGCGCGACGTGCGCGAGGCGCGCGGCCTCAGGGAGCGTGTCGCTGTGCTCTTAGGTCCGCCTTGATTTCCCGCGCCTCGGCCAGTTATGCCCTTCGGGGAGTGGAAGCAGGGGCCGGTGGAGAGCAATCATGAGCGACATCAGCGCAGCCGCATCGGGTCAGTTTTCTGTCGGCGGGGAGATCGTCGTGAACCGCCTTGGTTTCGGCGCGATGCGGATTACGGGGAGCGGGATCTGGGGCGAGCCCGGCGATCGCGAGGAAGCGCTGCGAGTCCTGCGACGGCTGCCGGACCTCGGCGTCAATTTCATCGATACGGCCGACAGCTACGGGCCCGAGGTCAGTGAGCGGCTCATCCGCGAGGCGCTCCATCCCTACAAGGGTCTTCTGGTCGCGACCAAGGGTGGCTTCGAGCGGCCCGGTCCCGGGCGCTGGGTGACGAACGGGCGGCCGGAGTATCTGAGGCAGTGCGTCGCCGGCAGCCTCGAGCGGCTCGGCGTCGAGCGGATCGATCTGTGGCAGCTGCACCGCATCGATCCCAAGGTGGCGCGCGCAGAGCAATTCCAGGCCATCGCAGCGATGCAGGAGGAAGGGCTCATCCGTCATGTCGGATTGAGCGAGGTCACGGTCGACGACATCAAGGCAGCGCAGAAGGTGTTCCGCGTGGCGACGGTGCAGAATCTCTTCAATCTCGCCGAGCGGCGCAGCGAGGACGTACTCGACTATTGCGAGGCGCAGGGCATCGGCTTCATCCCGTGGTACCCGCTCGCGGCGGGAAAGCTCGCGCAGCCGGGCTCGCTGCTCGATGCAATCGCGAAGAAGAAGCAGGCGACGCCAGGCCAGATCGCGCTCGCCTGGGTGTTGAAGCGCAGCCCGGTGATGCTGCCCATTCCCGGTACGGGCAAGGTCCGCCACCTCGAGGAGAACGTGGCGGCTGCCGCGGTCAAGCTCTCGGATGAGGAATTCCGCGCGCTCGACGAGGCGGCACGCAAGGCGGAACGCGCCAGCGCTTAATTCGTTCTCATGAATTGAGCCGATCGCCGCCTGCTCCGTCATGCCCGCGCAGGCGGGCATCTGTCCAAGCGAGTATCTCAATGATCGCGATGCAGGCGTGGATGGATCCCCGCCTTCGCGGGGATGACGGAATGTGTGTGACGTATGCGTCGAACTACATACTGGCCCACCAAGAGCGGAGGAACCTCGAAGGTTCGGCCGCTCTTGCTTCTGCGGCGCGTACTCAAGCCGATGGGCGGCTCTTGCGCTCCGTCATGAACTGATCGAACTCGGAGCGGTCTCTCGCCATGCGCAGGCGCTCGAGATAGTCACGAAACTCGCGCTCCTCCTCGACGAGCTTGTGCAACGTCTCCCGGCGGTATTCGTCGAAGGCGGCGTTGCCGCTCGATGTCGTGGCACGCTGATACATTGCCACGGCAGCGCGTGGACGCTCCTCGTCCTTGCGCCACCAGCTTGTTGCGCGCTTGAAGCCGTCGCGTGCGCGGCCGGCTATTGGCACGAGCCCCGTGCGACCCATCACGTAGGCGAGCGTCGCACCGGCCAAGGCGCTTGAACCGGCCACTGCCCACAGCGTCATCATTCTCGGCATGTTTCGTCGGCCTCACTCAGCAGACATGACAAAGGCGCGGCGGGTGACCCGCCGCGCCCAATGATCTCGCTCAGGTTTGAGGCGCCGGCTCGGGGCCACGCGGTCCTGACGAAGGGCGATCCTTGCGCTCGGTCATGAACTGATCGAACTCGGAGCGGTCCTTCGCCATGCGCAGACGCTCGAGGAAATCGCGGAACTCGCGCTGCTCGTCCTCGAGCTTGCGCAAGGTTTCCTCGCGGTACTCGTCGAAAGCCCGATTGCCGCTCGAAGAGAAGCCACCGGTGCTGCGGCCCCAACGATCCATCTTGCGCTCAAAGCGGTCGTGCATGCGCTGTTTCCAGCGACCAGCGTCACCATTCCATCCGCATCCCATGCGTCCACTCCAGATCAGAAAAGCCAATAGTGCGAGGCCCAGCGGCCAGAACACGATGAAGCTCAGGACCATCAGCGCAATCCAGGCTGGCTTGCCGATGTCGTCGAGCTTGAGCACCATCTCATGCATGACAGTCTCACCTCATGTGAATGTTCATTACATTAACATAGATGAAGCGGGATGCGGCTTCCGTCAAGAGGTAAGCGCGAATTAATCGTGTTCAATGGTGGGGCGGGATCACGAAGTGGCGCGCGGGGCGCCGAGGCCGTCGAGGTAGATGAGGACTGCCGCCTCGAGCAGCTCCTCGGGACGCATCGGGATCGGGCGGCGCGCGCGGTCGCCGCGCCCGAAGAGGGCGGCGATGCCGTGCGAGAGCGACCAGATGTGGAGCGCCATCATCATGGCGGGCGGACGCTTCGCGGCGGGCAGCGTAGCGATGACCGCCTCGCAAGCCTCGCGCAAGACTGCGAACGCCTTGTCGCCTTCGGCGCGCAGGTCCGGATGGTCGGAGAGCGCAAGACCAGATTCGAACATGGCAGAGAAGTAGGCGGGTGCCGTGCGGGCGAATTCGAGATAGGCGTGGCCCACGCGATCGAACGCGACGCGCGGCTCGGGGCGTCCGCCGTTCCAGGCCGCGGCGAGTGCTGCCGCAAAAGCCTCGAAGCCGCGCTTGGCGACATCGGCGATCAGCGCGTCGCGGTCGCGGAAATGGCGATAGGGTGCAGCCGGCGAGACGCCCGCGGCGCGCGCCGCCTCGGCGAACGTGAAGCCGCCCGGTCCCTTCTCGGAGATGAGGCTGAGCGCCGCCTCGATCAGCGCCTCGCGCAGGTTGCCGTGGTGATAGCCGCGCCGCTCGCGGGGTCCGTGATCCTTGTGCCAGCTCATGGGGGCGGTTCTAACTCAAAGGGGGCGCCGGCGCACGCGCGGGTCGCTCCTCGGGTGCGCCAGCAACCATCCTTTTTTCAATTGGGCGCGCTCTTCGTGGCCTCAGCGCAAACGTGTGGAAGCGCGACAGTAGCGCGGCAAGCACAATGCGTCCTTGATCAACGAGGGAAGGCTTGCTTTTCAATGACATATTAATGACATCATGACAAACTGCTTTAAAAGCAACAAATTGGCGATTTGCGGCCATGCAACTTTGCAGATTCAAGGAGCAAGAACGCGAGGAGCTCGATCTTCTCGGTCCGCCGCATCCCGGTGAAATCCTGCGAGAAGACTTATTGCCGCGTTTGAAGCTTTCCCGCAAAGAGCTGGCAGCCGAATTGGGCGTTTCTCGCTCGACGGTTTCGAAGCTCATGAATGAGCGCCGTCGAATATCGCGCAAACTGGCAGCCGGCCTCGCCCGGCTATCGGGAACGAGCGCGCTCTATTGGCTGCTTCTCCAGGCTCATCACGACGCCTGGTCGGTGGAGCGCGACGGCGAATCCGTTGGCCCCAAAAAGCGTGGGGAGCTCGCGTGGTACAGCGGGTCGGGGAGGCGCCGCGAGGGTCCCGGTTCTGCGCGACCGCTCGCATCGGGCTTTGGCTGGCAATTCTCCACGCCTGCGGACAAGTGAGGCCAGGGGCAGGGCCAATTCCATCGTGGAGAATTGGAAGTTCTTGCTCGCTCTAGCCCGCAGCGCTCAATTCAATCGCCTTGCTAAGTCCACAAGGCCCGGATGCCGAAGAACGCGGTGTCCTTGAGGCGGCGCGCAGCGCCCTGCCACACGCCCGCATGCGGATCCGTGCAATAGGTCATGCTGATGACGAGGCGGCGCTCGCCATCGAGGATCGGGGTCACCCTGTGGCAGACCTTGGCGCCCTCAAAGACGATGAGCGTGTTCGGCGGCGTCTCGATCTCGATGTCGTCGCCCTTGAGCTGGGCATGCAGCGTGGCGTGAGACAGGGCGCCCGCGCCGGTGCCCTCGTTGATGACGGGCAAGAGCACGGTGAAGTGCCGGCCGCGGTAAAAGTTGTGGTCGTAGTGCCAGCCGATGTGGTCGCCGGGCCGGTCATAGAACAGGACAGACAACGAGCTCTGATCGTGCAGCGGTGTGGGGTGGACGGGCATGCCGACGAGGCGCGAGACGAGCTCGCGCATCGCGGAGGAATGGTAGAGGGACACGATCTGCGGCGCGGAAGCGATGATCGTCTCATAGGCGACGGTGCCGCCCTTCTTGTGGGCCGGCACGTAGCTGCGCTCGGGACGCACGAGCCCGAGGGCCTCGTCTCGCAGCGCGGCGGCGGCGTCGCCGGGAAGAATGTTGGGAATGACCGCGAGGCGATCGGCAAAGCTCGGGAGATCGGTTGCCGGCCGCCAGTCCGAGCCGATCACGCTCATTCCTTTGATCGACGCCAGTCGCGCTACAAGCTGGCGATAGAGCGCCATGCGCTGTGTCCGCACATAGGCAATGGCACCAGCAAGCAGACCGACGGCACCCACAAGTGCTTCCAGTAGCATGAGCCTCCAACCCTTCCGCCGCCGTCCCGGAGACGTCGGCACACCATGGCAAGAGACTAAAGTCGTCGTACGACACTTTGGTTGCGGTGGGAGCCGAGCTGCGATCCGCGGCAAAACTATCCTGGTGATACGCATTGCGAGGGCGGCAGCGGCGCGGTGCCCGCCGGCGGTGCCGGGCGAGGTCGACAAGTGGGTTGCGCTCGCCAATCGCTGGTAAGCGCCCGCGGCGCCAGACGTGGGTTAATGAGCACAGAAGCGGAACACGGGTGCGGTGGGCGTGCGGCGCGCAGGCAATTCTTGCGGAACTCGAACGCGAGGCGCAGATTTAATCCCTAGCCAGGTCGTCGCGTTAATGGTGTGCCCATGCCCAAGTCAGCCCGCGCCTATTGGAAGGGGTTCCTTCGCCTGTCGCTCGTCTCCCTTCCCGTCGAAATCTACAACGCAGTCGAGAGCAAGGCGGAGATCGGCTTTCGACAGATCCACAAACCGACGGGGAAGCGCGTCAACTACACCAAGACGGTGCCGGGCGTCGGCGCGGTCGAGAGCGCGGACATCGTCAAAGGATACGAGGTCGACGAGGACACCTATGTGACGCTCGACCCGGAGGATGTCGAGGCGATCCGGCTCGAAAGCAAGAAGACCATCGACCTCGTCAGGTTCGCCAAAGCGAGCGAGATCGATCCGCGCTACTTCGAGCGTCCCTACTTCGTCGTGCCGGCCGACGAGATGGCGGGCGAGGGCTACGTCGTCGTTCGCGATGCGCTCATCAAGACGGGCATGGTTGGGCTCGCACAGATCACGATCGCGGGGCGTGAATGGCTGGTGGCGATCGCACCACTCGGCAATGGGCTGGTCATGGAGATGCTGCGCTACGCCGAGGAGCTGCGCGACCCCGAGGACTACTTCGACGATGTGCCCGACGAAAAGCCCGACAAGGAGATGGTGGACCTTGCGGTGCAGCTGATCGAGAAGAAGAGCAGCGCGTTCAAGCCCGATCAATTCAAGGATCACTATGCAACCGCGTTGCGCGACCTGATCCAGCGCAAGATGCGCGGCCAGAAGATCGTCGCGCCGCGCGAGGAGGCGGCGCGCGGGGCCAAGATCATCGATCTCATGTCGGCCTTGAAGAAGAGCATCGCGGAGGGGAAGACGAAGCCGGCGCGCGCCAGCAAATCCGCCGCGAAGGGGAAGGGCGCAGCGAAGAAGCGGGCCTGAGCGCCTAGAACGCCAGCATGGCCAGCAAGAAGCTTTCCACCTACCGCGCCAAGCGCGATTTCAAAAAGACCGCGGAGCCCGCCGGCAAGGGCACCATTCGCGCGGCGGAGTATCCGCGGTTCGTGATCCAGAAGCATGATGCAACGCGGCTTCACTACGACCTCAGGCTCGAGATCGACGGCGTGTTCAAATCCTGGGCCGTGACGCGCGGGCCGTCGCTCGATCCTCGTGACAAACGCCTCGCGGTCGAGGTCGAGGACCATCCGCTCGACTACGGCGACTTCGAGGGGACCATCCCCAAGGGCCAGTACGGCGGCGGCACCGTGATGGTGTGGGATCGCGGGTTTTGGCTGCCGGAGGGGAAGAAGCCAGCCGCAGAGCAGCTGCGCGACGGCGAGCTCAAGTTCATTCTTGCAGGCCACAAGCTCAAGGGTAGTTGGGTGCTCGTGCGCATGAAGAATGATCGCAATAAGGGCAAGCGCACGAACTGGCTGCTGATCAAGCACCGCGACGAGGGTGCGCGAGCCGGCGACGGCGACCAGATTCTCGCCAAGGACCGCTCCGCGGCATCGGGCCGTACAATGGCGCAGATTGAGGCCGGGAACGGCAAGGCGCCCGCGACGTTCATGCTGTCCACCCGCAAGCTTGCGAGGCCGGACGCGGTCTGGAACTCGACCGGCGCCGACAGCGCCGCCCCTGTGGCCTTGCAGAGGGTTCATCGCATGAGCACGAAGCGCATGCGCAATTCAAATCGGAAAGGCGCGTCGGTCCCAACTGGCGGGAGCACGATCCTCGGAGTCACGATCTCAAAGCCGGATAAGGAACTCTGGCCCGCCCTTGGAAAAACCAAGGCTGTCACCAAGCTGGATCTGGCGCGCTATATCGCGGAAGTCGGTCCATGGATGATCGAGCATATCGAGGGGCGGCCCTGCTCGCTCATCCGTGCTCCGGACGGCATTGGTGGCGAGACGTTCTTTCAGCGTCACGCAATGGGCGGGACCTCCGAGCTGGTCGAGCTGGTCAAGGTCTCGGGCGACCGCGAGCCATACATCCAGATCGACACCGTCGAAGGGCTTGTCGCCATGGCGCAGATCGCGGCGCTCGAGTTCCACCCCTGGAATTGCGAGGCCGGCAATCCCGAAGCTCCCGGGCGCCTCGTGTTCGATCTCGACCCGGCGCCGGACGTCGACTTTGCGGCGGTGGTGGAGGCCGCGAAGGAACTGCGCGGGCGATTGGAGGATCTCGGTCTCGTGCCATTCTGCAAGACGACTGGCGGCAAGGGGCTGCACGTCGTCACGCCGCTCAAGGCGCAAGGATTGGGCTGGGACGAGGCCAAGACATTCGCGCAGGCGGTCTGCACCCAGATGGCCGACGACAGCCCGAGCCTCTACCTCACCAAGATGACCAAGAAGCTCAGGACGGGGCGCATCTTCCTCGACTATCTGCGCAACGACCGCATGGCGACCGCCGTCGCGCCCCTTTCGCCCAGGGCCCGGCCCGGAGCGACGGTGTCGATGCCACTTGCCTGGCCACAGGTGCGTGCCGACCTCGATCCGAAGCGTTTCACGATCCACACCGTGCCGGCGCTGCTCTCGAACAGCAAGGCTTGGCGGGACTATCCCAAGTCAGCGCAACCGCTCAGAGCGGCGATCAAGCGACTGCTCGGCGGCAAGCCGTGAGCACGAGCCGATCGGCCGGGTGGAAGAGGCGAGCCGTGCCAGCGGCATTGGCAGGCGCCAAGCCCGGCAAGCTGCCAGCATTCGTCGCGCCGTGCCTCGCGACGCTGGTCGAGGAGGCGCCGGCCGGCGACAAATGGGTGCATGAGATCAAGTTCGACGGCTACCGTCTGCAGGCCCGGATCGACGGTGACGAGGTGCGGCTGCTGACACGCGGCGGAAGCGACTGGACGGGTCGCTTCGGCAGCGTCGCAAAGGCGCTGCGTAGCCTCAAGCTCGATACCGCGGTTGTCGACGGCGAAGTCGTTGTCGAGGACGACAGCGGCGTGTCGAGCTTCGTGAAGCTGGTTGAGGCGTTGAAGGCCGGACGCTCTGCGCGGATGGTCTATTATGCCTTCGATCTGCTCTATCTCGATGGCGCAAACCTCATGGGTGCGGCGCTGCTCGACCGCAAGGCGCTGCTCAAGAAGGCGATCAGGGGAGCTTCGAATGCGGGGTCCATTCGCTACAGCGAGCATTTCGAGGTTGATGGGGCGGTGATGCTGCGGGAAGCATGCAGGCGGGGACTCGAAGGCATCATCTCCAAGCGAACGGATAGGCCCTATCGCTCCGGGCGTCGCGACGATTGGCTCAAGACCAAGTGCAAGCACGACGACGAGTTCGTCATCGGGGGGTATCTCGAGTCAAAGGTGGAGCCGCGCGCCGTGGGCGCGCTTGTCGTCGGCTATTTCGAGCGCGGCGCTCTCATCTATGCCGGGCGCGTCGGCACGGGATTCGATCGGCGCGCGGCGAGCGAGCTCTGGAAGCAGCTCAAGCCGCTGCGGCGCGCGAGCTCGGCATTTGCAACTTCCCTCACCTCATTGCAGCGGCGCGATGTGTTCTGGGTGGCGCCCCGGCTGGTCGCGCAAGTCGAGTATCGTGCCTGGACGGGCGACAATCTGCTGCGACACGCCTCCTTCAAGGGACTGAGGGAGGACAAGCCGGCGGGCGATGTGCATCGTCCAAGGGCAAAGACAGTGCGAAAGCCGCCGTCGATGCCCTGACGCATTGGCAATCCTGCAAGGTGAAAAATGCGGCAAACGTGCCCGGCGTGCGTGGATGCTACGGGAATCCGAGCGCAGGCGAAAAGGTCGGCAGGGTCCGCGCTAACTATAACGCGAACGGGCAGGTTCGTCTTATGCCTTTGGACGATATGTGATAGGTCTGCGCCTAAGGGCGGCCTCAATTGCCAACGCGCAAGCCTTTCATGCTGTAGTTTCGTCTATGTGACCGCACACAATGAATAACCACGGCAACATGATTATGGATACTCCAGTCGAGATCAAGCAAGAGGCGCAGGCGCAGCCGGAGCTCACCATCTTGATGCCTTGCCTCAACGAGGCAGAGACCATAGGTACGTGCATCGAGAAGGCTCGCGGTTTTCTTTCTCGAACCGGCATCAATGGCGAGATCCTGATTGCAGACAATGGCAGCGTCGATGGCTCGATCGCGATCGCCGAGAAAGCCGGCGCGCGCGTCGTTCCGATTTCCGAGAAAGGTTACGGCTCGGCCTTGAAGGGCGGCATTGCCGCTGCCCGGGGCCGATACATCATCATGGGGGATGCGGACGACAGCTACGATTTCTCGAGGCTGGATCTCTTCGTCGACAAGCTCCGCGACGGATATGACCTCGTCATGGGCAATCGATTCAAAGGCGGCGTCGAGCCAGGTGCGATGCCTCCTCTTCACCGCTATCTCGGCAACCCCGTTCTAAGCTTTGTCGGTCGCCTGTTCTTCAAGATACCGGTCGGTGACTTCCATTGTGGGCTTCGTGGGTTCTCCAAGAAGTCGGTCGATGATCTGGGTCTGGCGACCACTGGCATGGAGTTCGCCTCCGAGATGGTCGTCAAGTCGGCTCTCACCCAATACAAGATCGCCGAGGTGCCAACCACGCTCAAGCCCGACGGGCGCTCGCGGGCGCCACATCTGAGGACCTGGCGCGACGGCTGGCGCCACTTGAAGTTCCTTTTGATGTACAGCCCGAAATGGCTGTTCTTTTATCCGGGTATTCTGTTGGCCGCGATCGGCCTGTCGCTGAGCACTCTCCTGATGTTCGGCCCGGTGCGTATCACTTCGGGGCTGACGTTCGATCTGAACAGCTTCCTCGCGGCCTGCCTGCTGACCGTCATCGGCGTGCAAGTCGTCACATTCGGCGCTCTGGCACGATACTACGCAACCATCACCGGCATGCTCCCTCGCGGCCCGCGAAGCGACTACATCCTTGCCTGGTGCAAGACAGATCGACTTGCCGTGATCGCCCTCGGATTGGTCGCTGCGGGCGGAGCGGTGTTCGGCTATTCCCTGATCGAGTGGGCGAGGGTGGATTTCGGCAATCTCGTCAATCCGCTCGTGCCCCGCCTCGTCGCCGCGGGCCTGAGCATCACAGTGATTGGCATCCAGACGGCCTTTGTCGCCTTCCTGTTCGGCATTCTCAGCATCCCCGTGCGAGGGGGCCGCTCAGCTTGAAGGCTGGAGCTGCTTGGCTTCTTTTTCCTCGGATCTCGATTCGAGGATCCTGAAGATCAACACCATGGCGATGAAGGGCAGCAGCCATGTTACCCGGTATTGGTAGCGGCCGTAGACGCCCGACAAGACCGCACATACGACCGTGTTGACGGCAATCCCCGAGACGATGAGCAAAGTCAATGCTGCGAGGTCGTTCCATCTGGACCGCGCCGCCCAGGCGCCTGCCGTGATCACCAAGGCGATCGAGAGCGGAAAGACCATCGCGTCGATGGCGCGCAGGAGATCGCGCGGCAGCAGGTCGTTGGCTTGGATGCTTTGGTGGTAGGCGGCGGTGGTGGCCGGGCCGAATTTCTGGATAGCGGCCTCCCACCAGACTTCTCTCGCGATAGGGCGAAGATCTCCAGCGGGGCCGCGCGTGAAGACGGCCTGGGTGATGAGGTCCCGCGCCATGTTCAGGACATCGGCGGGCCGGCTCAATATGGTTGCGGCCACGATCTGGCTGGCTTCGTCGCGCATCCCCTGAAAGCCGCCGAGCTTCTCGTAGAAGTCCGTATTCCAGATCATATCGAATGAGGTCTTGGGAAGCTCGTCGAGCTTCTCGCAGATTTTATAGCCAGCGTGTGGGCAGGCCTCCTCGAGGTAGCGGCGCGCCGGTCCATGCTCGACCAGATTGCCGAGGAAGAAGGTCGGCCCCGCGGGCGAAAGCGCCCCGATGCCGTGAACAACGATGTTGTTCAGGCCGAGGGCCGCAGCGGTGAGCAGGATAGAGCTGGCAATGAGGGCCAGAGGCGCTCTGGCGTCTTTAAGCGGTCTACGCTGAAGAACGTAGACAACAACGACGACTCCGAGAAGCGCGGCGGCAATCGAGAGGTGCGACAGGTGAACTGAAATGCTGACGCAAGCCAGAAGAAAGAAGTAGAGCCGCTCCCAGAAACTCAATTGCGAATAATAGAAAGCCAGGAGTCCGATGGACAGGATCACAATCGATGTGAAGGCGTCCGGCATGATGATGCCTGCCGCAAAGGGCAGGCTCGAGCCAATCGTAAGCGCAAATATGATGACTGCGAATATCGGCAGCTGATGTTGGCGCAAGCTGAGACTTACAATGGTGTAGATCAAATGACTGAATATGATCGATTGGGCAACCACGGGCAGCCAAATGAACGTATTGAGATGGAAGAAGAAGATGAAGAGTTGATAGAATGGGCTGCGGTACAGGCGGGGCGTGAAGATGACGTATTCGATCGAATCTTCGAAGACGAATGGAAAGCCGTTTGCGATCGCCGGCATAAGAAGGACGAGCGCTCCGGCGAGAATGAAAAGCCAGATTTGCAGGGAGTATCGCGGCACGCTTTGTTCCTGGCGGGTTCGATGCATGTAAGCGGCAGCCGACGTCGACATCAGGCTTGTCTCATTGCGCGGGGTATAGCCGTTGCAGGTGGCGGCTGGTCCGCTCGGTTGGAATGAATTCGCTTCTTGCCGTCAAATTGTGGTTATTGCGCTCATCACGGAACCCTAACATTGAGCACCGCGAGCGGGGCATGTTTTTAGGTCTTTCACTAATATGTCGGCCTCCTGCGTCAGGCCGCGTCGGTGTCTGCCGGCGCGGTCTCGCACGTCTGCCGCCCCCACATCACCGCGCCATCAGCGCGAACACGCCCCACCCCAGGTATTCACGCGTGTATCTGGCGTAGCGCTCGGGTGCCGAGGTCAGCTCGGCTCGGACTTCCTTCGCGAAGTCGTCGTCGGGATTGGCTTCGAGCCATCGGCGCATGGTGAGCCACTTGGCCGCCTCGTACCTGTCCCAGCTGTCTTGGTCTGCCAGAACCATTTCGACGACGTCGTAGTCGAGGTCGCCGAAAGACGCGAGAAGCTCTGGAAGCACGAGAAAGTCGGAGATCGAACCGGCACGGCATCCCTTGGCAACGTCTTCCGTCGGCGGTAGCTGCCGCCAGTACGGCTCGCCGATGAGGATGATCCCTCGAGTGCGGAGGCTCTGCGCTAGAAGGCTGATCGTGCCGACAGCTCCCCCACCGATCCAAGTGGCACCGACACAGGCTGCCAAACCGACCTTTGCGTCGGCGACGTAGCCGGCAGCGTCGCCGTGGATGAACTCTATCCGATCTGCGACGCCGAGTTCTTCAGCGCGGAGTTTCGCTTGCTCGGTGAACAACTGGCTCATATCGATGCCGGTGCCACTTACTCCGTAATCGCGTGCCCAGGTGCACAGCATCTCGCCCGACCCGCTGCCGAGGTCGAGCACACGGGTCCCCGGCTCCAGGCGCAACGCCGCGCCGAGAGTGGCGAGCTTCTCGGGTGTGAACGGATTATGGATGCGGTGGGCACTTTCGGCGACGTTGAAGATCCGTGGAATGTCCAATGCAGTAACGCCTTTCGGTGTGTGAACGCTGCCGCAAGTGAAGTGAAGGAGGTGACCCGTCTTCGCAAGACGTGCCCTTGACACGACCACCCGCGATCAAAGAACGATCATTGCTTGAGGTCGGCGCGAGGGGCCGGAGCTCGAAATACGGGGAGTGTGCTGGGGCTGGCGGAGACGGGGGGATTCGAACCCCCGATACGCCTTTACAAGCGTATAACGGTTTAGCAAACCGCCGCCTTCAGCCACTCGGCCACGTCTCCATTTCGGCGAAGCACCCGTATAGATGCGGGGTCACGCGATTGCAAGCTGGCGGTGCCCGCAAAGTACGCCCGCCCCATTCTATACTTGCCTGCGACCCGCGTGGCCGTTTGACGGGACAGGGGATATGAATAGAGTGACGCCGCGTCTCGGCAGGGCCAAGCAAGAACCCGCGCTAACGTTGCGCAGAAATGGGGCTTGATGGGGCTGTCTCGGGGTCGCCGCACTCCAACGGCACAATCGGCACATACGCCGGAAGGAATAAAATGCCGAGGTTGCTTTCTGTCCTCGCCACCTGCCTCACACTGATGGGGTTCGGCGCCGTGGCGCGCGCGGCCGAATATTGCGTCTCGTGCGCTGGCCCCGATGTCGCCTATCGCTGCAAGATCGAAGGGACGCCGGACGGGCCTGGCGAGGATCCGCGCGCGCAGCTTCTCTGCATCCGGCAGCTTGCGGAATCTGGCGCACACGAGAGCTGCAGCGTCGCGCGCATCGCGTCGTACCCATGCCCCGGCGAATTGAAGGTCATTGCCGGCCCCGTGGGCGAGGTCGTGCCGCCGGCACAAGCCGTCGAGCCTCTGTCTGCGCCAGCCACGCCAGCTCCGATCACCGATCAGAGCGCAGAGGTACAGCCAACCCCCGGAGCGCCGCCTAAAACCGTCGAGGAGCTTGCGGGCAAGACCGTGCAATCGTCGAAGGAAGGACTGGCGAAAGCGGGCGAGACCATTTCCGGCACGGCGGAGAAAGCCGGCGAGCAGATCGGCAGCGCTGGCAGCGCCGTCGGCAACGCCGCGAAGAAGACCTGGAACTGTCTGACGTCGTTCTTCAGCGATTGCTGAATCAGAGCGGCGCTGAGTTAGCGCGCCTCGTCAATTGCGTAAGCCTCGCGCAAGCCTCGATGGGTGAGAGCAGATGCAACCGCGCGGCCGAAATATTTTTCGCACGCGCCTTTGCGGAGAGGCGCAAATCACTTAGCTTTCGGGCCGTGGGGGAGCTTGACCTCGCCAGGTGTGTAGCGGTTTCGGCCGCCACGTATCTGAGACAGGTGCGTGCGTCAGAGCCCTTGGGACAATTGGTCCTTGAGACCTCTGAGCCAGGACTTTCAACTGACTGGCACTTTGGCCAGTCGAGCGCGTGGCGGAGCCGGACGGTGCCGCCCAAGGGAGCGTTCGACAGGTCTGCACCCCGTCTCCTCCGCGCCGTCCAGGACCGTCGTGTCCGCTCCGGCTCAATCAGAACCGTCGTCGTCACGCCAGCCCAGCCCTGTGCTGGCAGACGTGTGTTGCGGGCTCTGTCGAACCGGTTGGCCCAATTTGGCTCCGGACACGGCACCCACTCGAAGATGGAGTGCCAAATGCTGAAGCACCATCGTCCAAGTCGCCTCAACGAACCATCGCCCAAGAGTGCTTCTCGCGCGCAAGATTCACGGTTCGATCTCAACTGGAAGTGGGTTCTGCTCTGGCGTCTCAAACCTCCGCATCCTCCAAGTAAGCTCTAAATCAGTTTTAGCCGGCAGGGCGTGCGACCCGGAGCCGGCCACATAAACAAAAAGGCCGGTCCTCTCGACCGGCCTTCATCATTTCGGGAGTGCGCCAACCTGTGTCATTACATCGGCATGCGGGCGATGTGGCTGGCGAAATAGTTGTCGACCGCGGTGGTGATGGAATCGGCGACCTTCTCGCGCCACGCATCGGACTGGAGGAGCGCTGCATCCTCCTTATTCGTCACGTAGGCGAGCTCGATCAGGACGGAGGGGAAGTGCGCCGTCTTCAAGACGCGGAAGCCTGCCTGTTGCGCGGGATCGTTGCGCATGTGGGTGCTGGCGCCCATGAGATCGACGACTGATTTCGAGAAGACGCTCGTGCGCTCCCTGGTGAGATCGAGATCGCGGCCGGCGAGATCGGCGAGGATGCGCTTGACGGCGGCAACAGCGTCGACGTCGCCGTCGACGCTTGCCTTCTTCACGATCTCGACCTCGTCCTTCGAGAGGATGCTCTCGGAGGCATCGCCTTTCGCGGATCGCTGGAGCGCGTTCGCGACCGAGTCGCGGAGCGAGTAGATCGTGGCGCCGCGGGCCTTGTTATTGCTGTCGGCGTAGTCGGCGTGGACGGCGATGAAGAGGCTGGCGTTGTTGCGCTCGGCAAAGGCGACGCGCTCGCCGAGCTCGATGAACTCATCGGTTTCGCGCGTCATCTGAACCTTGAAGCGACCGGCCTCCTCGATCTTGCGCTTCAAGACCCTGCTAAAGGCGAGGACGACGTCCTTCTCGATCGCGCCGTTCTTCATGGCGCCCGTGTCATGGCCGCCGTGACCGGGATCGATGACAATGATGGGCTTGAAGGCTTTGGCGGCGCGCACGTCCGGGCGCACGGCCGGCAGGGGAAGAGGAGGCTGAAGGCCAGCCGCGCCGAGCCCGAAGGTGGGGGCGGCGAACGGCTTCTTGGCCTCTTTGGTCAATGTGGAAGCGGGAACGATCATGACGGCCAGGCGACTGGCTTTGCCGTCGCTCGTCTTCTCGATGCGCGCGCTTTCGACGACGACGGGCTGGGTGACGTCGATGACGACGCGGAGCTTGCCCGGGCCCGAGATGCCCGCGCGGAACGAGTTTATGAGCCCGACTGCCTTGCCGCCCGTCTCCTTGGGTAGGAGCAGAGTCGTCTCGCTGAGCTCGACGATGACGCGGTTGGGGTTGGTCAGGGCCAGGACCTGATAGTCGACCGTGCGTCCGAGCCCGATGAGGAAGCGGGTGCGCGCCTGATCGCCGCCCAAAGCGGCGACATCGGACGGAAGCGTCGGCCCCATCGCCTTCTGGGTCTTCTGACCGGGGTCAGCGACCAGCGCACCCTGCGCGCGGGCATCCGGCGCGAGCGTGAGCACGGCGAAGAGAGCAGACAAAGATATGACGTGCGGCCAGAGGTGCCGCATCGGCCCAAAAAGCATCGTGTTTGACCCCCGTCTACGCAACACGGTCCACATGGCGGGACAGTCACGAATTAGCCCCAGGATCGTGGCGTTTCCTGGGACACCTTCAGGCATTGTTATGGAGTTCTAGGGGTAAAGACTTTGCTAACAGGCCTTTTTTTTATTCCCGCGGCTGCGGCTTGCTCTCGCGCAGCGGGTCTCGCTACCCGGCCGCTTTGGGCTGTGACTGCCAGCGGTCGAGCGCGGCAGCATCCGCGTCGCGCGCATCGACCCAGCGGCCGGCACCGGAGGGATCGGTCTCCTTCTTCCAGAAGGGCGCGCGGGTCTTGAGATAGTCCATGAGATATGCCGCCGCCTCGAAGGCGGCCTCGCGATGCCGAGCAGCGGTGACGACGAGCACGATGTTGTCGCCCGGGCGGAGCTCGCCCACGCGATGGATAACGATACAATCCGTGAGCTGAAAACGCGCCCGGGCCGCGGCTTCGATGCGCCCGAGCTCGGTTTCGGTCATATCGGGGTAGTGCTCGAGCGTCATCGACTTCACGGCACGGCCGTCGTGCTCACCGCGAACCAGACCCGTGAACGTCACGACGGCGCCGATGTCGGTCCGGCCGCGCGTCATGGCCGCCGCCTCGCGTGCGGCGTCGAAATCCTCAGTCTGAACGCGAACGGTCAATTTCGCTCCTGTCACCCGCTCAGCGAGGTCTTTCAGCCGCCTGTCACCGGCGGAAAAAAGGCAATCTCGCGCGCGCCGGCAAGGCTTGCTTCGGGCTTCACATGCGTGTGGTCGATGGCGGCGCGGACCACGTTCTGGCGCCGGAAGGCCTCCTCGAACTCGGGTCCCCTGGATTTGAGCCAGGCGACGAGATCGGCCACGGTCGCGACAGAGCCGGGGAGGATGACATCCTCCTCGGCGCGGCCCGTTTTCTCGCGCACCCAGGCGAAATAGCGAAGCTTGATCGTGGAGGTCTTGGTTGCGTCGTTGGGCATAGCGGCTTCCGAGCGCTCAGCGCTCCATGGCATGGCGGACACCCGCCTTGAGGTAATCGTATCCGGTCCACAACGTAAGCAGCGCGGCGATCCAAAGGAAGGCGAGGCCCGAGATCGTGATGTTGGGGACGATCTTATCGGCCGCGGGACCGGCGAGCAGCACGGCGAGGGCGACCATCTGCATGGCAGTCTTCCATTTCGCGAGCTGGGTGACGTGCACCTTGACGTTGAGCTCGGCCAGGAACTCGCGCAGTCCAGAGACGAGGATCTCGCGGCAGAGGATGACGACCGCGGCCCAGATCGACCAGCCGTTGATGGTGTTGTCGTGGACGAGCATCAGAAGCGCCGTGCCGACGATCAGCTTGTCGGCGATCGGATCCAGCATGCGCCCGAGCGTCGATTGCTGCTCCCAGGCCCGGGCCAAGTAGCCGTCGAGCCAGTCGGTGACCGCTGCCGCGACGAACAATGCAAACGCCGACCAGCGCGCGGCATCCCCCTTGAGCAGGGTGAGACAGCCGACGAGCGCGGGGACGGCGAGAATTCGCGCGTACGTCAGGACGTTCGGCAGGCTCACATGGAGCGCACGCTGAGGGGCAGCCTGATCCATCATAGGAGCAAGGTATCAGCATTCGGGCGACAGACAGTCAATGGCTGGCGCGCCGGGAAAGTCAAAATCGCTAGCCCATTGTCGGAAAAAGGGGATTTGAGCGCGCTAAGCGCACGTCTCAGGCGCGCCCGAAGCATGGCAGGGTCTCAGCAACCGCAGCGGCACAGGAGGCGCGGATTTGGTCACGGAACGGACTACCGTACACGGATATGCTCGCCGTGGGCGTTATCCACAGCTAGGCGATGGGCTCGCGGGAAGAAAAAGTCGGCGGAGTCGTTGTTGTCCCAGAAACGATAAGTGGCTGGCCAATGTCCCGCGTACCAAGCCACTGATCGCACAGCGCATTCGATTGTATCCGCGTACTTGTAACTGCGTATTTGGGCTCGATGCGCCGATGACGGCGGAGCAGGAGGGAGACCTCTTGCTCCGCTTTTTTTTGCTCCCTCCCGCGGCGTGAGCAGACGGCCGTGCCGCGAGCCGAGCCGGTGCTCAGGCGAGATTGGGCTTGCCTGCTCTTGCCGTCTCGTTCGCGAGGTGGCGCGCCATCGCGAAAGCCTCGCGGAAATCGATGTTCACCGGCTTGTCGGTCGTCAGCATGCGGCGGAAGAGGCTGGCCTGCGTCTTGTACTTGATGTCGCCGATCGACAGGGGGCCGATGCCCAGCACGCTGCTGCCCGGCAGCGGCATGCCGTCCATCTTGAGCTCGATGCCTTCGATGCCAGCAGGCGCCACGGCGTTGACGTCGGCGGCGACGAGAAGCTTCGAGGCGCGCGCCATCTGCTTCCTGGTGATGATGCCGACGCCCGCAGGGCCGGCGGAAAAGATCGCATCGGATTCGCGGATGATCTTGGTCTTGGCAAAGTCGGTGTCGCCCAGGACCGGCTCGAGGCGGACCCCGAAGCGCTCCTTGGCGATGAAGGCCAGCTTCAAGAGGTGGTCGACGCTGTCGTGGGCGACGACGCGTACGCGCGCGCCCTCAAGGGCTGCGAGAACGGACGAGGCAAAGCCGACCACGCCGCCGGCGCCGAACACGGCCAGGCGCAGACCCTTGAAGGAGCGCTGGTAGCTCTGATTGAGGACGCGCTCGACGCAGGCGACCATCGCGCCCGCGGTCGTGAACGATCCGCCGGGGTCGGCGAACACGGATACCTCGAAGGGAGGGACCATGGCGGCCTTGGCGGCGACCATCATCTCGAGCGCGAGATTGATGTCCTTGCCGCCGATGAAAAAGCCCGTGCGCGGCGCGCTCTGCGGCGGGCGCGAAAAAATGGCGTCCTGCACCAGCGGATTTATGTCCGCGAGCGTGACGTTGTCATAGGGCATGATCACCTTGTAGCCCGAGTCGATCGCCATATTGATGTCGAAGGGGCTCATGTATTTCTGGGTCGACAGCATATAGAGAACCGGCGTCGCGCGGGCCTGCTTTTTCGGCGCGCGAATTGGCTTCGACGGTTTCTCGGAGCGCAGGGTAGCGTCCTTGCGCGGTGATCGCTGCGTGCGTTCCAGAACGCTCACATTGGTCGTCATCTAGGCCCGTCCCCACAATATTTGTTGGCGTTCCAGCGACAGCTCTTGAGAAGACGCTGGAGCCGGCGGCGCTAAGTCCGCGTTTTCAAAGGCTAGGTGAGACTGGCAGGCTTTGGTTGATGAATTATTTTATTCGAGCAATTGACGGCAATTAATTTAGAGGCAGTTCATGCATATTGTCGCACCGGGTTCAATCCCATTGGTATGTCATGGGCCGGATCGCCGAATTATGAATTGAGGTTCATCTTCCCTGGTGTGCGAATAAATTTGTTTTAAGCTCCATAAACGCAAATTCACTTCTCTGCCCGCTCGTGAAAGAAGCTGTAAATCCGCTGAGCCATTTCTGCGGAAATGCCTTCGACCGCTTTCAAGTCATCGGCGCCGGCACGGGAAACGGCCTTGGCGGAGCCGAAATGCTTCAGGAGCGCACGCTTGCGCGTCGGTCCGATGCCTTCGATTTCATCCAGGGGATTGACGCCGAGGGATTTGGCGCGCTTGGCGCGGTGCGTGCCGATGGCGAAGCGGTGCGCCTCGTCGCGCAGGCGCTGAAGGAAATAGAGCACGGGGTCGCGCGGCTCGAGCATGAAGGGGGCGCGGCCGGGGAGATGGACGTGCTCGCGCCCGGCGTCTCGGTCCGGTCCCTTAGCGACGCCAGCGACGGCAATATCTCGGACGCCAAGATCGGCGAATACCTGGCAAGCCACCGCAAGCTGGCCCAAGCCGCCATCGATCAGCACGAGATCGGGACGATCGGGGAACTCCGCGTCGTCGTGAGCGGTCGCTTCTCCCTCTCCCCCTGGGGAGAGGGGCGGGATGAGGGGATCAGGTTCGAGCATGATTGGGGTTGGTTCTCCCTCACCCGGTTCGCCAAATGACTTGCTCCTCCGGACCAAGTCCGGGGTCGTGAGATCATGGCGAACCGCCCTCTCCCCCAAGGCGGCAGTGGGAAGTGAGGCGTCAGGGATCTCTTCGGCCGCATCGCCAGGTGGGGCTTCCTCGGTGACGAGGCGCTTGAAGCGGCGGGTAAGGACCTCGCGCATCATGGCGTAGTCGTCGCCGGGCGTGAGATCGGCCGAGCGGATGTTGAACTTGCGGTACTGGTTCTTCACGAAGCCCTCGGGGCCGGCGACGATCATGGCGCCGACGGCGTTGGTGCCCATGATGTGGCTGTTGTCGAATACCTCGACGCGGCGCGGGACCTCAGGAAGCCCGAAGCGCTCAGCCAAGGCCTCGAGAAGGCGGCGCTGGGAGGCGCCTTCGGCAAGGCGGCGGCCGAGCGCCTCGCGGGCGTTGGTCAGGGCGTGCTCGACGAGGCCTGACTTGGTCCCGCGTGTGGGGACTCGGATCTCGATGCGCCGGTCGGCCTTGGTCGAAAGGGCTTCCGCCAGAAGCTCGCGGCTCGGGATCTCGTGTGAGACCAGGATCAGGCGCGGCACCGGCTTGTCGTCGTAGAACTGGGCGATGAAGCTGTCCAAGACCTCCTCGACCGTGAGAGAACGGTCGGCCTTGGGGAAGTAGGCGCGGTTGCCCCAGTTCTGGCCGACGCGGAAGAAAAACACCTGCACGCACGTGTTGCCGCCGTCCTGGGCTGCGGCGAAGATGTCCGCCTCCTCGACGCCTTCGGGGTTGATCACCTGGTCGGAGGTGACGTGGGCGAGCGCCCACAGCCGGTTGCGAAGCTTGGCGGCGGTCTCGAAGTCGAGCTTGTCTGAGGCCTCCTGCATGAGGCGCTGGTACATCTCGCGCACGGTCTGGCTCTCGCCCTTGAGGAAGCGGCGCGCCTCCTCAACGAGGTTGGCGTACTCCTCAAGGCCGATCTCGCCGGTGCAGGGCGCGGCGCAGCGCTTGATCTGATAGAGAAGGCAAGGGCGCGTGCGGCTCTCATAGACGCTGTCGGAGCAGGAGCGGAGCAGGAACGCTCGCTCGAGCATGTTGATCGTGCGGTTGACGGCGCCGGCGGACGCAAAGGGACCGAAGTAGTCGCCCTTCACGGTGCGGGCGCCGCGGTGCTTCAGGATCTGGGGCGCTGCCTGGTCGCGCCGGATCAGGATATAAGGAAACGACTTATCGTCGCGCATCGTCACGTTGAAGCGCGGGCGAAAGCGTTTGATGAGGTTGGCTTCGAGAAGCAGCGCCTCGGCCTCGGTGCGCACGGAAACGAACTCCATCGCCGCGGTGAGGGAGATCATGCGCGCGATGCGGTTCGGCTGGCCGGCGAGGCGCGCATAGCTCGAGACGCGCGCCTTCAAGTTGCGCGCCTTGCCGACGTAGATGACGTCGCCTTTCTCGTCGAGCATGCGGTAGACGCCAGGGCCTGAGATCAGCGTCTTCAGATAAGAGGCGATGACCTCGGGCCCGGCCTTGCGCTCTCGATCCTGTGCCGCGGCAGCCGTATCCGTGCCAGGCGGCGCGTCGCTCATGTTTCTATTGGGCATGGGGCGAACATTGGCCCGGGAGCGGCGTGCGTCAAGCACGTCGCCTGGTGCATTCACCTGTCTCGGTTACTCTTCGCCTCTTCGCTGCCAACCGTGCCCTCTGCCGGAGCCCCGTCGTCGGGCTCGAAGCTCAGAATGTCGCCCGGCTGGCAGTCGAGCGCGGAGCAGATCTTGGCCAGCGTCTCGAAGCGGACGCCCTTCACGCGTCCCGTCTTCAGCATCGACAGGTTGACCTCGGAAATGCCGATCTCGGCGGCGAGCTCGCGCGAGCGCATCTTGCGGCGCGCCAGCATCACGTCGAGGTTCACGACGATCGGCATTCTCTGTCTCAAACGAAGCGCGCGTTCTCCTCGGCAAGCTCCTTGGCCTGCTCGAGGATGGCGGCGAAGACGACCACGATCAGGCCGAGAATGAGACCAAGCGCCGTGGCCAGCAGCGGCGTCGTGCGCAGGAGCCCTTGCGCGAGGTCCAAAATGCCGGCGCTTTCCGTCAGCAGGGCACGTGCAGCGAGCCGGGTTATCGGCAGCAAGAGGGACGCGGCAACGAGCGACCATCCGAAGCGCTTCAGGGCAGTCGCGGCGGCGCGGGACAAGTGATCGCCCTGGGCGAGGCGGCTGCAAAAGCCAGACAGCTGAACGAGCCCCCAGGCGACCGCGACATAGGGGGGAAAGAGAAGCGCGGCGAATAGCGCGCGGCTGGCGCTGCCATCCGCCGACGTCGCAGCAAGGAGCGCGCTTCTCGTCGCGAGCAAGCCGTCCGCGGGACCGAGCCAGGCCAGAGCCGGCATCAGCACGACAAGGATGGCGCCCATCCAGGTCAGGAGTCTCAAGGTCACGGCAAGGCTCTGGAGGGACATGATAGGCCTATCTTGACTCGCTAAAAACTTTATGTTTTACATTAAAACAATAGCGAGGAGGATAAACCAGTATGAGCCCTATGAGCAAGAGCCCGTTAGCGCCGGGTCGCACTCTGTCGTGGGTGGGGGCGAAAGCTCTTCGCTGCCTCCGGCCCGCACGCGCCATTCCAATCGTTCTCATCCTTGTCTCCCTGCCCGTTGCGGCGTCTGCCGCGGACTGGACCGGCGCCTACGCGGGCGTGAGCCTCGGCTATGGCGCGGGCGACGACGAAGCGCAGGAGATCAACGGATCGCGCGCCTACATCCCCGAGTTCGATGGCTTCACGGGCAGCGCGCATCTCGGCTGGCAGCGGCAATCTCAGAACATCGTCGCGGGGATCGAAGTCGAAGGGGGATACCTCGACCTCGGATCCGACGTCACCCGGGACGTCACGGGAGGCTCGATCACGTCAGGGGCCGATCTCGGTGCCTACGCCACTGTCTCGGGGCGGCTCGGTCTCGTCGTCAACTCGGTGTGGCTCGTCTATGGACGTGCCGGTCTCGTGGTCGCCGAGCTCGACGGCAAGACAGTCCAGACGTGCACCGGCGCCGATCTCTGTGCCGGGGCTCAGACGACGCCGGTCAGCAGCGCCGAGACTGACGACGTGTCGCTCGGACTCCTGCTCGGCGCGGGTGTCGAGAGACAGATCGGCACGAAGTGGACGGCTCGGATCGACTATCAGTTCATGAATTTCCGCGAGGAGCTGGCGCTGCCCGAGATCGACGGGCCCGGGTGGGATCACGACGTCGACGTGCACGCGATCAAGCTCGGCCTCAGCTACCGGTTCTGATTTCCTATGTTGGTTCAGAAGGAGAGAAATTCGATGCTGCGTCATCTGATCCTTGCGGCTCTTGTCGCGTCATCGTCGGGCGCCGCGAGTGAAGAGGCCTCGGCGCAGGATAGGCGCGCGGCCCGGGCAGCCTGCCAGGCCGACTATCAGCGTCATTGCCCCGGTGTGACGCCGGGCCAGGGGCGAGTCGTCGCCTGTCTCAGGTCGCACATCGAACAGCTTTCGCCCGCGTGCCGTGCAGTCCTCGAGCAGCGCCTCGCGAACGGCAAGTAGGCACCATCCCTCTTCAGCCTTAAGGATTCACAGGCGTCATATCGCTCACATTCACGCCCGCCATGCTAAGCCGTGGGTAACGGCGTGCCCTTCGGCGCCCGGCTCATGGAGTGGCGCTGATGGATGGGCTCTGGGACGGGCTCCTGTCGTTCGTGAGGGCTCATCAGGCCTACGCGCTGCCGATGGCGTTCGTCATCTCCATGGCGGAGTCGATCATCGGCGTCTCGCTCTTCGTGCCGAGCACGATCATCCTCATCGCAACCTCGACGGTGCTTGGCGCGAGCGGCGTCGACGTGCTGTCGCTGTGGCTCGCGGCAGGCCTCGGCGCCTCCTTCGGCGACTGGATCTCCTATGGGCTCGGGTACTTCTTCGAGCATCGGCTGCACGACTATTGGCCGCTGCGCGGCAATCATGACCTCCTCAGGCGCGGCCACGTCTTCTTCGAGCGCTGGGGCTGGATCAGCCTCTTCGTCTCGCGTTTCATGGGGCCCTTGCGCTCGCTCACGCCGCTCGTGGCCGGCATCTGCGAGATGCCGCTCCTGCAATTTGCGATCGCCAGCCTTGTCTCGGCGATGGTATGGGCGGGTGTCGTGCTCGCCCCAGGTGGGCTGAGCACGGGATGGGTCCTCGGGTATTAGGCAATGTGGCTCACGATCAAGGCGCCAGCCGTAAGGATGATCGCTCTCGGCCTCGCGCTGGCGGCGATGCCGCCGGCCGGCATGGCGCGTGACTGCGGTAGCGGAGCCGGCGGTTTCGGTAGTTGGCTTTCCCAGTTCAAGGCCAAGGCGTCGGCGCAGGGAATTTCCGCCGGCACGATTGCGTCGGCGCTCGACGGCGTCGCCTACGATCCGCGCATAATCCGCCTCGACCGCTCGCAGCACTCCTTCAAGCTCTCCTTCGAGGCCTTCTATGCCCGCCGCGTCGGCGGGGTACTGATCGGCAGGGGCCGCGCCCGCATGCGCGCGCACCGGGGAACTCTCGATCGCATCGAGAAGCAATTCGGCGTGCCCGCGGAGGTCGTGGTGGCGATCTGGGGGCTCGAGACGAACTACGGCGCCGACACGGGCGCACGCTTTTCCATCATCCGCTCGCTGGCGACGCTCGCCTATGACTGCCGCCGCTCTCCGTTCTTCACGGGGCAGCTGCTCGATGCCTTGCGCATCGTCGAGCGCGGCGACATGACGCCCTCTCAATTGCGCGGCGGCTGGGCGGGCGAGATCGGCCAGACGCAGTTCCTGCCCACGCCGTACGTCAAGTACGCGGTCGATTTCGACGGCGACGGACATAGGAACCTCGTGAGCAGCGTTCCCGACGTCCTGGCCTCGACCGCGAATTTTCTCAAGGCGCACGGCTGGCAGGCCGGCCAGTCCTGGGAGCCGGGAACGGCCAACTATGCGGTCATCAAGGAATGGAACAAGGCTGAGGTTTACCAGCGCACCATCGCGGTGATGGCGGCCAAATTGCGCGGTTAGTGGGCGTTGTCCGGGCCGGCGCCAGCCCCCACTTAAGAGAATACCACCGGCTCGCTTTCTGCTTGTGCCGGGCCGCAAGTGCTCCTTGGGCGGCACTTGTGCCGCTAGGCCCACAAAGGGAGGGCGTCATGATCTGCAAGACAATGCAGTATTTTCTCCTGGCGATTACTCTGGCATTCGGATGTGCCGCGGCGTCAATATTTGCCTCGGGACAGGTGGAAGCACGCCGCTTCGTCAAGGAATACTACTCCGAGACCTATGACACCGGCTCGCGGCCCGCACGCGGCTACGAAGGCTTTCTGTTTCCCGACTATTACTGCTCATACAAACGTTACCCAAAGCGCGTATGCAGCACGGACCGGAGGGGCAACGAGACGTGCCGGGTCAAGGGCTGGACGCTCGAGCAGACGTGTCAATGACGGCACACTCGGCTCCTGAACGGCATGTCGTCGCTGGTGCGGCCCTTTTTCAGCACTTCTAGCTTCGCTATTTGGTAGAGTGATTTGGCGCGCGAGCCGGTGCTCAAGCGGTTGATGGAGGAAAGAATTATGGCGCGTGCGCTCTATGGATTGTTCGCAGTGACAATTGCGGCCGCCTGCGCAGGCGCCCTCATAGCGACGGCAAACCCTGCCTCGGCGCAACAGCAGAAGAAGCAGTATGCGAATGGCGAGAAGCCGCTGAAAGGCGTCATTCGCTATCGGAAGCCGGGCGGCTACTCCTACAAGTCCAACGACACGGTCGGCACCGGGGCTACGTGGAAGTTCATCGATCCCGACTCCACGCGTCAGGGCAGTCCCTCCGGTCCGTTCGACAGCGGCTTCTTCTTCGATTCCGGGATCGGTCCGCGCGGCGGCCAGTCGCCCTACCAGAACTAGCTCAGTCCTGAGACGGCCTGATCGGGCCCGCTGGATGCGTGACCCCCCGCAGCAAGTGCTGGCGGGGCGTGCATGATTTGCTCTTCCGCCACAATTCCGCCATTGGGGAGCGGCCCTCATCAGCCGGGGCTTCTGCAACCGGGCGCTCGGCTTCGAGGCCGCTCGACCCGAAGAGGTGTCAGGCCCGAGGGTTACGGCCAGACCCGCGTTCCAACGAGGCGAGTTCGCGCGCGTCCCAAGCGCGGGGGAAGTGCTCATGCGATCCCTGACAGGCATTCTCCTGGCGGCGCTCCTGGCGTTCTCGCCCGCGTACGCCAAGAAGGACAAGGCGAAAGCCACGACGCATCCCGAGTTCACGAAGTCGGAGACGATTCTGAAATGGATCAACGACTATCGCGCGCACCCGCAGCCGGAGCGGTTGCCCGAGGCCGTGCGTGCCATGGGTGACCTCGGGCTTTTCCGCGATCTCGAGCAGGCCGGCGTCTACATCGGCTTCATCGCCGGCGTCATCGGCTCGAATCCCGAAAAGGCCCAGAGCATCATCGCGCTCATGTTCCCGATGCGTCCCGAGGACCAGATCATCCTCGTGCGCGCCATCGCCTACTCCGGGCTGCCTGACTGGAAGGGCACGCTTTCGGCCTTCGTCGAGCGCATGCCGGCCCGGCAAGTGGTGATCCGAAAGTACCTCTACGGAGACGGCAAGACGCTCGACGAGCTGCCGCTCGACGATGGCTCCTATGTCATCGACACGCACTGGGGCTATTATTTCGCGACCGGCTCGGCCGAGCCGATCCGGCACATCCTGAAAGCCCTCGTGTGGTCGAACGAAAAGGACAATGTCGAGCGCCTGACCATCGGCTCGATGGCCAAGTGGACGCTCGCCAGCAACGCCTCTCGCGACCGGGAGCTGCTCGAGGTCCTGACGGCGGAGATGAACACGCAACCGCTCGAAGTTCGAAAGCCGTTGCACGAGGTCATCGAGGCCGCCGAGACGTTCGAGATCGGCAAGATCCGCAAGGACGCGCTGGCCTCGATCGATCAGCTCAAGGTGCGCGGGCCGGAGAGCAAGCGCAATTTTGCCTGGTGGGGAACGGCCGGCCAGACGGTGCTGGGCCTCGGCTGCATCGGCGCGGCCGCGATGGGGCAGGTCCAGCTCGGAATTCCGTGTGTGGTCGGTGGTGCCGTTTCGTCGGCGGCGTTGAAGTATCTGGCGCCCGGCGAGTAGAGCTTTCCGATTGACGTCGATCACCTGTTGTCCCGATTGTTCCAACCCCTCACCCGCCGCTCGGCCTTGCGTCGACCTCTCCGAGTGGGAGAGGTAAAGAGTAGAGACCGGGTTCGATCACTTTATCTCTCCCCGTCATGGCCCAGCCATGCTTCGCATGGATGGGGAGAGGTCGAGCGGCGGCATGAGCCGCAGCTCGGGTGAGGGCATGGCCGCTTCGGATTGAGGCTTAGTGCACAAGGCGGAAGCTCATGTCGTTCGAATGGCTCGGTTGGCCACAGGTTGCGGCACTGCTCGTGCTCTTGCAGCGCGGCGCGGAGGAGCTCTATTCGGCGCGCAATACGCGCAAGCTTCTGGCTGAGGGCGGGCACGAGGAGGGGCGCGACTACTATCCCGTCGTCGCCGTCACGCATCTGGCCTGGATCGCCGCGATCTTCTTCCTCATTCCCCCGGATGCGCCGATCGTCTGGCCGTTGCTTGTGCTCTATCTCGTGCTGCAGGCGGCGCGCTATTGGATCATCGGCACACTGGGGCCCTATTGGACGCACCGCATAATCACCCTCGAGAAGGCGCCGGTCGTGCGCAAGGGGCCCTACTCCTGGGTACGCCACCCCAACTACATGGTTACGATTGCCGAGACGCTGCTGCTGCCGATGGTGTTCGGCGCAGCTGCGCTGGGGGCGATCATGACGGCCGTCTGGAGCGCGGTGCTCTACTACAAGATCGTGCTCGAGGACGCGGCGCTGGCGAAGCGGCGCGGTGGGTGAGCCACAGTCAGAAGCCAAGTTAACCGCGCGCGCAAAGTTTCTGTGCTCGCTGACTTGTTCTCGCCAGGGTTCGGCACTCTAGTTGGGCCATGGGGAGCTTCGATGCCATCTCGGTCGGGGGAGGTCTCGCCGGCGCTGCGTTTGCGCTCGAGCTTGCTCGCCATGGCGTCAAGATAGCTGTCATCGAGCGCACGCGCGGGCCGCATCAGAAGGTCTGCGGCGACTTCCATAGCCGGGAAGGCCAGCAGCTCGCTCAGCGCCTGGGACTGGACCTTGCCCGATGCGGCGCGTCGCGGATCACGACGTTTCGCCTCGTCTCGGGCACGCGATCGGCCACTGCTCCTCTCCCGTTTGCGGCGGCGGGGCTCTCGCGGTTTCATCTCGACGAGGCGATGCTGGAACTGGCGCAGGATGCCGGCGCTGAGGTTCTGCGCGGGGAATCCGTGACGGGTCTCGATGTGGGCGACGATCATGTGACGGTGCGGCTCGGAGCGCGCTCGTTGCGGGCACGGAGCGTCGCGTTGGCGACGGGCAAGCACAACGTGAGGGGACTGGCGCGCGATCACGGATCGCTTTCGGCATTCAAGATCCAGATCGAACCGACGTCGGCTGCGAAGCAGCTTCTCGGCGGCGTGGTGCAGCTCGTCGGCTATCGTGGCGGATACGCGGGGGCATGCACCGTCGAAAACGGTGCCGTGTCGATCTGCTGGCTCGCGGATCGCGCGCTAATGAAGGAGACCGAGGGTGGCTGGCAGCGGCAGCTGGCGTGGATCGCGGAACAATCGCCGCTCTTCGGTGACCTCATCAGCGGGGCGCGCTTTCTTGCCGACGAGCCCGTGGCAATCTCGGGCATTCCGTTCGGGTACATGCGCCGGGAGGCGATTGGCGATCTCGTCTATCCGGTCGGAGATCAGCTCGCCGTCATTCCGTCATACACGGGGGACGGCACGTCGCTTGCTCTTTCATCGGGGCTGCGGGCCGCGCGCGCCGTTCTCGACGGCAAGACGGCGGGCGCCTATCAGCGCGATGAGCTGCACCGGCTCGGAGCGCAATTCCGGTGGGCGAGAGCGGCGTATCTCGCCTTCAAGAGCAGCGCGATGCGCACGGCGAGCGTCGGAGCGTTGGCCATCGCGCCTCGCATCGCGTCGACGATCGTCGATCTCACCCGCACGCGCGGCGTCGACGATCTGATCGCGCGGGCGCCGCTATCCGCGAGGCTATAGGTCGATGACGACGAAATAGGCCGAGAAGCCGGGGCCGAAGGCCGCGAGCAGATGACGTCCGCGAGCGCCGGATGCGATCGCACGCTCGAGCACGAAGATTGCGGTCGCCGACGACATGTTGCCGAAGTCGCGCAGCACGCCCCAAGAATGCTCGAGCTTGGCGTGAGGAACGCCGAGGACCTCCTCGGCGGTGTCGAGCACCTTGCGGCCGCCGGGATGGAAGAGGAATCCGTCGAAATCCTTGAGCGAGAGCTCGTTGGCATCGAGAAAGCCCGAGAGGGCTTCGCCGAGGCGCTCGCGCATCAAGGTCGGCAGCTCGGGGCTCAGCACGACGCCGAAGCCGTCGTTCTTGATGTCCCAGCCCATAATGTGCTCGGTCCCGCTCCAAAAGTAGTCGCCGGTGGCGCCGACGCGTCCGCGCCCGGGAATGCCGCCCGCCGCGGCTCCGCTGCCGCTGCGAAGCACGACGCCGGCGGCGCCGTCGCCGAACAGCGCCGCGGAGACGAACATGGCGAGCGAGGGATCGTTGACGCGCAGGCAGAGCGAGCAGAGATCGAGGGTGAGAAAGAGCACATGGGAACCCGGCTGTGCCTGGGCCATGCGAGCGGACCGCGCGAGGCCGCCGACGCCGCCGCCGCAGCCGAGGCCGAAGATCGGCAGGCGCTCGACGGTCGGCTTGAAGGGCAGGCGATTGATGAGGCGCGCCTCGAGGCTCGGCACGGCGAGCCCGGTGATGGTGTTGATGACCAGCACGTCGATGTCGGAGGGCACGAGCCCTGCGGCCTCGATCGAGGAGAGCGCAACCTTCTCGAGCAGGTCCATCGCGTGGCGTTGGAAGGAGGCGGTGCGCTCCTCCCAGCTTCTGGGCTCGAGGTACCACTCGCGCGGCTCGCACGCGTAGCGCGTGTCGATGCCGGTGTTGGTGTAGAGCGCGTCGAGGCGGGCGTACTGCGGATAGACCTTCTGGGCGCGCCAGGCGACCTCGTCCTGCGTCACCATGAAGGCGGGGACGGCGCTGGCAACCGAAAGAATTTCAACGGCAGAGGCCGGGGCGCCGTGCGCGTGGCGCGGCCTCGGATCGACTTTCGTTAGCATCACATCCTCGCGCCGTTCAATTGACTGGCGTCCCCGTATCTGGCGGAAGACGAACGCCAAGTCCCGTTTGTTCTCGGGACGAAGTTGAACCCTTCGTGACACCGATGTGTGGCCCTTTGCGGGCCTCAGCAACTCGAAGTCGACGCTAGAGCATGTGGTTCAGGCACACTACGGCAGATCGTGCACGATATTTAACGCGGTCGGGCAAGTAATCCGGCTTGGGCGTCGATATCGCCTCGCCTGGCCATGAACTGGCCTGCGAGCGAGCGCTCTCAGGGCGTCGGGCAGAGCTCGCGGGCCTTGGCAAGGGCTGCTTCCTTGCTCGGGAACGCGCCAAGCGATTGACCACCTGCAGCGTGCGTTCTGATGAAGCTTTCGGCCATGGACGTCTCGAAGCCGTCGAGGACCGCCACGGCGATGTAGCGGATTTCGCGCACGTCCTCGGCGCGGATCAGGACGGCTTTGTCGCCGCCGAAGCTCACGGAGTCGACGCTGCAGGTAGTCGGTTTGACGCCGAGGCCGGAGGGCGGATGCGCCCCCGTATCGAATGCCGGCTTGGGCACGTCGTTCCTCGCCGTGGTTGCTGGGGGCACTGCTTCAGGCGCTTGCGGCGAAGTGGATGTCGTGGGCGGTTGAGGCGGCAGCGTCAGCATCGCAGGCGGAGACAGCAGCGCGAAGTGCGCTGCGGGCTCCTCGGCCGGCGGCTCGGGGACGGTGAATGCAGGAGGAGGAGCGGGCGGTGCGGCCGCGGTCTCGATTGCCGGATCGGGCTTGGCCGGCTCTATCGCAGAGGCAGGAGCAGGAGAGGCCGGAGCATCAGCAGGCTGGGGCGCGATCGCGACGACGTCCGTTGGCTTCGCTGGCGCGGGCGATGCCAGCGGCTTCTTGCTTGCGAGTGCGACGGGCGCTCTCGCTGACGTCTTGCTCGCAGGTTGAGGCGGCTGCGGCCTTTCAGCCGAGGCGGTGATTCTGGATGGTTCTGTCGGCTTCTCATCGCGGGTCCAGATCGTGCGCACGGGTGAGGCGGGCCGGGCCGGCTCCCTTGCGGATGGGGCTACGTTTGGTGCGGGGCTCGCCGCTTGAGCCGGCTCACGGGCCGCCGGCGCAGTTGCCTTTGTCGCCCACGGGAGGGCCTCTTTGACAGTCGGCTCCGTCCTCCCTCGGCAGTGCTCGGCACGGAAGCTCTCTGCCACCCACTCGATCGACTGGCCGTATTTCGGATCAGCGGCCCAGCGGCGTGCGAGATCGGAAAAGCGCACCGGGCGGTTGAGCTCGCGCGATTTGAGCAGAATGTGCTCCTGCTTCAGCTGCGTGCGCGGGGCGACCGGAGCCGCGATCTGCTCGCCCGAGTAGACGACGAGGTGCTGGATTTGGGCGAGCACGCCCGTCTTGACGTCGGCGAAGCGATCACCAGGCACGCCGCCGCCGGTGGTGCCGATGCCGGCGAAGTTGTTCTGCTTGGGATCGACGTCGCCCATGCGTCCATCGGGGCGGCGATAGGTGAGGAAGTTGGTCTCGATCGCCATCTGGAAAAAGGCGTAGTCCCAGCGGACGCGCCAGGCGTCGCCGTGCTGCTTGTAGTAGGCGGCAACGCTTCGGTAGCGGGGATCGAGAGCCGGATTGCGGCTCTTCAGGAACGCCATGAGCCGATCGGGCGTGACGCACGCGGGCACGGGATTGGCCGCTGAGATCCGGATCTCGGGCGGGCCGACTGCAGCATGGGCGCCAGGGCCGTGCGCGATCGCGCATGCCGTGCTGGCAAGCGTGAAGGCGAGCAAAGTGCGCTTCGCAGCGGCGACGGGGCGGTGTCTGCAGTCACTCATAAGCCCGAGGACCAAGGTCAACGCGCACTTGCAACGTGTCCGGCTGCGCAGGGGCCGGCTCTCTTTTTTGTCGTGCTTCTCATCGGAAAACCGGTTCCCATCCCGGCCTTCGCCGGGACCGGCTTTTTCCGGAAGCACTCTAGCCCTCCGGGCAGAGCTCAAAGGCCTTGTCGAGCGCCTGCGTCTGGCTTGCAAACTCGCCGACGCTCTCGCCGCCCTTGGCGTAGGCACTGATGTAGGCGTCGGCCTCGCGCTTCTCGGCGCCCTCGTTCACATCGAGAACCGTGTAGTTCGTCGTCTGCTCGGCAATCGCCTTGATGATGATGGCCTTGGCACCGCCGTAGCTTGCGGTCCAGACGCGGCATTTCGGAGCCGCCTTCTTCTCCACCTTGGCTGCATCCTTGGCGGCGCCGGCGACGGAGGCGGTCTCGATCGCCTTGGCGGGCGCCTCCTCCTTGGCCGCTGGTGCGGCGGTCTTGGTCGCTGTCTCGTTCTTCAGCGCAGCCGTTTTGGCCGGTGTCTCAGGTTTCGCGGGGGGGGCTTGGGCCGGGGCACTATCCGTTGCGGGCGTTTCCGCCGCCGCTTCGGAGGCGGCTGATGCATTGAGAATCTTCACCTCCGGGGCGGCCGTCGCGAGCGTTGATGCGCCGAGCCCGGCCCGGCTCGTAGCGCCGTCGGCGCGCGCGGTATCGGCGGCGCGGCGTGCGAGGTCGCTTCCTTTGACCCCTGCATCAGCAGTGGCGGAAGACGCTGCCGGCTGCTCGACGGCCGCGGCAACGGGCTGCTGCTTGCCAGGTTTGCTCGATGCCGTCTGGACGGTGGTCGCCGTCTGGCCGTGCGCTTCAGCGACGAGCTCGGGTTGAGGATCATCCCCCTTGCAGGGTCCGTCGAGGAAGCGCTGGGCAATGGTCTGGATGTCGCTCGCGTAGCCCTTCGTGCCCGGCGCCCACTGCTTGGCGAGATGGGAGAACGTGATCGGACCCTTGATCCCCTGCTGCCACGCGGTGAGCACGCCCCAGTCCTGGACGTTGCGTGTGCGCTGGGCGGTCGGGTTCTCAACCTTCTGGCCCGAGTACATCAGGAGATGCTCAAGGTGCGCACGAGCACCGGTCGACACATCCTTGAAGCTCTCGCCACGGGCGCCGCCGCCGGTGGCTCCCAGGCCGGCAAAGTTGTTCTGCTCGGGCTTCACGTCGCCGGTGTACTTGAGGTAGCCGGTCTCGAGCAGCATCTGAAAGAAGGCATAGTCCCAACGCAGCCCGAGCGCCTCGCCGTGGCGCATGTATTCGGTCGCTAGAGCCTCGTACTTCGAATCCAGCTTGTCGTTGCGCGACTTGAGGTAGGACATCAGGCGGCCCGGGGTCGCGCACTCGACGACCTTGTTGGCGTCGGACGCCTTGATCGGGGGGAGCTCGGCCGCGAGCAGCGGGCTCGAAAAGGGAAGGACGGCGATCGAAGCTGCAGCGACAGCAAACGGAAGGCCGAAGCGGCGGGTCATGGGACACCCCATTTTTACGCGGCGCCAACAAGCGCCCAACAAAACCTGCCAAAGGTTTCTAGGGCCTTAACGTTAACGTCCGGTTAAGCGAATCGACTTTGCGCCGAGTTTTCCAGAGGTCGCCGAAGTTTGGGGCGCGAGTTGGGGCAACGGGAGGAGGAATTGTGGCAGTCCAGCATAAGGTAGCCAGGAGCGTCGGCTAGGGCCGCTCGCCTTCGCCCCAGGTCAGATGCTGGCCACCGTCGAGGGCGATCATCTGGCCGGTCATGGCGGGAGCGTCGAGGATGAAGCGGACGGCCGAGGCGATCTCCGCCGGCGAAGGGCCGCGCTTCAGAAGCGTCGACTGGACCTCGGAGGCAAAGTCCTTTTCCGTCTGATGGATGCTCTTCAAGACCGGGCCGGGACCTATGGCGTTGACGCGAACACGGGGCGCAAGGGCCTGCGCCAGGGTGCGGGTCGCCGTCCAGAGCCCCGCCTTCGAGATCGTGTAGGAAAAAAGGTCGGGTGTCAGCCGCCAGACCCGCTGGTCGATGATGTTGATGACGTTGCCGGTGGCGTCTCCCGGCAGATGCAGGTAGAGCGCGCGCGCCAGGAAGACGGGCGCCTTGAGGTTGATGTCGAGGTGCGTGTCCCAGGATGCCGGCGTGACGGTTGCGACCGTATCGACAAGGAACTCGGAGGCGTTGTTGACGAGGCATGTGGGGGGGCCGAGCGCCTCGGAGCAAAGCGGGATAAGACGTTCAATGTCCTGAGGCTTCGCGAGGTCCGCTGGAATGGCGGCGGCTTCTCCTCCGGCGGCCCTGATCTGGGCCGCAAGTGCCTCAGCGTCATCCTTGGAATGCCGGTAGTGGAGTGCGACCCGCCAGCCGTGATGCGCAAGATCGATCGCGATCGCACGGCCGATGCGACGTGCGGCGCCCGTGATGAGGGCTGTCTTGGCTTCGCTGCCGTCTGGCGATGACATGGATGGCGTTCCGGACGAGCCTATTCAGTGCCCTTCTGGGCCGCGAGCGTAGACGAGGGTAGGGCTTGCTGTCTTCGTCCCGCGCATGGGCGGTGATCCCATCACCGACTGAGAGCGAATAATGGGCAACGTGGTCAAAGCTCAGGCGTATTTCCGAACAGCTGTTGCCTCTCTCTTAGGCGCGAACTGGGCAACGATTGGCCAGATAAACCAGAGCGTTGCGGGTTGGCGACACATTTCTGTCAAGGCGGCCGCAGAGCTCTGTAGGAGCTTGTAGATACTGCCCCAGTCGGGTTTTGTTGAGCCACTAGCGCTCTGGACGTTGCGTCAATTCACAATAGCGTACGCCTGCTGCGAGCGCGCAGGCGGCACAACGGGGGTTAGAGTACAATGGTGGGTACCAAGACATTCGTCCGCACTCTGGGCACGGCGGGCATCGCCCTCATGGCGCTCTCGGGTTCCGCTCTCGCCGATGATCCTTCATTTGGCTACTCGATTACACTGGGCGCCACGTCAGACTACGTATTCCGCGGCGTCTCGTTCAATGGTGAGGATCCGGCGGCTCAGGGATCGATCGATGTCTCCTACGGCATCATCTATGCCGGCATCTGGGGATCGAATATCACGGGAGCGTTCGGGCCGGCCGAAGTCGACCTCTACACCGGCATCAAGCCCGTTCTCGGCCCGGTCACCTTTGACTTCGGCGTCATCTATTATTGGTATCCGAGTGGGGATGACGAGGGCTATGGCGTCGACGAACTCGACTACGTCGAGCTGAAAGCCGGCGCGAGCATCTCTCCCGTCAAGAACCTCACGGTCAGCGGCTTGGGCTACTATTCGCCTGACCAGTCGTCTCTTGGCGAGACAGCAGCGATCGAGGGAACTCTGGCATACACGTTGCCCACCGTCGGAATCTTCTCGCCAACGGTCAGCGGCACTTACGGATATGCCTGGAGCGAAGAGATCGGCACGCTCGTCTCCAACGTCGACGAATACTACTACTGGAACGTCGGTCTTGCGCTGGCCGTCGAGAAGTTCACTTTTGATTTCCGCTACTGGGACACTGATGTGCCCGAGTCCAGCGCCGGATTTGACGTCGCCGACGAGCGCTTCGTCTTCTCGGCCAAGGTCACGCTTCCCTAGCCTCTACGTAAAACCAACTAGCTCTTCCCGAAGACGGGGCCCTCGCGGGGCCCCGTTTTTGTTTGTTGTCTGATCATTTAAGCGTCTCTCGATGTCCAGACTGCGCAAAAAAGCGCCGGAATTGAACATTGCGTTGCTCATCGGTGACAGTTTCAGCAACAAGCCCTCGCTGACCCTTTGCATATAAAGGCGAATCACCGAACGGTAGGGGCAACACGATCGTCGGAAGCTGAGTACGCGTGCCGCGAGTGTACAGGCTGGACAACGGGGTAAGAGACCATGGCTATGAGGAACACACTCGTCCGCAGCGCGGGCGCGGCGGGCATCGCACTGATGGCGCTTGCGGGCCCCGCACTGGCAGACGGAACCAATGGCGCCGCGCCGGCGGCTGCTGAAGAGGGCCGCAAGTTCGGCTACACGTGGACGGTCACGGGTGCGAGCGACTACATTTTCCGCGGCATTTCGTACACCGGCGAGGATCCGACGGTGAATTCCTATCTGGAGTTGACCTGGGGCATTGCCTACCTGGGTTTCTGGACCTCAAACATCGACACGGGCAAGAAATACCTGGGGCCGTGGGAGCAGGACATCTATCTCGGAATCAGGCCCGTGACAGGGCGGGTGAACTGGGACATCAGCGCTCTCTGGTACGTCTACGGCAACAAAGCCTCGAATGAGGCCGGCACCGAAGGCTACGAATTCTACGGCGCCGGGCACGGCAGCATCTGGGATACGGACTACGTAGAGTTCAAGGTTGGAGCGACGACGGCGTTGCACACGAACGTGACGGTTGGCGGCAACGTCTACTGGACTCCCAATCAGGAGCTGGCTTCTCCCGAGAACGTCTCGGTGGAAGGCACGATTGCCATTACGCTGCCCGCAGTTCGCAACATCACGCCGACAATCAGCGGCCTCATCGGCTACACGAGCGCCGACGACAACAAGTTCTACGTCGACGAGCCCACCAACCAGTCGGGCTACTGGGCGGGTGTGATGGACTACACCTACTGGAACGCAGGCCTCAAGCTCGCCATCGAGAAGTGGTCGTTCGACATGCGCTATTGGGACACCGACATTCCGTTTGACGCGTTCTCGGGCCCGAATGCCGACGAGCGGTTCGTGTTCACGGCGGCAGTGACGCTGCCATAGGCGATCGAGGCAGCTCGAGCGAGTTTTCTCACGGCGGGGCTCCAAATCGGGGCCCCGTTGTTGTTTTTATACAGATGAAATCGTGGCCATTTGGTCACTCTTCATGTGCAAAGCGGCTAGCGCAACTTCGCGCTTCTTGTGAATTCGGGCCGCATGAGTTTGAGTAGTGGCTCATGCATCTTTAGCTGTCCGCCTTGGCAACCGCGGGATGCACAAGGGGACAACGGGGGTTAGTGGGTATGCGTAAGACCAATACACTTCTTGGCACGCTGGCGACGGCGGGCATCGCGATGGTGGCGCTTTCGGGACCGGCTCTCGCAGACGACAATTTCGGATACACGTGGACGATTACGGGTGCCAGCGACTACATATTCCGCGGCCTCTCGTACACGCAGAACGATCCGACGGTGAACTCGTACCTCGAGCTCACCCACAACACGGGTGGTATCCTCGGCACGGCTTACCTTGGCTTCTGGACCTCGAACATCGATACTGCCGACAACGGACTTGGTCCGTGGGAGCAGGATATCTACCTCGGCATTCGGCCGGTGACGGGTCCCATCAGCTGGGATCTCAGCGCCCTCTGGTACATCTACGGCAACAAGGGCGATGCCGTTGGCGGCTACTTTGGATTTGGGCCCGGAACGGACAGCGTCTGGGATACGGATTACTTCGAGTTCAAGCTTGCCGGCTCGTGGGCAACTCCAATCAAAGGCCTGACGGTCGGTGGCGCTCTCTACTACCAACCCGATCAGGACATGGCGGCGCCCGAGAATTACTCGATCGAAGGCACCGTCGCCTACACGTTGCCTGCCATTGGTATCTTCACGCCGACGATCAGCGGCCTCTATGGTCATTCCTCCGCTGAGGACAATGGCTTCTTCAACGATGCCGACGGCACCCAGCAGGCGGGCTACTGGCAGGGCGCACAAGAGTACGACTACTGGAATGCGGGTGTGAAGCTCGCGGTCGAGAAGTTCACCTTCGACTTCCGCTACTGGGACACGGATATTTCTGACACCGCTTTTGGTGCCGACTTCGCCGACGAGCGCTTCGTGTTCACCGCGAGCGTGACGCTGCCCTAATCGGCGCGAAGCGAGCAGACTCTATCCAGGACGGGGCCCCTCGCGGGGCCCCGTTTTTCGTTGTGTACCAATTTGCCGTGACTGGTTGGCCACGACATGCGGAGAAAGCAGGCGGTACAACCCATCGGGCATTGTCGAAGCAGTCCCGATGAGATTGAGTGGACTATCTTGCATCAGGGTGATCATCCCCGATGCGAGTTGACGGGAGGTCGAGTGGCTTGCTGCGCGGGTGCAGGCCAGTAACGGGGGACTGAAGTATGCGTATGAGCAAGACCCGTGTCCGCGCCCTTGGGGCAGCGGGCATCGCGATGATGGCGCTTGCGAGCCCCGCGCTCGCTGATGACGAAAGGAAGTTCGACTACTCCTGGACGATCACAGGGGCGAGCGACTACCTTTTCCGCGGCTTCTCGCTGACGCAGAACGACCCGACGATAAACTCCTATCTCGAGTTCACCTACGGCATCGCCTACTTGGGCTTTTGGACCTCCAACATCGATACCGGGTCGGAGGAGGGCGACAACGGCCCTTGGGAGCAGGACATCTATCTCGGCATTCGCCCTGAGACCGGTCCCATCAGCTGGGATGTGGGCGTCCTCTGGTACCTCTATGGCGTCAAAGGCAGCTGCGATTTGTGCGGCGTCTTCGATACCGACTACATTGAATTGATGGCCTCAGCGAGTGCGGAGCCGGTCAAGAACCTCTCGGTCGGTGTGACGGGCTACTACGTGCCCGACCAGGGCTATGCCACTCCTGCGAACTACACGATCGAAGGTCAGGTCGGCTACACCCTGCCGGAAGTGGGGATTTTCACGCCGAAGATCAGCGGTGCCTACGGCTATTGGCACTACGACACGAACAGCGATAACCCGGATCCCGGATTCCAGGACGACGACGGCACATTCCATGATGCGGCGAGGTACTGGAACGCCGGCCTTGAGCTTGCCGTCGAGAAGTTCACCTTCGACTTCCGGTACTGGGACACGAGCATCGACAGCTCGACCTCCGACGAGCGGTTCCTGTTCACGGCGAGTGTGGCACTCCCCTAGTCGGCTGCGTCGGTACGCCTGAAATTTCTAGGACGGTGCTCGGGCGCGCCCAACCGTTGCTTGCACAGATCGAATGCAAAGTGGCGCATCTGTCACTAAGGTTATGGAAACCTTTGTGCGGTGCAATCGATTCTTGTCGATTCGGTGGGTATGCGCTTCATTCAGCGTTGATGCATTTGAATCAATCTGCCTTGATGCCGGTTGGACGTGTCTGGGCAGATTGGGCGCGGGCAGCGCGGGGGACAGCAAATATGAGGCACTTCGTAGGAACGAGTCGCGTGCTGGCAGCGAGCGGCGCGATGACGCTGGCGCTATGCAGTGCCGCGCTGGCTGACGGCTACAGCATCAAGGATGCGCCGGCGGAGGAAGGCCGGAAGTTCGGCTATTCGGTGACGCTCGGCGGCACGAGCGACTATGTCTTCAGGGGCGTTTCGCAAACCTTCGAGGACCCAGCCTTCCAGGCGGCGCTGGATGTCAGCTACGGCATCATCTACGCCGGCATCTGGGGATCGAACATCGATTTCAACGATGCGCCGAAGGCCAATGTCGAGATCGACGTCTATGCCGGCATCAAGCCCGTATGGGGCCCGGTCACGTTCGATCTTGGCGTCCTCTACTACTGGTACCCTGACGGCGACGACTTCGCGAATTTCAACAACGTCCAAGGCCAGCTGGACTATGTCGAGCTCAAGGGCGGCTACAGCATCGTCTCGCCCTGGATCAAGGGGCTGACGTCGGGCACCATGCTCTACTGGTCGCCGGACTACGCATTCGAGACCGGCGACGTGTTCACGATCGAGAGCTACGCGTCCTACGCCCTGCCGCAGGTCGGTATTTTCGCCCCCTCAGTCAGCGGCGCGTATGGGTCCGTCTACGGCGACCACAAAGATGGGTTCAGCGCCGGCGGCAGCACGGAGGACGAGTACAGCTACTGGAACGTCGGCCTGGTGCTCGCAGTCGAGAAGTTCACGTTCGACTTCCGCTATTGGGATAGCGACATCGATGTGGTGAACCTTGGCGGCACGGTGTGCGCCAGCCAGGGCCTCTGCGACGAGCGCTTCGTCTTCTCGGCAAAGGTCGCGCTGCCCTAGTCGTCGGCTCCAGGGCATTGCAGGTTCGTGAACCGGGGTCCTCAGTGACTCCGGTTCATTTTTTGTCATGAACTGTCGTGACATCGCCTCGCAAGCTTCATATGGCTGTCACCGTGTCCTCGTAGGGTCCCGGCGTCACGACAGCGATTGATTGGCCCGGCTCCCCGCCCACAGGGTTGTGGCGCTCGGCCAATCAGCGAGTGGATGCGCCTTCGCCCTCTCTCATGACGCATCCAGCTCGTCCAGAGGCCAGCCTTGCGGCTCCCGTTGGCTCGACCCCGCTGCCGAACGGAACGCAGGCTGGCCTCGTTTGTCCCGCGGTCGCGCGTCTTCGCGGTCGCGCAACAGCCGCCATATGCAAACCACCGCGTGATTTTCCCCAGCTCTCACAAGCGGGCGCTTGATCGGGCCTGCGCGCGGGGCTCTAATCGCTTGGCACAGCAAGGGGGCGGGGCGGCACGTGGTCTTGACGATTGCCATCATGATTGCGCTGACCGTTGCCGCGGCTGCTCTGGCGCTTGCACCGCATATGGCGCAAGGACGAGTCATTTTCAGGGAAGAGCCCGACCGGCCAGCGGCGTTCGGCTACAAGATGGCCTGGCTCGCCGTTCGCACGCGTGACGCAGTCGGCCTCGCGGAGGAGCTCGGGCTCGTGGCGCCGGCCCCCTGCAACTGGAATTCCGGTATCGGCAGCGTCTACGACGATGCGCTCGGCGCCGACCACGTTTTCGTCTCGCCGCCTGTGAACGGGTGGACGTTCGTCGTCGGCCTTTCGCTGCCCCATCCCGTCGGGCGCAACTTCGTCGACAAGTGCACGCCCCTCCTCATGGGGCTCGCCGGGCGTTTCGCCGAGGTGCAATACTTCTTCAGCTACCCGCCGATCGACTTCTATGCCTGGGCGCGCGTGATCGACGGGCGGCTCGTGCGGGCATTCGCGGTGGGCGACGAGGGCGTCCTCTGGCGGAAGGGCAAAACCACGCGCGAGGAGCGGGCATTGGGCCTCAAGCTCTTCGAGTTCAGGGGCGTGCGCGGGCGCAAGGGCGACGCTGGCGGGGAGATGATCCTTTACCCAACGGAAGACCACGTGCTGCGCCTGGCAGAGCGGTGGAGCCTCGATCCGACGAAGCTCGACGGTAGTGCCGTAGTGGCGCCCGGGACCGGCTATATCGCGCGCGCGCCAGCCTCCTGGAGGACCGAGCGCCTGCGCAGCGGGGAGCGCCTGCGTCGTACGGGTTGAGCTTCTGTCAGTTATCTGCCGGATCAATGCACAGCGACAGCCTGGGCTTGGAGCCTCAGGCTGCCGACCTGCCCGCGATCTCTGCCATCTGCATGGCGATCATGCGATCGAGAAAGCCTTCGAAGGGCACCGTGAAGGTCGACAGCCCGCGCGGATCGTCGCTCCACTCCTGCAGCTTCCGGGCGAACATCTCCGGGGGCTCTGCGGCCCCGTCGGGCGCGACGATGCTGGCCCGGAACGCTGGCTCAGTCATGGGCAGGAAGGGGATCATGACGGTCTCGATGCTGCCGTCGGGGCGCCGACGCGGCGCACCATAGACGCTGCAGCAAATGATGCTGCGCTGGCCGTCAAAGGTGACAATCGCGCCAATGACGAGACGCGAGCCCTCGAAGCCCTCGGGCGCGCGATAAGTCCAGCATTGGCCAGCAGCTAGCTGCATAATTCGGGCTCCCGTGAAACTTGGGCTTGAGAGCCCATCAGAACCGTCGCTGCTAGGTAGCTCAGTTTCGGGGCAGCTTTCAGGCGGGGGGTAGGGCTTTTCCCAAGCTAAGCTCGGGCTCGGGCGATAAACGAGCTATTTCGCAACGTTAGCGTTGCCTCTCGGCAACGAGGGTGCGGTGCGCTCGTCAGTCGTTGCGCGATGACGCCAGAGCGGCAGGGTCGGATTTGGGCAGAATCGTGGGCAAATGCGCTTCGCGGAGCATGGCCAGGTCCTCGCGTCCCGATGCTTCGACATGAGGAAGCGCGACGGTCGCCGGCGCGCAGGGCTCGGGGCGGGTCTGGCCGGTGGTGCGATCGAGGACCAGGGCAATGCAGGAGGCGCGGGTGCCGCTTGCCGGCGTATAGAGGGCGGGAGCCTGGTCAGTGTTGGCAACCACCGCCGCGGGGCGTGCCGAGGCGCCGTATCCGCCCGAGATGGGCCCACCGAGGACGGCGTATGATATGAAGCTCCAGAATCCGACGAGATGCCAGAAGGCTGCGCCGAGCAGAAATCCGGCGGCCCACCACGCGAGCCTGCCGGTGATGCCCGGCCGGCGCACGGCGATCGCGCGATCGATGGGAGCTGCTGGTGACGGGCGTTCGATTGCGAGTCCGTGCATGGTGATCTCTCTTAAGGGGATCGAAACGCAGCACGACACTCAATACGCGATGTTCAGTTTGCTTTGGTGCGCGCGCGGCCGCAAGGCAGGAGTAGGGCAAGGTGGCGGGGATCTGCGGATTATCCACAGTTCGCACGTGGTCGTGCGTTGCTCCAAGCGGTTCGGACAGAGCGACCGTCTCGCTGCACTCAATTGCGGGGGCGCGGGGCCTCGATGACCTTCGGTCCGGCAGTAGGCTGCGACGGCCTGACGAGGCGGCGCTCCTCAGACTCTATGGGCCCCGACTTGGTCGAGCGGACCGGGGGCACATGTAGCCTTGCGGCCCGGCACAAACGTCCCTGCTCCTCGTTCGAGCCGCAGGCGCGAAATTCGCCGCTCCTAGTGAAGCAGACGCGCACGTCACGCAGGCGGTTGCCGGGGCCGCCGCATGTGACCGCGACCATGTCGGCCGTGAGACCGTCATTGGCGTCGATGAGCTCGCTCACGAAATCGTCCGGGGTCACGAACTGGGATTCGAAGGGATTACGAAAGCGGGAAGGGATCTTGACCTTCTCGAAGAGGCGCCGTGAGGCTTCGTAATAACCCTTGGGATCGAGGCCCGAGCAGGTGCCGTGCGTGCGGTACTCGTGAATCACGAGGCGCGAGTTCGGCATGATGTCGAGCATGCCGTCGATCACGTCCTGGGGCACGTAGGGGCGCATCTTGATGCGGCAGCTCTCGGGATAGCCGGTCTCGTACTGCGGCCAAAGGCCGTGCAGCACGAACGCGTAACGGCGACCGTCGCGGCGTCCACATTGCTGGGCGTCGCGCTCGCCCTCGTCCGTCGAGCAGTGGGTCGGGCTCCAGGACATGACGAGGGTGTAGTAGTCGAACTCGCCCGCGATGTTGCGGCCGCTGTCTGCCGCGCTGCCCGCTCCGTCACGATCGTCGCGCTGCGCGAGCGCCAGGAGCGACAACGAAACGACGGCCGCGAGCGCGAGCCCGGCGGTCCTTAGCGTGGAGCGATCGATCATCCTTCCTTGCCTCAGTTGGCCCTCTCGGCGAGTGCGGCGAGAATGCGCGCCCAGCTGCGCGCGCCCTTCTTGAAGCTCGTGAGATTGTACTTCTCGTTGGGCGAATGGATGCGATCGTCGTCGACGCCGAAGCCGACCAGCAGGCTATCCATACCGAGCACGCTCTTGAATGACGTCACGATAGGGATCGAGGCGCCCGAGCCCATGAGCACGGTCTTCCTTCCCCACTCCTCCTCGAGGGCCTTGGCGGCCGCCTGCATATGAGGGGAGTCCGTGTCGAATCCGATGGCGGAGCTGCCGTGCGTGCCGATGAACTCGGCCTTGCAGTCGGGCGGAAGATTGTCGCGGACGAAGGCGTGGACGGCGGCCAGCACCTTGGCCGGGTCCTGGCCCGGCACGAGGCGACAGGTGATCTTCACGGATGCCTTAGCCGGGATCACCGTTTTCGAGCCCGCGCCCTGGTAGCCGCCGGCGATGCCGTTGAACTCGATGGTTGGGCGCGACCAGAGCTGCTCAATGGCTGAGTATTTCTTTTCCCCTGCGGGCTCGGAAAGGCCGACGGAGGCAAGAAATCGGCCCGCGCGCTGTCCGAGCTCGCGCCATTGTCTGAGCTGCTTCCTCGATGGCGATTGGATCCCATCATAGAATCCCGGAATGGCGATCTTGCCGCTCTTGTCGTGCATGGCGGCCATCACGTGCGCGAGCGCGCGGATCGGGTTCATGGCCGGGCCGCCGTAGATGCCGGAATGCAGGTCGCGGGAGGGCCCGCTCACGATCACTTCCGTCGCGGCGAGCCCGCGCAGCATGGTGGTGATCGCAGGCGTGTCCTTGTCCCACTGCCCCGTATCGCAGACGAGCACGAGATCGGCCTTGAGCTCGCGTGCGGTCTTCTTGAAGAAGCCGGGGAGCGAAGGCGAGCCGCATTCTTCCTCGCCTTCGATCATAGCCGAGATGTTGATCGGCAACTCGCCGGCAACCTCGCGCCAGGCGCGCGCGGCCTCGAGGAAGGTCATGAGCTGGCCCTTGTTGTCCTCGGCCCCGCGCGCGACGATGATCTTGCCGTTGGCCTTGTCGCTCGCAATGCGCGGCTCGAACGGCGGCTTGGCCCAGAGGTCGAGCGGGTCCGGCGGCTGGACGTCGTAGTGGCCGTAGAAAAGCACGTGCGGCGTGCCCTTTGCGTGCTTCGTGCGGTCGTGGCCGACGACAACGGGGTGGCCGGTCGTCGGCCGGACCGAGGCCTCGAAGCCGATGTCGCCCAGGGCTCTCGCACACCAGTCGGCAGCGCGGCCGCATTCGCCCTTGAAGGCAGGGTCGGTGGATACGCTCTCGATGCGCAAGAGGTCGAATAGGCGCTCGAGACCGGCTTCGAAATTGCGCTCGAGGCGCGCGAGGACTGCTGGCAATTGGTCCGTCATCGATGGTCCTCGTGGTCGCTGCAAAAAGTGGGCGGAGAGTGCGCGAAGTGCCGCCGCCAGTCAAAGGCGGCAATGGCCGCAGCAATCGGGCATCCCTTGCGACCGATTACCCTCAATTTGGCCAACGCTTTTAAGGGCCTCTCAGGACTGCTATGCCACGCATGCAAATCGGCGGATATCCGTCGGCGCCCGGATCTCAGAACGGCGGAGCGGCTCAGCATGTCACGGTCGGAAGCCTCCAAGCCACCGGTTCCGAAGTGGGTCTATCTCTTCGGCGCGGGCATGGCGGAAGGCGGCGCCGACATGAAGGCGTTGCTCGGAGGCAAGGGCGCCAATCTCGCCGAGATGGCGAGCCTCGGGCTGCCCGTGCCGCCCGGTTTCACCATCACCACCGAGGTCTGCGACGTCTACTACGCGCGCGGGCGGCAAATTCCGGAGGAGCTCAAGCCCCAGGTCGAGGCCGCGCTCGTCAAGATCGGCGAGGCGGCTGGGGCAAAGTTCGGCGACGAGAGCAATCCGCTGCTGGTCGCGGTGCGCTCGGGCGCGCGGGCGTCGATGCCCGGTATGATGGACACGATCCTCAATCTCGGGCTCAACGGAAAGACCGTGCGCGGCCTTGCTAAGCGCGCGGGCGACGAGCGCTTCGCCTACGACAGCTACCGGCGCTTCATCCAGATGTACGCAGACGTCGTGCTCGGCATCGACCACGGGGTGTTCGAGGACATCCTCGAGAACTACAAGAACCTGAACGGGCTCAGCGTCGACACGGACCTGAAGGCCGACGACTGGCGGAAGGTCATCGAGAGCTACAAGGAGGCCATCGAATCCGAGCTCGGACGGCCGTTTCCCGAGGATACGAACGAGCAGATCTGGGGCGCCATCGCGGCCGTGTTCGGCTCCTGGCAGAACGCGCGCGCCATCACCTATCGCCGGCTGCACGCCATCCCCGACGACTGGGGCACGGCGGTCAATGTGCAGGCGATGGTGTTCGGCAACATGGGCGAAACATCGGCCACGGGTGTTGCTTTTACACGCAACCCGTCGACCGGCGTGAAGGAGATCTACGGTGAGTTCCTGTTGAATGCGCAGGGAGAGGATGTGGTCGCCGGCATCCGCACGCCCCAGTCGCTCACGGAAGCCGCGCGGATCGACGCGGGAGACGACAATCCCTCGCTCGAGACGCTGCTGCCCAAGGCGTTTGGCGAGCTGGTCTCGATCTTCGATGCGCTCGAGCGGCGCTATCGCGACATGCAGGATATCGAGTTCACGATCCAGAACGGCAAAGTCTGGATGCTGCAGACGCGCTCGGGCAAGCGCACGACGGAGGCTTCCGTCAAGATCGCCGTCGACCTCGCGAATGAGGGCGTCATCGGCCGCGATGACGCAGTGCTGCGGGTCGATCCGGCGGGATTCACGCAGCTTCTGCATCCGACCATCGATCCGGCGGCGAAGAACGACATGATCGCCACCGGACTCCCCGCGTCGCCCGGCGCGGCCTCAGGTGAGATCGTCTTTGATGCCGATGCGGCGGAAGCGATGAAGGCGCAGGGACACAAAGTGATCCTGGTGCGCGTCGAGACCAGCCCCGAGGACATTCATGGGATGCATGCCTCGGCCGGAATCCTCACGGCGCGCGGCGGCATGACGAGCCATGCGGCGGTCGTTGCGCGCGGCATGGGCGTGCCATGCGTCTCGGGAGCCGGGAGCATCAAGATCGACGTGACGGCGGGCACGATGCGGATCGGCGCACGCACCTTTAAGGAGGGCGACGTCATCACGATCGACGGCGCGACGGGGAAGGTGTTTGCCGGCGCCGTGCCGATGCGCCAGCCGGAGCTTTCGGGTGATTTCGCGCTGCTTACGCAGTGGGCTGACGCCGCACGCCGGCTCAAAGTCCGCGCGAACGCCGATACAGCGCGCGACGCGCGCCAAGCGCTGGCTTTCGGTGCCGAAGGAATCGGGCTTGCGCGCACGGAGCACATGTTCTTCGACGCCGAGGGCATTCTCGCCATGCGCGAGATGATCTGCGCTGCCGACGAGGCCGGCCGGCGCGCGGCGCTGGCGAAGATCCTGCCTATGCAACGCGCCGACTTCATCGAGCTGTTCGAGATCATGGAGGACCTACCCGTCACGATCCGTCTGCTCGATCCGCCGCTGCACGAGTTCCTGCCGCGCCATGAGCGCGAGATCGAGGGAGTGGCCGAGGCGCTGAAGATTTCGGTCGAGCGGCTCAAGGGGCGCATCGCCGAGCTCTCCGAGTTCAATCCGATGCTCGGCTTCCGCGGCTGCCGGCTCGCGATCCGCTATCCCGAGATCACCGAGATGCAGGCGCGGGCGATCTTCGAAGCGGCCGTCGCAGCCGGCAAGAAGATCGGCCGGCCGATCAAGCCCGAGATCATGATCCCGCTCGTCGCCTACCGGCGCGAGTTCGACATCCTGGCGGATGTCATCCGCAAGACGGCCGAGGCGGTCGAAAAGGAGACGGGCACGATGGTCGCCTTCGAGATCGGGACGATGATCGAGCTGCCGCGCGCGGCGCTCAAGTCCGACGAGCTGGCCGAAGGCGAGGCGGGCGCGCAGTTCTTCTCGTTCGGCACCAACGATCTCACGCAGACGAGCCTCGGGCTCAGCCGCGACGACGCGGCGCCGATCCTCACCAACTATGCGGGGCGCGGTATCTTCGAGCAGGATCCGTTCGTGTCGATCGATCAGGCGGGCGTTGGCGAGCTCGTGGAGATCGGTGTGGCGCGGGGCAGGAAGGCGAAGCCCGATCTCAAGATCGGCATCTGCGGCGAGCACGGAGGCGATCCGGCTTCCGTCGCCTTCTTCCACGCAGCTGGGTTCGACTACGTGTCGTGCTCGCCTTTCCGTGTGCCGATCGCGCGGCTCGCGGCGGCGCAGGCTGCGATCAGAGAGAAGCAGTTGGGCTGACGTTGCGCCCTTAGAGGACCGAGTCCTCGCGCTCGAGCTGATCGAGCTTGGGCTGGTGCGGACGCGGACCCTTGAACCTCGGCATGATGAGCAGCCAGAGGAGGAGCGGCGGCACGAGGAAGCACCATGCCATCCAGAAGGAATAGTCGCGGTTCTTCCAGCCGGAGACGAGCCCGGCAAGCATCGATGCTCCGACGGCAACAAGGCCCCAGATCACGATACCGGTGACCATCTCAGTTTTCCTCCACGGTCGGGACGTCTCGCTATCGGTCTTCCCGCGTTCACGAGATGTGTGCGGGCAGGCTCAAATTCAAGCCGCCGACGCGGCGGACTATACATCCCGTGGATTAATGCGCGTTGAAGAAACTAGTTTCAGAGCAATGCATTAGCCGCCCTGTGGGCGTTCAAAATCGAGGCCGAGATCGAGAATTGGCGCGGAGTGGGTGAGGGCACCTACCGAGATCAGATCGACGCCGGTCTCGGCGATGGCGCGCACGGTGTCGAGTGTGACGCCGCCCGAGGCCTCGGTGACGACGCGGCCAGCGACGATTCGTACGGCCTCACGAAGCTGGTCGGGTGTAATGTTGTCGAGCAGCACGGCGTCGATCTTCTGGGCGAGCGCTTCCTCGAGCTCGGCCAGGTTCGTCACCTCGACCTCGATCTTCACCATGTGGCCGGCGCGAGCCTGCGCCGCCGTGATCGCAGCTGTGATGGAGCCCGCGGCGATGATGTGATTGTCCTTGATCAGGATCGCGTCGTAGAGGCCCGCGCGGTGATTGGCGCCGCCGCCGCAGCGCACGGCATACTTCTCGAAGGCGCGGAGCAGCGGTGTGGTCTTCCTCGTGTCGACGATCTGCGCGTGCGTGCCGTGCACCTTGACGACGAAGGTGCGTGTCAGGGTGGCGATGCCGCTCATGCGGCAGAGAAAGTTGAGTGCCACGCGCTCGGCCGAGAGCAGTGCGCGCGCCCGCCCCGCAACGCGGGCCACCGTCGTATTCGCCCGCACGGCGTCGCCATCGCGCACAAGGGCCTCGAAGTCGACATTGCGATCGAGCGCATGAAAGGCCGCCTTCGCCACGTCGAGACCGGCGATGACGCCGGGCTTGCGGGTGACGAAGAGGGCGCTGGCGTGCGTGTCCTCCGGAACCGTGGAGTCGGTCGTTATGTCGCCGGCCGTGCCAAGATCCTCGCCCAGGGCCTCGCTCACGGCCTTGGCGATGAGGTGCGGCGGGAGATGCGCGTCGATAGTGCCGCTCACAGGGGGAGCCCGGCAATCAAGGCCGCGCTCGCCGCCTTGCGCCCGCGTGTCTCGATCTCGGCAAGGCCAGCGAGCGTGACGACGCTGCGCTCGGCGAGTACGGGGTCGGCTGCGGGATAGTCGGAGCGGAAATGCGCGCCGCGGCTTTCCTTGCGAAGAAGTGCGGCCCCGGCGACGAGCTGTCCCGCGACGGCCATGTTGGCGACCATGCTGTCGGTGCCGGCCTGCGCCTCGATATCACGCATGACGGAGAGCGCGGTCTCGAGGCCCCTGGCATTGCGAATGACGCCCGCGTGCTCGGTCATCGTGCGGCGCAGGCGGGCGATGAGGGCGGCACGGCGGATCTTGTCGGCAGGCCTTTGGTTGTCCACGCGATGGGTCTCGGCGATCGGTGCGGCTTGGGCCTGCGACACCAATCCTTTGATGTCGGCGGCGACACGGGAGCCGAAGACCACCGCCTCGAGGAGCGAGTTCGAGGCGAGACGGTTGGCGCCGTGCAGGCCCGTCGACGCCACCTCGCCCGCAGCCCAAAGGCCCTCGACGGTCGTGCGCCCGCGCAGGTCGGTCGCGATGCCGCCCATGTGATAGTGCGCAGCGGGTGCCACCGGAATGAGCTCGGTCCTGGGATCAATGCCTGCATCCATGCAGAACCCGTAGACGGTCGGGAATGCGGTCGGGAACCTGGCGCCAATGGCGTCGCGGCAGTCGAGGAAGGCGCGGCGTCCGGCAGCGATCTCGGCGAATACGCCGCGGGCGACGATGTCGCGCGGGGCGAGCTCGGCCGCGGGGTGAAGCCCCTGCATGAAGCGTTGGCCATGTCCGTTGACGAGGATTGCGCCTTCGCCACGCAGCGATTCGGTTGCGAGCGGCGCGGGGTCGGCGAGGATGTCGATTGCCGTCGGGTGGAACTGCACGAACTCGGCGTCGGCGATCGCGGCCCCGGCGCGGGCAGCGAAGGCCAACGCCTCGCCGCGGGCGTAGGCGGGATTGGTCGTCACGGCAAAGAGCCGGCCGATGCCGCCCGTCGCCAAGACGACGGCGCTGGCGGGAAGCAGATCGAATGTGCCGTTGCCGCGCGCCTCGGAGCGCATCAGTCGGACGCCGGTGACGCGGCCGTCAGAGACGATCAGATCCTCGGCGTCGTAGTGCTCGAGCAGGCGGATCGACGGCGTGGCCCGGACGGTCGCGACGAGCGCCTTCATGATCGCGGCGCCTGCGCGGTCGCCTGCTACGCGCACGATGCGTTTCGCAGAGTGCGCGGCCTCGCGCGAGAGCACGAAGTGACCCTCGAGATCGCGATCGAAGGGAACACCGTATGTGAGGAGATCGCGGATGCGCTCAGGTGCTTCCTCGGCGACGGTGCGCGCGACGGCTTCGTCGACGATGCCAGCGCCGGCCGCGATGGTGTCGCGGGCGTGAGCCTCGGGGGTATCTCCCTCGCCCACCGCGGCGGCGATGCCGCCTTGCGCCCAGGCGCTCGAGGCACCCTCGCCGAGCTGGGCCGCGGCAATGATGGTGACCGGGAGCGGCGCGAGCTTCAAGGCCGTGAAGAGGCCGGCCAGTCCCGCGCCGACGATGACGATGTCGCCGGGGCCGAACTCCGTCCTCGGATCGCGGAAGCTCGCGATCATGTCGCTCGTGCCTCGCGGGGCCATGGCTGGCGCCTCCCAGTGTGGGAGCGGCTTTTGAGGCCGCTCCCTGGGCTCAGTTGGTCAGGTTCACCATGCGCTCGACTGCGCGGCGTGCCTTGGCGGCGACGACGGGGTCGACGGTCACCTCGTGGCGCATATAGACGAGGCTCTCGAGGATCTTCTCTAGGCTGATGCGCTTCATGTGGGGGCAGAGATTGCAGGGGCGCACGAACTCGACGTTCGGGGCCTCGACGGCGACGTTCGATGCCATCGAGCATTCGGTGACGAGCACAACCTTCTTCGGCTGCTTGGTCTTGACCCAATCAATCATGGCCGCGGTCGAGCCGGTGAAGTCGGCGGCGGCGAGCACGTCGGGCGGACACTCGGGGTGGGCGATGATCTTCAAGCCCGGGTCGGCGGCACGCAGGGCGGCCATCTCCTCACCCGTGAAGCGCTCGTGGACCTCGCAGTGGCCCTTCCAGGCGATGATCTCGACCTTGGTCTTGGTCTGCACGTACTTGGCGAGATACTCGTCGGGCAGGAAGATGACGCGCGGGACGCCGAGGCTCTCGACGACCTTCACTGCGTTGGACGACGTGCAGCAGATGTCGCACTCGGCCTTCACGGCGGCGCTGGTGTTGACGTAGGTGACGACGGGCACGCCGGGATAGGCGGCGCGGAGCGCGCGCACGTCCTCGGGCGTTATGGAGGCCGCAAGCGAGCATCCCGCCAGCGGATCGGGGATCAGCACGGTCTTGTCGGGATTGAGCAGCTTCGAGGTCTCGGCCATGAAGTGCACGCCGGCCTGGACGATGACGTCCGCCTTGGTGCGCGCGGCTTCCTTGGCGAGCTGCAGGCTGTCGCCGCGGAAGTCGCCGACGCAATGGAAGATCTCGGGCGTCATGTAATTGTGCGCCAGGATCACCGCGTTGCGCTCTTTCTTGAGCTCGTTGATCGCCTTGATGAGCGGGGCATAGTGCAGCCACTCCATCGGCGTGACGACGTGCTTCACGCGCGCGTAAAGGGGCTCCATCTCGCGCAGGATGGCAGGCGTCATCTCGAGCGAGGGCATCGGCAGCTCGCGCAGACGCGCGGGTGATCGACCCTGCTTCGTGCGGCCCACCGGTGAAAGGTTTCCAGCAAGCGCCATTGACTTCGTCCTCCATCTCAGCTCATATACTCATGTCGAGTATATGTAGAGCCTGAAAAGAACCGGCGAGCCGCGCCGGTCTGAGTGCCGCGTTTTGCTCTTATCGAGCATAGCGCGCTCACACATAATCTAGTCGATAACCTTCCAATTTTCCAGAACTGTCGCAAAACTTTCGGGGCGTCGCGCGGTTCCCGACGCACATCTGCCCGCAGGTGCGATGCTGCGGGCAGACCTATCTATCTCAGCTGCGACCCGGCTTGACGCGAACGCCAGGTGCGGGGCGTTCGAGCAGGACCTCACGGCGGAAGCGGAACAGCTTGGCAGGGCGCCCGCCGGTCTGCGTCTTGACCTCGCCCGTCGGCTCGACGAGGCCCGCGCTTTCCACGAGGCGGCGGAAGTTCTGCTTGTGCAGATGCGGTCCGAGGATCGCCTCGACGGTCTTTTGCAGCTCGTAGAGCGTGAAGTTGTCCGGCATCAGCTCGAAGATGACGGGGCGGTATTTGATCTTGGCGCGCACGCGTCCGATCGCGGTGGCGAGGATGCGTCGGTGATCGAAGCGCATCGGCGTGCCGAAGCGGGGCAGAAGCGACCAGCCGAGTGCGGCCTCGCGCCCGTCACGGCGCGCCTCCTCGACGAGACCCGCCTCATAGAGAAGCTCGAAGCGGTCGAGCACCTTCTCCTCGTCCCAGGTTGCGCCGTCGAGACCGAAGCAGATGCGAATGCGGTCCTCGCGCTTTACGGGACGCGCCGGCGTCGTCCGCAGTGCGGGACGCTCGGCCCATTCCTTGAGGCGCGGCTCGATCTCGGCGGTGAGCACCTCGGGCCTTCCCTTGCGCCAGTCCTCCCAGGGGAAATAGTGGTACCAGCTGCGCCAGGCTCCGCGCTGGATCTCGTGGGCCTGAATGGCCTCCGTCAATGCCAGGTAGCCGATCGAGACGATGGGGGGCGAGGCGTCGCCAGGCTCGGCGTGGCGGCCGCGATCGCCGAAGGTGTAGAGCTGCTCGACGTAGCCCAAGTCGAGGCCCGTCTGCTCGGCGACCCAGGACCTCAATCCACCTTCGAGCGTTCTATGCTCGACGGGCGAGAAGGGACCGAACGGCAAGCCTTCCGTTACACCGTCGCCTTCATCACGGATGACGAGCGCAACGGGCTCGTCGTCGATGACGGCGACGATCGCGGCATTGAGCCCGATGCCGACAGCCGCGGTTTCGCTGCGCGGGCTGCGGGCGGGCATCGCCGGCTCCTCATCGTGGGTCTCGTGGTGCCGACGCTTTAAATTTGCTTCTGAGGTCATTTCATTCAGCTCCCGTTCAGGTGAGCTAGAGATGGGGATCATGGCGATTTTCGGAACGCTACTTATGTTCAAAAAAAATCCGAAACGCCGCGGAATAAACGCTGGCTACATCGCAAGCGAAATGGACAAAAAAGGTCCACTTAGACCGCCGCCTCGAGTGCGCTGAAGCGGGCAAGGAACGCGCGCTGGGCCGCATCTGGCGGCAGAGAGCATATCCCCGCAAGACAACGGGCTAGAGCGTCATCTATTCCGCCTGGCCCACCGAAAAAGCGGAAAGCCTCCTCACGGGCAAAGCCGGCGAGGATGGTCGCTTCGTAAAATGCCGCTATTCGGTCGGCGCGCTTGATCTCGATTTGGACCTCGGTCGGCAGCGGCACAGGGATGGCAAAACGGCGATGGATCGCGTCCAGAAGTTTTGATTCGAAGGACTTGTAGTCGAGGCCGATTGCGGTCTTGAACGGGCTGATAAGATCGCCAATCACATATTCAGGCGCGTCGTGAAGCAATGCCGCAAGGCGCCAGCGGGCATGCCAGCCAGGATTGAGGGCGCTCGCGATCTCCTCGACAACGACGACATGCTGGGCCACCGAGAAGGCGTGAGGTCCCGCTGTCTGACCGTTCCAGCGCGCGAGGCGCGCCAGGCCGTGAGCGATGTCCTCGATCTCGATGTCGGAGGGCGAAGGATCGAGGAGATCGAGACGCCGGCCCGACAGCATGCGCTGCCAGGCGCGCGGGGGAGGGTTCTCGGAGTTGTCATCGGCGCTCGTCATGGCAGTTCTCAAGCCCTCGGTGGCTTGAACGCGCGCTGCAACCTGGCGCAAGGCGCGTGCCTGTGACAGGAGACGAGGTGATCGTTGGTCATGCCGACTGACTGCATGAAGGCGTATACAGTCGTCGGTCCGACGAAACGGAAGCCTTCGGCCTTGAGCGCCTTGGAGATGCGCTTCGACTCGGGTGTCTCGGAAAGCAGGTCGGACATCGCGCGCGCTTCGTTGCGGATGGGCCCGTCCTCAAGGAAGGTCCAGAGAAAGGCGGCGAGCGACGATCTTTCGCGCAGCCTGAGGTAGGCCTTGGCGTTGTCGATCGTAGCGTCGATCTTGGCGCGGTTGCGGACGATGCCGGCATCGGCCATGAGGCGGGTGCGGTCGCGGGCGCCGTAGCGTGCGATGCGCGCGGCGTCGAAGTCGTCGAAGGCGCGGCGGAAGTTCTCGCGCTTCTTCAAGATCGTGAGCCACGAGAGGCCGGACTGAAACCCCTCGAGGACAAGCTTCTCGAAAAGGCGCGCATCGTCGGCATGGGGCACGCCCCATTCCTCGTCATGATAGCGCTGATAGATGGGGTCGCCGATGCCGACCCACGGGCAGCGCTCGAGCGGCGCCTGCTTTCTGCTCTTCGTCATGGCGTTGGTTTGGCGCGCGTGCCTCAGGGCGTCAAGCGGCCGACCGTCTATGCGCCCGCCGGCTGAGCGTCGATCGCAAATGTCGCGAACGGGGGAAGCTCGATGCTGACCGGAATGCCGGCCGCCGTCAGGGGCACGCCTTTAGCGGCTGCCTCCGCCGCGCGGTCGATCCGCAGGAGCGCCAGGCCGCGGTTGCCCGCTGTCGAGCCGAGCGTGCCGATCGCGACGTCGCCGATCTTGATCTCGGTGCCTGACCCGGGAAGCGCGCTCCCGGCAACGATGGGGACGACGCGCTTGCGGCTCGTGCGCCGGTGCTCCATGCGCGAGACGACCTCCTGGCCGACGTAGCAGCCCTTGGTGAAGGAAACGCCACTGAGTTGATCGAAGAGGGCCTCGTGGGGGAAGGTATCGCCGAAGGCATAGTCCTTGCCGCCCTCGGGCACACCGAGGCCAATGCGATGGGCGTGGTAGTGGTCGGCCGATGCCGCGAGGGCGCCGGTCGCCGCGGCGATGTCGTCGGCGAAATCCTTCTCAGCCAAGATGCGCAGGCCGAGGCCCGGAAGGCGGGGATCGGAGAATGAGACAGCGTGCGCTGCTTCGCCGGGTGAGCCGGCGGCGGGGCCCCACACCGCGAGCACGCGGTAATCGTCGCTTACGTCCGAGATGACCACCTTGGAGCGCAGCTTGTACATCGTGAGCCGCTTCACCAGGTCCACGCATTGGGCGCGCGCGGTGTCGAGAAGATAGCCGTCCGGCGTCTTGACGATGAAGAAGTCGAACAGAATCTTGCCCTGAGGCGCGAGCAGCCCGGCATGGATCGCAGGCGCCAATCCGAGCAGCGCCATGTCGTTGGTGACGAGGCCCTGCAGGAACTTGCCGGCATCCTCTCCGGTGATGGAGATGACGCCGCGGTCGGGTAGATGCGCTGATTTGCTGCCGGTCACGGGCTACATCTCTGCATGAGTTGATCGGAAGTGCCTTGTCGAGAGGCGGCTTGCGCACCTCATGCAATCAGCTGATGCAATTCTTATGCAACTATCACGCGATTGCGTGCCATCAGCCGCGACGGCGGCCGCCTGCGGCGCGCTTCTTTGCGGGCGCGGCGGCAGCGAGCTCTTCGTCGCTGCCGGCCGGAGCGCGGGGCGTGCTCGCGCCGGGTGATTTCTTGGCGGCGCGCCCGATCTCGCTCGCCGCAAGCTTCGAGGCGGCCGTGATAGGCTTGGCGCAGGCCCACTCCGCGACCTGGTCGATGTCGTAAAAGCGACAGGCCTCCATCAGCATCCGGCACTCGGTCCAGATGTCGCCGTCGACCATCGGCATGAAGAGGTCGTGGACGTTGTCGATGCCGAGATAGGTCCGCACGCCTGCCTGGCGCAGCTTGACGAAGGGGGCAATCGAGTTGTGAAGCGGCGCCGTCATCGGCAGCTGCTTCATGCTGAGCGCGGCCGAGGGGCAGATAATGATGCCCATGTCGGCTTCCTTGACCTTCTCGATGATGCGGTCCTGCTCGCGCTCGTCCTTGGCGCCGAGCGAGATCGCGTGCACGCCGAAGACGCGTCCTTGCATGCCATGCTCGATGGTCTTCTCGGCAAGGAGCTCGGTCTCGTTCTCGAGCGGATTGTTCTCCTGATCGATATGCACGTCGACCGGCTTGCCGAGTTTCTTGGCGAGCTGGAGTATGACGTCGAGATGCTTCTCGGGCTTCGGGCGGTCGCGGGAGGGGAGGCCGCCGCAGTAGTCGGCCATGGCGCAGGCTTCGGCAAACTGCTCGTAGGAGGCGGGATCGAGCACGCCCTGGAGCGGCTGCACGCCGATCTCGAACAGAATGCGGTCGGCGTAGCGCTTCTTGACCTCGAGCGCGGCCTTCATGGGCAAGAGCCCCACGGTGCTGTCGGCATCGACCATCGTGCGGCAGTAGGTGACGCCCTGCTGGATCATGGCCTCGACGCCGCGGCTGATGCGCTCGACGAGGTCGTCGTGGGTGTAGTTCTCCTTCAAGTAGCGATAGAGCTCCCACTTTTTCTGCATGTCGACCTGGGAGAGACGCAGGTTCTCGTGCGTGATCAGGTAGGCCTTGTCGAGGTGCGCGTGGTGGTTGGAGAGGCCGCCCATGCGCTCGGCCGCCTGCAGGAAGTGGAGGCGCAGGTTCCAGGGCTCGCTGTCGTCGGCAAGGCGGTAGCGGTAGGTGCCGCGCTCGGCGTCGATGATGATCTGCTCGAGGGTGGCGATCGCGACGTCGAGGTCGGTGATGAGGGGGATGCCGTTCTCGATCGAGAGCTTGCGGATCAGCTTGGCGTCGGAGGATTCGTCGTAGTCGTCATCGCCGGTGAGCACGTTGATGACGAGGTCGAAGCGATTGGCCTTGAGATAGGAGAGGATGTTGGGGGCGCGTCCGTCGGTGATCTTGTGGATCTCGGTGCTCTTGACGCCATTCTCGACGAAGAAACGATGGGTGCCGGGCGTCGCGTAGAGATCGACGTCCAATGTCAGAATGCGCCGGATGGCCGGCAGCATGCGCTTCTTGTCTTCGGGTCTTCCGGCGCTGATGAGAAGGTCTTTGCGGCGCTGGCGGCCGAGGAGCTTCAGGTTGAATGCCAGAAGCTCGAGTGAGATTGCGCTCGTCATGTCCTGACCTCTTTCGTTCCGATGGGGCTTGTCCGCGAAGTGGTCAGAATCGCATTCTAAGTGACTTGCGGCCCATGCACCACCTGATCCGAAGCTCGCTCCACCGACTGAATGGGTCGCTCATCGAACTCACTGTAATCCGGAGATAATCTCCCAGTCGCCGCGCGTAATGAGACGGCCCCGCTCGTTCGAACCGGGGCCGTCGGCCGTCTTTACCATGGCTTGAGCCGGCGCAGATCCGCGGAGAATGCCTAGCGGTTGCCCGAGTCCGGCCGTCACGTCAGGTCTTCTGCTCCTTGGGTGGCGGAGGCTCCGTCTTGACCTCGGGCGGAGCGGCCTGGGCACCCTTCGCCAGCCGCTTCAGCACATAAACCGTCGTGTGCGCGTTCACGAGCCCCGCCAGATGCACGACGTGCTCGTTGTGCATGCGGAAGCATCCGGAGGAGGCCGCCTCGCCGATCGACTCGGCGTCGTTGGTGCCGTGAATGCGATAGAGGGTCGAGCCGAGATAGATGGCTTTGACGCCGAGCGGGTTCTTGAGGCCGCCGGTCATGCGCAGCGGCAGCGACGGCTTCCTTGCACGCATCTCGGCGGGCGGGATCCAGTCCGGCCAGTCCTCGATCTTCGATACCTTCTCGACGCCGGTCCAAGTGAAGCCCTGCTTTCCCACGGCGACGGGGTAGCTATAGGCCTCGCTCGCCGAGAGCGTGTAGTAAAGGCGGCGGCCGGCGGTATCTATGACGATCGAGCCCGGCTCGTAGCTGTTCGGGAACGCCGCCGTCTGCGGCGCTTGCGCCGAGATCTCGGGGCGCTCGCCGCCAGAGGCCAGTGCGGCCGCCTTCGGGGGCACGACGCCGAGGTTCGATTTGAAGCTCTGCTGCGGCTCGCCCCACATGCCCCATTGGCTCAGGCTTTGCGCCGAAGCCGGCTCGACGAAACCGACGCCGGCGACCAGTGCCGCCACTACGCTACGCAACCTCATGACGCGACCTCTGTATCTCTTGCCCGGGCGAACGCCAGCCGGGTGTTGCACCCGCACCGCTGCCGCCTTGGGATCAACTCCTAACTCGCTTGATCGGGAACGTGAACCAGGCCCTTCAAATAGTGGTGAAACAACAATTGTTCCAGGCCGCTGATGTCTCACTCTGACTTCCGGAATGAAATCCAGGTGCCGTCGGCGCCGATCGAGAGCCGCCACCACGTCCATTTCTTCTTTTCCCGCATGGCTTTAGCTGCCGCTGGGGGCATGAGGCGGTAAAGGTCCACCTCGGCGCCGGGGGAGAGCTTGTCGAGCGGCAGCTCGGCGAGGTAGGGCCAGACATAGACGGCATTGTTTTCGGGGTCCTTGCCGATGGGCAGCTCTGCGGCCGGCAGCGATAGGATGTTGGCGAGTGCGGCCAGCGTCTCGCGGCCCGAGCCATCGGCCGAGATCCGCTTCCAATAGGCAATCGGATCGCTTCCTGCTTCATCACCAAAATTAGGCTTGAGCTCATTCCATTCGATGGCGGTCTTGAGCTCGTCGATGGCGCCGGTGTGCACCGCAGCCAGGATGCCGTCGCGCATCTCGGCCACGTTGGCCGGGAGCTTGCCGGCAAAGGGGCCGGCCGCCGCCTTGGGCGCTGCACGCTTGGCCGCGTCGCCGGAGGCCGCATTTTCGACAGCGAACGCGCGCTCGGGGGCTGCGGCCCAATGGACAATAGGGGTAGCGGCCATTACCAATGAGAAAAAGAAATGATCTGCCCAGTTGCGTGTATGCGCCGGCGATCGGGGGATGGAGCGAAGGGGCTCGGGATCAGGCGTCCCTGAGCACTCAGAAGCCTCGCAAAACATGGGAAGCTCCGTCCTGATGGACCTTGATCTCGCCCGACCCATATCCAACTGAGGTGTGATGTCCTGCCTTGCGACAGCTGAGCGTTCGTGGTGGCGCACGTGCAGCTGATCCCCAATCTCCTGATCATCCCCGTCGGGATCATCATCGGCGTTCTTGTGGCGGCTCCGGTCGGGCCCGTCAACGTGCTGTGCGTGCAGCGCGCGCTCGAGCGCGGGTTCTGGGGCGGGATCGCGGCGGGGCTCGGAGCCGTGCTCGGCGACGGGCTGATTGCGCTTTGCGCGAGCTTCTCGGTGGGCGCGATCTCGGGCGCGCTTCTCTACCATCGGCCCGCGATCCAGATCATCGGCGGCCTGGCGCTGCTTGGGTTCGGCGCCAAGCTCTACTTTTCGCCGCCGCGGCTCGAAGCGCTGCATCCCGAATATGAGAGCAAGGCATCTCTCTGGGACTACGCGTGGGACATCCCGCAGACGTTCTTCCTCACGATCAGCAACCCGGGCGCCGTGCTCGGCCTGTTCGCCATATTCGGCGGCGTCAGCACGTTCGTCGAGGTGCGCAGCAATATCGACGCGCTCACCATGGTGGCGTCGATCATGGGGGGAAGCCTCGCCTGGTGGATAGGGCTCTCGAACCTGATCGGCCGCTTTCGCCACCGGCTCGATGCGGAAAAGCTCGGGCGCGTCAACAGGATCGCCGGCGTGCTGCTGGCCGGCTTTGGCGTGCTCTTGGTCGCGGAGATGGTGTGGAAGATCGTGCGCTAGCCTGTCTTCAGGCCACGGTCCTCCGTCTCACTCAGACAACCACGCTTGCGTCTACTGGATCATGCGATCGAGAGTGAACTCGCCGAGCTCGATGCGCCGCTCGAGGCCCTGGGCGAGCTTCTTGACGGCGTCCTCGCCATAGAGGGCGACGAGGTCGGTCAGGGCGGTGAAGAGCGCGGCATAGGCCATCTGCTCCTGCGACACACCGCTCTCGGTCCCCTCGTCCCACGCGGCGAGGATGAGGCTCAGGGCCTTGAAGCTCAGGTCGTCGCTATCGGCGAGGTCTTTTAAGTCCGACGTTTGCATTTCCCGTCCCCCAAAATGCGGGCTCCCCAGCGAGCTTGTGCCCGACCCAGTCCCGCACAGTGTGATCTACACCTAGCACGCGTGGCAGCGGAGCAAAGATGCGCCGACAATTCACAGTAAACCTCGCGCGGACAAGGATGGCACTCAGGGGATGCTCTTCACCAGGCCCTCGGAGATCTGCAGTCCCTCGGAGAGGAAGCGGCTCACCGCATTTTGCGCCGAGGGCGTGCAGGTGACGTAGGTGCGATTGTAGCTGCGGTAGCCCTGGTTGAAGCTCCGAGTGAGCCGCGCGCGACGCAGCGCGGAGCTGCCTTCGGCATCGAGGAGCTCCTTCATGCGCTCGCGCCAGAGCTGCCCCTCGTTGGCGCTGCACAGCTCACGGAGATAGTGCACGGCGCCCATGATCTCGGCGAGGCGCAGGAGCTTGTCGTCGTAGGGCTTGCCGTCGGGACCCACGGCGCGGCTTGCGGTGGGGGCACCCGCCATGCCGATCGCGGCGATCGCGATCGCCAGGGTGAAGGCCGCTCGGCTACTGCGTGGTATGTTTCGCGTCTCTGCCATGGCGTCCCTGGTCCGGGTCCCGGCCTCGAAGAGGTGTCATCTGCCATCGTCGCGCAAGAAGTGGGCGCGGTCGAGGAAAGTGGTGCCGGCTGAGAGATTTGAACTCCCGACCAACGGTTTACAAAACCGCTGCTCTACCACTGAGCTAAGCCGGCGCTTAACAGACTCTTGGCGCGTCCGCCATCACACGGCGCCGCGAAGCGCGAGTATATAGACTGGGTCGCCATGTTGGGCCAGGGTGAGAAGGGGGGCTTGCGCCACGCCGGGCGCTGGCAATCTCGGCGCTGGCTTAAAGCAATCTTATTGGTTTTCTGCAATCCTTACGAGGCGTTGTCAGGTTTTCGTAATTTCGGGAGTTAGGTATGCGTTCACGCATCGCCCTCTTCGCCGTGCTCGCGGCGATCGGCCTCGCCCTGCCGGGCGCCGCCGAAGCAGGCCGGTATCGCCATGCGCCCTATGGCTACGGCGAAGCGCGCACGGTCGTGCACGTCGGCTACTATCCGCGCTACCGCCACAGGTACGTGACGTACTACGGGACCGACCCCTACGCCTACCGGCCGGCGCTGCCCCGCTACTATCCCTATTACAACTCGGGCTACTGGAAGCCGGCTGCCGAGATGCGCTTCCGCAGACGCTGCTGCTCACCGGTCATCGTTCTGCCGCCCTACTATCAGGCGTGGGGCTATCCGAGGCCCGCCTACATGAACCGCGCGTGGTACATCCGCCCGCAGTATCGCCACAGACGCCACTGGTAAAGGCGCGTCAATATACTCGCCGGTTGCATAGCGGCTCGCTTTCGGCGGGCCGCTATTTTGCTGAAATCGCACCCCGTTCACGCCCTATTCATACGTCATCGTCTTCCATGGTTTTCAGTTGGAACCACGACGGTTCAGGCAGCGTTCTGGCGTTGCCTCATGCGGCACTAGTGGGGAGAATCTCATGCTGAAGAAATTCCTGCACTCGCTCATGGCGCTGGCGCTTGTCGCGGGTGTCTCCGTATCATCAGTTCAGCCAGCGGAAGCCGGGCGGGGCGGTCGCTTCGCAGCCGGCGTCGCCGCCGGCATCATCGGCCTCGGCGTGCTCGGTGCAATCGGACACGCGCGTGACCGCGACTACTATGACGCCCGCGACGGCGGTTGCTATCCGGGTCCCGAGGAGTGCGGATGGCGAGGCCGCCGCTGCTTCGAGAACAGGTATGGCGACTACGTCTGCCGCGGCGGTCGCTGGACCTGCTGGCGCCCGACGTACTGCGACTGAGCAATCAAAGTTTAGGCTCTGCGGCTTCGGCCGCGAGCTGTTGGATCAAAGGGCGGCTTCGCGCCGCCCTTTTTCATTGTGCATTATTCATTCATTGCGCCGTGGGCTCGCGCTTCGTTGCCGTGACGTGGAGTGCGATTGCTGCGGCGTTCGAGACATTGAGACTCGCGAGCGTGCCGGGCGTCGCGATGCGCACGAGCCGGTCGCACGTCTCCCCCGTCAGCTCGCGCAGGCCTTTTCCCTCGGCGCCGAGCACGATCGCCATCTTGCCGGCGAAGGCTTCGTCCTCGAGTCTCGCCGTCGCCTCGCCGTCGAGCCCGAGCAGCGTGAAACCTTGCGCCTTGAGATCGAGGAGTGTGCGGGCGAGGTTCTGCACGAGGAGCACCGGCACGAGATCGAGCGCGCCCGAAGCGGCCTTGGCGAGCGCGCCATTTAGGGGCGGACTGTGGCGGCGCGTCATGACGAGCCCGGCCGCGCCGAACGCAGCCGCAGAGCGCAACACGGCGCCGGCGTTATGGGGATCGGTGACGTGATCGAGGATCATGACGGGGGCGCCGGCTGCGGCGCGACGCGCAAGATCGTCGAGGCTCGGCTCAGGCAACGGCTCGGCTTCGAGCAGCACACCCTGATGCACAGTGTCGGGTCCGAGCAGATTGTCGAGGTCGCGCGGGGAGGCGGGCTCGGGCTCAATCTTTCTTGCGGCGATCGCATCGGCGAGGCGGCGGGCTGCGTTCTCGGTCGCAAGCAGGCGTAGCAGGCGGCGGTGCTCGTTGCGGAGCGCGGCTTCCACCGCGTGGATGCCGAAGAGGCGGACGACGCCGTCGTCGTCCGTCTGCCGCGGCGCCGGCTTGCCGCTCCTGGGCCGGCCAGGGCGGGCGGACTTGCGTTTCACGTGAGGCTTCATGCGGCCATCAAATCTCGTTCGTCGGCCCCCCGATCGAGGCACCGGTCATGCGCGGAAGCCATAGGTGCTTTCGGGCGCATTTCCAATTGACATCGTCCGGCGCCCTGACGATAACCACGCCGTTGCCCTGCCGCTCTGGCTGAGCGCGGGGCGATTTCGTTTGGGATCTCGGCCACATCAAGTGAGCGGTGCGAGACGCCCAGCACACGGCCCTGGACCACTTGTCAGGAGGGGTGCCCGAGTGGCTAAAGGGGACGGACTGTAAATCCGTTGGCTTCGCCTACGCTGGTTCGAATCCAGCCCCCTCCACCAGTCCAAGTCCAGGCGTTGAAATTCGTGCCGGGGAATGCGGGTGTAGCTCAATGGTAGAGCAGCAGCCTTCCAAGCTGAATACGTGGGTTCGATTCCCATCACCCGCTCCAATCTCGGCAGCAGGCAAGAGGCAACAGGCAGCAGGTTCTCTCGGACGCCTATTTACTGCTGCCCGCTGCCAGTTGCGCGCTGCCTATGGGGTCTCATGCTAGTCACCACGACCAACGATCTTGCGGGCTACCGCATCGTACGCCATCTGGGCGTGGTGCGCGGCTTGACCGTCAGGTCACGGAGCATCGTCGGCAATGTCGGCGCGGCGATCCAGATCATCTTCGGCGGCAACATCTCGGTCTATACGAAGCTTGCCGAGCAGACACGCCAGGAGGCCTTCGACCTCCTGATCAAGAACGCGGAAGCCATGGGGGGGAATGCCATCCTGGCGATGCGCTACGATGCCAATGAAATCGCTGCTGCGGTTACGGAGGTGCTGGCTTACGGGACCGCCGTGGTGGTCGAGAAAACGAGTTGAGGCGGCGGCGCCACAGACAAGTGACAAAGGGCAAAAGTTCGGCTAAGGATGCCGGCCCCGTGTGAGGCTTGCACGCAATTGGCGCGCGACAGGGGTGTAGCTCAATTGGCAGAGCGTCGGTCTCCAAAACCGAAGGCTGGGGGTTCGAGACCCTCCACCCCTGCCATCAGTTTGGAGCGGATCCGAGGTGAGGGCGCCGGATCGGCTGGTGTTGCGCGCCCAAAAGACGGCGATGCGACAACATGTCACATGGCGCCCAGGAACATGTTTTGATGGCCAAGTTCAATCCGTTCGAATTCATCCAAGAGGTAAGGCAGGAAGTCTCCAAAGTCACCTGGCCCACGTGGAAGGAAGTGTGGATCACGACCCTCATGGTGCTGGTCATGGTGACGTTGGCGTCGATTTTCTTTCTTGCGGTCGATCAGGTGCTGGGCCGGGTGATCAACCTGGTTCTCGGCCTCGGTCGCTGATAGGCGGTCACAGTTGGCGTTGGGTCTGGAAGTCCTTCGTGGCGAAGGCAGCAATAGAGACGGTCTAAGAATGGCCAAGCGCTGGTACATCGTGCACGCCTATACGAACTTCGAGCGCAAGGTGGCAGACGCCATCCTGGAGCGCGCGAAGGCCGCTGGGCTCGAGAACCTCTTCGGAGACGTCAAGGTACCGACCGAGCATGTCATCGAGGTGAAACGCGGCCGCAAGGTGCAGGCGGAGCGCAAGTTCCTGCCCGGGTACGTGCTCGTGAACATGGAAATGACCGACGCGGCGTTCGTGCTCATCAAGAATACGCCCAAGGTGACCGGCTTCCTGGGCGCCGAGAATAAACCGATTCCCATCTCCGACGACGAGGCCATGCGGATCCTCAGTCAGGAGAAGGAGGGGGTCGAGAGGCCGAAGCCCTCGATCATCTACGAGGTCGGCGAGCAGGTGAAAGTCGTGGACGGACCGTTCGCGTCCTTCCAGGGCGAGGTCGAGGAAGTGGACGGCGAGCGTTCGCGGCTCAAGGTCGGCGTGTCGATATTCGGGCGCAAGACACCGGTCGAGCTCGAGTTCGGCCAGGTGGAGAAGGTGCCGGCCTGACGGCGCGCGGCGGAACGGTGCGGGAGTGCGGAATTGAACTTGCGATGAGATTTTTCGGGCGCTGACGAGGCGCCTTCGAGAAGGCGGCGCGCGAGCGCCGTAGCGCCGCGGACGGTCCCGAATTCGGGACAGGTTCGCGGAGATGTGCGGGAGGGCCTTCCCGGATTCGGGGGCCCGCGGACCGCTAACCCTGGGAAGCAGAGCTTCCCGCAAGCGTAAGGGGAAACTATGGCGAAGAAGATAGACGGCTACATCAACCTCCAGGTTCCGGCAGGGGCGGCAAATCCCTCGCCGCCCATCGGCCCTGCGCTCGGTCAGCGCGGCGTCAACATCATGGAGTTCTGCAAGACCTTCAATGCCCGGACGAAGGACATGGAGCAGGGCACGCCGATTCCGGTCAAGATCACCGTGTTCTCGGACCGCTCCTTCATCTTCGAGATGCGCACGCCGCCAGCCTCCTTCTTCTTGAAGAAGGCGGCGAAGCTCACGTCTGGCTCGAAGACACCCGGGCGCGAGGTCGCGGGCGAGGTGACCATGGCCCAGGTGCGTGAGATCGCGCAGTTGAAGATGAAGGACTTGAATACCGACAACGTCGATCAGGCTGCGCGCACGATCGCCGGCTCCGCCCGTTCCATGGGCCTTAAGGTGGTGGAGTAGACCCATGGCAAAAGCAGCTCAGTCACAAGAGAAGAAGAACATCGCTCCCGATGCGGTCAAGGCGGCGCGCGCGGCAGGCGGCAAGCGCAATGCGGCCGCACGCGAGGGCGTCAATCCGACCAAGGCCTACGCGATCGATGAGGCGGTGAAGCTCGTCAAGTCGCGCGCCAAGGCCAAGTTCGACGAGACGGTCGAGGTCGCCATGAACCTCGGCGTTGATCCGAAGCACGCGGACCAGATGGTGCGCGGCGTGTGCAATCTGCCCAACGGCTCGGGCCGCACAGCGCGGGTTGCCGTGTTCGCACGCGGGGCCAAGGCGGAGGAGGCCAAGGCCGCAGGCGCCGACGTCGTCGGGGCCGAGGACCTTGTGGATACGGTGTCGAAGGGCCAAATAAACTTCGATCGCTGCATCGCTACCCCCGACATGATGGGTCTCGTCGGCCGCTTGGGCAAGGTTCTGGGTCCGCGCGGCCTGATGCCCAATCCGCGCGTCGGCACCGTGACCACGGATGTCGCAACGGCGGTCAAGGGCGCCAAGGGCGGCTCGGTCGAGTTCCGTGTCGAGAAGGCCGGCATCGTTCAGGCCGGCGTCGGCAAGGCGAGCTTCACGGAGAAGGCCCTCGTCGAAAACATCCGCGCGTTCGTCGAGGCCGTCGCCAAGGCGAAGCCCGCGGGCTCCAAGGGCACGTACATCAAGAAGGTGTCGGTCAGCTCGACCATGGGGCCGGGCGTCAAGATCGATGCGGGAAGCGTGATTTCGAGCCAGCCGCAGGGCTAAGCCCGCCGGCTTGCGAACAAGAATTCCGTGGCGGCTTTCCTCGTGGAGGCCGCCGCGGGACCCCGGTCCAAGTGCCCGCAAGGGCGCCGGCCGGGGACCTGTCCGAGATTGTGGGTGCGAGGCCGGATCTGATCCGGCCGAACCTAAGCCTCTCTTCGAGAGGGCCCTCATGAGACGGGAGACCACCCGGTTCGCTTCCTCAGGGAAGCAGGCCGGTTTGAGCCTTCTGGGTCAGCACCGTGCCGCTTTCGGGCGCTGCGGTCGGGACAGGACGAGCGTCGCAGTCGGACACTCCCAAGGGAGAGTCTCGGCCACTGCGGCAAGGTGCAACCCGCGGCAGGTCCATTTTCGGGCCCGCCGCAACCAGGAGTGAGCAGGTGGAAAGAGCTGCAAAAAAGGCGCTCGTGACCTCGCTCCACGACGTGTTGAAAAACACGGGCGTGGTTGTGGTCGCCCACAACACCGGCATGGTGGCCGCTCAATCTGCAGACTTCCGCAAACGCGTCAAAGAGGCGGGCGGAAGTGTGAAGGTGGCCAAGAACAAGCTGGTGCAGCTCGCGCTCAAGGACACGAACGCCGAAGGCATCTCGGATCTGATGAAAGGGCCGACCATCCTGGCCTATTCGAAGGATCCGATCGCCGCGGCAAGGGTCGCCGTCAAGTACGCCAAGGAGAACGAGAAGCTCGTGATCCTCGGCGGCGCGATGGGCGCCAACGTCCTCGACGCGAACGGCGTCAAAGCACTCGCCGACCTGCCTTCGCTGGATGAGCTCAGAGCCAAACTCATCGGACTTCTCAACGCGCCGGCGACGAAGATCGCCCGCACGATCAAGGAGCCGGGAGCCAAGCTCGCGCGCGTCATCCAAGCCAAGGCATCGAAGGGCGAAGCTGCTTAGTGCCGATGGGCAATCCAAATTGGCGCGGACAAGTGTCCGCGCTCCAACTGTCAATGGCTTAAACCGGAAGGAAGTAATCCATGTCTGATCTGTCCAAGATCGTCGAAGATCTCTCGAAGCTCACTGTTCTCGAGGCCGCCGAGCTCGCCAAGCTGCTCGAAGAGAAGTGGGGCGTCTCGGCCGCCGCGGCGGTTGCCGTCGCAGCTCCTGCTGCCGGCCCGGCTGCCGCCGTCGAGGAGCAGACCGAATTCACCGTCATCCTGAAGTCGGGCGGCGACAAGAAGATCAACGTCATCAAGGAAGTCCGCGCCATCACGGGCCTTGGTCTCAAGGAAGCCAAGGATCTCGTCGAGGCCGGCGGCAAGACCGTCAAGGAAGGCGTCACCAAGGACGAGGCCGCGAAACTCAAGAAGCAGCTCGAGGACCAGGGCGCGGTCGTCGAGCTCAAGTAAGGCAATCGGCAAGTGGCAATAGGCAATCGGGGTGTCCCCATTGCCTATTGCCCGATGCCTGTTGCCTCGCCCGCCGAAGGCGGGCGTCGAAGACGGTTCTCCGGAGGGTCTTTAGGGGGTCGAAAAACCCGCGAAGAGGCCCTCCGGCGAGCCGTTTCAAGACGAATTCAATAGCGCGAGGGATGGCGACCCTGGCGCAGGCAAGAGAAAGGGGCGGGTGGCGCGCAGACACCCGGCCCCAAGTGAAATGAGGAGCGGACATGGCTGAGACGTTTAACGGCCGCAAGCGTATTCGCAAGCAGTTCGGGTCGATCCGCGAGGTGGCGGAGATGCCGAACCTGATCGAGGTGCAGAAGAGCTCCTACGACGACTTCCTGATGGTCAAGGAGCCGCCGGGAGGACGTGTAGACGATCACGGATTGCAGGCGGTGTTCAAGTCCGTATTTCCGATCTCGGATTTCTCGGGCCGCGCGACGCTCGAGTTCGTGCGCTACGAGTTCGAGCCGCCGAAGTACGACGTCGACGAGTGCATGCAGCGCGACATGACCTACTCGGCGCCGCTCAAGGTCAAGCTGCGTCTCATCGTGTTCGATGTCAACGAGGAGACGGGCTCGAAGTCGATCAAGGACGTCAAGGAGCAGGACGTCTACATGGGCGACATGCCGCTCATGACGCTCAACGGCACGTTCGTGATCAACGGCACCGAGCGCGTCATCGTCAGCCAGATGCATCGCTCGCCGGGCGTGTTCTTCGACCACGACCGCGGCCGCACGCATGCGTCGGGCAAGCTGCTGTTCGCTGCCCGCATCATTCCCTACCGCGGGTCGTGGCTCGACTTCGAGTTCGACGCCAAGGACAACGTCTACGTTCGCATCGACCGGCGCCGCAAGCTGCCGGTGACGACGCTGCTTTATGCGCTGGGCCTCGACGACGAGCAGATCCTCTCCACGTTCTACAAGATGATTCCGATCAAGGAATCGAAGCGCGGCTGGAAGATGCCGTTCATGCCCGAGAAGATGCGCGGCATGTCTCCGCTCGCCGACCTCATGGACGCCAAGAGCGGCGACGTCGTCGCTAAGGCGGGCGAGAAGCTCACCGCGCGGAAGGCGCGCGAGCTTGCCGAGGGCGGCCTCAAGGAAGTGCTGGTCTCCTCCGAGGATCTTGCGGGACGCTACATCGCCGAGGATATCGTCAATCTCGACGATGGGCAGATCTATGCGGAGGCGGGCGCCGAGCTCGACGCCAAGCTGCTCGCCGAGCTCAAGGACCAGAAGGTCAAGGAGTTCCACATCCTCGACATCGACCATGTCAATGTCGGCGCCTTCATCCGCAATACGCTCAACATCGATAAGAACTCGAACTACGAAGAAGCGCTGATGGACATCTACCGGGTCATGCGGCCCGGCGAGCCGCCGACCATCGAGGCGGCGACGAACTTGTTCCACAGCCTGTTCTTCGACAGCGAGCGCTATGACCTTTCGGCCGTCGGCCGCGTGAAGATGAACATGCGCCTCGAGCTCGATGCGCCCGACACCATGCGCGTGCTGCGCAAGGAGGACATCCTCGCGGTCATTAAAACGCTCGTTGACCTGCGCGACGGGCGCGGGGAGATCGACGACATCGACCATCTCGGCAACCGGCGCGTGCGCTCGGTCGGCGAGCTCATGGAGAACCAGTACCGCGTCGGCCTCTTGCGCATGGAGCGCGCCATCAAGGAGCGCATGAGCTCGGTCGAGATCGACACCGTGATGCCGCAGGACCTGATCAACGCCAAGCCCGCGGCGGCGGCGGTGCGCGAGTTCTTCGGCTCCTCGCAGCTCAGCCAGTTCATGGACCAGACGAACCCGCTCTCCGAGATCACCCACAAGCGACGCCTCTCGGCGCTCGGCCCGGGCGGTCTTACTCGCGAGAGGGCGGGCTTCGAGGTGCGCGACGTGCACCCGACGCACTACGGGCGCATCTGCCCGATCGAGACGCCGGAAGGTCCGAACATCGGCCTCATCAACTCGCTGGCCACCTTCGCGCGCGTCAACAAGTACGGCTTCATCGAAAGCCCGTACCGGCGCGTGAAGGACGGCAAGGTCACGGACACGGTGGTCTATCTCTCCGCCATGGAGGAGATGCGCCACCACGTCGCGCAAGCGAATGCCAAGCTCGACGCCAAGGGCAAGCTTACAGAGGACCTGGTCATCTGCCGGTTCAACGGCGACGTTGTTCCGGTAATGGCGGACAAGGTCGATTATATCGACGTGTCGCCGAAGCAGCTCGTGTCGGTCGCCGCGGCGCTGATCCCGTTCCTCGAGAACGACGACGCCAACCGCGCGCTGATGGGCTCGAACATGCAGCGCCAGGCGGTGCCGCTCATCAAGGCCGAGGCGCCGCTCGTCGGCACCGGCATGGAGGAGGTCGTGGCGCGCGATTCGGGTGCGGCGATCGCGGCACGGCGTACCGGCATCATCGACCAGGTTGATGCGACGCGCATCGTCATCCGCGCGACGGAAGAGACCGATCCGTCGAAGCCGGGCGTCGACATCTATCGCCTGCGCAAGTTCCAGCGCTCGAACCAGAACACTTGCATCAATCAGCGTCCGCTGATCAATGTCGGTGATCGCGTCGAAGCGGGCGAGATCATCGCCGACGGACCGTCGACGGACCTCGGCGATCTCGCGCTCGGCAAGAACGTGCTCGTCGCGTTCATGCCGTGGATGGGCTACAACTTCGAGGACAGCATCCTGCTCTCGGAGCGCGTCGTCTCGTCCGACATCTTCACCTCGATCCACATCGAGGAGTTCGAGGTGATGGCCCGCGACACCAAGCTCGGGCCCGAGGAGATCACGCGCGACATTCCGAACGTGTCGGAAGAGGCGCTGAAGAACCTCGACGAGGCCGGCATCGTCTACATCGGAGCCGAGGTCAATCCGGGCGACATCCTGGTCGGCAAGATCACGCCCAAGGGCGAGAGCCCAATGACGCCCGAGGAGAAGCTCCTCAGGGCGATCTTCGGCGAGAAGGCGTCCGACGTGCGCGATACGTCGCTCCGGCTGCCGCCGGGCGTCACGGGCACGATCGTCGAAGTGCGCGTCTTCAATCGCCATGGCGTCGAGAAGGACGAGCGGGCGATGGCGATCGAGCGCGAGGAGATCGAGCGTCTCGCCAAGGACCGCGACGACGAGATGCAGATCCTTGACCGCAACGTGTATGCGCGTCTGCGCGATACGCTGATGGGCAAGGAGGTCGCCAAGGGTCCGAAGGGCGCCCGCAAGGGGACCAAGCTCGACGATGCCATCCTCGACGACATCCCGCGCAGCCAGTGGTGGGAGATCGGTCTCGCCAACGAGAAGGCGCAGGCCGAGGTCGAGGCCATCAACAAGCAGTACGAGGAGGCCAAGAAGAGCCTGGAGCGCCGCTTCGTCGACAAGGTCGACAAGCTGCAGCGCGGCGACGAGCTGCCTCCCGGCGTCATGAAGATGGTCAAGGTCTTCGTCGCCGTGAAGCGCAAGATCCAGCCGGGCGACAAGATGGCCGGCCGTCACGGCAACAAGGGTGTCGTGTCGCTGATCGTGCCGTGCGAGGACATGCCGTTCCTCGAGGACGGAACGCATGTCGACGTCGTGCTCAATCCGCTCGGCGTGCCGAGCCGCATGAACGTCGGCCAGATTCTGGAGACGCATCTCGGCTGGGCGTGCCGCGGCTTGGGCAGGCTGATCGACGAGGCGCTGCACGAGTTCCACGAAAGTGGACAGACCAAGGCGCTGCGCGACCAGATGCAGAAGATCTACGGCAAGGACGAGGTCAAGGCGAACACGAAGGACGCCGACATCGTCACCATCGCCGAGCAGCTCAAGGGCGGCGTGCCGGTGGCGACGCCGGTGTTCGACGGGGCGCGCGAGCCCGACATCGTCGAGATGCTCACGGCCGCGGGCTTCGACAGCTCGGGGCAGGTGTCGCTCTTCGACGGGCGCACCGGCGAGCCGTTCGATCGCAAGGTGACGGTGGGCTACAAGTACCTCTTGAAGCTGCACCATCTCGTCGACGACAAGATCCACGCGCGCTCGATCGGGCCCTATTCGCTGGTCACCCAGCAGCCGCTGGGCGGCAAGGCCCAGTTCGGCGGCCAGCGCTTCGGCGAAATGGAGGTGTGGGCGCTCGAAGCCTACGGCGCCGCCTACACGCTGCAGGAGATGCTCACCGTCAAGTCAGACGACGTTGCAGGGCGCACCAAGGTCTACGAGGCGATCGTCCGAGGCGACGATGCCTTCGAGGCCGGCGTACCGGAAAGCTTCAACGTGCTGGTCAAGGAAATGCGGGCGCTCGGCCTCAACGTCGAGCTCCTGAATACGGAGGTACCGGCTGTCGAGCAGCAGCCGCCGCCGGAGGCCGCGCCGGAACGGCCGCGCCTGCCACCGGCCGCCGCCGAGTAACGACGAGACCCTTCCCCTCCCCCCTTTGCGGGGGGAGGCCGGGAGGGGGGAATTTGAAGCCGGCAGCTGCCGGGCTCCCCCCCCCCCGAACCCCACCCCACGTCCATGCGGAGCTTGGCTTCGCCAAGACGGGGAGGGGAATAGACGATGAAATTCTGGGACGCGCCCCCGTCCCGCGAGGAGAGAGCGAATGAACGAGATCACCAACCTCTTCAAGACCCAAGCGCCGGTCCCGACCTTCGATCAGATCAAGATCTCGATCGCGAGCCCCGACGACATCCTCTCCTGGTCATTCGGCGAGATCAAGAAGCCCGAGACGATCAACTACCGCACGTTCAAGCCCGAGCGCGACGGCCTCTTCTGCGCGCGCATCTTCGGGCCGATCAAGGACTACGAGTGCTTGTGCGGCAAGTACAAGCGCATGAAGTACAAGGGTCTGATCTGCGAGAAGTGCGGCGTCGAGGTGACGCTCGCCAAGGTTCGCCGCGAGCGCATGGGTCATATCGAGCTCGCCGCACCGGTCGCGCACATCTGGTTCCTGAAGTCGCTGCCCTCGCGTATCGGCCTCCTGCTCGACATGAGCTTGAAGGATCTCGAGCGCGTCCTCTATTTCGAGAACTACATCGTCACCGAGCCCGGCATCTCGCCCTTCAAGGAGCGCCAGCTCCTGTCGGAGGAGGACTACAACCGCGCGATCGAGGAGCATGGTCCCGACAGCTTCACGGCCGGCATCGGCGCGGAAGCCATCCGCGAGCTCTTGATCTCGATGGATCTGCCGAAGATCCGCGAGGATCTGCGCCAGGAAATCTCGGAAGCGACGACGGACTTGAAGCCGAAGAAGCTCGGCAAGCGCTTGAAGGTGATCGAGAGCTTCATCGAGAGCGGCAACAAGCCCGAGTGGATGATCCTCACTCAGGTGCCGGTCATTCCGCCCGAGCTGCGTCCGCTGGTGCCGCTCGATGGCGGCCGCTTTGCGACGTCGGACTTGAACGACCTCTACCGACGCGTCATCAACCGCAACAACCGCCTGAAGCGGCTGATGGAGCTGCGCGCGCCCGATATCATCATCCGCAACGAGAAGCGGATGCTGCAGGAGTCGGTCGACGCCCTGTTCGACAACGGGCGGCGCGGCCGCGTGATCACGGGGGCCAACAAGCGGCCCCTGAAGTCGCTCGCCGACATGCTCAAGGGCAAGCAGGGCCGGTTCCGCCAGAACCTGCTCGGCAAGCGCGTCGACTACTCGGGCCGCTCGGTCATCGTGGTGGGGCCCGAGCTCAAGCTGCATCAGTGCGGGCTGCCGAAGAAGATGGCGCTCGAGCTGTTCAAGCCGTTCATCTACGCGCGGCTGCAGACGCTCGGCCAGGCCGCGACCGTCAAGCAGGCAAAGAAGCTCGTCGAGAAGGAGAAGCCCGAGGTCTGGGACGTGCTCGACGAGGTCATTCGCGAGCATCCCGTGCTGCTCAATCGTGCGCCGACGCTGCACCGGCTCGGCATCCAGGCGTTCGAGCCGCAACTGATCGAGGGGAAGGCCATCCAGCTGCACCCGCTCGTCTGCGCGGCCTTCAATGCCGACTTCGACGGCGATCAGATGGCCGTGCACGTGCCGCTGTCGCTCGAAGCACAGCTCGAAGCCCGCGTGCTCATGATGTCGACCAACAACATCCTGCATCCCGCGAACGGACAGCCGATCATCGTGCCGTCGCAGGATATCGTTCTCGGTCTCTATTACCTGTCGATCATTCGCGACAAGGAGCCGGGTGAAGGCATGGCTTTCGGCTCGGTGGGTGAGCTTCGCCATGCGCTCGAGGCCGGCGCCGTCACGCTGCACGCCAAGGTCAAGGGGCGCTTCCGCGCGACCGACGCCGAGGGCAAGGAGGTCATCGAGCTGCACGACACGACGCCGGGGCGCATGATTCTCGGCGAGGTTCTGCCGAAGAAGCCGGGCGTGAAGTTCGCGCTCGTCAACCAGCTGCTGACGAAGAAGGCCATCTCGGGAATGATCGATGCCGTCTACCGCAACTGCGGTCAGAAGGAGACGGTCATTTTCTGCGACCGCATCATGGCGCTCGGCTTCCACCACGCCTTCAAGGCGGGCATCTCGTTCGGCAAGGACGACATGCTCATCCCCGATACGAAGGGCAAGATCGTCGACAAGACGCATGACATGGTGCGCGAGTTCGAGCAGCAGTACAACGACGGCCTCATCACGCAGCTAGAGAAGTACAATAAGGTCGTCGATGCGTGGTCGAAGTGCACCGACCAGATCGCCAAGGAGATGATGGAGCGCATCTCCGCGACCCAGAAGGACAAGAACGGGCGCGAAAAGCAGGTCAACTCGATCTACATGATGAGCCACTCAGGTGCGCGCGGCTCGCCGGCGCAGATGAAGCAGCTCGCGGGCATGCGCGGCCTCATGACCAAGCCTTCGGGCGAGATCATCGAGACGCCGATCATCTCGAACTTCAAGGAGGGGCTGTCGGTGCTCGAGTACTTCAACTCGACGCACGGTGCACGCAAGGGTCTCGCCGACACGGCGCTCAAGACCGCGAACTCGGGCTACCTGACGCGCCGTCTGGTCGACGTGGCGCAGGACGCGATCATCTGCGAGGAGGACTGCGGCACCGACGCCGGCATCAACGTGCAGGCGGTGGTCGACGCCGGCCAGGTCATCGTGTCGCTCGCGGCACGCGTGCTCGGCCGCACGGCCGCGGAGGACGTGGTCGAGCCCGGAACAAAGAACGTCATCGTGAAGACGGGTGAGCTCATCGAGGAGCGACACGCGGAGGCGATCGAGAAGGCACAGGTGCAGGAGGTGCGCATCCGCTCGGTTCTCACCTGCGAGACGGAAACGGGTGTGTGCGCCAAGTGCTACGGACGCGATCTGGCGCGCGGCACGCGCGTCAATATCGGCGAAGCGGTCGGCGTCATCGCCGCCCAGTCGATCGGCGAGCCGGGCACGCAGCTCACCATGCGCACGTTCCACATCGGCGGCACGGCGAACCTCGTCGATCAGTCATTCGTCGACAGCAACTTCAACGGCAAGGTGAAGATCAAGAACAGGTCCATGGTGAAGGACGGTCAGGGGCGGATGATCGCCATGGGCCGCACCATGTCGCTCGTCATCATCGACCAGTCGGGCAAGGAGCTCGCGACGCACAAGATCCCGTACGGCGCACGCGTTCATGTCGACGAGGGCGACGAGGTCAAGCGCGGCACCAAGCTCGCCCAGTGGGATCCCTATACGCGGCCGATCCTCACCGAGGCTTCCGGCAAGGTCGAGTTCGAGGACTTGATCGAGGGCGCCTCCGTGCGCGAGCAGACTGACGAGGTCAAGGGCACCACGAACCGCGTCATCGTCGACTGGCGCGCGACGCCGCGCGGCGCAGAGCTCAAGCCGGCGATCGTCGTCAAGGACGCCAAGGGCAAGCACATCAAGGTGGCCCGCGGCGGCGATGCCCGCTATCTGCTCTCGGTCGAGGCCATTCTCTCGGTCGAGCCGGGTCAGGATGTGAAAGCGGGTGACGTGCTGGCGCGTATTCCGCTGTCATCGGCCAAGTCGGGCGACATCACGGGCGGTCTGCCGCGCGTGGCGGAGCTCTTCGAGGCACGCCGTCCCAAGGACCATGCGATCATCGCCGAGATCTCGGGCACGGTCGAGTTCGGTAAGGACTACAAGAACAAGCAGCGGATCAACATCAAGCCCGACGACGAGTCCGCCGAGCCTGTCGAGTATCTGATCCCGCGAGGAAAGAGCCTTGCCGTCCAGCACGGAGACCACATCGAGCGCGGGGATTTCATCTACGACGGCAATCCGGCGCCGCACGACATCCTGGCGATCAAGGGTGTCGAGGAGCTCGCGAACTACCTGATCAACGAGATCCAGGACGTCTACCGTCTGCAGGGCGTGACCATCAATGACAAGCACATCGAGGTCATTGTCCGGCAGATGCTGCAGAAGGTCGAGATCACGGACGTGGGCGAGACGGATCTGATCAAGGGCGAGCAGATCGATCGCATCGAGTTCGAGGAGACGAACGCCAAGGTCGAGAAGGCAGGCAAGCGGCCGGCCGCCGCGACCCCGGTGCTGCTCGGCATCACGAAGGCATCGCTCCAGACGCGCTCGTTCATCTCGGCCGCCTCGTTCCAGGAGACGACACGCGTGCTGACGGATGCGGCCGTGATCGGCAAGTCGGACACGCTCGAGGGGCTCAAAGAGAACGTCATCGTCGGCCGTCTCATCCCGGCCGGCACGGGCGGCATGCTGCGGCGCCTGCGCAAGGTTGCCGCCAAGCGCGACGAGCTGATCGACAAGGAGAAGGCGAAGGTCGAAGCCGAGAAGGTTCTGGTTGCGCCGGATGGGGATGCGGCCTCCCCGGTCCGCCGCCGCCGGCGCGCCGCGGAATAGCGACGGCGGCGAGCCAGACGCAACGCAATGGTGACGCGGCGGCCTTCCCAAGGAGGGCCGCCGCTTCCATTTGGTAAAGGCGCGCAGAGGGGGTCTTGGCTGCCGCCCTGGCCTTGGCCCTGGACTTGGCCTATAAGCCCCTGAAAATGCGTTTGAAGTGGCGCGGCGCCTGGCGCGTCGCGCAGGGAGGACAGAGAAATGGCCACACCGTGGTCGCCTGACAGCTGGCGGTCGAAGCCGATCGTCCAGGTGCCCGACTATCCCGATAGTGGGGTGCTTGCCGAGGTCGAGGCTAAGCTCGCAACCTTTCCGCCGCTGGTCTTTGCGGGTGAGGCGCGCGAGCTCAAGCGCCAGCTCGCCGACGTGGCGCTTGGCAACGGCTTCCTCCTACAAGGGGGCGATTGTGCCGAGAGCTTCCTCGAGCACAGGGCCGACAATATCCGTGATTTCTTCCGCGTCTTCCTGCAGATGGCGGTGGTGCTGACGTATGCGGGCGGCAGCCCGGTGGTGAAGGTCGGGCGCATCGCCGGCCAGTTCGCCAAGCCGCGCTCATCGCCCATGGAGAAGAAGGGCGCAGTCGAGCTCCCCTCCTATCGTGGCGACATCATCAACGGGCCGGAGTTCACGCCGGAAGCGCGCATTCCCGACCCTGTGCGCCAGATCGAGGCCTACCGACAGTCGGCGGCGACGCTCAACCTGATCCGTGCGTTTGCGACCGGCGGCTACGCCGATCTCGAGCGGGTGCATCAGTGGAACATGGGCTTCGTCAAGGACAGCCCGCAGGGGCACCGGTACCAGGCGCTCGCCGACCGCATCGCCGAGACGCTGGGGTTCATGCGCGCCTGCGGCATCACGAGCGAGAACACGCCGCAACTCCGGTCGACGCGCTTCTATACGAGCCACGAGGCGCTGCTCTTGGGTTTCGAGCAGGCGCTGACCCGCCTCGACAGCACGAGCGGCGATTGGTACGCGACCTCGGGGCATATGCTCTGGATCGGCGACCGCACGCGCCAGCTCGACCATGCACATGTCGAGTTCTGCCGCGGCATCAAGAACCCGCTCGGAATCAAGTGCGGACCGTCGCTCGAGCCGGATGGCCTTCTGCGCCTGATCGACATCCTGAACCCCAAGGACGAGCCGGGACGGCTGACGCTGATCTGCCGCTTCGGCCAGGACAAGGCTGCCCAGCAGCTGCCGAAGCTCATCCGCGCGATCAAGAAGGCGGGCAAGTGCGTGGTCTGGTCGTGCGATCCCATGCATGGCAACACGATCTCGGCTGCCAACGGCTACAAGACGCGGCCCTTCGACCGCATCCTGAAGGAGGTCGAGGTGTTCTTCGACGTTCACCGCGCCGAGGGCTCGCATGCGGGCGGCATCCATGTCGAGATGACCGGGCAGAACGTGACCGAGTGCACGGGCGGCGCCATGGCGATCTCGGAAACTGACCTGTCGGACCGCTATCACACGCACTGCGATCCGCGCCTCAATGCGGACCAGTCGCTCGAGCTCGCGTTCCTCGTCGCCGAGCGCATGAAGGCCGAGCGCGAGGCGCGCGGGGTTGCAGTTGAGCCGGCGGCAGCGCTGGCATAGCTGGAACCCGCATCAAATCGGCGACGTTGAAACGGCATCGGCGGCGAGAACGCCGGGCAAACTCAGGAGAGGAAGCACGCATGCGCACGATCAGGAAGGCAACGGCAACGGCTGTCGCTGGGCTTATGGCTCTCGCGCTGGCGGCGGGGTCTGCCCTCGCGGCGAGCGAGTTCGAAGGCAAGTGGAAGGTCGCCGACACGGGCGGCAAGGCCTACGAGATCACTCTCGCGGCGGACGGCTCGGCGACGGGCACGCAGCAGGAAGGCCAGAAGGGCACCTGGAAGGAAGAAGGATCGGCAGCGATCATTTCCTGGGACACGGGCTGGACGACCAAGATCTCGAAGGACGGCGACAAGTTCAAAAAGTCGGCCTTCAAGAAGGGCGAGCCGCTCTCCGGGACGCCGACCAACAGCTCGCCGGCCGAGAAGGTGAAGTAGGGGAATCGCTTCGGCGTCGTGAGTTGTGAAGAACTACAAGGGGTGCGCAGCAGCAGCTGCGCACCCCGATTTGTTTGCGGGCCTGTGCAGGGGGATGGGCTCACGCCGGCTATTCTTCTGCCTCGTTCTCGGCGTTGAGCTCGATGACGCCCTTCTCCATGAGGTCGAGAGCGAGGTCGGCGATAGCGCGGCGGGCCTTGTTGATCTCCTTGGTCAGCGGTTTCTTGCCGGTCGCGATCTCCTGCTCGATCATTCTGCGGGCGCGCGCGGGCACCGCTTCGAGAATGAGATCGCGGAGGTAGGGATCGGTGCCGGTCAAGGCCACGATCGTTCGCTCGGGCGGCACCTGATCGAAGAGGGCAAGCATAGCCGTCTGGTTGAGCTTGGCGATGTCGTCGAAGGTGAACAGGAGGCTGCGGACGATCTCGGCCTCCTTAGGGCGGTGCTGCTCGAGATCGCGCAGCACCTCGTCCATGTGTTTCCTGTCCATCTTGTTGATGATGTCGGCAAGGCGGGCATGGATGGAGGGCCCGGAGTTGCGGGTGTTGTAGAGTAGGTCCTCCTTGAAGGCCTCCTCGAGCAGCTTCAAGGGTCGCTCCTGAATGGGCTTCATCGCCAGCATGCGCCGCATGACCTCGTTGCGCATCTGCGGGGGCAAGACGCGCAGAACGCCTGCCGCATATGATGGGGCCGCGCGCGAGAGCACGAGGGCCCCGACCTGGGGATGCTCCTTCGCCAGATAGCGGGCGAGGTTGGCTTCGGGTGTCTCATTGAGCCGGACCCAAATCGATTGCAGCGACTTCGAGCGCACCTGCGACATGATCTCGGAGATCTGCTCGGGAGGCACGACGCCCGTCAGGAGCTCCTCAACCTCGTCGGCGGTCGCCATGAGGTCGCCGCCGCTCTTCATGAGGTTGGCGAACTCCTCGATGAGCCCTTCCAACACCTGCTTTGTGATCGTGCCGAGATCGGAGGCCGTCTGGGCGATGAGCTTTATGTCGTCTTCGTCGAAGTGCTTGAGCACGCGGGAGGCGAGCCGCTTGTCCATGGTCAGGAGCAGGGCAGCGACCTTCGTCACGCCGGGCAGCTGGGCTGCCGCCTTGGTTGGCGGCACGGGCGCGGGCGTCGGGCGTGCGTCGGCGTTTGGGCGCGGCTCCATGGCTCGCAACCGGCGCTTTCTGATTCGATCTCGGGATGCACTCGCAGCGTGACGCGCGCGTTCCTGCGCCGGGCCTTCAAGCACTCATGACGGCGCTCAAAAAGCGGACCTCCGTGTAATGATTAGTCGTGGCTGCTTATGCGGAGCTTGCGCAATGTGGCGTGTGCTGCTGCAACTCTTGCGGGTGTCGTCTCAGCCAATGAGGCGCAGATGGTTGTCGAACTCGGTGCCGCTGACTGTCGTGGCGAAGAGCGGTGTCTCGCCCGGTCTTTCCGTGCGCAGGGCGCCGAGGCCGGAGGAGAGCGCGAACATGTCATCGCTAATCGGCGCAAGACCGCAGCCGTCGGCGAGGGCCGTCTCGGCACGCAAGGCGCCGGTTTCGGTATCGACGTAGACGATGCGGCCGGCGCGCGGGGCGGACGCGGCGAGGACGCGGCCGTCGCGGCTCATGGCGACGGAGCCGATGTAGCCTTTGAGTGCGGTGCCCATCGGCTCGACGGGCTCGAAAATCCTGATGGGCCTGTCGATGCCGGCGTTACCGACCAGCTCGGGCGAGCTTTCGAGACCGCCCTGCCACTGGCCGCCGAACCAGACCTCGCCCTTGGCATTGGCGGCGATGTGGCGGATCGAGAGCATGTTGATCTCGGCCGGCAGCATGTGCTGGGCGCGGAGATCACCAGTCTTGATGTCGACGAACGCCAAGGACGGCGCCATGCCATCCACGTCGATGTTCTCCCGGCCCGTCGTCGGATCGGTAACGATGCCGCCGTTGGCGATCGCGAGCGTGCGGCCGTCCGCGAACAAGATCGCCTCGTGCGGGCCGACGCCGTGGGAGGGGAACTCGCCGATGCGCTTGTAGCCGGCGGCCACGTCGTAGACGCCAATCACGCCGTCGCCGGTCTCGATGTTGTGCTCGCTGGTCAAGAGCAGGCGGCCGCCGTCTGCAAAAGCTCCGTGGCCGAAGAAATGTCTGCCCGACTCGGGCGCGAAGATGTGCGGCTCGGCACGACCCGCGAGATCGAAGGCGACGGCAAAGAACCCCGGGCGGCGCGCGAAGGCTACGGCGCGGCCGCTCGCTCTATCGATGGCGATGTCGTGGCCGCGCGCGGAGAGAGGGATCTCACGCAGGATCTTGCCGGTGCGCGTCAACAGGACCAGCGCGTAGCCGCCGGCTGCATGGTGGCACGCCGAGATGAAGTCTGCCGTCTCGGTGTCTGCGGGGGCTTGCGCGCGTGCTTGCGGGCCGGCCGCCAAGGCGAGAGCAGAGCCAACGAGAAAGCCCCGTCTATCGATCAGCATGGGTTTCTCCGGTGATCAATCTCCATCGAGCTCGTTGAAGCCCAGGATAATGTCTGCGGCGGGTGCCAGCTCGCGGGCGATGATCTGGCGCAGGCCGTTGATGCTGAAGCGCATCTTGCGAAGGCGCGTGATCTTCTCGTCGTCCTTGTCCGCGCGTGAGAGGAGCCGAGCGTCGGCAACGAGCGTCTCGAAGGCGCGGGGGATGAAAGCCTTCATCCAGGGCTTGTCCGCCGGGACGAACGCGAGCAGCCCCGTGGCATCGAAGTAGGCGGAAATCGAAGCCAGCTGCTGGCCGAGATAGCGATCGCTCATGCCTGAGCGCTCGAAGGCGAGGCGGACATTTTTCGGCGGAGTGGCGAGGGCCGCCTGAAGCCTGGGCAAGGCATTGCGGTCTTGGGTGATCTGGAGGCCGGTCAGCAGGGCCTTGACCACTTCGCGTGCCGTCTCGGAGGCGTCCTTGTAGACTGGGTTATCGGAACCCGGGGCCAGCATCTTCGCCCGCCAGCCGGCGGGTGCGATCCAGCCGGTCTCGATCTCGCCGGCGAGCCCTTCGAGATTGGCTGCGATCGCGCTCGCGAACGCGCATCGATACCGTGCCTCGTCGTCGGCGCCGCCGATGGGTTTCGTGTCGCTGTAGACCAGGAACTCGAGCGCGCCGAGGCCTTGCACGGCCGCGCTCTGTCCCCGCAGCGCGCCTGGCTCCAGTAGTGCCGCGTCGCGCTTTGCCAGGAGAGCCTGGAGCTGGCGTTGGGTCGTTCCGCGCGGGTCGGGCCAGAAAAAGAAGCGCTCGAGGCGGTTGGCTTCCGTGATGGGGCCGAAGCGCAGGAAATCGATGTCGCCCCAGGCGGCGATCGTCCGTTCGAAGCTGTGCTCGATCTTGGCCTTTGCGCCGGCATCGCTCGCGGGAGCAGCGCAGAAGGTCTTGAGGTCCTCCTTGAGGTGGGCGGTCGCGTCATGGAGTTGGGAGATGCGGGGAATGATGTGGCCGTCGATCGCGCTCTGCACCATCTCGGCGTGGGTCTTGCGCACGGCGCCCGCCGCGGTTGCGTCGACGGCGCGCGCGACTGAGGCGACGCTAGCGAGAAATGCCGCGGCAATGAGCGCGGCTCCGAGATGTCTCGCACCGTGCGTCATGCGCGGACCCTGTTCGATGCTATGCTTGCGGAATGCAGCCCGCTCAGACCCTGCAGGCCCGCTTCTTCGTATCACGGGCGGAGGCCGCATTGCCACGCTTGTTGCGCAACTGGATGCGCATCAGGCTCTCGCGTGCCGACAGGCTGCGATAGGGGCATACCAGCCCTTTGCGCTCCAGCTCCTCGACCTTGGCGTAGATGGTCTCGACCGCAAGCGGCGCGCAGCCGCAGCAGCTCATCCGCTGCGACAGATGGCGGAAGACGAGACCGGGAGTTGGGATCGGGGCCTCCGGATGATTGAGCAAATCGAGCAGAGCGAGCTCGATGTCATGGTCGGAGACGGTGGTGCAGGAGCAGACGATCATCCCTGGTATTCCGCTGGCGACGCTATTGCATCAGGGCCGATTGCGGCTGAGCCGAGAGGGCCGCAGCGTTCACGATAAGGCCGGGCGACAAGACCTGATCGAGACCGCGCATTGTGACGGCAAACGTTTCGGCGTGATGCACGACTTCGTCGATCAAAGAGCTTTCGATGAGCGCAAAGGCGCAGGCCTTCATCGCCGGGCAGGTGTTGTGCTGGCAGGCCGCGATCATGGAAACGGCAAGGCACTCGTCGCGACAGAACCTGCCGCAAGGGCCGGAGACGACCTCAATCTCGCGCCGCGCCGCGGCGCTCAGAGCGCGAACCCATCCCGACAATTCGGAAATTGCCGTTTTTGCCGAGCGCGGCCCCAAAGCTTCGGAATAAATCTCCCAGGCTTTCTCCCAGCAATTGATGTCGCCCGACTGATAACCCGAAACCCAATAGCGAAAACCCAATCCGACGAGACGCTCAGCACCTGCCTCCCGGCTCAGAGAGCATGCCCCCGCGTTGCATGATGCAGAAATCCGATAGGTGCGCGCCATGCATCATCTCCCCAGGTGCGCGGACGCGACGCCCGCTCGAGGTGTGGCAATCGAGGACAGCTGATTTGAGGGAATCGGCTGAAATTGCGGCTTCTTGCGGCGTGCGAACGGTGCGCTCAATTTTTGCTCGGTCATCGGTCTTCCTGTTGTCGGGGTTCAAGGCCCCGAAAAGGATGCAGCGTAATGGCCGACTTCAAGAACGGCCCCACGAAGCCAAGCAACCGTGTTCGAAAGAGCAAGTCAAGGGGCGTTTTGACGTCGGTCAATACAATAGAATTATTCAAATTTGTTGCTTTGAGTCATTCTAAACTTGCGCTTTCAATAATCAGTGAAGCGCATATCTCCCGGCATTAAATTGGTGTCGTCGCGGCGCAGCTTTTTGGGCGCGGAGCGCGGCACGAAGCCTCGGACTCTGCTGTGACTCAGAGTGGGGACGGGCTAGCCAAGGCCCGATTGCTGACGGCGGTAGCCGGCCGCAGATTTGGCCGCGGGCTTTGAGCGCGCGGGCTGCTTGCCGGCCTTGCGTGACGGCGCCGGGTCGGGGCGCCTCGCTTTCGTCATCTGATCGAGCGTGTGCTCGTCGAGGACGCTGATGAAAGCTTCGAGTGCGGAGTCGAAGAGATTGTCCAGCTCAGCGAGCTGCTGGCGGGCCTGATCCTTGGAGCGGACGCCTTCGTTGTCGAGATCCAGGCGCGTCGTCTCCATGGCGCGGACGACGTCGCCGATACGGATCTCGGTAGCGGGGCGGGCCAGGCGCACGCCGCCATGGCGGCCGCGCACGGCCCGGACGAAGCCGGCGCGCGACAAGAGATGCACGATCTTGAACGTGTTCTGCGGCGTGATGGCGCGGCGCTGGGAGATCTCGGCCACTTTCACAAGCGCGCCTTCCGCTTGGGCGCAGTCGATCAGGATTCGGATCGCGTAGTTTGTTGTCTTGCTCAGGCGCATGGGGGTGATCCGGTTCTTCGGGCACACTGTTATCGTCTGGCGAAGCCAGGCAACATTACCAGTATTCTCTAGTACATAATTCCCATTTCAGACGTCATTCTCAAGCACAATGTTCACATCTGCTGGGCCTGTCCCTCGGGCCCTAAGACGCATCTGTGGCCGGCTTCCGAAATCCCGCCAGAATCGGGGGGTTGCCCAGCTCTTGTCCGACTGTGTCAGGCGCGCCTCGGGTTGGCAATCATCTGCCTCAGATCAGGGTTGGAGTCGTTAGCATTGTTGACTCGTGACGTCAATTTAGACTACACGGCTCAAGCGGCACTCGCAGCCCGACGCACGGGTTCTGGCGAATTCATACGCCGGTGCGATGTCCTATCCAGGGCCTTCGACGCCCTGCTCATGGGAGAACCTACGTGAAGCCTCGCCTCATCAATTCGCGTGCCGTCCTTGCATCGCTGGTCCTGGCCGGCTGCGGGCTCTTTCAGTCGGCGGTCGCAGAGCCGGCCACGGTTGCCGGCGTCATCAAGAATTACGCGGACATCGCCGAAGCCGGATATTCCGACTCGCTTGCCGCCGCAAAGAAGCTTCAGGCGGCGGTCGACGCTCTGATCAAGGTACCAAGCGACGCCACTCTCAAGGCGGCGCGCCAAGCGTGGATCGATGCGCGCGTCCCCTACATGCAGACGGAAGCCTTCCGCTTCGGCAACGCGATCGTCGACGACTGGGAGGGCAAGGTCAACGCGTGGCCGCTGGACGAGGGACTGATCGACTATGTGGCCGAGGCGTATGGAACGGAGTCGGAAGAGAACGAGCTCTATACGGCGAATGTGATCGCCAACAAGTCGCTCAAGATCGCCGGCAAGACCGTCGACACGAGCAAAATCACCGGCAAGCTGATCGAGGAGTCGCTGCAAGAGGCGGGCGGGGTCGAGGCGAATGTCGCGACCGGCTACCATGCCGTCGAGTTTCTGCTCTGGGGGCAGGATCTCAACGGGACGGGTCCTGGCGCCGGCGTGCGGCCTGCGACCGATTTCGACACCAAGGCCTGCACGGGCGGCAACTGCGAGCGGCGCGCGCAATATCTCAAGGCCGCCACCGATCTTCTGGTTGATGACCTTGCCTGGATGGTCAAGCAGTGGGGTGCCAAGGGCGATGCGCGTGCCGCGCTTTCGAAGGATGGCGGCAAGGCGGGGCTCACGGCGATCATGACCGGTCTCGGGAGCCTGTCGTACGGCGAGCTCGCCGGCGAGCGCATGAAGCTCGGCCTCCTCATCCATGATCCCGAGGAGGAGCACGACTGCTTCTCCGACAACACCTACAATTCCCACTACTACGATGCGCTCGGAATCAAGAATGTCTACACGGGCAGCTATACGCGCCCGGACGGCTCCAAGATCGAAGGGCCGAGCGTATCCGATCTCGTCAAGGCGAAGTCCGCCGACACAGATGCGGCCGTGCGAGCGGCTCTCGACAAGACCATGAGCAGCATGACGGCGCTGGTAGAGCGCGGCAAGACCAAGGAAGCCTACGACCAGATGATTGGTCAGGGTAATGACGAAGGCAACGCCATCGTGCAGGGGGCGATCGACGGGCTCGTGGCGCAGGCCAAGGAATTCGAGCGCGCGATCGCGGCCCTCAACCTCAAGGACATCAAGTTCGAGGGCTCCGACAGCCTCGACGATCCGTCGAAGGTGGGAGCGAAGTGAGGCTTGGTGCGCGGCCGCAGGCCTCGAGCAAGAATCAAGCTGCAGGTATCCAATTCGGCGTGGGCCGCGAATAGTTGCAATTATGAGTCAGGTTTCCGGACTCATGCCCGCGGGGCGGCAAATTGGATTGTCTGGGAGGGGAACGGTAACTAGACTTTTTTTGTTAAGGTTCCGGTTCGCCCGGGGCCATGTTGGGGGACTGGGATGACGAAATTTCTCTTTGTGGCAGTGCTTGGCGCGGTGGCAGCCTTGACCAGCCCGGCACAGGCCGCGGACCTCGGTGGGGATTGCTGCGCGGATCTCGAGGAGCGGGTGGCCGAGCTCGAGGCGACGACGGCGAGGAAAGGCAACCGCAAGGTCTCGCTCACGGTCGCGGGGCAAGTGAACAAGGCGGTTCTGTTCTGGGACGACGGGTTCGAGGACAACGCCTACGTGGTCGGCAACAAGAACGACCAGACGAACCTCTCGTTCACGGGCGAAGCCGAGATTACTTCGGGCTGGAAGGCCGGCTACGATCTCACGATCCGCTTCCTCGACAATCTGTCGGATGCCGTGGACCAGGACAACGATAACGGCGATCAGGGCTTCTTCGTCTGGCAGTCGCACTGGTGGGTCGAGAGCGAGAAGCTCGGCAAGGTCTCGGTGGGTCTGGCCTCGCGCGTCACCGACACGGCGCCGGAGACGGACTTCTCGGAGGCGGGCCTCGCGGGCTACGCGGGCGTGCAGGACATCGGCGGCGCGTTCATCCTCAGACGCGCCGACAATGATTTCGCCGAGCTCACCTGGGGCGATGTCTACAACCACTTCAACGGCGATACGGCGAATATCGTGCGCTACGACAGCCCCGAGATCGCGGGCTTCATCGCTTCGGCCTCGTGGGGTGAGGACGACGTCTGGGACGTCGGTCTGCGCTATGCCACGGAGGGGCGGGGCTTCAAGTTCGAGGGCGTGATCGCCTATACCGAGGTGACGGACGCGCAAGACGAGGTGATCGGCAACGGCCTCGATCAGAATACGCTGGTCGGCTCGCTCTCGATTCTGCACGAGCCGTCGGGCCTCAACGTCACGTTTGCCGGGGGCAGGCGCGAGTGGCAGGGCACGGTGGTCGATGCGGACAATATCGCTCGCACGCCGGAGGATACCGAATACATCTACGCCAAGCTCGGCTGGCTCGCGAAGCTCAACGGTCTCGGGCCGTCGGCATTCTACGGCGAGTACGGCTGGTTCAAGGATTATGTAACGGCCATCGAGGATGGCGGAGCAATCGTTGCCTCTCTTGATGCGAGCGGAAGCGCGGTGCGAGTTAGCGGCAACGAGGCGGAGGTGTGGGGCTTCGGCGTCGTGCAGCACATCGAGGCGGCCGAGATGCAGGTTTATATCGGCTACCGCCATCACACGGTCGAGTTCGATCTCGTGGACGGCACGGGTGCTGGGGTGGCTGCAGAGCCGATCGAGGACTTCGATACCGTCATCGCCGGCTCGAAGATCGCGTTCTGAGCAAAGACTTCGGATCGCTGGGGATGGTACTAAAGACCCGTCGGGGCTTGCCTCGGCGGGTTTGCGTTTGGAATAGATGACCGCATGTCGTCTGCCCGGCGACGGTGCATAAGTGGAAAGCGGCTCCATTCGGCTTGGGCCTGTATTAAATCCGCATCGGTGCGGAGAGTGACGTGAAGCAGCGGTTCGCATCTTGACTCCGAGCGTCATTCGGATGGCCATCCCGCTGGCAGGCATAGTCCTTTTCGCCGGCCTCATTCCCCTGCTTGCTGGTGCGCTCGTCACGCAGACCGACGCGGCGCAGGGGAGCGCCGTCCTCGGCCCCGCAGAAAAGCATGCCCTGATCGAGCCGGGCGAGGATAAGCCGGGAGGCAGCGCCACCTCGCAGGGGAGCGTCGACAACCGCGACGCCTTCTCGCATTTCTCGCACGGCATCGGTTTGGAGGGCGAGGGGCGGTTCAAGATCGGGAATGCCATCTTCCGCCGCTTTTGGGTCTCGGCCCCATCGTCGACGCAATCTGCCGATGGCCTCGGCCCGCTCTACAATGCGCGCGGCTGCCAGAACTGCCACTTGAAGGACGGGCGCGGGCGTCCTCCTGCCGCCAATTGGCCGGACGAGGACGCGGTCTCGATGCTCCTGCGGCTCTCGATCCCGCCCGAGACCGACGAGCAGCGCCGGCTCCTTGCCGAGCATCGCGTCAATGTGATCGGCGAGCCGACCTACGGCGGGCAGCTGCAGAATGTTGCCGTCAAGGGGCTCGATGGCGAAGGGCACATGCACATCGTGTACAAGGATGTGTCGGTCGCGCTCGCGGGCGGCGAGACCGTGACGCTGAGGCAGCCGTCCTACTCGATCACGGAGCTCGGCTACGGACCGCTGCATCCCAAGGTGATGGTGTCGCCGCGCATCGCGCCACCGATGATCGGGCTCGGGCTCATCGAAGCCATTCCCGAAGCAGCGATCCGCGCCAATGCCGATCCGGACGATTGGGACAAGGATGGCATCTCGGGGCGACCCAACGAGGTCTGGTCGGTCGCCGATGATCACGTCACGCTCGGCCGCTTCGGGTGGAAGGCCGGCGCACCATCGATCCGCCAGCAGAGCGCGGAGGCTGCGGCGGGCGACATCGGGCTTTCCAATCCGCTCGCGCCGCACGCCGCGGGCGACTGCACGAGCGCGCAGAAGGTCTGCCTCGATGCGCCGAATGGAAACTCGGAGCGCAGCGGCGGCCTGGAGATCGGCCAGGAGCTCATGGATCTCGTGGTCTTCTACTCGCAGAATCTCGCGGTGCCGCGCCGGCGCGATCCCGACAAGCCCGAGGTTCTGCAAGGGAAGGCGCTGTTCAACAGCCTCGGCTGCGCGGCCTGCCACCGGCCGTCGTTCACGACCGGAACGGTGGAGGGACAGCCGCAGCTCTCGAACCAGAAGATCTGGCCCTATACGGATCTCCTACTCCACGACATGGGCGAGGGGCTTGCCGACAACCGTCCCGAGGGCGTGGCGGACGGGCGCGAATGGCGGACAGCGCCGCTGTGGGGGCTCGGGCTTACTGAGATCGTGAGCGGGCACACGTTCTTCCTGCACGACGGGCGCGCCCGCAACGTCGAGGAGGCGATCCTCTGGCATGGCGGCGAGGCTCAAGCGGCGCGCGACGGATACGCCAAGCTCGCGAAGGCAGAGCGGGAGGCGCTGCTCGCGTTCGTCAACTCTCTATGACGGGGCCATCCCAACCGTAGAGCCAATCGTAGCGGGCCATGAGGCGCTCTGCGGGTAGCGTGCCGAGCGCCCGATTGCGCAGCGACGCGAAGAGGCCTGAGAGGTGATAGATCTGGCCATTGAAGCGCGAGGCGCGCGTCACCGCAGCCACGCGAGTACACCGCAGGCGCTCATAGTCGCGGAGCGCGCGGGGCACGTCGCCAGGATTGCGCGCGAGGCAGTCGGCGATGACGACAGCGTCCTCGAGGGCAAGCACGCCGCCCTGGGCGAGAAACGGCAGCACGGGATGGGCGGCGTCGCCCAGGAGCGCGGTGCGGCCCTGTGTGTATCGCTGGCGCGCTCGCAGAGCGTAGAGTGACCACTTCCGCCATGTCTCAGGCTGTGCGAGGAGCGCGCGCAAGGCGGGCGGAAAATTCGTGACGCGTCGCGCAACCCACGTGATGTCAACGGGCGTGCTCCAGTCACTTGTCTCATTGGGGTCGTCGAAGATGGCGACGATGGCGACCTCGTGGCCGGCACGGACGGGGTAGTGGACGACGTGGGCTCCCGGCGCGAGCCATAGGTGCACCTCGGTGCGGTGCAGGCGGTCCGGCACGGCGTCGATCGGGACGACGGCGCGCACGGCGCACTTGCCGGCAAAGCGCAATCCTTTCGATGCGAAGAGAGACGCGCGCAGCCCCGACCAGAGTCCATCGGCGGCGATGAGCGCGTCGCCGCTCCAGCCCCGCCCGTCCGCCGTGCTCGCGAGGGCAACACGGTCGGCGCTCTTGCCGGCGCTGATCTCGGCGCCGAGGGAAATCTGCACCAGGGGCTCGGCGCGCACGCGGGCGACCAGTGCGGCGTGAAGGTCCTGGCGGTGAGCGACCCAGTAGGGCGAGCCGTGGCGCTCTGCGATCCAGCGCCCGAGCGGCAAGCGTGCGAGCTCGCGCCCCGTGGTGGCGTCGAGAATGCGGATGGCGTCGGGCGCCGCGGCGCGCGAGCGCACGAGATCGGCGGCTCCGAGCGCGGCCAGGATCTTGGTGCCGTTGGGTCCGATCTGGATCCCGGCGCCGTCCTCGGCGAACGCGGAGCGGCGCTCGAACACATGGGAGGCAATGCCGCGCTGGGAAAGGGCAATCGCGGTCGCCAGCCCGCCGATGCCGCCGCCCGCTATCAGGACAAGCGTGTCAGGTGCGTGGCGTGCATGGAGCGGCGCCGCGTGGGGGTCATTCAGTGGTGCGGCGGATGTGGGTGTCATCGGGGCCCACTCGACACGGCGGGCGTGCTAGACCGGCTCCCCGGCGGGCTCGACGAGGCTGCCCTTGGGGTCGCTCTCGTCCGCGGCGAGACGCGGGTCGTGCACATAGAGCGTCGAGCAGTAGGGGCAGAGGATCTGGCTGTCGGCGCCCATGTCGAGAAAGACGTGCGGGTGATCGTAGGGCGGACGCGCGCCCATGCACTGGAATTCCTTCACGCCGATGAAGATCTTCTCGGCGCCCTGGTCGTTGGCCAGATGCGGCACGATGCTATGTCCCATGTCGTCGCCCTAACTCGTCCGCTCGGTTGCTCGATCTGCGGCGGGAAGATAGCGATGTGCTTGCCGAAATGATAGGGGAGGCAAAATACCCAAGGGATCAGGCTACGAGAGGCGGCGGGCAATGGTGAGCTTCAGCTCGGATGGTGTCGAGATCGCCTATATCGACGAGGGCGGTGAAGGCTCGCGCGGAACGCCGGTGCTTCTCATTCACGGCTTTGCCTCGAACGTAGCCACGAATTGGACAGCGACCGGCTGGGTCGGCGATCTCACGAAGCGGGGCTATCGCGTCATCGCCTTCGACAACCGCGGGCACGGGCAAAGCGAGAAGCTCTACGAGCTTGCCCAATACGGCGCGCCGCTCATGGCGGAGGACGCGCGGCGCCTGCTCGACCATCTCTCGATCCCCAAGGCGCATGTCATCAGCTACTCGATGGGGGCCAGAATCGCGGCCTTCCTTGCGCTCAATCATCCCGGCCGTGTCGCGAGCCTCGTCTTCGGCGGCCTCGGCATCAACATGGTTCGCGGCATGGCGGGCACGGGCCCGATTGCGCATGCGCTCGAGGCTCAGAGCATCGAGGAGGTGAAGAATCAGGCCGCGCGCACGTTCCGCGCCTTCGCCGAGCAGACGAAGAGCGACCTCAAGGCGCTCGCGGCCTGCATCCGCTCGGCACGCGATCCGATCACGGCGGAGGCGCTCGCGGGCCTCACGTGCCCGGTGCTGGTGGCGGTCGGGGAAACGGATGTCGTCGGCGGTTCGGGTCCCGAACTTGCGAAGCTCATCCCCGGTGCGCAGTCGTTCGTCATAGAAGGGCGCGATCACATGAAGGCGGTCGGCGACCGCACCTTCAAGGAGGCGGTTTTTTCATTTCTCGCTGATCAGGGGTGAGCGCGGGGCGCAAAAAAAAGGCCCCGGCAACACCATGCGCTTCTCATCGAGGGACCATCGTGGGGGATGTCGATCGAGAAGCGGTGTCGCAACGCCGGGGCCCCGACACAAGAACAAGATAGACCGCACGCAAGTGACCGGCAGGTGACGCAGCACTCCGCTTGGCTTGGACCCGGGCTCTCGAGGGAACGATGCTCGGGGCCATCACGGAGCCGACGCGGCACTGTCCGGACACGCGTAAAGTAGCAAATTCAACCAATCCCCGTCCCGCGAGAAACGGCCGCTTATGCTCAGTTCCTGTGGATAACCTGGGCTGTTGCGGCCGCACAACTGCTGTCGAATCGCAACAGATGCGCGCGGCGCCCGTGAAAATTTTCCTGCCTTATCGCCGCCGCGGAGGCGCCGCTGGCGCGGCCAAAATCGGCCAGAAACGATGTGCATCTTGCGCGGCGGGGAAGATGGGAAATTCACCGGTCATTAGCTTTACCGAGCTTAGTTTTCCCATCCATGTGCTTCCGTCGCGTCCTTTTGATCTTGTCTGCGTTTTTTGCTGTGCTGCTGGCAGGCTGCAGCTCCGCGCCCAATTTCGTCGCCAAGTACGAGCCGTGGCGCGAAGAGGAAGAGAACGCGTGCATCGCGTCGGGCGTGGTGCGCAACATCCCGGCCATCGAACAGCGATCGGCGCTCGGCGGGCCCAGCTATTGCGGTACCGTGCATCCGTTCGAGATGTCGACGGCCAACCAGGGCCGCGTGGCGCTCAAGCCCGCGGCGCTCTTGCGCTGTCCGATGATCCCGCAGGTCGAGCGCTGGGTGCACGATACGGTGGCGCCGGCGGCGCGCTACTACTTCGCCTCCGAGTTGGCTGAGATCAAGGTCGCAGGATCCTACTCCTGCCGGCCGATGAACAACGTGTTCGGCGCCAGGCTCTCCGAACACGGGTATGCCAATGCGGTCGACATCTCGGCCTTCGTGCTCGAGGATGGGCAGACGATCACTGTCAAGGGTGGATGGCGCGGGGATGAGCGCCAGCAGGCCTTTCTGCGCGACGTGCACCAGGGCGGCTGCCGCGAGTTCATGACCGTGCTCGGCCCCAACTACGACCGCAATCACCACGACCATTTCCATCTCGATCTTGCGCGCCACGGCGGCGACGGGTTGAAGCGCATCTGCAAGTGACGGGGGCGCGAAAAGCCGTTTCCTCGCCCTTCGTCCCCGGGTCAAATCCGGGGCAGGGCTTCGACAGGCTCATCCTTCGACAAGCTCAGGATGAAGGGCTCGGGTAGAGCTGCGCGCGTGCTCTTCTGCGTCGAATGCTGCACAGCCTCATGGTGAGCTCGTCGAACCATGCGACGCAGCCTGTTGCCTCGCGGCTGGCGAAGCCCGAGGGGAATGAGTGGGGGAGTGGGGCGCGGGCTCGCCGCGGGGGCAAAATCGGCCAAATGTGCCGGTCGTCGAGGCAAAGAGCGATGGCACGTCTTAGGCCAGCGTCAGAATCAGGAACGTCCGTTGTCCCCCATGTGGGGGACTTTCTTCCCGCTCGTCGCGCCCTACCCTCATCGTCCATCAGATGGAGAAAACTCGAGGGGGAGACGTCATGAGGGGATCAGCCCTGACGGCCCTGAGCGTTCTGCTCATCGCGGCCGCTGCGAGTGAGATGCGCGCGCAGACCTCGCCGCCCGAGCGGCCGACCGAGGAGCAGCTCGCCAACGACAACAAGCTCTTCATCTCGCTTGCGATCAAGGTGTTCAAGTGGGAGGAGCCAACCGAGCCGGTCAAGATCGTGGGACCGATATACTTCGTCGGGACGAAGGGGCTCGGCGCCTTCCTGTTCGCGACCTCGGACGGGCACATCCTGATGAACACGGGCATGCCGTCGTCCGGGCCGATGATTGTCGAGTCGATCAAGAAGCTCGGGTTCAAGCCCGAGGACATCAAGGTCATGATCAACGGGCACGCTCATATCGATCATGCGGGTGCGTTCGCCTACCTCAAGGAGAACTTCGGCGGGCAACTGGCGGTCATGAGGGACGATGTTGCGGCGATGGAGAGCGGCGACAAGCGGGACTTCAAATACGCCGACGACTTCGCCTATCCGCCGGTCAAGGTCGATCGCATCCTGCGTGACGGCGACACGATCCGCCTGGGGGACGTGCTGCTCACCGCCTATCACACGCCGGGTCATACGCGCGGGGCGACCACGTGGGTCACGACCGTGGCCGATTCCGGCAAGGCCTACGAGGTGGTATTTCCCGACGGCGCCGGGTTCAATCCCGGCTACCGGCTTGTCAATAATCCATCTTTTCCCGGCATCGCCGACGACTATCGGCGCACGCATCACAGGCTCGAGATGCTGAAGCCCGACATCTGGCTCGCGCAGCACAACGAGTATTACGACCTCGAAGGCAAGAGAAAGCGCGCCGAAACCGAAGGGGTGAATGCGTGGGTCGATCCGGAAGGCTACCGGCGATGGGTGGCGGCCAAAAAGCGAGCCTTCGAGGACCAGGTCGACAAAGAGATGGGCTTCGTCAAGAACGCCGGCAAGTGATCGCGGTCGACTGACGACCGTTGAGTCGGGGCCGCAACGGACTGTTCACTATTTCACCGAGCGTAGGCGATCTTGGCAGCCGTCGGAGCCGGCATGCGCGCTTTTGTTAATTTAGTCTTTATCTATCCACCGCAGATTCGAATCGAATGGCCCCTACAGGGCCGCGACAGCCTTGAAGCCTCCCGTGAGCTCAGCTCGCCGCCTTGCGGGCGAGCTGAGCATCTGCGGAGGCAAACGGGAAGAACCGGATGAACAGGGCGACGCGAGCAGCCGGCTACCTTCGTAGCGCGATGCGGATCATGGCGCTGGCGCTGCCCGCCGGCTCGCTCATGGCGCTCGGCACGCTTTGGCTGTGGGAGAAGGGGTTCATCGTCGAGTGGGCGGCTGGGGCCTCCCTCGTCGGGCTTGCGGCCTATGGCCTCGTGCAGTCGTTCCTCAAGGAGGCTACGGCCAACCGGCGCCAGCTGCGTGACCTGCTCATCCGCTCGGACCCACTCTGGACCGAGCGCGAGGCCACCGCCTGGGACGTCGTGCGGACGATCGCCTATGACGTCGATCCGGCACGGCTCAACGGCCGCAATGCCTTCCTCGCACTCGCCACGCGCACGATCGATGCGGTGGGCAAGTCGATGTTCCCCGGCGACGACGAGCCGCTTGCGAAATTCACGGTCCCCGAGCTCCTGGTGCTCGTCAGGCGCGTCAGCGACGCGCTCGACCCCGTGGTGCGCGAGACCATTCCGTTCGGCGGCACGCTCACGGTCGGTCAGGCCATGGCCATCTATCAGTGGCGGTCGGTCATCGGTGTGACGGAGGCCACGAACGACGTCTGGAATCTGATCCGCAAGCCCGCTTCGGACGCGGCGCAGGTGGCGCAAGCGGAATCACTTCGCCGGCTTCACGACGGGGAGCGCAACGAGCTCGGCCGACGCATGGCCTCGGCCTATGTGCGGGAAGTCGGGCGCGCCGCGATCGACCTCTACAGCGGACGCCTGCGTCCGCTGACCGAGGTTGCGGCGGGCGCCGACTCGCAAGCAGTTGAGGGCGGACAGGCGGGCTCACAGGCGACGGCAAAGCCGTTGCGGATCCTGCTCGCGGGTCAGGTGGCTGCCGGCAAATCGAGCCTCGTCGGCGCGCTCCTGCGGGAGATCAGGGTCAAGGTCGACGTTCTGGCGTCGTCAAAGAGCGTACGGGCCTATGAGATCAAGCACGAGGGCGCGGCGGCGGCGCTGCTGGTCGACAGCCCCGGCATCGAGGCGGACGAGGTCGCCATCGAAAGCCTCAAGACGCAGGCGCAGCACTGCGATCTCCTGATCTGGGTCACTTCGGCGGTGGGGCCCGAGCGCGGGCGAGACCGCCGTGTGCTCGATGCGCTACGCGCCGCGGCCCGTGCCGAGCGACGCCATCCGCCCGTGATCGCCGTCCACACGCACATCGACCAACTGCAGCCGATCCTCGAGTGGAGCCCGCCTTACAACCTCGATCGCGCAGTGAGCCCCAAGGCGCAGGCCATCGCCAAGGCACTCCTGGTGGTAGCCTCCGACCTTCGCGTGCCGATCCATTCCGTTGTGCCGGTCTGTCTCGATCAGATGCGCGGCGTCTACAACGTCGATGTGCTGTGGGCGAGAATTCTCGACGCCCTGTCCGAGGGCCAGCGCGTGCGGCTCGGCCGCGCTCTCGCGGTGGAGGGGGACGAGGGCTACTGGAAGCGCATGTGGTCTCATGCCGGCGTCACCGGGCGGGTCGTGACGCGCATCCAGCCCGCCGAGAATGCCGGCCCGGTCTCAAATCGAAAGCTGGCGCGGCAAGCGTAGGCTCCGGCGACATCGATCTCGGGTCAAAGAAGTGCGCCCGCGTGCTAGGGTCTTTCCGGCTTTGGTTGTTCCGCGGAAAGACCCTAGCTCTTTAGTCTTGTCGTGCTTCTTGTCGGAAAGCCGGTTCCCATCCCGGCCTTCGCCGGGACAGGCTTTTTCCGGATGCACTCTAAGACGCGGGCGCTGGTCGCGGCGGGGTGAGGCATGTGCGCCGCCGGCTACTTGGGAACCACGCTCGAGGTGATCGAGGCAATGACCTCGGAGGCCATCTTGAACTGCGGATCGCGGTCGGTGATGCCGTGGCGGTGCGCGATCCAGGTGAAATCCGTATAGACCGCCCAGACCTGACCGCTTGCGTCCTGAGTCACCAGAAGGCGGACGGGCCAGTCGAGGCCGGCATAGGGGTTCGAGGTCAGGAACTGGATACCGAGCGGCGGGTTGCCGAAGATGAGCAGGGTCGAGGGATTTAGCTTGATGCCGGCATCGGCGCCGAGCTGCGACTGGTCGACGGCGAGGAAGAACTTGATGCCCTTGCCTTCGATATCCTTCTTGAGACGGGCAATGGTCTCGTCCATGGCGTAGGCGCTCTTGACGCGGACGATGCCGTCACTGGCCGTGGCGGCCTGGCTCGGCCCGGCATAGGGCGACGTGGCGAGCGCAACAATTGCGACAAACAGGCCGGCCGCGGCGGCGAAGATTGCAAGGCGATTGAACATGGGATTCTCCATCTCTGGGGGTGGCTCGGGCTTGGGTCCGAAGCTCGAGCGGAAGATGCCGACGGTCAGCCAAGAGCTGAAATATCGAATGGCTCCGGACTTGATAGCGAGCGGCTATGGTTTCCGGAGGCGCTCGATATTTCAGCAATTGCCCAAACGCTGGGATAAGGGATGGATCGGCGACCAGCGTTACCGATCAGGCCCGCGGCGCAGTCAGCCGGCGCGGCGGGTCTGCCGGCGCGGCGACACGGCTCGAGGGCGAAATGGTTTCAAGCATCGGGACGTAAGAATTGAAAAAGACCAGCACACTGGCGGAAGCGTTCGAGGAAATCTGTGTCATGGACGCGCCGCTCAACGAGCGGCTTGCGGCCTATGCGGAGCGGCTCCGGGAGCTCAGCTTTCCGTTCACGGAAGCCTATGACGATCTCGTCGGGCGGCTGCTCGCGGGCGAGATCGGCACGGCTGCGCCCATGCCCGGCGAGCCGATGCCGTCCTTCATCCTGCCGGCGCAATCGGGGGCTTTGGTCTCGCTCGAGGAGCTTCTAGCCAAGGGGCCGGTCGTCATCAGCTTCAACCGCGGCCACTGGTGCCCTTTCTGCAGAATTGAGCTCAAGACGATCGCCGCCCACCACAGCGAGATTGCGGCGCATGGAGCGGTTGCGGTCTCCATCATGCCGGACCGGCAGACGTTCGTCGGCGAGCTGAGGTCCGAGACCTGGGACATGCTGCCGATCCTGACGGATATCGACAACGGCTACGCGCTTTCGCTCGGGCTCGTCATGTGGCTCGGCGAGCGGGTCAAGGAGCTGATGCGCGGGCGCGGGTATCATCTCGAGACCTTCCAGGGCAACGACGGCTGGTTCGTGCCGCTGCCGGCGACCTTCGTGGTCGGAGGGGACGGGCTCGTGATCGCCCGCTTCGTCGATCCAGATTTCCGCAGGCGGATGGAGCTCGATGACATCCTGGCGGCGCTGGGACGGGCCAAATGAGATCGAAATGCACACGCCAAGTTTCATGAACCCGCTCGACCTCAAGCCCAATCGACGCAATATTGGCTGAGGCACGGGGCCTGCTTTTTCGGAGCCGACGATGGCCGAGAAGACATTGGCGGAGAAGCTCGAGGAAAGCACCGAGCGCTGCCGCAATATGGATGCGCCGCTCGGCGCGCGGCTCAGAGCGTTTGCCGACGACGTGCGCGCGCTCGATCCGGAGTTCGCCGGCGTCGTCGATCACATGGTCGGGCGCCTGAGAGAGGCCGGTGCCGGCGAGGAGGCGCCGAAGCCTGGCGAGCCGATGCCTGAGTTCGTGCTTCCGGACCAGGACGGACGGCTCGTCACGCTTTCGGGCCTCTTGGAGCGGGGGCCTGCGGTGGTGGCATTTCATCGCGGGCACTGGTGTCCCTATTGCCGGATCAACGCGAGTGCGCTCGCGGCAATCGACGACGAGGTCAAGGCGGGCGGGGCGATGCTGGTCGCGATCACGCCGGAGGTCGAGAAGTTCACGTCCGAGCTCGGCGCCGCGGCGCGCGCCCGCTTCCCGATCCTGAGCGACATGGATAACGGATACGCTCTGTTGCTCAACCTCGCCTTCTATGTGGGCGACGAGAAGCGCCGTTACATGACGGCCGCGGGCTGGGACGTCGCCCCCTATCAGGGCAACGAAAGCTGGACGCTGCCAATCCCGGCGACGTTCGTCGTCGGCCGCGACGGCAGGGTTACGGCGCGGTTCATTGACCCGGATTACAGAAAGCGCATGGAAATCGATGATATTCTGGCCGCGGTTCGGATCGCGCGAGGGAGCTAGGGCGGATCGGTGGCTGAAGCGGAAGACCTAGAGCAGGCATTCAAGAGAATCTGCAGCATGGAGGCGCCGCTCGGCGAGAGGCTCGAGGCCTTCTCGGCGGCGGTGCGCGAGCACGCGCTCCCCTTTGCGGATGCCTATGACGAGCTCGTGGCGCGCATCCGTTCCGGCGAGGCGGGTGCGGCGGCGCCGAAGCCGGGCGAGCCCATTCTCGACTTCGCCCTTCCCGACGGCACAGGGCACGTCCATCGGCTCGACGAGATGCTGGCGAAGGGGCCGGTCGTGCTCAGCTTCAACAGGGGTCACTGGTGCGAATACTGCCAGATCGAGCTTCAAGCGCTGAAGCAGGCGCTCAGCGAGATCGCGGCGCACGGCGCGCAGGTCGTGTCGATCATGCCCGAGGGCGGGGACTACATCGCCAAGGTCGCCGCGGACAATTCGTTCCTGGTGCTCGAGGACGAGAACAACGGCTATGCGCTGGCGCTCAATCTCGTGATCTGGCTCGGCGAGAGAGTGCGCAAGCTCTGTCTCCTGCACGAGCTTCGCGTCGATCAGTACCAGGGAAACGACGGCTGGTTCGTGCCGATTCCGGCGACGTTCGTCATCGGCACGGACGGCATCATCGCGGCGCGCTTCGTCGATCCGGATTTCCGGCGCCGCATGGAGATCGACGACATCCTGGCCGCGCTCAAGTCTTTGCGGAACTGACGGCTTCAGCCGCGTTCTCGTAGCGCGACCAGTCAGCGGCACGCAGCATCTTGATCAGGGTCGTCGCGGCCGTGGAACGCTGGCGGCCGGCAACGCCGTAGATGCTCACCGTGCGGCTGATGCCGAGATCGGTGATCGGCACGAGCTTGACGCTATCGGATCTGGCCGTGCTCGCCGGCAGGATCGCGACGCCGAGGTTGGCCTCAAGCAGCGTGACGACGTCGGGCTCGGAGCCGACCTGGTGGCGGGGAGCTTCATCGCATTCGTGGCCCTTGAGGACGCCAGAAATCTCGGAAAGGTGCTCGCAATGCGTGCGCGTCAGGATGCGCTCCTTGGCGAGCTCGCCGGCACTGACGCCCGCGCGCTTCGCCAAGCGGTGCTCCTTGCCCACGCCGAGCACGTAGGGCTCGGTGAAGAGCGGCCAGGCGTCGAGGCGGTCCCAGGTCTCGCCGAGGGGGCCGGATACGGCGAGGTCGGCCTCGCCCTTTTTCAGCGATTCTGCGATTTCGATCCCGGTGCCGCGCAGGAAACGCAGCTCGGTGCCCGGGAAGACGCGCACGAGCTCGGTCAGGAAGGGGATCATCAACGCGATGTTGACGGCCGCCGACAAGGCGAGCGACAGCGGGGCGACGGCGCCGGTCTTGATTGATGTCGCGAGCGACTTAGCCGAGAGGGCGCTGTCGTAGCACTGCTGCATCAGGGGCAGCATGCGCTGGCCGAGCTCGGAGAGATGCGTGAGATTGCGCTCGCGGCGGAAGAGCTCGCCGCCGAGCTCCTGCTCGAGCTGCTTGATGGCGCGCGTGAGAGACGGCTGCGCGACGTGACATTCCTCCGCGGCGCGCGTGAAATTCAGCACACGCGCCACCGCCAGGAAATATCGCACCTGGTGCATTTCCATCAGTAAACCCCGACGGCAGCCGGTCACCACAGAAAATGGCGACGGGGCCGGCCGATAGCCTCGCGCTATCAAATCATAATCTAAACGGTATTTCAGCTCCAGCCGCTCATCGGGTACCCATCGTCCTCAAGAACCCAAGCTCAACTCTTGGTCAACGCCCAAGGTTACCGGCCGCAGAGGACAGTAAGCCGGTTCAGCGACGAGGAGGCTGCCCATGAGGCGGTTGACGAAAAGTGCAGGTTTGCCCGCAGACGCCTTCCCCCCTCCCGACACGTCTGCCGGCCTGGACCCGGGGGCATGGCCCCTCCCCCCGACGCAAGCCCCCGGGTCCCCCCTCTTTCTGATGTCCGACGCCTGGCTGCGCAAATGCCCGAGCAAATGGCCACGCGTGCATTGGCCGAGCCGGCGCCAGCATCCCCTCAACTGAGCGCGCCCTGAAGGAGCTTCCCATGCAAGAGATGATCACCACCATCGAGGTCCGGCGCTCCCCGCGGAGCGCTCCCTCTCTCGCCGGCAGAAGCGCCATCGTCACCGGATCGACGAGCGGCATCGGGCTCGGCATCGCGCGGGCATTCGCAGATGCCGGCATGGACGTGATGCTGAACGGTTTCGGCGACGCGGCGGAGATCGAGAGGACGCGCGGCGGACTCGAAGAGGAGTTCGGCGTCAAAGTGAGGTTCTCAGCCGCCGACATGTCGAAGCCAGCCGACATCGCCGGCATGGTGGAGGCCGCTCGCGACACATTCGGCAAGGTGGACGTGCTGGTCAACAACGCCGGCATCCAGCATGTGGAGCCGGTCGAGACATTCCCGGTCGGGAAGTGGGACGCGATCATCGCCATCAACCTCTCGGCGGCCTTCCATGCCATCCGCGCCGTGGTCCCTGAGATGAAGGCAAGCCGCTGGGGCAGGATCATTAACGTAGCGTCCGCGCACGCGCTCGTGGCTTCGCCTTACAAGAGCGCCTATGTCGCCGCAAAGCATGGGATTTTGGGCCTGACCAAGACGATCGCGCTCGAGACCGCTGAATATGGCATCACGGCCAACGCCATCTGCCCGGGCTATGTGCTCACGCCCTTGGTCGAGAAACAGATTCCCGAGACAGCAAAAGCGCGTATGCTCACGGAGGCAGAGGTCGTCCGCGACGTGCTGCTCCACGCACAGCCGACGCGCCGCTTCGTCACCACCGAGGAAATCGGTGACCTCGCCGTGTTCCTTTGCACGGGGGGTGCCGCCTCGATCACGGGGGCCGCGCTTCCCATCGAGGGCGGGTGGACCGCCCAATGAACATGCAAGAGAAGAACGTCTGGCACACCGGTGGCCAGGGCAAGAGCGGCCAAAAGGCGATTAACGTGGCGCTGCAAGGCGGCGGAGCCCACGGTGCGTTCGCCTGGGGCGTGCTCGACAAGCTGATCGAGGATGGCCGGGTCGACATCGAGGCCGTGAGCGCGACGAGCGCGGGCGCGATGAACGCGGTCGTGATGGCCTATGGCGTCTCGGTCGGCGGCATGGAGGGCGCGCGCGCCAAGCTCGAGGAGTTCTGGACCGAGATCTCGCGAGCCGGCGAGCTTTACAGCCCGGTGCGCTCGATGCCATGGGAGAAGTGGTTCCAGGCCTACGGCTTCCAGGCGGACTTTTCGCCGACATTCCACGCCTTCCAGGCACTGACGCACCTCTTCTCGCCCTATCAGCTCAATCCCTTCAACTTCAATCCGCTGAAGGACGTGCTGCTCAAGGTGGTCGACTTCGAGAAGCTCGCGGCGTGCAACCGCGCGACGCGGATCTTTTTGTCGGCGACGAACGTGCGGACGGGAAAGATCCGCGTGTTCGAGAATTCCGAGCTGTCGGTTGACGTCGTGCTCGCGTCGGCGTGCCTGCCTTATGTTTTCCAGGCCGTCGAGATTGATGGTGAGAGCTATTGGGACGGCGGGTTCATGGGCAATCCGGCGATCTTCCCGCTCATCTATCATGGCGCGTCGCGGGATGTGGTCATCGTCCACATCAATCCGATCGAGAGGAAGAAGCTGCCGCGTACGGCGCCCGAAATCTTCGACCGCATGAACGAGATCAGCTTCAACTCATCCTTGATGCGTGAGATGCGGGCCGTCGAGTTCGTGACGCGGCTCATCGACGAGGGCTCGCTAGACGGCAAGAAATACCATCGCATGCGCATCCATTCGATCCGCGACGACGCTGAGATGTCGCAGCTCGGGATCGCGACCAAGCTCAATCCGGACTGGGACTTTTTGTGCCGGCTGCGCGATACGGGCCGCAAGCGCGCCGAGGAATGGCTCGACACGCACTTCGACATGGTCGGCGAAGTCTCGAGCGTCGATCTCGCGCAGCTGTTTCTCTGAAGTCGTCCGATCTTGAGGAGGCTATTGCGTGAGCGGGCTTCTCTCGAGCCTCACTTTGAAGTCGGGCGCGAGCGGAGCGGCGCTCGGGACGCCAGCGTCACTCGCACGCCTCCCGGCGCGGATCGCAGAGCTCGTGCAGGCACAGGATCTCGCCAGCGAGCGGCTCATCATTCGCGTGCAGCTCGCGCTCGCTCTGGCTCTCAGCATGCTCTACGTGCTCGCGCCACGGCCGGTAGATGCGCCGATGCATCTGCTCGCAGCGGTGCCTGTCGCGCTCATGTGCTACCTGGCGTTCGTCGGCGTCCGCTTCGCGTTCTCCCTTCGCGGGCCGCTGCCGGGATGGTTCATCATCCCGTCGATCGTGATCGACATGGGGCTCTTGATCGGCCTTATCTGGGCGTTTCATATCGAATACGGCCAGCCGCCGGGCTTCTCGTTCAAGGTTCCGACGTTCGCCTATCTGTTCGTGTTCATCGCGCTGCGCGCCTTGCGCTTCGATCACCGGTTCGTGCTTGCAGCGGGGCTGGCGGCGGCGCTCGGGTGGCTCACGCTTCTGATCGCGGGCGTTCTATCCGATCCCCAAGCCGTGACGCACAACTTCGTCGACTACGTTGCCGGCACGGGCATCCTTGTCGGCGCCGAGATCGACAAGATCTTCGCCATTCTGATCGCGACCGCGGTGCTGACGCTCGGCGCCATGCGCGCGCAACGGACCTTGATTGCCGCCGTGCGTGAGGAGGCGGCGGTGAAGGAGATCCGCCGCTTTCTGTCGAAGGGTGTTGCCGACCAGATCTCCGGCAGCGAAATGCTGATCGAGGCGGGGCATGCGGTCGAGCGGGACGCCGCCATCATGATGCTCGACATCCGAGGCTTCACGCCGTTCGCCATGCGCGTGCCGCCGGCAGATGTGGTCAGGATGCTGACCTCGTTCCATGCGCGGATCGTGCCGATCGTGCGGGGCAACGGCGGCGTGATCGACAAGTTCCTCGGTGACGGCGTGATGGCCACCTTCGGAGCGGTCGAGCCGTCGCCCATGGCGGCGGCCAATGCCCTGCGGGCGCTGGATCTGGTGCTCGAGGAGACTGCTGCCTGGCAGGCGTCGCTGAAGGACCAGGGACTCGAGGAGGCCCTTTACGTCAACGCAGCTGTCGCTGCAGGCCCGGTGGTGTTCGCGACGCTGGGCGACGGCGACCGGCTCGAGTATACGGTGATCGGGGAGGCGGTGAACCTCGCGGCCAAGCTCGAGAAGCACAACAAGGTGGAGAAGAGCAGGGCCGTGTTTCCCGCGGCGACGTTCCTGCTCGCGATGCGGCAAGGCTATCTGCCGGCTGCGGCGCCCGTGCCGCGCCGGGGAGCCATGGTGGCCGGCGTCACGCAGCCGCTCGACCTCTACGCGCGGCTCGCTTGATCTCAGAAATTGATGACGCCGGTGAGGCTCAAGATGTCGCCCTCGAAGCGGTTCTCGGCGCCGAACTCGTGCAACCATTTGCCGACGACCTTGCCCTTGATGCCGAGGCTCGAGGGAACCCAGAGGAAAGAAGGGCCGAGGCCGAAGGAGGAGCCTTTGAGGTCGGGCGAGGTTGTGCCCGCTCCGCTGTCGCCTTCGAGCTGAGCATAGATGTAGCCATGCAGGCCTACGGCAAAGGTTTGCGAGAAATAGCGGTTCAGCATGGCGTCGAGATGAAACTCGGTGCCGGTGCGGTAGTCGGTCTCCGGGTTCTCGGTGTTGATCATGAGCCCCGGCACGAGCGAAACCTCCCAGCCAAGATTGGGGTCGAGCCAGGTGACCGGCATGACGGTGTCGAAGCTAAAGTAATTGCGGCTGACGTTGAGCGGTTCGCGGCTGTCGTAGCTCCCCGTCGGCATGATGATCGATTCGTAGGCGCTCAGGTGCCAGTTGTTGCCGAGCGTCCAATAGAGGATGACGGGCGAGACGCTCGTGTCGCCGTGACCCACGGCGTGATCGAAGATTTCGAGGGGGCCCGACGACGTGGGCACGCTTGCGTCGAGGTCGCCGTTGATGAAGACCGTGTAGGAGCCAAAGGCGACGCGTGCATCGAAGAGTTTCCGGCCGGTGACGTATTGGAAACCCGTCAGATAAAGCGTGGCATCGAGATCCACGTTCTCGTTGAGCTTCGGCCCTTCGGGGCTGCCGCTGTAGCCATAGGCGGTGCCGTAGACGTAAAGCCCCGGAGCCGGCGTGACGGCGACGGCATAGTCGCCGTAATAGCCCGGAAGGTAATTGCTGAGGCCGTTCTCGGCTGATCTGCAAGTCGTTGAGCCCGCAAGCACAAGCATCGCGGCAATCGCCATTCCGAGGGACGTCTTCTGGGCTTTGAAGCGAAAAGACGATAAGCCGTCGAATTGCATCTTGTTTCCTGATTGTGAAACCCGGGAGCGCTTCTCATCGGCAAATGCTGTGGCAGTCGCAAACGTCACGAATGCACACGGAGAAGTTGCTCTGCTTCGCGGCCGGCGACAAATGCTTTCTCGCGCGGTGTTTGTGATCGCAATAGACGCGCTCAAATCATCCGACGGCAATCCTAATTGCTGCCGGCAATCCTCAAGTGCGGACGTTGCCCGTAATAGCCCGCAGCTATCGATACCGAACCCAATCGATATTTCAGATCGTCCAGCTTGCCCCGCATGTTGCCCCTGTCAGCGCGGCTCATCGGCCGCACCCATTTCGCAACACGGAGAAGTCCCATGAGCCCCCGTACCACCCTGAAATCCGTCGTGCTTGCACTCGCTGCCACCGCGGCCTTCGGCGCCACTGCGGCCTTTGCCGGCCAGTGCCCGGCCGACAAGCTCACCACCGACGGCCAGAAGCCCGGCGCGACCGCGCACAAGGACGTCACCGAGAAGCTTCTCGGCCAGATCGACCTCTCGAAAGAAAAGGTTGCCGTTGCGGGCCGCGCCTTCCGCATGCGCCGCCTCGACATCAAGCCCGGCGGCGAGGTCGCCTGGCACAGCCACGAGGATCGCCCCGCCCTGATCTACGTCGTCTCGGGCACTATCACGGAGTACTCGAGCCACTGCGCGGCGCCGATCGTGCACAAGACGGGTGAGCTCTCGGTTGAGCAGGCCGGCCTCTCGCACTGGTGGAAGAATACGTCGAAGGAGCCGGTGGTGCTGATCTCGGCCGACATCGCGGCCAAGCCCGACGAGCAGGGCATGTAACCCACAGGCTGGGAAGTGACGCAGACGCCGGACGCCTCCCCGGCATCGCGTCTCTTCCCGGCACCCTCGCGGCGCCGCCGTCGTTCCCCCGGCGCGCGCCGCGCTTCTTTTTCTCCTCCATGCGCCGCCGGTTCCATGAACGAGAACGCTCCCGCAGTCAGAATGCATGCCGAGTTGGCGCGGCTCCAAGCGGCCGCGGGCTTCCTGCGGGCGATCGTCATCGGGCTCACGGCATTCCTCACTGTCGTCGATCTGTTCGCGGCGCAAGCCATTCTCCCCTCGCTCGTCGCGCATTACGGCGTGACGCCCGCGGCCATGGGGCTCGCGGTCAACGCCTGCACGCTCGGCATGGCGGTCGCGGGTTTCGGCGTCGCGCTCATGAGCCGGCGTATCGACCGGCGCACGGGCATTCTGGTCAGCCTCGCGCTACTCGCGATACCGACGACGCTGCTCGCATTTGCGCCCGACATCTGGACCTTTGCGGGCTTGCGCGTGGCGCAAGGCCTCGCGATGTCGACTGCCTTCAGTCTGACGCTCGCCTACATGGGCGAAAAATTCAGCGCCGCAGAGGCCGCTGGCGCATTCGCCGCCTACATCACCGGCAATGTGGCAAGCAATCTCATCGGCCGCTTCATCGCCGCGGCCGTCGTCGATCATGCCGGGCTTGCCGCGAACTTCTACCTCTTTGCGGCTCTCAATCTTCTCGGTGCCGTCCTCGTCTATTTCACGGTCGAGCGCGTGCCGAAGATGACCGGCAACGGCACGGCGGCGATGGCGCCGATGGCGGCCTGGACGGCGCACCTCAGGAACCCGGTGCTCGCCTCGGGCTTCGGTATCGGCTTCTGCATCCTGTTCGCGTTCATCGGCACGTTCACCTACATCAACTTCGTGCTGACGCGGCCGCCGCTCTCGGTCGGCATGATGGAGCTCGGCGTCATCTATCTCGTGTTCCTGCCGGCCATTATCACCACGCCGCTCGCGGGGTACGCCGCTCGCGGGCTCGGCACGCGGCCCGCCCTGTGGGGAGCGCTGGCGGTTGCAGGTCTCGGACTGCCGCTCATGCTCGTGCCATATCTGCCGAGCGTGCTCACCGGCATGGTGCTGGTCGGCGCGGGCACTTTCTTTGCGCAGGCAGTGACCACGGGTTTCGTCAGCCATGCGGCGGCGAGCAACCGCGGGGCGGCAAGCGGGATCTACCTCGCGTGCTATTTCCTCGGCGGGCTCGTGGGGAGCGCGGTCCTCGGCCAGCTCTTCGACCGCTTCGGCTGGGCGGCGTGCGTTGCCGGGATCGGAGCGGCACTCGGGGCCGCGGCATTGCTTGCCGTGAAGCTTGTGCGCGGTGAAAGTGCCGAATGATTGCGTTATCCTCGGCGTGCGAGCGCACATGCGCGAGCAAGCCGGGGATCCAGCGTAGGATTCTTCGAAGACACAAAATTGTTGAGCCTTCGGCACTCATTGCGCTGGATCCCCGATCGTCCTCGGCAAAGAGGCCTCGGCCGTGCGAGGATGACGAATTCCCGCTTGGCTTGGTTACCGGTTAACGGAAGGCGGCGACGCGCGCGGCCTGCTCGGCGATGACGCGGGCGTTGTCGGCCTTCTCATCGCCGGCGGGCTCGCCATGGATCCTGATGGCGGGGTTCGACCACACGGGCACGCGCGGGCAGCCGTCGCAGCTCTCCTTGTAGCTCATCATGGTGCGCCACTTCTTGCCCGCCACGTAGCCGTGGCCAAAGGGAAAGGGCCTTATGTCGTCATCGAGGGCGAGATCGTGGCGGGCGCCGATCAGGTGGCCGATCTCATGGGCGAGAGAATACGCTGTCGCCGCGCATTCATGATGGACGACGGCAAAAGCGCGGTCGGCGGGAGCCAGAACCTGGGCCGCGAGCCCGCAGCCTTGCGGGTCGTGGACGATCAGCACGGCGACATCGGCCTGGTATTGATCGCGAAGGGCGTGCGCCTCTTCCATGGTGCCGTCGCCCTTGTCGGCGAAGCGAAAGACGTGGTCGAAGTGGCTGCCGCTCTCGGCGTAGTCCGTCTCGTAGGCGTGCGCGAGCTCGATGTGGACGTTGCCGACGCCGCTCGAGCGGAATGACTGATTGGCATCCTCGATCGCGAGCTCGATCAGGTCGGTCTCGATGTCGCTGTAGTGGCTCGCGGCAGCCTTGGTGTAGGCCACGAGCACGGAAATGGTGATGTCGCGGGCGTGGGGGGGCAGGGGTTTTGGCTGCTCGATTGCGAGGGCAAGCTTCTCGCCTTCCGCGCGATCGTCGAGGGGAGCGTCCTCGAGGTCCTTCGTGTGCGAGCGATCCGGCTTGTCGCTGTTGGGCGCGGGCTCCCTTTCGCCTTCCTTTGCCCGGCGCAGCATGCTGGCGTCGCCGTTGTGCACGAGAGGGTCCTTCTCCATGTGCATCTTTTCCTGCATCTTCTGGCCCATCGGCGCGTGCTCGGGTGGCAGCTCGTTGGGCTGCATCTTGATCACGCCATGCATGCCGCCGCCGATGCTTTTCAAGGAATACATGTGGCCCTTGTAGGTCACCGATCCCGTGAGACGCCCGGACGACGGCCACCAGAGGAGCGTGACGGGATCATCCGATTCCTCGATGCGCCCGTGCCAGATGTAGTGGTTGGCGGTCATGGCGAGGCCGGTGCGCCGGGCGGTCACCTTGAGGTCGCCGGTCAACGGTATGACGAGGTAGGCTGCAGGCGCATTCGGGTTGCCCGGGTGCATGCCATTGGTCAGCGCATACTCGAGCACGCTCGCCTCGGGGAGAGCCATCATGCTCATGTCCATTGCCGCCTTGGACCGCATCGTCTGCCGCATCATGGCCTTCTGCTCGGCCGACATCTCCGCGCCTTCCTGCATCGGCGCCAGGGTGTGATTCCAGGTTGCGTCGAGCCTCGTCACGGTCACGCCCTGGCGCGCGGCGGCGGCGATCAGGGCCTCGAGCCGTTCGGGAGGTACGTTCCACATCTCCGATTTCGTCATTTCGAGAGCCTGGCCGTCGGCTTTGCCGGCCATTTCTCGGAGCGCGCGATATTCCTCACTGGCTGCCGGCGGCAAATGCGAAAGAATAATTCCGACCTTATTATTCGGTTCGCCGGATATTGCATCATGGCCGGCAAATGCTGCGGCTATTGCAATGGCCAATGCCGAGAGTGCCGCGTTTCTCAATCTCGCGTAGAGCATGGCTGTCCTCCTCGAGATCCGCAATGCGTCAGCTCCCCGGCCCTATGGCCGGGGAGCTCATTTTGTGACCGTACGTAGACGTTACTTGCCGGCCTTGGACTGCATGTCGGCCAGGATCTGGTCCCAGACGCCATGGGGCGAGAAGTTGTCGCCGGCCTTGCAGGAATTGTAGGCGTCGAGCGACTTGCGAACTGCGTCGGCGAGCTCGTAGCCCGACATCTTGTCGACGTAGATCGACATCTTGCCGAGGAAGCCCTTGTAGCCGCCGTCGCAGTCGGTCGCTGCGAAGGACGGGGTTGCGACGGCGGCCGTAACGAGAGCCGCGGCCACGGCGGCGAGCGTGCTTCGGTTCATGGATTTTTACTCCCTTTTTGTCATGGGTGCTTTGGAGGTACGTGAATCCATTTTCCCACCGCGCTTTGGCGGCCGGACTCTTCGATTCACCTTTGGACCAAACATGGCCCGTTTCAGATACGAGTTTCCGCTACGCGAGTTTCGCCGGCGCGGATTTGAATTCTGTTACTCTGTCGAGACGAAAAAGAATCGCAGGCTCGTGAGACTTGCGCTCGGCGGGGGCTTACCGGAGGCGGCCGGCACATACTCAGGCGCCGGCCGCTGTCGAGGATGCTTGTGGTGATCCGCCGGGAAGGAGGCGGATGTTACTTGCCGGCTTTGGACTGCATGTCGGCCAGGATCTGATCCCAGACGCCATGGGGCGAGAAGTCGTCGCCGGCCTTGCAGGAATTGTAGGCGTCGAGCGACTTCCTCACGGCGTCGGCGAGCTCGTAGCCCGACATCTTGTCGACGTAGATCGACATCTTGCCGAGAAAGCCCTTGTAGCCGGCGTCGCAGTCGGTCTTGGCGAGGGCGGGAAGGCTGCCGGCGGCGAGGGCCGCGGCGAAAACAGCGAGTGCAATCTTCTTCATTGGGGGTCTCCTGTCGCTTAAGAGTGGGCCGCCTCGTCACTGGCACTCGCCAAGTGATCTGCGGTTGACGGGGACCCTACGGTCGCCGTTGAGCGATCTGAAATGCCGATTAAGTCTGGTTTCGATAGCCGAAAGCTATCCCGCCTAAGGGCTCTCGCAGGCCTCTTGAAACCGGCTGCGTTTGACGCTTCGCGCGGCGCGAAATAAGAAGCGTAGCAGCCGTTTTTCCGTGTGGCGCCAGCTCACCCATGCAGCTTTCCTCTCTGATCGGTCCCGAGATCGCGGCGCCCCCCGGCTGCGGCGACATTGCCGTCGCGGGGATCTCGGCCGACAGCCGCAAAGTGGCGCCGGGCTTCGTGTTCGCCGCGCTTGCGGGATCGAAGGCAGACGGTGGGCGGTTCATCGCCGATGCGGTCGGGAAAGGTGCGGTCGCCATTCTCGCGGGAGCGAAGGCTGCGGTTCCGGACGGCATTTCAATCCCGGTGCTGCGGGCGGAGGAGCCGCGGCGTGCGCTTGCGCTGATGGCCGCGCGCTTCTACGGCAGTCAGCCCAAGACCATCGTCGCCGTCACGGGCACGAGCGGCAAGACCTCGGTTGCGGAATTCACGCGCCAGATTTTTGCGGCGCTCGGCCGCAAGGCGGCATCGCTCGGCACGATCGGCATCGTGAAACCCGACGGCGCCGTGTATGGCTCGCTCACGACGCCCGATCCCGTGACGCTGCACGAGACGCTGGCTCAACTCGCGAGCGAAGGCGTCACGCATCTCGCCATGGAGGCCTCGTCGCACGGCCTCGATCAGTACCGGCTCGACGGCGTGAAGGTCACAGCGGCGGCCTTCACCAATCTCGGACGCGATCATCTCGATTATCACCCGACGATCGAGAGCTATCTCGCAGCGAAGCTCAGGCTCTTCTCCGACCTGCTCGCGCCCGGGCAGGCGGCGGTCATCAATCTCGACGGCGACAGGGCTCAAGACGTGGCGGATGCCGCACGCAAGCGCGGTCTCACGCTCATCACAGTCGGCGCGCGCGGAGAGACGCTCAGGCTCGCCGGTCTTTCCGCGGAGGGATTTGCACAGCGCATCGAGATCGTGCACGCGGGGCGCACGTACGATGTCTGCCTGCCGCTCGTCGGCGCCTATCAGGTGTCGAATGCGCTCACGGCGGCGGGGCTGGCATTGGCGACTGGGGAGGAGGCGGAGCGTGTGATGGGCGCACTCGAGACGCTCAAGGGCGTCAAAGGGCGGCTCGATATCGTGGGGACAAGGAACGGCGGCCTCGCGGTCGTCGACTATGCGCACAAGCCCGAGGCGCTCGCGGCGGCGCTCGACAGCGTACGCCCGTTCGCGCGCAGCCGCCTCATTTGCGTTTTCGGCTGCGGCGGCGATCGCGACCGGGGCAAGCGGCCGCTCATGGGGCGGATCGCGGTTGAACGCGCCGACGTGACGATCGTCACCGACGACAATCCGAGAACCGAGGTGCCGGCCGCGATCCGTGCCGAAATCCTGGCCGCGGCGCCCGGCGCGCGGGAGATCGGCGACCGCGCCGAGGCGATCGGTGCCGCGGTCGGCATGATGGGGCCGGGGGACGTGGTGCTGGTCGCGGGAAAGGGTCACGAAATGGGCCAGATCGTGGGCGACAGGGTGCTACCCTTCTCCGATCACGAGGTGCTCAGGCAAGCCCTCGAGCAGACCTGACCCCCATGGCAGCCGCACTCTGGGAATTCGATGAACTCGTTCGCGCATCCGGCGGCACGGCCGATGGCGCGCCGGCGGGTCCCCTCACGGGCTTTTCCATCGATACGCGCACGATTGCTGCGGGTGACGTGTTCGTCGCGCTCAAGGATCAGCGCGACGGGCACGAGTTCGTGGCGAGCGCGTTCAAAGCGGGCGCCGTAGCCGCGCTCGTCAATCGAGACTATGTGCGGGCGCCGGGGGACGGCGCGCTCATTCGTGCGGATGATCCGCTCCGAGCGCTCGAGGCGATCGGGCGCGCGGCGCGTGAGCGTCTCTCTCCATCCGCGCGTGTGATCGCCGTCACGGGGAGCGCGGGCAAGACCGGCACGAAAGAGATGCTGCGCGCATGCCTCGGGGCAATCGGGCGCGTGCATGCGTCCGAGAAGTCCTACAACAATCACTGGGGCGTGCCGCTCACGCTCGCGCGCTTGCCGGCGAATACTGAATACGCCGTGTTCGAAATCGGCATGAACCATGCGGGCGAGATCACGCCGCTCACCAAGATGGTGCGGCCGCACGTCGCGATCGTCACCACCGTCGAGGCGGTGCATCTCGCCTACTTTCAATCGATCGAGGCCATCGCCGAGGCGAAAGCCGAGATCTTCTCGGGGCTCACGCCGGGCGGCACGGCGGTGATCAACCGCGACAACGCCTTTTGCGACATCCTCGTCAAGCGAGCGCAAGAGGCCGGCGCGCGCATTGTGACCTTCGGTCTGCACCAGAATTCGGACGTGCGCCCGTCGGCGATCGAGCTCGGTGCGGACGGATCGCATGTGGTTGCAGAGGCGGGCGAGCGCAGTATCGCTTTTCGCGTTGGCATCCCGGGTGGGCATATCGCGCAGAATGCGCTCGCCGTCGTCGCGGCGCTCGATGCGGCCGGCGTCGATCTCGAGACCGCGCTTGCGCCGCTCGAACGCATCGCGGCACCGCAGGGACGGGGGTCGCGCATTCTGCTTCCGGCCGGCGGCGGCGAGGTCCTCATCATCGACGAGAGCTACAACGCCAATCCGGCCTCCATGCGTGCGGCGCTACTTGGCCTCGGTGCGATCGCGCGCGAGCGCTTCCCGCGGCGTATCGCCGTTCTGGGCGACATGCTCGAGCTCGGCTCGCTGGCGGCGGCGCTGCACGAAGGGCTCAAGGAGGCGGTGGACGCCGCAGGGGTCGATTTGATCTTTGCCTCCGGGCCCAATATGGCGCATCTCTACGCACTTCTGGCCCCGGGTCAGAGGGGGGCTTGGGCCGAGCGCTCGGAGGGAATCCGCGAGGCGCTTGTTGCCGCCATCAAGCCGGGAGACGTGGTGATGGTGAAGGGATCGAACGGGAGCCGAATGGCGCCGCTCGTGGAAGCGCTCAAAGCGCAGTTTGCCGCCGCGAAGACCGAGGCGTAGTCATGGTTCCAGTTGCGTTGGCGGCGGCGCGCGAGCACGCAGGGAGGGGACGGGATGCTCTATGAGCTCGTAAGCTTCAGCGACCAGATCAATGTGCTGAACGTCTTCCGCTACATCACGTTCCGGACCGGTGGCGCGATCTTCACCGCGCTCCTGTTCATGCTGCTGTTCGGGCCCGGCATCATCGATCTCCTGCGCATCAAGCAGGGAAAGGGCCAGCCGATCCGCGAGGACGGTCCGCAGTCGCACTTGTCCAAGAAGGGAACGCCCACCATGGGCGGGCTCATGATCCTCGCCAGCGTGACGGTCGCGACGCTGCTGTGGGCCGACCTCTCGAACCCCTATGTGTGGATCGTGCTCGGCGTGACGATCGCCTACGGCGGCATAGGCTTCTACGACGACTTTCTCAAGGTGACGAAGCAGCAGAGCTCGGGCTTCGGCGGCTGGGCTCGGCTCGCGCTTGAGGTCGCAGTCGCGGTGATTGCCGCCTTCATCATCATGGAGCTGTCGACGGAGGAGCTCTCGGGGAAGCTCGCCGTGCCGTTCTTCAAGACGACGCTCGTCGATCTGGGACTGGCGTTCGTCCTTTTCGGGGCCTTCATCATCGTCGGCGCCGGCAACTCGGTGAACCTGACAGACGGCCTCGACGGCCTCGCCATCGTGCCGGTGATGATCGCGGCGGCGACGTTCGGGCTCATCGCCTACCTCATCGGCAACTACAAGTTCGCCTCGTACCTGCAGATCCACCATGTGGCCGGCACGGGCGAGCTTGCAATCATCTGCGGGGCGCTGATCGGGGCCGGCCTCGGCTTCCTCTGGTTCAACGCACCGCCAGCCATGATCTTCATGGGCGATACGGGGTCGCTGGCGCTGGGTGGCGGGCTCGGGACGATCGCGGTCGCGACCAAGCACGAGATCGTGCTCGGTATCGTCGGCGGGCTGTTCGTGCTCGAGACGCTCTCGGTCATCATCCAGGTCGGCTCCTACAAGCTAACGGGGAAGCGCGTGTTCAGGATGGCGCCGCTGCATCATCACTACGAGCAGAAGGGATGGCAGGAGAGCACGGTCGTGGTGCGCTTCTGGATCATCTCGGTCGTGCTGGCGCTGATCGGGCTCGCGTCGCTCAAGCTGCGCTGATGGCGGGGCGGAAAAGCGCGAAACGGGTTAGATTTGGCGCATGATTCGCGCTTCCACCTTCAAGGGAAAAAGGGTTGCGGTGTTCGGGCTCGGCGGGTCGGGCCTAGCCTCGGCACGTGCATTGCTCGAGGGCGGGGCCGACGTTGCGGCCTGGGATGACAGCGAGGCCGGCCGCGGGGCGGCGGAGAAGGCCGGCATTCGGCTTGTCGATCTTTCAATGGCCGACTGGTCGGAGTTGTCTGCGCTGGTGCTCGCGCCCGGCGTGCCGCTCACGCATCCCGAGCCGCATTGGGTCGTGGCGAAAGCGAGCGGGGCCGGCGTCGAGATCATCGGCGACATCGAGATCTTCGCGCGAGAGCGGGCCAAAGCTTGCCCCGATGCGCCATTCATTGCCATCACGGGAACCAACGGCAAGTCGACGACGACGGCGCTCATTGCACACCTGCTGCGCGAGCTCGGATGCGACGTCGAGATGGGCGGCAACATTGGACGCGCGATCCTGACGCTCGAGCCGCCGGCGCGAAACCGGTTCCATGTGATCGAGATGAGCTCGTTTCAGATCGATCTCACGGCGACCTTGAAGCCGACGGTAGGCGTCATCCTGAACGTCACGCCGGACCACATCGACCGGCACGGCACGGTCGAGAACTATGCGGCGATCAAGGAACGGCTGGCGGCGGGCGCGGAGGCCGTCGCGGTCGGCCTCGACGACGAGTTTACGCGTGCGATGGCCGGACGGGTGGGTGCCGGACGGGTTTACCCGTTCACGATAGACGGAGCCGCGGCGGGCGCGGCACGTGCCTATGCGATCGGACAGAAGCTCTATCTGCGCGATCGGGACGGCGCTGTCGCGGCAGAGGTCGCGTCGCTCGAAGGCGTGCGATCGCTCCGGGGGCGCCATAACGTGCAGAACGCGCTCGCGGCGTTGATGGCGCTGCGCGCGCTGCAGGATCGGCTCGATGTGCCGTCCCGCACATCGCGCCTCCTTGTGTGGAAGCCCGAGGCCCTGCAATCGGCGCTGGTGAGCTTTCCAGGCCTGGCGCACCGCATGGAGGAGATCGGCCGTGCGGGGCGCGTCCTCGTCATCAACGACAGCAAGGCGACGAACGCGGATTCGACCGAGAAGGCGCTGGCTTCCTGGGAGCGCGATATCTACTGGATCCTCGGCGGCAAATCGAAAGAGGGCGGGATCACGCCGCTCGAGAGCTACTTTCCGCGCGTTGCCAAGGCGTACCTGATCGGCGCGGCGACCGAGGAGTTCGCGGCGACGCTCGGCGGCAAGGTCGCTTTCGAGCGGTGCGGCACGCTTGATGCCGCGGTCGCAGCGGCGGCGCGTGATGCGGCGCAGAGCCGAGGCGCGGAGCCGGTCGTGCTGCTCTCGCCGGCCTGCGCCTCCTACGACCAGTACAAGAACTTCGAAATCCGCGGCGATCACTTCCGCAAGCTCGTCTCCGCCCTCCCCGACATCGAGATGCGGGGTGGCAAGCGATGATGAGTGCGCGACCTCCGACTCGGGATGCTTCCCGGCTCGATCATATGCTCCCCTCTCCCTTGCGGGGAGGCGCTAGGGGTGGGGGGCAAGCGCAAGAGAGCCGATGCCTGGCTGGTCACCGTGCGCGGGCGTTTCCGCGGTGCACTGCGGCACTTGCTCCAAGTTCGTCACCCCACCCCCTCCCCGTCGAGGGGAGGGGGGAAGAGACGGTGATCCACATATCGGTGCTCGGTCATTTCGAGGGGCGCCCATGCGCATAAGTCGCGCGGACAGGAGCCGGCTTGCCGAGTGGTGGTTCACTGTCGACCATGTGCTGCTCTCGGCGATCCTCGCCATTGTCGCGGCCGGCATCGTGCTCTCGCTCGCCGCGAGCCCGGCGGTTGCGGAGAAGAAAGGGCTCGCCTCCTATTACTTCGTGGAGCGCCATGTCCTCTTCTCGATTGCCGGCGTGCTGCTCATGACCGTCGTGTCGCTCTTCTCGCCGCCCGGCGTGCGCCGGCTCGCGCTCGCGGTTTTCGCCGTGGCGATGGCGGGGCTGGTCGGGGTCTATTTCTCCGGTGTCGAGCTTAACGGTGCGCGAAGGTGGCTGTCGTTCGGCGGGCATTCGATACAGCCTTCGGAGTTCGCCAAGCCCGCCTTCGTCGTCGTCTCGGCGTGGCTTTTCGCCGAGGCGCGGGTGCGCCCCGACATGCCGGCGATGGCGCTGGCAACGCTCATCTTCGCGGCCTTCGCGGGGCTCCTCGTCTCGCAGCCGGACGTCGGTCAGACCTTGCTCATCAGCCTCGTCTGGCTCGCCATGCTGTTTGCTTCCGGCCAGCCGATCGCGGGAGCCGGGCTCGTCGCCGCGCTCGGGGCAGGAGGTCTTTTCGCCGCCTACCATGTGTTCCCGCACGTCGCGCTTCGTTTCGACCGCTTCTGGAAGCCGGTCGCGGGCGACATGAGCCAGGTGGACCGTGCCATGCGCTCGTTCGCGGAGGGCGGGTTTCTGGGCCGGGGGCCGGGCGAGGGCACCATCAAGACGTCGCTCCCCGATGCCCACACGGACTTCATCTTTGCAGTGGTCGGCGAGGAGTACGGCGTGATCGCCTGCCTTGCGCTCCTGGCGCTCTTCGCCTTCGTCGTGCTGCGTGCACTCGTCCAGTCGGCGCGCGAGCCCGAGGCCGCGACCCGGCTCGCCATCATTGGGCTTGCGCTGATGTTCGGGCTGCAGGCGCTGATCAACATCGGGGTCAACGTCGGGCTGCTACCGGCCAAGGGCATGACGCTGCCGTTCATCTCGGCGGGAGGCTCGTCGATGCTGGCGGTCTCGCTGACGCTCGGCATGCTTTTGGCGTTGACACGGCGCCGGCCGGACCTCGAGCGCCTTAAAAAGCCCCGATTGGTGGCGACGCTCGACAGCGTGGGCGTGATGGGCGAGAGCAACAAGTGACGGAAATCGGACGATCGGTCCTGCTCGCCGCCGGGGGTACCGGCGGACACCTGTTTCCGGCCTTCGCGCTGGCCGAGGAGCTGGGGCGGCGGGGGCTGGCCGTCGATCTCGTCACTGACATGCGCGGCGACCGGTACGGGACCGGCTTTCCGGCGCGGCGCGTCTATCAGGTGCCCTCGGCGACACTCAAGGGCCGCTCGCCCGCGGCACTCGCGCGCACCACGGTGGTGCTCTCACGCGGGGTGATTGCGGCTTGGCGGCTCTTGAGGCGCATCAGGCCCGCGGCGCTGGTCGGTTTCGGCGGCTATCCGACCTTTCCGCCGCTGATCGCGGCGCGCATGCTCGGGATCCCCTCGGTTCTGCACGAGCAGAACGCCGTGCTCGGCCGAGCCAATAAGATGCTCGCCAAGCGCGCGAGCGCCATCGCCACGTCCTTCGAGCGGACGCGCTATCTCAGCCCGGCGCTTGCCGCCAAGGCGCGCCTCACGGGCAATCCCGTCCGCGACGCAGTGATCGCAGCCGCCGAGAGGCCCTACGCCGCGCCCGATGGCAAGGGACCGATCCGCCTCGTCGTCTTCGGCGGCAGCCAGGGTGCCCGCTTCTTCTCCGACCTCGTCCCGCCCGGCCTCGCGATGCTGCCGGCCGAGATCAGAAGCCGGCTTTTCGTGACGCTGCAGGCGCGCGAGGAGGATGTCGGCCGGGCGAGAATCGCCTTGGCAGGGGGGGATATCGAGGGCGACGTGGCCAGCTTCTTCAAGAATCTGCCGGCGCTGATCGCAGAAAGCCATATTGTCATTGCACGAGCGGGCGCCTCGACGGTCGCTGAGCTCGCCGTCATCGGTCGGCCCTCGATCCTGGTCCCGCTGCCGCATTCCCTTGACAACGATCAGCTTGAGAATGCAACCAATCTTGCCGAATCGGGGGGGAGCTGGTGTATCGAGCAGAAGGACTTCTCCCCGGCCAGACTGGCGCGCGAGATCGAGCGTCTGGCAGGGGATCCCGCGACGCTCGCGAATGCGGCGCGGGCGGCTAAGTCACAGGGGCGCGCGGATGCGGTCCGCCGCCTCGCCGATCTGGTCGAGGAGCAATTTCGAGGCCGTGACGGGCGCGGGGCCCGAGCGGTAGAAGGCCATGAGCTCGCCCCGGGAACGTGAGGGCTGGACAGGCGGGCGAAGAACCAGGCGGGCCAAAGAACAAGGACGCAAAGCCATGCAGCTACCCCGCGACATCGGGCCATTCCATATCATCGGCATCGGCGGCATCGGCATGAGCGCGATCGCCGAAATTCTGCTCGCCAAGGGCTACAGTGTCCAGGGCAGCGATCAGAAGGAATCGGCGAACGTGCGCCGCCTGCGCACCAAGGGCGTGCGCGTGTTCATCGGGCATGATGCCGTCAACCTCGTGGGGGCGCGCCTCGTCGTCATCTCGACAGCGGTGAAGGCGAACAATCCCGAGCTCGAGGCGGCGCGCGCCAAGGGGCTGCCGATCATCCGGCGCGCGGAGATGCTGGCCGAGCTGATGCGGCTCTATGCGACGGTCTCGGTCACGGGAACGCACGGCAAGACGACGACCACATCGCTCATCAGTTCGATCTTCGAGAGCGCGGGTCTCGATCCGACCGTCATCACGGGCGGCATCATCAACGCGTGGGGGTCGAACGCGCGGCTCGGCAAAGGCCGCTGGATGATCGTCGAGGCGGACGAAAGCGACGGGACGTTCACTCGGCTCCCGACCGAGATCGGCGTGGTGACGAACATCGATCCCGAGCACCTCGACTATTTCAAGACGGTCGATAACATGCATCGCGAGTTCGAGGCCTTCTATCGCAATATTCCCTTTTACGGACTCGCCGTCACCTGCATCGATCATCCCGTGGTCGCGGACATGATCGGCCGGCTCGGGCTTCGCAACGACGGACGGCGGCTCCTCACCTACGGCACGCGCGAAGGCGCCGATCTCGTGCTCAGGGGCGTGCGCTCGGATGGCCGCTCGGTTCTCTTGGATGCGGAGCTTGGGGCCCGGGTCAGAGGTGGGGCGCGCAGCCTCAAGGGGTGGTCCGTTCCAATTCCGGGCCAGCACAATGCATTGAATGCGCTGGCGGCGATCGCGGTTGCAGCCGAGGCCGGCATCGCCGACGACGTGATCCGGGCTGGGCTCGCGGCGTTCTCGGGCGTCAAGCGCCGCTTCCAGCTCACGGGTACCTGGAACGGCGTGCAAATCATCGACGACTACGGCCATCACCCCGCAGAGATCGCGGCCGTCCTGCAGGCTGCGCGGGCGGGTTCGCGCGGGCGCGTCGTCGCCGTCGTCGAGCCGCATAGGTATACGCGCGTGCGCGATCTCTTCCGCGAGTTCTGCGATTGCTTCCGTGCCGCCGACAGCGTCATCGTGGCGCCGCTCTATTCGGCCGGTGAAAGCCCCATCGAGGGCATCGATCAGCGCTCGCTCGCCGAGGGCATCCGCGCGTCGGGGCACGCGTCCGTGACCACGATCGGCGATCCGCGCGATCTCGTGGCGCTCATCCGGCGCAACGGCCGGCAGGGCGACATGGTGATCTGCCTCGGCGCTGGCAACTCGACCGAGTGGGCGCATGCGCTCCCCGAATGGCTTGCCGAGACGGAGCCGCGCCGCGCTGGAGGCGCGATGTGAGCGGCCCCGATCTTGCTGCAGCGCTCAAGGGCGCGCTGCCCGATTTGCGCGGGCGGCTGGTTGCGAATGCGCCACTCGCCGACATCACATGGTTCCGGGTCGGCGGTCCGGCGGAAGTGCTGTTCACGCCCGCGGACGAGGCCGACCTCGCCTTTTTCCTGAAGCACAAGCCGGCCGGCGTTCCCGTCTTCGTCATCGGGCTCGGGTCGAACCTGCTCGTGCGCGACGGCGGTGTGCCAGGTGTCGTCATTCGGCTCGGGCGCGGCTTCGGCGAGATCAAAATCGAGGGCGCTCATAGAATTCGCGCCGGGACCATCGTGCCCGACGTCAAGGTGGCGCGGGCCGCGGCCGACGCGGGGATTGCCGGCCTCGCCTTCTATCGCGGGATCCCGGGCTCGATCGGCGGGGCGCTTCGGATGAACGCCGGCGCGCACGGGCGTGAGACGAAGGACGTGCTCCTTTCCGCGCGCGCGGTCGACCCCAGGGGCGACATCCACGTGCTGAGCCTTGCGGACATGAAATATACCTACCGTCATTGCGGCGTGCCCGACGACTGGATCTTCACCGAGGCGCTCTATCAGGGTGGGCCGGGAGATCCCGAGAAGATCGCCAAAGAGATGGAGGACGTCGCGGAGTACCGCGAGCAGAACCAGCCCATCAAGGAGCGCACAGGCGGCTCCACCTTCAAAAACCCGCCGGGCCAGAGCGCCTGGAAGCTCATCGATGAGGCCGGCTGCCGTGGCTACCGCGTCGGCGGGGCGAAAGTCTCGGAGATGCACTGCAACTTCCTCATCAACGACAAGGGCGCCACGGGCGAGGATGTCGAACGCCTCGGCGAGACGGTGCGTGCGCGCGTCAAAACAAAGTCGGGCGTCGCGCTCGAATGGGAGATCATCAGGCTCGGGGTGCCGCGCGAGGGGCGCTCAATCGGCGAGGCCCTCGCCGAGACGGTGTCCTCGTGAGCCGGCTCGGGGTGGCGCCGGCGCGCAAGCTCGAGCATGTCGCGGTGCTCAAAGGCGGCTGGTCGGCCGAGCGCGAGATCAGCCTCAAATCCGGGGCGGCCGTCGCGGCGGCGCTCGAGGGCGAGGGCTACCGGGTGACGCCGATCGACGTCGATCGCGACGTCGCCCACCGCCTCAAGGAGGTTGCCCCCGAGGCTTGCTTCAATGCGCTGCATGGGCGCTTCGGCGAGGACGGGTGCGTGCAGGGCGTGCTCGAGGTGCTGGCGATCCCCTACACGCATTCGGGCGTGCTGGCGTCCGCGCTCGCCATGCACAAGGAGCGAGCCAAAGAGGTGATGAAGGCTGCCGGCGTGCCGGTCGCGGACGCCAAGCTCGTCACGCGGCGCGAGGCGCAGGCCGGCCACGCGATCGATCCGCCCTATGTCGTGAAGCCGGTGTGCGAAGGCTCGAGTTTCGGCGTCGTCATCGTCGGGCCCGGCGCCAATGCGCCGCCGGAAGCGATCAGCAAGGGCGGAGATGCGGACGAGATCGTCATGGTCGAGCGCTACGTCGCGGGCCGCGAGCTCACCTGCGCGGTGATCGGCGACTTCGTCACCGACGTGATCGAGATCGTGCCGCTCAAGGGGCTCGCTTTCTACGATTTCGAGGCGAAGTACGCGCCAGGGGGCTCAAAGCACGACCTTCCGGCCCAGATTTTACCGGATGTTTACCAGTTGGTCCGGAAATACACGTTGGCGGCACATCGCTCGCTCGGCTGCCGGGGCGTCTCGCGCGCGGACTTCCGCTTCGACGATACACCGGGCGGCACCGGCGAGCTGATCTGCCTCGAAGTCAATACGCAGCCCGGCATGACGGGAACCTCGCTGGTGCCCGAGCTCGCCCAATATGCGGGCTGGTCGTTCGGCGAGCTCGTCAGATGGATCATCGAGGACGCGAGTTGCGTGAGGTAGGCTCAGTATTGCAATCCTCCTGGCAGGCGCTGCAAGCGTCCCTGCTCTCACCTCCCGCTGCCGATAATCCTCCATCCCGAGCGCGCCTCAAGCGGCCGAAGTCGCCCACCATCATCGTCGAGCACGAGATCGAGGAAGCGACGCTCGCGCCGCTCTCACCGCACACACTGCAAAACGCACCGATGAAGCGTCGGCTGAGGAAGGGCGCTGCCGGATTGATCGTCGCGGCCGTCATAACGCTTGCGTGCCTCGCGACGCTTTACGGCGGACGGCATACGAATGCGGCTTCGCGCTTTGTTCCCGATGTCGATACCATCGCGCGATTTGCAGGCTTCGGCATCGATCAGGTCTCGCTCACCGGCTACCGGTTCGCGCTCGACCGCGACGTGTTCAATGCGCTCGATCTCGGCAACGTCAAATCGATCGTGAGCCTCGATGCGAGCGCGGTCAAAGAGCGCCTCGAGCGAATCCCATGGATCGCGACTGCCGAGCTCAAGCGCAGCTATCCGAACCGGCTCGAGGTGCGCGTCTCGGAGAGGAAGCCGTTCGCCGTATGGGCACGAGGTGACAGCAGCTACCTCATCGACGAGACGGGGCGCGTGCTCACGGCTCTCGGCGGCGCCAAGTTTCCCGACCTGCCGCTCGTCTCGGGAGAGGGTGCGGCGACCGAGGCTTCGGCGCTGATGGGGCTCGTCGCCCGCTATCCCGACATCGCGCGCCGGCTCACCGAAGCGGAGCGGGTCGGCGAGCGGCGCTGGACGCTCAAGCTCGCGGGCGGGGTGGTCCTCAAGCTGCCGGCTGACGGCGAGGCCTACGTGCTCGAATCGATCTCCCGCGACCGTGAGCTCGCAAAGCTCGTCGCAAGCGAGAGTGCAATCATCGACTTCAGGGCCCGCGGGCGCATCACCGTGCGAACGGAGAGCGCGCCTCCCGCAGGCGGCCCAGCAGCCAAAACCGGCTCGTAGGGGCTCGAGGAGCAAGGCAAACGTGCTGCAGCGAGGTTGGATCGGCGGTCTGCCCAGGCGCGTAGCGGGCGTCCTCGACATCGGCACGAGCAAAATCGTCTGCCTGATCGCGGCGGTCGACGAGGAGGCGCGCGGCGCGCTCCAGCCGGTCTTGCGCGTGCTCGGCATCGGCCATCAGCGCTCGCGCGGCGTCAAATCCGGCGTCATCATCGATCTCGACGAGGCTGAGCAGGCTACGCGCGCCGCCATCGCCCAGGCCGAGCGCATGGCCGGAGTGATGCTCGAGGAGGTCAGCGTCTCGGTCACCTGTGGCCGCCTGAGGTCGCTCAACTTCGCAGCCACCACTGAGGTCGAGGGTGGCGTCATTGCGGAGGAGGACCTTTTTCGCCTGCTCGCGGGCGGCCAGGTCTATGCCGAGCGGGACGGGCGGACGCTTGTCCACATGAACGAGATCGGGCTCAGGCTCGACGGGGCGCCCGGAACGCGCGATCCGCGCGGCATGGCGGCACGCAGCCTGGCTGCGGATCTGCATGCGGTGACGGCGGACGACGCGCCGCTGCGCAATCTGCTCCTGGTCGTGGAGCGCTGCTATCTCGCTGCCTCGAGCCTCACGCCGGCCCCGTTCGCCAGCGCGCTCGCGGCGACGAGCGAAGACGAGCGGCGCAACGGCGTGACGGTCATCGATCTGGGCGGCGGCACTACAACTCTTGCCATGTTTGCCGAAGGACGTTTCCTGTTCGCCGACGCAGCGGCGCTCGGCGGCGACGACATAACGCTTGATATCGCCCGCGCGTTGCATACGCCCCTTGCGGAAGCCGAGCGAATCAAAGCGCTTTATGGCACATTGGTCAGCGCTCAGTCGGATGAGCACGAGGTCATATCCTTCCCGTCGACGGGCGAGGATGAGGGTGGCGTTGGTTCTACGACAAAGGCAAGGCTGGCGGAGATCGTTCGACCGAGGGTGCAGGGGATCGCAAATCACCTGCGCAATCGAATAGAGGGGTGTGAAGTGGCGGCTCACGCCGGGGGAAGTGTGGTCTTGACCGGGGGGGCCAGTCAGCTCGCCGGGATGGCGGACTTCCTGGCGGGCGAGCTTGGCCGCCCGGTGCGCGTTGCGCGTCCGACGCGCGTATCGGGGCTGCCGCCTGTTGCGTCGGGGCCGGCGTTCTCCAGTGTAGCCGGTCTGCTGCTGGCAGACACGTCAGCGATCTCGGGCGCGATGGCGCTCAAAGGAAAAGACCGGGCCGCGCACGGATATCTCGAGCGTGTGGGGACCTGGCTCAAGGAAGGGTTCTAGTTTCCAGTTCCAGTCGCGTAGCCGGGCTGGACGTTTGCGGGGGCTAAGCCGGCCGAGGTTTGAGGGGGATGGGGCTTGCGGCGCGGGACGCCGGGGCTTCGGGTAACGCGAGGACAGGATGACCACCAGAACGCAGCTGCCAGGTCTTACGGACCTGAAGCCGAAGCTCACGGTCATTGGTGTCGGCGGCGCCGGCTGCAACGCGATCAACAACATGATCGCTTCCGGTCTCGTGGGTGTGGATTTCATCGTCGCCAATACGGACGCGCAGGCGCTGGCTGCCTCGAGTGCACAAAGGCGGCTGCAGCTCGGCGTCATGCTCACCGAGGGGCTCGGTGCGGGCTCGCGACCGGAAATCGGCGAGGCGGCGGCCGAGGAGGTGGTGGAAGAGATCCGCGTTCAGATCGCGGGCTCGCACATGGTCTTCATCGCTGCCGGGATGGGCGGCGGCACGGGCACGGGTGCCGCGGCGGTGATCGCGCGCGTCGCCAAGGAGCTAGGAATTCTCACGGTTGGCGTCGTCACCAAGCCGTTCCTGTTCGAGGGCGCGCGGCGCATGCGCGTCGCGGAAGTAGGTGTGGCGGAGCTCAAGAACTTCGTCGACACCCTGATCGTGATTCCGAACCAGAACCTGTTTCGCATCGCCTCCGAGAAGACGACGTTTGCGGAAGCCTTCGTCATGGCGGATCAGGTGCTGCATTCGGGCATCGCCTGCATCGTCGATCTCATCATCAAGGAAGGTCTCATCAATCTCGACTTTGCGGACGTGCGCACCGTCATGAGCGGCATGGGCACGGCGATGATGGGGACCGGCGAGGCCAGCGGCGATCGGCGGGCGACGATCGCGGCTGAGGAGGCGATCTCCAATCCGCTGCTCGACGACGTCACGCTCAAAGGTGCCAAGGGCCTCCTGCTCTCGATCATCGGCGGGCCGAACCTAACGCTCTACGAGGTCGACGAGGCGGCGAGCCGCGTGCGTCAGGAGGTTGATCCCGAGGCCAACATCATCGTCGGGGCGACGTTCGACGAATCGCTCGGCGACCGCGTGCGAGTTTCGATCGTTGCCTCGGGCATGGCACGCGTCAATGAGGCGGATCGTCTGGCACAGAGCGCGCCCGACACGGCGGCGCGGACGCCGCAACCGCAGCCGAGTGCCCATTCCCACGTGCCATCCCCGGCCACCGAAACAGCAGCGCGCACGCTTTCACCGCAAATGGATATCGCAGCACGCATGGCAGCCAAGCCTGCGACCTCGAATGCCGCGACCCTCTACACGCCGCCTACCGTGGGCGAGCAGACGCATGTAATCGACGAGATGCAGCGCCGGTTGACCGAAGCACTGCAGAACGGCGGCCATGGTGGGCGCTACGGCGGGTCGGAGCCTTCGCGGCGGGCGTTGGAAGAAGCGGCGCCCAGAACGCGCGAGACGTGGCAGGCGCCCGGCAACGTTCTCATCGAAGCGGGGCCGCCGCAGCTTCCGTCCATGCACGCGCCGCCGCCGCTGCCGTCGCAGGGCTACGGCTCGGAGGCGTCGGGCGCAGGCAGCTTCACTCCGTCGGCGCCGCACGACATCCGCCGCCCGCCTCGGCGCATGCCGGAGCTCGGGGATTTTCCTCCGGTCGCGCAACGCGCCTATCAGGCGCTGGCCGGCGAGGAGCATGACTACGGCAGTGCGACGGCAGCCGAAGGCGCGTGGCCGGCGCATGATGTGCCGAGACGGCAGGGTCTCTTCGAGCGAATCGCTGGACGTGTGCTCGGCGAAAGTGATTCGCGGCCGAGACCGCGGGGCGAGCAAGTCTACGGCGACCCCGCGCTCGAGCCCAGGGGGACCGCTCCCCAGAGGGCCCGCTATGGCGAGAGCGGAGCGCGCAGCGATACTGCGCATCCGCAGCAAGAAGCTGAGTTGCCGGTGTTTTTCCGCAGAGAGCAGAAGTAGCGGCGCGCCCCGAATACATCCGTAGGCGCTGCGTTCGGCGCTATTTTTCTCCCCGTAACAGACGGTAAGAAACCGTGATTTGTACCGCCCACACACGGGGGTTATCGTTTACACACATTAACGACCGAGCACGCACTGTCCCGCCGGTCTCGAGGCTGCCGCAGAGCAACCTGAGACCGATCAGAATCGGAAAAGGGACGGTCCCGTCAAGGGGGAGCGAGCTAGGGCCTTGGGGGTGGCGAGCTGTCTGGATAGGGCCGGGCAGCGAAGCCTAGGAAGGCGAGGGACGGCGCAGTATGTCGAATCGATTCATCGGCGCGCGACAGACGACCATTGCTCATGAAATTGAGCTCCAAGGCACGGGGGTGCACAGCGGAGCGCCAGTCTCGGTGGTCCTCCACCCGGCAGAAGCCGATACCGGCCTCCGGTTCCTCATCACGAAGCGCGGCAGGGTCGCCGCTGAAATCCCCGCCAAAGTCTCGAACGTCAAGAATCTCACCCTCTGCACAGTCATCGGCAACGAGCACGGCGTCACCGTCGGCACTGTCGAGCACCTCCTCGCCGCACTGCGCGGTCTCTCGGTCGACAATTGCATCATCGAGATCGACAGCAAGGAAGTGCCGATCATGGACGGCAGCGCAGCGCCGTTCGTCGAGGCGATCGATGAGTGTGGCCTGCGCGATCTCTCGGCTCCGCGCCGCTTCATCAAGGTTCTCAAGCCGGTCCGCGTCGAGGAAGGCGAGTGCTGGGGCGAGATCGTTCCCCACTCCGGCTTCCATCTCGATGTCGAGATCGATTTCGATACGCCGCTGATCGGCCGCCAGCGCCTGGCTTTCGAGATGAGCCCGGGCGTGTTCCGCAACGAGATCGCTCACGCGCGCACCTTCGGTTTCATGAGCGATGTCGAGCGGCTTTGGAAAGCCGGCCTCGCACTCGGCGCCAACCTCACCAACACCGTTGCCATCGGCGACGGGCGGATCATGAACCGCGAGGGTCTGCGCGACCCGCTCGAGTTCGTGCGCCATAAGATGCTCGACGCGGTGGGCGATCTCAGCCTTTCCGGCCTGCCGCTTCTTGGCGCCTACCGCTCGGTTCGCGGCGGTCATCGCTTGAACTCGTCGGTGCTCAAGGCGCTGTTCGAGGATCAGACGGCATGGACGGTGGCCCAGGCGCCGCGGGTTCGCGAAGCAAGGCCGCTGGGCTACGCGCGCATTGCGCCGATGGCCGCGAGCGAGTAGACCTCAGAACTCTCCGTATACCGCTATCTCGGGATCCGGCTTGGCGTCGCGACTGGCCAGAGGGCGGTTGCTCGAGCGGTGGAGCCGGGGGTGAGCGGGCGCACGATTGCTGACGAGGTGGCGTCAATCCCTCGCGTGTCCTACTAGGCCCAATATCAACCACATTCATGGGGTTACCTCACGGAAGGTGGGAGCTTTCCGCTTCAGGGGATATCGCGGTTTTCGGTGCATCGATTCGTATGCTAAGGGAGTTCTGGTCCCGAGCAGACGGACGGTCGTTCCGGGTCGAGAGTCAGGGTTCGAATGAGCATTCGGCGGACATGTGGCCGACGGACTTGGGGCGCAGGCCGGCTCGCAATGGCGGCTGCGGCGGGATTGGCGCTTGCGGCTCTCGCAGGCTGCGCATCCTCGGATGCCACGGCGATCCTCAATACCGACCCGCCTGAAAAGATGTATGCCGACGCCGACGGCCTCATGAGCAAGGGCAAATACGAGGACGCGGCCAAGAAGTTCGAGGATCTCGACCGGTCGCATCCCTACTCGCCCGAGGCGCGCCGCGCCATTGTGCTCGCGGCTTTCGCCTACTACAAGGCCGGCAAGGCGCCCGAGGCGGTCGCGTCCGCCGAGCGCTATACGGTCATGCATCCCGGCACCAAGGATGCCCCGCTCGCCCATCACATCATCGCGTCGGTCTATTTCGACGACATGAAGGGTCCGAACCGCGATCAGACGCCGACACGCAAGGCGCTTGAGCAGCTCAGGATCCTCAAGACGCGCTATCCCGACAGCACATATGCGAAAGACGCAGAGAACAGAATTCGCATCGCCGAGGACACACTGGCGGCCTCGGAGATGGAGGTCGGGCGCTATTATCTCAAGCAGAAGAACTACGCAGGCGCCATCAACCGCTTCAAGACGGTCGTCACCGATTACCAGACGACGAACCACGTCGAGGAAGCGCTGATGCGCTTGACCGAGTGCTACATGGCGCTCGGCGTCAAGAACGAGGCGCAGACCGCGGTTGCCGTGCTCGGGTACAATTTCCCCGAATCGCGCTGGTACAAGGACGCGTATGCGCTTCTGAAGTCGGACGGCCTAGCGCCCGCCCAGGATGACGAATCCTGGATCACCAAGGCCTGGAAGGCCGTGCCCAAGTTCTCGCTCGGCGGGCCGACCTGAGAGACGGTCTTCTCGTTTAACCGCTAGGTCCGATCTTCGTTGCATGCGTGGTCTTCGTGCGCTTGGTCTTTGACGACAGGGGCCGCTCGCCGAACGTTGCGAGCTACCCGGCGCCCCGGCTATTCATGGCCAGAGAGCATCAGACCGGCGCGAGGCAATGGCCAAGAAGGACAAGAAACCCGTTCCCGTGACCAAGCTCGGCAAGGGCGAGGCCGCGGCCGAGCTCAAGCGCCTCGCGGCTGAGATCGGGCACCACGACAGGCTCTATTACCAATCGGATGCTCCGGAGATCTCGGACGCCGAGTACGACGCGCTCAGGCGGCGCAACGAGGCGATCGAGGCGCGCTTTCCGGAGCTCGTGCTGCCCGACAGCCCGTCGGCGCGCATCGGCGCCACGCCAGTCGACGGCTTCGGGAAGGTGCGCCATCGCGTGCCGATGCTCTCGCTCGGGAACGCGTTCGAGGATGAGGACGTCGGCGATTTCGTCGAGCGCGTGCACCGGTTCCTCGGTCTCAAGGCAGACGCTTCACTCGCGTTCACGGCCGAGCCCAAGATCGACGGGCTCTCGATCTCGATCCGCTACGAGCGCGGCAAGCTGGTCGAGGCGGCGACGCGCGGCGACGGCGCAGAAGGCGAGAACGTCACCCAAAACGTCCGTGTCATCTCGCAAATTCCGCAGGAGCTCGGCGGCAAGGGCGTGCCGCGCGCGATCGATGTGAGGGGCGAGATCTACATGCGCCCCGCGGACTTCCGCAAGCTCAACGAGGCGCAGGCGGCAGCCGGGGAAAAGGTCTTCGCCAATCCGCGCAATGCCGCTGCCGGCTCGCTCCGCCAGCTCGATGCCAGGATCACCGCGTCGCGGCCGCTGCGCTTCTTCGCCTATGCGTGGGGTGAGGTCTCCGAGATGCCGGCAGACACGCAGCTGGGCGTGATCGAGGCCTACAAGCGCTGGGGCCTGCCGGTCAACGCCGACATGCGGCTCTGCGAGAGCGCGGAGGAGATGCTCGCCTACTATCGCAAAATCGGCGAGCGGCGGGCTGCGCTCGGCTACGACATCGACGGCGTCGTCTACAAGGTGAACCGGCTCGATCTGCAGGGGCGGCTCGGGTTCGTGTCGCGCTCGCCGCGCTGGGCGATCGCGCACAAGTTTCCGGCCGAGCAGGCGACGACGATCCTGCGCGACATCGAGATCCAGGTCGGGCGCACGGGCGCGCTGACGCCAGTTGCGCGCCTCGAGCCGGTGACGGTGGGCGGCGTTGTCGTGACCAACGCGACGCTGCACAACGAGGACGAGATCGCGAGGAAGGACGTCCGCATCGGCGATACCGTCGTCGTGCAGCGGGCCGGCGACGTCATTCCGCAGATCGTGCGCGTGATCGAGGAGAAGCGGCCGAAGGGTGCGCGCAAATTTAATTTCCCGACGGAATGCCCCGTCTGCGGCAGCCACGCGGTGCGCGAGGTCGACGAGAAGACGGGCAAGGCCGACGTCGTGCGTCGCTGCACCGGCGGGCTCATCTGCCCCGCGCAGCGCGTCGAGCGCCTGAAGCATTTCGTCTCGCGAAATGCCTTCGACATCGAGGGGCTCGGCGAGAAGCACATCCAGGCCTTCTTCGACGACGGGCTCATCGGCTCGCCGCCCGACATCTTCAAGCTCGAGGGCAGGCACGGGCCGAAGATTCTCGAGCGCGAGGGATGGGGGGCGCAATCGGCGAGGAAGCTTTTCCGCGCCATCGACTCGCGGCGCGAGATCGCGCTCGACCGGTTCATCTATGCGCTCGGCATCCGCCACGTCGGCGAGACGACCGCCAAGGTGCTGGCGCGTGCGTACGGCACGATCGAGGCATTCCGGGCGGCGCTCGTCGCGGCGGGCAAGGGCACCGACACGGAGGCCTTTCGCGAGCTCGACTCGATCGAGGGCATCGGCGAGACGGTCGCCAAGGCGATTGCGGATTTCTTCGCCGAGCCGCACAACGTGGCGGTGGTGGACGATCTGCTCGAGGAGGTCGCGCCGCGACCGCTCGAGGCGGTCGACACGTCGTCCAGGGTCGCGGGGAAGACGGTCGTGTTCACCGGCACGCTCGAGCGCATGACGCGTCCCGAGGCCAAGGCGCAAGCCGAGCGGCTCGGGGCAAAGGTTGCCGGCTCGGTGTCGAAAAAGACGGACTATGTGGTCGCCGGGGCGGACGCCGGGTCCAAGCTCAAAGCGGCGCGAGAGCTCGGCGTCAGGGTGCTCACCGAGGACGAGTGGCTGAAGCTGGTCGGATAAGGCGGACCGGTTCTGATTTGCGCACTGTCAAGCCTTGAGCGTTGACGGGAGCATAAAAATTCGGCAGAGTCGCAATAATGACACAAAAGAGGCCGATAGTGGCCTCGCTGAAGGCGGCGGCATGGCGTTTTTGCCGCCGAAAAGCGGGTGGTTCTCGGGGGAGCATTCTGCTCCGATCGTGACGAACCTATGGTCCAGGCCGTTGGCAACGATTTGTCCGCATTCAACGCGGCGAGCTCCAGCGGTACAAAGTTTTCTGGAGGCGACCATGGCGTGCCCTAAGGTGGTGCTGTGCGGGAAGACGATTTTCCTGCTGAGCGGATACCGTAAGCCCGATCTTCTCGGAAAGATCGATCGCAAGATTCCCAAGATCCAGGCGGTGAAGGAGCTGCGCCAGTCGGCGAGCCGTCATCCGGATGCGGTCGCGTTCGGATACGTGGCCGGCAAGTGGATGCCGGCGGCATAACCCGCGTATAGCTGAGCCACAATCGCGGTCGGCGCGGCACCGCTTGTGGCCGCGGTCAGAGGCGCGCCTCTCACCACCATCATCGTCATAGCCGCGGATGCGCTCGAAGAGCGATGTCTTCTTGTGCAGAGGGTTGCTCTGCGTGCTTGTCAATATTTCTTCAGGTACCAGACATTGTATGGCCAGGGCACCTCGTGAAGATCGGTGATGTAGGTCGGCTTGAAGCGGCGGACGGGCGTCTGCGCGACGCGCTTGCGCATCGCGCGCGGCCGGGCGCGCGTTGAGGTCGCGAGCTTCTTGGTCTCAGCCTCGACCTTGGCCGACGTCGGGCCGTGCTCGGCGGCCACCGTCCACGTCGATTGCGGAGGCTTGGTGGCCTCCGCGGTTGCAGGCCGGGTCGCCGAGGTCTCGATCTGGGCCCCTTGCGGGGGTGCTGCCGTGGGTGGCGGCAGCTCCAAGCTCGATTGCGATTGTGACTGCGATTTGCGTGTCTTCTGCTCGCGGACGGCGCGCTCCAGCGCCTCCTTGGCCATGCGCTCCTTCTCGAGCTCGAGCTTTGCATCAGTTGCGGCGCGGCCCGCTGAATCCTTGGCGTTGCGCTCGACAGCGAGCTTGGCTTCGAGCTCCTGGACGGCGCGGAGAGCCGATTCCTTGGCGGCGCGCTCGCTCTCCATATCGGCGCGGGCAGACTGGCCGGCAGTCTCGGCGGCCGTGCGCGCGGCCTGCGCGTCGGTGAGATCCTTGCGCGCGGCCTCGGCGGCGAACTCCGCCTGCTCCTTCGCCGCCCGCATGCTGGCGAGGCTCTCGCGGAGCGCCTCATCCGGCAGGGCCTTGGTGTCGGAAGCAGTGCGGCTCGCTTGCTGCGGAGCGGGAGGCGTGAGCTTGGCGAGGTGGGGCAAGTCGGCGCCCGTGATCCACCACGCCGCTCCCAGGGCAACGGCGACGAGCACGGCCAGGACCGCGGCCACGGCCGATCGCCTTGCGTTGGGCTTCCGGGGCGGGGGAAGGCTGGCCGGCAGCGACGGGCCCTTCCACGGGTTATAGGTGCCGAAATTCCAGATGTGGCCTTCGGGGTCCTTGCAGGAATAGCCGCGCCGGCCAAGGCCGTCGCTCTTGATGTCGAGCACGATCTCGGCGCCGGCGGCGGTTGCGCGCGCATAGTGGGCGTCCGCGTCCTCGACGACGAGATAGCAGCTCTGGGTCTCGATGCCGCCGACCTCGTCGGGCTGGCGCATGAGCTTGTCGAGCTCGGTGTCGCGCACGCTGCCGATCATGACCAGGCTGTTGCCGTAGGTCAGCTGCGCATAATAGACGCCGCCGTCCGGATCGGAGACGGCGACTTGCTTCTCGAACCCGAGCGCGGTGCATAGCCACTCGATCGCCGCCGAGACGTCGCGATAGCGCATCAGCGGCACGAGGCTAGGCGCGGGCAGGTCGCTGCTCGCGAGCATGGCTGGCTCCAATGAACCAAATACGTGGCACATAATCTCGTTCCGACATGCGGGCGCATGCCGGTGGGCAGCCGAAAGGCTTCTCAAGAGATCAGCGGACGACGTCGCGCTGGGCCGCGGGCGCCGTTCGAATCACAACGTAGAAACTGTAGTAGATATTCGCCGTAACATGCTGTCTAAATTCTTAAAATCATCATTCTTGAAAACTGCTCCGCATGCGCGTGATTCAGTTGCAACAGGTGCTGGTGCACCTCGAGGGCTTGTGTGCCTTCCAGGGATTAATGCTCAAAGCGGAGCCGTCGCCGCCTCGAGCCATCGGCGCGTGTCGGGATCGACCTCGGGCGAGATGATGTCGCGCACGCGCGCATGATAGGCGTCGAGCCAGCGGATTTCTTCCGCCGACAGAAGGCTCTTGTCGATCAGGCGCCGGTCGATGGGGACGAGCGTCAGCGTCTCGAAGCCCATCATCTCGCGCTCGCCGCCGGCAAGCTTCTCGGCCTCGGTGACGAGCACGAGGTTCTCGATGCGGATGCCGTAGGCGCCCTCCTTGTAGTAGCCGGGCTCGTTGGAGCAGATCATGCCGGGCTCGAGGGGGGCCATGCCGGCGCGCGAGATCGACTGCGGACCCTCGTGCACACAGAGGTAGCTGCCGACGCCGTGGCCGGTGCCGTGGTCGTAGTCGAGGCCCTTCTCCCAGAGAGCGCGGCGGGCGAAGGGATCGAGATCGATGCCGCGCGTGCCCTTCGGAAAGCGCGCAGTTGCGATCGCAATGTGCCCCTTGAGCACGTGCGTGAATCGCTCGCGCATCTCAGTGCTCGGCTCGCCGACGGCGATCGTGCGCGTGATGTCGGTCGTGCCGTCGAGATATTGCGCGCCCGAGTCGAGGAGGAAGAGCTCGCCCGGCGCGAGCTTGCGGTTCGTGGCTTCCGTCACGCGATAGTGCACGATGGCGCCGTGGGGGCCGCTGCCCGAGATCGTGTCGAAGGAAATCTCCTTCAGCGCCTGCGTGCCGGCGCGGATCGCCTCGAGCTCGCGCACGGCGGTGATCTCGTCGAGGCCGCCTTTGGGGGCCTCGCGGTCGAGCCAGGCCAGATAGCGGGAGAGCGCCGCGCCGTCGCGGATGTGGCTTGCGCGCGCGCCGCGGATTTCAGCCGTGTTCTTGATGGCCTTCAGCGCAATGGACGGATCGGCTCCGCGCGAGAAGGCCTTGAGGCCCAGGGCGCGGCCAAACCACCAGGCGGAACGCTCGGGATCGAGGCGGACGCGCTTGCCCGCCTTGCGCAACGCCGCAACACGCCCCTTGAGCGTCTTGGGATCGGAGAGCTTGGCGAAAGCGGCGAGGTGGGCGCGCGCCTCGGGGCCGATCTTTTCGCGCGCTATGAACAGCTCGGGCTTGCCCGCGGCGGGAATGATGGCGAAGGCCAGCACGACCGGATTGTGGGCGACGTCGGAGCCGCGGATGTTGAAGGCCCAGCAGATCGAGTCGGGCAGAGTGAGAACGACAGCGTCGTCGCCCGCGTCCTTCAGGGCCTTCTGGATGTCGGCGATCTTGGCTTCGGCCGAGCGGCCCGCGTACTTCTGCGGGTGGGGGACAACGGGAGCCGCGGGCGGCGCGGGGCGCTCCTTGCCCCAGACGCGGTCCACGAGATTGCGCGATACGGGCTTGAGCCTGAGCCCTTTCGCAGCAAGCGCATCCTTGAGTCGACTGATCTCGCCGACGGTGTGAAGCCAGGGATCGAAGCCGACGCAGTCGCCGCGCTTGAGCTTCGAGGAGAGCCAGTCGGCAAGCTTGATGCGGGCAAGGCCGGGGAACTCGAAGAGATCGGGGCTCGATTCGGCACGCACCTGCACCGTGTAGCGTCCATCGACGAAGAGCGCAGCTTGGCGGCGCGCAATCACCGCCATCCCGGCGCTGCCGGAAAATCCCGTGAGCCACCTCAAGCGCTCGGCGGACGGGGCGACGTACTCGCCCTGATGCTCGTCGGCGCGGGGGACGAGAAACGCGGCAAGGTCCTCCTCGGCGAGCAGTGCGCGCAGGCGCTTGACGCGATCTTTCGCGGCCTCGGGATCGGAAATGGCGGAGAAGGTCTGGAACATGGCTGCTTGTTTACGAGTGTCTGCTTGCGACGGCAATTGATCAATCTCGCGATTCCCTCTCCCCATCCTTCATGGGGAGAGGGATAGGGTGAGGGGCAGAAATAGGGCACGACGCGAGCTTCCGCCCCTCACCCCAACCCTCTCCCCGCAGGCGGGGAGAGGGGGAGCGGCGATCGCCTCCTGAAGGTCAGTGTCGACCAGCCGCCGATGCGGCGGTGCGAGAGGAGTGCGAAGCCTTGCACCCGCATGGCGGCGGTCACGGTCGGCGCCTCGTGATTGAGTAGCCCCGACAGCACGGCCGTGGCGCCCGGCCTCGCGATGGCGCGAAACTTCGGGGCGAGGCTGATCAACGGCTCTGCCAGGATGTTGGCCAGGATCAGGTCGAAGGGGGCGCCGCGGCGCACGCGCGCCGTATCGACGCCCGCAGCGCAGACGAGCTCGAGTCGCCGGCCGAGCCGGTTGGCGCGTGCGTTCTCGCCGGCGACAGCGACCGAGCGCGCGTCGATGTCCACGGCGACAATGCGGGCCGCGGGGAGCGCGCGCGCCGCGGCAATCGAGAGAATTCCCGATCCGCAACCGAGATCGAGCACGCGCGCGAAATGCTGCCGCCGCGTCAGGCGGTCGATGGCGATCAGGCAGCCGCGCGTCGTCGCGTGGTGGGCGGTGCCGAAAGCCTCGCCGGCGTCGATCTCGATGGCCCATTGTCCGCGCGGCACGCGAGAGCGATCGTGGCTGCCGTGAATCGTGAAGCGTCCGGCTCTGACAGGCGGCAGGGCCGCCTGCGACAGGGTAACCCAATTGAGGTTGGGGATCGGGGCCGTCGTGAAGGAGGGAACCTTCTCGCCGAGCACGGCCTCGAGGTCGGACCGCAGCGCTTCAGCGTCGCGCGAAGCCGGGAAATAGGCTTCGACGCGCCAGTGGTGGGGAGCGGCAGCGTTCCCTTGCTCCTCGAAGATGGTGAGAGCGTCGGGCGGCGGCACGAGGAGGTCCTGCAAGGCGCCAGCAATTCTCTGGGCCAGCGCACGGTCGGTGATCTCGGCTCTGAGCCTCTGCGAAGACATGTCAACTATCGGCTCAACGAGGGACTCGGGAACAAGCGCCGTCACACGACCGGCCCGGGCGTGGCGGGTGCCGCGGCCTGGCCCTCGATCTCCTGGCCTTCGGTCTCGCCGAGGTCGGGAAGGTTGTCGAGGAACACGTCCCAGCGTGCATCGAGATGCTGCGCGGCGTCGCGCGGCGAAAGGGTTGTCAGCCTGCCGTCTGCTCCTTCGGTCACGAGGCCGTCGGCAATAAGACGATCGAGGGCGTCCTCGAGGTCGAAGTCGACGCTGACGCCGAAGCTCGAGGCGAGGTACTGCTCGATCGCGGTGTCGATGGCCGGCAGGTCCTTGCGTTGCGCCGCCTCCTTCGCCAGCACGCTGTAGAGGAGCAGCTCCTCCTTCACGTCCTCCTCGGCGGCGCGGTCGGCGAGCTTGATCATGACGCCGCGATTGTCGGCCATGGAGTGGAAGTAGAGGTTCTGGGCCATGACGACGAGATAGCGCTGCTTCTGGTTCAGGAAGTTCACGGCCTGGCGAAAAGCGATGCCGCCGAGGCCCACGACGGCGCCTGCCGCGGCAATCGGATTGGAGGCGAGGAGCGCGATCTTGCCCGCGGCACCGAAGGCGCCGAGGCCAAGGCCGCCGCCGGCGGTGACGCCGAGCCGCAGCTTGTCGAGCAGGCGGAACTTCACGCGCGTATTGGGGAACACCATCTCGATGTCGCTGCGCGGAATGTTCTTGAACAGCTTCAGGTAGATGTTCTCGTCCTTGACGGCGGCGGGCAGGAGCGCGCGCCGGCGGCGGATGATCTTCTCGGCCTCGCGCCGCGACAGCTTCTCGTCGCGCATCACGTCCTGGACGGCGGCGTCGAACGGCTTCAGCTTGAAGAGCAGGCAGAGGCGCTGGAATATCGGGACGTCGAATTCTTCCTTCCTCATGAACTTGCGCAGGAGACGCCGCTGGTCGCGGCGCGTGGACGCCCCGCGATAGTAGATCAGGCATTCCTCGAAGGCCGAGAAGTCGACGTGGAGATCGAGGCCGTAGTGGGATTCCTTGGTCAGGATCACCGCGACGTCGGTCGGCGGAATGCGCACGTAGTTCGCCTGCTTCAGGATGCGCTCGACCTGCTCGACGACACGCTTCTGCAGGAGCGCGCGCTCCTCGGCCGAGTAGCCGCGCGTGACGAGCAGGTCGCTGTCGGGGCTGAACGGCTCGTAGGCCTGCAAGAGCTGCATGAGCTCGGCGTTGTATTGCTGGCGGCGCCAGTAATCGAGGTAGCGGAAGAAGCGACGCGCTGCCTTGGCCTCGCCCGGCGGCCAGGCATGAGCGACCGTCAGGCGGTCGATCAGGGCGAAGCCTGTCACGGGAATGAAGCGTTCGCGGCGGCGAACGCTGTCGGGCTTCACGACATCGATCTCGGGCGTGGAAACGGCGAGCGCGGCCTGGGGTGGTGACGACGCTGGCTCGGAGGCTGCGGCCGTCGCTCTGGTCGCCAGGGGACCACCTACAAACGCTGCTCCGTCAGCCGTGGACATCGCCGCCTCCCCTACTCGCCCCAAACAGCAACTGCTTCGTGCGGTCTTGCTTCACGTGCGCGCGCAATCGGCCCCTATGGTGGCTTTCTAGGCCGCGAACGGGCCCGTTGTCGAGATTAGCCGGCACCCCGATCAGCATTTTGACAGGCAGGATAGTGCCCCGCGGCGCCCGCCATGGAGCCGCCACAAACCTGTCCGTCTGCTGGGGCCCTGGGAGCTTCCATCCAGCCAGAGCCCGAGGGACATTTATGCCGCCGCCGACCGCGCTGGCGCCCGACGACCTCAATGAGGCCGAGCGCTTTCTCGTGCTCGCGGCCGGTCGCGGCGAGCCCGCTGATCTGAAGCGCCATACGGTGCGGGCGGCCGTCGTGCGCGACCTGATCCTGGAAGCCCGGCAAGGCTGGACGGTGCGCGAAGCGGGCATCCGCATCCAGAAGGCGATCATCGACGGCTGTCTCGATCTCGAAGGCTGCACGATCGAAAAGCCACTGCTCTTCTGGCATTCGCGGCTGCAGGGCGGGGGCGACCGTGGGGCACTGCTGCTCCGCGACGCCAAGCTCAAGCGGCTCGGCATCCATTCGTGCACGATCGAGGGCTCGATCATCGCCGACCGGTCGGAGATCGAGAACGGGATCTTCCTCGGCGGCGGGCTCGTGAAGGGGCTCGTTCAAATCCGCGGCGCGGACGTGGGCGGGGCGCTCGCGATCGAAGGCACTGAGATCGGCGACGGCAAATCGGCGCTGCTCGCGGCCGGCATCCGGCTCACGGGTCCGCTGATCTTGAGGCGCGCGCAGGTCAAGGGCGAGGTTGCCTTCCCGCGCGGCGAGCTCGGAGCCGGCATCTATGGCGAGGACGCGGTCATCAGCCGCGAGGGGGTCGCGATCAACGGCGAGAGCGCTCGGGTGACCGGCGACCTCCTTTTCGACCGCGCCAACGTCACGGGCAGCATCAAGCTCAACAACGCCCGCGTCGGAGGGCAGATCTCGGCTGACGGGCTCGTCGTCGCGGCAACGCCCAATGCCATCGTCGCCAGCGGGATCAACGTCGCGCAGGGGATCAACCTCTCGAACGCGCGCATCGCGGGCTCGGTCTGGCTCGAGGGCGCGGACGTGGGGAAGGTCTTCCGTGCCGAGGGGGCCGAGATCTGGGGCGGCGAGACAGCGATCGGAGCCGATGTCATCCGCATCGGCGGCAACTGGAACCTCGCGCGCTCGAAGCTCGTCGGCCAGCTCGTCTGCCCGGGGGCGGAGATCAACGGCCAATTGCGGCTCACGGAGGCCAGGCTGTTTGGCACCGACATCGCGGTGCGGGCGGACGGGGTGCGCATTCGCGGCGGATGCTTCCTGTCGCGCGCGACGGTGCTCGGCGTTCTCAGGTTTCCTGCGGCCGAGATCGGCAACCAGTTTCGGCTGAGGGGTGCGACGCTCAGGGTCGATCGCGGGGCGGCGCTGCTCGCAAGCGGGTCGACCTTCAATCGCGACGTCGAGCTCAACCAGGGTCTGCAGGCGACGGGGGCGCTCATCTTCGACCAGGCGCGCATCCGGGGTGCGTGCGATCTCTCGGGAAGCCGCATCGTGAGCGTCGCGCTGTCGCCCGAGAGCCGGACGGCTCCCGCGGCGCCGGGCGCACAAGAGGACACGAATGACAGGCTCAACGACATCGCGCTCAGTCTCGTCGATGCCAAGATCGGCCGCCTCGAATTGCCGGCCAAGGCCGAGGAGCGGCCGCTCGGCATCGTCGATCTGTCGCGGGCGAGCGTAGGGTCCTTCACCGACTACGCGGCCACGTGGCCGCCGGGGCCGGGCCTGCGCGGGCGGAGCCGCGACGGGCGCGACATCGATCATCTGGTGCTCGACGGCTTCACCTACGAACACTTGGGCAACCCGGCCGGGGCCGAGATCAAGGCCGGCGCGCCGGTGGATCGCGACGCGCGGGTGGGCGCACGGCGCGTGTTGTGGCTCGAGGCGCAGGAGGACCGCGACCTCTCGGATCATTTCAAGCCGCAGGCGTGGATGCAGCTCGCACATCGGCTATCGGCGCAGGGCTACCACAACGACGCGCGCACGATCACCATCGCGCGGCGCCGGCGCGAGCTCCGGAGCCATTCCACGACGGCCGGGCAGCGCTGGCAGGGGCGCATTCTCGATCTCTTCGCGCTTTATGGGCTCAATCCGTGGCGCACGGTTCTGTGGATGGCGGCAATTATCGTCGCCTTCGCGGGGCTCTGGTCGTGGGCCGCAGGGCATTGCCGGGAGCCCGGGTGCATGGACGAGAGCGTGTTCGTAGTCTCGAACCGCGACGCCTACACCCAGGAGGCCTTCGCCCGCTCTTACCCTGAGTTCAATGCGCTCGCCTACTCGCTCGACGTGTTCGTGCCCTTCGTCTCGTTCGGCTACGAGGACCACTGGCGGCCCAACATCCGCTGGGAGCCGATCGGGGACGTCACCGTGCCGAACCTCGCGGCGCGGGTGCCCGGCGCCGCCGGCCAGGGGAACGCGGAGCCGTGGGCATCGCTCAAGGTGACGTGGGGCGGGGTGCTCTACGGGCTCGGCGTGATCGAGATGATCATCGGCCTCGTGCTTACCTCGCTCGCCGTGACGGGGTTCACGGGGCTCCTGCGCGGGGAGGAGTAGCGAGCTTCGGCGCCGTCGTCTCACTCGCGGTGATAGGGGTGGCCGGCGATGATGGTCGCCGCGCGGTAGAGCTGCTCGGCGAGCACGACGCGGGCGAGGCCGTGGGGGAGCGTGAGCGCACCAAGCGAAAGCTTGAGCGTCGCGGCCTCGAGGGCGTCCGCGCCGTGGCCGTCGGGGCCGCCGACGAGAAAAGCCGCCGCTTTCGTGCCGCCGTCGCGCCGGGCCGCGATCCATTTCGCGAAGGCTTCGCTGGTCATTGATTTTCCGAGCACGTCGAGGGCGACGATGGCCTCTGCGCCGGCTGCGGCCTTCAGGAGGCGCGCGGCCTCGTCGGCTTTTCTCATTTCCGGTTTGGTGGCGCGGGATTCGGGGAGCTCGGCGAGATGCAAGGGGCCAAGCGCGAGCGCGCGGCCCACGTCGTCGAGGCGCTTGGCATAGCGCGCGTAGAGCTCACGCTCAGGTCCGTCCTTGAGACGGCCGACGGCGGCAATCGTGAGGCGCACTCAAACACTCCCGCTTCGGCGTAACCGCCGAAGTGTCTGCTTCGCCTCTCTCGCAGCGCGCGGCGCTTAGTGCGCCGTGTGGTCACCCGGCCGGTCGGCCTGCCACATCTTCTCGAGATTGTAGAAGTCGCGAACCTCGGGGCGGAACACGTGGACGATGATGTCGCCCGTGTCGATCAGCACCCAATCGCAGGCCTCAAGGCCCTCGACGCGGACCTTGCCGATGCCGGCGTCCTTCAGCTTCTTGCGGATTTGATCGGCGATGGCACCGACATGACGGTCGGTGCGTCCGGTGGCGATCACCATGTGGTCGCCGATGGACGATTTGCCGGCGAGATCGATCGCGACGATCTCCTCGGCTTTGGCTTCGTCGAGCCAGTGCAAGATCTGGCCGAGAATGTGATCCGAGCTGGTGCCGTTCGGCAAAAACTCGGCGGGAGGCGCACCCCTGCGGGCGCCCTCAGCGGCGGTTCGCATCTTTTGGTGAATGTCCTTTCCTCATCAAGCCGTATGCGGTTGGCGCGTCACGGGTTCCTACAACTCGCCTGAATACTTGGTTACCTGAATACTGGGCCGCAGAATGACAGAGTCGTTGCGACGCATTGTGAAAGATACGCTCGCGAGGGGCGGCCATCAATACCTTAAGGATGTGAGCGCGAATAGCGGTTAGCGGGCAGGGAGGTTTCGTTCACGCGCGGGCATGGCCCCGAATTTGTGTTGAGGACAAATCACTTAGCCGCGTTCCAAGATAGGTCCAGGCCGGCGCTTGCCGGCCGGAAAGCGATGCTGCAGCGCACTCCGAGATGCGGTAGCGCGCAAGGGCATGTGCTGCGGGCGAGGCCAAGGCTGTGAGGCGCCATTGGGGGCGGTCGATGACTGCGATCGGCATCAGAGCGGCGATGCGGCGCCAATCCTGCCAGCGATCGAAGGATGCCAGATTGTCGGCGCCCATGACCCACACGAAGCGCACGCGCGGAAAGCGCGACTTGAGAAAGGCGAGAGTGGCGGCCGTGTAGGGGCTGCCGAGGGCCGCCTCGAAGCCCGTGACCTCGACGCGCGGATCCGTGACGAGGGCGCGGCAGGCGGCGAGGCGCTCGGCGAGCGGCGGCAGACCCTCCTTGGATTTGAGCGGATTGCCTGGACTGACGACCCACCAAAGCCGGTCGAGTGCGAGCCGGCGCAAGGCCGTCTCTGAAATGGCGAGATGGCCCTCATGGGGAGGATTGAACGAGCCGCCCATGATGCCGATGCGCTGGCCTGGAAGTGCCAGCGGCGTACGGACGGCGAGGGAGCCGAAGCGGTGGAGGGCAAGGCGAGGCGTCATTCAGCCCATGATAACGGAGCAGCGGCGGCAGCCTAGCGCGGATCGGCGGCCAGGGTTACGAGTCCGTATTCGCGCGATGCCTTCGAGGGGCAATCAGGACGAGCGGCCGCGCAAGGCGTAGGCCAGTCGCAGCCCGCCCCAGTGGCGGCCGTTGACCATGATCGGCGCGGAGGCATCGACCATGGGCGTGAAGCGTCCGCCGCCCATGTCGCGCTGGTAGGCCTGGACGAGAAACGGTTTGCGATTGCGGCCGACGGCGAGCCCGACGCGGTCCTTGAAGAAGCGGCGATTGCGGCAGTTGGCGGCGTTCCAGATCGGATCGGGGCCCTGGCGCTGCGAGAACTTGGTGTTATGCGTCGGGCAGAAGCCATTCTCGTCAACCGACATGCAGAAGACGACCTGGTCGTCGAAGGCGAGCGCCTGATCGTAGATCGGGGTGAGGATGCCGTCGAGCACACGTGCAGCGCGCGTCTCGATCTGCTCGGGGTTGGAGCCCGGGATGGGCCGGTAGTTGCGGTCGAAGAGCTCGTCGAGAGTGAGCAGGTTGCGATCGACGGCATTGCTCATGGCCTGTGCGACCACGCCGGCGAGGCGCATGGCCTCCCTGATGAATGGCGTATCCGCCGTCTCGACACCCGAGTGCGCCGTGATCTCGAGGAGGGCCTCGCCGGCCGTCTGCAGGTTGCCGACGCGCTCCTCGATGCGATGGAGATTTTCCGTCGACTGGCCGGAATCGGCTGACAGCCCCTCGACAATTTTCGTGAGGACCTGGCCGCGCTCGTCGATTGCCGCGGTCGAATCGAGAATGCTCGTCGTCTGCGAGAGAATGTTGCGCACAGTCGCCTCGACGGCGTCGAGCGTCTCGGTGATCGTCGAGGTGCCGGAGCTCGCAGAGCGGGCCAGCTCGCCGCTCTTCTCGCCCTGGTTCATGAGGCGGCGGGCCTGCACCTCGAGGTCGGCCACCGTGGCCGAGATGTCCTTGGTCGATTTAGCGGTCTCATTCGCCAGCGACTTCACCTCGGCCGCCACCACGGCGAAGCCGCGTCCCGCCTCGCCTGCTCGCGCCGCCTCGATGGTGGCGTTGAGCGCGAGGAGATTGGTCTGGCGCGCGATGGCCTCAATTCCCTCCGTGACGCGCGACACCTTGGCGAGCGCCTGCTGCAGCGATGAGATAAGATCGCGGCCTTCGGAAACCGTGCGCACCAGATCGTCGATGCTGCCGATCGAAGCGCGCACCATGCCGACCGATTGGGTGATCTCGGAGGTCGCCTGCTCGGCAACACGGCGGCTCGTCTGTGCGCCATCGGCGACGCGCGAGTTCTCGGCCGATAGCTCGGTCATCTTGGTGCGCACCTCGCCCAGGAGCGTCACCTGCCTCTTCATGCGCTGGGAGAGCTCGCCGACGTTGCAGGTGACGTCGGCAATCTGGTGGGCGACGCCGGTGGCGTGGCCGGCATAGCGGCGGACGAGCTCGGGGGCGTCGGCGGGGCCGGCGCCATCGGAAGCGGATCGTGCTTCTGATGGATGCATTGGCGGCAAGCTCTCCCCCGCGCCGATCGCGCTGCTCAAGGAATATGCTGAGGTCGCCCTAAACTAGGCAGCGAGGCTTTCGTGAACCTTGGCGGCCGGCCGGCAAAAAGGGCGTATGCAGATGGTTTTACCCCGCGGCTTCTGGACTTGATCCACGCGGCTCATTCACCGCGCCGTCAGCTTCGCGTAAGCCCCGGCTGCCATCTAGAAAAATGCGTCTTGTTGCGACGGCCGCATCGAAGGCTCAACGGCTCATGATTTCCAGAGACGACCTCAAGCTCCTCATCGTCGAAGACCGCGAGGTGATGCTGAAGATCATTCGCAGGCTGCTCGTGCAGCTCGGCTTCAATGACATCGACGGCGCGGCAAACGGCGTCAAGGCGCTCGAGAAGGTTCGCGACAAGAGCTACGACCTCATCCTCTCCGACTGGAACATGGACGAGATGTCGGGCTTCGAGCTCTTGAAGCATGTGCGTGCGGATCCGAGGACGGCCGATGTGCCCTTCATCCTCGTCACCGCAGAAGCCAAGCCCGAGAACATCATGGCCGCCAAGGCGGCCGGCGCAAACGGCTATCTCTTGAAGCCGTTCAAGCTCGACATGCTGCAGCAGACGATCGAGGAAGTGCTGTCGGAGCACGCGGCCGCGTAAGGCTTGCGCCGTGTGCTCGCCCCTCTTCCTTCGACAAGCTCAGGATGAGGGGCTCGGGCGATAAGACGAACCAATTGGCAATAGCCTCATGGTGAGCTTGTCGAACCATGAGGCGGTGCCGTCTTCGATCACGCAGCGATTGAGCTCTGGTTCACTTTGGCCGCACCTGGCCCGAGCCGCGGATCACGTACTTGAAGCTCGTCAGCTGCTCGACGCCAACAGGTCCGCGCGCGTGGAGCTTGCCGGTCGCGATGCCGATCTCACCGCCGAAGCCGAACTCGCCGCCGTCTGCAAACTGCGTCGATGCATTCCAGAGCACGATGGCGCTGTCGACGCGGGCGAGGAAGCGCTCGGCTGCGCCCTTGTCCTCGGTGATGATGGCGTCGGTGTGCTGGGAGCCGAAGCTCGCGATGTGCTCGATTGCCTCGTCAACGCCGTCGACGGTTTTCACGGCGATGACGGCGTCGAGGAACTCGCGGCCGTAGTCGTCGGGCGCCGCAGCTTTGACTTGCGCGTCCACCTTCTGCGTCGCCGCGTCGCCACGCACCTCGCAGCCGGCCTCGAGCAGCGCCTTGACCAGCGTCGCCAGGTAGGGGGCGGGCGCGGCCTTGTCGACGAGCAGGCACTCGGTCGCGCCGCAGACGCCGGTGCGCCGCAGCTTGGCGTTCAGGACCACGCTCTTTGCCATCTCGAGATCGGCGGCCTTGTCCACGTAGGTGTGGCAGATGCCTTCGAGGTGCGCGAACACCGGCACGCGTGCCTCGTTCTGCACGCGCTCGACCAGGCTCCTGCCGCCGCGCGGTACGATGACGTCGATTGAGCCGTCGAGGCCCTTGAGCATCAGGCCCACGGCCTCGCGGTCCGTCGTCGCGACATACTGGATGGCGGCTTCGGGCAGGCCTGCTGCTTTCAAGCCAGCGACAAGGCAGGCGTGGATCGCGGTGCTCGAGTGGTGGCTGTCCGAGCCGCCGCGCAGGATTGCGGCGTTGCCGGCCTTGAGCGAGAGCGCGCCGGCATCCGCCGTCACGTTGGGGCGGCTTTCGAAAATGATGCCGATGACGCCGATGGGCACGCGCAGGCGCTGGATCCTGAGGCCGTTGGGGCGAGTCCATTCGGCGAGCACGGTGCCCACGGGATCGGCGAGTGCCGCGATCTCCTCGAGGCCCTTGGCGATGGCGGCAACTCGGGTGTCATCGAGCAGGAGACGGTCGATGTAGGCGGCGGGACGGCCAGCTTCCTTTGCCGCGGCGATGTCGCGGGCGTTGGCGGCGAGGATAGCGGGCGTTTCACTACGCAGAGATGCCGCAGCGGCGCGGAGCGCGGCGTTCTTCTTGTCGGCAGGGGTGAGCGCCAGCTCGCGTGCAGCGGCGCGCGCACGCGTGCCGATGGTGCGCATCAGCTCGGCGGTACCGCCATCGATTTTCTCGGGCCGGTTCACGTCTCTGCTTTCCCTGTCGGGTGCTACTTCCTATTCAGCGCCATGTCGTTCCTGTGCACGAGCTCGGGGGCACCCTCGAACCCCAGGATCTCGGCGATCTCGGACGACTTCCTGCCCAGGATACGCTCGGTATCGGAGCGTGCATAGGCGGCAAGGCCGCGGCCGAGCTCGCGCCCATCGGCGGAACGAATGATCACGGCGTCGCCGCGGTCGAAGGTGCCGTCGACGCGCTTCACGCCCGCAGGTAAGAGGCTTTTGCCAGTGTGCAAGGCCTTCTCGGCGCCGGCATCGATGTGAAGCGTGCCGCGCGGCTCGAGCGCGCCCGCGATCCAGCGCTTCCTCGCGGTGACGGGATCAGACGGGGCCAGGAACCAGGTGCACGGTGCCCCCTCGCCGATGGCGCGCAGGGGGTGCATCACCTTGCCCGACGTGATGACCATGTTGGTGCCGGCGGCAAGAGCGATGCGGCCGGCCTCGATCTTGGTCTTCATGCCGCCCTTCGACAGCTCGGTGCCGGCGTCGCCCGCCATGGCCTCGATCTCGCCGGTGATCTCGGTGACGAGGGGAATGTGGTGTGCACCAGGGTTCTCGTTCGGCGGCGCGGTGTAAAGCCCGTCGATGTCGGACAAGAGCACGAGACAATCGGCCGACATCATGGAGGCGACGCGCGCGGAGAGGCGATCGTTGTCGCCGTAGCGGATCTCGGCGGTGGCCACCGTGTCGTTCTCGTTGACGACGGGGATGGCCTTCAAGCCAAGCAGCGTCTCGATGGTGTGGCGCGCATTGAGGTAGCGGCGGCGCTCCTCGGTGTCGCCCAAGGTGAGCAGGATCTGCGCGACGGTCAGGCCGTGCGCGCCGGCCAGCTCCTGGTAGGCGTGGGCGAGGCCGATCTGGCCGACGGCGGCGGCGGCCTGGGACTGCTCGAGCTCGAGCGGGCCCTTCGGCAATCCGAGCTTGTGGCGGCCTAGCGCGACCGCGCCCGAGGAGACCAGGACCACGTCCTTGCCCGATTTCGCCAGCGCGGCGACGTCCTCGACGAGGGAGCGCAGCCATTCACCTTTCAGGGCTCCGGTCTCACGGTCGGCAAGGAGCGCCGAGCCGATCTTAACCACGACGCGGCGCGCGCTCGCCCATTCGGGACGAGCCGAGGATTTGATGACGGCATTTGTGGCGCTGGTGGTCATGGTCGGGCCGGGCTGATGGATGGCGCCATCTCCTAGCAGAGTTGCGGGTGTTGCGGGAGGCTATCGATCGGAAGGCTTAGCCAGGCCTGAAACGCCGAGCCTTCAGGGCTTGCGGCGGGCGAGGCGCATGGCGTCGCGCAGCACCTTGGTGTGGTCGAAGGCGAGCGGCAGGCTTTGCCAGCGGTCCACCCATTCGACAGCCGCGGCATCGTCGCCGGCCTTGGCGCTGGCGGACCGGACGCGGGTCAAGAAGACGGTTGAGACCGTGTGTCCCCGCGGGTCCCGCTTGGGGTCGGAATAGACGCCGACGAGAGTCAAGCGGCCGGCCTTGACGCCGGTCTCCTCCAGAAGCTCGCGGCGGCAGGCGTCCTCCACCGTCTCGCCCAAGTCGACGAAGCCACCTGGGAGAGCATACCGACCTTTGAAGGGAGCATTGCCGCGGTGGATCAGAAGGACGCGATTTTTCGCATCGAGGACGACGCAGTCAGTGGCGAGGAGGGGTGTCTTCGCAGGTGCCATGACGCGAGGCTAGCACGATCCGGAGGGACTGCGCTCAGCCGCCCGCCGAGCCTACGCCGTCACCTCGAGCACCATGTGGCCCGTGTGCTCGCGCCCGTACTCGTCTCTGGCGCGGACGACAAGGCGGTAGGCGCCGGGTGGCATCTCGGACGGAAGCGGCGCCGTCCAGAGGTGCGAGGAGGGCGTAGCTTCGACCCACGGCCTGTGCAGTGTGCGGTGCTGCGCGAACGTCTCGACGATATAAGGATCGGGTAGGGCTGAGCGCTGCATGGCCGCGGGCGCGAGGCCCGAGCCTTCGATCTCGCAAGTGACGCTCGTGCGCGGACCGCCGTCGAACACGTCGGCCGCGATTGTGAGCGAAGACAGCGCGGCCGTGGTGATCGGGCATGAGCAGATTCCAGCGGTGCGATCCGCACCCTGGCCCGCGTGCAGCACGATCCGCATCTGCTCGCCCTGCGACGGGCCGGTTGCCACGAAGCGCGTCGTGTAGCGGTTGCCGTCGATCGCGAGGATGTGAAAGCCTTTCGGGCTGCCGTCGCGGCTCTCGGCCAAGGGGATGGCGCGGTGGTCCTTCGGTCCGCCCCACCAGCTTCCCGAGGCGGCGGTGAGCACATGATGATGGTGCGGGTCGGCGCGGTCGAAGCCCTCTGCGCGGCCCAGGTAGTGATGCTCGGTGGTGTGCGAGTGTCCGGCGAAGCTCACGGTATGCGGGCGGCTCGCGAGAAGCTCGAGGAGCGCGCGCCGGTCGGCCGTGGTGTCGGCCGCGCTCTCGGGATCGTTGAAGGAGACGAGCGGAATGTGCATCGAGACGACGACGAGCTGATCGTCCGGCACATTGCGCAGCACGCCCTCGACGAAGGCGAGCTGGGCGTCGCCGATGCGTCCGCGGTAGCGGCGGGCGCCCGGAGGCGCTTGCTCGGGCGAAAGAGGCTCGACGTTGTTGAGCAGGATGAACGTGGCGCCTGCGTATTGGAACGCATAGTGCGGCGGGCCGAAGGTGCGCTTCCAGGTCTCGAAGGCAAAGCGCGGATCGGTGCTGTCGAGGTTCAGGTCATGGTTGCCCGGGCAGTGGTGCCAGGTGAGCCCCGTGGTGCCCAGAATTTCGAGGTAGCGCGGGAGCAACGACAGGTCGTCGCCCATCACGTCGCCGTGGTGGATGCCGAAGGCCGCGCTGGTGCCGAGCACGCTCGCGACGATGTCGTCGCGCACGTAGCCGAGCTCGGTGGCATTGCCGGGCTGCGTGTCGGCGAAGAGGAGCACATCGAAGCGCTCAGGCTCCTCGCAGGGAGCCAAGGGAAAGTCGATCGAGGAGGGCAGCGGTCCGGTCGGCGCGAGGCCGGGGTAGCGCAGGCCGACGCCGGGCGGGGTTCCTCGCGGGGCGTGAAGATAGGAAAAGCGCGGCACGCCGCCAGCTCCCGTCGCAAGCTTCCATCGCGGCGGCTTGACGATGAAGAGATTGTCGCCCTCGGCGACGGGAAGGCTCCAGCGGCCGGCACCGTCCGTCAGCACGACATCGCGGCCGTTCGAAACCATTACGCCTGCGACCGCGGGGCTATTGGGCTGACGAATACCGGTGCCGGCGCTGTCGTCGAAGACGAAGCCCGAGGCGATCTCGAGGCCGGGTCTGCGTGCCTGGGGCTGCTCGAGATTGGCGGCGGCAGGTGCGCGCCTCGCGGAGAGCGCGGTGGCGACTGCGGCTCCGGCCGCGCCGGCGATCACCTCGCGCCGCGATGGGCGGATGCGGAGATCGACGTCATGGGGGAGCCATGCTCTGCATGGGGGCGCCATGTCGCTTCCCGTGTCCTATCGGGGCTCTCGCCCCATCCGATGGCACGGGTGGTACGGACGATTCGCGACAGGGGATCAAAGGTTTAGCGACGGGTGTGTGACAACGCAGGCTGGCGGGGGCGGAGCGGGCCCATTAACCGAGGCGGGCTACGGTCGATTAATCTCTTGATGCTAGTGAGCGGCCTCCGCAACTCACGGAAAGCCAGCTCATGAGATCAGCTCTCCTGCCATTTCTAGTCGCCGCTTCGCTCGCGCTGCCGGCCGCTGCCGAGACGTTCAAGCTTCCGAACGACAATCCCGCGGTCATCGTCACGCTGCCCGATGCGTGGAGCCCGGCGGAAGATGACGGATGGGTCGAGGCAACCTCGGACGATGAGGAGATGTTCGTCGCATTCGAGGTCACGGGGCTCATGGACTTCGAGGAGTCGCTGAAAGAGACCGTGCAGTACCTCGCGGATGAGGGCGTCACCGTCGACACCGACTCCGAGTCCAAGGCGCCGTTCGAGATCAACGGCATGAAGGGGATGGAGGTCGCCTGGAAGGGGACCGACAAGGACGGCGCGGTCAGCGTCAGCCTGTCGGTGATCGGCGTCGCGCCGGACAAGATCCTTCTCGTCACCTATTGGTCGACGCCCAAGGGCGACACGGAGCAGGCGCCGATGCTGCGCGAAATCCTCGCGAGCATCCGCAAAATCGAGAGCTGATCGGAACAGAATTCGTCGCGCGTATGGGGCGCTCGCGAAAACGCGGGCGCCCTTTTTCGTGCGCCCTCGGTTTCGGCCCTCAGCAGCGCCGCAGCGTCGCCGCCATCTCCTTCATGTCGGTCGTGTCTGTCGGCACGAGCTTCAAGGACTGCTCGCAGCCCGAGCTCACGACCAGCATCTTGGCCTGGAAGTAGCTGCTGTCGAGGACGAGGTCGAAACCGCCGTCCCTGGTTGTGCCGCGCACGATGCCGGCGAGCGAGGACACCTTGTCCTGCCACTTGCCGGTCACCTTCTCACCGGCAATCGAAAGCTCGGTCGCGGCGTCGAACTTCGTGAGCTGGGGCGACTTGCACAGCAGGCTCTGCTTCATCTCGGAGCCGTCGCCGTTGGGCGCGTAGGTCATGGTGCACTTATAGAACTCGGCGGGGCCGGATGTGGGAATGAGCTTGGCCTGTCCGGCCCAGGTTCCGGCGAGGCTGGCAACGGTGATGGGCGCGATGCTCTCGGACGCGGCGGGCAGGCTCGCGAGACCGGCAAGGCCCATGACCGATGCAGTGACAGCCCCGACGAAAGCACGGACCATGGCGATACTCCCTCTTACGCACGCTACGCACGACCAAACGCGAAAACTCGAAGCCCCCGTATTCGCCGGGCCACTCCCCAGAGGCCGCAAACGAGAGATGCATAAGGCGCGCGACTTGTGCCCATATTTGGGCAGAGGCGCGTGCATTCGCGGGCACTTCGGGCGGCGGTGGTGCTCCGTTTCGGGACGCGGGCCGGCGGCCTTCCACAATGAGATGGGCTGCGGCAGGAGAGGTTGCGGCTCGGCTTTTCCGGCGCGGGGGCTCGTGCTATCGATGGGCGGCCGCGGGCGTAGTTCAATGGTAGAACGGCAGCTTCCCAACCTTCATGTGCCGTCTTTGATTTCAGTTAGTTGCGCGGAATTTTGCACTGATTTGGCACTGCATCTCGCGTTGCGAGATGAGGCAAGCTGAAGCGGGTTGAGGCAGCTCGTCAGTCGCGCTGCTTGACGTTGAGCGCTCCATCTTTGACTGCGTCGACGATAGATTGCAGGGCTGCTTTCTGAAGTTCGAATGCTTCCTCATTGATTGGTACGCCAGTGATCTCAGTCGGGAATGAGCGCTTACCAATCAAGATGTCGGCAAGAGCGCGCTGTATTACCTCTTGGCGGATTTCGGTCTCAGTGTGCCCACGCGGATGGTAGATGCCGCGACGCAGTTGAACCTCGTCGAATGTATATCCAAGAGCGGAGGCTATGGCGGCGAGGAGGTTTATAAAGAGATCGTCTCCTCGTTTGATCCAGGCTTCGAGTTGGATCTGGGTGTGGTTGTCTGCTAGGTCGTTGAGGTGGTCAGCGTAGATGCGCCATCGGTTGGTCACCTCCTTCGCACGCAGTGATTGTCTGCGCCACTTAGTCTTGCCGAACTCGAGATCGATGCGGTTGAGCGCTTGAACGTGCTCGGGTGCGAGACGGGTCGCACGCGTCGCCATCAGTGAATAGAAAATAGAGAGTTGAGCTTGGCGGCGTTCGTAGGCCCGCTCGATCCACTTCTGAACTTGAACTGCAATGAGTGGACTGAGAAGCGTTGCGAGAATAATGAGCGTGTCTGAAATGGTGACGTTTTCCATGTGGCACTCCAAGCAGTGTGCGGAGTGACGGGAACATGGCTGTGTATCAGCGCAAGGGGTTAGAGGCGCTAGTTCACAGGTTTATTGAGATTGCGGTTGAGGAAATAAGCTTCGGATGTGCTCGATGAGGCCGAGCTCTGAATTACAAAACTTGTTCCAGTAATAGCGTTTAAATGCCTGGCGTCGCCGAAGAGCGTACTCTGGGTTTTTCATGTGCTCAGTATACACTCTTTCTGGTATGCAGTCGCCAGGGCTGCATACGAGGGGTGTGGATAACAGGGATAAGTCGAAGAAATCGCTTGGTGGGTTTGAACTACACGTTTGCTTCGAGGCTCAAAATATTGCACTTATTTTTGCACCGATTGTGCTGGGTAGCACCGAAATCATTGAGAGATTTTGGAACGTATCTGGTGCAAAATAGGTCTGTTGAGAACTCCGTAAGTAGCTAGATTTATTATGGAATTCAACGACTTGCGGGCGTAGTTCAATGGTAGAACGGCAGCTTCCCAAGCTGCATACGTGGGTTCGATTCCCATCGCCCGCTCCAACAATCCGGCGCCCCTCGCGCTCGTTCTCTCGGCCCTTCTTTGGCCGGCTGCGGTTCAGCCCGGTCTTTCCCTGCTCCACCGACGGCCATGGCACGAGGCTCCACAAGAAACTCATCTGCCGCCCGGTCTAGCGCTCAGCCCGGCGCTCAGTCCGGCGCTCAGTCCGGCTCCGGCCAGATCGGCATGCTGGCTGCGGTGTCGATCGGCATTGGCGGCATGGTCGGCGCCGGCATCTTCTCGATCCTCGGCGTCGTTGCCCAAGCCGCCGGCAACGCCATGTGGCTCGCATTCGCCATCGGCGGCGTGGTGGCGCTGCTCTCGACCTATTCCTATGCGCGGCTCGGGGCGACCTTTCCCTCGGCAGGCGGGGCCGTGCATTTCCTGGTGAAGAGCTACGGCGACGGCGTGCTCGCGGGTGGCCTCAACCTCTTCATGTGGATCGGCTACATCATCTCGCTCGCCCTCTATGCGACGGCCTTCGGCAGCTACGCCGCGACCTTCATCACCACGACGCCCTCGCCGCTTCTTCTCAAGTCGCTCGCGGTGGGCTCGGTGCTGCTGCTCACGGTCGTGAATGCGTTCGGGGCCAAGTTCATGGGGCGGGGCGAGACGATCATCGTCGCCGTCAAGGTAGCCATCCTGGTGCTGTTCGCGGCCGCGGGGCTGTGGTTCATCAAGCCGGAGAACCTCTCGCCCGCGCTGTGGCCGGGGACGCAGGCAATCCTGTTCGGCGCGGGCGTGCTGTTCATCGGCTACGAGGGCTTCGGCCTCGTCACCAATGCGGCAGGCGACATGCGCGACCCGAAACGGACGCTGCCGCGCGCACTCTATACGAGCGTGATCCTGGTCATCGTGCTCTATCTCGTGGTTGCGGTGACGGTTACGGGCAATCTCACCAATGCCGAGATCGAGCGCGCCAGGGACTACGCGCTCGCGGAAGCCGCCAGGCCCTTCCTGGGAGAGCTCGGCTTCCGGCTGATCGCCATCGCCGCCCTGTTCTCGACCGCCTCCGCGATCAACGCCACGCTCTTCGGGTCGGCAAATGTCTGCTACATGATCGCGCGCGACGGCGAGCTGCCGGCGGGACTGTCGCGGACGGAATGGAAACAGGCGACCGGGGGTCTGCTGCTCACCGCGGGGCTCGTCGTCGTGGTGATGCTGCTCTTCGACCTCTCGGGCATCGCCATGATGGGAAGCGCTGCCTTCCTCCTCATCTATGCCGCCGTCAACGCGGGCCATCTCAGGGTTCTCGAGCAGACCGGAGCCAACGCCGTCGTCGTCTGGCTGTCGCTCATCACCTGCCTCGTCATGTTCGCGATACTCGGCGTTTACACCTACCAGCAGCAGCCGGCGGCGCTTCTGGCGCTGGTTGTTATCGCGGCGGCGTCGTTCGCCCTGGAATGGGCGTACCGGCGCTGGACCGGACGGCGGATCAATATCGCGCCCTGAACTCACTCGAGAGCCACGCCCCTCCTCCTTCCCCGCTTCGCTTGCCGCCCCAAAGGCACGTCTTGGCGCGCGCTCCAAGCTGGAGTATGATGATTTATAATAAATTGCTTACTGGAAGGCCTGAGCGCCAAGGGGAGGATTGGGGGATGCGTCGACTGTGTGTCTCTGCCATTTGCGGCGTGGCTCTTCTTGGCGGACCGGCAACCGCGCATTTCCAGGAGATTCTGCCGTCGGCGGACGTGCTCCCGGACGGCGGCTCGGTCTCGCTCGATCTCATCTTCACGCACCCCATGGAGGGCGGGCCCACCATGGAGATGGTGAAGCCGAAGCGCTTCGGTGTGCTCACCGGAGACAAGACCCAGGATCTCCTCGGCAGCCTCGTCGAGAAGAAGGTCGATGGAAAGTCGGCATGGTCCGCCGCCTACGAACTCAAGGAGCCGGGTGCGGCGGTGTTCTTCGTCGAGCCCGCGCCCTACTGGGAGCCGGCGGAAGGCAAGTTCATCATCCACTATTCGAAGGTCGTCGTGGACGGCTTCGCCTCGGGCGAGGGTTGGGATGCGTTGGTTGGGCTTCCCGTCGAGATCGAGCCGCTGGTGCGCCCCACCGGCGTTTGGACGGGGAACGAGTTCCGTGGCGTGGTGCGCAAGGGCGGCGAGCCGGCCCCCTTCGCCGAGATCGAGGTCGAGTACGTCAACAGCGACGGCGCGGTGAAGGCGCCGAACGACGCCTTCGTCACGCAGGTCATCAAGGCCGATCAGAACGGGGTTTTCTCCTACACCATGCCGCGCGCGGGATGGTGGGGCTTCGCGGCGCTGCTTGAAAGCGACAAGAAGATGAAGAGCCCGGAGGGCAAGGAGGTCCCCATCGAGACTGGCGGCCTCATCTGGGTCAAGACGACCGACATGGGGTCGAGCGCGTCGAAGTAGAAGCGGATTGAATAAACTCGGAGGAGCGGTTGGCACACATCGCTGACGGCGTGCTCTCGGTGCCCGTGCTGATCAGCGGCGGCGTTATTGCCGCTGCAGGGCTCGCGGTTTCGCTGCGTCGGCTCACCGAGGACACGATTCCGCGCACGGCCATGCTTTCCGCGGCGTTCTTCACGAGCTCTCTGGTCGTCATCCCAGTCGGCCCGTCGAGCGTGCATCTCCTGCTCTCGGGATTGATGGGGCTGACACTCGGGGTGCTCACGATACCAGCCGTGGCGGTGGCGCTCGTGCTGCAGGCGCTCCTGTTCGGCTTCGGCGGGCTGACGTCGCTCGGGGTCAACATCGTCAATATCGCGTTCCCAGGCGTTGTGTTCGGGGCGCTCTTTGCGCCCCTTGTCAGGAGATCGGAGCCGGCGCGCGCGGGTGCGCTCGCGGGCATCTCAGCGGGGCTCGCGGTGCTCCTCACGGGCATGGGCGTGGGCGTCGCGCTCGCACTTTCCTCCTCGGAATTCGTGCCGTCCGCAAAGATCATCCTCATCACCTACATTCCGCTCATGATCGGCGAGGCCCTGATCACCGGCTTCGCGGTCGCGTTCCTGAAGCGCGTCAAGCCTGAGTCCCTGGAATTGGGAATGGCGGCATGAGCAGGCTTCGGCAATCGACACTCATTCTTGTCTGCCTCGGCGCCATGGCGGCTCCGGTGCACGCGCACCGCCTCAAGGTGTTCGCGACCGTCGAGGAGGAGGCCGTCACAGGCTACGGGTTCTTCGTCGGCGGCGGGCGGCCGCAGGGGGCGACCGTCATCATGCGTGGTGCCGACGGGGAGGACCTCTGGCGCGGGGCGACCGACGACCAGGGCCGCTACTCCTGGCGGCCCGAGAAGCCGACGGCCGTGACGGTGATCATCGACGCGCGCGACGGCCATATCGCCGAAGCCCAGATCCCGGCCGATCGATTTGCAGGTGCGCCGGCCCGAGCTGCCGACACGAAATCTGACGTGGCTGCTGCGACCGAGCATGGCGCGAGCCAAGCGGCAAAGTCGGCGGTCGCCCCTTCGGCCGCGCTCGACGAGGCGGCGCTTGCACAACTCGTCGATCGGGCCGTCGACAAGGCGGTCGCGCGCCAGATTCGGCCGCTGCTCGAAGCCTACGAAAGTGCGCGCGGCACCATCCGCTTCAACGACATCATGGGCGGGGTCGGCATGATCGTCGGCCTCGCCGGCATGGGCATGTGGCTCGCCGCGCGAAAGCGTCGAGACCCCGACGGTAAGGCTTGAGGGAGCGCCCATGGAGAGCACACTCTCGAGCTCGTACGTCAACCAGGTCGAGGATGCGCCGGGGGCCATCATCGCGCGGCTCGATCCGCGCACGCGCCTGCTCGCGGCGCTCGGCTTCGTGGCGGGCCTCGTCGCGCTCAACTCGCTCGAGATGCTCGCGGTCGCGCTGGCTGTCTCATTTATTCTTGTGCGCCTCGCGGCGCTTCCTTTGCACGCCATGAGCCACCGCCTGATGCACGTCGAAGGGTTCATGCTGATGCTGCTCGTGCTCCTGCCGTTCAGCGTGCCGGGGCATCCGCTCTTCACGCTTGGACCGCTCATTGCGACCGACGAGGGGCTGCTCCGGGCCGTCGGGCTCGTGATCCGCATCAATGCCGCCGTGCTGGCGATCTTCGCACTTCTCGGCTCGCTCGAGCCCGTGCGCCTCGGCCAAGCGATGGCGCGCCTCGGCCTGCCGTGGGCGCTCGTGCACCTTTTTCTGTTTGCGGTGCGATATGTCGGTCTGTTCCGGGCGGAAGCGCACCGGCTCCTCGAGTCCATGCGCGCGCGCGCCTTCGTCCCGCGCTCGAACCGGCACACGTGGCGGACGTTCGGCAACCTCGCCGGCATGATGCTCGTCCGCTCGCTCGAGCGTGCCGAGCGCGTCCACGAGGCCATGCGCTGCCGCGGCTACTCGGGGCGATTGCCGCTCACTTATTCGGATGCCTTTTCGCGGGTCGATGCGGCATTCGCCGCCCTTCTCCTGCTGGTGGTGCTGGGGCTCGTCGCGGCGGACCGTATGCCATGAGCGCGCTGATCAACCTCGATGACGTCACGGTGCTGCGCTCTGGACGCAAGGTGCTCGAAGGCGTTTGGCTCGAGGTGCTGGCAGGAGAGCGGGTCGCGGTTGCGGGCCCGAATGGAGCCGGCAAGACGACGCTCCTGCGCACGGTCGTCGGGCTCGAGACGGCGGCTTCAGGCACGGTCTCGGCGTTCGGAGCTCCCTGCCGGTGCGAGAAGGACTTCCGGACCGCGAGGGGGAAGCTCGCCTACCTCTTTCAGGATCCCGAGGATCAGCTTTTCTGCGCCACCGTGCTCGACGACGTGATGTTCGGGCCGCTCAATCTTGGGCTCACCGAGGCTGAAGCCGCGGCCAAGGCGCGGGCTACGCTTGAGCTGCTCGGCCTCGCGCATCTCGGGACCCGCATCACGCACCGCTTGTCGGGCGGGGAGAAGCGGCTCGTTGCGCTTGCGTCCGTGCTCGCGATGGACCCGGAGGTGCTTCTTCTCGACGAGCCGACGAACGGCCTGGACGAGGCCCACTTCGCCCATCTCATGCGCATCCTGAAATCGCTGCCCACGGCCATGCTGATCGTCTCGCATGACTGGCATCTTCTTTCCGAGCTCGCGACGCGCGCCGTTCTTCTGCGGCAGGGGCGGCTCGCGAACGCCATCTTCCACCGTCACCCTCATGCCCATGACCACGTTCATATTCACGCCCAGGAGTGATCTGGGGTAAAAGGACCGAGCAGTCAGGAGGCCAGCAGGATGTGCTTGGTCAGATCCGCGGTCATTGCCGCCTTCCTCGTCGTGCTCGGAGCCTTGCCGGCCCTCTCGCACGCCACGATGACGGCGAGCGTTCCCAAGGACGGGGCGACCGTCGCGGCGGGCGTCTCCGAGATCGAGATCGATTTCTCGCGGCCGGTTCGCCTCACCGTCGTCGGCATCGTGCGTGGCGCCGACCAAAAGGCCATGGCGTTGGCGGGCGAGCTGCCAAGCGCCTTCGCCAAGTCCGCGATCGTCAAGGTCCAGGCGCTGGTCTCAGGGTCCTACAAGGTCTCATGGACCGGGGTCGTGGCCGATGGTCATGTCATCAATGGCGGTTTCGCCTTCTCCGTGGCCGATGCGCCGGCCTCCCCATAGGCCGAGACATGCCGGACCTCGACGTTCTGGGCATTGCACTGCGCGCCCTTCTTTACGTGGGAACCGTCGCCACGGTCGGCGGCATCCTCTTCGCGCTGAGCTTTCCCAAGACCGCAGGCGCTGTGCGTGGCAGCGTGCGGGCGCAGATCGCCTTCGGTTGCTGCCTGCTGCTGCTTGTGGAGCTCTTGCGGTACGCGTCGTTCCAGCTCGCGATTGGCGGGCACGACTGGGGCCGGGCCTTCGGACCGGACCTGCGCTGGATGGCGTTCGAGACCCCCATGGGCCGCGCCGCGCTGATGCGGGTCGCCGCGGCGGCAGTTCTTGTTGTGATTGGAGTGCGGCCGGTTTTGGGTGTCCGCCTTGCCTCCGTCTTCCTCATTCTCGGCTCGTTCCTGATCGAAGGCCATACCGTCTCCGGCGACGAGACAAGCGTGCTCTCGTCCGCGCTGCTCTTGCTTCATGTCCTTGCCGTCCATTGGTGGCTTGGCGCGTTCTTTCCTCTCATGATGCTCATCCGGACAGGCGAGCCGGCAGCGCATGCCCCGGCAGTCGAGGCGTTCGGCGCGCGCGCGTTTCCGATCGTCGCGGCGTTACTCGTCGCCGGTGTCTTGCTCGCCGGGCAACTCACGGGGTGGCAATTGAGACTCGATAACGCCTATCAGCAGCGCTTCCTTGTGAAGATTGGTCTCGTTGCTGCGATGCTTGCGATCGCGATGGCTAATAAGCTTTACTTCACGCCGCTTCTCAAGCGAGCCCCGGCGCGCGGCGCCGCACAGCTCGGCGCTTCCATCGGCATTGAGACGATCGTTGCGCTGGCGGTTCTCGCGGCGACCGCCTGGGCGCTCGATGCATCCTCGGATATGTGAGGGAATCCGGCGTATTCGGTAAATCCGTCTGCACCTGCCGTGATTTCGTCGGCGGAGAGGGTGTGCTATCAACGCGTCAATCAGCGAATGCTATCGACGGAGGATCTCCATGCACGATCCCAAGGACGAGCACGGTCACTCGCACGATCATGCCCACAGCCACCCTCATGCGCACACCCACACGCATGAGCACACGCACACTCACAGCCACCCGCATCGGCACGGCGATCTCGTGCATGACCATCCTCACACGCACGCGCATACCCACGACCATGCCCACGTGCACGAGCATGTGCACGAGAGCGCCCACACGCACGACAAGCTGCATGAGTCAGGCGCCGGGCACGATCACGATCATGGCGACCCGGCGCACGGGGGCCACGACCACAGGCACTGATCGGACGCTGGCCTAGCCGGCCTCGCGCACGCGGGCATGGGTGTGCTTGTGCGCGCGGCCGGTCCCATGCGCGTGCGTCTCGCTCGAAACCTCGGTGGGAACCAGGACGAGGCGGCCGTGGCGCACGCCGCGCTCGGCGGTGATGTGAGCGGCGAGATGGCGCACATCCGCCACACGACCGCGCAGGAGAGCGACCTCGAGGCATGTCTCGTGGTCGAGATGGGCGTGCATGGTCGCAATCGAGAGATCGTGATGGTCATGGTGGGTGTCGGCCAGGCGCTTGGCCAGCTCGCGCACATGGTGATCGTAGACATAGATCAGCGCGCCCACGCAGTCGCCGCGCGCGCCGCTCTCCTCGTTGACCTGCAGCAGCCCGGCGCGGGTGAGATCGCGGATTGCCTCCGAGCGGTTCTGATACCCGCGCAGCTTCATGAACTGGTCGATCTCGTCAGCAAGCTCGTCATCGATCGTCAACGTCACGCGCTGCATCCCGTTCTCCCGTCGTGGCTTTGCGCAGCATAGCCCGCGATCATCGCGGCAAGCCGTCAAGCTCTCCAGCCAAGCTTGCCAGCCGTCGCGATCTTAGGGAAGTACGTCTCACGTCGGTGGTTATCGGATCGGGCGTTGCGTCCATGCCGACCCGGCGGGAGCTCAATCCTCGTCGTCGTCGCAGGGCACGGGATATTCGATATCGGGCTCCCAGCAGGACTGCGCCTCCTGGACTCTGGCGTGGACGGGGGCGAGCGATCCCGTGGCGAACAAGACCACGACGACGAGCAACATGATCCATCTCATGGCACGATCAATCCGCAACCGATGCCGTCCCCATAGCCGGTCTGCACTATAGCGCGGCGGGAGGCTTTCCGGCGCGATTTTTCGGCGCGCGGAGCGACGGGCGGGAACTGGCTGGTCAACCTGGGCGTTACCGGCCAGAGCTGACAAACGGTTGAGGACCCCGAGCGATGCGACTGAGCCCGCTTGCGTTGATGCTGGCCCTTGTTCCGCTGGGAGCCGCGCGTGCGCTCGCGGACGGGGAAGGCCCGGTCTGCGCCAAGCGCGCCCAGTACGTGGACTACCTCAAGCGCAATCGAAACGAGACGCAGGAGAAGGTCGAGCTCATCTCCGAAAGGACGATCCTCGAGTTCTTCGTCTCGCCGGCCGGGACGTGGACGGTGCTGACCACGTCGTCGACGGGGCTCTCGTGCCTGGCGCGGACTGGCGACGGGCTCGCGAAGTTTGCATCGCTTTGAGAATTCTCGTTCGTTTTAGGAACTACGCGCGGATGGCGGCGTTTGCAGGCCACAACTTCCGGAGGATCCCCGAATGAAAATTGAAAATCTCAACGACCTCTTCCTGCATACGCTGCAGGACATCTATTACGCCGAAAACCACATCGTCAAAGCGCTGCCAAAAATGGTGAAGGGCGCGGATTCGCAGCAGCTTTCGGGCGCGTTCGCGGCGCACCTCGAGGAAACCAAGGAGCAGGTGAAGCGGCTCGACCAAGTGTTCAAGCTCCTCGAGCAGAAGCCCAAGGCGACGAAGTGCCCGGCGATCGACGGCATCCTCAAGGAAGCCGAGGAGTTGATGGGCGAGATCAAGGACGCGGACACGCGCGACGCGGCCATGATCGCGGCGGCGCAGGCGGTCGAGCACTACGAGATCACGCGCTACGGCACGCTCGTCTCGTGGGCGAACCTCCTCGGCATGACGGAGGCTGCGCGCATCCTCGCCACTACACTCAAGGAAGAGCATGGCGCCGATACGAAGCTCACGAAAATCGCCGAGAGCCGGCTCAACAAGGAAGCGGCCGAGTAATAGCCGCCGTTTGTTTGCGGCGCAGAGACTCGCCAGACCCCTCGCGCAAACGCGCGGGGGGTTTCCTTTTTGTTTGTGAGCGTGAGCTCAGCCGAGGCGCTTCCTGAAGTCGTCATAGCCGAAGCTCGCGACCACGCGGTAGCTCCCGTCCTCGCCGAGGATGGCGATGTCCGGCAATGGCGTGCCGTTGAAGGTGTTATTTTTCACGAAGCTGTACTGCATCATGTCGCCGAAGACGATGCGGTCGCCGATTTTCAAGGGGGCGGGGAAGGAATACTCGCCGATGATGTCGCCGGTCATGCAGGTCTTGCCGCCGAGGATGTAGCTGTGCGGGTGCTTTCCGGGCTCGGCGGCGCCGAAGATCGGCGGTATGTAGGGCACCTCGAGCACGTCGGGCATGTGGGTCGAGGCCGACGCGTCGAGGATGGCGATGTCTTTCTCGTTCCTGTGCAGGCCGATGACGCTCGCCGCGAGGTAGCCGGCGCCGACGACGAGGCCCGCGCCGGGCTCGAGGATCACCTCGACGCCGAACTCGGCGCGGAAGGCCTTGATCGCCGCGATCAGCTTCTCGACGTCATAGCCCGGCTTGTTGATGAAGTGGCCGCCGCCGAAGTTCACCGCTTTCACGCGCCGGATGTAGGGCGCGAACTCGCGTGCGACATGCTCGATGAGGCCCGCGGAGCCGTCGGCCATGGATTCGCAGAGCGCGTGGACGTGGAAGATGTCGATCTCGTCCCACGGCAGCTTGTCGATCTCGTCGCGCGTCGTGCCGAAGCGCGAGCAGGGCGCGCACGGGTCGTAGAGCGCGCCGCCGACGGTGGCGTTCGAAAAGCCCGGATTGATGCGCGCGCCGATCTCGATTGCGGGATTGGCCTTCACGATCGGGAGAAAGCGCGCGATCTGCTCGGGCGAGTTGAAATATATGTGGTCGGCGATGCCGGTCAGGGCCTTCACCTCGACCTCGGTGTAGGCCGGCGCGTAGACGTGCACCTCGCGGCCGAACTCCTCGCGGCCCAAGCGCGCCTCGTAGAGGCCCGAGGCGGTCGTGCCGTCGAGCGTGTCGCGCATCAGCGGAAAGGCGGCCGGCATGGCCCAAGCCTTGGTGGCGAGCAGGATCTTGCAGCCCGCTTCGCGCTTGATGCGCGCGGCGGTGGCGAGGTTCGCCTTCAGGCGCGCCTCGTCCAGCACGTAGGCGGGCGTGCGGATGTCGGGCGGAAGCTTCGGAACGGCCTTGGACATGGGCGTCACTCAAATCCCAGCGGGCACCATCGGAGGGGGCTATATGGCACCGCCATGTGACGGGTTCCAGTGGGGCCGCATGAGTTGGCGACTACTCGGTGATGCGGACCTCGAAGGCGCGCGTCGCGACCTCGCCCGAGGCAAGCCTGGCCGAGACCGCGAACTTGTCGGTGCCGGAGGTGCCCGAGCGGGCCGTGTAGTAGATGCCGGTGCCGGTCGTCTTCTGGCCGACGCAGGTGCCGGCCGCGGAATACTGGATCGTCGTCTCCTGGCCGGGGATGAACGAGACGTCGCCCTTCTCGGGCGGTGTCGTGACTGTGATCTCGGGCGCGGGGACGGGCTCGCAGCTCTTGCCGAAGCCCGCCATGACGAACACGCGCGCCGGCCGGCCGACGATCACGGGGCTCGAGCGCACGGCGACGTCCTCTCCCGGCGCGGCAGCACCCGGCTCGCCGGGCGCAGGCCCCTGCGCCGTACAGCCGGCGACGAAGAGTGCGGCGGCGAGCAGCGGCTTTGGATTCAAAGGCATCTTGTTGGATTGCGGCTGGGGCGAGAGATGGGGAGCCTCATGGTGAGCTTGTCGAACCATGAGGCGGGAGATTGGCCGTTTCCTCTCCTTCGACAAGCTCAGGATGAGGAAACGGATCGGACAGCTGTTGAATAGCGATCCTCCCACCGTCATCCCCGCGTCTTGGCGAAGCCAAGCTTCGCTTGGACGGCGGGGATCCATCCAGGCTTCAATCTGAATTCTAACAGTTGGCTTGGACGGATGCCCGCCTTCGCGGGCATGACGTCATTGGGGTAATGTGCCTTCGTCAATTCCAACGGCTACGTCTTGACGGCGAAGAGGTCCTTCTGCTCACCGGCCTTGAGCTCGCGCATCACCCAGGGGAGCCCCTGCTTGCCGATCTCGTCCATGAAGGGCTTCGGGGGCAGCTGCTCGACGTTGAACACGCCCTTCCCCGTCCAGGACCCATTGAACATCATCATGGCGCCGACGACGGGCGGCACGCCGGTGGTGTAGCTCACGGCCTGCGCGCCGGTCTCCTTGTAGGCCTGCGTGTGCTCGCAGACGTTATAGATGATGACGCGCTTCTCGCGGCCGCCCTTTTTGCCCTTGAAAATGCAGCCGATCGAGGTCTTGCCCGTGTAGCCCTTGCCGAGCGAGGACGGGGGCGGGAGCAGCTCTTTCAGGAACTCCATCGGGATCACAGGGTTGCCCTTGTACATGACGGGGTCGATGCGCGTCATGCCAACGTTCTGGAGCACGTCGAGGTGCTTGATGTAGTTATCCGAGAACGTCATCCAGAAGCGGATCTGCTTAAGCCCGCGGATGTTCTTGACGAGGCTCTCCTCCTCCTCGTGATAGATGAGGTAGCTCTTGACGGGCCCCACCTCGGGATAGTCGATCATGGTCGCGATCGAGAGCGGGTCGATGTCGATCCACTTCCCCTCTTTCCAATATTTGCCGCGCTGGGTCACCTCGCGCAGGTTGATCTCGGGATTGAAGTTGGTGGCGAACGCCTTGCCGTGGCTGCCGGCGTTGCAATCGATGATGTCGATGGTCTCGATCTCGTCGAAGAGATACTCCTGCGCGTAGGCGCAATAGATGTTCGATTGGCCGGGGTCGAAGCCGCACCCCAGCACGGCCATTAGCCCCTTGGCCTTGTACTTCGAATGGTACGGCCACTGCCACTTGTAGGTGAACTTCGCCTCGTCGCGCGGCTCATAGTTGGCGGTATCCATGTAATGAACGCCCGTCTCGAGGCAGGCGTCCATCAGGGCCAAGTCCTGGTAGGGCAGCGCCATGTTGATCAGGAGGTCGGGCTTGACCTTCTTGAGCAGCTTGACGGTCGCCTTCACGTCGTCGGCGTCGACCTGGGAGATGTCGATCTTGGTCTTGCAACGCTTGGCGACGGCCTCGCAGGAGGCCAGGCGGCGCGAAGCCAGGTGGACCTCCTTGAAGACGTTGCGGTTCTTGGCGACCTTCTGCGCCGTGACGGAGCCAGCGGCGCCCGCACCAATAATGAGCACGCTATCCAATTTTCTGTCCTCCTTAAGGGATGACTTGGCTAGCGCCCGCGCCGGGAGACCATCCCCCGGGAGCAGCTGAGACCTGATGCTGCCAGATATTGCAAACGGGGGGAGGGTGCAAGGGCGTGAAAAGCTCCGAATGACGGGAGCATTGGGAGGAGCGCGTGCGAGCCGGAGCTGGTCTCGACGACGTGAGTGGGGTGTCCGCGGAACGTGCCGGATCCGGCCAATCCTGTTGCGGCGCGGGCCTACGCGTCGACCAAGAGAGATGGCTGATGCTTCGACGTGGCGAAATGCAAAGCGGGAGAGCGCAATATGACAGTTTTTGATTGGCGCTCGTTCATCGGCTGCGGATTGGCAGAGCCGACCCACTGGACCGTTCGTCAGGGATCGGATATATTTACCAAGATTGCGAACGCACGCGACCGTCTCTTCAGGTAATTCTTCGGGGGGAATGCCATGGTCTCTGCTTCTCAGACCGACCAGCTTTATGGCGGGGCAATTTTCAGACCGCAATCGGGTGGCGCAGGGAACGCGGAAGCTTTCGGCAATGAGAATTTCTTCGAAGTGGATTTGCCGAGGATTGCGCAGAAGAAAATCACCTCCATGTCTGGAATTCGTGATCCAGCCGAGAGCTTCTATTTAACGATTATATGGATAGCGAATGGTCTGGTCGGGCTGATATTAGCGTCGGCCATTTTGGCCGCCCCAGAGCTTTCCATAATTATCGCGGCCTACGTCGGCATCGGTCTTCTGTTCATGTGGATCAGCTGGAAGCTGATGATGGCTTTCATTCAGGGCCATTGCATCGAAGTCGGGCCGCATCAGTATCCGCAAGTCTACGCAGTCATCAAGCAAGCCAGTGAATTCCTCGACGTGCCGGTGCCGAACGTCTTCATCATGCAGGGGCACGGCATGTTCGAGCTCTTCGTTGCCAAGCGGTTTTCGAGGCGGGGCTTCATCCTCATCACCTCGAGCATGATGGACGAGTTCGCAAAAAAGCCGTCGTCGCGCGAGCTGATGATGTTCGTTGGCCGGCAGTTAGGTCATATCAAAGCCGGACATTTCAGGTTCTGGTTTTTCAAGAATATCATCGGGCTGTCGGCGCTGTTTTTCTATGCGGCGTGGCGCCGACGATGCCATATTACGGCGGACCGCATCGGTCTTCTCTGTGCCGGAAATTTGTATGCCGCCGAGCAGGCGCTCATCATGATTACGGTGGGGACCGGACTTGCGGCGGGCACGAATTTCGACGCGATAGAGGAGCAGCGCGAAAAGCTGGGCGAGAGTTTTTGGGGCTGGGTTCGGAGAATTTTCTCGACCTACCCATATATGGTCGATCGGATCGTGTTGCTGCGTGAGTACGCAAACCTGCTGGGTGTCCGTGCCTCAAGGGCAAAGAACGGGGTGATGGTTGGCGCGCTGCCGATCGCGCACACGACCCTGCGGTCGGTTCCCATCTTGTTGATTCATGGGCATGACCGTATGGCTCTCTTGGAGCTTCAGAACCTGCTCTACGCGAAGTTTCCGTTCGTGATGCCGCGGGTGATGGTGTCGGAGCAGCTGGGGTCCCTCGGCATGTCGGAGAAGTTCGAGCGGATTACGGGTGATCTGGTGGGTGCGATAGCGCTGGTCACACCCGACGACCGCGCCAGTGCGGCGCGGGACCTTTCCAACGTGGCAAGCAGAGCACGGCAAAACGTGGTGATGGAGATCGGTTGGGTTTGGGGCAAGCTGGGTCGACAGAGGTGCTTGCTGCTGAAACGCGGGGATGTGGAAATGCCGTCAGATCTGGCGGGAGTCGACGTCCAGACGTTCAACCAGACGCCGGGCGAGTGTATCACCGCGGTGCACGGTTTCATTGAGCATTTGACCGCGTCGCGGGAGGTTTAGGGAGCGCCGGCGTGTCGCGGTGCTCGTGAATCCGGCGCCCGGAGCCAGAGCGTGATTGGTTCTAATTGGATCGCAACCACGCTTCTATGGGCCGTTCGATTGGCGCGGTCAGGCGTCGTCGTCCCCTGAATTGCCGGCGATTTCGGTCTCGAGGCGCTCGCGGACTGCGGTCATCACGACTAACGCAGCGGCGATGTCGTCGGCGCGCAGACCCTTTGCGAGCGCATTGACCCACGGAACCTGGCGCCGCTCGGCTGCGGCGTAGGCTGCCTCGCCGGTTGTGGTCAGGACAACCAACTGGGCGCGGCGGTGATGCGGGTTCGGCCGGAACTCGAGGAAGCCCTCTGCCTCGAGCTCGTTGACGATGCGCTGCACGCCCTGGCGGTTGAGGCCCATGCTGCGCGCAAGCCAGGCGACCGGCTGCGGCGAGGGCGCAAAATGCACCGCGCCCAAGACCTGCCAGCGGGCGCTGGTGAGGCCGAGGCCCGCGATCAATCTGTCGCCCGACACAAGAAGCCTGCCGTTGAGCCTGAAGGTCTCGAGGATGAGGTCGGTGAGCGCCTTGCCTGCGTTGGAGTGTCTTTCGGCGGCCATGGGATGCTGGTCCAGTTGACAATATGTTGTCGAGCGTGCTTATGCTCCGGCGAGAATGACAACATGATGTCGTATTGTCAATAAGGAGCTACTAGCATGCTTCAGCTCAAGCACTTCGATGCGGCCTTTCCGATCGAGCGTCAGCTCGATGCGGCGCAATCGCCCGTGATCCTCATCAACACGTTCACGGTCGATCCAGCGGAGGCCGACGCGCTGCTTCAAGCCTGGGAACGGGACGCCAACTGGATGAAGCAGCAGCCGGGCTTCATCTCGACGCAGCTGCACCGCGCGGTGGGCGGCAGCTCGATGTTTCTCAACTATGCCGTCTGGGAATCGGTTGCGCACTTCCGCGCCGCCTTCACGCATCCCGACTTCCGGGCGAGCCTCGCCGCCTATCCCGACAGTGCGGTGGCCGCGCCGCATCTCTTCGCCCGCGTCGGCATGCCCAACCTCTGCACGGCGTGAAAGGGAGAGGCACATGATGAGGATGCGCGTTCACGCGGGCGCCGGACTGATCGGGCTCCTGACGATCGTCACGTTCTGGAGCGCGACCGTCAGCTCCGAGCTCCTCGGCAGCGGGGAGACCGTTGCCGCCGTCAAGGCGATGATCCTCAGCGGCATGCTGCTTCTCGTTCCGGCGATGACCATCGTCGGCGCGTCGGGGCGCTCATTGGCGGTGGGACGAGACGACGCAAGGCTCAAGGCCAAGGCGCAGCGGATGGGGCTCATTGCCGGCAACGGGCTTCTGATCCTGGTGCCATCGGCGTTCTATCTCGCGGGGAAAGCTGCCGCGGGGGCCTTCGATACGTGGTTCTACGCCGTGCAGGCGCTCGAGCTCATTGCCGGCGCGATCAACATTGCGCTCATGGGGCTCAACTTCCGGGATGGCCTGAGGCTCACGGGGAGGCTTGGGATGCCTCGACGCCGGCACGCATGAGACGTCCCTGAAAAAAAATAGCCCCCGGAACTCTTCCGGGGGCTCTTGCGCTTGCCGGCTCCGGACGGGGGGGAGCGGAGCCGATCTCGACGACACCTGCTCCGCGAGGGATGCGAGCAGCACTCATCGTTGCGCATTGCTGAGAGAACGAGCGTTGGGGGGTGCTGACGTTGATCTCGATCAATGGCGGTCTGCGGCCTCGCAATACCTGGCGTTCACAGGGCGTTCAGACGCTCGGAGCGCTGGCGCGCTCAGAAAAAAAGGCGCAGCGCAGGCTTCCCCCATAAGGGGACTATCACTGCGACGCGGAGTGTACGAGGTTCGGCGCCGGCGACGGTTCCTGCGTCATGCAATCCACATTTCCATGACCTTCCGCTCGCTCATCGCAAATCCAGGCAGCACATTTTGCTCTAGGGAGGCGACCCCATGGTGAAGCCACTTTCCGAACAACTCTCCGCCCTCGCAGCTCGCGCGAAGGCCGCCGAGGATGCCGTGGCTGCGGCGCAGAAGGAAGCACACGAGAAGGTCGTGGCACGCAGGGAGGAAACGCGCGCTGCGGTCTCGGATGCGATCGACAAGGTCGATCGGGACATGAAGTCGGTCGGCGACAGCGTCAGCGCGAACTGGAAGGCGCTGAAAGCAAAAATCTCGGGCGACATGGACACGCTAAAAACCAACATCACCCAGCGAAAGCACGATCGCGGCGTCAAGCGCGCCGAGAATTACGCGGAAGTGCTCGAGGCGGAGGCCGCGTGCTCGGTCGACTATGCCATCGCGTCGATTGAGCAGGCGAAGCTCGCCGTGCTCGATGCCATCGTCGGGCGCGTCGAGGTCGAGCAGGCCAAGAGAAGCTGAGGCTCGGCTTGGGCGGCATGGAAGGGGGGCGCCGGCGCGAGCCGAAGCAATCGCCCCCTAATCTTCGACGCCTTACGGTGGGGCAGGTTGGTCGTCCTGTCCGGTGCGCGTGACCGTTCCATGGAGGAGAAGCACAAGGTCACCAAGGAAGGCCTCCTCGAAGGCCGGGCGACGCGGGGGCGTACAACGGCTCATGGAGCGTTCATGCCGGTGCGCACGATCGAGGCCACGTCACCATAGGCGCGCATGAGGGGCGACAGCAGGCGGTGCAGGCGGCTCTTGGCGAACAGCGTGTCGTGGAGTGCCAAGTAGTCGATGCCGGTCGAGAGGAAGCAGTCGAGCGCGTCGGCGGGAGTCTCGACGATCGGCTCGCCCTTGACGTTGAAGGACGTGTTCAAGAGCACGGGCACGCCGGTCAGCTTGTCGAACTCCTGGAGCAGGCGGTAGAGGCGCGGGTTGTGATCCTCGCGCACGGTCTGGATGCGGGCCGTGCCGTCGACATGGACGATGGCCGGGATCCTGTCGCGCCACTCGGGGCGCACCGGGTGGGCCATCAGCATGAAGGGGGATTCGCCCTTGCCCTCGAAGATCTCGGCGGCGCGCTCGGCGATCACGATGGGGGCGAAGGGGCGAAATGCCTGGCGGTGCTTCACGCGCCGGTTGACCTTGTCCTTCATCTCTGCCGTGCGCGGGTCGGCGAGGATCGAGCGGTTGCCGAGCGCACGGGGGCCGAACTCACCGCGGCCCTGGAACCAGCCGAAGACATTCCCTTCGGCGAGCAGCTTCGCAGTCTCGGCGCAGATGTCGGCGCACGTCCTGGCCTCCGTCTCGAGGCGCGTGAGGCGGCGGCCGGCGGCTTCGCGCACGTCCTTTTCGGAATAGGGGGCGCCGAAGAAGGCATCGTTGATCACGAAAGAGCGCGGCTGGCCCTGGATCGCGAGGTGACCGTAATAGGCGCAGCCGATGGCGATGCCGTTGTCGCCGGCGGCGGGCTGGACCCACACATTGTCGAAGCCCGCCTCGCGCAGGATGCGCCCGTTGGCGACGCAGTTGAGGCCAACGCCGCCCGCGATGCAGAGGTTTGTCGCCCCGGTCGTCTCGCGCAGCCAGCGGGCGCGGTCGAGGAGCACCTTCTCGGTGTCATCCTGGACGCGCCAGGCCATGTCCTTCCAGTGCTGCATGAAGGCGCAGGTTTCCCACTTCTCGTCGCTCCCGGCGAACCACGGCTTGTCGAACTCGACCGTCCACTCGGGGACCTCGATCTCGCCGTCTTTCAGCACGAGCAGGGGCTTCCAGTTGCCGGGCGTGCCGTAGGGCGCGAGGCCCATCACCTCGCCGCACTTGTTCCAGTCGGAGAAGATGTAGCTCGAGACGCGGCTGTAGAGGGCGCCGAGGCCCGGCATGAAGTAGAACTCGTCCGAGAGAAAGCCGCGCACGGGCTCGAGCCAGACCTTGCGCAGGCAGGTGAGCTCGGAGCCCTTGAAGCGGTAGTAGCTCTCGGATTCGCGGGCGAGCGGATTGACGCCCTCGGTGAGCTGGCCCTTCTCGGGGATGTCGGCTGCATAGTTGCCGACGCCGTCGACGATCATGACGACGCCCTCGTCGAACGGGCAGGCGGCAAACGCGCTGTAGGCGTGGGCCAGGTGATGCGAGACGGTGGTGACCTTGTCCGAGGTCGAGCGGTAGAGCGGATGCTTCTGCGCCGCGACGCGCTCGGCGTGGTCCATGAACTCGGGGATGTCCTCGTAGACGAGGCGGGTCTCCATGTCGTCGATGGGGAGCACGTAGCAGTTGCGCACGACGAGATCGACGTCGGCGAGCGTGATGCCCTCGGCTTTCAGGCAATAGTCGACGACCTCCTGGAAGAAGCCAGTGTCGTGCTTCTCGCGCGTGATGCGCTCCTTCTCGATTGCGTAGGCGATCGAGCCGTTGCGGAGCAGACAGGCGCTGACGTCGTGGTCGTAGGCGTTGATGCCGAGGACGTAGGTGTTTTTCTTATTCATATGCTCTCGTCTGGCAGAAGACCCCGGGCAAATCCCTTATCTTCGGATCTGGTCAGGACTCCCTAACAAATCTGGTGGATGCGCGCTCGTTCCCGTATCCTCTTGTGCTCGATACAAAGTCTGCCTGCTGGATAGGGCGCGAGCAAGGGCGGCGCGCGAAGCGCCGCGGCGCGTGCTGCACTGCGCCAAATCGGTGCGGCGCACTCAGGAATGGTTCGCTCGCGGAACTCTTGCCGCAGGCTCGCGTTGCGCTTGTCATGACCATGAGCCTGGGTTAGCGTTGATTGTGAGTTCGAGCGCGAGAGGCGCTCGTGCGCGCGGCCGCGAATGCATTGTCGCAAAGCCGCTTTATTTCAGGCGTGGAACTAAACCCGCGGTTCCGGCAATTGCGTGCCGGGGTCTGCAAAGCGAGCCTTGCATTGCCGTGACGCCGCGCCGGGAGCGTCGCAGATGTGAGGGCGAGAGGCTCTGAAATGAGAAATGCTGTCGGGAGACCCAAGGAGCTTTGGCTGCGGTCGATCAGCTCGGCGCGCGCCTTGGGCACTGGTGTCAAGCGGGGCTTGATCCGCGGCACCGCAATCGCGGCCATGCTCGTCATCTATGCGGTGGGGTCGATCGGCTCCATCGGCACTTCTGCGTTGGGTGTCGCCGGGATCTCCGGTCTCGCGCTCACGGCTGCGTCGTCGACGCCGGCCGAGGCAAGGCGGTGGCGCCGGCGGCGTTATCGCGGCTACCGGGGCTACGGAGGCTGGGGCTACCCAGGCTTCTATGGCGGCTACGGAGGCTGGGGCGGCTACCCGTATCGGCGCAGACGCCGTCGGCGTGGCTTCAATCTCTATCTGTCGTTCTAGTTTTTGCCAGAACAGGGATCCGTCCGCCGGTTCGCGAACCGGCGGGCGGCCTCGATCAATCGTACGCGCTCCTTAGAGCGCGCTCCGCTCTTCACGGCGCTTCTCCTGGCGCTCGCGGTGGGGCTGCGCGGGGTACATGCAGGGTGACTGCTGCTTAAGCTGCCCTAAGGACTGCCGTCCGAGTCTCGGTCATCAGCATCAGCGCCGTCGGCATGAGCAACAGATAGCTCAGGGCGCCGAGACGGAGCGTCACGTCGATCGAGAAAGCGATGCTGCAGGCCACCGCGATGCCCGCCGCGAATACGCCTGCAGCGCCGTTCACGCCCCAAAACCACGGCGTCGGTCGCGGGTCATGCATCATGACGAGCCGCATCCCCGTCGGAAAGCCGAAGCCCATGAGAAGGCCGGCAGGCAGGATTGCGGCGATACAGACGAGCGAGCGTGTCACCAACCCTTCGGACTCGAAGGCAGCGAGTTCGGGCAGCCAATGGGGCATCGCAAACACGTAAACGGCGAGCAGCGACAGCCACGCAACGACATGAGAGGGCTGCTTGAGAGGTATTCTCTCGGAAAGCAGGCTGCCGAGCCCGGTGGATAGGATGATACTGAAGAGCACGATGCCGAGAGCATAGATCGGGTGGCCCATGAAGACCGAAACTCGTTGGATCATGCCGATTTCTATCAGCATGAATCCCAGCCCGATCAGCAGAAAGTAGACACTTCCCAGCCAAGCCAGGCGCGGCGAAACGTTTCGGATCGATGAGCGCGCGGGAAGGATGATCGCGAAGATCACCGCCAGCGCCGACAGCACGATGAGCAGGAGAAGCGTGCCCATTGCGGCCAAGTTACCGGCCGCTACAAGACCTGTGCCCGAGATGAAAGTACCCGTTCGCCGGTATTCATCGAGGATCACACCCACGTTCCGCAAGTTGGTGATGTCGAGCTGGTTGAAGAAGAATGGCCGGGCATCCGTCGGAGCGGATACGTCAAGCGAATACCGGCTCGTCCTTGCGCTGAGATCCTCCAGGCTCGATGCCGACAACAAATCCGCGAATATGGCCTCCGTGGGAGTCTTGTCGGGCGCGGCCATCACGTTGAATCCGAGCTTGTCGCAGGTGTCGGTGAGGGAGCGGAGGTCAGCATCGGAAAGGGGTTGGCGCGACACGATGATCGTTGCGAGACTGCCGTATGAGGCGAGAAAGATGTGGTTGCGGGGCTTTTCTATGCCAAGAGACAGCAGCGCTGCGACGGCCAAGCTGGTGGTGCGGCCTATCTCAATGGGCGCCGTCGGAGAGTGCCACCGTGAGACGGTGAAAATGCCCGACGGGTTCAGCGCAGAGAGAAAAATTCGCCAGCCCTCTATCGTATAGAGCCCATTTTCCGACAATGAGAACGCGCCGGCGCCGGTTGCTGCAAAAGTGTCGATCATGCTCATCTGCACCAGATCGAACTTTTCCTTGGTCCGCGCGAACCAACTTCTTCCTTCGTCGACCACCAGTCGGACGCCAGGCAGGTCGGCAATGCCGGCGTAATTGCGCAACTTTCGATCGTCGGTGAGGAGATCGATAAAGATGGGATTGAGCTCGACGCCAGTGATGTCCTTGGATCCGAGCGTATAGGCGGACAGGAGATCGCGCCCACTGCCGACCCCAATGATTGCCACACGGCTATTGGATCGGGCCAAGTAGGCCAGATTCGTGATATCGTACTTGAGGAAATCAAATGAGCCCGCATCTCGTGTGAAGCGCGGCATGGCTGTGCCGGCGAACCCATCGATATTGAGTATGCGCTCCTCGACCTTCAGTCCTTGAGGCATCTTGGGCGATGCTCCCCAAAGGAACGGCTCTTCCGTGGTGCTCGGCCCTACCAGAATTCGCGAGAATGAGTTCCATCGCTCATAGTCGAAGTTCGTTCCGACCTGAACACCGGTCTGCTTCATCTTGATCGCAATCGGCTGGAGGCCATAGCGCGTGCTTGCGTTAGCCGAGGCAATGGCCGCAAGTGCGAGTGCCACAACGGCGGGCCGCTTCAAGATCCGCCAATTGGGGAAGGTCTCGTCCGCGGGAAGGTTGCCATGCGCCAGGCGAAAGCAGATGGCCCCCACCGCGCTCAACGCGGCGACGAAGAGGATCGCAGATGGCGCATCGATCCAATTCAGCAGCAGCAGCACGGCGAGGCACCCGACGGCAGCGCCCAGGAGGTCGACGCCATAGGTGATGCCGACCGGAAAAGGGCTTCTAGTGAGCGCTAGAGACACCACTACACCAGCGACCGCGAATGGCGCTGCGAGCAGGAAGATCATCTTGAGCCACATCACCACCAGTGTGCCGAGCTTCACGACGGGCATTGGGGAGGCAAGCTGCAAGAGAAAGCAGACAAATATCGCGAGCGCATACGCCGTCGTGATTCGGGAGAGGTAAATCGATATGTTTTCCGGCGTTACCTTATCCAACTTGAAATAGACGATGAGAGCGCCGGCGGTCATGCCGAGCATCGCCATGCTGATGGAAAGAAATGCCAGGTAGTACATGGACACGACGGACAGGATTCGTGTCTGAATGATCTGCAGCATGAGCGTGGACATGCAGACGAGGAACAGACCGAGAAAGAAATACTTCCTATTGGGCATATGCGAAATTCCTGCGGTACTCATTCTGCCGTTTGCGGGCGGGCTGGTCGGGTCAGTTGTGTGCTGATCATCGTAGGAAGGTAAATGTGCACTGATGCTCTCAGTGAGGAGGCGAACATATATCATCACGATGAACGTAGAATGCGCATCGCGAAATAGCGTCAATCGTGCATGGGGCGCGCTCGCTCCGCGAGCGCGCAAGCGGGCGGGTGCCTACTCTTTGGGCACGCATGTAACGCCGTTGGCGCCCTTGCACGCCCCAGATTGCCTCAGAACCGGGGGGCGGGGAGGCGTTATCGCTTAGGGCGCTTCGGCGGCTGTCCCTGACCCAGCCCCATGGCCGTCAGCGACCACGCCAGCGCACCGATCACGTCCTTTGCCAGCTCGTGCTTCTTCTTCTCGCGCTTGCAGTCGGCGATCACCTCCTCACGCGTGGCGTTGCCGTTGCGTATGCGCTGCTCGGCGCGGGCGATGCGCTCCTCGGCAGCGGCCTTGGCCGCCTTCTTCTCGGCATCGCTTGCCTTCTTCAAAGCATCGGCGGGCTTCTTCGGAGCCTCAGCGGGCTTCTTCGGAGCCTCGGTCGGCTTTTTCGTCATCCGTCCCTCCTCGTGCAGGCCGGGCGCCCGCGCTGCGGAGGCGAGTTTGGGCTTGGTGTAGGACTTGGGCAAGGGCCGACGGCGAAGACTCCCGTCTTATTCTCTGCCAACGGAGGGGATGAGGTAGGGGTGAGGGGCGGCCGCTCCATCGGAGACAGGGTCTCGCGACGCTTGAACAAAAGGCGGATCCGGTGCTCGCAAAGCTTGTTGACGCCCCTCACCCCGTGACCTCTCCCCGCGGACTGATCACGCGGGGAGAGGTGGCCGCACGCCACGCAGGGAGCGGCGCGCGGTGCTACTCGATCAAGAAACGCAACGTCAGACTTCACGGCGCGCGCGCATGAGCCCGGCGAGGCGCTGCAGCAAATTCGTCTCGCGGTTGGTCGGCTCCGTCTCGCGGCGGAAGGCGACCAGGGGGCCCGGCGCGGCGAGCCGCGGATCGGGTGGCGCGCGGTTCGGCGGCGCGGGTGCGTCGGGGTCCGCGCCGTCGTTGTCGGCTAGGCGCATGCGCTGAGCGAGGAAGCGGAACCCTTCACGGTCGGCCTGATCGGGTGTGCCGGGTCGTGGCACGGCCCCGCGCGTATCGGGAGACGTCTCGAGGCGCGCAAGAGAGCCCTCGCCGTCATGCTCGCGCTCGATGCGTGCCGACGCAAGCATGGGATGCATGGTTGCGGGACTGGCAGGCTGCGCGGACGCGGCCTGAGATGCCGATGTGGATGACATGTCGGATGGTGCCGGCAGCGCGAGGGGTTCCGGCTGGGTGCGCTCCTCGGTCTGGGCGGCCCAGAACTCGCGCCGATGCAAGGGGGCCGCGGCCTCGGCTGCCGACGCGCGGCGGCTGCGGCTCGAGCCGCTCGCGCGCTTGGGCCGTGCCTGAGAAGCGGGTGGGGTATCGGCAGCAGCAGCATGCGCATTGTCCTGCTGATCGGGAGTGATCGCGTCGGCGATTGCCTCCGTCGTCGTCTTCGCGGCGGGTCGCTTGTCGGCGCTCTTGCGCTTGGCGCGCGTCGCCTTGGCTTGCGGATCGCGCTCGCCGATCGCCTCGGCGAGGCGCTTGCCGAAATTCTCCACCACCGGGGCAGGAAGCGCCTTCTCGATGCGTGCCGAGGATGCGGCGCTCTGGTCCGTTATCGCGAGCCGATCTGCGGAGCGGGGCATGCCCGAGGCGACGATCGCAACCCGCATGCGCTCGCCGAGGCTCTCGTCCAGTGTCGCGCCGACGATGATGTTGGCGTTGGGATCGATCTCGTGGCGCACGCGGTTGGCCGCCTCGTCCACCTCCCACAATGTCAGATCGCGCCCGCTCGTGATCGACAGGAGGAGGTGCCTCGCGCCCCGGAGCGATACGTCGTCGATGAGGGGATTGAAGATCGCGCCCTCGGCCGCGGCGACGGCGCGGTTGTCGCCTTGGGCTTCGCCCATGCCCATCATGGCTGTGCCCATGCCCGCGAGCACGGTTCTCACGTCGGCGAAATCGAGGTCGATGAGGCCGTCCTTGACGATCAAGTCGATGATGCAGGCGAGGCCGGAATAGAGCGTCTCGTCGGCCGTGACGAAGGCCTCGGTGATGGTCGTATTGCGGGTCGAGACGCGAAACAGGTTCTCGTTCGGGATGACGAGGAGCGTGTCGACGTGCTTGCGCAGCGCCGCGATGCCCGCTTCCGCATTGCGCATGCGGATGCTGCCTTCGAAGCCGAAGGGCTTGGTCACCACGGCGACGGCGAGCACGCCGAGATCCTTCGCCACGCGGGCCACGACGTGGGCGGCACCGGTTCCGGTGCCCCCGCCCATGCCGGCGGCAATGAACACCATGTGTGAGCCGAAGATGCGCGCGCCGATCTCCTCGGTCGCGGCTTCCGCCGCAGCCTCGCCGACCTCGGGCTTGGCGCCGGCGCCGAGGCCTTCGGTTAGCGCGCCGCCGAGCTGGATCCTATGGTGCGCGCGCGAGCTCGCCAGCGCCTGCATATCCGTGTTGGCGGCGACGAACTCGACCTCCGTTATGTTGGCGGAGATCATGTTGTTCACGGCGTTGCCGCCGGCGCCGCCGACGCCGATCACGGTGATGCGCGGCTTGATATTGCGATGGTTCAACATGTGAGACCCGATGGCCGCAAAAGCTCACGTGACCTGAAGGCGCGCCATGTGCGCCTCGCACTTCTCGGCGAACTCGTGGACCAGCTGCTCGACCTTTGCCGAGGACTGGCCGTAGTGATCGCCGAAGCTCACGGGGGCGGAGATCCCGTCGCGCCAGGTCGCCGCCTCGAGCTCTCGGCAATAGGGCAGATAGGGGCGCAAGATCTGGAACTCAGGCGCGACGCGATCCAACAGGCTTTCGATCGATTGGGTCTGATAGCGGTAGTGTTCGGAGCCGCCGCGCTGGCGCAGCTTCGACACGACCGTGCCGATCAGGAGCTCCTCGAGCGACCTCTCGGGGCGGGCGCGCGACAGCTCGGCGCGCAGGTGGTCGATGGCGGCGATCGAGATCTCGTTCGGCAGCGTCGGAATTATCAATCCGTCCGCAGCCTTGATCGCCGCCTCGGAAAAGAGCGTCAGCCCCGAAGGACAGTCGATGAGGACGATGTCGAACTCGTCGAGGAGGGAGCGAAAGAGATCGGCGATCTTGCGCGAGGCCGCGTCGTAGGCGGCGTGGATGTTGGACTGGGTCAGGAAGGAGGCCAGGAGCTGGCGCTCGCGCCGCGGCATGTCGGGATTGGCCGGCACGACATGGATGAGCCCGGACGCCTCCTTGACGCAGTGGCGCGCCTTGACCGCGATGGTGCTCAGATGGAGCCCTTTCTCCTCGTCGATCTGCTTCTGCAGCTGGCAGTCGACCGTGGCGCCCTTGGCGATCAGACCATTCAAGGTTTTTCTGCCGAGGAGCGCGATCGAGGCGCTGCCCTGGAAATCGCAGTCCACGATCACGATGCGCTTCTTCAGGAAGTGGCAGAGCCCTTCGGCGAGCGCGATGGCAACGGTGGTCTTTCCCGTGCCGCCTTTGAAGTTTATGGCTGCTAAGACGCACTTGGGCAGTGTGGTTGCGGACATCGAGCCGTCTCCGTGGCGGTAGTCTCGGGTCTCGCCGAGCAAAGGGTGTCCAACACGCGCGGGGTACGATTGGCTTTGCTTGCCGCGTTCGCCAGTGGACGGTGAGGCGAAGTGGCACGCAACGCGTCGAGGCGATTGCCTGGGCGGCACAAATTCAAGCTCGTGCGCTCGCCGCGGCCGCAGCGTGCGCGTCGTTACACTCGAATGGCTTCTTTTCCGGACTCCGCGGGCGGCAAGGTGCTCGCGGAATTTTGATCGCAGAAGGGCGTCATGCTGGCGACGCTACGCTCGAACGCGAATCGCTGAGTGAAGATACCAAGCGCTCAAATCGTATCAATACCTGCGCAGGATGACGTGTGACGCGCGCTTGTCATGATATTCAAAAAATGACGCTAGTTCAGTTAGTTGATTCAAGAGCTCGGTGGGGCGCCTTTTTTATTCCGGGCCAATGAAATAAAAGTTCGTACCGCGAATGTCCGCTTAGCGATGGTGGCGAAGCAAGGAACGGCGCGCGCGCGATCGGCTGCGACCTTCGCGGTCGTAGGCGATCGCCGATACGTCTTTGCGGGCAAATGTCTTATGCAGCGCGGAATGACGGAGCGGGGCGAGAGCCGCTGGATGCCACTGCGTTTCCACATTAAGCTTTTCCATTCGCGGGACATCGAGCCGCTGTCCAGGATGCGGGGAGTATGCGGTGACTGAAGACTCCAAGTTTCTGGTACGACCGCTCTATCTGCAGGTGCGCGACGCGCTTGTCGAGCGCATCAAGGACGGCAGGTGGAAGCCCGGCGGCGGCATCCCAAGCGAGATCGACCTCTACCGAGATCTGGGCGTGAGCCTCGGCACGCTGCGCAAGGCGCTCGGGCTGCTCGAGAGCGAGAAGCTCATCGTGCGCCAGCCGGGTCGCGGCACGTTCGTGCGCAAGATGCGGGCTCCGCAAGCACGGCTGGCCGTCAAGACAAGGCGCGGTCGCGACGCGGCGCCGGCTCGGGGCGGGGCCGGCGTGCGTCGGGGAGCGAGCGATGCGGAGGGCGAGAACGCGCCCGCGCCGTTCCAGGTGCGGCCGCTCTATCTACAGGTGCGCGATGCGCTGCTCGAGCGCGTGAAGGACGGCAGGTGGAAGCCGGGCGGCAACATCCCGAGCGAGATCGACCTCTACCAGGAGCTCGGCGTGAGCCTCGGCACGCTGCGCAAGGCCCTGAGCGTCCTCGAAAACGAGAAGCTCATCGTGCGCCAGCCCGGGCGCGGCACTTTCATCAGGGATTTTCAGCGCACGAGCGCACTCGGCCGCCTGAACCCCATGCGCGGGGCCGATGGCGCGCCGGTTGTCGGCGAGGTCAAGAAAAGGAAGGCGCGGATCGATTCACCGTCCGCCTCGGAGCAGGCCGCGCTGAGGCTCAGGCCTGGCGACCAGGTGGTGCGCATCCAGCAGGTGAGGTTTCATGAGCAGCGTCCCTTCGCCTTCGAGCTGCGCTGCATGCCGGACCGGCGCTTTCCAGGGTATGTCGGACGCCAAGAGGCCCCCAACGAGATCGAAGAGATCGCGCAGGCGTGGGGCGTCGTGCTGGCGCGCGCCGAAGCCAAGGTGCGCGTGGTGACGGCCTCGACTGCCGCCACGAACGCTCTCTCGCTCGCGGAGCGGTCGCAAGTGCTGGTGATGGAGCGGCTGGTCTTCGATACGGACGACGAGCCCGTCGAGGCGATGACCGCGTCCTTCGATCTCAGGGGCGAGTACTGCTGGCTCGAGATGCGCTGACCGGCCACCTTGGCGGTGCGGCGCGGAGGTGCGCTCTGAGCGACGTCAGTCTCGGCGCCACTCCTCGCTCGATTGCGAGAGGGCGCCGGCGATGGCGAGCAGATGCTGCTGGCTGTCGAGGTCGAGACGGCGAAAGCAATCGCTCAGAGCCTGGACGCGCTCTTCCTCGGAGGCGACTGTGAATATGCCCGGCGCATCATCGTCGTCGCACGGCTCGTCGTCGCCGTCGATGCCGAAGGCGACATCCTGGAAGAACCAGGAGACGGGAACATCGAACAGATCGGCGATCTGGCTCAGGACCAGCGCGGGCGTCTCGGCGTTGCCGGTCTCGTAGGCGGCATAGGTCCGCGCCGGGATGCCGAGCTCATCGGCAACCTGCTTCGCACCGGCGCCAAGCTCGGTGCGACGCAACTGCAACCGGCGGCCGATCACCATCCAGAGCACAGAGCCGCGCGAAGCGGCATCTTCACGGCGTTTGAGAGTCTTGCTCATGATGGATGCCCCCCGACATCACTGCACGAAACAGACAAGCTTCAGGCCGCGATCGCGCCATGGCGCTAACATTTCCGCCTGTCGCGGGCTCGCATGATGAAGCCCGCCCCCGCGGCGGAAGAGACGCAACCGTGACGTGGAACATGCGCGACCAAACGCGAGCGGCTCATTGTCACGGCATTGCGTCCAAAGCGTGGTGCAGAGCGACAATCGGAACGCCGTGTGCGCCCGCAGCATCGCTTGGTGAAGCTGTGCAGCCAGCGCGCCGACGCAATAACGCGCCGCTTGCCGAATTATTCCTCTTTGCGAGATTTCGGCGCTGCGAACGCGAGATCGGCTCGCGGCATTGTGCCGCCGCCATTCGAGCAGCTGCAGGATTTGGAGGCGCGTGAAAGTCACATGTCACGTCCTGCGATGATCGTATCGCGGGCTCGGTCCGTGTCGGGATGCGAAGCGATAACGCATTCAAGTGCGGCGGAGAATTTCGTTCCGCGCATCACGGCAAGCCTGCGACGATGAAGAATTCGAGACGCGCGCGGCGCGAGATGACAAAGGGGTTCTCAGGAAATCCTGCATGCGCGCTGCGCATGGCGGTCTGTGCTTTTCGCGCATGAAGCTGCGCATAAAATCAGGCTACGGAGTTGCGAACACAATTCCGGCACGTTCGGCGGACACGGTCTCGCTCGCGGTGGACGGCGACCCGTAGTGCGTTACGCCAACCTCCGGCAATCAGGCTCGTGTGTTGAGAGTTCAGTCTGGTCTTGCGGGGCTCGCGCAAGTGATCATTGCTGCGACTACTCGGCTCCTCGCCTCGTCGTGAGCTGGCTCACGACATTCATGCGGCATTCTCCATCGATCCGGAGGGAGTATCGAAAGATGAAGTCAGGTGTTGTCAGAGTTGCGGATGTGCTGAAGCGCAAGGGCGTTGCGGTGCGGACGATCAAGCCGACCGACACGATCGAGGCGCTTTCGCACCGGCTGCAGGAACAGCGCGTCGGGGCCATGATCGTCAGCCGTGACGGGCAATCCGTCGACGGCATCATTTCGGAGCGGGACGTCGCTTATGGCGTCGCGGCGCATCCCGGCGATCTGCGCTCGCTCCAGGTCTCGGCGCTGATGACCAACGACGTCATCACATGCTCGCCGGACGACACGCTTGCGGAGGTATCCAAGGTGATGACGGAACGGCACATCCGCCATCTTCCGGTCGCGGAGGGCAAGAAGCTCGCCGGCATCATCAGCATGCGCGACGTGTTCATGCACCGGGCCGACGAGGTGCACCGCCTGGCGCAACTCGTCACGGCGTACTGAGCGGACGGCCGAGAGCATGCACTTGCGGGCTCGCGCAACCGCTCTGCCGAGGGCGGTTGTCGCTGTTCCTGGCGCTGGGATCAGCCGGCGGCCGCGCGGCGGCGAGCCGAGATACGGCGGTCGGCGCTTTCGATGATGGCGGTCCTCACGTCCTCGGGCCGCGTCAGGCTCGGCTCAATCGCGAGACGCTGCGAGCGCGCGAGCAGGTGCAGATCCTCCACGCGCTTGATCTGGGTGAGGCGCGTGGCGAGCGCGTGCTGGCCTTCGGTCATGAGGAGGGCCACGGCGCCGAACGCGAACGGGTCGAATGGCCGCTCCGGCAGCAAGAGACGATCCGCGCCCTCGGCAGGCCGCGCCGCGTCAGCGGTTTTTTGCGCGAAGTAGCGGCGATCGATCGCTTCGACGCAGCGGTCGGCGATGCGGGTCGCGACCGTCCTCTCGAGCCCCGCCTCGGCGACAAGCATGTCGCGAAGGAAGGTCACGAGCTCTCCTTGCCGAGGAGGCCGGTGGGCTTTGCTCATGGTGCTTCTCGTCCCTGCTTGCCTCAGGGAGATAGATATCCATTGACTTCATTGTAGACGGCGCGGATGTCGTGAATGGCGTTGCCGTACTTGACCTCGAACGGCGAGCGCCGGTCGAGCCAATCGAAAGAGATGGCAAAGCCTTCGCGATAGGCGAGCTGGGCGTTGAGCAGAGGGTGCATGATGCCGATCTCCTCGAGGATGAGGCGCTCTCTGCCGCTGCCGATGACGAAGTTCGCAAGGCATACGTAGCGGCGCTTGTCGAAGGGCACCGCGGCTAGCTGATCGAGATTCTGCTTCTCCTCGATGAGAAGCGCGACGCGATCGACTGCAAGCTGGGAGACGTAGTCGGGGCGGAACGGGACAATGACCTTGTCGGCGACGCTCAAGGCGGCGACGGTCGCCATGGAGAGCCCGGGCGCGCAGTCGAGGATGACGACGTCGAACTCGTTCTCGAAGCGGCGGAGGAGCCGGCAGAGATTGGATCGCAGCCGGAACATCAGCGTGTCGACGCTGTCGCCGCGGCCGGCCTCGGTGAGGAAGAGATCACCCTGGACGTCGTCAAGGAGGATCGAGCCCGGCAGCACGGAGAGCTGCGGAATTCTTCCCGCTTCGCCCATGACGTCGCCGACCTGAGGGATCAGGAAGTCGGGCGGCGATCTGTGCGATCCGTTGCATTGGTCCTTGATGTAGTCGGCGATGGTGCGGCGCGCGCCGCGCGCCTCGTGCCAGCCTTCGCCGCCCATGAGAATGAGCGAGGCGTTGCACTGAGAGTCGACATCGAGCACCAGAACGCGCTTTTCTCCCCACACGCTGAAGGCATGCGCAAGCATGACGGAGACCGTCGACTTGCCCACGCCTCCCTTACGGTTCGCGACCGCCAAAAAGAGCGCCATATCCTTGTTCCCCATCCGCGAGGTTGGCGCGCGTTTCCCTCATCTACCGCCTCCACTCATCGCCCGCACTGATCAGTTCCCGCTCGTATCAATCTCGCCGCCGCACGACGAAGTAATGTGACAGAAAACGTGATTCTTTGTGGCAAGTGTAAGGCGCATATTACCCCAATTCTTCGTAGAATTCGCAACTTATGGCTTAGAGCTGAGACGCCGAATGGGGCTCGCCGCTCGCGCGGACGTGGCCAAAGGTCGCGTGCGGATCATCAGGGGCCGCAAGGCAATGCGCGCACGGTCCGTCGCCGTCCTGTCATTTGGGCGTGTTTCCTTGCCGCCGTGCCTGAGCTGTGTGCTGGCGTACTCGTGCACTCAAAGACGGCCAGGCGGCACTCCGGATTACTATCTCCCCGTCTGCTCTTCCGGGCCGCCTGGTCTGATTTTTCAGATGAAAATTTGCAGTTGCCAACCTGGGCGGCGCTCGACATCGTGACGCCGCTTGTTGGCCTATGCTGTTCGCCGGCAGGCCAAGATCCGCGTCAGGCATGGCAGCGGCGCCGGCAACAGGCCCGCAGACAGGCAGGCGCGAAATCAAGTATTGTCCGGCCGCGACGCAGCTGCGTTGTTCTGCAAGTTCCAATCGAGGTCATGATGGCGGGTCCCCAAGGACGCATGCCGGCTCAGTTTTCTTCCGGCGGCCCGTTGAGCCGCAACTTTCACATCGTGCTCGCGGTGGTGGCGACGCTCGTGCTCGTCTACCTCGTGTGGTTCTGGTATCCGAGCCGGCCGGAAGTTTCGCCCGAGGCTGCGGCGTTGAAGATCTTCTTCGTCAGCGCGGCGGCGCTGATCTATCTCGCCGTCCAGGCGGTGGCGACGATTGCACAGCCCGTGGGCTCGGAGCGGCGCATTCTGGTCGATCTCCTGTTCTCGGCACTGCCGCTGATCGTGTTCGGTTACGCCACGCTCGATTGGGCACGCGGCAATCTCAACTTGAGCATCTTCCAGTGGATGACGCTCGGCCTGTGGGGGCTCACGGCCGCCATCGACGTCGTCGTGTTCTCGCTCTTCTCGCTGCGCGTCATCAGGAGAAGCCCGGAGATCTCGGTCGGGCGCAGCGTTTCCTGAGGCTCCCGCTTCCCTTTCTCAGTGCTTCGAGTGATCGGGGCCGCTCGAGCCGATCGGGGCCACCGCAAACTCGACCTCGACCGCAGCGGCGTGCTTGAACTTCAACGTCGTGAAGAAGCGCTCGCCTTCCTTCAGCGGGGCCTTGAGGCCCATGAACATCAGGTGCATCCCGCCCGGCTTGAGCTCGACGGTCTCTTGGGGCTTGATCTCGAGGCCGCCGGCGAGCTGGCGCATGCGCATGACGCCATCGGTCATGGTCATCTCGTGGATCTCGACGCGCTCGGCCACCGGCGATGAAGCTCCTGTCAGCTCGTCGGGCGCGGTGCCCGCGTTCCTGATGCGAAGATAGCCGGCACCGACGGTGGCGCCGCCGGGCGTGGCACGCGACCAGGCGGCCTCGATCGTGAGATCTCCCGTCTTGGAGATGACCGTTCCTGCCGAAGGCGAGGGCGCGGCCTCGTCGGCGGCGAGGCGGAGCATCGGAGCTGGTGCCTTGAGGGAATGCAGGTCCTGGCCATCAGCCGCGATCTCGCTCCAGGCGACGGAGCCCGTCTCGCAGGTCTGCGTCACGGGGAAGTAGATTGCGCGGTCTTTCGCCAGCGCATCGGTCAGGAAGACCGAGAGCACGAATTCGTCGAAGTATTCGTTCGGGAGCTTGCCGCCGCTCCAGGTCACGGTCTTCACGCCCTCCGAGACCTTGCTGCCATGATAGAAATCATAGGCGCGTGCGTAGGCGCCCTTCTCCATGGCGATCTCCCAGCCGGGCTTGGGCATGGGCTTCACGCCGATGACGCCTTCAGGGACATCGACCTTGACGGCGGTCGTCGGCGAGCCGTCGCAGCCGTGAGGCACCTTGAAGACGGCCTTGTAGGCCCCGCGCGAGGCTTCGGGCGTCTCGAGCGTCACGTGGGCACGTGCGGCGGAGATCGCCAGCACCGTCAATGCAGTTGCGGCGAAGAGGGCGATCGCAGTTTCTTTCTTCATCTCGGTCCTCGTCAGATCAGCACCCGTGTCGGCGGGTCAGTGATGCTTGTGCTCTTCCATTGTGACGGTACCCTGGAAGCGCGAAAGGAGGTCACGCCGCAGGGCAGGAAGGTTGATTTCGGCCGTTGCGAGTCGCTCGGCGAGGCGCGTTGCCGTTTCCGGGGGGACGCCGGCCGCGGCGATGTTGCTGCCCTCCTTGAGCGGGTCGCCGCTGCACAAGACGACTTTCCACCTGCCGTCCACTCGTCTCAGGAGGGCGCGGCCGCCGCGCTCGCCCTGCGTCCAGTCGGCGACGGCATGGTCAGCCTCGACCACCACCGGGCCGACATCGAGATTGGAATCCGGCTTGTCCCAGGTCTCGTGCATCAGCGCAATGATCGCGGCGGTGTCGCTATCCGCGGTACCCGCCCGGGTGGCGCCGGAGGGCGTCATCCAGGCGAGCAAGATCAAGACCGCAACGCACGGGAGATTGCGCGCGAGATCGCGAAAAGGCATGGCCATCACCACTTCACCTGGACGCCGCCATAGACGGCGCGGCCGTTGCCGGGCTCGAACAGCGCGCTCGTAGTGTAGTTCGCGACGGTCGCGACGCTTGCGCTGGCGATGTAGGCCTCGTCGGCGAGGTTGCGGCCCTCGATGTAAGCCGTGACCGGGCCGCCGTCGTCGAAGCCGAGCTTGGCACCCCAGATCGCGTAGGCCTCGGTCGAGAGCGTGTTCTTGCTGTCGACGTAGTAGGCCTCGGGCACCCACTCGACGTTGGGACCGAAATAGACGCCGGAGGGGTGCTTGTAGAGCAGCTCGGCGCGCAGGTAGTGGCGCGGCGCGCCGGGCAGCTCGTTGTCGTGAAAGACCGGGTCATCGTCGAAGCGGAAATCGCTCAACGTGTAGGCGGCGTGAAGCCACAGCTCGTCCCTGGTCCCGATCTTCTCGACGATGCCGGACCAGAGCGCAGCACCAAAGCCGAGCTCCACGCCCTGGTGGATCGTCTTGTCGAGGTTGGTCTGGGTGCAGGAGCCGGCGACGCCGGTGTTCAGGCACTGGAACTCGTTCTCGAGGTTCGAGCGGTAGAGGGCGAGATCCCAAACGAAGCCCGGAACGGAGCCGCGCGTGCCGATCTCGTAGGTCGTGGCCTCCTGAACCTTGAGGCTCGTGATCGCAATGGGTGAGATCGTCACCTCGGAGAACGTGGGCGTCTCGCCGCTTCTCGAGATGTTGGCGAACACCTGGGCGGAAGGCGTCACATCCCAGAGCACGCCAACCTTCGGGCTCCAGAAATCGTAGTCGGCCTCACCCGAGCTGCTTCCGAAATGAGCGATCTGCTCGCGCGAGGCATAGACGTATTGCGCGCCGCCGACGAGCGCCACCGTTGGCAGAACGAAGAACGAGTTCTCGGTGTAGACGACCGTGTTGCGCGAGAGCTGGGCAGCGTCAAAGGTGAGAGCGCCGGGATTGCCGGCAAGGTTTTGGAATCGACGCGCGTCGATGTCGCCGTGGTGGACGTTCACACCGGCGATGAAGCGGTTCTTGTAGCCGCCGAGACGACCCTCGTCGACGACACGAGCGAAGCCGCCCGCCTCGTCGTGGCGATAGTCGATCACCTGGAAGATCGGGTGGTCGAGGTGGCGATTGAAGTAGAAGCCGCCGACCTCGAGGAACGTGCCCGGCGAGACGCGCAACGTCGTGCGGTTGGCGGCGCGAATGGTATCGAGATTGCGCTTGTAGTCCAAAGTGATGTTGGTCGGCGCCGCGGCTTGGGGATTGTTGAGCGCACTGGATTTGGTCACTGCGCCCGGGATCTCCTGGCGGACGTGATTGGCGTTGAGATAGAAGCGCGTCTCGAGGTTCGGGGAGAGCCTGTAGCCGACGTTCATGGCGCCGCGCGTGCTATGGCCCTCCGTGTGGTCGCGGAAGCCGTCCTGCTCCTGCCAGGTGCCGGTGATGAAGTAGTCGGCCGCACCTGAAACGCCGCCCGAGCTTGCAGCGACCTTGTGGAAGCCGAAGCTGCCGACGTCGAGGCGCGCGCCGAGGAGGTCCGCGTCGTAACCCGTCGGCATGACGAAGTTGATGGCGCCGCCGAGCGAGTTGGCGCCGAAGCGCAGCGCGTTCGATCCCTTGTAGACCTCGATGTAGCGATAGGCCGTGGGGTCGATCTCCTGGAAGTCGCTCGCGCCGTCGGCGGTCGAAATCGGGATGATGCCGTCCATGATCAGCGTGACGCCGCGACCGTGGAAGTTGCGCGAGAGACCCGAGCCGCGGATCGAGAGGCGGCTGTCATCGCCCCATTTCGGCTGTACGAAGACGCCCGGCACGTAGTCGAGGGCGTCCTTGAGCGTTGCCGCCGGTGTGGAGGGCTTGTAGGCCGTGTCGGGCACGAGCTCGACGCCGCCCGGCGTCGTGTCGATTTCCGCGCGCGCCTCGGCCGTGTTCGGGACCGTGAGGCTGCCGGATCTGGTTCCGGGGGTGACGGTCGCTGAGGCCTGCTTGTCGCCGCCGTCTCCGGCAGTTGCGGGCTGCTGTTGCTTGGCGGCTGCATTTGATTTCTTCGCCTTCGAGACTGCCTGGCTCTTCGGCTTCGGGATTTCCTGCTCGACGGAGATCGCGGGCAGGTCACTCTTGGTCTCGTTTGCGGCCTGCTGTTGGGCGCGGACCGAGAAAGGGCAAGCGGACATGGCCGCCACGAACAGGAGCAGAGCGGAGACGCGCGGCGCGACGGCGGCGCGCGGGCGGCTCGCGGAGAGCCAGCGCAATTCGGGTGACATGGGTTTACTCTTCGAGGCTTGAATGCTTGGCGAAGCGCGGTGCGGCCCATTTTTCAGGGTGCACGTCCGCGCTGGCGGCATGGGTGGACCGGCGAGGGTCTCTTCAGGCCAGGAAGGAGGGGGGGCCGCGAGCCGACGTAGCGCCCGGCAACCGCTCGGCTCGGGCGAGTTCTGTCGCGTGCGTATGGGCGACGCCGGTTGCGCCGGCGGGCGTGAAGAACGGGGCCGGCTGGTCGATGGCCAACGCCACTGGGGCGGACGCCGCGTATGGGCAGAGGCCAGCGTCGGACTTCGCCGGCTCGGGCTTGGCTGGCTTGCCGTCGGCGTCAAGCGTGATCTTCTCGGCGCCGTGGCCGGTACAGATCACGATCTCGACCGAGCCGTCGCCCGAGGCCGCAGTCTGCAGCATGAAGCCCGCGGGCAGCAGGCTGCGCACCGCGACCATCAACAAGACCAGCAGACTTAGCGCTCTACGCACGCTTGCGTCCCATCCCGGCGCACCTCAGTGCCCTTATGACAGCTGCCAACCGTAGAGTTACCTTGTTCCGTTTACAATGGCCGCTGGAGTCGCAGTGACGCCAGCCGCGAATTCCGTGACTATCAAGCCACGCGAGGTCTCCGGCGTGAGGGTTGAATAGCTGAGGACAGCCTCGCTATAGAAAGCTGCCCATGAGCGATACCACGCCTTCCCGATTGAGAATTGCGCTCGCCCAGCTCAACCCGACGGTCGGCGATCTCGCCGGCAATGTCGCGAAGCTCAAGGCGGCGCGCGAGCGCGCGCGGGCGGAAGGGGCCGATCTCATCGTCTTTCCCGAGCTCTTCATCACCGGATATCCGCCCGAGGACCTGGTGCTGAAGCCGGCCTTCCAGAGGGCGGCGCGGGCCGCGGTCGAGAAGCTTGCCGCCGAGCTCGGCCCGGGCCCGGCGGTGCTCACAGGAACCATCTGGCCGGAGGCCGGAAAGATCTACAACGCTGCCGCGCTGCTCGATGCGGGTGCGGTGCAAGCGGTGCGCTACAAGGTGGATCTGCCGAACTACGGCGTGTTCGACGAGAAGCGCGTGTTCGACGCGGGGCCGCTGCCGGGGCCGATCAGCTTCAAGGGCGTGCGGCTCGGGGTGCCGATCTGCGAGGACATGTGGAAGGACGAGGTGACCGAGTGCCTGGCGGAGACCGGGGCCGAAATCCTGATCGTACCCAACGGTTCTCCCTTCGACTGGAAGAAGCCCGACGTGCGCCTCAACGTGGCGGTGGCGCGCGTCGCCGAGACGGGGCTGCCACTCGTCTACGTCAACCAGGTCGGCGGCCAGGACGAGCTCGTGTTCGACGGGGCGTCGTTCGTGCTCAACGCGGATCACAGCCTCGCGGCGCAGCTTCCGGCCTGGGACGAGGCCGTCGTCATGACCGACTGGGTGCGCGAGGATGGAGCCTGGCGCTGCGAGCGCGGACCGGTGGTCAAGATCGAGGAGGGGGATGGCGCCGCTTATCAGGCATGCGTGCTCGGCGTGCGCGACTATGTCGAGAAGAACGGATTTCCGGGCGTGCTGCTCGGCCTCTCGGGCGGCGTCGATTCGGCGCTCGTGGCTGCAATCGCCGTCGATGCGCTGGGGCCGGCCCGCGTGCATGCGGTCATGATGCCCTACCGCTTCACCTCGAGCGAGAGCATCGTCGACGCAACCCAATGCGCCAACGCGCTCGGCATCCGGCTCGACACGGTGCCGATCGCGGCGCCCGTCGAAGGCTTCGAGGGCGCGCTCGCCAAGCTGTTCGAGGGGCGCAAGCCGGACACGACGGAGGAGAACATCCAAAGTCGCGCGCGCGGCGTGATCCTGATGGCGATCTCAAACAAGTTCGGCGCCATGGTGCTGACCACCGGCAACAAGAGCGAGATGTCGGTCGGATACGCCACGCTCTACGGCGATATGAACGGCGGATTCAATCCGGTGAAGGACCTCTACAAACTCGAGGTCTATCGCCTCGCTGCCTGGCGCAACGCGCATGTGCCGAAGGGCGGGCTCGGGCCGGCCGGCGTGGTCATTCCCGAGAACATCCTGACCCGGCCGCCGACGGCTGAGCTGCGCGAGAACCAGAAGGACGAGGATTCGCTCCCGCCCTACAAGGTGCTCGACGATATCCTCGCCTGCCTCGTCGAGCAGGAGATGCCGATCGGGGATATCGTCGCGCGCGGGCATGCGGTGGAGACGGTGAAGAAGGTCGAACGGCTTCTTTATCTCGCCGAATACAAGCGTCGCCAGGCGCCGCCAGGCGTCAAGATCTCGTCGCGCAACTTCGGCCGCGACCGGCGCTATCCCGTGACCAACAAGTTCCGCGAGTAGCCGGCCATCAGCCCGTGCCGAGCGAATGGACGAAGCGGCGCAAGGATGCGACCAGCTCGCTGCTCGCCGTCAGGTGGACGGACTCCGCATTGAGGACGGTCACGAACGCCTTCTTCTTGATGGCGAGGATGTCGAGGCGATCCGAGGACGGGTTGATGCCGGCCGCGTCGCAGACGATGTCGATCATGCGATCGATGGCGTGGAGGCGGCCCAGGAGATAGTCGTTCTCGCGATAGGCACGCGAGAGGAAGCCTGCGAAATTCGCAAAGCCCGTTCCCTTGAGCTTCCCGTCGCGGAAGCCCGCGATCGTGCGGGCGTCAAGCGGGCTGATGCGGTCGACCAGGATCTCGCGGAACTCGCCCGACTCGCGCGTGGTCGTGACGGGGAGCGTGAGCACGTCCCAATAGGGAAAGCCCAGATAGTTGACGAGCACCTCGCGGCGCGCCTCGGGCGGCCACTCGGCCGGGTCCATGGCCGCGAGCAAGAGGTCGACGTCGAGCGTGCTCGTCGCGAGGTTGATCTCGGCGGCGAGGCGCTCGATCAGGTGGTTGAGCGCATCGGCGTGGCTGGCGACGAAAACGTCGGCGAGCGCGTACAGGTTGCGCACGTCGGTCGCCGACGGCGGCGCGGGAAAGAGCTCGGCGACGAGGGCGCGCGTCTCGGCGCTGAACGAGCTCGGATCCTGGCGCTTCCTCAGCGCGTCGAGGCAGGTGGAAAAGTCGCGCTTCAGGCGATTGACGGCGGCCTGGTCGAGGTTGGTGAACCGCTCATTGTCCATGAGCTGGTAGATCCGGTTCTGGCCTTCGATGAGGAAATTGAGGCGCCGCTTCCTGTAGTCGACGTCGAACTTGAGCAGGAACTTGGCCCAATCGGCCAGCTCGACTGAAGCGGTCTCCTCGGTGCGGAGCGCGTCGCCGCTCTCGACCTCGCTGTAGACGATGCCGTTGCGCGCCGTCCATTCCTCGACGATGGCGGCAATCGCGCGCGCGTGCGGCGATTGTGCGGGCACGCCGCGCAAGGCGACGATCAGCTGGCTCACGAAGCGGATCACGGAGACGAGCTTCAGGCGGACATAGCCCTGATAGGCGAAGCCAGCCTCGCGCGCCACCTGGGCATTTACCTGTGCGCGCCAGTTGCTGATCACGGTCGTGGCGTTCGACCAATCGGGTGCTCCCGAGATGATATGGTCGACGAACTTGGCGACGCGGGGCCGCGCTCCTTCGATGATGCCGCGCAGCTCGCGCATGCGATCGTTGAAGTTGATGACCCAGCCGAGCTCGTCGGTCACGGGCTGCGCGCGCGGCAGGTCGGAGATCGCTCCCCGGAGCGTTGCGAAGAACCCGGGTATTGCATGATGCGCCTTCAGCGCGGGAAGAGCCGGATTGGGCTCGATGTAGACCAGGCGCCGCTCCGCCTGCCGGTAGGCGGGACGACCGTGAATGGCGGTGATCGCCTCGCGGAAGGGCCGGTTGTTCAAGACGCTGCCGTCGATGAAGCTCGCGTAGGTCGGATCGAGGTTGGCCTCGAGATAACGCGGGAAGTTCTTCTCGAGGAAGCGGTAGCGTTGCGGCCAGGCCGCGCCGCGCTCGGCGATAAGCTCGTCGATCTCCGCGATGCGTGCGGGTGGAAAGACGCCCGGAAATGACGAGGTGGCGCGCGCCGCAAACGCGAGGGCAGGCGCATTCGCCAGGTCGAAGTCGCTGTCGATGGTTCCGCCCTGGCTGCGCCGGTATTGGAAATGGAGGACATGGCGATGCTCGCGCTCATGGATGAGCGGAGGGTCGTGGATCTGAACGAGGTGCTGCTGACCATGGTAGTCGGTGAGCGTGACGAAGAGATCGAGCCGCTGGCCGGATGGCAGGAGCGAGGCGCGGGCCTTCTCGGGCGCACCCATGGCGTTGATTGCGTCGTACATGAGCCCGGACATGCACGGGCCGCCGAGGGGCGGCTTGAACCAGCGTGAGCGCATGAACAGAGACAGGTTCTTCCTCACCTCGCGGTCCTTGATCGAGGGCATGAGCCCGGTCCCGGCCACGCCCCAGAGAAGCGGCCGGACGGCGATCTTGCTCCAGCGCCGCGCGCGGGCCTCGGGCGCCAGCAGGACGCTCACGTCGCCATTGTCGAGCCAGAGGTCGCGCAGCTTGTCCGTGGGGAGATCATGGCTGAGCGCGCGCGCGAGCATGGTGCCGTTGATGCCGCCCGCGGACGCGCCGGCGATGATATCGACGATGACGCGCAGGTCGACGACGCGACCGATCTCGCGCAGGAGCTCGAAGTAGACCGCCTCGGTGTCGTATTCGGTGCCGCGCTTGTCGACGGAATCGAAGAACGTGGCGCGTGCCCGGGCAGTGCGATCCGTGATGTCGAACAGCGCCGAGGAGGCGCGCACGAGCTTCAGGATCTCCTTGCTGATGCCATGCATGTAGACGGCGAGAGACACGCCGCCAAAGCAGACGAGCGCAATGCGCAGCTCTTTTTCTCGCATCGGCGATCCCCAGCTGCAGTATACGGAAGCTCTTGGTCTGACTACGCTTACTAGCTGGCGGGAGACATCGCCGCGGGCGAGGCCCATCCGCTCCGTCGTGGGGCGAGCAGCCTCACGGTGGCAATGCCCGGAATCAGTGCACGCGCAATGACGCTAGCTCGGCGTCGTGTTCCCTGTCACGGCTCGTCTCGCGCAATGGGCGTGCAAGTGGTGCCGGCCAGCATCAGCGCGGTTGGCGAGTGCAATTGCGGTCTTAGGCGTTCAGCGACCCTCGCGCCACCAGGCGAGGGACATGAGGGCCAGCAAGGCGGCGAGCGCCAGAATCCCGCTGAACATGGGCGTGAGCTTCACGCCTCGCGTTACGAACGCCTCGCGGTCCTTGAGCCCCATCCAGCCGGAGCCGGCGAGCACCTTGGCATTGGCCAGCATGGTGATGCGCGGGATATCGACCGAGATGTTCTCCGCATCGGCCGCGGGCGCCGCCGTACGCGTCCAGAAGACGCCACCGCCGGTGGCATCGGAAATGGGCTTCAACTTTGCGTCGGTCGCCGTCACCTCGCTCATCTCGCGCGGATCCTCGGTGCCCGCGTGCGCGACGGCCGTGAGCGGCCCGGACGTCGATTGGGTTTCGGCCTTGTAGAGGCCGGGGACCTTGACATCGATCGTCGATTTCCAGCGCCCCGCGCCGTCGGGCTCGAGGGTGACGTCGGTCTTCTCGCCGCCGGGGCCAGAGAGAACGAGGGGGCCAACGGTCTCTTCCAGCGAACGGCGCTCGAGGGTCAGCTTGAGGCCATGCGCTGAAGCGATCAGGCGCTCCTCCTCGAGATCGGGCTCCTTCATCAGCCAGTGGGAGAGCCGGCGCAGGAGGTCGGTGTGCGGTCCGCCGCCCTCGTAGCCGCGCGCCCACAGCCATGCCTGATCGGAGGTGAGAAGCGCGACGCGGCCCTTGCCCTTGCGGTCGAGCACGAGCAGAGGCTGGTGCTCCGCGCCTTCCATGACGGTGCGGCCGCGGTCGGCGCGCACCTCGGCCTGGCGGAACCAGCGGCCCCAGGTCGGAGCCATCTCGGGCTGCGCGTGGTTGGCGCCAGGCAGCGATTGCGTGACGGGGTGCTTGAAGCCGTCGGCGGTGACGGCCGCCTTGAACGGCTCCTCAAGCACGCGGCCCGTCGGGGACGCCGGCAACACCGGCGACAAGGGCGTGCGATAGAGGCTCGTGTTGCTCGCGTAGTCGTCGCCGGCAGCGATGAGCAGCGCGCCGCCGTGATTGTCCACGTAGCGGGCGATGTTGTCGTAGTAGATGAGCTGCAGGATGCCGCGGTGCTGGTAGCGGTCGAAGATGATCAGGTCGAAGTCCTTGATCTTGTCCGAGAACAGCTCCTTGGTCGGGAACGCGATCAGCGACAGCTGATTGATGGGCGTCCCGTCCTGCTTCTCGGGCGGGCGCAGAATGGTGAAGTGGACGAGGTCGACCGCGGCGTCGGACTTAAGAAGGTTGCGCCAGGTGCGCTCGCCGGCGTGCGGCTCGCCCGAGACGAGGAGCACGCGCAGGTTCTCGCGCACGCCTTCGGCCACGACGACGAGACGGTTGTTGGCTGGCGTCAGCTCGCCGGGCGCGGTCTCGAGCTCCACCTCGAGAATGTTGGTGCCCGCGTGCGGGAAGGGCATGTCGATCGTTACCGTGCGTCCGATCTCGGCGCGGCGTATCTCGTCGCTGCGGCCCTCGCGGCGGATCTTGAGCGTGGCCGGTCCCCGTTCGCCCTCGCTCTTGCCGGTCTCGCGGACGGCGATCTCGATGTCGCGCGACTGGCCGACGAGGCCGTAGCGCGGGACTTTCAACGCCTCGATGCGGCGGTCGAACTCGCCCGGGCTGCCGGTGAGCAACGCGTGCACGGGCGCGTCGAAGCCGAGCCCGGCGGCGCTCTTCGGCACGTCGTGGACCTGGCCATCGGTGAGCAGAATGACGCCGGCGAGGCGGTCGGGCGGCGTGTCCGACATCGCCTTGCCGAGCTCGGCGAATAGCTGCGTACCCAGGCCGGTGGATTCGCCGGGCTTGGCCGCCGTCACCCATTTCACCTCGAGGTTCGGGATCTTGCCGAGCTTTGCCTCGAGATCGGCGCGGATGGCGCGGGCCTGCTCGGGGCGCTTGGCGAGCGTCTGGCTCGTGCTCTCGTCGACGATGACGACGGCAATGTTGGCCAGGCTCTCGCGCTCCTCCTCGCGCAGCGTCGGATTGGCGAGGGCCGCCAAGAGCGCGAGCACGGCGGCGGCGCGAAAGGCTGCGCCGCGGCTGCGTCTCATGAAGAGAAGCGCGATGAGAACAACGGCCAAGATTCCTGCCGCCCAAAAGAGCGGGGCAGGCAACATGGGCGCGAAGTCGACCGACCACCTCATGGCGTGCCCCTCATTGCCCAAGCCGCTCGAGGAGCGCGGGCACGTGGACCTGGTCGGCCTTGTAGTTGCCGGTCAGCGCATGCATGACGATGTTGATGCCGGTGCGGAACGACATCTCGCGCTGGTTCTCGCCGCCGGGCACGACGGGATAGACGGGCCTGCCGGAGCCGTCGAGCGCCCAGGCGGCGGCGAGATCGTTGGAGGTGATCAAGATCGAGCTGACGCCGTCGGCGCGGCGCGCTTTGCGGGTGCCGTCGTCGCTGCTGCTGTCGGCCTCGACCCAGAGCTGGCCGCCGTCCCAGCGGCCGGGGAAAGAGCGGAGAAGATAGAACGACTTGGTCAGCACGTGCTCCTCGGGCACAGGCTCGAGGCGCGGCAGATCGAGCGAGCCCAGGAGCCGCTGCAGCGCCGGGCCGCTACGGCTGTCGAGCGGGGAGCCAGAGGGGCGGCCGGTGCCGTAGTCGCGCGTATCAAAGATGATCATGCCGCCCTGCTTCATGAAGGCGTCGATCTTGGCCAGCGTCGGCTCTGGTAGGGGCTTGGCGCTCTCGAGCACCGGCCAGTAGAGAATCGGGAAGAAGGCGATCTCGTCGTTCACGATGTCGACGCCGATGGGATCAGCGGGCTCGACTGCTGTGCGCACGGAGAGCACGCGGCACAGGCCCGCAAGCCCGAGCTTGCTCGTCTGATCGGCCTGCTGGTCGCCGGTCAGGACGTAGCCGAGCGTGACCTTCTCGGTCGCGCGCTGGGCGATGGCGTCGGAGAGATTGCGCTGGACGCTTTCGGGTATTTCAGACGGCGATTGGGCGTGTGCAGGAGGCGGCACGGCGGCGAGTGAAAGCGCGGCGGCGACAAGAAGGGCCGCGGTGGTCTGGGCGGGGCGCGCTGCGCCAAAGCCTCTCAAGTTGAGCCCGCCCATCAGGAGGAGCACGGCCAGGATGTCGAGGAAGATGAGTCCGAGAGCACCGGCGAGCAGCCACGGCATGAGTGGCATGGCCGCGCGGGTCTCGTAGGCGCGCCGCTCGATGCCTTGAGGCAGCAGTGGCATTGGAGAGATCGCGCTCTTGGCGTTGAGGACGTTGACGGACCTCGGGCTTCCCTGGGCGCCATAGTAGCCCGGTGGATGGTCGAGCGAGGGCGTGATGTCGGCGATCGCGCCCGCGGGAATTGCCTCGGCCGTTGGCGGCGGGCGGCGGAGCATGCCGAATCCGTCGAGCGTCTGCACGGGAGCGAGACTATCGGCAGCCTTCTGCTCGCTGGCCTCGGCTGCCGTCGTGGTGTCGCTCTCGCCGCCGGCGGCGACGCCGCCCAAGCCGCCGAGCGTCGTGATCCGGTGCAGCATCTCGACAAAGAGGCCCGAGATGGGAAGGTTCGACCAATCGGAATTGGCCGTGACGTGGAACAGCACGACCTGGCCCGCGCCGCGCCTGGCGGCGGTGACGAGGGGAGTCCCGTCGTGCAGGCGCGCCCAAACTTTCACCTCGGAGGTGAGCTGGGCGGGATCGGCGAGCACCTGACGGCTGACCGTGACGTCGGGAGGCGCGGCGAGGCCGGCGAAGAGACCGGTGTCGTCGAAGGGGGCGAGCGGCTGGGGCGTCGACCACGAGAGCGCGCCGCCGAGCGTGCGCCCGCCCAGGCGAAGCGCCACGGGCAGGAGATCGTCGCCACCCTTCTCGAGCCTCGGCCCAGCGAACCTCACGAGCACGCCGCCGCGCTTCACCCAATCCTCGACGCGCTCCTTCACCTCGCCCGAGAGCGTGCCGATGTCGGCAAGCATGAGCACGCTCGCGTTCTGCTTCAGGATGGCGTCGATCCCCAGGGCCAGGTTCTGATCCTTGGAATGGACGATCTCGGCGAAGGGCTTGATGGCCTTCTCGATGTAGTAGAGCGGCGCGAGGAGCGGCTGGGCCTGCTCCTGGCTTTCACCCGAGATGAGCCCCACACGCTGCCATTGCGAGCGGGCGTCGAGAAGGTTCACCGCGCCCGCAGAGCGCTCGCTCGCGATCTCGATGCGTGTCACCTGGTTGCGGATCTCGAGCGGCAGCTCGAAAGCGAGATCCTTCGACGTTTCGCCCGCGCCGAGGCTGAAGGGGACCTCGCCGAGGCGCTGGTCGCGGGCCGACAGAGCATGGATGACACCTTCTCGGGCCGGCCCGCCGGCGCGGAGCACGCGTGCGGTGAGCTTGCCGTTCGCGCCGACGCCGGCCGAGACGCCCACGGCCTCGTGGCCCGGCGTGTCCTCGATGGCCGCGAACATGCCGCCGGTGCTCGCCGCCTCAAGTCCGTCGGCAAACGCGCGCGCGTCGCCGTCGTAGTCGATGCCGTCGCTGAGCCAGACAACGCTCGGCGCTCCGCCCGGACCCTTGGCGAGCGTCGCTTGAAGCGCGGCGAGGGCCGCCTTGCGATCGGGTGCAAACGGCTGCGGCTGAAGACCACCGAGCGTCGAGCGCGCTTCGGCGGGGGCCTCGAGCTTGATCGTGCGGATCTTGGCTGCGCTTGCCGTGTCGACAATCACCACGGCGCGGCCCTGGGATTGGGCTTCGGTGATCAGGCGCTCGGCGGCGGTCATGCGCTCGGCCCATCGCGGGCCGCCGGCCCAGCCATTGTCGATCACGATCACCACCGGCCCCGTACCCTTCAAAGCCTGCTCCTGCGACGGATTGAGGATGGGCTCGGCGAGCGCAAGGATGACGAGGGCGGCAGCGAGCAGACGGATGAGCAAGAGCCACCAGGGCGTCTTGGCCGGCGTCTTCTCCTCATTCTCGAGGCCGACGAGAATGCGCGTCGGTGGGAATTCCACCTCCCTGGGCCGCGGCGGGATCGTGCGCAGGAGCCAGTAGATGAGAGGAAGCGTCGCCAGTGCCGCAAGCAGCCAGGGGTTCAGGAACGCGAAGGCGCCAAGCGTCATGCGGAGCCTCCCGCTGTCGTCTGCCAGCGGTAGCCGCCCTCGCGGCCTTCGAGGCGCATGATGAGCGTGAGGAGCGGCTCGGATGCCGGGCGGTCGGTGTGATGGAGCAGGAACGACCAGCCGAGACGCGTCGCGAGTGCGGTCAGCTCCGCGCGGTGGGCCTCGAGCCTTGCCCGATAGCGGGGGCGGAGGCTTTCGACACGATCGGCGATCCAGCGCTCGCCGCCCTCTGGTCCGACGAACTCGGTGCGGCCCTCATAGGGCAGCGTTTCCTCGGCGGGGTCGAGCACCTGGACAAGATGACCGGTGGCGCCGCCGGCCGCCAGTGTTTCGACGCGCTCGCGAATCTCTTCGATGGGATCGAGGAAATCGCTGAAGAGGATGACGCCGGAGAAGCGGCTGACGCGCTCCTTGGCGGGCTCGCTGCGCGTCAGAGCAGGTGAGTTGGCGTTGACGGCGATCGCCTCGGCCATGCGGATCGCGGCGCGGCGGCTCGAGGACGGCGGCGTGAGCCCGAGAACGCCCACGCGCTCGCCGCTCCTCACGAGAAGCTCGGCGGAAGCGAGCATCAGCACGAGCGCGCGATCGCGTTTGCTGATCGGGGCGATGTGACTTTGAAAATTCATCGACCGGGAGAGGTCGGGCCAAAGCCAGAGCGTGTGGGCCGCCTCCCATTCGCGCTCGCGCACATAGAGGTGGTCGGAGCTTGCGGAGCGGCGCCAGTCGATCAGCTGCGCGGCGTCCTGCGATTCATACTGGCGGAACTGCCAGAACGTCTCTCCGGGGCCGGCGCGGCGCCGGCCGTGGATGCCGTGAGCGACAGTCGTGGCAATGCGCTCGGCGTCGAGCAAGAGCTCGGGCAGGCGGTCGGCGAGGAGATGGGCATCACGCTCGAGGGCCAGCACCTTGCCCCGATCGCCCAAATCGCCGCTTGTCTCGAGGCGCCTGCCAGCCGCGCTCATATTCCTACTACTCCACCGCCTTGGCGAGGCGGGCGATGAGTGCCGTCAAATCCTGGCCTTCGGCGCGGGCGGCGAACGAGAGCGCCATGCGGTGCTTCAGGACGGGTTCGGCCAGTGCGATGACATCGTCGACGGAGGGGGCAAAGCGGCCGTCGATCAGCGCTTTTGCGCGCACTGCGAGCGTCAAGGCCTGGCTGGCGCGCGGGCCGGGGCCCCAGGCGACATAGCGATCGGTCTCCTCAGACTGGCCGGTGCCGGGGCGCGCCGAGCGCACGAGCTTCAGGATCGTCTCGACGACCTTGTCGGGGACCGGGATCTGGCGCACGAGGCGCTGGATCGACATCAGCTCGGGCGCGGTCAGCACGGTTTCGAGCTTGCGCTCGTCGGCGCCAGTGGTGGCGTAGAGCATGCGCCGCTCGGCGGCGAGATCAGGATAGGTGACGTCAATCTGCAGGAGGAAGCGGTCGAGCTGGGCCTCGGGGAGCGGATAGGTGCCTTCCTGCTCGAGCGGGTTCTGGGTCGCTAGCACGTGGAAGGGCACCGGCACGTCGTGGCGGGTTCCCGCGACCGTGACGTGGTGCTCCTGCATGGCCTGCAGCAGCGCCGACTGAGTCTTCGGCGACGCGCGGTTGATCTCGTCGGCCATCAGAAGCTGGGTGAATATCGGACCTTTGATGAAGCGGAACGAGCGTCGCTGGTTCGCGCTCTCCTCGAGCACCTCGGAGCCGATGATGTCGGAGGGCATGAGGTCGGGCGTGAACTGGATGCGCTTGGCCTCGAGACCGAAGACCTTGCCCAACGTCTCAACGAGCAGCGTCTTGGCGAGGCCGGGAACGCCGATCAGCAAGGCGTGCCCGCCCGAGAGCAATGTTATCAGGGTGCGCTCGATGACGACATCCTGGCCGAAGATCACGGATGCCGCCGCCTTGTGGGCGCGTTGCACACGCTCGGTTGCGGCCTCGAGGCGCGGGATGATGGTTTCGTCGGTCTGGATGACTGTGCTCATATGCGGACTATAACCGGTTCTCTGTTGTGCAAACGGTTTGATCGCTTTGAAGATGTCGCCCTAGGGGCTTTCCAGACTTAGTTCGATCGCGGAAAGACCCTAGTTCTTCAGTGTTGTCGTGCTTCTTGTCGGAAAACCGGTTCCCACCCCGGATCGTGGTCCGGGGCAAGCTTTTTCCGGAAGCACTCCTGCAAAGCGCATATCTGTTCGGCGGCGGCGCCGAGCGGTCAAGTTAACACTACGTAAGCCGCGGAGGTGCCGGATTTTTTTAGAGTACACGTCGGAACACGGTAAAGTCAGCCCATGACGGGCCTCGAGGAGCTTCTGAAGAACGCCCGCGAAAAGGGCGCGCCGCCGGTCGAACGGTGGAATCCTCCCTATTGCGGCGACATTGGTCTCAAAATTCGGCGCGATGGCACGTGGTTATATCAGGGGAGCCCAATCCTGCGCCCCGAGCTCGTGAAGCTCTTTGCGAGCGTTCTGAGATGCGATGAGGACGGGCGCCATTACCTCGTCACGCCAGTGGAAAAAGTCGATGTCGCGGTCGAGGACGCGCCGTTTCTCGCCGTCGAGATGGCGGTGGAGGGCGCTGGCGAAGCGCAACGGCTCGCTTTCCGTACGAACGTCGACGACATCGTCGAGTGTGGGGCCGAGCATCGCTTGCGATTTGCCGACGCGGAGCCGGAGGGTGGACGCAAGCCGTACATTACCGTGCGCGGACGGCTCGAGGCTTTGCTGAGTCGTGCCCTCTACTACGATCTGGTCGAGCTTGCCGTGACGGAGATCAGCGACGGCGCGGCCACCTTGGGGATCTGGAGCGGGGGAGTTTTCTTTCCGCTTGCCGAGGGTCGGCCGTGACGGGGCTTCCGTGCCGGCGGGTCTCATTGCCCGCCGGCCGAGCGGCCTCGTGCTAGAGCGCGTTCCGTTCCTATGGAATGGGAAGCGCGCTCTAGGTTGTTATTTTATCGCATTTTCTGCGACGAGCCGGTGCCCACTCCGTCGGAAAAATCTCTAGCTGTGGTGCGCCGAGACAGCTTGCAGCACCTCGCCGGATTGCTCCTGCTCGCAGGCGTTCGAGATATCGCCCAAGGCGAGAATCCCAACCATCCGCTTCTTGGCGTTGATGACCGGCAGGCGGCGCACCTGCTTCAGCTCCATGGTGCGTGTCGCATCGTCGATCTCCTCATCCTCGCGGCAGAAGATGACGCCCTTGGTCATTACGTCGCGCGCGGTGAGCTTCCCGAGATCGCGGCCGTTGGCCAGGCCGCGGACGACGATGTCGCGGTCCGTCACTATGCCAATGAGCCGGTCGTTCTCGCCGATCGGAATGGAGCCGATATCGTGCTCGCTCATGAGCTGGGCGAGCTTTCTCACCGGTGTCGAGGGATCGACCCACTCGACGCCTTTGTGCATCGCTTCCTTGACCTTCATCGCGGACCTCCTTGGCTTGAAAAGAGCGTCCACGCCCCGTGGGCGCCCGCATGTCGCCCCCGTCTGTGCCTAACAATAGCATTCCTCGGGCGAGGTGCGAAGTGCGACGGGTGGCGAGGGAACAATCGCAAGGATCGCTTTCGCCGCACGCTCAGGGTGCGGCTGCGGTGGCCTTCGGGGTCTGGGAGGGCTGGTCGCCGGCCTTTGCCGTTGCCTTAGGTTTCTGGCTGTCGTTCGCCGCGGCGTCCGGCCCGTAGCGCTTGGCGCACTGCTCGTGCATGAACTTGTTGATCGATTTGATCAGAGGCTTGTGAAACAGGCCGAGCTTGTCCTCGAGGCCGGCTGCAACCCAGACCGTGCCCTTGACGTCGTCGGGGCCTTCGATCTCCTTCAGATTGATCCAGACCTTGTCGGCGCGGCCGCCCTTGAATTCGAGCTTCGGCGCGAGCTTGATCGTTACGGGCTTCACCTGCTCGTCGCGCTCGACGACGCACTTCACGGTGTGGGGCGGGATCTTGACGGTGTGCTTGGGCAGCGTCAGGGCGGCGTATAAGTCGGCGCGCGAGAGCGTCACGTCGACGGCACAGCGCGCGTCGCCGAAGACCCACGAGACGCCCTTGTTTTCACCGCCCTTCAAGCTCGATTGCGCCCAGGTCTTGGCGATCGCGCATTTGAGGTCATTGCCGTCCGGCTTGCGGCCGAGGATCATGGTGCAGAGCCGCTTCTCGCAGGCCTTGAGGTTGTCCCATTCGTCGGCGGGCTCCTCGAGGGCGTTGGCAGCGGGTGAGAGCGCCAACAGTGACACGGCAAGGGCTGCCAGGGCTCCTCGCGTTCGCGCTTCACGCTGCATCACACGCATCCTCCCTCACGCATTCGCCCTTGGGCTCCCTCGCGGTGGCGCCCGATTCGCGCGCTGGCAGGGCTGGCGTCAAGCTCGTGACATTGGAATGGGCCGGGAATTGGGCCGCAGGTTTGAGCCCAGGGCGCGATTCCTGCCCGTTCGGCGGGCTTGCGGCCCTTGAAGCCTGCCGATCCATGGGCTACCAAGCGAGTGCAAAAGCATTACCGGTTGGGGAGCGAACATGGGCATCACTACGTCGGGCGGTCATCCGGACATGGATTACGCCGAGCATATGCGCACCTACGAGGGCTTTCTGCGTCTCTCGAAGATGCTGATCGCGTTCCTCGTTGTTCTACTGACGGGGATGTACTTCTTCCTCGTCTGATGCCGCGTCGCGCCCGGGGCTCCGGGCGCGGGATCGCCAAGTCCTGCTTGAGATCCGGCGCAGACCGCAAAGGCTGCGACCCGGCTAGCCCAAGAACTCGAGTGCGCGCACCCCATGGTCACAATAGCTGTCACGGCTGAAGGATCGGACGAGCCGCGCGTCGCGGTGTCGCCGGAGACGGTCAAGAAGCTTTCCGCACTCGGCGCCAAGGTCAAGGTTCAGTCGGGGGCCGGATCGCGCTCGGGGTTTTCGGACGCCATCCTTGCGGGGCAGGGCGCCGAGATCGCGGCAACGGCTGCCGAGGCTCTTTCGGGCGCCGATATCCTGCTCAAAGTTCGCCGGCCGACGCTCGAGGAGATGAAGTCCTTGAAGCCCGGCACGATCGTCGCGGCGATGATCGATCCCTACAGCGATCGCGCGGCGCTCGATCTCGCTGCGCAAACGGGCGCGTCGCTCTTCTCCATGGAATTCATGCCGCGGATATCGCGCGCGCAATCGATGGACGTGCTGTCGAGCCAGGCCAACCTCGCGGGCTACAAGTCGGTGGTCGATGCCGCCTCGGCGTTCGGCCAGGCGATGCCGATGATGATGACGGCGGCTGGCACGGTGCCGGCGGCCAAGGTCTTCATCATGGGCGTCGGCGTCGCGGGCCTGCAGGCGATCGCGACGGCGCGCAGAATGGGAGCGGTCGTCTCGGCGACCGATGTCCGGCCGGCGACGAAGGAGCAGGTGGCCTCGCTCGGGGCAAAGTTCATCGCCGTCGAGGACGAGGAATTCAGGCAGGCGCAGACGACGGCCGGCTATGCCAAGGCGATGTCGGCCGAGTATCAGGCCAAGCAGGCCGAGCTGATCGCCAGCCACATTAAGAACCAGGACATCGTGATCACGACGGCACTCATTCCCGGGCGGCCGGCGCCGAAGCTCGTCTCGGCAGCCATGCTGCAATCCATGAAGCCGGGCTCGGTGATCGTCGATCTCGCGGCCGAGCGCGGCGGCAACGTCGAGGGGACGGTGCCGGGCAGGACGGTCGAGGTTGCAGGTGTCAGGATCGTGGGGCCGCTCAATCTCGCCGGGACCGTCCCAGTCAACGCGTCGAGCCTCTACGCCAAGAACCTCCTCGCCTTCCTCGAGATCATGATCGACAAGAAGGACAAGTCGCTCAAGGTGAACTGGGACGACGAGATCATCAAAGGCACGCTCGTTGCCAAGGACGGGCGCATCGTGCACCCGAGCCTCGTCCAGCAAACGGCCGCGTGAGGGTTCAATGAACAAAGCGCTCAAGCTTCCGCTGCTCTCAATGCTGGCTCTGGCCGCATTTTCCAGCGGCGCGCTCGCAGCCGAAGGCATCGGAGGCGCGGTCGATCCTTCGATCTACCGCCTCATGGTGTTCGTAATGGCGATCTTCGTCGGCTACTACGTGGTGTGGAGCGTGACGCCCGCGCTGCATACGCCGCTCATGAGCGTCACCAATGCGATTTCCTCGGTGATCGTCGTCGGCGCGCTGCTCGCGGTCGGGGTCGAGCTCGTGACGGAAGGTACGCTCGCTGCCCGCATCTTCGGGTTCCTCGCGCTGGTCATGGCGTCGATCAACATCTTCGGCGGCTTCCTCGTCACGCAGCGCATGCTCGCGATGTACAAGAAGAAGGACGGGAAGAAGTAAATTTCCCTCTCCCCATCCTGGATGGGGAGAGGGTCGGGGTAAGGGGCAGCACCGGGCCGCAGCGCAAGCATCTGCCCCTCACCCTAGCCCTCTCCCCGCATGCGGGGAGAGGGAATGAGGTGGCCCATTTGAATCGGAGGATGGGGAGCACCCCCGCGTATCATGAGCTACTTGCCCCACCTCTCACCCGATCTCGTGGCGGTCCTCTATCTCGTCTCGGGCGTCCTGTTCATCCTGGCGCTGCGCGGGCTCTCGAGCCCGGCCACGTCGCGACAGGGCAACCTCTACGGCATGATCGGCATGACGATCGCCGTGCTGACGACGCTCACGGTGTCCAATCCGCAGGAGACGCTGACCTGGGCGCTGATCGCGGGCGGGCTCGGTCTCGGCGCCGTCATCGGCGCGATCACGGCGCGCAAGATCCCGATGACGCAGATGCCGGAGCTGGTGGCGGCGTTCCACTCGCTCGTCGGCCTCGCGGCGGTGTGCGTGGCCGCGGCGGCACTCTATGCGCCCGAGGCCTTCGGCATCGGCGCGCCGCGCAGTATCGCGCCAGCCAGCCTGGCCGAGATGGGGCTCGGTCTCGCCATCGGCGCCATCACGTTCACAGGCTCGGTGATCGCCTTCGCGAAGCTCTCGGGGCGCATGTCGGGCGCGCCGATCATCCTGCCCTTGCGCCACGTCGTAAACCTCGCGCTGTTCCTCGGGCTCGTCTGGCTCATCTACGCGTTCTGCATGTCGGGCGGCGATCCGCTGCTGTTCTGGGGCATCACGGCGGTGGCGCTGGCCTTCGGCGTGCTGATCATCATTCCGATCGGCGGCGCGGACATGCCGGTCGTCGTGTCGATGCTCAACTCCTACTCGGGATGGGCCGCGGCCGGCATCGGCTTCACGCTCGGCAACATCGCGCTCATCATCACGGGCGCGCTCGTCGGCTCGTCGGGCGCCATTCTCTCCTACATCATGTGCAAGGGCATGAACCGAAGCTTCATCTCGGTCATCGCCGGCGGCTTCGGCGGTGAGACGGCGGGACCCGCAGGGGGCGGCGAGCAGAAGCCGGTGAAGCTCGGTTCCGCCGAGGATGCGGCCTATATCCTGAAGAACGCTCAGAAGGTGATCATCGTCCCGGGCTATGGCATGGCGGTTGCCCAGGCCCAGCATGCACTGCGCGAGATGGCGGACGCGCTCAAGAAGGCCGGCGTCGAGGTGAAATATGCGATCCATCCCGTGGCGGGGCGCATGCCGGGGCACATGAACGTGCTGCTCGCGGAAGCCAACGTGCCTTATGACGAGGTGTTCGAGCTCGAGGACATCAACTCCGAGTTCTCGCAGGCCGACGCGGTCTACGTCATCGGCGCCAACGACGTCGTCAACCCAGCTGCCGAAGATGATCCGAAGTCGCCGATCTACGGCATGCCGGTGCTGCAGGTGTGGAAGGCCGCTACCGTGTTCTTCAACAAGAGGTCGCTCGCGTCGGGCTACGCCGGTATCGACAACCCCGTGTTCTATCGCGACAACACGGTGATGGTGCTCGGCGACGCCAAGAAGATGACCGAAGAGATCGGCAAGGCGTTGGGGCACTGAGCCCATTCAGACGGTCGATGCGTTTGACCGTCCAATACAAAGATAGATGCAGAGCTCCAAAATGAGCTTGTAGAAATGCGCGCTCTCTGCTCTCGACGCAATCAACTCGACGCGATCTGCCCCGCGAAATAGTACTGCTTGAACCCCGTCGAACCTCTCGTTGGCAAATACTGCTCCACAATCTGTATTGGCAAAGGCCTTTCGCAAGGCCTCGATGCGTCGTGTCCTTCTATTCGCACGCTCGTAAGGCAGAAGAACTATGGTTTTCCAGAGAAGGTTGCGCTGCAAGACCTGATCGAGCTCCCATCCAACACCGCCCGTGATCCCGGGGATTAGAATGATGAGCCGGGATCTCTCCATCATCTGCGTGGCGGCTCCTTGCCAGTCTGAGTTGTCGAAGTAGGCGCGCCTAGCTCCGGACAAGGGGGCAAATTCGCCAGGGCGACCGATGGCGACGAAGGGGCCCATCGGCGAGAGGTACTCATCAAGCGCTCTTTCGGCTCTCATCTTGAATCTTGGAAGGTAGATCATCCCTGTGATTTCCAGGCTCATGAGATGCCACCAACGCGCGCGTGGGCGCATTTTTGCCGAGTCGTCGGCAAACGATCTCAGGAGGAGAATTGGTGGACGGGTGTCGCGCCGCAGCAGATCGGTAGCGCTGGAGCGAAGCGAGGTTCTCAGCTTGCCAACGATCTTGGCAAGGAGAAGCACATAGATGAAGACGGTGAAAATGACGAACGGCGAGGTCAACAATTCCAACAGCTGCGCTGCGAACTCGGGGGTTAGAAGAATAGCGACCGCCATCATGACAGGCACTAGCGCTATCACGGTCAGTATCGCAAAGAAAATTGCAGAGAATGGAGCCACCGGTCTCGCAAGCGTCGTCGAGATTTTGCGCTCACGTTTGAGACTGGCAAGCTTCGACCGCAGCTCGGAAAGCGAGATGTTCACTCCCGGGATCGAGTAGAGGTGACCCAAAAATGGGAGATGTAGCGGTAGAGCAACGCTCGAAACATCGATCCGCTGGACGTCAACCCTGCGGGGTGCGGTCGCTGCCGACGAGGAAGGGGGATATGTTGCCGCTGATCGCTCGTATGCCATACCGAACCCGCGTGGTGCCGACGTCAACTAGGACGACGATAGCTCGGCACCTCCCGTGTTGGAAGATATCGGTAAGAGCATGGGCACTGAGGGCTCGATGGCACGCGGTAGTCGACAAAAACCAATCCACCTTGCGCCGGGAGCCGTTTACACTCTAGCCTCAGTCAGACTCGAAGGGGTGACACCGTCTCAAAGCACGGGGGTCTCTTGAAGAAGCTCGTGGTTCTGCTCTCGGCATTCGCTGCCGCGCTGCTCGCGGGGGAAGACGCTCAGGCCGAGGGATTGGAGATCACGCCCGTCGTCGGCGGCCAGCCGATGCGGTGCCGGGATTTTCGCGGCGTCATCGTGCGCACGACGCTTAGCACCGACCTCGGCGACGTCGGGCGCGCGCAAATCATCACCCGAATTCCCGTGATCGCCCTCGACCCGGACAGGCTCAGGACGCTGCCGCCCAGGATGCAGATCTTCTTCTACATGCACGAATGCGCGCACCACGTGCTTGGCCATACCATCAGCCCCACGAAGGCGAGCGAGAACGAGGCCGACTGCTGGTCGATCAAGTACGGCCGCGAGGCGGGGCTCTTCTCGCGCATCGACGTCGAGGGGTTCGGTCCCCACCTCGCCGACAGCAAGGGATCGCCGTTCGGGCATCTGCCGGGCCCGCAGCGTCAGGAGCACCTGCTCCAGTGCTTCGACGACCGCGGCGAGACGCAATCCGCATTCAGCCGCTGATCAGTAGCGCCGCTGCGCGAGCGATGGTCCTCGCGCGGGGACGATGAGCCGCTGACCGATCTCGATCCGGCCGCTGGAGAGGCGGTTTGCGGCGACGAGCTCGGTGACAGGAACGCCGTAGCGGCGCGAGAGGCCGAAGAGCGTGTCGCCCTCGCGGACGATGACGACCTGGCTGCCGGTGGGCCTGCCGCCGGCTGGGTCAGGCATGCGGCGAGGCGCAGGTGCGGCTTGCCAGCGGTCAGGTTGCGGACTTTCGAGCGGTGGGTTCGGCTGAAGGTGTTCGGAGGGACGGGGCGATTGGCTCCAACGATAGCGCGGCTCAGTGGCCATGGGCGCCGCGCTCGCATTGCCGAGGCTGCCGGTCTCGATGCGCGGAGACGGGGCATTGTGCATCATCCCCACCTCGGGGCGAGGCGCGAGGCTCGAGGTGGCGATGGGCTCCTGGGTGACGGTGGTGCTGCAGGCGCAGAGGAATGATGCGAGGCCGGCAACGGTGAAGGCTTGCGCGTGGGACGCGAGAGGGTGACGCATGACGGGCTACTCCAAACGCCGAAGTTGTAAGGAAGCAGCATTTTTGGTTAACGGTCCCCTAAGCTCGCGTCCTTGCCGTGGTCGATCAGCGTAAGATTGACGCGCGCGGCATCCATTTCGCGCGATCTATCGTTCAAGCTCGACGAGTGGGAAATCCGCGATGTCGCTCGCACTCAAGATCGGCCTGTTCCTCGCCGTGCTCTTCCTAGCGCTCGCGCTTGGCGCGCGGTTTCTCGAGCGCCGGCTCATGTATTTCCCCGATACGGCGCGCTTCAATCCGGCGCGTACCGGTCTCGCAGGCGTCGAGGAGGTGATCCTCGGCACACCCGACGGCGCAGAGGTGATCGTCTGGGCGGGGAAGGCGCAGCCAGGGCAGCCGACGATCCTCTATTTTCACGGCAACGGGGGATCGCTCGAGTCGCGGTCGGAGCGGATCCGCAAGTACATGGCGCGGGGGTACGGCGTCTTCATGATGTCTTATCGCGGGTTCAGCGGCAGCTCGGGGGCACCGTCGGAAGCGGCAAACGTGGGCGACGCCAAGCTCGCCTACGATGCGCTCGTCGCGCGCGGCGTCGATCCCGCAGCGATCATCGTCTATGGCGAATCGCTCGGCTCAGGCGTCGCGGTGCAGGTCGCCGCCGAGAAGCGCGTCGCGGGTGTCATACTGGACGCGCCCTACACTTCGATGTTCGAGCTTGCGGCACTCCACTATCCGCAGCTTCCCCGCTGGATGATGCGGGACCGCTACGAGACGATGAACACCATCGGCAAGCTCACGGCGCCGCTTCTGATCGTGCATGGCGAGGAGGACGACGTGGTGCCCGTCGCCATGGGGCGCGCGCTGTTCGAGGCGGCGAATGCGCCGAAGGAGATCGCGACGCTTCCCGGCGCGGGCCACGGGGACCACTATCTCTTCGGGTCCTACGACAAAATCTTCGCCTGGATCGAGCGGCTGCGGGACGGGCGCGTGACGCGTGCGGCGGAGTGAGGGAGCGTTCGCCCCTCGACAAGCTCAGGGTGAAGCTCACCTTGAGGCCTTCACGATATCGGCCCTCGCGCCACGCCAAAACAATTCCGCCGGCATCCTTGGGATACCGGCGGAGAATTCGTCATCGATCTTGGAGAGGCGAGGGACCTTAGCGGCCGCCGAAACCACCGCCGCCGCCGCCGCCGCTGTAGCCGCCACCGCCACCGCCGCCGCCACCACCGTAGCCGCCGCCGCCACCACCACCGTAGCCGCCGCCACCACCACCGCCGCCGAAGCCGCCGCCCGGACGACCGGGACCGCCACGACCGGGAGCGCCCTTGCCGCCGGGGCCGCCGCGCTGGACGACCGGCTTGCCGGGGAGGAGGCCTTCACGCTGGAGCTTCTTTCGCGCGAGCTTGCGCGCGCGGCGCACGGCCTCCGCCTTCTCGCGGGCTTTCTTCTCGGAGGGCTTCTCGAAATAGTTCCGGAGCTTCATCTCACGGAAAATGCCTTCGCGCTGCATCTTCTTCTTGAGCGCCTTCAAGGCTTGGTCGACGTTGTTGTCGCGGACGAGTACCTGCAAGCTAACCCCTGATCTGGTTGGATCTCGATAAAACAAAAGCCCAAGCCGCCAGCCGATTTTCCGCCTGACGCCTCGAGTGGGTGATCTTTGGCCGCCCTTTTACCAAACGCCGGGCCGCTTGTCCACGCTCCGCGGAAAGCCTTAACGCGGGGTATCCGACCGCGGCTGCAAGCGGTTGACGTGGCCCATCTTGCGCCCGGGGCGGGCCTCGGGCTTGCCGTAGAGGTGGAGCGCGGTGCCGGGCTCGGCGGCGAGGCGCTCCCAGGCGTCCACGTCATGGCCGATGAGGTTGGTCATGACGGCGTCGGAATGGCGGTCGGTCGAGGCCAGGGGCCAGCCGGCCACGGCGCGCATGTGGTTCTCGAACTGGCTCGCGAGGCAGGCGTCGATGGTCCAGTGGCCGCTGTTGTGGACGCGCGGGGCCATCTCGTTGACCACCAGGGGCTCGGCGGCACCCGAGCCCATATAGAACATCTCGACGGCGAGGACGCCGACATAGTCGAGCGCGGTCGCGATCGCCGCGCCGATCTCGCGGGCGCGTGCCACGTGCGCCGGCGGCAGCGGCGAGGGCACGGTGGAGGTATCCAGGATGCCGTCGCGGTGGGTGTTCAAAGGGACATCGTAGTAGCGGATCACGCCATCGAGGGCGCGGACGACGAGGACCGAGACCTCGTACTCGAAGGCGACGAAGCCCTCGAGCACGGCGGGCGCCCGCTTGATGGCGTCGAACGCGGCCGGCAGCTCGCTCGCGGCGCGGATGCGGACCTGGCCCTTGCCGTCGTAGCCGAGACGGCGCGTTTTCAGGATGCCCGCGCCGTAGATCGCTTGTCCCGCGGGGTCCAGATCCTCCACGCGCTCGATCGCGGCAAACGGCGCCACGGGAATGGCGAGCGAGGCGACGAAGCGCTTCTCCTCGAGCCGGTCCTGGGAGACGGCGAGCGCCTTAGGCCCCGGCCGCACGGGCGCGAACCTCTCGGCTGCCGCGGCGGCGGCAAGCGGCACGTTCTCGAACTCGTAGGTGACGACGTCGACACCCTTCGCAAACGCGGCAATGGCCTCCGTGTCCTCGAAGGGGCCGACGACGGAAAGTGCCGCGACGTCGAAGGCGGGGCCGGGCACGTCGGAATAGATGTGGCACTTGAGGCCGAGCCGCGCCGCCGCCATGGCCAGCATGCGGCCCAACTGTCCGCCGCCCAGGATGCCGATGGTCGAGCCGGGGGGGAGCGCGTTCGCCACGGCCCCGCTCACGCGCTTCCGGGAGTATCTGGGCCCGGCGTCTCGGGGACGCTTGCCGTCTGGCGCTCGCGGTAGGCGGCGATCCGTGACGCGAGAGCTGGATCAGCAAGCGCCAGGATCTGCGCGGCGAGCAGCCCGGCGTTCGTGGCGCCCGCCTCTCCGATCGCGAGCGTGCCGACGGGCACGCCGGCCGGCATCTGGGCGATGGAATAGAGGCTGTCCGTGCCGCCGAGCGACTTGGTCGGGATGGGAACGCCGAGGACCGGGAGCGCGGTCAGCGATGCCGTCATGCCCGGCAGATGAGCCGCGCCGCCGGCGCCGGCGATGATCACCTTCAAGCCCCGCTGTTGCGCGGACTTGGCGTAGGCGTAGAGCCGCTCGGGCGTGCGATGGGCGGAGACGACCTTCACCTCGGTTGGGACGCCGAGCTCGGAGAGAACGTCGGCCGCAAGCTTCATCATCAGCCAGTCGGACTGGCTTCCCATGATGATGCCGACGAGGGCGGTGGTCTTGGTCATTGGGGTCAGCCCCTCAGGAAAGCGGGGGGTTTAGAGGAGCGGCGGGGGGATGGCAAGGGGAGGGGTGGGAAAATGGGCGGCTGTGCGCAGCAGGGTTAGCAAGACGGCAATGCCAGGACGGGTGCAATCCTCAATAAAATGAGTGTCCGGACATTCGAGGTGGTAGCCGCGATACTGGGGTCTCTGCAGGTTGCTAGGCTTCGTTCAGGCCATCATGGAAAGCAAACTGGGTGGCGAAGGGTCGGGTTCGCAAATGAGCATCGGCTTGCCCGTCGGGTGCATGAGCAGGCCGTTGTGACAAATCATGTGTCTGTGGTCGTGTGTATAGAGCGCATCAACGTTGAATCGTAGCGCTGATGCTAGATGGATCGGGTCGCCAGCTCCCTTGATGGGGTCGAGTTGTCGGCGGATGCGTCGCGCCGATATTCCAATCTCCATGTCCACCGGGATGAGTTTTACAAATTCCTGCTGAAGTGCCTCAGCGATGATGTCGAGGCCTTCTTGGGGAAGTGGCTTCGGCGTCATATTCTCACTGTTAAGGCGGAACACCTCGACGTAGGCGATGGTGGAAGTGAAAATCTCTTCGTACCCGGCGCGGGCCGCCTCGTAGTGGTGCTCGATTATGGCTATCTTGGACGTCTCACGATTGATGAGGCCCAACCACATCGTCGAGTCCCAATAATACCTCTTCAGTTCAGCCATCGTCGTCGCCCCAAATGAGGCGAAGGTGCTCTTCAAGAGTACGGCCATCAGTGATGTCGGGGTCGGCCAACTCTCTGGCGGAAACATTGCGGCTGACGATTTCTTTGACGTCTTCCACGTCAACGCGAGTCAAGGCTCCGTCCGAATTGTAATGGCAAACGCCGGACACTAGGACTCGCCGCTTGGTGAAGACCTCTTCCCAACTGTGCTGCGCACCAATTGTCTTGGCAGCCTCCTTTGGAAGCACGCAAATGGTCTCTTTTCCGGTTAGGCGCGACCTAATCCGGAAGGCGGGCTTGTCGTAGTAGGTTGTGGCGACTGTGACATACCCCTCCACCGACCCGTATTCCTTGCGCGTCAGGTCCTCTTTTTTGATGGCGTGTTCGGCCGCCAAAAGTTCAAGGAAGCTCTCCGCCCGGCGCGCGGACCTATGGTCGATGATGGTGGCTGGTTCGTCGGCCCCGACAAAAAAATCGGTTCTTCCGATGCCCTTTAAGTTGCGGTGGAGCATGTGCTTGAAAGTGTCTTCGGCAGCGGGGTCCATCCACGTCGGCTTGGACTTCCCGTGGAGGATGGCGTCGACACCCTCCTTGAAGCTTATGACGGCAAGCGTTGCTTGACGGGTGACCGACACCTCCGGGTCCGAGGAAAGCGGCGTTGCCTTCACCGTGAATGGGCTGTTTGTCGATGCGTGCTCAAGCCGCCAAACCACGCGAATATCCTGCGTGGGGTCTTTGACCTCCGCCTTAGATAGGAGCGCAAAAGCATCGAGAACCTGTTGCATCGCGTCGGCAACGGTCAAGCTGTCCATGTCCGTCCCGGAGGGATGGATGACGATGGTTACGGAATCTGGCTCTTGCTTCATGTCTGCTGCCCGAGACGCTCATAGAACGTAGTGCAGGGCGGCACCCTGCGCAACGAATCAAGGGTGGTCTAAGAGAGATAGGTAGCTGAAGAAGCATTGACGGAGTTGGTAGGGGTGAGGGACGTAATGCGCCCTCACCCTACCTGCGCGGCCTAGACCGTGGCTTGGGTCATCAACGCGATGACCTTTTCCCACGAGACCTTCATGCCATTGCGCTTTCCGACCTTGCCTGGGCACCACGTGAGACCTGAACTTGTAAGAATCATGTCTCCGAGACGCTTGCCGCCATTAGGTTTCCTAATGTCGAACTCTATGCCCTTTTTTTTGACGTCGAGATCAAGGTCGAATTTTTTAATCTTTACTTTCATAATTCTCCTGTATAAAAAAATAACCGTCCACTGCGGACGATTCTCAAATTAGGTCGGCGCCGCTAGCGCCGCCTACTTACTATCATTGCACAAATTAAGCCTAATTTCAACAACTTTGCGCGTTCCCTTAAGGATTTCGGTGCTTCGTTATTTGTTTTATCCGCAAACCATGGCGGCTTTTAATCGAAGCGTCCGAAAAAAGTTGAGTCAAAGCAGGGCCTTGGCCCAATTTCTTTTTTGGCGCTTTTGGCCTTTGGACAATTTGTCGCGGCGAGTAGTAAAGTAGTGCTTTTGGTCCGGCCAGCCGGCATTCAGCCCGTCAAGGCGCGGGATGTCCTCCAGTTGCAGATCCCAATCGATGCTGCTCGCGACGCAGATGTGAGCGTTGGGCCGCATGTCGATCGGGCTGTCGGGGCTCCCGGCCGGCACAACTGCCAAAGCGCCATTCATCTTCACGCCCGAACCGCATTTCGCACCTTTTCGGTTACGCCACAAAAAGGCTGCCGACGCGGCATTGAAAGCAAGCCCCGCGGGTACGTGTAAGAACATCACCAAGTAGGGGGCCGGTCGGCGCTTAGCCGGGCAACCCCTCAAGGGGGGCGGGGGTCGTGGTGCGATCCCTCTGCAACTCAAGCCGCCTTCACGCGCTTCAGCTTCGAAATGTCGAGTGAGCGCCGGCTCTTCCAAAGATCGTACTCTGCCTGGAGCGCGAGCCACGTCTCCGCGCCCGAGCCGATGACCGCCTCGAGACGCAAGGCCGTCTCCGGTGTCACGGCGCGCTCGCAGGTCATGAGCTGGTGCAGGCTCTGGCGGCTGATGCCAAGGGCGGCCGCAAACGCGGGCTTGGTGAGGCCAAGGGCGGGAAAGACATCCTCGGCAAGTATCTCGCCGGGGTGGACCGGGTGAATTGAAGCGTGGCGCTTGGTCATGGGCGGCTCCTTCAGTGATAGTCCTCGTAGTCGACGTCGATAGCTCGCCCCCTCTGCAACTCAAGCCGCGTTCCGCGATTCATCGGACAATGATAGATTGCCCGTCTCTGAAAGCCCCCTGACCGAAAAGCGAGGAACTCCTATGAGACGAGGTGTTGTGGCAGCCTTCTTGTCAGTCGCACTGATGACGCCCGTTCACGCGGCAAACACATTTTTCGTGGTGGTCGATGCGGAGGGCTACTGCGCCGTGACCGACCCCAAGCCCGCTCCCGATTCCGGCTTAACAATCATCGCGGACGCAAATGGTTACGCCACGAAAGAGGCTGCCGACACGGCCTTGAAGGCAAGCCCGGCGGGTACGTGTAAGAACATCACGAAGTAAGGGTCCAGTCAGCTCGGGGTAAGGAACTGACGCTCCCTCCAGCTCTAACGTTGCGCAGGTGTCATATATAGCTTCAGGCAATCCCTGAGGGGGGCACGCACCGTTTTCGCCAGAGTCGCGAATCACTTAGGCTTGCCGCGCCCGCGGCGTGAGCCGATCCGGGAGGTGCAGCGTTTCAATCGCTCGCGAGACCGCCCGATGACATCCTGGACCTCCGGCTACGTCGCCGAACTCGATTACACGCACGGCTACTACCGGGAGATGTCGCCGCTCATCCTGCAGCTCGCCATGCTCTCGAAGCTGCAGGCGCATCGCGTCGAGCGGCCGCTGCGCTATCTCGAGCTCGGCTTCGGGCAGGGGCTGTCGCTCAACATCCACGCCGCGGCCTACAACGGCGAATACTGGGGCACCGATTTCAACCCGACCCAGGCCGCGAACGCGCGCGAGCTTGCGGCGGCGTCGGGCGCCAACATCAACGTCTTCGACGCGTCGTTCGCCGAGCTCGCCCGCCGCGACGACCTGCCGGAATTCGACGTCATCGCGCTGCACGGCATCTGGAGCTGGATTTCGGACGAGAACCGGCGCGTGATCGTCGATATCGCGCGCCGCCGCCTCGCGGTCGGCGGCATAATGTATCTGAGCTACAACACGACGCCGGGCTGGAGCGCGGCGATGCCGCTGCGCCACCTCATGTCGCTCCACGTCGAGGTCGCCTCGGGCGAGGCGCAGGGCATGGTGCCGCGCATCGACCAGGCGCTCGCCTTCGCCCAGAGCGTGGTCGATTCGAACGCGCTCTACTTCCGCGCCAATCCGCAGGTCGCCGAGCGGCTCAAGGCCATCAAGGGGCTCAACAGGAACTATCTCGCACACGAATTCTTCAACGCCGACTGGCACCCGATGCCGTTCTCGGACGTGGCCAACTATCTCGAGCCCGCCAAGCTTTCGTTTGCGGCGTCGTCCAATCTCGTCGCGCATATCGATGCGCTGGGCCTCACGCCCCCGCAGCAGAAGCTGCTCGCCGGAATCGCGCATCCGGTATTGCGCGAGTCGGTGCGCGACTACTGCGACAACCAGCAGTTCCGCCGCGACATCTTCGTCAAGGGGCCGCGCACGCTCACCACGCAGCAGCAGCTCGAGATGTTCAAGAGCATGCGCTTTGCGACCATGACGATCGATACCGAGATCCCGCTCAAGGTGATGGGGGCGGCGGGCGAAGCCAATCTGCAGGCCGATGTCTACCGGCCGCTGATGGCCGTACTGGCCGAGGGCCAGTGCGCGCCGAAGTCGGTCGTCGAGCTGTCCGAGCATCGCGATCTCAGGCACGTGGCGCCGGCGCACCTCTTGCAGGCGCTCGTCGTGCTCACGGGGCTGAGCCATGTTCAGCCGGCGCAGGACGAAGCCGGCATCAAGACCGCCAAGCCCACCGCGGACGCGCTCAATGCGCACCTCATGGAAAAAGCGGTGTTCACGAGCGACGTGTCGTTCCTCGCGAGCCCCGTCACGGGCGGCGGCGTTGCCGTGGGACGCATGCAGCAGCTCTTCCTGCGCTCGATGCGGCGCGGCAAGAGGACCCCGCAGGAATGGGCGGTCGATATCTGGCCGATCTTCGAAGCCCAGGGGCAACGGCTGATCAAGGACGGGAAGACGCTCGCGACTGCGGTCGAGAACATCGCCGAGCTGACGAGCGTGGCGCAGGATTTTGCGGCGAAGAGGCTGCCGATCTTGAGGGCGCTCAAAATCGTGCAGGGGCCCGGCGAGACGGCGGCCGCGTCCGATACGGGGGCCGAGCGCAAGCGCAAGCCCGCCGCCGCCTAGATCGCGCATTTGTCTAGAGGTTGCGGCCTTAAATCGGCCGTCCGGCTGGCGTGCAATCGGATCGGAGGTGAGCGATGATTCTGCGGCTCGGCCTTGTCTTGGCGCTGTCGGCGATTGCCACTCTCGGAGGCGCATTGGCCGAAGAGCCATCGCGCCCCGCGCCGCAAAGCGCCGCGCCCGCCGCGCAAGATGCGAGTCCCGCTCCTTCCGCTCCGCCTGCTGGCGTCCCTTCACCGCAAGCGAGCACGCCGACTGACCCGGTTGCCGCGGCGCTGCAGAAAAAGATCTCGGCGCTCCCCGCAGAGGGCAGCGACGAGGAGATCAAGGAGCGCTCGGCGCTCGCGGAGTTCTATGCGGCGCGCGGCTTCGAGCCGCTGTGGGTGACGAGCAAGGGGTTCACGGCCAAAGGAAGCGAGACGGCTCTCGAGATCAGGGGCGCGGATGCGTGGGGTCTCGAGGCGGTGGATTTTGCCTTGCCCGGGCTTGCGGGTGCGAACGGCGCCGCATCATCCGACGTGGCGCCGGAGACAGCGGCCGACGCGGAGCTCGCGCTGACGCTGGCAACGCTCAAGTATGCCCGGTTCGCGCGCGGCGGGCGCATCATGAAGCCGGTGGAGGATCTCAATTCGCATCTCGATCGCGTGCCGCAGCTGATCGAGCCCAAGGAAGTGCTGGACGGCGCGGTAGCCGCGGCGGATGGCGGGGCCTATCTGCGGGGGCTGCATCCGCAGCAGCCGCAGTTCGAGCTGTTGCGCCAGAAGTATCTCGCCTCGCGCGGCGGCGTTCAGGGCAACGGCAGGCTCGGGCCGATGAAGGCTGAGAGCAAGAAGATCCTCGCCAACATGGAGATGTGGCGCTGGATGTGGCCCAAGATGGGCGATCTCTACGTCATCGCCAACGTGCCCGAGTTCATGCTGCGGCTGATGAAGGACGAGAAGGTCGTCTTCACGGAGAAGATCGTCGCGGGCGAGGTCGGCAAGCAGACCTCGATCTTCACGCGGACCTTGAAGCACATCGTCTTGCGGCCGAAGTGGCGCGTGCCGGAGAGCATCAAGGTGCGCGAGCTGTGGCCGAGCCTTTTGCGTGGCGGCGGCCTCATGAAGCAATACGGCCTTGAGGTCGAGACCAAGGACGGCAAGCCCCGCGACTGGCGGACCATGGATTGGGCCAACGAGGACATCCGCAACTACGAGGTGCTGCAGGCTCCGGGCCGCAAGAGCGTGCTCGGCGTGGTCAAGTTCTCGTTCCCGAGCCAGCACACGATCTACATGCACGACACGCCCGACAAATACATGTTCGCCGCGAGCCAGCGTACGCTCAGCCACGGATGCCTCAGGCTCAGGAATCCGTTGAAGCTCACCGAGCTCATTCTGGCCGAGGACAAGGGCTGGAGCGCGGCCAAGATCGACGAGCTGATCAAGAGCGGGCCGCTCAACAACGAGATCGCGATCGAGCGCAAGGTGCCGATCCACATCACCTACTTCACCGCCTGGGTGGACGAGCAGGGCAAGCTTGCCACCTACCGCGACGTCTACGGGCACGAGAAGCGCGTGACGCAGGCGCTCGAAGGCCGGTGGAGCCAGATCGCGAAGGGCGCCGATCACCTGGCGCCGGTCGAGCCCGACAGATCGGCGCCGGCGCGTGTGGCGCAGACCAAGCCTAAGGGCGAATCATTCTTCGATGCATTGGGCGCGGCGATCGGTGGCGGATTCTGATCCGGCCTCGCGTGCACGTGCCGGCGGGCGCGATCAGGCGATGATGTCGGGGAGAAGCTGGTCCTCGATCGAGGTGATCTGGTCTTTGAGCGCGAGCTTCTTCTTCTTCAAGCGGCGGATCAGAAGCTGGTCCGCGAGACCGTTCTCCTCGAGGGCCACGATCTCCTCATCGAGCTCTCGGTGCTCGGTCCTGAGCCTCACGAGCTGCTCGCGCAGCTCTCTATCGTTTTGACGCTGCATGTTGTCCGCTCGCTTGGGCCCCGCCACCCCGGATGCGATGCACAAACTTGCATGTCTTTTGTGCTCGCGCGGAATATCCACCCATTTGTTGGAGGACGCAAGCAACTGCCGGCACGAAATCGCCAATCCTTGTGTCGAAACTGATGGTTAGTCAGAGATTTAGATCCGTGTAGAGCGCTTAAGCCGGCATTGAATATATCCTCGGGTGCATTGGACAAACCGTGATAAATCTGTCACCATTACGCTGTCTTCAACTCTGATAAGGAGGACCGGATGGCGCTTTCGGCACATCTCCACGAACTCTCAGAGAGGCACCGGCAGCTCGAACGCCGGATAGAGGAGGCGGTGGCCCGGCCAGGATCAGACGACGTAGAGATCCGGCGCATGAAGCAAGAGAAGCTGAAATTGAAGGACGAGATGGCGCGGCTCGAGTCGGGTACGCGCCATTGATCATTTCAGGGGGCTAGGACCGCTGCCCCTGGCTTTGGCAGCGGGCGGGCCCCCGGCTTCGGTGCGGGGCTCGGATCAATCAGCGTTTTCATTTGGGTGCAGCGTGTACGCTGCGTTGCAGGTGTAGCTGTTTCTCCAGCCTCGGCGGAGTTCGCCTGAGGGCTTTGTGCCTTAAGCGCTCCGGGGGTAAGGCCGTATTCGCGGCCTTGCCCTCAGGCTTTCTTTCACGCTTCGCTCCTCAGGCCTCCTTCGCCATCTCGCGCAGCTTGAACTTCTGGATCTTGCCGGTCGAGGTGCGCGGCACGTCGGTGAAGACGATGTGGCGCGGCGCCTTGTAGTGGGCGAGCCGCTCGCGGCACCAGCCGATCATCTCGTCCTTGGTCGCAGCCGAGCCGGGCTTCAGCTCGACAAACGCGCACGGCGTCTCGCCCCATTTCTCGTCGGGCTTGGCGACCACGGCGCACACCGCCACCGCCGGGTGCTTGTAGAGCACGTCCTCGACCTCGATCGAGGAGATGTTCTCGCCGCCCGAGATGATGATGTCCTTGGAACGGTCCTTGAGCTGGATGTAGCCGTCGGGATGGAGGACGCCCAAGTCGCCCGAGTGGAACCAGCCGCCCTCGAAGGCCTCGTCGGTCGCCTTCGGGTTTTTCAGGTAGCCCTTCATGACGATGTTGCCGCGAAACATGACCTCGCCCAGCGTCTCGCCGTCGGCGGGGACGCGGGTCATGGTCGCGGGGTCCATCACGGTCAAGTCCTCGAGCGCGGTGTAGCGGACGCCCTGGCGGGCCCGCTTCGTATTGCGAGCCACGGGATCGAGGTCATCCCACTCGCTGTGCCACTCGTTCATGACGGCGGGCCCGTAGGTTTCTGTGAGCCCATAGAGGTGGGTGAGCTCGAAGCCGGCCTCGGCCATCTTGGCGAGGACGGCCTCGGGCGGGGGGGCGGCGGCGTGATTGAAGGCGACCCGGTGGGGGATCTCGCGGCGCTCCTCGTCCTTGGCGTTGAGCAGCGTCGACATGACGACCGGGGCGCCCGAGAGATTGGTCACCTTGTGGTCGGCGATGGCATCGTAGATCGCCTTGGCGCGGACCCAGCGGAGGCAGACGTGCGTGCCGGCAAGGGCCGAGATCGTCCATGGGAAGCACCAGCCGTTGCAGTGGAACATCGGCAGCGTCCAGAGATAGACGGGGCTGCGGCCCATGCCGGTCGCGTGCATGTTGGCGTAGCACATGAGGGCCGCGCCGCGGTGGTGGTAGACGACGCCTTTGGGATTGCCCGTCGTGCCGGACGTGTAGTTGAGGCTGATCGCCTCCCACTCGTCCTCGGGCATGCGCCACCTGAAATCGGGGTCGCCGCCGGCCACGAGCGCCTCATAGTCGATCGAGCCGAGACGCTCGCCGTCCTGAGGAAACTCGAGATCGTCGTAGTCGATGATCAGCGGCTTCACCTTGGCCTGGGCGAGGGCATCCTTCATGACGGGGGCAAACTCGCGGTCGGTGATCAGGACCTTCGTATTCGCGTGATCGAGCTGGAAGGCGAGGATCGGCGCGTCGAGCCGGGTGTTCAGCGAGTGGAGCACCGCGCCCGTCATCGGCACGCCGTAGTGGGCCTCGAGCATGGGGGGCGTGTTGGCGAGCATGACGCTCACCGTATCGCCGGGCCCGACATAGCGGCGCGAGAGCTCAGACGCGAGACGGCGGGAGCGGGCATAGAATTCGCCGTAGCTCATGCGCTGGCGCCCGTGAATCACGGCCGTGTGCGCCGGGTGCACGGCGGCCGTGCGCTCGAGGAGCGTGAGCGGCGTCAGCGGCTGGTAGTTGGCGGGGTTCTTGTCGAGCTGCTGGGAGTAGGGGGTTGTGGACATATGCTGCGCGCGTTGCTCTTCTGCTGGGGCGGCTAGACGCTAGCGAAGGTCGCGCGCGGCGGCAACGACCAACCTGCGGGCAAGTGGCGCGTCATTCAGCAGATGGAGCCCGCGGGACGGGCCCCGGGCCTTGTGGAGGCACGCAAATACTCCTTCAAAGCGCCCGCCCCAACGCGTAGGATTCGGCATTGAGTCGCTCGAGGGAATTCAAGCGGAGGCGACCGATGGTGGATACGAGACTCGAGCGCGCGGCGCTCTGGATCTTGCTGATGCTGCTGACCCTTGTGCCGTGGGCGCTTGAATAACCGCGCTGAGGTCGCGCTGCGGCGCAGATGCCGGGGCGACACGGGTCGGGCTGTCTGTGGTGGGATGGGCCGGAAAGCCTAGGCGTCGGGGGCGGATTGCCAAGATTGGCCCCCGCGCCGAACCGACGCCTTCCTGTTGACTTCTGAGCAGCCATTCTAGCGCGACCGCATGCAGCCACCTTAGCAGGGACGTCTGCATACCGGCTTAAGGAAACTGGTTAATCTCTCGTCATTGCGAGTCCCGGGCCGGCGCAGGGCTGAGGCGGGTGCGCGTCAGAGAACCCACTTGAAGCGGCAGGCCTTCTCGGGCAGGAAGCGGCGAGGATTTCGCAACAGGATCAGCAGGGGGCGGTGATGGGTGGAGCGGACGGTGCACCGACCAAGCAGCTTCTGCACCTCGTCTTCGGCGGCGAGCTCGTGTCTCTCGACGGGGTCGAATTCCGCGATCTCAAGGCGCTCGACATCGTCGGCGTCTATCCGAACTACGCGGAGGCGCTCGTCGCCTGGAAGGGCGCCGCGCAGCGTAGCGTCGACAATGCCGCCATGCGCTATTTCATCGTTCACATGCACCGGCTCCTCGACCCCGATCCGAGCCACGCCGCGGCGGCGCCGACGCGTTGATCGCCGGACGGGTCAGGCCCTGCAGGTGGCAAGGCAGCGTTCGAGCTGCTAACGAGAGATCGAGGGGCGGGGCCCTGTAGCTGCGGACCCCGCAAGGAGTGTTGGTGCAGGAAACCAGAGATTCGAGCGTTCGGGCGTCCAATCCCGGCAAGGACAAGCGGTCGGGAAAGCATCGCCTGGTCTGGGACCAGGCGTCGCGCGAGCTCTTCAATCGGTTCCTCAACGACTGGCTCTGGCCGCGCTGGCGCGAGCTCCTGGGCGCGCTCCTGCTGACGGGAGGGCTCGCGGCCGCGACCGGCGCCTACCCCATGGTGATCAAGCTCTCGTTCGACACCCTGATGCAGGGTGACGTCTCCTGGCTCCCCTATGTCCTTGCCGCCATTCTCGGGATCACCGCGGCGCGCAGCGTGCTGCTCTATCTGCAGACGGTCGCGACGCAGCGCATCGTCCTGCGTCTCACGGCCGATATGCAAAGCACGGCCTTCAGCCATCTCATCGCGTCGGACTATGCGCGCCTCACGCGCGACACGCCCGGCCGGCTGATGTCGAAGATCACCAACGACGTCGGCTTCATCCAGCAGGCAGTCATGGCGTGCCTCAACACCGTGATCCGCGACGCGCTCTCGGTGGTCGCGCTGGTGGGGGCGATGTTCTATCTCGATTGGGTGATCTCGCTCGTCGTGCTCGGCGTCTACCCGATTGCCGCCGTCCCGATCGCAGCGATCGCGCGTCGGATCCGCTACACGTCGACGCGCGCGCAGCACGAGCTCGGGGGCATGACGTCGCTGCTCGCCGAGCACCTGGGCGCGAGCCGCCTCATCAAGACATTCCGCCTCGAGAACTATGCGTCGGACCGCGTGAACGCGAGCTTCGAGAACGTGTTCCGGCTGCGCATGAAGCTCGTCGGCAACAAGGCGCGCCTCGAATCGGTGCTCGAGGCCCTGGGCGGCGCTGCCGTCGCGGGCGTCATCTGGATCGCCTACTGGCGCATCGCCGGCGGCGTCTCGACGGTCGGCGATTTCATGGGCTTCACGACTGCGCTGCTCATGGCGGCGCAACCGCTCAAGGCGGTCGGCAGCCTGACGGCGCGCGTGCAGGAGGGCATGGCGGCGATCGACAGCCTCTACGGCATCCTCGACGAGAAGCCCTCCATCGTCGACCGCCCCGGCGCGACGGCGCTCGCGGTGACCAAGGGGACTCTCGCGTTCGACGGCGTCTCTCTCATGTACGCCCAGAACTCGGGCATTCCAGCGGTGCGGGACTTCTCTCTCGTGGTGGCGGGCGGCAAGACCGTTGCTCTCGTGGGCAGATCCGGCGCCGGCAAGTCGACCGTCGTCAATCTCGTGCCGCGCCTGTTCGACGTCACTTCCGGGCGCATCACAATCGACGGCGTCGACATTCGCGACGTCACGCTGGCGTCGCTGCGCGGGGCGATCGGCATCGTCAGCCAGGACGTGACCCTGTTCGATGATACGATCCGCGCCAATATTGCGCTGGGCCGGCTGTCTGCGAGCTTCGCCGAGATCGTTGCCGCCGCGACCGCTGCGGCGGCGCACGAGTTCATCATGGCGCAGCCGCAAGGCTACGACACCGTCATCGGCGATAGGGGCACGCGTCTTTCTGGAGGCCAGCGGCAGCGGCTCGCGCTCGCCTCCGCAATTCTCAAGGACGCGCCGATCCTGCTGCTCGACGAGGCGACGAGCGCGCTCGACACGCATTCCGAGCGCCTCGTCCAGGAGGCGCTGGCGAAGTTCTCAAAAGGGCGGACCACGCTCGTCATCGCGCACCGGCTGTCGACGGTGCAGAATGCCGACCTCATCTGCGTCATGGACGGGGGGACGATCGTCGAGCGCGGCACACATGCCGAGCTTTCGGCCGGGGGCGGCTCCTACGCAGGACTCGTGCGCGCGCAGCTGCTCTCGGACACGGAGCCGGAGACGGCCGCATAAGGCAGGTCGCGGAATAGCAGCCGTCGGTGCGGCCCGCACTGCTACTCGCGATGCAGCACGCTATCGACGATGCGGTTCGCCCAGCCCTGGGAATGAAACGAGCGTTTCAAATCTTCGGCGTCGTAGACAGTCTCGACCCAGTCGAAGAAGGGCATCGGGCGCTTGGCGTTGTCCTCGAGATAGCGCTCGAAGAAATAGTCGAGCACACCGGTGTCGGCCTGACGGATGTGGCCATAGCGCAGCGACAGCTGGCGCTTGGCCTCTGCAATCGGCACGCCGCCACGAATGTGCTTGTAGAGGGCGCTCATGAGCCCGACGCGATCGGCGCCCGATTTGCAGTGCATGAAGATCGGGTATTCGAGGCGGTCGAAAAGCTCGCGTGCGGCGCGCAGCTCCTCGCGTGTCGGGACGTCACGCGAGCGGATGCGGAAATCGACAAGCTTGATTCCAGAGCGCGCGCAGGCGGCCTTCTCGAATTCGTAGGTGGACGTCGCCGCGTTTCCCCGGAGGTTCACGATCGTGCGGATGCCTTTACGCTTGAGGCGGCCGAACTGGTGGGGAAGGGGCTGTGCTCCGCGCCATGCCTCCTTCGAGAGCCGGTGCCGGTTCGGAAAGACGACGCGGATGAAAAGGTGATCAAGCAAGAGCATATCGAGATAGCGCGCGGCCGGTGTGGCCCGCTCGCGCAGAGAATTGGGGACGACTGCGAGGACGGCATTGCCGCAAGCGGAAAGCGCGCGCCTCATCACGCGCTTTGCCTTTTTCGACAGGCGTGCCATTGATCCGCTGGACTTCCGAAGCTCGAGCGCGGCACGATCCGGAGCTTCCGGCGTGACCGAAGCCGCGTTGCGGCGAAGCCCTCGTCTTCGCCCCCGTGCGTTTGCTTTCGCTAGATATTCGCTATAGGAAGAACCTGCAAGAGACTTCGCGGAGCGCCCGGCGCCTTGGCGATTGGGAGGCGGGCTGGCCCCATCAATGCGACTTTCGCCCCAGCAAAAGTCAAAACTCAATCGATTTGCCGGTCGTACGCTCGCGCGCTACATGCGCTGGGTACATCGTTCATCGACCGTCGTCCTCGACCCTCCGGACGCGCGTGAGCGAATAGGCGCTACACACCCCTTCATTCTCTCCATGTGGCATGGCCAGTTCATGATGATGCCGGTGCTGCACATCGGCGGGTATCGGGTCGCGGCCATCGCGGCACGTCACGGCGATGCGGAGATTCTCGCCGAGATGCTGCCGCAGTTCAACATCGAGTGCGTGCGCGGCGCTGGGGCGGCCGGGCGCATGAAAGAGCGTGGCGGCTCCTATGCGTTGCGGACCGCCGTGAAGTTGCTCAAGGGGGGTGCCACGTTTTCCATGACTGCCGATGTGCCGCCGGGTCCCGCCAGGCGTGCCGGCAGCGGCATCGTCACGATTGCGCGGCTTTCGGGACGGCCGATGCTTCCGCTCGCGGTCGCTTCCTCCCGCTTCATCGCCTTGAATTCCTGGAGCAGGATGACGATCAATCTGCCGTACTCAAAGATCGCTTTTGTCATCGGGGAGCCGATCTGGGTGCCGGACGATGCCGATGAGGAGACGATCGAGCGTTACCGTCTCGAGATCGAGACGGCGCTCAATGCCGTTACCGAGCGCGCCTACCGGATCGCCGGCGGCAACATCAAGCGCGCGACGCCGCGCATCGTGATGGAAGCCGCCGAAGGCGGCGCGCCGCTCGGCTGGCTGCTCAAGGCCTACAGGATCGGGACGAGCCTGATGCGGCCCGCGGCGCCGCTGCTGCTCAGGCTCCGCGAGCGGCAGGGGAAGGAAAATCCCAACCGGTCCGGAGAGCGGTTCGGGATTGCGAGTGCCGCGCGGCCCGACGGGCCCGTCATGTGGCTGCACGCGGCGAGCGTCGGCGAGACCAACGCCATATTGCCGCTGATCGAGCGCCTCGCTGCCAGCCGCGATCTCAACGTCGTGTTGACGACCGGGACCATGACGTCGGCAGGCCTCGCGGCGCAACGGCTCGGCGCCAAGGCCGTCCACCAGTACGTGCCTCTCGACACGCCGGAATACGTGAGGGCGTTTCTCGATCATTGGCGGCCGGATCTCGCGGTGTTCACCGAATCCGAGATCTGGCCGAACCTGATCATCGAGACGGCGGAGCGCAAGATTCCCCTCGCGCTCGTCAATGGGCGCATGTCGGGACGAAGCTTCGACCGCTGGCGGCGCAACAGCGGCTTCTCGCGTCCGCTCTTCTCGCGCTTCGACATCGTGCTGGCGCAGAACGAAAAGCTCGCACGCATGTTCACCGACCTCGGCGCGCGCAAGGTGGTCGCGGCCGGGAACCTCAAGATCGATGCGCCGCCGCCGCCGGTGGATGTCGGCGAGCTCGAGCGCCTGCGCGTTGCTCTCAAGGGCCGGCCGGTGCTGGTTGCTGCCAGCACGCACGAAGGCGAGGAGGATATCGTCGCCGCGGCCCATCGACAGCTCGCGCGCACGGTCAGCGGTGTGTGCACGATCATCGCCCCGCGCCATCCCGAGCGCGGGACGGCGATCGCCGAGCATTTGAAGGCCCATGGATACGGCGTCGCGCAACGCTCGCTCGGTCAGCTTCCGGGAGAGCGAACCGACATCTACATCGCCGATACCATCGGCGAGCTTGGAACACTCTATGCGCTCACCGCTGTCGCGTTCATCGGCGGGTCTCTGGTCGAGCGCGGCGGGCAGAACCCGATCGAGGCGATCGGGCATGGGGCGGCGGTGCTGACCGGGCCGCACTGGAGTAACTTCCGCGATTTCTATCGCGCGCTCTTGCGCCACAAGGGAGCGCAGCAGGTCGCGAACGCGGCGGAGCTGGCGGCCGCAGCCGCGGCGCTGATTGCAGGGGAAGCCGAGCTGCAGAAGATGCGGGCAGGCGCAAAGACGGCGCTGCAGTCCCTCTCGGGCGCGCTTGACCGCACGGCAGAGGCGCTCGCCGTCTTCCTGCCGAAACCCGGCGCGGGTGTGCGGCGTGCGTCTTGACGAGCCTAGCTGGTGGTATGGCGCCGGTCGGCAGGAAGCGCTTCTCGCGCGGATCCTGGCTCCGGTGGGCGAGCTTTACGGCTCGGTGCTCCAATCCCGCTTCAAGGGGCACGAACCCTACATCTCTCGACTGCCGGTGATCTGCATCGGCAACTTCACGGCGGGCGGCACGGGCAAGACGCCGCTCGCGCTCTTCGTGCTCGAATATCTGCAGAGCCTGGGCGAGAATCCGGTCTGCCTCACGCGGGGCTACGGCGGCTCGGCCGCCGGGCCGGTCTGGGTGGCGCGCGGCACCAGCACGGCGCGCGAGGTCGGTGACGAGCCGCTGCTTCTCGCGCGCGGGGCGCCGACGCTCGTTGCGCGCGACCGCAAGGCCGGCGCCCAGGCGATCGAGCAGGGGGAGGTTGCGGCCGGCGTGATCGTCATGGACGACGGCATGCAGAACCCCGAGCTGAAGAAGGACCTGGTGCTCGCGGTGGTCGACGGCAGCCGGGGGCTCGGCAATGGGCGCGTCATACCCGCGGGTCCGCTGCGGGCGCCGCTCGAGTTTCAGGCGGCCCTCGTCGATTGCATCGTCGTCAACGGAGTGGGGGATACGGCGGAGGAGGAAGGGAGTGTCATCGATCGCCTGAAGCGAAGTTTTCCGGGGCCGGTGCTGGCCGCGAACGTGGCGCCGTCCGGCGACGTCGCGTGGCTGCGCGCCGCGCCGGTGATCGCCTACGCGGGGATCGGCAATCCGGCACGCTTCTTCGATCTCGTCGCCGAGCTTGGCGCGAACATCATCGGCAAGAAGTCGTTTGCCGACCACCACACCTTCTCGCAGTCGGAGGCAGGCGCGCTTCTGGCTGAGGCGTGGGCGAGCGGCGCCCAGCTCGTGACCACGGAAAAGGATCTGGCACGGCTCGAGGGCACGGGCGGGCGGTGCGCGGAGCTCTACGCCGCCTCGCGGCCGCTCGCGATCCGTCTCAAGTTCGATGAGCGCGACCTCGTGCGGCTCACGTCGCTCATCGATGCAACGCTCAAGGCGCGGGGGCAGGGAAAAGCAGCCGTTCAGCGCTGACGCTGCTTGTGCACCGTCTCGATGTAGCGGCGGAGCGAAATCTCGGCCGTGGAATAGGCTTCCTGCAGCTCGACGCTCCAGTAGCGCAGATCGGGGAGCTGGATCGGCTCGCCGGTCACGGCGCAGCGCACGAACTCGCCCGGCGAGATGACCTGGAACTCGCCGTCGAGATAGCGGACCTGGGCCTCGCCGCGGACGCCGAACAGTTTGTCGAACCTATTCATCAGATCCCTCGCCGGGGCGGCGGCAGAGCACACGGCCCGCGGACCAATGTCATCGTCTGATCAAATCACCAATCGGCGGGGTGGCGTCAAGGCTTCACGGGGCAAAATTCCTGCTTTGCATAGCATTGGCGAATATTAATCAAAACAGCGAGCCTTGGCTCGAGCCGCCGCCGCGCGGTTTTGGCGGCGCTGCGGGGCGCGCTGCGGGCTCGAGCGCCGGCTCTGCGCTCGACGTTGCGCGCGCTTCGGCGGTGACGCGTCCGTCGGAAAATTCGATCTCGAGCCGTTGCGCCACCGACACTGCGGCCGCGCGGCGCACGGTACGGCCCTCGGCGTCCCTCACGAGGGCGTAACCGCGCGCAAGCACGCCATGGTAGCTCAAGGCGGCAAGCAGTTGCCCCTTGGCATCGATGGCACGGCGCCGATTGCGGATTGCATTGTCGAAGGCCTGCATCGTGCGCGTGTGAAGGGTGTCGAGGCGCTCGCGTGCGCGGCCAAGGCGCTGCGCGATCGACGTCGGTTGGAGCCTTCCGGCGGTCCGCTCGAGGCGCGTGCGCCGCGCCGCAGCGGAGCGTGCCAGGGCGTCGCGATTGCGCCGGTCCAGCGCCTCGAGCCGGTCGCGTGCGCGCGCCAAACGGTTGCCGAGGAGGCCGGTTTGGAGGCGCGTCGCGAACCTGGCGAAGCGCGTGTGGTGGGACTGTGTATTGCCCTGAAGCGCGCGGCCCAAGCGCGCGCTCGCGGCGTCGAAGCGATGGCGCGGGGCGGCGATCACCGATCTCAGGCTCGGCAGACGCCCGGAGACCTGCGCGAAGCGCGTGTGGCTCCTCTGGACGCGGTCGCGGAGCGCAGCGGCAAGCCGATTGGCGCAGGCGTCGAGGCGCTGGCGGGGGAGTGCGACGAGATCGTCAGGGCGCGGCAGGCCGCGTGCGGCCGATCTCAGGTCGCGGCGCTGGGCCTCGAGCAGGCGGCGCACGCCGACGCCGAGCCGCAATCCGAGCTTGCCCGTGGTCTCGGTGAGCTCGGAATGCTTGGGCACGGCCCATTCGGCGGCCTTGGTGGGCGTCGGCGCACGCGCATCGGCGACGAGGTCGATCAGCGTCCAGTCGGTCTCGTGGCCGACGGCGGAGATGACCGGCAGGCGGCTCTCGGCCACGGCGCGTACGACCAATTCGTCGTTGAAGCCCCACAGGTCCTCGAGGCTGCCGCCGCCGCGAGCCACGATCAGCACGTCGGGACAGGGAACGGGGCCGCCAGGGACAATGGCATTGAAGCCGCGGATGGCGGCGGCGACTTCCGCGGCGCTCCCCTCGCCCTGCACGCGTACGGGCCAGACGATGACGTGCGTCGGGAAGCGCTCGGCGAAGCCGTGCAGCATGTCGCGGATGACGGCACCCGTCGGGCTGGTCACGATGCCCACGACCTTGGGCAGATACGGGATGGGTTTCTTCTTGGCCGCGTCGAAGAGGCCTTCGGCGGCGAGCTTCTTCTTTCTCTCCTCGAGCTGCGCCATGAGCGCGCCGAGACCCGCGGGCTCGAGCGCCTCGATGACGATCTGATACTTGGAGGAGCCGGGGAAGGACGAGATCTTGCCGGTGGCAATGACCTCCATGCCCTCCTCGGGGCGGATCTTGAGCTTGCCCCAGACGCCGCGCCAGACGACCGCCTCGATCTTCGCCTTGTCGTCCTTGAGCGCGAAGTAGCAGTGGCCGGAGGCGTGCGGGCCGCGATAGCCAGACACCTCGCCGCGCAGGCGCACATAGCCGAAGCCCTCCTCCAGCGCGCGCTTGATGGCGGAGGAGAGCTCGGAGACCGTGAACTCGGCGACGTTGGCGCCGGCCTTGGGCCCGGTCGGCGGCGAGTTATCAGGAACTAGATCAGCCACGAATCGGTCCGCACTTGTTACAGGGGCGGGGAATGATACACCATGGCGCGGCGAGCGCGGCCATTTGTGGGCAAATCGTTCAGGGTCGAGGCATCAAACACGCATGAACGTCCTATTGATCGGCTCCGGGGGCCGCGAGCATGCGCTGGCCTGGGCGCTCGGCACGAGCGCGCTTCTCGCAAGGCTCTATTGCGCGCCGGGGAATGCCGGCATCGCCGAGATCGCAGAGTGCGTGGAGGTCGACGCTGCAAACCACGAGGGGGTGATCGCGTTCTGCAAGGAACGGGATATCGGCTTCGTGATCATCGGGCCCGAGGCGCCGCTGGTCGGGGGGCTGTCGGATGCTCTCGCTGCGGCGGGGATCAAGCATTTCGGGCCGTCGAAAGCGGCGGCGCAGCTCGAGGGCTCGAAGGGCTTCACCAAGGACCTTTGCCGCGAGTTCGGCATTCCGACCGCGGCCTACGGGCGCTTCAAGGATGCGTCGAGCGCCAAGGATTACCTTGCCCGCCAGAGGCTGCCGATCGTCGTCAAGGCGGACGGGCTTGCAGCCGGCAAAGGCGTCGTCATCGCCGAGACGCGCGAGGCGGCGGAAGCCGCGATCGATGCATGTTTCTCCGGCGCGTTCGGAGCGGCGGGCTCGGAGGTCGTGATCGAGGAGTTTCTGACCGGCGAGGAAGCGAGCTTCTTCGCCCTCGTCGACGGCACGCACGCCCTGGCGCTCGCGACCGCGCAGGATCACAAGCGCGTCGGCGAGGGCGATACGGGGCTCAATACCGGCGGCATGGGAGCCTATTCACCCGCACCCGTCATGACGGACGACCTCGTCCGGCGCACGATGGAGGAGATCATCCGGCCCACCGTCGCGGCGATGGGGAAGCGCGGCACACCGTTCAAGGGCGTGCTGTTTGCGGGGCTCATGATCAACGCCGACGGGCCGAAGCTCATCGAGTACAACGTGCGTTTCGGCGATCCCGAGACGCAGGTGCTGATGATGCGGCTCAATTCCGATCTTCTCGCCGCGCTCATCGCGACCGCCGACGGCACGCTCGACAAGCACGTCGTCGCCTGGCGCAGGCAAGCGGCGCTGACGGTCGTCATGGCGGCGCGCGGCTATCCCGGCACGCCTGAGAAGGGGACGGAAATTCTGGGCTTGGAAGGCGCGCGCAAGGTCCCTGGCGTCGAGATCTTCCATGCCGGGACCAGGCGCGAGGGGAACCGCATCGTGGCCGACGGCGGGCGCGTGCTCAACGTGACGGCCTTGGGTGAGACGGTGGCGGAAGCGCAGTCGCGCGCCTACGAGGCGATCTCGCGCATCGTCTGGCCGGGCGGCTTCTTTCGCCGTGACATCGGCTGGCGCGCCATTCACCGCGAGAAGGCGGGGGGGTGACGTGCATCGGATGTTCACGGCGCTTCTATCGGCTGCGCTTTACGCGGCAACTCAAGCGGGAGCGGCCGCGGTGGCCGAGCCGATTGCTGGCGTGCAAAGCGTCAAATTGGAGACGGACGAGGCGGTGCGGCGTGCGATGAAGACCATCCGCGCTCTCGTGTTGCGCGATCATTCTCTCGTCACGCACCGGCGCATGTCGCTTGCGGGCGCGCGCGCGTTTCATGCGGCGGTCAAGGGCGAGGTCGAGCGCATGTTTGCCGATGCCAAAATTGCGCCTGAAGCGGACGCGGCTCTCAAGGCGATCGGGGCTGAGATCATGGGCGGCGCGGAGGCGGTGGTGGGCATGAAGAAGGACGTCGAGCCGATCGACGGCATCGTCGCCATCGATGAGGCGCTGGCCGACTATGGGCGTCGCTTCGACGATCCAGGCTGGCAGCCGCTGCGGTAGGGGTCCTTTCGTCAATTGCCGCTTGCGGCACGCTGTATCGCGGCCCACTCGAGCCAAAGGCGGACGCGGGCCTCGGGATGGGGCGCGCTCATGAAATCGGTGATCAGGGCGACGCTGTCGGCGCCTGCCGCCATCACGGGCCCCGCGCGCTCGGGCGTGATGCCGCCGATGGCGACGAGCGGCAGCGAGCCGATGCGCCGCTTCCATTCGCTTACGCGTTCGAGGCCTTGCGGCGCCCACTGCATCGCCTTGAGCTTAGTCTCGTAGATGGGGCCGAGCGCGACGTAGGCGGGGCCGGCGGCGAGCGCGGTCTCGAGCTCCTCATCGCTGTGGGTCGAGATGCCGACGCTGATGCCGGCCGCGCGCAGGGCGTCGAGATCGGCGCCAGCAAGATCCTCCTGCCCGAGATGGACGTAGTCGGCGCCGAGATCGATGGCGGCCTGCCAGTGGTCGTTGACGATCAGCTGGCAGCCGGCCTCTTTCGTGAGCAGGATCGCGGCCGCGATCTGGCGGCGGATCTCTTCATCGGAGGTCTCCTTGATGCGGAGCTGGATGGTCCTCACGCCGAGCGGCACTAGTCGCTCGAGCCAGCCGAGGTCGGGCACGATCGGATAGAAGACGTCCAGGGCCGCTGGCGCCGGGCTGCTCATGTTCTGGGGCCCGCTCTTGGGCCGAGATCGAAGAACGGCGTGCCGGCGACGGGCGTCGAGGGCTGAGCCATGTCGCGCGGCTCGATGAGGCCCGCCTCGAACGCGGCGCGACCGGCCTCGATGGCCTTGGCGAACGCTCCCGCCATGCGTACGGGATCGCCGGCCTTGGCGACGGCCGTGTTCAAGAGCACGGCGTCGTAGCCCATCTCCATGGCGAGCGCGGCATGCGAGGGAGCGCCGATGCCGGCGTCGATCACGAGCGGCACGCCCGGGAAGTAGGCGCGCATGGACTTCAGTCCCAGGCGGTTGGCGAGACCCTGACCGGTGCCGATCGGTGCGCCCCAGGGCATCAGGACCTGGCATCCGGCTGCGAGAAGACGCTCGGCGGCGCCCAGGTCCTCGGTCGTGTAGGGAAAGACCTTGAAGCCAGCGCGATTGAGCACGCCCGCCGCCTCGACGAGACCGAAGAGGTCGGGCTGCAGGGTATCGTCGTTGGCGATCACCTCGAGCTTGATCCAATCGGTGCCCAAGAGCTCGCGCGCCATCTCGGCGGTGGTGATCGCCTCCTTTGCCGTCCGGCAGCCCGCGGTGTTCGGGAGCACGCGCACGGGGAGCGCGCGGATGAGCTCGAGAAAGCGCTCGCCGGTGCGCCCGCGCGCCTGCTCGCGCCTGAGCGACACGGTGACGATGCCCGCGCCCGCGGCCTTGACGGCATCGCTCATGATCTGCGGCGAGGGATAGAGCGCCGTGCCGAGCATGAGGCGGGAGGCGAGCGTCTCGCCGTAGAGCGTCAGCGCGCCGGCGGCGGGTTTCAGGCCGGTCAGGTGGGGTTCGCGTGGGTTCATGGGATCAATATAACAAGGCAGGCGAGGGGAAACGACAGCCTCCACTTGCTGCTTTTGTCCGAGGATGGTGCTCCGGGAAGCTGCGGCATCGGGTATTTCGCACGCGGAAAGGCCAGCAGGCCCTCAGCCATCTTACCGACGTGGCTCGGGTGCTATAAGGCTGTTCAGGAATCGAAGGGCGGTAAATTTGCCGGGCGGGCGGTTGATCGGCGCGATGAACATCATGCGTTGGGCTCTTGCGGTCGCGTTCTGCGTGCTTTGCGCCACGGCCGGTGCGCAGACGATCGACTCGAAGGGAAAGGATGCCCAGCAGACCCCCGCTCCTGCGGCCGCACAACCATCGCCGCCTGCGGCGAAGCCGGTTGCCCCTGCCAAGAGCGCGGTGGGACAAACTGCAGCTCCTCAAGGCCAGACGGCACCCGCCGGTCAAGGCGCCGCGCCGGTGCAAACGGGGCAGGGGCTGGGCATACCAGACGGCTACAAGCTCAATCTTCTCATTCGCACGACCGTGATCGCCGTCAATCAGGCCAACAAGACGGGGAACTACACGGTTCTGCGCGATCTCGCGGCGCCGGGCTTTCAGGGCGCCAACAATCCGGCGCAGCTCGGAGAGGTGTTCGCGGAATTGCGCAAGCGGAATTTCGATCTGTCGCCGGTGCTTTTCTACCAGCCGAAGTTCTCCAGCCGGCCCATGCTGCTGCCTAACGGACTGATGCGTCTCGTTGGGCACTTCCCGACGCGACCGCTGCACGTCACCTTCGATCTCATCTTCGAGCAGGTTCAGGGTGAATGGCGGATCTACGCCGTGAGCGTCGGAGCACAGCCGGCGGACCCGGTGGGCGGCCACGGCAACGCGCCTGATGCTGGCGGCGGACCGGCGGCGGAAGCGGGCTCGGCGGGTGGGACCGGTTCGCCCGCGGCCGCGAATACGGACAAGACGGCGGCGCCGAGCGTCTGGGGGGAAAAGCTCGGCAACGCTGCGCCGAAAGCGGCCGGCAAGGAGGCGGAGAAGTCCGAGCCAGGAGCGGCGTCGCCTGCCGTTCCGACTGACAGCAAGCAAGGACCCGGCGCGCCGGCGGCAGCGGCTCCCAAGACCGGCGCAAGCCCTATCACTTCGCCATGAGCGGCACGGCGAGCGCCCGTTTCTTCAGAACCTGCGGATCGAGCTCTCCCCCGGCTGCCAAATCCATGATCATGGCCGCAAGCCTGGCGCGCGCCTCGCTGACCCAGGGAGGCTGGTTCGGCGCCATCGCAATGCCCGCCTCCTCGCAGGCCTCATCGTAGGCTCGCTGCAGAATTGTGAGGGTGGCTTCATCGAACGCGCTTTGTTGGAATGGCATTTGAGATCCGATACGCACTACCGCTTGCGGGTGATTGCAAGCACCGGGAGCAATTCAAAATATTCTCGTATCTTTCGATACTTAGATGAGACAACTATATCGAGTCCATGCGGCTATTTGATTTTCAACGGACTGCGAATGGACCTTTGCCAGTCCTAAGGCCTAAGGCCCAAGGACACTGTGACCTCGCCTGAACGGTGTTGCCGCGGCGCGACAGTGGGCCTACCCTGAGCCGGCATAACAAAAAGGGAGAGGAGCCCAATGGAAAGCAGAACACTCACCATCCTGGCGGCGGTCGTCGCCGTACTGTTGCTCGGCTGGTATTTCATGTCGGCGCCACCGGCGCCGACCACCACACCGACAGCGACGGAGACGCCCGCCCCTGCTCCGGCACCTGCCGAAGCACCCAAGTAGGCGGTGCGCCCGGTTGCGCGGGAACGAAGAGAGTGAGTGGGGGCCGCGGCCCCCACTCTGCGTCTGTGAGGTGGTTGCGCGGTTAGAACATGTTGAGGGCGAGGCGCGCCTCGTCCGACATGCGGCTCTGATCCCAGGGCGGATCGAAAGTCAGCGCCACTTTCGTTCCCTTGACGCCGGGCACGGCATTGACCGCGTTCTCGACCCAGGTCGGCATCTCGCCAGCGACCGGACAGCCGGGCGCAGTGAGGGTCATCTCGACGGAGACCTCGCGCTCGTCATTGATGTCGACCTTGTAGATCAGGCCCAGCTCGTAGATGTCGCACGGGATCTCGGGATCGAAGACGGTCTTCAAGGCAGCGATGATGTCTGCCGTCAGCCGGTCGACCTCTTCCGGCGGGAGCGCGGAGGCCGCAATGGCGGGTGCGTTCGGTCCGCTCGCCAGAGCTGCCGCCTCAGTCGCCGCGGAAGGCTCGGCCGCAGACGCAACGGAAGGGGCCGGCTTCATGTCAGCCGCGGTGTCGGTTCTCACGTCGTTCTCGAGCGGCTTGCCTTCCATGGACATTCGTTCCAGCTACGCAAAGAACTCGCGGGCGCGTGACAGCGCAGAGGTCAGCGCATCCACCTCGGCCTTGGTATTGTACATGGCAAAGGAGGCGCGGCAGGTCGCCGTGACGCCAAGACGCTCCATCAGCGGCTGGGCGCAGTGGTGTCCGGCGCGGATCGCGATGCCGGAGCGGTCGATGATGGTCGCGACGTCGTGGGGGTGCAGGCCCTCGACGTTGAAGGAGACGATCGAGCCCTTGCCCGGCGCTTCGCCGTAGACCGTCACGCCCGGGACCGCGGCGATCCTGGCCTGCGCATGAGCCAAGAGCTCCGCCTCATGGCGCGCGATCTTCTCGCGGCCGACCTGCATCAGGTAGGTGAGCGCGGCGCCGAGGCCGATGGCCTCGACGATCGCCGGCGTTCCGGCCTCGAACTTGTGCGGGGGCTTGCCGTAGGTGATGCGGTCGACCTCGACGATCTCGATCATCTCGCCGCCGCCCTGGTAAGGCTGCATCGCCTCGAGGAGCTTCTTCTTGGCATAGAGAACGCCGATGCCTGTCGGCCCATACGTCTTGTGGCCGGTGAAGACATAGAAATCGGCATCGAGATCCTGCACGTCGACGGGGAGGTGCACCGCGGCCTGGCTGCCGTCAACGAGGACGGGAATGCCGCGGGCATGCGCGAGGCGGATGACCTCCTTGATCGGCACCACGGTGCCGAGCACGTTCGACATGTGCGTCAGGGCGACGAGCTTGGTCTTGGGGCCGAGCAAGCGCTTGAACTCGTCGATCAGGAACTCGCCCTTGTCCGTGATCGGCGCCCACTTGAGCACGGCGCCGCGCCGCTCGCGGTGGAAGTGCCAGGGCACGATGTTGGAGTGATGCTCCATGATCGAGAGCACGATCTCGTCGCCCGCGCCGATGTTGAGGCCGCCCCAGGACGAGGAGACGAGGTTGATCGCCTCCGTCGCGTTGCGGGTGAAGATGATCTCCTCGGTGCTGCCCGCATTGAGGAAGCGGCGAACGGTCTCGCGCGCCTCCTCGAAGCGTTGCGTGGCTGCGTTGGAAAGATAATGCAGGCCGCGATGCACGTTCGCGTACTCGAAGCGATAGGTGTGATCCATGGCCTCGATGACGGAGAGCGGCTTCTGGGCGGAAGCGCCGTTATCGAGGTAGACGAGGGGCTTGCCGTAGACCTCGCGGTAGAGGATCGGGAAATCGGTGCGAATGCGCTCGACGTCGTAGCCGGGCGTCGCCGCACCCCGGGGCAGGTCCTTCTCGCGTGCCGCACTCGTCATGCTTATGCCTCGTCTAGGCCGCCGCCTTCGCGCGATCGTCTCTCAGCCAGCGCCGTGCCAGTCCCATGAATGCCTCGCGCAGCGCCTCGTGCTCGATCTTGTCGATCGCCTCACCGATAAACGATTCGACAAGGAGCGCCTTGGCCTCGTCCAGCGGAATCCCGCGCGAGCGACAATAGAACACCAGATCCTCGTCGATCTCGGCCGAGGTGCTGCCGTGGCCGCAGACGACGTCGTCGGCGAAGATCTCGAGCTCGGGCTTGGAATCGAACTCGGCATTGGGCGACAGCATCAGCGCCTGCGCCATCTGTTTGCCGTCGGTCTTCTGGGCGCCAGGGCGGACGATCACCTTGCCCTGGAAGACGCCGCGCGCCTCGCCGTCGAGGACGCCCTTCATCAGCTCGCGGCTCTTGCAGCGGGGAACGGCGTGATCGATGACGAGCGTGGTATCGGAATGGCCGTTGCGGCCGGCAAGGAAGGCTCCGCCGAAGTCGAGCTCGGCGCCTTCGCCGGTGAATGTCAGGGTCAGATCGTTGCGCACGAGCCCGGCGCCGAGCGTCATCACGAACGGCTTATAGATGGCGCCGGCGCCGAGCGCGACGAGGCCCTTGCCGACATGGAGCGAGCCATCGGCGGAGGCGACGAATTTCAGGTGAGTCACCTCGGCCTTCTCGCCGACGATGACCTGCGTGACTGCGTTCACCTGACGTGCGGCCGAGGCACTGCCGAGATGGGCTTCGACAATGGTCACCTTGGCGCCCTTGCCGACGCGGATGACGTTGCGGACGAAAACGGAGGCGCGGCTTTGCGCCGTGCCTTCCGCGCCGTCGGCGAAAAGCAGGTGGAGGGGCGTGTCGATCGTCGCGCCGTCAGGAATGTCGAGCACAGCGCCATCGGTGAAGAATGCCGTGTTGAGCGCGGTCACGGCGTCGGCGCGGACGGCCGTCTCGCGCTCGAGCTCGGCCTTGAGCCAGGCGGGAGGATTGTCGAGCGCGCGTAAGAGAAACGGCGCGCTGCCGACTTCGCCGCCATGGGCCGTGCCGTGGCCATCGATAAACTCGATGAAGTCGTTGTCGGTGCCGGTCGACGGGAGTGCGGCGGCAAACGCCGCGCTGGCTGAGGCGGTACGCGCCGTATGGCCGGCGGCGACGAGCGGATAGGCTTCCTTCAGTGCTGCGCGCAGATCGGTGTACTTCCACTCCTCGATGCGCCGGTGGGGGAGCCCAAGCGCGGAGAACGCACCGATCGCGTCGCGGCGCAGGCGGCGCAGCCAGTCGCCGCCGGGGAGGCGCGCTTCGGCGCCGGCGAACTCCTCGAGGAGTGCCGTTTCGGCCTTGGTCTTTACTGCTTGCACGGTCATCGGTCGTGTCGCCTTGAACTCGTCGGCGGCCCCCATCTTGCTCATGGTCAGGCTGCCTTGCCCTGGTAGCCGGCGTAGCCCGTCTCCTCGAGCTCGAGCGCCAGCTCCTTGCCGCCGGACTTCACGATGCGCCCGCCGGCCAGCACATGCACGCGGTCGGGGACGATGTACTCGAGGAGCCGCTGATAGTGCGTGATGAGCAGCATCGCGCGCTCCGGCGAGCGGAGCGCATTGACGCCGTCGGAGACGATGCGCACGGCGTCGATGTCGAGGCCGGAGTCCGTCTCGTCGAGCACGCACAGCGTCGGCTCGAGGATGGACATCTGCAGGATCTCGGAGCGCTTCTTCTCGCCGCCGGAAAAGCCGACGTTGACAGGGCGCTTCAGCATCTCGATGTCGATGTTGAGCTTCCCAGCCTTCTCCTTGACGAGCTTCATGAAGTCAGGCGTCGAAATCTCCGGCAGTCCGCGCTTCTTCCTCACGGCGTTGGCCGCGGTGCGCAGGAACGTGAGGCCGGCGACGCCCGGGATCTCCATCGGGTACTGGAAGGCGAGGAACACGCCCTTGGCGGCGCGCTCGTCGGGCGCCATGTCGAGGATGCTCTCGCCGTTCCAGAGGATGTCGCCCTCGGTCACCTCGTAGCCGTCGCGGCCGGCGAGCACGTGGGCGAGCGTCGACTTGCCCGAGCCGTTGGGGCCCATGATCGCATGCACCTCGCCCTTGGGGACGGTGAGCGTCAAACCTTTGAGGATCTCGCGCTCCTCGTCGGCGAGCTTCACATGCAGGTTCTTGATCTCAAGCATTCACTTACCTCTTATCGGGAGAGGGAATTGCCCTCATCCCACGCTTCCTTCCAAGCTCACGCCAATGAGCTTCTGGGTTTCGGCCATGAACTCCATGGGCAATTGCTGCAGCACGTCGCGCACGAAGCCGTTGACGACGAGGGCGACCGCCTCTTCCTGCGATAGGCCGCGCTGCATGCAATAAAAGAGCGTGTCCTCGGAGATCTTCGAGGTCGTCGCCTCGTGCTCGAAGTGCGCGGAGGCGTTCTTGGCCTCGATATAGGGCACCGTGTGCGCGCCGCACTTATCGCCGATCAAGAGCGAGTCGCAGTTGGTGAAGTTGCGCGCGCCGGTGGCCTTGCGGTGGGCGGAGACGAGGCCGCGGTAGGTGTTGTTCGAGTGGCCGGCGGCGATGCCCTTCGAGATGATGCGGGAGGACGAGTTCTTGCCCAGGTGGATCATCTTGGTGCCGCTGTCGACCTGCTGGTAGCCGTTCGAGACGGCGATGGAATAGAACTCGCCGCGGGAATTATCTCCGCGCAGGATGCAGGAGGGATACTTCCAGGTGATGGCCGAGCCAGTCTCGACCTGGGTCCAGCTGATCTTGGCGTTCCTGCCGCGGCAGTCGCCGCGCTTGGTCACGAAGTTATAGATGCCGCCGCGGCCCTCCTTGTCGCCGGGATACCAGTTCTGCACGGTGGAGTACTTGATCTCGGCGTCATCGAGCGCGATCAGCTCGACGACTGCGGCGTGAAGCTGGTTCTCGTCGCGCGTCGGCGCGGTGCAGCCTTCGAGGTAGCTCACGTAGGCGCCCTTGTCGGCGATGATGAGCGTGCGCTCGAACTGGCCGGTCTGCTTCTCGTTGATGCGGAAGTAGGTCGAGAGCTCCATCGGGCAGCGCACGCCTTGCGGGACGTAGACGAACGAGCCGTCGGAGAACACCGCCGAGTTGAGCGCGGCATAGAAGTTGTCGCCCTGGGGCACGACCGAGAACAGATACTTCTTCACCAGCTCGGGGTGCTCGCGGATGGCCTCCGAGATCGAGCAGAAGATGACGCCTGCTTTCGCCAGCTCGTCCTTGAAGGTGGTCACGACCGAGACCGAGTCGAACACGGCGTCGACGGCGACGCGCGCGCCCTGGACGCCGGCGAGGACCTCGCGCTCGCGCAGGGGAACGCCGAGCTTATCGTACATTTTCAAGAGCTCGGGATCGACCTCGGCGAGCGACTTCGGCCCCTCGGTGCTCCTCGGCGCCGCGTAGTAATAGAGATCCTGGAAGTCGATCTTGGGATAGTGGACCTTGGCCCAGGTGGGCTCGGTCATGGTGCGCCAGCGCGCATAGGCCTCGAGGCGCGCGGCAAGCATCCACTCGGGCTCGCCCTTCTTGGCCGAGATGAAGCGCACGGTGCTCTCGTCGAGGCCTTTCGGGGCCTTCACCGTGTCGATCTTGGTCTCGAAGCCGTACTTGTACTGGTCGACGTCGATCTTTCGAACCTGGTCGATCGTCTCTTTGACCGCTGCCATCTCTCTTACCTACTCCCGCTCGGCGCCGCCGTGCGCCGGCCTGCAAATCTCCAACTCCGTCACGCCGCGATCTGGGCCTCGTCGCGCATGGTCTCCCAGGCGGCGAGGAACGCCGCGATTTCCTTCTCCGTCGTCGAAGCGCCGATGCTCACGCGGATGGCGCTGCTTGCGATCTCGGGAGACAGACCCATGGCGGCCAGCACATGGCTCCGGCCGACCTTGCCCGAGGAGCATGCGGCGCCGGCGCTCACCGCGATGCCGGCGAGGTCGAGCTTGATCACCAGCGTCTCGGCGAGCCTGCCGGGCCAGGCGATGCACGACGTGTTGGGCAGGCGCCGGGACTTTGCGGCGACAATCATCGCGTCAGGCGACAGGCGCAGGACGCCTTCCTCGAGGCGATCGCGGAGAGCGCTCACGCGGTCCATCCCGATTGCCTCACGGGCTGCCTCGCGGGCTGCGGCGCCGAAGCCGGCAATACCCGCTGCATTCTCTGTGCCGCCGCGACGCCGGCGCTCCTGCCCGCCGCCCCAGATCAAGGGCCTGAGCGAGAGCCCTTCGCGCACGATGAGCGCGCCGACACCCTTGGGCCCGCCGATCTTGTGAGCGCTGAGGCTCATGAGATCGCAGCCGAGCGCCCTGAAATCGATGACGATGCGTCCCGCCGCCTGCACGGCGTCAGTGTGCATCACATGTCCCCGCTCGCGCGCAGCAAGGGCCGCCTCAGCCACCGGCTGCGCTGCCCCGGTCTCATTGTTGGCGAGCTGAAGCGAGACGAGTGTCGCGCCGCTGCCCGCGGCCGGCATCGCCGCAGCAAGCGCGGCGGCCGGCGTCACGCCGTCGCCGTCGGCCGCGACCTCATAAACGCGCGCGCTCGAAGCTCGCGCCGGGGCAAGGACCGAATCGTGCTCGATGCCGGCGACAACCACGGTCTGCCACCCGGCCGCGAGCACGGTGTTGTTGGCCTCGGTGGCGCCGCTGGTGAAGACCACCTCGGAGGGGCGCGCGTTGACGAGGGCTGCGACCTCCTCGCGTGCCGTCTCGATGAGCGCACGCGCGCGCCGGCCCTCGGCATGCACCGACGATGGATTGCCGAATGCCTCGAGCGCCGCGACCATGGCCTCGCGCGCCGCAGGGCGAAGCGGCGTCGAGGCGTTGTAGTCGAGGTATGTCCGCTCAAGCGTCATTGCGCGCGTGGCCTCGAGACTTCAGAGGCAGCCTTGAGAGGCGCACACGTCACTTTCTCGGCCGGTATGCCGTCGAGCACGTCTTGCAGGCTGACGCTCCACAAGAAGCCCGAGATATGCGAGCCGAGGGCGTCCCAGAGGCCATGCGTCAGGCAGCGCTCCTCGCCCATGCAGGGGATGCCGTCCTCCGTGCAGCGCGTCATGCGCGTGTCTTCCTCGACGGCGGCCATGATCTCGCCGACCATGGTGTCGGCCGCGGGCCGGACGAGGCGATAGCCGCCGAGGCGGCCGCGCGAGCTGTCGACGAGGCCTGCGCGGCGGAGCTTGAGGAAGATCTGCTCCAGATAGTCGAGCGAGAGCTTCTGGCGCTCGGCGACCACGGAAAGCGAGACCGTCTCAGCGCCGGCGTACTTGGCAATGTCAGCCAATGCCATGACCGCGTAACGGCCCTTCGTATTGAGCTCCATACCTACCTCCAGAAGCCCCGCGCGCGACGCCGGGTAGCTTTCACGACTCTTGCGCCGAGCACCCCTACGTGTGCTAAGAGACGCCAGACCCTCTCGTACCGGTTCGTCTAGGCCTTGGGTCCGGCCTCTTTCGAACCATTCTAATCTTATGACCTGAATATGAAAATTCCGAGCGGGGAAATCAAGCATTCTCTGGGGCACGATTGCGTGAACGCGTGAGAATGCCCGAGGAGAAATCGTCGCAGCGCCGCCGGCACGTGCAAGTCGGACCCCTCGATAACAAATCCAAAGCGAGCAAGATCAGACAAACATGCCTGAGCTTATCATCAATGGTCCTGCGGGCCGCATCGAAGCCCGCTACCACCACGAGCCCGCCAACGACAGCCCGATCGCGCTGATCCTGCATCCGCACCCGCAGTTCGGCGGGACGATGAACAATCAGGTGGTCTACAGCCTCTACTACACCTTTGCGCAGCGGGGCTTCTCGGTGTTGCGCTTCAACTTCCGGGGCGTGGGCAGGAGCCAGGGCTTCTGGGACGGTGGACCGGGAGAGCTCGCGGACGCGGCCTCAGCGCTCGACTGGCTGCAGATCGTGAAGCCGGACGCCAAGTATTGCTGGATCGCGGGCGTCTCGTTCGGCACGTGGATCGCCATGCAGCTGCTCATGCGCCGGCCGGAGATCGACGGCTTCATCTGCGTTGCCCCGCCCTCGAACCTTTATGATTTCTCGTTCCTGGCACCCTGTCCGTCATCGGGGCTCATGCTGAACGGCGACAAGGACCGCGTCGTCCCGTCCGCCTCGGTCGCGGAACTGTGCGGCAAGCTCAAGACACAGCGCGGCATCAAGATCGATCACGAGGTCATCCCGGGCGCGAACCATTTCTTCGAGGACAAGACGGCCGATCTCGAGACGGTGGTCGGCAGCTATCTCGACATGCGCCTCGCCAAGGCGGTCAAGGAACGTGAAAGCCAGAAGGAAAAGGATCGGGAGCGCGAGCGCGAGCGGGAGAAGGAGCGCGAGCGAGAGGCCGAGGAGGAGTGAGTGCGCGGGGCGCGGCTAGCCCTCGACGCGGCTTAGGCGCGGGGTCGCAATCGGCATGGCCCGGCTCCTGACCCTTGTTTTTCTCCTGGCGGCGGCTGTCTTCGTGCTCGCCGGAGCGCTCGTCTGGTACTCGATCGTATTTCCGCGCCAGCCCTTTCGCGGGACGCTGCCGCCGCTTGCGGCCGAGGAGGCCGATCTTTCGCGCCGGCTCCGGGACCATGTCACCGCCATCGCGAGCCAGCCTCACAATCTCGATCTCTACGCCGACCTCGTGGCTGCCGCCAAGCACATCGAGGCGACGCTCACGGGCCTCGGCTATGCTCCGCTGCGGCAGGAGTATGCCGAGCGCGGCAAGCAGGTGCGCAATATCGAGGTCGTGATCGAGCCGGCGGAGCCCAAGGGCGACGTCGAGACCTACGTGGTCGGTGCCCACTATGACAGCGTCGGCTTTTCACCCGGCGCCAACGACAACGGCACGGGCGTTGCCGCGACGCTCGAGCTTGCCCGCCTGCTCCGCGATCTCAAGCCCAGCGAGAAGCGCCTGCGCCTCGTCTTCTGGGTCAACGAGGAACATCCATTCGGCAAGACGGCGCGCATGGGAAGCTATCTGCACGCCGAGGCGCTCAAGCGGCGGGGCGAGCGCGTGGCGGGCGCCATCTCGCTCGAGACCATCGGCTACTTCTCGGAGGAGCCGGGCAGCCAACGCTTTCCGTCACCGTTCGATCTCATCTACGAGGACCGGGGCAACTTCGTCGCCTTCGTCGGGCTTCCTGGCTCGCGGAGCTTCGTGCATCAGGCGCTCGGCGCCTTTCGCCGGCACACGGCCTTTCCCGCGATCGGCGGCGTGGCGCCGGATTTCATCCCCGGCATCGGCAGCTCGGACCACTGGTCCTACTCGCAGATGGGATACCCGTCGCTCATGGTGACGGATACGGCGCCGTTCAGGAATCCGCAGTATCACAAGACCACCGACCTGCCGGATACCGTCGACTACGAGAGCCTGGCGCGGGTCACGAAGGGCATCGAGCGCATGGTGCGGGAGCTCGTGAAGTGATTTCTACTCAGGCCTCTTTCCCCTCCCCCCTGCGGGGAGGGGTTAGGGGTGGGGGAGATGACAATAAGCAAAGCGCTGGTTTCATTCCTTCACCCCACCCCGCGCGTGTCATGCTGGAAGCATGCCTCCGGCATGACGCGACCCTCCCCGTCAAGGGGAGGGTTGGAAGAACTGCTTCGGCAATCTTGAGTTCGACCAGGTCTTCAGCGCCGCGCCTTGGCGAGCACGCCGCCCGTCAGCGGTCGCGAGACGCCCGTCGTGCCGGGGAACGTGATCGGCAGGCCTTTGAGCGAGCGGACGGCGAGATAAGCCCAGGCCTCGGCCTCCATCGCATCGCCGTCGAGACGGAGCGCCTCGGCCGGCACCACGGGTCCGTCGACTTTCTCGGCAAGCATGGTCATGAGCGTCTTGTTGCGCCGACCGCCACCGGAGACGACCCAGGTTCGCGGCAGAGCTGGCACCAGGAAGCGCGATTTCGCGATCGCGGAAGCTGTGAAGGCGGTGAGCGTCGCCGCGCCGTCCGCGAGCGAGAGCGAGGCGACGGCGTCCGCCGAGAAGGCATTGCGGTCGAGAGATTTCGGCGGCGGAGCGGCGAAGTAGGGATGCGCGAGGAGGGCGGCGAGTGCTGCCTCGTCGATGTGGCCCTCGGCTGCGCATTTGCCTTCCGCATCGAACGGCAATTTCGCGCGCGCCTGCATCCAATCGTCGATCAGCGCATTGCCCGGCCCGGTGTCGAAGGCGATGAGGGAGCGGTCCGCGGCTGTGTCGTCAGGCACCCAGGTCAGGTTCGCCACGCCGCCGATGTTCACGACCGCAATGGGCCCGGGAAGCTTGCCGACGAGCGCCATGTGATAGGCGGGCACGAGGGGCGCGCCTTCGCCGCCCGCCGCGACGTCGGCGGCGCGCAGGTCGTAGACGACATCGATGCCGGTCGTCTCGGCGAGGGCCGTGCCGTCACCGAGCTGAACGGTGAGCCGCGCCTCGGGCCGGTGCAGCACGGTCTGGCCGTGGAAGCCGATGACGTCGATGCTCTCGGCCTCGATGCGGTGATCCTGGAGGTAGTGGGAGACGGCCTCGGCGTGGAGCTGCGTCAGATATTGCTCGAGCAGCTTCAGGCGGCCTGGACGATCGTCGCGGCGCTTCAGGGATGCAGCTTCGGCGAGGGCGGCCTTGAGCTGGCCCCTCAAGGCGTCCGAATAGTGATAGGTCGCGGCGTGGCCGCGCTTCAGCTCCTGGGCACCATCCGTCTCGATCAGGGCCACGTCGATGCCGTCGAGCGACGTGCCGCTCATGAGGCCAAGCGCCCGCATCAGCTTGCCCTCTTGCTTGCTCACAGACCTCAGCTCAGGCATGTTCCCCCGCGAATGACGGCCGGCGGGCAAGAAGCCCCTGGCATCCAAGGCTCCAGCGGCTCTCCATGACGAACCTCAGAAGCGACTTTCTCAACATCCTTACCGAGCGCGGCTTCATCCATCAATGCTCGGACACGAGCGCGCTGGATCAACTCGCGGCGCAAGGCAAGGTCGTGGCCTATGTCGGCTACGACTGCACGGCGCCGTCGCTCCATATCGGCCATCTTCTGTCGATCATGATGCTCCATTGGCTGCACGCGACGGGGGCCGGCAAGCCGATCGCGCTCATGGGCGGGGGGACGACGCGCGTCGGCGATCCCTCGGGGCGGGATGAGACCCGCAAGATCCTGTCGCTCGAGGACATCGAGGCCAACAAGGGCGCGATCAAAGGCGTGTTCGCGAGGTTTCTCAGCTTCGGCGGCGGTGCCAAGGACGCGCTGATGGTCGACAACGCGGAGTGGCTGGCGCCGCTCAACTACATCGACTTCCTGCGCGAGGTCGGTCGGCACATGTCGGTCAACCGCATGCTGTCGATGGATTCGGTCAAGCTCAGGCTCGATCGCGACCAGGAGCTCTCCTTCATCGAGTTCAACTACATGCTGCTGCAGGCCTATGACTTCGTCGAGCTGGCGCGCCGTTACGGCTGCAACCTGCAGATGGGCGGCTCGGATCAGTGGGGCAATATCGTCACCGGCATCGATCTTGGCCGCCGGATGGGGACGCACCAGCTCTACGCGCTGACGTGCCCGCTGCTGACGACGGCTTCCGGCGCGAAGATGGGCAAGACGGCCGCGGGCGCCGTGTGGCTCAACGAGGCGCAGCTGCCGGCCTATGACTACTGGCAGTACTGGCGCAACACGGAAGATGCCGACGTCGAGCGGTTCCTAAGGCTGTTCACGACGCTCCCGCTCGAGGAGGTGGGGCGGCTCGCAGCGCTCCAAGGCGCCGAGATCAACGAAGCCAAGAAGGTGCTGGCCACAGAGGCGACGGCGCTCATTCATGGGCGCGACAAGGCCGAGGCCGCGGCCGAGACGGCCAAGAAGACTTTCGAGCAGGGGGCGCATGCCGCGGGCCTGCCGACGGTCGAGGTGGCGAGCGCTGAGCTTGCCAAGGGGATCGGCGTGCTGGTCGCGTTCGTGCGCGCGGGCCTTGTGCAGTCGAACGGCGAAGCGCGGCGGCAGATCCAGGGCGGCGCGATCCGGATCAACGATGCGCCGGTCAGCGACGAGAAGGCCGTGATCGGGGCCGGCGACATCGGGGCCGACGGCGTGATCAAGCTCTCGCTCGGCAAGAAGAAGCACGTGCTGCTCAAGCCCGTTTAGCGCTGTCCCGGGGCTGAGGTGTCATCCTCGGCTTTAGGCCGAGGATCCAGAGTTGAGCAAACTCCAACGTTTGATCGCGCTTGCGGAGGGCTGGATCCTCGGGACAAGCCCGAGGATGACAGCGAGAGCATGTAACGCGTCCTCATGCCAGCCTGGGGCTGGGTGCAGTGTCGCTATTTCTTGGAGGGGGCGCCCTTGGTCTCCGACGACCAGCCGTCGATGGTGCCGGCGCGGGATGCGCCGGCCTTGTCGTCGGCCGCCGTCGCAGACGAACTCGAGGCGCGCACGCGCTTCTCGACGGGTGCCTTCTCGGGCTCCTCGCGCGGGAGCACCTTGGGGTTGGGGGTGGTCATCTCCATGATGCCGCGCAGGATGCCGGGCGTAAACATCGAGAGTGGATTGACGATCACCTGCGGCTGCGACATCGGTCCCTGGATGGCGTAGGTGATGCCGAACACGCCTTCGCATTCGAGGCCGGCGACGATCGGCCCGAAGAGCGGGATGTCGCAGAGCGCGCTGTTGATGCCCTGCAAGGGCACGTAGGTGCCGCCCAGGTTCACGCGCTGGGAGGCGTAGTCGACCTTGCCGCGGATCGAGGCGCCGATGATCGGCCCTTTGACGTAGGATTCCTCGAGCACGAACTGCCCGTGGCCGGCGGAGAATGGAAGCTTCATGCGGTCGAACTCGAACACCTCGCGCACGACGCGGCGCTGGCCCTGCGGGGTGGTGGCGATTGCCGGGTCTCCCGGGCTCGCGCTCGAATAGACCTCGGAGACGATGGGATCGCCCAGGACGCGGAAGCTCTCGACGATCAGCAGCCCGCTCTTGTCGGCGGCTCCCTTGGCGTCGAGATTGAGATCGAGTCGGCCGCGGCCGCCCTGAATGTTGGGGTAGAAGCCGATGAGCTTGAAGGCCTGGCCGGCATCGTGTGTCTCGGCGGTCACGACGCGGCCAGCTTGATCCTTACGGAGCAGCACGCTGAGCGGCTTGCCGCCATCGAGCATTCCCTGCGCGTCGAGGCCCACGAGGTTCTCGTGGCGCTTGGAGAGCTTGAGCTTGAAGGCGCGCATGGAGACGTCGGAATGGCCGAGCACGGTGTCGACTGAGGCTTCGAGGTCGAGACCGTTCGACGGACGGAGCGGCTTGATCTCCGCCTCGGCCGACTGGCCGAGCGAGAGCAGCGAGCGGAAGAGGTCCTTGCCGTCGTAGGTCGATCCGCGGGCCTTTATGCTCCAGATCCTGTCGGGGCTGATCTTTCCCTGGACCTCGAGGCGGGAGACGACATTGAGCGAGAAGTTCGGAAACTGGAACTCGCTCACCTCGTTGTCCTTGTCGATCGCGAGCCACCCCTCGATGGCAACATCGTCGCCCGAGATCTTGAAATTCCTGAGCTCGAGGTTCTGCGGGGTGCCGGTGGCGACGTCGAACTCGAGCGAGGCTGCGCGACCCGGCGCCTTGCGCCAGGCGAGATCCTGGAAGGAAAGCTCGGCACTCGTGAGGTCGGCGCGGCCGTGGATTGTCGGTGGCTCGCTCGTGCGTTGCAGGACGGTGATCTCGAACGGGACATTGCCCTGGACGAGGTGATTGACGTCGAGGCCGATCTGGGTGCGATCGGCGTTGTCGAGGGTGGCGCTCAGGCGCAGCGGCGGCTGCATCTCGGGCGGGGCGTCGAAGATGCGCTGCATGTCGAGCTTGGCGAGGACGCCGTTGATGATCAGCTCGCCCGTTGCGACGACGGCCGTCTGGGCAATGTTGACGTCGATCGTCCCGCCCTGGATATCGAACTTACCGAGGGGCTGCTTCGAGCGGATGTCGCTGAATCGCGCCCTGCCCTCGGCGGAGGCCGGCGGGGCGTTCGGGCTCTCGACCAGGGGGACGGTGATCTTGAACTGGCCGTCGACCTTGCCGTCGATCGCGCCGGGGGGAATATCCGGGGCGGCGCCTGATACGATCTGAGAGCTCTTGATCGCCTCGAGCACGGTCGCAAGCGACGTCTGCGTGCGAAAACCCAGCTCGCCCAAAGGCACCGCGGCGTTGACGTCGGGGACGGCAAAGCGCCCGCTCTTGACCGGCAGGACGCTCGACGGCCCGGCGACGATCGCCGCGTCGGGGATCGTCACCTCGAGCGCATCGCCATCGAGGTGGATCAGGGCGCGGGGAGCTTCCACGGGCAGGCCGTGAGGCAGCGGCACCATCTTGAGGTCGCTGGCTTCGATCGACATCGAAATGCGCGACTTGCCGCCCTCAGAGCCGCCAGCGGTGCCGCCTCGCTCCTCGTTGGCGAACTTGCCGCTCAGAAGCCTGAACGTTCCCGAGCGCAGGGTGCCGTCGGTGACGCGCGAGCCGACCCAGGTCCGCGCCGCGGGGGCGATGGCGCGCGGCCAGAGCGCCTTGAGGGTTGGCAGCGTCATGGGGCTCATGGATGCCTCGACGCGCGTGCTCGGCGTGTCGCCGCGTGTCGTGATCTCGCCGTTGATCGATATCTCGGCGCCGCCGGCCTTGAGCGTGAACTCGGAGAGCTCGACGAGGCCATCGGCGGGGGCGATGCGGCCCGCCGCGCGCCAGGTCTCGATCTTCATGGCGCCGATGCCGAATTCCTCCGCGGCCAGCATGCCGTCGCTCGCCTTGAGCTCGTAGTGCCACTCGGGCGTGGCGCCCGAGGCGTCCTCGCTCGTCATCGCACCGGCGATGGTCATGCGGCTGTCGCCCCACTTGAGCATCGAGGGCGCCATCTCGAGGCGGCGGGCAGAGGCGTTGTAGTTGAACTTGAACTCGCCGCCGTCGAGGATGAGGGGCGTCCCCGCCATGGACGGAAGTCCGATCCGGCCTGCGCCGAGATGGAGTGCGAGCGTCGCGCCCTTGAGCTCGCCGGCGGTCGTGAGCTCGACATCGAGATCGCCGTTGACGGGCATGTCGAGCGTTTCGAGAAGGCTCCACTGGGGGGAGGCGTTCGCGAGCGTGCTCGGGACGAGGTCACGCACGGAGGTGGTGACCTTTATGAAATTGCGTTTTTCGGAATCCTCGGTGCGGAAGGAAAGCGACCACGGGCCGCGCTGTGTCTCGACAGTGGCGGACCCGGAGATGACGCTGCGGCGGCTGCGGTGCTCGAGATCGAAGGTGGCCTCGGCGAGGTTGAACTCGGTCGTCTTGCCGTCGTAGTCGACGACGACGGTGGCGTTCCTGACGCCGATCTCGCGCAGCCTCGATGTTGCGTTGCCGCTCTTCCTGGCGCGGGCCGACGCCTCGGCGAGCGCGCGCGCGAGATCAATGCGGTGGAAGGGCGTGTCGTCGCGCGGCGGCGGCTCGTTCTTGGCCCGCGTCGTGGTTTTGGCATCGCCCGCCTGAGGCGGCGGTCTTTTCACTTCCACCGGGGGCGCGACGATCACGGGGGCCGGCGCGGCGCCATCAGGCGTCTGCGCGGGATCGGAGATGCTGAGCGTGAGCCCCGTCGTCTCTGTGTATCGGAAGGAGACTTTGGGCTCGATGAGGAGCACGCTCTCGGGCACGGCGCGCAGGAGAAGCAGCGCGCCGTGGCTCAACTCGACGGCTGCGAGCGGGGCCGAGGCGACGAGATCGCCATCCGGCTCGCTTATCCTCAGATTGACGAGTTGGATCTCGAGCCCGCGATTCTCGGTGAGCGCCACGACGGCGTCGTCCACCTTGGCGCTGTAGTCGCCGAGCTCGGCATTGATGCCCTGCTCGATGCTCGATCGGAAAGCCTTGAGCGACACGGGCCCGTGCGACAGGCGCACGTAGACGATCCCGGCCGCAATCAGCGACAGCAGAATAATCGGACCGGCGACGATCAGGGCGGCGCTGGCGATTCTGGTGTAGCGCTCGAGCCTCAATGTCAGCGCGCTCGGTCCGCCGCTCGGCTCAGCGTCCTCCTGGGCGCGCCACTTTGGGGGCAGCGGAGGATTGGAGCGCGGTTTCCCGGAGGTCTGTCTCGTCATTACCACCCGTGATATGGCTCCACGTTGCTGACGAGGACGCAAAGCTCGGCGTACCTGCCATGGTCGATCCCCCGGCGGCGCCACTCATCCCGCGCGCGAGACCGAAGGAGGGACGCGAGCGGGGCGAGCGTCGGCGGAACTCGGTGCTCTCCCGACGCTCAGTCACCTGCAAGAAAAAGCCGAATCTCCAGGCTATTGAATCACAATAGCACCCCACCCGACATGCGGATGTGGCTCAGGAAAAGCGACAAAAGAAAGGCATCTCGATGGTCTCGGACGGCGACATCGCACCCGATTTCGCGCTGCCCACAGACGATGGACGCGAGCTGCGTCTTTCCGACCTCAGGGGCAGCCCCGTGGTGCTCTATTTCTACCCCAAGGACGACACGTCGGGGTGCACGGCGGAGGCCAAGGATTTCTCGTGTCTTGCCGCCGAATTCGAGCGCGCGGGGGCGGTCGTGGTCGGCCTCTCGCCCGATAGCGTGGCGAGCCATCGCAAGTTCAAATCCAAATATGACCTTTCGCTGCGTCTCGTCGCCGACGAGGAGAAGACTGCGGCGCTGGCCTATGGGGTCTGGATCGAGAAATCACTGTACGGAAGAAAGTATATGGGGGTGGACCGGTCGACGTTCCTGATCGACGGCAAGGGCAGGATTGTGAAGGCGTGGCGCAAGGTGAAAGTCCCCGGTCATGCCGAAGCGGTGCTGGCGGAAGTTCGCGCGGCCAGCGCTTGAGCGGCCGGCGTCTGCGTGTTCCTCCAACCCATCTCTTTCTGCGGCCGGGCGTTTTTTCGCTCGAATAAGTCGTGGGCGACCGGTCAATATTGGTGACCCAATCCGGGAAACATGCTACTTGAGCGGCCCCGGAGGGACGCCGCCTGCTCCGACGCCTACGGAGCGGTTGGGGGCTCGAGACAAGGTCGAGAGTCATAAAAACAATCACATAAAGCGAGCTCTTAATCGCGCAGTTCGAGAGTCAGCGTGGAGGTAGACGGATGCTCCCTCAGTTCCGAAGGTCCGATGACGATATGTCCCGAGCGCCAACCGCAGCCCCCTCGCAAGCACCAGCCTCCTCGCTCGGATCGCGCCAAGCCGCGCCGTCATTCAGATCAGGCACCTACGGCATGACCTCGGTGATCGGCCCCGATCTCCTCATCCAGGGGAACCTGATCTCGAAAGGCGAGGTTCAGGTGGAGGGCGAGGTGCAGGGCGATATCCACGGCTCACACATCGTGATCGGGGAGAAGGCGCGCATCACCGGCGGCATCATCGCCGAGGAGTGCATCATTCGCGGGCACGTGCTCGGGACGGTGCGCGGCCGGCGTGTGCTGTTGCAGACGTCGAGCCATGTCGAGGGCGACATCTATCACCAGACGGTCGCCATCGAGCAGGGCGCGTTCTTCGAGGGCAAGTCGCGGCGCACAGATGACCCGATCGCGGGCATCTCGCGCCCCGAGAGGAGCCTCGAGCAGGGGCTGCTCGAGCCGGCCACGCCGAGGGTGACGCTGTCGAGCGAATAGCCCGAAGCCCTGCAGCGCTGCGAAGATCCTGGCCGGGCACGTGCTAGTCGTCCCCGGCTAGTCGTCTCCGGGGGGGCCATTTGAGTTCTCGCCCGTGCCGATCACGCGCTCGATCTCGAAGCAGAGATCGCCGTGCACCTTGCGCACGACGTGAATGAGCTTGCTGCGACGCTCCCAGGTCATGCGGTGCGCCTTCTCCTCGGCTGCCTCGAGCTCGAGCATGCGGCTCGTCTGCGTCTCCATCTGCTCGAGAAGCTGCTTGCAGCGGTCCGAGGTGATGAACGCATAGAGCGCCGCGGTCTTCTCCTCGCGCGCGTCGTTGCTGACCCGGAGCTCATGCGTCTGCAGGATGTGGCGGCGCAGGATCTCGGCCACGGCAACCACGCGGCCGGGATTGGCGATGATCACGCCGTCCTGGATGTGGAGCTGCTGGGTGCCGGCCGGGAACTTGTTGCTTGAAAGAACAGCGTGCTCGGCGCGCTCGGCGAGCTGATCGGCGCGCAGCTTGGTCAGGAACTCGCCCTTCCAGGCGTTGCGGTTCTTCGAGTCGTAGATGATCTTGCCGCACACTTGGCCCTTGTGGACGATCTCGTGGATGACGTCGGCGCCCTGGGCGCCCTTCAAGACACGCCGCAGCCGGTCGCCCTCGAATGCGGCCTTGAGCTGCTCGAAGAGATCGACCTCGGGGCCCTCGCCGAGCTCCTGCGCCGTCTTGTTCTCGAGCTGCTTCTGGAGGCCTGCCACCTTCTCCTGAAGCTTCTGGCGCTCCTCGAAGGCCTTGGCCTGCTCGGCGAGCACGGCCACCGTCTTGGCCTTCTCCAACGCCTCGCGCTCGGCCTGAAGCGCCAGCTCCGCCGACGTTCGGGCCGCCTCGGCGGCCGTCCGTGCCGCCTCGGCCGTGGCGAGCCGGGCCTCGATGGCGGCTTCCGCGGCCTTGCGGCCTTCCTCGCGGGCGCGCGCCTCGCTCTCGGCCTTCTCGCGGGTAAATTCCTCCTTGAGGCGAGCCGTCACCTCCGCGTGCTGCTCACGCTCCTTGGCCGCGATACGGCTGCGGATCTCGGCAAACTTTTCATGGGGAACCGCCTGGTCGCACCAGGGACAACGGTCGGTTGCGGCGTGGGTGTGGGCGCCCGCGATATGAAAAGCCGGGGCATGCACGGCTGACATGGACGTACTCCTCTGCGCATGGTTCTCAAGTGGGCAACGTAGCACTGATTCGTGGCGTAAGTTCTTTTTTTGTTCTTTTGTGGAGAACATGACTGAACACCTGTGGATAACTTGTCGAGTCCGTGGTCTTGTCAGCTGATTTTGTTCGCCTTTTTATCCAAGCCTCATGTTCTCACTGCGGGAGTACATTATGGGAACGGACGTCGAGACGATCGTGATCGGGGCCGGCGTGGTGGGGCTTGCGATCGGGCGCGAGCTCGCTGGCCGTGGGCAGGAGGCGATGGTCCTCGAGCGGCACGGCGCTGCCGGCACCGAGGTCAGCTCGCACAACAGCGAGGTGATCCACGCGGGCCTCTACTACCCGCCGGGAAGCCTCAGGGCGCGGCTCTGCGTTTCCGGGAAAAAGATGCTCTACGACTTCGCGCGCGAGAACGGGGTCGCCCACCAGCGCTACGGCAAGCTTCTGGTCGCGACCGATGAGGCCGATCTGCCGCGTCTCAATGCCATCGCGGAGACGGCGGCCAAGAACGGCGTCGGCGATCTCGTGGCGCTTACCGGGGCGGAGGCGCGCGCGCTCGAGCCGGAGCTCGCCTGCGTTGCCGCCTACCTCTCGCCCTCGACGGGGGTCATCGACAGTCACGGCCTGATGCAGGCGCTCGAGGGGCACATCGCGAGCGCGGGCGGCCGCGTCGTGCTCAACGCCGAGGTGACAGGCCTCGCGAGGGAGGCGGCGGGCGATTTCCGGGTCGCGACCCAAAGCGCGGGCGCGGCGTCATCGATCACGTGCCGGAACCTCGTCATCGCGGGCGGGCTCGGCAGCACGCGGCTCGGCAAGATGATCGGCGACGCCAACGACTACCGCGTGCCTGAGACCTACCCCGCAAAGGGTCATTACTTCGCATTGTCCGGCAAAGCGCCGTTCCGCCATCTCGTCTATCCGATGCCGCAAGGCGCCTGGCTCGGCATTCACCTGACGCTCGACGTCGCTGGCCAGGCGAAGTTCGGCCCCGACATCGCGTGGACGGGGCGGATCGACTATGCGTTCGAGGACGGCGACGGGGCGCGCAAGGGGCTCTTCGAGCGCGAGGTGCGCCGCTATTGGCCGGCACTGCCGGCGGGCGCGCTCGAGCCCGGGTATACGGGCATCAGGCCGAAGATCTACCGCGAGGGGGAGCCGCCCGCGGATTTCGCGATCCATGGGCCGGCCGAGCACGGCATCGAGCGGCTCGTCGCGCTCTACGGGATCGAGAGCCCGGGGCTCACGTCGAGCCTCGCGATCGCGGCGCATGTGGGGGCCATGCTGACGCCATGACGCAACGACACGGATGACGGGGCCTGGGTCCCGTCCCTGGGCCCCGTCAGAGTGCTTCTCAGCTCACCTGGACGTGCTCGCCGATCACCCGGCTATTTCGGCTCGGGTGCCGGAGCTGCGGGCGCCGGAGTTTCCGATGTCGGAACCGTGATGGTCGGGATCGCGGTGCCATCCCTGTAAGCCATGTAGGTCAGCGTACCGAAAATCACGGCGAACACGACGGCCGTGACGAGCGCGTTCACGACGCGGCTCGAGAACGACAGAAGGTTTCCGATCAATCCCACGACAAACACGATGCCGGACGAGATCAAGACCGGCTCCAGCCAGGCGAGGTTGGCAGGCATGAAGAGTGCCGTCGGCTTCCAGCCGTCGCTGAAGGCCAGACCAAACAGGGTGCCGAAGATCACGGCGAACACGAGGGCCGTGACAAGTGCGTTCACGACGCGGTTCGAGAACGAGATCATGTTGCCGATGAGATCGACGACGAACACCACGACGGCGGCGATAAGCACCGGCTCGAGCCAGTTCAATTCGGCTGGTAGAAACATTGTGTCTTCCCCCATTAGCTTGCCACCGTCTCCGCGATGGCCCCAACCGTTTATACCAGCGCCTCTTGAATGTCATTGGCGCGGGGGCCGACTTTCGTCGCGTGAAACTTCATTGCCTCGCGCCCTGCGAGAGGCGACGCTCGATCCAGGCCGAGTAGCGCGACATCGAAAAGCAGAAGGCCCAGAAAATGGCGCCGGCAAAGAAGTAACCCGTCGCCGCCGTCTGCGGGGACGACCATTTCGCGTCGGCCTGAACGGATTGCTCGACGATGCCGAGGAGGTCGAATAGTCCGATGATGAGCACAAGGCTCGTGTCCTTGAACAGCGAGATCATCGAGTTGACGAGGCCCGGGATCACGAGGCGGAGCGCCTGGGGCAGGACGATCAGCCCCATCTTCTGCCAGTAGCCGAGGCCGAGCGCGTCGGCGGCCTCGTACTGACCGCGCGGGATCGCCTGCAGACCGCCGCGGACCACTTCAGCCAGATAGGCCGCCGAGAAGAGCGCGACGCCGACGAGGGCGCGCAACAGCTTGTCGATCGTGACATCGGAGGGGAGGAACAACGGCAACATAACGGAGGCCATGAAGAGCACGGTGACGAGCGGCACGCCTCGCACGAGCTCGATGTAGGCGACGGAGGCCCAGCGGACGACCGGCAACTCGGAGCGCCGGCCAAGCGCAAGCAGGATGCCGAGCGGAAACGACGCCGCGATGCCGACGCTCGCGACGACGAGCGTGACGAGCAGCCCGCCCCACAGCTCGGTGCCGACCCGGGGCAGGCCGAGCACGCCGCCGACAAGGAGCACGAAGGCGAGGATCGGGAAGATCGCGAGCACGTAGATCAGGAACCAGAGCTTGCCCGGGACGCGCGGGATCATGAGGGGCACGATGCCGGCGAGCGCCAGCGCGTAGGTGAGATCGACGCACCAATGCTGGGCCGCCGGGTAGCGGCCATAGAGAAAGAGATCGAGCTTGTGGGTGATGAACGGCCAGCAGGCGCCGGCGCCGGGGCGGGCGCAGGCCGCGCCGTCGCTGCCGGTGAAGGTCGCGCTCAATATCGCCCAGTCGATGAAATTCGTCAGCAGCAGCCAAGACAAACAGAGCGTCGCGAGCGTCAGGAGCGTGTTCGTCCACGATGAGAAGAGATTGGCGCGGAGCCAGCGCGCGGAATCTCTGATCTCGGGACGGTCGAGGGCTTTCTGCAGGCTCTGGAGCACGTCGCGCGTCATGGGATCCTCACCGCTCTACGATCGCCATGCGGGCGTTGAAGACGTTCATCGCCAGCGCGGTCGCGAGGCTGATGGCGAGGTAGACGGCCATCGTGATGAGGATCACCTCCACGGCCTGGCCGGTCTGATTGAGCACGGTGCCGGCGAATACCGAGACCAGGTCGGGATAGCCGATGGCGACCGCAAGCGAGGAGTTCTTGGTGAGGTTCAGATACTGATTGGTGAGCGGCGGGATGATGATGCGCATGGCCTGCGGAATGATGACGAGGCGCAGCGCCTGGGTGCGCGAAAGGCCCAATGCCGCAGCAGCTTCCCTCTGTCCGCGCGGCACGCCGGCGATGCCGCTGCGCACGATCTCGGCGATGAAGGCCGCCGTGTAGGTGGTGAGGCCGAGAAGCAGCGCCATGAACTCAGGCTCGATGGTGAGGCCGCCCTTGAAGTTGAAGCGGTCGAGCGTCGGGTAGTCGAAGGAAAGCGGGGCTCCCGCTGCAAGGAAAAGAGCGAGCGGCGGCAGCGTGATCAACGCGAGGGACGACCAGAAGACCGGGAACGGCTCGCCCGTCTCGAGGCGCAGGCGCGCGGCCCAGCGGCGCAGCCAGAGCACGGCGGCGATGCCCGCCGCGAGGAGGGCGAGAACTGCCCACTCGAAGCCGTCGGGAACCATCGGGCCTGGCAGGTGCAGTCCGCGAATGTCGAGATATGTGGCTGCGCCGAGCGCCAGGCTCTCCTGCGGCATGGGAAGTGTGCGCAGCACGGCGACGTACCAGACGAGCAGCTGGAGCAGCACGGGCACGTTGCGGACGATCTCGACATAGACGAGAGCCAAGCGCGCCACGAGCCAGTTTGACGAGAGGCGGGCGATGCCGATGGCGAAGCCCAGGACGGTCGCGGCGATGATGCCGAGCGCGGCGACGATAAGCGTATTCGTGAGCCCGACGAGGAAGGCGCGCGCGTACGTCATCTTGCTTGAGTAGGCGACGAGGGTCTGCGAGATGTCGAAGCCGGCTGTGCGACCCAGGAAGCCGAAGCCCGAGGCGATGTTCTGCTTCTTCAGGTTCGCCGCCGTGTTGGACACGATCTCGTAGCCGAGCAGAACGAGGGCCAGCAGGAGCAAAGCCTGGGCGACGCGGGCGCGGACCTTGGGATCATAGGCAAGGTCCATCCAGCGGGCGGGGATCGTGGGAAGGCGAGAAGTGTCAGGCAGCCATTTCGGCAACATGGGCGGCCCTTACCGGATCGGCGGGGCGTACATCAGCCCGCCGTCCTTCCAAAGCGCGTTCCTGCCGCGCTCGATCTTCAAGCGCGAGCCCATGCCGAGGTTGCGCTCGAAGCTTTCGCCATAGTTGCCGACGGCGGACAGCGCGGCCGCGGCCCAGTCGTTGTCGAGGCCGATGCCCTTTCCGAACTCGCCCTCCTGGCCGAGCAGGCGGCGGATTTCCGGGTTAGGGGACCCCTTCATCTCCTCGACGTTGGCGCGCGTCACGCCCAGCTCCTCCGCATTCAACATGGCGAAGTGCGTCCAGCGCACGATGTTGGCCCATTCGGAATCGCCCTGGCGCACGGCGGGGCCGAGCGGCTCCTTGGAGATGAGGTCGGGAAGGATGTCGTGGTCGGCGGGCACGGGAAGGCGCGTGCGCTCGGATATCACCTGCGAGGAGTCGGTCGTGAAGGCGTCGCAGCGCCCGGAACTGTAGGCCGCCATAACCTCCACCAGGCGCTCGAAGACGACGGGCCGGTAGGTCAACCCATGGGTCGCGAAATAGTCGGCGAGGTTCTGCTCGTTCGTCGTGCCGGTCTGGACGCAGATGCTCGCGCCGCCGAGCTCCTTTACCGATTTCAAGCCGAGTGACCTTCTCACCATGAAGGCCTGGCCGTCGTAGTACATGACGCCCGTGAAGTTGAGGCCGAGCGAGGTGTCGCGGCTCATGGTCCAGGTCGTGTTGCGCGAGAGGAGATCGATCTCGCCCGACTGGAGCGCGGTGAAGCGCTCCTTGGCGTTCAAGGGCACGAAGCGGATTTTGGCGGCGTCCTTGAAGATGGCTGCGGCCACGGCGCGGCAGAAATCGGTGTCGATGCCGGTCCACTCGCCCTTGTCGTCGGGGGCGGCGAAGCCGGCGAGGCCGGTGTTGACGCCGCAGTTCAGGACGCCGCGCGCCTTCACGGTCTCGAGCGTGGGCGAGGCGGCGAGCGCGGATCCCACCGAAATTCCAGGTGTGACAAGCGCGAAAACAAGGCCTTTCACGAACCTGTGCAGGCTGCGCAAAAATTCCGACTGGTATGTCCCCCTCACCCGGTTCGTCAGCGACTTGGCTCCTTCGTTGCGAAGGCCCGCTTTCAGCGCGACGCCAAGGTCGCGACGAACCGCCCTCTCCCCGGTGGGGAGAGGGTAAAACTGCGTGGGCTCAACACCAAAATGCAGTCTCTCTCTGAGGGTCATGAGCATTAGTGCTTCAGGATTTGAGATAGGAACGCACGCGTGCGCTCGTGGCGTGGATTGTCGAAAAACTCCTGCGGCGGCCCTTCTTCCACGATCTCGCCCTGGTCCATGAAGATGACGCGATCAGCCGCGGCGCGGGCAAAGCCCATCTCGTGCGTGACGACGAGCATCGTCATGCCGCCTGCCGCAAGTCCGGTCATGACGTCGAGAACCTCCTTCACCATCTCGGGATCGAGGGCCGAGGTCGGCTCGTCGAACAGCATGATGCGCGGGTTCATGGCGAGCGCGCGGGCGATGGCGACGCGTTGCTGCTGGCCGCCCGACAGCTGGCCCGGATATTTCATCGCCTGCTCCTTGATGCGCACGCGCTCGAGAAGGGCTCCCGCGCGCTCCTCGGCCTCCTTGCGGCCCAGGTGCCTCACCCACTGCGGGGCGAGGCAGAGATTGTCGAGGACGGTCAGATGCGGGAAGAGGTTGAAGCTCTGGAACACCATGCCGACCTCGGACCGGACCTTCTCGACCTGGCGCAAGTCATCCGAAAGCTCGGTCCCGTCGACAACGATGCGGCCGCGGTCGTGCCTCTCGAGGCCGTTGATGCAGCGGATCAGCGTCGACTTCCCGGAGCCGGAGGGGCCGCAGATGACGATCCGCTCGCCGAGCGATACCTCGAGATTGACGTCGCGCAGGGCCTCGAAGTCCCCGTACCGCTTGCCGACGCCCGTCATCGAGACGGCGCTCGCGCCCTTCGCAGCGCGGTGCTCGGGTCGTGAGGTGGCCGCCATTGTCTCTCCGCTGGGGTCGGGCGTCCGGCAAAGTATGCCTTGCGCCGCGCGCCGGGCGCAACCTGTGAGACAGCGCGCCTATTCTTTGAGCGACCGGGCGAGAAAGACGATCTCGCGGCCGTTCGAGGCGAGAGCGCCAGCCTCCCGGAAGCCGTTGGCCAGATAGAAGCCGACGTTGCGCATGCCGCGACCAGTCACGACGTGGACACCCTTGGCTCCCGCGCGGCGTGCGGCCTCTGCGAACTCTTCGACGAGGCGCGCGCCGATGCCTTGCCCGCGCCAGAGCGGCGCCAGATTGACGTGTAGCTGGGCGGGATAGTCCGCGGTGAGGGCCGCAAAGCTCCTGAAATAGGCGATGTCGGCAAAGAGGGGCGTGCGCGCGGGGTCGTCGAAGCTGCCGACGAGGTAGCCGGCGACCGCGCCGTCCGGGGCAAGCGCCAGATAAGCCTGGTCGGGGTAGTGCGCGAGGTAGCGGCCGAGCCAACGCTCGCGAAACGCGGCGCGCTCCGCCTCGCCGGCGAAGGAGCTGGTGGCGCTCGCCTCGAAGAAGATCGCATCGAGCTCCGCTACGAGGCGGCCGCGATCGGGGACAACGGCCCAGCGGATGATGTCGACTTCAGTCATCGCTTCGTTCGCCGTTGTGTCGACATCCGAGGCATTTTCTCAACAAGGCCATAGAGAAGACGCTTGGACGCTGTTCCGCATCAAGATAAACCCCTGCTACACGGATTATTTACCCGACGAGCCGAATAGTCGCGATGCATTGTAACCCGCGCACGTGAGCATCGGGACGTCCTTAGAGCCCAAGTGCACTGGCTGCCAGGAGGAAATTGTTTCCTTCCCAGGCATGGCCCGATGCTGCCTCGAGCGCCCCGAAAATAGAAGGCGACCCATGACCGTTTCCTTGAAGGCCAAATTGATCGCAGGGGCCGTGAGCGCCGTCGTGCTGACCGTTGGTCTTGGCGGTGGAGCCAATCTTGGCGCGCGGTTCCTCGACCAGGATCTCGAGGACGTGACCCGCATTGCGGTGGCGCTGCGCAATCATACCGTCGCCGACATGATGCACAATACGATGAGGAGCGATGTCTACGCGGCCCTTTACGCCTCTGCTCAGAGCCCCGATCAGAAGGACGCCATCGTCGGCGCGGCGCAAGAGCACGCCACGGAATTCCGCGCGCTCGTCGCCAAGAACCAGAGCGCCGAGCTGTCCGGAGAGGTCAAGGCTGCACTTTCCTTGGTCGATGCGCCGCTCGATGACTATATCAAGGTCTCAGAGCGCCTCGTCCCTCTTGCTTTCGAGGACCGCAACCAGGCGATCGCCCTTCTGCCTGAGTTCACGGACAAGTTCTCGGGGCTCGAGACCGCGATGGAAGCCGTCGGCGACCGCATCGAGAAGGCTGCCGAAAAGGAGACCGGGGAAGCGCGCGCGTTTGCCCAATGGGCCATCATGGCGAGCTTCGTGGGCATTTTGCTCGGCCTCCTCGTGGGCGCGGCGTTGATCTACGTCGTCCTGCGCGAGGTCCTGGGGCCGCTCGCGAAGATCCAGGAGACCATGCACGAATTGGCGTCCGGCCGACAGGATACCGACGTGCCTTATCGCGAGCGAGGCGACGAGATCGGCGGCATGGCTGCTGCAACTCAAGTGTTCAAGGACAATATGCTGCGCTCACGCGAGCTCGAGGCGGAGACCTCGGCGGGCAAGGAACGCTCGGAGGTCGAGCGCAAGCGGATGATGCGCGATCTCGCGGATCGGTTCGAGAGAGCTGTCGGCGGTATCGTGCGGATCGTCTCGGATGCCTCTACCGAGCTGCAGTCGGCGGCGGAGTCGCTGTCGGCGACGTCCAAGCAGACCTCGGCGCAATCGACCGTGGTCGCGGCCGCGGCCGAAGAAGCCGCCGCCAACGTCAGCAGCGTTGCCTCGGCAGCCGAGCAGCTCTCGGGATCGGTTCGGGAGATCAGCCGGCAGGTCGAGCAATCCTCTCGCATCGCCGAGAAGGCGGCAGGTGAAGCGCGCCAGACGAACGTTCAGGTCACCGAGCTCTCGGAAGGAGCCAGGAAGATCGGCGCCATCGTCGATCTCATCAACGACATCGCGCGCCAGACCAACCTGCTCGCGCTCAACGCCACCATCGAGGCCGCGCGAGCAGGCGAAGCCGGCAAGGGTTTCTCGGTCGTCGCGCAGGAGGTCAAGGCGCTCGCCGACCAGACGTCGCGGGCGACAGCCGAGATCGCGACGCAGATCGGCACGGTGCAGGCATCGACCGAGCATGCTGCGGGCACAATCCTGCAGATCGGCCATACGATCGAGGAGATGAACCACATCTCGGCGGCGATCTCTTCGGCGGTCACGCAGCAGGGCGCGGCGACGGAAGAGATCGCGCGCAACGTGCACGAGGCTTCCAAGGGCACGAGCGAAGTGACGAGCAACATCGTGGGCGTGAACCATGCTGCCGAAGGCTCGAGTGCCGCGGCGCAGCAGGTGCTCTCGTCGGCGACCGAGCTTGCGCGGCAGTCGGAGAGCCTGCGCGGCGAGGTCGAGCGCTTCCTCAGCACGGTGAGGGCGGCTTAGGCAGAGGCCTCTCTCCGCGACATTGCATGGCGCGCAGGTGACTGCCGGTAAGCCTCATGGTGAGCCTCACCCCGAGCGTGTCGAGGGGCGAGTCATGAGGCTTCGGCGTGGCCGTTCCCTCCCCTTCGACAAGCTCAGGATGAGGGAGCGGAAGCGAGCCACCGTTGGATTGCGTCGGCTCAGCCCGGATAGGGCTTTCTGGAGCGGGCCGGCTGTTATTCGGCCGCCGTCTTGACGGCCTCAGGCGTGGCCGTCGTCAGTGCCGCCATGGCGGCGGACCAGTAGCGCGCCTCGGCCTCGGCCTCCTGCCTCTGGCGGCGGAAGGCTTCGGCCCACTCCCAGACGATCATGGGGTTCGATTCGGCGAGCGCGGCGAGGTCGGCTGGCGACTTGGAGAGAACCGCGCCCGCGAGCCGGCGCAGCTGGACCTCCTCGATGCGGTCGGCCGAAGCCGGCTCCTTGGGGTCGGCATGTGCGCCGCCGCGAAGGGTGATAGTCTCCGTGAGCCGATGTTGACGCATCGTTTGGGCCTCCGAATTCCGATCATCCTAGGTCGGCGGGTGCCTGGAAATTGGGCGGCGCCGATTTTTGTCCACAGAAAGCTGTCGCTGCAGTGCGAAGATCACTTGACAATTCGTTGTGCGGTGCGGTGACAGCGTTTTGCGCCGCGTCAGGCTGATAACTCGATCCGAGCCAATCCCCATGTCCGCGAGCAGAGGTTTTCTCGAGCTACTTGAGGATCTTCTCTCACCACTTGGGCCGATTTCCGTCCGCCGTATGTTCGGCGGCGCCGGGATCTACTGCGAGGGACACGTTTTCGCCTTCGTCGACGATGACCAGCTTTTCCTCAAGACCGCCGCAGAAGGCCAAGCCGCCTTCGAGGCCGAGGGCACGGGGCCGTTCACCTACATGACGAAGCACGGCCCCGGGACGCTCATGAGCTACTGGCGCGCGCCGGAGCGGTTGTTCGATGATCCCGACGAGATGGTGGCGTGGGCGCGGACGGCGCTCGCTGTTGCGCGACGGGCGGCGGCAAAGTCCGCCTCGCGCAGCAAGCCGAAAAGCGCGGGCGCGGCAACGAAGAAAGGCGCCACCAAGAAGGCTTCGAAGAAAGGTGTCGCCAAGAAGATGACGGGGCGACGCATGCGGCGGGGCTGACTGGCCCAGCCGCTTCGCGATCTCGCTTACTCGCTTGCGACCTTCAAGGGACGCGTGGGCTTTCTCAGGAAGGCCGGGACGTTGTCGGCGAAGCCCGCGGCGGGTGACGGCTGCTCAGCACGGGCCGGATGACGCTCGCGCTGCTGCGCCGGTGGCTTTTCGGCTGTGCGCTCGGGGCGCGACGGTCCACCATTTTGATCACGGCGCGGCGCGCCGGCATGCTGGCGCTCGTGCTGCGGAGATGGCTGCGGGCCATGGCCGCGTGGCGGCTGCTCGGCGCGCGGCGGGGGGCGCTTTTCTGCCTGTTGATCGCGAGGCGCGCGCTCGGCTGCGGGGCGGGGCTGCTGGGGCGCGCGAACGTGAGCGGCACCATTTTTCCGCTCCTGTGCACCGCGGTGCTCGGGACGTCCATCGCGGCGCTGGCCGGCATCAGGGCGACGTGCGCCGCCCCGGCCTCCGCGACCGCGCCGGCGCTTGCCCGCTTCCGCGTAATCCTGCTCGCTCGGGGCGCCGCCGATCCAGACGACATCCTCGCCGAGCATCTTCTCGATGTCCTTCAGCGATTTCAGGTCCTCGGGGGTAACGATCGAGAGCGACGTTCCCTCCTTGCCGGCGCGACCCGTGCGGCCGATGCGGTGGACATAGTCGTCGGCCTGCCAGGGGAGATCGAAATTGAAGACATGCGAGACGTCGGGAATGTCGAGGCCGCGCGCGGCAACGTCGCTTGCGGCAAGAAGCAGGATCTCGCCCGAGCGGAACTTGTCGAGCGTCTCCATGCGGCTCTTCTGATCCATGTCGCCGTGCAGCGCGCCGGCGTTGAAGCCGTGCTTGAGCAGCGATTTGAGGAGGATCGCGACATCGCGCTTCCTGTTGCAGAAGATGATTGCGTTCCTGACTTGCTCCGAGGCGATGAGCTGGCGCAGCTGCTCACGCTTGGCCCAGTCCTCGGTCTCGGGACAGTACTTGAAGCGCTGGGTGATGGTCTTGGCGGTGGTCGCGGGCTTTGCCACCTCGACGCGCACCGGGTCTTTCAGGAACTGATCGACGAGGCGGGTGATCTCGGGCGGCATGGTCGCTGAGAAGAAGAGCGTCTGGCGCCGCGGCGGGAGCAGCTTGCAGATTTTTTCGATGTCGGGAATGAAGCCCATGTCGAGCATGCGGTCGGCTTCGTCTATGACGAGAATCTCGACGCCCATCAGCATGATGCGGCCGCGCTGGAAGTGATCGAGAAGGCGCCCCGGGGTCGCGATCAGGACGTCGACCCCGCGATCGAGCTTCTTGACCTGCTCGTCCATCGACATGCCGCCGATCAGGAGCGCCACGTCGAGCTTGTGATTGATGCCATACTTCTCGAAGCTCTGAGCCACCTGCGCGGCAAGCTCGCGAGTCGGAGCCAAAATGAGAGAACGGGGCATGCGCGCCCGCGCGCGTCCGGTCTCCAATCGCGTGATCATCGGCAGCACGAAGGAAGCGGTCTTGCCGGTTCCGGTCTGCGCTATGCCGAGAACGTCCCTGCCGGTCACGGCTATCGGAATGGCGGCAGACTGAATGGGGGTCGGCGTCGTATAGCCGGCAGCCACGATTGCCGCCTGCACTTTCTGGCTGAGCCCGAGCTCAGCGAAGGTCTTCGTTTCCAAAAAAAACAGTCTCCATCCACGATCCTCGAAGCTCCACGCGCTCTTCTCCCCGACGATCGCAAATCGCCGGAGGGCAGCGCAGAACGACAGAGCGCAGGGGGATGTGGTCGCCGCAAAGGGCCAAATCAACGAAGATCGTAGCTCGAAAAGGGATTAAAGAACCGAAACCCCTGCGCCCGAGCCACGGCCTAGCTCGCATATACTCCCTGAAAAAGCAAGATAAAGCAGGTGTTTCCCTGGTGCGCAAAAGCCGCAGACCGGTGTGAAACGAATTGCCGCGGCCGCGAGCGGGTCGGCAGCGGCTGTCAAGAATCCGTCGTCAAACGGTTTCAGGTCTCGTCATCGAGCCAATTGTAGAGGAGGGCGCCGAGTATTGCGCCAAGGATCGGCGCAACCCAGAAGACCCAGAGCTGGCCCAAGGCGGTCCCGCCGGCGAAAACGGCGGATCCCAAGCTGCGGGCCGGGTTGACGGAGGCGTTGGAGACCGGAACAGCCACGAGATAGATGGCCGTCAGTGCAAGGCCGATTGCGAGCGGCGCCAATACCGATGGGGCGCCTTTGCGTGTCGATCCCATGAAGACCATCAGGAGGAAGGCCGTGAGCAAGGTCTCGATCAGGAAAACGCTCACAAGGCCGGCCTTGATCATCGACAGGCTGCCGAAGCCGTTGGCGGCGTAGGATGCGGGCGCATGGCCGATGACGGCGAAGAGGGCAGCGGCCGCGATCGCGCCAGCGCATTGGACCGCGACGTAAAGCACCGCATCGCCGAGGTGAAACCTCCCGGCGGCGGCGAGCCCCAAGGTCACGGCTGGATTGTAGTGGGCGCCCGAGATGTGGCCGATCGAGAGGGTAAGGGCTATCACGGTGAGGCCGATCGAGAGAGCGATGCCGAGAATTCCGGCGGCTCCGGAGGGTGCGCCGGCCGAGTAGAAGGCAGCCCCCAGCACTGCAGACATGAGCATGAACGTGCCGACGAACTCGGCCACCAGAGGCTTGTAGTTCATTGAGCGTGCTCCCTTGCGTTGTCGCCTTGGCCTCGGCGTTTGGCGCTCGACGTGGCGGAGGGGGGTGAGTCGAACGATCGGGACACTTGAACCGCCGCCTCGACTCGAACCACATCGCTGCGGATCAGATAGTACGAAATAGCGCCATCCGGGGAACCGAACACTCCTTACGGCGCGTATAGATTCCGTCAGAAATGCTGTCTCGCTGTCGCAGCTCGCAAATTAGGTCTGTTCAATCCGGGAAGAGTCAGAGAAACTTCAGAAAGCGGGCACCATGACTGCGGAGCAGCAGGGCGTAAAAAATTCCATGAGCCACGCGCAAGAAGTACGAGGCGAGCCACGCAGCCGTGCGCCCGGCCTCGACACGGAAGCGATCAAGCAGCTCAAGTCGCGCGACAACATCACCAACTGGTTCCACTTCGCGCTCGTCTACGCCGTCATTGCGGGAACGATCGGCCTTGCCATCTGGGCCTCGCGCGAGATGACCTCGCTCGGCTACGGGCTCGACTGGTTTATCCTTCTCAATGCCGTGGTCGCGGTGGTGATCGGCGCCTCGCAACATCAGCTCGGCGGCGCCGTCCACGAAGGAACGCACTTCATCCTATTCCGCAACCGGACGCTGAGCGAGATCGCGTCCGACTGGCTCGCGGCATTTCCGATCTACACCTCGACCTATCAATTCCGTGTCCACCATCTGGCGCATCATCAGTTCGTCAACGATCCCGAGCGCGATCCCGACATCGCCCAGCTCAAGGAAAGCCATCACTGGCTCGACTTTCCCATCCCGCATCTCGAGCTGCTCGGAGCCTTCCTGAAGCAGCTCTTCCCCTGGCGGCTCGCGCGCTTCACGATAACGCGCGCGAAATATTCGGCGCTGGGCTTCGAGGGGCATGCGTATGTCGATCCCAAACGCGCGGGCTCGAAGTGGCCGCTCAGGGTTGGCGTGTTGTTTGCTGTCGCGGTGCCGTTCGTGCTGGCGCAGCTCGCGCATCGTGGCGCTGCGATGGCAACGATCGAAGTTCTCGGATTAACATGGTTTGCGACGGTCGCGTATTTCCTTCTGGTGCCGGATCGCGCGTATGTGGCGACACGGCTCGAGCCCGTCATCTCGCATCGGGCGACGGCAATCGGCCGTGTCACCTACCTCGCGGCGCTCTACGGCTCGCTCTCGGCGCTCGAGATCGGCGGCTATGGCCCCGCGTGGCGCTATTTCCTGCTCTATTGGATCATCCCGCTGTTCACGACGTTCCCGCTCTTCATGATGCTTCGCCAGTGGGTCCAGCACGGCAATGCCGATCGCGGCCGCTACACCAACACGCGCGTGTTCCTGGTTGGGCCGCTGATCCGCTACGCCGTCTATCCGTGGGGCATGGACTATCACCTGCCGCACCATCTCATGGCGTCGGTGCCGCACTACAACTTGAAGCGTTTGCACCAGCTCATGCTCGCCGATCCCGAGTATCGGGAGAAGGGAGTCGTGGTCGAAGGCTTCTTCGCGGGCCGGAACGGTGCGCCGTCGGCGGTCGAGGTGCTCGGGCCGCAGCATGCCCCGCGATCTCAGGAGCGGGCGCACGTCGACAACGCCACGCTCGAATACGCGGATGTCACAGATGCAACCGCGATCGCGCGCGAAGCGGAGCGCTCCGCGGGCCTGGGATGAGCGTTCAGGCCTCGTGCCCGTCGCGGCCTATGAAGCCGGCTCCTGACCAGTCGACGCGCAAGGTGGTGAACATCACTGCCGTCAGCGCCGCGAAGCCAAGGAGCGCTCCGGCGAGCAGCGCGTAGTCCTCGAGCCTCAGGATGAGGTAGAGGAAGGCGTAGATCACGGCAAACAGCGCCAGCATCATGAGGCCACTCTGCGTGCTCTCGAGCGCCTTTCCGGCGTAGAGCGAGAGCATGCCGCCGGTTGCGCCCGCGGCGGCGATGTAAGCGGGTGTGAAACCGATATGCTCCGAGAGCGACAGCAGAAGCACGTAGAAGAAGATCATGGTGAGGCCGACGAAAAGGTATTGCACGGCGTGGACGCGCCTGCCCGAGACGAGCTCGAGCACGAAGACGCCCATGAAGGTGACGGCCAGGAACAGCACGCCGTATTTCACGGCACGCGTGACGAGATCGTAGAAGTCGACCGGCTGATAGAGCGTGACGCCGAAGTAGTACTGGCCGAAGCGGTCGATGCCGGCCTCGGCCGGGCTCCAGGCCTGGGGCACGCTGCGCGCCAGATGCGGAATGCGCCAAGATGCCGTGAAGCCCTGGTCGGTGACGCTTCGATCGGTGGGCGAGAAGGCGCCCATGAAGCTCGGATGGGGCCAGTCCGACGAGAGAGAGACACGCGTCTCGCGGGCGGCGGGGGCGAATGTGAGCGACGTCGAGCCCGTGAAGTTGAGATCGGCGCGGAAGGAGAACGGCTCAAGCGCCGTTCCTTGGGCTCCCAGGAGCGACTGCGAGCGGCCGAGCTTCACATGGATGCCGTTGAGGTTCGTCGACGAGAGGAGAAGGCTCGGCTCGAAGGGCAGATCCTCCGTGCCGTTGACCTTGAGCGTCGTCGCGTCCTTGAGGCCCGAGACGTCGGAAAGCGCCAGGACGAGCGTCGCGCCCCGCCAGTCGGCCTCGATCGCGGTCGGGTCGGCGTCGGCCACGTCGGGGGTGAGGAAACGGCCCTCGATCGCGAGATGGGCGGTGTAGACGCTGACGTCGAAGATGGACCGGTGGAGCACCTCGGAGACGCTCTTGCCGTTGATCGAGAGCTCCTCGGGCATGAACACGGCGTTGCGGTAGACGATCTGGGAGACGGTCTTGTCGCCGTCCTTGGTCTCGACGCGCACCTTGTAGGGGACGATCAGGAACGGGCCCGCCAGCTGCTGGATGCCGCCCCAAGTGCGCGCGACCTCGCTCCTCACCTGCAGCGATCTCTGCTCGCGCTCGGAGACGAGGCCGCCGACGATGAGGAGCGGAATGAGGAGCAAAAGGATCAGGAAGCAGATGAGGAAGAACTTGAGCGCGGGGCTTGCCACCGCGCGCCGGATGGATTGGGCTAACTCAGACATCTCGTCCCCGTGGTCGTCGACTGCGCCTGATCAATGCCTATGGGTGGCGGCGGATATGGGGCGTCGCAAGGGCAGACGGCGGACAAAGGCCGCATAAGGCGGCATGGCGCATTTCGCCCTTCTTGCGTGTTCTTGCCGGCCGTGCCGGGTGCCGAAACTTGTGTTAGACTTTGCCTCAATTCGGGGAGAGGACGTCATCCGGCCATGACGAGACGCGCCGTCAGGATTGCGTGGGGAGCAGTGGGCATCTGCCTCGCACTCGGGATTGTTGCGACCCTTGTGACCTGGGTCGGCCCGCCCGACCAGCCGTGGCACAAGGGCATGCGCGAGATCTCGACCTTGCTCGACGTGGCAGCGCTGCTGTTCTGGATCGCGATCTTTGCGATCTACTGGGCGAGGAAGCAGCGGCGCGAGCGGGAATAGGTCTCTCTGTTGCTGTCAGGCTGCGGCCCGCTTCGTGAACCGCTTGACCTTGATGCGGTGTTGGCGGCCACGTGCCTGCGCCAGGTCGAACGCGAGCTGCATGCGCATCAGCTGCTCCATGTTCGGCCCGAAGGCTTTCTCGATCCGGAGCGCCATGTCCGCCGTCAGTGCCGTTCGCTCGTTGAGAAGATTGGAGAGCGCCTGGCGCGTGACGCCGAGCACGGAAGCTGCTTCGGTTACCGATAGGCCAAGCGGGTCGATGATCTCGCGGCGAATGAATCCACCGAGGTGAGGCGGGTTCTTCATGGGCATCGTCACAATTCCTCAGTGATAGTCGACGAGGTCGACATCGAAGGCCTCACCCTTCTCGAAGCGGAATATCAATCGCCAGTTGCCACTGACTGTCAGGCTCCAATGGCCAGCAAGGTCGCCTTTGAGTTGATGCAACCGCCAACCGGGAAAGAGGCCAATATCGTCGACGCTTTCGGCGGTATCGATCGCGACAAGCATATCGCGCAGCTTGCCGACGAGCTTCGAGGGCAGTCCGGCCGTCTTATCCTCTTCGTAGAGCCGTCGCAGGCCCTTATGCCGGAAACTCTGTATCGGCATGGGCCCTTCTGTAAAGCGTCAATTGTCGGTTGTCAATGTGGTCAGCGGCGAGATGCCCGGGACCGGATACGGCGGTCGCCAAAAGCCATGAAGCGCAAAATCTCGCCGCGCAGCTCCGCCACGCTATCGACGTGGACATCCGTGCTCAGGGCGCGGACCTGAACGGGGCTGTAGCCGTAAGACACCAGGATGGCGGGAATTCCAGCCGCGATCGCGGCGCTGCTGTCGGCGCCCGTGTCGCCGACCATGAGCGCTCTCTCGCGAACTCCGCCGGCGAACGCGATCGCCTCCAGCAACGTGAGGGGATCCGGCTTCTTGGGCCGATCGCCCCGGTGCCCGACGACGGCATCGAACAGGTCGAGAATGTGCAGTTGCTCGAGGATCGCGAGCGAAATGTCCTCCACCTTGTTGGTGCAAACCGCGGTGTGCGCTCCTTGCTCGCGCAGATCCTCGAGCAAGTCCTCGATGCCGGGATAGGCTCGCGACCGGCGGACGGGCGCCTGGCGGTAGGCGCCAACGAAGCGCTTGAACGTCACGGCGGCCGCATCGGCCGGGAGACTCAGGCGTTTGGCTACAAGGGCGCGCCAGAAGAAGCCGCTCAGTCCCTCGCCCATCAGCGATTTGGCGTCCTCGGGATCGGTCGCGCCGCATCCGTAGGACGCAAGGGCGATGTCGAGCGCTGAAGCGATGTCGGCAACGGTGTCGACGAGCGTGCCGTCGAGATCGAAGACAATCGTCGGCGGGTGAGGCCGTTTGCTCATGTGCGCAGGTTCCATCGATCATGAGCGCTGCTGGAGCGTCCGGTGCGGCGCTGTCGATGGAGTCAAAGAGCGAGGGGCTTTTTAGTTCCGTTGGGCCGCAAACGCCAATGACGCGGCTGCCCCGGCTCTCTTCTAGCCGCCGGCGATGGCGCCGACGATCAGGAATGGCTGCGTTCCACTTGCGACCGCCTCGGGAAGCGGCGCATCGGGTGCCTCGTGCGACAGGTCCTGCTGACAGGCGAAGAAGCGCACGAAGGGGCGGCGCTTCCTGGTCGCATGATCGCGGATGGTCCCGCGCAGGACGGGATAGGCCGCCTCGAGCGCGTCGAGGACCGAGCGCTGGGTAACAGCGCCCTCCACAACAAGCTTCACCTCGCCCGCCACATCGGCGTGCCTTTTCAAATGCGTCGGCAGGACGACGCGGATCATTTGAGCGTCTGGACCTCGACGGAGAGCACGGCCGGAAGATCGCGCACAATCGGCGCCCAGCTGTCGCCGGCATCGGTCGAAGCATAGACCTGTCCGCCTGTGGTTCCGAAATAGATGCCGCAGTCGTCATGTGTGTCGACGGCCATCGCGTCGCGCAGGACGTTCACGTAGCAGTTCTCCTGCGGCAGGCCGCGCGTGAGTGCCTCCCACTCGTTGCCGCCCGAGCGGCTGCGATAGACCTGGAGCTTGCCGTCGAGCGGGAAGTGCTCGGCGTCGCTCTTGATCGGGACGACGTAGATCGTCTCGGGCTCATGCGCGTGCACGTCGATCACGAAGCCGAAGTCGGTCGGCAGGTTGCCGGAGACCTCGTGCCAGGTGTCGCCCGCGTCGTCGCTGCGCATCACGTCCCAGTGCTTCTGCATGAAGAGGACGTTGGGGCGCGTGGGGTGGAGTGCGATGCGATGCACGCAGTGGCCGACCTCGGCGTCCGGATCGGGGATGTATTGGGAGTGGAGGCCCTTGTTGATCGGTTTCCAGGTCTTGCCGCCGTCGTCGGTTCGGAAGGCGCCTGCGGCCGAGATGGCGATGAAGATCCGGTCCGGGTCGGCGGGATCGAGGAGGATCGTGTGCAGGCACATGCCGCCGGCGCCGGGCTGCCACTTGGGTCCCGAGCCGTGGCCGCGCAGGCCCGAGAGCTCGCTCCACGTCTTGCCGCCGTCGGCCGAGCGGAAGAGGGCCGCGTCCTCGACGCCGGCGTAGACGGTGTCGGGATCGGTCAGCGACGGCTCGAGATGCCAGACGCGCTTGAACTCCCACGGGTGCGCCGTGCCGTCGTACCACTGGTGTGTGCCCGGCACGCCGTCATAGGCGAACTCGTTGCCGACCGCCTCCCAGGTCTGGCCGCCATCGCTCGAGCGCTGGATCTGCTGGCCGAACCAGCTGCTCGATTGGGATGCATAGATGCGGTCGGGGTCGGCGGGCGAGCCCTTCAGGTGATAGAGCTCCCAGCCGGCGAAGTGGGGCCCGGCGACGTCCCATTTCTTGCGCGCGCCGTCGGAGGTGAGGATGAACGCGCCCTTGCGCGTCCCGACCAGAACTCGCACTCCCGTCATCGCGTCCTCCCAATATTGTTCGCCGCCTGGGCAGCTTCCCGTTGCCTAGGTTTCAACCGATGCGCTCGGGCATCAATAAGGCAACGCGCGGGAAATCTATGCGTTGCATCCCGCCGGGCGAGGGTTGGCGCGCGCTTTGGCGCCTTTCACCTATGGCGAAGCCATGCTCAGCATGGATGGGGAGAGATTGAGGCGGCGCGGTCCTGGATGAAGCGGAAGCGCGCCGGTGGGCGCGATGACTCGCGTCCGCATTTTGGCAAGCATGGCCGAGGCAGCGTCACATCGGCTTATATGTGCGGCTTGGCCTCAAGGGTCGGCTCTGAAACTTCAAGCCCATTGCTTGCCCTTTCATCCAAGCAAGGCTGCAGATGACCTCGTGCTTCTCGTCGCAGAGATATAAGCGAAAGTTATCGGCTAGGAGCCGTGGCTTTATCTCGTCGCTGATGTTCACAACCTTGGCCCCGCTCACACTCAGATCCTTGATCATGCACGGCCGGGGATACAGCAGGCTGTCGCACCAAAGGTACCCGTACTTCATCCTATAAGGAACGCGCTTCATAATTCGGCGGCATTCGGATTGCGGGCGACTGGTGTCACCTGCGAGAAACCGGCTCGCCTTCGATTTGAGATTCATTCGCCCCAACCTCGACCCAGACCGCTTCGTCTGTCCTAGGACTAAATGCTTGCGCTTAAGCTGAGGTAAATGAATTCTTCATGTCTGGTGCTCCTATGGAAGCCAGTGCGTCCGCAGACAGGCAAATTGCCGCTCGGTCGGCCGCCGAAGGGCCCGCGATCCGGATGCTTCTCACGTCCGCGTCTGGCCAGTTGCGGACCCGAATTTGCGTACTTGACTAAGCCGCTGCTGGGAGAGGAACAGCCTCTCTCGCGGGCGCGACGGCGACCGTCAGATATCCAGGTCCTTGGCGAAGGCGGCGCGCTCCTGGATGAAGCGGAAACGGGCCTCGGGCTTCGAGCCCATGAGCGCGCTGACCGCTTCCGTGATCGCGTTGCGGTCGCCGTCGCCGATCTCGACGCGAAGCAGCAAGCGCTGCCTCGGGTTCATGGTCGTCTCCTTCAGCTGAGACGCATTCATCTCGCCGAGCCCCTTGAAGCGGCTGATCTCGACCTTGGCGTTGGCGGCGAACTCGCGCTTCAGGATCTCGTCGCGCTGCTCCACGGTCGTCGCATAGAACGACTTTGCTCCGTGGGTGAGCTTGAAGAGCGGCGGCACGGCAAGGAACAGGTGGCCGTTCTCGATGAGCGCCGGCATCTCCTGGTAGAAGAAGGTGATCAGGAGCGAGGCGATGTGAGCGCCGTCGACGTCGGCGTCGGTCATGACGATCACGCGCTCGTAGCGCAGGTCGTCGTCGCGATATTTCGTGCCCGTGCCGACGCCGAGCGCCTGGACCAAATCCGACAGCAGCTGGTTCTGCGACAGCTTCTGCGACGAGGCGTTGGCGACGTTCAGGATCTTGCCGCGCAAGGGCAGGATGGCCTGGGTCTCGCGGTCGCGCGCGCTTTTCGCCGAGCCGCCGGCCGAATCGCCCTCGACGATGAAGATCTCGGTGCCGGCAGCCTGCTGGATCGAGCAGTCGGCGAGCTTGCCCGGCAGGCGCAGCTTCCTCGTCGCGGACTGGCGGCCGACCTCCTTCTCGCGCTTTCTCTTGAGCCGCTCCTCGGCCTGGTCGACGGTCCATTCGAGGAGCTTCGTCGCCTGAGCGGGGCTATCGGTCAGCCAGTGGTCGAAGGCGTCCTTCACCGTCGTCTCGACGATGCGGCCGGCCTCCTGCGTCGCGAGCTTGTCCTTGGTCTGGCCCTGGAACTCGGGCTCGCGGATGAAGATCGCGAGCATCGCCGCCGCCGTGCCCATCACGTCGTCGGCGGTGATCTGGGCCGCCTTCCTGTTGCCGACGCGCTCGCCGAACTCGCGCAGGCTCTTGGACAGGGCCGAACGGAACCCGTTCTCGTGCGTGCCGCCTTCGGCGGTCGGGATCGTGTTGCAATAGGAGCGCACGAAGCCGTCGTCGCTGGCGACCCACGCCACGGCCCATTCGACAGAGCCGTGCTTGCCCTCCTTCTCGACCGAGCCGGCGAAGATGTCCTTGGTGACCAGCGTCTGGCCGGCGATCTCGGACAGGAGATAGTCCTTCAAGCCGCCAGGGAAATGGAACACGGCCTCTGGCGGCGTGTCGTCCTTGATCTGCGAGGGATCGCAGCTCCAGCGGATCTCGACGCCGCCATAGAGGTAGGCCTTCGAGCGCGCCATCTTGAAGAGGCGGGCGGGCTTGAATTGCGCGCCCTTGCCGAAGATCTGCTCGTCGGGAAGGAAGCGAATTTTAGTCCCGCGCCGGTTCATGACGGGGCCGAGCTTCTCGAGCTTCGAGACCGGCTCTCCGCGCGAGAAGGTCATCCGGTAGAGCTGCTGGGCGCGCGCGACCTCGACCTCGAGCGTCTCGGAGAGGGCGTTCACGACCGACACGCCGACGCCGTGCAGTCCGCCGGACGTATTATAGGCCTTGCTGTCGAACTTGCCGCCCGAGTGCAGCATGCACATGATGACTTCGAGGGCGGATTTCTTCGGATATTTGGGGTGGGGGTCGACGGGGATGCCGCGGCCGTTGTCGGTCACGGACAGATATCCCTCGGCGTCGAGGTGGACCTCGATCCAGTTGGCGAAGCCGGCGACCGCCTCGTCCATGGCGTTGTCGATCACCTCGGCGAAGAGGTGATGCAGCGCCTTCTCGTCGGTGCCGCCGATGTACATGCCCGGGCGGCGGCGCACCGGCTCGAGGCCTTCGAGGATCTCGATGTGGGCGGCCGTGTAGTCGTCGGCCGACTCCGGTGCCTTGCGGGCTGCCTTGGACTTTTCGCTCATGCCTTGTGTCAAACTCGTGAACAGGTCGCGTATCGACTGGGCCATGCCGTTCCCCGAGTACGAGGTCTAGACATCGACGACCGGATGCAGCGAAGGAAGCGCTACGTGCCGGCGAATCTCACGCGGTTGATGTCCCGTGAGGTCGCACGGCGGGGGCTTCCTTGGCAAGCGCCGCAGCGCCGCGCGTCGGTTTGAATGGCACGTGCATTCGGCTGCCAGGGAAACCAGCCTCGACAGCGACGAGGAGGTGTGGGCGCGGCGCCACATGTCGAGATGCCCTGTGGACAGACGCGGCCGCCGCGGGCCGGACACCATTTGATCGAAACGCGGCCCCAAAGACCTGCCATGAAGCGCGCGGGCTGGCTGACCGCGTCTCATCTCCATTATTTCATGAGAGGGTTTCATGCTTCGCGCCTATCTCACCACGCTTCCGCTTCTCTTCGCTTCAGCTGCAGCGGTCGCGTTCGCGCTGCCGCGGCCTGCCCAGGCCGCCGACCAGCGCATTTCCGGCCCCTACACGCACGACAATCTCACGATCTTTCTCGTTCATGGCGCAAGCTCGCAGGGCCCCGTTCCACTCACGCTCGAGGAGGCGCTCGAGCGGGGCAGCGTCAAGGTCCACGAGACGGGCTCGGTCGGCGAGCTCGAGATCGAGAACGAGGGCGAGGAGGCCGTGTTCGTGCATGCAGGCGACATCGTCAAAGGCGGGCAGCAGGATCGCGTGGTCACGGCCTCGCTGATCATGAAGAGCAAGTCCGGGCGGCTGCCGCTTGCGGTGTTCTGCGTCGAGAGCGGGCGCTGGGCGGCGCGCGGCGACGAGGACAAAGCGACGTTCGCGAGCGCCAAGGACATGCTGCCGACGCGCGAAGCCAAGCTCGCGATGCGCTCGGCCTACACGGTGGTTGCCGAAAGTCCTGTGGCGCCACCGGTTTCTGAAGCCGAAGGACGGGCGATTTCACAGGCTATCGACAACGAGGCGGCGAGAGCCGAGGCCGGGGCGCGGAATGAGACCGCGGGGATCGACATCCGGCGCGTCAATCCGGCCTGGCCCAGGGACAGCCAGGAGCGGGCGCCGGCCAGTCCGCAGGCGGAGGTGTGGCGCAGCGTGTCCAACATCCAGGCTGCCCTTTCGAGCAAACTCGGCGCGAAGGTGACGGCCGAGGAGTCGGAGACGAGCCTGCAGCTTGCGCTCGAGAGCGAGAAGCTCGCGAAGGCGCAGCAGGTCTATATCGATGCCTTGAAGAGCGCGGGCGAGAAAGAGCCCGACGTTGTGGGCTACGTGTTCGCGGTCAACGGCCGCATCAACAGCGGCGACATCTACGCCTCGAACGCATTGTTTCGGAAGCTGTGGCCGAAGCTGCTCAAGGCGGCGGTGACGGAGGCGATCGGCGCCGAGAAGGCGCTGCCGAAGGCGCTCGACCCGACGGTTGGCGCGGTCAACGAATTTCTGGCCGCGCCGGTGGCTGCGAAGCCGTCGGAGCGCCTGTCGATCGACGGTCAGGTTGTCGAGACGCGGGAGGCGGATGCGGCGCTCGACTTCGCGACCAAGAGCGCGTCCGGCGACACGATCCACCGCAACGTGCTGGCGCGGCATTGATGAAAGTGTGGCGCTTGGCTCTCAGGGTCGAGCGCCGCTCATCGCCTGTTTCCGTCATTCCGGCGGAGGCCGGAATCCACGACACGTCTCAGCCGGGGTGCACGCTGAAGCGAATTCCCGGCCGCAGCGTTGTTCCGGCATTTTCATCGTGCCGCGCGCGGAACCTTGCGTGGATCCCCGCCTGCGCGGGGATGACGGAAGTAGCGATGGCTCTGAATGCGGTCTTAGTCAGCGGCTAGACGCCGACATTGTCGATGAGGCGGGTCTTGCCGAGCCAGGCGGCGGCGAGGATGCGGCCCTTGCGGCTCGATTTGGGATCGAAGGGGCCGAGCGTCGCGGCGTCTCTCACCTCGATGTAGTCGATCTTCGTGAAGCCCGCCGCGAGCAGGTCATGCTTGGCGGCGTCGATCGCCTTGTTCACCAAGCCGCCTTTCGCGGCGATGGGGGCAAGGGCATGGAGCGCGCGATGCAACGCGGGCGCGATGGCGCGCTTTTCGGCCGAGAGGTAGGCGTTGCGCGAGGAGAGCGCGAGGCCGTCCTTCTCGCGCACGGTCGGCAGCGCGGCGATCTTCAAGGGCAGGTCGAGGTCGCGCGCCATCTGGCGGATGACGCAGAGCTGCTGATAGTCCTTCTCGCCGAAGACGGCGACATCGGGCATCACCGCGGAAAAGAGCTTGCAGCAGACGGTGGCGACGCCGCCGAAGTGATGCGGGCGGAACTCGCCTTCGAGGCCATGGGCTGCGCCGCCCGGCTCGATTCGCGTCGCGAAACCTTCCGGATACATCTCGGCCGGCGTCGGCGCCCAGATGAGGTCGGCGCCGACGGTTGCGAGCTTCCGGCGATCGCCCGCCTCGTCGCGCGGGTAGCGTGACAGGTCCTCGTTAGGGGCAAACTGAGTCGGGTTGATGAAGATCGAAACCACGGCGCGGTCGGCCTTCCTCAAGGCCAACTTGACGAGGGCCATGTGGCCGTCGTGGAGCGCGCCCATGGTGGGGACAAGTGCAACACTCTCGCCCGCCTTGCGAAATTGAGAGATCGCGCGGCGAAGATCCTTGATGGTGCGAACGGTCTTCATTTGCTCTCGCCCCTCTCCGGGATCGTGGCGGGGAGAGGGGAATGATGCAGTTGGGCAGCCCCAGTCAAGAGCGTTGCAGAACGCCCACACAGTCCCGATCTGCTAGAGCGCGTTCCGTTCCTACGGAATCGGGAGCGCGCTCTAGGTTCTTGTTTTATCGCATTTTCTGCGACGAACCGGAGCCCACTTCGTCGGAAAATGCTCTAGAGTGCATCGGCGAAGCGAATCATGTGTGCTCCGGCGGAGGCAATTGAGGACGGCATGGTCGCGCTCAGAAAAGCGGAACTCGAGGGGGGCCGGCTCGTGCCGCAGCCTCAGCTCTCGCTCGAGGAAATCTCGTCGCACCATCTTATCGACGAGACGCGCCTCGTCGGCGGCCTGATCGAGCGCGCCGTCTACACGGAGGAAGAGCGGCGGCGAACATCAGATGTCGCGCGACGCCTCGTGCATGCGGCACGCGCGAGCCACATGAACCACTCGGGCATCGACGCGTTCATGCGCGAGTACGGCCTCTCGAGCGAAGAGGGCGTGATCCTGATGTGTCTCGCGGAGGCGCTGCTTCGCATCCCGGATGCGGACACCGCGGACCGGTTCATCGCCGAGAAGATCGCGGGTGGGCATTGGGAGCGCCACCTCGGCCATTCGGAAAGCATGTTCGTCAATGCCTCCACCTGGGGGCTGATGCTCACGGGGCGGATCGTCAAGCTCGGCGAGACGCGCGGAGCCAACCCGTGGGACGCCTTGAAGCGCCTCGTTGCGCGCTCGGGCGAGCCGGTCATCCGCCAGGCCATCCGCCAGGCTGTGCGGCTCCTCGGCGACCAGTTCGTTCTCGGGCGGACGATCGAGGCGGCCGTCGTGCGAGCCGAGACCTACGAAGCCAAGGGCTACCGGCTGTCCTACGACATGCTGGGCGAGGCGGCGAAGACCGAGAAGGACGCCGAACGCTATTTCGAGCGCTACATGGCGGCGATCGACGTGGTCGGAAATGCGGTCGGCCCCATGGCCTCGGTGCGTGCCGATGCGCTCATGAATCGTCCCGGGCTTTCGGTCAAGCTCTCGGCGCTCCATCCGCGCTTCGAGCCCGGCAAGGGAGCCCGGCTCGCGGCCGAACTCGCGCCGCGCCTCATCACGCTCATCCGGGCGGCCCAGTCGCGCGGGCTCGCGGTGACGATCGATGCGGAAGAGCAGGACCGGCTCGAGCCGACGCTCGAGCTCTTCGGCCAGACGTTCCTCGATCCCTCGCTCGCCCACTGGCCCGGCCTCGGAATCGCCGTGCAGGCCTACGGCAAGCGTGCCATTCCAGTCGTCCGCTGGCTGCGCCGCCTCTCGGAGCGCGCGGGGAAGCGCATTCCGCTGCGCCTCGTCAAAGGGGCGTACTGGGACAGCGAGATCAAATGGGCCCAGGAGCGCGGCCTTTCGGATTATCCGGTGCTGACGCGCAAGCTTCACACGGATGTCTCCTACCTCGCGTGCATGCGCCTCATCCTCTCCGATCCGGCCGCGTTCTACGCCCAGTTCGCGACCCACAACGCGCACACCGTCGCCTCGGCGTTTGCCGCGGCGGGCACGAACGACTTCGAGTTCCAGCGGCTGCACGGTATGGGCGAGGCGCTCTACGCAGAGGTGATCGGGGGCGGCAGCAAGTATACGCGGCCGTGCCGCATCTACGCGCCCGTCGGCGAGCACGAGGACCTGCTCTCCTATCTCGTGCGCCGCCTGCTCGAGAACGGCGCCAATACGAGCTTCGTCAACCGGCTCGCCGATGACGAGGCGCCCGTCGCGCAGATCATCCGCGATCCCGTCGAGACGGCCGAGCGCGAGCGTCTCGATGGCGCGGTGCCCAAGCTCCTGGCGCGGCCGCGCGACATTTTCTGGCCCGAGCGCAAGAACTCGTCGGGCGTCGCGCTCACCGACACTGCGGCGCGCAGCGCCCTCGTCGCGCAGATGGAGGCAGCGCTCGGCGCGTCGTTCGACGTCGGGCCCATCGTGTCGGGCGAGACGACCACGGGCGGCACGGGCGCCGGCCAGATCATGTGCCCGCACGATCAGCGCGTGCGCATCGGCACGGTACGCATTGCCTCGCCGGTGCAAGTCGACGGGGCCATCGCGCGGGCTGCGACCGCCGCCCATGGCTGGGACCGGCTCGGCGGGCCGGCGCGGGCGAAAATTCTCGAGCTTGCGGCCGACATGGTCGAGCGCGACCGGGCGAAGCTCATGGCGGTGCTGGTGCGCGAAGGCGGCAAGACGCTCACCGACGCGCAGGCGGAAGTGCGCGAGACAGTCGATTTCCTGCGCTACTACGCGATCGAGGCGCGCCGGCTCATGAGCGGGCCTGTGGTGCTCAAGGGGGCCACGGGCGAGACGAACACGCTCGATCTCAGGGGGCGCGGGCCGTTCGCGTGCATTGCGCCCTGGAATTTTCCGCTGGCGATCTTCGTCGGGCAGGTGGCGGCGGCGCTTGCGGCCGGCAACTCGGTGCTGGCGAAACCCGCCGAGCAGACGCCGATCATCGCCTTCCTGGCGACCAAGATCCTCCATGAGGCGGGCGTGCCGAAGGACGTTCTGCACCTCCTGCCCGGCGGAGCTGCGGTGGGCGTCGCACTGGTCAAGGATCTGCGCGTGAAGGGCGTCGCTTTCACAGGGTCGAACGAGACAGGCTGGGCAATCCAGAAGGCGCTCACCGATCGCCGCGGCGAGATCGTCCCCTTCATCGCCGAAACCGGCGGTCTCAACGCCATGATCGCCGACAGCAGCGCGCTCGCCGAGCAGGTCGTGCGCGACGCGCTGCGCTCGGCTTTCGACAGCGCGGGACAGCGCTGCTCGGCGGCGCGCGTGCTCTTCGTTCAGGACGAGGTCGCAGGGCGCACGATCGACATGCTCAGGGGCGCAATGGAGGCGCTCGATGTGGGTGATCCCTTCGACTACGCGACCGACGTCGGTCCCGTCATCGACGAGGCCTCGCAGGACAATCTCGAGGCGCACAAGGTTCGAATGCAGCGCGAGGCGCGCGAGCTGATCGATCTCAAGCTGCCGGAGCAATGCCGCGTCGGCACGTTCGTCGCGCCCGCGGCCTACGAGATCGAGAGCATGGGCGTGCTCGAACGGGAAGTGTTCGGGCCGATCCTGCATGTGGTGCGCTTCGGGCGCGGCAACATGGACAAGGTGGTCGCGGCGATCAATGCCTCGGGCTACGGGCTGACGCTGAGCCTGCACAGCCGTATCGTGGGCGTGGCCGACTACGTCGCGGAGCATGCCCGCGTGGGCAATCTCTACGTCAACCGCAACCAGATCGGCGCCATGCCCGGCGTCCATCCGTTCGGCGGCGAGGGCCTCTCGGGCACGGGACCCAAGGCCGGGGGCCCCAACTATGTCTCCCGGTTCGCGGTCGAGCGCGTGCGGGTGACCGACATCACGGCAACGGGCGGCAACATCGGCCTCCTCGTCCAGGACAAGTCCGGCGCGGCCTGAGCCGGCGCCTTCGCACGCCATTGCCCGGCGGCGCGCCAAGGGCCATGTTAGACCTCCGATTGGACATGCGAGAGTTTCCGATCGCGAGAGGCGATGACCAAGAAGCCGCAAGCGCCCGAGCTACCCCAGAGTGCCGCCCAACCCATCCAAGGCGCGCGCAAGGAGGGGAGCGTGCCGGCCGCGTCGTCGCAGGCCGCGGACGTGGCTAGCTTCATCGCCAAGGTGAAGGCGCTCGGACCGGCCAAGGGCCTCGACCGGGGTCGGCTGATCTTCGCCATGGACGCGACCATGAGCCGGGAGCCGACGTGGGACATGGCGCTGGCGCTGCAGGCCGACATGTTTCGCGCGGTCGAGGAGGTCGGCGGGCTCGATGTGCAGCTCGTGTTCTTCCGTGGCGCCGGCGAATGCCGGGCCTCGCACTGGGTCTCTGAGCCCAAGGAGCTGGCACGGCTCATGACGCAGGTTGCGTGCCACGGCGGCTATACGCAGATCGGCAAGGTTCTCAGCCACGCGCGCGCGGAAGCAAAAAAGCGCAAGGTCAATGCGCTCGTCTACGTCGGCGATGCCATGGAGGAGAATGTCGACGATCTCGCAGGGCGCGCAGGCGAGCTGGCATTGACCGGCGTGCCGGCATTCCTGTTTCAGGAAGGACACGATCCTGCGGCCACACGCGCGTTTGCAGAGATCGCGCGCCTGACAAAGGGAGCCGCCTGCCGATTCGACGCGGGCTCGGCAAGCCAGCTCAGAGAGCTGCTCACGGCGGTTGCGGTGTACGCGGCGGGCGGGCAGAGGGCACTTACGGCCCTTCTCGAGAGCGGCCGGGCGCGCGAGGGCGCGCGTCTTCTGCTGGCTCAGATGAAGCCGTGCGGCTGAGGCGGGTCAATGCAGTACCTCCTTTTGGGTCTGGCTGCGCTCGTCGTTGCACTCATTGTGCTGCGCGGGTTCACGGTCGCCAACCCGGCCGCGATGGCGCGTCAGTTGAAGCTTGCGGGGGGGATCATCGCGCTCATCGCGGCGCTCGTGTTCTTCGTGCGCGGCGGCATCAACCAGGCGCTCATTCTCGGCCTCGTCGGCGCATGGCTGCTCGGCTGGCGGGGTCTCGGGTCATGGGGCGGCTTTCCGAGCGGCTTTCCCGGGTCGGCGCGCAAGTCTCCAGGGCAGACCTCGCACGTGGCGACGGATCACCTCGAGATGGAGCTCGACCACGACACAGGCGCCATGACGGGCCGGGTGCTCAAGGGCATGTTCCAGGGGCGCAGCATCGAGAGCCTCAAGCCGGCCGAGCTCGCGCTTCTGTGGCAGGACTGCCGCTTCGTCGATCCGCAGTCGGCGCAGATTCTCGAAGCCTATCTCGACCGCGTGCATGCCACGTGGCGCGAGGATGTGGCGCGGGGCGAGCGGGAGATGCGCGGCTCGGACGGGCGCATGTCGGCCGACGAAGCCTTGAACATCCTGGGGCTCGCGCCGGGCGCGAGCGAGGAGGATGTGCGCCGCGCGCACCGGGAGCTCATGCTCAAGCTGCATCCCGATCGCGGCGGGTCGACGTATCTCGCGGCGCAAATCAACGAGGCCAAGGACGTGCTGCTCGGCTCCTGAGCCGTCGCGAGGCAATCCGCCGCCGGCCCTCGTCACTCGGATTTCATCACGAAGCAATCGATGGCGAGCCGGCGCAGCTCGAGGCAGGCACTTCCTGCCGCGTCCTCGTTGAAGCCGGTAAAGCGCGCGCGGAAGATCTGCCGGTCCGCCTTCTTCACGGGCACGGCGATTGACCGGTGACCCTCGAGCAGTCCCGCCGCCTTGCTGCGGGCCACGGCCATGCGGCTTTCCGCTTCCTGCGCCGTGGAATAGGCGCCGATCTGGATCTCGTAGCCCTTGCCGACCGGCGCCGCGGCGAAGCGGGCGGCCGCATCTCGGGGCGGAGGCGCGATGGCCGGCGGCGTTCGTGATTCCAGCGGCGGGCTGATGGCCGCCGCCTGCGCATCGAGCGTCGAGGGCTGGCGACCCAGTCCCATATCATGCCGGGAAGCATTGCCCGTGGCGCCATCGTCTGCCAACGCGAGCTTCTGACCGATCGGGGGAGGCGCTGCCGGCGGCGCGTCGGAGATCAGGTCCTCGATGCGGGAAGGAGGAGAGGCGGACGCGGCGCTGGAGGGTGCGCCGGAGGACGCCTCTGCCGAGATCGCCTCACGCAGAGCCTGCAGATCGAGCTTGGGCGTCACAGGGGCAGCCGCGACCGGCGGCGCTTCCATCGGTGATGCGGGCATGTTCGCGGACGCTGCGGTGTCAGGGTTGCCTTGCGGCGTGATGGCGACAGGGCGCACCTTGAGGACTGCGATGTCGGGCGAGGCGGGGGCCGTTTTCGCAGCGCCGGGTTGCTCGACGGATGCAGCGGCGCCGGGTGCCAGGTCGCGAGGAGGTGTCGGTAGCGTCTGCGCGGCGGACTGGAGCGCGGCGGATTGAGGCGCAGCGGGGGCATCGGCTGCGCCCTTGCTTACAGTCTTACTCGCGTCGTTTCGCCAGATCGTTTTCGCGACCTCCGCCGCGGGCTTCCCGGCTGGGGCGGCGCGGGCGACGAGCTTCGGCCCCGTGCGGCGCGTGCGCTCGGAGGAGGCCTTCGCGAGGGCTCGAAATAGCTGCATGCGCATGTGCGCGTTGCGGGCGCTCGCGGTGACGCCGCCGAACACGGCGCCGACGAGGTGCTTCTTCTCGACCCTGACGGAGGAGACGAGGTTGAAGCCGGAGGCGCGCGTATAGCCGGTCTTGATCCCGTCCATGCCCGGGAAGCCGTAGAGCAGCGTGTTGTGCGTGCGGTAGGTCTTGCCGCGGAACTCGAACGACTTGAGCGCGAACAGCGGGTAGTGGCGCGGGAAATCGTCCTGCAGGCGCAACGCCAGCGTGACCATGTCGCGCGCAGTCGTGATCTGGCGCGTGTCGGGCAGGCCGGAGGCGTTGGTGAATGTGGTCGAGGACATTCCGATCTGGCGCGCGCGCTCGTTCATCATGCGCACGAAGCCGGCTTCGGTGCCGCCGATCTCTTCGGCAAGTGCGACAGCCATGTCGTTTGCGGATTTCGTGATGAGCGCCTTGATGGCATCGATGACGTCAATCTGCTCGCCGGGCTCGAGATCGAGCTTGGACGGGGCGACGGAGGCGGCCTTGTCGCTGACGGTGAGCTTGGTCGTGTAGCTGAGCCGGCCCTGCTCGATCTCCTCGAAGACGAGGTAGAGCGTCATCATCTTGGTCAATGATGCCGGGTGGCGCTTCGCATCGGCAAATTGCTCGTAGAGCACCCTGCCCGTATTGGCGTCGACGATCAGGGCTGCGTGCTTCGTCTCGGCGCGTGCGGTCGTCCCGGACATGAATACCAGCCCGAGCAGCACGCCAAACCAAGGCGCTCTGATCATCCGCAGAATGGCCAATGAGACCCCGTCGCTTTTCCCGCCTCACAATCCGAGCGGGCAAGTTTCAATTGCCGACGGCACGCCTTCCTCGCCGTGCCTCCGCGCGTGGCGATGCTGCCATCTCCTTCAGCCCCTTGCCGTCTCGGGCTCGCCCAAGCCGGCACATAGCCCATATTTTGGGGCGGCTTTGCGACTGTCGTTTGTCTCTCTACCGCCAAGCCGGGAGGTCTCCGTCAAGCTATCGCAGCCGGGCTGCGAACTCGTTAACAGTCTCTCTCCTTTGTTGTGCGCCGCAGCGGGGACTTGAAAAAATTGTGCAGTGCGATTAATGCTATAAGTGCACGGCATTCACTTGTTGGAAATGCGGCCCCCCCCCTTCCCCCATGTCACCAAGGATGCAGGTCGGTCATGATCAATAATTTTCCGGACTTCCAGAAATTCGGCCAAGTCAATCTGGACAGCGCCATGAAGATGTTCGGCGACTGGAACAAGGGTTGGCAGGCGATCGCCGCCGAGATGAGCGACTATTCGAAGCGTTCCTTCGAGGACAGCACGGCGACGTTCGAGAAGCTTCTCGGCGCCAAGTCGCTCGAGCAGGCTTTCGAAATCCAGTCGAGCTTTGCCAAGCGCGCCTACGATGACTACATGCACCAGATGACGAAGATCGGCGGCATGTACACCAATCTCGCCAAGGACGCCTACAAACCGGTCGAGCGGGCGCTGCAGAACGGGCGCTGATCTCTCAGTCGCCCCGTCAACGGCAGAACACAAGGCCCGGCGCGCGTCCGGGCCTTTTTTGTGTCCTGTTGCTCGCCCAACATAGCAGTCGACTCAAGTGCGGCGCAGGGATTGCATGGAGCTTCTCGATCGCAACTTTGGAGAGGGCGTCTTGTCGGGTTGGCGGGCGCACACCAGTTGCGTAAGGTCGGGGTGGCGGAATTTGCCGGTCAGCGCGGCGAAGGCTACTTGGTATATGACGAGCACACACACGGCAGGACCCAGGATGGCTGGCAAGGGCGGTCAGGGCAACGATCGCGACGAGGAAGGAAAGACCGGACTCGTCACCAAGACTCGCCCGAAGACCAAGAAGCCGAGCCTGTATAAGGTTCTGCTCCTGAATGACGACTACACACCGATGGAGTTTGTGGTTCATGTCCTCGAAAAGTACTTCAGCAAGGGACGCGAGGAGGCGACGCGCATAATGCTGCACGTCCACCACAAGGGCGTCGGCGTTTGCGGGGTGTTCACTTACGAGGTCGCCGAAACCAAGGTGACCCAGGTGATGGACTTCTCGCGCCAGAATGGCCATCCTCTTCAGTGCACCATGGAGAAAGAGTAGGTCGACTTTGCCATCCTTCTCGAAAAGCCTCGAAACGTCTCTGCACAGGGCGCTCGAATACGCGAACGAACGCAGCCATGAGTTCGCAACGCTCGAGCATCTGCTCGCAGCCTTGATCGACGATCGCGACGCGGCCGCCGTCATGCGCGCGTGCAACGTCGATCTCGATCAGCTGCGCGGGCGCGTCACCGACTATCTCGATACCGAGCTCGGCAGCCTCGTCCACAAGGGCAGCGCGGAAGCGCAGCCGACGACCGGCTTCCAGCGCGTGATCCATCGCGCGGTGGTGCATGTGCAATCGTCGGGGCGCGAGGAGGTCACGGGCGCCAACGTGCTGGTCGCGATCTTCGCCGAGCGCGAGAGCCACGCCGCATTCTTCCTGCAGGAGCAGGAGATGACGCGCTTCGATGCCGTCCAATACATCAGCCACGGGATCGCGAAGCGGCCCGGCATGTCGGAGCCGCGCGGCGTGCGCGGCGTCGACGACGAGCAGGCTGGCGAGGCAGGGGACGAAAAGAAGCCCGGTCAGGACGCGCTCAACACCTATTGCGTCAATCTCAACAAGAAGGCGCGCGATGGGCGCATTGATCCCCTGATCGGGCGCGAGACGGAAGTCCTGCGCACCATCCAGGTGCTCTGCCGGCGCCAGAAGAACAATCCGCTCTTCGTCGGCGATCCGGGCGTCGGCAAGACGGCGATCGCCGAAGGGCTCGCGCGCAAGATCATCCGCGGCGAGGTGCCGGAGGTATTGAAGAACGCCACCATCTTCGCGCTCGACATGGGCGCGCTGCTCGCCGGCACGCGCTATCGCGGTGACTTCGAGGAGCGGCTCAAGGCCGTGATGAAGGAGGTCGAGAACTATCCGGGCGCAATCCTGTTCATCGACGAGATCCACACCGTGATCGGCGCGGGCGCGACGTCGGGCGGCGCCATGGATGCGTCGAACCTCTTGAAGCCGGCGCTGCAGTCAGGAACGGTGCGCTGCATCGGGTCGACGACCTACAAGGAATACCGCCAGCACTTCGAGAAGGATCGCGCGCTGGTGCGCCGGTTCCAGAAGATCGACATCAAGGAGCCGACCGTCGAGGACTCGATTGCGATCCTGCGCGGCCTCAAGCCCTACTTCGAGGAGTTCCACAAGCTCAAGTACACGGGCGAGGCGATCAAGGCCGCGGTCGAGCTTTCGGCCAAGTACATCCACGACCGCAAGCTCCCCGACAAGGCGATCGACGTGATCGACGAGACGGGCGCGTCGCAGATGCTCGTCGTCGAAAGCAAGCGCAAAAAGAAGATCACGGTGAAGGAAATCGAGGCGACTGTCGCCACCATGGCGCGCATTCCGCCGAAGACGGTGACGAAGTCGGACGCGGAGGTGCTCGGCAACCTGGAGAAGGACCTGAAGCGGCTCGTGTTCGGGCAGGACAAGGCGATCTCGGCGCTGTCATCGGCCATCAAGCTCGCCCGCGCGGGCCTGCGCGAGCCGGAGAAGCCGATCGGCTGCTACCTGTTCTCAGGGCCGACGGGCGTCGGCAAGACGGAAGTTGCCAAGCAACTTGCGGCGCTGATGGGCGTCGAGCTGCTGCGCTTCGACATGAGCGAGTACATGGAGAAGCACACGGTGAGCCGTCTCATCGGCGCGCCGCCGGGCTACGTCGGCTTCGACCAGGGCGGCCTGCTCACCGACGGCATCGACCAGCATCCGCACTGCGTGCTGCTCTTGGATGAGATCGAGAAGGCGCACCCCGATCTGTTCAACATCCTGTTGCAGGTCATGGACCACGGCAAGCTCACGGACCACAACGGCAAGCAGGTCGACTTCCGCAACGTCATCCTCATCATGACGACGAACGCGGGCGCGGCCGACATGGCGCGGCCGGCGATGGGCTTCGGACGCTCAAAGCGCGAAGGCGAGGACACGGAAGCGGTGAACCGCATGTTCACCCCCGAGTTCAGGAACCGCCTCGACGCCGTGATCGCGTTCGCGGGCCTGCCGCCGGAGGTGATCTCGAAGGTGGTCGAGAAGTTCATCTTCCAGCTCGAAGCGCAGCTCGCAGATCGCGGCGTGATGATCGAGCTCTCGGAGGAGGCGGCCAGGTGGATCGGCGAGAAGGGCTATGACGAGAAGTTTGGCGCACGTCCTTTGGCGCGCGTGATCCAGGAGCACATCAAGAAGCCGCTCGCGGACGAGCTCCTATTCGGCAAGCTCGAGAACGGCGGAACCGTGAAAGTGCTGGTCGAGGGCAAGGGCGAGGACAGCAAGCTGGTGTTCGAGCTCATTGCCGCCGACCCATCGAAGAAGCCCAAGGCCAAGGACGAGGACGACGAGGACGGCGACGAGGAGACCGAGACGGCTCTCGTCGAGGCGGCCCCGCGCAAGGCGCTGCCCGGGCCGAAGGAGAAGAAGGACAAGGGCGGTGGGCGGCCGTCGGGTGCGGTGCCATCCGTGCCGCGGAAGAAGGACGAGTAGGGCTTCCGTGCTGCCCTCATGGTGAGCTTGTCGAACCATGAGGGCGCTCAGCGCGGTGGTCGTTCCCTCACCCCCGGATCAGGTCCGGGGCAGGCTCTTCGACAAGCTCATCCTTCGACAGGCTCATCCTTCGACAGGCTCAGGATGAGGGAACGGAGACCCCAAGTTCCACGATTTTTGAGGCGCCGCGGGCATCACGCCCGCGGTGTTTTCTTTTTGTGGCTGCCGATAGGGAACGGCGAATCGTTGCGAGAGTGGGAGCTACTTCGCTGCGGTAATTGACCGCCCGATCATGGGCGCTTTTCGGCTCGCCGCCGCGCGAGCCCACCGCAGAGCATCACATGGTCGTGGAGATCGCTCAGCATGAAGTGCCTGTTTGACGGCTGGCCCATGTGGGCAAGCGTCGCCGGATCGCGCGCCGCATAGCGAAGCGCGGTCGTGCGAAAGGCCTCAGCAGCGACAGATTGTAAGGCGAGGGGGGCGTCAGGAGGCGGATGACCTGGCCGAAGAGAAGCGCGTAGCGGTCGTCGTCCTGCTCCTGGTAGATCGCGCCGAGATCCTGGCCATAGATCCGGAACAGCTCAAGGTAATCGTCGAGCTCGGGGCTGATCTGGCTCATAGCGCGCAAGCTCTCCTTCTCCCCCCTTGGCTTCTGACGCCGTCAGGGCCTGGGCACGATGATGAGCCGCTCCACGGGGGCGCTCTCGACGAAATGCTCCTTCACGATCTCCTCGATGTCCTCGCGCGATTTGGGCTGGTACCAGATCCCTTCCGGGTAGACGACCATCAAGGGTCCCGCGCCGCAGAAGCCGAGGCAGCCCGTCGCCGCGATGCCGATGTCGGGCCGGCCGAGGCGCTCGATCTCTCTCATGAGGTGATCCCAGAGCGGCTTGCCGCCGGCGTGGGTGCAACTGCCGCGCGGGTGGCTCGGGGGACGCTCCTGGAAGCACATGAAGACGTGATGCTTGAAGGTCTGCGGGACTTCGAGGGACATGAGGGCGGGGCTCCATGAGCGTTGTGCGCGCCCATCCCATTCAAGGTCCGCGCCAGCGGCAGGCGATCCATATAAGATGCTGAAGTGCTTGTTTCTTTTTCGGTGTCTCTACTGCGCTTCCGGCTTCGATGTGTTGCAAACCTGACAATGTAGACATGAGGCATCGGCCTGGAGGTGCGCTCAGGCCCGATCAACAGCTGCCTTCTATGGGGCGCACCAACGGGCGCCGGAACTCGCGCGATACATGACAACTCCAGTTCGGATGAAACATCTCCTGTGGATGGGGCGACTGCTCGACGTTTGGCGAGGTTGCAGTTCAGTAGAATTGTTCGCGAGCGAATGATTCGTGCGAGGCGCGGGCGATGATGATCAACGAGGAAGATTTGGCTGGTGCGGCGCTGGCTGGCAAGGAGCCCAAGCAGCAGTTCCGTTTCATTGAGCAGCTTGCGGCGAAGCGGTTGGAGGGCGCGCGCGATTCCAACGGCGAGCAGCTTTTTGACGATTATGACTATATGAGTTCAGTGCTGGAGGCAGCGCGAGTATTCGGCATCGCCGAACTATCGAAGTGGAAAATGCCGGACAGGAGCGGAGTCGATTGGCGAATGGATTGTCGCAACTTCCGAGCTGAGGCGACTCGGGTGTCACAGCGAATTCTGTTCGAATACGCCACCCGACCAGAGAGAGATCCGAATACTGTCGCGCTTGATGCGGCAACTAAGGAGCGTCTGCGCTTCCACCTGAATCAGGTCAGGGGCATCATCGATACCTCTGCGATTCCAGAATGGAAGAAGGGCGAACTCTACGAGGCTATTTCTGATCTTGAGAGGGAGATCGATAAGGCTCGCACTCGAATTGCTGCCGTCATCGATGTTTTGGGCAAAGCGTGGGAAGGCGACGTGGAGGTCGCGGATGCGCTTCGACAGGTCGTTCTCATAATTCAGGACGCGAAAGAGGCAGAGAAGGTGACGGCGGCGCTAGGTGCACCTGTTGAACCGAAGAAGCTTGAGGCTCCAAGGCCTAGGACGTTAGCGGCTCCCAAAGCGAAGGAGCATAAGAAGACTCTTGACCAAGCACTTGATGACGAAATTCCCTTCTAGCATGGGTAGCCGTCACTCCGCCGCGGCCTTGGCGTAGCCGAGCTTCTCGTTGAGCTTATGGATCAAGTCGGCCGCGGCCTTGGCGATGTTGGTGCCGGGGCCGAAGATCGCTTTCGCGCCGGCCGCATAGAGCGCGTCGTAGTCGTGGGGCGGGATGACGCCGCCGACGACGATCATGATGTCGTCGCGACCTTCCTTGGCGAGCGCGGCCTTCAAGTCCGGCACCAGCGTCAGGTGGCCTGCGGTCATGGTCGAGACGCCGATGATGTGCACGTCGTTCTCGACCGCCTGGCGCGCGGCCTCGTCGGGGGTCGCGAACAAGGGGCCGATGTCGACGTCGAAGCCGAGATCGGCGAACGCGGAGGCGATCACCTTCTGGCCGCGGTCGTGGCCGTCCTGGCCCATCTTGGCGACGAGAATGCGAGGGCGGCGCCCGTCGGTCTTCTCGAAGGCGGCCGCCATCTGGATCACGCTGCCCACGTCGTCGCTCATGTCGCCCGCCTCTGATCTGTAAACGCCGGAGATAGCGCGGATCTCCGCGCGGTGGCGGGTGAAGACGCGCTCCATCGCGTCCGACATCTCGCCCACCGTCGCCTTCGCGCGCGCAGCCTTGACGCAGAGATCAAGCAGGTTCGCGCGGCCGGCCGCGCCCTCGGTGAGTGCCTTCAAAGCAGCCTGCGTCTCGGCCTCGTTGCGCTCAGCCCGCAGGCGCTCGAGCTTGGCGATCTGCTGCTCGCGGACCGACTTGTTATCGACCTTGAGGAACTCGATCTTGGCATCGTCCTTCACGCGCAGCTTATTGATGCCGACGATGGTCTGCTTGCCGCTGTCGATCCTCGCCTGCGTGCGTGCGGCCGCCTCCTCGATGCGGATCTTCGGTATGCCGGCCGCGATCGCCTTCGCCATGCCGCCCAGGCGCTCGACCTCATGGATATGGGCAAGCGCCTTCATCGCCAGCTCATAGGTGAGACGCTCGAGCAGGAAGCTCCCGCCCCAGGGATCGATGACGCGGGTCGTGCCGCTCTCCTGCTGGATCAGGAGCTGCGTGTTCCTCGCGATGCGCGCCGAGAAGTCGGTCGGAAGTGCGATCGCCTCGTCGATGCCGTTGGTGTGGAGCGACTGGGTGTGGCCCTGGGTCGCCGCCATCGCCTCGATGCAGGTTCGCGTCGCGTTGTTGAAGATGTCCTGCGCGGAGAGGCTCCAGCCCGATGTCTGGCAGTGCGTGCGCAGCGAGAGCGAGCGGGCGTCCTTCGGCTTGAACTCCTTCTTGATGAGCTGCGCCCAGAGGAGGCGCGCGGCGCGCATCTTGGCGATCTCCATGAAGTAGTTTATGCCGATCGCCCAGAAGAACGAGAGGCGCGGGGCGAAGACATCGATGCCGAGCCCGGCGGCGACGCCCGCGCGCACGTACTCGATGCCGTCGGCGATCGTGTAGCCGAGCTCGAGGTCGGCGGTCGCGCCGGCCTCTTGCATGTGGTAGCCCGAGATCGAGATCGAATTGAACTTCGGCATGTTCGCGCTCGTAAAGGCGAAGATGTCCGAGACGATGCGCATCGAGGGCTCGGGCGGGTAGATGTAGGTGTTGCGCACCATGAACTCTTTCAGAATGTCGTTCTGAATGGTGCCGGCGAGCTTCGCGGCCGGCACGCCCTGCTCCTCGCCGGCAACGATGAAGAGCGCGAGCACGGGCAGCACGGCGCCGTTCATGGTCATCGACACGGTCATCTGCTCGAGCGGGATGGCGTCGAAGAGCGTCCTCATGTCGAAAATTGAGTCGATCGCTACGCCCGCCATGCCGACGTCGCCGCGCACGCGCGGGTGATCCGAGTCATAGCCGCGGTGGGTGGCGAGATCGAACGCCACCGAGAGGCCCTTCTGCCCGGCGGCGATGTTGCGGCGGTAGAAGGCGTTGCTGTCCTCGGCGGTCGAGAAGCCCGCGTACTGGCGGATGGTCCACGGCTGGGTGACGTACATCGTGGGATAGGGCCCGCGCACATAGGGCGCGATGCCGGGCCAGGTGTCGAGAAAGTCGAGGCCAGCGGTGTCGGCGCCCGTGTAGACGGGCTTCAGAGCGATGCCCTCGGGCGTGAGCCAGGTCTCTGCGTCGACGGCGCCCGCAGGGTCGGCGATGTGATGGCCGGCGCCATTCGCCTTTTTCGCTTCGTCGAGCTTGATCCTGGTGAAATCGGGGATGCTCGTCATCAGTCGTCTGTGCCCTCGCTCAGGGTGTGGAGATCACCCGGTCGCCCCATCATGATTGGTGTGTGTGCAGCTGACAATGCAGCGTGGTGCTGAGAGCGGGTATTCGACCGTCTCGTGCCCGGAAAATGCGCAGCATGGTGGACGTGAAAGCGGTCACCGTCAGCCTTTGACACCCAGCTTCTCCTGCAGGCTCTTGAGCGTCACGATCGCGTCGGCGCCGGCGAACAGGAACTGGTCGACGCCGGCGGACTTGAGCGCTGCCTCGCGCTCGCCGGGGCGCCCCGCCATCAGCACGGGGCCGGCGCCAGCGCTCTTCAAGGCGCGCGCCGTGGATAGGGCGTGGGCCGCATAGAGCGTGTCGGACGAGCAGATGCAGGCGGCCTTGGCGCCCGAGGCCGCAAACGCCTCGGCGGCTGCGGCCGCATCCGGATAACCATCGCTCGTCAAGGCCTCGATGCCGCCCGCGGCGAGGTAGTTCTTGATCCAGGTCGAGCGCGCCGTGTGGTCGATAACCGCGCCGATCGAAGCCAGGAAGACCTGGGGCGGCTTTCCAGTCCTTGCGGCATGGGCATCCGCTGCGTCGCGCAGCGCTTCGAACGGCTCGGCGGCGCGGTGGGGCGTCAGGGGCTCGACAAGCTGCTTCTCAGTGAGCGGCGGCGCTGCGGGGTGAGGGGTGACGGTGACGCCGTCGTTGCCGAGCAGCGGGAAGGCGGAGACGCCCGTCAGCTCGGCGCGGCCCGTGGCGACAGCCTTCGCGTGCGCCTCCGCGTTGGCCTTGATCTCACGCTGCACGTAGCCCGCGCCGAGCGCGGTGATGATGCCGCCCTTGGCCTCTATCTCCTGGAACAAGCCCCAGGCCTTTTTCGCCAGCTCGTCGGTGAGCTTCTCGATGTACCAGGAGCCGCCCATGGGATCGAGCACGCGGCCGAGGTTGCTTTCCTCCTGGAGCACGATCTGGATGTTGCGCGCGACGCGGCGCGCGAATGGATCGGGCTGCCCGAGAGCCCAGGTGAACGGGAGGACCGTGATCGCGTCGGCGCCTCCGAGCGCGGCACCCGCGCAGGCGAGCGTGGCGCGGAGCATGTTGGTCCAGGGATCGCGCCTGGCGAGCATGTGGTGCGACGAGACGGCGGTGAGATGCATTCCGGGTGCCTCGGCGCCGGCACCGGAGGCTTCGGCGATGCGCCAGATCAGGCGGCGCGCGGCGCGCAGCTTGGCGGTGGTCATGAACTGGTCGGGGCTCGCGGAGACCGCAAAAGAGAAGTGGCCCATGGCCTCGGCAGGCGTGACGCCCGCGGCTTCGAAGGTTCTCAAGTAGGCGACAAGCGTCGCGGCAAGTGCGGCAAGCTCCTGGCCTTCGCTGGCGCCGGCCTCGTGATAGATCGTGGCGTCGACGCACACCGTCCTGAGGTGAGGCTCCTTCTCGCGCGCCTCGCTCGCGAGCGTCATGGCCTCGGCGAGGGACTCGTCGAGCGGCCAGGCCAACGTGCCCCAGCGGGCGAGCGTGCCGACGGGATCGAGGTTCAGGAAGCCGCGCGCCTGGCCGGCGGGCGCGCCGGCGAGCGGGAGGGCGGCGAGGAAGTGGCGAGCGGCGGTTGCCGCTCCGATGCCGGCCTTGAGCGCGACGGGAGCCAGGTCGAGCCGCATGCCGGAGAGGACCGCAGCCATGTCCACAGTGCTGCGGATGCGGGTTCCGAATTGGCCCGGGGCCTCGATCTGGAGCACGATGCCGTTGGTGCCGCCCGCGAGCTCGTCGAGCAGCGCCGTGTTGGCGGCACGGATCTCGGCGTCGGCAATGGTCTGGTGAAGCTCCCAGCCGAGGCCTTGCACCGCCGCCTCGTGGCCGCGCGTGAAGGGCGCCATGCCGGGCGTCGCAGTCCCGGCGCCGGCAGGCGCGTCGGCGCGCATATAGATGGGCTCGATCCTGAGGCCGTCCGCCGTCTTCGAGACGAGCTTCTTCTCGAAGTCGGCACCCTTGATCGCTTTGTCGACGAGCGCCAGCCATTCCTCGCGGGACGCGGGCTCGAAATCGGCTGCCAGCTCGGTGAGGGGCGTCTTGTCAGCGGTGGCGCCGGCCGTCATGGGGTATTTTCACCTCGTCGTTGCGTCCGGCCGCTCTTGGCCGCCTCTATATTCATGTTTCTATAGGGGCTAGACGTTTGCGGCGCACGCAGAAACGAGCACGCGAGCCGTTGCCGCGACGACGCGGCGCGCCTGCGATTTCGCCCATATACGGCAAGGCCTTACATATTCAGAACAGTTTCCCCAAGTTTGATGAAGTCGGCCATGCAACTGCCGTTGGCAAACGCTGGTAGCGTATGCAAAGAGGGGCCAAGCTAGCAGGCGGCCGAGTCGGCCTTTGGTGCGGCCGGAAGCCCGGAGTTCTTGATGAGCCAGTCTGTGATCCAGGACGGCAAGATTTTCATCGGCAAGAGCGTCAAGCCCGAGTACCTGGAGCTTCGCTTCGCCAACCGGCACGGCCTCATCACCGGGGCCACCGGCACGGGAAAAACGGTGACGCTGCAAGGCCTTGCGGAAGGCTTCTCGGTGGCAGGCGTGCCCGTGTTCGCCGCCGACATCAAGGGCGACCTGTCGGGGATCGCCGCCGTCGGCGAGCCCAAGGATTTCCTCGTCAAGCGTGCCCAGGAGGTGGGTCTCGGTGGCGACTGGAAGCAGCGCGCCTATCCTTCGATCTTCTGGGATGTGTTCGGCCAGCAGGGGCACCCCATCCGGGCGACCGTCCTCGACATGGGGCCGCTGCTGCTGTCGCGCATGCTCGAGCTCAACGAGGTCCAGGAGGGCGTGCTCAACATCGCCTTCCGCGTCGCGGCGGATGAGAAGATCCCGGTCCTCGACCTCAAGGACCTGCGTGCCATCGTCAACAACATCTCCGAGCGCTCGAAAGAGGTCCAGTCGAAGTACGGCAACGTGGCGACGACGTCGGTGGGCTCGATCCAGCGCCGCCTTCTCGTGCTCGAGCAACAGGGGGCCGATCAGTTCTTCGGCGAGCCCGCGCTCGACATCCGCGATTTCATGCGCATTGCGCCGGACGGGCGCGGCGTCGTGAGCGTGCTCGTGGCCGACAAGCTCATGGAGAGCCCGCGCCTCTACTCGACATTCCTGCTCTGGATGCTCACGAAGCTCTGGCAGATGCTGCCCGAGGCCGGCGATCTGCCGAAGCCCAAGCTCGTGTTCTTCTTCGATGAGGCGCATCTCCTGTTCGACGATGCGCCCAAGGCGCTGCTCGAGCGCATCGAGCAGGTCGCGCGCCTCATTCGCTCCAAGGGAGTCGGTGTCTACTTCGTGACGCAAAACCCGGTCGACGTGCCGGATTCGGTCTCGGCCCAGCTCGGCAACCGCGTGCAGCATGCGCTGCGCGCCTTCACGCCGAAGGAGCAGAAGGGCGTCGAGGTGGCGGCCAAGACGTTCCGGCAGAACCCGGCGCTCGATACGGTCGCCGTCATCAAGGAGCTCAAGGTCGGCGAGGCGCTGGTCTCGATGCTGGAAAACAAGGGCGAGCCGTCGATCGTGCAGAGGACGCTGATCCGCCCGCCCGAGGGCCGCGTCGGCCCGGTCTCGGCGGAGGAACGCCAGAGCGTGATCGAGTACAGCCCGGTGTACGGCAAGTACGAGGAGGCCGTCGATCGCGAGAGCGCGCACGAGATGCTCGCCAAGCGCACCGAGGCGCAGGCAAAGGACGCGGGCACGGGCGGCGGCTGGGGCGATGTCATTTTCGGCGGCGGCGGCGCGGGAGACGGCAAGTCGCGTGGAGGGCGTCCGCGCCAGGGCATGGGCGAGAGGATCGGCCGCGACCTCGAGCGCTCCATCTCGCGAACCATCGCAACCACGATCAAGAACATCATCGTGAAATCAATCACGGGACGCAGCCGGTAGAAGCGTGCAGCGTTGCAGTCGCGTTCCTTGAATTCAGTCCCCAGTAGCAGTCGGGCGTTGTCCTCCAGTGCGTAAGTGCGGGGTGAGCCGGTGAGATGCGGGCGGCATGGGCCGCTGCCGGCTTGGGGTGAGGGGCATGGCGCGAATACTCATTTGTCACGTGCCGAAGGATGCGGCGGCGGCGCGTGAGCTCGGGGGCTCGCTCATGGGGCGGGGTCACTCCGTCTCGTTCGACGGCGAGCCCGATCTGCCGCGCGGCGACCGATCGGCGCGGCTCAGGCAGTTCGAGGCCGCGATCGTGATCTGGAGCGATGCGTCCTTGATGAGCAAAGGCGCGCTGCAGATCGCGACGGAGGCGCTGGCCCTCAATCAGCTGATCGGCGTGCGGCTCGACGGGATTCCGGTCGAGCGTCTGGCGCTCGCATTCCGCAAGCTCAACAGCTTTGCCATCAGCGATGTCGACGGCATGGCACGCTTCGTCTCGCGGCTGAGCAGCGCGGCGGCATCCTTGAAGCAGATGCAGCAGAAGGAGGAGGAAAGGCGAGAGGCGCAGAAGAAAGGCGTGCTCACCGACCTCGAGGAGGCGCAAAAGAGAGAGAGCGAACGCAAGGAGAAAGAGCGGCTCGAAGTGCAGCTCATCCTCCAGCGCAAGCGGGAACGGGAACGGCGCGAGAGGGAGCGGCTCGAGGCAGAGGTCGCAGAGGCCGAGCGCAAGGAGCGGGAGCGGCGCGAGGAGGAAGAGATCGAAGCGCGTCTCGCCGAGATGCAGCGCAAGGAGCGCGAGCGCCAGGAGCAGGAGCTCTTGGAGGGGCAGGCCCTCGAGGCGCAGCGAAAAGAGCGGGAGCGTCAGGAACACGAGCGTCAGGAGCGCGAGTTCGAGGCGCAGCTTGCAGACGCGCGACGCAAGGAGCGGGAGCGTCTCGAGGAGGAGGTGTTCCAGGCACAGATCGCCGAGCTCCAGCGGCAGGAGCGCGAGCGCCAGGAGCGGGAGCGGAGGGAAGCCGAATACGCCGAGGCGCAACGGCGTGAGCGTGAGCGCCAGGACGGGGAACGCGTGGAGGCGCTGCGGCACGAGGTGGAGCGGCGCGAGCGCGAACGGCGCGAGCGGGAATGGGTCGAGGCGCAGCTGTTCGAGGTTCAGCGCAAAGAGCGAGAGCGCCAGGAGCGGGATCGGCTTGAGCGGGAGAAATTCGAGGCGCAGTTGATCGAGTTGCAGCGCCGTGAGAAGGCGGCGCTCGTCACCGTCGCCGATTGGCAGCCCGTCGCCGTCGCCCAAGGCCAGGCCGCTACATGGTCGCCAGCCGCCGAGCGGGCATCTGCGGTCTTGAACGTGGTTGAGGCAAGCAACGGCCGGGCTTCGGACTACGCGCCGCCGCCGCTTCCCTATCAGAACGGTGGGAACGTGAGTGCGGCGCAGGTGCTGGCCCAGCTCGCTCAGCCGCCGAGAGAGAACCCGTCCACGGCGGGAACGATCCTCTTCATGCACGAGGTGCCGGAGAGGATGTGGCTCGGCGAGCCGGCCCTCGTGCGCGTGTGCCTCGGCCGCGGGACGATCGCCGGATTCTCACGCACCTTTGCCGCGCGGGCCGGTCTCGACCTTGAAGGGGACCCGGTCGCCGAGACGGTATCCATGAGCCTTTACGGCCGAGGCGACGTGTTCGAGATCGAGCGCCAGTCGGAGCGGGTGCAGCTCCTGCCCAGCAATCATCTGCTCGACAGCCCGCTCGAGCTTGCCGACTACGGCCGCTGGGTGTGGCATGTGACGCCGATCATGCCAGGGGAGCATGAGCTGTTCCTCCGCGTGTCGGCGCTGTTCCGCGATCGACGGGGCGTGCCGACGCCGGTCGCGCTGCCGGATCAGAAGGTGGATGTCTTCGTGCCGACCGCAGCGGGCGGCTCCATCATCCAATCGCTCGCGGGGTGGCTCAGGCGCTGACGCCGGGGCGAATTCCAGTAGCGTATTGACAGGCATCAAAGCGCAAAGCCCGGCCCTGGATTGAGAGTCTCGAGCGCTTCGCGGGATCACAACTCATGCGGCAGATCATTGGATTTTGCGCTCTGGTCGCGGTGATGAGCGCGCTCGCCGTGCAAGCGCGTGGCGCGGGAGATGCGCCCGCCGGGATCGTCGCGCAAGGCAAGGCACTGGCCGAGGAGAAGTGCGCCCGGTGTCATGCCGTAGGCGCGGAAGAAGGCACGGGCCCACACGAGGCTGCGCCTCCGTTTCGCGACGTCGTTCAACGCTATCCGATCGAGAACCTTGCGGAAGCGCTCGCCGAGGGCATCGTCTCGGGTCATCCGGACATGCCCGTGTTCACGTTCGAGCCGGCCGAGATCGAGGCGTTTCTTGCCTACCTGGACCAGCTTCGCAGCGATGCCGCCGACAGCGTGAAGGGCAAGTAGACGCGTTGGCGGTGAGCGGCGTTGTTAAACAATCTGTCGCGCCGATGAACCGGGGTTTCAGCGCGAGTTCAGAAGTCTGTGGCTAAACCTTGGCGGATCGCATCCCCAAGGAGTGTGCCGCGATGAAATTCCTTCCCGCCCTGAGCCTGGTCATTGCCGCGGCTATGGCGCCGCTTGCGATGATTGCGCCTGCCAATGCCGCGAGCTTCAGCTGCATGGACGCAGAAAGCAGGATCGCCGCCGAGCAGCGCATCTGTGCAAGCCCTCAACTGGAGGCGCTCGATGAGCGTCTCGACAGCTGGTATGCGCGCGCTTTGAAGCGCGCCAGCTACTTCGACCAGACGGAGGACGTGCGCGCCAAGCAGCGACTGTGGGTTCAGAGCCGCAATGCCTGTGGCTGGGATGCGGCGTGCATCCGACGTCACTACGTGGTGCGCATGCGGGAACTCAAGGATTACGTCGAGCACGTGTGACGTTACTCTCCCCTTATGTGGGGAGAGGAAACCGGCATCTCAGCCCAGCAGCTCCTCGACGTACTCCCAGTTGACCAGGTTGTCGAACCAGGCCTCGAGGTACTTCGGGCGCGCGTTGCGATAGTCGATGTAGTAGCTGTGCTCCCAGACGTCGACGCCGAGGATCGGCGCAGCGCCGTGCATCAGCGGGTTCTCCCCGTTGGGAGTCTTTGCCACCTCGAGCTTGCCGTCGGCGATCTGGAGCCACGCCCATCCGGAGCCGAACTGGGTGACACCGGCGTTGATGAAGTCGGCGCGCAGCTTGTCGAAGCCGCCATAGCCGGTGACGAGACCCTCGAGAGCGCCGGGAAGCTTCTTGCCGCCGCCGCCCTTCTTCATCCATTTCCAGAAGTTGATGTGATTGTAGTGCTGGCCGATGTTGTTCACGAGGCCTTGGTTCTTGCCGGCGTAGGCCGCCTTGCAGATCTCCTCGATGGACTTGCCTTCGAGGCCTGAGCCGACGATGAGCTTGTTGGCATTGTCGACGTAGGCCTGATGATGCTTGTCGTGGTGGAACTGGAGCGTCTCCGCCGACATGAACGGCTGGAGCGCATCATAGGCATAGGGGAGTTCAGGGAGCTTGAAGGTCACGGGGGCTACTCCGTCTCGGTCGGCCAGGGTACGTACTGGGACCCAATGCCTACCGGCAGAAGTCGTTCCGTTCAAGCCTCGTCCTCGGCAGAGGGCTTGCGCCAAAAAGTGAAGGGCCGAGTGACCCTGCGCACTCGGCCCCCCTTGGATCACGCCGGGGAAGATAGTTATCAGGGTAGGGTGACCTTAGCGGGCCAGCGCTGAACCCCATCTGAATGTGCCATTCATGTGCCGTTCATCGTCAGGTCCAAGTCGTGGCGTAGGCTCAGCCGATGCAAGACGTGGTGTTCCAATCGCGACGGAAAGCGCCCATTTCTACGTTCATGCTGACGAACGGTGGTGAGCGCATTCGTCTGTCGGAATCCCTACACAAGAGACCCTCTCGGCCATGAGCAAACGCTTCGGATATCTCTTCACGCTTGCCGTGCCGGTTGCCGTGGCGGGTCTTGCGGCTGCCTGGATGCTGGGGCTCTGGACTTCTGCCGGAGGCAGGTATGTCTACGAGACGACGCAGGTGTCCAAGGGCTCGATCCGCAAGCTGGTCACGACATCGGGGCCGGTGCGCGCCCTCGTCACGGTCAGCGTCGGCTCGCAGCTCTCGGGGCAAGTCGATCAGGTGAAGGTCGACTTCAACAGCGAGGTGAAACCCGGCGACGTGCTGGCGACGATCGATCCGCAGACGTTCGCCGCGAAGGTGGCGCAGGCGGAGGCTGATCTCTCCGTCGCCAAAGCCGCGGTGACGAACCAGGAGGCGGCACTCATAAAGTCAGAAGCGGTCCTTAAGCTCGCCGAGCGCACCACCGAGCGGCAGCAGTCCTTGGCAGCCAAGGGGTTCGCGTCCCAATCCGTGCTGGACACCGCAACGCGCGACGCGGCGGTGGCCACGGCGGACATCGCGGTCGCGAAGGCGCAGATCGAAAGCGCGCAGGCGACGATCAAGCAGCGTCAGGCGGCGCTCGATCAAGCTCTCTTCGACCTCGAGCGGGCTGAAATCCGCTCGCCGATCGAGGGCACGGTGATCTCGCGCACGGTCGACCCCGGCCAGACGGTGGCGGCGAGCCTGCAAGCACCGGAGCTGTTCAAGATCGCGCAGGATCTCTCGCGCGTGCGCATCGAGGCGCAGGTGAACGAGGCTGACGTCGGCGCGGTCTCGGAAGGCAATGCGGCGACGTTCACGGTCGATGCCTATCCGGAACGCCAGTTCGAGGGCCGCGTGACGCAGGTGCGCCTCGCCGCGACCGAACTCAACAGCGTCGTGACCTACACCGTCATCATCGAGGCGGCGAACGAGGGGCGTAAGCTGTTCCCGGGCATGACCGCCAACGTCGCCATCGAATCGGCGAAGAGAGACGGCGTGCTGCGCGTTGCGAACGATGCCTTCCGCTTCAAGCCGCGCGACGGCGGCACGGCGACTGCGGCGCGGCGCGAGCGGCAGGGCGACGGCGACCGTTCGGCGCGCATGGTCGAGCGGCTCAAGGGCGAGCTGCAACTCACGGACGCTCAGGAAGCCGCCGTGAAGGAAGCGCTTGCCAAGCTCGGCCAGGAAACGCGCGAGAATTCCCAGGGGCCGTTCACGGCGACCGATCGCGACGGCGCGCGCCAGCGGCTTTCCATGCGCATCGACCAGGCCCTTGCGCCCTTGCTGACGGACGCACAGCGGCCGGCCTACGAGAAGTGGAAGCAGGGGCGCGAGACAGTGCGCGTCGCGACCCTTTGGGTGCTCGGCTCGGATGGCGGGCCCGAGCGGCGCCAGGTGCGGACCGGGCTTACAGACGACCAGTTCACCGAGATCATCAGCGGGCTCGAGGAAGGCGAGAGCGTCGTCGTGCGCGCACGCGAGGCCAAGTCATGAGCGTGCTTCGCGCCGCAAGAGGCGAGCCGCTGATCCGTGCCTCCGGGGTCTCCAAGACCTACCGGATGGGCGAGCAGACGGTCAATGCGCTCGACAACGTCTCGCTCGCGATCGAGGCGGGCGAATTCGTCGCCATCATGGGTCCATCGGGATCGGGCAAGTCGACGATGATGAACCTGATCGGCGGGCTCGATGTGCCGAGCGAGGGCACACTCATGATCGACGGACGCGACATCGGCGCGCTGCCGTCGGACGACCTCGCCGATCTCAGAAATCGCACGATCGGCTTCGTATTCCAGCAGTTCAATCTGCTCCCGCGCACGCCTGCCCTGAAGCAGGTGATGCTGCCCCTCGTCTACGCCCGTCCGCGTCCCCCGAATCCCGAGGAGCTGGCGCGCCATCGCCTCGCGCAGGTGGGGCTTCTCGAGCGGCTCGACCACCATCCCAGGCAGCTTTCGGGCGGCCAGCAGCAGCGCGTTGCCATCGCGCGGGCGCTCATCAACAACCCGAAGATCCTGCTTGCCGATGAGCCGACCGGGGCGCTCGACAGCAAGACCTCGGACGAGATCATGCGCCTTTTTGCGCAGCTCAACAGCGAGGGCATTACAGTCGTGCTCGTCACGCACGAGCCCGATATTGCGCTCTGGGCGCGTCGGCGCATCACGTTCAAGGACGGACGCATCGTCGACGACGTGCGCCAGCCCGGTGTGCTCGCGGAGGCCGCGGAATGAACCTCTGGGATTATCTCGGCGTTGCCATCACGGCGCTGCGCGCCAATGTCCTTCGCTCGATCCTGACGACGCTCGGCATCGTCATCGGCGTGGCGTCCGTGATCATTCTGGTCGCGGTCGGGACGGGCGCCTCGAGCGAGGTCGACCGGCAGATCGCGGCGCTCGGCACCAACATGCTGGTGGTGGGCTCGGGTGCCAACCGCATGGGAGGCCGGTCGGGCGGCGCGGGCTCCGACATCCCCATGTCGGAGAGCGATCTCGTGGCGATCCGCGACAAGGTTGGGGGTGTGATCGCCATCTCGGGCCAGCTCAACGGGTCGGGGCCGGTCGTGCGCGGAAACGCCAACTGGACGACCTCGTTCTCCGGCGTTCATGCCGACTATACGGCGGTGCGCGACTGGCCGGTCGTGAGCGGACGTGAGCTCACGGCGAACGACATTCGCACGGCTGCCAAAGTGGCGCTGATCGGGCAAACGGTCTCCAAGGAGCTGTTTCCGGGCGAGGATGCCGCGGGGGCCACGATCCGCGTCAAGAACGTGCCGTTCGAGATCGTCGGCGTGCTGGCGTCCAAGGGGCAGTCGGGTATCGGGCGCGACCAGGACGACGTCGTGCTGCTGCCGATCACCACGGCGCGCGGGCGCATCGTCGGTCGCAGCCAGGTTCAGAACGACCAGATCGGCAGCATCTATGTGAAGTTCGATCCCGAAGTCAGCCTCGCCGACGCGCAGGAGGAAATCGAAGGCTTGATGCGCCAGCGCCGCCATACGCGCCCCGGTGCAGAAGACAGCTTCTCGGTGCGCAATCTTGCGGAGTTCATGAAAGCGAGAACCGAGGTGCTGACGACGCTGAGCTACCTGCTTGCGGCGACATCCGTCATCTCGCTTATCGTCGGCGGCATCGGGATCATGAACATCATGCTGGTCTCGGTGACGGAGCGGACGCGCGAGATCGGTCTCAGGATGGCAGTCGGCGGCCGGCGGCGCGACATTCTCATGCAATTTCTGGTCGAGGCGGTCGCCCTGTGCCTGCTCGGCGGCCTGATCGGCGTTGCCTTCGGCGTCTCGGCCTCGACCATCGTGGCGTATGCAGCGGATTGGCCGGTGCGCGTTTCGGCGAGCGTGCTTGTGCTCGCCATGGCGGCGGCGGGCGCCACGGGCGTCTTCTTCGGCTTCTTTCCGGCACGGCGTGCGGCCTATCTCAGCCCGATCGATGCCTTGAGAAGCGAATAAGGCTCGTTTCCTCGTTTTTGCTCCGGATACAAACTTAGCAAATGCGACGCCATTTCTGCGCGCGCAAGTTGTATGTTTGGGCCAATCCGGGAACATGTTAACGTCGATTTTTGTCTTAGCGAAAAAAATGAATACAATGACGTTTCGCGGTCATATAACGGCCGTCGTTCAGCAACAGACAGCGTTCCAATACCGAGAGGCTCGATAAGAATGGCCAGCGTCAACTACGACAAGATGTCAGCGAAAGAGCTCACGGAGCATATTGCCAAGGCACAAAAAGCTCTTGCCGCGGCGAAGGATCGCGAGCGGGCGGACGTGAAGCGAAAGATTGCTAATCTGGCCGAGAATGCAGGCTTCTCAGTCGGCGAGCTGTTCGGCGGGCGTGGACGCGGCGGCAAGGGCACCGCGGTCAAGTTCGCCAATCCGGACAACCGCTCGGAGACGTGGACCGGGCGCGGGCGCAAGCCGAATTGGCTGGTCGCAAAGCTCAGCAAAGGTGCGAAGCTTTCCGATTTCGCCATCTGAACCAAAAATTGCGCGCGTATTTTGCACGTCTTGAGCATTGTGGATCTTGAGAAATTGCCCGCGGAGCTCTGCGGGCAATTTTCGTTGCAGGTATTGGCGGATATTGCCGTGTGTCGGCATTCTTTGGGAAAGCCCTCCGCAATTGGGAGGGGCAGGCGTTACACGCAGTGATTTGTTGAATGAGGATCTGCAATTTTTGATTGTCGGGTGATGGAGTGTGGCTCCGGATCCGCGTGGGCCGATGGACACAAAAAGGGCGGTGTCTCCTGCCCCGCCCCATGTGCTCCATCCCGTGGTTACGTTCTTTGGCACTCGTGCCTTGACACTGCTAGCAGGCCAATCCATATAACCAGCGCTCGAGGCAACCTGCCGGCGTGATGCCGGTCCTTCGTTGCCTGAGCAGACGCGAGGCGGCATCCCTGCCGGCCCGTCTCTAATCGAAATAATCAAGCTATATCATGAGGTTGGACCCATGAAATTCCGTCCTTTGCACGATCGCGTCGTCGTCAAGCGCATCGAGGAAGACACGAAGACTTCGGGGGGCATCATCATCCCCGATACTGCGAAGGAAAAGCCCCAGCAGGGTGAAGTGATTGCCGTCGGCCCCGGCGCGCGGGATGAAGCCGGCAAGATCGTTGCGCTCGAGGTTAAAGCCGGCGACCGCGTGCTGTTCGGCAAGTGGTCGGGCACCGAGGTCAAGATCGACGGAGAGGACCTCCTGATCATGAAAGAGAGCGACATCCTTGGCGTGCTCGAAGGCAAGACCCCTGTGAAGGCCGCGGCCTGAGCCGCCGGCCTTTTTTCATATCCAGAACCCCCTTTCCCAATAGGAGTTGCTTCACATGGCAGCCAAAGACGTCAAGTTCTCCCAGGATGCACGCGAGCGCATGCTCAAGGGCGTCGACATTCTTGCCAACGCGGTGAAAGTGACGCTCGGTCCCAAGGGCCGCAACGTCGTGCTCGAGAAGAGCTTCGGCGCGCCCCGCGTCACCAAGGACGGCGTGACCGTCGCCAAGGAGATCGAGCTCGAGGACAAGTTCGAGAATATGGGCGCGCAGCTCATGCGTGAGGTCGCGTCGAAGACCTCCGATCTGGCGGGAGACGGCACCACCACGGCGACCGTTCTCGCGCAGGCCATCGTCAGGGAAGGCGCCAAGTCGGTTGCGGCCGGCGCAAACCCGATGGACCTCAAGCGCGGGGTGGACATGGCGGTCGCGGCCGTCGTCGAAGAGCTCAAGAGCAAGTCGAAGAAGGTGACCTCGAACGAGGAAATCGCCCAGGTCGGCACCATCTCAGCCAACGGCGACACCGAGATCGGCGCCAAGATCGCGGAAGCCATGAAGAAGGTCGGCAACGAGGGCGTGATCACGGTCGAGGAGAGCAAGAGCCTCGAGACCGAGCTCGACGTGGTCGAGGGCATGCAGTTCGACCGCGGCTATCTCTCGCCCTACTTCGTCACCAACGCCGAGAAGATGGTGGCCGAGCTCGAGAACCCCTACATCCTGATCCACGAGAAGAAGCTTTCCGGCCTCCAGGCCATGCTGCCGGTGCTCGAAGCGGTGGTGCAGGCGGGCAAGCCGCTGCTCATCATCGCCGAGGACGTCGAGGGCGAGGCACTCGCGACGCTGGTCGTCAACAAGCTGCGCGGCGGGCTCAAGGTCGCTGCCGTCAAGGCGCCTGGCTTCGGCGATCGCCGCAAGGCCATGCTCGAGGACATCGCTGTGCTGACCGGCGGGCAGACGATCAGCGAGGATCTCGGCATCAAGCTCGAGAACGTGACGCTCGACATGCTGGGCCGCGCCAAGCGCGTCTCGATCGACAAGGAGAACACGACGATCGTCGACGGCTCCGGCAAGAAGGCCGACATCGAGGCGCGCGTGAAGCAGATCAAGGCGCAGATCGAGGAGACGACCTCGGACTACGACCGCGAGAAGCTGCAGGAGCGCCTTGCCAAGCTCGCCGGCGGCGTCGCCGTGCTCAAGGTCGGCGGAGCGACCGAGGTCGAGGTCAAGGAGCGTAAGGACCGCGTCGACGACGCGCTGCATGCGACGCGCGCGGCCGTCGAAGAGGGCATCGTGCCGGGCGGCGGCGTGGCGCTTCTGCGCGCCATCAAGGCGCTCGATGCACTCAAGGTCGACAATGAAGACCAGAAGGTCGGCATTACCATCGTGAGGAAGGCGCTGCAGGCTCCGGCCCGTCAGATCTTCCAGAACGCAGGTGAGGACGGCTCGGTCGTGGTCGGCAAAATCCTCGAGAACTCGAAGTACAACTTCGGCTTCAACGCGCAGACGAGCCAGTACGGCGATCTCGTTGCCGATGGCGTCATCGATCCGGCCAAGGTCGTGCGCTGTGCGCTGCAGGATGCGGCCTCGGTGGCCGGCCTCCTGATCACGACCGAAGCCATGGTCGCCGACAGGCCGAAGAAGGATGCTCCCGCAATGCCGATGGGCGGCGGTGGAATGGGCGGAATGGGTGGAATGGGCGGTATGGACTTCTAAGGAGCCCTGCGGCCGCCTATGCCTTTGCTCGGCGAAGTCGGACAGGCCCGACTTTGCATGGCGGAACAGGCGGTATGGACTTCCAGAGAAGGCTATCGCCGATACGAGTGTCGAAGGGCCGCTGCGGGAAGCCGCAGCGGCCCTTTCTATTTGGGGCGGCGTTGGAGGTGCGTGAAGCTGGATCTGCGTTGCGTGCAGAGGTGGTCGGTCTCTCAGGGACCCGTCTTTTCCGAGCCGACCTTGCGCAGCTCGCGCGGGGAGACGCCAAACCAGCCGCGCGCCGCGCGCGAGAAGGCGCTGAGCTCGGAGAAGCCGAGCATGAATGCGATCTCGGTGAGCGGGAGCGACGTATCGTAGAGAAAGTGCCGGGCGAGCGATTTGCGCGTATCCTCGACGAGGTCGCGGAAGGTCGTATTGGCCTTGTCTAGCTCACGCTGAAGGGCCCGCGACGACATTCCGAGCGAATTTGCAGCCTCGGGCAGCGTTGCGTCGCCGTGCTTCAGGGCGTCGGTAATATAGTCAGTGACGCAATAGACTAGGTTCTGCGTCTTCTCCAGCTTCTCAATTCTCTCCTCGGCGTGCTGACGCACGATGCGATAGAGATGGGGGTCGGCAGCCGGCAGCGGCTTCGATAGGAGCTTGGTGTCGATGCCGACACGGTTTGAGAATAGGCCATAGCGCACATTGCGTCCGAGGATTCGGCGGAACTCGGAAGGGTCTTTCGGTGCCGGACGCTCGACGTCGAAATGCACCTCGAGGTCGGGGCTCTGCGCGACGTGGCGCAGGCGCATCGCCGAGGCCGCGCAGATCATATCGATGAACTGCACCCGCGGGCCGTGGAGATGTGGGATATCATAGACAATGTGGCTCAGGCTATCGCCTTCCTCGAAGCGGGCGGTGTATCCGTAAGCGACGAGGCCGAGGAAACGGACCGTGTCCTTGCAGAAGGTTCGCAGATCCGGCGCGTTGAGCGTGACGTAGGCGAGGGCGCCGGTCACGTTTGCGGGAAGACTCTCGCCAAATTGCAGGCCGAACGCCTCGTTGTTCGACTCACGAGCCAAATTCTCGAGGAGCTGGAACGCCGCCTGCAGCGGCACCATGGCTTCGATATCCACGGCGATGTCGGGATCTATGCCGACCGCCTCGACCGCTCGGCGCCAATCGAGGCCACGCGCATGCATGAACTCCTTGAGCGCTAAGAGGCCGGCGGCAGTGACTACGGGTTGGGTCGGGTCGAATGTCATTTGACTGGCTAGCGGACAACTGAAGAAGCTAGTGCGGTTTTGCTCGGCAGAATCGACCCTGACCTATCGCAGAACCGTCGCCGAGCTGCAACTTGGACGCAGGCTCGGCTCAAGAAAGTTTCGCGGGAACGGCGCCTAGATATTAAAAATATATCGATGATATTGGGCAAAGGGAACGGAGCGTCAAGCGCGGACTCGCCCCAGGGCGCTGGCGGCACCAAAGCCTCGGCAGTTCAGAGCAGAGCCAGGGGACATAACACGAAGCGGCGCTTACCTGAACTCGCGGGAGATGCTCAGCACTAAATTCATGTATGGCGCAGAAGGACTCGTGAAGAAGGCGATGAAGCATTCGAGAGCGCTCGCACCCGGCGCAGGAGCAGCGGTGGCGGCGGCTCTAGGCGGGGCTAAGAGGCGAGCATCATTCCCGCTAGGGTTGAGTTGATTAGGGCGCAGGCCAAGCAAAACATTGGAAAGGCTCCGCGCCGCTCTGGCCCGGGCGGTGCAATCGGCGTGCCGGCAGGCAGTTCTGGTGCGCAGCACTTGCCATCGCACCAGGCGGTACCACATGGGGTTGAGACGGGGGTTGAGACGGGGGCAACAGGTCTGTCAAACGGAGGTGTCGCATGCATGCCGTTGAGATCCAGGACCATGCTCGCAAGCTGATGGAAGCGGCCGGACCCAAGGCCATCGCCGAAGCGGCGCAGAGGGCACACTCCTTCGAGGAGCAGGGCGACAAAGCGCAAGCCGAGACCTGGCGGCGCATCGAGGCGGCGCTGAGAGAGATGCAAGGCCCGCGCCTGAGCTGAACGACAGTTGGCTTCGCTCGTCGATTGCTAAGTACCGGCCGTCTTCGCGAGCCGCCGGAGCGCGGCGGCGAGCATGGACGCGTCCTCGGGGAAGTCCTCGGCGATCCACCAGTCCTCGAACGCGCGCACCACGCGCCCCACTGCGGGGCCTTCGGCAACGCCGAGTTGCATCACGTCGGAGCCGCGGATGGGCAGGGGCGGAGGCTGCCAGCGCGCGGGAAGAGCGAGGCGCGCACGGCGCTTGCCGTCGCTCGATGGATCTGCGCTTCGCGCCCAGGCGAGAAGGGCTCCGTCGGTGAACGCCTCGGTTCCGTGACGGTAGAGGAATGCCTTAGCCTCGCGCTCGGGCGTCGCCGGATCGAATGCCGCATCAGGCATACCCATCCGCGCGAGACGCTCGAACTCCGCGCCCGACAGCCTGAGATGGTCGCGGAGCGCGAGGGCCGCGCCGGGGCGCGCGGCGGCGAGAGCGCCGAGGCGAAGAAGTGCGTCAGGGCTTCTGTCGAGCGCCTGCTCGATCATGACGGCGCGACCGAGAAGCTTGAGATCGCCAGGGGAGCCCAGCACGCGCTCGAGTAGTCCTGAGTCGTGCATGAAGGCCAGCGTCTCGGTGGTGCGCGGGGCAGCGAGGAGGCGCAGAAGCTCGGCACGGATGCGCTCGCCCGACAGGTCGCTCAATCCGGCGCCGAGCTCGACAGAGGCCTTCAATCCTGCCGCCTCGGGCGTGCCGTCGGTATATTCGGCGGTGAAACGGAAGAAGCGCAGGATGCGCAGATAGTCCTCGCGGATGCGATCGTGGGGATCGCCGATGAATCGGACGCGGCGCTTGGCAATGTCGGGAAAGCCGTGCAGGGGATCGTCGATCGTGCCGTCGCCCCTGCAGTAGAGCGCATTCATCGTGAAATCACGGCGGCGTGCGTCCTCAGCCCAGTCCGTGGTGTAGGTCACCCGCGCGTGGCGGCCGAAGGTCTCGATGTCACGTCGGAGCGTCGTCACCTCGATCGGCATGTGGTTTACGATCACGGTGACTGTGCCGTGCTCGATGCCGGTCGGAATGGCATGGAGGTGAGCGGCCGCAGCAAAGTGCATGACCTCCTGGGGAAGAGCGGTGGTTGCGATGTCGATGTCTTTCACGGGCTCGCCCAGGAGCGCGTTGCGAACCGCGCCGCCGACAATGCGCGCGGCATGGCGGCCGGCCTCGATTGCTTCGAGCACGGCGCGCGTCTCCTGCTGGACGAGCCAGGGCGCACCGGCAAGGCTCGGCGGGTGCAAGCCCCGTTCGTCGTTGGCCATCGGGCAAGCCTATTCGATGTGACCGGGATCGATCTTGCCGTCCTTGTAGGAAGGCGGCACGTAGTGTTGACCCGGCTTGCCGCCTGTCGACGACTCGAACGCCACGAGCGTCACGACGACGAGGGCTGCCCCGGCTGCGAAAAGCCAGAGAAGCGGTGCGTCGTCGAGGATCTTCTTCTCGCCCGCGTCCTCGCCATCCGGTCCGCTCGTCTGGGGCTGGCGTGTCAGCAGGATCCACGCCACGTAGAGGAGGGTGGGAAGCAGGAAGAGCAGGATATTCTCGATGACGACCCGGATCATGACCTGAACAGCCTCTCGTGCATGTTCTTCAGGATGCCGGCCGTGGCGCCCCAGATGAACCGGTCGCCATACGGCATGGCGTAGTAGCGGCGCTCCCGCCCGCCGAGCTCGCGCGCATGTACCTGATGATTGCGCGCGTCCATGAGAAACGGCAAGGGCACCTCGAAGGCATCCACGACCTCGTTTCTGTTAAGGGTTAGCGCAAAGCCGGGGTCGACGAGGGCGACGACCGGCGTGATGCGGTAGCCGGTGCCCGTGCGGTAGCTGTCGAGGAAGCCGAGCGGCTCCACAAGGCGGGGATCGAGGCCGATCTCCTCCTCTGCCTCGCGTAGCGCGGCGGCGAGCGGGCTTTCGTCCTGCTCCTCGATCTTGCCGCCTGGAAAGGCAATCTGCCCCGCGTGCGCAGGCAAATGGTCGGTGCGGAGCGTGAACAGCAGCGAGAGCTCGGGGCGCCTGACGACGGGGACGAGCACGGCGGCGGCGCGTGGCGCTGATTCGAAAGAGCTTTCGGTCAAAATCTCGGGGTTGAGATCGAAATCGCTGGGGCCTGAGGCATTTGCGGGACGCGCAAGTTCGGGCGGCTCCGTATGGAGCTTGCGGCGCGCGGCGTCGCGGAAGCTCGTCTCGTTGAATGGACCGTGACTGGCAGCTGGTTGAAATTGCATCGAGTTACTATAGCACGTGAGTCCCGCCGGTTGGCGGACGGGCGAGAATGTGAGGCTGGCATTTGCTCGCGAAGCGGTGCCTCACGGGCCTCTGCCATGCCATGTTTGCGTGGTGGAGCGTGGGCGGGCCACTCGGAGGCCGCCGTGGGCGTCGAGCAGAGCGGGAGGCAAATATGACAGGAGCGCTGTCGTGTGCGGGATGGCGGATGGCAGTGGCTGCCGTCATCGGTCTCTTGCTGATCAGCGTGCCTCTTGCGCCAACCCAGGCTGCGCGCGGCGCCAAAGAATTCAGCGCGACCCTTCCCCCGGCGCAGCGCAAGGCATTCGAGGCCTATCTTTCCGCAAAGGCTACCTATGATTTCAAGCTCGACGCCTATTGGCGCGAGGTCTCAGACAAGCGGGTGCTGAGGAAAGGAAAGAAGGGGCGCGGGCAGGCCCTCGGTGCGGACGACTACGTGCGCACGTTCCCGCCGGTCTATGACGGTCCGGAACTTGCTCCCGATCTTGCCAAGCGCTGGGCGGCGTTCCAGGCGCAACAGGAGGAGGCCAGGAAGGAGCCGCGCAAGCCCATTCCGGGGCTAGAGGACTTTCTGGCCCAGGCCAAGGCTCACTACGACTTCATTCCCGAGCGCATTCCTGAACGCGAATTCAAGCTGCGCTATGCGCGCGAGGCCGTTCGGCTCGGGCTGACCAAGGACCAGGTCGTGCGCGTCTATGCGCTCGAGACGAGCGGCCTTGGCACGGCGGAGATGGTTTCCGGCATCCACCCGATCAAGAAGACCGGCACGCCGATCTCAACGGCGATCGGGTATGCGCAGCTTCTGGCTGCGAACTCGACTGATGAGCTGGTCCAGCACGGCGGCAAGTTTCTCGACAGGCTCGGCGAGATGGCAAAAGCGCGCGACATCACGCCGGAACGGAGGGAGGCGCTTGTCGAAAAGGCGGCCGTGCTGAAAAAAATGCTCGCCGCGGCGCGCTCCGTTCCGCACCAATGGGACAGCCACGTCGCGTTCGCACGCACGCCGCGCGGGCTCGGCATCCATGCCATCAATCTCGACGGAGACATCGGGCCGTGGCTGCAGGTCGTGAAGCTCAACGGTCTCAAGGAGATGGCGGATAGGCAGGGACTTTCGAATCTCAAGGGCGCCGAGATCGAGCTCATGAACCTCGCGGGGCCGGGCACCGGCCTCGAGATGATGCGCCCCGCTGCGCGCGACGCGCCGACGCCCAATTTTTTCGAGCGGAACGCGTATGGGCGCAATACGATCGTGCGCGGCAAGACGGCCTCCGAGCTCATGGCTGCGCTCGACAAGCGCATGGACGACAATATCGGCAACGTAGGTGCGATCGAGTTCGCCCAGGTGTTCGACGAGGTTGCCGCGGGATATCGGGTAGCGCAGTGAGGATGCTAGCGTGCACGTCTCGCCGCCATATCGACATGGCGGAGTGAACGTGCGGCGTGGAACGTCCGCGCCCGGCTTGCGTTCAGACGGCAAAGGCGGGACAGGAACCCGCTCAAAAAAAAGGCGAAAACAACGATAAATGGACTTGCATCAGAAAGACGCTCGCACAGACAGCCTGCAACTCTCAGCCGATCCCGGAACCACGCTGTCCTTCACCGAATTCGTCGCCATCATCGCGCTGATGATGGCGCTGACGGCGCTCTCGATCGACATCATGCTGCCGGCGCTGCCCGAGATCGGAGAGGCGCTCGGCGTTTCCGATCCGAACGACCGGCAGACGGTGGTGATCATCTACATGCTGGGCTTCGCGGCGGGGCAGCTCGTCTATGGGCCGCTCTCCGACAGGTTCGGGCGCAAGCCGGTGCTGCTCGCCGGGCTCGGGATCTTCATCGCCGGCTCGATCGGGGCGCTCATCTCGACGAGCTTTTCCGCGCTGCTCGTGGCGCGCGTGGTGCAGGGCATCGGCGCGGCCTCGCCGCGTGTCATGGCGATGGCCATCGTGCGCGACATCTACAGCGGGCGGCAGATGGCGAAAGTCATGTCGTTTGCGATGATGGTGTTCATCGTCATCCCCGTGTTTGCGCCAGCCGTCGGGCAGGGGTTGATCTGGGCCGGAAGCTGGCGCTGGACCTTCGACGTGCTGCTGATCGCCGGCATCTCGTGCGCGGTGTGGGCGAGCTTGCGGTTGCCCGAGACCGCGGACATGAGAAAGGGGGCGGCGCTCGGGCTTGGCTCCTCCCTGCGCCTCGCGCTCACGACTCCGCAAACGGTCGGCTATATGATTGCAGCCGGGTTCATGTTCGGCTGCCTCATGAGCTACGTCAGCAGCGCCCAGCAGGTGTTCGTCGACGTGTTCGGGCTCGGCGAGCGGTTTCCGATTGCCTTCGGAGCGGTCGCATCGGTGATGGCGCTCGCCTCGTTCACGAACGCCAACATCGTCGAGCGGCTCGGCATGCGGCTCGTGTCGCACACGGCGCTCGTGGGCTTTGTTGGCGCATCGTCGCTGCTCGCGATTGCGGCCGCGACGGGCTGGGCGACGCTGCCGGTGTTCTGCGTTCTCATGGCGTCGACGTTCTTCCTCTTCGGCCTCATCGCGCCCAACTTCAATGCCATCGCGATGGAGCCGCAAGGCCACAACGCCGGCATGGCGTCCTCGGTCATCGGGTTCTACTCGACGGGGGCGGGCGCGATTTGCGGCGGAGCCGTGGGCCACTTCTTCGACGGCTCGGTGCTGCCGCTGGCGCTCGGGTTCGCGGGCATGAGCGTCTCGGCTCTGGCCGTGGTCCTGCTTGTTGAAGGGCCGCGCGGCCTTTTCCGCGCACACCGCCCGATTATCGCATCGAGCTGAGTGCCAGTAGTGCTCCGGATGGCCTCAAGGCCATTTCACTACAGGGGGCATTGACGAGAGGATGCTGTCGACGTTGCCGCCGGTCTTCAGGCCGAACACGGTGCCGCGGTCATAGAGAAGGTTGAACTCGACGTAGCGGCCGCGGCGGACGAGCTGCTCCTCGCGGTCGGCGTCGGTCCAGGGCATGGTGTAGTTGCCGCGCACGAGCATGGGGTAGACTTGGAGAAAGGCGCGGCCGACATCCTGCGTAAAGGCGAAGGCGGCGTTCCAGCCTCCATCCTCCTCCGAGGGGGTGAGATAGTCGTAGAAGATGCCGCCGATGCCGCGCATCTCCTTCCTGTGCGGGAGGTAGAAGTACTCGTCGCACCATTTCCTGAAGTGGGCATAATCTGCGATCTTGTGCGCGGCGCAGGCGCCATACATGGCGGCGTGGAAGGCAAGGCTGTCAGCATCCGATTCCTTTCGGCGCCGCTCGAGCACGGGGGTCAGGTCGGCGCCGCCGCCGAACCACCACTTGCTGGTCACGACCATGCGCGTGTTCATGTGCACGGCGGGGACGTTCGGATTCTGCATATGGGCGATGAGGGAGATGCCCGAGGCCCAGAAGCGTGGATCGTCCTCGGCGCCCGGGATTTGCTTTCTAAACTCGGGCGCGAACTCGCCGAAGACCGTCGAGGTGTGGACGCCGACCTTCTCGAATACGCGGCCATGCATCAAGCTCATGGTGCCGCCACCGCCGGGAACTCCAGTGTGATCGGACCGTTCCCAAGGCGTCCTGACGAAGCGGCCGGCAGGTCGGTCGGCAAGCGGTGCGCCTTGGGCTAAATCCGCCTCGAGCTTCTCGAAAGCCGCGCAGATCTTGTCGCGCAGCTCCTCGAACCAGGCGCGGGCGCGTGCCTTTCGGGTCTCGAGACTGTCGGTTGCGGCGTCCATGCCTTCCTCTACCCCTTGGCTTGCAAGATGCCATCGTTTTGGCCATATGCATGGTTAGCGCATACACGCATCCTCGAGAAACGAGAAGCCGGGCAAGCGGTGTTCAGCCGCGGGCCCGCATTGTGCCCATTTTTGGCGAGCCTATGTTCCGCTGGTTTGAAACGAGAATCGATCCCTTTGCCGCGGCGGCCCCCGGACCGCCCCCGGAGGGGCTTGCCGAATTCTACTGGCATTACATCCGACCCGTTTGGCGGCCGTTCGCGGTGCTCCTGGTGGTGGGTTTCTTCGGGTCGCTGATCGAGGTCATGCTGATGGCATTCGTCGGCGGCCTCGTCGACATGATGCGGACGTCTCCCAATCCGTCGCAGTTCTTCGCCGATCACAAGTGGTCGCTCATCGGCATGGCGTTCGTCGCCCTCGTCGCGCGGCCGGGCGTGTCGACGATGCACGACCTGGTGAAGAACCAGATGGTCACGGCATCGGTTACGGCGCGAATACGCTGGCAGACGCACACCTACGTGCTGCGCCAGTCGCTCGGCTTCTTCCAGAACGATTTCGCGGGGCGCATTGCGACGCGGATCATGCAGACGGGGCCGGCGTTGCGCGAGTCCGTGGTGCAGGGCGTCGACGCCGTCTGGTACATGACAATCCACGTGCTCGGCGCGCTCGTCATCTTCTGGCAAGCGGACGCGTACCTGATCCTGCCGCTCGTCGCCTGGATCGGTCTTTATGCCATCGTCATCAGGATTTTCGTGCCGCGCATCCAGCGCCTGTCGACGGAGGCCTCCGAGGCCCGGTCGTGGCTCACGGGGCGCGTCGTCGACAGCTTCACGAACATTCTGACGGTCAAGCTATTCGCACATGCGGAACGCGAGGACGCCTATGCGCGCGAAGCCATGCAGGGGCATCTCGAGCGTCACCAGGCGTCGCTGCGCAATCTCACCGTCATGGAGTTCGTGCTCTACACGCTGAACGGGGCGCTGCTTGTGTCGGTTGCCGGCCTGGCCCTGTTCCTGTGGAGCCAGGACGCGGTGACGATGGGCGCCATCACCGTTACCATGACGCTTGCCATCCGCATCATCGCCATGTCGGGCTGGATCCTGTTCACGGTCGCCGGCATCTTCGACAACATCGGCGTCGTGCACGAAGGCATGCAAACGATCTCGCGGCCCTACTCGGTTACCGACGAGGCGGGCGCGGCACCACTCGCAGTGACGAAGGGCGAAATCCGCTTCGAGGGCGTGCGCTTCCACTATGGCAACGTGAAGAGCGTCATCGAGGAGGTCAGCCTCACGATCCGGCCCGGCGAGAAGGTCGGCCTCGTGGGTCGGTCGGGTGCGGGCAAGTCCACGCTCGTCAATATTCTCATGCGCTTCTACGACCTCGAGGCGGGGCGCATCCTGATCGACGGCCAGGATATCTCCCACGTCGCGCAGGACAGCCTCAGGGCTCAGATCGGCATGGTGACGCAGGACACTTCGCTGCTCCACCGTTCGGTGCGCGACAACATCCTCTATGGGCGCGCGGGCGCGAGCGAGGCCGAGGTCATCGCCGCCGCGAAGAAGGCGCATGCGCATGAGTTCATCCTCGGGCTCGAGGACGGCAAGGGGCGCACGGCCTACGATGCGCATGTCGGCGAGCGGGGCGTGAAGCTTTCGGGCGGCCAGCGCCAAAGGATTGCGATCGCGCGCGTGCTGCTCAAGAACGCACCGATCCTCGTTCTCGACGAGGCGACGAGCGCGCTCGATTCCGAGGTCGAGGCTGCCATCCAGGAGCAGCTCATGAACCTCATGGCCGGCAAGACCGTGATCGCCATCGCGCATCGCCTGTCGACGATCGCGGCCATGGACCGGCTCGTGATCATGGACCAGGGGCGTATCGTCGAGGAGGGCAGCCACAACGAGCTGCTGGCGCGCGGCGGGCTTTATGCTGCGCTCTGGGCGCGCCAGTCCGGCGGCTTCCTGCTCGAGGCGGCCGAATAGGCGCGCGGGCTGGCTTGCTCAAACCCGGCTCTTGCAACCGGTGCCGGGACGCGACAGGGTCCGGGACGTGCGCTCAGAATTGGTAATGCGCGGAGGCCGCCCGCATGCTCGAGGTTGCCAATCAGACGCCACCGCTCGAAAACTATAACCTTCTCGTCAGCGATTGCGCGCTACGCGAGGCGATAGCGCGCGAGCAAGCTGCGTGGGCCGAGGACGAGCTCGCGGCGCTCGGGGCCCGTTTCGGCTCCGCCGCGACCATCGCGCTGGGCTTCGAGGCCAATCGGCACGCCCCGGCGCTGCGGTCGTTCAATCGCACTGGTCACCGCGTCGATGAGGTCGAGTTTCATGCGTCATGGCACGAGCTCATGGGGCTCTCGGTCGGGGCAGGACTGCACAGTAGCCCGTGGGCGGAGCCAAAGCGCGGCGCTCACGTCGCGCGAGCTGCGGGCTTCTACATGTTGGCGCAGACGGAGAGCGGCGTCTGCTGTCCGATGGCCATGACCTATGGATCGGTGCCGACCTTGCGCCGGTCGCCCGAGATCGCGTCGGAGTGGCTGCCGAGAATTTTCGCGCGCACCTATGATGGGCGCGACAGGCCGGCCGCGGAAAAGGGGTCGGCGCTGATCGGCATGGCCATGACCGAGAACCAGGGCGGCTCCGACCTGCGCACCAACGTCACGCGCGCCGAGCGGTATGGGAGCGAAGGGCAGCGGCAATTCTACCGGCTCACGGGGCACAAGTGGTTCATGTCGGCGCCGATGTGCGACGCATTCCTGGTGCTGGCCCAGACAAGCGCAGGGCCGACGTGCTTTCTCGTGCCGCGCTGGACGCCGGACAGCCGGCGCAATCCGATCCGCATCCGCCGGCTCAAGGACAAGCTCGGCAACCGGTCGAATGCCTCGAGCGAGGTCGAGCTCGACGGCACACATGCCGAGCTCGTGGGCGAGGAGGGGCGCGGCATCCCGACCATCATCGAGATGGGGAACTACACGCGGCTCGACTGCGCGGCGGGCTCGGCCGGCCTCATGCGCCAGGCTGTGGCGCAGGCGATCCATCACGCGCAGCATCGTGCGGCCTTCCAGAAGCGGCTCGTCGATCATGCGCTGATGACGAACGTGCTCGCGGATCTGGCGCTCGAGCAGGAAGCGGCGACGGCGCTCGCCATGCGTCTTGCGCGCGCCTACGGCGAGGAGGATGAGACCGCAGTCGTGTTCCGTCGCGTCGTCACGCCGGCTGCCAAATTCTGGATCTGCAAGCGTGCGCCCGCCGTCGCGGCCGAGGCGATGGAGGTGCTCGGCGGCAACGGCTATGTCGAGGAATTCATTCTGGCGCGCATCTACCGCGAGGCGCCCGTGAACTCGATCTGGGAGGGGTCAGGCAACATCATGTGTCTCGACCTACTGCGCGTGCTCTCGCGCTCGCCCGCCGCAATCGATGTTGTGATGGATGAGGTTCGCGAGAGTGCCGCCGCCGAGCCTCGGCTCATGGCCTTCCTTGCGAGATTGTCTCCCAAGTCCGCGATCAGCGCCGAGTCGCAAGCCCGTGTCTTCGCGCGCGATCTCGTCGTGTCGCTCGAGGCAGCGCTGCTCGTCCGCCATGCGCCGGCGGCGGTGGCGGACGCGTTCTGCGCCTCGCGGCTCGAGGGCGATACGGGGGCTTTCGGGATGCTGCCGGCGGGGGCCGACTGCCGCGCCATCGTGGCGCGCGCCGCGCCAGGACGGTCATAAGCGAATCGCGTTCCGCGACGGGCCCGTGCCGCCTGCGGTGCCGATACGGCGTTATCAGATCAAATATCGTCAACCTATTGAAAGATCAGCGCCGAGTGATGATCTTGGATGAGGAAAAAAAGCCGCGTTGGAGGCCATCTATCTTCGGCCTCCCGGGCATAGTATCGAGTGCAAATCTGACCAACGGTCGGCCCACTGTGAAGGGCGAGGGCAAGAGTGAGGGAACCGCCGGAGTTGCTTGAGACTTCAGCCTTATCGGCGCATGCCGGCCAATGCGCACGTGACTTGGCTCGCCGCTTTCCGGCCTCTGGCGGGCGCAGCTAGAAGAAACGGGGATCGGGGACACGCATGCCGCAGCTCATTCGGCTCAGCATTCTGGTGCACAAGCTACGCTATGCGTCGCATTGGCCGCCCGAGCAAATCAAGGAGCTGCAGGAAAGCCGGCTGAGAGAGCTGCTTGCCTACGCGCAGAAGAATTCGCCGTTCTACGCCCGGCGCTTCCAAGGCATCGACGTTGCCAGCTGCAAGCTCTCGGATCTCCCTACCACCACCAAAGCCGAGATGATGGCCAATCTCGAGGACGTGGTCACAGATCGGCGGATCAGGAAATCCGAGATGCAGGAGTTCATCACGGATCCCAAGAATCTCGGGAAGGCCTACCTCGGCAAATATGCCGTGGGGCATACGTCAGGCAGTCAGGGGCAGCCGGCGCTGATCGTGCAGGACATCGAAGCGATGCGCATCGCGTTCGCCGTCCAGGTGGCGCGCGGGGCCGCGATCAAGCGCAAGTTCCTGCCCCAATTGCGCCGCCTGTGGGATCCGGCCCGCATCGCGTTGTTCACGCAGAAGCCGGGGTTCTATCCGAGTGGCGCGGCGTTCAGCTATCTGCCGCGCGCGGCGCTGCCGTTCTTCAAGGTGATGCGCTTATCTGTGTTCGACCCGATCGACGAGGTCGTCGCCAAGCTCAACAAGTTCCGTCCGCATGTGCTCACGGGGTTCACGAGCTCGCTCGAGATGCTCGCGCACGAAGAGGAGGCCGGCCGCCTCAAGCTGCGCCAGGCAAATTGTCTCGAGCAGGTCACGAATTTCAGCGAGCCATTGCCCGAATCCGCCCGTCGGCGCCTCGAGGAGACATTCGGCGTCCACATCTTCGATCAGTATGCCATGGGTGAATGTCTGGCACTGAGCAGCGGCTGCGCACAATTCTCCGGATCGCACCTCAATGAAGATCTCGCCATTCTCGAGGTTGTGGACGAGAACTATCGCCCTGTCGCTCCCGGGCAGCAGGGCAAGAAGGTGCTGGTGACGAACCTCTATAACCGCGTGCAGCCGTACATCCGATACGAGCTCGATGACAGGGTGACGATGAGCGCGACACCCTGCACTTGCGGCAATACGATGCCGCATATCCAGTCCGTGCACGGGCGGACCAAGGACGGCTTCTGGGTCGAGATCGAGGGGCGTCCGCGCGAGCTTCCCTACTATCTGTTCCTGGCGGGGCTGCATCACGATCTCAACATCGCGGAGCACCAGGTGCTGCAGACGGGCGTGAACACGTTCATCGTCAAGGTCGCGCCACAGCCGGGCAAGGCCCTTTCCGCCGAACGGATCCGCCAGGACGTGCAGAATGCCGTCGACAGGGAAGGGATGGGTGGCGTGATCAAGCTCGAGGTCCAGATCGTGAGCCACATCGATCGGGGGCCTTCGGGGAAAGCAGAGCGCGTGCGCAATCTTTTCGGTCCGCCACCGAAGCAGCTCGTGTCGTAGCGGCTCTGCCATTTAGCGCGTAGTGTCCCCGCGCGATCGATCTCCTTTCGGGAGCCGTGCCTCATAGATGGCGGCGCTGATGAAAGCCATGGTGCTGGGGCGGCCAGGCGAGCAGCTGCGGCTGCTCGACGTTCCTACTCCTGCGCCCAGAGATGGGCAGGTTCTGGTCAAGGTCGCCGCGTGCGGCGTGTGCCGCACGGACCTGCACGTCGTCGACGGCGATCTCAAGGAGCCGAAGCTGCCGATCATCCCGGGACATGAGATTGTCGGGCGGGTTGCAGGCCTCGGTGCGGGAGTTGCGCGGTTCCGGCTTGGCGATCGTGTCGGAATCCCTTGGCTCGGGCACACTTGCGGCCAATGCCGATACTGCCGCGAGGCCCATGAGAACCTCTGCGACGCTCCGGGCTTCACGGGCTATCAGATCGACGGCGGCTATGCCGAGTACACCGTCGCTGACGCGGATTACTGCTTTCCCCTTCCTGATGCCTTCGACGACATCGCGGCCGCGCCTCTGCTCTGCGCGGGGCTGATCGGCCATCGCGCGCTGCGACTTGCGGGGCCGGGCGAAGCGCTCGGCATCTATGGGTTTGGCGCGGCGGCGCATATCGTGGCGCAGGTGGCGGCATTCGAAGGCCGGCGCGTCTATGCGTTCACGCGCGCGGGAGACGAAAAGGCACAGGCGTTTGCGCTCTCGCAGGGGTGCGCCTGGGCAGGGAGCTCGGACGAGAGGCCGCCTGCCCTATTGGATGCGGCCATCATCTTCGCGCCGGTCGGTGCGCTCGTGCCGCTGGCGCTGCGCTCGGTGCGCAAAGGAAGTACGGTGGTGCTCGGGGGCATTCACATGAGCGAAATCCCGGCCATGCCTTACGAGATACTCTGGGGCGAGCGGATCGTGCGCTCGGTTGCCAATCTCACGCGGCAAGATGCCATCGAATTCCTGGCGCTCGCGCCGCGTGTGCCGGTCAGAACGCATGTCGTGGCCATGCCGCTCGCCGAGGCCAATACGGCGCTTGCGCGTCTGCGGGCCGGAGAGATCACCGGCGCGGTGGTGCTGGTGCCGTGATGAGAGAGGCCAGAGATCGAATGTCGAACAGGAAGTCCGCGCCGCAGCGCTTGGGTGTGGCGGCGCCAAGTCTGGGCCTCGCTGCTTTCCTTTCCGTGCTCTCAAGCGCTTCAGTTTCGTCGGCAGGGGAGGGAGACCGGATTGCCGTGGGACGGCAGATCGCGGAAGCCCATTGCGCGGTCTGCCACGCGGTCGGCGAAGCGGACGCGAGCCCGACCGACGTCAACAGGGAGACGGCGTTTCGCCTCCTCTACAAGCGCTATCCGATCGAGATGCTGGAAGAGGCGGCGCGAACGGGGAGCATCTCGGGCCACGACGAGATGCCGGGCTTCGACTTTGCGATCGAGGAGGCCCATGCGCTGCTCGCCTACATCGACAGCCTGGCCCCGGATCAGCCGGGCTATGTGACGCGAAAGGCTAAGCCCTAGGCTCGTTCAGCCTTGTCCGCGCTTGATGCGCTGGACGGCGTTCTCGAGGGCTTCGAGAAAGCGCGAGCGGTCCTGGCGCGTGAAGCTCGCGTTATAGCCCTTGCTCTCGCCCGTCTCGCGCAAGTGCGCAGAGAGATCGCGCATGGCAAGCGCCATGCCGATGCCGGCTTCCGTGAAGGGTTTCCCTGTAGGGCCGATGACCTGTGCGCCGGCCTTGAGGCTGCGGGATGCGAGCGGGATGTCGGCGGTGACGGCGATGTCGCCCTTGCCGATGCGCTCAGCGATCCAGTTGTCGGCGGCGTCCGGACCGTCTGAAACGACAACGCGGGAGACAAGCGGGCTCTCGGGCAGGCGCATCCAGGAATTCGAAACGAAGTGAATGGCGAGGCCGTGCCGCTCGGCCACGCGCAGCGCCTCGTCCTTCACTGGGCATGCGTCGGCGTCAACGTAGATGGCCAAGGGTTCCTCAATCTCACGAGGTTGGATCGGAGGTCCCTATAGCAGCGGCCCGGCTCTCAGTCGCGGAAGAAGAGAACGACGGGCAGGTTGGTTACGCGGCGGGCGCGCCGGCCGCGCTGGCCACCTTGGTGCGCAGCGCGGTGTTCTCGGCTTCGAGCGCGCCGATGCGCGCCTCGAGCCGCTCGATCGCGCCTGTCACATCCTCGGCGTGGAACATCTGGGGGATGTGCTGGGGGCAATTGCGATCCCACGCCTCGATCGTGAACAGGATCGCCTGCTCTGGGCGGGCGCGGTAGCCGCCGGGGAAGAGCCGCGCGATGAGCTCGGGATCGTCGGTCACGACGCGGGCGCGACCCCAGATCTTCAGGCGGCGGCGTCTCGCATAGTCCATGACGAAGATGAAGGCGCGCGGGTTGTCGGCGAGATTACCGATCGTGATGTACTGGCGGTTGCCGGCGAAATCGGCGAAGGCCAGCGTCTTCTCGTCGAGCACGCGCAGGAAGCCCGGCGGTCCGCCGCGGTGCTGGATGTAGGGCTGACCGTCGCCGTTGGTGGTGGCGAGATAGAACGAGCGCGCCTCGGCGATGAACGCTGCCACTTCGGGCGTGATCGTCGTATCCCAGCCGCCCTTGTCCTCGATGCGCTCATAGGATGCGCGCGAGCCGCGGCGCTCCTGCTCGCGCTTCACGGACGGCGTGAAGGCGATGTCTGTCGATGAGTGCGTCATGGGTGCTTTTCTTACAATGCGGGCATGGTGACGAAGCCGGGCAGTGCCTTGATGCGCGCGATCCAGGCTCGGATGGCGGGATACGTGTCGAGGCTCACGCCGCCTTCGTGGCAGATGCCGACGTAGGGCATGCAGGCGATGTCGGCGATGGTCGGACGGCCGAGCGCGAGCCATTCGCTCCTTTTCAAATGCGCCTCCATGAGATCGAGGATGCGCGCCGCTTTCTCGCGCGCCAAGGCCACGTCGAGCTTGATGCCGAATTTGTCATGGAGGCGGGCGTCGGCCGGCCCGCGGGCGATCTCGTTCTCGGCGGCCATCAGCCATTCCATGACCTTGGCCATGGCGGCTGCTTCCGTGGGCAGCCAGCTCTCGCCGCCGTATTTCCGGGCCAGATAGACGAGGATCGCCTGCGAGTCGCGCACGATGAAATCGCCGTCCTCGAGTATCGGGAGCTGGCCGAAGGGGTTCTTCTCGATCAAGGGGCTCTTCTTGTGGGCGCCGGCCATGTAGTCGACGGGGGCGAGCTCGAGCGGCAGGCCGAGAAGAGAGCAGAACAGGCGAATTTTGTAGCAGTTGCCCGAGGGCTCGAGGTCGTGAAGCTTGAGGGAGGGCATGGGTGAATGTCCATTGAGACTGAGGTATGCAACCAACATGGCATCTTCCATATTTGTCGAGTAGACTGTCATTCCGTAAGTGTTTCTTGCATAAAATGAGAGGCTGGAATGGATCGCCTCGGCGCGATGCGGGTCTTTGCCGCCGTTGCGGACGCCGGCAGCCTCTCGGCGGCGGGGCGCAGGCTCGGCATGGCGCTCGCGACCGTCAGCCGCCAACTCGCGGCGCTCGAGGAGCATGCCGGCGCGCGGCTCATCACGCGCACGACGCGCCACCTCACGCTCACGGAGCCCGGACGGCACTATCTCGAGAGCTGCCGCCGCGTTCTCGAGGAGGTCGAGGCGGCCGAACGACGCCTTGCGGGTGAGCACGGCGAGCCGCGCGGGCTTCTTTCGCTCACGGCGCCGGTGGCATTCGGGCGCTACCATGTGCTGCCGATCGTCCGCGAGTTTCTGCGCAAGCATCCGCGCGTCGACGTGCGCATGCTGCTGCTCGACCGGTCAGTCGATCTCATCGAGGAGGGGCTCGATGTGGCCGTGCGCATCGGAGAGCTTGTCGATTCGTCGCTCGTCGGAGCGCGCGTCGGCTCGGTGCGCACCATTCTCTGCGCAGGTCCCGGTTATCTCACGGCGAAGGGCACACCTGCCACGCCGCAAGACCTCGCCGCGCATGACTGCATCACGGTACCGGTGATCGCCGCGGACAACCGGTGGACGCTGGGGTCGGGCCGTCGGGCGCAGCGGGTCAGGGTGCATTCGCGTCTCGTCGCTAACTCGGCGGAGGCCGTCATCGATGCGGCGGTGGCGGGGCTCGGGATCGCGCGCGTCCTCTCCTACCAGGCGGAGCGGTCGATAGCGGCGGGCAAGCTTGTGCGGGTGCTGGCCGACTTCGAGGGGGAGGACCTGCCCGTCAGCATCCTTCACCGCGAGGCCCGGCTGCCGCAGCTCAAGGTGCAGGCTTTTGTGGCGTTTGCGGCCGAGCGGCTGCGCAAGCGGCTCCGGCAGCCGCAGCCCGGCGTCCGGCATCGCCGGAGATGATTTATTGAGGTATGCTTGGCACCGTCGCCACAGGATCTTGCGCCATGCGCCGCCTCGCAACGCTCTCTCTGTCAGCGCTCACGCTAGCGGGTTGGAGCGCGGCTGTGAGCGCCGGGGGGTGGAGCGAAAGCAAGACCGAGCAGGCGAACGCTCTCGTCGGGCACTTCCTCGCCCAGGTCTTGCACGAGGCGCCCACGCCGCAGCCGTCGGTTGCGCTCGGCGTCGGCATGGGCGGGTCGCTCGTGCTGGCCAAGGGCTACGGCGAGGCGGCGCCTGGCGTGCCGGCAAACGAGCGGACCATCTATCATGTCGGTTCGCTCGCGAAGCAGCTGACGGCCGCGGGAATTCTCGATCTCGTCGATCGCGGCGCGGTGCTGCGGGAAGGGACAAGGATTTCGCTCGATACGCCGCTTGCGCAAGTCTTCAGCGGGGTCGAGCACTGGGCGAGCGGCGGCGAGCGGCCCGTCACCGTGCGCAGCCTGTTGACGATGACCTCGAACCTGCCGAATTTCACGCGCCGCCCGCCGGCCGCCACGGACCCCTGGGGACGGATCGGGGCGCCGGAGCTGCTCTCGGCGATCAAGACGTTGAGACCGTCGGGCTGGCCCGACAGCTTCGAATATTCGAACACGAGCTATTTCCTTCTCGCCGAAGTCATGGAGGAGGTCATTGCCCCGGGTGAGCCGCTGCCCAAGTCGTATCGCGATTATCTGAGGTCGGTCATCTTTCCGCGCGCCGCCATGAGCGAGACCGGCTTCGTCGGCGACTATGCGGCGGGGACGATCGTTGCCAGTCCCATTCACCGCAGGCGGCCGGCGTTCGATCAGCCGGACTGGCTCAAGGGCAGCGCGGACGTCGCGAGCAACGTCGTCGACATGTTCGCCTGGAACAGGGCGCTGATGGAGGGGCGCGTGCTCAACGGGGCGTCGCGCGCGCTGATGTTCTCCGACGCGGCGCGGGTGACGCCGCAGGACTATTACGGGATGGGATGGTTCATCAGGCACGAGGACAAGCGGGATGTGTTCAGCCACTCCGGTCTCGTGCCCGGATTCACCTCCTACAACACGATCGTCCGGCCGGAGGCGCGCGCGGATCAGCCTGGTGCCGACTGGGTCTCGGTCACGCTGCTCGTCAACTGCGACGAGATCGACGGCCTCGATCGCCTGGCCGAAGACCTCGTCAGGCTGGCGCTCGAGTGAGGGAATGCCTCAAGAGCCGGTCGGGCTGGAACGGCCCGTGATCGGCGTACCGAGAGAGTCGGTCGCGTGTAGCTCAATCACCTCCTCGGGCGCGGCGCCGTAGGTGAAGCGGATATTCGGATTCTCAGAGATCGAGATGCCGCCCTCCATGCGGAAGAGAAGGGCGCCGGCGCTCGTCACCTCGAGATTGTTGACGAAGCGGGCCGGCACGTAGCCGCGCGAGATCGGATCCATCTGCAAGCCGGTGAAGTTCGGGTGCCGGATCATTACCTGCGCCTCGCGCCAGCCGGCGCCGTGGTTGGCGTCGGTCATGGTCTTGATCTGGGTCTTGCCGAGGTCGGCGAGCGCTGCCTCGGCGTCCTTGGCGTTGGGGGCCGAGCATCCGCCGGCACCGATCACGAAGCGCGACGACATGTGAAGCCGCCCGTCGGCCGTCTCGACGATCGCGCGAACCTTGGAGAAGCTGTCGATGCGCACGCGGGTCGCGAAGCTGCGCTCGCCCACGTCGGCGCTGTTGCGGAAGCCCGGGCCGAACGTGAACGTGGCGGCGACGGGCGCCGGGTTGCGGTCGATGATCAGGGTCATGGCGGTGATGGTGCCGACGGTGGACGCCGGAAAGCGAACGCTGATCGGAACGATGGCCGCATCCTCCGCGCGCTCGGGTCCGAAGAGGGTGACGATGCCGTCGTCCTCGGCGATGTCGCGGCTGCCGAAGACCTCCTGGCGGATCGAGGGCCATGGATCGTCCTCGGCACGAACGGGACTAGAGCAAAGCGCCGCCACGCTGGCGAGAGCGGCGACAAGGAAAGAATGACGCAAAGAATGACGCGAGGTGCGGGTGATGGCGGTCATGGCTGCACTCTCCCTGCAAAATCGGTTGTGGGCGCCGTTCCGGTGCGAGCTGGCTATTGAGCGGGCTTCTCGGGGCAGCTCCCGGCGAGGAGGGAACGGGACAATCTCTTGCTTACCGGGACAATCTATAACATAGGAAGCGTAACTTTATAACATGGACTTAGTGCATGTGTGGGTGCCAAAGCTCCCTCGGAAGACATGGGTGTGGAATGCGGCCGGCGCGCGCAAGGGCCGCAGCCGCCGCCGCTGGCGTCTTGACCAGTCTTGGTCTCTGCTCGCCTGGGGCCGCTCTCGAGCCAGGTCAGGATATTTTGGCGGCCGCGAGCGGTGCCGCGTTGCAGGAATTCCTGGACAAAAACGGCGATCAGCGCACAGCCGTCGAGGCACGCGCCAAGGCGCTGGGGCTCGGCGTGATCACCGTGCGTATCGGGCCGAAAGTTCAAGAAAGCGACCGGCTTCTTGTGGCCGGAGGGGGTAAGGGCTTCACCGACTGCACCTCCGGCGCGGCGTGCCCTGAAATGGTCGTCGTTCCGGGCTCGCCGCAGGGGTTCAATATCGGCTCTCCACCCGAGGAGAACGGGCACCAGGAGGACGAGCAGCTGCATGAGGTCAAAGTGCGCCCATATGCGATCGGGCGGTTCGAGGTGACGGTCGCCGAGTACAAGGCCTGCGTCGCCGCGGGAGGCTGCAAGCCGCCCGAGTGGCTCGATCCGGGAGGCGAGCACAACGTCGAGACGGGGAGGAGCGGCTACTACAGGAGCCTCGGAGCGGCCGTGACGCATGGTGGCCAGCCGATCGTCGGTGTCAGCCACGACGATGCGACCGCCTACGCAAAGTGGCTCGCCGAGACGACAGGGAAGGGCTATCGGCTGCCGTCGGAGGCGGAATGGGAGCTCGCGGCAAGGGCAGGCGCAAAGGGGCCATATTGGTGGGGCGACGACACGCGCAAGGACGGCAAGGCGTGGGCCGCCTGCCAGGGGTGCGGCAGCGAATGGGACGGCAAGGCGCCGGCCCCTGCTAACGCTTTTGGGGCAAATCCCTGGGGTCTTTACAACTCTCTTGGCAATGTCTGGGAATGGGTCGCCGACTACTACTGCGAGGACTATGCGGCGGGGGCCGCCGACGGGAGCGCACGGCTCGCGGATGATTGTCCGAAGAACGGCGGCCTCGGCCTCAGGGTCCTGCGCGGCGGATCGGTCTTCTACAAGCCGGAATTGATGCGCGCCGCCATGCGCGTCAGAAACGTCCGCGAATTCCGCAACTTCAGCGTTGGGCTTAGAGTGGCGCGGACATTGGAGGACTGAGCAGGGAGTGAGTACGCTGACCGGGAAAACAGTCGATTCCGGGCGGATGATTAATGGCAGCCGCTCGCAGACGCGAGGCAGGGCGCTGGTTCCAGATTCTGCGAAGTGGTACAAAGTAACACTGAACCTGGCCCGAGTAGGCGCTGTGTCCCTTCGACTTACAATCATCCGGACCATTACTCTCGTTCTTGCCGTGACGCTCGTCATCGGCAGCGTCCTCACCTACTGGGCTGCCATGCGCAAGGTGGAGACGGAGATCGAGGCCGCGATGACGATCGCGGAAAAGACCGTGCGCCAGGCGGTGCAGGAGATCGCGCACGCCGAAGACATGCGGCTCGAGCTCGTGCGTCTCGTGCGCGTCTTCGACGGCAACCGGCACGTCAAAGCCTCGTTCATCGATGCCAACTCGGGTGGAGAGCGGATCTCGAGTTTCGTGGCCCCGGCGGAAGAGCTTCCGGAGTGGTTCTTCAATCTCCTGGCGACGCCGCCCAAGGTCGTCCGGGTCAATCTGCCCGACGGTCTCGATCAGCACGGCACGATCGAGCTCGAGGCCGATCAGCGGGGCGAGGTGGCGGAGGTGTGGGACGACGTCATCCTGAAGCTGACGATCCTCAGCGTATTCTGTGCACTGGTATCGTGGCTCGTCTATTTCACGCTGGGGCGGGCACTGGAGCCCTTGGGACGTCTCACGGCTGCGTTCGAGCGCGTCGGCGGGGGTGACTACTCGGCCCACGTCGCCGAGCGCGGACCGACGGAATTCGCCAGGCTCGCCGCCGGCTTCAACGAGATGACCATGCGCCTCGGCCAGATGGAGCAGAAAAACGAGGAGCTCAACGAGCAGCTCGCTACCGTTCAGGACGAGGAGCGGGCGGATCTCGCGCGCGATCTCCACGACGAGGTGAGCCCCTTCCTGTTCTCCGTCGACGTCGATGCCTCGACCATCCGCAAGCTCGCGGACGGCGGGAATGCATCGCAAGTCACGGAGCGTGCGGAAGCGATCCGCGATGCGGTCGCGCACATGAAGAAGCATGTGCGCTCCATCCTGGGCCGGCTGCGCCCGTCGGTGCCGCTCGAGCTCGGCCTCGCAAACGCGGTGGAGAGCCTGGTCGCATCCTGGCAACTGCGCAATCCAGAGGTGACGTTCAATGTCGACGTCACGGAGGAAAGCTGCGGGGCGAAGCTGAATAACGTCGTGCATGGTATCGTGCGCGAAAGCCTGAGCAATGCGCTGAAGCACGGCAAGCCGGCGCAGATCGATGTCAAGGTCGAGCAGACGGATGGTGGAGATGTTCTCGTGACGGTACGAGACGACGGCGGCGGGCTCGCGCCCTCCAGTCTCAGCAGCGGCTTCGGGCTCATCGCGATGAAGGAGCGCGTCGCGGCTCTGGGCGGATCGGTCAAAGTTCAGAACCGCGCGGAAACGCACGGCGTCGAGGTGCTGGCGCGCCTGCCCTTGCGCGAGCCGCATTCGATCGCGGGTGTCGCCGAGGACGTGGAGGCGGTCAAGGCATGAGGGTGCTCATCGTCGACGATCATGCGGTGGTCCGCCAAGGCGTCAAGCGCCTCCTCTCCGCGATCAGCGGCGTCACGGTGTTCGAGGCAGGGACGGCGCAGGACGCGCTTGCCATGGCAAAAGCGCACGCGCCGCACGTGATCGTGCTCGACATCAATCTCGAGGGCGCGAGCGGGCTCGAGCTCTTGCGCCACCTGAAAAAGGACCACAGCGCTAGCCGCGTGCTCATGTTCAGCATGCACACGGAGCCGATCTACGCCTCGCGGGCGATCAAGGCCGGTGCACACGGGTATGTGTGCAAGAGTGCCAGCGCGGAGGAGCTGACGACGGCGGTCGTCAAGGTCGCGGAGGGCCATCGCTATCTCGACAGCTCGATGGCCGGGGAGCTCGCGCTGAGCAACATCCGCACCGATGATCCCTTGCGCAAGCTCACGAACCGCGAGATCGAAATTCTGAGGCTGCTCGGCGACGGCAAGAGCCTGCAGGGGATAGCCGATACACTTGGTATTGCCTACAAGACCGTCGCCAATTCCTGCGGACGCCTCAAAGAGAAACTCGATCTGGCGCGCACATCCGATCTCATTCGTTTCTCGATCGAAAGCCGGCTCAATTAGGGCGATCCGAGTGGGGAGCCAGAAGAGGTTCTGAGCGATGAAGATCCTGGTCGTCGACGATCATGCCGTGGTCCGCGAGGGCATCCGTCGCCTGCTGGCGACGATCTCGGGCGCCGAGATTCATGAGGCGAGCGACTCGCAGGAGGCGCTGGCGCAGTGCCGCGCAGTGGTTCCGGATGTTGTCGTGCTCGATATCAACCTCAATGGCTCGAGCGGCCTCGAGCTCCTGCGGCGTCTGAAGAGCGAGGAGATCCCGGCGCGCATCGTCATGTTCACGATGCACTCGGAGCCGAGCTACGCGATGCGGGCCCTGAAAGCCGGCGCCGCGGGCTATGTGAGCAAGAGCGCGGATGCCGACGAGCTGGTGACGGCGGTGAAGAAGGTCGCGGTCGGCGATCGCTATCTCGACCGCCTGATGGCGAGCGATCTCGTCTTCAGCTCGGCGGTGACGGACGACCCGCTGCACAAGCTCTCGAACCGCGAGGTCGAGATTCTGAGATTGCTTGGCGAGGGCAAGAGCTTCGCCGAGATCGCCTCCACGTTCGGGATCGCCTACAAGACGGTCGCCAACTCCTGCAGCCGCTTGAAGGAAAAGCTCGGCGTCGAGCGCACGGCCGATCTCATCAGGCTCTCGGTCGAGCGGCGGATAAAGTAGCTCGCGATTTCCTCCCCCCATTCGCAAGGCGAATGGGGGAGTGGCAGATCAGCGCGAGAGGCGCTCGCGGGTGAGCACCTTCGCCAGCTCGACGGCAGGCTGGTCGAAGGGGTCGATGCCGAGAAGGCGGCCCGCCAGGATAGTCTCGATCATGAAGTGCATGAGGAGGGCGCCGATGGTGCGCTCGTCGAGGCGATCGACATCAATGGTGCGTACCGGGCGCCCCGCCCGCCCGAGCGCCTCGACGATGGCGTGGGCCTGTGCATCGACGACATCGCCCACGGACTTGCCGGCAAGGAATCCGACGCCCGCGATCTTCGCCATCCCGGGGTCGACAACCGGCCCGCTGCCCGCCGTCCTGGCGCGGATCACGGTCAGGTAGAACTCGGGCGGCCCGTCCATGAAGAGCTGTAGCTGGCTGTGCTGGTCCACAGGGCCAATGGCAGGAATGGGGGCCGTGCCCTCGCCACCCTTGCCGAGGCTTTCCGCCCAGAGCTGCACGAACCAATCTGCGAAGCGCCCCAGACGGTCGGCGTAGGGCATCATGACGATGGTGCGAATGCCTTTCTCCTTGGCGAGCGCCGTGGCGACCGCGGCGCCGACGCCAGGAGCGAAGTCGCGCGGGTGCCTGGCGGCGCGCATTGCGTCGACGACCTCGCGCGCGCCGGCGCGTATCTTCTTGGCGTCGAGCCCGCGGGCGATCGCGGGCAAGAGGCCGACGTTGGTCAGGGACGAGAAGCGGCCGCCGATGCCGGTGTGATGGTCGAGCATCGGCACACGCAAGCTCGAGAGAAGCGCGCGCAGGCCGTTCGTGGTGCCGGGCCTCGCGGGCTCGGTCACGCCGAGGAACAGCTCGGGGATCCTGGCCTCGAGGCCCGCGTTCTTGAGCGTCGTCAAGGCGGTGATGGTCTGCACCAGCGTCTCGGTCGTGCCGCCGGACTTCGAGATCGCGATGAAGCGCGTTTTCGCGAGGTCGCGGCCCTCGAGCGCGGATGCAAGGGTAGCGGCGTCGAGGTTGTCGAAGAAGCGGGTGCGGGGTCGCGTGCGGTCGTAGATGCCGGCGCCGCCCGAGATGTTCCAGCCGGCGACTTGCGCCAGCGTCTGGCCGCCGAGGCCCGATCCGCCGGTGCCGAAGAAGATGATGGTATCAGCGCCCTGGGACAGGCGGCCGAGCGCGGCCGAGGCTTCGTCGATGTCGGCGGTCTCCTCGGGAATGTTGAGGAGCGGAAGGCGCCCGGTGCGGTAGTCTTCCGTGAGCGCGGCGAGTGTGGGGGCGAGCCTGTCCAGCCAGCGGCTCAGCGCCGGGTCGTCGAGGCCGTGCGCGCCGAGCGTGCCCGAGAGGCAGCCCGTGATGTCCTGGCGGTAGGCAAGTTGATCGGTTGCTGACGTCGCCATGCGCTCCCCGCAAGAGACTGGATTTGATCTCTAGGCTTCTCTTCCGGGGGAGACGTAGACTGATCTCGGCAGAAAATGAAGGGGCTAGAGGCTCTAGGGTCTTTCCGGTCTTAGTTGAATCGCGGAAAGACCCTAGCTCTTTGTCTTTGTCGTGCTTCTTATCGGAAAACCGTTTCCCATCCCGGCCTTCGCCGGGACAGGCTTTTTCCGGAAGCACTCTAGCCCTTGCCGGCTGCGGTCGCGGCCGCCTTCGGCTTGCCGACGATCGTCACGATCAGATCATCGTTCTCAAGCAGTCGCTTGGCGACGCGCTTGGCATCCTCGAGCGTGATCGCCGCAATCAGGCTGTTGCGCTTCTCGACGTAGTCGGGAGCGAAATCGTCCTCGAAGAGCCCTAAGAGCTGGCTTGCGATCTTGGCGTTGGTGTCGAAGCGCAGGGCGTAGGAGCCGATCAGGTACTTCTTGGCGTTCTCGAACTCGTCGGGGGTCGGACCCTCCTCGGCGATGCGCTTCAGCTCGGAGCGGATGACGTCGAGCGACTGGCCCATGGCATCCGTCTTGGTCGCGACGCCGCCGGTCAGGATCGAGGCGTGGCGGAACGGCTGGATGTAGCTATAGACCGAGTAGGCGAGGCCGCGCTTCTCGCGCACCTCCTCCATGAGGCGCGAGGCGAACCCGCCCCCGCCGATCAGCTGGTTCAGCACGAAGGCGGTCATGAAATCGGGGTCCTTGCGCGCCATGGCGCCGACGCCAAACACGGCGACCGACTGCGGGACGTTCATGTCGATGCGCTTCTCCTTGCCACCCACGGCCGGCTTGGTCAGCGGAACGGGCAGGAGGTCGGCCTTCTCGGGGAGAGCGCCGAAGACCTCATCGAGCAGCTTGCCGAGCTCTTCGGCGGTGATGTCGCCGACGGCCACGACCTTGAGATTGCTCTTGGCGAAGGTGCGCTTGCGATAGGCCTCGAGATCGTCGCGCGTGATGGCGGCGACGGTGGCTTCGGTTCCCTGCGAGGGGCGGCCATAGGAATGCCCTTGGAAGGCCACCGCGAACCACTCCTTGGCGGCGACCTTCTCGGGATCGCGATCGGCGTAGACGAGGTTGGCGACGAGCTGGGCGCGGATGCGCTCCACCGCATCCTGATCGAAGCGCGGCTTGGTGATGGCAAGGCGCAGAAGCTCGACTGCCTTGTCGCGGTTTTGCGTGAGCGTCTCGAAGTTGCCGTAGAAGGCGTCGCGGCTGTCCTCGTAGCTCATGCGCATGGCGATCTCTTCCATGCGCTCCTGATAGTCGCTCGACTTTATGTCGCCGGCGCCTTCGTCGAGCATGGCGGAGAGGAAGTTGGCCAAGCCGTCCTTGCCGACAGGGTCCTGCGAGTTGCCGCCCTCGAAGGCGAACTTCATGGCCATCAGCGGATTGGCGTGCTCCTCGACGAGCCAGGCCTCGATGCCGCCGGGGCTTTTCACGGATTGGATTTTCATGGCGTGGGCGGGACCGGAAGGTGGGACGAGGAGCGCGAGGACGAGCGCGGCGAAGGAGAAGATGGCGGCGAATCCGGGCGTGCGGATCGTGCCGGCGCGACGAGCCAAGGTTTGCATGCCGCTACCTCACGACTTCTGCGGCGGCCGGGGCGGCTGGCGTCTCGGCGCGCTGCTCGCCGTCTTCGGCATCCTCGGGCAGAAGATAGCCGGTCACGGAGCGGCGCGGGTCGAAATAGGTGTGCGCCGCCTTCTTGATGTCATCGAGCGTCACCTTGGAGATCGCGTCGGGCCAGCCTTCGATCTGCGCCAGTGTACGGCCGATGGCAAGGCCCCAGCCGTAGCGGCGGGCGAGCGAGGCCTGGTTGTCGTTGTCGTAGATGTACTCGGCGATGTAGCTCGACTTGGCGCGGTCGAGCTCGGCCTGCGTGATGCCGTTGGCGCGCAGCCCGGCCAGCACCTCGTCGGCCGCCGCCTCGATCTTGTCGAGGGCGACGCCGGGATTGGCGATGGCATAGAGGCTCATGGAGCCGCTGTCGAGCCCGGAGCCCGAATAGCTGCCGCCGGCGGAGGACGCCAGCTTCTGCTCGACAACCAGGCTCTTATACAGCCGGCTCGTCGCGCCGTCGGCGGCGATCTTCATCAGGAGATCGAGCGCTTCGGCCTCGCCGGGGGCGGCGGTCGTGTAGCTCGGCACGACATAGTCGCGATGGAACGAGGCGTTGCCGGCGCGCGCGTCCTTGTACTCGATGCGGCGCGCAGAGCGGGGCGGCGGGTCCTGGGGCCGTGCGCGGGCCGTGGCGACGGCGGGATTGGCCGGGAGCTTGCCGTAGGTGGCCGCGGCGAGCCGCTTCACCTCGTCGGGCGTCACGTCGCCGGCGACGACCAGGATCGCATTGTTGGGTGCATAGAAGTGCTTGTAGAAGCTCATCGCATCCTCGGGCGAGAGCTTGGCCATCTCGTGCTCCCAGCCGATCACGGGAATGCCGTAGGGATGCGAAAAATAAAGCGCGGCGTTCATCTGCTCGTCCATGATCGCCGCCGGGTTGTTCTCGATGCGCGAGCGGCGCTCCTCGAGAATCACGTCGCGCTCGGTCAGGACCTCCTTCTCGGTGAGCCGGAGATTGACCATGCGGTCGGCCTCCATTTCCATGACCGTCTCGAGCCGCTCCTTCGCGATGCGCTGGAAATAGCTCGTCACGTCGTGGCTGGTGAAGGCGTTGTCCTGTCCGCCGAGCTTGGCGACGATCTTCGAGAACTCGCCCATGGGGATCTTGTCGGTCGACTTGAACATCAAGTGCTCGAGGAAGTGGGCGATGCCGGAGACGCCCTTGGGCTCGTCGGCGGCGCCAACCTTGTACCAGACCATGTGCGTGACGACGGGCGCGCGATGATCCTCGATCACGATCACGTCGAGGCCATTGTCGAGCTTGAACTGGCTCGTGCGCGGGGCGGCTTGGGCTTCAAGAACGGACGATGTCGTGGCGAGCATCATGAGGCAAAGGCCCTTTATCAGAAGTCGGGGCGCGCGAAGGTATCCTGTCATCAGCTCCTCGATCATGCCGATCGTGGGGGATAAGCGCGCCCAGACGCCGAACCGGGACGAGCTTTCGGGGGTGGCCAACCGTCCGCGTGGCGCGGAAAATTCGAACGGCCGGCGGGCCCATGATCTCGGCATTCACCATCGCCTTGTCAAATGACATCGCGTTCATCTCGCGGGCTGAGCCCGGTATTCGGGCACTCTGGAAGGCGCCCGACCAAGCCAGGACTGATCAAGCCCCGAAGAGCGTAGAATTAACAGGACATTACAGACTGCCGGGTGTGGACGGACTCGTGGCCGCCTCCTCGTCCTTCGGCGCCGCTGCGTCGGCTGGCGTGGCGGGGAAGTGCCCGAAGCGTTGGATCGGCCGTCAGGATGCGCTCAGCGCGCTGACCGCGGCCCACTCAGGGCGAGCCTATTCCTCGGTCTTGTTCCACTTTTCAATGGCAGTGAGGACTGAGCCGCGGCAGGGCCCCAGCGGCCCCGTGGCCAGATCGGCGGTGGTATCGTCGCCGTGGGCTTTGGCAAGCTCATAGTTCTTCTTGCAGAATTCGGCCTGCTGGCGCTCGAGTTCCGCTTTCGTGACCTGGGCCTTCTTGTCGGGGTCGTCGAGCGCCGCGGCAACATCCGTCGCGGCCACTTCCGGCGGCGTTCCGGGCTCGGGAACTCGATCGAGCTTGGGCGGGATGATGAGGGCGGAACGTTGCGCCAGCTTGGGCTCGGATGCCTTCACCTTGTTGCCGCCGAGGCCGACGGCGTTGAAGAGGCCGCCGTTGAATTCAACGTCATCCATCGCGCAGCCGCCGGCGAAAGCCAGCAGCGGCAGGACGCTCAGGGCGAGTATGGTCCTCTTGGCGCGGTAAACGTCCATTGCTCGAACTCCCCCGTCGCCGTTTTCTTTCCGCGTTCCACCCCGCGGAAGATCGTCCCGGTAGCCGCGGCCAAATTCTGGCTTCAACTACAACGGGTTTGCGGCGTCTTTGCGACTCCCTAGCATAGAATCATACAAGAGGCCTATGACCCCGGCAACAATGGCCACATCGGCGATATTGAACACGTACCAGTAAAACCCAAAGGCATGGAGGGAGAAGAAGTCCGCAACCCCACCGATCAGAATGCGGTCGATGCCGTTGCCGATGGCCCCGCCGATGATCAAACCCACCGAGGCGGCCATGAGCCGGCCGGTGCCCGCGTGGGCATTCCAGGCCCAGAGCGCCAGGGCGGCCAGGGCGGCAAAGGCGGCAAGGCCGAGCTGCCAAGCGTAGCTCGACTGGTCGAAAAGCGAGTAGCTGATGCCGGTGTTCCGGACGAAGACGAGGTCGAGGAACGGCAGAACGGCCACGCGGCCCTTTTCGGCGATGCCGTAGATCCCGAGCATCCACCATTTGTGGGCCTGGTCGAGAACGAGGGTGATGGCGGCCGTCGCCAGGCAGGCCTGCGAAAAGCGTCCCCAAACCCATGAGGCGGCGGGGGCGGATGGAGCGGGAGCGGTCATGGCGACCCTCTAAGGGGGTTTCGCGAAAGGGGCAAGGAGGGGATGGGGCGGTCCCTGGAAGCCGTGTTCCGCCGGGAACAGCGCAAGCCGGCACCGCGGCGCATGATCCCAACATGGGGTTCAGCGCCAGGCCGAGCAAAGGCCTTTAATCGCGGGAGACAGACATGACACGGACCGTTTTCGCCATCGCAGCCGCTCTTTGCGCCATGACGGGATTGCTCACGCCGGCCGCGGAAGCCTGTGTCTCGTGTGAATACACGCCGGAGGTCATCGGCAAGAGCTCGACCTCTCATGCGCCCAAGACCTACGGGAAGGCGGCGATCGCGGCTTCGAGCAAGCAGCTCAGCGCCCGCGCCGCCGCGAAAGCGCGCATGGCCAAGGCCGCGTCGCCGTCCAAGTCAGCGCCTGCGCTCAAGGCCGCCGAGACGGCGAAGGCATCGGACACCTCGAGCACGGTCGCGACAGAGACGCAGACCGAGAGCGAGAGCACGACCATCGCCACGGCGCCGGCTCTGGAGGCGGAAGTCGCACCCGCCACGGAGACCAAAGTCGCTCAGGACGTGGGCTGCAAGAAATTCGTCTCCGCGATCGGCATGACCGTTACGGTGCCCTGCGAGTAAGGCCATCTTCGACGCAAGCCGGGTCCGTTCGGCCCAGAAACAGGCGTGTCGCAGCAAGAGGCTTACTTGCTGCGATACTTGCGCGAGATGATGCCGGCATCGGCCAGCGCATCGAGGCAGCGGCGCGAGATATTGCCGCCGGCGGCGCGCATGCATTGCCTCAGCTGGGGGCTGTCCGGCTTATAGGACGGGCAGAACCTGTAGAAATCGGATTTGCAGGCCGAGTTCACGCGCGCGCTGTAGGCGGTGGCGTTGCCGGTCACGGCCAGCATCCCGATACCGATTGTGAGCGCTGCAATTGCCTTGTTCATAGAGAGCCTCCCATAGCTGCCGCCCTACGCCTTCGCGCTTTTGCGATCGCGTTTCGCCGCTTTTGCCTCTCGCTTCAGGGCGTTCTTGGCCTTGCGTTGCCTGGCCTGGATCTTCTTGCGGCGCGAGTCCGATAGCATGGGCATGAGAGTCTCCTCCGTTGGATATTAGGCTCAGTAGTCGATCACGCCTTCCAAGGCATAATGCTTGATCGTCTTTCTGTTCTTCAAGAGCTCCTTGACCGTCGGCTCGCCGTTCAAGGCGCGGCCAATCGCAATCTTGGTCGCCTCGTAGTTGGTGCGATAGAGGTCCTTCTTGTCGAGGTTCGGGTCATCGGCGCAGCGCGGATCGAGCCAGACCGTGAATATCATGCAAATCTCGTCCAGGCCTTTGCGCGGCAGGATTCCGTCGGCGATGCAATCGACGATGCTGTCGCCGATGGCAGCCTGCACCACGCCACCCAGAAGCTCGACGTAGGCCGCGTTCGGGATCGTCACCTTGGTCGTCATGATGGTCGCCGGGCGCACCATCTGGTTCAAGTCGCGGATGACGAACATGCGCGTGTGGCCGACGGACTGGCCCATCATCGAGGCAAAGGCGTAGCCCACGGGCCCGCGCACGGAGCCGATCAGGATCTCGGGCATGGCGTCGGTGGCTTGGCCTTCGGCTGCGAGGACGGTGGCCTCGCCGGCGCGGAACCAGATATCGGACATGGTCGAACTCCAGGGTTAGAGATGCGAGCTGCGTTCGTTAACGGGTCTCCGAGGCGCGGGCGTCGAACTCGCGGACGGCGGCGGCGTCGCGCGCCGAGAGATCGGGGAATTCGCTATCCGAGCCCACGTCCAGGGTGATGCGCCAGGAGCGTGCGCATTTGCGGCCCGGCGCGCGGGCCACGACCACGCCCACGCCCGGCACGTCGGGCAGAGTGAAGGCGCCGTCGGGGGACACCTTGCGCACGAGGGTGGCGGCGCTGGTGATGGCGACCTCGGCAAGGTCGACGCCCTGGAGCGCCTCGAGGCAGTCGGTGTCGGTGATGAAGATCTCGGGCGCGGCTTCGAGGGAGGAGCCCAGGCGCTTGCCCGCGCGCTCGAGCTCGAGCGCACCCGTGACGACGCGGCGCACGGCGCGCACGCGCTCCCACTTCTGGGCGAGCGCGTCGTCGCGCCAGCCCTCGGGGATCGCCGGGAACGTGACGAGATGGACCGAGCCCTCGCGCGAGGGATAGCGGGCAAGCCAGGCCTCCTCGGCGGTGAACGACAGGATGGGCGCCAGCCACGAGCACACGCAGCCGAAGATCTGGTCGATCACGGTGAGCGCGGCGCGTCGCTTCTCGCTCGAGTAGGGCTCGCAGTAGAGCGTGTCCTTGCGGATGTCGAAATAGAACGCGGACAAGTCCGTGTTCATGAAGTGGGTCAGCACGGCCACGACCTTCCTATAGTCGTAGCTCGCGTAAGCCTCACGGATCTCGCCGTCGAGGCGTGCCAGCTCGTTGAGCATCAGGCGCTCGAGCTCGGGCAGCTCCGCGCGAGGGACCTGATGGACTTCCTCGTAATGGGCGAGGGCTCCCAGCATCCAGCGCAGCGTGTTCCTCAGCTTGCGATAGGCCTCGACGGAGGACTTGACGATGCTTTCACCGAAGCGGATGTCGTTGGTGGTGTCGGCGGAGGCGACCCAGAGGCGCAGGATGTCGGCGCCCGACGTCTTCATCACCTCCTGTGGCGAGAGCGTGTTGCCCTTCGACTTCGACATCTTCTCCTCGCCCTTCTCGTCGAGGATGAAGCCGTGGGTGAGCACGATGTCGTAGGGCGCGCGGCCACGCGTGCCGCAACTCTCGAGGAGGGAGGAGTGGAACCAGCCGCGGTGCTGGTCGGAGCCCTCGAGGTACATGACCTTGTCGGGACCTCCATCGTGCACGCGCTGGATGCCGGCGAGGCCGGGGAAGTGCTGCGCGTCGTCGAGCACGAAGGCGTGCGTCGAGCCGGAATCGAACCAGACGTCGAGCACGTCGCGGACCTGCTCCCATTTGGCGAGGTCCTTGTCGGGCACGAGGCCGGCCAAGAATCGCTCCTTGGCGCCCTCCTCGAACCAGACGTCGGCGCCCTTCTCGGCGAAGGCCGCGGCGATGCGGTTCGCCAGCTCATCGGACTTGCCGAAGTCGGGGCCGGGGATGACCTCGTCGGTGTCCTTCTCACGGAAGACGGTAATCGGCACGCCCCAGGCGCGCTGGCGTGAGACCACCCAGTCGGGCCGGTTCTCGATCATGCCGTTGATGCGGTTCTGGCCGGTCTCCGGCACCCATTCCGTGGCCTTGATCTCGGCGAGTGCAACCTCGCGCAGCGTGCGGCTCTCTCCGGCCGCGCCGGGCTTGTCCATGGCGATGAACCACTGCGGCGTGTTGCGGAAGATGACCGGCTTCTTCGAGCGCCAGGAATGCGGATACTGATGCTTCAAGCGGCCGCGGGCGATGATGTTGCCGGCGTCGGCGAGCGCCTTGATCACGGCGTCGTTGGCATCGCCCTTGTCGCCGTTCTCTTTCAGCACGCGCTTGCCGGTGAAGCCCGGCGCATCCTTGGTGAAGACGCCGTCGGCGTCGACGGTGAAGGGTATCGTGGTGTCGATGCCGCGCTTGTGCAGCTCCGCCTGCTTGGCGATCCAGATGTTGTAGTCGTCGGTGCCGTGGCCCGGCGCGGTGTGGACGAAGCCGGTGCCGGTGTCGTCGGTGACGTGATCGCCGTCGAGGAGGGGGATGTCGAACGAGTAGCCGAGCGAAGCCAGTGGATGCGCGCAGACGATCATTGCGAGTTCGTCCGCTGTGACGCTCGAACGGCGCTCGAAGGCTTCGACCTTCGCAGCTTTCATAACGTCGGCGGCGAGCTTGTCGGCGAGGATCAGCTTATCGCCGACCTTGGCCCAATTGCCCTCGGGCGCGGCGGTCACCTCGTAAATGCCATAGCCGATCTTGCGCGAGTAGCTGATCGCGCGGTTGCCGGGGATCGTCCAGGGAGTCGTGGTCCAGATGACGACCGCGGTGCCCTGGAACATCTCAGAGGCGGGTGCGGTAACCGGAAACTTTACCCAGATCTGGTCGCTCTGATAGTCCTGGTACTCGACCTCGGCCTCGGCGAGCGCGGTCTTCTCGACCACCGACCACATGACAGGCTTCGAGCCGCGATAGAGCAGGCCGCTTTCCGCAAACTTCATCAGCTCGCGTGCGATCGTCGCCTCGGCGGCATACGCCATCGTCGAGTAGGGATGCTCCCAGTCGCCGACGACGCCGAGCCGCTTGAACTCCTCGCGCTGCACCTCGAGCCAGTGGGCGGCAAACGCGCGGCATTCGCCGCGGAAGGCGTTGATGGCGTCCGCATCATCGAAGCGCGGCTTCTGGCGGCCGTTGGCGCGGTACTCCTCCTCGATCTTCCATTCGATGGGGAGGCCGTGGCAGTCCCAGCCGGGAACGTAATTAGAGTCGTGGCCCAGCATCTGCTGGCTCTTCACGACCAGGTCTTTCAGGATCTTGTTCAGCGCGTGCCCGATGTGGATGTGACCATTGGCGTAGGGGGGGCCGTCGTGGAGCACGAACCTGGGCCGGCCTTTGGAGGCTTCGCGCAGCTTGGCGTAGAGATCGATCTCGCTCCAGCGTGCGAGCAGCTTGGGCTCAAGGTCGGGGAGCCCCGCTTTCATGGGAAAATCGGTCTTGGGGAGGAAAAGCGTCTCGCCCCAGTCGCGGCCGCCGCTCTCCGCCTTGGCTGCCGCCGTTTTCGCCCCGCTGTCCTTGGCCATCGTGTCCCACTCGTTGGATCTCGTGCGCGTTCTAGCAACCCCCGACCCGCGAGGCAAAGTTAGATCGCTGTCCGCGATCGATGGATTAGTACGTCATCCTTGCCGAGTGAGGGCGATTTTGGCCCGAACGAGGCGGGGATCCAGCATGGGACTCGCCGAAGGCTCAAGAAATAGGGCGTCTTCGACAAGCCTTACGCTGGATCCCCGAACACGCTCCCCCGGATCAAGTCCGGGGTCACGCGTTCGAGGATGACGAGTTGTACAATTTCCGCGCTGGCGCTCAGGCGCTGATGCGGGCCTGGTCGGCGGCGCGGGCGGCCTTGCGGGCGGGGCGGGCCTCGATACGCGCCACGTAGTCGACGTATTCCGGCCGCTCGGGCAGGATCTTGAAGGCCAGCATGTAGGCCACGCCCGAGCCCATCATCACGTCGGCAGCCGAGAAGCGCTCGCCGAGCAGCCATGGTCCCGGCTTCAACGCGGCCGAGAGCGTGTCGAGGACATCGGCGGGCTTGCCCCATCCCGCCGTCGACGGTGCCGTCTCGCGCTTCAACGCGAGGTCCATCATCGCAGGCTCGAAGCAGCTGCCGTAGAAGAAGAGCCAGCGCAGGTAAGCGCCGCGATCAGGGGAATCGATTGCGGGCGCCAATCCCGCCTTCGGGTACTTGTCGGCGAGATAGGTGAGGATCGCCGGGGTCTCGGTGATGATCATGTCGCCGTCGCGCAGCACCGGGAGCTTGCCCATGGGGTTGATCTTCAGGAACTCCGGCTTCTTGTGCTCGCCCGATTTCAAGTCGATGGGCACGATCTCGAACGGCAGGCCCAGCTCGTGGAGCATGAAATGGACCGTGGTCGAGCGCGACTGCGGGTTGTGATAGAGCGTCAGCATTGGCGAGCCTTCTGTTCGTGGAAATCACTAGCGGCTTAGATGGGACCGGGACCGGCCGAGGTCAGGATCTTGCGTGCCATGGCGCAGTCGTTCTCCATCTGGGCGACGAGCTCCTCGGACGTGTCGAATTTGCGGTCGTCGCGGATGTGGGCGACGAACTCCACCTCGATCTCGCGGCCATAGAGATCGCCGTCGAAATCGAACAGGAATACCTCGAGCACGGGCATGCCGTTGTCGAAGGTGGGGCGCGTGCCGAGATAGGCGGCGCCGTCGATCTTCGTGCCGTCGATGTAGGTGCGCACGGCGTAGATGCCGTGTGCCAGGGCGGTGCCCTTGCGCAGGGGAATGTTGGCGGTCGGAAAGCCGAGCCCCGTGCCGCGCTTGGCGCCGCCCACGACGCGGCCATGCACGCGCCACCAGCGGCCGAGCGCGCGTGCCGCACCGGCGATGTCGCCCTGTGCGAGGTGCAGGCGGATGGCGGTCGAGGAGAAGGCGTCGCCCGCTTCCGCGACGGGTGCGACGATGGTGACGCCGAAGCCATACTTCTCGCCGGCCGCGCGCAGCGTCTCGGGCGTGCCGGCGCGGCCCTTGCCGAAAAAGAAGTGGTAGCCGACGACGACGTGGCTGACCTTCAGGGCATCGACGAGCACGCGGCGGATGAAGGTCTCGGCATCGAGACCGGCAAGCGCGGCGTCGAAGCGGAGGACGATCGCGACGTCGAAACCGAGCGCGTCGAAGAGCGAGAGCTTCTCCTCGATCGCCGTCAGGCGGAAGTGAGGCTCATCGGGAGCGAAGAACTCGCGCGGGTGCGGCTCGAAGACGAGAGCGCCGGCGGGCTTGCCCAACTCGCGCGCTTTCGCGATCGTGCGCTCGACGAGAGCCTGGTGGCCGCGGTGCACGCCGTCGAAATTGCCGACGGCGAGCACGGCGCCCCGCGCTTCAGCCGGGATGTGTTCATATCCGTGGATGACGCGCATGCGGCTCCGGCCCTCGAGCGCGGGGCCTCATGGTGGGTTTGTCGAGCCATGAGGCAATCTGTGAAATCGGCTCCCTCGCCCTTCGACAGGCTCAGGGCGAGGGTGCCCGCGCGGCGGGAATGGCCTACGCGGAGCGGCTGGGAATCATCATCAGGGCCTCGCCCACGAGCACGGGCTTGCCGGCGACCTCGCAAACGGTTTCGAACTTGGCGCGCTTCTTCTCGGGAATGAGCTCGATGAGTTTCACCTTCGCAATAACGGTGTCGCCGATCTTGACGGGCGCCTTGAAGCTCAAGGATTGCGACATGTAAATCGCGCCGGGACCGGGGAGCTTCATGCCGAACACGGCCGAGATATAGGCCGCCGACAGCATGCCGTGGGCGATGCGCTCCTTGAACATGGTCGTCGCCGCGTAGGCGGCATCGAGGTGGACGGGGTTCTTGTCGCCCGACACCTCGGCGAATTTCACGATGTCGGCCTCGCTCACGGTCGTCGAGATCGAGGCTTCCTGGCCAACCGCGAGATCCTCGAAATAGGTGATCTTGTTCGTCATGGCCGGCTTATCCCCTTGATGCACTTGTTTTTCGATGCCCTTCCTTGCGGGCGGGGGGACACTAGCGGCGAGGGGCCGCGCACGCAATGCGCTTGGCGTCGCTGAAGAAGACCACGGAGAAACGCGGCAAACGGCATGAGCAGTAACCCTTTGGATCAACAAGACCCCGGTGACGCTCGTTTAGGAAACACCAGGTTTCCGGCGAGCGAGTTGTTGCAGGCGGGTTAGGGATCGGAGTATAAGGCCTGATCCCCCAAGTCGTTTCACACCAATGGCTCTCGCGGCCAACGCCCGCGGAAGCCCGGAGAAGAACAATTATGAGCGACCGCAAGCCCCTGATGCCAAAGGCAACAGCCGTATGGCTGGTCGAGAACACGTCGCTGTCGTTTGAGCAGATTGCCGCCTTCTGCGGGCTCCATGTGCTCGAGGTCAAGGGCATCGCCGACGGAGACGTGGCGCAGGGCATCAAGGGTCTCGACCCGGTGACGTCGGGGCAGCTGACGCGCGAGGAGATCGCGGCGGCCGAGGAAGATCCGGCGCACGAACTCAAGATCGCCGAGCCCAAGGTGCACATGCCGGAGGCCGCGGCAAAGAAGGGACCGCGCTACACGCCGGTCTCGCGCCGTCATGACCGTCCGAACGCCGTGCTGTGGCTGCTCAGGAACCATCCCGAGCTCAAGAACAGCCAGATCATGCGCCTCGTCGGCACGACGAAGCCGACGATCGCACAGATCAAGGACCGCACGCACTGGAACTCGCCCAATCTCGTGCCGCAGGATCCGGTGACGCTGGGCCTCTGCTCGCAGATCGATCTCGATGCGGAGGTCAAGAAGGCCGCGCGACGGATCGAGCGCGAGCGCAAGGAGGCGCACAAGGAGGCGGTCAAGGCCGGCACTCTGCTGCCCACCGAGGAGACGACCGCGCCGCCCGCCGAGCCCGAGGCCTACCGTCCCACGGCCGCGATCATCCAGCCCAGGGACGCGGAAGAGAAGCGCGAGGAGACGCCCGCCGAAGAGGAGGCGCGCGTATTTGCCAAGCTCAAGGAGCTCAAGAGCGAGGTCGAGGAGAAAGCCGACGGCGAGGAGTAGTCGGTCCCGGTCGCCGGCAGGGGACCGTTAACTTTTTTTCAAGCTGCACGGGGCACGCTTTGCGGCGCCCCTCTTATTTCAGGTCTTCTTGCGTGTGCGTCATTGAAGAAAGGACGCACACATGCTGTCCCTCGATTCCAGCATTTCGGGCGTCAGGTATGTGGGCTTCAAGCCCTTGCGCTTTTCCGAGTTGACCGGCGAGGGACGAGTGAGGACGATCGTTGGATCGAATGCCGGCGCAATTCGCATCGCCGAGATCGCGAGCGGCATGTCGCGCGTGGGCATGAGCAACAGTCTCACGACGGCGATCGCAAGGCTTGCGGAGATCACCGGCCAGAGCGACCCCGAGGCGTCGTCATCCGTCGCCGCGGCGAAGGTGGGGCACAGCACTACCGTGACGGCCTTTCGCGCCTCGAGCTTCACCGTGATTGAGCGCAAGTCTCACACCCCCTGGCAAGTGACATCGACCTCGAGCAGTGATCCCACCGTCGCCGAGATCCGTGCCGGGGACTATGTGATCGCCGCCGTCCACACCGGTGGTGGTGTAACTGTCGTGAATGAGTTTGCCTGGCTGATGACTGCGGCGGGAATTGGCGCCCCGGACGAGAATATGCAGTCAGGCCGGGGGCTCGAGGAGAGCCGGCTCAGCCGGCTCGTGGAAGCGCTTTCAGCGTCGCTCATTCCGACGTCCAACGGCTTTGTCGGCCTCGCGGTGACGCAGACGACGTCCCTTTCGGGTGTGGCAAGGGCCTATCGCGCCGAGTCCGGCTAGCAGCTGGACGACGGCTCAACTCAGCCCTGCCCACCACGACAGCAGCATGTCGATGACGAGGGCGAGGAAGATCGCGGCGCCGACGTCGCGGTTGGAACGGAAGCGGCGCAGGCAGTTCGCGGGGTTGCGGATGTCGAGCGTCGTCACCTGCCAGGCCAGCTGCAGGGTCACGAGCGCGACGCCGAAAAAGAAGATGAGATGCGTGCCGGCCAGGTATCCGGCGGCGACCCACATGAGGAGAGCTCCGGCGTAGAAACCCCCGACCCAGGTGGGCGTGCGGTCGCCGAAGGTCAGCGCCGTCGACTTCAAACCCAGCATCAGGTCGTCCTCGGTGTCCTGGTGGGCGTAGATCGTGTCGTAGCCGATCGTCCACAGCACGGAGCCGATGTAGAGGAGCAGCGGCGGCAGCGCGAGCGATCCCTTGACGGAGGCCCAGCCGACGAGCGCACCCCAGTTGAAAGCGAGCCCCAGGACCGCCTGAGGCCAGTACGTGTAGCGCTTCATGAACGGATAGACGGCGACGAGCGCGAGCGAGGCAATCGACAGGATGATGGTGTAGAAGTTGAACCAGATCAGGATGAGGAACCCGATCAAGGCCAGGGCGCCGGTAAATATGAGCGCGGCTTCGGGCGTCACCTGGCCCGAGGGAATGGGTCGGCTCGCGGTGCGCGCGACGCGGGCGTCGTACTCCTGATCGACGTAATCGTTATAGGCGCAGCCGGCGCCGCGCATGACGAGCGCGCCTAGGGCGAACAGGGCGAGCGACGTCAGATTGGGGTAGGGGTGGCCTTGCGAGACCTCGGCGAGTGCCAGCGACCACCAGCACGGGAAAAGCAGGAGCCAGGTGCCGATCGAGCGGTCCATGCGCGCGAGCCTCAGGTAGGGGCGCGCAAATTGCGGTGCGAAGCGGTCGACCCAGTTGCCGGCCGGCGCGTCGGCAACGGCCGGGAGGTGGCCGGTGTCGCTAGGATCGGCGTCGGATGAGGACGTGCGGACCGTCATGGAGGCGTTTCTCTTCGCATCTTGCCGCGGACGGCAGGGGACCGGTCGGCGTGAAACCCTAATAGCGCCGTTTGCTGCCGGCAACCCAAGCATTCGCTGGACGACGGCTGGGCTTCGGATAAATGAGGACCGATGGGCGTCCACGATTTCAAGTCCGAACGATTGTTCGTCGCGGGAGCGCTCTCGGCCGGCGCGCGCATCGTGTGCTCGGCGGAGCAGGCGAACTATCTCGTCAACGTGCTGCGGCTCAAGGGGGGCGACGAAGTTCTCGTCTTCAACGGCCGCGACGGCGAGTGGCGCGTGCGTCTTGCGGATGTCGGCAAGCGCGCCTGCGTGCTCGAGTGCGAGGCGCTCGTGCGCGAGCAGGTTGCGGGGCCCGACATCCACTATCTCTTTGCGCCGCTCAAGCGCGCGCGGCTCGACTACATGGTGCAGAAGGCGACCGAGATGGGGGTCGCGAAGCTCGTTCCCGTGCTCACTCGGCACACGGTTGCCGAGCGCGTCAACATCGAGCGCATGCGCGCGAACGCGATCGAGGCGGCGGAGCAGTGCGGGATCTTGGGTGTGCCGGAGGTCGCGGAGCCGGCCAAGCTCGCGGCGGTGCTCGAAGCCTGGGACGCGCGCCGTCCGCTCATCTTCTGCGACGAGAGCGCGGAGATCGCCAATCCTGTCGACGCGCTGAAGCACGTGCGCTCGAAAGGACCGACAGACGCATTCGCTGTGCTCGTAGGGCCGGAGGGCGGCTTCGCCGAGGAGGAGCGCACAGCGATTTTGGCCAAGCCGTTCACGGTCGCGATCTCGCTCGGGCCCAGGATCATGCGCGCAGATACGGCGGCGGTGGCGGCGCTGGCGCTCGTCAACGCCGTGCTCGGCGACTGGCACTGATCGTCTCGCAGTCCGCAGTCGATCGGAACAAGTGGACCGAGGCCGTCACGCCTTCCTTAACGGATTTCCAGCACTATTGCGGTCCCGGCGCCTCGGCTCCGGACGATAGGTCGTGGTCTCAAGGTGAATGGCATGCGGGCACGCGTAGAGCTCGTCTCCCTGTTTGTTTCGTGTCTCCTCCTCGGCGCAAGCGCTGTCTCGGCGCAGGATGACATCGTGATTCCGGCCGAGCCCTACACGCCGCCCACGGTTTGGTCGTCGCCGCGCACCTTCCAGCACACCCCGCCGCCTCAGGCATCCGATGCCCAGCAGAACCAGGGGTTTGTCGACGTGCCGGTCACGCGAGGAGGGCATTGGGGTCGCGGCGGCATCGATGTCGGCGTGCCGATCCAGATCCCGATGACTCCCACGCCGCCGCAGTCGCAGGCCCAGCTCACCTCGCAGATAGTCGGCGAGTTCAGCGAGTGCCTGGCCTACGGCACGAACCTGATCCTCGACTGCCTCCGGCAGAACCACGACTCCGTCACCATCCGCAAGCTTCAGGCTTGTCTCCAGTCCGACGTCATTCCTCCGAACCCGGCGGACGTGCAGGCCTGCCTCGCCGCGGGCAATTGGTAGCAGCCGCGGGGCGTTCCGGGCCGATTGTCAAGGCTTGTGCCCGCGAGGGCCCGCGGCCATAACTCGGGCACTCATTGCACCCGCAATCGCCCGAGGCCTCAAGGATGTCGACCCGCCAGGAAGGAGCGCCGAGCCCGGCCGTGCGCTCACGCGACGACCTCGTCGGCTGGATCGCGGCCGGCGAAAAGCCCAAGGACGCATGGCTGATCGGGACCGAGCACGAGAAGTTCGTCTTCCATACCGACACGCTGGGCCCCGTTCCCTACACTGGCGAGCGCGGCATCCGGGCGCTGATGGAGCATTTGATCCAGCGCTACGACTGGGAGCCGATCACGGAAGGCGCAAACATCATCGCGCTGAAGCGCCCCGATGGAGAGGCAGGCGGCACCATCAGCCTCGAGCCGGGCGGGCAATTCGAGCTCTCGGGAGCGGCAGTCCTTGATCTGCACGCGACGGCGGCCGAGACGCAGGAGCACTTGAACGAGGTGCTCGACGTCGGCGAGGACCTCGGCATCGGCTTCCTCGGCGTCGGCTTCTCGCCCAAGTGGACGCTTGCCGAGACGCCGCGGATGCCGAAGGAGCGCTACGAGGTCATGACGCGCTACATGCCGCTCGTCGGACGGCGCGGCCTCGACATGATGTATCGCACCGCGACCATCCAGGTGAATCTCGACTTCGGCAGCGAAGCCGACATGGTCAAGAAGCTGCGCGTCGGCCTGGCACTGCAGCCGATCGCGACCGCGCTGTTTGCGTCCTCGCCCTTCGAGGAGGGCCGCCCCAACGGACTCAAATCTCTGCGCAGCGAGGTATGGCGCGATACCGATCCCAACCGCACCGGCATGCTGCCGTTCGCGTTCGAGGACGGCATGGGATACGAGCGGTATGTCGACTACGCCCTCGATGTGCCGATGTACTTCGTCTACCGCGCGGGGCGCTACATCGACGTGGCGGGCGCTTCGTTCCGGAACTTCATGGACGGCAAGCTCGCGCAGCTCCCAGGCGAGCGCCCCACGCTCGACGACTGGTCGGATCATCTGACGACGCTCTTTCCCGAGGTGCGGCTCAAGCGCTTCCTCGAGATGCGCGGAGCCGACGGCGGACGGTGGCGGCGCATCTGCGCGCTGCCCGCGCTCTGGACCGGCCTTCTCTACGACGGGGCGGCACTCGATGCGGCGTGGGATCTCGTCAAGTCATGGACCGACGATGAGAGGCAAGCCCTGAGGAATGACGTGCCGCGGCAGGCGCTCGAGACCCGGTTCCGCGACACGAGCGTGCAGGAGATCGCGCGCGAGGCGCTGCGGATCGCGCGCATGGGGCTCAGGAACCGGCGCCGCATCAATGTGCTCTCCCAGGACGAGACCATCTATCTCACGCCGCTCGAAGGGCTGGTCGCGTCAGGGAAGACGGTCGCCGACGAGCTGCTCGAGCGCTACGAAGGCCCGTGGCGTCGGAATATAGATCATATATTCGAAGAGTTTGCCTTCTGATCCTGACACCCTTGACGCACGGTTCAGGTGACGTTCATCCTTGTCGGGGTACGAAACCAAGCGGGGCGGACAGTCAGCGTCCAAGTCCGCGTCGCCATCCAAACAAGCCAAGATAGTCAAGCCAATACAACCAGGGAGGTCGGCGTGATGCTCAATGGCAAGAGATCGAAGCTCGCAGCCGTGCTTCTCGCCCCGCTCCTGCTCACGGGCGGCTCAGCGGTCGTGGTCGAGTGCGCCTCCGCCAACGACTGCGCCTCGCAATGCTATGCGGCCGAGAACGCCTGCCGGCGTGCGACGCAGGGTGCTTCGAGCTGCGACGCCCAGCTGACGCGCTGCCTGCAGGCCTGCCGCAAGAAGTAGAGCTCTCTGATCATCCGGATTTTGGCACGTCGTGCCTAGCTGCAGCCTCTTGGCTCGACCAGCTCACCATGAGGCTTTGGCGAGTGAGGCAAAAAAAGAACGCCCGCGGATCGCTCCGCGGGCGTTTTCATTTCGTCTGAAGTCAAACGGAGCGCGAGGGCCGCTTACATGCCCATGCCGCCGCCGTGGTCATGGCCGTGGGTGTGGCCCTGGTCCTTCTTGGGCGCCTCGGCGACCGCGGCCTCGGTGGTGATGAGGAGGCCCGCGATCGAGGCCGCATCCTGGAGCGCGGTGCGTACGACCTTGGCGGGATCGATGATGCCCTTCTCGATCATGTCGCCGTACTCGTCGTTCTGGGCGTCGTAGCCGAAGTTGGCGCCGCGTGCGTCGAGGATCTTGCCGACGACGATCGAGCCCTCGGTGCCGGCGTTCTCCGCGATCTGGCGGATCGGAGCCTGCAGCGCCTTCTTCACGATGGCAATGCCGGCATTCTGATCCTCGTTGTCGCCCGTGACGGTGAGAGCAGCGGCAGCCTTGAGCAGCATGACGCCGCCGCCCGGCACGACGCCCTCCTCGACGGCAGCGCGAGTTGCGTTGAGTGCGTCGTCGACGCGATCCTTACGCTCCTTCACCTCGACCTCGGTGGCACCGCCGACCTTGAGCACGGCAACGCCGCCCGCGAGCTTGGCGAGACGCTCCTGGAGCTTCTCCTTGTCGTAGTCGGAGGTCGTCTCCTCGATCTGAGCCTTGATCTGGCCGACGCGGGCCTCGATGTCCTTCTTCTTGCCCGATCCGTCGACGATCGTGGTGTCGTCCTTGGTGATCGTGACGCGCTTGGCGCGGCCCAGCATCTGTACGGTCACGTTCTCGAGCTTGATGCCGAGGTCCTCGCTGATCGTCTGGCCGCCGGTGAGGACGGCGATGTCCTCGAGCATGGCCTTGCGGCGGTCACCGAAGCCTGGGGCCTTGACGGCCGCGACCTTCAATCCGCCGCGCAGCTTGTTGACGACAAGCGTGGCCAGCGCCTCGCCCTCGACCTCCTCAGCGATGATGAGGAGCGGCTTGCCGGTCTGCACCACGGCCTCGAGGACCGGAAGCAGCGGCTGCAGGCCCGAGAGCTTCTTCTCGTGGATCAGAATGAAGGGGTCTTCCAGCTCGGCCACCATCTTCTCGGCGTTGGTGACGAAGTAGGGAGAGAGGTATCCGCGGTCGAACTGCATGCCCTCGACGACCGAGAGCTCGCTGTCGAGGCTCTTGGCCTCCTCGACCGTGATGACGCCCTCGTTGCCGACCTTCTGCATGGCCTCGGCGATCATGTCGCCGATCGCCTTCTCGCCGTTCGCGGAGATCGTGCCGACCTGGGCGATCTCGGCCGAGTTCTTCACCTTCTTCGACTTCTTGCCGATCTCCTCGACGACCTGGACCACGGCCTTGTCGATGCCGCGCTTCAGATCCATCGGGTTCATGCCGGCGGCGACCGCCTTCAGGCCCTCGCGCACGATCGCTTGCGTCAGCACGCAGGCCGTCGTGGTGCCGTCGCCGGCGAGGTCGTTGGTCTTCTGGGCCGCCTCGCGCACCATCTGCGCGCCCATATTCTCGAGCTTGTCCTCGAGCTCGATCTCTTTGGCGACGGTGACGCCGTCCTTGGTCGTGCGCGGGGCGCCGTAGCTCCGCTCGATCACGACGTTGCGGCCCTTGGGACCCAGCGTCACCTTCACGGCGTTGGCGAGAATGTCGACGCCCTTGAGAATCTTTTCGCGCGCGTCAGCAGAAAAACGTACGTCCTTGGCAGCCATGTGTGCCTTACTCCAGAATGAGGGTTGTCTTCGATTTCAGCTTTCCCCCTCATGTCAGGGTCGGGCTTGTCCCGACCATCCATCTCTCGGCTCGCTTCTGAGCGAGAGGCTCGATGGATCCTCGGGACGAGCCCGAGGATGACCGCACGGGGAAGCTTTCAGTCGGAAGTCGAGCTGCTTCCGCTACGAGGTGTGATGGGCCGTGCGGTCACTTCTCGAGCACGCCCATGATGTCGCTCTCCTTCATGATCAGGAGCTCCTGGCCGTCGATCTTGACCTCGGTGCCCGACCACTTGCCGAACAGGACGCGGTCGCCCTTCTTGATGTCGAGGGGGACGAGCTTGCCGGTCTCATCGCGGGCGCCGGGGCCAACCGCCGTCACCTCGCCCTGCTGGGGCTTCTCGGCGGCGGTGTCGGGGATGATGATGCCACCCGCCGTCTTGGTCTCGCTATCGACACGCTTGACGACAACTCGGTCGTGAAGGGGACGGAACTTCATGAGAAGGAACTCTCCAGATCAAATTGACAGGTTCGGCGCACGGCCCGCAATCCGCAGAGCGTTAGCACTTGGGATGTCGGAGTGCCAGCGGCCGCCGCGGGTTTAGGCGGAGGGCAGGGGGCTGTCAAGCTCGTGGCGTCGAACCAATTACGAACTGACGTGTACGGAAGGTTTCGATTTCTTTGCAATTTTTAGAAGAAAATTTATTTGAATTGCAACTACTGCGCGAACTGATTAATCCTTCGAGGCAGGCCCGAGTCGTCGCGGGCATTCGAGGGTCACATGAAACCAACACGGCGGTCGGCTGGCGTCAAAGGCGGACGCGCGGGCAGCACCAACGGCGACGGGTTGGCGGACCGGCACGAGAAGCTCCAATATATGTCCGACCTCATTCTCCAGCTCAAGCGCATGGCGGAGGGCTCGGGTCTCAACGAGCTCGCTGGTGCGCTGGGCCGCGCGCACGACATGGCACGCCGTGATTTGAAATCGCAAGAGGGTGATTAGCAGTCAAGGTCGCGCGCGTCCGTGCGCGAGACAAGCTGGCTCCCATGGCGCTCGATGCGTCCGGCCAGGTCGAGCTCGATCAGGACACTCCTGACCTCGCGCGCACCAAGCCCTGTGGCTCGGATCAGCTCGTCGATGTCGACGGGCTGCGCGCCGAGCGCGGAGAAGACGAGATCGCGGGCCTTGCCTGGAGCCGGCGGCGGGCTTGGCAGCGGATGGGACGGCGCTGGCGCGAAGCCATCGGCGAGGCCTTGTGGTCTCGCGCGTGTTAGCGGCGCCAGCGCGGAGAGAACGTCTGCGGGCTCGGTGGCGAGGATGGCTCCGTCTTTGAGCAGCTGGTTGGTCCCTTCCGCGCGCGGGTCGAGCGGATGGCCCGGCACGGCGAAGACGTCGCGGCCCTGCTCGGCGGCAAATCGCGCGGTGATGAGCGTGCCCGATCTGCGCGCGGCCTCGATGACGAGGACCGCGAGCGAGAGCCCTGAGATGAGGCGGTTGCGGCGCGGGAAATCCCTGGCGCGCGGCTCAAATCCCGGAGGCTGCTCGGTGAGCAACACGCCGCGCTCCGCGATCGTTTGATGCAGGCGCGCGTTCTCCGGCGGATAGACGTTGTCGATGCCGCCGGCGAGGACGGCGATCGTGCCCCTGTCGAGGCTCGCCTCGTGGGCCGCAGCATCGATGCCGCGCGCTAAGCCGGAGACGATCACATGGCCCGCGCGGGCGATCTCGGCTGCAAACAGGCGCGTGATCTTGGTTCCGGCTGCGGAGGCCTGCCGCGATCCGACGATGGCGACGGCCGGGCGCGCGAGGAGCTCGCGTACACCTCTCACGTAGATCATCGGCGGGGGCGCGACGGTGGCGGCGAGCGCCCGAGGGAAGCCCGCCTCGATGGCGAAGAGCGGGTCGGCGCCCATGCGCCGCGCCGCATCGAGCTCGGCCTCGGCGACCGCTTTCGTGCACACGCGCGCGGCGCGCATCCGGCCCGCGCGGCGCAACAGCTCAGGCAGCGCTTCGAGCGCGGCGGACGCGGTGCCGTAGTGGCTGATCAATTCATGGAAGGTGACGGGGCCGACATGATCGGAGCGGGTGAGCCGCAGGCAGGCTATGCGTTCGGCCTCATCGAGCTCAGCCTTAGGAGGCGGAGCGGATGTGAAATCCAGAACTGACTCACGCCTTGGCACCGATCTTGGGCTCCTCGCCCTTGATGAGGCGGCTGATGTTGGATCGATGCTTCCAGAGGAGTAGCGCGGTCATCAGGAGTGCGAGGATCGCCGCGGGCCGATCATCGGCCAGGAACAGCGCCACCGGAATGGCGAGGCTCGCCATCAGCGCCGAGAGCGACGAGTAGCGCGTGAGGAGTGCGATACAGAGCCATATGGCGCAGAAGAGAAGGGCAGCCGGCCAGAAGACTCCCGCCAGCACGCCGATGTAGGTCGCGACGCCCTTGCCGCCCTTGAAGGAGAGCCAGACGGGAAAGAGGTGGCCGAGGAAGGCACCCAATCCGGCGAGGAGCCCCGCGTCGATCGCGAGGCCCGCGTAAGTGCCGCCGACCCAATGCGCGGCAAGCACTGCGACGGTGCCCTTCACCGCGTCGAGAAGCAGCGTCAGCGCAGCAAGGCCCTTGTGGCCGGTTCTCAGCACGTTCGTCGCGCCGATGTTGCCCGACCCGATCCTGCGCACGTCGCCCAATCCGGCGGCCCTGGTGAGCAGGTAGCCAAAGGGAACGGATCCGAGGAGATAGCCGAAGGCGGCGAAGCCGGCGTACCAGAGCATCCACTGCCACTGATCGGGGCGCTCGTAGATCACCTCCGCACCGGCCACGGCTGCAACGGTCAGATCCGCGAACAGAAAGCTGATCATTTCGAGAGCGACACCCAATCCTGTTGCCGGCGCCGTGGCAGCCTAAACACTGCTCCCTGTCGCGGCAACAAGCATGCGCGCAACCGTGCGACCCCACCATCATGGGACGGGCAGCGGCAAGACCCGCTTCAACCGGGGCTTCTCAGCCGCGGGAGCCGCGACCACCGCCTTGAGCGGCGATGCCGATTGCGGCAACGATGCGCGACAACGAGCGTAGGAATGTCTCGCGCTGGGTCGCGGGCAGCGAGGCCAGGATGCGCTCGTCTGTCGAGCGGGCGGCGGGCTCGGCGAGCTTGAGCGCGGCAAGCCCCTTGTCCGTCAGGCGGACGGCATACATGCGCGCGTCGCGCCGCGTGCGACGGCGCTGAAGCATGCCCTTCGAGTGCAGGCGGCGCACGATATCGGCCATCGTCGAGCGGTCGATGCCGGTCTTTTCAACGAGCGTCGTCTGGCTCGGCTCGTCGCTGTCGGCTATCGCGCGCAGCACCGCGAACTGGCGCGGCGTCAGCTCGCTACCGCCGACGTTCAGTGCGAATAGCTCATCCGCACACTGACCAGCCCGGTGCAAGAGGTGGATTGCTGAGGTTAGCCCGATTTCGTTGTCGTTCTTCATTTTTGGCAGGCCCTCGTGTCGCAAACTTGAAATCGGCCGCCGTGATGTGCCGATCAAGTCTCGCGTGTAGCGCATGGTGATTCCTTCAATCAGATGTGTGAAGAAAGCTATTATGATCTTCGAGTATAATTATAATGGATACATACAATCAGATAACTGTATTTCAAGTCTTTGGAACTGTGAAGCAATTGTACTTTGGTATGCCCTACTACTTCGAATAAGTGTATTTCTCGCCCGCAATGTCAGATTGATTTCTACTCTCGGTTGTCGGTGGCGGGAGGGCGCGCAAGCTCGTCAGGCCTGCCGGGAGCGTCCGGCAGCGCGACAGGCTTTCCGTTTGATGCAAGCTCAGGTGAAGAGCCAGGACGTGATGCCGCCGCGGCGCGCGAGATCGGCGATATCGGCCTCTAGGACAGCGAAGGTCTCGCTCGAGGCGACGGGGGGAATCCAAGGTGCGCCGCGTTTTCTGCCGCGGTAGGCCCTCATCAGGTCCTCCCAGGCAGCGGCGTCGAGGCCGCGCGATGGCGGGGTGTGCGCAGGGGGGCGCTTCAAGTCCTTCTGGGTGGCGAGCCAGGCGTGGGCGGCCTGCCAGATCTCGGCGGCGGCCGGCATGTTGTGGCGGGCCTTGAGCTGGCTGATGGCAAGGACGCCGGCCTCGCGGGGGTGAGGGCCGATCTCGAGCGTCGCAACGCGTACGCCGCGGCGCCGGATGGAGTAGAGTCGGCATTTGTCGCGCGCGATGCGGTCGGCATACTGATCGGCGCAATTCTGCATGGCGTGCGCCTCGCCCAGGATGTCTCCCTGCTCGAGCAGCGGCGAGAAGGCCAGGCCGTTGGCCTCTCCGGGCTCGAGCCACGGATCGGTGACCGCGCCTGCGCGCAGCTGGAGCACGAGGCGCATGCGGTTGAGCCAGCTCTTGGCGGCGCAAACAGCCGTGTCGAAGGCCATCTCGGGACGCCATGGCACGACGATCAGTCCCTGGGAGCGGGTCTGCTCCGCGCTCGAATGCCAAGCGTAGGCCGCGAGCAGGCCAAAGAGATGCTCAGGATCACCGGGATCGGCATAGACGGGCTGGGCGGCAAGCCAGAGGGCAAAATATTCGTCGCAGGCCTTGGCGCCGAAGGCGACCGATCGCAGCCAGAACGCGCTCTCCGCAGGCGTGGCAGGAAGGTGGTTGACGATGCGACGGGCGAACATTTCCGCGCCCGGGAGCGCCGGCAGCGGTCCGACGAAGGCCTCGGGCGGAAGGCGGCGCAGCCAGAACGGGAGGTCGAGCGTCTGTGCCACCTCCTTGAGCTGGGCGCCGCGCTCGACGAGCTCGAGTGCCTTGCGCCGGCGGGTCGCCGCGCCGCGCCGGATGGCCAATGCGTAGGCGGCGCCGGGAAAGACGGCGGCCAGGTCGGCGACGCGCGGGGAGGAATAGACGAGCCTGCGAAGGGAGCGGCGGCGGGAAAGATCAAAGCGGCGAATGAGCGCCTCGAGATCACGCTGCGGGGCGGCGCTGTCCTCACGCATCAGGGGATCGCGCGGCAGCTCCAGGCCTTTCGACTTCGACTTCGTACGCATCACATCAACCCCAGCCGCGCAAGAGTGCCGCCGGTGCGGCTCCTCGCGCCTCCGACGCAGAGGATCGATGACCATTGCGGCGTGCGTGCGACGCGTTTTCGTCGAAGGTTGGATCGGGGCGCCTACGTATTGAACGGGCGCGCCGCAGGGCAAGTTCCGGCGGTCTACGAACCCTTAACCAGCGTTTGCTACTTAGCGTATTGGCAGCGAACGGAACGTGCGTATGAAGGTTGTGCAGCTATTGCGATCGGGCGCGAGCGCCGCCCAGGTCAGGACGGCTCGCGCCGCGCGGCTCGCTTTCGGAGCAGGCGCGCACGCCAATACGCAGAGCACGCGCGAGGAGCCCCGCATCGTTGCCCTCGACGGCCTGCGCGGCCTGATGACGATCATGGTCGTCATTTCGCATTTCTTCGCCGAGGTGCCGAACGGCTGGCATGGGCTGGCCTTCGGCTGGATCGCGGTGACGATGTTCTTCGTGCTCTCGGGCTATCTCGTCGGCCGGCTGATCCTCGAGAAGCAGGAGCGGGCGAACTTCTTCAAGGTCTTCTACGTGCGCCGCGTCTGCCGCACGCTGCCCGTCTATTTCTTCTGCGTGACGCTCGTGTTCCTCATTCTCCAGTCGTTCCCTGCCGCGCACTGGGCCGATGCCGACGTCATGTTCCCGCTGTGGTCCTATCTCACGTTCACGCAGAACTTCTTCATGGTCGCGACCGACGGCATCGGCGCGCACTGGCTCGCGCCGACGTGGACGCTCACCGTCGAAGAGCACTTCTATCTGATCGCTCCGGCGCTGTTCCTTCTCGTCCCGCGGCGGCACCTGCTCGCGGTGTTTGCGACCGGGGCGTTGCTGGTCACCGGCTACCGATATGCCGCATTCGAATACGGGCTGGTCTCGAAGATGGCCTGCCTCATTCTACTGCCAGGTGTCGGGTCGGGACTTCTGTTCGGACTGATGGCCGCGGTGCTGATGAAGACGGAAAGCATTGACTGGCGGCGCTACGATCTTGCGTTGCGCGCCGGACCGTTGGCGTTTCTGCTCTTGACGGGTGCGCTCAAGCTTCTCGACGGAGAGACGGGGCAGAGCTTCAACGTGCTCTCGGATGCGACAGTTTCGGCCGGCTGTGCGCTCTACATCATGGCGGTGGTGCGCGGGGCGCCGGAAGGCAAGCGACTCGAGAGCCGGGTGCTCTGCTTCTTCGGCAACACGTCCTACAGTGTCTATCTCACGCACCTCGCCGTGCTCGGCCTCATGCATGGGCTGTTGCTCGGCACGCGTCCGGACGTGGGGACGATGGCGCAGCTCGCGGTGACGGTCGCGGCGCTGCCCTTCGTCGTGCTGGTCGGCTGGGCGTTCACGCGGCTCGTCGAGGAGCCCATCACGCGCTATGGCCGGAGCTTCAAGTGGAGCGAGGCGCGGCGCGAGGGTGCGCCGCATCGTGCCCCCGCTCCTGCGGCGGCGTAGCCTGCATTAATCCGGTCTGCCGCCTCATGGTTCGACAAGCTCACCATGAGGCTGTTGGGTCGGTGCCCTTCATCCTGAGCTTGTCGAAGGACGAAGGGCGCTAGTCGCGCATGCGGTCGAGCGCGCCCTGCAAGATGAGGGTTGCCGCGAGCTTGTCGATCAGCTCGGCGCGGCGCTTGCGGCTGGTGTCGGCCTCGATCAGCATGCGCTCGGCGGCGGCGGTCGTCAGGCGCTCGTCCCACAACAGAATGGGCAGCAGCGAGATCGCATTCAGATTGCGGGCGAAGGCGCGCGTCGCCTGAGCGCGCGGGCCCTCGGTGCCGTCGAGGTTCGCGGGCAGGCCGAGGACGAGCCCGGCGATCGCGTGCTCGGCGGCGAGATCGAGGAGGCGTGCGGCGTCGGGCGTGAACTTGGTGCGCTTGAGCGTTTCGAGCGACGAGGCGATGGTGCGCGTTACGTCGGAAAGCGCGAGGCCGATGGTCTTGGTGCCGAGATCGATGCCGATCAGGCGACCCGGCGCAAGCCGCTGCTTGAACTCATCGATATCGCTGGTCGTCGTGCCTGGCGCATCGCCCTTGCCACGCCTCGTCATGAGCGACATATGTCCGCTGTTGCCCCGGTTGGCGTCCTTATAGGAGCGCGGGGCGGCCAAGTCCTGAATTCGTCGCCGTGAGGTTAGCAACCCCTATGAAGATCACGTGGCTGGGCCATTCCTGCTTCCGCATCGAAACCGGTAAGAGCATCGTTCTCGTCGATCCGTTTCTCAAGGGCAATCCTACCTTCGAGGCCTCGGGAGTCACCTGGGACGCGGCGACGGCCGGCGTCACGCATGTCGCGCTGACGCACGGTCACGACGACCATCTGGGTGACGCGGGCGAGATCTGCGCCAAGCGCGACGCGACGCTGTTTGCGGTGTTCGAGCTCGCGATGCATGTCGCGGAGAAGGGTGCCACCAAGCTCGAGCCCATGAACAACGGCGGCACGGTCAAATCCCGGGATTTCGACCTCACCTTCGTCAACGCCTTCCATTCGTCGTCGTCGGGGGGAACCTATCTCGGGAGCCCATGCGGCATCATCCTCAAGACGCGCGAGGGGAAGACCGTCTACCACATGGGCGATACCGAGATCTTCGGCGACATGGGGCTGATCAACGAGATCCATGCGCCGCATATCGGCATGGTGCCGATCGGAGACCGGTTCACGATGGGGGCGAGGTCCGCGGCGCTCGCGTGCCGGAAGTACTTCCGCTTCGAGACGGTCTTTCCCTGCCACTACGGCACCTTTCCGATCATCGACCAGACGGCGGACGCCTTTGTCGCCGAGATGGCTGGCGCGCATGTGAGCGTGCCCAAGGCCGGCCAGTCGGTAACCGTATAGAGACGAAGAGCCACTGCGTTCAGGGCTGGAGCGTGCGATCCGATAGAATGGGATCGCACGCTCCCGATTCTTGGTTTGTCGCATTTTCTGCGACGAACCGGTGTCCACTTCGTCGGAAAATGCTCTACCCGGAATTCAAGGGCTGACATCCAAGTATTCGCCGCTATCCTCCGCCGCCTAGGGGACCCGCCTCACTCGAGCGAGTGAGAGAACAGGGCCAATGGTCCGGGAGGACGCGTGAAGTCCATGCGAGATGAGGCGCCTTTGGCGCCGGATGCGGCCATTGCCGCGGCCGCAATCCGACCCGAGCGCACAGGCAACGCGGGCGTCGGCGTGCTCCTTGCCTTCACGGCGACGACGTTCCTTTCGGCGGTGCTGCTATTCTCGGTGCAGCCGATGTTCGCCAAGATGGTGCTGCCGCTGCTCGGCGGCGCGCCGGCGGTGTGGGCGGTGGCGCTGCTCTTCTTCCAGGGCGCGCTCCTCGTCGGCTATAGCTATGCGCATCTCCTGATCCTCAAGGTGCCGCCGCGGGTGACGGGCTTCGTGCATCTGGCACTCGCGGCCACCGCGCTTCTCGCGCTGCCGATCGGGCTGCCTTCGGGCTGGACCGCGCCGCCGCCGGGCGACGCCTACTTCTGGCAGCTCGGTCTGTTCACGGTGGCGATCGGCCTGCCGTTCGTCGCGGTGGCCGCGAACGCCCCGCTGCTTCAGGCCTGGTTTGCGCGCACCGGGCACCCGCAAGCCGCCGACCCCTATTTTCTCTACGCGGCCTCGAACCTCGGGAGCCTGCTCGCGCTCCTCGGCTATCCCTTCTTCCTCGAGCCGGTATTCGGCCTCAGGGTGCTTGCCAACCTCTGGACCGGCGGCTTCATCGTGCTGCTGGCGGCGCTCGGCTTCTGCTTCTGGCTGGTGCGGCGTGCCGGCGAAGGCTCAGCGGGCGGCGTGCGCACCGAGGTCGTGGATGCACCCGGCACAGCGCCCGATTGGCGCGGCCGCGCGACATGGGTCGGGCTCGCGCTCGTGCCCTCGGCGCTGCTCACGGCCTTCACGACGCATGTTGCGACCGACGTGGCGTCGGCGCCGCTCATCTGGGTGATCCCGCTTGCGCTCTATCTGCTCACGTTCGTGATCGTCTTTCGCGAGCGCGCGCTGATCCCACGTGAGCTCCTGCTGCCGGCCCACTTCGTCGCCGTCGTGCTCGCGCTCCTGCAGCTCGGGCAGACCAAGGAAGAGAAGTGGCCGCTGCTCGCGACGATCGGCGTCGCGGCCTTCCTCACCTCGGCGCTGGTCGCGCACCGGACACTCTATGAGGCGCGCCCCGGCGTGCGGCATTTGACCGAGTTCTACATGTGGATGTCGGTCGGCGGGGTGCTCGGCGGCCTGTTCGCGGCGCTCATCGCCCCGCATCTCTTCTCCGAGGTTTTCGAGTATCCGCTCCTGCTCGCGCTTTCGTTTGCCTGCCGCCCGGGCGCGCTCGATTTCGCGACGGGGGGCAAAAAGGCCCTCGTGCGGGATGCGGCCTGGATCGGCCTCATTTTCATTATCGGCGGGCTCGCAATTTATTGGGTGCCGCGGATCTCGGCGGCCCATGAGCTCGAGTTCCGGGGTTTCGGCTCGACGCCGGTCGTCGTGCTGATGGCGGCCGCGGCGAGCCTCGCTTTCTGGATGCACCCCAAGCGCCAGCTCGCGGCGGCGCTTCTCATGTTCCTCGCCGTCGTGCTGCTGCCCTCTGGTGTGCATCGCGGGGAGGCGCAGCGGAGCTACTTCGGCGTGTACCGCGTGATCCTGTCGGACGACGCGCAGTTCAACGTGCTCCAGCACGGCACGACGCTGCACGGTGCGCAGCGCATCCGCGATGCTTCGGGGCGCACGGTCGCGAGCACGACGCCCGCAACCTACTATCATCCGCAGAGCCCGATGGCCGCCGCGATACGCTTCGTCGGCACGATGAATGCCAGGATGGGCAAGGAAGGACGCTTCGGGATCATCGGATTGGGCGCGGGGGCGCTGGCATGCCATTCGGCTTCGGGCGAGCAGTGGCGCTTCTTCGAGATCGATCCCCTCGTGGTCAGCATCGCCAAGTCGCCGCACTTTACCTATCTCGCCAATTGCCAGCCCAAGGCCGACATCGTGCTCGGCGACGCGCGGCTCACGCTTGCCAAGGAAAAGGGCGAGAGCTTCGATCTCCTGATCGTCGACGCGTTCTCGTCGGACGCGATCCCGATGCATCTGCTGACGCGGGAGGCGATCCGCATGTATGCCGACAAGCTCAAGCCCGGCGGCCTCGGCGTGCTCCATATCTCGAACCGCTATCTGGATCTCGAGGCGGTGCTCGAGCCGACGCTCAACTCGATGCCCGACATCAAGGCGCTCGTGGTGGAAGACCCGAGCGACGACGGCTATGCCGTCACCAGCTCGACCGTCGTCGTGTTCGGGAAGGGACAGGAGGCCATCGATGCCTTCCGCGCCGTGCCGGGTGCACGCAACATGAAGGAGAGCCTGCTCAAGCCCTGGACGGATGACGCCTCCGACATCCTGGGCCCGTTCCTCGCCAGGTACGACCAACGGCGCCGCAAGGCGGAGGGTGCTCAAGGCCTGGAAGCGCACGTAGTTGCGCCGGACGGGCCTGCCCGGTAAGAGAGCACGAGACCGATGTTTGCCGCGACCGGGCCCGAGAGCTACACCCCATGAACGTTGACGAGACGACCGTCCGGCGGATCGCGCGCCTCGCGCGCATCAAGATCACGGACGAGGAGGCCAAGGGCCTCGAGAAGGAGCTGACGCAAATCCTGACCTGGGTCGAGCAGCTCGGCGAGATCGACACCAAGGACGTTGAACCCATGACGCGCGTCGTGGCGCAGGAGCTCAAGAAGAGGAAGGACGAGGTCACGGACGGGGAGATCGCCGACGACGTGATCCGCAACGCGCCGATGGCCGACGATCACTTCTATGTCGTGCCGAAGGTGGTGGAGTAGCATTTCTGTCCTCATCCCGGGATCAAGTCCGGGGCAGGCTCTTCGACGGGCACAGGATGAGGATGTAAATAGCCAAGCTTCATGGTGAGCTTGTCGAACCATGAAGCGGAAGACGAGACAGGTCCCTCGCCCTTCGTCCTTCGACAAGCTCAGGATGAAGGGCTCGGGGAGCGGAGCGCAAGGTGGGGATTCGAAGGTTTGTGCGGTCGGAGGCCTGAGGCTCACGACCGAGTAATCCGGGGAGGTTGGCTCATGACCAAGGTATTCGTACTGCTGGCAATCGTGCTCATCCTGAGCGGCGCGCTCGTGCTGTTCGGGCCGCAGGCCGAGCAGGTGGCCGCTTCGCGGGGGCTGATGCCGGAATCGGTCTCGGGGGCGCCATCCCTCATTGCGCGGGCGCGCGAGATCGCCGAGCAGGCCAATGCGCCGCTCTCGATCCTGTTCGGGCTCATCAGCCTCGTCTACTCGCGCCGCTCCTACAACATCAATCGCGCCCGCCTCGAGGCGGAGAGAGCGCGATCGGCCTGATGCCGGCTCGCGCGTGAAAGAGAGACGGACGATGCATAGCGATGCGCGCGCGCGCCGGAGCGCTGGCGGGGGCCGGGCTCAGCTCGGCGCGGCGTGCGCATTCTTCCTCGCCTCCGCCGCTTTGACGACAGGCGCCAGCGGCGGCGAGTTGAAGGCGTCCTTCATCATCGGCACGTGGGCGACGGAGGAGGGCTGTCAGAAGCTCGCCAAGATCGCGGCCGGGTCGGTGCGCAGCGTGACGACGGTGCCCGAGACGCTGACGGCGGATGGTTATGACACCTGGGAAGGCGGCTGCACGTTCAGCGAAATCAAGGAGACGGCGGCGGGGCGCAAGTGGTCGGTCAAGACGGCATGCGTCGAGAGCGCCGAAGAGTGGAGCGACAGCGAGACGATGGAGCTCGACGAGACAGGCAAGCGCCTGACGGTCACCGTCGAGGACAAAGTGACCGTGTTCGTGCCTTGCGCAGCCGAGAAAGGAAACTAGGCGTGACGGAGCTGACGACGCTGTCGCTGGCGGAGGCGCGCGACGGCCTCAAGGAAAAGAAGTTCACGGCCACCGAGCTCACGCGCGCGCATCTCGATGCGATCGAGTCTGCGAACGGCGCGCTCAACGCCTATGTGCTGGTCACGCCGGAGCACGCGCTCGAGCAGGCGAAGGCAAGTGACGTGCGGTTCACCAAGGGTAATGCGCGTCCCCTCGAGGGCCTGCCGCTCGGCAACAAGGACCTCTTCTGCACGAAGGAGGTGCGCACGACCGCCTGCTCGAAGATCCTCGATGACTTCAAGCCGACGTATGAGTCGACGGTGGGGGCAAACCTGTGGAACGCCGGCGCCGTCATGCTCGGCAAGCTCAACTGCGACGAGTTTGCCATGGGCTCGTCCAACGAGACCAGTGCGTTCGGGCCGGTCGTGTCTCCATGGCGGCGCAAGGGTAAGGACGGAAAGCTTTCAGATACGAAGCTCGTGCCGGGCGGATCGTCGGGTGGGTCGTCGGCCGCCGTCTCGGCGGGCCTCTGCCACGCGGCGACGGCGACCGACCCGGGCGGCGCGATCCGCCAGCCCGCGGCGCTGACCGGCACGGTCGGCATCAAGCCCACCTACGGGCGCTGCTCGCGCTGGGGCATCGTCGCGTTCGCCTCGTCGCTCGACCAGGCGGGGCCGATCGCGAAGACGGTGCGGGACGCCGCGATCATGCTTGGCACCATGGCGAGCCATGACCTCAAGGACACGACGTCGGTCGATGCGCCGGTTCCCGACTACGAGGCGGCGCTCAAGCAGGGCGTAAAGGGCCTCCGCGTCGGGGTGCCCAAGGAATACCGCGTCGAGGGGATGTCGAAGGAAATTGACGCGCTCTGGGAGCAGGGCATCGCGTGGCTCCGCGCCGCGGGTGCGACGATCCACGAGATCAGCCTGCCACACACAAAATACGCGCTGCCCGCCTATTACATCGTCGCGCCCGCCGAGGCGTCCTCCAATCTCGCGCGCTACGACGGCGTGCGCTACGGTCTGCGCGTGCCGGGTCGCGACGTGATCGATACCTACGAGAACACGCGCGCGGCGGGCTTCGGCAAGGAAGTGCGCCGGCGCATCCTGATCGGCACCTATGTGCTCTCGGCCGGCTATTACGACGCCTACTATCTCAAGGCTCAGAAGGTGCGCACGCTCATCAAGCGCGATTTCGATCAGGCCTGGGACAAGGTCGACGTGGTGCTCACGCCCACGACGCCGTCGCCCGCGTTCGGCTTCGGCGAGAAATCGGGCGATCCGATCGCCATGTATCTCGAGGACATCTTCACCGTGACGGTGAACATGGCGGGGCTGCCGGGCATGTCGGTGCCGGCGGGGCTTTCGTCGGAAGGGACGCCGCTCGGGCTGCAGCTGATCGGCAAGCCGTTCGACGAGGCGACGCTGTTCCGGGTGGGCCAGGCAATCGAGGATGCGGCCGGTCGGTTCACGATTCCCGCGCGGTGGTGGGAGAAAACGGTGGCGCCGGCATCCGCAGCGGACAGGCCTGCGGGCGGCAGGAAAAAGCCGGGAGGCAAGTGATGGACCCGAAACGCCCGTGGGAATGCGCGGACATGGGCCAGGTGCGCGACGAGATCGACCGCATCGACGCAACCCTCGTCGATCTCATCGTCGAGCGCTTCGGCTACGTCGAGCGCGCCTGGCAGCTCAAGAAGAACCCAAGCGATGCCTATGTGCCGTGGCGCATTCAGCAGGTGATCGACAAGGTCAAGGCGCGCGCAGCCGAAAAGGGCATGCCGCCCGAGATGATCGAGATGGTCTCCGCGCAGTGGCGCAACATGATCGGCTGGTTCGTCCAGTACGAGGAGGAGAAGCTCAGGAAGCAGTCTGAAGCCGGCGGCTCCGAGAGCAAGTGATGGCTGAGATCCAGCCCTTCGATCCTCTGACACTGGTGCTGATCGCGCTTCTCAATCCCGTAGTGATCGGTGTCGCCTACGTCATGGGCCGCAAGGCCGACCAATGGCAGAAGCTTCCGATTGCCGCGTTCGCGGCGTCGGTTGCGGGGTTCCTGCTCTATTGGCTGGTCGCCGCCATCGGGCTGCTTCCGATCCATGCGCTCGGGGGCGAAGCCGGCGTCGTGGTGATGCAGTTCGTATTCGGCCTTGTGTGGGCCTCGATCGGCTATCGTTTGAGAGCGCGATGAATTGGCGACCGCGACGGTGAGCCGACGGGCGGGGTGCGCTGGATTGGCGCAGTTCCTTGCCACACGGATGCCAAGCCAGCGCTCTACGCAGGCTCAAGTTCATCAAAAACGCAGTGCGCGCCGAGTGACGCGGCCTCTCTCAAGGCAGCGCTTTCTCTCCTGTGGCGCGGTGTCTTATGAGGTTGCGTGATGACCATCGGACGAAACAATCAGCCAAGCACGGAAGAGCTTCTGGCGTCGATCCGCCGGATCGTCGCCGAGAGCCAGATTGCTCCGAGCAATACCACCGACATTGAGCGCGAGGCAGCGCCGGTGCCTCTCGCGATCGACAGCGAGGCGGACGACTTCGAGCTGCCGGCCATGTTCCGCAAAGAGAAAGAGAATGCCTTGGCGCGCGAGGCCGGATTTGTCGAGCGCCTCACGCAGGCAATCCGCGGCGAGCCTGCACAAGCCCAAGATCTCGTTGGGCCGCTTCCCACCGGTGCAAATGCGCCGCTTGAAGGCACTTCGAGCAGCGCTTTGGCCATGTTGGCGGACATGCCTCATGGGAGCCGCGCGGAGAATGCGTCTGGCACTTCGGCTGTGAGGGAGCGCGACGGGGATTCCGTTTCGGCCGAGTCCCTCTCGGTGGCTGAACCTGTCTTGCCGGCGCCCTCAGGGGAAATGAGGCGGGTCATGGCACCGTGCAAGGACACTCTCATGGCCCGCATGGGCCAGCCGGTCGACGCACCGTCGCTGCGGGTCAAGCCGAGGGGGCCCTCCGCACATATTAGCGAGGCAGAGGACTTCTACTAAGGTGATTACTAAGGTGATGGCCGCGGGAGGAAGGCTCTCCCACGGCCAGTTGGTTTAGGGACCATTCCGGACTTAGCGGCCGTAAGTGGTGCCCTGATAGCCGTGCACCGTGAAGGTGTCGGCCTGGGCGGAGATGGCGCCCGTCGTGGCGACGGCGAGGCCGAGCAGGGCAGTGAGAACAAGGCTCTTCATGGGTCTTCTCCTGGGTCTTTGGTTTCAGTTCACAACTCGCTTCGATTGGATCGGCCGGGCTCGATGGCGCCAGCGCTTCCGAGGCCCGTTATGCCGGTGCCGACGCGCGAACTGAAATATCGAGTGCCTTTGAAATCGATGCCCGACGGCTATGGCGGCGCTGGGCGCGCAGGCATCGAGCCTCCTGCTGAGCGGCTCGAGCCCCAAGGCTGCAACCCGTGGCCGTTTCCTCGCCCTTCGTGCTTCGACAGGCTCATGGTTCGACAGGCTCATGGTTCGACAGGCTCACCATGAGGCTGCGACAATCCGAAATCGTTGCCCTTCGTCCTTCAACGGGCTCAGGATGAAGGGCTACTCTTGAAGACGACGCCGAAGCGGAGCGCGAATAAAAATGCCGGCGCATGCGGAGAGCAAGTGCGCCGGCGGAAGAGGAGAAAAGGCTTGCGTAGAGTTGCGGTCGAGGCTTTTCGCTCAGGTGGCGAGCTTCGACTTCAGGAAGGCGAGCACGAGCGCTGTCAGCCCGCCGCTCACGCCGCCGGTCAGGAATCCCGAGACGATGGTGTTCAGGTCCAGGCCTGTGCTCGCTGCGGCCGTGCCGACGCCGAGCACCGTGTTCAGGATCTGGCCGCCGACGCCGCCGCCAATTGCGCCGGCAATGGTGTTGCCGAGCGTGCCGAGGCCCGTGTCCTTCGACATGGCGCCGGCTGCATTGCCGCCGATGGCGCCGCTGACCATCTGAATAAGCAGGTGGGTAATGTCCATGAGTGCTAACTCCCTAAGGTTGCCGCACGCGTTATTTCCGTGCGTGGGCTTGTGCCTCGAATCTCTGCCTGTCCGGGGGGTGTGACAAGTCGTCCGCAATTGGATTTGCGCGATCAACGTTAATCCGCTCACTTGTAGTTTTTCGCACGGTAATCACGCGCGGTTTCGGCGCTTTCCGAGCGCTGACGCGGCGGCCGTTGCAGCGGCATCACGGCTCGGCTATCGAGAGCCTTCGAGAGGGAGACAGTGCGCCATGCAGGACAAGGCCAAAGCTGCCAGTAATCTCATTCCCGGCGCCACGGGCGACTGGGAGGTGATCGTCGGCCTCGAGGTGCACGCGCAGGTCGCCTCGCGCTCCAAGCTCTTCTCGGGCTCGTCGACTGCGTTCGGCGCCGAGCCCAACAGCCATGTCTCGCTGGTCGATGCGGCCATGCCCGGTATGCTGCCCGTCATCAACGAGGAGTGCATCGCGCAGGCCATCCGCACGGGGCTTGGCGTCAAGGCCGCGATCAACCTCAAGAGCGTGTTCGACCGCAAGAACTACTTCTATCCGGATCTGCCGCAGGGCTACCAGATCAGCCAGTACAAGCAGCCCGTGGTCGGAGAGGGTGAGGTCGAGATCGACGTCGACGGAGAGACGAAGCGCGTCGGCATCGAGCGGCTGCATCTCGAGCAGGACGCGGGAAAGTCGATCCACGACCAGCACCCGGACTATTCCTACGTCGATCTCAACCGCTCGGGCGTGGCGCTCATGGAGATCGTGTCGAAGCCCGACATGCGCTCGGCGAAGGAGGCGCAGGCCTACGTCTCGAAGCTGCGCACGATCCTGCGCTATCTCGGGACGTCGGACGCGGACATGGAGAAGGGCAACCTGCGCGCCGACGTCAATGTGTCCGTGCGCAAGCCCGGCGACAAGCTCGGCACGCGCTGCGAGATCAAGAACGTCAACTCGATCCGCTTCATCGGCCAGGCGATCGAGGTCGAGGCGCGCCGCCAGATCGACATTCTCGAGGATGGCGGCAAGATCGATCAGGAGACGCGGCTCTTCGATGCCGCGAAGGGCGAGACGCGATCGATGCGCTCGAAGGAAGAGGCGCATGACTACCGCTATTTTCCCGACCCCGACCTCCTGCCGCTCGAGTTCACGCAGGGCTACGTCGACGGGCTCAAGAAGGGTTTGCCGGAGCTGCCGGACGAGAAGAAGCATCGCTTCATGAAGACCTATGGGCTCTCGGACTACGACGCCAACGTGCTCGTCGCCGAGCGCGAGAGCGCGGATTTCTTCGAGGCGGTGGCGAAGGGACGCGACGGCAAGGCTTCTGACTTGCTCGCCTCCGGCAAGACCGCTGCCAACTGGGTGATCAACGAGCTCTTCGGGCGGCTCAACAAGGAAGGAAAAGACATCGAGCACTCGCCGGTGTCGGCCAAACAGCTCGCTGCGATCGTTGATCTCATCGGGTCGGGGACGATCTCGGGCAAGATCGCCAAGGACCTGTTCGAGATCGTGTGGACGGAAGGCGGCGACCCGGCCGAGATCGTCGAGGCGCGCGGCATGAAGCAGGTGACCGACACGGGCGCCATCGAAAAGGCCGTCGACGAGATCATCGCCGCGAACCCGGACAAGGTCGAGCAGGCGAAGGCCAAGCCCTCGATGCTCGGCTGGTTCGTCGGCCAGGTGATGAAGGGCACGGGCGGCAAAGCCAATCCGGCCGCCGTGAACGAAATATTGAAGAAGAAGCTGGGGATCTGAGGCCGGCCGCGGGGGCGGAGATTGTTGCGGAAATTCCGTCCGCGGGCCATGCTGGGTGCCCGATTTCGGTCCCGCACTCTCTGGATGAATTTCCGATGGCTACCCCGTGGACTCTGGAGAAGGAGCTGTGTGGCCTCGCTGGCACGGGCTCGGCGGTCGAGGCCCTCGTGAGCCTCGGGCTCGTCGACGAGGACTCGCGCCAGCCGCGGCTCGAGGAGGTCCATGGCTGGATACGCGGCGGAGCCGAGACCTTCATCTACCGGTTTCGGGTGGTGGATGATCTCGCCACCCGCGATGTCGTGCTGAAGGCGGTTGTCGCGTTCTCCATGGCCAAGTCGCTCACACAACTCGGCGGAGAGTGGCTGGAGCGCCGCCGGCTGCTCGAGCAGGACGGCATCAGGACGCCGCGCCTCTATCACGCCGGGCGGGCGCTGATCGTCGAGGAGTTCATTCCGGAGCGGCTCTCGAGCTGCCTCGAGCGCAAGCCGGCCCAGGCTCTCCAACTTGCAGATCAGGTGATCCAATACGCCGCGGCGCTGGAGAAGCACGCGTTCAGGCCCGTCGCGCCCTTCCACGGCTTGCGCACCAATGGAAGCGATGTGTTCGCGGTGGACTTCGGTCAGGATCTCGGGCCGCCGGGGCTTGCCGCGCGGCGGGGACGGCGGCTCCTGCGCGAGGCGATCCGGTGGCTCAGCAAGGCAAGCCGCTCGCCGATCGACGAGAATCGGGCGACGGCGGTATTTGCGTTCCATGCGGCGGATGCGAAAAGCGGGGGCATTACGTGATTTCGACATCGAAGATTGCCAAAGCCGTCTCCGAGTTGTCAGGGGCGAAGAAGCCGGCCGAGCGCTGGATCGTTCCGCTGGGCGAAGAGCCCATCGAGGGACGCAATCACTTCGTGCTGTTCCTGAAGCCTGAGCTGCTCGCGCTCAAGGACGGCGTGAAGGTCGTGGCGATTCTCGATCTCGTCCTTGCGAAGCTCGCCACCAACGGCGTGAAGATCGGCGCGGTGCGCGTCCTGAACGGCCGCTATCTCGCCCGTTACAACATCATGGAGGAGCACTACGGCGTCATCAACCGTGCCTCCCGGCTCGGCGAGGCGGCGCTCTCGCCGGCGACGCGCCAGAAGCTACTGGCGGAGGTTCCCAATGCGGACCGCGTGCTCGGCGGGCACGAGTTCCTCGAGACCTATCCGGAGGTGTCGGCCTTTGCCCTCAACATCATCTCCGATACGGCAAAGACGAGGAAGATCGCCAGCGGCAAGTATTACAGCGTGCTCGAGGTTGGCGGCGAGCGCGTCGTCGTCCTCAATCCGTTCCATCCCCAGCAGGTGCTCCACTACACCATGCCCGGGCGCACCATCGTCGTGATCGAATGCGCCTCCGATACCGACTGGCAGGCGCTGCGCCAGACGATGACCGGCGCCACCGATCCGGCAAAGGCAGCGCCGGGATCGATCCGCAAGACGCTTCTGGAGAGGAAATCGGCGCTCGGCCTGCGTGACGTCGCGACCGCGTCGAACGGCGTGCATTGCTCCGCCGGGCCGCTCGAGGCCATGGTCGAGTACAGCCGCTTTTTCTCCGACCACGCGAAGAAGAAGCCGATCAAGCTCGCCGATACCCCGTTCGGGGACCTCCTGGTTCGGCGCGGGATCGGGAAAAAGGAGATCGCGGGGCTCGCCAAGAATCCGCTCCTCGGCGAGGAAAGCGGCGCCAACTATGCCTTCAATCTCACCGAGGAGAAGAATGCCGACGCGGCGGCCTCACTCCTCGCGCAGTCGGTGAGCGCGCCGGCGTCCTGACGCGCTCTCTGGTGTGCTGCACCCATGTGCTGGAGTGGCGCGTTGACGGCGCCCTCCCTTGCGCCCGACAAGCAGGGCATGAGCAACGACGCACGCCAGCACGCCCCGTCCGCCGCGCGCAATCGCGAGCCGATCTGGAATGTCTTGCGCCACCACCTGCCGAAGTCCGGGCTGGTGCTCGAGGTGGCGAGCGGATCGGGTGAGCACAGCGTGCACTTCGCGCGTGCGAGCGGGCCTGAGGTCGTCTACCAGCCGAGCGATCCCGACGCCCAAGCACGCGCCAGCATCGATGCTTGGGCGCTCGCCTCGGGACTTCCCAATATCCGGCCGGCGCTCGCGCTCGACGCGGCCGCCGATGCGTGGCCGGTCGCCTCCGCCGACGCCGTTCTCTGCATCAACATGATCCATATTTCGCCGTGGGCTTCGACCGTCGGGCTTGTACGCGGGGCCGGTCGCGTGCTGCCGCGCGGCGGGTTGCTCTACCTTTATGGCCCATACCGACGCGGAGGCCGGCATACGGCGCCGAGCAATGAGGCCTTCGATCGAGATTTCCTGCGTGCTCGTAACCCGGAATGGGGTGTGCGCGATGTCGAGGCCGTTGCGGACCTTGCCGCCGATGCCGGCTTCTTGCCGCCGGTCATCGTGGAGATGCCGGCCAACAACCTGTCGGTTGTGTTTCGGCGCGAGAGTTGATCGTCGCGGCGCTGGACCGCGAACGGTATCCAGTGAAGCGGCGGCCGCCGGGGCCCGCCGCAAACACCGGCACCAGCCGCTGCCTTACTTCTTGACGCAGGTCTTGGTTGCGTCGTCCCACTTCATGTCCTTGGTCTTCTCGCAGGACGATTTGGTCTTCGGAGCCGCGGCGTCGGCGGCCGTGGCGATGACCGGTGTTGCAGCCAGAAGCAGACCGGCGATGATTGCCGAATTCAGAATCTTGGTGCTCATCAATGCAATGCTCCCTTGGGTTGTCAGGCAGCTCTCATGAGCTGCCCTTGGGCCGGGAGAGTGTTCCGCGCCGTTTTCGGCCTCCTTTCAGGGAACATACGGATTCGTAAGGGGAGCGCCCCATCACGGCCAGGGCGCGGTCATCGCGCCGCCCGCGAATTGCGTTGCGCCATTACCCCTGGCAGGCGTGGAAACCGCGATTTTTCAGGCGGGGGTGACAATGGTGCCGCTGCCGGGGCGTCCCGAGTGCTGTAAAATACGTTCTCGGCATAAGGCGATTCCCGGGGGAGGCATGCGACTCATGGGGTTCTTTGCGGCAAGGGCGGTTGCCACGATTCTCGCGGTCAGCTGGCTGGTCTCGGTCGGGGGCCCCGTGGGCGCCAGCACCACCGGTCCGTTCGCGGCCATCTCCGGGTGGTGGGGCGGCGAAGGGCGGCTGCGCTTCAAGGACGGCAAGCAGGAGCAGGTGAAGTGCCGGACGACCTATTTCGTCTCGGGCGAGGGCGAGGAGCTCAAGCAGACCATCCGCTGCGCCTCGGGAAGCGGCAAGATCGAGGTCACGAGCGAGGTCAAGCACGCGGGCGGCAAGCTCACGGGCACCTGGGTCGAGACCGTCTACAACCTCAACGGCGAGCTTGCAGGCGAGGTCACGCCGCGCGGCTACCGCGTCTCCGTCAAGGGCGCCGACACGACGCCTTACGCCAACATGGACATCATCGTGCGCGACAAGAAGCAGATCATCGAGATCCAGTTCTTCAACGAGACGCTGGTCGGATTGACGCTCATGCTGAGCAAGGGCGAGACGGTCTCGCAATAGCGTCGGCGCAGCAGCCGATGGCCAACTGTTGTTGGTTGTGCGCTGCGAGATGGAAAACGGCCCGCGGAGGCGGGCCCAGTCAAGCACCCGGGTGGTCGAGGGCACTCGGCCTATGGCGCAGGCGATGCCGGCGGAACCTCCGGCTGCGTGCGATCCGCGGGACGTTCGATCGCCGGCCGGCTCTCGGCTGATTGCTTATTGGGGGTCTCCGTCGACGAGATCCACATCAGACCGATCAGGGCAAGAACCGCAACCACACCGCCGATCACGTAGGTCTGCCAATCGGATGCCTTCGCATTGCGGAATTGGGGGCGCGTCTGCCGCATCACCTGATCCTCGGGCAGATCATCGCGCGGGTCGCGTGGATTGAGGTTTACCATCGTTTCCTCCTATGGCTGCCTACGGGAGGAAACGGCCTTGCAACGGACAGGTTCCGTGTGACGGGCGTGAGCGAGATCCGCCTTGGAGGTCAGGCCTCCTTGCGCATAACGGCGATGGCGGCGTCCTTTATCCAATTGCGGTCGACGGTCGAGTACTGATTGAAGGAAAGAATGGTTCGCGCAAGCCTTTCCTGAACATTCGCGGCCTCGGTCGGGTCCGATCCGACGTTCGGCTCGAGCTCGATCCACGCTGCGTCAAATGCATCGAAAAGGATGTTCAATCGATCAGGGCGCACAACGCCCTTCGCCAAAATCTGATAGGGCTCCATGATGATTTCGCTGCCGCTTCTTGGCCCAGAAGCTGGACTGCCCTCGAAGCAATCTCAGCTTCGAAGCCCACAGCAACCGGGGTGCTCCGCCCTCGGCCGGTCTCCAGAGGCGACCAGCAACGGTCTTGCCGTCGTCATCAATGTATCAAATCCCGCCGTCGCCCAAAAGAGTGCCGCGCCGCGAATGCACACCCGCTCGCGCAAAGTTGCACCAAAGTACAGCTCGGCGCATTGAGGCCCGATGCGTGGGTCAGCCGTGGCTTGCGGTGGCGATCGCCTTCTTCGCATCGTCGCGGATGGTCTCGAGAGACGCAATCGCATCGTCGACGAAGCGGTCGATCTCGGCCCCGCTCATCAGATGCGGCGAGATCGCGAGATCGGCGGTGCGGCTCAATGCGCTCGAGCGGACGAAGATCTGGACGTTGGCGTGGAGCGCGTGCGGATCGCCCTCGCCGCCGGCGAGATGAAATCCGAACGTGCCCTTGGTCATTTCGATGTGCATGGCTAGCTCCAGGTCCCGGGCCTACCGCTCTCTTTGGATGCCGGCTCTGCCTCCCGGCTACAAACCCCAGCCCGTGACCGCGATCGTCTGGCCGGTTATCCCTGCGGCCGCAGGGGAAGCGAGGAAGGCGACTGCCTCGGCGATCTCGTCGCGCTTGGCCCAATGCGAGAGATCCTTGGGCTTCATCATCGAGACATTCGACGCGGTGTCGACCAGCCCCGGCGCGACGGCGTTCACTCGGATGCCGGCGTCGCGGCCTTCGAGGGCGAAGGTGCGTGTCAGCGCGTCGATCCCCGCCTTGGCGCAGTTGTAGGCGACCATGTTGGCCTGCGGCTGGCCGGCGCGCGAGAAGTTGATGATCGCGCCGCCGCCCGCGGCCTTCATGTGCGGGAAGGCCGCGCGCGAGGTGAGGAATGCGCTCAGGAGATTGTTGTTCACCTCGCTCGTCCAGTCCTCGAGGGTGTGCTCGACGGCGGGCTTGTAGCGCGTGAGCCCGCCCGCGAGGTTGACGAGGATGTCGATCCGGCCGAGCTCGCTCAGGGTCCCCTCGATGAGCTTCGATACCTGGGCCTCGTCGGTGAGGGAGGCGGTGAAGGCGAAGACGCGGGCGCCGGCCTGGCGCAGCTCGCCGGCGCGCGCCTCGACGTTGCTCTGGCTGCGCGCGCAGATCGAGAGTGCCGCGCCGCGCGCGGCGAGAGCCTTGGCGACGGCCTGGCCAACCTGTCCCTCGTGGCTCACGCCGGTGACGATCGCGACCTTGCCATTCAGATTCTTGTCCATCTCGTGCCTTCTGAAGCTCTATCTCTGGGATCGGAATTTTAGCCGAGAGTAGGCCGTCGCGGGCCGGTGATCCAGCCTTGCCAGCGTGCTTCTGCGGGATCCACCTGATGGGGGTAGCCGGGTTTAGCAAAATGCTCGCGGCGACGGCTTGCGATGACGCTTCATGCAGCCCAAATCATTGGGTTGAGGCACCGAAAACGGGATGTGAGGTGCTCGATGACAAGTGTGCGCCATTTGCTGGCCCGCAAGGGCACCGAAATCTGGTCTATCGGCCCCGATGACACTGTCTTCGACGCCATCAAGATGATGGCCGACAAGAATATAGGCTCCCTCGTCGTGATGGAGGACGGCCGTCTCGTCGGACTTATCGCGGAGCGGCATTACGCGCGCAATGTCGTCTTGAAGGGGCGAGCCTCCCCAAAGACGCGGGTCAGGGAGATCATGGAACCCAACGTCGTCTATGTCCGGCCCGATCACACGGTGGAGCAGTGCATGGCGCTGATGACCTCCAAGATGGTGCGCCACCTGCCGGTGATCGAAGATGGCGCGCTTGTGGGGATCGTATCGATCGGCGACCTCGTCAAGAGCATCATCAGAGACCAGAAGTTCGTGATCGAGCAGCTCGAGCACTACATCAGCGGCACCCGCTAGGGGGTTCGTGCGACGCGCTCTGCTGCAGCCGGCTCCGGACGCTTGGCCAGGCCCGCCGACAGCTCGGCGCCGAGCCGCTTCAGCGCGTCGGAGGTGTCGAAGCGGTCGAGGATGATCTCGATGAGCGCCGGGCCCTCGTTGCTGGCGCGGGCGCGCGCGAGCGCCGCCTCGAGTTCGTCCTCGGTCGTGACGCGCTGCCCCCAGCCGCCGCCGAAAATCTGCGTGAGGCGGTGATAGTCCCACGGCTGGATGTCGTTATAGGGCCCTTCGTGGATCATGCGCTCGGTGGTGTAGCCGTCGTTGTTCATGAGAAGGAGGATGGCGTTGGTCTTGTGGCGGCAGAGCGAGGAGAGCTCTTGTGCCGTCATCTGGAAGGCGCCGTCGCCGATGAAGGTCACGGTTCGGCGCGCCGGATTGGCGAGCGCCGCGCCGAGGGTGGCGGGAAGCGCGTAGCCGATCGACAGGTAAAAGGCCTGGCCGATGAAGGCGACGTCGTCGTGCATGACGAGGTCGGCGGCGGCGAAGATCGAATCTCCGGTCTCGGCGATGACGGTCGTGTCGTCGCCGATGAAGGCGTTGATGCGCTTCATGACGCGGGCGACGGTGAGCCTGCGGCCGGGCTCGGGCGTGAAGCTCGTATCGAGCACTTTCGAGACGCTCGCGAACGGGGGATGGGCAAGCCCGTCCTTCGGCATGCGCTGGGTGAGCCCCGTCACCACGTCGCCGATCCACACCTCTTCGTAGAAGTGATGGCTGATCTTGAGCCGCCCAGAGTTGGCGAGGATCATGTGTCGGCCGTCGAGGCGCCCCGTGTAGATGCCGAGGTTGATGTCGCTCAGCCAGGCGCCGACGCAGAGAAGAACATCGGAGTTCTCGACGATGTCGCGGATCTCGGGGCGCGAGAGCCCGCCCTCGTAGACGCCGATCGCCTGGGGATGGCGCTCGGAGATGACGGCCTTGCCGAGTAGCGTGGTCGCAACCGGAAGACGGCTCGTCTCGACGAGACGATGGAACTCCGCCATGAGGCCATAGCGGTGCAGCTCGACGCCGCCCAGGATCACCGCGCGGCGCGCCGAGGACAGGAGCCCGATGGCCTCGTCGAGGGCCTCGTTCAGGGCGCTGGCGTCGGAGGGCGGACGGTCGGGGGCGGCGAACGGGCCGGGCGCAGCGCAAGGGCGGTCCACCATGTCGATCGGGATCTCGATCATGATCGGGCGCTTCTCGGCAATGCAGCGGGCGAGCGCGCGATCGATGCGCTGGGGGGCCTCGGCCGCGTCGTCGAGCAGCACGGAAGCTACGGTGATGTGGGCATAGGCCGCCTGCATGGTGGTGAAGTCGCCGACGCTGTGGTGGAGCAACATGGATGAGCGCCGCTGGGTCGTGCGCGGGCTGCCGACGAGGACGACGAGCGGCACCTGCTCGGCGTAGGCGCCGGCGATCGCGTTCATGGCGCTGAAGCCGCCGACGCCCCAGGTGACGCAGATGCAGCCGATGCCGTTGATGCGCGCATACGCGTCTGCCGCATAGCCGGCGTTGAGCTCGTTGCAGGTGCCGACCAGCTCGATGCCCGCCTCGATCAGCCGATCCATGAAGGTCAGCACATAATCGCCCGGCACGCCAAAGGCGTGCTTCAGGCCGGCCTGCTTCAGCCGCTCAATCAGGTAATTGGCGACGGTCGAGCTGGTCATGGGCGATGAGGATGCGCTGCGAATGGGGGAGCGTCAAACGCCGCTTGGCGGAAATCCTCCGGTTTGGCGCAGTGCTTCGGCGAGAACGATGGCGGCGGCGACGGCGATGTTGAGCGAGCGCAGGCCGGCTCTGATCGGGATGCGCACGCGCGCGTCTGCGGCGGCGTGCACCGCGTCAGGCACGCCTGCGCTCTCGCGGCCCATCATCAGGATATCCGTAGGTGCGAATCGGAATTCCGTGTGCGCTTGATTGCCGTGCGATGTGATCAGCACCAGGCGCGGAGCATCGGCGCCGGTCAGCCGCTCGACCTGGAACGTATCCCAGCTCACGTGACGCGCCATTGTCACATGATCGAGGTAGTCGAGACCGGCGCGCCGCAACGCCTTGTCGCTCATGTCGAATCCTGCGGGACCAATGATATCCACCGGAACTGCAAAGCACGCCGCGAGCCTCAGAATGGTGCCGGTGTTCTGTGGAATGTCGGGTTGATAGAGCGCGAGGCGCATGGCGATCTCCCAGTCATTGAAGTGCGTGCGCGTGCGCCAAATTGCCCCGCGATCAGCGACTTAAGTTTCCTTGAGAGGCCTAGTAAACGATGCAACAAAGAGGCGCGACAATCGTGAGCGCGTCCTTGTGATTCGCCGCCGAACGGGTCGCTGCAGCGGCCTCACCGGTTCTTGCACCGGAATGGGGTCTCGGCTAGTGCTCGGAGCCTGTCATGTCGGGTGGTGATGCGTTGTGGCCGGGGAGCGGAACCGCGGCACAGGGGTTCGCATGGCAATCGCGCAGTGATTCTTGGGGACGGCCGCCTCGTGCGGCGCTGATCGCTGCAATTTTCGGGAGGTCCACTTGGTAGCCGAAGCCGAAGAGCCCGATCGCCGGGATTTTCTCGTTCTCGCAGGCAATGCGTTCGTCGCGGTCGGTGCGGCGGCGACGTTGTGGCCGTTCGTCGCCCAGATGAACCCGGACGCGAGCACGCAGGCGCTGGCCTCGGTCGAGATCGATCTCGCGCCCATCAAGGAGGGGCAGGCGATCACCGCCATGTGGCGCGGCAAGCCGATCTTCATCCGTAATCGCACGAAGGAGGAGGTTGCTGCCGCGCTCGCGGTCGACGCCGCGACGCTGCCAGACCCTTCGGCGCGCAACGAGCTCCTGCCTGAAACAGCGCTCGCGGTCGATACCAACCGCACCAAGGCGGGCAAGGAAAACTGGCTGATCATGATCGGCATCTGCACGCACCTGGGGTGCATCCCGAAGGGACAGCAGCTCGGCGACTCGCGGGGTGAATTCGGCGGCTGGTTCTGCCCCTGCCACGGCTCGCACTACGATACGGCGGGGCGCATCCGCAAGGGTCCGGCGCCGCGCAATCTCGAGGTGCCGCCCTACGAGTTCCTGTCCGACACCAAGATCAAGATCGGCTAGCGCTAGCGGGAGAAGGCTTCATGGCCGAGCATCAATCGTCGTACGAGCCGAAGTCGCGGACGGCAAAATGGTGGGATGACCGCCTGCCCGTGATGCGCCTGATGCATGGGCAGTTCGTCGACTTTCCGACGCCGCGCAACCTGAACTACCTCTGGACCTTCGGCGGCATCCTGACGTTCTGCCTCGTGGCGCAGATCGCGACCGGCGTCGTGCTCGCCATGCATTACCAGCCGTCGGCGGCGGAGGCCTTCAACTCGGTCGAGCACATCCGGCGCGACGTCAACTACGGATGGATGCTGCGCAACTTCCACGCGGTCGGCGCGTCGATGTTCTTCTTCGCGGTCTATATCCATATCTTCCGCGGCCTCTACTACGGCTCCTACAAGGCGCCACGCGAGGTGCTGTGGATCCTCGGCGTGCTGATCTTCGCCGTCATGATGGCCACGGCCTTCATGGGATACGCGCTGCCATGGGGCCAGATGAGCTTCTGGGGCGTGACCGTCATCACGAACCTCTTCAGCGCCATCAACGAGATCATTCCGGGGCTCGGCACGACGGTCGTGCAATGGCTGTGGGGCGGCTACTCGGTCTCGGGGACGACGCTCAACCGCTTCTTCTCGCTCCACTATCTCCTGCCGTTCGTGATCTTCGGGCTCGTCGCGCTGCACATCTGGGCACTGCACGTCACGGGGCAGAACAACCCGACGGGCCTCGACATCAAGACCAAGTCGGACAGCGTGCCGATGTACCCGTATGCGGTCGCCAAGGATACGGTCGGCCTGCTCGCGTTCCTGCTCCTCTTTGCGTGGTTCGCCTTCTTCCTGCCCGACTACCTCGGGCACGCCGACAACTACATCGAGGCCAATCCGCTCGTCACGCCGCCGCACATCGTGCCGGAATGGTACTTCCTCCCCTTCTACGCCATCCTGCGCGCCATCCCCTCGAAGCTCGGCGGCGTCATCGCCATGGTGGCGGCGATCGTGGTTCTCTTCTTCGTGCCGTGGCTCGACACGAGCCGGGTGCGCTCGGCGAAGTACCGCCCGATCTACAAGTGGTGCTTCTGGCTGCTCGTGATATCAAGCCTTGGGCTCGGCTATCTCGGCGCGATGCCGCCGGAGGGAGCCTATGTCACCTGGGCGCGAATTCTCACGACCTACTATTTCGCGCACTTCCTCATCATCATGCCGATCGTCGGCATCATCGAAACGCCGACCACGCTGCCGCGCTCGATCACCGAGTCCGTGCTCGGCAAGGGCGGTGGCAGCGGAGGAGCCGTGCCGTTGCGCGCGGCGGCCGCAGCAGAAAAGCGCTGAGCGGGGAAACTCATGATGAGAGCAGTCAATCAATCCCTCGGCGCGGCGGCGCTCGCCATCGCGCTTGCGCTCGGCTCCAACGCGGCACTTGCGTCGGGAGATGCGCCGCACATCGAGCGCGAGACGTGGAGCTTCGGCGGCTTTTCCGGTCAATACGACCGGGCACAGCTCCAGCGCGGCTTCCAGGTCTACAAGGACATCTGCGCGAACTGCCATGGCTTGAGGCGCGTCTTCTTCCGCAACCTGGTGCAGCCGGGCGGCCCCGAGTTTCCTGAGGATGCGGTGAAGGCGCTGGCGGCGGCCTGGCCGAACAAGATCACGGACGGGCCGGACGACAAGGGCAAGATGTTCGAGCGTACGGCCAAGCTCTTCGATCCGATCCTCGGCCCCTACAAGAACGACAACGAGGCGCGCGCCAACCAGAACGGTGCGCTGCCGCCGGACCTCTCGCTCATTGCGAAGGCGCGCAACGTCGGATACAGCGGCCCGTTCTGGGCGCATCCGTTGTCGATGCTGCGCGATGTCGTGACCTCCTACCAGGAAGGCGGAGCGGACTATCTGCATGCGCTGCTCACCGGCTATGAGGATCAGCCGCCCGCCTTCAAGCGCGACGCGGAAGGGCGGCTGCATCCGGTCGCGGCAGACGAGGCTGTCGACGAGAAGGCGGTCGAGCGCTGCGCGAGCGTGACGGCGGGCGAGGAGGGGAAGCCCGACGTCTGCAACAAGCTGCAGGACGGCATGATGTACAACAGGGCCTTCCCCGGCCACCAGATCGCCATGCCGCAGCCGCTGTCGAAAGACGGCTTCGTCAAGTATCAGGACGGCACGGGCTCGCTCGAGGAGAACTCGCGCGATGTCGCGGCGTTTCTCTCCTGGGCGGGCGACCCGCATCTCAATGACCGCAAGCACACGGGCTGGCTGGTCATGATCTATCTCCTCATAACCACGGTGCTGCTCTTTCTCGCCAAGAAGAGGCTCTGGTCGAAGCTGCATTGAGACGGCAATAGGCAAGGGGCAATAGGCAATAGTGGCTCGGCCTCCCTATTGCCCGTTGCCTGATTGCCGATTGCCGTACTGCTTGTTGCGTTGGGGGACCCATGACCAATTCCGTGCTCGGCATCATCGGCGGCAGCGGGTTCTATCACCTGCCGGGACTCACGAACCCGCGGTGGGAAAAGGTGATGACGCCCTGGGGGGCGCCCTCGGACGAGATCCTGTTCGCCGAGATCGACGGGCTTCCGGTGCGCTTCCTGCCGCGGCATGGGCGCGGGCATCCCGTGCCGCCGTCGGGCATCAATTTTCGCGCCAACATCGACGCGCTCAAACGCTCGGGCGTCACCGACTTGGTGTCGATCTCGGCCTGCGGCTCGCTCAAGGAGGAGTATGCGCCCGGCCACTTCGTGCTCGTCGATCAGTTCATCGACCGCACGTTCGCGCGCGAGAAAAGCTTCTTCGGCCCCGGGTGCGTGGCGCACGTCTCGGTCGCCGATCCGGTGAGCCCGCTACTCGTCGATGCCATCGCGGCGGCAGCCAAGGCGGAGCACGTTCCTTACACGCGCGGGGGGACGTATCTCGTCATGGAAGGTCCGCAGTTCTCGACGCGCGCCGAATCAAATCTCTACCGGAGCTGGGGGCTCGACGTGATCGGCATGACCAACATGCCGGAAGCCAAGCTCGCACGTGAAGCCGAGATCTGCTACGCGACGGTGGCCATGGTCACCGACTACGACTGCTGGCACGACGAGCACGCGGCCGTGGACGTCGCCGCGGTCATCGCGGTCATGAAGGGCAATACCGAGAAAGCCCAGCGGCTCGTGCTGCGGCTCGCCCGCGATTTTCCGCGCGAGCATCCCAAGTGCCCGATCGGCTCGGACACGGCGCTCGAGGTCGCGATCATCACGGCGTCGGAGGCGCGGGATGCGTCGCTCCTGCGCAAGCTCGATGCGGTTGCGGGCCGTGTCCTCGGCGTGACGCCGCACCCTGAGTGAAGCGGTCGAGCCTCATGGTTCGCCCCTCGACACGCTCGGGGTGAAGCTCACCATGAGGCTTTGGCGTATTGAATCCAGCAAGTCATGAGCCCCTTCATCCTGAGCTTGTCGAAGGATGAAGGTGAGCTGGAAGCCGCCTCATGGTTCGTCCCTCGAGAAGGTCGGGGCGAGGCTCGCCATGAGGGGTCGGCGTCTCACGAGTCCCGCGCGCCGTCACGGCCCGTGTGGTGCAAAAGCAATGTGGGCGATCCGGCTCTCGACGCGCTCGACGCCTTCGATGCCCTGAACGAGACGCACGGCCTCGACGATCAGCCTCTCGTCGATGGTGGCGCCCGTGAGGACCACCCTGCCGCCGAAGACGTGCGCGTCGAACCCGTATTGGAGCGACTTGGGGCCGAAGCGGCGGTCCATCGCAAGGCGCACGCGGGCCAGGATCAGCTCGTCGTTCAATGCGCTTCGCGATTGCTCCGTCTCGGCAAAGGCTTGGCACTCGGCGAGGCGGACGATCTGCTCGACGCACTCGGCCACCGGCACGCGGGCGGTATTGAGGACGATCGCGTAGAGTGTGGGGTCCGTCCAATCGATCCCGAACAGCTTCTGCATGGTGCCGTTGTGGGCGGTATCGTTGCGCTCGATCTCGCGGCGCGCGACGCCCGCATCCTTCAAGCCAAGGCGCTCCATGAGCACGCCCTCGCGATGGGCCATCGGCGCGCAGACGCGTACGCACACCACGTGCGGGACGGAGCGCAGGAGATAGGTTGCGCCCCAGCCGCGGATAAGGACGTTGCCCTTGGCGGCGAGCTCGAGGATCTCCTGCGCAGTGTAGCGGGAGAGCCGTTTCTGATCGACCGTCCAGCGCTCGAGGAGCGAGGCCTCGCCCTCGAGGAAGCGATGCACCTCGCTTTCGCGCAGCCCCGAGCGCTCGGCAATATCGTGCTCGACGATCTCGTGATGGACGAGGGAGAGACGGAGACGCTTGGCGAGGCCGGCGGCGACCTCGCTGCCGCGCGTTGCCATCTCGCGCGTCATGGCGATGACAGTCATCGTGTCCTCCTTTCCGGAGAACGTTCTGCATGGGTGCAAAAGCAGACTTGAGCGCGGGCGGGCTCAGGGCCCTCGGGCGCTGAAGCGGGCGTGAGGCACGTTGGCCATCAGGCGGTGGAAGGTTCCGCCCGTCAGATGGACGAGCGTGCGGTGGTCGCCGCCTTCGAAATAAATGTCGTTGAAGCCTTCGAGGCTCTCGTCCATGACGGCCTTGAGGCCGTAGGCGGCCGCGACGGGCGGGACCGCGCCGCGCTCGCAGTCATCGAAGATCGATGCAATCTCCTCCTCCGTCGCGAGACCCACCGGCTGATCAAGCCAGGCGCCGAGTTTTTCGAGCTCGATGTGCGAGGAGGCGGGCACGATTGCCATCAGGTAGCCGTCCTTGCGCCGGATGAGCACGCCTTTCGCCAAATTGTCCTCGGAGATCGCGCTGGCGTGGGCCGTCGCCGAGGACGAGAGCGTCTTGTCGTGGGTCACGACGTCGTAGGGCAGGCACCGGTCGTCGAGAAATTCCTGGATCGTGGTCGCAATTCCCATGGCGTTCCTCCATCTCCGCTCTTTGCGAGCGGTAATGTTGGCGGGGGAACGACCGGGGCATCACTCATGGGGTGAGCAGTTGGCCTGTGGCAGACCGCTCGCCAGCGATAAGCGACCATGCAATCGGCCGGTCCGCTCGCTGCGTTCGTTTCACAATTTATGCCTTCGGCATGGCACTCGCAACACCGGCTGCGCGAAAACTCGAGCGCGACCAAGAGCGCCTCAGCGTTTCGCCGTGCCCTCCTCCGTGACGTAGCGCGCGGCGACCCAGCCCTGCGTCCCCTTGTACTCGACCCGGCACCAAGGAAGCTGCGCGTCGCGGCGTTCCTCCTTCGACATGTACATGTAGCGGTCCATGCTGAGCTGGATGCGCATGCAGCCGATCTTCCTCAAGCCGCGGGCATCGGGAGGAATGTCGGCCAGGCTCTTGCTGTCGGCGGAGGGATCGTTGCGCAGATGCAGGACGTCGTCCGAGCGGACGCCGGTGACCGCGAGATACACGGGTGGGCCGTCGGCGAGGGGTGCCGCTTCCTCGGCCGCGCCCGGTGCGGGGGCGGCGTTGCCGGCGGGCGGGACGGCGTCTTCTACCGACGTCTGCGTCTCGCTTTCGGCGGCCGATGCCGCAGGATCCTGCAACACGGACCAGCAGACCAATGCGGCAACGACGAAATGCGCGGCGCGATGCTCAATGTGAGCCATACTCCCCTCCGAAGCTTCCCCCTTCTCGAAGCGAAAAATGCGGAGAATTGCGCCCTCGTTATGGCGCAATGGGGCGGCGCGCGAGACGTGCCGCGCTCTCGATGATCTCGGGAAATTGTCCATCGGGACGAGCCGCGATGAGCCCGTCCCGCAGGGCCTTCTCGAAGGCCGGTCGTCTTGCGCCAAGAGCCTCGGGCGTCGTGCTCGATTGCGACAGGGCGCGGGAGATCAGGTCTCCGAGCGACGCCATACGCTTTTCGATGACGCCGAATTTCTCGAGCCTCGAGAACGGGGAAGCGAGGAGGACCGCGTCATGGGGTTGCCATTCAAGCGACTTGCGGTAGCCGTCGAAGTCGTCCGCGCGCTCGAACTCGGCGCGGATGGCGTCATAGACAGCGGCCCATCGGCCCTCGGGAAAAGGGAGCGTCTCGGTGCTGAGCAGGGCGATCGCACCCCCTGTCGTGATCATGGGCTCGAGTGTCGCAAGCGTCGCGCCCCGGTCCATCCAGTGGAATGATCTCCCCATGACGACGAGGTCGAGCGGCGCGAAGTCCGGGCCGAGTTCCTGCGAGGAGGCAACGCGCCAGTCGACGGCAACGCCGAGGCTCGCGCTTTGGCGCGCTGCGGCGGCGATCATCTCGTGGCTTGGGTCGATGCCGATCACGGTCCCGGCGTGATGCGCAAGGGGAATGGCCAAAGTTCCCGGACCGCAGCCAAGATCGAGCACGCGCGAGGCTTCGCCAAGCCCGGCCTCGCGCGCCAGGCGCTCGATGAGCGCCGGGGCGTAGGGGGGACGCGCGGCAATGTAGTGCTCGGCGGCCGACGCGAAGCGCTCGGGCCGGAATGGGGCGACCATCGTCATGCGGCATGCTCCGGCAGCGGTTTCGTCTCGAGCCGACAGCAACAATGTAGTGAGATGGGCCGACGAGCGCGACCGGCGCATTTGCCGCGCGGCGACGGCTCCTAAATGCGGCGTTGGAGCGAAAACAGAAGACATCCTGCCCGAAGCGCCGAGACGCCCGGCAATGAAATCGAGAAGCTCACTCGCGCGGCGAGCCCGGCGCTATTGGCGGATGATGTCCCCGGGCGAGAGCCCGAGTGCCATCAGCACCTGCTCCGGAATGGGATCGAGCGCCTCGATGCGGACATTGTAGCAGCCTTGCGTAAACTGCTCCACGGCGGCACGGGCTTCGCGCTCATTCTCAATCGCGACGCTGTACTTCTCGCGCATGATCAACGTAGTACCGGCCCGTCTGGTGACGGTCTCGACGACCCAACCCTGCGGCATGACACCCTCCATACGCTGATGCCTGCGGTCATCTTGTCGTTGCGCCGCAATACTGTGCCATGCCGCACTGCGGCGAGCCAATCAAATCGCAGCGAGCACCCTCAAAAACCGGTGCGGATTTATCCCCGTATGGCTGCGTGCGCTTACGATCAATTATCCGCTCCGCTGGGGTCGTCTTCTAGAGGCGTCTATTTGGCGAGGGGCGGGTCCGAGTCCTGAGGGATGCGCGGGTTACGCGATCCGTCTCCCTCGCGGAGCGCCCACCCACGGCCGGCGGCAACGCCGGTGCCGAAGAAGCTGCGGCTAAACAGGGTCCGCGACGCCGGAATTTGGCTTCCTCCGGCGCAAAGCTCGGAAAAGTGGGGCGCCGGTGCGCCACCAAACTCAACATGCGGACCACCCGCGGCACGCCCGCGCCCCGCTCCCCTATTCATCTTCAACCCCGAGTGCCTAGCACCGCGGGGAGATCGGCATTTCCTCCCGGTGTGCCGCATGGGGAGAGGGACTGGTGCTCAGCGCCGAGGCCTAGAGAACCAGAGCTCGTTCCGCCCGGCGGTAGCGGACTACCGCGCCGGGGTTGATTTGACCTTCCAATTGATGCTTGGTGCGAGCCACGCGATCCGACAACTCCCGGCCCTCACCAGCTCAGGATTGGCTCATTGCGAAACTACGTTCTCTATGGTGCGGCCGTGGCCGTTGCCATCGCGCTCACGGCGCTGGCGCTCATGCCGGCGGTCTCGTTCCTGGTCGGCGACTGGTCGCGCCGCGACGTGGAGTTGCGCTCGAAGCTCATCTTCAATTCGATCCGGGACCAAGTCGCGCTCCATCTCGCGGACGAGACGGACGATACGCTGGCGGCGTTCCTTGAGCGGCTCACGGACGACGAGAAATTGCTCGGCCTAGGGTATTGCGATTCGAGCGGGCGGCTGCGGGCGGCAACTAAGCTCATGCCCTCCTCCTTCACGTGCGAGAAGCTGGCGCGCGCGGAGACGCCGAGTTTCTCGACCACCGAGAGCGCAGGGCGGAGCATCTTCGTCGCGTCGTTTCCCATCGGTGTGAAGGAGACAAGCGGGCATGTCGCGATCCTGCACGATCTGTCGTTTATCGAAGATCGGGCGGCACAGGCACGCTACTACTGGGCGCTCGCCGTCGCGGGTATCGCGATGGGGCTCGGTGCGGTGGCGAGCCTATTCGTCTCGAACCTCGTTCGGCGCTGGCGGAACGCAGTGCGCGAGACGATCAGGGAGGCGAGGAGCGGCACGATCGCGGACCTGTCGGGCGAGGCAATGGCGGTCCTCGGTCCCGAGCTGCGCACTCTCTTGCGGGAACTCCGGCCCGGCGCGCAGTCGAGCGCGGCCATTCACGTCGACTGGTCGCCCAAGGTCCTGCACGCGCTGCTCGAGGAGGAGCTCCCAGATACCGAGGTCATCGTGGTCTCGAACCGCGAGCCCTATATCCACAATCGAACGGGCAACCAGGTCGTTCTGCAAATTCCGGCGAGCGGTCTCGTCGCAGCGCTGGAGCCGGTCATGCGTGCCTGCGGTGGGACCTGGATCGCACACGGCAGCGGCACGGCAGATCGGGAGACGGTGGATGAGTGCGATAGGATCCCGGTGCCTCCCTCGGCGCCCGCTTACACACTGAGGCGCCTTTGGCTCTCTGAGGACGAGCAGAATGGCTACTATTACGGTTTCGCGAACGAAGGTTTGTGGCCGCTCTGCCATATCTCATTCGTGCGCCCGAGCTTCCGCGAGGCGGACTGGCGCGTCTATCGGGCCGTGAACGAGCGCTTCGCGGAGACTGTCGCCGAGGAGGCCAGGGGCGGCGATCCCATCATCCTGGTACAGGACTATCACTTCGCGCTCCTGCCCCGGATGTTGCGCAAGCGGCTGCCGCAGGCGACGGTGCTCACGTTCTGGCACATCCCCTGGCCCAACGCCGAGACGTTCAGCATCTGCCCCTGGAAGGAAGAGATCATCGAAGGGCTGCTGGGCAGCGATGTGCTGGGGTTCCACACACAGTTCCACTGCAACAACTTCCTCGAGACAGTCGACCGGTTCGTCGAGAGCCGTATCGACCGCGAACGGGCCTCCGTCTCGCTGCGCGGGCACGAGACGATCGTCAGGCCCTATCCAATCTCGATCGAGTGGCCGCCCGCGGCACTCGCGACGCAGAAGCCGATCGAGGAGTGCCGTAACGCGGTGCGGGCGCGATTTAATGTCGGCCGTGACGTCAAGATCGCCGTCGGCGTCGAGAGATTCGACTACACCAAAGGCGTGCTCGACCGACTGCGCGGCGTCGACGAGTTGTTGACGCGCCATCCCGAATGGCGCGGCCGTTTTGTCTTCGTGCAGGCCGCCGCGCCGACGCGCAGCCAGCTCGGGGCCTATCGGGAACTGCAGGAGGAGGCGGTCGCGCTCGCCGCCGAGATCAATACGAAGCATGGGAGTCGCACGTACGAGCCCGTGAGGCTCGTCATCCGCCATCACGAGCCCGACGAGGTCTTCGAGCTGTTCCGGGCGTCAGACTTCTGCGTCGTCAGCAGTTTGCACGACGGCATGAATCTCGTCGCCAAGGAGTTCGTCGCTGCCCGGGACGACGAAGCAGGCGTGCTGATCCTGTCGCATTTCACGGGCGCCTCGCGCGAACTATCGGAAGCTCTGATCGTCAATCCCTACGACGCACACGGTCTCGGCGAGACGATGCACCAGGCGCTCACGATGGCGCCGGATGAGCAGCGGGCACGCTTGCGGCTCATGCGGGCGATGGTGCGCGAGCGTAACGTCTATCGCTGGGCGGGGCTGATGCTGCTCGACGCGGCGCAGCTCAGGCGTCGGCAGAAGGTTTTCGATCTCATAGAAAGCCGCGGTGCGCGAGCGCGCTCCCGAGCCCTGATCAGAAAAACGTAACGCTTATAGCACTTAAGTCGAGGGTCGCGCCCTTGCCCGTATACGGGAGATGGTGCAGAGGTTGCGCGCCCGGACGAGCCAGGAGGAAAGCTCTCATGCGATTGGACGCCATCGCGATCGGCAACAATCCGCCTCACGACATCAATGTCATCATCGAGGTGCCGGTCGGGGGCGAGCCCATCAAGTACGAGCTCGACAAGGCCTCGGGCACGCTGGTCGTCGACCGCTTCCTCTACACGCCGATGCGCTACCCTGGAAACTACGGCTTCGTGCCGCACACGCTCTCGCCAGATGGCGATCCGATCGACGTCCTCGTCTGCAACACACGCACGATCGTCCCCGGCGCGGTCATCAACTGCCGTCCTGTGGGCGTGCTGATCATGGAGGACGAGGGCGGCGGCGACGAGAAGATCGTTGCGGTGCCGAGCGCCAAGGTGAGCCAGCGCTACGAGCGGATCGCGAACTATTCCGACATGCCCGAGATCACCGTGAAGCAGATCGAGCACTTCTTCTCCCACTACAAGGATCTCGAGCCCGGAAAGTGGGCCAAGCTGCACCACTGGGGTGATGCGGCCGAGGCCCGCCGCCAGATTGAGCTGGCCATTGAGCGCGCACGGACGGGCGTGAAGAAAGGCGCGTGATCCTGGGCGCCGTCTTGCGGGATCGTCCAAAGTCGATACCGGAAGTTGACCTATGTCACGGCTGCCGCATCCGGCATCTGCTGAGTTCGCCGAAAGTCCACTAGGAAGTCGCTTGTCTGCGGCGGCATAAGGTCTGGCGACGCTACGGGCGTTTCAGGCGGCCGGCATTTGCATCCGGAGCCAGCGGTCTGGCGGGGCGTGGTTGATGGAGGGGAGCGCGCATGTTTCCAATCGATGAGCAGACGGCCGTGCTGGTCGCAGGTGCGTGTCTTGCCGTCGTTTCTGCCCTGATCCTGATCTGGAGAGCGTCGAGCCGCAGCGCAGATACGCGCCAGCCGGCCGTGCGCCGTGAGGAGCAGGCTTCATCGAAGCAGGCGCCTGCTCAACAGGCCTCGCCGCTCCCGGCTGCCGCGCCACACGCCATGTCTGCGCCCGTCGTGGCGGCGGCGAAGGCCGACTCCGCCGACGATCCCTACGGTGTCAGGGCAACGCTGCCGCCCGGAGCCTCCTACACGGCGATTGCGGTCGCCCATGCTGAAGCTGCAGCGCGCGCCAGGGCCGCTTCGGGCGCAAGTTCCCGGGCATAGCGAGCGCCCTGCCCAAGATCTGATCAGGGCTCGGGTTCGCGTCCGGAGCATTCTCCGGTGCACGTCGCGGCGGGTGCTTTTGCCTCGACATTGATTTTCCACAATGAAAGGTAACAACGCTTCCACACATGGCAGGCGCCAAGCCGGCAGGGGACGTGTGGGAGCGGGCCTCCAGGCCCGCGATTGCCGGGCGCCAACAGACATGTGGATTGAACCAGCGGCTCGCCGTTGGGTCGCGCGGGGGTTTTTGCCCGGCTCAGGTGGCCGGGTGGGGTAGTCTCTGTTCTCACGCGACCGGGGTTCCGTCAAAGTCTCATGGACAAGAGCCAAGTGAAGTCCGAATGCACGCTCGTGCCGGCGCTCCGTTATCGCGATCCCGACACGGCGATTCCCTGGCTTATCCAGGCGTTCGGATTCGAGCAGCACTCGATCGTGTTGGGGGAGGACGGGAAGGCTGCTTATGCGCAGCTCATGCACCGCGGCTCGCTCATCATCGTCGGGCCGGTGCGTGACAGCGAACTCGACCGGCTCATGAAGCAGCCGGATGAGATCGGGGGGGCCGAGACGCAAAGCTGCTATCTCGTCGTCGAGGATGCCGACTCTCACTACGTCAGGGCGCGTGCGGCGGGTGCAAAAATCCTCCTCAAGCTCAAGAACGACGACAACGGCGGCCGTGGCTATACGTGCGCCGATCCGGAAGGCCACGTCTGGAATTTCGGCACCTTCGATCCGGCACAGGCCCGGTCTATCGCCGATACGCGACCATTCTGGCAGAAGGCTCTCTCGGGCGAGCAGGCGCGGCGCTGGGGCATGCTGGCAGGCGTCGGCTTTGCTCTCATCATCGCTGGGGCCATCACTGGCTTCATGGCATCGGGACAGCCGTGGGTCGGCGACAAGTCGTCGGTCGAGATCCTGGGCCAGCTCAACCAGGAGCGCGACGCTCGCCAGGCGGCCGAGCGCGCGGCCAACGCGGGGCGCTCCGAGCTCGAGCGCGAGCGCTCGATGCGGGAAGCGGCCCAGAAGACCGCCAACGAACTCGAGCAGAGGCTTGCCAAGGAGGCATCGGCCAAGCCCGCGCCCGAGAAGGCCGGGGCGGTCGCCATCCCGGTTTCCGGACCGGACCTTACCAAGGACCTCAACGCGGCCCGCACCGAGAGCCAGCGCGCCAAGAAGGCGGCGCAGGAGGCGCTCGACAGGCTCGGGCGCGAGAAGGCGGCCAAGGACGGGGCCGAGAAGGGCCGGCAACAGGCTCAGGAGCAGCTCGCGCAGGAGCGGCGCGCGCGCGAGCGCGCGGAGCTCACCGTCAAGGAGATCAACGAGCAGCTGGTGCGCGAGCGGGCGGCGCGGGAGGCGGCCGAGCGCGCGGCGGCGCAGGCTCGCGCACAGCGCGCCGATCAGCAGCAGGGGGCTGTTGCGCGCCCCGTCAAGGCTCCCGAGCTCGTGAAGCCGCCGGCGCCGGCGGTCCCCAAGGCGCAAGGCCTGGGCGCTCCCGAGCCGGTGCCGGCTATCGTTCCTTAGCGCGAAGGGCGGGCTAGCTCGAAAGCCAGGGCCAAAATGGCCGCTTGCCTGGTTCAGAAGGAAGCACGCGACGGCTGCCCGAAAGCAGACGCCGCGTGCGAGGGCCTTTGAACGCTAATCGCAACGACATGACGCAATACCAACATGTCTTTTGATGCGAGCGAGCTGATCGGATGGCCGACGGAAATCAAAGTCAAGTCAATGGGAAACGCGCAGCGCCTGATCCATGATCATCTGTATCAAGAATGACACAGGCGCAAGCTAGTTTCTGCAATGCAAAACGGGCCGGGAATAAGCCCGCTCGAGCGCTCGTTGACGGTTGAGAGCCGTCGCGGGTTCCGCACGGCAGCCGGCGGCTGCGGTTTGCATCCGACGCCATCGGCGCGGAGACAATCTCGAGACGAATTTCGCTGGGTCAGGCTTGGTGCCTTCGAATTGCCGTGCGCATGACTTCAGTATGGCGGGCGGCAGCGGTGGGGAGCGCAATGAATACTACGACACAGGGTGACCTTCAGATGGATCAACGCATTTTGGACCCGCATCGCTCGCTGCCCGGTGCGTCTGCGCCCTCAACGGCGCCTTCGCTCGAGAGCACCACCAAGACCACGATCAGCGCCGATCTCAAGATCGCAGGCGACGTCACGTCCGAAGGCGAGGTGCAGCTCGACGGCGACATCAAGGGCTCGATTCAGTGCGCGACGCTGGTCGTCGGGCGCAACTCGGAAATTCTGGGTGACGCGATCGCCGACGAGGTGGTCGTGCGCGGCCACGTCCACGGCTCGGTCTACAGCAAGCGCGTGTTTCTGCAGTCGACGGCGGTCGTCGAGGGCGACATCCATCACCGCATCATCGTCGTCGAGGAAGGCGCCAGGTTCGAGGGCACCTGCCGGCGCGTGCAGGATCCGGCCAGCATTGCCGCCGCGGAGAGGGGCTCTAAGGCAGCATCTTCAGCCGCGTCCGCATAATCATTGAACCGCGGCGCCTCATGGTGAGCTTCACCCCGAGCTTGTCGAGGGGCGAACCATGAGGCTGTGGATGGGGGACGGGCCGTTCCCTCTCCCTTGGACAGGCTCATAGCCTGCCCCGGACTTGATCCGGGGATGAGGGAGCGGAGGGCACGGGTGCCAAGCGCGTCTGGTCCCCGTCGCCTTTATGGCGAGCCCGTCGAACCATGACACGGAAATAGGCCCGCCCTTCATCCCCGGATCAAGTCCAAGGTAGGCTTCGGCAAGCTCAGGATGAAGGCTAAGCGGAGCCGGCGAACTGCGGGCGGCCTTCCGGCAGCCTCCGTCAGTGGCTTCCGGACTCGTTTGCCGCATCCGCCTGCAGCTGCCCGTAGTTCTGGATGCCGATCTTGTCGATCAAATCGAGCTGCGTTTCGAGGAAGTCGATGTGGCCTTCCTCGTCCTCGAGCAGGTCCTCGAAAAGCTCCATCGACACATAATCTTCGTTCTTGCGGCAGATCTCGCGCGCATTCGTATAAAGCTCGCGCGCCTCGCGCTCGGCCTTCAGGTCGCACTCGAGGACCTCTTTCAGATTCTCGCCGATGCGCAGCGGGCCGATGACCTGCAGGTTCGGATGACCCTCGAGGAAGATGATGCGCGCGACGAGCTTGTCGGCGTGCTGCATCTCCTCGATCGATTCCGCGCGCTCCTTCTTGGCGAGCTTGGTGAAGCCCCAGTTCTCGGTGGTGCGGTAGTGGAGCCAATATTGGTTGACGGCCGCGAGCTCGTGCTTCAGGGCCTCGTTCAAGATGTCGATGACTTCCTTCTTACCCTTCATGACCTTGGCTCCGTGGGTGTGGGGCGGACGCTGCTGCGGCGGCTCGAATTGGCGGTTAACCACGCCCGCCTCGCGTAGTCTAGAGATATTCTAAAGTAAACACCTTTGTCCCACAGCGGCGCAAGCGCGCATTTCGCCATGGCTGCACTCGCATGCCTTTCCGGCGCTCAGCCCGATATCATTGAACACCTTGTATCTCCCGTAACAGCGGCCCTTTTCTTGCTCCCGTACGGTCCACGCCACGGATTGAAACAAGGCGGATGGACCATGATCACGAACAAGGATGGTTATCAGGGCAGCGGCGGCAAGGTTGGCGTGCTGCTGATCCATGGTCTCTGCGGATCGCCGGCGGAGATGCGCTTCGTGGCAAACGGTCTGTCGCGCGAGGGCTATCTCGTCCGCTCGGCCGAGCTCGCTGGCCACGGCGGCACCGAGGAGGACCTCAAGGCCTCGACCTGGCAGGACTGGGTCGAGAGCGCCGAGAAGGCCCTCGACGATATTTCCAAGGAATGTGAGACGGTTATCGTTGGCGGGTTGTCGACGGGCGCAGTCCTCTGCCTGCATCTGGCTGCCAAGCATCCCGAGAAGGTCCAGGCGGTGGCCCTCTACTCGCCGACGCTGTGGCTCTCGGGGCGGCAAATCCCCTGGTATGTGCCCCTCTTCCGCCTCGTCAACGTCAAGGCGTTCGCCAATCTCTTCAGGTTCCCGGTGCCGATGCATGTCGGCATCAAGGACCAGCGGATCCGCGATTTCATTCGCAATGCGCTCGCTGCCGGCTCGACGCCGCAGCAGGTCGTGACGCCCGGCGGCGCGGTGCTCGAGCGCCGGCGCCTCGCCAGCGTCGTGATGCGCCAGCTGCGCAATATCAAGCAGCCGACGCTGATCATCCATGCCCGCGAGGACGACTACGCTGGCCTCGACAACGCTGAATACCTGCAGAAGAAGCTGGCCGGATCGGTCGACCTCGTGGTGCTCGAGGACAGCTATCACATGGTTACCGTCGACCGGGAGCGCCATGTCGTTCTGGAGCGCACGGCGGCCTTCGTCGGTTGCGTTACCAACGCCATCCGCGCCGGTCTCGACCGTGCCAAGACGGCGCACGGAGCGTCCCGCGGCGGAGTCGGCACCGCGCTCAGCGCGGCCGCGGCCTAAGCGGGCGGCTTACCACTCGTGCTGATGCAACTGCAAAAAAAAGGAAGGACGCGTGCCGGCCATGTTCCGACTGGAACTGCCGGGACCGCGACGTTTCGGCAATCTCCTCCTCAGCGATGAACGGCGGCCATGAACTGCCCGTGAAGCTCCTTCGAAACGCAAACGCTCAATTGGAGACGACAATGTCCAGGAAGCTCAGCATCACGGTCATCGCTGCCACGGTCGCTGCCAGCATGGCCTTCACTCCCTCTGCCAAGGCTGGAAATCGTGCTCTCGGCATCGGCCTCGGAGTGCTGGCCGTCGGCGTGATGGCGCACCAGGCCAACCAGGCGGCCAAGGCGCGCAAGGCTGCGGAAGCCCGCGCCAAGATGCGCGCTCAGGCTCAGGCCCGCGCCGCAGCCGCCCGCAAGCAGGAAATCGCAGCCCAGAAGGCCGCTGCCGCGAAGGCTGCCGCTGCCGAAAAGGCGAAAGATGAGGCCGTTGCCACCACGACCGAGAGCGATAAGGCCACGCCGAGCACCTATGTTGCCGCGCCTTCGAGCACGGCTGTTCTGACCCAGACCGATGTCGCCGGTAGCCAGGCCGAAACGGCGGCCGCGGAAACCGTCAGCGGCGATGCGTCGACGATTGCGGCGGTGACGGAGACGGCTGAAACGCCCGTCGCCGAGAAGACGGTCGAAAAGTCCCAGGAGCCCGAGACCTGCAAGCGCTTCGTTCCCGCGCTGGGTGTCGCGGTCTCGGTTGGCTGCTAAGGATCACAAGAGCTCGGGCCGCTCATTGCGGTCCGCGCTCCCTCAAGTTCGATACCTCATCACGAAGGAGCCTGCCTCAGCCGGGAGACGAGCACGAACCGCTGCCATGGCAAACGCCAGCGCATCGGTGCCGTTGCTCGATCCCGGCCTTTTCTCTTGCAGGCGCGGTCGATCGCGAGATCGCGAGGCGCTGTTTTTCTTTGTCTTGTCACACCAGGAACAGCCGCGACGCAACTGACAGCGCATGGTTCGATGAGAGATGAACGGCGCGTAGCCACGCGCTTAGGATGGAGACACCGATGAACACGAAGCTGCTCGTCCTTGCCACGGCTCTCGCGGCCACGGCAACGCTCTCCTCGGCCGCGGAAGCGGGCGGCGGCGTGCGCCTCGGCTTCGGCTTCCCGATGGGGAGCTTCACGGCGACGCCTTCGCGCGGGGCCGGCTACGCGGCTTCTCCAGGCGCTGCCCAGGCGATGGCCGCAAAGAAGAAGGCCGCGATGCAGGCTGCCGCCGCGCGGCGCGCGGCTGCCTCGAAGGCCAAGGTCGCCAAGGCCACGAACGAGAGCGGCGACACCAAGGACACTGCCGAGGGCACGCCGACGGGCTCCACGGCGCTCGTCCAGACAGCGACGCAGCCGGCGATCTCGGATGCTTCATCGGCGCCGCAGGCCGATGCAGAGGTGACGACAGTTGCGGCAAAGCCGGAGCCCGCTGCGGCGCCTGCGCCTGCCGTGGTCACGGAACCCGCCAAGGAGACGAAGGTGGAGAAGGACGAATCGGCGGGCAAGGTTTCGGAGGCCAAGGATCTCGCCTGCAAGAAGTTCATTCCGGCGGTCGGGCTCACGGTTTCGGTCGGCTGCAAGGACTAGGCTAAACCGGCACGCAACGTGAGTTGCGCTGGACGTTCAAGCGACTTCATCGCATTACTCACGAGCAGGAGCAGAGATTTCAAATGACGACGGCAGCGAACCCCGGCCAGGTCAAGGCCATCAAGATGGCGCCGAAGATCGCCTATCGGAACCTGTTCCACGATCGCATGAGCCTCATCGTCACGCTGGTCGGCATCGTGTTCTCGGTGGTTCTTGTCGCCATCCAGTGCGGGCTCTATCTCGGCTCCGAGAGCAAGATCGCGACTGTGCTCGATCGGACGAGCCCCGACCTCTGGATCGTGCCGATCGGCACCAAGAGCTTCGATGATCCCTCGCTGATGACGGGGCGCGAGAAATACGCCGCGCTCTCGACACCGGGCGTGCAGAGCGTCGAGGAGATGGTGGTGAGCTTCTCTGCCTGGCGCAAGCCGCAGGGCGGCAAGAAGGCCTTCATCCTGGTCGGGCTCGACTGGGAGAACGGCGGCCTCAAGCCTTGGAACCTGGCTGAAGGCACGGTCGAGGACCTCGGGGCCCCGGATTCGGTCGCAGTTGATCAGTCCTATTTCAAGGACCTTGGCATCGACGGCATCGGCGCCAATGCCGAGATCAACGGTCAGCGCGTGCAAGTCACCGCAGTGACTAAGAAAATTCGCTCCTTCACGACGCTTCCCTACGTCTTCACGCCGATCGACAGGGCGCGCACCCTCGCGGGTGCAGCTCCCGAGCAGTCGACTTATGAGCTCGTGACGGTGCAACCCGGCGCGGACCTCGAGACGGTCAGGGCGAGCCTCGCCGCGCGCCTGCCGGACACCGAGGTCCTGACGCACGACGAGTTCCGCAAGCGCAGCCTCAACTACTGGATGTTCAATACGGGCGCCGGCGCGGCCCTCATCATGGGTGCGGCGCTCGGCATCATCGTCGGCGTCGTGATCGTGGCGCAGACCCTCTATGCCAGCACCAAGGATCACTTGAACGAGTTCGCGACGCTGCGGGCGCTCGGTGCCTCGGCGAGCTACATTCACGCCGTCATCCTGATCCAGGCGATGCTCAGCGCCGTCATGGGCTACATCATGGGCATGGCCCTTGCCTTGCTCGTGGTCTACGGGCTGGCCTCGCGCAGCACGTCGTTAACGGTCGTCATGACGCCAAAGCTCGCGATCTATCTCTTCGCGCTCACGGTGGGGATGTGCATCATAGCCGCCATCTCGGCCATCACGAAGGTGACGCGCATCGATCCGGCTGGTGTCTTCAACCGCTAACAATCGTTAATCATGCTCGGCACCCGGAGGGCAGCTCACGCTGTCCTCTGGTTTTGCTTTGCCGGGAGCGGCTGCCGCAGCCTGGGCCAGTTTTTACCTAAGGGATTCATAGCCTTAGCGAGCGCCGAAATCCTTGATCGGCTTGTGCCTCATGGAACAGCGCGCGGGCCAGTTCTCGATCATGTTCGCCGTATCGGACCTCGACAGGCCAAGGGAGAACCTAAGATGACCAGCGCCGCCAAGACCGCCGAGCCCCAGCCCATCATGGTGGCGCGGAACATCACCAAGACCATCCAGACGGGTGCCGGCGACCTTCACATCCTGAAGGGCGTCAGCCTCGATCTCCGCCCCGGCGAGCTCACGCTTCTCATGGGCCCCTCGGGCTCGGGCAAGACGACGCTGCTCTCGATCCTGGGCTGCATCCTATCCGCCACCTCGGGCGAGCTCCATCTCGCCGGCCAGCAGGCCGTCGGCAGGTCGTCCGAAGGTCTTGCCGACCTGCGCCGCGAGCGGATCGGCTTCGTGTTCCAGGGCTACAACCTCTTCCCGACGCTGACGGCGGCCGAGAACGTCATGGTCGCCCTCGACGTTCGCAATGCCCGCTCGATGGACCCGGTCGAGACCGCCAATGAAGCGCTCCGCAAGGTCGGCCTCGGCCATCGCATCAACACCTATCCCTCGAAGCTCTCGGGCGGCGAGAAGCAGCGCGTCGCGATTGCCCGCTCGCTCGCCGGCAGCCCCGCGGTCGTCCTCGCCGACGAGCCCACCGCGGCTCTCGACAGCGAGAACGGCAAGGCTGTGATGGAGCTGCTGGCCGAGGTTGCAAAGGACCCGACGCGCGCGGTTCTGGCCGTCACCCACGACCACCGTACGCTCGGCTATGCCGATCGCATCATTCGAATCGAAGACGGGCGCATCGTTGCGGATGAGCGTCCGAAGGATAAAATGCCGACATCCGCTTTCGGCCACGGGGCCGGGGACCATGGGGCTCATCCCCAGTCCGTTGCAGCCTAAAGGAACACGTTAGCGCCATGCTGAAGCGAATTGGACTTATCATTCTCGTCATCGCCGCTCTCGGCGGCGGGTATCTCGCGTTCGACAAGATCCGGGCGGCAAGCTCGTACGGCAGCGAAGAGCCGGTCGTGGAGATCAACTGGATTGCGGCCGCGCCCGGCAGGGTGGAGCCGAAATCGGGCGAGATCCGGCTCGGTGCGAGCCTCCTCGGTCGCGTCGACGAAGTGCTCGTCAAGGTCGACGACAAGGTAGAAGAGGGCGAGCTGCTGATCCGGCTTGACGATGCGGAAGCACGCGCAAGGCTTGCGTCCGCAGAGACGCAGGCCGAGGCCGCGCGCGAGGACAACGAGAAGAATTTCGTCTCGGGTCGCGAGGATGTGCGCAAGGCCGAGGACGCCATCTATTCCGCCGAGCGCGCGGTGACGGGCGCTCGCATCGAGCTCGATTACGCGATTGGCGCCAAGCGCACCGGCTCGGGCAGCGAGGCGGCTGTCGCGGATGCGCGCCGCCGTCTCAAGGAAGCCAACGAACGCCTCGAGCGCGAGCGCATTGCGTTCGTGAAGGCCCAGTCGAAATCGAACCTGCCTGCGCCGAGCCGCGCCGAATCCGCGGTCAGCACTGCGCGCACCGAGGTCAGGATGGCGGAAGCAATGCTCGACAAGACGCGCATCCGTGCGCCGTCCAACGGCACCGTGCTGGTGCTCAATGCCAAGCAGGGAGAGATCGTCGCTCCTTCGCCTGAGCAGCCGCTCATCGTCATGGGCGACATGAGCGTGGTGCGTGTGAAGGCAGAAGTCGACGAGGGCGATGTCGGCAAGATCAAGCTCGGGCAGAAGGCTTTCGTCCGCTCAATCAGCCACCCAGGCAAGGAGTTCGAAGGCAAGGTCGAGCGCCTGGCGCCGTCGCTGGCGCAGCCGAAGATCGGTCCGCGCGGACCGCGCCGCGCCAACGATGTCGAGGTCATGGAGGTCACGGTCGATCTAGAGGGGACAGTGCCGCTCTTGCCCGGCATGCGGGTAGACACCTTTTTTCGCAAAGACTGACGAGGCCGTCACTCCTGGCGTATCCCGGGTCTCCGTTGCCTCCCTCCCGGGACCGCCAGCCGATCAGCGCCCGTAACACATGAGGCCGCTCGTTTACCGAGCGGCCTCATGTGCTTTGTGGGGGAGCCGTGCGCCCATGACTTGGCCTGAAACTTGGACCCGGAGGGACATTGGTTGTCAAAGTCTCAAACAGGTGCGTGCCGATGTCCCATTTTGGCAAGGTTGGAATGATTTCTCTCGCTGTCGGCGCCGTTGCGCTCGCTTCGGGCGGCCAGGCGGCTCCCGACCGGGTCGGCGATGCCTCGCGCCAGTCGGCGTTCGAGATCGTGGTCGTCGAAGCCCAAGGCTGCCTCTACTGTCCCGTCCTGCGCCGCGACGTGCTGCCTGCCTACGAGATGACGCCGCGCGCACGGAGCGTTCCCATGCGGTTTGCGGATATCGGCGCGGTCGAGGCGGGGGCGCTTTCGCTCGCGGGATCGGTCAACAGTGTGCCGACGGTGCTGGTGCTCAAGGACGGCAAGGAGATCGGGCGCCTCGCCGGCTATGCGGGACGAGAGAATTTCCTGCGCTCCATCGACGGCCTGCTCGCTGGGGTTGAGTAGCGGGAGCGCGCGGCAGAGGCTTGCCCTTGCTGGCGAACCCCGCTACCGCTCCGGCCCATGAAACTCTACCGTGCGTTCGCGACCGTCGGCGGCCTGACGCTGCTCAGCCGCGTGCTCGGATTCCTGCGTGACATCCTTTTCGCCTGGGCCTTCGGCGCGGGCTGGGTGGCGGATGCGTTCAACGTCGCGTTCCGGTTCCCAAACCTGTTCCGGCGTCTGTTCGGCGAGGGGGCGTTCAACTCCGCATTCATTCCCTTGTTCGCCAAGGAGCTCGAGGGGAAGGGAAAGGAGGCGGCGCGGGCGTTCGCCGAGGAGGCCATGAGCGGGCTCTTCGCGGTGCTGGTCGCGCTCACGATCGTGGCGATTCTCACCATGCCGTGGCTCATGTATCTGCTCGCGCCGGGCTTCAGCGCTAGCCCTGAGAAGTTCGACCTCGCGGTGCTGCTCACGCAGATCACGTTCCCCTACCTCTTGTGCATGTCGCTCGTGGCGCTCTTCTCGGGCGTGCTCAACACCTTCGGCAAGTTCGTCGAAAGCTCTTCCGTTTCGATCGTCCTCAATCTGACGCTCGCGGTCGCCATCTTCGTCGGCTTCGCGCTCGGCTACCGCAACGAGCCCGGCGGCGGCATCGTGCAGGCCATCGGCGTGTTCGTCGCCGGCATCCTGCAGCTGTGGATGCTCATCGACGGGCTCCGGCGCAATCACTTCACACTCAGGCTCAAGCGGCCGCGCATGACAGAGGGCATGCGCCGGCTGATCGCGCTTGGAATTCCCGGCGTCATTGCCGGCGGCGTGACGCAGCTCAACATCATGATCGGGACCGTGATCGCCTCGCAGGAGCCGGGCGCGGTCTCGCAGCTCTACTACGCGGACCGGCTCTATGAATTGCCGCTCGCGATCGTCGGCATCGCGATCGGCGTGGTCCTCCTGCCGGACGTGTCGCGGCAGCTCAGGGCCGGCAACCATGAGAGCGTTCTCGACAGTCAGAACCGGTCGCTCGAGTTCGCGATGCTGCTCACCGTGCCGGCGGCCGTCGCGCTCGCTATCGTGCCGATCCCGATCGTCAAAGTGCTGTTCGAGCGCGGCGCGTTCACGGCCACCGACACGGCGGAGACGGCCGAGGTCCTCTCGGTGTTCGCGCTCGGGCTCCCAGCCTTCGTCATGATCAAGGTGTTCTCGCCCGCCTACTTTGCGCGCGAGGATACGAAGACGCCGATGCGCTACGCGACGATCAGCCTGATCGCGAACACGATCGGATCGGTCGTGCTGTTCTTCGTCTTCCGGAAGCTTGGCTTTCTGCCGCAGCTCGGGATCGCTGTCGCGACCACGCTCGGCGGCTGGCTCAACGCGGGGCTACTCTGGGCAACGCTCGTCAAACGCGGACACTTCACGCTCGACGCCCGCATGGCGCGCGCTCTTGCGGCGATTCTTTTCTCATCCGTGGTCATGGGGGCGGCACTTATCGCCGCCGCGCACATGCTCGGTCCCTATTTCGCATCCGATAGGAGCTTTGCGGTGCATGTCATGGCGCTCGCGGCCCTGATCGGGGCGGGGCTTGCGGTCTATGCCGTGATCGTGCTGGTGACGGGGGCGATCAAGATCCGCCAATTGCGCAAGCTTCTCGGCCGGAGCTAGGGCGTCTTTCGATCCGATGGAATCGGATCGGACGCCCTAGGTTCTTTGCTTGTCGCATTTTCTGCGACGAGCCGGCGTCCGCTTCGTCGGAAAATGCTCTGGCGGGGCCGCGCGTGGACGCTTGCGCTAGCCCCTAGGCCACGCCATAACGCGCCCCGGTTCTGAGGATCAATCCCCATGAAGCTCAATGAGCGCGTCTTCTCGGGCATGCAGCCCACGGGCAGCCTACATCTCGGCAACTATCTTGGGGCCATGGTGCAGTGGATCGAGATGCAGAAGACGCACGAGTGCATCTACTGCGTCGTCGACCTGCACGCGATCACCGTCTGGCAGGATCCCAAGGAGCTGCGCCAAGCAATCCGGGGGGTGACCGCCGCCTACATCGCGTCGGGGCTCGACCCGAAGAAGAGCATCCTGTTCAACCAGAGCCAGGTTGCGGCGCACGCGGAGCTGGCCTGGATCTTCAACTGTGTTGCCCGCCTCGGCTGGCTCAATCGCATGACCCAGTTCAAGGAGAAGGCCGGCAAGGACCGCGAGGCGGCTTCCGTGGGTCTCTACGCCTATCCGAACCTGATGGCGGCCGACATCCTCGCCTATCGCGCGACGCACGTGCCGGTGGGCGAGGACCAGAAGCAGCATCTCGAGCTCGCCCGCGATATCGCGCAGAAGTTCAACAACGACTTCCGCGGCGAGATCGAAGCCAAGGGATATGCGGACGGCGTCTTCTTTCCGCAGCCCGAGCCGGTGATCACAGGACCCGCGACGCGCGTCATGAGCTTGCGCGACGGCACCAAGAAGATGTCGAAGTCCGAGCCCTCGGACATGAGCCGCATCAACCTCATGGACGATACGGACGCGATTGCCGACAAGATCAAGCGGGCGAAAACCGACATGCTGCCGGCGCCGCCTGCCAATCTCGAGGAGCTCGCTGCGAGGCCCGAGATCGACAATCTGGTCGGCATCTACGCGGCGCTGGCCGGCATCAGCAAGGAGGAAACCTTGAAGCTCCTCATCGCGACGTCGAGCGAGGGGCCGAGCATTTTCACTGGTTTCAAGCGGGCGTTGACGGAGGTTGCGACCGCACGCCTCGACCCGATCCGATCCGAGATCGTGCGCCTCACGGGCGACCCGGCGGAGATCGACCGTGTGCTGGCCGACGGCTCGGAGCGCGCAAGGGCGATCGCGGCGCCGATCATGAACGAGGTCAAGGATATCGTCGGCTTCATCCGCTCGTGACGCGAGCCGGATGGGCAATGGCGGACATAGTGCCCGCCGCGATATGAACAATGCTCGTGTTGTGGTCCCCGGAATCACATGGCAGCATCGCGCCCATGACAAGCTTCAAGAAGCGCCGGTCATTCGAGGCCGGCCACGCGCGCAAGTTCCTGCTCGTCGTCGACGAGAGCCAGGAGGTGGAAAGCGCGCTCTACTATGCTGCGAGCCGCATCGCGCATTCGTCGGGCACGATCCTTATGCTCTATGTGATCGAGCCGCAGCAATTCCAGCACTGGGCCGGTGTCCGGCAGGTGCAGATCGAGGAGGAGACGAACAAGGCCCGCGCCCTGTTTCGCCTCTTCCGACGCAAGCTGCATCTCATCGGCCTCGAGGCCATCCCGTGCGAGGAAGTGATCCGGGAGGGGTTCAAATCCGAGGAGATCCTGAAGACGATCGAGGAAGACGAGGACGTGGCGATCCTCGTCCTCGGCGCGGCAATCGACCCAGCAGGACCGGGGCCCCTGGTGTCGTCGCTCGCAGCGGGGACGGCCGCTGGATCCTTTCCGATCCCGGTCACGATCGTGCCGGGCAATCTGTCGCTGGAAGACATCATAGCCCTGGCGTAAGCTGAAAAAGCCCGAGGCCGGTGCTAGACTTTTCGCGCGCACTTCCCTATTTGTGGAATAGTTCTAAGGTGCGCCCTGTCGCGCCAAGGCCGGGCGCGCCGCGATGCGGTCAAGGAGGCGGAAAAGGCATGTTCATCCAGACGGAAGCCACCCCCAATCCCTCGACACTCAAGTTCATTCCGGGCAAGCCCGTGCTGCCCGACGGAACCGCGGATTTCCGCGACAAGGGGGAGGCCCAGGGCTCGCCGCTCGCACGGCGACTGTTCGAGATCGACGGCGTGGCGGGCGTGTTCCTCGGCTCGGACTTCATCTCGGTGACCAAGGGTGACGCCGAGTGGCAGCATCTCAAGCCCATGATCCTCGGCGCGATCATGGAGCATTTCATGTCGGGGGCTGCAATCGTGGAGAAGGCCGGCGCCGAAGACGCGGCGGAAGGCTCCTTCGATCCCAAGGATGCGGAGATCGTCGCCACCATCAAGGAGCTGCTCGAGACGCGCGTGCGCCCTGCGGTGGCGCAGGACGGCGGCGACATCACGTTCGCAGGCTTCCGTGACGGCGTCGTCTATCTGCATATGCGCGGCGCCTGCTCCGGCTGTCCGAGCTCGACGGCAACGCTCCGACACGGAATCGAGAACCTGCTGCGCCACTTCTGCCCGGAGGTCGAGCAAGTGCAGGCCGCATAGGCGTCCCGCGCCGGCATCAGGAACCCCGCCCGACCGGCGGGGTTTTTTATTGCCGCGATCACACCCCTCTGCGATGCCAAAGTTGAGGGGCGAATATTGGACGCGCCTCAGATGCGCACGTGGAGATTGCCGACGTCGCCCAGGTCTTTTCGGCCGGCCAATTCGGGATTGAACTGTCGCACGGGGCGTATAGGCTCACGCGATGAACATTCTGGCCTTCGATACCTGCTTTGGTGCCTGCTCGGCTGCGTTGAGCTGGCAGCGGCGCACCGAGGTTGCGGTGCCTGACGTGCCTCGCCAGAAGATCGTGTCGCGTTGCGAGCTGATGGCGAAGGGACATGCGGAGCGGTTGATACCGATGATCGGCGAGGTGCTCGCCGAGGCGTCGATCGGCCTTGCGGAGGTGGATCGCATCGCCGTCACCATCGGTCCCGGGACATTCACCGGGGCTCGCATCGGCGTCGCCGCGGCGCGGGCTCTGGCGCTTGCCTCGAATGCTAAAGTGGCGGGCGTGGGCAGTTTGGCCCTGCTGGGCCGCCAGGTGCGCGAAAGGCTCTTGCGCGAACGCTCCGTCGAGGTCTTCGGTCCCGATGCTGGTATGGCGCCAAGATGGATCCTCGAAGAATTCGCCGATAAGGACGTGGCGGTTGCGGTCGATGCGCGGCGCGACGAGGTCTATTTCCAGCTCTTCGGCGGAGACCACTACCGCGCGTTGACCGAGCCGCTTCTTATCCGGTGTGAACAGGCGACAGTGTATCTGCGCGAGCGCGAGACGCTGGTCGCGGGGTCCGGCGCGGCGCGTCTCGTTGCGGCGGCGCGTGCCGGCGGGCGGCATCTTCTTGCGAGGTTTCATGATATTGAGCCTGACGCGCGCTATCTGACGAGCTTCACTCAGGCGCCGGGTGTTGGTGCCGGTGCCGTGCGACCGCTCTACCTGCGCGCGCCGGACGCCAAGCCGCAGGACGGCAAATCGCTACCGAGGGCCCCATGACCGCCGCGGCGCCGATCGATCCGAAATACGTGAGCCTCCTGTGGGCCGGACCCGACCAGGCCGAGGCGATCGCCGCGCTGCACAAGCAACTCTTCGATCCGCCCTGGGATGAGGCTGGCATCCGGGCCCTCCTCGATCATCCCGCATCGACGGCATTCGTCGCCATGGTTGGCAATCCAAAGACTGCGGCCGGATTCGTCATGGCGCAGCTCGCTGCGGACGAGGGGGAGATCCTGTCGGTTGGCGTCGCCAAGGAATGGCAGCGCAAAGGCATCGGTCGCCGCCTCATCGACGGGCTCGCCCGCGCCATGGCGCGCGCCGAGGTCAAGCACGTCTTTCTCGAGGTTGCCGCCGACAACGCGGCGGCGCTCGCACTCTATCGCCGGCTCGGCTTCACCGAGAACGGCCGGCGGAAGGGCTACTACGAGCGCAAGGGCGCCCCGGCCGTCGATGCGGTCAAGCTCACGCTCAAAGTCTGAAGGGCGCGCGGGGGTATTTTTCCGTTTCCGCGAAACGACGATGCGCGCGCATAGGTGGACGCAGGCCGTCGTGTCACCTATAAGGCGGCGAATGCGTGTCGCGCGTGCCACGCACAGCGGACCGAGGTTCGCTCGCCTCAATCGCCTGCGGTCAATTTTCCCTGATTAGGCGCAACCCCATGTCCGGCTCAGACGACGAGAGCCACACTCGCATCGAGCGCCTCTGCACCAGGCAGGGGCTGCGCATGACGGGGCAGCGCCGCGTCATCGCGCGCGTGCTGTCGGAAGCACGTGACCACCCCGATGTCGAGGAGGTGCATCGCAGGGCGCACGCGGTCGATAGCGGCATCTCGCTTTCGACCGTCTACAGAACGGTCAATCTGTTCGAGAAGAAGGGTATCGTCGAGCGGCACGCGTTCGGCCGCGGGCGGGCGCGGTTCGAGGAGAAAGCGCGCGCCCACCACGATCATCTGATCGACATCGAGACAGGGCGCGTCATCGAGTTCCGCAGCGAGGAAATCGAGAAGCTGCAGGAGCGCATCGCGCACGAGCTGGGCTTCAAGCTCGTCGGGCATCATCTCGAGCTCCACGGCGTGCCGGTGCGCAAGAAGAAGAGATCCTGACGGGGGCCGCGAGACGGGTCCGCAAGCGCCATGGGAACAACGAGAGCCGTCTCCATACTTGTTGGCTTCTTCGCACTCACCGTGCCGCTGATGCCGGTGCAGGCCGTGCTCATCAGGGTGTCGCCCAGGGCCGCGCGGCGCTTTCCGCACTGGTATCACCGTCAGGTCTGCCGCCTTTTTGGTATCCGGATTGTGATTGAAGGACAGGTGGCCCGCGACAAGCCGGTACTGATCGTGTCGAACCACACATCCTGGCTCGACATCCCGGTCCTTTCCGCTGTGGCGCCAGTCTCGTTCGTCGCCAAGAAGGAAGTGGCGGGCTGGCCGTTCGTATCTTGGCTCGCGAAACTGCAGCGCTCGGTGTTCGTCGACCGGCAGCGGCGCGGGGCGGTAGGCGAGACGACGAGCGAGATCATCCGCCGCCTCGAGGGCGGCGATACCGTCGTCCTCTTCGCCGAAGGCACCTCGAGCGACGGCAACCGCGTGCTCCCCTTCAAGACGGCGCTGTTTGCGGCGGCGAAACCCTCCGTGAAGGCAGCGGGCGACGCCCCGGACGCAGTCGTGCAGACGCTGTCGCTCGTCTATACGCGGTTGCACGGCGTGCCGTTCGGCCGCGCCGACCGGCCGCTCGTCGGCTGGTACGGCGACATGGAGATGCAAAGCCATGCCTGGCAGCTGCTCAAGGCCGGCCCGCTCGACGTGCGCGTTCGCATCGGTCCGCCGGTGCCGCTCGAAAGCTTTGCCGACCGCAAGGAGCTCGCCAGGAAAAGCGAGGACCAGGTTCGAGAGCACGTGGTCCACATCCTGCGCGCGAGGCCGGCAGGCGAGCGGGTCGCCGTTTGCAGGCCCTCGGAGGAAGCGCGCAAGGCCCAGCCTCCCGCAAAAGCCAGCGGCAAGTGGCAGTAACGCTATCCATCAATAGTCTTATCCACGGCCTTCTGGACAAATGCCCGGTTCAATGCTGCAATGCAGCAATCGGGTGAGGTCGACTGCAGAAAGCGGGAAGGCACGTGGACAGCGCAAGTGGCGTTTCATTGCCGGCGAGCGAGAGCGTGAGTGCGGCATCGCCGAAAAAGGTGATCATCAAGACGTTTGGCTGCCAGATGAACGTCTACGACTCCGAACGCATGACGGAGGCCTTGGTCGCGCAGGGCTACGTCGAGACGACCGAGCTTGGGGAAGCCGACGTCGCGGTCCTCAATACGTGCCACATCCGCGAGAAGGCGGCGGAGAAGGTCTATTCCGATCTCGGGCGCTTGCGTGAGGTCAAGGAGGCGCGTGCCCGGGAGGGCAAGGAGACGCTGATCGCGGTCGTCGGCTGCGTTGCTCAGGCTGAGGGGGCCGAGATCGTCCGTCGCGCCCAAGCCGTCGACCTCGTCGTCGGTCCGCAGAGCTACCACAGGCTTCCGGAGCTCATCACCCGCGCGAGGTCGCAGGGCGAGGCGATCGTCGAGACCGAATTTCCCGAGGAGGACAAATTCGCGGCCTTGCCGGCGCAGCGCGCTCCGAAGGCGGCGACGGCGTTTCTCACGGTGCAAGAAGGCTGCGATAAATTCTGCACGTTCTGCGTCGTGCCCTATACGCGCGGCATGGAGTACTCACGCTCCGTCAACTCGCTTGCGGAGGAGGCGCGCCGCCTCGTCGAGCGCGGGGTGCGCGAGATCACGCTGCTTGGGCAGAACGTCAACGCCTACCATGGCGAAGGTCCCGACGGGCGCGCGTGGTCGCTCGCGCATCTCATTCGACATCTCGGCGAGATCGAAGGTCTTGCGCGGCTGCGCTACACGACCAGCCATCCGCGCGACATGAGCGACGACCTCATCGCCGCACACCGCGATGAAGCCAAGCTGATGCCGTACCTGCACCTGCCGTTCCAGTCGGGTGCCGACCGAATTCTCGCGGCTATGAACCGCAAGCACACGGCCGACGAGTATCGCAGGCTCGTAGCGCGTATTCGCGACGCGCGTCCCGACATCGCGCTCTCGACCGACGTCATCGTCGGCTTCCCCGGCGAGACGGACAGGGAATTCGAGCAGACATTGGGGCTCGTACGCGAAATCGGATTTGCGCAGGCTTACTCGTTCAAGTACAGCGCGCGCCCCGGAACGCCGGCGGCGAACCTGCCCGATCAGATCGGAGAGGATGTCAAGACGGAGCGGCTTCTGCGCCTCCAGGAGCTGCTCGAATCCGGTCAGGCCCGTTTCAACACGGCGTGCGTCGGAAAAACGCTCCCCGTGCTGTTCGAGAAGCTCGGGCGGCGCGCCGGCCAGCTTGTGGGCCGCTCACCCTACCTGCAAGCCGTCCACGCAGAGGCGCGCGAGGCCCTGCTTGGCTGCGTCGTGGCGGTTGAAATCTCGGCGGCAGGCGCAAATAGCCTCTCGGGTGTCATCTCGGCTCCATAAAATGCCTGTTAACCAGCCTCAAGCGCGGCCGCGGGCGGTTGATTCAGGCTTTGGCTGCCCCCTATGATAGGGTGCTCTCGAAAGTGTCCGTGATTCGAGGCGCCCGAGGTCTTTGGAGACCCACGATTTGTCAGGAATTCGCGGCCAGCCTTTGACAGGTGCGAGGCGAGTGCCCAAAGCCCAGGCTCCAAGCAAGCGGGTTGTCGTCCCGTTCGAGGACAATCGAGAGCTCACCCGCCTCCTCGGGGAATACGACGCACATCTTGCCCTGATCGAGGATCGCCTCGGCATCGAGGCACACGCCCACGGCAATGTTGTGATCCTGACGGGATCGGAACCGGCCTGCGAGATCGCGCGCGACGTTCTCGAGCGGCTCTATGATCGCGTCGGCAAGGGCGAGCAGATCGGGCCCGGCGATTTCGACGGCTTGATCCGGCATGCGCGCCAGGAGAACGGACCTGCTGACGGCCAAGCGCAGATCGCGACGCGGCGGCGCGTGGTCAAAGCCAGGACGCCCGCTCAAAGCACATATATTCGCGCGCTGGAGAAGACCGACCTCGTGTTCGGGATCGGCCCTGCAGGCACGGGCAAGACGTATCTCGCCGTGGCCTTTGCGGCGCAGTGCCTCGAGCGCGGGCTCGTCGAGCGCATCATCCTATCGCGGCCGGCGGTGGAGGCGGGCGAGCGGCTGGGTTTTCTGCCAGGCGATATGCGCGAGAAGGTCGATCCCTATCTGAGGCCGCTCTACGACGCGCTCTACGACGTGCTGCCTCCGGAGAAGGTCGAGCGCGATCTCGAGCAGGGCGTCATCGAAATCGCACCCCTGGCGTTCATGCGCGGGCGGACGCTGGCGAATGCCTTCGTCATTCTCGATGAAGCGCAGAACACCACCAGCATGCAGATGAAGATGTTCCTCACGCGCCTCGGCGAAAACTCCAAGATGGTCATCACGGGCGATCCATCGCAGATCGATCTCCCCTACGGCATGACCTCGGGTCTCGAGGAAGCGGTCGGTCTGCTCGCGGGCGTGGCCGGGATCACGGCCGTGCGCTTCACAAGCGCGGACGTCGTGCGCCGCGATCTGGTGGCGAAGATCGTCGAGGCGTACGACCGGGCCGGCGCGAGGAAGGCCTGAAAATGCCCGATCCAGGCGACAGTAGACGCTTTCCGGCACGGCAATCCGACACTTCCGATTGGCTGGCCCTCGAGATCGTCGAGGAGGGCAGCGATTGGGCGTCGTTTGCGCCGGGAATCGAAGAGCTTGCGCTCGCTGCAGGCCATGCCGTGGCCCGGCACGCGCGCTTCGAGGCGAGCGGCGCGGCGGAGGCCTGCATCGCGCTGAGCGATGACGCCACCGTGCGTGACCTCAACGCGCGCTACCGCGGCATGGACAAGGCGACAAACGTGCTCTCGTTCCCGGTGCCGGCGGACGGGGCCGAAAATTTTGGCGAGGTGAGGAACCTGGGCGACGTGATACTCGCGCGTGAGACGATCGCCCAGGAGGCGCGTGATCTCGACATACCGCCCGGGCATCATTTCCAGCATCTCGTGGTGCACGGGCTGTTGCACCTCCTGGGTTTCGATCATGACAACGATCGCGACGCGCTCGAGATGGAGGGCCTCGAGACCGAGATCCTTGCGAGCCTCGGGGTGGCCAATCCCTATGCGGAGGCTGCCACCTCCATGGAAGGCGCCGCGCCGGCGCCGGTCCGCAGGCACGGGTAGCCCTCAGTCCGCAAATGACGAGCGAAGATAACAAGACGAAGTTTCCAAGCGAGTCCGAACCGATCGGCGGACATGCCTCGCTGCTGCCGAACTGGCTCGCCCGCTTGAAGGCGCGGGTCGGACTGGGCCCCAAGCCGACATTGCGCGAGACGCTCGAGACCATGCTGAAACAGGAGGCCAGGGGGGCTGGCTCCTTCTCGGCCGAAGAAAGCAAGATGCTACTCGGCCTCTTGCGGTTCGGTGCGTCTCGCGTCGAGCAGATCATGGTGCCCAGGGCCGACATCACGGCGGTCGAGGAGAATGAGCCCTTGCGCGAGCTGGTGCTGACGTTCGAGGAGGCCGGGATCTCGCGCATTCCCATCTATCACGAGACGCTCGATGATCCGCGCGGCATGATCCACATCAAGGACCTGTTCCGGTGGATCTCTGCCGAGGTGGCCGGGCGCCCTCTGCTCGAGCCGCGCGGCCGGGGTGAAGCGAGGGGCGAAGGAGTGCAGCGGCACGAGGATGCCGAGAAGGAGGCAGGTCAAATCGGCAGGCCGGATCTCAGCCGCCTCGATCTCACGCGGCCGATCACGGTGGCCAAGATCCGCAGACCGGTCCTTTACGTGCCGCCGTCCATGCCGGCGATGAACCTGCTCATCCGAATGCAGACGACGCGCATCCACATGGCGCTCGTGGTCGACGAGTACGGCGGCACGGACGGTCTGGTGACGATCGAGGATCTGGTCGAGCAAATCGTCGGTGACATCGAGGACGAGCACGACGAGGAAGAAGCCGCCTACATCACGACGGACCCCAAGCTTGGGCTCGTGGCGTCGGCGCGTACGCCTGTCAAGGAGCTCGAAGCGCGGCTCGAGATCAAGCTGCTCAAGCCCGAGGAGGAAGCCGACATCGACACGCTCGGCGGCCTCGTGTTCGCGATTGTCGGACGGGTGCCCGCGCGCGGCGAGCTCGTGCGGCACTCTTCAGGTGTCGAGTTCGAAGTGCTCGACGCCGATCCGCGACGGGTCAAGAGGCTCAAGATACATCGGCCGCGGCTAAGCCCGGGTCCGGCCGGGGCTCCGGGCTAGGTGCGGGGGGATGTAGCAGTCTTGCACGCGCCGGATTCCGTCACGGGCTATGGTGTTATCGCGGGCTTGAGGCATCGCGTGACCGGAGCCTCGGGATGGACTCGCGCAGGCATCGCGTTCGGCGCCGGCCTCCTGTCCGTGCTTGCGCTCGCTCCGTTCTTCCTCTGGCCCGTGTTGTTCGTCACGCTGCCGGTGCTCGTCTGGCTCATCGACAGCGCTACACCGTCGGGTCGCGAGGGTGATACGCAGGGAGACGTCAGCCGTGCGGCCATCGCGGGCTGGTGGTTCGGCTTCGGCTATTTCCTGGGCGGCCTGTTCTGGATCGGCGAGGCGTTCCTGGTCGAGAAAGACAAGTTCGGATGGGCTCTGCCGTTCGCGGTCACGCTCATGCCGGCCGGGCTCGCGCTTTTCTGGGCCGGCGCTGCGGGTGCGGCGCGGCTCTTCTGGCGGCCGGGTTTCGGTCGGGTTCTCGTGCTGGCTGTTGGGCTCGCGTGCGCCGAGTGGCTACGGGGACATGTGCTCACGGGGTTTCCGTGGAACGTGCTCGGCTATGCGCTCACGTATCCGCTCGTGCTCATGCAGAGCGCGGCCGTGCTCGGCATCTATGCGTTGACGCTGTGGAGCGTCGCGATCTTCGCAGCACCTCTCGTCGTTGCCGCGGATGCTCCACCGGGCCGGCTTCGGTCGGGGATCATGAAGGGTGTCTCGATCGCAGCCCTCCCGCTGGTCGTGCTTCTCGTCTACGGGGCGGCGCGGCTTGCTCAGGCACCTGCGCCGATGGTCGAGGGCGTGCGCGTCAGGATAGTGCAGCCCTCCGTTCCACAGCGGGAGAAATGGCGGCCGGAGAACCAACGGTCGATCTTTGCCGACCACCTCGATCTCTCACGCCACGATGCGTCGGGAAGGCGCGACGACCTAGAGGGCATCACGCATGTGGTGTGGCCGGAGGCAGCGATGCCCTTCCTGCCGCTCGAGCATCCCGAGGCGCTCGAGGCGATCGGCGAGCTGCTGCCGGAAGGGGTGCATCTCATCTCGGGGGCGCTGAGGCGGGAACGTGCGACGCAGGGGACTGCATCGGCTCCGAGCACCGAGAGGGTGCGCGCCTTCAACAGCATGATGGTCTTCGGCCACGACGGCGGCGTTGGCGCCACCTACGACAAGATCCATCTGGTTCCCTTCGGCGAGTATCTGCCGTTTCAGGAGATGCTCGAGGCGCTGGGCTTCGAGCAGCTGACGCGGATGCGCGGCGGGTTTACAGATGGGGAGGCTCCGCGCCCGCTGCTTTCGATCGGCGCGTTGCCGCCGGTGGCCGGGCTCATCTGCTACGAAGCGATCTTTCCGGGCGAGGCAGTCCAGGCGAGCCGCCGCCCGGGCCTGCTCATCAACGTCACCAATGACGGCTGGTTCGGAGACACCACCGGCCCGCGCCAGCACTTTCATCAGGCCCGCGTGCGGGCCGTCGAGGAAGGGCTGCCGCTCATCAGGGCCGCCAACAACGGCATCTCTGCCGTCGTGGACGCGGACGGGAGAGTGCTTCACAGGCTCGGGCTCAACGTCAATGGGGTCATTGACAGCGCGGTGCCGTCGCCACGGCCACCGACGATTTATGCTCGGTTCGGCGATTGGACCTTTGCGTGCAATACTCTCTTCGTGATCGGCCTAATCATCGTTTTGTCACGTCGTCAGCAGGCATAAATATTGGCGCACGGACGACGGATTAGTCCATTGTGCTAGCTATCTAATCTAGGTAGATTGTCGCATACAGTGTTCGACGATAATTCTCCCCAATACAGACGCCCACATTCCGGGCCCAAGATTGACGCGCGACGTAAGCGTACCTATGGATTTGGGCGCTTAGTCTGAGCACGGCGGCGTGGATGTGAAGGCATGGCTAAGGACGAAGAAGCGCTCGACGACCAGGATCCGGAGGAGCGCAGCTCGCGGCGCCCAAACCCGATCGATACGCATGTAGGAAGCCGCGTGCGGTTGCGGCGCATGCTTCTCGGCATGAGCCAGGAAAAGCTCGGTGAGCATCTCGGACTCACCTTCCAGCAGGTGCAGAAATACGAGAAGGGCGTCAATCGGATCGGTGCCAGCCGTCTTTTCGATCTGGCGCACGTGCTCGGCGTCCCCGTCCAGTTCTTCTACGACGACGCGCCAGCCGGAAGCGGCGACGCCACCGTCGCGCACGGATTCGCCGAGCGTCCCACCGAGAGCTACGTGGTCGAATTTCTCTCCGGGCGCGAGGGCCTCGAGCTCAACAAAGCGTTCGTCAGGATCTCGGACCCGCGCGTGCGCCGCTCGATCGTCGAGCTCGTGCGGGCGCTCGCGGGCGAGGAGACGGCGAGCTAGATTGCGACCGGCGTAGTCGAACTCTCTTGAAGCGATATTAGTTCTTAATTCCAATGGCTTGGAGAGATCGGCCGCTCGGAGCAGGGGGCGCGGCGCCGGTCTCGCCACGATGCGCGACCTTTGCCTCCGCACCCCGGCATCCGCTATTGCGTACCGGCAGCGCCGCGATGTCGGCTCCATTAGGAGCAATCTGGTCCGTGGTCTTGACCCGGTGATGCAAACACTGCATGAAACCGGCGCTTTCCAGCGCAATTGCGCCAGCAGGATGAGGACTAGGGTGGCACGCAAATCCTTTCTTTTCACGAGCGAATCCGTTTCCGAGGGCCATCCCGACAAGGTCTGTGACCGCATCTCGGATGAGGTCGTCGATGCGTTCTATCGCGAGGGAGCCAAGGAGGGACTGGATCCCTGGGCGATCCGCGCGGCGTGCGAGACGATGGCGACTACGAACCGCGTTATCATCGCCGGCGAGTACCGCGGCCCGCGCGGTGTCACCGTCGCTGCCATCGAGGACATCACACGCAAGGCGATCCGCGACATCGGCTACGAGCAGGAAGGCTTCCACTGGGCCAATGCCAACATCGAGGTGCTGTTGCACAAGCAGTCCGCCGACATCGCCCAGGGCGTTGACGCCAAGCAGCCGACGAACGCCGAGGAAGGCGCCGGCGACCAGGGTATCATGTTCGGCTATGCCTGCCGCGAGACGCCGGAGCTGATGCCGGCTCCGATCTACTACAGCCACAAGATTCTCGAGGACCTGGCGCGGGCCCGCAAGAGCAAGCAGGGCGATGCCGCCAAGCTCGGCCCGGACAGCAAGAGCCAGGTGACGGTGTGCTACGAGGACGGCAAACCCGTCGGCGTCTCGGCGATCGTCGTCTCGCACCAGCACATCGTCGAAGACCTGTCGTCGCGCCATGTGCGCGACATCGTCGAGCCGTTCGTGCGGCGCGCGCTGCCCGAGGGGTGGATCGGCAAGGATACCGTCTGGCACATCAACCCGACGGGCAAGTTCTTCATCGGCGGTCCGGACGGCGACTGCGGCCTCACCGGGCGCAAGATCATCGTCGATACCTATGGCGGCGCGGCCCCCCACGGGGGCGGCGCTTTCTCGGGCAAGGACCCGACGAAGGTGGACCGCTCGGCGGCCTACGCGGCGCGCTACCTGGCAAAGAACGTCATTGCTGCCGGCCTCGCCGATCGCTGCACGATCCAGCTCTCCTATGCGATCGGCGTGGCAAAACCGCTCTCGATCTACGTCGACACACACGGAACAGGCAAGGTCGACGAGGGGCAGATCGAGAAGGCGCTGGGCGAGGTCATGGATCTCACGCCGCGCGGCATTCGCCAGCAGCTCGATCTCAACAAGCCGATCTATGCGCGCACGTCGGCCTACGGTCATTTCGGCCGCAAGCCCGACAACGAGGGTGGCTTCTCATGGGAGAAGGCGGACATCGCCGACAAGCTCAAGGCGGCGGTCTAGGAACGGTCGCAGGGTAGCTTAGCATAAACGGCCGCCATTTGTGCGGCCGTTCGCATTTCATGACTCGCGAGCCGAGACCTGATGAGCGACAGCGAGACCATGCAGCATTGCCGCGACCTGCGCTCCTTTGGCAGAAAGCGCGGAAGGAAACTCAGCGCGCGGCAGCAAGCGCTGTTGCGCGATTTCCTGCCTCGCGTGGCGCTCGACCTGACGCAGCCTTCGCCGGCACGATTGGAAACCATCTTCAAATCGTGCGGTTGGCGCGGAGGCGATGAGGCGCTCCGCGACGTGTGGCTCGAGATCGGCTTCGGCGGTGCCGAGCACATGGTCGCGCAGGCGCAATCCAATCCGGACGTCGGGATCATCGGCTGCGAGCCGTTCGAAGACGGTGTCGTCAAGGCGCTCGGGGCCATCGACGGGCTCGGGCTCGCCAATGTGCGCATCCACGCCGATGATGTGCGGCCGGTGCTGAGATGGCTGCCGCCCAAGTCGCTGGGGCGGGTCTTCATGCTCTACCCCGATCCGTGGCCGAAGAAGCGCCACGAGAAGCGGCGCCTGCTCTCGGCCGAGCTGCTCGGTCATCTGTTTCGCGTCATGAAGCCGGGCGCGGAGCTACGCCTGGCGACCGACAGCGGAGACTACGCGCGCACGGTGCTCTCGAACGCGGCGAGCGATGGGCGGTTCCAATGGCTTGCGGCATCTCCCGCAGACTGGCGGCAGCGCACTGCCGATTGGCCGCAAACGCGCTATGAAGCGAAGGCGGTCCGGGACGGCAGAGTTAGCTATTACTTGCGATTTTCACGCGAAGCTTGAGCGAAATGCTGGCAAATCAGGCTTGCACCGCCTGTCATACTCGCGTAGTGTCTTCTCGCTCATGATCATCTCAACTCTGAGAGTGGGCCCCTTTCGGGTCCGCTCTTTTTGTTTTGGAAGTTCCGGTCGCTTAGGTTCGGCCGGGCGCCCGGTAGCATGCAAAGCGACACGCAGAACGACACCATGGCCGCCTCGGGAAGCCGTTTCATCCACGAGGTCGGCATAGCAGCGGAAGTGGCCTCGCTCGTCGAGCCCGTGCTCGACAGCCTCGGATTCCGCCTCGTTCGCGTGGAAGTCTCAGGGCGCGACGGCAAGACAGTGCAGATCATGGCGGAGCGCGCGGACGGCTCGATGAGCATCGACGACTGCGAAGCGGTTTCCAAAGAGATCTCGCCGATCTTGGACGTGAGCGAGGTTTTGAGCGAGAGCTACCGGCTCGAGGTGTCGTCGCCGGGCATTGACCGGCCTTTGGTGCGGCCATCGGACTTCGAGCACTGGGCCGGGCACGAGGCGAAGATCGAGCTCAAGGAGCCGATCGACGGCCGGAGACGCTTTCGCGGGCGGCTCGAGGGCTTCGAGGACGGCGAGGTCAGGATCCTCGTCGACCTCGGCGAGGCGGGTGGCGAGAAGGTCATCGGGATTGCCATCGGGCTCGTCGCGAACGCGAGGCTCGTGCTGACGGATGAACTTGTGCGCGAGGCGTTGAGCCGCGCGAAACGGAAGAGTAAAATCAGCCTCGGCGACGGCTCTGAGGCCGATCCGACTGACGTGGAGGAAGACTGACTATGGCAGGCGTCGCGGGCGTAAGCGCCAACAGGCTCGAGCTGCTGCAGATTGCGGACGCGGTGGCGCGCGAGAAGTCGATCGATCGCAAGATCGTTCTCCAGGCCATGGAGGACGCGATCCAGAAGGCGGCGAAGTCGCGCTATGGAGCCGAGAACGACATCCGCTGCGAGATCGATCCCAAGACGGGCGAGACGCGGCTCACGCGCGTGCTCGCGGTCGTGGATCCGGTCGAGAATGAATCGACCCAGATCACGCTTGCGGATGCGCAGAAGCGCAATCCCGAAGCCCAGCTCGGCGATCTCATTGCCGAAAGCCTGCCGCCGCTCGACTTCGGGCGCGTCGCGGCGCAGAACGCCAAGCAGGTCATCGTGCAGAAGGTGCGCGAAGCCGAGCGTGATCGCCAGTTCGGCGAGTACAAGGATCGCGTCGGCGAGATCGTGAACGGCACGGTGAAGCGCGCCGAGTACGGCAACGTCATCGTCGATCTCGGGCGCTCGGAGGGCATCATCCGGCGCGACGAGATGATCCCACGCGAGAACGTGCGCTACGGCGACCGTATCCGCGCCTATATCTACGACGTGCGACGCGAGCAGCGGGGCCCGCAGATCTTCCTCTCGCGCGCGCGTCCCGAGTTCATGTCCAAGCTCTTCGCGCAGGAAGTGCCCGAAATCTACGACGGCGTGGTCGAGATCAAATCGGTCGCGCGCGATCCCGGCTCGAGAGCCAAAATCGCGGTCATTTCAAAGGACTCCTCCATCGATCCGGTCGGCGCCTGCGTCGGCATGCGTGGTGCCCGCGTCCAGGCGGTCGTCAACGAGCTGCAAGGCGAGAAGGTCGACATCATCCAGTGGAATCCGGACGCGGCGAGCTTCATCGTCAATGCGCTGGCGCCTGCCGAAGTGTCCAAGGTCGTGCTCGACGAAGATTCAAATAGGATCGAGGTGGTGGTTCCCGAAAGCCAGCTCTCGCTCGCCATCGGACGTCGCGGCCAGAACGTCCGGCTCGCGTCGCAGCTCACGGGCTGGGATATCGACATCCTGACGGAGCAGGAGGAATCGGAGCGCAGGCAGAAGGAGTTTGCCGAGCGCTCGCAGATCTTCATGGATGCGCTCGACGTCGACGAGGTGATCGCTCAGCTGCTCGTCACCGAGGGTTTTGCCTCGGTCGAGGAAGTTGCCTACGTCGATCTCTCTGAGATCGCGCACATCGAAGGCTTCGACGAGAACACGGCCTCCGAGATCCAGACGCGCGCACGCGAGTACCTCGAGAAGCAGGAGGCGGAACGCGACGCCAAACGGCGCGAGCTCGGCGTCAGCGACGACGTGGCCAAGGTCGCAGGCGTCACGACCGCAATGCTGGTGGCGTTCGGCGAGCACGGTCTCAAGACCGTCGAGGACATCGCCGATTGCGCGACCGACGATCTCGTGGGCTGGACCGAGCGCTCGAAGGAAAAGGGCCAGGAACCCGTGCGTCACAAGGGGGTTCTCGACGGCTTCGACATCGGCCGCAAGGAAGCCGAGGAGATGATCCTTTCGGCACGCGTGCTTGCGGGCTGGATCAAGCCCGAAGACCTGGCTGAGCCGGAGGCCGCCGCCGAAGCGGAGGGCGACGGCGAAGTGCAAGTGGCTGCTGAAGCCGGCTCGGAGCTCTGAGGCTGCCATGGTGATGGCGGAGGCATATTGGACTTGGCGCGTGTGCGACGAAATGCTGATCGGCAAGACGGAGGCGAGACCCTGGATGGGGCGCATCGCCTCTGCGCAGCCACGCGCGCCGAGCTTGCGCCCGACGCGCTGATCCGATTCGTCGCGGATCCTGGCGGGGAGATCGTCCCGGATCTGTCACGGCGCCTGCCTGGTCGCGGCGTCTGGCTCACGGCCGAGAAGGCCGTGGTTGCCAAGGCAATTCACACCAATGTTTTCGCCAAGAGCCTCAAGCGGCCGGTCAGGGCTGCCGAGGACCTTGCGGAGAAGGTCGAAGGGCTGCTCGCAAGGCGGACGGCGGAGGCATTCTCCCTTGCCAACAAGGCGGGCCTGGTCACGGCTGGATTCGCCCAGGTGGAGGCGCTGGTCGAGAGTGGCGGCGCCGTGGCGCTCGTTCACGGGGTGGACGCGGCGGAAGGGGGGCGGGAAAAGCTCAATAAGAAATTCTTAGCCATTTCAGCCGCGAGAGGCCGGAAAGGCACGGTTGTAACCAGCCTTTCCACTGAACAATTGAGCTTGGCCATCGGGCGGTCAAATGTGGTACATGCTGCGCTCATACAGGGTGGAGCCACGGATCGGTTCTTGAGCGAGGCCGAGCGTCTAGTACGCTATCGGTCGGGCTCGGCTGCATCCCGGAGCTCCCAGGCGCCCGAAATCTAGAGGTTCGAACGGATATCGTATGACGGAAACGAAGGATACTGCCGACAAGACGCTGCGCGGAGCGGGCCGCAAACCCCTGTCGCTGCAGCGGACAGTCGAGTCAGGCCACGTGCGCCAGAGCTTCAGTCACGGCCGCTCGAAATCGGTCGTCGTCGAGAAGCGCAAGACGCGCAAGCTGGCAGGCCCGGGTGCGGCTGCAGAGGCAGAGGCGGCTCCGGCCCCGGTGAAGGCGCCGATCGTCGAGGCCAAGGCCCCCGAGAAGGCTCCGCCGCGCCCCGAGCCAAAGGCTGAAATCGGCAAAGGCGACCTTCTGCGTCCCGAGGAGCGCGATGCTCGCGCCAGGGCTCTGGCCGAGGCCCGCAAGCAACAGGCGATAGAGGATGAAGCGCTCCGGATCGAGCAGGCCAAAGCCCCAGAGGCGCCAGCGCCCGCTCCAAGCGCGCGTGCAGAGCCCGCCGTGAGCGCAACGCCCTCAGCGGCGCCCGCGGAGGAGGCCCGCCGTCCTGTGCCCAGCGAGCCACGCAGCGGCGGCGAAGATCGCGGCGCGGCCACGATGCGCGCCAAGCCGAGGCAGGCGACGAGCTTCAATACCGCCCATGCGCCGCGCGAGGGTGGCAGGCCGAAGCAGATCGAGATCCCGACCAGCAAGCCGCCAGCCGAACGCACAGCTGAGACCATCAAGCCCAAGGAGGCGCGCGGTCGGACGGTCGCGGACATGGGCGACGACGAGGAGAGCCGCGCTATCAAGCGCGGCGGCAAGCTCGTGCGCGTGCCGGTCAAGGCGCCGGTTGTCGACGAGAAGCGCGAGCGCGGCAAGCTCACCATCAACAACGCGCTGGACGAGCAGCAGCGCGAGCGCTCGCTCGCCTCGCTCAAGCGCAAGCGCGAGCGCGAGAAGCTCAAGGCGATGGGCATCCAGCAGCCGCGCGACAAGATCGTGCGCGAGGTCATCATTCCGGAGGCGATCACCATCCAGGAACTGTCGAACCGCATGACGGAGCGCGCGGTCGATATCATCAAGTTCCTGATGAAGCAGGATGCTTTGCACAAGATCACCGACGTCATCGACGCCGATACGGCCGAGCTCATCGTGTCGGAATTCGGCCACACGCCGAAGCGCGTCTCGGAAGCCGACGTCGAGACGGGGTTCATCGGCGCAAAGGATACCGAAGAGCATCAGAAGTCGCGCGCGCCGGTCGTCACCATCATGGGGCACGTCGATCACGGCAAGACGTCGCTGCTCGATGCCATCCGCCAGACGAACGTCGTCTCCGGCGAAGCGGGCGGCATCACGCAGCACATCGGCGCCTATCAGGTCACGACGCCCTTGGGCGCCAAAGTCACGTTCATCGATACGCCGGGCCACGCCGCGTTCACCGCCATGCGCGCGCGCGGCGCCAAGGTGACTGACATCGTCATTCTGGTGGTGGCGGCCGACGACGGCGTGATGCCGCAGACGGTGGAAGCGATCAATCACGCCAAGGCGGCGCATGTGCCGATCATCGTCGCGATCAACAAGATCGACAAGTCGCAGGCCGATCCGAACCGCGTTCGCACCGAGCTCCTCTCGCACGAGATCGTGGTAGAAAGCATGGGCGGTGAGACGCTCGAGGTGCCGGTCTCGGCCTTGAAGCGCACGAACCTCGACAAGCTGCTCGAGGCGATCCAACTGCAGGCCGAGGTTCTGGATCTCAAGGCAAATCCCGATCGATCCGCAGAAGGCATAGTCATCGAAGCCAAGCTCGAGCGCGGCCGGGGTCCCGTCGGGACGGTCCTCGTTCAGCGCGGAACCCTGCGCGTCGGCGACATCGTCGTCGCGGGCATGGCGTGGGGTCGCGTGCGGGCGCTTGTCGACGATGTCGGCGAGAACGTCGAGACGGCAGGACCGTCGGTGCCGGTTGAGGTTCTGGGATTCAGCTCGGCGCCCGAGGCAGGTGATCAGATCGCAGTCGTCGAGAGCGAGCAGCGTGCCCGCGAGATCACGGATTACCGCACGAGGAAGCGTCGCGAGACGCTGGGATCGGCCGGCACGCCGCGCACGCTCGAGCAGATGATGCAGACGCTCAAGGATGCCGCGGGGAAGAAGGAGTTCACGCTGCTCATCAAGGGCGATGTGCAGGGCTCGGTGGAAGCGATCGCCGGGGCACTCAAGAAGCTCGGAACGGACGAGGTCGAGGCGCGCATCGTGCATGCCGGCGTCGGCGGCATCACGGAATCGGATGTCGCGCTCGCGGGCGCCTCGAAGGCAGTAGTCATCGGCTTCAACGTGCGCGCAAACACGCAGGCGAAGCAGGCCGCCGACAGCCAGGGCATCGAGATCCGCTATTACAGCATCATCTACGATCTCGTTGACGACGTGAAAGCGGCCATGTCCGGGCTGCTCGCACCGACGCTGCGCGAGAACTTCCTCGGCTATGCGACGATCAAGCAGGTGTTCAACATCTCGAAGATCGGCAAGGTCGCGGGCTGCGTGGTCACGGAAGGCAAGGTCGAGCGAGGCGCCAAGGTGCGCCTCCTGCGCGACAAGGTCGTGATTCACGAGGGGACGCTCTCTATCCTCAAGCGCTTCAAGGATGACGTTCGCGAGGTTCCGGCAGGCCAGGAGTGCGGCATGGCCTTCGCGAACTACCAGGACATCCGCGAAGGAGACGAGATCGAGTGCTTCCAGGTGGAGACGATCAAGCGGAGCTTGTAGGGGTTGGGCATGGTGGCCCCTGCGGGCAATGCTGCGGCAGGGTTCGGCACTCTTGGTGAGACCATGCTGAGACGACAGCTACGCCATGCGCACTGGGCGCTCAAGCGCACGTTGGGGTGGCCGATCGAGGTCGCGACGCTGCTTTTCAGCCACCAGCGTTTTGTTCCCCTCCTTCCCGCGTGGTCAGGCCGCCAGCCGGTGCTCGATAAAGAGAAGTGGTCATTTCTCAGCTTTGCCGTGCGCAACCGCATCGACTACGCCACGTTGCGACAAATGTTTGTTCGGCAGGAGTATTCGCTGCGTCGGCTGACGCGCGAGAAGGACATTCAGAATTTCTACGGCGATGCAGTCGCGAGCGGCAAGCGACCGCTCATAATCGATTGCGGCGCCAATGTCGGGTTCAGCACGGCGTATTTTGCCCAGATCTATCCTGAAGCGCTCGTTGTTGCGGTCGAGCCGGATCAAGGCAATGTTAGCCAAGCAAAGCGCAATTGCACGAGCGGGCGAGCCGACATCCTCCATGCTGCAATCGGCTCCGCTTCCGGACGCTGCTCGATCTTCGATCCCGGGCGTGGAAGCAACGCATTGCGTGTGGAGCTTGCAGCCGAAGGCGGCATCGAGGTGCTTACGGTTCCGAGCATCCTTGGCCGCCCGGAATATGTCGCTGCCATTCCGTTCATCATAAAAGTCGATATTGAGGGCTTCGAAGGCAACCTATTTGACGGAGACGTATCTTGGATCGATCGCTTCCCGCTATTGATCATCGAGCTCCATGATTGGCTGTTCCCGCGCCAGGGGTGCTCAAGCGCCTTCTTGCGGGCCATCACGGGACGAGATCGCGACTTCGTATTGAAGGGTGGCAGTATCTTCAGCATTTCAAACTCTATCGGGGCAGCGCAGACTTGCTCGCTCGATAAGGCGGACAGCCGCAGGAAGCTGTGACCATGCGACGACACAAATCAGATGCGAGCGGGCCGTCGCAGCGACAGCTCAGGGTCGGCGAGCTCATTCGCCACAAGCTCGCCGAGATGCTGGCGCGCGGCGAGATCTACGATGACGTGCTTGCATCTCACGTGGTGACGATCTCGGAGGTTCGCATGTCGCCCGATCTCAAGCTCGCCACCGCCTACGTCATGCCGCTAGGCGGCAAGGACATTGCGCCGGTGCTCGAGGCATTGAAGCGCCACAGCCGCTTCATTCGGGGCGAGATCGCGCATGCGGTCGATCTGCGCACGGCCCCCGAGATCCGATTCCGCGAGGACGAGACCTTCGAGGAAGTGAGCCGCATCGACCGGCTCCTGCATAGCGAGCGCGTACGCCGTGACGTGGAGAAGGACTGAGCCGGTGTTGGACCGCGAACTCACCTATCATGTGCCGTTCGAACGGCTGGCGAAGCTGAGCCGCACCATGAGCCGGAAGGCCTTCGGGCGCATTTGGTGGGTGACTTGGCTTTGGATCTTGGCGTTTCTCGCAGCCTGCTTCGCTCTGCCGTTCATCGAGCAGGCGCTCGCAGGAACGGGCTGGCCTGATGGCGCTGGGTTCGTTGTCTTGGCGGTTCTGTTTTTCGCAGGTTATCTTGTCATCCGGGCCTGGGGACGACGGCAGGTCAAGGCACGTGCCGACTACGATGCTGAGGCCAGGTTCCGCCAAGACGCCGGGGGACTACGGATTGGAACCAACAACGTCGAGTACTACCTCAAGTGGCCGGGCATCGCGCAAGTCCTGGTCGAGCCCGACGGCATCGTCGTATCGCACGGAAGCTTGTTTTTCCTGGTTCCGGACAGCGCATTTGCCTCGCCCGGCGAGCGCAACGAACTGGTTCGCGAGATCTTCGCGAATCTCAGCCAGGAGGCCAAGGACCGTAGCATTGCGCACGTGAAGCCAGTTGTGGCTCCTCTTGCAGGAGGGACTTGAGGTGTCACGACGCAAGAAAGGCAATCCCGTTCACGGCTGGGTCGTGCTCGACAAGCCGCTCGGAATGACGTCGACTCGTGCCGTGAGCGCGGTCCGGCGACTGTTCGACGCGCAGAAGGCGGGGCATGCGGGAACGCTCGATCCTCTGGCGACCGGCATACTGCCGATCGCACTCGGAGAGGCGACGAAGACCGTGCCGTTCGCCGTCGATGGGGAGAAGACCTACAGGTTCACCGTCCGCTGGGGCGCCGAGACCACGACGGATGATGCCGAGGGCGAGGTGGTGGAAAGCCGGGCGGCGCGGCCGGCACGGGACGCGATCGAGGCGCTGTTGCCGAGCTTCAGGGGCGAGATCATGCAGGTGCCGCCCAGCTTCTCGGCCATCAGGGTTGATGGCGAGCGCGCCTATGACCTTGCGCGCGGGGGCGAGGAGGTGATCCTCGAGCCGCGGCCGGTGCGGATCGATGCGCTGTCTCTCGTGGAATGCCCCGACGCCGATACGGCGGTCTTCGAGGCGCGATGCGGCAAGGGGACGTACGTGCGCGCGCTTGCACGCGACATGGGCCGGGCGCTCGGTACTTTGGGACATGTGGTGGCGCTCCGGCGCACCTCGGTTGGACCGTTCAGTGAGCACGACGCTGTGACGGTGGAAGCACTCGCGACAGCGGCGGAGGGCGGCTCGGACCGCCTCAGGAGCTTTCTCAAGCCGGTCGAGGCGGCGCTCGACGCGCTGGCCGGGCTCATGGTCAGCTCGTCGGATGCCGCGAGCCTGGCGCGGGGGCAGGCCGTGATCATGCGCGGGCGCGACGCGCCCATTCTTTCAGGGCCGGTCTATGCGGTCTCGAAGGGCCGGCTGGTGGCGCTTGCAGAGGTGGACCGTGGCACCTTGCGCCCGACCCGGGTGTTCAATCTCGCCGAATGAATGGGCAAAGGCCGGGCGTTCGAGAAAGGTGATGTGCAACTTGGGCGCGCGGCAATTTTTTCGCTCGCCCGGCCCGCCAATTGTGTATAACGCGGCCAATCGGGCCTCTTGCGGGCCCGGAGCAATCACGACCCTGCTGGACGACATCCCGGCTGCGGCCGTTACCGGGAGCCCGACTGTTAGACCGGGTTCCCACCAATCTCCAAGGAAAGGAGCTCACGATGTCGCTGACGACCGAAGACAAGGCCAAGCTCATCAAGGCCAATGCCACGAAGGCGAACGACACAGGTTCGCCCGAGGTTCAGATCGCCATCCTCACTGAGCGCATTAACGGCCTCACCGACCACTTCAAGGCCCACAAGAAGGACAACCACTCGCGTCGTGGCCTTCTCAAGATGGTGAGCCAGCGCCGTCAGCTCCTCGACTACGTCAAGAGGAAGGACGAGCCCCGCTACCAGAAGATCATCGACAAGCTCGGCATCCGGCGCTGATCTGCGGCGCGCTCGGACCGACAATTCACCGGCCTGCGAATGTGAGGACAGACCGGAGCGCCGGCCCATTTGGGTTCACGGCGCTCGCTCCATTCGTGGTAAGGAACGGACCGCAAACAAACGACCGAAAACAGACATAGAACCGAAAGACCGAACATGTTCGACATTCATCGCGTGGAAATCGAGTGGGGCGGACGCAAGCTCAAGCTCGAAACAGGCCATATGGCTCGGCAAGCCGACGCCGCCGTCTTTGCACAATACGGCGAGACCAGCGTGCTCGCGACCGTAGTTGGCGCCAAGAGCGCAAAGACCGGCATCGATTTCTTTCCGCTCACCGTGAACTACCAGGAGCGGACCTATGCCGCGGGCAAGATTCCCGGCGGCTATTTCAAGCGCGAAGGCCGTCCCACCGAAAAGGAGACGCTGACGTCGCGTCTCATCGACCGCCCGATCCGTCCCCTCTTCGTCGAGGGCTTCAAGAACGAGGTTCAGGTCGTCGTGACCGTGCTCTCGCACGACATGGAGAACGATCCGGACATCGTCGGCATGGTCGCCGCGTCGGCGGCACTGACGCTGTCGGGCCTGCCCTTCCTCGGGCCCATCGGCGCAGCTCGCGTCGGTGTCATCGGCGGCGAGTGCGTGCTCAATCCGATGATCGACGAGATGGCCGAAAGCACGCTCGACCTTGTCATCGCCGGCACGCAGGACGCCGTGATGATGGTCGAATCGGAAGCCAAGGAGCTTCCCGAGGCGCTGATGCTCGAGGCCGTCATGTTCGGCCACAAACATTTCCAGCCGGTCATCCAGGCCATCATCAAGCTTGCCGAGACGGCGGCCAAGGAGCCGTGGGACATCCAGATCCCCGACAAGGACAAGTACAAGAAGAAGGTGAAGGAGCTCGCCGGCGATCTTCTGAAGACGGCTTTCTCCACCAAGGAGAAGGGCAAGCGCCAGGACACGGTTTCCGAAGCGAAGAAAAAGGTCATGGATGGCATCGAGCTGCCCGCCGACGATGCCAACGAGAAGGTGCTGCTCACGGACGCTTTCAAGTCGCTCGAGATGGACATCATGCGCGGCGACGTGATCAAGACGAAGCGGCGCATCGACGGGCGCGATCTCGAGACAGTGCGCCCCATCCTCTCGGAAGTGCATGTGCTGCCGCGGACGCACGGAAGCGCGCTGTTCACCCGCGGCGAGACACAGGCTCTAGTCGTCGCGACGCTCGGTACGGGCGAGGACGAGCAGTACGTCGACGCGCTCGAAGGCACGAAGAAGGAGCGCTTCCTGCTGCACTACAACTTCCCGCCCTACTCGGTCGGCGAAACAGGCCGCATGGGCTCGCCCGGCCGGCGCGAGATCGGTCACGGCAAGCTCGCCTGGCGGGCCGTGCGTCCGCTTCTGCCGAAGGGCGAAGAGTTCCCCTATACGCTGCGTGTCGTTTCCGAGATCACGGAGAGCAACGGGTCGTCTTCCATGGCGACGGTGTGCGGCACTTCGCTCGCGCTCATGGACGCGGGCGTGCCGCTCAAGGCCCCTGTCGCCGGCATCGCCATGGGTCTCATCAAGGAAGGTGACGACTTCGTCGTCCTCTCTGACATTCTCGGCGACGAGGATCATCTCGGCGATATGGACTTCAAGGTTGCCGGCACCGAGCGCGGCGTGACCGCGCTGCAGATGGACATCAAGATCACCGGCATCACCGAGGAGATCATGCGGGTGGCGCTCGGACAGGCGAACAAGGGTCGTCTGCATATCCTGGGTGAGATGGCAAAATCGATCACAGGGGCGCGCGCCGAGCTCGGCGAGCATGCACCGCGCATCGAGACCATCAAGATCCCGACGGACAAGATCCGCGAGGTCATCGGCTCCGGCGGCTCGGTGATCCGCGAGATCGTTGCCGAGAGTGGAGCCAAGGTCGACATCAGCGATGATGGCACGGTCAAGATCGCGGCATCCAAGCGCGAGTCGATCGACGCGGCGCTAAACCGCATCAAGGCGATCACGTCGGAGCCCGAGGTCGGACAGATCTACAAGGGCAAGGTCGTGAAGATCATGGACTTCGGCGCTTTCGTGAACTTCTTCGGCGCCAAGGACGGCCTGGTCCACATCTCCCAGCTTTCCCAGGGTCGGCCGCAGACGGTCGGCGAGGTGGTCAAGGAGGGGCAGGAGGTTTACGTCAAGCTCCTCGGCTTTGACGATCGCGGCAAGGTTCGCCTGTCGATGAAGATCATCGACCAGGCGACGGGCAAGGAAATCCCGCGCGCCGAAGGCGAGCCGCCTGAGGAGGAGTTCAGCGCGCAACGTCCGCCGCGGCGTGACCGCGAAGGCGGCGGTGGGCGTCGCCGGCGCGAGTAGAGCTAGAGCGCGTTCCGTTCCTACGGAATCGGAAGCGCGCTCTAGGTTCTTGAGTTATCGCATTTTCTTCGACGAACCGGAGCCCACCCCGGCCTTCGCCGGGGCAGGCTTTCGTCGGAAAATGCTTTGGGCTCAGCTCCTGATGGAAAAAGGCCTCCGGCGCGCGTGCCGGAGGCCTTCTCGTTTCTCGCTCAGCGCGCGTCGATGAGCCCGGAGTCGATCAGCTGGCGGTGGAAGCCCAGGATCTCCTGGCGCTGATCGCATTCGTAGTAGCGGCCCTGGCAAAGCGCCATCAGGCGCTTGCGCTCGAGGTAGGAGCCCGAGAGCGGAAGCCCGGCCGCCTCGAGCAGCACCGTGCCGAGGTAGGGGACATCGAGCGTCTCGAGCTTGGGGAGAGGGGGTGGCGTGTAGTTCAATCCCTCGACCGCATAATAGGTGATGAAGCCCAGCGAATCCTTCTGCAGCGGCACATCCTCGGCTGCGCGCACGTCGCCGAAGCCGAGATAGGACCGCGTCGCGATAGGGTGGTGATCGCCGTAGTGGAGGATCAGAAAGCGCTCCTTCGGGAAGCGGCGCTTCAGCTCCTCCTTCAAGTAGTCGTAGTCAATGCGCGTCATCGACAGGCGGCGCAGATACTCGTGCATCTCGGGATTGGTGCCGGGGCCGCCGCCCGGGACGTCGACCTCGGGCATATAGGGCGTAAGATAAGGGGCGTGGGCCGCCATGGTGATGATGAAAGTGAAGAGGGGCCGGCGCGACGCCTGCAGATGCTCCTCGATGAGCGACAAGGCGTTGCCATAGTAGAAGCGATCGCGCTCGTTGCCGACCTTCGCGCCCTGGTCCTTCATGTCGTAGATCTCGGGCATGCCGACGGCGGTATAGAACTTGGCATTCGAAACGAAATTGCGGCTCAGCGGGTAGAAGACGACGTTGCGGTAGCCGCAGAGCTTGAGCCGTTCGGGAAGCGTGTCGCGCACCTTGCCGGCCATCAGCGACTGCACGAAGGGGCGCATGCCGCCGAATGAATAGGTCGAGACGCCGGCGAGAAGGGAGAACTCGGTGAGCCAGGATGCTCCGCCGTAGGTTTCGACGCGCATCTTGTGCAGCTTGCCGTCACCGGACCGGAAGAGGCGGTCCACGCTCTTGTCGTAGGATATCTGTGGGAAATACTCGGGCGGTACGATCGATTCCTGGTGGATCAGAAGAATGTGGGGCGGCTTGGTCTCCGTCTGACACTCGTGCGGGATCGCGAAGGCCGCGCCATGGGGGGCTGCTGCGGCTTCTATGAGCTGGCCGCGCCAGAGCGTCTCGATGGTCTCGGCCCACGACGAATAGAAAGACGAGATGACGAGATCGTCCCAATAATACTGGGTGTGGCGCCGCTCGCCCTTGACGTTGGCCGCGAGCGTGGTGGCCAATGCCAGGGCGGCGATGCCGGCGAGGGAGTAGATGCGCGGGACCCGCGTCGTGTCGGCGCGATGAGCCAGCGCTGCAGCGATCAGCGAGATGACGAGCACGGAGGCAACGGTCAGGAGCGCCGGGCGATACTCGCTCCAGAGGAAGGTCAAAGTCGACCACGAGCCGAGATAGAAGACGATGTCATAGGCGTGGACCACCATGTCCATGGCCTGGTGCTTCAAGGCGGCCGCGCGATCGACGAGGGCAATCAAGGAAGGAACCAGGATGGCTGCGACCAGGACGCGGCCGGTCGCGAAGATGATCGAGGCTGCCACAAGTAGCGTCACACTCGAGACGAAGAAGAGATTGGGGGCGGCGCCCTCGTAGCGTCGGAAATAGAGCCCGATGCCGATGGTTGCCAGCAGGACCGCAATTCCCGCCGCCCGCCATCCGAGCTCAGTGCGCGCGGCCGGTCGCTTTGGTGCGCACGCCAGCGAATGCTCAGTTTGTGAGATGGCAGGCTGATCGGTCATGGAATGGGGTCACGTCACAGTGTCGCGTAACTGTCATACAACAAATGCCGGGGTGCAGGGAGATGCCACTGCAACGATATTTTCTTCTTGATAGCAATAGCTTGCCAAAATTCCGCCGTGGCCGGGTGTCCGCAACGAAAAGCAGCGTCGGGTCGCTATTGCGCGTGCACGCGGGTGGCGGCAATCAGGGACGAGGCGATTAACGAAGGAATGCCCGCGGAGTAGCCGACCGGTCCGGCATAGACGGCGCGCGCGCCGGTCTCCGCAATCGCGGCCGGTACATCCTCCCCCGCGTGCATGCCGTCGCCATAGAAGAAGCCGGCGACGATGGTCGGGGCCTCGACGCCTTCAAGCTCGGCCCTGAGAAACGGTGGCTCCTCGAGGAAGGCGGTGGCGACGCCAGCGAAGGTGCCGCTGCGGGCGATGCTGTCCGCTGCGACCCGCGTGGCCTGGGCAGACGCAGGCCCGAACTTCGAGCCGTGCCCGACGACGAGCAGGCGCGAGGCCTGCGGAGCAAAACCGGCTTGGCGCGAGGCCTCCAGCGCATCGGCGCGCATGAGATCGACGACGCCGGGATCGATGCCGAGCGGCGGGAGGATGCGAGTCGAACTCTCGAAGCCCGCCGCCCGTATCCGATCCGGCAATACGGTCGTCGCAAAATAGCCCTCGGCCATAAACAGCGGATAGACGAGGATCGTGCCGGCTCCCGTGGCGGCGGCTTCTCCGAGCGCAGCTTCGAGCGACGGCTCCCCCTTGAGCACGCCTGCCGTCACTGCGGGAAGCCCGGCGAGCCTGCGGACGCTCTCGGTGTGGGAGGCGAGCACGCGGTTGGGCTCGGTGCCTGCGCGGTCGCCGTGGCTAGCGAGGACGGCTGCAACACCCGAATGTGAGGCGACAATCACGACTTCAAATTCCAGGCGCCGCGGCATTGACCGCGATGGCCTTGGCAATCAGATCGCGCAGGCCCGGCGGCAACGGCAGGGCAACCGCGGCGTTGCGTCCATGCTCGGACATCTTTTTCAGCGTCTTGGCCAGGATGTCGACGACTTTCTCCGGCTCGTGCTTGGGCGCGAAATCAGACGCGTAGTGCTCGAGAAAGACGATCGAGGCCACGTCCTCGAGCGCTTGAGCCTCGGCATTGCGCTTCAAGTTCTCCTTGCGGATCAGGCTTGCGACGCGGGCAATCTCGTCGGCCGCGTAGTCGCAATCGGCGAGAATGGCGCTCGCCCATTCGGCATGCTTGCGTTTCAGGTCGTTGCGCCAGCGCAGGTAGCCCGGCCGGTCCATGGGATAGCTCGCGCGCGGGACCGTCCAGCGGCGAAGATGCTGGGCGCGTACGGCGAGCTTCAGCGCTTCAGAAGCATCGGGATAGACGCGGTCGAGGGCGCTCGTCATGCGCTCGCCGTAGACGAGCTCGGCTGGGCGGGAGCGGCCGTCGACCTCGATAAGAGTCGGGTCCTCGGCGTTGGCGGCGTCGATCTTCTCGTAGGCGGTCTCAAGACGGGACATCGGGCTTCGCCTCACAAGGGGCCGCGAAATACGAAATAAGCGCCGGCGACGATCAGCGTGAAGCCGACCAGATGATTGAGCGTCAGCGGCTCCTTGAGATAGAGGATCGAGAAGCCGGCGAAGACTGCGAGCGTTATGACCTCCTGGATCGTCTTGAGCTCTGCGGTCGCGTATGCGGCAGAGCCCCAACGGTTGGCCGGCACTGCCAGACAGTACTCGAAGAAGGCTATGCCCCAGCTCACCAGAATTGCAAGGAACAGGGGCGCGCTCTTGTACTTCAGGTGTCCGTACCAGGCGAAGGTCATGAAGATGTTTGAGAGGGAAAGAAGCGCGATAGGCACGACCCAGCTCGAAAGCCCCAGCTGTTGCAACGTCACCTCCAGGAAGATAGGCCGAACTCAAGACCTTAATATAGATTCTCGTGGCTCGGCTCCAATTCTCGGAGCCGAGCCCAATTCCTTCCATTAACGCGAGGCAAAGATCGCGTCTCGACAGGGCCGGGCAAAACGTCTTAATTGGCGCCGATTTTCCGGGGTTCCCCTCGGCGCGCGGCTCGCTCTTGCCGAGCCTCACGGCAGCAGCAAAGAATTGCACTCGGCATCGGCACGGGTCTCAATGAAGTCTCCGGCTCCAAAGCTCGACAAGCTCCTCGCAGCCGTTGCCGCGGGGGACGAGGCCGCGTTTGCCGAGCTTTATCAAGCAACTTCGGCGAAACTCTTTGCGGTCGCGCTGCGTATCTTGCGCAGTAGAGAGGTGGCGGAAGAAGTGCTTCAGGAGGCTTATTTCCGGGTTTGGGAGCGGGCGCGTGACTTCAAGCCTGAAATCGCTTCGCCGATCACGTGGATGGCGGCGATCGTGCGCAACAGGAGCCTCGACGAGGTGAGGCGCCGCGGCTCGCGTCCGCATGCGGACGTCTCGGAGATCGAGGACCTTGAAAGCGACGACGAGCACCCGCTCGAAGCCTTGGGCCGTCAGGAGGACGTCGCGCGTCTCCTACGCTGTCTCGAGGGTCTCGAGCCCGAAAAGAAGCAGATCGTCCGCCTTGCGTATCTCGACGGCATGAGCCGCGAGGCGCTGGCGAAGCGCTTCGGGCGGCCGGAAGGAACGATCAAGACCTGGCTGCACCGCAGCCTGGCTCAACTCAAGGGATGCCTCGAGCAATGAACGAGCTCGACGACATCGAGGCGTTGGCCGCCGAATACGTCCTTGGCACACTCGGCCACGAGGAGCGCCGAGACGTAGCCTTGCGCCGCGAGAAGGAGTCGCGGCTCGATGCGGCGATTGTCGCGTGGGAGCGCCGGCTCTCGCCGCTCGCGGAGGTCGTGCGTCCCGTCGCGCCGCCGCCGAACCTCTACAACAAGATCCGCGCGCAGATCGGCCTTTCCAGTCATGTCATCTCGCTCAGGGCGCGCGAGCAGTCGCTGACGCGCCGCGTCAATCGCTGGCGTGGAGCCGCCGTCGGGATGACGGCACTTGCCGCATCGCTCGTGGGCGTGGTCGGGTGGCAGGAGTACCGGCGTCAGCAGATGCCGACGCAATTTGTAGCGGTGCTGCAGGCGGGTGATGCGACGCCCGCCTTCCTGATGACCATCGACACCGCGACGCATATGTGCGTGATCACAGCGGTCTCGGCGCCGAAGAAGGCGGACAAGAGCTACGAGGTGTGGCTCGTGAATGACAAGCTGCCAAAGCCCAAGTCGCTTGGTGTGTTCGCCGAGGGCGACATGGGTGTGATGCCTATGGATCCGGTTCGGGATCATGATCTCTTCATGAACGCGACCTATGCGGTGAGCCTCGAGCCCGAGGGCGGGTCGCCGACCGGCGCACCGACCGGGCCTGTGCTCTTTTCGGGCAAGCTCATTCAGTCGACGCCGTAGCCTCTATGCTGCGACGGCGACGCGAATGCTCGCCCCGACGACAAGCGATGCCATAAGGTGACATATGAGAAGCTGGCGAGTTATGCCGCGCCGACGCCGCTCCGCAGCCATCAGTGCGCCATCAAACTTCGCTCAGCAATGAAACCGCGGCTGCATATTTCTCGTAGCCTGCAAGATGCTCCTGTTGACGAGGGCCCCGGGGAGCATCGCCACAAAGCACGGGCCGAGCGTAGACGTTTGGGAAGGAAGGAAAATTCCATGAAAATCTCTGTGAAATCAGGTTCTGCCATTGCTGCCGCTGCCGCCGCGCTCCTCATGACGGGCGCGGTTTCGGCTCCGTCCTTCGCGGCCGACGAGGCCAAAGGTCATTGCGTCGGCGGCAACGCCTGCAAGGGCAAGAGCGCCTGCAAGACGGCGACGAATGCGTGCGGCGGCCAGAACGCCTGCAAGGGCAAGGGCATGGCCGAGATGACCGCGGCCGAGTGCGCGAAGATCGAAGGCGCCAAGTTCGAGCCGGCGAAGTAAATTTCGCTCAAACGCACGCGCGGTCCGGCATTTGCGTTCTGCCGGGCCGCGCACTTTGGCGATAGGATCGCCGATTGAAATCGGGCGCCCTCTAGAGCGCGTTCCGTTCCTACGGAATCGGAATCGCTCTCTAGGTTCGCGTTTTATCGCATTTTCTGCGACGAACCGGCCTCTACTTCGTCGGAAAATGCTCTAGCCGGAGCTAGTTCATGTCGTCTCAGCAGAAGGCCAGGGCCAAGTCATCCAAGACGGCCGATCTAGCGCCGGCGGTCGCGGATCACGGCAAGCCTCCTTACCTCGGTTTCGGCCTGGGTCTGAGACCACAGCACTACACCGACATCCTCGAGGGCGATCCCCCGATCGACTGGTTCGAGGTCATCTCCGAGAACTACATGGTGCCGGGTGGGCAGCCCTTGAAGATGCTCGATCGCATCCGCGCGCGCTATCCGATCGTGCTGCACGGCGTCTCGCTTTCGATCGCCTCCACGGCGCCCTTCAACGAGGACTATCTGCGCGATCTCAAGGCCCTCGCCAAGCGCGCGGAGCCCAAGTTCATATCCGATCATCTGTGCTGGACAGGGGTGCATGGCGTCAATCTGCACGACCTCTTGCCGATCCCTTATACGGAGGAGGCGCTGGGTCATGTCACCTCGCGCGTGCAGCACGTGCAGGACTATCTTGGGCAGGCGATCGCGCTCGAGAACGTCTCGAGCTACGTGCAGTTCTCGAATTCCGAGATGACGGAGTGGGAATTCATCACCGAGCTCACGAGGCGCACGGGCTGCTGGCTCGTATTCGACGTCAACAACGTGTTCGTCTCGGCGTTCAATCATGACTTCGACGCGCATGAGTTCATCATGAACGTGCCGTCCGATCGCATCGTGCAATTTCATCTCGCGGGGCATGAGCACAATATGAGCCACATCATCGATACGCATGATGCGGTGGTGTGCGAGGAGGTGTGGGACCTTTATCGGACCGCGATCCGCCGCTTCGGACCCGTGTCGACGATCATCGAGCGCGACGACAACATCCCGCCACTTGCCGAGATGGTCGAGGAGCTCGATAAGGCGCGTGCGCTCGCTGCTGACGTGCTCGGCGGCGGCACGCGCGCGGCCTGAGGCGCAAGGGGGCCCGACATGACGGCCACGGCGGCCAGGAAGCGCAAGACCCGCGAGCAAGAAGAACCTGCGCGCGGGCCGACACTTGCGGAGCTCCAGGACCTTTTTCAAGAGGCGGTCGTCGCCGGCGACGATGCGTTGCTGTCGCTCATTCCCGACAATTCCAGGACGACGCGCGACGTGCTGCTCGGCGTCTATCGCCATGCCTACGCGGCACGTCTCGTCGAGGTTGCCGGGAGCGATTATCCGCGCCTCAAGACGTATATGGGGGCAGCGGATTTCGAGGAAATGGCGCGGGGCTATGTTGCCCTTTGCCCGTCGCGGCATGCCAACGTGCGCTGGTTTGCGCGGCGCCTGCCTGACTACCTGTCGTCGGCCGCGCCTTATGCCGATCGTCCTGTCTTGCGCGCGCTGGCTTCGATCGAGCGCGCGCTCAACGATGCTTTCGATGCCGTGGATGCGTCCGTGCTCGGTATCGAAGACCTCGCACGTCATCCGCCCGAGCGCTGGGGAGATCTCACGTTCACTCCGCATCCGTCGGTCACACGGCTCAATCTTTCGACGAACGCGTTTGCCATCTGGCTGGCACTCAGGAACGGGAACGATGTGCCGCCTGCAGCGCCTCTGGTCGAGCGCGAACGGCTCGTCGTCTGGCGCAACGACGTCACGCCGGCGGCGCGCACGCTCCTCGCCGAGGAAGCCATGATGTGGGATGAGGCTGCGAAGGGCGTGCGGTTCTCGATCCTGTGCGAGCTTGCCGCGACCTACGCCGATGCCGACGGCGCCGCGCTCCGGGTGGCGCAGTACCTCCAAGGCTGGATCGGAGCAGGGATGCTCTCAAGAGCCAAGCTCACGCGAGCGAAACGCTCCAGGCGCTAAGCGGCGCTATTGCACCGTGATGTTGATGATCTCCGACTCTACAGGCGGCGTGTGGGGAATGTGGTTCTGGTCGGCGAGTAGGAGCTGCAACGTGTGCTGGCCCGGCTTCAGCTCGAGGGTGGTCTCGGTTTGGCCCTTGCCGAAGTGCTTGTGGTTGTCGTCGGCGGGGATGGGCGAGGCGTAGTCGGCGAGCTTGGTGTCGATCAGCACGTGATGATGGCCGCTGTTCGGCTTCTCCGTGCCGGCGGGCACGACCTCCATGCCCTCGATGCCGAACTTGACCAGGACCGGGCTCGAGACGGTCGAGCCGTTCTTCGGCTCGATGAAGAATACCTTGGCGCCCGAGGGAGAGGGCGTGGGGCCGCCCTTTGGTGTTTGCTGCCCGCAGCCAGCCAGGATAAGAGCGGCCATGGCCGCGGCGAAAATGCTCTTCATCGGGATCTCCATTTCCTCGTTAACCGAGGATCGGTTAGGGCAGCCAAAAGAATAGCGTACACTCTTCGTCATGAGGAAGCGACTGGACCAATTGCTGGCGTCGCGCGGGCTGGTTCCGAGCCGGTCGCGCGCCCGCGACCTTATTCTGCGGGGACAAGTGTGTGTCGGCGGCGCCGTCGTCAAGGAGCCATCGGCGCTCGTTTCGGACGAGATGGCGGTTCTGCTGTCGGGAGATGCGCACTATGTGTCGCGCGGCGCGCTCAAGCTCGAGGCTGGGCTCGATGCATTCGCCTTCGATGTGGAAGGCCGAGTGGCGCTCGACGTCGGCGCCTCGACGGGCGGCTTCACGGAGGTGCTTCTCGCGCGCGGGGCGGCAAAGGTCTACGCAGTGGATGTCGGCCATGGGCAACTGCATGAGACGATCAAGGCCGAGCAGCGCGTTGTTTCCCTTGAACGGTGCGATGCGCGTGCGCTCACGCGGGAGCTGGCTTCCGAGCCGATCCAGGCCATTGTTGCGGACGTGAGCTTCATCTCTCTCAAGAAGGCACTTCCCGCGGCTCTTGCGCTTGCGGCGCCAGGAGCGTGGCTCGTCGCGCTCGTAAAACCTCAGTTCGAAGCCGGACGGGAGGCCATTGGCAAGGGCGGGATTGTGCGCGATCCACTTGTGCGCGAGGCGGCTGGCGCGCAAGTCGCGAGCTGGATCGGCTCTCAGGCCGGGTGGCACGTGACGGGCGTTGTGGCATCTCCTATCGAAGGTGGCTCGGGCAACCAAGAGTATCTCCTCGGGGCACGCTTCGATGGGTGAGGCGGCCGAGGTCGAGATCGTGCGCCTCGGTGCCCAGGGGGATGGCGTTGCCGAGACCGCGAGTGGGCCGGTGTTCTTGCCGTTTGCGCTGCCGGGCGAGCGGTGGCGCGTGGGCGGACCGGAAGCGGTGCGGCTCACGGTGAGCCCCGAGCGGCGCGCGCCGATCTGCCGCCACTTCGGCGTCTGTGGCGGGTGCGTTGCCCAGCACATGTCGGAGCGGCTGGAAAGCGACTGGAAGCGCGAGATCGTCGTCGAGGCCTTTCGCCACCGCGGCATCGCCGCGGACGTCGCGCCCGTACGGCGCGTCAAGCCGTGCTCGCGGCGGCGCGCTTTTCTCGGCGTGGAGCGGCGCGGCGGCGTGGTCATCATCGGCTTTCGCGAGGAGGGGCAGCACAAGCTCGTCGATCTCGAGGAATGTCCGGTGCTCGATCCGGCAGTCGTGGTGGCGGTCGGGAAGCTGCGCGAGATGGCGCGCCTCGCCATGCCCGACGGACAAGGCGGCCGCCTCGTCGTGACGCGCCTCGATCGCGGCCTTGATGTGTCGTTCGACAATGGATTGAAGGCACTCGAGCCGCCGGTGCGCGCCGCGCTGGCAGCGCTGGCGCAGGGTGCCAGCATAATCCGCCTCACGATTGGCGGCGAGCCGATCGTTCTCGACGGAAGCGCGGCAATCACCATCGGCGGCGTTGCGGTCGAGCCGGTGCCGGGGGCATTTCTGCAGGCGGTGCCGGAGGCAGAGGCGATGCTGATCGAGCATGTCCTCGCGGCACTGCCGCGCAAGCCGAAGAGAATTGTCGATCTTTTTTCGGGAGTGGGGACCTTTACTTTTTCGCTTGCGCGGCGCGCGGCCGTCTCGGCGTTCGACGGCGACAAGCGGGCCATCGGCGCGCTCCTCGCTGCCGCAAAAAACGCGCAGGGCCTCAAGCCCATCGATGCGCGCGTGCGGGATCTCTTTCGCGAGCCGCTTTCCGTGCGGGAGCTCGATCTCTTCGATGCGGTCGTGCTCGATCCTCCGCGCGCCGGAGCCGCGGCGCAGGCGGAACGTCTCGTCAAGTCCAAGGTGCCCATTGTCGTTGCGGTATCGTGCAATCCGGCGACGCTCGCGCGCGATGCGCGCACGCTGATCGACGGGGGATACAAGCTCGGGCCCGTTACGCCGATCGATCAGTTCCTGTTCTCGCCGCACGTCGAGGCCGTCACCGTGCTGTCACGGTGAGCGGCCGCGACGGGCAGCATTATTTGGGAACGCGGGCGGCGTAGCTCGCGGTCTTCTTCGAGAGGCTCGACTTCGAAAGGCTCGACATCTTCTTGGCCTTCATCGGCAGGGCGCTGGGTGCGCTCGCCGTTTTCGGGCCGCTCTGCCACATGCCGCTCGAGGACAACTGGCCGAGATCGTAACCGCCGATCTTGGTATCGGATTTGAACTTGCTCAGATCGAAGCGACCGAGCTTCCTCTCCGAGCGGAGCTTGTCGAGATCGAGGTCGCCGTACTTGCCGCTGGACTTGAGCTTGTCGATGTAGTGCTCGGCAATGCTAAGCGCGGACTCGGCGTGTGACTGAGTGGCCGCGAGAGAGATACCTCCGGCGGCGATCAGAATAGCAATGGTTCTTGCAAGCATGTCTTGCCGTCCTCTGAAACGTATGCGCCCCTAGTGCGCACGCTTCTGGCTAATGGGTAAGGGCGTGTGCCGCTGTTCCCGGTGTGACTCGCCCGGCAAGGGGGCGTGTCAGGGACGCTCTGCGAGGAGGCGCTCGACGTAATCCGGCACGATCCTGGTCGCGGCACCGTGGATCGCCTCGGCAAAGTGGGAGATGCCTTCGGAGGGCTCGAGATTGAGCTCCACGGTGTGGGTGCCTGCGGCGCGGGCGTCGGCGACGAAACCAGCGGCGGGATAGACGTTGCCGCTGGTGCCGATCGAAATGAAGAGATCGGCGGCGGCGAGAAGATCAGCGATCTCGTCCATGCGGTAGGGCATCTCGCCGAACCAGACCACATCGGGGCGCATGCCGCCGGATTTGCCGCACGCAGGGCAAAGCGTTTGCGTCGAGAGATCGCCGGTCCATGGGTGGCGCGCGCCGCATGAGGCGCACAGTGCCTTCATGAGCTCGCCGTGCATGTGGATCAGATTTTTCGAGCCGGCCGCCTCGTGCAAGGCATCGATATTCTGGGTGACGACGGTCACCCGGGCATTGAGCTCGCGCTCAAGCCTTGCCAGCGCATGGTGGGCGGCGTTGGGCTCGATGCCGGCGTGAGCGCGGCGACGGGCATTGTAGAAATCGTGCACGAGAGCCGGATTGCGGTGGAAGCCCTCGGGCGTCGCAACGTCGCGAACGTCGTATTTCGACCAGATGCCGTCCTTGTCGCGGAATGTCGCGACACCCGACTCGGCCGAGATCCCCGCCCCCGTGAGGACCACGATGCGCTGGAAGACGGGCATGACGGCTCCCGGCCCACATTTTTCGGCTGGCGCCGTCGGCTCCTGGGAGATCAGGCCTTCTTGGCGACCCGCGCCTTGCCGGCGAGTTTTTTCAGGCGCTTGCGGGCTGCGGCGGTATTGCCCTGAATGCGCGTAACCTTGGCGCGCGGAATGGCGCGGCGGTTCTTCTTTTTGCGGATCTCGACGCTGCGGTGATGGCGGGCAGTCATGAGGGCTTATCCCTTTATTCAGAGCGGTTTGGCGCTTGTCATAGTCTGGTGCCTCGTCTATTCGATCCGGGAGTGGGAGGCAAGCCCGCACAACCCGGACATCGGCCCGGAAGCCGAGGCCGCGAAAGCTGTCTGGAATCTGGATTCTCATCCAGAAATCCTGGATTAGACGTTCGTCACAGAACTGCAACATCCACTCTATAGTCGGAACTGAGGCTAGCGGCGAGTCGACCCAGGGAGCCGCAGCGAAGACAGCCTGCAATTGAGGACCATATGACTGCGATGCTCGACGCGCCGATCGATGGCAGCCGCGGAGACGTATCTCGGAACCATCGGTTGCGGAGCGCTGTGCACAGGCACAAGGCGGTCAGCCGAAGGGGAATTCAGGAGCGGCTTTTCACGTTCGCGTTCTCGGGTCTCGTCTATCCGCAGATCTGGGAAGACCCGCTCGTCGATCTCGAAGCTCTCGCGCTCAAGGACGGCGAGCACGTCGTCGCCATCGCTTCGGGGGGCTGCAACATTCTCTCCTACGTGACCGCGGTCAATGCGCAGGTCACCGGGCTCGATCTCAATCCGGCGCACGTGGCCTTGAATAGGCTCAAGCTGGCAGCGGCGCGTCACCTGCCCGACTACGCGACCTTCTATCGCTTCTTTGCCAAGGCCAACGACGCCGAGAACGTTACGGCCTACAAGGCCTACCTCGCGCCTGAACTCGACGCGGTGACGCGCAAGTACTGGGAGAGCCGCGATCGCCTGGGTCGGCGGCGTATCGGCTACTTCCGCCGCAACGTTTATCGCCATGGGTTGCTCGGCGGCTTCATCACCGCGGGCCACTTGTTTGCCCGCCTGCATCGCAGCAATCCCAAGCGCATCCTCAAGGCCAAGACCCGAGATGAGCAGCGCAAGATCTTCGAGGAGGAGATTGCGCCGCTGTTCGAGAAGCGGCACATCCGCTGGCTCATGGACAAGCCGGCGGCGCTGTTTGGGCTCGGCATACCGCCGTCGCAGTTCGAAGCGTTGAGGGGCAACGAGAGCCAGATGGCGACCGTGCTCAAGGCGCGCCTCGAGCGGCTGGCCTGCGGGTTTGATCTCTCAGAGAACTATTTCGCCTGGCAGGCCTTCGGGCGCCGCTATGCTCGCGACGGGGCCGGTCCGCTGCCTCCCTATCTCGAGCCGGGCAACTACGAGACGCTCAAGGCGCGGGTCGGGAATATCGGCATCGTGCATGCCTCGTTCACTGAGCATCTCGCCACGCTGCCGGAAAAGAGCTGCGACGCCTACGTGCTTCTCGACGCCCAGGACTGGATGACGGACGAGCAGCTCACCGCGCTGTGGACCGAGATCGCGCGTACCGCACGGCCGGGCGCGCGCGTTATCTTCCGTACCGCGGGAGAGGAGACGATCCTCCCGGGGCGGATCCCCGACGCGATCCTCTCGCGGTTCGCCTACGATCGCGAGCGCTGCCGTGGTCTATCTGCCAAGGATCGCTCCTCGATCTACGGGGGCTTTCACCTCTACACGCTGACGGGCTGAGGGCGGTGGCCTTGCTCCGGGATACGGGCGGCGATGCCGCCTCGGCAATGGATGCCATCTACCGGACGCAGCGGCACATCTACGATGCGACGCGCAAGTACTTCCTGCTCGGGCGCGACCGGATGCTCGAGGGGCTCGCGCCGCCGGTCGGCGGAACCATACTCGAGATCGGCTGCGGCACCGGACGCAATCTCATCCTTGCGGCACGGCTGCACAAGTCTGCGCGGCTCTACGGCTTCGATATCTCGCCGGCGATGCTCGAGACGGCCGCGGCCTCAATTGCGAATTCGGGATTGGCGGGGCGGATCAGATTGGCCCAGGGCGACGCAACGAATTTCTCTGGCGAGGCGCTGTTCGGTCAAGCGCAGTTCGATCGCGTCTTCGTCTCCTACGCGCTATCGATGATTCCGCCGTGGCGCGAGGCACTCGAGCAGGCATTGGGCGCCGTGGCGCCGGGCGGCTCGCTCCACATCGTCGATTTCGGGGAGCAGAGTGAGCTGCCGGGCTGGTTTCGAAATGGTCTCAGAGCGTGGCTCGCGAAATTCTCCGTCGTGCCGCGCCAGGAACTGGAAGGCGAGCTTGCGCGCCTCGCCGAAAGCACGGGCGCACGCCTCACGCTCGAGCGGCCTTTTCGCGATTATGCGCGCCTGGCCGTGATCGCAAAGCCCTGACTGTCAGCGGGTCAGGAAGCCGATCACGATCGCCGGCAGCAGCAGGACGGCAGACCAGAGCAGGGCGGAAGCGGCGCTGGCGGCGATGAAGGGCACGAGGGCCATGTCCTTCGCGCCGGCCATCAGCGGCACGAGGCCGCGATTGAAGCCGCGAAACTTGCTCACGATCACCGCGGGGAGCCCCATGCGCTCGATCATGGAGCGGGCGCGCGCACGATCACTTGCGTCGGCGGTCCAGGGCCAGGCGCCCTTGAGGTTTCCCTGATGGCGCTTGCCCGTGATGTAGGCGTGGATGTCGCCCACCATCGCGCCCGCCGCGCCGGCGAGCCAGATGAGGAGAAAATCGCCGCCCGCAAAGATGTGGAGCGCGCCGATGCCGGCAAACAGGATCAGCGTGGGCAGGAAGAGGAACGGTCGCGGCACGCTGTTGGTCGCGGCAAGCACGAAAAGGACAAACGCGACGATGATCTCGTGCTCGCGCAGCAGGGGAAGGAGCTGATCCCTGAACGCCACGATATAGAAAGAGGGGGCGATGATGCCGGCGGCCCAGATCAGCGCGCTCGCAATATTGGCGACCTGGAACGGCAGCTGGCGCATCGCGAACATGCCCGCGACGACCGGAATGACGGCGCGCACGGGCCCGAAGAAGTGTCCGAGAAAGACGCTGAAGGCGCCGTAGCGCTCGAAGAAGCTGCGTGCGTGCTCGATCAAGTACGGGCGCGTGCTGAACGGCCAGATCCTGTCGACGCTTTCCCTGAAGTAGAGACCGATCCAATAGGAGGCCGCATAACCCAGCGTGCCGCCCGCCGCTGCGGCAAGGATGGCAGGCAAGAGAACCGTCTCCGGTACGCCGCTCGCGGCGAGAAGGGCGGCGACTGCGGCAAGGATCGCGGTTCCGGGCCAGACGAGCGAGAGAAAGCAGAAGCTCTCGCCGAAAGCGACGATGAAGGCGATGGGAGCTGCCCAGGCTTCGTGCTCGCGCACAAACGAGACGACCGTGTCGACGATTGCCTGGACTGACATTGGCGTGTCTTTCGTGGTGGATTGTGGCGACCGGACGGCCGGGCGGGAGGCGCATCGTGCCCGTTCCGGCCTAATTAGGGAAGTCCGGGCGCCGGGCTTGGGTTTCAACCCTTCTTGCAGCGGCGGCTCATCTCGGCCTGCAATTCCTTCGCCACCTCGCCCGCGAGGAGCGTGCCGCGGGCCACCTGAGCCGGGGTCAGCGTCGAGCCGGCGCCCTTGAGCGTGGTGCGCGCGGCTTCTGCCTCGCGGCGGCCATGGGCGAGCTCGTCGCAGGATAGCTCCGCCTTCTTCCTCTTGAACGCGAACAGGCGCACGCCTGAGGCATAAGCCTCGGGGGTCGCTGGCTCTTTCACCCAGGAGCGGCCTTGATCGCTCTCGAGGTGACGCAGGGTGGCCTGGCGGCGACTGATGCATTCGGCGGAATCGTCGACACAGCGCAGGCCAGCGCGGGCATCGGCATCAATCCCGGTGCCGACCGAGCAGCCCGCTGCGGCAAAGGCAGCGAGACCAAGTGCGGCCAGGAAAACGGCGCGTCCGACGCCGGGGCAGAGAATCATCAGCTCTCCCTTGAGATCAGGGGAGTGAGGCCATAGAAGGCAGGCATGGCGCGGTCAAGGCGCATCACAAGCATCTCAATCCACTGACAGAATGGGCGGTTGAAACCTGCTCCGTGCACGCTACGTCTCAAGACGGGGCTCGACGTCAACAGGAAGTGCAAATGGTTCATGCGGTGCGCGTTCACACGACCGGGGCCCCCGAGGTGCTCAAATGGGAGGCCGTCGACGTCGGCGCGCCCGGGCCCGGCGAGGTGCGCGTCGCTCAGCGGGCCGCGGGGCTCAACTATATCGACGTCTATCACCGCTCGGGTCTCTACAAGCTCGCTGCGCTGCCGGCGATCATCGGCATGGAAGGCGCGGGCGACGTAGTTGCGGTCGGAGCCGGCGTGAGCGACATCAAGGTCGGTGATCGCGTCGGGTATGCGGGCGTGCTCGGAGGCTATGCCGAGGAGCGTCTCATCGCGGCGGACCGGCTGGTGAAGCTGCCGGAGGCGATCAGCTACGAGGTCGCGGCGGCGGCTATGTTGCAGGGCATGACCGTTCGCTATCTCTTTCGCGAGACGTACGTTGCGGGGCCGGAAACGGTGATGCTTTTTCACGCTGCGGCGGGAGGTGTGGGGCTCATTGCCTGCCAATGGGCGAAGGCGCTGGGCGCGACGCTGATCGGCACTGTCGGCTCGGACGAGAAGGCGACACTCGCGATGGAGCATGGCGCGGCGCACGTCATCAACTACCGGCGTGAGGATTTCGTTGCGCGCGTGAGGGAGATCACGGGCGGCAAAGGCTGCGACGTCGTCTACGATTCCATTGGCAAGGACACCTTTCCCGGATCTCTCGACTGCCTCAAGTCGCGGGGGCTGTGGGTGAGCTTCGGCAACGCGTCGGGGCCGGTGCCGCCGTTCGAGCTCTCGTTGCTCAAGGGCTCGCTCTACGCCGCGCGCCCCACACTCATGGCCTACACGGCAAGCCATGACGCGCTCGCGGCCAATGCGGCCGACCTCTTCGACATGATCGCGCGCGGCTCGGTCAGAATTGAGATCAACCAGAAATATGCGCTCAAGGATGCGGCAGTTGCGCATCGCGATCTCGAGGCACGCAAGACGACAGGCTCGAGCGTGTTGGTCGTTTGAGAGGAGGGCTGTACCCTGGCAACGAAAGCGAAGAAGCCCGCTAAGCGCCCACGGCCGGTGCAGCTTCACTTCTGGCCGACGCCCAATGGCTACAAGATCTCGATCATGCTCGAGGAGTGCGGGCTGCCCTACGACGTCAAGCTCGTCGACATCGGCAAGGGCGATCAATTCAAGCTCGAGTTCCTGTCGATCTCGCCCAACAACAAGATGCCGGCGCTGGTCGATCCCGACGGGCCGGGCGGCAGGCCGATCTCGGTCTTCGAGTCGGGTGCGATCCTGCAATACCTCGGACGCAAGACAGGAAAGCTCTATCCCGCCGATGAGAGACGCCGCGTAGAGGTCGAGCAGTGGCTCTTCTGGCAGGTGGGCGGGCTCGGGCCGATGGCCGGGCAGGCTCACCATTTCCGCAACTATGCGCCTGAGAAGATCGCCTACGGCATCGATCGCTACACGAAGGAAGTGGGCCGCCTCTATGGCGTGCTGGAGGCTCGGCTTGAGGATCGTGAATTCGTCGCGGGCAAGTTTTCGATCGCCGACATCGCGATCTATCCGTGGGCGAGGGTGTGGAAAAAACAGGGCCAGGACATTGCCGAGTTTCCAAACGTGGCCGCCTGGCTCGAGCGCATGGGCGCGCGCAAGGCGGTGCTGCGGGGCCTGGAGATTGGCAAAGCGGAGGCCAGCCGTACCAACCTCGCGACCGACAAAGAGGCGCAGAGGATCCTGTTCGGCCAAACGGCGCGCCCGCGGAGGTCTTGAGCCGGGTTCCCGGTCACTCGCCTTCTATGGCGCGAGCGTCGTCGGCGAGAAATGTCTCTCATGGTTAGCCAAGCCTTGCCGTGGTCCTTAAGGATCGGTCTCCCTGCGTGCGAAAGGCGCTCAGTTGCCCCGAATTGAATCGATTGGGGCGCGCGCTTTCCTCTTTCGTAACCTCGTCATTTACATCTTTTCATCGGCTCACTGACATAACTCTTGGCAGCGGTCATCGTGGGCTTCCGGCTACGGGAGCCGGGACCGCAGGGCACGGCACCGACGATGCCGGATCGTCCTCGTAAAGAGTATCGTCGAGCGGGAGTGAAGAGTGTTATGGCGCGTTTGGAATTGTCCGCGCGAAAGAGCGACGAGAGTGGGGCCCAGAGCGGCGACGCTCTCTTTCAGCTGGGCCTGATGTATTGCTCGGGCCGGGACGTGGATGTGGATCTCATCTCGGCGCACAAATGGTTCAATCTCGCGGCAATGCGCGGCAACGATGCTGCAAAGCGTTACCGTGTCGAGCTCGCGAGCGAGATGACGAAAGCTGAGATCGCGCGGGCCCAGAAGCAGGCGCGCGAGTGGCTGACGCGTCACTGAAGCACGGTCGCCAAAGATCAATTTGAAGGAGGAAGTGGCGGCTCATCGCCGCCGCTTCAGGGTGCGTCAGACGCGCTCTTCCATCTTCGCGGCGCCCTGGACGGCCTTCTGCACCTTCTCGAAGGCTCTCACCTCGATCTGGCGGATGCGCTCGCGCGAGACGCCGAACTCGGCCGAAAGATCCTCGAGCGTCACCGGATCCTCTGCCAGGCGGCGCGCCTCGAAGATTCTCCGCTCGCGATCGTTGAGCGTCTCGAGCGCCTTCGAGAGATAGTTCTTGCGCAAGTCGAGCTCCTCGGCCTCGACGAGACGCTCCTCCTGATCGGGCGTGTCGTCGACGAGCCAGTCCTGCCATTCGCCGGAATCGGCCTCCGCGCGCACGGGCGCATTGAGAGACGCGTCGCCGCCGAGGCGGCGGTTCATCGACACGACGTCGTCCTCGCTGACGCCGAGCTTTCGGGCAATCGTCTTTACGTGCTCGGGCTTGAGGTCACCTTCCTCGAGCGCTTGGAGCTGGCTCTTGGCGCGGCGCAGGTTGAAGAAGAGCTTCTTCTGGGCCGCGGTGGTGCCCATCTTGACCAGGCTCCAGGAGCGCAGGATGTACTCCTGGATCGAGGCGCGAATCCACCACATGGCGTAGGTCGCCAAGCGGAAGCCGCGATCGGGCTCGAAGCGCTTCACCGCCTGCATCAGGCCGACGTTGCCTTCGGAGATCACCTCGCCGATGGGAAGTCCATAGCCGCGGTAACCCATGGCGATGCGGGCGACGAGCCGCAAATGCGAGGTGATGAGCTGCTGCGCAGCCTCCGGATCGTTGTGCTCGCGCCAGCGTTTGGCGAGCATGTACTCCTGATTGGGCTCGAGCATTGGAAAGCGGCGGATCTCCTCGAGATAGCGGGAGAGACCGCCTGAGCCGCCTGCAATCGTCGGGAGTGCTTTGGTTGCCATCTCATTTGACGCGAGCCCCGCGACTGGCGCGGCTGCGTTTCCCTTCTTTCTGCGCGAAGGCCCGACCAAATGAACAGGCCTGGACCCTTTCGCTCTAGCGTTTGTAAGCTTGACCCTCAAACCAAGAAATCGTGCTTTGGTGCTCTCGCACTTTCACGCCTTGATGATATACGCTCGGACACCGCTTTCAGATGCATAGCTCACTAACGTCACTCTAGGTCCAAACCCGTCGCTCGAGCTAATTACGGTTTGGAAAGCCTCGCGTTCACGGCCATTTATGAAGGAAACGCACGCCCTTGCCGGGCTGTTCCTGCCGCGATCTGTGAGCGTTCGGATAGGGGCAACCCGACCCGGGTATGAAGCGCGTGAGGGGCTGCTATGACCGCTTGGCATTCCTGGCGGCACGGGGCTTCGGAGCGACGTGGGTCTTGCCTGCGCCGAGAGCCTTCTCAAGGGTGGCGATATCATCTGGCAAAGGGCTCGAGAATCTGAGGCGGCGCCCCGTGACCGGGTGCTCGAAGCCGAGCCTGGCGGCGTGCAGCGCCTGCCGTCCAAGCGCAGCTAGGGCCCTTTGAGCGTCAGGGCCGAGACGGCTGGCGCTGGCCTTGAAGCCTGAGCCATAGACAGGATCGCCCATGACAGGATGGCCAATGTGGGCGAGGTGGACGCGGATCTGATGGGTGCGTCCGGTCTCGAGGCGCACCTCGAGCAGGGACGCCAGCGGTTTGCCGTTGCTGTCGGCAAACGTTTCGATCACCTCGTAGTGCGTCACGGCGTGGCGTCCCTGGTCTCCGCGAACGACGGCGATGCGCGTGCGGTTCGCGGTGCTGCGCGCGAGCCGGGCGTCGATCGTGCCGCGTGAACGCGCCGGCACGCCCCAAACGATCGCAAGGTAGCTGCGCTCGAGGCGGCCGTCGGCGCCGTGGGCGGCAAACTGCTCCTGGAGTCCCTGGTGCGCCGCATCGGTCTTGGCTGCGACCAGGAGTCCGCTCGTTTCCTTGTCGAGCCGGTGCACGATGCCGGGGCGCTTGACGCCGCCGACGCCGGAGAGGCTTGCACCGCAATGAGCGATGAGGGCGTTGACGAGCGTGCCCGACGCGTGGCCAGCCGACGGGTGCACGACGAGGCCGGCGGGTTTGTCGATCACGATGAGGTGTTCGTCCTCATACGTCGTATTCAGGGGGATCGACTCGGCTACTGGGTCCGCGGGTTGCGGAGGTGGAATAGCAACGTCGAAGCGGTCGCCGGGTTTGACCCTCGCACCGGCGTCGCTTATGATTCCAGTGCGTCCTGTCACGCAACCGGCGCGTATCAGCGCTTGGATCCGGGAGCGCGTCAGGCCGTCGAGACGGCTCGACAGGAAGCGGTCTAGGCGCATGCCAGCGTCGCTCTCTGCGGCGGAGAGTTCGACCGGCGCGAGCGGCTCACTCGTCTGTAGGCGTTTCCTGATTATTTTTTCGGTCATTGATCGTACGGGATTGCCATGGCGAAAAATATCGAACCTCCAAGTGAGGAGCAGCAGCCTGTCCCCGTCCAGCGGTTCAGCCGGGATCGTTTGGTCAAGATTGCGGCCAGTGTCGCCGGCGTGCTCATCGCCCTTGCTCTTGGGGTGCTCCTTGGCCGGATCTTGTACTCTCCTTCAGAGACCGGGTCACAAGCCGGCGCACCAGCCGGCGGCGGGCAGGGGGATGGCAGCATGCCGTTTGGCACCCATTTGACGCTGCCCGAGGGTGCCGCGGTCAGATCGATGGCGCTCTCGGGAAATCAGCTCGCGGTTCATTACGATGCCCCGGACGGCGGAGGTATCGTCATCATCAATCTCACCACGGGGCGAACGCTCGGGCGCCTGCGCACGGACGCTGCCGGCGCCGGCCGATGACGGGTAGGTTGCGCCGGGGGGCGGCACACAAATATCCTTGATCGGCTGCGCGGCGTCTCCTATAGGTGGCCCTCTTCTGGCGCGCGCATGCCCCGTTCGTCTAGTGGCCTAGGACACCAGCCTCTCACGTTGGTAACAGGGGTTCGAGTCCCCTACGGGGCGCCACTTCGGAACAAAACAGCGAACCCCGGCCTTGGGCTCGCCATTAGCCCTAACAGCTTGTTCCAGAACCTCTTTTCGCCCAATAATGCGCACTTGGTTATCATCGACTTCTATCCGGTCGACGATTGCGGAGATGTAGGTCTTGCGGAAAGCGTTATCGCTACTCGCAAGCTTCTCCTGCATGGTGCTGCCGAACTGATCGATGAGCGCTGGGCTGACTTTGATGCAGTGCCGCGCGCCCTCCTTCGCTCGCTCCAGCGCTGCTGACGCTCGGTCGCGGTCCAGCCTCAGCGTCTCAATTCGCTCCTTGAGAATATGGTCGAGTTCCGCCAGACCCCTCTCGACGAGCGTATAGAGGCGCCGAAGCCGGTCTTCGGCGTCACGAGCCTCCTTTTCCAGCCCTGCGATCCGGCGGTCGATCGCGGCCGTCTTCTCGGCACGCCTTGATGCAAGTGAGTGCAACACCTCCGCCAGCCTTTCGGGCTGCAACAGACGTTCCGCCAAATGCTCGACCACCAATGTATCTAACTTGTCCATGCGAATTGACCGCCCCTTGCAGGCCGTCTTGCCCTTTCTGGCGCTCGAAGAGCAAGCATAGTATCGGTAGACGTTACCCCAGCGGGAAGTGCCCGTACGCAGAGTTAGCGCGCCTTTGCAAGAGGCGCAGACGGCTAGGCCACCCAGAAGGACTGGTCCTGTTACAAAACGAGGTGCAGTAACTTGGGCGTTCCGCTGCTTGAGAAGTCGTTGCACGTGTTCGAACGTCTCTGTGTCGACAATTGCGGGAACTGCGGCATGGACGATGTCAGTCTCCTTCTTCGCCTTACCCGACCGGGCTTCGATACGATTGAAGCGTAGGCAACCAGCGTACACCGGGTTCGTCAGCAGCGAGTGGAGCTGGCCAGTGCCCCAGCTGCCTCCGCGACGGGTAAAATATCCGTTCTCGTTCAACCAAACGGCGATGGCTTTGATTCCAAGTGAACTACGATCCCCATCACCCTCGATTACGAGCGTGAAGATTTGCCGGACAACCTCGGCCTCGACAGCATCGATGGCGAGCTTCTTCTTGATGCGATGCCCCCGCCGCTCGGCTTCCACACTCTTAAAACCATAGGGTGGTGGCGCGCCGTTCCAGTAGCCTTGGCGCGCATTCTCCTTCATCGATCGTAATGTGTGCTTTGCGTTTTCCTTCGACTGGTACTCGTCGAACAGCGCTATGACTTGGCGCATCATCACCTGGGCGGGATCATCTCCGAGCTCCTGCGTTATCGACAGGAGCCGTACGCCATGCTTGGCCAGTTTACGGATGTAGAACTCGAGTCCAAATGCATCGCGGAAGAAGCGCGAGAATGAGTGCACAACAATGACGTCGAAGTCGTTCTGCCCATCGCAGGCGCGTTCGACCATCTTTTGGAATCCCGGGCGGCGATCGTCCGTGGCAGAGGCACCAGGCTCTACATACTCGGCTACCACTTGCCAGCCACGGCTCTCACACCAGGCGACGGCCTGTGCACGTTGGTCGGGAATGGATAGATCCTGCTCAGCTTGACGACCTGTTGAGACGCGGAGGTACAGAGCCACGTTTGGATTCGCCACAGGCTGGTTTACTTGCTTTCTCGCTGGCGTCTTCCTCATGTGTGTGGCCCCTGGTCTAAAATGTCGAGTTTCGCAAACATGTCGGTGCGGCTTTGGCGCATCGACAAGATCGTCGCCATGTCACTTGCACAGCCGCAATAGCCGATCGATCTCTGCCCCGAGGTACCGCTCGATTGCGTCCAACTCGCGAGCGCCGACCGGCACGCAATCGCTGAAATCGTCGGTGACCATAGGATTGTTCGTTCCAAGGTTAGCCTCACTGCCCTTGGCCGATAACATATCGCTGTCGGCATGCTCGCCGCGCATGCCCGCGACCCCTCGCTCGCAGGGGGCCTTGTGCCAGTCGCACTTAACACCGCTACGGGGTCCCCCATCTTTAGGTGTCGTAGCTTGCGAGTTCTGGCGACCGCTTTTCCGCATTCCAATCCGAGGACGCGCGTCCACGATTGTGCTTGTCATCAGCGGTGGACGGAGAGGTCATCATCGTGACCTCTGTCTTTCAGCTCAATTGGGAAAGGCGGGTAAAACAGTGAAACGCGCGAACAGTAGAGGGTCGCCGCTGGCGGAGTGCCATCTCGAGCCCAGCGAGCGATGGTACGAGCTTAGACTTCAATTTTGTTCGGGGTACCGGTCTGACACGAGGCTGGGGGACTGGGGGTCGGGAGTTCAAATCTCCCCGCTCCGACCATTCATCTCAGAGACTTAGCCATCCCGTGTCTCAATGACCCAAGTGGGCCGTGTCTCACTGGTGTCTCAGTCTCACTTTTTGATCGCACATCCCAATTGTGGCGATCTTGGGTCATGTCTCAGCCGTGTCTCAGTGAGTCGCGCCCCGTGTCTCAAAGAAAGGCAGATCCTCGGCCAATCACCGAGACCGCTGTCGACTTGAGACCCGCTGTCATCGTGACAAGATACCAGAGCCTTACTCTATCAACTGACGGTACCCATGCTCACTCATCCACCTTGCGCGAGCAAGGTGTGAGGCCCAACAGCGTCTTGCTCGATCGACTTGACAGGTAGGATCGCGACCCAGGACGTTCCGAGCAACCTCGCGCCAGCCGATGTTTTGTGCAGCCGCATCAAGCAGGCGAAGGTACGTAACGATGTGACGCTCATCATATGGCGTGATCACAGCTGCAGTCGGAGCCTCGTCGTCGACTTCGCTCTCAGGCTCGGGGCTTACTGTCATGCGAACCTCCCGGTAGATGCGAAGACAGTCGAACGATAGCGCCTCTTGATCGCCCATCGCCTGGAATGTAGCGGTATCAACGTGATCGTGCCCAATCCGGTTTTCTTTGCCCGCTTGCGGCAGACGAGAAGTCCTCAAGAATTACCACAGTCATGAACAAATAGGAACTATCGTTCCTGGAACGATAATGCCTAAGGAAGTTCCATCTATGCCGTGGACCTTAAGGAGGTCATGGCCGTGAACCTGCGTCGGGCGCGTCATGACAAGGATTTGACGCAAGAGGAGCTGGCGCATCGTGCCGGCATCAGCTCGCGTTACGTCGGCAAGATCGAGAGTGCCAAGGTATCGGCCAGCGTCACGGTCCTTGGCCGACTGGCCATAGCGCTCGACATAGACCCATGCGAACTCATTCGGGCGAAAAGACCACGCCGCTGAAGCACCCCCCAGAGACCATCGGCAACCAGATCGAGCGCGTTGTGGCTATGGGCTGCGCCGCCGCCCGTGAAATTGTGGCGCATCGCGGCTCGGAACATACGACAGCTAAGGCGCGCGGGCTCTCGCAGGAGGAGCTTGCCGATCGTGCGCGTTTCAATCGCAACTACATTGGTATGCTTGAGCGCGAGGAGAACGCGCCAACGGTTGACGTGTTAGAGAGGCTAGCGGAAGCGCTCGCGGTGGAGCCGGTCGCATTAATTGGGCGCAAGTAGTCCCGTCTGCGGCTGACGCGAAATGCTGACAAGGGGGTAAGAATCGGCAGCTCCGCTGTCAGCTCGACAACATATGCTGCAATCAAGTCCGATCGCGAGCAGGATGACCACCAGCACCAGCAGGTGGCCATCCCCATGCCCCGCATCATGGTCATGCCAGGCATGTCGTCCATCACGACCGCTACTCCGCGGCGTAGGTCGGCACGGGGCCGTCCTCACCGGTGATCGAGAGGATTGTGAACGGTCCCTCCTTCGCGCCACTCATGCCGGGCGAGCCCTGCGGCATCCCCGGCAACGAGATACCCTTGATCGCCGGCTTTTCTGTCAGGAGCCGTTTGATGGGCGCAACCGGCACATGGCCCTCGACCACATAGTCGCCGATGACGGTGGTATGGCAGCCCTCGAGATCCTCCCGCACACCAAACCTCTGCTTGATGAGCGTCATGTTGCGGTTCTCGACCACGGTCACATTGAAGCCGTTCGCTCTGAGGTAATCGGCGTGCCCATCGCAGCATTTGCACCCAGGGTTCTTGAATAGGGTCGCGGCGATCTTGTCCTCTGCCATGGCGGCACTTGCAAGAAGAGCGAGAAAGCCCAGAAAAAACGTCGGTCGTTTCATATTGTGTACTCCTGCACTGGTCATTGCTCGGGTCATGGCTCCAATCCCAACGCCTGGTTGTAATCGGAATGGGCGCGCTCGACGGCCACACGCGCGGAAGCGCGCGCCAGGTCGGCCTCATAGAGCTGGAGCCGGGCGCGGATCAGATCATCGAAGTCGACCTGACCGGCACGCTGCGCCTCCTCAGTCAGCTGCACCACGGACGCGAGGTCGCTGCGGCGTGCGTCGAGACCTTTGAGCTGCTGACGGGCTCCATCAAGCCGCGCATGGGCCTGTGCAGCATCACCGCCAACTTCTCGTTCTGCCAGCGCGAGTTCTTCCTGCGCGGCGATGACCTCAGCGGCTGCGGCGGCCCGCTTGGGCTCGTTGACCGCATCATAGGCGAAGGGGATCTTGAGGCGTACGCCGAGCGACGTGACATTCGGCTCGGCGGACGTGTCCGTATTGTTGTTGGCAAAGGCGCTCATCTCGGGCCGCTCGCGGTCGAGGGTCCAAGTAAGCTGCTCGTCGGCAATGGCCTTCTGAATGGCAACGTTGCGCAGAACGACGCGGGGGTGATTGGCAGGCGCCGCGCCGCCCGCATCGCGTTCCTTAAAAGTGGCCGGCGCATCCTGACCGGTGAGCACGCGAAAAGCGATTGTCGCCTGGTTAAGTTCGCTGCGGAGCCCGGCAAGCGACACCTCCGCATCGCGCAAGTCAGCGTCGGCCTGCTTGGATTCCATGAGCTGCACTTGTCCGGTCTGCACCTGCTCACGCAGGCTCCTGGCAAGCGTTGCGGCGGTCGTGCGCCGGCGCTCGGCCACTGCAACTTTTTCTCGGGCTTCAGCGACCATCCAGTGGGCCTCGCGCACGCGTTTGGCGACCTCGAGCCGCTTGGCGGCAATCTCAGCCTCAAGACGCTCGCCCTCGGTCAAGGCCGCAGCCAGGGTCGCGCCGCGCTCGCCGCGCAGCCAGATGGGGATGCCGAACTCGGCCTCGTATTCGCGCGTGCCCCGGTCGTTGGTGAGCGCATCGGTGCGGTGCATGGCGGTGACCCATGGACCACCGGGCAGCAGTGCGTCGGCGGCGCGTGCACGCGCATCGATCTCGGCACGGCGAGCGACAAGGGCTGGGATTTCAGGGGTCCGCAGGCAGGCCGCCTCGAAGGCCGCGGTGAGCTGCGAGGCTTGCGCTGCCGTGACGATTCCGACCGATAGCACCAGTGCCATCAGGAGCGTCGCGATGCGCATGTGCCATCCCCCTACTCTTGTCGTGTGCGGCCAGCCAACACGCCGCTTCCGATCATCCCCCACGGCTTGCGAATCACTGCATCATCATAGGCACCATCCATCAGGTGTCGCCGTGCGTCGGTTTTTTGCCCACGACTTCTCATGCCGCGACTTTCCCTTTTGCCGCCTCGATTTCCAGCGTGGGAAGCTTGAACCCTTTGACGAGGGCGTAGATGGCCGGGATGACCAGCAACGTGAGCACCGTCGAGGACACCATGCCGCCAATCATCGGCACGGCGATTCGCTGCATGACTTCGGAGCCGGTACCGTGACTCCACAGGATCGGCAGGAGACCGGCCATGATGGCGATCACCGTCATCATCTTCGGTCGCACCCGTTCGACAGCGCCCTCCATGATGGCCTCGTAGAGATCCTTCCGCGTGAGTGCTCGGCCAGCATGGGCTGCAGCCGCGCGGTGGTGCTCCAGCGCGTTGTCGAGGTAGATCAGCATGATGACGCCGGTCTCGGCCGCGACACCGGCCAGCGCGATGAACCCGACCGCCACGGCGACACTCAAGTTGAAATTGAGCCACCACATCAGCCAAAGGCCGCCAACGAGCGCGAACGGCAGCGAGAGCATGACGATCAGTGTTTCCGTCACGCGGCGGAAGTTGAGGTAGAGAAGAAGGAGGATGATCACGAGCGTCAACGGCACGACGATCATGAGGCGCGCCTTGGCCCGCTCATAATACTCGAACTGGCCACTCCACACCGCAAGGTAACCGGTTGGAAATCTGACGCTCGCTTCGACGGCGCGCTTTGCATCCGCCACATAGCTGCCGAGGTCGCGGTCGCGCACGTCGACGAAGATATAGGCGGCGAGCTGGGCGTTCTCGGTACGGATGCTGGCGGGGCCTGTCGTCAGCTTGACTTTCGCCACCTGACCCAGCGGGATCGACGATCCGTTCGACATCGGCACGTAAACGTCGCGGGCGATGGCCTCCGGATCGGAACGCAGCTCGCGGGGATAGCGCACACTGACCGCGTAGCGCTCGCGGCCTTCGACCGTGGTGGTCACGGTCTCAGCGCCGAGCGCGGTGGCAACGACATCCTGTACATCGCCGACCATGAGCCCGTAGCGCGCGAGCTGGTCGCGGTCTGGCTCGATTTCGAGGTAATAGCCGCCGATGATGCGCTCCGCATAGGCGCTTGCGGTTCCCGGCACCGTCTTGATCGCCCCCTCGATCTCGCGGGCGAGCCTCTCCATCTCCTTCAGGTCTTTGCCGATCACCTTGACACCGACCACGGTGCGGATGCCGGTGGCCAGCATGTCGATGCGCGCCTTGATGGGCATCGTCCAGGCGTTCGACACGCCGGGGAACTGAAGCGCCTTGTCCATTTCCGACGTGAGCTTGTCGAGCGTCATGCCTGGCCGCCACTGGTCCTCGGGCTTGAGGTTGATGATGGTCTCGAACATTTCGGTTGGCGCAGGGTCCGTTGCGGTCGCGGCGCGGCCTGCCTTTCCAAACACCGAGTCCACCTCGGGGAACGATTTGATGATCTTGTCCTGAGTCTGCAGAAGCTCCGCCGCCTTGGTGATGGAAAGACCCGGCAACGTCACTGGCATGTAGAACAGCGTGCCCTCGTTCAAGTTCGGCATGAACTCGGAACCGAGCTTTGTTGCCGGCCAGACGCTTACAGCGAGTACGGCCAATGCAAGCGCTATCGTTAGCGTCTTAGCCTTGAGCACACCGCGGATCATCGGCCGGTAGATCCAAATCAGGAAGCGGTTGATCGGGTTCTTTCGCTCCGGAATGATGCGGCCGCGCACGAAGATGACCATGAGCGCGGGCACCAGGGTGACCGACAGGAAAGCAGCCGCCCCCATGGCGAACGTCTTGGTGTAGGCAAGTGGCTTGAACAGGCGGCCTTCCTGGGCTTCCAGCGTGAAAATCGGCAGGAAAGACACGGTGATGATGAGCAGCGAGAAGAAGAGTGCCGGTCCGACCTCACTCGCCGCCTCAATCAACACCTCCGTGCGCGGCTTGTCGGGTGACGCGCGCTCGAGATGCTTGTGCGCGTTCTCGATCATCACGATGGCGGCGTCGATCATTGCGCCGATGGCGATGGCAATGCCGCCAAGGCTCATGATGTTAGAGGACAGTCCCAAGGCGTGCATCAGGATGTACGCGATGAGGATGCCGAGCGGCAATGTCAGAATGGCCACGAACGCACTGCGCGCGTGCAGCAGGAAGACGATGCACACGAGAGCGACGATGATGCTTTCCTCGACCAGTGTTCGCTTTAGAGTGTCGATCGCGCGATGGATGAGTTGGGAGCGGTCGTAGACCGGAAAGATATCGGTCCCTTCGGGCAAGCTCGCTTTGATGGTGGCGAGCTGGGATTTGACGTTCTCGATCACGTCGAGGGCATTCTGGCCATAGCGCTGCACCGCGATGCCGCTGACCGCCTCACCTTCGCCGTTCAGCTCCGTGATGCCGCGCCGCTCGTCCGGCGCCAATTCGACGCGCGCCACGTCGCGCAGCAGCACAGGCGCACCCTCTTGTTCTTTGAGGACGATCTTTTCCAAATCCTCGATGCTGCGGATGTAGCCGCGGCCGCGCACCATGAATTCAGTTTCGGCGAGCTCGACCACACGGCCACCCACGTCGGTGTTGCTCGCGCGAATCGCTTCGCGCACCTTGGTGAGCGGGATGTTGAAGCTGCGCAGGCGGGCCGGATCGACGACGACGCTATACTGCTTGACGAACCCACCGACGCTCGCCACCTCGGCAACGCCCTCGGCCTTCGCTACGGCGTAACGAATCTGCCAGTCCTGCGTCGCGCGCAATTCTGCAAGCGTTCGCTTGGCCGCCATGACCGCATACTGGTAGACCCAGCCGACGCCGGTGGCGTCGGGTCCTAAGGTGGGCGTCACGCCGGAGGGCAGGTTACGTTGAGCGGCGCTCAAATACTCGATGACGCGCGAGCGCGCCCAATAGATATCAGTGCCATCCTGGAAGATGACGTAGACGAATGACACGCCGAAAAAAGAGAAGCCGCGCACCACGCGCGACTTCGGCACCGAGAGCATCGCCGTCGAAAGCGGATAGGTGATCTGGTCCTCGACCACCTGCGGGGCCTGTCCCGGGTAGTCGGTATAGATGATGACTTGGGTGTCCGAGAGATCGGGAATGGCATCGAGTGGTACGTTCCTGATGGCGTACACGCCGAACCCCGTCGCCAGGATGGCGCCGAGCGCGATGAGCAGCAGGTTGTCGGCCGACCAGCGAATGAGCCTCGCGATCATGGCGTCGCACCCATGGGCTTCGCGTCGGCCCTGCCGTTGCCGGAGTTCTTGTCCTCCGACATCGGTGCCGCAGTGGGTGGTGCAGGCTCCGCCGGGGCTGGTGTATCCGCCCCAAATCCTTTCAGCGCCGCCTTGAGATTGCTCTCGGCATCGATCAGGAAGTTGGCGGTCGTGACGACCTTGTCGCCACGGGCCAGACCCTCCAGCACCTCGACATATCCATCGCCTCGCATGCCGAGCTTGACCGGACGCGGCTCGAACCGGCCCTCACCTTTGTCGATCAACACGACCTGGCGAACGCCGGTGTCGAGGACGGCCGATCGGGGGACCGCAAGACGCTCTCCGTCCTCCTGGCCGACATCGACCGTGACATCGGCGTACATGTCGTGGCGGATGCGTTGGTCGGGGTTGGCGACCTCGATGCGGACCTTGGCCGTCCGCGTCTGCATCTCGAGCTCATGCAGGATGAAGGTGACGCGGCCGGTAAAGCGCTCGCCCGGAAACGCCCGGAATACGACTGTTGTTGGGTCTCCGATCTTGACCTGGCCCAGCTCCTGCTCGGCGACGTCGGCCACGACCCAGATGCTGCCGAGGTCGGCGATCCGGTACAAGAGATCGCCGGCGTTGGCCCTCTGACCCTCGATGACCTTCTTCTCGATGATGACCCCGCCGACCGGCGACGGCCAGTCGATCTTGGTCGGCATCGGGTCCTTGCCCGACCTCAGGCCCTCGATCACGCCCTCGGGCACGTCGAGGTTTTCGAGCCGCTGCACGGCCCCGGCGAGATCCCTCTCGGTCTCGGCGCGAGACCGCCCGGCCGCCGCCTCTTTGGCCACCCGGAAGTCAACTTGCGCCCTGACGATGTCGGGGCTGTAGACGCGGAACAGCGGCTCGCCGGCCTTCACGTGCTTGCCGGTCTCGGCAACATAGAGCTTCTCGATGTAGCCGTCGGCTCTCAGCACCACGTCGCGAATGGTGCGCTCGTCGATCTTGGCGACGGCGGGCGCGCGCACGGGTTGCGAGAGCTTGCGCATCTCGACGAGCTCGGAGCGCACGCCAGCGCGCTGAATCTTGTCTAGGCTGACCTTGACCGACGAGCCGTCCTCTTCCTCCTCGCCCTCGTAGACGGGGATATAGTCCATGTTCATCCAGTCCTTCTTGGGGACGGGCGAGGTGTCGGGCAGACCCATGGGATTGCGGTAGTAGAGGATCTTCTTCTCGCCACCCTCCGCTTTCGTGTCGCCGCTCGCTGCCTTCGCAGGCTCGCGCGGCTTCTCGCCGGGAATGGCAGGTTCCTCGTCCTCGTAAACGGGAGCGTATTCGCGGCCGTCCGTGGTCTTTACCGGTGTCGCGGAATACTCCGGCCTGCCGTCGGGGTGGCGCCAATAGAGAATCCGGCGCTCTGTCGTTGCCGCGTTAGCGCTGACAGCAAGATCCGCCGCGATCTCACTCCGCTCATGTCCGTGGATCATCGCCAGTACGGCCGCCATATCCGGCCAGCTCCCGGCGCCGAGCCGGTAGCCGCCCGCGGCAAACGCTGCGATCACGGTCAGGATGAACGCGAACGTCACGATGCGTTTCATCTGAGGTCTCTCAGTCCTTGGCCTGGAAGACGACTATGCCTTGGACGGTGTCTTTCTCGCCCTGAACCTTGGCCTGCAGTTTCAAGGCCCAGCCGCCGGCCATGGTGAAGTCCGCGCGGAATTTATAGACCCCGGGCTCGCTCTCGGTCAGCGGCTCGATCTTCGTCGTCATGCCCTCCATGTTTTCGGGGGACATGTCGAGACGCGTCCGGAAGATGACGGCACCTTCAACGGCCTTGCTGGTCGGCTTGTGAATGAGCTTCACGGCCAGCTCGCTGCCGGGGCCGTTGCGCACCTCCGCCTTGACCGGCTCGAAGGCATAGTCCTGCGCCGCGGCGAACACAGCAGCAGGGCTGGCAGCCAACAAGAGGCCGGCGGCCAATAGCGTTTTGGTTGGAATCTTCATACTAACGATCTCCATGTCGCGTTGTGGCCGTGCACGAATGCACGAGACATGCACACGTGATACTGGAGGCACGTCTGCGCGGACGGCCACCTAGCACGCGTGATATTCAGGAGATCAGACGATGGGGATCGGAGGCGCGGGCCCGATCAAAAACGGGGCGTAGACGTCGGAGCTCGGCGCAAAGGCCTTGGCATCCGTGACATGGGTCACCTTGGTGATGCTTGGCAAAGCGGCAGAGTCGAATGGTACTGAGCATTTGGCGGCGCAGCCCATCATCGCTCCCGTGCAATCGTTCTTGCAGCACGGGCAGTCGCCACCCTGATGCATCGGGCAAGGGTCGGCGAAGGCCTGCTCGGTCGCGGCCGCAACACCCGCGCCCGACCCGAGGGCGAACCCAAGGGCCAGGAACAACACGGCAATGGCGCGCGATAGGGACATATCGAGTCCTACGTTACCCTTATAGCATGGGTTTTGACTGCAAATTCGTCAATGGATTACCTCATAGTGACAGCTAATTGCATGTATTGCTGATCGGCCAGCATGGTGAATGAGGCGTTGCTCCTCCGACTCGCCTAAGTGATCCCGGGTGCCGGCTGTAGATAAGGAAACCGACAAGTCCAAAGAACAGCCAGACCGGCCACTTGAGCAGGAAGACGACAGCCAGGTCCTACAGGATCGGGTGCCCATAGCGCTGCACGATGGCCGGGGGGAAATTGAAGTTCGCTATCCACTGAACAACCTAATTGCCAAGCCAACAGAAATTTCCCTGCGGTTGGCATGCATGAGAACAGCGCGCTCCCTGTTTTGTCGGGCGCCGGCCTCGCAGAAGCCTAAGCCCAATATCATCACAGTTACGAGATTGACAGTGACTAAGGCCGGTTGAACGAGGAGTGGCGATCTGGCGAGATAAAGTTGATGTCCCGGACGCGGTAGTAGGATTGCGCGCGGGGCGGTGACAGTTCGCGTCTCCGGTTACTCGTTGTTACACATTTCGTATTGCTACGGAGTGAGGGTTGAATTGACCCTCTGTGATGCTGACCTTATGTACTATGTAATTGCAGGTGCAGCGCATGAACCTCGCTCAGTTTATCCTTGCTCTCTTCGTCAGCGCCGGGCTGATCCTGGCGCCGGTGCAGGCTGCTAACGCCATGCGCATGATGCCGATGGCATCGATGGTCGATACTGCGGCGGCGCCTACGGATCAGGATTGTGCCTGCTGCGCTGTCGCCGCCAGGTGCCCCATGGTGGTGTGTGCGACCCATTGCGTGCAGTTCGCGCCGACGTCCGACGCCACCTTCGGTGCAGCTTTACTCGGCCATGCCACCCTGCGTGGCATCGTGCGTTCGCTGCACGATGGGCTCAACTGGCAGCCCCCCACCCCGCCTCCTCGAGCTTGACCCATCACACGTGAAAATGTGAGCGGCGACGCTCGCCATGATGCCGCGCAGCTTCTGCTACGCGGCGGGTGAAGGCATTCAAAACTCGGGAGTAACAACAATGCTGAAAACTGTAGTCGCTGCCTTGGTGTTGGCTTCGGTGGCCGTCGCGGGCTTCACCGGACTGGCGCAGGCGTACAGTGGTAGAGACTGCGCAATGACCATCACGAAGGGTGGTTGCCCACTGCCGATACTGAAACCACAGCCGGGTCCGACGCTGCCTAAGCCGGCAGGCAAGTAGGTGACGCATGGCAGGTCCGCGGCTCCGCCGCGGGCCTGCTCTCATCTGGCGCAGGCGCTTTGACGCCGTGCGGCGTGCGGCCGCTTGCGCCGGGATCAACAGGATCTCGGGAGTTACGAAAATGCTGAAATCTCTCGTCATAGCTCTTGCCCTGAGCGCGGTCGCAGTGACCGGATTTGCTGTGGTGGCACAAGCGCACCACAAGGTCGGGCACTGTTTCCCGCCGGGCATTGCGATCGCGGGGTGCGTGTACGCCCCGCAGGGACCGCATCTGCCCAGGCTGCCAGGCAAGTAGTGTCCATACGCCAGGCCCGCGGCGAAGCCGCGGGCCTGGCGTCAGACATATCGCCTCTTTCGTATTTCTTGCCGCTCGCCGATTCCTCGGCGGCGTCGCGATCACGAACTCGCGGAACGTGAGGAAAGTGCCATGGACAAATGGGAGTTCCTGCGCTGGCGGCAAATGCTCGGCTATACACAGGAAGAAACTGCGCAAAAGCTTGGGGTTGTGCGCAGCACGATCAACAATTGGGAAAGAGGCATCGCGCGTATTCCCCAAGCGGTCGAGCTAGCCTGCCACGAGCTAACGCGTCGCTGGAAGCAGCGCCCCGAGTTCGGCCCCGTAAACCTGATCTACGCCGACGGTCACCTACGGTCGGGACTGCACTGTGAGTTGTTTTCGAATAACGACCTTGCCATCAAGCAAGCAATCAAAATATGCGAGAATTTCTTCAATCCGCTGATCATCGAAGACGGCGGCACTGTCGTGTGGAGCGCTTCGGAGCTCTTGCGCGAATGTGAGATGCGGCGCGACGCATTGAATCCGACCCGCGGCTCACCCAAGCCAGGACCAAAACCAGGCAGAATCCAAGTTGCACTGTCGAGCAGTAAGACAAAGCGGAGTGACTCCGTACCTGACAAGTGAATGCGCGTCGCCTAATACGGAGTCCATACGCCGCGATCTCAATCGTGACGTCAGGCCGACTTGGCAATTGCGCAGCGCTGTTCGAGATCGACCGTGCGGTGATGCAGGGCGGCGAGCGTCGAGCGGTGCCCGATCGAGACAATGGCCGCATTGGGCAGCTCAGCTCTAAGCATCCGGAACAAAGCGGCCTCCGACGGTTCGTCGAGGGCCGACGTCGCCTCATCCAGCAGCAGAACTTCTGCCTTCATCAGTAGCGCCCGGGCAAAACCAATGCGCTGCTGCTCGCCGAGCGAAAGCATGTCGCTCCATCTATCATGCCGGTCGAGAGACGTGACGAGATCGGCAAGCCCGACCTTGGCCAATGCGCTGCCTATCCTGTCGTGAGAGATAGTGTGCTCCGATGCTGGATACGCGAGCGCTGCCCGCAATGATCCGAGCGGAAGATACGGCCGTTGCGGCAGGACAAGTACGCGCGCGCCCGGCGCGAGCGTTACGCGTCCGCGCGAATGAGGCCAGAAGCCGCAAATCGCCCGCAGCAGTGTGGTCTTACCGCATCCCGAGGGGCCGGTGAGGAGCACTGCTGTCCCGGCCTCGGCGGCAAAGTTGGTGCGCTGAAGAAGCGCAGTGCCGTCTGGGGTTGTGACATGAACGTCGACCAAGGAAAGCGGCGCTTCCGCATGCCCGTGGCTGCGCTCGATGCCCCAATTCGCGGCCGCCACTCTCGCAAACCTCGTTTGCGCTTCGAACCCTGACAGACGATCGACAACCGCCTTCCACTCGGCGAGGCTTGCATATGAAGTTACAAAGAATGAGAACGACGTCTGGACCTGCCCAAATGCGCCTGCCGTCTGCATCAGCGTGCCAAGCTGTATTTGGCCCGCGAAAAAAGGCCGGGCGAGGATCAAGTAAGGCAAAATGACCGCGATCTGGTTATAGCCCGCGGTGAAGAAGGTCAGCGTCTTTTGCCGGCGCATGATTTCGTGCCAGTTGCCGACGATACTCGCGAAGCGGCCAGAAAGATGACTGCGCTCGGCATGCTCGCCGCCCATAAGTGCGATCTGCTCCGAGTTCTCGCGCAAGCGCACGAGCCCATAGCGGAAGTCGGCTCCAAGGCGTTGTTGGTTGAAGTTGAGTCCGATCAGTCGTCGGCCGATGAGGTGCGAGCCGACAGTGGCAACAAGGGCGAATGCTGCTGCGATCCAAACTAGGTAGCCCGGCACGGCGATCAAAGGTGAGGGAACTTGGCTCGAGATTCCCCAAAGGATGACGCTGAACGAGGCCAAGGTGGTGACGGCCGACAGCAGGCCGACGCCAAGAGTCAACGTCTGATCAACGAACATGGTGATGTCGTCGGCGACGCGCTGGTCGGGATTGTCGGCGGCATCTCCGGTGAGACGCATCCGATAGTGCGTGCCGTCTTCGAGCCAACTGTCGAGGTAGTGATGCGTCATCCATCGCCGCCACCGGATCTGCAGCCATTGCTTGAGATAGAGCTGATAGACGGCAATGACCATGAAAGACGCGGCAATGACGGAGAACACGATGAGCTGCTGCCAGAACGCAGGCATGTCCTTGTTCTGGAGCGCATCGAAAAAGACCGCGTTCCATTGATTGAAGAAGACCGTGAGGCAGACTTGCGCGCACTCGGCGGCGATGACCGCCGCAAGCAGACCGCGACCGATCCAGCCCTCCTTGACCATCCAGGTACCGAACAGGCCAAGGTGCGCCGCGGATTTCTCGTTTGACTGGAAGTAAGGGGCGGCAAGCTGCCAAACCGCCCCGACCTGCGCGCGCACGACGCTCGGCATTCCCGATTTCTCGCTAACCACGGATCCGCTGCAGATCGATCTCTTGCAGCTCCAGCATTGGCCGCCTGAGGTTTAAGGAGCGCGGATGCACCCTCACCCCGCGCCGTACACCCTAAAGATCGGGCGTGCTCGTGTCTTGGCGCCAAAGGTCGGATTGGAACGTTATTGGCAGGAATTGTGCCAAGCGGACAGACACTGATGAAAAGTACCAAAATTCAATGGCTTGCGGAGAGTGGTCAATGAATGGCCAAGTCTCCGTTGGCCTGCAGAGACCTGACCCATGGCGTTTTGCCTAAATAATAGGCAGGAGACAGAGCTAACCGACCACCGCATGTGGTAGCCTCTAAAGTCGAACCGAGGGGCGTCCGCGGACCATTTCGTGAGGGCCCCTGTTGACGATCAGCAACCCAACTATAAGCACGATGCCGGCGGAGAGATATGGAAGTTGGTGGCCAACTCAATTTGGTGGGAAGCCATTTTCGAACTTCAGGACGACCTTAAGTTCAGCATACTGCTCGGTCTCGTCAGGATGGAGCATCAAGCCTTCGTCGCTGTCTCCTAGGCTGTCGGCTGCAACTCAATGGGTCGCCATGACATCGGACGACGCTGTAAACCGCCGGGGCCGGAGCCGCCAATCACCCCAGCGAAGCACCAGTATGGCCTAGGCTTTGGGTGGTGAGTGCGAGGGTGATCTTCACGTCCCTTCTCTTCGTTTCAACTCAAATACCTTCAGCTTCATTTTGGTAGCCTCACCGTTGCGCGGAGGCCACCCAAATCTCGATTCGTGATCGTGAGCTCACCGCCGTGTGATTGAATAATTGAGCGGGCGACCGTAAGGCCGAGGCCGACGCCACCCATCTCACGATTGCGCGAGTCGTCGATGCGATAAAATGGGCGAAACGCAGTCTCTTTCTTGGCTTGCAGGATGCTGGGGCCATCGTCGTCGATAAAAATTACTGCGCCGTCGGCGCGCCCTTCGACCGTGATCCTCGCCCGTATGCCGCATTTGATGAAATTCTCGACGAGATTTCGGAAGGCTCGCTTCAACGCAAGATGCCCGCCGCGAACAACAACAACCGCCGCCGTCCGCGTGAGCGTGACATCGTGACCGAGGTCTGCAAGGTCAGTACTAATGGTCTCGAGCAAGGAGCAGAGATCGATCGGCTTCGTCTCCTCGTCGAGCCGGTCACCACGAAGTAATGCGAGCGCGCTATCAAGCGTGGTCTCCATCTCGGCGAGGTCTGTCGTCACGGCGCGGGCCAGCCCGGGATCTGCGATATCCTCAGTATGAAGACGCAGGCGCGTGAGTGGAGTCCTCAAGTCATGGGAGATGGCAGCCAGCATCTGCGTTCGGTCGTCGACGAGATGTTGGACGCGCTTCACCATGTTATTGAATGCCATACCTAACGCGCGGACTTCGCTCGGACCTGTTTCCACGACGGGCATTGGCTCCCCGTCTTGGTCGAGCCGATTGGCGGCGTCCGCCAGCAATCTAAGGGTGCGGGTGAGATGGCGGATGAGAAAGGCGGCAGCGGCCGTTACACCGAGCGCCATGACAGTGGTCGATAAAGCAACTTTGTTCAAGCCAGCTTCCGGCTCGGTGTTCCGAGTCGCCGTGATATTTGCCCAGCTTCCGTCGTCGAGGCGTATGGAGACGAGGAGACGGCGAGTCGCCGTGGCGTGCTCGGGCAGGGTCGCCGCCGCTCGAATAGAAACATCCTCCTCTTTCAGCTCCGGAGCGATGCTGAGCAGTCTTTGTTTTAGCGAGTGGAAATTTGTGGATGCCCCGGGCGGAGGCGCCGTCTGGGTTTCGTTCCAGTGGATCTCGAGCGGTGCCCCGGACAACGCATGAGCGAGATCTTCGCGCGTGGCTGGCGGCTCCCGAGCGATCGCACGCTTAACCGAGGCCATCTGCTCGGCGAGATGCTGGTCATTTGTGACGTCGAGTTCTGCCTTGAGCCCCAAGTGGTAGATGCTAATGCCACTGAGATGGAGGACGATGAGACCTGCAAACAGGAGCGCCAGGATACGCCCCGAAATGGAGGGGGGCAGGAGCTTCACGACGTCATAACCAAGTAACCGTGCATGGCGTGATCTTGTGCCTTAAGCGGTTCTTCCGAACGGCGATACTGCGGCCGAATTTGGCGCCTGCTCATGACCCCGGAGCCGCCCGTGCACGTCAGCCGGGCCCAAAGGCGCGGCGAGCGCTAAGCGAAAGGGATTCATGTTTTGTTGGTCGTCATATGCCCAGTCAGAAGAGACCGAGTCGTAACCTGAGAGAACGTAGTACCCCGTGATGTCCGCAGCGCTTCTGAATTGTAACGAATTATTTCCAACGACAAGCCGCGCCCTTGCATCGAACGAGCGATGCAATCAGTTCCGGCAAATTAACAAACCCAAACTAGGAAAGGGCATGCCTCGAGCTCATCCCCATTCATTTGGAAGCCTGCCGCGTCTGGTAGACACACTCGACCCAGCCCACAACAGCTTGGCGTCATCCGTCTCATGATGACACTAGCCGTGCTTTCATCGAGCATATGCGGCTCGGTCGGAGCCACTCCTTCACGGCCATCTTGCTCCCGCTCGCATTCGCTTCATGGACTTTGAGGAGCGTTCCTCTCTAGGCATCAGCCATAAACGCTGGCGTGGCTGTGGATACGGCATTCGCACGATTGCCACCAAAACGAGCGTGCCCACGAAGGCACAGCGACCTCGCGCCGCTCACCAAAATTGTGCCTCTCAACCCCAGCTTCCCACTTGGTGAAGTGCGGCGCGATCATTCGACTGATTTTCGCCGCTTTCGTCCACGTCTGGCTTATGCGAGCACCGACTGCATTTGCGAATGCCCACGTAGCGCGACGGCGACTGTTGTGCGCCATACAGCCGTATCTTCAGTGATGGCCGTGCCCGCCATGATGCCCATGGCCGCCATGATGCCCGTGGCCGCCGTGGTGACCATGATGACCGCGATGTCCGAAATGCAGACGAATCCCGGGCCAATATCCGTAGCCATAGCCGTAGTCATCATAGTAATAGCGGTCGTAGTCGCCGCCATGGCAGTGCCGGTGTCCGTGCCGCCAGTGGCAGTGACGCCAGGGCCTATAGTGAATCGGTTCGACTTGTTCAGCCACGCCAAAATCCCCGCCATTGATCACACTGAGTGGTCCGGTAAACGGCGCAGCTCCTGCCGGACCGGCGATTGCTACTACTAGGCCGGCTATTGCAGAGAGAGCGCATACGTGTCGAGTGCTGGCCATGGCAATTCTCCTATTTGTTTCTGCCGGCGCGTGGGAACAATGCGCCGATGCTCTAGTTTGGTGTGCTCTTGAGCGGCGCGCTCTGGTCGACTGCTCGACGAGCATTTGCGCCCGCCGCCATGAGCGCATCCGTTTCGCAACAGCGTCAGCCTGGCGCTTTTGTTGGGAGCAGCGTGGAGGCTCAACTTTCGTGACCGTGAAGGATTGAACCAGCCTCAAGCATGGCGTTCGTTGCGAGCTGACAACAATTGTCAGCCCGGTTTCTGAACCTAACCTGAACGGGTTCAGATTGGACCTATGCGGATCGCGCCAGGATATTGCGCAGTGCAGGATTCGGTTGGCCACGGGCAGTTCAACTCTGGTCGGGACAATGAGCATGCACGTCGCGCTTAGGATTTGCCGACCGGCGCGTGGAACTATTTGCGCTGCGTTACCTCAATGCTGCGGTTGACGCACGTGATCGAGGGGATGGTCAGACTTCGTTGGCAGCCATCTATACGAGCCGCTTAGTGCGATTCCGAACCTGTTACAGTCCGTTACAATTTGCGCGGTCGCCGATCCACCGAGGCTGACTTACATCAAAGGCTGGAGGATTGGACGACCGCAAACTGCGGCCCGCGGCGCAATTGAACTAAGCTCTCCTATGATCAACTTCGAAGAACGATAGATTTGGCCGCGCGACTTCGTGAAGACGATCGTCTGAGGGGATCCGCGTGTGAGCTTGCGCCGATCCGATGAGATCGGCCGCACCCCGTTGGCGCAATCGGTGAGGAGCGCGAGAATGAAGACTGTCAATTTGCACGTCGGAGAGCTTCTCTCGCCGCTCGGAGCCCTGGGCGTCGAAAAACAATTGACGAAGCTCGACGGAGTCATGACCGCGGCCGTCAACCCCGTTTCCGGTTGCGCGACGGTGACCTACGACGAGCATCGGATTGCTGTTTCCGCGATCGAACAGGCAATCGAGCGTTGTGGGCACCACTGTGCCGGAGCGCTGGAGCCCAAGCATCTATGCGATGGCCACAAACCGACTCGCGATGAGCCCACGCCACGGACGAACGACCACGACCACACGCACGGCGATCACGGCGCGCATCGCGAAAGCCACCCACCACAGCATCAGCGCGCTCCCGCGAACGATCTCGGACGGATGCCTGCGCAGGACCATGCCGGTCATGGCGGACAGATGGACGCCATGTCCCACGAAATGGGGCATGGCGTCGGCATGGATATGCAGGACATGGTCCGCGACATGCGGAACCGGTTCTTTATCAGCCTCATCTTCACCCTTCCCATCTTCGCTCTCTCGCCGATGGGCATGGAGATCGCGCCCCTGAAGCCGCCATTTGGCCTCGAACTCAATGTCGTGCTGTTCTTGTTGGCGAGCGGCGCGATCCTCTATCCGGTGTGGCCATTCGTCATCGCCGCCTACCGCGCGCTCAAGAACGGCGTCCTCAACATGGCGGTTCTCGTCGTCCTCAGCGTCGGCACTGGCTATCTGTTTTCTGTCGGGGCCACATTCTTCTTCGACGGCGAGCAGTTCTATGAAGCCTCCGCCGTGCTGCTCGTGTTTATTCTCCTCGGCCACTGGCTCGAGATGCGCGCCCGTGCCGGCGCCTCGGCGGCGATCCGCGCGCTCTTGGATCTTGCACCGCCAAAGGCAAACGTCATCCGCGGCGGGCGTGAAGTCGAGGTGCCAACCGCCGAGGTCACGGTCGACGACATCATCGTGATCCGCCCCGGCAACAAGATCCCGGTAGACGGGAAGGTCATCGAAGGGCGATCGACAGTCGACGAGTCGATGCTGACCGGTGAGTCGATGCCGGTCGACAAGAAACCAGGCGATACGGTGATCGGCGCCACGATCAACAAAAGCGGGACCTTCCGCTACGCGGCCACCAAGGTCGGCGCCGACACGGCGCTGGCACAGATCGTCAAGCTGGTGCAGGAGGCGCAGAACTCGAAAGCGCCAGCACAGCTACTCGCCGATCGGGCCTCCCAGTGGCTCGTGGTCGCGGCGGTCGTCATCGGCCTTCTCACCTTCGTGGTCTGGTTCTGGTGGATTGGCCAGCCACTCCTTTTCGCACTCACGCTTACGATCACGGTGTTCGTCATCGCGTGTCCGGACGCGTTGGGACTTGCGACGCCAATGGCCGTCATGGTCGGCACGGGACTTGGCGCAATGAATGGCATCCTTTTCAAGAATGCCGCCGCCCTCGAGGATGCCACCAAGCTCGATGTTATCGTCTTCGATAAGACCGGAACGCTCACGCTGGGCAAGCCCGAGGTCGTCGAGATCGTGGTGACCAAGGGGGCGAGCGAGCAGCAGGTGCTGGCAGCGGCGGCCTCGGTCGAGGCAGGCTCCGATCATCCGCTGGCCCAAGCCATTCTCCGGCGCGCTGAAGGGATCGTGGCCGCGAAGGCCGAAGGCTTCACCAATCTCGAAGGCATGGGTGCCAAGGCGATGGTCGCCGGAGCGGAGGTGTTCCTCGGCAATCGCCGGCTGATGGATTCCGAGAAGATCGATGTTGGCCCTCTCAAGGCCGACGCCGAACGCCTGCAAGGCGCCGGTCGGACCGTTGTCCATCTCGCTCGCGACAAGATGATCCTGGGCCTCATCGCCATCGCCGATGCGCCGCGCCCCACAGCGACCGCAGCCATCAAGAAGCTGCAGGAGCGCGGTGTGCAGGTTGCCATGCTGACCGGCGACAATAAAGGAACAGCGGAGCGCATCGGCCGCGAGCTCGGCATCGACATCGTGCTTGCCGATGTCCTGCCGGGCCAGAAGGCGTCGAAGGTTAAGGAGCTACAAGCGCAGGGCAAAAAGGTCGGCATGGTGGGTGACGGTATCAACGACGCACCGGCACTGACCCAGGCCGACGTCGGCTTCGCGATCGGCGCGGGCACGGACGTTGCCCTGGAAAGCGCCGATGTCGTTCTGATGAAAAGCGATCCCTACGACGTGGTGGGTGCGATCGAGCTATCGCGCGCGACCCTGCGCAAGATGCACCAGAACCTCTGGTGGGCGGTCGGCTACAATGTCATTGCCTTCCCGCTTGCCTCTGGCGTCTTCTATCCGTTCCTGCTCAGCCCCGAGATTGCAGCTCTTGCCATGTCGGGCAGCTCGGCGCTCGTCGCGATCAATGCGCTCATGCTCAAGCGGACAAGACTGTCGGGCATTAAGCGCGGCGGCCGCAGCCCTGTGCCAAGCCCAACGTTCGAAGAAGCCCACGCATGACGCCTGTGCGGGAAGAGCCCCAATTTCCAGTTGCGGCCTTGGCTGCCGTGCTTCTTGCCGTGTCCACGGTCTCGGCAGGCTACGGGATCGTGCTGCCGATCCTGCCACTGATGCTCCAGGTCATCGATGGGGCCAACGCATCGACTGAGGTTTCGCGCCATACCGGTCTGCTGACAGGTGTGCACGCGCTGGCCCTCTTCTTGTTTGCGCCTCTGTGGGGACGGCTCTCGGATCAATACGGGCGGCGGAGCATGCTGTGTCTTGGCCTGGTCGGATTTGGCGCGAGCCTGCTGCTGTCTTCCGTCAAGCTGAGCATCGGAATGCTCTACGCGGAGCGTTTCTTCACCGGTCTCTTCGCGGCAGGAATCACGCCGGTTGCGTCGGCCTTGATCGCCGATCAGGGCGGAAGCGACGAATGGCGGGCTCGGCGCATCGCTTGGGTGAGCATGGCGGCGATTTCGGGCTTCCTGCTGGGGCCGATGCTCAGCGGATTTCTAGCAAGCCTCTCAGAGGCAATGTCCACAGGAGAGAGCGCTCGATCGTATGAACTGCCATTCTTCGCTATTTCCGGCGTAGCCCTGCTCGCGGGCATAGCGGTGCATCGTTTCGTGCCGAATAAGGCGACAAACGTCTCGGCAAGCGAAGAACGTGAGGGCCCGTCCAGCTCCACGGGAAACACCCGGACCATCCTCACCCTGCGGGCAATTAGCTTTCTGGTAGCGGCGGGGGTGGGCGTCTTCGAGGTCGGTCTCGCGCTGCGCGGCAATCAGGAACTCGGCATGGCGCCTGCGCAAGTCGCACTGATGTTTACGGCTTGCAGCCTGGTCATGTTTGTGGTCCAGGCCGTCGTTTTCTTGCCGAGGGTCAAGCCGTCCTGGACCCGATGGCTTATTGCGCCCGGCCTCGGCGTCATGGCCTTGTCGCTTCTGCTCGTGCCGCGCATGACCGAATTCGCGGCGCTCCTCGCCACGGTCGCCGCCGTGGCCGCCAGTGCCGGTATCCTGTCTCCGATCCTCACCTACTGGACCTCGCTCGAGAGCGGCAAAACGAAAGGCGCCGAGCTTGGAAAACAAGCCGCGGTCGTGAGTCTCGGGCAGGCGCTTGGCTCTGTGGCCGGCGGCTCGCTCTATACGTTCGCGTTCATACCCGCGGCACCATTCGTCGTGACTGCGGTTCTGCTCGCGGGCGCCTCCGTTGCAGGATTCGGATTGCCTCGACGCCTGATGTATGACCGCGCGCCGCCGAGCGGGGTCGCGCCTGGGGAAGGCTCGTGCGTTTCTGCACTGACCCCCGAATTGGAACGATGACAAACGGGAGAACCTTCCATGACCAAGTCCAACGTTGTTATTTGTGCTCCCGTACGTACGGCGATTGGGACCTATGGCGGATCGTTGAAGGGTATCACGGCTTCGGATCTCGGTGCGGCAGTCATCAAAGCAGCGCTCGAGCGCGCCAAGCTCAACGGGTCAGATGTGGACGCTGTCGTCATGGGGCAGGTCGTCCAGGCCGGCGCCAAGATGAATCCGGCGCGTCAGGCCGCACGCGCGGCCGGCATGCCTGTCGAGGTGCCCGCCATGACGGTGAACCGGGTCTGCGGCTCGGGTGCCCAGGCGATTGCGTCGGCCGCCCAGGAGGTCATGCTTGGCCATGTCTCGTGCGCCGTCGCGGGTGGCATGGAGAACATGGACCAGGCCCCGTATCTTATGACTGGTGGCCGGTGGGGCTACCGTATGGGTGACGCGCAAATCTACGACAGCATGCTCCGCGACGGCCTGAATGATGCTTTCTCAGGCCAGCATTCGGGCTGGCACACCGAGGACCTCGTCGCCAAGCACCAGGTCACACGCGAGGCCCAGGACGCCTGGGCGCTCAGAACCCAGAAGCGGTTCGCCGAGGCACAGGCCGCCGGTCGATTCGCGGACGAGATCGTGTCCATGGAGGTACCTGGCGGCAAGAAGCCGACGGTGTTCGACACGGATGAGCACAATCGGCCTGATACGACGGCGGAGTCGCTGGCTAAGCTCAAGCCCGCATTCCGCAAGGACGGCACGATCACCGCCGGCAACGCCCCCGGTCTCAACAGTGGCGCGGCCGCCATGATAATCGCCGACCGCAAATGGGCCGAAAAGCGCGGCCTCGAACCGTTCGCTCGCCTCGTGTCCTATGGGGTTGGCGCGGTGGATCCTGGCATGTTTGGTCTCGGCCCCATGCCCGCAGTTCGGCAAGCGCTCGAGCGCGCCGGCTGGCGCCTCGGCGATGTCGAACGCGCCGAGGTGAACGAAGCCTTCGCCGCCATCGTGATTGCATTGATGAAAGAGATCGGCCTGCCCGAGGACATCGTCAATGTCGAAGGCGGTGCCATTGCCCACGGCCATCCGATCGGCGCGACCGGGGCGATCCTGACTACGCGTCTCCTTCACGCGATGCGTCGTCACGGCATCAAACGCGGTGTCGTCACGCTGTGCATCGGCGGCGGCCAGGGGATCGCGCTGGCGCTCGAACGGTCATGACGCGTTTCCTCCACTTTGGTTGAGCCAGAAAGGTGCTTCGATGCTCGCGAGACGTTTTGTAGTCCTGCTCGCCGGCGGGTTGATTTTGTCGGCGCTTGCCGTGATCTCCGCTCATGCGGCGGGCGACTGCCTCTACCAGAGCGCTTCGGGCGTGGAGGCGTATGTTGGATTGGTCCCCGCGCAGATCACGAAAGGTCACGAACCGACCCAGCCAGAAGGACCGATGCACGGGGGGGTGCCGACCAACGGCTATGCGTACCATCTCGTCGCTGCAGTCTTTAGTGTCGCTTCCCGAGAGCGGATCACGAACGCCAGCGTGACAGCCCGGGTATCGGGGCAAGAATCCACCGGTCCCACAAAGGTCCTCGAGCCCATGTCCATCGCTGGAACCATCACATATGGCGCTTACGTCAACTTGCCAGGCTTCGACTTCTACACAATCGTGCTCACTATTAAGCGGCCGGGCACCGCACAACCCATCATGCTCAACTTCACTTGCGATCACCGCGGTGGGTGAGGTCCAGGGGGGCAGATTCGGCTGACAGCAGCTCGAATTTCCATTGGAGCTTGAGAGGATGGCGCGCGCGCCGAAAGACGATGACGCGGAATACGAGCGAGCCTTCCACCGCGCTCAGGTTGAGCTCGTGAAATTCCAGAAGCACGTCATCAAGCACGGGCAGAAGGTTCTCGTGATCTTCGAGGGCCGCGATGCCGCCGGTAAGGACGGCACGATCAAGCGTATCGTCGAGCATCTGAGCCCGCGCGAGACGCGCGTTGTTGCGCTCGGGGCGCCTTCCGACCGCGACCGCAAGGCCTGGTATTTTCAGCGTTACGTTGAGCATCTTCCGATCGCGGGGGAGATCGTTCTCTTCAATCGCAGTTGGTACAACCGCGCCGGGGTGGAGCGTGTCATGGGCTTCTGCACCGAGCAGGAATACGAGGAGTTCATGAAGACGGTGCCGATGTTCGAGCAATTGCTCGTGCACTGCGGATTCACGATCCTGAAGTACTACCTTGACATCAGCCGCGAGGAACAGGAACGGCGCCTGAAGCGGCGAAAGAGAGACCCGCTAAAGCAGTGGAAGCTGAGTCCAATCGATGCCAAGGCGCCCAAGCATTGGGAGCACTATTCCAGAGCACGGAACGCGATGCTCTCACAGACCCACGGCGTGTTCGCCCCATGGATCATCGTGCGTGCCGATGACAAGCGGGCTGCAAGGCTAAATGTCATCCGCGATCTTCTTTCGCGGTGTGAGTTCCACGGCAAGAATCGCCATGGCGAGCTGCCGGATCCCGATCTCGTGTATCTGTTCGATGAGAAGCAATTGAGGAACGGGATGATCGCGGAATGAGCGTCAGTTGCTAGCCCATTTTTTGCCGTTGGCCGAAAGACCATGCAGATCGTCATCGAGACGCAACAGGGCCCATGGGCCGGCGCACGACCGGTCGAGATCGTCGAGCGCAAAGGGCTCGGCCACCCCGATACGATCTGCGACATGCTCAGCGAGCAACTGAGCGTAACGCTGTCGAAGCACTATCTCGATCAGTTCGGCCTCATCCTGCACCACAATGTCGACAAGTCCCTGCTGGCTGCAGGTCGCTCAGAGCCCGCGTTCGGCGGCGGCCGCCTCCTTGAACCCATCGAGATCTTTCTTTCGGGGCGCGCCACGACGGAAGTACAGGGGAGGAGTGTGCCCGTTCGCGCGCTTGCAGAGGAGAGCGCCGCTACTTGGTTGCGGGAGAGCATGCACGCGCTCAACCCGGAGTCGGATGTCCGCTTCCGTTGCTTAATTCGGCCGGGCTCACCTGAACTCGTCGACTTGTTCATGCGCCAACGCGATGAAGGTGTGTTTCTGGCCAACGACACGTCCTGTGGCGCGGGATTTGCGCCTTTGACCGACCTTGAGCGTGTCGTGCTTGCAGTCGAGCGAAAGCTGAATGCGCCTCAGTTCAAGGCTAAATTCCCGGAGACCGGCGAGGACATCAAGGTGATGGGCGTGCGGGAGCACGACCGCATCACGCTTACCCTCTCTTGCGCTTTGATTGGCCGCTTTCTGGCAGATATTGGCGCTTACAGTGATGCGAAGAATCGAGTTCTTGCGACCGCACTCGAGACAGCAAGAAGCACGACGGGCCACAACGTTGCGGCGGGCGTCAACGCAGCGGACGATATCTCGACCGGATCGGTCTTTCTTACAGTTACTGGCACATCGGCTGAGGCGGGCGACGACGGTCAGACCGGCCGCGGCAACCGCGCAAACGGGCTCATCACGCCGGGCCGGCCTATGACGCTCGAGGCCCTGGCGGGCAAGAATCCGGTCACACATGTCGGTAAGCTCTATAATGCTGCCGCCTCGCGTCTAGCTGCTGCAATCGTCGCCGAGGTGCCCGGCATCACCGAAGCTGAATGCTATCTGGTGAGCCAGATCGGGGCGCCGGTCGACAGGCCACGCATCGCGCATCTGCGTGTCCGATACCAAGAAGGTGTCCTGAGCCCCGAGGCGGAGGATAGGATCCGCGCCGTCGCGGAGCGCGAGATTTCGGGCATTCCCTCGCTTTGGAAGTCCTTCCTGACGCAGACTATGTCGGTGGCCTAAATGCGCGTCGGAAGGACTTTGTCTGGTGCGGAAGCTGAGCAACGGGAAACGGACGCCGATGACCTTTTTCTCGATTTTGTATCTGGATCTGAATGGGAGAGGCGACCTTGAACGTATTCGACAAGCGCGTGGCGATCGGGACCGGCCTTACCATCCTCGTTTTGGCCCTCGCGGCGTGGAGCGGACTGTTTGGCTTTCGATCCAATGACAGCGGCGTCATCGTCCTGCAGGGCAACGTCGACGTCCGCCAGGTTAATCTGGGTTTCAAGGTCGCTGGCCGCATCGCAGAGATGAAGGTCGACGAGGGTGACCGGGTCACGGCCGGCAAGATCGTTGCCTCGCTCGACAAGTCCTATTTCGCCGATGAGGTTAGGCTCGCACGCGCACGCGTGGCTGCCCAGACCGCGGTCGTAGCCCGGCTCGAGAACGGCACCCGGCCCGAGGAGATCGCCCAAGCGCGCGCCGTTGTCGCCGAGCGTGAGGCCGCCGTCGCGCTTGCCGAGGCGACGTTGAACCGGCAACAAGACCTCGCCGGTCGCGGCGTTTCCCCCCACCAGCGGCACGATGAGGCGACTGCTGCGTCCGAGCAGACGCGGGCGGCGCTTAAGTCGGCGCAGGAGACCTTGAAGCTCGCCGAGGTCGGACCGCGACGCGAGGACATCGACGCAGCCAAGGCCCAGCTGGAGGGCGAGAATGTCGCGCTCGCACAGGCGGAACGCAGGTTGACTGATGCCGATTTGATTGCTCCGGGCGAGGGCGTGGTGCTGACGCGCGTCCGCGAGCCTGGCGCCATCGTCGGCGCCGGCGAGACGGTCTATGCCGTGACGATCATCTCCCCGCTATGGGTGCGCACCTATGTCGCCGAGCCCGACCTCGGGCGGATCCGCCCCGGGATGTCTGTCGAGGTGCAAACGGACGGGGGAAAGACTTACCGCGGGCAGATCGGCTTCATCTCGCCAGTCGCCGAGTTCACGCCGAAGTCCGTCGAGACCAAGGAGCTGCGCACGAGCCTCGTCTACCGGCTGCGCGTTGTGGTCGACGGTGAGACGGGTGGTCTTCTCCAAGGAATGCCAGTCACGGTCCTGGTGAAGAGTGAGAGTGGAAGTTGAGCCATGAGGGAGCCACTCGTCCAGCTCGATGGGATCTCGAAGCGGTTTGACGGCACGCCCCACGCGGCGGTCGCCGAAATGACAACCACGATCACGAGTGGAGGGATCACCGGGCTCGCGGGGCCCGATGGCGCGGGCAAGACGACGCTGCTTCGCTTGATCCTGGGTCTGCTCAAAGCGGATTCGGGCACGCTCAGCGTCTGCGGCCGCGATCCTGTCTCGGAAGCTTCGGAGGTGCGTGATCTCGTAGCGTACATGCCGCAGCGGTTCGGCCTCTACGAGGATCTGACGGTTCTCGAGAACCTGACGCTTTATGCCGACCTGCGTGCCGTCATCGGGGAAGAACGGCGCACGGCCTTCGAGCGCCTGCTTGCCTTTACGAGCCTCGCTCCCTTCACGGGCCGCCTTGCGGGCGCATTGTCTGGAGGCATGAAGCAGAAGCTCGGGCTGGCGTGCGCGCTCGTTCGGACGCCGCGTCTACTCCTGCTCGACGAGCCGAGCGCCGGCGTCGATCCGGTCTCGCGCCGCGAGCTCTGGCGCATGGTCCAGACGCTCACCGGTGAAGGCATTGGTGTTGTCTGGAGCACGGCTTATCTCGACGAAGCGGAGCGATGCGAGCGGGTGCTCCTGATGAATGACGGCAAGCTGATCTACGAAGGCTCGCCGTCGGGGCTCACAAACCGCATGGCGGGGCGGAGCTTTCACGTCCGCAACGCCGGAGAGCGGCGCCGGGCGGTTCTCGCCTCCGCCGCCAAGATGCCCGGCGTCATCGACGGCGTCATCCAGGGCGCGAACGTCCGCATCGTCTTGGCGGCAGGAGCGACTCCACTTTCGACTGAAGACTTCAAGGGCGTGTCACAGGTGGAGGTCACCCCAGTGCCGCCGCGCTTCGAGGATGCGTTCGTCAATCTCCTTGGCAGCGCCACCCCCGCCGTGTCTCGCCTCGCCGCGGGCACGGGTCGCGCGAAGCCGGACGCGGGCCCCATGGTCGAGGCGAAGGATCTGACCCGCCGCTTCGGTTCTTTTACGGCCGCCGACCAGATCTCGTTTTCGATCGGCAAGGGCGAGATCTTCGGCCTGCTGGGGCCGAATGGCGCCGGGAAATCGACGACATTCAAGATGCTGTGCGGCCTCCTGCGTCCGACCTCAGGCGAGGCGCGCGTCGCAGGCCTCGACGTCGCGGTGCAGACATCCGCAGCGCGGAATCGGCTCGGCTACATGGCACAGAAGTTTTCGCTATATGGCGACCTCAGCGTCGCCCAGAACCTCGCCTTCTTCGCCGGCGTCTACGGCCTTACTGGCGCAAGGCGCCAGCGCGCCGTCGAGCGGGTGACGGAAGCGTTCGGTCTGCAACGGTACTTGGACACAAACGCGGCAACGCTGCCAGCCGGCTACAAGCAACGCTTGGCCCTTTCCTGCGCGGTCATGCACGAGCCGCCGGTCCTCTTTCTCGACGAGCCGACGTCGGGCGTCGATCCGCTGACACGTCGGGAATTCTGGGCCCATATCAATGCACTCGTGCAGAGCGGCGTCACGGTGATGGTGACGACGCATTTTCTCGACGAGGCCGAGTATTGCGATCGCATTGCGCTCGTCTATCGCGGGCGCGTGATCGCGGCCGGGTCTCCGGACGATCTGAAGGGCAGCGTACAGACGCAAGCGCTTCCCGATCCGACGCTCGAGGACGCATTCATCGCTCTCGTCGAGGCCGACGACAAAAAGGTTGCCGCATGAGCGCACCGGAGGCCGCTTCCGCAGACCGCCTGCGCCGCATCGTCGCTCTAATCCGTAAGGAAACGCGTCAAATCGCGCGCGACCCGAGCACAGTCATCATCGCGGTTATCCTCCCGCTGACGCTCCTGTTCCTGTTCGGCTACGGCGTGTCCTTCGATGCGCGTCGCATCGAAATCGGCCTCGTTATCGAGGATCCTACGCCGGAGACGGGCAGCTTCACGGCCTCGCTCACGAACTCTTCCCTCTTCGCAGTCCGCACGGCTCGCGATCGGCGCAACTTTGAGAGTGACCTCGTCGCCGGGCGGATCGACGGGATCGTCGTTCTTGCATCCGCCTTTTCCGGGGAGTGGGCGCGCGGCGACCGCGCGCCGATCCAGGTCATCGTCGATGGTAGCGACCCCAACAAGGCGACCTTGGTGCGGAACTACCTCCAGGGCGCTTGGGGCAACTGGCTCATGCAGGAGGCGATCACGCGCGGCGAACGCCTGACTTTCCCGATCTCGGTCGAGCCGCGAGTCTGGTTCAATCCGGAGATTGCCAGCCATCACTACCTCGTACCGGGCTCGATCGCGATCATTCTGATGCTGATCGGCGCGCTCCTTACGGCGCTCGTTGTCGCGCGTGAATGGGAGCGCGGCACGATGGAGGCGTTGCTCGCGACGCCCGTTGGCATCATCGACCTGCTCGCTGGCAAGCTCATTCCCTATTTCGTGCTCGGCATGATCACCATGGCGCTCGCAACCGGTACCGCCCTGTTCCTGTTCGGCGTACCGTTCCGCGGCTCGTTCGCCGTGCTCGCGCTGATGTCGGCCGTGTTCCTCACCACGGCGCTGGCCCAGGGCCTTTTGATCTCCACGCTGGCCCGCAATCAGCTCGTCGCCGCCCAGAGCACGTTGATCTCGGCGTTCCTGCCGAGCTTCTTTCTGTCGGGCTTCGTGTTCGAGATCGCCGGCATGCCCTTGCCGCTCCGGATCATCTCCTACGCGGTCCCGGCGAGGTACTTCGTCTCCGGGCTGCAAACGCTCTTCCTCGCCGGCGACGTGTGGAGCGTCATCTGGCCGAACCTCGCCGGGATGGCGGTCATTGCCGTCGTCTATATCACCCTGACCGCCGTCAAGACCAAAACAAGGCTCGACTGAACCATGCGTTCTTCCCTGTGGTCGCTGATCGTCAAGGAGCTTCTCGCCAATTGGCGCGACCGTCGCAATCGGATCATCCTCCTGATCTCGCCGATGATCCAAGTGCTGATCTTCTCCTTCGCCG